>Ga0193694_1000002_pt1 | contig 1397013 bp, 1232 predicted proteins | sample L3s1metaG_FD_160567 | JGI IMG/M metagenome (GOLD analysis project Ga0193694, IMG submission 160567) | Soil microbial communities from a riparian zone of the East river system, Colorado, United States - L3s1 | ecosystem: Environmental > Terrestrial > Soil > Riparian zone | place: USA: East... | reverse complement strand
TTCGCCGGTCAGCAATTCCATTAAAAAATTATCGCAGCGAAAATCAGAATCAAGATTAAGATCAATGAGTGCATCCACATTCGTTACTTCAATGATCGATTTGTTTTGTTCGTACGCATAATACTGCGCCAACGTAAGATCGTGTGAGCCGCCAAGAATAATTACTGTTTTCTTTTCATTGATCAATTCATTAACAACAGTTCTTAATGCAGCATAAGTATCGGCAAGATCGGCGCCTTTGCGAAGATTACCGAGGTCAGCTATCCTCAGATCCTGGTGCCAGAAATATAATTGATAGAATTGCCGGCGTATGGCATCAGGTCCTGCGCTGTATGCCAAATGATGACCATTACCTCTTTGTTCACCGCAACCGATAAAAACAAGATCGGCCTCATCTAGATCAGGAAAATTCTCTTCATCATGCACACTTATATTAAACCCGATAGTGCCTTCTTTATAACCCTGGTCAAAATTGAGTTCACTTTTACTGATCGGCGCAAGAAAATCGGCAATGTTGAGGAAATCGGACATTATTAGGATTTGCAAACAAACTTACAGAAAACGATCGTCATTTGAAGAAATGGAAAAGCCTTGCTGTGAATAAGCAATAAGAAAATGATCTTTCTAAATCAATATCTAGTTTAGCTGGAATGTTTATGCTTCTCAAACCTGTGGGCAACTACAAGTCGAATGTTACCTGATGAAAATTTATAATTTTCCGGCGTAAGAGAGCCTTGTGTCGATACGGTGCTACCTGTCCAGTTGGCACTTATGTTCCACCTTCGTCCACTATAGCCAGCCGCTGCTTTAAAAACTTCTGAGGGATTCAAAGCAGTATTTTTTTCTTTCCTTGTTTCATCTTCTTCCCTTACAAAATTGACATCTAAATTAACAACCAGGGAACCTGTAATAAAAAAGTGCTGCGCCATCACCAACGTATAAGCATAGCCTGCTCCCGGACCAAAACTCAGGACATTGATCTTATTAATTCCTGCCTGCGGAAATTTACTGCTATAGAAAGCAGGTATCAAAGCACTATCGCCCTGTACTGTGCCGTGATGAATTTCGCCGCCATAAATAATTGATCCGGCTGATTTCTTTTGCCACTCACTTTGTAAGAGTGCTGCACGATAAGAAAATCTTTCTTTGTTAGGAACCTGGTAAGCAGAGATGCCAAAGAAAGTTGTTTTTACATCTTCGCGATAATAATATTTGTCTGCCGCAACACCTGCCAATCCTTGTGGTTCCAAATGATAACCTTTGGGAGCTACATACTGCAGGTCAATGGCCCACTTATGGGGATACACATGCACCTGTAAATTGAACCCTTTTGTTTTTCCTTTTTCATCGGAGTTTGGATTTAAAAAACCAAATCCATTGAAAAGATTTATTGAAATATTTTTTATAGTAACACCTACTCCAAGATTCAATTTAGGGTTTGCTCTATATTCAAGATCCTCTGCGCTTCCGTCCGAAGGGAAATTAAGATGAACATATTTTTTTGATAAATACAGGCGGACAGTAGTCTTACCGGGAAAGGTCTCATAATAAGAGGTGTCCTGTTGAAAATTCTTTTGAGCGGTCAATGATAAAGAACAAATGAAAAAGGCGAATGTCATTAACAGAGACACGATTGTTTTATTCATTCGTTTAAATTTTAATTATCGATCAGATTACGGTCCTGCCCTACTTTGGGTTTTAAGTTTAACCCACAAACTAGCCGTGGATTCTAAAGGAATTCTGAAGATAATGCATCCGGGAATAGTGTTATAAAAAATCTGTAGTTTTCAGTTTATGAAGTTGCTTATCGTCGAAGATGAAAAAGAACTGGCAGCAAGCATGGTTTCCTATTTAAAAAACGAGAACTATACCTGTGAAGTAGCTTATAATTATAAACAGGCTCTTGATAAAATTGAAACATCCGATTATGAATGCATCGCTTTAGACATTACACTTCCGGGTGGTTCGGGTATGCAGTTGTTGAAAGAATTAAAGAACAATAAAAAAACAGATGGCGTCATAATTATCTCAGCTAAAAACTCGATAGAGGATCGTATTAACGGGTTGCGTCTTGGTGCAGATGATTACCTCGTAAAACCATTTCATTTGTCAGAACTGGCTGCAAGGATCAATGCAATCATTCGGCGCAAAATGTATAGTGGTAACAATGTAATTCGTTTCAATGAAATATCTATTGATACGTTGGCAAAAGAAGTTAAGGTGAAAGAGGATCCGGTTGAACTCACACGAAAAGAATATGAGTTATTAGTTTATTTTCTTTCTAATCAACGAAAGGTCATTTCAAAAAATGCATTGATCTCTCATCTTTGGAGCCAGGAAATGGGAACGGGGGAGAGTGCTGATATTATTTATACTCATATCAAGAACCTGCGAAAGAAATTGTCTGAAAAAGGCTGCGGTGATTATATCAAATCACTATATGGAATGGGTTATAAACTAACTGATCAATGAAACTGCAAGTTCAATACAACAAAATTTCCATTGCTTCTACTGTTCTTGTTTTAGTCATCGCAGGTGCAGGCTATTATTTCCTTCTTCAATATGTACTCAAAGAACAATTGGATGAGACGCTTCGTGTAGAGCAGGTAGAGATACAGGATTTTATTCAAACCCATCATTCATTGCCTCCTGCAACTACTTATAAAGATCAAAGAATAGAATTTAAAAAAACGGACAAGGCCTTACCGCAAAGTTTCAGGACATTAACGTTGTATGATCATGAGGAAAAAGAGAATGAGCTGAGCCGCCAGCTTGATTTTACCGTTGAAGTAAATGGAGAGTATTATATCGCTTCGGTAACGAAATCACAGGAAGCAACTGAAGAAATAATTTGTGTCATCTTGCTCATCACACTTGGTTTGATCATTTTATTAAGCATGTTGTTGTTTTTCGCTAACCGGTTTGTGGTAAAAAGATTATGGAAACCTTTTCAAACAACACTTTCTTCGATCAAGAGCTTTGACCTTAATGCACCTTCTGCTATTAAAGCTGAAAAGACCACCATACATGAGTTCAATGAACTCAATGAAAATATTTCCTCAATGACCGAGAAAGTGGTGAAGGATTATCTATCTCTGAAGCATTTTATCGATCATGCTTCCCACGAAATGCAAACACCGCTTGCTGTTATAAATTCCAAGCTGGACGTATTGATACAAGATCCTTCCTTAAATGAAAAAAATCTACAGGACCTGCAGGTCATTTATGATGCCGTTGATAAGATGTCAAAATTGAGTCAGTCTCTTTTATTGCTGGCGAGGATCGAGAATAACCAATTCTCTGAAAAGCAGGAAGTAGACATTAATATCATAGCAAAAAATATTATACAGGAACTTGATGAATGGATCAGTGAAAGGTCTTTAACTGTAAGCAATAAGATCAATGACCTGAAAGTGAACATGAATCCTCAACTGGCAAATACGCTGATCACAAATCTTATCATTAATGCAATTAAACATTCAAGCAGGCAAGAAAACATTCTGCTTCGATCAGAAAGGAATATATTAAGGATCAGCAACCCGGGCACAAGGGCACTAAATGGAGATAAAATTTTTGACAGGTTTTGGAAATCAGAATACTCAGATGGAACTGGTCTCGGTCTTGCTATTGCCAAACAGATCTGCGATCATTACGGGTTTTTACTTCAATATGAATTCAGAGAAGGAACTCATCATTTTTCTATCTTTTTTTAAAAGAAAAATCAGTTTTTATTCAGTATCACCATATAGGTTTACAAAAAATAATTTTATGAAATCGTTATTATCGTTAGCCTGTTTTATTTTTTCATTTGCAACAATAGGTTGCTCTCAAAAAATAACTGAAAAAGATCTTCCAGCCCTGGTAAAAACTGCTTTTAATAATAAATTTCCCGGCGCAACGGATATTAAATGGGAAAAAGAAAACAAAAAAGAACTCGAAGCCAATTTCAAAATGAAGAATGCGAATGTATCGGCCAATTTTGGTTTAGATGGAACCTGGACGGAAACAGAGACAACTATTCCCTCATCTGAACTTCCTGCAGCAGTTACAAATGCTGTGAATACAAAATACCCGGGAGCTGTTTATGGAAGAACAGAAAAGATCGAGAAGCCCGGCGCCAAAATACTTTACGAAGTAAATATAACTGTGAATGGTAAAAAGAAAGAACTTGAATTGAATCCTGATGGCAGTACGGCAAAATAAATTTTGAATATACAGATCGAGTAATAAATAAAACTATAAACATGAAAAAGATCATTCTTCTTTCAACAATATTTTTTACAGCCTCAATATTTACAAGTTTGCAGGCTCAGAAAGATTTTCATATCATTAAAACTTTTCACATTCAAAGTGCAGGTGGCTGGGATTATTTAATTGTAGGTCCCGGCAATAACCGTCTGTATGTTTCGCATGGCACGCAGGTAAATATTTTAGATAAAACAACCGGTGATTCTATTGGTGTGATTGAAAACACAATGGGTGTTCATGGAATTGCTTTTGATAAATCCCAGAACAAAGGATTTACCAGTAATGGGCGATTGAATAATGTAACAGTATTTGATCTCACTACAAATGCTGTGATCACTCAAATTCCTACAGGGGCAAATCCTGATGCCATCATGTATGAACCTTTTACAAAAAAGATAATCACTTGTAATGGTCGTGGTAAGAATTTAAGTTTCATTGACCCGGTTTCCAATAAATTAACTGACAGCATAGATGTGGGAGGAAAACCTGAAACTGCCGTTTCAAACGGAATGGGCAAGCTATTTGTAAATATTGAAGACAAAAATGAGATCGTTGAAGTGGATCTGAAAAGAATGATTGTTGAGTCTCATTGGCCAGTTGGCCCCGGTGAAGAACCTACCGGCCTGGTAATAGATAAAAATACAAACAGGCTATTTGCCGGATGTGGGAATAAATTCCTCATTGCAGTAAGTGCCGTTACCGGTAAAGTTGTTGCCAGTATGCCGATAGGCGATGGATGTGACGGCGTTGCTTTTGACAACGACACAAAAAACATTTATACTTCCAATGGAGAAGGGACAATGTCTGTGTTCAATGAAAGGTCAGCGGATAAGTTAGAAGCAATTGCTACAGTTACTACTAAAAGAGGTGCAAGAACCATCACGATTGATGAACAAACTCATTGGGTCTATTTACCGACAGCAGATTTTGAAAAGTCTGATCCAAATACACCTAATGTAAGACCAAGGATGATACCGGGTACATTCCAGGTATTAGTAGTAGGGAAATAGAAAGGCTTTATTGATCAAAGTAAAATAATGAAACGGGTATTTATTTTATTGTTTTGTACTGCTCTCCTTTTTAACTCACGGGCACAACAAAGTAATCTTGATTATTTCGTTAACCAGGCAATTGCCAACAGTCCTTTATTGAAAGATTTTCAAAACCAGATCCTATCATTTTCACTGGATAGCCAGATCATTCGTGCCGCATTGAAGCTACAGGTGAATGGTATAAGTAACAATTATTATGCTCCTGTCATCAAAGGTTATGGATATGATGAAGTTATTACGAACGGCCAGCAGATTTCTGCACTGGCACAGGTTAGTAAATCATTTTTAGGCGGCAAGACGATCAATACGCAGATCGCTAATCTGCAACTGCAAAGCCAGGTGATGGCGAACAATGTTAAGATGTCTGAGCAGGACGTAATAAAAACGGTTACGGACCAATACATCGTTACTTATGGAGAACAACTGCAACTTGATTTCTATAATGAGATCAATGGCTTGTTAAGAAAAGAAGATAGTTTATTAAAGAAACTTACACAGGATAATGCCTTCAAACAAAATGAATACCTGGGTTTCGTCGTGATATTGCAACAACAACTATTAACTACTGCTCAATTGGAGACCCAGTACAAATTTGATTATGCTACTTTGAATTACCTGGCCGGGGTCATAGATACAACTACTACAAGATTGGAAGACCCACAGTTGAGTTCAAAAACTTTTGGAGATCTTACCAAGTCAGTTTTTTACCAGCAGTTTGTATTGGATAGTTTAAAGCTTTCAAACGACAGAATGCTGGTTGATATTAATTACCGTCCGAAGATCAATGTTTACGGCGATGCAGGATATAATTCTTCCTTACTATTTCTGCCTTATAGAAATTTTGGCGCCAGCATAGGTCTTAATATGACCATTCCGATCTATGACGGAAAGCAACGGAAACTTCAATATGCCAAAATTGATCTCCAGGACAGGACCAGGGTATATAGAAAAAACTTTTTTTTTCAGCAACGTAACCAGCAAATATTACAGCTAATGCAACAGTTGAATGCAACTGACCGGTTGATCGACCAGATCGATAAGCAGATCAAATACACCGAGACGCTGATAATAGTGAATGAAAGATTACTGGCCGCCGGTGATATCAGGCTGACGGACTTTATACTTACGCTGAGTAATTATTTTAACGCAAGGAACCTGGTAACGCAGAATCATATTGCTCGTTTGAAAATTGTAAATCAACTCAACTACTGGGGCAGGTAAATAAATTAGTATGAAAAAGATCAGCCTATATTTTTTGATCCTTGGTGCGATCCTGGGCTCTTGCCAGTCAAAAAAAACCGAGGAAACAATAATAGAAGAAGAACAGGAAACAATAACTCCTGTTACAGTTACATCTGTCATCACTGAACCAATGGTTGAATATATTGAGCTGAATGCAACTTCCACGTTTCTTCAACAAGGATTTGTAAAAGCCAGTTCCAATGGCTATATACAATCAGTAAATGCAGAGGTTGGAAAAATGGTGTCCTCAGAACAAAGAGTTTTCGTTTTAAAAACCAAAGAAGCCCAAAGCATAGGTAATGCGATCAATGCGCTGGACAGTACTTTTAAATTTTTTGGCATCATTAATATTAAGGCAGGAACAGCCGGCTATATTTCAGAGATCAATCATGAGCCGGGCGATTATGTACAGGAAGGAGAACAATTGGCCGTGATAAACGATATAAAAAGTTTTGTTTTCATTCTAAATCTTCCTTACGAATTGCGACAGTATGTAATGAATAAAGACTTTGTAGAACTTTTGTTGCCTGACGGTAAAAAAATGATGGCCCGCATTTCTTCAGCTATGCCTATTGTTGATTCCGCATCACAAACACAAAATATTATTCTCAAGGTCAATGAAAAAAACCTTCCTATTAATCTAATTGGAAAAGTAAGGATCATAAAAACCGAAAAGGCATATGCGGTTTCATTGCCAAAACAATCTGTATTGTCAGATGAAACACAAACTAGTTTTTGGGTGATGAAATTAATTGATGATTCAACGGCTGCAAAAGTGCCGGTGACAAAAGGATTAGAGATCAATGACAAGATCGAGATCGTATCACCAAAGTTTTTATCATCTGATAAATTTTTGTTGACAGGCAATTATGGATTAGCCGACACCGCCAGGATCAAGATCGTGGAGCAATAAATTAAAAGTACAGTGAACAAATTTTTTATCTCACATAAAAACCCTCTTGCGGTTCTTCTTGCTCTTATCATTGCGGGTGGAATATTCGTTTATGGCAAATTGCAAACCTCCTTATTTCCGGAGATCACTTTTCCCAAGATCAAAATAATTGCTGATGCAGGGTTGCAACCAGTAGATAAGATGATGGTAAGTGTAACGAAGCCATTAGAAGCTGCCATTAAACAAATTCCCGATCTGGAAACGATCCGCAGTACTACCAGTCGCGGTAGTTGTGAAATATCAGCATTCATGACATGGAACAGTGATATAGATGTCAACCAACAACACATAGAATCAAAGATCAGTGAGATAAGAAATACATTACCGCCTGATGTAAATATTACTGTTGCAAAAATGAACCCTTCGATCTTACCGGTAATGGGTTATTCGGTGGAAAGTAACAGAAGATCACCTATCGAACTAAAGCAACTTGCTATTTACACTATCAAACCATTTTTGTCACAGGTAGAAGGTATTTCAGAAATAAGAATTACCGGCGGCCGAACAAAAGAATACTGGTTGCAATTGAATGTGCAAAAGATGAGCACCTTTTCTATCACACCTGATCTGATAAATACGGTCCTGGCTCAAACAAATTTCATCAAATCAAACGGCTTTTTATCTGATTATCGTTACCTGTATCTTACTATAACAGACGCCACTGTACATAATAAAGATGAACTGGAGAATATTGTTATTAAAAATGATGGCAAACGCATCGTTACTTTAAAAGATATAGCAACAATTGCAGTAAAAGAAGGAGTTGAATTCATAAAGATCAATGCAAATGGGAAAGATGGATTACTCATTGCCGTGGTAAAACAGCCCAATTCCAACCTTGTAGATCTTTCGAAAGCGATGAAAGCAAAGATCGAGCAGCTCAAAAAAATTTTACCAAAGGATGTACTCGTCAAACCTTATTATGTGCAGGCTGATTTTGTAAATGATTCTGTAAAAAGTGTAACCGATAGTTTATGGATAGGACTTGCCCTTGCCATCATCGTTGCCATCATCTTCCTGCGATCCGTGAAAGCCAGTGCTACCATTTTAATTACAATTCCGGTTACGATCTTTCTTACGCTGATCGTTTTGTATGCCATTGGCTACAATTTTAACATCATGACATTGGGAGCTATTGCTGCTGCCATAGGATTGATAATTGACGATGCCATTGTAGTAGTGGAACAGATCCATCGAACACATGAAGAAAATCCGGAAGAGCCTTCACCTGTTTTAGTACAGAAAGCAATTCGCTACTTATTTCCAGCTATGGTAGGTTCTTCATTAAGCACTATTGTCATCTTTATCCCTTTTCTATTAATGACAGGTGTAGCAGGTTCTTATTTCAGTGTAATGACCAATACAATGATCATTACGTTGGTTAGTTCCTTCTTTGTTACATGGATCGGGTTACCGGTCATTTATTTATTGCTTTCAAAAAAACATAGAACAAAAAAGCAGCAAAAAGAAAAACCACAATCAGTAAAAAAGCAAAGATGGGTGTCGTTTTTTATTTTAAACCCTATTATCAGTTTAGTTATAATGGCAGGACTGATAATATCGATCATCTTAATATTACCAAGACTCGAAACCGGATTTTTACCGGAAATGGATGAAGGAAGTATTGTGCTTGATTATACAACGCCACCGGGAACATCGTTAGAAGAAACTGATAAGATATTACGTGAAGCAGAAAAAATAATCGTAAGTGTTCCTGAAGTTGAGGCCTACTCAAGAAGAACAGGAACCGAGATGGGATTTTTTATTACCGAGCCAAATAGTGGTGATTATCTTATCCAGTTAAAAAAGGACCGGGATAAAACTACCGATGATGTAATTGAAGAGTTGCGACAAAAAATTGAAAGCACACAACCGGCTCTTCGTATAGATTTTGGGCAGGTGATCGGTGATATGCTTGGGGACCTGATGGCTTCTATTCAGCCGGTTGAAATAAAAATATTCGGTACGGATCAAAAAAAATTACAGGAATTATCCCGGCAAACTTCAGAGATCATTACGGATATAGCGGGCATTGCAGATCCTTTCGATGGAATTGTAATAGCCGGACCATCCATTTCAGTTCTGCCTAATTATTCCAAGCTTGCACAGTATGGTATAACTCCGGCTGATCTTCAATATCAATTACAAACTTCATTAGAAGGCAATGTCGTTGGAAATCTATTTGAGAAGGAGCAATATTCTGTGATCAGGTTGGTTTATCCCGGCAGCAGAAAGCTTAGCATCACAGACATCAATAATCAACAGATATTTTTACCGAACGGCAGATTGATCCCTATACATGAATTAGCTACTGTTATTATTAACTCTGGTGATGCAGAAATTCAACGATCAAATTTGCAATCAATGGGGGTTGTTACTGCGGACCTTGCAAACAGGGACCTTGGCAGCGTAATGAAGGATGTGCAGAAAAAGATCTCTTCAGAACTTACTCTTCCCCCCGGTTATTATATAGAATATGGTGGCGCTTACGCAGAGCAACAAAAATCTTTTAAAGAACTGTTGATGATCCTGATCGCTGCAAGCTTGCTGGTTTTTTCAGTGATATTGTTTTTATTCCAAAAGATCAAAGTGGCATTGCTGATTTTATTGATCGCTGTACTAGGAATATCAGGCAGCTATCTTGCTTTATGGCTAACAAATACACCTTTGAATGTTGGAAGCTACACAGGTCTTATCATGATCGTCGGTATCATAGGAGAAAACTCGATCTTCACTTTTTTACAATTCAAAGAATCATTGCATGAAAAAAGCGTTGATGAGTCGATCATCTATGCTATATCAACAAGGCTCCGGCCAAAATTGATGACTGCACTGGGTGCAATCATTGCATTGATGCCACTAGCATTAGGTATTGGCACCGGGGCACAACTTCATCAACCATTAGCTATTGCTGTAATTGGAGGATTTATTATTGCACTACCGCTTTTATTGATCGTGCTGCCGTCTATGTTGCGGCTGATAAGTAAAAAAAATGCAAAAGCCATTAGCTAACTTTTAATGAAAGCCTTTCATAAGAAAATAATCAAAGAAGTATCCCTCAAAACATTGTTGGTCTCATCTTTCTTTTTTGCCGCGATTTTTGTTTTTGCATTTTTAGCTCATGAGATCGTTGGCGAAAAAGAAGACATGTTTGATACAAAGGTGTTTCACTTTCTAAAAGCCCATACAACAACTCCCCTTGTTAAACTAATGCAATGGCTGACCTTTTTTGGAAATCATTACTTTCTTATTCCAGCTTATATCTTATTGGTCACATTTTTATTTTTCAGGCACAGAAGGTCAGATGCCATTAATATAATAGTTATCGTTTTGAGCAGCACGGCACTTTTGTTTGGGTTGAAAGCGATCTATGGACGTCATCGACCCGAATTGCCGCTACTCAGGGAGTTACATGATTATAGCTTTCCAAGTGGTCATGCTTTAAGCTCATTTATTTTTTGCAGCATATTGATCTACTTGATCTGGAAAAGTGATCTGCGCCCCGTATTAAAATATCTTTTGGCCGGCCTGCTTGTTATTTTTTCGCTAAGCATTGGCATTAGCAGGATAGTCTTACGTTATCATTTTGCAAGTGATGTATTGGCTGGTTTCGCTTTGGGATTCGCCTGGGTCATATTCTCTTTTTGGATCTTAAAAAAAATGTCTAAGAGATCAGGGGCAGGGCACTGATCTTTCGCAGCTTTCTTGGCTCAATTCACCGTTGCTTATCTTTGCCGGCTATGGAAGAATTGCTGAAACAAATACAGGATCACAAAACCGAGATCGAAGCTTTTACTGCAACCGATGAAAAAGCGGCGGAAGAATTTCGCATTAAATGGTTGGGCACAAAAGGACTGGTGAAAACCATCATGGGGGAAATGAAAAATGTGCCGAATGAAAAGAAAAAAGAATTTGGGCAAATATTAAATGAATTCAAACAATTCACTGAAGCAAAGTATGAGGAATTAAAACAGTCAGCAGTTGGCAGTCAGCAGTCGGCAGCCAGCAATATAGATCTTACTTTACCTGGCGATAACACTCCGGTTGGCACACGTCATCCGATCAGTTTGATGACCAACCGTATCATTTCAATTTTTCAGCGACTTGGTTTTGCAGTTGCCGAAGGACCAGAGATCGAAGATGACTGGCATAATTTCACTGCATTGAATCTTCCCGAACATCACCCTGCAAGAGATATGCAGGATACTTTTTATGTACAGCAAAATCCTGATTGGCTACTAAGAACACATACAAGTAATATTCAGATCCGGGAAATGCAGAAAGGCAAATTGCCGATCCGTATTATTTGTCCCGGTCGTGTGTACAGAAATGAAACCGTAAGTGCAAGAAGTCATTGTTTCTTCCACCAGGTGGAAGGTTTATATATTGATGAGAATGTTTCTTTCGCCGATCTGAAACAAACACTTTACTTTTTTGCAAAAGAAATGTATGGCAGCGATGTAAAGATCCGTTTCCGTCCTTCTTATTTTCCATTTACCGAGCCAAGTGCTGAGATGGATATTAGTTGCATGCTATGCAAAGGCGCCGGCTGTAATGTCTGTAAAAAAACCGGTTGGCTTGAGATACTTGGCAGTGGCATGGTGCACCCAAATGTTTTATCTAATTGCGGCATTGATCCTAATAAATACACAGGCTTTGCTTTCGGTATGGGCATTGAACGACCTGCATTATTGAAATACGGCATCAATGATATTCGTCTCTTCAGCGAGAATGATGTAAGATTTTTGAAGCAGTTTACAAGTGCGGTTTAGTCGCTGGAATTTGTAATTAAATGTAATAACTCTTGCTTCTCATTTTAAGGTTTACATACGCCAACAACAACGAAAACCCGAGAGCTAGCCAAAATCCTGCACCGGTAATTGAGAAAATATTTCCATTGTTAAAAAAGCTATCGCCAGATCCTTCCTTAGCTAAGATTAGGACGAAAACAGCTATTAGTGCTGCAAGAGGTATCCATGAAAGTAGTTTCCTGCTATAGAAATTATTTTCCTGGCTCAATACACTTAATAGATGAAAAAGAGTCGTTAAAGGGATCGCCAATAAAAAATACTTATACGATGGAATGTGTTCTGAAAGTACAAAGTTAAACCCACTCATTTCAAAAGAATGCCAATAGAAAAAGGGCATAAAAAAACTGCCTAATAAAACGGCAGACAAAATGGTTGTTAACGTTTTTTTGTGCATATATTGATTTTCTATTGAGAGTAAAAGTAATCCTATTTAAGCAATAACTTTATCTCATGGATCCCGGTTCTATCATCTGTATATGCGGCGCTGGCACTATGGGTAGTGGTATTGCACAAGCAGCTGCTTCATCAGGCTTTTATGCTATACTTTATGAATTAAATGATGCGGTGCTTGAAAAAGCAAAAGTTTTTATTGAAAAGAATTTACAATCCCTTGTAGAAAAACGTAAGATCACCGGAAACGCAAAAGAAGAAACGCTAAACAATCTTCGTTTCACCAATAACCTGCATGACTGCATGGGTGATGTGATCATTGAAGCCATCATCGAAAAACCAGAAGCCAAGATCGCTTTATTCAATCAACTGGCAGAGATCAATTATAACGAAACGGTTTTTGCCAGCAACACTTCGTCACTTTCTATAACACAAATTGCCAAAAGTGTAAAGAATCCTGAACGGGTTATCGGCATGCATTTCTTTAACCCTGCTACTATCATGAAACTGGTGGAAGTGGTGAAAACCGATCTTACAAATGAACAAACAACCAATATTATTATTGAGCTGGCAAAACAGATGAACAAAACGCCGGTACTTTGTAAAGATTCACCCGGCTTTATCGTGAACCGTGTAGCAAGACCTTTTTATATTGAATCACTAAGATTGGCAGAAGAAAATATTGCTGATCTCACTACTATTGATTCGCTAATGGAATCAACTGGTTTTAAAATGGGACCCTTTAAACTAATGGACCTTATCGGCAATGATATTAATTATGCAGTGAGTTGCTCTGTTTATAAACAACTCGGTGACCCGGAAAGATTAAAGCCTTCTTTTATTCAAAAAGAAAAAGTTGAAACCGGGCAATTGGGAAAGAAAACAGGAAAAGGATATTATACTTATTAAGAATTTGCCCAAACAAGCTTTTCTGCTTAAATCTGCAATCTAAAATCTGCAATCTAAAATTGAATAAAGTACTTGTAACAGGTGGCACTGGCTTTATCGGGGCATATATCATCAAAGAACTTGTTGAAAAGGGTTATGCTGTTCGGGCAATCCGTCGCAGTAACAAACTTCCTTTTTTTATTTCCACTGATATTCTAAATAAAGTAGAATGGGTAAGCGGCGATGTGCTGGATGTTATTTCACTTAATGAAGCAATGCAGGATGTTGATGCTGTTATTCATTCTGCGGCTGTGGTTTCTTTTGATAAAAGAGACAGAGCCCAGATGTATAATACAAATGTGGATGGCACTGCCAATGTTGTGAACCTTTCTCTTGAGAATGGAATAAAAAAGCTCGTACATATCAGCTCTATTTCCGCATTGGGAAGAACTGCGACCGGTGAAAAAGTAGATGAAGAAAAAAAATGGTTGAATAGCAAATTGAATTCCCATTATGGCATCAGCAAGAATAAAGCGGAAATGGAAGTATGGCGTGGCATGGGAGAAGGTTTGGATGCCGTGATCATAAACCCAAGTACCGTGCTTGGTTTCGGCAATTGGCATGATAGCAGTTGCGCCATTTTTAAAAACTCATATAAAGGTTTTCCCTGGTATACGAGAGGTGTGAATGGATTTGTTGCTGTGGAAGATGTTGCAAAGATCGCTGTGCTGTTAATGGAAAGCAATATCACCGAAGAACGTTTTATTATCAATCACGAAAATTGGGAGTTTAGAAAGCTGTTCGATGTTATTGCTGATGGCTTTAGGAAAAAACATCCTAAATGGGAGGCAACTCCTTTTTTAAGCAGCATTGCCTGGCGAGTAGAGAGAATAAAATCTTTTTTGAAAAATGCCAAACCATTGCTTACAAAAGAAACGGCAAGGATCGCTTTAAGTAAAACTTACTGGCAAAACGATAAAATACTAAAAGCATTGCCGGGATTTTCCTTCATGGCATTAGAGTCAAGCATCACAAAAGCCTGCAAAAACTACGCAGATGCCGTAAACAATATGCAACTAAAACCATAACTGCATTATCTTTATTGGGCAATTGTTTATTCTATGAAAAAGATATTCCTGTTTACCCTTTTGTGCATTTCTTTTGTTTTGGGATTTAGCCAAACAAACTTCACAGTCTCGGGCAAAGTGTTCGATTCAGCATCAAAAGAGCCATTGGCATTTGCTTCGGTTTTTTGTCAGAATACTACACAGGGTACTGCTACCAATAAAGAAGGAACATTTCATTTAAGCCTGAAAGAAGGTGGTTATGATCTTGTGATCACTTATACAGGTTACCGGTCAAGAATGATCCGCATTAGCCCTGAAATGAAAACCAATGAACTGGAAATAGAAATGGTAAAAGAAGAAAAAAGTATTGAAGAAGTGGTGATTCGCAGCAGTAACGAGGTAAAAGATGGGTGGACAAAATATGGCAAATTCTTTCTTGAAAATTTCATTGGCACCACTCCTTTCTCTTCCAGGTGTGTTTTAGTGAATCCCGAAGTATTAAAGTTTTATTATTTCAGAAAATCAGAAAAACTAAAAGTGCTTGCAGACTCGCCATTGATCATTTATAATAATGCATTGGGATATAATCTTCGTTACAATCTCGACTCATTTCTTTTTATGTACAAAACTGATATATGCAGTTACACGGGTCTAAGCTTTTATGAAGAACGTACCTCAAGCGAAGACAGCCTTAAGCTTTGGACAAAGAACAGGCAAAAAGCATATTTCGGCAGCAGGCTGCATTTTATGCATAGTTATTATGATAGCACTTTAACGCAAAGCGGTTTTATAATTGATATGCTCGATGAAACGAATGATAAAAAATTCAATAAGATCACAGAGCCGTATGATACAACATGGTATACACCCGCAGATAGCGTAAACGAGATCGATATCTATTTTCCAAGAAGGGTCAGTATCACTTATACAAAAAAAGGCCCTGAGAATGAGTATTTGAAAAGATATAAATTACCAATGAATATCAGCATGCAGATTTCTTATATAGACATGCTTGATGTTATAACCATAAAACAAAACGGTTATTATTACAATCAAAAAGATTGGATAAATTTTGGTTACTGGAGTTGGAAAAATATTGCCGACCAGGTACCGAATGATTATACTCCGGATAATTAGTTGAATGTTGGAAGTTAAAGATTGAATGTTACTATTTCGAGAAATCATAAGAATGTCGGAACCCGCAAAATAATTTGGAGAATTTTCAACTTTAAACCTTCAACCTTCAATTTTCTTCCCCATAACTTTTTCCCAAAGCTGTGGTATGCGTTTTATCCAGACAAACTCTTTCATTTTTTCTCTTGCGTCCTCAACCGGCGATCCAAAATAAACTTTGCCCCCATCAATTGAATCCTTGACACCGCTTTGCGCATATACTGTGGCGCCTTTGCCAATTGTAAGTGTTTTGCTAACTCCCACTTGTCCCCAAAGAATTACATTGTCTTCAATTTTTGTAGCACCGGCAATACCAACCTGCCCGGCAAACAAGCAATTCTTTCCAATTTCTGTATCATGACCGATATGAACAAGGTTATCGATCTTGGTTCCTGCACCGATCACCGTATCGCCGCTAACTCCACGATCAATAGTGCAATTAGCACCGATCTCGACAAAATCTTCGATCACTGCTCTGCCGCAACTGTTCATCTTTTTATAATGAATATCCCGGTTGGTTTTTTTGTTATAATAAAATGCATCGCTGCCAATAACAGTACCTGCTTGTATAATAACATTATTGCCTATCACGCAATGATCTAAAATGGTAACGTTGGGATGAATAATGCAATCATTACCGATAATTACATGATTGCCGATAAAGGCATTCGGCATAATAACAGTGTTTTGCCCGATCGAAGCAGAATCGCTGATATTTTTCGATGAGGAAGTAAAAGGACGAAAATGATTTACCAGTTTTAAGTATGCTTCAAACGGATCGCCAACAATCAGCAGTGTTTTCCCTTCAGGGTATTCTGTTTTTTTATTAATGATAATGACTGTGGCAGCTGAATTAATACAGGTATCATAGTATTTAGGATGATCCACAAAAACAATATCACCTTTTTCCACCTTATGAATTTCATTGATCCCTGTAGCAGCTGCGTCAATGTTGCCAGCGATCTCTGCGCCAATGAAATCAGCGACCCATTTTACAGGAACTGGTTTATCCAATCGCATAATGTTTGAATTTGTTCAAAGGTAAACAGCTTTGCAATGCATAACATGAGAGATAAGTATCAAATGAACCCACGTTTTTATCTTTTTAAACTTGAGTGAAGTGATGTTATAAATGCAAATGATGAAACAAAAAGAGAAGATGATGTGTTTAATTTCATTTTATACTTCATTTATTCATTATTTGTTCTATTATCCACAAGTAAAAACCAAATGTTAATAAAATTTCTTCAAAAATTTTTTTAGTTAGAAAAAAATATAATTAATATTGTGAAGGGAAATTTATTTCCCGGTACTTACTAACCCATCCACATATTTCTCCCCCGAATCTTCGGGGGAGATTTTTTTTATTGAACTCTTATCGTAATAAATGAACATTTCTATTGAAAGAACATCGCCGGGTAGCAGCTTTATAAACTCATCTCCGGTCAACTTTTTCCAATATCTTTACTTCACTCAAAAAAAATTTACATGCTGAAATCGATGACCGGCTTTGGAAGGGCTGAAAGATCTGTTGGTGGTAAAACATTTCTTGTTGACATAAAATCTCTCAATGGTAAACAGTTTGAACTGCAATTAAAGCTTCCTGCATTTTTAAAACCATTTGAATTTGATATTCGCCGCATTCTTTCTACTCAACTTGGTCGTGGCAGTGTAGATTGTACTATTAGCTTAAAAGAAACAGGCAATGCAAAACCTGTTTCTATCAATATTGAATTGGCAAAAGCCTATTACCAACCACTGGCGGATCTGTCAAGGGAATTAAATCTCGATCCGTCTAATATATTAAGTACACTTGTAAAGTTACCCGAGGTTATAACACCCACCGGTGAAACCCTGACTGATGAAGAATGGAAAGCGTTTCAAAAAGTGATCTTGTTAGCTATTGATGACCTGAACGTTCATCGTGATGATGAAGGGAAATCTCTTGAGAAAGATCTGTTGTCCCGGGTTCATAATATACTTGCACAATTAGAAGAAGTACAAAAGCTCGAACCGAATCGCAAACAGATCATCCGCGACGATATAACCAAGCTGATGGAAGAATTTGCAGGCAAAGAAAACTATGATAAGAACAGACTTGAGCAGGAGCTTATCTATTACATTGAAAAGATAGATATAAGTGAAGAAATGGTTCGTTTGAGAAACCACTGTGATTACTTCAAAGTAGTGCTTGCCGAAGCAGAAGAATCAAAAGGAAAGAAACTGTCCTTTATTTTACAGGAAATAGGTAGGGAAATAAATACTACCGGCGCTAAAGCTTACGACTCATCCATTCAAAAATGCGTTGTGATGATGAAAGATGAACTGGAAAAAGCAAAAGAGCAAATATTAAATGTTCTGTAAAGGCACAAGTAACAAAATTCAAGATACAAGTTCTAAATATATCTTTGTTAGATGAATGTATTAGTAAGATCGATTTTCTTTCTTGTTCCCTGTGCCTTGTGCCTTTCAACTTGCACTACCGTTGATCTTTATGAAAAGACAGCTTCATTACCGAATCACGAATGGAAAAGCACGAACAAACCTGAATTCAATTTCACCATTACAGATACAACTGTCCTTTACCAGGTTTTCTTTGTAATAAGACATTCTGAAAAATATAACTACAATAATATCTGGATAAATTATTATTACCAGCCACCCAATGATACTTTGCACAAAGAAGCACGGGAATTCCAATTAGCCACGAATGAAAAAGGCTGGCTTGCGACCGGCATGGATGATATTTATGAACATAGGATCAAGTTAGCTCCTGATGCCGGAAAACTTAAAGCAGGAAGTTATAAGTTCATTTTGGAAAATATCATGCGGGAAGACCCGCTAAAAGAAGTATTGAATGTTGGCGTCAGGGTTGAAAAAGTTAAATAACTTTCCTTATGCCAAGGTCAGCAGGAAAAAGATTCAGATATATCATCGTTGTTTACTGGTTATTGCTTTTATATATAGTCGCCGCCCTGGTATGGTGGTTTGTTTCGCTGGAAAGGCAAAATCAAAACTTAACCAATCTGCGTTTGAGTGAGCTTAACTCCCAAAAAGCAACCCTTGATCCAAAAAAATTCACTGAAGAAAATTTCAAAATTGAGAACGACTCAAAAAGGAATACAGATAAATATATTGCCGAGGGTGTTACTTTTCTCATCTTAATATTCGTGGGTGCCTTTTTTGTTTACCGTTCAACCAGTAAGAAATTCAGGGTACAACTGCAACAGCAGAATTTTATGATGGCGATCACTCACGAATTAAAAACGCCTATTTCAGTTGCCATGCTTAATCTTGAGACGCTACAGAAATACCAGCTTGATGCGGAGAAGCAAAAAAAACTGATACGAATGACACTCCAGGAAACATCAAGGCTTGATACATTAATCAACAATATTCTTGTTTCCTCACAGTTGGAAGGCGGTGGTTATGCTTTTTCAAAAGAAGAACTCGACTTCTCTTCTTTGTTTAAAGATTGTATAAGAGATGCCAAAACACGATATCCTGAAAGAAATTTTATTGAAAATATAGAACCAGAAATTGAGTTAGCCGGTGATCCGCTTTTGCTCCAATTGCTGATCAGTAATCTTATTGAGAATGCTGTGAAGTATTCCCCTAAAGAAAAGCCGATCATTTGCAAACTGAACAGGTCAGGTAAAGATGTGCTCATGAATATTATTGATGAAGGAATTGGGATCGCCGATACTGAAAAAACAAAAATATTTGAGAAATTTTACCGGACGGGGAATGAATCTACCCGAAAAACTCAAGGCACTGGATTGGGGCTTTATCTTTGTCGTAAGATCGCCGGGGATCATAATGCCGACATTTCGGTGACAAACAATATACCCTCCGGCACTAATTTCGCCATCCATTTTCATATATAGTCTCATGAGCAAGGAAAATACAAAGGCGTCGATTTTATTGGTAGAAGATGAAGAAAATCTTCATGACGCCTTGAAGTTAAATCTTGAATTGGAAGGTTACGAAGTTTCTTCAGCCTATGATGGCAGCAATGCCGTAAAAGCGGTGCAGGCAGAATATTTCGATCTTATTATACTTGATGTCATGCTTCCTGAAATGGACGGGATAAATGTTACTGAAACCATCCGTTTGGCAAATAACGAAGTGCCAATCTTAATTCTCAGCGCTAAGAACAGCAGCGCAGATAAAGTGCTTGGCCTTAAGAAAGGCGCCGATGATTATATGACTAAGCCTTTCAACCTCGAAGAATTATTATTGAGAGTACAAAAGCTTATTGAAAAGAATAAAAAAATACTGGATAAAGAAACTATCGGCAATACCTATGCATTCGGAAATAATAATATTGACTTCAAAGCACAGGAGGCAACAACATCCCGCGGTGAAAAGATCCAGCTAAGTAAGAAAGAAGGAATGCTTTTGAAATTACTCATTGAAAATAAAAATGAAGTAGTACCGAGAGAGAAGATCTTACAGGTGGTTTGGGGTTATAATGTTTATCCAACTACGAGGACAATTGATAATTTTATCCTCAACTTCAGAAAATATTTTGAAGAGGATAGCCGGAATCCCAAATACTTTCATTCAGTAAGAGGTGTCGGATACAAATACAGTGAGTGAAATCCCAAATGCTAAAATTCCAAATTCCATTCTACGCAGTAGCCCGGTGGCTTATTGGAATTTGTGATTTGCTTTTTGGAATTTCTTTATTTATAGATCGCCTAATTGAGGTCTCATCACAATATCTTCAACACAAGCACCGGGCGAAAGCTGTGATGCTGCAAAGACCATTTTAGCGATATCCTCTGCTTCCATTATACGTTTGGAAGAATTATCATAGCCACCCCAGGAATCAGTGAGCACAGCACCGGGATGAATAGCTGTAACTTTTATATTATGTGGTTTCATTTCTTCCCGCAGGTTTTTACTAAACCCATGCATAGCGTATTTGCTGATACTATATGCTCCGCCATTATGATAGGCGTGAAGTGATGCAATAGAACACATATTGAAAATATGGCCTGACTTTCTCTCCATCATTTTAGGTAAAAGAGTTCTTGTTAAATGATAAGCGCTGTAAAGGTTGATGGCAAGCTGGCTTTCCAACAATCCTTCCGATTCATTGTGCACACTACCGGGTTCAAATAAACCTGCATTATTAATGATAATATCAGGAACAATATATTTCAAACACCAGCTTCCAAGCTCCTTTGCTTGTTGTTTATCGGATAGATCAAAAGCTTTTGCTTTTATTGAAACAGAAGGATATTTAGTTTGCAATTCTTCCATTGCTTTATATAAGGCCACTTCATTTCGACTGCTTAAAAAAAGGCTTTTCCCATTCGCAGCAAAAATTTCCGCTATTGCTTTTCCAATTCCTCTTGATGCTCCTGTGATTAGTACAGTCATTACGCTTTATTATTGATTATTTCGGTTTATTTGCAAATCTAAAATCCGAAATCGGCAATCCGAAATGAAATATAAACACCTCTTTTTCGATCTCGACCATACTCTTTGGGATTTTGAAGCAAATGCAAGAGTAACACTGCTGGAACTTTACAATGTTTTACAATTAGAACAACGGGGTATTCATGATTTTGATCTTTTTCATAAAAACTACCTGGCGCATAATGAAAAGCTTTGGGAACGATATAGAAATGGTTTTATAAAACAGGATGAATTAAGAATAAAAAGAATGCGGTTGGCTTTGCTTGATTTTAAAATTGCGGACGAGCTATTGGCCAAAAATATGAGTGACCAGTTTCTGGATCTTTTACCTACACGAACCATCCTCTTTCCCTATGCTACTGAAATTCTGGAATATTTAACCAACAAAAACTATGAGCTTCATTTGATCACAAATGGTTTTGAAAAAACACAGCACAGCAAATTAAAATATTCGGGGCTGGGTAAATATTTTAAAGAAGTTATTACTTCAGAAGGAAGCAGCAGCCTTAAACCCAATAAAGAAATTTTTGATTACGCCTTTGAAAAGACAGGAGCCAATCCTGCTGAAAGTATAATGTTAGGTGATAGCATTGATGTTGATATCATCGGCGCCATGAATGCCGGTATTGACCAGGTATTTATTAATCACTTAAACATCCCGATCGATATTAAACCAACTTATGTTGTACGATCATTAAAAGAGTTAGAAGAAATATTCTAATTCGACAATTTGTTGATGTGCCGATATGCCAATGATATGCTTTCTATTAAAATTAGCTATTGGCTAATTTACCATAATGCTACTACCGTCACACCGCCTTTAGCTATATCGTCGATCTTTACCTGCACTTTTGCAGATAACGGCAACAAAAGATCAACTCTTGAACCGAATTTGATAAACCCCATCTCTTCGGTTTGTTTTACTTGCTGTCCTGGCTGCAAATAGTTCACAATTCGTTTTGCCAACGCCCCAGCTATTTGTTTAATAAGCAACTCCTTTCCGTTTGCTTTATAAACCACCGTATGGCGTTCATTTTCTGTAGAAGATTTTGGATGCCACGCAACAAGATATTTTCCTTTGTGGTATTGACTGTACATAACATCGCCGCTTACCGGGTTGCGGTTGACATGCACATTTAATGGGCTCATAAAAATTGAAACCTGTATACGACGATCGGCAAAATATTCGTCCGCTTCTACCTCTTCAATTGCTACTACTTTACCATCGGCAGGCGCAATAATGGCGTTATCCTGAACTGTTAAGTTTCTTTTAGGAATGCGAAAAAATGAAATAAGAAAGATCAATAAGCCGAGTGTGCCTATAAATATGACCCAACTTAAGGCAGGTGAAGAATAGCTGATAAAATAAAATGAAACAATATTGATCACTCCAAATAAAATGGTTGCCCACGCAATACTCTTATAACCCTCCTTATGAATTGTCATGCGGCAAATATATGAAAATGGAGTGTGGCGAGTAGGGAGCAGAAGTTAGATGACAAAAACAAGATAAACATATAACCAAACAGCAGGTATTGCTAATAAGAGGGAATCAAAACGATCTAAAAAACCCCCATGGCCCGGCATGATATTACCACTGTCTTTCACTCCTGCCATTCTTTTAAGCTTTGATTCAAGCAGATCGCCGAAGGTGCCGGCGATACATGCAATTGCTGCAAGAAGCATTATATAAGTTGTAATTGCTCCCGTATTAAATCCAAAAAAAGCAATAAGCCCTACAACAACGACGCTGAGGATCATGCCACCAATTGTACCCTCCCATGTTTTCTTCGGTGAAATTTTTGAAAGAGGTCTTTTTCCAATTATTGAACCCACGATATATGCCATTGTATCATTTATCCAAATTGATATTATGATCATTAAGATCATATTACTCCTTGACGGCATAACAAAATAATTGTCATGAACATGAATATTCATTTCCTTGTATAAATTCATGGCTAATCCCCAGCTTAAGGAAATATAAAGCAAGCCTAAGGCAGCAGTACCAAAAGGTTTGAGCTTAACGTTTTTTGTTACAACAATTCCAATTGCAAGTATCACAAGTCCTGCAACAGCAACCGGGAATGAAAGATCCCCTTTTAACTGGTAATTATTTATTTGAAATATTGGTCCGCAAAACACCAGCATAATTGCAAAACCCATAAGCATAAAGCCAATGCGGGTAACCAGGTTATAAACCGTCTTATGAATTTTTTCCAACAGGTTAAAATATTCCCACCAACAACCAAAATGAATAAGAGAAAACAAGGCAAGAAAACTCCATTTATTCCATAATAAGCCAGTCAGCATCACCGCTGCAAAAATGATCGCCGTAAGTGTTCTTGTTTGAAATGTTTTCCTGTTAAAAGCCATGCAAGCAGGTGGGTTTTAAAAAATGATAGCTATTGGTTTAGGCAAACGGGTTTGAGTCATCAATATTATCTCTTGCGTACACAGCTTCATAGCTATTAGTTGATCTTTTCTTCATCAGTATCACAAGACCAACTATCAATGCAAGACTAATAGCTGCTAATATTGATTTATTACCAAATGAAATGGCAACACTGTCTTCTTCAGCCAATGCGGGATTAAACCAGATCATCACGACGGCAAAAGCATCATACACAAAATGCGCAATAATTGCTGGCCAAAGACTGCCACTATACCAATAAAGCAAGCCCAATAATATTCCGAGAATGAACCTTGGAATAAATCCATAAAACTGTATATGGATCGCCGAAAAAATAAATGCCGTAACAAGGATGCCAGCCCATGGATTTTTAAACAACTTAATAAATAATCGCTGCAACACACCGCGGAAAAGTAATTCTTCTCCTACCCCGGCAAATACAGCAACTAAAACGAGATTAAGAAAAAGATCCTTGACAGTATTTCTTTTTAGCATAAACCCGATCTGTTTTGCCGCAGTTTCTTCACTTGCCTTCATCCATTTTCCGATGGTTGTTGCCTCTGGTATTAATTGGTTATTAATAGTGCCGGTCCAGTCAACAAAAGGAAGAGCTATTATAAGTAGTATTAAACCTAAAATAATATATAATGGTTTGGTAGAAGTTATTCCTAAATATTGCAATGGTTTGGGGTCACAGAAACGTGCAAAAAGGAATACGGGAATAATATATAATGCGAAAAATTGAATGACCAGCATCCCCCTGAAAAAAGTAAGTAAAGCAGGGTTTGAATAATCCCATACATCAGGGTCGGTTAACGTAATAAGATCAATGCCAGTCGCTTTTGCAAGAACAAATGTGCCAATAAATCCGAAGATCATGAAACACCCGATCGACATTCCTGTAAAGATCAGTAACTGTAAAAACGGGTGTACCTTTTTAAAATAAGCCATAATTAAAACTCTGCTTTTTGTCCCGATGACTTATCGGGGGTAAATTTGCCGCTTCAAATGTAGTTAGCAATTAATAATTCTTAATGAAAAAACTGCCTGCCGGCAAGGAGGTTGAGAATTCAATTATAGAGAAAATGATCAAGATAGGCAATATACAATTACCTGATTTCCCTTTACTTCTTGCCCCGATGGAAGATGTAAGCGATCCTCCATTTCGTGCAGTGTGTAAGGATAATGGCGCCGACCTGATGTTCAGTGAATTCATTTCAAGCGAAGGATTGATACGTGATGCAATGAAGAGTAAGATGAAACTTGACTTCAGTGAAGAAGAACGTCCATTCGGTATCCAGATATTTGGTGGTGATGAAGAAGCGATGGCCTTAAGCGCAAAGATCTGTGAAGCGGTAAATCCTGACCTGGTTGATATAAATTTCGGATGCCCTGTAAAAAAAGTGGTAAGCAAAGGGGCAGGCGCCGGCGTATTGAGAGACGTTGACCTGATGGTTAGATTAACTGAAGCGGTTGTAAGATCAACTTCATTGCCTGTTACAATTAAAACAAGATTGGGTTGGGATGATAATTCCAGAAACATTGAAGAAGTAGCGGAGCGGCTGCAGGATGTTGGCATAAAAGCTATCTCCATTCATGGAAGAACAAGAGCACAACTTTATAAAGGCGAAGCTGATTGGACACTGATCGCTAAAGTGAAAGAAAACCCCCGCATTCAAATTCCTGTTTTTGGAAACGGTGATATTGATTCTCCTGAAAAAGCATTGGAATATAAAAATCGTTACGGTATAGATGGTATTATGATTGGCCGTGCTGCTATCGGTTATCCCTGGATCTTTAACGAGATAAAACATTTTTTCAAAACCGGCGAACATCTGCCAGCGCCAACTATTCAACAAAGGATTGATGTTATCCGGAAGCATTTATATCGTTCCATAGAATGGAAAAATCCGGTTGTTGGTATAAATGAAATGCGTCGTCATTATGCAAACTATTTAAAAGGGATGCCCAACATAAAAGAATACCGGAATAAGTTAGTTACACTCAGGTTAGTTGAAGAGATCGATGAAGTGCTGAATGAAATAATAAACAGCTACGCAGGTTATGAATTTGAAAGAACAGTGATCGAATTGCCGAACTATCATGAGAAATGTTCGGCATAAGGGTCGGGACGCTGAAAGCGGCCTGAACCGTAAAGCGAAAAGGAATTTTTATGAATCTAATTCCTAATGAGTTTTATCACATCTATAACAGGGGAAATAACAAACAAAGAATTTTCTTCTTAGATGCCAATTATCTTTTCTTTTTAAAAAAGATAAGAGATCAACTTTCACCCGTTTGCAAGATCATTTCATATTGCCTGATGCCTAACCACTTCCATCTTATCATTATGGCAACAGAAAAAAGTATTACAGAACGAGCTTCTTTTGGCGGAAAGCCGATGCAGGAATTTCCTTACAGAATCGGAATACTTCTCAGCAGTTATTCTCAAGCTATCAATAAACAAAATAAAACAACAGGTTCTTTATTCCAGCAAAAGACTAAATCAAAGATTTTGGTCGAAGGAGTTGGTGAACATCAGGAAAATTATCTTGTGAACTGTTTTCATTATTTACATAGAAACCCCTTAAATGCTAACCTTGTTAAAGAGCTAAATCACTGGCAATATTCATCATATTTGGATTATGCAGAGCTTAGGAATGGTACATTATGTGATAAAAAATTATTTTTTCTTTAACTGGTTTAACAGCAAGTGATGTAATAAATGGGGGACAAAACGATCTTGACGATGATTACATTAAAAAATTCTATTAACACTATCGGTCAGGTCGCTTTCAGCGCCCCGACCGCTTTAATCAATCCATATATTGAAACAATTGTCCAGATAGCTTCCAGCACAACAAACGGCACGAAATTGATGAGCACGGCCGCATAACAACTTAATGCGCCACCGATCACATTCAGTATAAAAAAGAATTTTCCATTTTCAGGAACCCATTTCATGGTGTTTAAAAAGTAAGCAAGCAATACAAGCCCAACGCCGATCGTTCCGATCCAATCATTATAAGTCATACAATAAATATTGAGTGAAGAATTTATTTTTTGATGGCGTCTGTTACTTCTTTGCCAGTGGGAGAAATAGATGGATCAAAGTAATTAACAAGCATACCTTCTTCATTAATCAAATACTTTGAAAAATTCCAGCTCGGTTTTTTGCTTGTCCATCCATTTTTATTTTTATCAGTCAGCCATTGAAAGATCGGATTCTGTTTGGGACCGGGAATTACAGAGCTCTTCTTTGCCAATGGAAATGTAACGCCATAATTCAGCCTGCAAAATTTTTCTATATCCTCATCAGTTCCTTTTTCCTGTTCTTTAAAATCATTGGCAGGAAACCCAATGATCACCAGCCTCTCTTTATTTTCTTCATACAACTTTTGCAAGTCATCGTATTGATCAGTATAGCCGCAATCTGATGCAGTATTTACGATCAGTAATTTTTTCCCTTTATAGTTTGATAATGGAATCGAGTCACCATTATTCATTGCAATTGATAAACTATATAAAGATTGGGGCGGCGAAGCCGGAGATTCATTCGTAAATACTTTGCTGTTCTTCCCTGTTATCTTATTTAGCCAGGTAAAAGCCGGGTAAACTGCTTTTAAAACTCTTTGTCTTATCGTCATATCTTTCACGTTTATGGTTACGATCGCAACATAACCGCTGAATGCAATTAAAAATAATAGCAAAGCTATGAACAGCTTTTTAAGAAACCTTAGTAATTTATTTTGTTTGCTCATTGCCGAATAGAATTATTAAAAGTACAAGAGTGCGACGCAACGAAAGTCTAATAGTAGTACAATTGCCAGAAACCAAAAACAATAAACTATAAACTATCTTATCACCCATTTAAACAATTTCAATTTCCCTTTGAAAGGAGGGTACTTGATCGAAGGATCAAACCAGGTAGGTGTTTTCATCACCGCTTTTTTATGACTGAATGTTTCGAATGAATATTTGCCGTGATAATTGCCCGTGCCACTAAAACCACGGCCGCCAAATGGCAAATAATGATTGGTGAGATGCCAGCCTGCATTGTTCACGCATCCACCGCCAAAGGCAACGCTATTAAGCCAGACATTTTCCTTTTCGCTGCTTGATGTGAAAACATAAAATGCCAAAGGATTCGGATGCAGTTCGATTATTTTTAATGCTTCCTCTTTTGTTTTAAATGAGATGAGTGGAAGCACAGGGCCGAATATCTCATCCTTCATCACTGCATCATTTATGTTTACATTATCAAGCAAAGTGGGTTCAATAAATAATTGCTGTTTATTAGTTCGTCCGCCGAAAATAATTTTAGCATTGGATAAATAGCCGGCTATACGATCAAATTGTTTTTCATTGATGACTTTTCCGTAATTATAGCTTTGCTCAGGTTTGTCGCTGAAAAGCTTTTCACAACTCCCGTTATTGCTGAAATAAATTTCTCTTTTACTGATTCATGTACAAGCACATAATCCGGAGCCACACACATCTGCCCGGTATTTGAAAATTTTGCAACAGCAATGCGACGAGCGGCTACTTTGATATTTGCATCGCTTTCAACCACACAGGGACTTTTACCGCCCAACTCCAATGTAACGGGTACTAATTTTTCCGCAGCCATTTTATAAATTATTTTACCAACTACAGTGCTGCCTGTGTAAAACACATGATCAAATATAAAATTGTTCATCATTTCCGGAACTACGGCGGCACCGTCACCTTGAACATATAAAATATATTCAGGAGGAAAAACGTCTTCAATTATTTTTTTCATCACTGCATCCGTAGCTGATGCAAACTCACTTGGTTTAAGCACAACACAATTACCAGCTGCAATGGCTCCAACTAAGGGGTTTATTAAAAGCTGGAATGGATAATTCCAGGGTCCAATGATCAATACAACACCAAGCGGTTCTTTTAAAACTTTACTACTTGAAGGAAGATTCAACAAATTGGTTTCAACATTTTCTGGCTGCATCCACAGATGAAGGTTTTTTATTGTCGCATTTAATTCACTTATCACAAAGCCCGTTTCCGTTACCCAGGTTTCTTCCGGACTTTTTTTCAGGTCTGCATACAAAGAATCGTACAGATCCTGTTCATGTTTTAATATTGAAGCCTTTAATTTTTTTAATTGTTCTTTTCTGAAGCCGTAGTCTTTAGTAATACCGGAATTAAAATAGTCACGCAGATGCTGTAAAGAAGATAAGAGCATATAAATAGTTATAAACCGTAATTTACAATCATTCCTTAATTTACTGCCATGAAAGGATCCAAAATAAGGTGGGGAATACTCGGATGCGGACGCATTGCCCGAAAATTTGCAGCAGATCTTCGTTTGGTAGGTGATGCAGAATTAACAGCCATTGCAAGCCGTAATAAAGAAACACTGGAATCATTTGCAAAAGATTTTCCGTGCAAGCATCTTCATAACAATTATGAAGCCCTTGCAGCGAATGATGAAGTAGATGTAATTTATGTTGCCACTCCTCATTCTCATCATTATGAGCATACGATGCTTTGCTTAAATCACAATAAAGCGGTTCTGTGTGAAAAAGCTTTTGCCATAAACAGCCGGCAAGCTATTGAAATGATCAAAACAGCTAAGGAGCGAAAAGTTTTTTTAATGGAAGCTCTCTGGACAAAATTTTTACCGCATTACAAAAAATTACAGGAACTGCTGCAACAAAAAACACTGGGTGATATTAAAAGTGTGCTTGTAAATTTTGGTTTTAAAACTACAGCTAATCATCCGCAGCGATTGTTTGATCCATTGCTTGGCGGAGGGACACTGCTTGATATTGGCATTTATAATGTTTTTATTACAGTATCTGTTTTAGGCAAGCCGGACTTAATTGAGGCAACTATGATACCATCACCAACGGGTATTGATGAACAGATCGCCGTTTTATTTAAATATAATAATGGCGCAATGGCGCAATTGTTCTCATCATTTACTACCAATCTGCCAATTCAAGCAGAGATAAATGGAACTGAAGGATGCATTACTCTTACTACCAGGTTTTATGAGCCATCGGCAACTATTCAATTATCAAAAAAAATACCTTACGAAAGAGAAGTTCTTCCTGTTGAAAAAGAAGCTGGCTTTGGTTATCATTTTGAGGCAAGACATGTAAATGAATGTTTGAAAAAAGGATTGGTAGAAAGCCCGGTGATGACACACACAGATACATTACTGCTTATGGAAATTCTGGATGCCATAAGAAATAAAGCAAGAATCGAGTACCCGCAGGATAAATTATAAATTATCTTACTACCTGTGTTTTTAAATTTATTATCTCTTAGATATGACCGATGAATATTATATGACCCAGGCACTAAAGGAGGCTAAGAAGGCTTTTGATGAAGATGAAGTGCCAATTGGCGCTGTGGTAGTTTTGAACGGAAAGATCATTGCCCGTGGGAGTAATATGACTGAAAAATTAAGTGATCCCACGGCCCATGCAGAAATGATCGCACTGACATCTGCTTTTAATTTACTTGGAAGTAAATATTTACCCGAAGCAATTCTTTATGTAACAGTAGAACCCTGCCTGATGTGTGCAGGAGCTATGTATTGGAGTAAAATTGGAAAAATAGTATGGGGTGCCGATGATGAAAAGAATGGACATAAAAGAATAACAGGAACCAACTGGCCTTTTCATCAAAAGGCTGAGATCGTTTATGGGGTACTGAAAGAAGAATGCGGGCAATTAATGAAGGATTTTTTTAAAAAGAAAAGATAATGGCAAAAGTAACTTCAAAAAAAACCGTGATAACTCATCCCGAGTCACAAAGAGAAACGAAGATCGACTCTTCCATCTATGAACCTTTTAAAGCAGCTATATTGCAAAGCTTAAAAGCAAGTAAAGGAAAGCCCTTTACTGATCTTACAGATGATGTTGTAAAAACTATCAGGAAGAAATCGCCTTCCTTCAAAGGTTCAATTCCGTGGTATACGATTTCTATCCTTCGTGATCTTGAAACAAGAGGGATAATAGAAAATTTCGTTGAGAAAGGAAAGAAATTTAACCGGCTTAAAAAATGATCAAAGTGTTTTTATCTTGATGTTCTTAAACCAAACACCGCCTCCGTGATCCTGCAAAGCAATATGTCCAGTCTTTGACATTCCATAAGGTTTTACATCCTTCCATTTGCTTTTTGCTTTTGTTTGTTCCCATTCTGATGTCCATAATTGATAATCTACCACTTTTGTTCCATTGAGCCAATGTTCGACATGTCCTTTATTGATGACGATCTTAGTATGATTAAATTCTCCAACAGGCTTTACCACTTTTGCGGTGGGTGGATTCATGTCATAATTTGCCCCGCTAAATTGAACGTCTTTTAATTTATCAGGATAGCCATCATCATCTATTAACTGATATTCGGGACCTGATTCGTACGTAGCGCCATTGTCTTCGGTAACCATGTAAATAATACCACCGTTTTCCTTTGGTGCAATCTTCCAGTCTATCTGCAATTCAAAATTTTCATACTTATAATTTGTGATCAGGTCAGCTCTTTTAGTCACACCCTCTGCTTTGCAATACAACTCGCCATTCTTTACATCCCAATCATCCACTTTCTTGTTTTGATAAATACGCCAGCCATTCATCGTGGTGCCGTCAAACAATAATTTCCATCCCCCTTTCTTTTCTTGTTTTGAAAGTGTATTGTCTTTTTGCTTATTGTTTGTCACAAATGATGTAAGCAAAAATGTAAATGCAAGGGTTGTAATTAAATTCCTTTTCATGAGTTCTTTTTTTTTGCCGGAAAGATCATTTCACGGTTTTTAATTTTAAATGTTTATCTAATTCAGTCTGAACAAAATAGTTTAAAAATTTATCCGCAACGACCGGGTTCGTAGATCCACCGGTAAGGTAATAGACTATCTCAATGTTTTCATTTACTATAAAATTTGTTGGATACCCTAATCCACGTATTACCTTTCGGCAACTATCACTGGATAATTGATAGATCGGGTAAGTCAGACCATATTTTTTTCGTATCCCGTCTATTATCGAATCCGTTTCAAAAGTGATGGAAACAAACTGGAATTCAGCATTGGCTTTGTTGTTCTGATAAAACTTTTCTAACGCACCAAATTCAGCTATGCAAGGTGCGCAGGTCTCAAACCAAAAGTTCACAAATGTGATCTTTGACTGTAAATTCTTATCTGTAAGTAAACTTCCTTTTATATCCTTACATGTGAAACCTGGTATTTTTTTCCCTTTAATACTATCGTTTCCAAAAGCTGTAATAACCTTTAAATATTCAAAATAGTGTACAGAATCCTCATGATTAGGCTGACCGAACAGCGCTGAATCAGCAATTACAAAAAATGATAGTAAGAAAATTTTAATGTATTTGCAATGTTTCCTCATCTCAAGCAAGCAATTTCAAATTAACAGGATCCCATTTAATAGCTTTTCCCTGAAAATAACTATCGTTACATAATAACGCCGGGGCAGCAGCCCGATATCCAAATAATGCATCTTCAACGGTCGGCTTTCCTTCTCTTATTGAACGCATCCAGTTATAATGATGATCATAATGCGCCCCTTTGTACCCCTCCTGTACTTTGAAAACCGTTGAATCCGGATCTTTAATTTTTTTGCGATCATAATCCGGTGCATATTGTTTTGCTTTCAATACCTGCGCATAATTATCCGGTGGATAAGAAAAATTCTTCGTTAGTGTTACACTTTCCCATTCAACAGTCATTGATCCTTCATTGCCAACCATTCTGAAATAAGAACCATTTGGATTGCTGTCAACAAAATTTACCCGTAACGATAAATTGAATGCGGGATGTTTTTCGGTTTGCGGATAATCAAACATGCCAAGCATTATATCCGGAACATCACGACCATCTTTCCAGTATCGAAGTCCGCCGGTGGACATAATTCTTGTTGGTCCCATTGAGCTGATAATATAATGCAAGCTCGAGATCAAATGAACAAACAGGTCACCACAAACACCAGTTCCATAATCTTTGAAACAACGCCAGCGGAAAAATCGTTTCGGATCATAAGGCACTTGCGGTTTATCTTTTAAAAATCTTTTCCAATCAACATTTTTTTCTGATGCATCTTCCGGCAAATTATATTGCCATGCACCACCCGGAGTGTTGCGTGCCCAAAAACCTTCTACATAATTCAGTTGGCCTATCGCTCCTGCTTCAAATAATTCTTTTGCTTTTTCATTTCCTACAGAACTCAATCCCTGGCTACCTACCTGCAATACTTTGCCACTTTTCTTTTGCGCATCGACCACAGCCTGTCCTTCGTTTATCTGCTGCACCATTGGTTTTTCGCAGTAAACGTGTTTGCCACTATTAAGTGCATCTACCGCAATTTCTTTATGCCAATGATCGGGAGTACCGATAATGACTGCATCAATATCTTTTCTTGCTAATATCTCTTTATAATCTCTCGTAGTAAAAATATCAGTCCCAAAATTCTTTTTTGCTTCCTCGATTCTTGGATCAAAAAGATCACAGGCAGCAACGATCTTAACTCCCGGAACTGTTTTAGCCGTTTGTGCATCACCTGTTCCCATACCACCGGCGCCAATTAATGCCACCTGGATATTATCATTGTCGCTGTAATAATCACGGAGCCTTAATTCTTCCTTTCTTTCAATCCCCGATGCCTGAATTATTTGCGGAACTGAAGCGGCAAGAGCGGTACCTGCAATGCCTTTAATAAATTTCCGGCGAGAATCGTTTCCCATACTTTTCTGTGGTTAAATAACAGCGAAGAAAGTTACATTAAAAATCAAAAGAAGGTAAAATTTTATTCCATATCTCGAAAAATGAATTTGTTTGGCATCATTGTTTCAATCGTAAATTTGTTATCTGGTAAAACATTAAATCACAAGATAAATTTAATCGTATGGCATTTACATTAGCCTCACTTCCATATGCACATGATGCATTGGAACCTCATATTGACACAACGACCATGCAGATACATCATGGTAAACATCACCAGGCTTATGTTGACAACCTCAATAAAGCAATTGCTGGTACTGAACATGAAAATAAAAGTTTAGAAGACCTGGTAAAGAGTGCAGGCAAAATCTCCCCGGCTGTTCGTAATAACGGCGGCGGTCATTGGAATCATACTTTCTTCTGGGAAAGTCTCGATGAAAATGCAGGAGGCCCGCCATCAGGTGACCTCGCAAAATCTATACATGATGCATTTGGAACATTTGAAGCATTTAAAGAAAAATTTGCAAATGCTGGCATGACAAGATTTGGTAGTGGCTGGGCTTGGCTGATCGTAAAAGATGGTAAACTTGAAATTACTTCTACTCCTAACCAGGATAATCCATTAATGGATGTTGCCGAAGTAAAAGGCACTCCGATACTTGGCGTGGATGTATGGGAACATGCTTATTATTTAAAATATCAAAATCGCAGGGCTGAATATCTTGCTGCTTTCTGGAATGTGGTTGATTGGAAAAAAGTAGCTGAAAGATTTGAAGTGGCAATGCCAAAGGCGAAAGCGAATTAATATCTATACCGATATTATTGAACCGCGGAGATTCAGAATAATACATTCTCGTCTCTGCGGTTTTTTATTTTAAATTTGAAAGATGTACGACCTCATCCTCAAAAATATTTCCCGCTTTATTACTCTTACTCCTGAAGAAGAACAATATTTTACTTCATTACTTAAAGTAAAAAAACTAAAGAAAAAACAATACCTGTTACAGGAGGGTGAAATAAACCGCTATGATTATTTTGTAAACAAAGGATGTCTTCGAACATACACAATTGATGAAAAAGGTTTAGAACATATTGTGCAATTTTCAATTGAAGATTGGTGGACCGGAGACATGTATAGTTTTTTGACGCAAAAACCTGCACGATTCACCATTGATGCATTAGAAGATACAGAACTGCTTTGCCTGGAGAAAAATGCATTGGAAGAACTCTATATAAAGATCCCCAAATTTGAAAGATTCTTTCGTCATCTCTTACAAAACGCCTTTGTTTCATTACAGGAAAGAATAACGGCTAACCTTAGCCAAACCGCTGATGAACGTTATTGCAATTTTATCAATAAATATCCTTTGATGGAAAAGAGATTACCATTAAAACAGATCGCCAGTTACTTGGGCATTACTCCTGAATCACTCAGTCGCATTCGCAGCAGTTATATAAAGAACAATAAACCCGCTTAACTATTTTCGATCATTCAGTTTATTTATTGCTTCTACTTTATTTCTTACATGCAGCTTTGTGTAAATGTTTTTTAAATGACTTTTCACTGTATAGTTGCTTAATGAAAGTTGATCAGATATTTCTTTGATCAATAATCCTTCTGCTACAAGTCTTAACACCTCGTTTTCTCTTGATGTTAATTCTGCCAAATGATGAGCTATAATTTTTTCATGGAATGTAGATATTATCTTCTTTGCAATATATCGGTTCATGGGTGCTCCTCCACGCTTTAATTCTTCAAGTGAATCTATAATTTCCTGTGGTTGTGCATCTTTAAGCAGATATCCACAAGCGCCATTCTTTATTGCACTGAAAACATAATCATCACTATCATAATAAGAGCAAACCATGCAAAGAAGATCTGGTAAAGCATGTTTTAACTCTTTGATCAGTTCAACACCGCTTTTACCCGGAAGTTTTATATCAACAATAGCAATATCAGGAACTTGTTTTATTATTTGAGGTAATGCATCTTCCGCAGAAGAAAAACTTGAGATAACTGCAAATTCTTTTGAATTGCGTATTAAAACCTCAAGTCCTGCCCTGAAATGCGGATCATCTTCTATAATAGAAACTGTAGTCACAGCCTGGCTTTAGTTGTATACAAGATAGTTTATTTATGGCACAGGGTCATAACCGCTGCCACCCCATGGATGACATCGTGAGATCCTTTTGATCGTCAGCCATATTCCCTTAAATACGCCATGTTTCTTCAATGCTTCTTCCGCGTAGTGAGAACAGGTTGGAGTGAATCTGCATTTCGGGCCAAGTATTGGTGAAATGATCCACTGATAGATCTTTATCAATGCAATAAAAGGAAGACTAAGGATGCGAAGAAATGTTTTCATCAATTTTATCTGCTAACTTTTTCAAAGCTATAGCAACTTTATCTTTCACTGTTTTAAAATCAGGAAGTTCTTTTCCTGTATAAATAAAAAATACATTCAATTGTCTTTGTGCTTCTTTGACTTTTTTAGCTATCTCATTTTTTTGCAAACGCCATGCCTCTCTTGTCAATCTCTTAATTCGATTACGATCTACTGCCTTTTTAAAATTCTTTGCAGAAACTCCTATCCCAAACTTCAGTCCGCTTTCACCTTTCTGTATTGGCAATTCACGATTCACAATAAAATAAACTCGGAACGGAGTAACAACAATACTTTTTCCTTTATCAAATAGTTGTTCTATTTGCTTTCGACTTTTCAGTCTTTCCTCTTTTCCAAGTGTGAATTGTTTTCTCACAGATAACAGAAAGATTTTAAATAAAAATAGCCCCGAAAGATCGGAGCTATAAATTATATTAAACTTCTTAGATCCCTGACGGGATCCGTGTTTTTATTTCGCTTTTCTTTCGTCAGAAACGGTTAGTTTCTTACGGCCTTTTCTGCGACGTGCTGATAATACTTTACGACCATCAGCAGTTTTCATACGCTTACGAAAACCATGTACTGATTTACGACGGCGTTTATGTGGTTGATATGTTCTTTTTTTACCTGGCATAATCTTAATTTTTCCTTTTTAAAAATGCCCGTGGAGAAACGGGTTATTTAATTCACCAGCGGAAACACCACTTTCCACTGTTTGTGAAAGGACGGCAAAGGTAGGGGTTGGATTGCAGATTTTAGGTTTAAGATTTAAGATTTTATCAAGGAGGTTGAATTTTTATTTAGCCAGCTTTCGTACCCTGATTTATCTTTCGTTGCGTCGCACTCTTGTACTTCCAGTTCCTTGAGCATCAAAGTTTTTGGGCATCCAGATCAACATGAAAAGACCTTATTTCTGCCCCATAAAAATTCGCCGCATGCCTGTCAAAATCTTCTGTGCAATCCGTCGTATAAAAATGATGGCTTGCGCCCAAACTTAGCTTTCTTTCAATTTCTGAATGACGATGCAGGTAATCGGTTAAGCTATTCGCAACAATCTCACCTTGTGATAAAATTTTTATATCCGCCGGTGTAAATTCCCTGATCTTATCATGAAGTAACGGGTAATGTGTGCAGGCTAACAAGATAGTATCGATTACTGGTGATTGATCAAGCAACTGGTTGATATATTTTTTAATAAAGAAATCTGAACCATGTGTATCATATTCTTCATTCTCGACCAGCGGCACCCACATAGGGCATGACTGCTGAAAAACTTTTACCTGGGGGAAAAACTTTTCGATCTCTATTACATAACTATTAGAACTAACAGTTCCGGTTGTTGCTAATATTCCTATGTTCTTTGAATCTGAATAATTACCGATGACCTCTGTTGTTGGTCTTATTACACCTAACACTCTTTTCTCCGGGTCAATTTTAGCGAGATCATTTTGTTGGATCGTTCGCAGTGCTTTTGCGGATGCCGTGTTACAAGCCAGCACAACAAGCGGACAACCCTGGTCAAAGAACCATTTCACGCATTGCAATGTATAACGATAAACTGTTTCAAAAGATCGTGGACCATAAGGCGCCCTTGCATTATCGCCTAAATAAATATAATCGTAACGGGGAAGTTTGTTTACGATCTCCCGCATTACTGTTAAGCCCCCATAACCAGAATCAAAAACGCCGATGGGTGTGAGTGAAGACATAGTGCAAAAGTAAAAGAGGCTGTTGTAAGCAACAGCCTCTTTTAAATATTTGTTTTCTCCGAAGGGGGTCCTTTGGACAAACCTTAGTTACCTGTTTTTGGAGCTGGCCTCTGCGGTTGTGTGCCAGCCGGTGGTACTTTCACTTTTAGTTTTTCCGCAACCATTGGCAATAAATTATCTGCCGGCGGTCCCACTAATAATGATTCCCTGTTGAATACATAGGTGTATCCTTTTTCTTTGGCTACATCATCAATTGCTTTCAGCACTTTATCATATACTGGCTGTAAAAGGGCATTTTGCTTTGCTTCTATCAGCTGTTGAGCTGAAGCTTGCCAATTCTGTAATTCGCCGAGATAATCTGTCCTTTGTCTTGAAGCTTGCTGGCGTACTGTTAATGGTTGACGAGCAGAATCGTTTGCGATGCTATCGTAATGCTGATAATTGGATAAAAGATAATTGTACGTTCTCGGTAAAGTATCATTCTGATAACTTGTGAGTAATGTATCAATTCTTTTTAATTCAGGCATTAGGGATACTACTTCATCCACCCTAATAAATCCAAATTTAGTTTGAGCCTCTACAGTGCCACTAACCAGCCCGGCAGCCAACACAAAAATTGCAATGATCTTTTTCATTTTGATTTACGTTATTGTTTTTTTATGAGTATTTTCTGGGGAGCAAAGTTGCCTCTTCAGAAATCTTTAACATTTTATGGCTACCGGATTTTACTATTATTTTATCCCTAATTCCTTCAATACGTCTTCGCTCTTGTCCAATTTTGGGTCGGCAAAGATAACGGTAATTCCTTCACTTTTATCTAAAATAAAATCGTAGCTACGCTGTACAGCCAGCTTCTGGATTGCATTATATACTTTATCCTGTATCGGTTTTACAAGCTCTTGTCTTTTCTTAAATAGATCGCCCTCAAAACCAAAGTGTTTACGCTGCAGATCACGTACAGCTTTCTCTTTATTGAAGAGCTGGTCTTCTCTTTTTTTCTTAAGTTCCTCACTCAGCATTACTTGCTCAGCCTCAAAATCTCTATACATTTTATCAAGATCTGCTTGTTGGGCATTAATTTCTTGTTGCCAGCCGGCAGCAATGGCATCAAGTTTCGTTTGTGCATCTTTATAATCCGGCATTTTGTCCAGGATATACTTGGTATCAATAATGGCGTATTTCTGTGCATTCACGGCAAATGATGCAAGCCATAAGCTACAAACTACAAGCAATACTTTTTTCATATTGAAATATTTTTAATGGTGAATAGAATTACAGAACGTATCCCGATAATTATCGGGACGACGCATTGCTGAACATCGAACGATATGTTGAACGGAGCGTCGCAACGAAAGTTAAATAGTAGTAATGAGGTTTGGTTAAAAATATTTTTATTCCGGTTCATACCCGAGCATAAATGTAAACTTGGTAGCCGATTTTAATCCCTGGCCGGGTTGTATACGATCAAACCCGACACCGTAATCAAATCCGAGCAAGCCAAACATCGGCAGGAAGAATCGCATACCTACACCTGCACTGCGACGAAGACGGAATGGATTATAATCTTTGAAACTATACCAGCCATTGGCAGCCTCGAAAAATGCCAGGCCATAAATAGTACTTTGAGGATTAGTTGTGAAAGGATAACGCATCTCCAGTACGTATTTATTAAATATGGTAAAGAATCTTGTTGCTTGCGATACATCATCAATTGGATTGATGCTTGGGTTTGAGTTTTGATAGATCGGGTAACCGCGATGTGAAATAATGTCGTATCCCAATACACCCATACTATTTGACATTCCGGCATCACCAAGCTGGAATCTTTCAAATGGTGATACTTCGAGATTGCGATTATATTTTCCCATAAATCCGTACTTCGCTGCAACCTTTAGAACAAACTGCCTGTTCTTTTCTGCGCCCATCGGTTTGCCAAGCGGCACAAACCACTCTGCATTAAATCTCCACTTGTGATACTCAGGATGTCTGTATGAGTTTTCTGCTTCAATACTTTCGTTGAAGAGGGAATAAGGCGGAGTAAACTGGAGACTTGTCATGAAATTAGACCCACTAGTAGGAAATATCGGATTCGGTCCTGCAGAATTTCTTTGCAATGTAATTTTATAACTTATGTTGGTTGAAATACCACTATCAAGTCCCGGAAATATCGGGTAATTTTTCATGTTATACTGCGTAAGGCTAACTGTATGAATAAGGCTAAAATAATCATCTGGCCATTTCAATTGCTTGCCAAGCGAAACACTAAAGCCCGTTGTTTTCATAAAACTGTTCTTAGCTATTTCGTCGCTAAATCGCCCGGTATTATAATCATATCCATTAGCATATTTGCTCTTATAAAAAGAGACAGTTAGTGAGTTTCTTTTTTTACCACCAAGCCAGGGCTCGGTAAATGAGAAGTTGTATGAGCTGTATTGTTTACCGTTTGATTGAAATCGAACACTCAGTTTTTGTCCATCGCCTGTTGGCAAAGGATCCCATGACTTTCTATTGAAAATATTTTTTAGAGAAAAATTATTGAATGAAACTCCTAATGTTCCTGTAAGACCAATTCCTCCTCCCCAACCTGCAGAAAGTTCCAACTGGTCAGAAGACTTTTCTTCTACCTTATAATGAATATCCACTGTTCCATCTTCAGGATTTGGGATAGGGTTGATACCGATAGTTTCCTGGTTGAAATAATTTAGCTGGCCCAATTCTCTTTGCGAACGAATAAGATCCTGACGGCTGAAAAGTTCACCAGGTATTGTTCTAAGTTCACGACGGATCACATGTTCTTTTGTTCTGTCGTTACCGGAAATCTTTATATTTTTTATTCTTGCTTGCGGGCCTTCGATCATTCTTATTTCATGATCGATAGTGTCATTATAAACAGCTGTTTCCACTGCTTCAGCACGGAAAAACAGATAACCATCATCCATGTATAATCCGCTGATATCGCCACCTTCTGGTGTAAGTTGTTTACCCAATCGTTGATTCAACGTTTCAATATTATAAACGTCCCCTTTATGAATTCCTAAAATCACATTCAGTATTGAGTCAGTGTATTTTGAATTCCCCTTCCAGGTAATGTTTCCAAAATAATATTTATGGCCTTCACTTATTTTAAAATCAATGTTGACATTTCCACTGGAGATCGTATAGGGTTTTACATCTTCAATTATCGCATCGCGGTAGCCGATAGCGTTATAATATTCAATGATCTTTTCCTGGTCTTCATTAAATTTCTTTTCATTGAATTTTGCAGAGGAGAGTAATTTAAACCGGAACCAGGGATCAAGAAAATTCTTTGTTTTAGTGAGAGACAAAAAACCCTTGTCACGCAAATATTGCTTAAAAGTAGTCCGCGGGTTTTCTCCAAAGATCGTTGAGTCTTTGTCAGGAAAAAGAGTAAGCCGGCTCAATTCATGTGTGCCTTTCATTTTTTTCTTTAGCTTAAGGTCTGAAATAGTTTCATTGCCAAAGAAATTGATGTTGTTCACTTTTACTTTATCGCCTTTATCAATAATAAAGGTCATGAAGATGGAATTGACATAACTAGTATCAAGTCTTTCCTTTATCTCGAGTTTTAAATTGAGGTATCCTTTTTCTCCATAATATTTTTTTATTACCTCTTCGGCAGTCCGGCGAGTATTTTCTGTTACAATGGTTTGTTTCGCCAAACCAATTTTTCCTACTAATTCTTCTTCTTCTGATTTTTTTATTCCCTTAAAATCATAATTCCCCAGTCGTGGTCTTTCCATTACATGGATCTCCAAATCGATATTATCGCCATCAACTTTTGTAACATATATCTCAACGTTGGAAAATAAACGTTGCTTCCAAAGATTTGCAATTGCTTTTGGAAATTGGTCGCCGCCGGGATGTAAAATTTTATCACCAACCTGTAACCCGGATATACTTGCAACGATAGCTGAATCGAGGTAAAAAACACCTGTGACTTTTATGGCTGCGACCGTATATTCTCTTGGCCGGTTAGAATTTTGCCATGCAAGAAGATTAGGATCAACTGAAGTGGGCTTGGGTATTGTATCCGTCGGGTTTTGAGCATTTGCACTGATAATGGAAGTAAAAACTACCGTAAGCAGTAAACAAAATCTTTGTAGAGTTCTTTGCATTGTTAGTTGATCTGTTCAGTCAATATTAAAAGCCCAAGGAGTTCATCTAAAAATCCACAGGGACAGCCTTTAAAGGCGGCAAATTAACGGTAAAAAGTTGAAGTGTTTGTTAAAAAGAAAGTAAACAAATTGGCCAAATTAAAAAGTTCCGTCATTAACCATGACCCGAGATTGGCCATGTTGGCTATTATTGCTGATTTGACTCTATTTAATGGCTGATTTCTTCAGTTTTTACCTGCTCCCCTGTTTTTCCAAATCTCCGTTCTCTCCCCTGGTAGTCGATGATGGCTTCGTACAAATGTTGTTTTCTAAAATCCGGCCAGCGAACATGTGTGAAATATAATTCTGCATAGGCCAATTGATATAAAAGAAAATTACTGATCCGGTATTCACCGCTGGTTCTTATCATTAGTTCCGGATCAGGAAAGTCGCTTGTAACCAGGTGCTGCTGCAATGTATCCTGATCAATATCTTCAACAGCTAATTCTCCTTTTTTTACTTTATGAGCTATACTCTTAACCGCATTAAGCAATTCCCAACGACCGCTATAGCTTAAAGCCATAATAAGATTCAAGCCGGTATTACTTTTTGTGTGAGACAGCGCTTCTTCCAATTCCTTTTTTGCATATTCAGGCAGCATGTTCATATCACCGATCACATGCAACCGGATATTATTTTTATGAAGGCTTTCTACTTCGTTATGAATTGTAGCAACGAGCAACTCCATTAACCCCACTACTTCATATTCTGGTCTGTCCCAATTTTCGGTTGAAAAAGCATAGAGGGTTAAATATTCAACACCAAGCTCGGCACAGCCCTCAACAATATTTCTTACACTTTCCACTCCGTGAAAATGGCCGAAAAGCCTGTCTTGCCCCTGTTCTTTTGCCCAACGACCATTGCCATCCATAATGATTGCGATGTGACGGGGAAGACGAGTTTTATCAACCTGGCTTAAGAGATCAGACATCTTACGATAAAAATTTAGCGACCAAAGTTAAGAAAAACAAAGGTTGAAGTCAGAATTTCAAAAAGTAAGTAATTGACTTTGGAACTAATCAGTACCAATTAAAATGACAATAAGTAGGATTTTGAATCAATATCTCTTCCCACCAAGAAATGCCCTTCGAATCAATGCCACAATGAGAGTAAATAAAGCCGAGCCAATAACTGACCATATAATTGGAAACGGCTTGCCTTGAATATTGACCGTAAAGAATTCTGGCAGTCCCATTTTCCCGGCTAACCACATACCCAGGTATGCGCCGATAAAACCCACTACTATTGATACAAGACATCCACCCAGGTCATAACCTGCAATTGATTGTCCTATTGCGCCGCAAATGGCAGCTATTGCCAGCAGAACTAAAAATCCAATTAGTGTCATCGTTATTAGTTTAATTGTAAAAAATAGTGGCATTTATTATGCCATACCAATCGTTAAACACTATTAAGGTAAGAAAATAAAAAACTACCTGCGGGTAGTTTTCAAACGAAATATTTTTAATGCTTTAGTTAGCGGAGGGGCATTTATAACTTTGCAGGTTGAATGAGATATAAAAAATTCCGGTAATAAACTGATCTTTCTGTGTACTAACGCCGCGTTGCCTTCCAACTATTCCAATTGGTTCTCCAACTTCGTAGGAACGATCATGCAGCAAATAAGCCGGCGATGGACTACCATCGGGCAATGGTGGAAATACAGATGGGTCAACATAAGTTGTGCTTACGTCATCGAGATAATCAGTGCCTGTTACACGATGTACAAGTTCAAAACCAACATTTATGTTTTCATTGATGGAATACTTAAAACCTGCGCCAAAAGGAACGCAGAATGCCATCGAACCATAAGGCTTACGATCTGGATATAAAGCATTGCCCTGTCCTTCTGTATTCAGCGGACGAAGAAAATATTTTTGACCACTCAGCATTGCATATGGATCATAATTGAAAACACCGATTCCAAAAGTTATATAAGGTGTGAAGTTATATCCGGGTTCGCCGGGCATAAAACGGAAAAAATTAAAATCACCCTGCAGCGCTAATTCCCAAACATTAGAATTAAAACTGAGGTTGCGGGCCTTCATATAATCATTGTGAGTATTATAAATATCAGAATAGCCCAATTGTGCAAAACTTGCACCTACTCTTAAGGCAATATAATTTCCAAAATTTTTACGGAAGAAAGCGGTTGCGGCGATCTTGGGTCTGTTTACATGAGCTCTTGTATTTAAGTCGCCGAAGTAATGAGCTGCACCCATACCAAAACCAAATTCACCTTCCTGTATCACAGCTTCACGCTGTGCAGAAACAAAAAGGGAAGATAAACTGGTAACCGTCAGAAGTAATAGTGTCCGAAACATCTTGCAAAATAAGAATTCAGTCTCTTAAAACGAAAAAAACTATCCCGGATTGTCTGAAACAGAATGATTTCACGGAATGTTAAGAGAATGGGTTTTAATTGCGTTTATCAAGACCCCAGGTCAGTTTATTATGCAGTGTTTGAAGGAAATTATTTTCAGTAAGTCGAAGCAGGTTAAGTAAAAATCCTTCTTTCTTAACAGCCAGCTGTACATTTTTACTTACTATTTCCCGGCGACTGTCAAGTGCACAAATTATCTGGTCTGTCCGGCTTTCTATTTCAAATGAAATGATGTTATCGTCAGGTACAACGATCGGTCTTACATTTAAGTTATGCGGTGCTACTGGAGTAATTAAAAAGCTTCCGGCCTCCGGAAACATGATAGGACCATTGCAGCTTAAAGAATAACCGGTGGAACCAGTCGGGGTGGAAACAATTAATCCGTCAGCCCAATATGTATTTAAAAATTCTCCGTTAAGATATGTGTGAATCTTTATCATGGGAGCCGTGTCTCTCTTATGAATTGAAAATTCATTTAATGCAAAAGGCACGTTACCAAACATAGAGATACTGGCATTAAGATGGATCATTGTTCTTTTATCGATCACATACGTTTGCTTCTTTAATGCTTTCACAGCATCTGCTAATTGTTCACGTCCGATACTTGCCAGGAAGCCAAGTCTTCCAAAATTTATACCCATGATGGGTATTCCCTTATCTCTTACTAAGCCAACAGTATCAAGTAAAGTACCATCGCCCCCAAGACTGATCACAAATTCTATATCATTTGTAAGATCATCGGATAAGTAAAAAGTTGATGTGTCTGCCGGAAGATTGATCCGGTCTTTTATTTCTTCATAAAAAGGTAGAAAAACTGCAGCTGCAATTTTTTGACGGGCTAATTCATCAAAAAAAAACTGAACATCACTTCGCTTATCTTCTTCTAATAACCTGCTGTAAATAGCAATCTTCATAAATGTGGAGAATCAGAAAATGGTCTTTCTATGTAAATATAAACCGTTTTCCCCTAACACATTGAAACTCCATTCAAACTTTAAAGTAAAATCATAGTGTGTGAGAATATCGATACCAACACCCCATGAATAAAGCATGCGATTATTAAGTGTGTTTGTTTCCGGAGTGGGATGATATGCATAACCGGCATTTACAAATGTTTTTGCATAGGCCTTGAATGGAATCCGATATGGTATTACGTCTTTCTTTCTTTTTACATGAAACCCTAAATTCAGGATCTCGCTGGTTAAGCTTGCTTTTGCATATCCCCCTGCTACTCCATCTACCACATAATACTCATATCCTTGCATAAAAAAATCGCCGTATCCAAATAACCGTTGATTAAAATAAGGCTGGTTAAAAGGAGCTTTTACAACACCGGCTAATTTCGCACCGAAGTATAGTTTTTTTGCTATTTCCCAACTCCCGCTGGCTTTTGCACTCAACGACCACATATTTGTTTCTTTATTAAGCCCCCTTTTTGCAAGATATAGTTCGAGTATATACCCCTTTAATGGGTAAGGATTATAATCAACATCCGTATAATTCATGAGGTAATAAAATTCAGGAAAAGAAAACTTATCTCTCCCATCTGTAAAATAAGAAGGATTAAGTGATACGATAGTATCAGTTATTTTTTCTAACGTGTAAGAGATCCCAAAGCGATGTCTTGTTTTTATTGCCGGACGATAGGTTGCTTCAGCATATGCCCTCGTAAAAGAACGAACAAAGTTATTAGTGTCTTTAAAAAATACCTGCTTATCATAGATCGTATTGTAATTTACTTCCCTGTTTTTGCCAATCATGAATCCGGTATTTATTCCCCATTTCATTTTCTTATCTATGTATGGCCTGTCATAGCTAAGTGAAATTTGTTTGGTATACCCATTGATCAGGTATAGATTTAATTTATCATTTCGACCGCTGACGTTATTGTATAATACTTTTAATCCATAATTAATCCGGTCAAGCTTTGCATTTTGTTCCACGATCCATTGGTTGAGATTTCTGTCAACAAACTTTATATAAGGAACAGGAAATAAATACCATCTTTCTTTAACTGCAACAAGTATATCTATATTATTACCTTCAAACCCTTTTAAGGCCACCACCACTTCATGAAACAACGCAGTATTTAATAATCGCTTTCTTCCTATTTCAAATTCTTTTACAAGGTCTGAAAGGTTATAAATTTCGCCTGATTTAAAAGGAAGCTCCCGAAGAATAACTGATTCCTTTGTTTTCTTATTTCCGGAAATAGCAATTTCCCTGATAGTAAACAAATTTGCTGAACCTGGTTGCTGAGAATAAAGCTTGATGGAATCTGCAATAGATATTTTTGGCACGCCGGGTTGTGCATTAACAAAACCCGCAGACATAACTGTGATAAAAATGATTACTGAAATTTTCGCCATCCGCTGCATAACTCTACTGTATAAAACCAATTTTTGTAAGATAAGAGATTTTGAGGCTTAAAGAGAAGAGAAAGAATCATCAGAGTTTGAGATAATTCATCAGGTTATCATAATTACTCCTCAATTCATTCTCATACAATTCTTCACCAAAATAATATTTCACATTATACTCATAGCGTTGAAAAGTAGCGACAATATCTGATATTTCAGTTTTATTGATCTTTATTGTAACCTGCATTAAACCTGTTTGCGGATTTGTATAAGTATTCAATTGTGTGATCTGGGCGTCATTTGTTTCCACAAGCCGGCTTATTTCACTAAAAGAATAACTATTCGTCTCCAATTCTAATACAATTAACCCGCCAGGATCTTTCACATTCATGAATTCCGATGCCTGTTTCAACAATTCACGATAACTTACTACACCAAGCAAATTTTTATTCTCGTCTATCACAGGTATTACACTAAGCCTGTTTTCCACAGCAAGTTGTAATGCTTTTAGAAAATGGTCATTTTCATTTACAAAAAATCCGTGAAAGCTTTCCTTCATTTCCCTGATCTCAACAGTGTCATCAGTGGCTTGCATTAAGCTTTCTTCATTCACTAACCCTACGTATTTTCCATCGTCATCTACTGCCAGGTGAGAAACATGACAATCATTCATCATCTGCAACGAATTAAAAATTTTATCATGCAAATGAAGAACAGGTAAAGATGGAGATATGAGTTCACGGGTTAACATGAATAAGTGGCTTTTCATTTAGAGACAGCAACTCCTATGCTACTGTTGCAGGCTCGTTGAGTTTTTTTAAAAATTTATGCAAGATGATATTGAATTCATCCGGCACCTCCATCATTGGAGCATGCCCGCATTTATCTACAAAATGCAATTCACTATTGGGTATCAACTTATTGAACTCACGGGCTACAAAAGGCGGGGTAATGTTGTCATTATTTCCCCATATTAATAACGTAGGTTGTTTGATTTGATTGAGTTCTTCCCCAAGATTATTTCTAATGGCGCTCTTTGCAAGTGAAATTATTTTGATCGCTTTTATCCTGTTATTTATGATACCGTATACTTCATCCACTAATTCTTTTGTGGCAGTTTTAGGATCATAAAAAGTCAGCTCAGTTTTGTTTTTTATGTATTCATAGTCGCCTCTCTTGGGGTAACTATCCCCCATTCCATTTTCAAATAATCCAGAACTGCCAGTTAAAGTCAATGATTTGATCCTTTCGGGATGTTTTAGTACATGAATCAGGGCAACATGACCTCCAAGAGAGTTACCAAGTAAATGCACATTTTGCAAATCTCTCGATTCTAAAAATCGATGCACAAACTTAGCAATACCACCAACTGTTGAATGAAGAATATCTAGCTCAAATAATGGAAGAATAGGAACAATAACTTTATAATGCTGACGGAAATACTCAATAAGAGTTTCGAAGTTACTAAGAGCTCCAAAAAGACCGTGAAGAAGTACAAGGGGCTCTCCCTCACCTTCTTCAACAAACTTAAACTTATCCTTATTTTTCACCTCGTAGGGCATAATATTCCCAGCAATTAATTTTTGCTAAAATAGATGATTTACTGCAAAGTTCAGGGTTAATTGAATGCCACGATTCAAAAATTAATTGGCCGGTGGTACTTCTTTTGAAACGTTATCAAAAAAATCTTCAAGGTCCTGGAACATCCCTTTAAAAACTGGAATAATTTTTCCCAATCCATCCATCAATTTCGGTCCCCAAGGCTGAATATGGGAATAAGTAACAGATTCTCTTTTTGTTTCTGGCTTTATAAAATTCATTTGATCCGCATAAAAAAGCAGTACACTGAAAATTAAAATGTATAGGCCAACATATAGTAAAATCCCGCCGATCTTGTTTGCCCATCCTAGCATTGCAAACTCAACTGTCTTTTGAATAAATTTTGCACCCAATCTTACCAACAACACAACTATTAAAAAAACAACAGAAAAAGAAACTATTGGCAACCATTTATCTGAAATTTTTACCGCCTTGCCTATATAGTCTGCTGCAACAACTGAAAGCTTTATGGCTGCAGCGAGACCGATAGCAAATGCCACGAAAGAAAAAAGCGCAACGATCAATCCTTGCCGGTATCCTTTGATAACAGCAACAATTAAGATCACAGCAACAATTATATCAAGGATCATTTATTTTTTTTCTTTGACAAAAAAATTTTCCGGAGAGAAAAATAAACCATAATAAACCCAGTTATTAAAATAAAAATACCCGGAATACCTGTTAATCTTGTTCCTCTAGGTTTTACGAAAAACAAAAAAGAGATTCCATCGCTAATAGTGTAAATGACTGAAAAAACAGTCAGGCCTATCCCAAAAATTAAAAAACCATATTCAAGACTAGTATTCTCGTGTTTTTCATTATTTGAAGCCATTCACTCGAGATTTACTATTTCGTAAGCATCTCTTTTACCAATGCAGATATCGTTTTACCATCTGCTTTGCCTGCAAGTTTTTTTGTCGCAGCACCCATTACTTTTCCCATATCTGCCGGAGATGTTGCACCCACTTCATTGATGATGACAGATAATTCTGCTTTTATTTCATCAGCAGAAAGCTGTTTTGGTAAAAACTTTTCAATTATTTCAATCTCTTCCTGTTCTTTTTGTGCAAGATCAGTGCGATTTTGTTGCTGGAAAATTTCAAGTGAATCCTTACGTTGCTTTACTAATTTTTGCAACAGCTTTACTTCATCATCCTCTTTTAATTCACCACCGGAACCTTCAGATGTTTTTGCTAATAAGATAGCCGCTTTGATAGCCCTGAGACTGCGCAATGCTTTTTCATCTTTTGCAAGCATCGCAGTTTTAAGATCCCCCATTATTTTTTGTTCGAGACTCATGCTTTTTAGTTTGTGTTTGAGATTAGGCTTTATTTTCCTTCATTTGTTTTTCTCTTGACTTATGATAAAATTCATGTGCGAATTTTTTCATTTCCTCAACTAACTCTTCATGTTGAGTTGCACGATTATAAGTATCGGCCATGGTCATTAATGTTTGATAAAAGAAATCTGTCATTTCATCTATCATCATTTCTTTTGTCCAAAGATCAATACGCAATGCGGTCTTTTCTGCGCCATCCCAAAAAGACAGCATCATTGCTTTTGCTTTTTGTGCATTTTCTATTGTTGAGTCTGAAGCTTTCCATAAAATTGCTTCGGGCACCTTATCATCGTTCAATTGAACATCTACTGTAATTGTTGAGGTCTTCATTTTATACAATTATAAATTGGCGGCAAAAATAACTCAATTCACTCTAACGCCTTTATAATAGATTGCCATAGCAGTTCGGCGGTTTTTTCACTTGTATAGTTTCCGGCAACATGTTTTCCTTTTTCAATTAACCGGGTACGATAGTTTTCATCTGTGTAGACCTGCATCATTTTTTCTCCAACATCTTTTGTTGCTTTGGTTTCAGAATATGAGGCGGCATCTCCAAACGCTTCATTAATTTTTGAATTTTTTACTGCGATCACCGGTACACCCGATCGGGTAGCATTTAATCCTGCTATCATGTCTTCATTTGTATTAAATGGAAGAACTACGGCATACGCTGAAGCAGTGATCAATGCTTCTTCTTGTTTATCTTTTATATCAATAACTTTTACATCGTTCCTGTATTTATAGCCCTCAAGGCTTTTTTGAAAAAATGAATTGGATGAGGCAATTACTAATAATTTGAAACTGCTTTGCTGTCTTTTTTTAAAATGAGAAAAAGATTTTAAAAGATCTATAAAGTTTTTTTGTTCTGGAAATATACCGTTGGATAAAAAAAATTCTTTGTCTTCACTGTATTTATTTTTTACGGCTTCTTTTTCTTGTTCATTAGCTGGTTCATACATCTTATTTGCTGGCGGATATATGACGGCTATTTTTTCTTCTCCTATTTCAAATTTTTCAATTAGCTTCTTTTTCATCGACCCACATGATACAACCAATAATTTAACTTTTTTAATATGAGCCTTTCTTGCTCTTTCCAGGTCTTGAATTATCAATAATTGAGGAATAACAGCAGTTAATGAGCAGGCATTATGAAATGAAAGAAACAGATCTGCTTTTACTTTTTTTAATATCGCCGGTAATTTTATATCCCACCATATCTTTCTTAATATAGCATTTTCAGAGAGAGGCCTTACCAAAATGGTTTCAATATTTGAATGAAATGAAAATTGTTCTGTTGGTTTTTGATCAGTTATTATAATAAATCTGTTTTCAGGATGCTGCTTAGCCAACAAAAAGAATGTTTCAACAATAAAACCGGCCCCGTTGATATCTTTCGAAACCGGTGAATAAACGGCAATATTCATAAGAAACAAAGGTAACCGAAGTGATTTGTGCATGGAAAAAACCAGCTTTTGTCTTGTAAAAACAGCATTGCTGGTAGTAAATCAACATTCCTAGACTCTCTTTTTTTACACTCAACTGACGTAGTTTATTGATGAAAGTTTTCACCTTTAATAAAGTTTTAAACAGATAAAATAGCAGGCATATTTACAATTGTAATTGATAATAACGGGTTATACTTTTGTCAATAGGAAATAAGAAATGATCATCAAAAACTGTTTATGATTTTCTCGCCGATAAAGACATCCGAATTCAAAAAAAATTCTTTGAATAAAATAAAATCATAATTCATTATTGGTATCATATTTGTTACTCTATGCAGCGAAAATTTATTCTAAAAGCTCTTATTTATATACATTATTACAGCGATCAGGTTGAGACGCCGGTGCTGACCTATGATGAAACCGCCGTTACATAAGCGAAAATGAAAATGATGTGGCAAGAACGTAACGAGTCTACTGTCCAGTCGTCAATCAACTTCTGATCATTAAACGACCTCTTAGGTGGAAGAGGATGGTGGCTTGTAAAAGGGGCCTTGGTTCGGGGCCCCTTCTTTTTTCCTTCCCTTTAAACTTCAAAGTTTCAAACATCTCGAACTCTTTTTCTACATTTGTTACTTCACTAATCACATTTCATGGAATATAATACTATAAGAAATCAGTTGGTAATGCGTGAGTATGGTCGCCATATTCAAAAGATGATCGAACATTTATTAAGTATCGAGGACCCTGATAGACGCCAGGCTAACTCACAGGCTGTTATTGAATTGATGGGTTTTTTAAACCCCCACTTGAAAAACGTGGAAGATTTCAGGCATAAACTCTGGGATCACCTTTTTCTGATCTCTGATTTTAAACTTGAAGTAAAATCGCCTTACCCCATTCCTACAAAGGAAACACTAAAAGCAAAGCCCAAACCGCTTCATTATCCAAAACGTTATCCCAAATTCTCACATTTGGGTAAAAATCTTGAAGTGGTTATCAATAAAGCATTAAAAGAAGATAACCCTGATAAGCGACTTGGTTTTGCAAATGCAGTAGCCTATTACATGAAGCTTGCATATAATAACTGGCATAAAGAAATAGTACATGACGACGCCATTCAAAGTGAATTGACTGGCATCACTGATGGTCAACTCACCTTTACTAATACTCCTTTTGTAAAGGCATACCGCCCACAGCAGGATATGCGTGACAGGGATAGAGGTGGTTACGGAAAACCAAGAGGTGGAAAGTTTCAACAACGTGGTGGTGGCAGTAATGGCGGAGGAGGTAGAAGACACGATAGTCGTGATAATCGTGGCGGAGGCGGTGGTGGATACAAGAAGAAAAGATATTGATCTTAAAATAAAGTATCTAAGTTTATAAAGTATAAAAGTTGATCTTCGATGAGGTCAACTTTTGTTTTTGATACCTCATTAACTTATATACTTTTTTATCTTTATACTTAATACTTAGGACAACATGCATTCATTCGAAGTTCAAGGTGGTAAAAAACTGAAAGGCGAGATCATTCCACAAGGTGCAAAAAATGAAGCGTTGCAGATCATCAGCGCTGTGCTGCTTACTCCTGAAAAAGTTACGATCAATAATATTCCGGATATACTCGATGTAAATCTTTTGATCGAGTTACTAGGGGATATGAATGTAAAAATTGAAAGACTTCAAAGGGATAAATGTATTTTCCAGGCGAATGATGTAAATATCGATTTCTTACACAGTGAAACATTCAGAAAAAAAAGTGGAAGGCTTCGTGGATCAGTGATGTTTGCCGGACCAATGTTGGCACGGTTCAGAAAAGCATTTATTCCAAAACCTGGCGGTGATAAAATAGGAAGACGAAGACTCGATACACACATAATCGGTTTTGAAAAACTCGGCGCCAATTTTATTTATCATGAAGAAGATGGATTCTTTCATCTTGAAGCTCCGAATCTGAAAGGCACTAATTTATTACTTGACGAACCATCAGTAACTGGAACAGCGAATATTCTTATGGCTGCAGTGATGGCAAATGGAATCACAACAATATATAATGCCGCTTGCGAGCCATACGTTCAGCAATTATGCAAAATGCTAAGCAGCATGGGTGCAAAGATCAGCGGTATTGGAAGTAATATGCTTATTGTTGAAGGCGTCCCTTATCTCGGTGGCACATCGCATACAATGTTACCTGATATGATCGAAGTAGGATCATTTATCGGTCTTGCAGCAATGACCCAAAGTGATATTATAATTAAAAATGTCGGTATTCAACATCTTGGTATCATTCCGGAAAAATTTCAACAACTGGGAATACAAATGAATTTTAACGGTGATGATATTCATATTCCGGAACAGGAAGTTTATGAAGTGCATCGTTATTTCGACGGAGGAGTGCTTACAATTTATGATCATCCATGGCCAGGATTTACTCCCGATCTTTTAAGTATTGTTTTAGTTACAGCAATACAAGCTAAAGGAAGTGTATTGATCCATCAGAAAATGTTTGAGAGTCGTTTGTTCTTTGTTGACAAGCTGATTGATATGGGTGCTCAAATTATTCTTTGCGACCCGCATAGGGCTGTAGTGATCGGTTTGGAACGTAAACAAATACTCAGAGGAATTAAAATGAGCAGCCCTGATATTCGTGCCGGTGTTGCATTATTGATCGCTGCACTCAGTGCAGAAGGAACCAGCATTATTCAAAACATTGAACAGATCGATAGGGGCTATCAGAATATTGATAAACGATTGAAACAATTGGGAGCAGACATTAAGAGAATTTAAATCCAATCTAATTACCTCTCTTAAAGCACAAACTATTTTCCCTATCTTTTGCCAATGCTAAATCGAAGTATCAGTAGATGGGCAATGGTATTACTTGTTATCAATGGCGTTATTGGTTCCGGCATATTTGGTTTGCCTTCTAAAACCTTTAAAGAAGTTGGCGTTTATAGCATAGCAGCATTTCTCGTTTGTGCGGTTGCTGTGTTTGTAATCATTTTATGTTTTGCAGAAGTAAGCAGCCGGTTTGATAAAACTGGAGGTCCATATCTCTATGCACTTTCTTCATTTGGTCCATTGCCTGCATTTCTTACAGGCTGGTTGTTGTTAGTAACAAGAGTTATTACTTATGCAGCGCTTATCAATTTATTGGTCACCTATCTCTCCGTATTTTCTGAATGGTTCACATTAGCATCTTCAAGGATCATTACGATCATTTTACTCACTCTTTTTTTGGCATATGTAAATCATGTGGGTGTAAAAAAAAGTACACGGGTAAATAATTTTTTAACCTTCGCCAAATTGCTGCCACTATTATTATTTATCATAGTTGGCTTTTTCTTTATTAAGACAGCAAATTATGAAGTAAAATATGTTCCAGGTTTCTCCTCCTTTTCATCCACTGTATTGTTATTGGTTTTTGCATTCGGAGGATTTGAATCGGTACTCGTCAATTCAGGAGAAGTAAAAAATCCCGAGAAAAATCTCCCTTTTGCGTTGCTGCTTGCGGCACTGATCATTGCAAGTATTTATATGATGTTACAAATTGTAAGTATTGGTACACTGCCATCTCTTGCTTCATCAGATAAACCATTAGCAGAAGCAGCCGGCTTGTTTATGGGAAAACCCGGTGCTGCTATTATTGCCTTGGGTGCGATGTTTTCTGTAGCAGGAACATTAAATGCTATTACGCTGGTTGGTTCAAGATTGCCTTTTGCTTTCAGTGAAGAAAAACAATTTCCAATCGTTTTCTCATTCATACATCCAAAATATAAAACACCAACATGGTCGTTGTTGCTGTTTATGACGGTAACAATAATCATCTCTCTTAATTATTCATTTCTGTCTGCCGCCTCCATCAGCGCCATTACAAGAGTAATAATCTATGGTATTGTTTGCATAACATTAATAGTGCTTCGCAAAAAGAGACCCGAACAATCAAAATTTTTTAAAATAAAATACGGGAACATCATCGCCATTTTTGGCGTTATAATTAGCCTTTGGCTGTTAAGCAGTTCAAAGATCAATGAGCTAAGAGATATTGCCATATCAATTGGTATTGGTTTAATAATCTATTTGCTGATGGAACTATCAAAAAGCATGAGATCTAAAAAATAATTTTTTTATTGTCCAATTCCGGGAAAATCGTTTGTTATTAATGTATACATCAATTAATAACTTTAAATTTAAAAAAATGGAACAGTACGCATTAATTATGAGACATGAAGATGGCTCAAAGATCGCTTCGCCTGAACAAATGCAGGCCTGGATGAAACAAACCATGGACTGGATCGGTGGCATTGCCGCACAGAACAAATTTGTAAGCGGTACAGGTTTGCCTTTTGAAGGTGCAAAAGTTATAACAACAAAAAACTCAAAGCCGGTTGTCACTAATGGCCCCTTCGGTGATATCAAGGAAACGATTGGCGGATTGATCGTGGTAAAAGCTGATTCATTTGATGAAGCAGTTGAATTTGCAAAGGGTTGCCCGGTGTTGCAAGGAGAAGGCAATAGTATGGAAATAAGAAAAATTGCAAAAGGAGATGGGGTGCATTAAAACTGATACTGGATGCTGGATTCAAGATTTTTTAGTACCCGAAATGTTATTGTTTATTTCACCATCAAGTATCCAGCATCCAGTATCTAGCATTAAAAGTTGAAATAGACAGCAAATGCAACAGCAGGAGTTAATACCACATTTATTCAGAACTGAATTCAGAAAAATAACCGCCGTACTCTGCAAGCATTTTGGAATTGAACATATTGAAACAGCAGAAGACATAGCCGGTGATACTTTTTTACAAGCAGTTGAATCATGGACATATAAAGGATTGCCGGCTAACCCTACGGCTTGGCTATATGCTGTAGCAAAGAATAAAGCAAAAAATTATTTTCATCGCAGCAATATTTTTTCAGAAAAAATTGCCGGCAACATAAAGAACTCTTCCCCGCAAACAGAAGAGTTAGAAATTAACCTGTCTGATGAAAACATTACAGACAGCCAATTACAAATGCTCTTTGCAATTTGCCACCCCTCTATTCCAACTGAAGCACAAATTGGTTTGGCGCTTCGTATTCTTTGTGGCTTTGGTATCAATGAGATCGCCAATGCCTTCTTAACTAACAATGAAACAGTCAATAAAAGATTATTCAGGGCAAAGGAAAAACTGAGAACTGAAAAAGTAAAGATCGAATTTCCTGGTAAAAAGGAAATTAATGATCGTTTGGAAACTGTTCTTACAACCTTATACTTACTTTTTAGCGAAGGATATTATTCTGAAAGTGATAATACAATACTGCGGGAGGATCTTTGCACTGAAGCCATGCGGTTAGCTTTTATGTTGATCGAAAATGAACAAACAAATCTTCCTGAAGTAAATGCTTTGTATTCCTTAATGTGTTTTCATTCCTCGAGGTTTGCCGCAAGAAAAAATGAAAAGGGTGAAATAATTTTATATGATGAACAGGATGAATCGCTTTGGGACCAGGAACTGATCATAAAAGGAATTTATTTTCTTCACGAAGCTTCAAAAGGAAATGAAATTTCAAAATACCATATTGAAGCAAGCATTGCCTATTGGCATACTATCAAAACTGACACAAAGGAAAAATGGGAGAATATTTTACAGCTCTATAATAAATTATTACAAATTGAATATTCACCTATCGCGGCGCTCAACAGAACTTATGCACTTTCAAAGGCTAACAGCAAACAAGAAGCTATCGCCGAAGCTGAAAAGTTGAATTTATCGGGTAATCATTTTTATTTTACTCTTCTCGGTGAACTTTACACTGATATTGATAATAAAAAAGCGAAAAATTATTTTCAAAAGGCATTGGAGCTTGCAAAAACACAGACTGATAAGCAGACAATTCAAAAAAAGATCGAGAACTTATGATCAGTTAATAAACAGCAGTTTTCCCACAGTAGCTTTAAGCTTTTTTAAGATGAGATACATATCGTTTCACCGATGCAACGATGAGGAGCAATCCGCAAAATTCAAGTAGTAGCTTTTCACCATCAAAAAAATCGGGTTGACCATTTTTTAAATGCGGATCCATAAATATTCCATGCAAAACAAATAATATAGCCGTGCCATAACTTATAAGATGAATATTTTTCCATGCCCGAAAAGACATTTTTCTTTTTATTACTTTTTGTGTTGTTATGATCACAACGGTGATAGCGTATAAACTCAAGGTTCCTAATGCAACTACCAGGTTTTGACTCGGAGCATTCAGTGGAAATATAACATCGATAAAAGTAAATCTTGATGCTTTATCAAGCAATAAGAATAAAACATGCAGTACTATTAATCCCCATGCGATATAAGCTGTATAATTATGAATATTATTAACATCCAGTTGCTGGAGCCTTACCGGCATTTTTTTCCAGTAGAGATTTGTTCTGTATGCTGTCGCCAATAACATTCCAAGAAAGAAATTAATCGTTAATACGACAGCCGAGGCCAGTCCTGCATAATTAGACAATTCCAGAAGTGCATCTTCGTTCATCCGGCAAATATAAAAGGCAAAAGATAAATAATATATGAAGTGTTAACTGAATCAGTTATATATGATCAGCGGTTTTCCAGTCACTGGGTTTTCGATCACCGTTGTCTTTATATTAAAGACCTTTTCAATAATATTTTCAGTTAATATCTCTTTAGGTTTCCCGTGTACAACCAACTCTCCTTCTTTTAAAAAAAATAAGTTATCCGCATAATGTGCAGCAAGATTAATATCGTGCATCACAGCGATCAAAACAGTATGGTCTTTTATCAACTCAACAGCGGCCTGCAAAAATTCATGCTGGTAGCTGATGTCAAGACTATTCAAAGGCTCATCCAGAAAAAGATAACGATAGCCATCTGTTGGCTTTTCCCAAACCTGCGCCAGCACACGGGCATACTGTACTCTTTGTTTCTCTCCACCGCTTAGAGTCAGGTAATTTCTTTCTTTAAATTCAACAAGATTCATTCGCTCGATCACTTCGTTACAGATCGTAATATCTTTTTTATTCGGATTAAAAGTAAAATGGGGGTAACGGCCCATCATTACCACTTCTTCTACTAATAAAGGGAAACCAAGATCAGCCTGTTGACTCATCACTGCTCTTTTTTTAGCCAGATCCTCTTTGCGCAACTCTTTTATTTTTTTATCGCCGTATAAAACTGTTCCCTGGAATTTATTTATTTCACCACTAAATATTTTTAAGAAAGAAGATTTACCCGAACCATTTGGACCGAGTATCATATTAAATTCTCCCGGCAGAAATGAGGCGCTGACATTTTTTAATATCTGCTTTTTGCCAACGCTAAAACTTATGTTCTCAGTTCTAAGCATCGTAGCCTCCTTTCTGTTGCAATAAATTAAACCGCTTTAATAAAATGATAAATACCGGTGCACCAACAAGAGAGGTAATGATACCAATTGGAATTTCCGCAGGCGCCAATAACAATCTTGCACACAGATCAGCAAGCAAGAGCAAGGTGGCACCAACGATCATAGAAGCAGGTAACAATTTTTTATTATCGCTACCAATTAATAAACGTAGAATGTGAGGAACGATCAATCCCATAAAACTAATAACACCAACAAAAGCCGTGGCAACAGATACCATTGCGGTGTTCAGGATCATTATCCTTGTTTTTAATCTATCTGTATCTACTCCAAGATAAGTGGCTTCTTCTTCACCAAGCAATAAAGCATTCAATTGCTTTGAATAACGAAAAGAAATAATAAACATGATTATTGCAACTGTGCCAACAATGCTAACCTGCAACCAGCTTGCTCCGGAAAAAGTTCCGAGATTCCAGAATGTAATGCTCCTTGCCTGTGGGTCTCTTGCGATATAACTCATAAACCCGGTGCCACTTAGTCCCATTGCATTTACCGCAATACCGATCAGCAGTAATGAAATGATTGAAACTCTTTTTGCATTTTTCGCCAATGTATAAACTAACCAGGTTGCAAGCAATGCCCCACCAAATGCAAACAATGGTGTCATGAATGGGCCTAACTGACTTTTTAATTGTGGTGTCCACTTCGCCGCTAATACAAAAACTACAGAAGCTCCAAATGCAGCGCCGCTGCTGATACCGATCAACCCTGGTTCAACAATTGGATTGCGAAACAATCCCTGCATCAATACACCGCTTACTGCCAGTATTGCTCCTGTTATAGCACATAGCAAGACTCTTGGCAAACGCAATTGAATAAAAACGCCTTCATAAATATTTGCCGGCTTTTCTCCTGCAAAAAAATGTTTGATAGACGAAAACATTTCAGAAGGCAAAATCTTTACAGCGCCAAATGCAATCGCACATAGCATTACAATTACCAACAAAGCAATTAATACGGGAAAGAAAAATTTATTTTGCCTGAACACTCTGATGTAAAAGTTTCATTAGTTTAAGAATATTCTCACCGCTACGTGGACCGAAATAAACAAGATCATGTTCTTCAAAGCGAACGATACGTTTATTTTTTCCTGCATTGGTTAATGACACACCGGGTACGCCTTCAATAAATTTATCCATGCTTCCCATTTGATCAAAACCAAAATCAGTGGCAATAATAATATCTGGGTTTGCAGTGGCAACTGCTTCAGCGCTTATTTGCCGGGCGCCTTTTGCATCATAGATCGCCGTTTTACCACCAGCCATTTTGATCATTTTATCACCAACCCCATTTCTTCCACTCATTACAAAGTAAACATTGTTCGCTCTTCCAAAGTGAATGATCATTACTTTGGGTGTATCTACAAGATTCAATGCTTTTAACGAATCAGCGGCGATCGCAATGTCATTATCCATTTTTTTAATAATAGAATCTGCTTTTGCATCTTCTCCAAAAAAATTACCAAGATCTTTTAATAACAATTTTGCGCTGTCAATTGTATTGGCACCGCCGAACACTTTTATATTTAAACCTGCATTAGTTATTTGAGGTAATACATTGTCTGGTCCTATATCATTACTGTGAATTACTAATTCCGGGTTCATGGCAATAATACTTTCAGGGCTTAATGCACGATGATAGCCTACAGTCTTTAATAATTTAGCACTATCAGGGTAAGTACTGCTAAGATCAACTGCTACCAGGTCATGTCCTTTGCCCAAAGCAAAAACCATTTCAGTTAAATGTTTTGAAAGAGAGACTATACGCTGATCTTTTTTACCATCTGCTTCTTTATTCCTGAACCTGTCGCATGAAAACAATGTAACCGATAAAAGAAATAATAAAATAATTTTTTTCATAACAATAATTTTAAAAATAAGGGGCAGTCCAAAACTGCCCCGTTTTGATCCATAGGTACAAGGCTATAGGTTATATTTTAAATTAATTCCGCCAAATACATTTGCATTTTTAGGAGCCGGTATATAAGCATCTGGTAACTGGTTCACAAAAACCATGATGTAATATTTCGCACCAGTAATATTTGTAGCGCCGAAATACAGATCAAGGTCAAAATGATTTCCAAGACTTTTCTGCCAACCAACTTTGGCATTTAATAAATTATAATTTTTAGCATAGAGATCATTCAAAGATGTAATAGGCACCCTGTCTTTATAGTTCCAATTCACATTACCATATAAACCATGCGCCATCATCAGGTCTACACCAAGATTCGTCATGATCTTTGCAACACCACCAACTTTTTTACCACTGTAATCTTCAGTTAATGTCACTGATTTTTGAATTTTGAAATCGTCGCCATATTCAAAATCAGAATACGTGAGATTAGCAAACGGACGGATCATTTTGAAAAACCCATTGTCAGATTGATAAGCTGTGAATTTCAACAATGCTTCAACCCCATTATGGATCTGTGTACCACCATTTACCACATAAGAATATAATGTGGTAGTAGGCGATGCAGGGGATTGAACTGAAACTGCAGTCATCTTATTAGAGAACTCTGCATGGAAGTATGCAAGCTCATAAACAAATCTGCTGTTCATTAATTGTCCTTTTGTACCAACTTCAAACTGGTTTCCGATTTCTGGTTTCAGATCCTCATTCACTCTTCCTGTTGCTGGTGTAGCTGGTGTTGTAACTGCCGGAGTAGTGATAAAGAAATAAGAACTTACCGGTGCTTTGTATCCTTTGCTATACGATGCGTACACCGATACATGTTTGTTAAACACCTTATTGACCGCAAAGTGCGGAGCGATCATGTTGTTATATTTCTTATTATAATCTGCTGGTCTTGTCGCAATCGCAGGGTTGAAGCGATCATGTAATGTGATCTTCATATTGCTGGCGCCTACACCTCCTGTAAATGACAGGTCATTCTTTAATGACAAAGTCCATTCTGTAAACAAAGAACCTGTTGTGCTGACAAAAGCAGTGTTTGATGTGTTCGCATTGATGACCCAATAAGGGCTTACTCCATACACCCATGTATTTGGATTAGGGTCATTGGGATCAGCTTTCATATTAAAGCCAACAACGTTTGCATCCTGGCGCTGTGTTTCAATACCCGTTATTCCACTTAGGGTAGCCCCGTTATTCATAGAAATTTTTGTATTGAATACAGAACGAAGGCCATAATTGATCGTATTCTTATCGGTCCAACCGCCTGCACTGCTTGCATTGCTTGTAAATCCTGTTCCAAACACCGTGGTCGTATTTGAAATGCCTTTTGAAATATCATAGGTATGTCCGATACCAGCTCTTATTGTAATTACATTGCTGTGCGCATTTCTTTTTATATACTCAGGATTGCCAGAGTAATCATCATTATCCCATTGCGTAGTTGTCAACTCGCCAAGTCGTTCATCATAGCTGTTGCTGTAACCAACATAGGTATTGATGCTTTGTTTTTCATTTGGCCGGAAATTACCGGAGAAGTTGACAAAATCTTTTTTTGATTTATTGTGAATTGAAAAACCATCAGACTTTTGATGTCCATAGTTCAGCACAATGGAAGAACGTTCATTATCCATTTCAAACTGAGTAGTAAAACGTTGCAATCCATAATTACCAATCATCACTTCCTGGCCAATAGATGTTTTTCCTCTCTCGGGTTTGATCGTACTTAAGTTAATAGCTCCAGAAATTGCTAACCCATATAAAGTGCCAGCCGGACCTTTGGTTACTTCCACATTTCCGACAGAACCGTAATCAAGATCATCAAATGTAGAAATGCCTTCAGCATCTGTTAATGGAATGCCGTTCACATAAACTTTATATCCTTGTCCGTCAAAATTGCTGCTGATACCTCTTGTTCCTCTTGATCCGTTTCCATAGCCTCTTATATTAAATTGTTGTCCACCAGAAACAGATCTCCTGTTCATTGTCACGCCGGGAACATTGGTTTGGATCGCATCATCTAAAAATAAACCTGTTCCTCTTTTTAATTCCAATGGTGACAATTTAGTGATAGAAGCAGGTTGATATAAAAGTGCTTTATTAATATTGGAAGTAGCGCTTATTTCTACATTCTCCAGCGTCCGCCCTGCAGGCTCCAAAGAAATTTTTAATTCAGCATCGCAATTTTTTATACTCAGAGAATATGTTTCATAACCAACGAAACTGATCGTTATTTTTTTGGTTTTATTGCAGTCAATTGAAAAATTGCCGTCCTGGTCTGTTGTAATACCTCCGCTACCGGCAAATGTTATTGAAGCCCCGGCCAGCGGCTTACTGGTTTCTTTATCTGTTACCTTTCCACGAAGTGTTTGTTGCGCAAAAGCAGTTAATGATATGGTCAATAGTAATATAGCAGATAGAATTATGTTTTTCATTATGTAAGTTGATATAAATTAAGAGTATGAATAGTAATATGGAAACACTACATCACCCTGCAAAAACAGGATCATATTTGTTTCAGGAAAAAAATAAAATTGAGAAAACTCATGCCTTTGGAGGAGGAATATTAATTTCTTCAAAGGAAGAAACAAGGATCACATTAAAACGTGAATATGCTGAAGGGACAGAAAAAAATGTTGATTGCTCTTCATCGTTCATACAAACAAGATCAACCAACAAAGATTTTATATTATTTTTTTCTTGTTTATTGCCATGATTTGCATTTACTGCTTTTGAAAGACCATCAAGCAATTGCTTTTCCTTTTTATCATTGATACAGTACAAAAAAGTTTTTCCATCAGCTTTTTTGATGCGGGCAACATCATATAAAGTGCCTTCAATAGAAAATTCTTTGTTTTCCTCTTCCCAAACGATCTTATCACCAAATTCTTCCGCTACAAATACCTCCAATGAAGATTCAGGAATAAGAGTAAGCATCTCTCTTTCCATTTCTTCTTTAATGATGTATTGATGAACCGTGTAAATAAAGTAATAACCAACCTGGCTGGTAAACAGTATTGCGAGAAGTGAAGCAGTTAATGCCTTTTTCAATTGGTTTTTTATTGAGCGGCTAAGGTAGATATTTTTCTTTATAGGCCACGTTCGCCGATGTGTATCATTAAAATAAAAGTAACTTCCAATATTTATTAATGTCCCTTTAAAAAGTTTTTATATGAAAATTAAAAATCAACCGGAAAATCTATTGGAATGGGTTGCGTTGAAAGCAAACCTTGCTCCTATTCCACTTATAGATACACAGGTTGCATTTAATGCGGCCCGTGCTATTATGGCTGCAGCAGAGCTTGGAATTTATGAAGCGATAGGAAAAAATTCAAAAACCGCAGGCGACATATCATCAGCATGTAACACGCATCCTGAAGCAACAAGACATTTGCTTGATGCTCTTGTAGGCATTGGTTATTTGCAATGGAGCAATGGAAATTATTCACTGAAACAAAAATTTCATAAGTGGTTGCTGAAAGAAAGTGAATCAAACCTGATCGGTAAGCTGCGTTTTCAAATACTTGAATGGGAATGGATGGCTAAGCTTGAAGATTATGTTCGTACCGGCAAAACATTGGAAATGCATAGCGCTATGGCGCCAAGAGAATGGCAACTATACCAGGAAGGAATGAGAGATCTTTCGGTGAACGTTGCAAAAGAAGTTGCTCCTAAAATTCCTGTACCAAATGGAGCAATCTCAATGCTTGATATTGGCGGTTCTCATGGATTATTTTCTATTGAACTGTGTAAAAGACATCCGTCATTATCAAGTACGATAATGGAATTGCCCGGCTCGATAGAAGCTGCAAGTGCAATTGCTAAAAGATATGATACAACGAATCGTGTAAACTATGTTGCAGGAAATGCATTGACTGATGATCTTGGAAAAGAAAAATATGATCTTATAATGATCAACAACGTCGTTCATCATTTTACTAGCGAACAAAATTTAGCATTGGCAAAAAAAATTGCTGCTGCATTGAAACCCGGTGGGGTTTATGCGATTGGTGAATTCATTCGTCAATCAAAACCGGGTGAAGGTGGTGTAGCTGCTTCTACGACCGGTCTTTATTTTTCACTCACCAGTTCATCTGGTACATGGTCAATAGATGAAATGGAAGGCTGGCAAAAAAGTGCAGGATTAAAAATTGAAAAGCCTGTATCGCCAATGTCATTACCCGGGTGGAAAATTCTGATTGCGAGAAAATAAATTTTTGCGTACAGATCAAAATCAAATTGAACGATCTTTGATCGAAGAAAGCATTTGGTTAAATTTAGACATGCAACAATAAGAATGAAAAATAGCTTTTTAAAAAAAATGCTCTTTATCGTATTTTGGATTGCTATTCTATTTATATCATTCTATTTTTATTTTAATAGTGTCTCCCCATACTTTAAAGGGTCTCTTAGCCCGAGAAAAGAAAGTGAAAAATGGTGGCTTATTGTCCATTTTTCTGGTGCCGCCTGCACTTTAATTTTAGGGCCTCTTCAATTTTGGCCATATTTCAGAAATCGTTTCAGGCGTTGGCATCGATTAGCAGGAAAATTCTACATAGGAGGTTCAATCGTCTCGGCTCTGATGGTTTTTTATTTACTCTCAAATTATCCATTACCTGGTTCAGTACCCTCTCTTGGCTTACTCGCCGTTATTTGGCTTTTTACTACTATTACAGCATTCTGGTTTGCAGTTAAGAAAAACTTTAAGCTACACAAACAATTCATGATACGTTCTTATGTTTGTGGATTTGCGTTTGTTTTTATTAGATTGCTCCCTTTAATAAATCAATATACAGGTCTATTCAATTTTATTAAAGATGAAGAAGTACAATTCACAGTTTATGAATGGATATGCTGGGTTTATCCCCTTATGATGACAGAATTTATTTTAATATGGTGGCCATCAGTGTCAAAGCTTAAAGTATCAAAAAGATAAAGTCTGTTGCCAACATAAGGTTTTCTGCTATACTGCTGAAGAACACATATTGATCATCCGGCAATAGAATAAATCTTTTCAGCTTTTACGCCGATTTCTATGACAAAGCCAAACTGTTTGTCAAAAAACATAATTACTTCAGGATCTGCAGATACATTTGCGGCTCAACAAACAAAGCAATGTGAAAAAAGGGATTTTGTTCGGTTTAATGTTGTGTATATTTTCCGCTACCCAATCGCAAACAAAAGAAAAGACCGATGCTAAGGCTAAGATATCAGGAACTGTAATTGATTCCTCATCGAACACGCCGATCGAATATGCGACTGTTACTTTATTTAAGCAGGGAGAAACAAAACCATTCAATGGCGCTACTACTGATAAAGTTGGAAATTTTACAGTAACGAACGTGTCTCCGGGTGCTTTCACTGTCGTTGTGGAGTCTATCGGTTATTCCCCATTTTCAATTAAGAATGTTACCATCAATGAGAAACATGACATTGTCAATCTGAAAAATATCTTGCTTTCAAAAAATGAGCAAACATTGCAAAATGTTACCGTAGTTGCACAAAAAAAACTAATAGAGAATAAAATTGATAAACTTGTTTTCAACGCGGAGAGAGATATCACTTCACAGACAGGCATTGCAACAGATGTGTTAAAAAAAGTGCCCCAGGTATCTGTTGATGTGGATGGAAACGTAGAACTGGCAGGCAGTTCGAGTATACGATTCCTGATCAACGGAAAACCTTCCACTGCATTTGGCAGTAGTATTACTGATGTTTTACAATCAATTCCCGCAAGCCAGATAAAAAGTATTGAGGTAATAACAAACCCGGGTGCCAAATACGATGCGCAGGGATTGGGAGGGATCATCAATATTATATTAAAGAAGAGTACTGCCCAGGGTATAAATGGAAATGTTTCTTTAACAGCGGGAACGATCATGCAAAACGGGTCGTTCAATTTCAATGCCCGCAAAGGGAAATTCGGTGTAAATGCTTTTTTAAGCGGCAATGCAAGACTTACTACAACTACACCGGCAAGTTCTAAACGCATTTCAACTGATACTGCTACGAAATTAAATGCATTGTTACAACAGGATGGCAGCGGTGATTTCAACAGGCATGGGTATCAATCAGGTCTTGGTTTTGACTGGACATACAAAGAAAAAAATAATTTTTCAGGCTCTTTGAGTTATAACAATTTTGGTAATAAAGGAACCGGTTTTATTGACCAATCAGAAATTATTCGGAACGATGCTGCGGTGATCCTATCCGAAATTAATTCTACAAATCATACAGGCAATAAGTTCGGCGAACATAGCATTGACGCAGGGTTGAATTACAAACGAAGTTTTTCAAAAGAAGACCAGGAATTGGAGATCGATGTTAATTCAAGCACTGCCCATAATATCAGGGCATCAGCCAACGATCAATTCTTTCAGCCCCAGGATTCTTTGATCTACGGAACAAGTGGTAACAACCCGGCAAAGGAGAATGAAACTGAAGTTGCAATAAATTATGTACAGCCACTTCGTAAAGATGTGAATCTTGGTGTTGGAGGAAAACTGAGTTCTTATGACATTTCCAGTACATCCGATGTCCTTCTTTGGCAAGATCCACAGAAAAATTATTTGTATGATTCAACCTTATCGAATTCGCTGGACTATCATCAGAAGGTTTACGCATTCTATTCTGAAATGAATTTTCATGTGGGTAACATCTTTGATGCTAAGCTTGGAGGACGATATGAACGTACAGAGGTCAGCTCATTTTATTCGACTACGCCGGAAAAAGTCAATAACGGGTACAACACTTTTGTTCCCTCCTTTTTTATTTTAAGAAGGTTAGGTGAAAAAAAAACATTGAAATTTAATTACTCAAAACGAATTGAACGGCCTGATTACGGTGATCTGAATCCTTACATCAATACAAGTGATCCCAAAAATGTTTCTACAGGTAATCCCGATCTAAAACCAGAGATCGGTAACCGCTATGAATTAACCTACAACCACGAACTGGGCAAATCCGGATCATTTATGGTGACACTATTTTACAGGGAAAATAAAAATGATATACAGCCCTTCATCGTTTACTATCCTTCGATACAGGTGGGTGATACTGTTTATACAAACGTTGCGGTTACTACCCGTGAGAACATAGGTACTGAGAAAAATATCGGCACAAATATTTTTTGTGATCTTCATATTGATTCCAAACTGAACATTCGAAGTAATCTTTTCTTTTTTTACAGGCATACGATCAACCAGGTGGATACAGGTTATAATTCAAACAGCACTAATTATCGTTTTAACCTGAATGCCACGTACCAGTTTAATAAAGATCTCGCGGCAGAGTTCTTTGGAAATTTCAATTCAAAACGTCATGAAGCGCAGGGTCTTTATCCCTCCTTCACGTCGTACAGCCTGGCTATAAGAAAACTGCTATGGAATAAAAAAGGAAGTATTGCTCTTACAGCAAACAACTTCTTTAGTAAATACGTCAACCAACAAACCGATCTTTTTGGTCCTGGTTTTGTAACCAGTAATCTTCGTAAGGTTCCTTTCAGATCTATCGGTATCAACTTCACCTGGAAGTTTGGGAGATTAGAATTCAAAAAAGAAAAGGAAACCAATAATGAGAATCTAAATCCTCCTCCTGAATAACAAGTGCTTTTATTCCAGACAATCATTTCAACTTGTGGAATTCTATAGTACTTTAGTGACTGGAGGGTATGAAAAAATTTATTCCTTACTTCGTCGATGCATGAAGGGTAGCTGTAATTAATAAAAGCATTGAATTAACTATAGGCATGCAAACAAATGAGATCAGCAACAGGTATAGAAATTTTGTTCTGATGATGTTGACACTTGTCTATGTCTTCAACTTTGTGGACCGGCAACTCATTGTCATTCTCCAGGAGTCAATAAAAAAAGACCTGAACCTTTCTGATACCCAACTTGGCCTGCTCTCCGGATTTACATTTGCTATATTTTATGTTACCCTTGGTATTCCTATTGCCCGCCTTGCAGACAGAACGAACCGAAAAAATACTGTCGCCATATCCCTCAGTTTATGGAGTGCAATGACAGCCTTCTCGGGACTTGCACGAAATTTTATTCAATTGCTTTTGGCACGTATTGGTGTGGGGGTTGGTGAAGCAGGAGGAAGCCCCCCGGCCCATGCAATGATCTCTGATTACTTTCCACCTCAAAAACGATCCACTGCACTTTCAATATATTCAACAGGTATTTATTTCGGTATCCTGATCGGTTTTTTAATGGGTGGTTATTTGAATCAGCATCTTGGGTGGCGAACTGCATTTTTTGTTGTTGGTATACCGGGTATAATTTTTTCAATACTTTTTTACGTGTCTGTTAAGGAACCCCGCAGGGGTGCAACTGATGTTACAGCAACATCAACGATCGGGAACCAATCATTGGGCAAAGTACTTAAGCAGCTATATTCAACCAACACATTTGTTTACCTGGCGCTGGCTACAGGTCTGCATGTGTTCTGCCTTTATGGTCTTCTTAATTGGACACCGTCTTTCCTCTCAAGGCTTCATGGTATGAAGAATTCCGAAATAGGTAGCTTGTTAGGTCCGATCTTCGGCATTAGTGGTGCAATTGGTTCGTTTGCCGGCGGATTCCTAACTGATCATTTTGGAAAAAAAGATAAAAGGCAGTACTTGATAATTCCTGCTTATGCCGTCATTCTCTCTATTTTCTTTGCAGCCGGCGTTTTGTTTATACAGAATACAACTTTATCACTGATCTGTTTGGGTTGTTGTGCCTCTTTACAAAGTGTATACCTGGGGCCATCAATTGCAGTGGCGCATAGCCTGGTTCCCGCATCGATGCGATCACTTACTTCAGCTATTTTATTTTTTGTGTTGAATCTTATTGGTCTTGGCCTAGGTCCATTAGTTGTGGGAATCATCAGCGACAAACTTGCCCCGGCGCTTGGTAATGAATCCTTGCGATGGGCCATGTCAATTATAATAGTGATTGGTGCTGTATCAACAATATTCTTTTTTATTGCTGCCAAAAAACTTGCAGTAGATCTAAAGCTAACACGTTAATAAAAAATATCTTAGCAAATAATGGGTCTGAAAGATCACCTGGCGGCTCCCCCATCAATCGTTAAACAAATTCCGCTAACGAACGACGCTTCATCAGAGGCAAGATAAAGATAGCCGTTTGCAATATCGTCGGGAACTCCCCATTTGCCAAGCGGTATATGAGGGATAGTTTGTTTACGCACCTCTTCAGGCATAAGGCCTGTCATAGCTGTTGTAATAAATCCCGGGGCAATGCAATTGGCTGTAATGTTGTAGCGGCCGAGTTCCATAGCCCATACTTTTGTCATACCAATAATAGCCGATTTAGTTGCAACATAATTGGTTTGTCCAAAGTTGCCGCGAATAGCAACATTGGAGGATGCCGAAACAATGCGGCCATAATTTTGTTCTTTCATAATTGGAGCGATCGCCTGTGTGCAAATAAAGACTCCTGTAAGGTTTACCGAAATAACATCATCCCATTCCTGCATTGTCATTTTAAGTAAGGTTCTGTCTCTTGTAATGCCAGCATTGTTGATAAGAATATCAATACGTCCAAAATGTTCATGTGCTTCAGTCATCGCTTTTTGCACTTCTTCCTGGTTAGTTACTGATACTTTTTTAAAGATGATCTCATGTCCTTCCATTTTTAATCGATCTGCTATTTCATTTCCCTGGTCAGATACATCCCACAAAATGATCTTTGCGCCTTCTTTGGCAAATCGTTCCGCGGTAGCAAGACCTATTCCATTTGCGCCGCCGGTGATCAAAGCAATTTTATTTTTTAGTCTCATCTTGTTGTGATTTTAAAATTTTGTATTGCCGTAAAAGCGAACATTCAAATATAACGGGTAAAATGACGAACGTAAAAACCTTTATCGGTACATTTAATTTTTACATTTGATGAACATAACTAAAAGGCATATGAACCGGTATCTAATAACTATCCTGACACTATTTGTATTTCTTATCTATACAAACTCTGCATACACTCAATCAAAAGTCCTTATGAATGCTGCTCCGGCATCAGCTGGGTTTTCCGCTACTCGTCTTGCACGTCTTGACTCCGGCATGAGTGACTGGGTAAAAAACAAATGGGTAAATGGTTCTGTCGCATTGATAGTTCGCAACGGAAAGATCGTTTTTAATAAAGCTTATGGGTATAATAATATAGAAACGAAAGAGGCGCTGGATAAAAATGGAATTTTTCGAATTGCCTCACAAACAAAAGCCGTTACCACAGTAGCTGTAATGATGTTGTGGGAGGAAGGAAAATTTTCATTGGACGATTCTGTTTCTAAATTTATACCATCTTTTGCCAATCAACAGGTGATAGCAACTTTCAATCCCAAAGACATTACGTACACAACTATTCCTGCAAAACGACCAATTACCATTCGCGACTTGCTTACACATACATCGGGTCTTGGATATCCGGGAATAGGGACACCAGAAGAAATTGCTATTTATGCAAAAAATAGAATTACGGGAGGCGTTGGTGTAGCAGGTGAAAAAATTTCTGACGCAATGAATCGCCTGGGTGGTTTGCCGTTATTTTTTCAGCCCGGTGAACAATGGAGATATGGATTAAGTCATGATGTGCTGGGATACTTAGTTCAACTATGGTCAGGTATGTCTTTAGAAGATTTTTTTGCAAAGCGAATCTTTCAACCGCTTGGTATGAAAGATACTTATTTCAATGTGCCACAGGAAAAAGGAAATAGGCTGGTGAATTTTTTTCTGCAGGATCCTACAGGAATAATAAAAAAGCAAGACGCAGTTTTTGGTGGAGCACTCGATCTGAAATATCCACTTAAAAAAACAGATTATTTTTCCGGTGGCGGAGGTTTGTCGTCCACTATTTATGATTATGCTATTTTACTTCAGATGTTATTAAATGGCGGAGAATATAACGGTGTCAGGCTGCTGGCCCGTAATACAGTTCGTATGATGACGATGAATCAGATCGGAGATCTGACTGTGAATATCGGAAATAGTAAGGATAATAAATTTGGATTTGGCTTTTCAATTATCAGCGAAAGTGGAAGCAAAGCTACTCCAAGCCAGGCCGGTACTTACGCATGGGGTGGCGTTTTTTCAACTACTTATTGGGTGGATCCAAAGGAAAATTTGATCGTATTACTATACGAACAAATGTGGGGACCGCATATTGCAGATACACAGAAATTATTTCGTGCCCTTGTGTACCAGGCGATCAATGATTAATTAATTATTGCAAGTGAAAAAAATCGCAACGTTTGATCATTTGTTTTCCTGAAGAAATTTTTCCCGAAGAGCTGATTTTAAAAATTTACCCACCGATGTTTTTGGAATGGCATCAATTACATAATAGCCATCGGGGATCCAGAATTTTTCAAACCTTGTAGCGAGAAATTCATTTAGGTCAGCAGCGGAAAAGTTTTTTCCTTCTTTAAGTACTACATAAGCAAATGGCCGTTCTATCCATTTATCATCGGGAATGGCGATCACTGCCGCTTCTAATATTGAAGGATGACCCATCAGCGAATTTTCCAATGCTACTGAACTGATCCATTCACCTCCTGATTTAATAACATCTTTGCTTCTGTCTTTTATTTCAATGAACCCATCTTCACTGATGGTAACAATGTCCCCTGTTTTCAACCATCCGTCATGTGTAAATTTTTCTCCGGTGGTTTCTTCTTCTTTATAATATGAAGAGCAGATCCACGGGCCTCGCACCTCCAGTTCGCCCATCGTAAGTCCATCCCATGGAATAAATCCGAATTCATTCCTACCACGGATCTCTACAAATGGAACCGGCAAGCCTTGTTTTGCTATATGATCATACTGCTCCTCTTTGGATGCTTTCTCAAGTTTAGAAGTCATCACTGAAGTACTACCCAATGGAGACATTTCAGTCATGCCCCACGAATGAAGCACTTTAATCCCGAAGTTTTCGTCAAAAGATTTTGCCAAAAAACGAGGTACGGACGAACCGCCCATTATTATGAGTCGTAAGAAAAGTTTGTATTTAGCAGGTTCATTTTCCAAGGCATTCAGGATACTCATCATAACCGTAGGTACACCTGCTGTCAGAGTTATTTTTTCATTTTCAAAAAGCTGCAAAAGACTTTCTGCATCGAGGAAAGGACCAGGAAACACCTGGGTAGTACCCACGAACGTACAACTATAAGGAAAACCCCAAGCACTGGCATGAAACATCGGAACGACAGGCAGCATCACATCCCGCTCATTGATACCAGCACCAGTGCAACTTAGGAGGAACGACATCACATGAAGCATGATGGAACGATGGGAATACAATATACCTTTTGGCTTTCCGGTTGTTCCCGAAGTGTAACACATGAACGCAGCTGAATATTCGTCACCCTCAAACGGTTCGAATAATGAATCCTCCCCACTTGCAACCAGATCTTCATAATTTAAATATGCTGACGGAATTTGTTTTCCTCCATTCGGTATGACAATGACTTTGGAAACTTTTATCGTGTGTTTGAACTTTTCAAACAAAGGCAACAGTACTTCATCTACAATAATGATCTTATCTTCCGCATGGTTAACGATGTAACCAAGATCATCCGGACTAAGGCGAATGTTGAGAGGATGTATAATTGCTCCCATACATGGAATTGCAAAATATGCTTCGAGATGCTGATAATGATTCCAACAAAGAGTGGCCACCCTGTCTTCCTGCCGAATGCCGAGGCGATTAAGAGCTACAGACAACTTTTTTGTACGGATGGCAAAATCCTGGTAAGTGTAGCGATGAATACTTTTATCGGGAAGACGACTCACAATTTCTTTTTTCCCAAATAAGGTTTCTGCCCTTCGTAAAATCGTGGGAAGAGTTAATTGATATTCCATCATTAAACCTTTCATGGAACTTCTGAATTGTGGTAAGTGTTATATAATTTATTCGCTGAAAGATAATCAAAAGAAATATTAATCATATTATCACCTAGATCTGTAACAAACCTTTTATCAATTCACTTTTAAATAGAATTCAAGAATAGTAAATAGCATCGCACCCGAAGCTTTATTACCTTCAGTTGTTAGTGCACCTGCACAAAGAGGCTATGCGACATATGAACGAAGTAAAATCGCAAAGCAATTTATAATAACAACTATATGGATAAAATAAAAAAAGATGAGTTTAAATTGGTTGGACTTAAACTAAACAACAAAACGGCAAATGAAAACGGGCAATCAGGCATTGACTGTGGTAACTTATGGCAAAAGTTTGAGACCGAAAATTTTGTAGAAAGAATACCAGGCAAGTTAAATGATGAAATTTATGCAGTTTATTATAACTATGAGGGTGATCATACCAAACCGTTTTCATATTTTATTGGTTGTAAAGTAAAAACGGACGATCAAAACTCCCAGGGCATGGATAGTTTGATAATACCTGCCGGAAATTATTATAAATTAATTGCTAAAGGAACAATGCCTGATTGTGTTGCTAATTCCTGGAAGGAAATTTGGAGTTCAATTAGTGACAGGGCTTATCAATTTGATTTTGAAATTTACGATGAGCGAAGTAAAGATTGGAGTAATGCAGAGGTAGAAATTTTCGTTTCTACTAACTGATAAAAAAAAATTGCCTGGCAGAGACTTCAAAAAAATATTTACTATAACGTAGCATACTATAGGTTCAGGTCCGGCATATTGCAATGAGAGATCAAGCAATTAAAATTTCTTCCTTTCTTTGCACATGTCTTCATCACACAAGATCATTATCATCACTGCCCCTTCTGGTGCAGGTAAAACTTCTATTACCAGGCATTTGCTGAAAACCTTTCCTGGTAAATTGTCTTTTTCTGTTTCTGCTGCTACTCGCCAAAGAAGAGACTATGAAAAAGATGGAGTTGATTATTATTTTATGAGTGTAGATGATTTTAAAGAAAAAATCCAGCACAATGAATTTGTGGAATGGGAAATGGTATATGAAGGAAAATATTATGGCACATTGACATCGGAGATCCACCGCATCTGGGAAGAAGAAAAAGTTCCGTTGCTTGATATTGATGTGCAGGGTGCCGTTCATGTACAGCAGGAACACCGTGAGCAAACTCTTTCAATTTTTATTGAGCCACCATCAGTGGATGAATTAAAAAGAAGACTTAGCAGTCGTGGCACTGAAACTCCTGAAAGCCTGGCCACTCGAGTAAATAAGGCGACTTATGAACTTTCCTTTAAAGACCATTTTGATAAAGTGATCATAAATGATGATCTTGAAAAAGCCTGTAAGGAAGCGGAAACAATTGTAAGGTCGTTTATTGAAGGGCCTAAATAAGTATCTAAGGTATCTTCCTCTTACCAGGGAACTACTGTAATTATTACTTAGTATTTACTTCCTATAACATCTGCTTGCTTTTTCTATCTTTACTGCCCCATGTTTGAAATACGTATCGTTATATGGTTTGTCCTTACCATCCTGCTAATGGGTTTTTTTGCAGGAATTGAAATGGCATTTTACAGCGCCAATCGCATGAGCATTGAACTGAAAAAGAAACAAGGGAGAGCCAGTGGGCAAATATTGGATCAGTTCATTGATCACCCCGTTTATTTTCTTGGCACTACACTTATCGGTTTCAATGTTTTTCTTGTATTCTTCGGGTTACAAATAAGCAAGGTGATGGAACCATTATGGATCAGGCTTGATGTAGGTTCTGATTCTGTTCGCATCATAATAGAAATACTTTTATCAACTATTCTTGTACTTGTATTCGCAGAATTTCTTCCCCGTGCTATTTTTCGTGCAAGAGCAAATGCATTGCTAAGCCGGTTGGCCCAGTTGATCGATATTTTTTACCAGATGTTCTACCCGATAGCTGCCGCCTGCATTGCAATGGCCAATTGGTTGCTTAAATACGTTTTCAATGTAAGAGTTGATGAAAAGAAAGAAGTGTTTGGCAAAACGGATCTTGAACATCTATTTCGTCAGGCAAAAGAAGCAGAAGATGAAAAACAACCTTTGAATACCGAGTTCTTTGAAAATGCTCTTGAATTACCAAAGATCAGGATACGTCAAAGCCTTGTTCCCCGTAAAGAAATTGTCGGTATTGATATAAAAGAATCAATTGATTCTTTACGCCGACTGCTTATTGAAACCAAGTTGTCACGTATAGTTGTTTTTGAGGGCAACATAGACCATATTATTGGTTATGTTCATCAACTGGATATGTTCAAGCGTCCAGCAAATATTCAATCGGTATTGTTGCCAATTCCTGCAGTGCCGGAAAGTATGAGTGCCACTGATCTTATCAATAAGTTTACCCGAGAGAGAAAAAGTATTGCATGGGTAGTGGATGAATTTGGCGGTACTGCCGGCATCATTACCATGGAAGATGTGCTGGAGGAAATTTTTGGAGAGATACTGGATGAATATGATGTGGAAGAGTTTGTTGAAAAACAAATTGCTGAACATGAATATATTTTTTCAGGCCGCCTTGAACTTGATTATATCAATGAAAAGTATGGTTTTGATTTCCCGGTAGATGAAACGGAAACACTATCCGGGTTTATCATTAATTACCATGAAACCATCCCTAAGCAAAAAGAAAGGATCATCATTGCAGACTACGAGTTTGACATTATGAATGTAAGTGACACCCGCATCGAGATGGTGAAGGTGAAAAAATTGAAATAAAGGTCCACCTTCCTGTTTATACCTGTCTCAACCCGTCTATCAATTTATTTTTCTGCGAGTCCTTCCAGAGATTTATCTTTCGTTCTCCAAAAAAATTAATAATAATATGATACAAGCAAAAAAGTCGCTGCTTTTGCTGGCAGGCGCCATGTTTGCGGGCCTTTGCGGTTTTTCGCAAAACAATCCTCCTGTTAACCCGGCCGCAAAAACCGACACAACCAAAAAGGCTCCACCGCCACCTGCTAAACCTACTGTGGCTGAAAAAGTGAAGAGCAGTAAAAAAACGGATGGCCTTTTTATTTTATACCAGGATACGGCAACCGGAAGTGTGCAGATGTATGTAAAGAAAAATCAATTAGGCAAGGAATATATTTACCAGAGTTTTTCAATGGGAGGGCCAACTTCATTGTTCCTCAATCAAAACATGATCCGTACAACATGGGTTATCAGGATCAAAAAGAATTTTGATAAGCTTGAATTCTCCCAGGTAAATACCAACTTCTGGTATGATCCTGAAAATGCAGTAAGTAAATCAGCCAATGTAGATGTGACAGAAGCCGTTTTTTATTCTGCAAAAATTGATGGCGAAGATTCAACAGGGTTTATTGTTGCCGGCGATGGATTATTCTTAAGTGAAAAACTTGACCCGGTAAAACCATTAATTGCCCCCGGTCCTGCTGCCGCTTTAGTATTTAATCTTGGTAGTCTCAATCCAACGAAATCTGGTTATAAAACAGTTCGTTCTTATCCAAATAATACAGATGTAGTTGTTGAATTGGCATATGATAATCCTGTTCCATTCAACCAGGGTGGAAAAGACATTACTGATGCCCGTTACAATCGCATTCGTTTCCAGCATAGCTTTTTGGAAATGCCGGTGAATGATTTTCGTCCAAGACTTGATGATCCGAGAGTTGGGTATTTCACACAGGAGATAGATAATCTTACAAGCATTAAAGTAGCAGATTATAAAGATGTGATCAATCGCTGGAATTTAGTAAAGAAAGATCCATCTGCTGCACTTAGCGAACCTGTTGAGCCAATTGTATGGTGGGTTGAAAACACAACACCTGTTGAATATCGTCAGACAATTGTGGAAGCTGGTTTGAAATGGAATGAAGCTTTTGAAAAAGCAGGTTTTAAAAATGCTGTTGTAATGAAGATCATGCCCGATGATGCAACATGGGATCCCGCAGATATTCGTTACAATGTTATCCGATGGGTGTCTTCACCCTATCCTGCTTATGGAGCTATTGGACCCAGTTTTGTAAATCCAAAAACAGGACAGATACTTGGTGCCGATATAACAGTTGAATGGTTTTCCGGTAGTGCCAGCCCCATATCGGAAGAGTTGTATGATGTAAAATCGATCAACACAGATCTTCCTTCATTATTGATGGCTATAAATAAAAATGAAGAAGTAAATATTCCCGGGATCCATAAATGGAATGCTTGCACTCTTGGACATGAATTGAAAGCACAGTTCACTGTAGGACTTACAACGCTGGAAGCAACTGGTGCTTCTGATGCTGAAATAAAAACACTGCACAAAGAATTCTTGTATTATCTCATTTTACATGAAATGGGACATACAATGGGATTGAATCATAATATGAAAGCAACCCAAATGCTGAGCCCTGCTGAAGTAAACAATACTGGCATCACACATGTAAAAGGCTTACAGGGATCGGTAATGGATTATCCAGCTGTGAACGTTTCAACAGACCGCAGCAAGCAAGGTGATTATTATACAACAAAAGCTGGCCCTTATGATATTTGGGCAATCGAATTTGGCTATACTCCATTTAGCCCTTCAGAAGAAGCAGCTGGTTTGACAAAAATTCTTAGCCGCAGCAATGAACCAGGTCTTGCATTTGGAAATGATGCTGATGATATGCGTTCACCCGGTGCCGGCGGTATCGACCCAAGGGTAATGATCAATGATATGAGTAATGATATGGTTGCTTATGCTGAAGACAGGTTTGGTTTGATCAATACTTTGATGGGCAAGTTGAAAGAAAAATACAGCAAGACTGGTAAATCTTATGCCGAGCTGAAAGCTCGTTATGGAAACCTGGTTGGTCAAAGAAATGGTATGGCACAATCTGTAAGCCGTTTTATTGGCGGTGTGTATGTTGACAGAAGTTTTGTTGGACAGGAAACAACCACCAAACCATTTACTCCTGTTAGCGTAGCTTATCAGAAAAAAGCAATGGCTTTATTAACAAAATATGTTTTTGCACCTGATGCCTTCAAAGGCGATGCGGCATTGTTTCCTTATTTGCAATCACAGCGTCGTGGCTTTAATTTCTTTGGCACTGGTGAAGACTTAAAAGTGCAAGCGATCATTCTGAATATGCAGGTTGGTTTATTTGTGCATTTAATGAGTCCAAATACATTGACAAGAATAAGCAACAGTACCTTATATGGCAATACATATGCAGTTGCTGATATGATGAATGATCTGACAAATGCTGTATTTGCTGCCGATCTGAAAACAAATGTGAATTTATACAGGCTTAATTTGCAAACTGAATATGTAAAAGGACTTGCATCAATTGTATCTGCACCTGCTAGTCCCTATGACAATGCATCAAAAGCTGCCATGTATAATACGCTTAAAAAGATCAAAGGCATGCTGGCAACAGCGGTTTCAACAGATGAACAAACCAAAGCACACAGGGCGAGTCTTGTATTTACAATAGACAAGGCACTCTCAGTTAAATAACGAATGTTCTCTAATTAAATAAACCCCGGTATTTTGCCGGGGTTTTTCATTTTATGAAAATGGGTTGATAATAGCCCGCCTCCGCTACTTATATTTGCGATTCTAATTAAATCAGATGGCGTTGAGTTTATTTGGAAGGGGAAAAAAAAATAATGAAGAAAGGGCTGAAATGTCCTTTATTGAACACTTGGAAGTGCTGCGTGGACATTTATTTCGTTCTGTGCTTGCCATAGCCGCAGGAGCAATTGTTTTTATAGTTTATAATACGTTCTTTGTTCGTGAAGTGTTGATGGGACCCACTCATGCAGACTTCCCTACTTATAAATGGCTTTGTAAACTGGGGCATGCTATCGGTCTTGGCGATAATATGTGTATGAAAGATATCGGGCTTAAAATGCAAAGCACTTCAGTAAGCGGACAATTCAGCATGTATTTCACCTTGATCTTTGTTGGCGGCATCATTGTGGCTTTTCCCTATATATTCTGGGAGTTCTGGCGTTTTATAAAACCCGCCTTAACAAAAAAAGAATTATCAAAAACAAGAGGTGTTATCTTCTGGGTTTCTTTTTTATTCTTTCTTGGAATTACATTCGGCTATTTTATCATTGCTCCATACACGGTGAACTTCTTCGCCAACTTTCAATTGGATGATAATATTGAGAATCGCTGGACAATTACAAGCTATATTGATACGCTTGTTCCATTAATACTTGGAACCGGCCTGGCTTTCCAGTTGCCATTAGTTATGTTCTTTCTTGCAAAAGTTGGTTTAATGAGCCCTGATTTTCTGCGTCGAAACCGAAAATATGCGATCGTTATTATTTTAATTTTAGCCGGAGTTATTACTCCCCCTGATGTTATAAGTCAAATAATCTGCACAATTCCGCTTTTGTTATTGTATGAAATAAGCATTTGGCTGACAGCTAAAGTGCAAAAAGAAAAAGCATTGGAAGAAAAAGAAGAATGGAGTTAAAAAAGTTCTGATTTCCGAGTCCGGAGTCCGTTAACTTTGTGGAGCAATTTCGGATCTTTCACTTTTAAAATTGCAATTATGTCTTCATCATTTGATCTGAGCAAACCGGTTGCCATTGGCAGTGATCATGCAGGATATGATTTTAAAGAGGAGTTGATCTCTTTACTTGAAGCCAAAGATCTTACTTACCACGATTTTGGCACTCATTCAAAAGACTCCGTTGATTATCCGGACTTTGCCCATCCTGTAGCTAATGCAGTTGAAAGAGGAGAAGCATCATTTGGAATACTTCTTTGTGGCAGCGCTAATGGCGTTGCTATTACAGCAAATAAACATAAAGGAATTCGTGCTGCTATCTGCTGGGGCGAAGAACTGGCTAAGCTGTCAAGAGAACATAATAATGCGAACATACTTTGCATTCCTGCACGATTTGTACGTGAAGGAGATGCAGAAAAAATGGTGCAGCTGTTCATAAACACGCCTTTTGAAGGTGGTCGTCATCAGCGCAGGGTAGAAAAAATTGCCGAGGGCTGCTGATCCGATGGTTATCGGATACCTTTCATCCCTTTATAATTTCATTAAAAACTATCAGGCTTATATTTGGCCCCCGAAATTGTTTTTAAATAAAATGAGCTGATGGCTCGAACAAAAATTTTAAAAATCACATGAAAAAAACTACGCTACTACTGGTTGCTTTGCTTCCTATTCTTGCAGTTACTGCGCAAAAGAAAAATAAAACGGTGGAAAAGGCTGGCAATTCTATTACTGCTGCCGATCTAAAAAAGCATCTTTATATAGTTGCCAGCGCCGATAATGAAGGAAGAGATACCCCATCACCTGGCTTGGAAAAAGCTGCTAATTATATCGAACAACATTTCAGATCGATCGGTCTGAAACCAGGAAATGGTGATAGCTATAGGTTGACTTACCCGCTTTATAAAGATTCTGTGATCTCTTCATCACTTAGTGTCAATGGAAAATCTTTTGAACTGACTAAAGACTATCTGAATAATAATAGCAATTATTCATTTGAACTTCCGGTTTCAGAAGTTGTGTTTGCTGGCTATGGAATTGTAGATGATAAAATAGATAACTATAAAGATCTTGATGTACGTGGCAAAACTGTTTTAATTGTAGAAGGGGCACCCGCTGATTATAAATCTGCAATAACAGGAGCCATGAGCCCGGGCCAGACATTTGGAAAATTACAAAGTGCATCAAAGAAAGGAGCGGTTGCTGTATTACTTGTTTCAAAATCACTTAGCAGACCTGCAAATAGTCGTGGAGCTGGCTGGAGCCTTAATGGTTATAGATCTAATTTCAATCCGCAGTTATTTTATGTTTCTGAAAAAGTAGCAACAGAGATAATGGGCGAGGATGGAAAAGGAATTTTTGATAAAATGACCTCTAATTCATTAGCAGGAAAAACGTATAAAGCAAATATTGATCTTGCTTTTCAAAAAACAACAATTAAAACACAGGTAAGTAATGTAATGGGATTGCTTGAAGGAACAGATAAAAAAGATGAGTATGTTCTTATCACGGCACATTATGATCATGTGGGTAAAAGAGATACTGTTATTTATTATGGCGCTGATGATGATGGTAGCGGCACTGTAAGCGTTCTTGAACTGTCAGAAGCATTTGCAAAAGCAAAAGCAGAGGGTAATGGTCCACGCCGCAGCATTGTATTTATGACTGTTAGCGGTGAAGAACATGGATTATGGGGCTCTGCTTATTATGCAAATCATCCAGTTTATCCTTTGGAAAAAACTACTGTTGACCTGAACATTGATATGATCGGTCGCATAGGAAATGATTACATGAAAGATAAAGACTCTGCTAATTATGTATATGTGATCGGTGATAATAAACTCAGTTCAGATCTTACTCCTATTACAGAAGCTGTAAATGGTTCTTATACGAAACTTAAACTTGACAGAAAGTATAATGATCCAAAAGACCCAAATCGTTTCTACTATCGTAGCGATCATTACAATTTTGCCGAAAAAGGGGTGCCTATTATATTTTATTTCAATGGCGTTCATCCGGATTATCACAAGCCTACAGATACCCCTGATAAGATAAATTACTCTTTGATGGAAAAAAGAGCAAGATTGGTTTTTTATACGGCTGTAGAGATGGCAAACCGGGAAGAGATGCTTAAAAGAGACATGCCGCTGGAATCTCAAAGAGCTTTTTAAAATTTGGCTTGATTTACTAAAAAAAGAGAAAAACTTTTATTTATTTCGCTTTTATAAAATGTGCAGGCCATACCATGAACCAAACTGAGCAAAATCCCACCTTTTATCAAAGAATAGCCGATGAGCATGTCGACTATTCCGAGGTGTACCGTACACAGGAAACGATACAGCTTAATAAACGTCTTCGCAGAACCCGTAATATTTTATTGACCTGTGCTTTGGCTTTTGTGGCAGGTGCAGGCATTTTTTGGATAATGCCTGAAACTTCGTTTACTACAAAAGATTTCCTGGTATATCTTGGACTGGCTGCTGTTATGGTTCTTTTATCCTTCTACAGCAATAAACAACCATTTCTTTCTCTCGTTTCAGCGCTTATTATTTGTGTTGGTTTTTGGGGGTTTGAACTCTTTGTAAATAATCTTAATGAGCTGGTGATCGAAACTTCGATCCATAAGCTTTTCATCGTTTCCATACTTGTTTGGTGTTTTCACTCTTCAAGAGAAGCTGAAATAATAAGGAAAGAACTTCATTTCTCCTGATTTTTCTTGCGAGCCGCCAAAGGCTGAGAAGCAATCTTCTTAAAATATTTTACGATCTCGCCTAAAGGCGAGATTTTTTTTGCCTTCTTGCCCGATACAGGCATTAAACCTTATGGCAACCAAGCGGTCTATTTACTCGTTATCCTTTTACGTACCCTGAATAAAAGACAAGATATGAGAGATCGCAACGAAGATATCCGTGACCGCCGTGAGAACAAAAGAAACCGTCGTGAAGATCATCGTGATCGCAGACGCTAATCCTTACCTTCCTTATAAATGAAAACCCCGAATAAAATCCGGGGTTTTTTTTATTGCTGAATAAGGTTGTTGTTGTACAAGAGTGCGACGCAAGGGACAATAAATAGAATTACTAAAGTTGGCTACATAAAAATACAGTATCAACTTTTATTACCATCCCAGCAAGTAAGCAAATATCAAAGGCACTACGATCGTTGCATCACTTTCAACAATGAATTTTGGAGTGTCAATTCCTAATTTACCCCAGGTGATCTTTTCATTTGGCACCGCACCGGAATAAGAACCGAATGAAGTTGTAGAATCACTTACCTGGCAGAAATAACTCCAGAAAGGAACATCGTGCCACTCGAGATCCTGGTACATCATAGGCACAACACAAATCGGGAAATCGCCGGCAATACCACCACCTATCTGAAAGAATCCAACGCCTTTGCCTGCACTGTTAGGTCTGTACCAGTCTGCCAACCATACCATGTATTCGATCCCGCTTTTCATAGTCGTTGCCTTCATCTGGTTCTTTATAATATAAGAAGCAAAAATATTTCCCATCGTGCTGTCTTCCCATCCGCCAACAACGATCGGAAGATTTTTTTCTGCTGCCGCCATCATCCAACTATCCTTCGTGTCGATCTCATAATGTTCTTTCAATACTCCACTAAGCAACATCTTATACATGAACTCATGCGGGAAATATCTTTCGCCTTTATCATCTGCATCTTTCCATAATTTATGTATATGCTTTTGAATGCGGCGGAATGCTTCTTCTTCGGGAATGCAAGTATCAGTGACACGATTATAATGATTTTCCAAAAGATCCCATTCATCCTGCGGCGTTAAGTCACGATAATTAGGAACTCTTTTATAATGACTATGTGCTACCAGGTTCATGATGTCTTCTTCTAAATTGGCGCCTGTGCAGGAAATGATATGCACTTTATCCTGCCTGATCATTTCTGCCAGTGAAATACCAAGCTCGGCGGTGCTCATGGCGCCTGCAAGTGTTACCATCATTTTGCCACCCTCCAATAAATGTTGTTCATAGCCTTTAGCAGCATCTACTAATGCGGCTGAATTAAAATGGCGATAATGATGTTGGATGAATTGTGAAACAGGACCTTTACTCATTTTTGATAAGATTTAGAGCCGCCTTCAGATCACAAGACCGTGAGACAATGCGGAAGAGCCGCAAAAGTAAATTATTTGAAAATAAAAACCCCGACTAAGAGGTCGGGGGCACACCACATGCTCTCGAAAGAACTGCGTTCATTTAATTTTTTTCAACACGATTATATTGCCGGATGGACTTGCTTTTAATAAATACTTCTTACTCTTTTCATCTGCCCGTATCTGGTAATAGGTTTCATTATTACGATTTACTTCGGTTATGCCGGAGAAATCCGCTCCTGCATATTCTTTATCCAGCGTCCTGATAACAGAGATCGGCAACTGGTTATAAAGAATGTTTCTTGCTGTGGTCACTAACTCTGCATCCGAATTATACCAGGCAATAACTCCCTGGTCGTTTAATAAAAAATTTACCTGGGTTAAATTCCCTTTCACTTCCCACTTTGCATTTGTTGCAAAAGAAAATTCTTTTTGAAATGCAGATAAAATTTTCGGATCAACATCGGCTCTTTCACTTGCTGTCACAGCGGTACTAACAATGATCAAAAATGCAAGAAATGCCGAAAACGTCTTTTTCATATTCAAAGGTTTAATGGTTTACTTTTTTTCTGAATTCTTTAGAAGGATAGGTAAGGTGAGTGACGTATAACGAATATACCAGAACAAATAAGAGAAGTCAATTGAATTGTGTCCAAGGGACTCCTTTGAAGATTAATGGAGGCATGTGTTAAAGTGATTAACGTCTGAGGTCTTCATCATTAATTTAAAATAAGAAGTCCCGCTATATAGGCGGGACCCTTAATTTACCACACACCAAAACTAACTTGCTTGTCAGATCTTTTTGTTCTTACTATAGGTACTCCAGCTTCCACCATTACCTGAATGCATTACCAATTTTGAATCTGCTGTTTCAAGTGTTACATAATAATGGAGGCCTTCGCTATTGCTTACTTCAAAGAGATCGCTGATCCAGTATTTGCTATAATTATTTTTCAGATCGCTGAATAGATTGACAGGTAGCTGAATTGAGCTGATATACCTGGCAATACTCAACAACTCTCCCTCTACATTATAAAAAGCAAATATCCGCTGCTCATTCATTGTAAAAGCAGCTCTGAAATAGTTGGCACCTGTTTCCCATTCTACATTTTGTGCAGTTGTAAACTCGGTTTTAAATGATGCCAGCACTTTCTGTGAAACTCTTTCACTCGGGTATGCACTGCAAACTCCCATTGTTGCTACAAGACCCAGCACTAATAATATCTTTTTCATGACTCAAAAGTTTAATTGGTTTTAGATTAATTTTTACTTGTTATTTGTTTTATACCAGTTTGACGATCCAAAGGTATATTTCGTTACACCCGGTGACAAGCCAATTGTGATTGATGGGTGCGATTGTTAATGTAAGTGAAAGAATAAGAATGAATGTGAAACATGTATCCGTTATTAATACCGCCAGACTATTTTAAACTCCATTCATCATGTATGAGAGTATGATCGTGAAATGTGAAAGTTTTTATAACAAATGAATAAAGCATCCCCGGATCGGTTTAAAGATGTAACAACTGCCCTTTTCTTTCGTATTATCTTTAGCCTATGAATTATCTGGCTCATGCATATCTTTCTTTTAATATGCCGGGCATATTGGTGGGCAACATGATCAGCGACTTTGTAAAAGGAAAAAGAAAGTATGGTTATCCTGGGCAAATACAGCAAGGTATTGCAGTACACAGGGAGATCGATCGGTTTACTGATGCCCATCCTGTAACAAAAGAGGCAAAAGAGATCTTTAGGCCTGCTTACAGGTTATATGCTGGTTCATTGATGGATGTGGTATACGATCATTTTCTAGCCCTTGATGAAAACGAGTTTACAGATGAAGGCTTAAAAACATTTACAATTAATACCTATGCTTTGCTTGACCAGTTCACAGATCAATTTCCCGAAAAGTTCACCAGAATGTACCCATATATGAAAGCACAAAACTGGCTGTATAATTACCGATATAGGCAGGGTATAGAAAAAAGCCTTGCAGGGCTGGTGCGCAGGGCAAAATACCTTGATGAAAGTGATACCGCCTATTTATTGTTCAAAGAGCATTATGATCAACTAAAGAATTTATACCAGTTATTTTTCCCTGAACTTAAACTTATGACTGTAAATTTTCTGAAACAATTTGACCATTAGCGAACGATTCGGCTCATATATTCGTCAAAGATTATGAAACTGTTATTTTTGTCATTTTAAACCTCCATTATGCGCAAAACTTCCATTCTCCTTTGTTTACTCATTTCCTTTACATTTTCATTTTCACAATCATCCAAGCTCCCTGAAATTGATAAATCGCCGATGGATGTAAGCTATTATCCTAACAATTATCCAATTCTTAAAATTCAAAATAAAGCAACTGAACCGCTTGTTGCCAGGATACTTTATAGCCGCCCACAAAGACAAGGCAGAAAAGTTTTTGGTGAGTTAGTGGAGTATGGCAAAGTATGGAGGCTTGGCGCCAATGAAGCCACCGAAATAGAGTTTTATAAAGATGTAAAGATCGACGGTAAAAAAGTTATCAAAGGTCGTTATACTGTTTATGCCATCGTAAATGAAAATGCATGGACGATAATACTCAACAAGGATACAGATACGTGGGGCGCTTTTAAGTACGACTCAAAAAAAGATCTGCTTAGAACAGATGTGCCTGCGCAAAAAACAGATGAGGTTGTTGAAAGCATGTCTATGTTATTTGAAAAGTCCGCCACTGGAATTTCGCTGATCATTGCATGGGAACAAATGAAAGTTACCTTGCCAATCACTTTATAAAAGAGCTATGAAAAAAATTTTATTAGCTGCACTGCTACCGGTTTTATTTTTTAGTTGCGCCGCACCTGAAAAAAAATCTGCTGGTATTGATACTCCAGCAAAATCGGATGCACCCGTAAAAGTGCTTCCCCCGGTCAGCAATTATACCAATCCCGACCGTTCACCAATGGATATGGTGTATTTTCCTACTGATTACCCGTTATTGAAAATGGCAGGCAAAACAACTGTGCCGCCATTAATGAGAGTTATTTATAGTCGCCCTCAAAAACAGGGACGGCAAATTTTTGGAGGACTTGTACAGTATGATATGCCATGGCGGCTGGGTGCTAATGAAGCTACAGAAATAGAATTTTTTTCCGCTGCAACTGTTGCCGGCAAAACTGTTAAACCTGGTCGTTATATTTTATACTGCATTCCGCAGGAAACAAAATGGACATTTGTTCTTAATTCAAATTTATACAGTTGGGGTCTTGAACAAAACAGGCAGAAGGACCTGATGCAATTTGAAGTGTCGGTTGAAAAAACAAATCTTGCTATAGAATACTTCACGATTGCTTTCGAAAAAAAATCAGACAAAAGCACATCGCTGATCTTTCTTTGGGATGATGTAAAAGCAAAACTGCCGGTAAGTTTTTAAAATGGTTTTTGTTTGCCAGCTTTTGTTCCCTGCTTAAACTTCTGTTGCGACGCTCCATTCAAATTTTTATTAAACATTGAGCAATTGCGTCGCAGTTTACCCAGAGCGAAGCGAAGGGTCGCACTCTTCTGCTTCAATAATTCTATTCAACTTTTTTGTTCTCACAGAATTCACAGATTTCCACAGAAACAAGCCGTGAAGATCCGTGTCATCTGTGAGCCATTCACTATTAATTTACTTACTTTACATATATGTGCGGAATAGCAGGTATCATTTCCAATAATAGTTCACTTATCACAACGGACCGTGTAAAAAAAATGACGGATGCACTGGCTCACCGCGGACCCGATGCTGAAGGACATTGGGTAAATTCAACAACTGCATTGGGAAATCGAAGGCTTGCGATCATTGATCTTAGCAATGCCGCCAATCAGCCAATGCATTATCTCCAGCGCTACACTATTATTCATAACGGTGAGATCTATAATTACATTGAACTAAAAGAAGAGCTGCAAAAAAAAGGCTACTCTTTTAATTCAAAGTCGGATACTGAGGTGATCGTTGCTGCTTATGATCATTGGAAAGAAGAATGTGTCGATCATTTTGATGGCATGTTTGCCTTTGCCGTTTGGGATGAGAAAGAAAAAGAACTTTTTGCAGCAAGAGACAGGTTTGGCGAAAAACCTTTTTTTTATTTTTTAGATAATGATCAATTTGTTTTTGCATCGGAAATGAAGGCATTATGGGCAGCCGGCATCGAAAGAAAAGTGAATTTGAAACTTCTTTTTAATTATTTAACGATCGGTTATGTAGATAACCCCAACATACCGGAAGAAACCTTCTTTGAAAATATTTCTAAACTGCCTGCTGCTTCATTTCTTAAATATTCAATATTAAATAATCAATTTTTAATAACAAACTACTGGGATCTTGATGTAGAAAATGAAAATAAAAAGATCTCTGATGCCGAAGCGATCGAAAAATTTGGTTTTCTTTTCCAGCGATCAGTTCAACGAAGACTAAGAAGTGACGTGCCTATTGGCACAAGTCTAAGCGGAGGATTGGATAGTTCATCAATAATTTCCACCCTGCATTCACTTACTACTCACGATTCACCACTGACTGCTTTCACTTCCGTCTTCCCCGGCTTCGAAAAAGATGAATCAGTATTTGCAAAACTGGTAGCTGATAAATTCCATTTACAGCATTTCACTGTCACACCGGATGCAGCTACATTACATAATGATCTTGAGAAACTTTTTTATTACCAGGAAGAGCCATTCAGCTCCGGCAGTATTTATGCCCAGTATAAAGTATATGAATTGGCAAAACAAAAAGGAATAAAAGTTTTGCTCGATGGTCAAGGCGCTGATGAAACATTAGCGGGATATCATAAATACTATAAATGGTATTGGCAGGAACTTTTCAGAAAAAGAAAGCTTTTATCAAGTCGTGAATTGAGTGCAGCAAAGGAATTAGGGATCACTGAAAAATTTGGATGGAGGAACCGCGTTGCCGCTTTATTTCCCGAGTTTGCTACTCTTTTTTTAGAAAGGCACTATTTATTGAATGCATTAAGACAGGAAGACCTCACAAAGGATTTTACTCAATTACAAAGTAAAGAAGCCTATTATATCACACCTGAGATATTTAGTCTTAATGGGGTCTTATACTTCAATACATGCATGCATGGATTAGAAGAATTACTTCGTTATGCCGACAGAAACTCAATGGCGCATGGACGGGAAGTTCGTTTACCATTTTTGGACCATGAGTTAGTTGAGTTTGTTTTTTCATTGCCGGCAAACTTTAAGATCAGGAGTGGCTGGACAAAATGGTTGCTAAGAAAAAATATGGAGAAAAGCCTGCCCGCCGAAATAACATGGAGGCGGGATAAAACTGGTTTTGAGCCGCCGCAGGAACAATGGATACAAAACGAAAAAATAAAAGACTTGATAAGGGACGCTAAAAAAATACTTGTTGATGAAAAGATCCTTAAACCAGAAGTAATAGATAAAAAGATCGAAGCTAAACCTGCACATGAAGCCGACAATTATGACTGGCGTTATCTCTCTTCTTCCTTCTTATTTAAATAAAAAAGCCATCTCGCGGCTGACGAAACGGCTACTTTTACTCGACTTACAACTACTAAGCTTTCCTATATTTTTGTTCCAATTCAAGACTTCCCCAATTATCTGCTCTAATAATATACCAGTTCTTCTCATCCTGCATTGTTATGTGGTAGGATACCTGGTCTTCTGTAGATAATTCTGTTACACCATAAACAGATTTACCGGCGTATCTCTTTTGTAGCTTTGTCAGAATATTTATCGGAAGATTTTCTTGTGAATAATAACGGGTTGTTCTCACCAGGTTTCCTTCCTGATCATAAACTGCTCTTGATATAACTTCGGATTGTTTAAAGCTTGCTTCATAGAAATTTTTAACTTCATGCCATACAACATCAGTGGCCTTCATAAATGTTTCACTAAATGCTTTTAATACTTTTTCACTGACTTCCGGAGGATTGGATGCCGTTGCGCTAAGTGCAGCAAACAAGCAGGTGAAGATTATTAACTTTTTCATGGTTTATACTTTTTTTGATTAAGAAATTCTGACTACGTACAAGTTATAGTAGTTACCTGCATGAGAAAAGCTGTTTGTCTGTCATCGGTAACTCCAGGTTATTTTATAAGAGGTTATAAAAAAATGCCAATACCTCTAAAGCATTAAAAAATTGTGTTCAAAAATATTTTCAATAGCCTGAAGCATGATTTGACCCGCTCCAATTTGTCCGTTAAGCCTTTGTTAAGTGAAATTTTATCGATGATGAATGGTAAACAACGGTTTGCCTTATATTCCACATCTTTGCAGACATTCAAAATTTAAACATGAAAGAAGCAACAAAATATATTCATGCCGGCGCTGAACCTGATCCATCTACTGGTGCGATAATGACTCCCATCTATCAAACAAGTACCTATGTACAGGAAGCTCCTGGTAAAAACAAAGGTTATGAATATGCCCGTAGTCAAAACCCAACTCGGACTGCGCTGGAAAGAGCATTTGCTGAAATTGAAAATGCAAAATATGCGTTGGCCTTTAGTAGTGGCGTAGCTGCAACAGATGCAGTAATAAAATTATTAGAACCCGGTGATGAGGTGATCTGTGGCAATGATATGTATGGAGGTACTTATCGCTTATTTACAAAAGTGTTTGAAAAATTCGGTATCAGGTTTATCTATGTTGATACGACAAATGTTGCTAACATTTCTTCTTCCATAACGGGTAAAACAAAACTTGTTTGGCTGGAGACTCCTACGAATCCTTTAATGAATATTACTGATATCGCTGCAGTGGCTGCTCTTACAAAACCTAAAAAGATTTTACTCGCGGTTGATAACACTTTTGCATCGCCTTATTTACAAAATCCTATTGATCTTGGTGCAGACATAGTAATGCATTCTGTAACCAAATATCTTGGCGGACATAGTGACGTGATACAAGGGTCGCTGATGATTGATAATCTTGAGCTGAGAGATAAATTATATTTTATTCAAAAAAGCTGCGGCGCTGTGCCCGGACCAATGGATTGTTTTCTTGTGTTGAGGGGAATAAAAACACTGCATGTAAGAATGAAAGCTCATTGCGAGAACGGAGCAACGATTGCACATTGGTTAAGAAAACATCCTAAAGTTGGAAAAGTATATTGGCCAGGATTTGAAGATCATCCAGGATATGCTGTTGCAAAAAAACAAATGCGTGGTTTTGGCGGTATGCTCAGCTTTGTTTTAAAAAATGATAGCGTGGCAGAAGCAATGAGAGTGCTTTCATCTACAAAGCTTTTTTCATTGGCAGAAAGTTTGGGCGGCGTGGAAAGCCTTATCAATCATCCTGCGTCGATGACACATGCTTCAATACCTAAAGAAGAAAGAATTAAAAACGGTTTAAGTGATTCCTTGATACGCCTGAGCATTGGAATTGAAGATGCAGATGATTTGATTGAAGATTTGGAAAAAGCAATTGGCTAAAATATCTTTTTTTGTAAGAGTGGGGTAAAAAATACTCATTGATACTGAAACTCGCCGATGATGCCCAATTTTTATTGTGGAGCACGACAAATTTACTTTGGTATGGTCATTGTAAAACTTGTAGTATAAAACTTTAAAACTATGGGTTCACTTTTGTACGTCGTCGCTGTGATTCTTATCATAGGCTGGTTACTTGGCTTTTTCGTATTTCATGCTGGCTCCATCATTCATGTATTGTTGGTGATAGCCGTAATTGCGATAATATTACGCCTTATCCGTGGCCAGAATCCTGTCTAAACTTATAGCACCGGCATTATACTTATTTTTTAAGTCATCTTTCAAAGGATTGACTGATTAAATTTGCATGATGCCGGTGCACCTAAAAGAGTTTCTGGACAAGAAGGTAAGAGAATATAATCGTCCCGCATTTATTAAAGATGACCCGATAGCTATCCCTCACCTCTTTACTAAAAAACAAGACATAGAGATCGCTGGGCTGTTTGCAGCAGTATTTGCCTGGGGAAACAGAACAACGATCATTGGAAAAAGCCAGGAGTTAATGCAGCGAATGGATAATTCGCCTTATGCATTCACAAAAGATCATTCAACAAAAGATCTAAAAAGGCTTACGGGTTTCAAACACCGCACTTTTCACGAAGATGATCTTTATTACTTTATCGAATTTCTTCATTTGCATTATTCAAAACACAATTCTCTCGAAACTGCATTTTTCCCAATTCCAGATCTTGATGCGGAACATGGTTTAACACATTTTAAAAAATATTTCTTTTCAATTGAACATTTAAAGAGAACAGAAAAACATATTTCTTCACCATTACAAAAATCAACTTGCAAAAGATTGAACATGTTTTTGAGATGGATGATAAGGAATGATAACAAGGGAGTAGATTTTGGCTTATGGAAAAACATTTCACCTTCACAACTTATTTGCCCAATTGATGTACATGTAGCAAGAGTTTCAAAAAAATTGGGCTTGCTGAAAAGAAAACAGGTAGATTGGCTGGCAGCAATAGAACTTACTGATGCATTAAGGAAATTAGATAAGGATGATCCGGTGAAATATGACTTTGCTTTATTTAATCTTGGCGTGATCGAAAAATTTTAGAACTCGAGATGGAACAGATAAACACAGATTTGATCCCGATACTCCGACAATCACTGGAAATTGATCTTCCGGAAAATATTCCTTTTGACCTGTTAAAAGAACGGCTTTCGACCCATATAAACTTTCTTATACAATCTAATTTCCAAAAACTGGTATCCATTTTATACCGGGTGGATGTAAGTGAATCAAAACTCAAACATTTGCTGAAAGAAAATCAGGGCTTTGATACAGCCAATATCATCACTGATCTGATCATAGAAAGAGAGTTGCAGAAAATAAGATCACGGCAGAAATACCGGAACGAAGAAAATATTAGTGATGACGATAAGTGGTGAATAGCAAATGGCTCACAGATGACACGGATGTTCACGGATAAAAACTTCTGTGTAAATCTGTGGAATCTGTGAGAAGATTTTAAAAAAGAAATAGAGCGACGCAATTGCTCAATAAAAAATGGAACCCTGAACGGAGCGTCGCAACAAAAGCTTAATAGTAGTAATGTTGTCGGGGAAATAATTATTTCTTCTCAAACATCAGTTCTTTCACTTTCTCTTTATCTTCTTTTTCACTTCTAAGATCGAACATGGTGCCGAATACATGATCCCAAATGGTGGAGCTTACTCCATAACCATTGTGTTCATTCTTGTAATGATGAAGATGATGATTTCTCCAAAGAGGTTTCATCCATTTGAAAGGCGGGTTCCATGCATGAATAGCATAATGCATAGTGCCATACATAAGATAACCTAACAGGAAACCGGGGAAGAACATAAATGTATATTGCCTGAGCAATAGAAACATTAGTCCGAAAATTGCTAATGCAAGAATAAGACTTGGTAACGGCGGCATAAACAACCGCTGCTTGTCTCTTGGATAATGATGATGATTGCCATGCAGGGTGTATACAAATTTTTTCGCCCTGCCACTGTTTGCTACCATATGAAACAAAAAGCGGTGAGCTATATATTCGAAGAGTGACCAGAAAAGCATGCCTCCTAAAAAAATAAGAAAGATACGGATCGCTGAAAAACCAAGGCTATTACCGCTGAAATACAACATATAGATCATTACCGGTGTATACATACCCCAAATCACCAATGGATGTGTTTTGGTAAGCATTTCCAGGTAAGGGTTTTTGAACAGCTGCGCCTGTCCCTTATTGTGAATTTTCTCGAACTGCATACTTAAATATTTCGGTCGCAAAGATAATGAAACGTGAATGGTCAATGGCCAATGGCGAATAGGATTTTGTTAATGATTTTCGTCTCCCAATCGCTATCGGGATAGCAATTGTTCAACTGTCTGAAACTGATAGCCTTTTTCCTTTAAATATTTAATTAATTCGGGCAAACGGGCATAAAACTTATCTGTTCTGCCGGGTCCGGCGCCGATATGCATCAGTAAAATAAATCCATTCAATCCGGCCGGTTTTGATCTTTCGTAATCGATTATAGAATTATAGATCGTTTCGCTGCTGCGGTAGTTTTTGTCTTTCGATGTTGTATAGTCCGCATGACTAAGTGTACCGGGGGTGTAATTGATGAGTTGTATACCTGCTTCTAAGCACCATGTTGCAATGCTATCATTATACCATTCATAGGGTGGTAAAAAATATCTGCTAAAGGCTGGTTTATACCCAGGTTGCTCTGCTTTTTCTGATAAGTGGCCCAGGGTTTCAGTCAGAGGAAAGAGATCATGTAAAAATTCAAACTTGCTTACAAGCAAACTGTCTCTTTTACTCCAATCACAGTATAATAAATGCTTGTCAGAATGGTTACCAAGAAAATTTTTATCATTTACTAACCTGTTTATTAATATTTCATTTGAATGGTTGTTATAAAAATCTCCGGTAAAAAAGAAAGATGCTTTTATTTTTTGTTGTTGCAATGTATTGGCGATGAAATTTCCGCCTTCGGCAAACTCATGACCGGTAAATACCAATGCAATATTTTTCTTTGTTGAGTCGCCACGAATAATTCCTCCATGACTGTATGTGAAGCCTCCCTTTCCGGAGGCAGTTACTTTTTTGTTTTGCTTTGCGCCTCCTTCGCTGCCAATAAATAAATTAATGAAGCTGTTCCGTCCATTGTTGGTTCATTGGTACTGTAATCACCATAGTCGTCATGATAAACAGCAAGACCACTTTGAAATTCTTCATATTCATCAGGCTGATAAAGTGTAATGCCGATAAGATTTTTATAAATGCTTGTATAAACGGGGCCATCAACTAAGCCCCCGTCGATCGGGTAATTTTTCAAATGTGTAAATGCAGAATGAGGATCAACAGGAGTATCGCCCCATGATGGTAAACCATAAACCATACTGGTACCCCAGGGATTGCAGCCAAAAAGCCAATCGAAATTGGCTTGCTCCAATTCATCAAATGTCTTATCACCGGTTAATTGTTTGTACCAATAACATTGAATAGCGAAAGAAGTGGTAAGATTATTACTGCACCAGATAAATGGAATGCCGCGGTAGAAGGCGTTTTGCTTGGCTTTGTTCCAAACACGGTTTATTCCTTCTTTATAAAAATTAATAATAGTGTCTCGTCTTTTATCTTTTAATTGTTTTGCAAGTTCATAATGACCAACATTGATGAAAGGATACCATTGGTAGTGCTTAGCCGTATCAGCACCAAGCCAAGGTGTTATTTTTTCAATTTTAGAATAACTATAAGATGAGTCCAGGTACATTTTTATTAATCCATGATAATCAGATTGTGTTTTTTTATTACTGCCCAAAAAATACTCCAATGCGTTGTAAATAGAAGCAGACGCCAGCTCCATATCGTCAGTCCAATTATCTTCTGCATATATGTAGGGTGATCTGACAGAAACTGTTTGTGATACTCCTGGCTTTGAAAGTGCAAAGTCCATTGCTGAAAGTGAATGGCTCATTAGTTTATTTGCATAAACTGAATCGAATTGTTTAAAAATATTTCCGCCAAGAGAAAAAGAACTTGCAAACTTTCCAGCTGTTGATGAAGTACCGGTTGTATTATTCATAAACTTTCCCCGCTGTTGTGGCTCACCATTTATAAAATATACGGGTCGTTCTAATCCTTTGCCATAATAGTTGGTGTCTTCCTTTGGTATCCGCATTCCCATGTGATCTCTATCGTCACCAAGTTGGTTAAACATCCAGTCATTTTTTGGATGCATTTTTAGTAACCAGTCCAATCCCCATTTTGCTTCATCCAATACATCAGCCATTCCATTTTTTCCATCAAGGCCATTAGCTAATTTTTCATCATTGAAAACAGTTGGAAAATCTCTATAAGCTGCAAGCAGATGATAAGTTGCATTGGCAGATGTTGTACTGTATTGTAAATAATCACTTGCATCATGCCAGCCACCGACAACATCAATATGCATACTGTCTTTTAACGGCATCTCTCCTATCTCCGTAATCTGAACTCCTTTGGGAGCATACAAGACATAACCATCGTGTGTGTGGCAACTGTCTTTTAAAAAAGGATTGAAGCCGCTTCGTTGCTGGCGCATATAACGCAAGCAAAAATCCGCGGCACCTTTGTAAACATCATCACCAATTTCAAATTCAGGAGATCTTGTTTTACCTGCATGTAAATAATATTTGCCCGGCTTTTTATATGAAGAAAAATTTAAACGATAAGTTTTTTTGAACGGACCATAAGCGCCAAAGGCTTTCCCAGGTTTTGAATAATAGACTATTTTTTTTGATGCTGCATCCACTAATTCCCAACTACTAATTCCCAAATCTTCTTTACTGCACCAAACAGCCACCTTTACTCCATTAGGCTGATAACCGAGTTGATTGATACGGATCCAGGAATTTGTTTCTGGTTGTTTTGTTGTGAATGCAAATAAAATGATGGCTGCGATGCTGAGTTTTATTCTCATGGGATCAAGTTACGAATTGTCAATGGTCAATGGTGAATAGTCAAAAAAATTTGAGAATCATATTCACCATTGACCTTTCACCATTCACGGATGGCTGAATAGAATTACAAAAGTACAAGTGTGCGACGCAACAGAAGCTTAATAGAATTCCTTCTGTTTGGTTCATAATAAAATTTATCTTGCGCCACTAAATACTTATTCGATGAAATTAGTTTCTTTTTTACAGGATGGACACGACAGGCTGGGTATATTGATCGGTGATCTTGTTTATGATATGGAAGTGCTGCATCCTGACCTTCCGAACAGCATGGGTTTGTTCCTGAATTATTGGGAGGAATCATATGCAGTGGCGCAGGCAGGAGAAATGATGCTGCGTGAAGGAGAAAGGAGCAGCAGCAGGGGAATGCCATTAAGTGAATTGCAGTTATTGGCGCCGGTACCCTTTCCAAGTTCCTGTCGCGATGGTTATGCCTTTCGTCAGCATGTGGCAGCGGCAAGAAAAAATCGAAAAGTGGAAATGATACCGGAGTTTGATCAGTATCCCGTTTTTTATTTTACCAATCATCATAGCATACAGGGACCGGGTGATGTTAGTTGTATGCCTGATCATTTTGAAAAATTGGATTTTGAACTGGAAGCAGCGATCGTTATTTGTAAACACGGTAGAAATATAAAAGCAGAAGAAGCGGATGAATATATCGGCGGCCTGATGATCATGAATGATCTGAGTGCAAGAAGATTGCAGATGGAAGAAATGTTATTGAACCTTGGGCCGGCAAAAGGAAAAGATTTTTCTACTGCCATTGGACCCTGGTTGGTGACATTGGAAGAGTTGGAAGCATTTGCTGTGCCTTGTAAAGAAAATCATGTTGGTAAGAGCTGGAACCTTTCGATGAAGTGCTGGGTAAACGGTGTGCAGGTGAGTGAAGGAAATTTGAGTGATATGGATTGGACCTTTGCCGAGATCATTGAAAGAGCTTCTTATGGTGTTGATCTTTTTCCCGGTGATGTGATCGGAAGCGGAACAGTCGGTACGGGTTGTTTTTTGGAATTGAACGGAACCGGAAAACTAAGTGATCCGAATTATGCTGAACAATGGCTGCAACCAAATGATGTGGTTGATATGGAAATTGACGGGCTCGGCAAATTAAGTAATATGATAGTTGCTGAAGAAAATGATTGGAGTATACTAAAAATTAAAAAGTAAAAACAGAATTCGCCATTTTTGATTTTTTACTTTTGTCTTTTGACTTTTTTTAAATCACCACTTTATTTTTCTTTTTCACTGTTGCATTTCCACGGTTACTCACTTTGCCAAGAAAAGAATCTGAATATTTCAATTCCTTTTCTGCATTGACCGTTGCAGAGCCAACGCCATTATTTTCAATATCCATTTTTTGTACGACAAAATTTCCAGCATTGATACTACCAACGCTATTATTCTTTACTACAGCATTTTCAGCGCTGCCTTCAAGTTTTACTGACCCTACACTTTGATTTTCCATGTTAAGTGTTTGTAATGTCATATTGAGACTTACAGAGCCCACACTTTGATTTTTTAATTTCAAATCAGTAAACTTCAATTTGTCATCTGATGAGGTGCCGCCAACCATACCGAGGTTCAAACTTTTTAAAGTTTTGAAAGTGATATAAACTTTCAATTGCTTTTTGCTATTGAAGTTTGAATTCTTTTTCATCTTGATCTTAAGAGTTGATCCTTCATTTTCAACAATGAACAGGTCCATCAGGTTATCATCAGCTTCTATCCTTAATGTTTCTTTATCACCTTGTGATAGTTGAAGATTAAAAACGCCACTGGCATCCAGTTCATCAAAAGACTTTACAGAAATGTCTTTGGTGATCACATTGCCGCTGCCTTCAATTCTGTCTTTGTCGTTGTACTTATCATTGTTTTGGGCGATTGTTGAAAAGCCCATAGCTGTTATTGCAAGCATTAAAAAAAGATTCTTTCTCATGACTAATTGGTTTTATTGTTTTTCAATTTTTAAACGAAGTCTTTCGTATAACGAAGATGGGATAATTTAAGTTACATAGCTCCAAAAGAATTTATAAATGGCAAACAGGCGGGTTAAAAGGATTCTACCCGTTTCCAGGTTTTGGATTCCATCTTTACGGATATTTGTTTTCTAATTTGATCTATGATCCTCGACCTGAAAGACTTAAAAACAACGGAAAAGCAATACTACCTGCAACATGTAGTGGCGCCAAGGCCTGTTTGCTTTGCTTCTACTATTGATAAAGCAGGAAATGTAAACCTTAGCCCGTTTAGTTTTTTTAATTTGTTTTCTTCCAATCCACCGATCGTTATCTTTTCTCCTTCACGAAGAGTAAGAGATAATACTACCAAGCATACACTTGAAAACGTAATGGAGGTACCGGAAGTTGTGATAAACATTGTTACTTATGAAATGGTTCACCAAGTTTCATTGGCAAGTTGTGAGTATCCAAAAGAAATGAATGAATTTGAAAAGGCAGGATTTACCGCTGAACCAGCTACATTGGTTAAGCCACCGATGGTAAAAGAAAGCAAAGTAAAGATGGAATGCAAAGTGCTTGAAGTAAAACCACTGGGTACCGAAGGGGGCGCTGGTAATCTTGTAATATGTGAAGTGATGAAAATGCACATTGATGATAGCTTACTGGATGAAAATAAAAAATTAGATCAGCGAAAGATCCATCACATCGCAAGACTCGGTGGCGATTGGTATTGTAAAGTGGATGAAACAAATTTGTTTATGGTTCCAAAACCAAATACTGAATTAGGAATTGGTGTTGATGCTTTGCCCGAAAGCATTCGCAACAGTGATATACTTACCGGAAATGATCTTGGACATTTGGCCAATGTAAGAGAAATGCCAGTCATTGAACCATCATTTGATGATACTCATCTTAAAAACATCATTCAGTATTACAGCTTGAATCCTGATGATATGGAAAAAGAATTGCATGCATATGCAAAAAAATTGTTGGCCGAAGGAAAAGTAAGAGAAGCATGGCAGGTGTTGCTGGCAGGGGCTTAATCTTTCTTCAAACCAAGTCTTTCCATTAACCCATCTTTTTTGATTTTGATACGGCCAGCTTTCTTCGTTCTCCAAAACATTATATCTCCTTGATATTATGAAATGGTCTTTGCAGCCACTTGTTGCAAAAACTGCAAATCAGCGAACCATTCCTGCAAAATTCAATTATTAATAGGCTTACCGGTCGAGTAGGTTTGAGTTGTCAATAAAATTAAAACAAACTAAAACCTAAGATTATGAACCGCACAAGCAAAACACTGATCAACCGGACCTTCCTCTGCATTATGTCTTTAGCCTTTATGATTACTGCTTCTGGCCAAATAAAAACAATGAATAAATTTTATCTGCAAGCAGGTGCAGGGTGGGGTACTCATGAAGCTGCTTCCTACGATCTCGGTATCCAGACCATTATTAAAAATAAATGGAGTGCCACAATATCCTACCAGGGATTTGACATGGACCCTAAAAATTTGCCTTCAGATTACCAGCCTGAAACCGGGTATATATTGTTTTTCCCTGTCACATTTCCCGTACAAGCAAGTATGAAAATCGTCAGTCTTACTGCAGGCAGGTATTTTAAACTAGGAAGAAATATTTGGGCAACTACTGAAGGGGGCCTTTCCTATGTAAACGGAGAAAAAGTCAGCTTCCAACGTTCTGATGTCGTTGATTCCTATCTTCTTTTCATGGCAAGTACTTCTTCAAATTACTCTTCCTCCAAAGAATCAAAAAGCACATTGGGTGTTGCAATGCGGGCTGATCTTAATTGGGGTTTTGCCTCCTTTATGGGACTAGGCTGCGGAGCATTTGCAAATATTAATTCCATTCAATCACCAATTGGTTTCCAGGTAAAATTAATGGTGGGTAATATGGGAAGGGAGAAAAAGAACAGGAAGTAAACTGAAGCAACATACAATCTAAAAAGATGAATAAAATAGTTTTTTCAAATCGTCTTAAAATAAAAAAAACACCGGAAGATGAACCGGTGTTCTTTTTAAAGATCAAATATGCTAATATTTTATTTAGTTGCTCCTCCAAATACTTTCTTCAACAGATCAGTTGTTCTTGCTGCGGGGTTGCTGCGGATATTTACCTCTTCTACTGCTATCCTCTCAAACAAAGCAAATAAAGTTCTATCAGCAACATAGTCTGCCATATCGGGATTCATTTTTTTTACAAAAGGAACCTTATTATAACGGGTCACCGCGTCCCCATAATATTTTGTAGCATTTGTCTTTTCAAGCGATTTATTTATCACAGGCATAAATGCCTCTTTCAATTTTATGGAAGTCTTTGAACGAAAAAATTCCGTAATAGAATTCTTGCCACCTGTTACCAGTTTCAATGCATCGGTTACTGTCATTTGTTTAATGGCATCAACAAAAATTGGCGTGGCATATCCTACTGCATCTTCAGCTCCCCGATTGATCGCTTCAATTGCATCATCACACATTTTGCCCATACCCATATCACGCAAAGTTTTTTCCATTTTTTTAGCATCAGGTGGCAACAAAACTTTGTAAAGCTCACTTTTAAAAAATGCATCCGGTTTATTGAGAAAAGAAACAGCAGAGCCAATCCCATTATTCAATGCTTCCTTCACACCTCTTCCCGCTTCTTCTTCAGTAAGACCGGAATTTGTGTTGAGTTTCTTTTTTACTTTGTCTAGAATTGATTGGGAGTTTACAGTGGCAGCCAGGCTAACTGACAGTAAAATGAGTAAGAATTGTTTCATAGTAACTCAAATGTACTCTAAAAACTTTGCCGGTAAAAGTGGCTGTCCCTTCTTTTGAAAATTATAACATTATACCTCTAACGCTTCTTTGCGTTTTTGAATTCTTTCACGAATAATTCTAAAAAACCGGGATCTTTCCTTTTCACTTACTTCGCTGATAAGAGTAGAACGCTTCATTTGTGTTTGCATGTGATTGTACATATTCTCAGTAAAAGCCACATCTCTGGTCGACATAAAGTTAAAAGTGGTATGGGTCATAAAAGCCATTTTCATATTATCCGTAACGGCAAGAATTGAATTATCACCCAGTAGTACTTCGTTAAAATACATTTTATATTCCCCTAATGGCTTTTGCTCCGGGTCATCAATCCTGAACTTATAACCAAGCGCCGCCTGCTTTTCCAGGTGATCCCATATTTTCTCCAATGATACATATATTTTTAAGGCATCCTCATCTGATTCAAACACATCAGCATCACGGTAAAACTGTATTTGCCGCAAAATAATACTCATGCTTTCAATATTCCATATTTCCCGGCTGTCGAGCTGGTTATACATTCCCAGCACCTGCTGATCCAATTTAAATAAGTCTTCAGGATAATCAGAAAACTTAAATTTTCTTTTAGCAAAGCCCGGAAACTGGAGGTATGTTTTGAGCCAGAAGAACCATTTAAAAGCAGCAAACTCTCTTACATAAAAATGGTGAAAGAGCGGCATGTCTTTACAAGAATAATACAGTTCCTTATTTTTAAAACTGGTGAAATATGCCATTGTATGAAGCATACCCGTCAGGTATTGATCAAAGCCATAGGTTTTCTCATTAACAATATTTCCCTGGAATAACATCCCCCCGGTGTTAATGCTCATTAACTGATCCAATGAAATTTTAAAATGATTCGCCAGGATATATACCTCTTCAAAAGTAATGTGCTTTTCACTCCGCATCCGACGGTAGGCGCTGTCGCTGCTTATATTCAGAAGTTTTCCAACCTCATCGGCCACCGAAAGTTCAGCTGGAATTTTGTTTTTAATAATTTGAAAAAGTTGTTGCTGGATTTGATTGATGTCCATAGCTGCTGCATTTATTATCATAAATTCTTTGTTCTATCTTTTATCTTATTCATCAGGATGCTAAAAAAAACATTACGCTGCTTTTCGCCAGTCTCACTTATCAGTGTTGATTTTTTCATCAGGTTTTGCAGATCATTGTAGCAGGCATTACAAAAAGCCTCATCTCTTGTACTCATATAATTTAACCCAATATAATTAAAGAACACAGTCTTGATCCTCTCCGTCACCACAAGAATAGTATTATCACCCAAAGCTACCCTGTTGTAAAAAAATTTGAAATTCTTTTTTTTGATCTCCGGGTTTTCGTCGGGCATAAATTTAGATCCGTATTCTGCCTGTGATTTCAGGTGATAGAATGTTTCACTCAGCGCTTCATACACCATCTTAATATCCTGGGATGAATTAAAAAAGCCAGAGTCCTTGGAAAATTCTATCTGTGCAATCACTGCATTGATGCTTTCTGTATTCCATATTTCTACAGAAGGGACCTTACAATAGTTCATCACAACCTCTGTACTTAATTTTTCAACTTCAGGGGGCAAACAATCAAAACTGAAGTTTTTTTCTACAAAATCCGGATGACGAATAATTGTTTTCATCCAGAAAAAATAACGAAACGCAACAAGCGGTTTGTAATAAAAAATATGAAATAGGGGCATGTCTTTGTTCAGGTAAATGATCTCCTTTTGAATAAAGCTATTGGCGTGTTGCACCTGCTTTATTATATCGCCCAGGTATTTTTCGTAAGTGTAGTCTTTCAGATCAACCCGAATATCATGAAAAAGTGTGGCGCCGCTTTTTACATTCAACAGGTGATCAAGTGATATTTTATAGTGCTGACAAAGTTCTCTTGCTTCATCCAGAACAAGCGGGGTTTCGCCGCGAATACGGCGATAGGCGCTGTCGCTGCTTACATTTAAAATCTTGGCTATTGAATCCACTAAAGAGGCATGGGGCGGCAAAAGTTCCTTAATTCGTTGGAACAGGAATTCCTGTGATTGGTAGTCGGGCATTCTTGTTTTGTAATTGGTGGTTCTGGTAGTGCAAATGCTTTACTCAAGGTTTTAAGTTAGGGGATTTCTGTTTAAAAACATAGAGCAATCAATATTTAGTTGCAAATCCTGATGATACTTTGGCTTTCTACCCCTTTTGGGGAATAAAATTAATTCTGTTGATAATCCTGATCAATCATTTGCAATTTCTGCAAATCAGGGAAACGTTAATGCAAAATTCAATTATAAACGGCCTGTTCGTGATAGTAGCTTGGCATTATGAAAAAATAAATAGTATGAAAACAACAAACACTCACCACGAGATCCTTTTTTTTACCAGCACCAGCTTAGCAAACAGGCAGCTGTCAGATACCAAGGAGAACATTAATAGTAAAACAAATTCGGTAATTGAAGAGTTAGAAAAAGCTTGTTGGAACGGTATCATTTATGAAATGTTTCCGGAAATTCTTAGTAGCTTTTATCCTAAATGCCACTCTTTTTTATGGCATGTACTTAGCGGAAAGAATTTTCTCTACATAAATATCGGCCCTAACCCCGTGAAGGCTGAACACGATACATCAATAGACCCCTACTTTTTCATGATGACCATTTGTGAAAACTGAATTACGTCGATCAGAAAAGAAAACCAGTATTTAAAAGATTATTTATAAACCAAAATTATAAAACCTAAAACCCACGATCATGAAAAAAATAATTCTGACAACAATGTTGTTCTGCTTGTTTGGACAGGTTATTTTTTCCCAGGGCCAATCTGCAATGGTTACCGGAAAAGTAACAAATGAAAAGAACGAGGCCCTGCCTTACGTGACAGTTAAAGTAAAAAATGGTAAAAAAGCAACCCAAACGGATGAGTTGGGAAAATTCAGCTTACAGGTAGACTCACTTCCTGTAATATTATTGATCACTTCAGTTGAATATGATGAAAAAGAAGTATCAGTAGCTAACTCTGATGAGATTGCAGTTATTTTAGTAACAAATGAAAAAACACTTGGTGAGGTGATCATTGGAGCTAGCGGAGATTCAAGATTAAAGGGCAAACTCATTAATGCCCCAGTTTCTTATGAAACAGTTACAAAAAAGGATTTTAACAACTCCCCGTCTGATCCTTACGGAACCGTGCTTGCAAAAAAAGGCCTTGATGTTACTATATCAAGCATGACATTCAAAACCTACAGCACAAGAGGATTCAACGGCAGTGGCAGTTCAAGAGTAAATCAAATAATGGATGGCATGGATAATCAAGCCCCGGGTTTGAATTTATTCGTTGGAAATTTTGTTGGTCTTTCTGACCTGGATCTTGAAAGTATTGAAATACTTCCGGGTGCATCTTCGGCTCTTTATGGACCAGGCGGTATGAATGGAACAATTATTATGAACAGTAAGAATCCATTTAAAAGTCCTGGTCTCTCCTTATTGGTAAAAAACGGGATTACTGATGTTGGTAAAACACAACGAGGTAAGATCGGCGGCTACTATGACTACACTTTACGTTGGGCAAAAAATTTCAATGACAAGATTGCTTTTAAGATCGGTGCACAGTACACCCAGGCAAATGATTGGCTTGCCAATGATTCTACAAATTATTTGAGAAGCGGTGGCACTGGTAAGGTAGTTTCGGGTTCAAGACAAACTGATCCTAATTATGACGGTGTGAATGTGTATGGAGATGAGACGTCAGTTGATGTTAGGCAGTTTGTAGGCGCAATTGGTGGAATGTATCCTGCTGGTCCTACACGAGACGCAATTCTTCAGTTATATACTTCAATGACAAACCCAACTCCTGTTTCAAGAACTGGTTATAATGAAATTGATGTCATTGATCCAAAAACAAAAAATATAAAACTTAATGGGGCTATACATTATAAACTTAACAAAGCACTCGAAGCAATTCTTGCGGGACATTGGGCAACAGGAAATACAGTTTATACAGGTACCAACCGGTATGCATTCAAAGACATTAAAATTGGTCAATATAAGCTAGAGCTTAAACACAAGAACTGGTTTTTACGCGGATACACTACTCAGGAGGATGCTGGTGAAGCGTACAGCGCTACCATAACATCTCAATTTTTTAATGAAGCCTGGAAACCGAGTTATAATCCTCTTAACCCTACTGGCAGTTGGTATATTCAGTATGCACAGGCATATATTCAATCACGGTTAGGGGGTGGAAGTGATATTAACTCACATAATATGGCAAGGGGATTTGCAGACCATGGTCGGCCTGTTCCAGGTTCAGATAAATTCAATCATCTTTTTGATTCAGTAAGAACAGTTCCTATTCCAAAAGGAGGATTGTTCCTGGAAAAGTCTCAGTTATGGATGGGCGAAGGGCAATACAACCTTAGCGATAAAATAAAATTTGCCGAGGTGATCATTGGTGGTAATGTAAAAAAATATATTCTCGATTCAAAAGGAACCCTTTTTATTGATTCAGCAGAAGCAATAAAAATTAATGAATGGGGAGCTTATGCGCAAATGACGAAAAAGTTTTTCTCTGATAAACTTACTTTAGGGGTTTCTGGCCGTTATGATAAAAATGAAAACTTCACAGGAAAATTCACTCCAAGAGTTACAGCTTTAGTAAGTATTGCTGAAGGGCATAACCTTCGCCTCTCTTATCAAACTGCCTATAAATTTCCAACTACTCAACAACAATGGATAAGATTGAGTGTGGGGAATGTGATGTTATTGGGAGGCATGCCATGGGTAACTGATTATATGAATACAAAAGTGTTTCCTACTTATGTATACAACCCTCCCGCTCCATCTGTTCCCTATAATTATAAAGAATTAAAACCAGAAAGCATGCGGTCTTTTGAAGCAGGGTATAAAGGTTATATCAACAAAAAATTATTGATCGACATGTACGCATACTTTGGAAAGTATACCAATTTCCTTGGCCGCATTGTATTAATACAACCATCAAATAATAATAAACTGTATTCCGTTGTTACCAACAGCGAAACAGAAGTGAATACCTGGGGAGCCGGCATTGGCTTTGATTATAAAATGGCAAATAACTTTTTCTCATTCTTTAATGCATATACCGATAATCTTACTAATGTTCCAAGTGGCTTCCAAGCCGGGTTTAACACGCCAAAATACAGACTCAATGTCGGCTTTGGCAATAGCGGTTTGGGCAAAAAGAAGAACATTGGTTTTAATATTAACCTGAGATGGCAGGATGATCTTTTTTGGGAAGGTGGTGGACTTGCAGATGGAACAGTGAAAGCTTACACAACACTTGATGCACAAGTAAACTATAAGCTGCCTAAAATAAAATCAATGATAAAGCTTGGTGGAACGAATATTACAAACAAATTCTATCAAACAGGATTCGGAAATCCATACATCGGAGGAATGTACTATCTCAGTTTTGGTTATAACATCCTGTAGCATCTAGATCACATCCAGTTCATTTAATAGCATACAATAACTATCCCGCAAACTCAGCAATTGCAGGGAATGGGATAGTTATATCTAAAAAAATTAAAACTCAGTTTATGAAAGCACAAACTCTATCGCTGCTTGTTGGTTTGTTTAGCCTGAAGACCATCGCAAATGCACAGGAAAAAAGATTAGAGTACACTATTAAAAGAAACGGAGATGTAGTTGGTAACATCCACTTCGCTCATGGTATTGCCGGCAGCAGAACAGTTCTCACCATGGAGTCAGAGGTTAATACCCGCCTCATTTTCAATTTCAAAGCAAAAACAAAAGAAGAGACAATATATGATAAAGGTATCATGACATGGTCATCGATCTTTCGCAACCTAAATGGCAATGTAAAGGTTGATAAAAAAACCAGGGCCAATGGTAACACATACACAGTGTATAAAGGAAACAAAACAGAAACGTTGAACAACTATCCTATACACTACAATATGCTAAGTGTTTATATAAGCGAACCGGTAAATATTACAAAAGTTTACTCTGATAATTTTCAACAGCAGATCGACATTCAAAAGATCGCTGATCATCATTACAAAATAAAATTTCCTGATGGTAATTACAATGAATACTTCTATACAGACGGTATATGCTCAAAAATAGAGATCCATCATCGTTTATACAGTGCATCTATTGAATTGACATCTTAATTACCATCTATTAAAAAATTTACAAGCTAACAACTAAAGAAATAAAAACAATGCTAAACATAAACACTATAGGAACGCTGGTACTGGTAATAGTAACATTGATCGAATTACTGATGAGCTTTTTACACAGGGAAGGAGACCGTTTAAAAGATATGTTAGCTAACATTTGCCTGGGTTTGTTAGTTATTCTGACTGGCTTTTTTATGAAAGCATTGGCCCTGATAGTGTATACAATGATTTATTCGATAGCGATCATAAAACCAGTCCCCTCTTTTCTCTTATGGGTTGCAGCATTTTTTTTATGTGACCTTGTTCTTTATATATATCATTTGCTGGGACATAAAACCCGGTTGCTATGGGCAGCACATGTTGCGCATCATTCATCCTTGCATTATAATTTATCTGTCGGATTCAGGATAAATTTCATCCACCTGTTCTATCGTTTTCTTTTCTGGGCACCGCTCTGCCTGGTTGGCATTACTCCCGAGATGATCCTTTTACTTGAATCCTTAACAGCTATCTGGAATTTCTTGATACACACAGAAAAAATAAAGAAGCTTGGTTTCCTTGATTTGATATTTAATACGCCATCCAATCACCGGGTACACCATGCAAGCAATCCTGAATACATTGATAAAAATCTTGGTGGAATACTGATAATATATGACCGCATATTTGGCACTTATGTTAAAGAAACTATTCCGCCGGTTTATGGCATCACACATAATATCTATTCACACGATCCCAAAGATGTTTTATTCCATGAATATAAAAATGTGATCAGCGAAATTTCAAAGATCACAGGATTAAAAAATAAGATCAGCTTTTTGTTTTCAAAACCAGGCTCTCCAATAACAGATCTAAGAAAAGATGACTCAAAAAGAATAGAAGAACAAGCCACAATATTTTATTCACCACTAAATAAAGCTATATGATATTTTACCTGTTAGGCATATTAAGCTATTATAAACTGGCAAATAAGTCAGTGCCGGCAAGTATATGCCTTTTGTTTTTCGCTGTAATAACAGTGCCGCCGGCTGCAACACTTTTCTTCTTTATAAATAAGCATTGGACTTTCCAGGTGATCGCTTTTGCTGGAGGATTGTTCTGCTGGACATTTATCGAATATTTCATTCACCGGTTCATGATGCATGGAAAAGAAAAGAAGGAATATCATAAGAGCTTCCATTTTCATCATCATGTTACGGGTACCATATTCACGACTCAACTAAAAAGGATAATTTATTCTTTTGGAGCAATCATTCTTACCTGCCTCAGTATTTTCCTTAGTAGTTATCTATTTCTTTTTGCCGGCATCGCGACAGGTCTTGCGGTATATAGCTATATGCATGTATTACTACATACACGTTGGGCAGCAAAATGGATCCCGTGCCTTCAGAAATTCCACATGCAACATCATTTTGGTCAAACAGAAAAATGTTTTGGCGTAACGAATACATGGTGGGACAGAATTTTCAATACAACAGGTAAAGCAGATAAGGTCGCCAGCTCAAAATCCATTGAGCTTTATTTCGGAGAAAAAAGCAATCATAATTTAATCACACACAAACAAGCAGTATGAAATTCAAATCAAAAAATGATTCTGATTTCTTTTCAGAACTCATAACAAAAGTGGATGCCTATATGGAAAAGAAAGGCGGTAACCGCTTTGCCGATAAAAGTATTTATATAAAGGGAGGCATTCTTATCGGGCTTTATTTGAGTAGCTATATTCTTTTACTCAGTCAAAGCCTGAATAAAGGTTTATCAATTTTATTAGTAATGATCATGGGTCTTGCAGGAGTAATGATAGTCTTTAATATTGTTCATGATGCATCCCACAATGTTCTTTTTAAAAACAGATCATTAAATAAAGCTGCCGCCTATTTCGGTGACCTGATGGGGATGAATTCTTATATCTGGAATATCCGGCACAATATCCAGCATCACACATTTACCAATGTGGCGGGCGGCGATGTTTTATTGGACAGCATTCCATTTATCCGTGTTTGTTCTCAACAGAAAAAATTACCGATGCATAAATACCAGGTATGGTATGTACCATTTTTATATATGTTCTATTCTATTTTCTGGGTTTTCTTTATTGACATCAACATGTTCAGGCAAAAACAAATGGGTAATTATAAAAACATGAGTCATTCTTGGCAGGAGTGGACAAAACTTATTTTCTTCAAATCATTTTATCTTTTTTACATGATCGTTTTTCCTGTCTGGATAATCAACATTCCATTATCAACTGTGCTTGCAGGATTTCTTATCTATCATATGGTAGCCGGTATTTTATTGTCAACAGTTGTAGTATTAGGTCATTGTGTGGAAGGTGCTGAATATACTGCTCCTGATGAAAATGGGATCATTCAAAATTCATTTTTGCAACATGAATGGAACGCCACTTATGACTGCAGCACAAATTCAACGGCCCTTCATTGGATCACAGGTGGCTTGAATACGCATCTTGCTCATCATCTTTTTCCCAAACTATGTCATTGTCATTATTTGGCTGTTACAAAGATCATTAAAGAACATTGTGCCGAGCATCAAATCGATTACCCTCATTACAGTTTGGGTGATGCTATAATTTCTCATTTCAATTTTTTAAAAATCCAGGCAAATGCATAATAGCAATATGTAAATCTCAAAAACATGAAGCAGTTATTAAAAAATTGGTTTGAATTGTACAGCATTATTGCCTGTATCATTGCTGCCTTCCCATTAATCATAATTTCAACTCTATTAAGAAGCCGTTATCCTTTTCTTTTTCATTTTCTTTTATTCTTAACCGGCTGGCTGGTATGGACATGGGTTGAATATCATGTGCACCGGTTTTTGTTACATCCAAAAACAGATAAATGGAAAACAAGCACATCACAGATCCACCAGCACCATCATATCGATCCGGGGCAATTTGAAATAACGCTATTGCACAGAGTTTTACTTTTCATTTTCAGCTGTGTGTTCATTTACATTTCATATAGACTGAATAATTATTTTACTCTTTTTTCAGGATTTTTCTGGGGTTCTGCAGCTTACTGCTATATCCATTACCTGCTACATAAAGAATGGACTAAAACATTCATACCCGCACACTATGAATTCCATATTACTCATCATTGCAAATACACAGATAAATGTTTTGGCGTAACTGTAATGTGGTGGGACATTCTATTCGGTACCATTCCTAAAAAGAATTTATCTGCCAGCAATAAGATCTTGAATTTCTATTATAAAAAATGAATTAACTACCATTAAATCAAACAATAATTTTTAACATTAAAAAAAAGGAGATTACAATGAAAAATTTACAACAGTTTTCCCAACCTAACTTTATGTTTATAAAAACAAAATGGGTACTTGCTTTTGTTTTTTCAATCATGACCTTAATGTCCGGTTGCAAAAAAGAATCTTTGCCACCTGGAAATGATGAAAAGTTAAATGAAGAGATAAGAACGGCATCATCAAAAAGCAAAGCTCCGGATATAATAGTTCATGCCGGTGGCTCAATTCAAGGCGCAGTTGATGCGGCGAATTCTGGAGATATCATTCAGATCGAAGCCGGCACCTACCACGAAGCCATTGTAGTTAATAAGCCCGGGATCCAATTGATTGGACTGACAGGTTCTGCAAACGAAAGAGTGATAATTGAAAATCCAGGCGATGAAGATAATGGCATTACTGTACGTAGTAATGGCGATGGTTTTGTGTTAAAGAATGTTATCGTACAAAACTTTGAAGAAAATGGGGTATTTATGATTCGGGCAGATAACTTTCTATTATCACATGTTGATACAAAAAATAACGGTGAGTATGGTTTATTCCCGCTGTTTTGTAACGGTGGTTTAATAGAACATTGTTCTGCAACAGGACATACAGACACGGGACTTTATATTGGTCAATCTGAAAACATTATCCTGGAATACAATGTTGCATTCGCCAATGTGAATGGATTAGAGGTTGAGAATTGCTCTAATGTAACTGTTTCAAAAAATCAATCGTACGATAATGTATGTGGTATATTGGTTGTCTTATTACCAGGCCTTACTACAAAGACATCAACAAATATTTTAGTTAGTGATAATCATGTGTACGGCAACAACCATATCAATTTTGCAGAACCCGGAGGTGGTTTCGAGTCCTTTGTCCCTTCAGGCTCGGGTATTCTTGTTGTTGGTGTAGATAATGTTACGGTAAAAAGTAATAACATCAAGGATAACAATTTTGTTGGAATTGCAACAGTAAGTACTTTACTGTTGGGCGCAATTGCCGGCTTGCCTCCGGCAGCTTTTGTAGATATCGAACCCAATCCTGATGGAGCGAAAATAATAAGTAATGTGCTTGGAAATAACGGTGCTGCTCCTCCTGCGGGAATTCCATTACCGGGTGTTGATCTTTTATGGGATGGATCAGGAACTGGTAATTGCTGGAGCAATAACCATTTTTCTACTTCCTATCCTTCAGGTTTGCCAGTTTGTAATTAATAATAAAAGAACAGTTCTAAATTATAGCGCTGTTTCTATAGCAGTCTTTCTTTCAAACCTCCTATCCTGTTATTGCTATAAAAATAAAACTATAAACTACTTCTGATAATAAGGTATATGCTTGCAAATGCAAGTATATACCTTTTGCCTTTTCTGCCTCTAACCAGTACCTTTGCCGCACTTTAAGAATAGGGCAATGAATACATCTCATTTATCAGAACAAGAACAAATACGCAGGGAGAAATTAGGCGACCTCTTAGGAATGGGTATCGATCCTTATCCTGCCGAACTATTTCCCGTAAACAATAGTGCGGTTAATATCAAGCAGCAATTTAATGATGAGAATAAAGAAACGTTTAAAGATATATGTGTGGCAGGCCGCATCATGAGCATTCGTGATATGGGCAAAGCAAATTTTGCCGTGATACAGGATTCATCAGGTCGTATTCAATTATATATTAAGAGAGATGATATTTGCCCGGGTGAAGACAAAACTCTTTATGATATCATTTGGAAAAAATGCACTGATATTGGTGACATCATTGGTGTAAAAGGTTATGTATTTAAAACAAAAACAGGTGAAACATCCATTCATGTAAAGGAGCTTTCAATTCTTGCAAAAGCATTAAAGCCGTTACCGATTGTTAAAGAAGCGGAAGGACAAACTTTTGATGCAGTTACTGATCCTGAATTCAAATACCGTCAGCGTTATGCCGATCTAATAATTAATCCGGAAGTAAAAGAAGTATTTACCAAAAGAACTAAACTGGTAAATGCTATCCGTGAATTTTTAAATGAACGAGGCGCCCTGGAAGTTGATACTCCCGTTCTACAAAGTATTCCCGGTGGTGCTGCAGCAAGACCATTTTCGACACATCACAACGCATTAGATATTCCGATGTATTTGCGTATTGCCAATGAGCTTTATTTGAAAAGATTGATAGTTGGCGGATTTGATTGGGTATATGAATTCAGTCGCAACTTTCGTAATGAAGGAATGGACCGAACACATAATCCGGAGTTTACCGTACTTGAATTTTATGTTGCCTATAAAGATTATATATGGATGATGGAAACAACGGAACAACTTCTTGAAAAAGCAGCCATCGCTGTGAATGGAACTACCATATCAGTTGTAGACGGAAAGGAGATCGATTTCAAAGCACCTTACCGCAGAGTGACGATGACTGATGCGATCAAAGAACATACTGGTTTTGATATCAGCAATATGAGTGAAGAACATTTGCGTAGCGTTTGCAAACAATTGCATGTTCATGTTGATAAAACAATGGGTAAGGGAAAGTTGATCGATGAGATCTTCAGTGAGAAATGTGAAAAGCATTTTGTGCAGCCAACTTTTATTATTGATTACCCAAAAGAAATGAGTCCGCTGACAAAAAAACACAGGACTAAAGAAGGATTTGTTGAGAGATTTGAATTAATGGTAAATGGAAAAGAAATTGCCAATGCTTACAGCGAATTAAATGATCCTATTGATCAACGAGACAGGTTTGAAGATCAAACCAAGCTGATGGAACGTGGTGATGACGAAGCGATGTACATCGACTATGATTTTTTGAGAGCTCTTGAATATGGTATGCCACCAACAGCGGGTATTGGTTTTGGAATAGACAGAATCTGTATGTTGCTATTGAATCAGCCTTCGATACAGGATGTGCTTTTATTCCCAATGATGCGGCCGGAAAAGAAAGACGACGAGTAGAATGCACAGTTTATCCAGATTACTTTTGAGCATTAATTTTTGAAACTTATTTTTTCGTAGCTTTCCAAATCGTCGCGACCAAAACTAAGGCTCATCACTATACACATGAGAGAAAGCACCCGGCAATTTTTGGCCGGGTTTTTTAATCAACATACAGATCTCTGTATAAGTTGGCGCCGGGCACTACACTGTAATGAGAAAGATCTGTGACGCCTTCTTTAGCCATCACATCTTCATCAATAAAACAATTGCCGGTACAATCTGCTGATGGTTTATTTAAAATATAAAACGCGGAATCAGCAAGTATATCTGGTGTGCGGCTCATTTTAGCCAACACTTCTCCGCCTAATAAATTTCTCACGGCTGCCGTATCAATAGTTGTCCGTGGCCAAAGTGCATTTGATGCAATGCGATATTGTTTTAATTCAGATGCCCAGCCAATTGCCATCATGCTCATACTAAATTTTGTTATGGTATAAGCAACGTGACCCGCCAGCCATTTCGGATCTAAATTTATTGGAGGTGATAATGTAAGTATGTGTGCATTGGCCGATTTTTTTAAATGAGGTATACAAGCCTTTGTTACAAAAAAAGTTCCTCTCACATTTATGTCATGCATCAGATCAAAACGCTTAGGTTCTGTTTGCTCTGTTGGTGTAAGTGAGATCGCAGATGCATTATTAATAACAATATCAATTCCGCCGAACTGAGCAATCGTTTTATCGATCGCCGCTTGTATTTGATCTTCAAAACGAATGTCACATTGAACAGCCAATGCCTTACCACCTGCATCTTCTATCTCTTTAGCTGCTGAAAAAATTGTTCCACCCAGCTTTGGATTCTCTTCAACTGATTTAGCAGCGACAACAATGTTAGCACCTTCTTTAGCAAGTTTCAATGCGATCGCTTTACCAATACCACGACTGGCTCCTGTAATAAAAGCAGTCCTGTTTTTTAATAACATTATCAATAATTTAAGCAGTGAAGATAGGCAATGAAGGATCAAATCGAGTTTGATCCCCTCGTAAATCTACGAGCTCGTCAGTAAAAAAGACAGTAAAAAAAAGGAGCATTTTTGCTCTTTTGCAAACCATTAACGAGGACTATGTTTGTACCAGAAGTTGATTGGTAAGGCACAGAATCCAATATCCGATGTCCAAAACCGTCCAGAAGTTCTTAATCCATAATCCTGATAAACCAAACGTAAAATCCGTATCAATCAACTTTTCTTATTTTATTGAAAATTCAAATATGAAAATTCAGGAACCCGTTTTAATCCAGGGCCTGATGAAAAACCAAAATCCAAATCCCGTATCCGTTGAAATGCTTTAAGGTTAATTGAGCTCGAAAAAAATTATCCTCCGAATAACACCGGAGGATTTTTTATTTAATGCTCCGGCAAATGAGGCTTTGTCTCCATTATTGAATCTATCTCTTTCATGATCTCACTGTCAAGTTTTGGGTACAAGTCAAGAGCTGAAAGGTTTTGTTCTAATTGTTCTTTTTTAGTTGCACCCAGAATAGCAGTAGTTACATTTGGATTGGCAATGCACCAGGCAATAGATAGTGTTGCAAGATTGGTTCCAAGCTTATCTGATATGGTTTTTAACTTTCTTACTTTTTCGATCTTATCGTTTACTAACACTCTTTCTTTTAACCATTCAAAACCGGGAATGCCCATGCGTGAATCTTCAGGAATGCCGCTATTGTATTTTCCGGTAAGCAGGCCACTTGCTAATGGGCTCCATATAGTTGTTCCCATTCCAATATCGCGGAAGATCTTTAGATAGTCATTTTCCATTTTTTGCCGGTGAAATAAATTATACTCAGGTTGCTCAACCGAAGGACCGATCAAATGATACTTCTCTGCTACCATGTGTGCTTCCATGATCTCCTGTGCACTCCATTCGCTGGTGCCCCAGTATAAAATTTTTCCCTGTTGAATTAAAATGTTCATTGTCCATACTACTTCTTCCATCGGTACGGTTTTATCCGGACGATGGCAGAAATAAAGGTCAAGATAATCGAGTTGCATGCGTTGCAAAGCTTCATGACATGCTTCAACAAGATGTTTCCTGCTTAACCCTTTTTGTGTTGGCTTATTATCAGGACCATGCCAGCCCCAGAATGCTTTGCTGCTAACGGTATAAGAAGTTCTATCCCATTTTTTATTTTTTAAAACCCGGCCCATGATCTTTTCACTTTCCCCGCGACTATACACTTCAGCGTTATCAAAAAAATTTACGCCATTATCGTAAGCAATGCCCATCAGTTCATCTGCCTTGTTATCGTCAAGTTGTTTGTGAAATGTGACCCAACTGCCATAAGAAAGTACGCTAAGCTGTAAGCCAGATCTACCCATTCGCCTGTATTCCATAAAAATGTTTTGAGATTCGAAGTTCGATGTTTGATACTAAGTGGAAAAACTATTGAGTCATGATCCCTTCTTTTAAATTAAAAGGACCAGTAGGAAAATGACAAGTAAATACTTTCATATCCTGCGGTGCATCAATTCCATCCCTGCAGTAAATGTGTTTATCCTTTCCGTCGATCCGGGAAGGCTTATTAGTATAAAATTTTTGCATATTCTGATCCCACCAAAGTTCCGGAGTCCGTAAAGTGTCACCTTCCTTATTTATAACAACTACACTATCACGAAGGAATACTTTATTCAGGTTATCATAGTAAATGCCGTATTTAGCAGTCAGCCAACTTTCAACTCTTACACTATCATCATAAAATTCTACATTCAGTGTATTTGGAAATTCTGTGAAAACGGTGTCCCGCTGATAACGATACATTAATGGAGCTGTTAGTTTTGCTTTCATTACACCCGATTGACTGAGATAGCTTTCAATCGTTTTTGCTTCTTCCCTTAATTCCGTTCTTTTTGTCCAGTTTTCAATTTCTTTGGGATCGTTTTCGCAGGAAGAAAAAAATAAAAGTGCAAGTAATGCTGAGTAGCGAATAGAAAGTTGAACGAGGCCCTTCGCTTCGCTCAGGGTAAACTTGCAACGAAATTTATTATTGTTGCAGAAGCTGATCACATAAAAAAATTAATGATTCAAATTATACGGAAACTCTACTCGTATTTATGTTTTACAAACCAAAGATCACTTAAAGTAAATCCAAATGAAAGCCTGAACAGATTTTCATTGATCGGGTTGTCATTGTTGCCTCTTCTAATGTATTCGGCCGAAATATTGACAACAGAATATTGATTACGGAACCTCCGTGATGCATCTTTAAGATTTGCAATAGGCAAACTAATACCTCCAGATATGCCCCAGACCGGTAGTTTTTGATCATTTATATTAACATAATCATCGCCAAAAAATGCACCGGCCCTGTATGCCATCAAGCTGTTATAAGTATCTTTTAAACGTGGTCGCATCTGGGCACCAATTTTTAGCTGCTTGCTGGTTTTAACTGCATCTTTTTGGCCGTTGTAGCTATAATTATCCCAATTCGTATTTAAGATATCTACCCCAATAAGCCAGCCGCCTTGTTTAACGTCAGGCAATTGCTCAATAATAAAACCGGCGCCAAAACTTGCAGGATAAACCATTTCTCCTTTAACATCATTTTCCTGGTATACACTATCAAGGCGAAGCTCACTTGCATCTGTTGGAACAAGAACCCATGTTTCCCTGATATAGTCATTATGTGTTTTAAACTTGCGTTCTATATTTCCATATGCGCCTAGTTGAAGATACCTCAACTTATTTGGGCTCAGATCAATCCGGTATTGCATTCCCCCATTAAAAAAAACACCGCCAAAATTTGACCTCGACTGATGATTTGAGGCGCTATAACTGACCGAATCATTGAGGAATACCCTGCGAGTGTCGAAATTCTTTTTGCCAAATAAATAACCCACGTTTACTCCTAAACTGAAATTCCCGATAGCAAAACCAGTTCCTGTATTTAAAAGAAATGAACCTCCATCACCCCTGAATTGGGTTTTTGCGCTATCGATCGGCAGACCAGTATTGGGGTCATATAATCTTTCATTCTTATCGACCCTGTAACCGATAGTACTAAGTGGTCTTATACCTAAAACTAATCCCCAATTCTTTTTAAGAGGAACACCTACTTGCATATAAGAGAAATAGGCATTTGTTGAAGTAAAAGTTTGTGTACTATTTGGTTCATGTAACCTATGGCTGGTGAGGTTAACTCCCACATCAAGCAACATTCTTCCGTATTGTAGTTTTTTTGAACTTAATTCCTTGACGGCAAAAAAACGGGAATACGATGCAGGATTTGAAAAATTTATATTAGAATAGGATTTACCATTTCGTGGATCTGAAAGACCAGAACTTGGCGGTTCAGAAAAACCTGCAGATATTCCGCCCATTCCGCGGTTATAAATATGTGAGCTTGGCTGAAGGTCACCAAGACCATAACGTGAATAAGGAGAATTATCCTGGGCATTAACAAAGACATTGGCTAATAGCAGAAAACTAAAAGCCATTAATGTATATTTAAAAACCCTTGATGACGATTTAAAACTGAACAGTTTTCGTTGAAGATTGAACATGAAAAATTGAGCATTTAGTCCCGGAAAAAATCCCCTAACTCCCTGTTTATCTTACTGGTTATTCACTTCGCTAATGGCATAAAGCCCTTTGAAGATCAGTTCGGGGTCTGCAAATATCTGGTTTTTAAGATGGGGAGCCAAATAGACTAAATCACCCCCGGTTAAATGGACGTTAAAGTTCCCATATCTTTCTCTGTATACATCAATGAATCCATCGATCTCTTTAGCCATTCCCAACACCACTCCGCTTAAAATATTTGTAACAGTATCGTATCCAACGAGCGGTACATTACCATCTGGTTTTACTATTGGCAGCTTAGCAGTGAATTGATTTAACGATCTCATTCGCATTTCCATACCAGGTGATATACCACCGCCCAAAAATTCATGATCTGCATTAATAAAATTGTAAGTAATACAGCTACCCATGCCAATAACAAGATTATGTTGCTTGGGAAAAAAATAAACTACGGCAGCACATAACGCCAACCGATCGGCGCCGATCGTTTCAGGTTTTCCAACAGGTGTGGTGAACGGAAGTTTTGAAAGATGACTAAGCTTGTGAAATTTTGTTTTTTGTGCAAGCAGTGTCTCGATCTCAGGATTATGATTGATAACAGATGAAAGAATTGTTTTTTGTGCATCAAACTTTTCAAGTATTGATGTGATAGTTGCGATCCCATCGTTTTCAATAACGATCACTTCTGCAAGTTTTGCATTTTGAAAAAAAGCAGCTTTTAATCTTGTGTTGCCAAAGTCAAAGCATAGTGTGTTCATTAGTTGCTTGATTACAATTCAAACTGGAAACCAGATAAATTTTGAAAATGCCCGTTTAGCTTTATTTTTTCTTTTAACCCTTCCATCTCTGCTACCATCGGTAATACCTTGGTTAAATGACGTTTTATGTATTCCTGTCGCTGCAGCTCATTCATCAAACCAAGCAACTCATATTCTTCCTGCAAGGTAAGGCCAACATGATGAGCCACTTCGTAAGTATTTAACTCTTCATCAGGTTTTTTAAAATCCTTTGTTACGTTCAGTAATTTATGCAATTCACGAATACCCTTCATCACTCTTCGCATCAGCTCAATATCACCCTGTTCTTTATTATCAGGATAATTTACAATAGCGCCGCTATAAAGTTTATCGGGGATCTCTTTGATCACTTCCAGCATTCGAAAAACTTTTTCGCCTTTTGTTTTAATATCCATTTCGCCGTTGTCATACATTTTACTTAGTTCTACAACATTTACCAGGGTGCCGTTCTCCTGTAATTTCTTGTCAACCACAGCTGGTATGCCAAATGGTTTTTTATTATCATGACATTCTTTAACAAGTTGCTTATATCTCGGTTCAAAAATGTGAAGGTTTACATTTTCACCGGGATACACCACGATGCCAAGCGGAAATATCGGAATGAAATTGGTCATAGATTTTTCAGGACTGTAAATTTATAGATTATTAGGAAAGCCTGCTTACTGTTTTTTATTCGGTAGTGTCTCTATTTGGATTTGAACCACAAAGTCACCAAGACACCAAGCTGCACAAAGTAAATTCTTAGTGATACTTAGAGCCTTTGTGACTTTGTGACTTTGTGGTTCTTTAATATTTACCAAACTGAGACACTATCTTTTATTCCATCGCTCATTTAGCTTTTTATATTTCAAAAAAGTGTAGCGGGCATTTATTCTTGCACAATGATATCCTGTTGCGCCATCGAGAAAGCCAAGTTTTAAAAAGTAGTTTTTGATAAAAGAAAAGGCCGCAGAAAAAAACATTTTAAATGATCCTGATCTTTTTTGTTGCTTAAAATATTTTTCCGCATTCAGTGCTGCATAGTTTTCCATCTTCATCTCATACGTTGCAATATCAGGTGCTGTTTTATGTAACACATAACCCGGAATTGAAATAATTTTTACATCGCTCGGTAATAGTAAAGACTCATGAACATCGGCATCATTCCACTTTATTTTCGTTCGGTTAAAAAGTCGAATATGTTTATCATCTCCCCACTCCCCGTAACGAAGCCATTTGTCGCCCAAAAAATTTTTGAATTTGAATTCAAACACTTTTGTCTCATCAGCGAGGTCTTGCTTCAATAAATTTTCTTTCAACTCTTCATCTATGGCTTCATCTGCATCAAGACTAAGTATCCAATCATATAAAGCCAATGCATTGGCTTTATTTTTTGTTTTACCAAAACCTTCCCAGCTTCCTTCAACCAATCTTGCGTTGGTTTTTTTTACTATCTCTTGTGTACCATCTGTGCTACCATTATCATAGATCAGGATATCATCAGTAAGACCGGAAAAACTTTTTATGGTTTCGCCAATAACCTTTGCTCCATTTTTACAAACAATAACAACCGAAAGCCTTTGCATGCTGCAAAATAAAATTATTAAACTCATTCATTTGTCTTTATTATAAAGAGTATTTTTGGCCAAGCCGAATGATACAGGAACTATTATCAAAATTGCAACAGGGCGATGCAAAAGCATTGGCAAGAAGCATTTCATTGGTAGAAAATGAAGCCGATGGCTATGAAGGATTATTGCGATCATTACCTCATGTCCCGAATAAACCTGTTATTGGTATTACCGGTCCGCCGGGAGCAGGCAAGAGTACATTAGTTGATTCGCTGATCGGTTTATTTGTGAGTAATGGAAAAAAGATCGGGGTGCTTTGTGTTGATCCATCTTCACCATTTAATCTAGGTTCTTTACTTGGCGATCGTATTAGAATGAGCAAATGGTATGACAATCCGAATGTGTTCATCCGTTCATTGGCAACAAGAGGTTCGTTAGGCGGGTTGCATCCGAAGATCATTGAGATAACGGAGCTAATGAAAGCTGCGACTTTTGATCTTATTATTGTGGAAACGGTTGGCGTAGGTCAAAGCGAAGTTGAAATTGCGGGTTTAGCTGATGTCACGGTGGTTGTTGTTGTTCCGGAAGCAGGTGATGAAGTACAAACTATGAAAGCCGGCTTGATGGAGATCGCTGATATATTTGTTGTAAACAAAGCCGACAGACCAGACGCTGATCAATTTGTAAAAAACTTACGATTGATGCTTGCACCCGCATTTCATAACAGGTATGATGAAGTTCCTGTAATAAAAACAGTGGCTTCGCAAAACGAAGGAGTAGGCGAACTGCTGAAAGAAATAGAGCATTTACTAAAACATCATCATTCAAAAGAAAAAAAATACTGGTTGCTGGCAGAAAGAGCTTACCAGCTTATTCAACGAAAGAAGATGAGTGATATTGATAAAGAAAAACTCAAAGAAGAAATTAAAGAACTTTCGAACAAGAATTCATTTCAATTATACTCATTTATAAAAAACTATTTGTAACATGGAAATCATCCCCAATGAAAATTTGCCAAAGATGGCTGAATGTGAACCGGCAATTGTAAAAGTGCAACCGGGAAAAGTATATTCATGGTGTACTTGCGGTTTAAGCGTCACCCAACCATTTTGCGATAGTGCACACAGAAATATACAGGATGAACCTTATCGAAGCATAAAAGTCATGTTTGACAAAGAAGAAGAAGTTTATTTCTGCCAATGTAAAAAAACAAAAACGCCTCCGTTTTGTGATGATACTCATTTAACGATCAAGAAATAAATCCTCGCGGTCGTCCAGGTTCATCGTCATTTTCATATCGTTCATCGAAACAATTTCTCCGCAGCCGCGGCCCGGGATAGTTTTGACATGAAAATTAAAAAGAGATATGAAAAAGATCATTTTAACGACAGCTTTTGCTTTTCTGCTTATTTTTTTAAGTAGTTGCCTTACCACACTCCATCCCATTTTTACTGAAAAAAACCTGGCTTACGATCCAAAACTTATTGGTGTATGGAATACAGAAAACGAGGGGAAAAAGGGCAAGGTGACAATCAACAATCTCGCAACAGAAAATTCAGTTGAACTTCCTGGAAATATTTCCGCCATTAAACAGAAAGGTTATTTTATCATTTACCAGGATGAAAATGGTAAAGTCTCTGATCAGTATATCGCTTTTCTTGCCCGCATCGGAAAGCATCTTTATTTTGATTATTTCCCTGCTGATAAAAAGGAAGACCGGAAGCTCGATGAATTCTTTGGGGTACATTTTGTAAGAATGCATACATCTTATCGTGTCGAAATTTTAAAAGACGGAAGTTTTGAATTAAGTCAATTAGATGGATCGTATGTGAAAAGCCTGATCGATGAAAAAAAGATACGGATCAGTCATGAAACAGATGCTGATGACAATACAGTAATAACGGCTTCTACTAAAGAGCTCCAGCAATATCTTCTCAAATATGGCGATGAGCCTTCTGCTTACAGAAGCGAAAAAACAACTTTTAAAAAATAATCTATTGTATCTAAACATAAATTTTTAGAAAATGAAAAAGACAATCTTCATCATTTCGATCGCGATACTGGTTACTGCTTCTTCCTGCGTCACCTCTTTACAACCACTCGTCACCTATGATACCGCAATTGCTGATAACAGGCTTGAGGGTGTATGGGAACAAGATGGAGAGAAATATGTAGTTCAGAAAGTTTTCAACAGTGACTTTTACAAGAAGAATCAAAAAGATCTCGAAAAGAGTCGCAAAGAAAATAATGGTCAGTTATCGGAAAAAGATAAAAAAGATTCCGTTCTTTTTTCTAAATCCTATATAATAAAATATTCAAAAGATGGCATACAGTATTTATTATTTGGTAACATGATCAAACTAAACGGTCACCTATTTATGAATTTTACACCTGTTGACATGACAGAAATAGATACCAGTAATGCAGAAGTCGAGATCAATCTCTCAGACCGGATCAACTCACATACAATTGCTCGTGTACAATTCACAAATTCCAATATAATGAAGCTCGATTTTATTGATGGCGGTTACTTGCATGATCAGATAAAAGCCGGACATATGAAAATAAAAAATGAGACTGATGAACTCTATGATACTTTTTTGATCACAGCTTCCACTATTGAGCTGCAACAGTTCCTTGAAAAATATGGTAACGACAGTCGTTTCTTTAACAAGGAAAATACTGTTACCTTAAACCGCAAAAGCTGAGAGAATGAAGAGAAAGTATTGGGAATTGAATCATCCTATATTAAGAATTTTACAGCACCTGGCTTTCTGGGTGCTTTCATTCTTTGTGTTTCTCAATCTTTTTAAAACAGGTATCAGACCTGAAAAAGTTGATTACGTCTATACCGCTTTATTCCAGATAAGTTTGTTGCCGGCTGTTTATATTAATCTTGAATTGCTATTACCAAAATGGGGAAAGAGAAAAAATATACTGTTATACATATTTTCCCTCGTCATAATTATCATCTTATTCTCATGGATCAATTATAAATTTTTTGCCGAATGGTCAGCGAAACTTTTGCCCGAATATTTTTTTATTTCTTACTTCACTTTTAAAGAGATCATATTCTTTTTTACGATTTATATCATTGTTGCTTCGCTTTTGAAATTATCCAAATCATGGTTCCTGGTAAGTGGATTACAAAAAGAATTGCTGGAAAAGGAAAAGCAAAAAACGGAAGTGGAACTGAAAGCGCTGAAAGCTCAGATCAACCCGCATTTCTTTTTTAATACATTGAACAGTATTTATTCCATGGCGCTCGATAAGGATGAACGATTACCCGGCACCATATTGCAACTGTCGGACCTGATGCGGTATTTTCTTTATGAATCAAAAGATAATTTTGTGCCATTAGAAAAAGAACTGGCTGTAGCAGATAATTATATTGCTTTGCAAAAGATCCGGTCCGGAGAACAATTAAGCATTGAAATAAATAAACAAGGCGAAGTGAATGGTCAGAAGATTGCTCCACTGTTGCTTATTACCTTTCTTGAAAATACTTTTAAGCATGGAGCAAAGGGAAGTTCAGGAAATACATTTATAAAGCTTGATATAAAAGTGGAGAAGAATAAACTGAATTTTATAATAGAAAATAATAAAGGCCTCATTGATGAAGTAAATACAGGTGATCATAATGGCCTCGGGCTTGAAAACGTAAAACGCCAGCTAGAGTTATTATACCCGGGTAAACATTTACTGAATATAAAAGATCAACAAGATCGTTTTGTTGTCGCATTACAATTAAGTTTATGAGCCGCTATAAATGCATAATAATAGAAGATGAGCCGTTGGCACAGAATATTCTTAAAAAATATATTGCTGATCATCCTTCACTGGAGCTGGTTGCAATATGCTCCGATGCTTTGGAAGCGCAGACAATACTAACACAGCAAAATATCCAATTACTTTTCCTTGATATTAACCTACCAAAACTGTCAGGTATCAATTTTATCAAAACACTTATTCATCCACCTCTAGTAATATTTACAACGGCTTATCCCGAGTTTGCAGTGGAAGGATTTGAATTAAATGCTGTTGATTATTTATTAAAACCATTTTCGTTTGAACGTTTTCTGAAGGCCGTAAATAAAGTAATTGAAAAATTTAATACGACTACTCAAAATAATATTACAGGGAGTAATTCATTTATTTTTCTTAAGGCAGATAAAAAAAATCACAAAGTTGATCTTGAAACCATTCACTATATCGAAGCTATCGGAGATTACATGAAAGTGATCACTGATAATGGTCAACTGATCGTAAATGAAACGATGAAAAAAATGCAGGAAGAATTACCGGCAAGTCTTTTTATCCGTGTACATAAAAGTTTTATCATTTCCCGAAGCAAGATTCGCTTCATTGAAGGAAACTTTGTACAAGTTGCTGATAAAAGCATTCCTATCGGCGCCACATACCGAAATGAATTGCTCGTAAGTATTGAAAAGAAAAATTAATACTACTTAGTCATCTTCTTCACATCCGATCGGCGCACCAGGTGGAATTTCCTTATGGATCGTTGGTTTTGCTTTTTCCGGTTCTTTCATTCTTTCTAGTGCAAGTAACAAATGGCCCTTGTAAGTTGCATCGGTAGTTGTTTTCAACTTAGCATCAATAAAAGTTTTCAGATCTTTCAACGCATTTTGTAATACTGATCTTACAACAAAAGAATTATTATCATTAATGCTTGCAGCCAATAAATAAGTCAGTAAAACTTCTTCCGTTTGTATTTGGATCAATCCATCTATACCAGTCAATCTTGACGCTTTCCAGGTTTTAGAAACAAGCAGGTTGATCATTTCAGCAACTCCCAGTCCTTTGTTCATTGCTTCATATTGAACCATCCTGTTCAGCCTTTCGGAATTAAATAAAAATGATAAAGGAAGATCGGCGGAAGTTTCTGCAGGAGATAAGACATCAAATGCAAGTCCTGTTCTTTTACGAAACAACTCTCTTGAAAACCCATAACCCGCAGGAAGTGGCGGAATTAATTGAGCAATCCGATCTGGCAATCTTAGAAACTTTGGGTCAATACAATCAATGATCGCATTCAATGCAGTTAATTGATCTTCTTTTGATAAAGACTTTGTTATTATTTGTCCATCACCACGTAATGAATAATTATAAAACATGCCACCCACAACTTTTGTTGCAGCCTCTACCTGGTAACGATGATAAAAATAAACCGGCACCAATACATCTTCAAGCATTGCCATCGGCATACCAGTCCTGATATTTTTTTCACCAAAATCAGCTAACGCTTTGTTGCGGATCTTCATTACATTTTTTAATTCCGTTACTGCATCAATTCCATTGTCCCAAAGATGTGCCTGTGGATGCAGACCGCCGGGTGCACGGGCATCACGATCAGAAATAAATTGCAACCCTTTTCTTTCCGCATCAGACAAGATCTTACTTAATGCAACTGCTTCGTTTGTGCCGGAAGGGAAATCACTATAGCCGAAAGTGATCGCCGCTTTATCCCATTCGCCGATCTTATTATCATACGCATTTCGCAGATCAATTTCACCTGCAATATCTAAGCTTATTGTTGGATGCGGATAATCCATCACACTTGCACGATCGCTTACACTTGCAGCATAGTTGTGCATCAAGCCAAGTGTGTGACCAACTTCATGTGCTGATAATTGTTTTAATCTTTCCAATGCCATTCTCAACATTTTATTATCTGCCGGCATTCCATTTTCAAATGGCGCTAATAAACCAGTGGCAATTAAATAATCTTGTCTTACACGCAATGAACCAAGTGATACTTGTCCTTTTATTATTTCACCGGTACGTGGATCAATAACAGATGCGCCATAGCTCCAGCCTCTTGTACTGCGATGCACCCAATTAATCATATTGTAACGTATATCCATTGGGTCAGCATCTTCTGGTAAAACTTTTACCTGGAAAGCATTGATATAGCCTGCTGCTTCAAACGCCTGGTTCCACCAGCTTGCACCCTCTAGCAATGCACTACGAATTGGTTCAGGAGTTCCATTGTCTAAATAATAAATGATCGGTTTTACGGCTTCGCTTTTCGCTGCAGATGGATCTTTTTTCTTCAGGCGATGGCGCATAATATAAAATTCCTCTATCGGCTCTGTCACTGGCGTACTATAATCATAATAAGAAACAGGAATATAGCTGCTTCGCGGATCAAACACTCTGGGCTTGTAATCGTTATCTGGTAATTGCACAAAAGAATGATGCATTCGCAATGTGATAGCTTCAGGAGAAGGCGTTACCGAGTTTACAAAATTGCCCGTAATACCATCATTGTTTACAAAAGTTATTGTTGTTTCAAAATCTGTATTTAGTGGAAAATTTTTGGTGCGTGGTAAATAGATAGCAGAACGTGTTTTATCCAATGAATAATTTCCCTGCTGGTTGCTTTTTATACGATTAGTGACTTGCATTGCATCACGCAATAAAAAATCAGTTGCATCAACGAGATAGTGATTATTGCTTTCTGCTTCAACTGTAAATCCCCAAAGTGTTGATTGTGCAAATGATTGTTCAACGGCTCTTTTTTCTGCAGCATCTTTTGTTACAGCACGATAGTCATAGTTAGGTTGTATCATTAATATTTTTCTTCCGGTCTTTGAAAATTTTACAATTCGTCCACCGCCTGATAAACCACGATCAAGACCAATATCATTTGATCCCAAACCTGCCGGTAAAGAAATAGTATAAAGGATCTCTGTATCAAGAGTATCTACTTCGAGCCATATCTTACCTGTATTCTCATCCCAATAGAAATTAAAAAAACCTTCAAATTTTTTTAGGTCTTTTGTTTTCTCTTCAATAGTTGAAATCTTTTGTGATGAAGCAAAAAGTGGCACAAATAATAGGGATAAAATGATTTTTCGCATAGCAGTTAATTTACAAATTGAAGTTATAATATAAAGTTTTTGTTATGGTATAAATACGATAAACCCTGTACAATGATAAGGATTATCAATTCAATATAAACAAAGAAAAAAAGAGTATTTACCCCCTTTTAATCCTATTACCCACGCCGTATTTTAGCTTTTGCTGCAAGAGAATTCAATCTTATGAAACCAGTGAACTGCTATCTGCGGAGACCATCCTTATTAACTACCTTTTCAAGATCGTGGTCCCTTGTCTTTTTTTTATTCGCAACATCATTTTCTTTTTCACAAACAACTAATATCAGCGGTGTCAGAAACAATTATTATAATGTACTGGGAGTTGATGCCACAAAAAATGCTGTAAAGCTTGATAATGTTTCAGGACTGTCATATGGTAACACAGTTTTACTGATACAAATGAAAGGAGCGACGATAAGCACAACTAATAATTCTACGTTTGGTACTGTAACATCTTTGAACGACGCGGGTAATTATGAAATAGCAACGATCTGTTCCATAAGCAATGATTCGGCTTATTTTTTTAACACCATCTTGAATACTTACGATGTCAATTTCAAAGTGCAATTAGTAAAGTTTGGCGAATACTATTCGGCCAATGTAACGGATACGGTAAAAGCGCAAACCTGGAATAATTCCACAGGAAAAGGTGGGGTGCTGGCTCTAAAAGTGGAAGAAGATCTTACTTTGAATGCCCCCTTGTTTGCTGATTCTACTGGTTATAGCGGGGGAAATTCTTCAATAAGTAATTCCACCTGTAATAGTATTACAAGTGGCTACGTTTACAATGCGAATTTCACGGGTCCTCAACTCGGTGCATTTAAAGGAGAAGGAGTGACAGATGTTATTGCAGCAAATAGTGGTGGTAGAGGCGCACCAGCCAACGGAGGCGGAGGAGGCAACAATCATAACAACGGTGGTGGTGGTGGTGCTAATCTTGTGGCAGGAGGAGATGGTGGTGGAAATTATACTACAGTTTCCGGTTCATGTACTGGAGACTATCATGGTGTTGGAGGAAGATCTCTGAGCAGTGCATCCAGTACAAAAATTTTTGCCGGTGGTGGTGGTGGCGCTGGCCATTATAATAACAATCCTACTACTCATGGTGGTGGTGACGGTGGTGGTATAATTATTATTATTGCAAAAAACATAATTGGCAATGGATATAAAATATCTGCAAACGGCCAGGTTGGTGGAAGCGGTGGTTCAGATGGTGCATCAGGTGGTGGTGCCGGAGGTACTATCATTATGAATGTGACAAATTCTTATTCAGGTTCACTTACAATTGAAGCAAATGGAGGGAATGGTGGCAACACGAATAATCAAAGTATTCTTAATCGCTGTTATGGTGCAGGAGGTGGAGGCAGTGGTGGTGTTACCTATTTTAAAGGCGCTATCCCAGCGGGTGTCACCACATATGATACAGCCGGAACTGCCGGAAAAATTCTTAGCTCCAATGGCTGCGGCATTCCTGTGCCAGCTTTAGATGGAACAGATGGATCAGTTGTTACCAGTTATTCTTACAGGACCTCTGTTACTCCATCCTCAGGCTGCGCTGCTGTTTTGCCCGTCAGGATCATCTATTTCAATGCAATTCTTAATGCTGATAAGAAAGTAAAATTAGAATGGGACATTGCCAACCCTGAAGAAGCAACTTCATTTACAATAGAAAAAATAAATTCATTTAATAATTGGACCGACCTTTCTACAATTGATGTGCAAACAAATCTCCACCATTATGAAATGCTTGACAATTCGCCAGTGGCAGGGGAAAATATTTATCGCTTGCGCATCAAAGCAAAAAATAACAGCCTCATTTATTCTTTACAAAAAAGAGTTGTCCTGAAATTTAATGATCATTTTTCCTTTTATCCAAACCCTGCAAGAAATAAGATCATGATAAGTGGTAAGTTAAATGCAGGAACAGTTATAAAGCTTACAGATATTACCGGCAGAGAAATAAAGAAAATAATTACAAACACAAGTTCGTTACTCCTTGAACTCTTGCTTCCATCTTTAGATCCCGGTATTTATTTTTTACGTGTTGATAATTATACGGAAAAAATTGTGATCCTTCATTAACTTTAAAAAAAATCGAACCATGAAAAGAAAGATCTTCTTTCCAATCTTGTTATTTATATTTCCCTTTATTGTTTCCTCACAATCCACAGCCAAAGAATGGTACTCCAAAGGAGTTGAATTAAAAAGCAAAAAAGATTATGAAGGAGCCCTAACTGCTTTTAAAAATGCTATTTTAAAAAAAGCTGATTATAATGAAGCTTATTATGAAGCTGGTTGGTGTTGTAATGAATTGGAGAATTATGAAGAGGCAATAGATCATTTGAAAAAATATATGCCTTCTGATGAGAAAAATAAAAAAAATAAATTTAATGAGCTGGGGTTTTCATATTATAAACTCCAAAAAGCAACTGAGGGAATAATAGAATATAAAAATACGATCGCTTTATCTCCAAATGATGGCACCGCATTAAGGGGCCTGGGAAATATTTATTATGAAATAGAAGAGGATTATGACAACGCTATTGAATATTTTGAAAAAGCTGTTAAAGAAGATGAAGAGGATTCAAAGCCTATATATTATAAGCTTGGCTGGTTATATAATGACCAGGAAAGATATGATGATGCAATAAAAATTTTGCTAAAAGCTATTGAGTATGATAGTGAAGATTCCGGTTATCGTGAAGAGCTTGGCTATGCTTATTATCAAAAAGAAGAATATGAATTTGCGCTTACACAACTAAACAAAGCAATTGCCTTAGATGATGCTTCAAAACTCGGATATTATTACAAAGGACTTTGCTTTGTTGCTACCGAAAGAAAAGGCGAAGCAATGAGCATGTATTATAAACTTAAAGAAATAGATAGTGATACTGCTGCGGAACTGATGGATAAAATAAATAAAATGAAATAAGAAGGCAACTTTTAATCCGTGTGAGCACTTTTTTTCCAGCGATAGAATACATACCCCGCGATAAGAAATGGCGCAGAAGCGAGATAAATAATGCCGGCATTTAATCCTTTAGCAGGTTTTTCGCCAAGTTGTTGAGCGGTCTTTGTACAAATAGAACATTGAGCTGTTGAAAACTGGAAAAATAATGTCGAAAGAACAAAAGTAAAAATCAATAAAAGGATCGTCTTTTTCATAACCCACATATAAGAAAGCAAAAATACGATAGAAATAAATCATGGATCGTTACTTTTTAAAACTTAAAAAATGAAAATTCTTTCTTTTTTTACATCGGTCTTCTTATTTCCGGCTTTGCTTTATTGTCAATCGACAGCACTGGATTGGTACAATAAGGGGGTCACTCTGAAAAATGAAAAAAAGTCTGCCGATGCCGCGACTGCTTTCAAAGAGGCAGTTAAACTGCAAAAAGATTATAAAGAGGCCTGGTACGAAATGGGCTGGTGCCAAAATGATACAAAAGATTATTATGGTGCAATTAATTCATTGACAAAAGCAAGATCGTTATGGAGCGGAGTAGCCAAAATTCATTTCGAGCTTGGTTATGCTTTCGATAAAACAAACAGCACTGATTCGGCCATGTCCCAATATAACCAGGCTTTGCAACTAAATAGTACTTATTCATTAGCATACAAACAACTGGGATATATTTATTATCAAAAAGAAAACTACGAAACGGCCATTACCAATTTTTTGAAATATGAAGAGAATGCCAAAAACCCGATAACTGATTATTTATACTGGTATCGTAAAGGATTTATGCAAAATGCACTTAAACAATATGACCCTGCAAGGGTCAGTCTCAATAGATCATTAGAATTTAAAACCGATTACGCCAACACTTATCTTGAACTCGGTTTTGCATGCAAAAATTTAAAACAAGGTGATGAAGCCATTGCCTGGTATAAAAAAGCAATGGAGCTGGATAAGAGTCATGTTCCTCTTAATGGTATTGGCGAAGTGTACAGAGATATTAATAGAGATATGAATGAAGCAATGACCTGGTACAGGAAATCGCTGGCAATAAATCCAGATGAACGAAAAGCAAATTTTGGTATTGGTTATTGTTTAAATAGTCTCGAGAAATATTCAGAAGCTATTCCTTACCTGCAAAAAGCGGTTACACAGGAACCCACTTATACCGCTGCCTATGTTGAATTAGGTTATAGCCAATACAAAACAGGCAGTAACTATTCTGCTATTGAAAGTTTAAATAAAGCCTTATCGCTAAATCCTAAAAACGAAAATGCCCGTTATTATGCCACATTGGTGTATATCAACCAGAACAATAGATCTATGGCACAGAAAATGGTGGATGAGCTAAAGTCATTGAACTCAAAATATGTAACAGAGCTCCAGGAAAAAGTAAATAAATTGTAATGCTGAAATACAAAAAGAAAAGCTGCCTTTTAACGGGCAGCTTTTTATTGGTAGAGAAAATTAAATTATGCTTCTACACTGATTCGCTTGCTTTGTTTCTTTCTCTCATCTTCATCAAGGATCACTTTTCGCATGCGAATAAAGTTTGGCGTTACTTCAATGCATTCATCCTGCTGAATATATTCCATACATTCTTCCAGCGTCATTAAAGTTTTAGGAGCGATCCTGGTTGCATCATCACTTCCGCTGGCACGGTGGTTGGTAAGTTTTTTCCCTTCTGTAACATTCACCACAAGATCACCCGGCTTAATATTTTCCGCAACGATCTGTCCTGCATAAACCTCTTCACCCGGATCAACAAAGAATGTTCCCCTGTCTTGTAATTTATCGATAGAATAACCAGTTGTTCTTTCCTGGATCTTTGAAAGCAGTACACCATTATTTCTTCCTGGTATCGCACCTTTCCATGGTTTATATTCTACAAAGCGGTGAGCCATTACAGCTTCACCGGCAGTATTTGTAAGCATTTGCGAACGCAAACCGATCAATCCTCTTGATGGAATTTCAAACTCCAGGTGTTGTATCGCACCTTTTGTTTCCATCACATGCATCTCACCTTTACGTCTTGTTACAAGATCAATTACTTTACTTGCATATTCTTGTGGCACATCTACCACTAAATTTTCGTAAGGCTCACATTTTGTTCCGTTGATCAATTTTACCAAAACCTGCGGCTGACCCACTGTTAATTCATATCCTTCACGACGCATGGTCTCGACCAATATTCCTAAATGAAGAATACCACGACCATAAACATTAAAACTATCGCCACTGTTAGTATCCTCAACTTTTAAAGCGAGGTTCTTCTCTGTTTCTTTCATCAGCCTGTCACGAAGATGACGGCTGGTAACAAATTTTCCATCTTTACCATAGAATGGAGAATTGTTAATGCTGAAAAGCATGCTCATCGTAGGCTCATCAACACTTATCACTGGTAACGCTTCAGGATTTTCCAGATCTGCAATTGTATCACCAATATTAAAATCCTCAATACCTACAACGGCACAAAGGTCACCAGCAATTACTTCACTCACTCTCTTTTTTCCCATTCCTTCAAACACATATAATTCTTTCGCCTTCGATTTCTTAATTGAACCATCCGCCTGCATCAATGCCACTTGTTGATTCTCTTTTATCACACCACGGGCTACTTTACCAATTGCAATACGGCCTAAGAAAGATGAATAATCAAGTGAAGTGATCTGCATTTGCAAAAAACCTTCGTTCACTTTTGGTGGCGGTACATATTTTATGATCCCGTCTAATAATGGGTCAATACCTTCTATTTGTACATTGGTGTCATTGAACCAACCATTCTTTCCTGAACCATAAAAGGTCGGGAAATTCAATTGCTCTTCTGTCGCGTCAAGATTGAAGAATAATTCAAACACTGCATCATGTACTTCATCAGGGCGACAATTTGGTTTATCAACTTTATTGATAACAACGATCGGGTGAAGATTCAGCTGTAATGCCTTCTGCAACACAAATCTTGTTTGCGGCATAGGACCTTCAAAAGCATCCACAAGCAACAGCACACCATCGGCCATTTTCAAAACTCTTTCTACTTCGCCACCAAAGTCAGAGTGACCAGGTGTATCGATCACATTAATCTTTACATCCTTATAAACCACCGCCGCATTCTTACTAAAAATAGTAATGCCACGTTCTCTTTCAAGGTCGTTGCTATCCATGATCAGCTCACCCGTTTCCTGATTATCACGAAACACTTTTGTAGCGTGTAATATCTTGTCTACCAAGGTGGTCTTACCATGGTCAACGTGGGCTATGATCGCTATATTTCTTATTTCCATACTCTTTTTTAAACGAGCGGCAAATGTACGCCAATTCAGCGGGGCAGCGAAGGAAATGAAAGTGATTATTTTGTTATCAACATAAGTACCTTGATTAGGCTTTGCTTGCGACGCACAGCCTGCACTGAGCAAAGCGAAGTGTTCATCTTTCTGATCATTGTTCATCATTTTTCGGCGCAGTTTACATAGATGCTGAGCAAAGTGAAGTGGAAGGGTCGCATTTTTCCGCTGAAGCTTTAGCGAAGGTGGGCTCTTGGACTTTTTCAATTCCATTCGGCTTTTTGTAACCCCAAACTGCTCATTTACGTCTATTATTGTGCTTCTTTGCTTCAGGGTAATTAATTTCTAGCTTTATAAAAAATCTCCCATGCGTTTTCTCAAATGGTTCGGAATTTTTTTATTGGTCTTAATAATCATCTATTTCCTCGGTCCCCAACCCGCCACTCCCAAATACAATAACGAATTACCCAATATCCCGTCCGATGCAATACAATTAGAAAAATATATTGCCAGTAATGAAGCAAAACATAAACTGAAACCCGATAACGAAGCAAGAATTTTATGGCACAACGACTCTACAAAAGAGAGAACAGAATATGCAGTTGTTTATTTGCACGGCTTCAGCGCATCACAAGAAGAAGGCGATCCAGTTCATAAAGAGTTTGCAAAAAAATTCGGGTGTAACTTGTATTTAGCGAGACTGGCAGAACATGGAATTGATACAACAGAGCCTCTAGCAAATTATACGGCTGAAAAAAGCTGGCGATCTGCTGTTGAAGCTTACGCCATCGGCAAACAGCTTGGCAGAAAAATAATTTTAATGTCAACCTCAACAGGTGGCACATTAGCATTAAAGCTTTGCGCTGAGTTTCCGGATATAGTAGCAAATATTATGATGTCGCCAAATATTGCGATCAATGACCCAAATGCATGGATGGCTAATAATCACTGGGGCTTACAAATTGCACAAGTAATTGTAGGTAAACATAAAATTGTAGATGACACCACGGCATTATATAAACAATACTGGAATCAACGTTATTCAACAAATTCATTAGTTCAATTAGAAGAATTGCTGGAATCAACAATGAAAGAATCAACTTTTAAAAAAGTTACACAACCATTACTGTTGCTTTATTATTTTAAAGATAAAGATCACCAGGATCCCGTTGTGAAAGTATCGGCAATGAAAAGAATGTTTTTACAACTTGGCACACCTGACAGCCTGAAAAGAGAGGTTGCTATTCCAAATGCAGAGGATCATGTGCTTGCTTCACCTATTAAATCAAAAGATGTACAGAGTGTAAAAAACGAAGTGGAAAAATTTGCAATAGAAATTCTGAAACTCCCAGTTGCAAAACAATAATATTTACACCCTCACATAAATTTTCTTCTTATCTAATATATATCCTACCAACCAACAAAAGAGCATAAAGCTTATTGCAAATAAGAACGAACCAAAATAAGGGCCTGCTTTACTGAATATATTTTGATACAACCATTGATAAAGAGGCTTATCGCCAATAGGAATAAACCACATTAAGGTAGCGCCAAGCTCTGATACGAGATAAACAAACAATGGATTTCTGCCAAATACTTCAAAGAAGTAATTGAATCGTTTTATTTGTAAAAAGTCAATAACATAAACCAGTGCTGATAACAATACACAATCAATTCCCACAGTTAAGAACACAAAGCTTCCCGTCCATAATTTTTTATTGATAGGAAAGAAATTATTCCAGCACAATGCAAGGAAGATCATCGTAACTCCCACTAATAATAGTTTTGTTAGTCCTTCATAACTATTTCCTTTTTCCTGTATCCATTTACCCGCAGCATAACCAAAAGTTACATTCGCAATGGCGGGCAATGTGCTCAACAACCCTTCGGGATCAAATGCCACTCCTTCACCATGATATAAATGATCTGATCCAAACAACCATAGATCCAGTCTTGTTCCAGCATTTGTCAGCATATCATAAGGATCATCACCTCCGCTAAACATTCTTAGTATAAGCCAGTAGATGAAAAGAAAACTTACTGACAGCGTTAACACTGTATTTAATTTCAAGTAACGAATCATCAATGCAGCGGCACAATATCCCAACGCAATTCTTTGTAATACTCCCATAATTCTTGTATGCCCGATCGGGTTGGCGGATAAACCCCCGCTTTCATTCCAATGCACAAAAGGGAACCAATACATCAGGTAGCCCAATAAGAAAATAATGATGGTTCTTTTAAAAATTTTACCAAGCACAGCTGCATCATTCATATTCACCCACTTCTTCATTACAAAACTCATGGCATTACCAACTGCAAACATGAAGGAAGGAAAAACAAGATCGGTTGGTGTAAAGCCGTGCCAACTGGCATGATTCAATGGAGCATAAGACGTATCGCCATTACCCGGCGTGTTTACAATGATCATAAAACAAACCGTCATACCCCGAAAAACATCGAGGGCGGTGAAGCGTGGAGTTGGTTGCATTAGCAGTCGTTTAGTTTCCGAATGTAGAAATTATATTACAGAAACGCTTCGGTAATTTTTAAAAAGAAAATTGATCTAAAATAATTTTCGGATAGATCAAATGAGAAGTGTGTGTCAGAAAGGATAGCCAATGCCAAGGTTATAAATAATATTTTCTCTTCTCCAAGACTTCTGATTGAGTTTTATTTGGTCCATCACCCATGGATTTTGTCTCCATGGCTCTCGCAATGGAAAAGCAATATCAAGCCTGATAACAAATAATGTTATATCAAACCGAAAACCAACGCCTGCATCAATTGCCAACTGGCTTAAAAATTTACTGGTGAATTCGCCGCCGGGTTTATGAGTATAGGTGCTATCATTCATCAACCAGATATTTCCGGCATCTACAAATAAAGCTCCATACAATGGGCCGGTTAATCTGAAACGAAATTCTGAATTCAATTCAAGTTTGAGATCTCCTGTTTCATCAGGAAAAAAAGTATTGGTAGTATCAACATATTTATAAGTACCCGGTCCTACGGAATAACTTCTGAATCCTCTAAGACTATTAGTACCTCCAATAAAATACTGTTTGATAAAGGGAAGCTGGACAGAATTTCCATAAGGAATTCCAACACCAATGATCGCCCTGTTTGCCCATGACGAATACAATCCAAGCCTTCGGTAATAACGACCGTCTAGTTCAAATTTGACGTACTGGGAAAAAGGAACATTGCGGATCGTCACTACTTTTCCTCCTTTCAGATCAGCGCCGGAGAATAAACCCGCTAAATTTCCTGACAGGTCGACAAAACTATTAAAGTAATATGCATTGTTTCGCAGTAATCCATTTGCCAGTTGATTGTAATTAAACTGGTAGGTGGCGCCAAGAATAAATTGTTTTTGTACAGCACGGGCAAGCAATGTATCCTGGTGAACTTTGGCTTTATATTCATCAGTGATCTTTCCTGGTTCCACATAATTTATCCTTATAGGATAAAGCTCGTGCTGCTTTTGCAAACTTTCTTTCCATAAATATCCATAAGCAATACGGAAAGAATTGAGTGAATAAAGTTTTACACGATCCAACATATCATAGCCTAACTGGATATTTGTTCGCGGCATATAACCGCCTTTGCTTCCAAAATCTCCAAATGGAACAAGAACCCTTGGAATAGAAAAATTTATTTCTCCGCCAAAACGTATTGTATTATAGCCTTTAAATGTTCCGCTAATTTGAACGTCTGAACCTGTATATCCGCTAATGCTTAAATGTTCGCCGCCTTTGAATACATTTCTATCTCTCCAACTTAAAGATATCACTGATCCGTTAAGATTATTAGAACGGGTTATCGTAGTAAACTCGGCTCTCAATGCTCTTCTTGGCAATGGAGTTAAATAATAAAAAGCATCTAGATATGCAGAATCGGTTTGCGTATTGGTCTCAAAACGATTTTTTACAAATTTGAAAAGATCAAGATTGACAAGACGGCTAAGCGTTTGGTTATGATCCGTCCTGTTATACACATCACCCGGTTCAAAATTCATTGTCTCAGCAAACATGTAGGGCTTGTATCTTTTTCTCCTGTCAATAATATAATAGCCTTTGTAATACTGGGCTTGTGACCGGCTGCTATCAATTCGTTCCATATTTAAACTGTAACCTGCATAGATCTGAACATCCTTTATTTTATAAACTTCTCTTGACTCAGTTGGTACATCCGGTTTAATAGTTACATACATATTTACAAGATGATTCCCAAGCGTGGTATCCGTTTTTATAAGAATGAATTCCGGGCTGAAATAATAAAACCCATTTTCTTTCAGGTAGGCGTCAATTCGAATGCGTTCTGCTTTGATAACATCGAGGTCAAAGGGTTTTCCGGGCTTTAATAAAGTTTTATCGCTGGTTTCTGCAATTGTTGAAGTGAGTATACTACTATCAGAAGGGAAACTAACCGCCGCGATCTTGTATTGATCTCCTGCAACGACGACATAACTGGCATGTGCCTTTCTGCGTCTGACAATTGTATCACCCGTAACTTTTGCCTGGAAGTAACCTTTGTTTTCCATGTGACTTTGCAATACTTTAATGTTACGAGGCAGATCAAGCTGGCTGAGTAATACCGGTGGTTCGCCATTCTTATCCCTGATCCTTCCAAAAAAAGAGTTCTCTTTTTTATTTCTGAATAAATTATAAATAGAGAGTTTTATGGGAATACCAAGAAATTTTGTATTGGGTTTTGGTCTTGTCAACCCCCCAAGATCTTCTTTCAGAACTTTTTTTTCACGTACAGTGGAAGCACCATTTACTGCTATTCTTGCGCCTGTGTATAGTTTTTCGCCAGCCGGCAAATGTCTTGTATTGCTGCAGGCAGTTAGAAGAGAACAAATCGTTGCAAAAATGATTATATGATATTTATTTTCTTTCACTATTGTTTATTTGTGTAATCCACTCCAGCAACTTTTTGGTTTCTTCTTTTTCTAAAAAGGTCTGCGAATCGGTTATAGTCAACGCTGATATTAAAACTTATTCCTGTTTCAATAATGTATCCATCAACGATGCCTTCATATTGATTCTTACGATAAAAGCGGAGCATGTATCTGCCATCTTTACTTAATGAGTAGTTGATACTAAGATCCCCAAATACATTGCTCACCTTTTGACTGCTGTTTTTGGGTCCTTCCAATTCGAAATTGCTACCAACTGAAATTGTCAGCCGCTCATTTAATAAACGTTTACTTACGCCAATATTCAGATCGGTCCTGCTTCTTTGTTCTCCTGTTGTATAATCATCAGTTGAGGTAACATCAAAATTCAGGTCAACTCCATCAATGAGACCGGCTGCAAGTTTGTTCAGTTGTTCAGTCATTAACTTACTTACACTCTGGCGTGCATACGATGAAGCACTAAATAAAGGTGAGCTACTCGCCAAAGGATTTTGGCCAACAAAACGGTTTAATAATAACAAAGCAAACACCTGGCGATTGGTTTCTCCCGGCTCTTGTCTTATTTGTTCAAGCCTGCTATCTACCTGGGTAATTATATCATTGGAAACTCCATAGTTTTTATTTGAAGGAAGCACAATATCAAATTCAAGCGATGGTTGCATTAATTCTCCTGTCATTTTTAAATGAACTTCAAATGGCAGTTTTTGTAAATAAGTATTACGTATAGCTTGTGAAGAAGCGGCAATCTGAGATTGCACAAGATCGATAGGCGCTGTGTTTGCAATATAAATTGCGTTGAGCTCTAAGTTTGCCTTTGTCGGTTCATTGAACCATGTGATCTTACTTCCCTTTTGAATATCAAAACGGCGATGAAGGAAGTTGAATGTGATCTCATAAGCACCTTTTTCCAATTCATAGTTACCTACCAATGTGATCTTTCCGCTCGCATCGATACCCGTTGATAAAAGCGCTTCGCCTTGTAAATTGATAAAGTCTCCATTCGCTTCATCAATGATGATATTAAAGATCGCTTCTTTTTTTATTTCGATATTCGTTATAATATTCATTCCCCTGAAAGGAGAAATGTTCAGCGAATCATACGCAAGAAAGAGTGAATCATTCCCTGGTGCATCCACATCTACAAATTCAACAATACCATCTCTTGCAACAACGCCGGGTTCCTGTTGTGGAATAACTACAGAAAGAGCGGTTCCATCATTCACGGTAATGTTGCCATCAATATCCGGTGCTAATTCTGTTCCGCCCACATGCATATTCGATGTAATGACAAGCTTTCCGTAATAAATTTTGTTATCTTTTTTTGTAGTGTTTAATACCTGGAAATTATTTGCATTCACATCGAAATCAAAATTGTAGTTGGTAAAATTGGGAGTTTGCACAGTTCCATTTAATGTGAGTGAATTGTTGGCTGTATCTCTTATAACAAAATCTTCAAAATGAAATCCATTTTCGGTTACTATGATCTTTTCACCATCTATTCTATACTGGCTTCCTAACATGGTCGTTGCAAAACTTGCTTTATCAAAACTGATCGGGCCATCGATCTTGGGCTCATTCACCGATCCTTTGATGCTGATATTTCCATTTACACTACCTGAAGCATTCTTGATCATTCCACCAAAAACTCCCTCTACGGTGGCAAGTTGAATTTGCCGCACTGCAAGATCAAGATCCAATGCAATATCATTTTCCCCTTTTGGAGCAAATGAACCTGTCAGGGAAACATCATTCCCTCTTCCTGTTATTGTTGCATTAGTATTGTAGCGATCACCGGACGTGTTATCAACTTTGATCACCGCATTTCCCACCGTATCCCCTTTCATGCTCAGATCATTGATGGTAAGATCGCTTGTGAAAACCGGCTGTTTTAAAATGTTTTTAAATGCCATCGTTCCATTCATAGAACCATTAATAAGCAATGAATCTGATTTCAAAAAAGCGGTGATAGTTGATAATTGAAAATTTGTAAATCCAACATTTAATAATGGCCCCTCAGTTTGAAGAGACAATCGTTGCTCATTTTTTTGCAGTGAAAAATTATTGGCAATTATATTATCCTTAGTTATGGTAATTGAGTTGCTAGTAGAAACAGTCCACTTATCATAGTTCAGCATCAAACTATCAGAACGGAGATTGATCGTATAATTTCCCTGTGATGGTTGGGTCAGTAACCCACTCAAATAATATTTATCCTTTCCACTCTTATCATCTATGTTTAAATTGAAATCAATTTTATTATTCAATGCGATCGCATTGAATGTTGTATGATAAAGATTATGGCCAATACCAGTGATATGCTGCACATCCCCGGTAAATTGCAATCCTCTGTCTGTCGTATTTATTTTAAGATTTACTCCGCTTATCTCGCTACCATTGTAAGAAATAAATGGTGTGTTCGCGGTAGCGTTTAATCCTTGCGTATTGGATGCTCTTCCATCAATATGAATTGGCTCAAATGACTTCAATCCCGGAACAAAAGCAATTAATACTGGAGCATTAGCAATATCTGCAGTAAAAGAAAAATTATATGGTTGCACATCAGCAAGAGTGTTTGCAGGGGCAACTTGAAAATATGGTTCTATACTTTTTTGAAAAATTTTTCCGAGATCCGTGTATCGATATTGACCTTTTAAGCTTGCATTAGCAACATCACTTCTGAATGTCATAAATTGAGTAGTATCATTTCTGCCAGAAACAAATTCAATCGTATCCAATGGCAATCGCTGATCTGCTGTTACTAATAAAGCATTTGTCATTAAAACATTTGCCTCTAAATAATTTTTATTGATTACTGGAATGTCTGCGTCTATTTTTCCTCTTACTATTGCTGGTTTGGGTGTAAGATTCAACGGAAATGTTTTAATGCTATCTAACATTCCTATAAAGTGAAATGAGGGATTATCGGATATATTTCCTGTAAGTGTACCATTCAGATCAATGTTCGGATCATTTATGTCCGTAACCACATTGAGTGAAGAGCCTTTGATACTTCCATTTATATTTATATTCCTATATACATAACCATTATATGCAATTGAATAAATATCTCCTTTAAATTTTGTGTCCGCTTTATCGGCAGTAAACCCTTTTCCAGAAACTGTAACATTTGCGCTGATGTTTTTAACCTGGTCATTTCTTAGAATATATCCGAGATCAAGGGAATTTGTTTTTATCAAAGCATTATAAGTTGCAGCATTCGGATTGCTGAGATTTTTAAACCGTCCATTCACGAAAGCTGTACCAACAGAAGAATGGATTATTAGATTAGTTGAAAGATCATTGATAGAACCAGCAACTGTCCCAGATGCATCAAATTCTTCCGGCAAATTGATCTGATCATTCGATAGACGTCTCCCGGTGAACAAAGCAATGTCAGTTTGATTTGTATGCAGTCTTCTTATTTTTAAAGTGCCGCCGCTTTTATTCAGATCACTGCTTGTCGCCAATGAACCGCTTGCATCGATCTGTGTATTTTTCAATCCACGGAATTGCAGATTTGCAATATGCATTGTTTGAAGTGTTCCTTTTCCCCTCAGATTGATATACCATATAGCATTAGGGTTTGCAAATGCTGGCTGTGATCGCAATTGGGGAGCAAAAGCAAGTATATCTTTTACCTGTACATGGCTGTTTAATATATCAGCATCAATTTGTGTGTGGGGAAAGTTGTTAGAAAGATCGTTGAATGAATTATATGTGAGTGATGCATATCGTTTCAATTCGGTTCCCGGTGTTTTAAGAAGCAGATCCTTTACAAAAGTTTGTGTATTAGCATATAAGAATTCGCCCTGCAATTCATTTAATACAAAACCACTTTGCTCTCTGAAAGATCCTTTTTTTATTTTTCCGGAGACCGAATCAGCAGATAACAAAAAATCATTTGCTTCTAACGTTACAGAGTCACCTTTGAAATGACCATAATCTATTCCATATTTTATCCTGGGATTATTATCATTATCAAATTGCAAACTATTATTCTCCAGGTTTACAGTTGATGCGAAAATTCTCCAACCTGCTTCAACCTGGCTCTTCGCTTCCTGTTTTACTTCTTTTATTACAATTTTTGCCTGTTCTTTTTTTCCAAATCTTATTGATGCTATGGTGTTGGCCAAGGAAACATTTTGCAGATCAATGACCCGATTATCAAGATCGATATTATTTGGTTTTACATTCGCTGATCCCAGATCGATAATAGAATACGTTGCAGATACATCATTCCGATAATCCAGTTTAATATTCTCCAGGTTCAACTCTTTAAATAATAGTTTCAATGCAGAAGGCTGTTGCGCTTCCACCATATCTTTTATAGCAGGTTCTAATTTTGCCAAAGGCTTTACCTGGTAAATTCTTGCTGTCAGTCCCTTGATATTTGTTTTAGGAAAATCAAAATAAAAATGTTCGTAATCCATTTTATCAATTCTTGTATCAAGATGATCGAGCCAGGCTTCTGCATCAGTCCCGCTTATCGTATCTTTATAAATGATCCTGATCTTATTTAGTTCTACAGATGGAATTGAAATAAAATAAGATGAAGTGTCAGTATTTGTAGTCGTGTCCGGAATGGCAAAAGCATCTATCACAAATTGAAAATTAAATGCAGTATCGGGAAGTTGTCGTTTGATCTTCGCAGTTATATTATCCAGCGCTATGCTTCTAATATCCATTTGATTGTTAAAGATCAACTTGAACAAATCAAGGTTAGCTTCTATCTTACCTCCGGATAATAAGGTATCTTTCTGCCTATCCTCTATATAAACATTTTCAAGAATAATATTTTGAGGCAGTCCAACATAAACCCTTCCAACTTCGACTTTGGTTTTTAATTTTTTTTGGAGATAAGCAACTGCTTTTACACGAAGAATACTTTGTACAGGACCAGTTTGAATCAATAAAAATATCACTAGTATAAATAAAATAATGAACAGAATAGTCTTCGCTACTATTCGTGCCGGTTTGACCCAAATATTCTTTTTAGCCTGGTCCATGCAGTCCGCTATGGGGTTTTACTGAAGTCTTTTTTTAATCTTAGAAAATATCATGCTATAAATACAGTGAATAGAAATAAAAATTGAGTGTGGCAGAATTTGCCCATTTCGTGTTTTGGAAGCAACATACTGTCGTGGTCAACTAGCTTTCATGCACAACTTATCCAGCCTTTGACGTGGATTTGCTATCTTTCTTTCTTAATAAACAATTGCCATGCTACGATCAAAGATTGCCGGTATTGGTATGTATGTACCAAAAAATGTGGTTACCAATAATGATCTCATGAAGTATATGGATACCAGTGATGAATGGATACAGGAACGTACCGGCATAAAAGAAAGAAGATACGCGGATCGTACAAAAGAAACTACAGCTACGATGGGTATTGAAGCAGCAAAGATCGCCATTGAAAGAGCTGGCATCACTCCACAGGATATTGATTTTATCATCTTCGCGACCATCTGTCCTGATTATTATTTTCCCGGTTGTGGCGTATTGGTGCAACGTGCTATGAAGATGAAAGAGATCGGTGCATTAGATATAAGAGATCAGTGTTCTGGTTTTGTGTATGCCCTTAGTACGGGAGATCAGTTTATAAGAACAGGCATGTACAAGAACATACTTATTGTCGCCAGTGAAAAACATTCTTTCGGACTTGACTTTAGTACACGTGGAAGAAACATTTCCGTGATCTTTGGTGATGGTGCAGGCGCCGTTGTTTTGCAACCAACAGAAGATGATAACCGCGGTATTCTTAGTACTCACTTACACTGCGATGGAAATAATGCAGAGATCCTTGCGATGTATAATCCCGGTACTCATGCAAATTATTGGGTTGGAGAAAATAAGCTTGCTGATTTTAATGAATCAGAAATTGGTGATATGTTCATGAGCCATGCAATGATCGATAATGCTCAAAATTTTCCAAACATGGATGGGCCCGCTGTTTTTAAAGTTGCAGTTGAAAAATTTCCTGAAGTAATAATGGAAGCTTTGAACAAGAATAATTACCAAACGTCAGATCTTAAATTGCTAATACCGCACCAGGCCAATCTTCGCATATCGCAGTTTGTACAAAAAAAATTAAAATTAAATGATGACCAGATTTATAACAATATTCAGAAATACGGGAATACAACAGCGGCCTCTATTCCAATTGCTTTATGCGAAGCTTATGAAATGGGAAAATTAAAACCAGGTGACTTGGTTTGTCTTGCTGCATTTGGCAGCGGCTTTACATGGGCAAGTGCATTGCTGAAGTGGTGAGATAGATAAAAATGTGATTTTAGTAAATTTATTAATGCAACGTTTTTTCCCCGAACTTCGTTTTAACTGTTACAAACAATGGCGAAACTACTTTTATATACGTTGATCTTATTTTCTGCAACTGTACAGGCACAATCCTATGATAAATGGGAGATCTATCAAAACCGAAAAGAGGTGAGTTCTTTTAATAATAAAAAAGAAACTTCTGACGAAAGAAGGGTTTTGCTTTTGAACCGGTTTTTGGAGGGACCGGGCTTTGTTGTTATCGAATTTAAACCTGCTGCGGAGCAGGCAGAATGGATACGCACCATTGCTTTTTATGATTCCACAGACAAACCCATAAGAGAATATAACAATACTCTTTTCCTGCAAATACATAATTCTGAAATTGCAGGCATCATGGAAGGCCGGCAAAAAGTAAGAGTATATAGCTGGGCTATTCCAAAAGATCCTGCAGTCGCAGCTACGGTTCGTGTTCGACGCCTACTTTTGTGTACATTATATACACGATGAGCCGAAAGATCATTTACGTCATCAATCCCATTTCTGGAACAAAGTCCAAAAGTGCTCTTCAACAATTTGTTGAAGCAAAAACAAAAGAAAGAGGTATTCCTTATTCTGTCTTCCCTTCAGTGGCTGATGGGAATTATTCTTTCCTTCATTCAATTATAAAAGAAGAAAAGATCAGTGATATAGTAATTGCCGGTGGAGATGGCACTATTAGCAATGTGGTCGGCAGCCTGTTAAATGAAAATATAAACTTTGGTATCATTCCATGCGGATCGGGAAATGGATTGGCGCATACAGCAAAGATCTTAAAACAACCGGCTAAAGCCCTTGATATAATTTTTAATGGAAAGGCATCTGCGATCGATGGGTTTTTTGTCAATGATCGTTTTGCCTGTATGTTAGCCGGTCTTGGGTTTGACGCAAAGGTGGCGCATGAATTTGCTGATCATCCAAAAAGAGGGCTGATGACCTATGCACAACTGACACTGAAAAATTTTTTTTCTATAAATCCATTTCGATTTGAATTGAAGTTTGATAAAGTGAAGATCGACACAGATGCGTTTTTCATCAGCATTGCTAACAGCAACCAGTTTGGAAATAATTTTACCATTGCACCAAAAGCAAGTTTATCCGATGGCTTACTCGATATTGTAATTGTAACTGCCCAGAATAAAGTAAGCTTTGTTTTGCAAACATTAAAACAAATGGCGGGTTGGAACGTGATGGAGGCTTCATCCATAATAACAAAAAAAAGTGGTGTTATTTATTTTCAAACTGATAAGATCGAGATCATTAATCATTCACAAGCTCCTTTGCATATCGATGGCGATCCTGCTGAAACACCTGGCAAACTTGTGGTTGAAATAAAGAAGAAATGTTTTAAACTTATTCAGCCGGTTTAGTAACTAAAGAATCCTTTTTGTTGAGCAGGTTAACCACTTTGTCAAAACTTTCTTTGTTAAATAAAAAATCTGGCGAGCTCATTATGTTCTTCTTTTCTCTTTGTGTAAGATGAAAATTCAATGCAGCTTTATCTTCCTGTTTTTCTGTTGCATATTGAAAAGTGACCTTGTTGATCTTATGTTCTGCATGTTGTGTATAATAACTCAGCAAGTCATTCTGAAAATATTCCATTGTTTTAAACCAATTATGCTGCAGCATCAGGAAAGGTTTAGTAGCATGATCGCCTATATTTTCAGTAACATAAGGATAATCCCATCCACCAGACGGACGATCTCTTAATTGAATGATCAGCACACCACTTGTATTTTGACTTATCCAGTCATCAAAAAATTCAAGGAACCGCAAACCGGTTTCTTGCCCGTAATTATCTCTTAGCCCCGCATCCATTACGTCAATTACCGGTTCAGAAGGCAGCCATACATTGGGCAATACAATAGGAAATGTTGCATTCATTCGCAAGGCGGTCAATATTCTTATATTAAAAGGGTCTTGTTTTTCAAAAAAAGAAGTAAAGTCAATAACATCAGGATCCATTTCAGGAAGCGATGTAGAGTCATAACGACTACGCATCATAAATCTTACTGGCTGTGTGCTGATGATCATTTTCCTGCTATCCCTTGAAACAACCGAATTATAAAACGCAAGGGGAATGGTCGCATTTGTTTCATCCTCCTTATAATCCCTCAATTGCTTATTTAAAAAACCGTTTGTGTTCTTATTCAATTTTGACTCAAAAGAATAAGCCCTGTCTTTTACATATATATAAGGACCAACCTCAAATTTCAATGATGGTGAAATAAGATCTCTTGCTACAAAAGATGAGAACAAAGGATTCAAAAGATCACCAGCAATATCATCAACATATTTTTTGTCCTGCAAATGAATTTTCTCTCCTTTTTGCTTACGCAAGTATAATTCCCGGAAATAAGAAGCACCGATCATTCCGCCCGATGCTCCGGTGATGAGAAAGGTTTTTTTCATCATATCCCCATTGGTAATACTATCGAGTCTTTGAAGAATACTCATTGTAAACGTTGCACTCCGATGTCCCCCACCACTTGTATTAATAACGACGAACAATGGTTTTTCCTCTCCTTGTTTTCTTTTCCAGTTTTCCAGCACATGGATCATGTTCAGGCTATCATCAGAAATATTTTTTGTTGATGCCATCGCCAGTATATGTTCCCGGGTATAGGCAGGTCGTTCTTTAGTATTAGAATAATTTAAACCAAAAGCTTTATTTCTCGGATCGATCCAATTCCATGTATAGAAAAGATTAAGGATGATTATTAAACCAAGAAGATAGGGAACACTCCAGCTTTGTAAAAAATAGGTAAAGGCGCCAGCCACCCCGATAAGTATTGCAAAAAAAACCGTGATACTTGCTGCGGCGGGTATTTGAAAAAAAGCAGAGTCTTGCAAAAAACCGATACCGATCAAAAATAAAAAGGCGGCAAATACAGAAAGCACCGCGGCAAAGTGGTGGCGTTTAAAAATATTTTCAATAAAATCACGGGTATAGTGAGAAACATCTCTTGTTTTTTTTACAGACATCGGTGTTTCAAGATACCATTCCACTTTAATGATCTTTGATTCGCTTGGTGGCAATTCACCGGGCTTTAAATGCCTAATATAATCTTTCGGGTTTCTTATCACTGGCATCATCCGGCGGTAAATAGAACGATCAGCTCTGAAAAAATAAATGAACGAAATAAAGAGTATTAATATTAACCCCAACAAAAAACCACCAGCTAACATTAAATATTCGCCCGTGGGAATAAGTTCTTTGTACCTGATAAACTGCCAGGCCTTAATAAAATAAAAAATTAAAAATGCTGCGGGTATTACAAAGTTGTTTATACAATACCTTAAAAACGGATTGGTGGTTGCTGCTAAAAACCTGAAGTGGCGACTGAGTAAAATAAAACTGGCAATGTTCCAGCTCATGATAAACATTCCAATAGCAATGCCGACGATAGCGGCCCCAAGCGCATTTACATTGCCAAGATATTCCGGTGCCAGATAAAGTGAATCGGCACCAAAGCTTTTCATGAAAGTGCCATTGATAGTGCTAAACAAAACAAACCAGAAAATAAGTAACACCTGGTATTTTCTGAAATGCAGAAACAACAGTTGAACTGGAAAAGAATAAAAGAATCCGCGAAGCCAGGCTTTCATAAGTAAAGGAGAGACTATTTATTTTCTTAAAATTAATATTAAACCGGGGTTATTTCAAAGTAACTGCTATTTACTTTTTATAAGGTAGGTCATCCAAATAAGTGATAATAACAGGAACATTGCAATTAATTGATGAAACTGTGCTAACCATTCAAATATTCCCCAATGGTTCGGCACTATTTGAATACTTGTAAGAACGGAAAAAACACCAAGAAAAACTTGTGTAGTTACGAGTAAAAAAGGGAGCCATCTCGTTTTTAAGAATAATTTGCTGCCATTCATCTTAACAGCTTTCCATGTCCAGATAAGAATAAGTATAAAAAGAATATAAGCAAGAGACCGGTGAAAAAAGTGAATGGTGATGTTGTTCTCAATCAAATTCAATAATCCATCAGGAGAAAACATTTTAGCCGGAATAAAGGTGCCGTTAATATCCGGCCAGGTAGGCGCAACAGTCGCCGCTTTATGTCCTGCCATTAATGCACCAAATGCTAATTGTAATATCAACCCTCCAATTATTAACCATGTAAAATTCTTTAATGACCGGTTAACGATCCTTTTTTCATTGGGCACTAATAATTGCAATGCAAACCAAAATGTATAACAAAGCAATCCTAATGCTAATACAAAATGTAGCATCAGTTTTGTTGGCTTTACGTAAATAGCATCTCCTGTTAAGCCACTTGCAACCATGATCCATCCGACAGCCCCTTGTAAAGCGCCGAGCAGAAAAAGAATGATCAATGGTTTTATCATTTCATCTTTGAATCTCTTTTGAAAAAGAAAAATGAAAAACGGAATTGCAAATACTACCCCGATCAATCTTGCCCAAAAGCGATGAAACCATTCCCAGAAAAAAATGGATTTAAAATCTTGCAATGTAAAATCCGAGTTGAGAATTAAAAACTGCGGGGTCTGTTTATATTTATTAAATTCTTCGATCCATTTTTGTTCATTCAGTGGTGGCAGCGTTCCTGTAACTACATTCCATTCAGTAATAGAAAGCCCCGAACCCGTAAGACGTGTAACACCCCCTAATAAAATTTGAATGATCAGCATAGCAAGGCCTATTATTAACCAAATGGCTACAGCTCTTGTCCGTAAGGACTCCTTCTGAGAAGTTTTTTGTGGAAAAATTTCTGGCATTGCGGCGCAAAGTTAGTTGCTAGAGTCGCTGAAAATAATATTTGTTCTGCGATATTTGTACAACCTCACAAAATGCTAACCCCTTTTTACCAGGACCAATTAACTGAAGCCGGTTGCGATGAAGCCGGACGTGGCTGCTTTGCAGGACCTGTATTTGCATCAGCTGTTATTCTTCCCAGGGATTTTTTTCATCCATTACTGAATGATTCAAAGCAACTGACCGAAGAGGAAAGAAATGAATTAAGGATCGTTATAGAAAAAGAAGCGATCAGTTTTGCTGTTGCCAGCATTAGCCATGATGAGATCGACCGCATCAATATTTTACAGGCATCGATAAAAGCAATGCATATTTCCGTTACCCAACTAAAGCCAAAGCCTCAATTGCTATTGATCGATGGAAATTATTTTGTCAAGTATAAAAGACTTCCTCATCGTTGTATCATAAAAGGCGATGGTATTTATGCATCAATTGCAGCGGCAAGTATCCTTGCTAAAACTTACCGTGATGAGTATATGAAAAAACTTCATGAAGAATTCCCTCACTATAATTGGGCTAGCAATAAAGGATATGGAACTCCTGAACATCGAAAAGCTCTTGATGAACATGGTGTATGCAAATATCATCGTAAAAGTTGGAAGCTTTTTACTGAGCAGCCCGAGCTTTTTGCAAAAGAAACTCTCCCTTAACACTAATCAATTAACTATCAATTAACCGCATTTGCAAATTTTATCAGTTAGTTGACAAGCTGTATGATGTCCGTCTATATCTTTGTCAAAATTGTTCTGCATGCAATTAAGGCCACTTCCTGTTGTTGATACGATTTCGCCGGAAGATTTCAAAAATGAATTCTACGATAAGAATTTGCCGGTTATCATTAGGGACCTCTCGCATCAATGGCCTGCTTACACAAAATGGAACTGGGATTATTTTAAACAATTGGTAGGCGACAAACAAGTTCCGCTTTATAACAATATAAAAAGTGATGCTTATACTCCAATAAATAAAGCGGATGATTACAAAACATTCGGCGAATACATAGATATGATAAGCCAGGGACCCGCGGCCTGGCGAATTTTTTTATTCAACATTTTTGATCATGCGCCACAATTGATAAATGATTTTACATGGCCCGAGCATATGATGAAAGGTTTTGTAAAAAAATACCCGATGCTTTTCACAGGGGGCGCCACTTCCATTACTCACATGCATTTTGATATTGATCTTTCCAATATTTTACATACACAGTTTGCCGGCAGAAAAAGAGTTTTATTATTTCCCTTTGAAGAACAATATAAACTCTACCGCAAGCCTTATGAAGTTCTGTCATTAGCTGATTTTTCAAATTACTATATGCAAAACGGCAGCCCTGATTATGAGAAATTTCCTGCTTTGAAACTTGCACAAGGACAAGAGGCTATCCTGGATCATGGGGATACTTTATTTATGCCTGCAGGCTGGTGGCATCATATGGAATATCTTGACAGTGGGTTTGCGATGAGTTTAAGAGCACTACAACCATCGCTAGCGGGGAAAATGAGAGGCGCCTGGAACATCTTCGGAATGCGCAGCATTGATACAGTAATGAAAAAGACTGCACCCATCTGGTGGTATGAAAGAAAGAAGAAAAAGGTTTTTGAAAATGCCGACAGAGAATTAAGAAAACCAGTTACACTTAGTTGATCACCCACACTTCATTTCCTCTTAAAAGTTTATCAAGATCAGCCGGCTTTTTTGCTTTCGCATCTTTTATTTGTTGCTCCATTACATTTTCGTAGCACGAACGATCTGTTTGATAAAAGACACCGAATGGTCTTGGTAAATGACCTTCAATGCTTGGATTATCAAAAATGCGGACAAGTATCTGCGCTTTGTAAATATCTTTTTCATCATGCACCCAAAGATCATCAGCGCTATGACCATCTGCAAGATTTACAACTTTGGGTGTAAAGCCATCGAGCTTTATCCCTTTTTCTTTGTTTGCTCCAAAAGTCAATGGCTGGCCTTGTTCAAGGAACAATGTTTCAGCTGCTTTTGATCCTTTTTCGGTAAACATTTCAAAAGCTCCGTCATTAAATATGTTACAGTTCTGGTAGATCTCAAGGAAAGAAGCTCCTTTGTGTGCATTGGCACGAAGCAACATTGCCTGCAAATGTTTCGGATCACGGTCCATTGTTCTTGCCACAAATGTTCCATCGGCGCCCATTGCAAGTGCCAGCGGGTTAAAAGGATGATCGATACTTCCATAAGGAGTCGATTTTGTCACCTTATTTTCTTCTGATGTTGGAGAATATTGTCCTTTCGTTAAACCATAGATCTGGTTATTGAACAAAAGAATATTTACATCAAAATTTCTGCGTAATAAATGTATCGTGTGATTACCGCCAATACTCAAGCTGTCGCCATCACCAGTCACTATCCAAACACTCAGTTCAGGTCTTGAAGCTTTCAATCCGCTTGCAACTGCAGTAGCTCTTCCATGGATTGAGTGCATTCCATAAGTATTCATGTAATAGGGAAAACGGCTACTGCACCCGATACCTGAAATGATCACAATGTTCTCACGGGGTATACCAAGTGTTGGCATTACCTTTTGCACTTGTGCAAGAATAGAATAATCACCACAACCAGGACACCAGCGTACTTCCTGGTCGGTTGCAAAATCTTTAGAGGTCAAGGCGGGGGCAACAGTAGTTTCACTCATAAAAAAATATTGATGCAAATTTAAAGAATAACGGATAGGAAGCAAGGGTTTTCAAAGCTATTGAAGCTGATTTTTATCAATCAAACCCTTAATTATTCGTTATTTCCCAATTCATCCCAATACTCAGCAGCCCGACGGGTATGTGGAATCACAATTGTACCGCCAACGATATTCGCTACAGCAAAGATCTCGTACATCTGAGCTGTTGTTATTCCTAGTTCATGGCATTTCCCTAGGTGATATTTGATACAATCGTCGCAACGAAGGACCATGCTGGCAACCAAACCGAGCATTTCTTTCGTCTTTGTATCCAGGGCACCGTTTTCGTACGTGTTGGTGTCAAGGTTCCAAAGCCTTTTCATCACAAGATTGTTCTTACTAAGGATCACCTCATTCATCCGGCTGCGGTAATCATTAAATTCTTTAACTAATGATGACATATTTAAAGTTTTGTTCAAAGTTACCTGTACAGATGAAGTAAATGATAAAATCCTATGAGGCTAAATAAGTATTTAGTAAATTCAAAACTTAAATTTATTAGCATGAAAAATAAGGTCGTTGTTATTTTGGGTCTTGCTGCATTTGTTTTTATTGGAATTGCAGCAAGCAAACCTGGGGGCAATAAGGAGAGAAATCTGAAAGTACTTCCAAAAGATATTAGCAATGCAGACCTTGATTCAGTAATGGAGGGTTATTCAAAAGCATTAAATGTAGGTTGTGATTTTTGCCATGCTGAAAATAAAACCAAAACCGATATTGATTTTGCAAGTGATGATAAACCTGAAAAAGAAATTACGAGGATGATGATGAAGCTAACGGCCACAGTAAACAAAGATTATTTTGATTATACCATCGTTTATAAAGCCGGCGAGATAATGGCTGTTTCATGTTATACTTGTCACGATGGGTTCCCCAGGCCTGATCTTAAACATGAAAAAAAGGATAAGTAATTCTTTCATGTTTTAACACAAAAAAACTCCCATAAAGATTCTGGTATTATTACCCTCCGCATGAGCACTTTTGCTCGATTTTCCTATAAATCAGTCTTTTACTACACTAGTGTTCACAACACATCGTTTAATAATTGATCCAAAATAAGCATGTAGCTTATCCTATAAAAACCATTATCCATGAACTGGCAAGACGCCATAGGTATTTTATCAACCCTTGCTCTATTTACCCCGGTGTTTATTATTGTGGTAATTAAACTGATCCGTTACAAACAATACTTTCCTCTTTTTATATATTGTTTATTAGCATTTGGTTTTAACCTGATGACTGAGCATTTGGTAAATGTGCCAAAAAGCATAGAACGTTTTTATGGTATTTCAAATAACCTGACTGATATGCCTCTTATGCTCGGCTTCTTAATTTTTCAGATCCCTTCTTCGGTCCAGAGAAAAAGAATGAAAATATTATTGGGTGCATTTATTGTTTTTGAAATTGTTTTGATACTTATGTATGGCATTACGGTCAAAACAATAACATTGACGATGGGGCCGGGGTTAATGATCGTGTTTGGATATTCGTTATACTATTTTGTCTATACAGTTAAGCGAAGCTTTATTCATAATAAGTTCGTTGGGAAAGCTATAATAGCCACTGCGTTGACATTTGCTTATGGGTGTTTCATTATCATTTACCTTATGCATTATGTATTGGGCTTGCAGGATCTTTCTAATCTTTTCCTGATCTATTATTTTATCACAATAATTTATTGCATCATTTTATCAGTCGGGCTTTATATGGAAGGTAAAAGGAAAAGTAAGCTGTATGAGCTTTTAATTACCCGTAAAGAATTAATGAGTTTTTTTGGTGATGAAAAAAAACCGGCTACTCCAAAAGGAACAACCGGTCAATGGAAATTAAACTGATAGTTTAAAAACAATATTTTCCTTCGCTTATCATTTTATCAGCAATTCTTCGTCTTGCATCTTTCGTGTTAAATGGTTCTGCTTTTGTAAATCGCTTCAGTCCCATTAATATCATTCGTTGCTCATCGCCTTCAGCAAATGAATTGATCGCATCTTTACCAAACTTATTTACATTATCAGCCGCATCATATAAATAGACACGCATAATGTCGATATAATTCGCACAGGCGGCTTCTCCTTTTTGATCAACCATCTTCATCACTCTTAACAATACACTTTCAGCATTGAATGTTTCAATAGCCATATCAGCCAGGTTCATCAATACTTCCTGTTCATTTTCAATTTTCATCATCAGCTTTTGCACAGCTGCACCCGATGCCATTAAAATTGCTTTTTTAAGATTAGCAATCAGCTTTTTCTCTTTTACAAACGAGCCTTCTTCTTCTGCGCCGAAATCAGGAATACTCATTAATTCTTTTTGCACTGACATCGCCGGCCCCATTAGATCAAGCCTTCCCTGCATTGCTCTTTTCAAAGTCATATCAAGTGTAAGCAAGCGATTGATCTCGTTTGTGCCTTCATAAATTCTATTGATACGACTGTCACGATAAGCTCTTGAAATATTATACTCAGCGCTGAAACCATTACCACCATGTATCTGCACACCTTCATCAACTACAAAATCCAAAACTTCACTGCCAAAGACTTTTAGCATCGCACATTCAATAGCATATTCTTCGGCTGCTCCCAGTAATGCTTCATTAAAAGGTTTGCCAGCTGTAAGCAGTTCATGTTCTTTTTTGTCGATCCAATTTGCAGTACGATATAAGGCGCTTTCTCCAACAAAAATTTTAATCGCCATTTCAGCGAGCTTATGTTTGATAGCACCAAAATTTGCAATAGGTTGTTTGAATTGCTCTCTTGTTTTTGCATACTGCACTGAATCCGTTGCTGCTCTTTTCGAACCTCCCAATGCAGCAGCAGCCAATTTTAAACGACCAATATTTAAAATATTAAAGGCGATCTTATGTCCTTTACCAATTTCTCCTAATACATTTTCTACCGGTACTTTACAATCCTGGAAATATAATTGAACAGTTGATGAACCTTTGATCCCCATTTTATGTTCTTCAGGCCCTTGGGTAAATCCTTCCGTTCCTCTTTCAATAATAAAGCCCGTGAATTTATCCCCATCAACTTTTGCAAATACAGTATATACGTTGGCAAAACCACCATTTGTTATCCAGCACTTCTGTCCATTGATCAAATAAAACTTTCCATCATCGCTAAGTTTCGCGGAGGTTTTTGCGCCGAGTGCATCACTGCCGCTATTGGGTTCTGTTAATCCGTATGCCCCGGCCCATTCACCCGTAATGAGTTTCGGTATATATTTTTTCTTCTGTTCAGAAGTACCAAAATATAAAATAGGCAACGTGCCGATACCTGTATGCGCAGCGATCGCAACTGAAAAAGAATGACCAGCGCCGAGATACTCATTCACAATTGTTGATGTAACAAAATCTTTTCCTAATCCGCCATATTCTTCAGGAAAAGAAGTTAGCAGTAATCCTTGTTCACCAGCTTTTCTAACAAGGCCTTTCATCAACCCTGGTTCCAATGCATCGATGCGATCAAGTATTGGATAAACTTCTTTATCGAGAAACTGCTCACACATATCGCGGATCATCAATTGTTCTTCTGAAAAATTTTCAGGAATGAACACATCAAATGGTGAAGATTCTTTTATCAACCATTCACCACCTTTTAGTGCCGCTGCTTGTTTTACTTCAGTGCTCATAGTATTAAGTTTAAAAGTTTTGTAGGTTAATATTTATTTACCCAACTGAATTACTACTATCGTCGTCTCTTGCGTCGCACTCTTTTACTGCGGTAATTCTTTTCATCATATAATTCCACTTTTCATAACCCTTGTACTACCTAAGTCTCCCCTTTAGGGGGACAGGGGGTTCATTTCAAATTATCATAAACGATCTGCAATACTTCCTTACATACCTCGATCTTTTCCGGAGGCACAGTATCCAACGCTTCATTCAAAGTTTCTTCTGCCAGCTCCATTGTCTGTTCCTGCAACTTCTGCGCCTGCTTTGTCAAAAAGATCTTATTGATACGCCGGTCATTTTCTGATGCCACTCTTTTTACCAGGTTTAGTTTTTCCAGGTTATCAACTAACCTGGTTATACTCGGCTTATCACGAAAAGTAGCATTGCATAATTCCTGCTGACTGATCCCATCCTGTTTCCATAAGTGATATAAAACACTCCATTGCTCAATGGTCAGGTTCATAGCAGATGCATTGAATTTTTTTTGAAGCCTTCTGGCAATAGCGGTAGAAGCCTTGCCAGTGATAAAACTGTATAATTCGCCTTTCTTAAAATGGTTGTTTGACATATAGTTGTTTATACAACTATTCAAAGTTAGTAATAACGTTTATAAAGTCAAATTAAATTGCCGTAATTTTTGCCCCTCGTTTATTTGCTCTTTCCTCTTGTTACCATTGTTTATTTAGATTTGCTTTAACGCATGATCCTCCTTTATATAACCATTGGCCTGTTAATTTTCTATTCTATCCTGATCTTATTTTATCGTTCCGGCTGGCGGGAGCTAAAGCCATTTTCCCAAACTAACCATGAGGCTTCGCTGAAGATTTCCGTAATAATTCCAGCCAGGAATGAAGAAGAAAATATCGGCAATCTTTTGACTTCACTTGAAAACCAAACCTATCCTCCTCATCTTTTCGAAGTAATTGTTGTTGATGATGACTCCACAGATAATACTGTAACCGTAGTAAATAGTTATTCAGTTGCAAAACTTATAAAACTTGAATTTGATAATATTAATTCTTATAAAAAGAAAGCGATAGAAACAGGTGTAGCTGCTGCTTCGGGTGATTTGATCGTTACCACAGATGCAGATTGTATTGTACCAAAGAACTGGTTGAAAACAATTGCCTCTTTTAAAGAAAAAACGAATGCTGTTTTTATTGCTGCACCAGTTGTTCTGGAAAGCGAATCAAATCTTTTACAGGCATTTCAAGGTCTTGATTTTCTTGTATTGCAGGGAATTACTGCTGCATCTGTACAAAAGAGATTTCACAATATGTGCAACGGAGCCAATCTTGCATATGAAAGAAAAGCTTTTTTTGAAGTAAATGGTTTTACCGGCATAGATCATATCGCCTCCGGCGATGATATGTTATTAATGCAAAAAATAGCACAGCGTTTCCCTACTAAAGTTTCTTACCTCTTGTCGAAAGATACCATTGTTACTACCCAGGCAGCAAAAACATGGAAAGAATTTTTTAGCCAACGAATACGGTGGGCAAGTAAAGCGACAGATTATAATGATATAAAGATCTTCAGCACCTTATTTCTTGTTTACTTTTTTAATTGTGCGCTGTTAGCCTTATTCATATCCGGTTTCTGGTTGCATTTTTTATGGTTGGGCTTAAGTGTCATTCTCATTTTAAAAATTATTATTGAATTAACATTCATCTCCCCTGTTGCAAAATTTTACAATAAACAAAATTTAATAAAGTGGTTTCCCTTTTTCCAGCCAATGCATATTGTGTATACTGTTATTGCAGGCTGGCTTGGTGTCTTTGGAAGTTTTGAATGGAAAGGCCGGCGGGTAAAATAGTTTGGTTGTATCTTTCCCTCTCATGAGTATGGCGTCAACATCATCACAACAGGCTGCCTGGAAGCGTTTGAAAAAAAACAAAGGGGCAATTGCTGGTCTTATCATTATTATTCTTGCCATACTTACTGCGATCTTTTCTTATTTCATTGCACCTGATTCATCGCCATACGCAAACAGGATAATTCTTGAGATACGAAAACAAAAACCAGGTTTCAAAAAAACATTTTTAAAAATTCCAAAAGAAACAAATACAAAAAACGGATTCTTCAGTCACCTGTTATATGGAACTGATGATGAGTTTGAATTTATCCCGATCAATGGTTATCGTTCCATCAATAAAGATTCGATCGTTGCTTTAAAATATATTGATGATGGTGTGGAAGAAGAAAAAACCTTTGCGATAAATAAACTACCGGCATCATTTATTGTTACAAATAAATTTTGGTTAGGCACTGATAAGTTTGGTCGTGATATTTTAAGCCGCATCATCATTGGTACAAGAGTCAGTTTAAGTGTTGGACTCATCACAGTGATCATTTCCCTTTCAATTGGAGTATTGCTTGGTTCGTTGGCGGGTTATTTCCGGGGAAGAATCGATAATATCATTATGTGGCTCACCAATATAATTTGGAGTATTCCAACACTATTACTTGTGTTTGCGATCACTTTTGCATTAGGAAAAGGTTTTTGGCAAGTGTTTATTGCAGTTGGTTTAACTATGTGGGTGAATGTCGCCAGGTTAGTGCGTGGACAGGTTTTATCCATACGGGAATTGGAATATATTGAAGCAACAAGAGTTTTAGGATACTCACACTTCAGAACGATCTTTCGTCATATACTTCCAAATATCATGGGACCTGTTTTAGTAATTGCCGCCTCCAATTTTGCATCGGCAATTGTAATTGAAGCCGGTTTAAGTTTTTTGGGAGTAGGTGTGCAGCCTCCTCAACCAAGCTGGGGCCTGATGATAAAGGAGAATTATAGTTTTATAATTACACAAAACCCGATGCTTGCTTTGGCACCGGGTTTTGCTATTATGTTACTTGTTCTCGCTTTTAATTTATTGGGCAATGGTCTTCGTGATGCTTTAGATGTTCGTTAACTCATCATGGTTTTCTTGTATATCGATAAGAAAGCGTTACCGTATTAGTTGCTTTTGTTTTGGAAGTAACTGTTACCGTAGTCACGCATACAACACCTGTTGGAGTACCGGTTATAGTAAAGTTATTATTCGCTGCTGTAGAGGATTTTGATTCACTAAAAAAATTTGTACTTGATCCATCAGGTGCAGCCTTTACATCAATAGTGACACCTTGTGGAGGCATTGTCGATGTAATAGAAACTGTAAGTGGGAAATCAATTTGAGGTGCTGCAGGTTGAGTTGAACCTGCAGGCGGGTTCAATGTAACAACAAGGTTTGCTTCATCACCATTACCTCCTCCACCGCCGCCACCTTGTGAACAACTGCCGATACAGAAAATAATCGCGGGCACTATAAATAACTGTAATAACCTTTTCTTCATAAAACTATTTTAAACGAGAAACTAAGATAAGATTATTTTATGTACTGATAAAACGAAAACGATTCAGATGATTTTAATAGTTCGGTTAAAACTTTCTTCAAGCGAAATAAAAGTTTCTGTTCGTTCGATCCCTTTTATTTTTTGAAGCTCATCATGTAATACCGTTTTTAATTCATTTATATCCCGACATACAACTTCTGCAAACATGCTATAATTGCCGGTAGTATAATTTAAGCGTACGATCTGGGGCATTTTACCCAATTCTTTTGCCACCGCATCATACATGGAACTTTCCTTTAAGTAAATTCCTATAAAAGCTATCACATCAAAGCCAAGCTTTTTAAAGTCCACATTAAATCTTGTTCCTTTTACTACTCCGGCATCCTGTAATTTTTTTATGCGTACATGAATAGTGCCGGCAGAAACAAAAAAAAATTTTCCTAATTCAGCGTAAGAAACATTGGCGTCATTCATCATGTGGTGAATGATCTGGTGATCCAATTTGTCAAGATTTAATTTAGAAGTCGTTTCCATACCTTATTTTTTATTAAATTCAGTGGATTGCAAATTAATTGAATAATATCTAATTTTTTAAAATAATTGTTGAATATTTTGGAACGAAACAGTCAAACGGCTTACTTTTGTTCTATCAAGCTCTTTAAATAGCTGATCATACTGTGGGGTGATGAAAAGGCGTAAGCCCGGCAGACATGCCCTCTCGTCTCGGGGGTGGAGACAACAGGATAAACGGAAAGTAGAGCCGACGTTACCAATGGTAAGGCCGACCAGGGTTGACCACTAAACTTTGCTTTTCAGCTAACTGCTCCGTGGAGGTTCGATTCCTCCCCCTACAGCTATTATTTCTCTCATGTGATTGTTTGCCTTTCTGTTTATACAGAGAGGCTTTTTTCTTTCTGCTACCTTTGCCGCCCATGGGTCAAAAAAAACTTATTCGCTTTGCTGAATTAAAAACATTTTCCAATGTGCTTCAATATCCTGAAGACATGAAGGGAAAATGGAAAGAATTTTTTCATAACGATAATCCTGTTATACTTGAATTAGCATGCGGAAAAGGTGAATATGCAGTTGGACTTTGTCAATTGTATCCACAAAAAAATTTTATTGGTATTGATCAAAAAGGAAACCGGATCTGGGTAGGAGCAAAAAAAGCGTTGGCGCTTCACCTTAGCAATGTTGGTTTTCTCCGCATTCAAATTGATCGCATCACTGAATACTTTGCTCCCAATGAAGTTAATGAGATATGGATCACCTTTCCTGATCCGCAGTTAAGAACAGGCAAGGCAAAAAAAAGATTGACGCATCCAAAATTTTTGCGGCTTTATAAAGAATTTCTTGCACCAGATGGTTTTATACATTTAAAAACCGACAGTCCTAATTTGTATCGTTTTACAAAACTTATAATCGAAAAATACAATTGCACCATTATTAAAGACATCGATGATCTTTACAGTGATGAAAATATCAGCGATGAATTAAAAATTAAAACGCATTACGAATCATTGGATATTGCCAGAAGCAATCGAATACATTATTTAAAATTTTCATTGCCTGGAATTTTTCCTGGAATAGAAAAGGACAAAGAACTGCAGGAATTTTTAAAAGAATATGAATCAGTCTGAATTAATAGAAGGAGTTCATTTTTATATAAACGAAGATGGTTATATCGTTCTTACAGAAAAATACCATCTTGAAAAAGGATCTTGCTGTGGCATGGGTTGTTTGCATTGTCCTTATAAATACGAGAATGTACCGGAACCACGTCGCTCATTCTTACTATCATCAAAGGGCAAACAAACAAAATGATCCTCTCTCATCGTTGAAACGTTTTCTTGTGGCATAGAGTCTGCATTAGGGTATATAGAAACCCTGATCTATGAAAAAGATTTTTTTTGTGCTAATGATCCTGTTTACGGGAACTGAGGCGTTCAATCAGCAAAAGCAACTTAAAGACCTTATTGGTCGCTGGGAAATAGTAGGTGAGCAAAGTGACAGTGCCAGTCTTGAAATAATAGACAGCTCGACTATAATTCTAAATTATATGGGAGAAAGAAAAAAGATCATTGAATATAAGATCGATTTTCAAAGATCTCCTATCTGGTTTGATTTTTCTACCGGAGATAGTAGTTCAACCGTTATGGTTAAGAGTCTTTTGGAAGTAATGAACGACAGCATGATCAAATGGCAACTTTTTGTTGATGAAGACCGCACTGAACATTTTTCCTCAACCAAAGGTGAATTATTTTATTTGCGAAAAGCGAAGCCTGCTGCCATTACGGCAATGGTAAATAACTAAGTATCTCGTAAGAAATATTGGTTTTCTATCTTTACGAGATGCCAAAATTAAAATCAGTAAGACCATCTGGTAAAAAAGATGAAAGTTTTTTTGAGCTTGTTTATGAAGTAGCAAGACAGATCCCAAAAGGGAAAGTAACTTCTTACGGTGCTATTGCTGCCTGCCTTGGGACTAAATCATCAGCAAGAATGGTGGGATGGGCAATGAATGGGGCAGGAAGAGTAAAACCAAAAGTACCAGCACACCGTGTGGTCAATCGAATCGGATTATTAAGCGGCAAACATCATTTCTCTCCTCCGGGCAGCATGGAAAAACTTTTAAAGAAAGAAGGAATTAAAGTGAAAAATGATAAGATCATTGATTTCGAAAAACATTTTTGGGACCCGATAAAAGAAGTGGGCTTTTAATTATAATAAGGGCTTATCATAAAATAAACCACAACTCCAGTTACAGCCACATAAAACCAGATGGGCCAGGTGATCCTTGCAAGTTTTTTGTGTTTTGCAAATTCTCCTATCATAGAACGGTAAGCAGTAAATAAAATAAACGGAAGAATAATGGCTGCAAGTAATATATGTGTTCCTAAAATAAAATAATAGACATAACGGATATTTCCTTCGCCACCGAACTTTGTTTCCCCGGTAAATAAATGATGACAGATATAGCTGACTAAAAAAAGACAGGAAAGAATGATCGCCATGATCATTATTCTTTTATGCAAAAGATACTTTTTATTTTTTACCGCGATCAATGCAAACAACAATAAAACGGAAACAGTTGAGTTAATAGCCGCATTGATCTTTGCGAATATGTGTTCATCAAAACCAAGGTCAACATTCAACTTTACTTTTCCAAGTGCTACCACAGCTCCAAATACAATTACAGATAGCGTAATTATAAGAACTCTTGCCCTCGCATCATTTTTTTTCCAAACTGCAGGTAGCATAATTATTTAATCCTTGTTTTTCTTAATACAACTAAAAATATCCCCAGTCCAAGCAGGGTCAATAAAAAAACAACTCCAAGTAATTCAAGCTTACCATCAAAAAAACTTTTTTTCTTCTTGTCTTTCTCCAGCATGAGCAAAACAATGTCTTCTGAAAGTTTAATAAGGTCCTTTTCTTCTGTAGCGTGGTATGGCCGGGGATTTCCATATTCATCTCTTGGCATTCTTACTACCCTGTCCCTGTCGATCAGCACTATAATATCGGTATGAAAAAAACCCGTGTCCACGCCTTGCGGATCCTGAATGGAAAGGCTCATTTGATTCAATGAAAGATCATAGATAGTTTTTTTATCTCCTGTCAGTAACCACCAGTTATCAGGGTTTATTTGAAATCTATCCGCCCATTTTTTCAAATCAGTAACAGAATCTCTGTCGGGGTCAACACTAAAAGATAGAAACTGTACAAAGTCTGCCGTACGATCACCTACTTTTTCAGATTTCTTAATTGACTCCTGCAATTTTTTTATGTTCATGGTCATGCCAGGGCAAATAGTAGCGCAATGAGTAAAAAAGAAATTCGCTACAATAATTTTAGGAACAGTATCCCCACTTTCGGGATCAACTCTTACCATATCATGCAAGGAAACTTCATCTCCTTCCTGGTTAGTTAATTTAAAATCGGGGATCTTATGCCAAACAATTTCCTTTTCAATTTTGCCATTAACCACTTTTGAAATAGTAGAATCCTCATAAACCGGTTTTGGGATATGTACCGCATCTGTGCTCATTTGTTTTATAATGAAATAAGCTACCAGAGGAATCAGCAATGCCAGTATCAATGCATATAACGCTGTTTTATTCACTTCACCTTTTTTATATAAAAAACACTGTCCCGCCTGAGGCGGGACAGTTAGTTACTAATTATTTAAAATAAATATTATCAATGACCGCCACCGCTTTTTTGCTCTATCTTTTTTTCCTCAAAATGTTTGTCGTATGAGTTGCGGAGATTTTTATAAGAATTACCATCCCATAAAAAAGCTGCGATAAACCAGATGAACAACATCAACGGAACCACGACTGACATGATCATGTTTCTTATTTCATCGCCAAGATGCATGAACACTGATACGATGTAATATGCTTTGGCAAGTGTTAAGATACATACCATGCCCTTAAACATAAGGACAAGCAAATGACTTGGATCTGGTCCCTTATGAATTGTATAGATAGTTAAACCTATTCCCAACTCAATTACTGTTATAATTGAAAGAAGAATAGTTGTTTTTCTTACTCGTCTTTTAAATTCCTCATCAGAATGATGCTGCTGAGGAAAAGTCATTTCAGGTGAGATCGGTGTTTGTTGATGTACCATATCGCTGCTATTCAGTTATCGTTTATATATTAAATAAGATAAAAACAAAGGAATACAAATACCCAAACCAGGTCTACAAAGTGCCAGTACAAACCAGCTTTTTCAATCATCAGGTAATGACCGCGTCTGTCAAATACACCTTTCCATGTCATGATCAGCATTACAATGTTTATTATAACACCAGAAAATACGTGAAAGCCATGAAAGCCCGTAATGCCATAGAAATAACCGCCGAATGCAATAGGTCCTTTTTCACGAATATGTGTTTCAGCCAGGTCGACCATCCCTACTAATTTATCCTGTGGCATTTTCAATAGATCTGCCATGCTCATATCAGCATGATGTTCGTGTACCAAACTTGCAAGTACTTCATTTGAAGAATTTTTCAGTGCATTAGTAACATCAGTGCCTTCCACCAATCTACCCCAGGGATTACCACCCATTGTCTGACCAATCATTTCAATTTTTCCATCAGCCAACACCGCATGTTCGCCAGTGATCAGGTGATGCCATTCCCATGCCTGGCATCCAAGAAATGCAATACCGCCAAGGATCGTCCATAACAACCATTTTATAACTCCCTTCCTGTCTCCTTTATGTCCTGCATGAACCCCAAGCACCATAGTAACAGAACTGATGATGAGAATAAATGTCATTACACTCACAAAAGCAAGCGGGAGGTTCTTGTGTCCTGCACCCGGAAATGCATTAAACACCACATTCGGATCGGCCCAGAAGTTTTGTGAAAAACGAATGGAGCCATAAGAAATAAGGAATGCGCCAAAGGTGAAAGCATCACTCATCAAAAAATACCACATCATCAGTTTGCCGTATTCCAAGTTAAACGGACTTCTTCCTCCGTTCCACCATTTGACCTGTTGCGCTGTTTCGTTTGAAGACATGTTGATTACTTATAATTTACTTGTCAAAATATTTTATGCTCCCGGCGACATCAATAATTATCATCTTCTCTTGCGTCGCACTCTTGTACTTTCTGTTCGCTATTCGACATCCTTCCTTTCTCTATTTGTTACCCTGAGCAAAGCGAATGGCTATTTTATCAAAATAAAAAATACAAACAAATAGATCCAAAGAACATCTACAAAATGCCAGTATGTTGCCATCACCTCTATGCCTGTGCTTCCATAGATCTTTGTCTGACTAAAGAAGGCTTTGATCAACATCACTATTAATGCTATTGCTCCACCCAATACATGCAAAGCATGTAATCCAAAGATCACATACAAGAATTGTCCTGCACCTGCAACACCTTTAAATTGTATGCCGCTATTCCAAAGCTGCATAAATCCATTCCACTGCAATGCAATAAATGCAACTCCTAATATCATTGTCGCCACCATCAATTGACGGTAACGATTCATTTCTCTTTGTTTGAAAGAACGTAATGCCATTTGTATTGTAAGACTACTCAACAGGATGGCAGCTGTTGAATACCAAAACACTTGCGGTGTTTTCACTTCCGTAAAATTGGCCTGACCACTCTTAACAATATAAGCACTGGTCAGCCCTGCAAACATCATAATGATGCTGCCTATAGCTATCCACAACGTAAACTTATGTGGATGAATTTTTTGTTTTTGTTGCATACTCACCGCTTCCATATCACATTTTTATAATTTGTCACCTAATAAAGCAAATAATACTACCGGTAAATAAATATAGCTGCTGAACATCACTCTTCTCGCTGCTTTTATTTCCATTTCCCTGTGCAATCTTACACATTGCCACACCATTAAAAGATTGGCAACCGTAACAATGAAAAGACTTACCGTTCCGCTCATTCCAATGAAATAAGGAACAACTCCCATCGGCAACAGCAGCAACGAATAAATTACCGTTTGCAAAGCTGTAAATTTTGTTGGTCCACTTTCACTTGGCAAAAGTTTAAACCCCGCATGGCTATAATCTTTATAAGCGATCCAGCATATAGCCCAGAAATGAGGAAACTGCCACAAGAACTGGATACCAAACAAAACCCAGCCACCAACACCAAGTGTTTCATCACCGGCAGCCCAACCAATTAAGCAAGGCAAGGCACCGGGGAATGCGCCAACAAGCACCGCAACTGCATTTACTTTTTTTAACGGCGTATAAATAAACGCATATAAAAAAAGACTTAAGGCCGCAAGTCCTGCAGATGTCCAGTTGAAATAATATCCCAGGATAAAAATTCCAACTGCACCGGCAACAATGGCAAAGATCCATGCTTCAGTAACACTCATTCTTCCTGCTGCTACGGGCCTACTCGCTGTTCGCTTCATCATTGCATCTGTGTTTTTTTCCACTGCCTGGTTTATAGCATTTGCACTTCCTGTTACTAATAAGCCTCCGATGGCAAGTAATATGGTCATCTTTAAAGGATTTTCATATTTACTTTCTATCCCCGGTACTAATAAGTAAGCAAGCACACTGGAAAAAACCACCATGATGCTCAAAGAAAGCTTGATCAGCTTCAGGTAATCTTTTATTTTACTGCCAATATTTAAAGAACTACTACTATTATTATCACTCTTCATTTTATTACTCTTCTAAAGTCCCTTTAGGGGATCCAGGCTTAATGATCCGTGGTCTCATTAGGACCGACAGGCTCTGTTTGTGGAATAAATTCTCTTCCATCTTTACCATAATCATAAGCCCAGCGATGAACCTCAGGAATTTCACCCGGCCAGTTTCCATGACCCGGATTGATAGGTGTTGTCCATTCAAGAGTATTTGCGCCCCATGGATTTTGTGTTCTTACTTTTCTTCCTTTAAAAATTGAATAGAAGAAATTAAATACAAACATCAACTGCGCTGCAAACACGATTATAGAAACAACAGTGATCATTTTATTCAGATCATCAAATTTATTGAACGCATGCCAGTCTCTCAGATCAAGATAACGACGCGGCACGCCAGCCAAACCTTCATAGTGCATCGGCCAGAAAATAAGGTAAGCACCGACCATTGTTATCCAGAAATGGATATATCCAAGAGTATGGTTCAAATAGCGGCCAAACATTTTCGGGAACCAATGATAGATACCTGCATGCATTCCAAACATTGATGCCACACCCATAACAATATGGAAGTGTGCAACAACAAACTTTGTATCGTGCAAATGAATATCAATAGTTGAGTTTCCGAGGAACAAGCCAGTCAATCCACCAGAAATAAATAAGCTTACGAAACCAATTGCAAATAACATCCCGGGTGTAAAGCGGATATTACCACGCCATAATGTAGTAAGCCAGTTAAATACTTTAATAGCGGATGGTACGGCGATCAATAATGTTAACAATACAAAGAAAGCACCGAGAAAAGGATTCAATCCCGTTACAAACATATGATGCGCCCAAACCAGGAATGCAAGAATAGTGATCGCAAACAAAGAACCCACCATGGCCATATATCCGAAGATCGGCTTCCGGGAATTTACACTCAGAATTTCAGACACCATTCCCATTGCTGGTAACAAGATGATATAAACTTCAGGGTGACCAAGGAACCAGAATAAGTGCTGGAACAGAATCGCACTTCCTCCTTCATTTGGTAAAATTTGTCCCGCAACGTATATATCACTCAGGTAAAAGCTTGTTCCGAGATTTCTATCAAATAACAAAAGGATAGCACCTGAAAGAAGAACAGGGAAAGAAAGTACACCAAGGACCGCTGTGAAAAGAATAGCCCACATTGTGAGTGGCATTCTTGTCATGCTCATTCCTTTTGTACGCATATTTAAAATAGTTGCGATATAATTTAAACCACCAAGCAATGATGATACAATGAACATCGCCATACTTATCAACCATAGATCCATTCCTATTTTAGAACCTGAACTCGCCTGGTGTAATGCACTAAGTGGTGGATATACGGTCCATCCGCCCGCTGCAGGACCCGTATGAACAAATAAAGAAGAGAACATGATAACACTGGCGATAAAGAAAAACCAGTAAGAAAGCATATTAAGAAATGGAGAAGCCATATCTCTTGCTCCTATCTGAAGAGGAATTAAAAGATTGGCAAAGGTTCCGCTAAGACCAGCGGTCAGTACGAAAAACACAAGCACAGTTCCGTGAATGGTAACCAGTGCATAATAAAATTCTGGTTGTATCACACCGCCTGCTGCCCACTTACCAAAAAACGTTTCAAGTATTGGAAATGTTTGTTCGGGGAATCCAAGTTGTAAACGGAACAATACAGAAAATAATCCGCCAATGATCGCCCACACAATACCTGTGATCAAAAACTGTTTACCGATCGTTTTGTGATCCTGGCTAAAAATATATTTAGTGATAAATGTTTCTTTATGATGATGAACATGATGCTCATCATGATGTACATCATGATGGGTGATCACTTCCGCATGTCCATGCATATTTGCTTCGTTACTCATAGTTCACTTTTTTAAGACGTCCTGCTCCTGCGGGACTATCAAAAAATTAATTATTTATTTTGCGGCATTACTGCTGCATTGGTATTTACCGTATCTGCTATTGCTTTCAAAGCTTCCGGATCTTTCTCAGGATGGGCCAAATAAAATTTAGGCTTTTGCTTTGCCATCCACAGATCAAATTCTTCCTGTGATTCAACTATTATCGTTCCTCTCATTTTATAATGCCCCGCTCCGCACATCTGGTCGCATGAAATCTCATAAACAAAATCAGGATCGTCCATATCTTTTTTCATTTGTGCTGTTGTCTTCGTAGGTGTAAACCACATAGTAGTTGGTGTACCCGGAACAGCATCCATTTTCAACCGGAAATGCGTAAGACCTACATCATGAATTACATCTTTTGCATTAATAATAAGTCGCACCGGTTTATTAACTACAAGATGCATAGGATCACCAGGTGCGATATAGATATCATCCTTATTTGCAGAATCTTCCCATAATTGACCTAGCGGGTTATTTTCGCTTTCCCTAATTGCTTTGAAATATTTTTTGCCAAGCACTTTATCTTTTCCGGGGTAGCGAAACTCCCATTTGAATTGGCTTCCTGTTATTTCGATCTGCATTGCATTTGCTGGAGCTTCTCCTGTAATTCTGAACCAATAATATAAACCAAACCCTACCATCACTGTTAATACGATCGCAGGAACGGCGGTCCACAAAACCTCTAGTTTATTATTATGCGGATAGAAATATGCTTTTCTGTTATCTGACTCCTGGTATTTATAAGCAAACCAGAAAAGAACGATCTGTGTAATAACAAATACGATACCCGTGATCACCAATGTGATCTTAAGCATATTGTCAACATCATGTCCATGATCGGAAGCGGCTGAACCAAACTGCAAGATCTTTCCACCATATTTTTCATTACAATAATAAACACCTATCAAGCCGAGTATAAGAAACACAAGTAATAAAAACGCATTGATCTTATTCGTCTGCTTTCTTGATTTCTCCTCTCCACGCATCACTGCCACATACTCACTTGCTTTAGCTATCTGGAAGGTGATCAAAAAGCCAAGCAAGAGGATCAGTATAATGAAAGTCGTTTGCATATTCTTAGTTCAATTTATAATTATCAGCACTTAATAATTTCCAGTTTCAATTTTTATGTATGATGGATCACACTTTCTTTAAAGAACGGATGATTCTTCGGAACCAACGGATGTTTTGACAATGTTCTTCCAACGATCAGCATTATCAAACCCACAAATCCAAGACCAACTCCCAGGTCATATAACATCAACGGCACATGATCTTTTGAATTAGCAGGGTGCACCATTTGGAAAAAGTCAAGCCAGTGACCAAAAATGATCACCACTGCAAGAATGGTCATAGTCGTATAATTTCTTTTTGCTCCTCTCTTCATCAATAACAAAAGAGGTGCGATGAAATTGATAATGATATTTAAAAAGAAAATACCACGATAAGGCCCTTCTACTCTTGGCTCAAAATATTTTGTTTCTTCCGGCTGGTTACTATACCATATCAGCATATACTGGCTAAACCATAGGTAACACCAGAATACAGAGAATGCAAACATGAATTTTCCAATATCATGAAGATGCTCTTCATTGGTATATTCTAAGTAGCCTTTATTTTTCAGGTAAATAACAAACAAAGCGATCAGGGCTACACCAGATACAAATGTGCTTGCGAAAGTGTACCAGCTATACATAGTGCTGTACCAATGTGCATCAATGCTCATCAGCCACAGCCATGGAATGGTTGACATAACCGTAAGCGCAAAAACAAGAAGAAACAATGCAGACCATACAGTATTTTTCCATTGAAATATCTTTCCTTCTTCAACACTCATCTTCCTTTCATCGGTGCTTAAAGACAGATTCCTCATCTTTTTACCTAATAAAGACCAAAGCGTAATTGTCAATACTGTCCAAACGGTAAAAAATGTCTTATTTAAAAACCCTGATTTATGTTTTAAAATATCATCAAGATGATCTTCGGGTGCTGCCCAATGATAAATAGCATGGTCATTACCAAAAACGATCGCTAATAAAATTACTCCGCAAATAACACCAATAACAGGTACCGCTGAAGCAATTGCCTCTGACACTCTTCTGAAACTTGTTGTCCAGCCACCCCAGGCAAGAATAGTAGCGCAAAGGAAAAACATTGCTGCATTCACCACCAATAAAAAGAATACACTGTTTTGCAAAAGGCTTCCCCAAAATCTTGCTCTTTCATGTTCGCTATTACTTGCACCATGTGTTACATAAAGCAAAATGACAGATATAATACCGACTGCGATCAGTGCATACGACCACAGACTGTATCTTTTTGGTATTTCAAATTTTTCACGAATAGTCATCAGTTTACCTTTTATTATTCTTCAATAAAACTTTTTATTTCTTAGCACTTGCTGAGCTATCAGCAGCTGCGGGTTTACTATTTGCTAAACTCTGTTTTCCTTTTATATAGTGAATGATCATCCAACGTTGCTTTGTGCTCAACTGCGATGCATAACTGCCCATTGCATTTTTTCCATAAGTAACAGAATAAAACATTTGCCCGTCTGGCATTTTTGAAACAACAGGGTCAGCTATCAAATTTTTGGGTGCCGCGCCATACGGACCATTACCTCCATTAAATAATGGACCATTACCATCTAATTTTTCGCCATGACAAATACCACAATTAACAAGATATAATCTTGCTGCTTCAATTGAATCAACTGCATTCAATGCAGGTAAAGGATTAGGAACATTCGCAGATGCCTTATAATTGGTTGCAGTAGTATCTCCTATTTTATCCATTGTCAATGGGAAAGCTGGCATATCTTCTCTTGCAACTGTTCCTGTCACGGGCATCCTGTCGTAATAGATCTTTCCACCTCTCTCTAATGTATCACCTGTAAATTTTGATGAATCCAAAGCAGCATAAGTTTCATAAGCCCTGCTATAGGCCATGTCCGGCATATAAGCACGTCCGGTACTTCCATTATCCCTGCAACTGCTCAACAGCATGCCTACCGTAACAATTCCTGTAATTATTGCAATTTTTTTCATCATGAATTTTTTATTCATTTATGCTGCTACTTCTTCTTTTTTCTTTTCAAGAATTTGTTCTTTATCATAACGGCCAAGCCACCAACGAGCTTCTTTACGATCTACTTTCACATCTTTTGCTCCAAGACTTTGTAAAAAGGATACTGCCTCTGCGTCATTTGTTTTATCTGTGCACTCTAATGCCATTAAGAAAATATCATCAGTTGATCTTAAATTAAAATGATCCTTTTTTACAAATGGCGCCAATTGGCACAGGTAACAAAAAGTAAGTACCATACCAACAGCAGAAAACAATACTGTTAACTCGAATGTGATAGGTATCCAGGCGGGTAATGAGAAAAATGGTTTACCACCAAAATTCAGTGGCCAATCATACGTCAACGCCCATGAAATAAATCCTAATGCTGTAGATGTACCGGTAATTGCATAAAGAAAACCGGCAGTATGCAAACTCGTATCACGAAGACCCATTGCCTTATCCAATCCGTGAATAGGAAATGGCGTGAACACATCGTGAATTTTGTATCCAGCCTTGCGAACTTTTTTCACAGCAGGAAACAGCACCGCCTCATCATCAAAGCTGCCTACTACATATTTTTTTATTGCCATAATACCCCAAACCCCTAAAGGGGCTTTTAGACTCCGAAATATCAACCACACATTACTGATTCGTAAATCACCATTCCGGAATTAATTATTAAATATTATTATAAGAACTGTTTCAAAAAATTATACACTTCCACCTAAGTTCCCCCTTTAGGGGGACAGGGGGTTATGCCCCATGATCATGAGAATGCTCTTCAGCAAACTCGACATTTGGCTGTACTTCCAGTTTATCCATCCTGTCTTTTTGTACGTCACCGCTCCTCTTCAATATATGTTTGATCTCCGCCAATGCAATTACCGGGAAGAATTTTGAGAATAAGAAATAGCAGGTAAAGAACAAACCAAATGTTCCCAAGTAAAATCCTACTTCCCAAATTGTCGGTCTGTAATAAGTGGACCATGACGATGGCAGGTAATCACGATATACAGACGTAACGATGATCACAAAACGTTCGAACCACATACCCACGTTCACAAGTATTGACATAAAGAAAGTAACCAACAGGTTCCTTCTCATTTTTCTTATCCAGAAGATCTGTGGCGATAATACGTTACACCCCATCATGATCCAATAGCTCCATCCAAGAGGACTATTTACATTCACCCGGTTTTGGGCAAATGCAAACCATTCGTATTCGTTAGCGCCATACCATGCAATAAACAACTCCGTGAGATAGGCTATTCCGACAATTGAGCCGGTAAGAATAATGATCTTATTCATCACATCAATATGCTCAATAGTTATATATTCTTCCAACCCCAATACTTTTCTTGTTACTACCAACAGCGTTTGCACCATTGCAAATCCGGAAAAGATAGCTCCAGCAACAAAGTAAGGAGGGAAGATAGTTGTGTGCCATCCGGGAACGACCGAAGTGGCGAAGTCAAAAGATACTATCGTATGCACTGACAATACAAGCGGTGTAGCCAACCCTGCCAATACCAATGAAAGTGCTTCGTGTCTTTGCCAGTGTTTTGTACTTCCTGTCCAACCAAATGCCGCCACACCATAAAACATTTTTCTCCATTTCTTTTTTGCACGGTCACGAAGAGTTGCTACGTCAGGGATCAAACCACTATACCAGAATAAAAGTGAAACGGTAAAATATGTTGAGATGGCAAATACGTCCCAAAGAAGCGGTGAGTTAAAATTTACCCATAACGGACCTCTTGTGTTTGGATAAGGTAACACGAAGAATGCATCCCATACACGACCCATGTGCCAGATAGGGAATTGACCAGCACATATTACCGCAAAAATTGTCATCGCTTCTGCCGCACGATTCACACCTGTTCTCCAACCCTGGCGGAACAATAACAAGATCGCAGAGATCAAGGTTCCGGCGTGACCAATACCGATCCACCAAACGAAATTGGTAATGTCATATCCCCAACCAACTGTTTTATTCAGATTCCATTGGCCTGTACCATATATCACTTCCATCGTCACAGACAGAATACCGAAACATAAAAATATTACAGAAACAATAAAGCCTATCCACCATGCACGACTTGGCTTTGCTTCCACAGGGCGGCAGATATCTTCTGATATCTGGTGATAATCTTTCCCTCCATCAACCAGTGGCGGTCTTATCTGTGATTCGTATCTGATTAATCCCATAATCTTTTAGCTTTTATCCGCCGAAGGCGGACTTTACTGTTAGCTTTTTATTATTTAGTCAACTACCTGTTCTCTATTCTACTTCTGTTGCGTCGCACTCTTGTACTTTCATACCTCTACTCAACATTCTTAATGCGCTGCTTCTGTTTTCTTTTCTTCAGTCGTTGCTTCAGTTGCATGATTTTCAGTCGCCACATGTTCTTTTATCTTGCTTTCAATCATCTCGTTTGTGTTCCTGATCTTGGCCAGGTAGTTCACATTCGGCAAAGTGTGTACCTGCTCGATCACATAGAAAAGACGATCATCATTTTCTGCTCTTGTCTTCACAACTTTACTTTCTTTATCATGAACATTCCCAAATACGATCGCTTCAGTAGGACAAGCCTGCATACATGCAGTCTTTGCTTTTCCATCTGCCAAAGTAGTATTTGCTTTCTTTGCGTCTAATTTTGCTTCCTGTAAACGCTGTACGCAGAAAGAACATTTTTCCATCACACCTCTTGAACGAACCGTAACATCAGGATTCAACACCATTCTTGTAAGATCATCGTTCATGTGTTCAACTACAGGATCAAGTTTACCAACCAATTGTTGATCACGGTTATTCGGAAAACTATCTGCACCAGTATAATCGGCCCAATTGAAACGACGAACTTTATAAGGACAGTTGTTGGCACAATATCTTGTACCAATACAACGGTTATATGCCATTTGATTCAACCCTTCACTGCTATGATTGGTAGCGGCAACAGGGCACACATTCTCACAGGGAGCATTATCACAATGCTGACACATCATTGGCTGAAACACCACTGCTTTTACATCATCAGGGTTTTCTTTATTGGTTACAAAATAGCGGTCGATACGTAACCAATGCATGTCGTGATAACGTGCCACTTCTCTTTTACCAACAACAGGTACATTATTCTCAGCATGACAAGCAACAACACATGCACCACAAGCTGTACAGCTATTCATATCAACGCTCATTCCCCATTTCAATCCTGGCTGAATATGATCAGGATAAATAGTCGATTCTGTACGGAAGTCGCCTGTTTTAGGAGCAAAGTCAGCGGCAAGTTCCTCGCGGAATCTTTTGAACTGCTTACGATCGTGTACAAAAGAAGCCAATGAAGTTTCCTTCACCACTTCACTTCTGTTCTCATATGAATTGTGAACCTGTGATTGTGCAACCCGATAGGTTTTGTTTGCATTCGCTACAGTTACATCAGGCGAATAATTATCCCGTGTTGTTGCGTTTGAAGAGGAAAAACCATATACATTCTTACCTACTTCGCCTGCTGCTTTTCCTAAATTCTTACTTCTGCCATATCCAACTGCAATTGCAATTGTATCCTTATCCATTCCCGGAATGATCATCACAGGAAGTTCAACACTTTTACCGCCAACTGTAACTGTTACAACAGGTTTTTCCGGATAATATTCGTAACTATTAATGTGTCTTTCAGAGCCGCCGATCAGGTCAACACCAACAATTTCTTTTGCAAGTGGCATGCTCATCATTACATAATTGTCCCATGTAGCTTTTGTTATTGGATCAGGTAATTCCTGTAGCCATGGATTGGTTCCTTGTTTACCTGTGCCAATAGAAACTTTTTGATAAAGTACTAATTCAACCTTTCCACCTTTTTTTATTCCCGAGATCGCAGCTACAGCCTCTTGCACAGATGCTCCATTAAATGAACCCGGAGAAGGAGCTGTAGTTGCCTGTATTGTTACTACAGGAGGTTTAGCTCCTGTACTGTCTTTAGTATTTATTGATGTGGCTGTTAATGACTTTGCATTTCCATCGATTACGCCTCTTTGAAGCGCCGTATCAAATGCAGTTTTAGAGCCAAGCTTTGTTTCCCAATAATTCTTAAAATATGTTTCGTAATCAGTATTGTTACCGCTCCATTTTAATAATGAAGTTTGAAAGGCTCTTGTTTTGAAAAGTGGATGAATAGTTGGTTGGATAAAACTTGTATAGCCTGTTTTTGGTTCAGCATCACCCCAGCTTTCCAGGAAATGATGAGCAGGGATCACGTAATCACAATGCTCTGTAGTTTCATCAAGATATTCGTTGAAAGAGATCTTTGTTTTCACTTTTGCCAAAGCAGCATTGAATTTATCTGCTGCATGATAATTATATGATGGATTAGCACCATAGATCATTATTGCACCAACCTGCCCGGCATTCATTTGATCAATGAGATCACTTAAATCTTTATCAACACCCAGGCGATAGTTTAATGTAGTTGACCAATCAATTGTAGAACCATACGCACCGATCGCATTGTTGATCGCATTTACAACTGTCTGCACATTTACATCATTACTTCCACTTACTACAACTGCTGCGCCTTTGTTTGCCATTAATTCAGTGGCCGCTTTTGTAATTCCTGCTTTTACTTTATCGCTTAAAGCAGTTGTTGCCGCATTACCTGCAATAGCAGCGAGTAAAGCTGATGCAATAGCACCTGCTTCAGATGGACGATGAGTAAATCTTTCATCTGCATTTGCCCCAGTCATGCTCATAAAGCTTTCAAACTGCAAATGCCTGCTCATTTCAGATGCACCGTCTTTTAATTTTCTTGTTTGGGAATATTGACGGGCAAACTCAACAGGACTTAACCATGTACCCAAAAAATCAGCGCCAAGACTTACAATTATTTTTGCTTTTGCAAGATTGTAAGATGGAATTGCTCTTTTCCCAAATGTTGCTTCATTAGCCATCAGCATTCCGCTGAAGGAATCAGCATCATACTGCACATGTTTTAATCCCGGGTATTTAGTAATAATTTCTTTTGTAGTAATTGAAGTGATAGTGCTTGTCAGCAAGACAGCATTTGTAACACCTGCATCACCTATCATTTTATCAAGCTGCTCGAAAGTTGGCACCTCTTCAAACTTATCGCCAACTTTTCTTTTTGGATGAGTCAGCCTGTTTGTATCATAAAGATCAAGAACAGAAGCTTGTGCTCTTGCTGATGTTCCTCCTCCTGTATAAGTACATTCATTATTGCCTTCGATCTTTATTGGGCGACCATCTCTTACTTTAGCAAGTATTGGCAACACATCACCATCCTGAACATAAGTTGTTGCATAATATTTTGAAACTCCCGGAACAATATCAGCTGGTTTATTGGCAAAAGGAATTGCTTTTCTTACCGGCGTTTTACAACCAGCAGCAATAGCAGCGGCAGCAGTGCTGAATCCAAGATATTTCAGAAAGTCGCGACGTGGGGCGGTAGCATCCAGCCAGCCTTTATTATTTCTATCTTCAAAAGGAAGGTCCTCCTGGAACTCATTCTCCATTTTCTTTGCTAGCTCTTCACTTCCTTTCAGCTCGCCGAAACTTTGCCAATATTTATTATCGCTCATATAGTTGAATGTGAAAATTTGAAACCCGAAATTTTTATCGATCAATAAGTCAGATCAGTAATGACATTTTTGACACTCTAAACCGCCGATATCTTTTACAGTTACGCTATCCATCTTACCGCTCTTGATATCATTATGGAATTTCTCGTATATGCTATAAAATTTATTTCCTGTGGCTTTGCCTGCACTATCTGTTTTATAAAAATCAACTTTTGTATTACGATGACAGTTAATACACCAGCCCATGCTTAATTCTGAAAATTGGTACACTTCATCCATGTTTGTGATCTCACCATGACAAGACTGGCATTGTACTTTACCCGCTTTTATATGCTGAGAGTGGTTGAAATAAACATGATCAGGCAGGTTATGAATTTTAGTCCAGGTAATAGGTTTTGCTTTTGAAGGATCCCATGCGGCTGCATTCTTTGGATCAAAGCCAGCAAAGCTGTATAATTTTTGGATCTCTCTTGTTCCGTCTACTTTGGTACCATCTGCTCTTGTTAATTCGGGCCCTTTCGTGTACTCATTAATTGTTTTATGGCAATTCATACAAACATTCACGGATGGAATTGCTGCATGTTTGCTATCCATAGCAGCGCCATGACAATACAAACAATTTATCTGGTTGATACCTGCATGTACTTTATGAGAATAGAAGATCGGTTGCGTTGGTTCATAATGCTTTTGTCTGCCAAAATCTATTAAGGCATTGGCTGTATAATAACCGCCAACAATAAAAAGAACAATTGAGAAGATGGCTATGTAAACTTTATTCTTATAAAACGGAACTGGCTCTGGACGAAGGATACCTTCATGGTCATCACTGAGTTTTTTCAAATTGCTATTAACCTGCATAAGGATGAGAGCAATAAGGGCCATGATCAATGAAATGATGCCGAATATTAATGCGCCATGGCCTTCTCCTTCCGGATTACCACCGCCATCTTTTACGGTAACTGGAATGGTCCACTCATTTACATATTTAATAACTGCATCAAGTTCCGGATCTGTGATTTGGCCCTCAAAAACCTGCATTGACGTTGGCTTCAAATTTACAGCTTCGATTGCTCTTGGAATTCCTGCTTTTACGGCATTCTGCCAATTCCTGATCCAAATGTGAAGTGCTTTCGTGTCTCCACCCCACCTGTCAACAACACCTTGTAAGTTAGGTCCTGTTGCCCCATCATTACCCATTGTATGACAACTTGCACATTTAGCTATGAATATAGCTTTACCATCCTGCGCATTGATTTTTGAAAAGGAAAAAACAAAAAAAGTAACTAGAAGTAATATTCTTGTTGGAGTGAAATACTTATATGGGATCATAGAAGCAATTAGATCTAAAGAATGTGGATAAAATCTCTTAACCGGCTGCAAAAATAAGTCATGAAGGCAACAAAAGTTCAACACGTTTAAATTTTTTTTGATCCGCTTCCAGACTGCGTTTCATCGGATTTGAATGTTGTTCTTTATAAAGCTGATTAAACAATGTCACTATTCTGTCAACCTTTGACAAACAAATTTTTTTTTGTTATTAATGATATTTCTTTTATCCGATTTTTGTCAGAATAACTTTATTCATATTGATCGTAACAAAAAATTTTGTGCATGTTTGAGAAATTAAGACAAAAATGGAAAGTAAACGTTTTTCAATTAGTGCTGATTCTTTGCACATTTGCGATCGGTGGCAGTTTGACAGGTTATGCTGCAAAAAAAATAATGAATGCGCTTTCAATTGAAGCAGATTGGCTTTGGACTATCATTTATATACTTCTTGTTACCTTGATCTGGCCCATGATGGTTTTAATTATCAGCCTTCCTTTTGGGCAATTCAGGTTTTTCTATAACTATACCCGTAAACTTGGGCAGAGAATTGGGTTATTGAAACCGGGGAAAGTCAACAATCAAAACTAAAAGTCAAAAGCCGGAATGGTGGCTCTTACGTTTGGGAGCTTAGAATCCTTACTTCATTTTAGCCAACTCAGTTTCAGCGGCAATATATCCAAAGCTGCTCCATTGATTGCCAGCCACTACTTTTTCAAACAAATCCTTTGCTTTTCCCTTATCTCCTTTTAATTGATAATAGGTACCAAGGCCAAAACCCACTGTCGCGTTACTGACTGTTTGCTGGTTTTTAATTTTTTCAACCAGCTTGCTATCATCCCCGGATTGATACATTAATAATATATCATAGTAATCCCGATTGTCTATAATTTCCATATCCTTTGTCACATCCAGTAAATGGTGATCCGCATCTTTTGACCTCCCCATTTTGCGCAGTACAATATTTATCCAGTTTAATGTGGCGACTTTCATATCATCATTATCTGCAATGTCAAGACATTTTTCCCATGCAAGCAATGCCTGCCGGTTATCTCCTTTCAGATAATAAGCCAGGCCAAGGTGGTAATATATATTAGTATGCAATGAGCTTGTCGGAAAGTTTTTTTCATTAGGAATTCCGTCTTCTTCTATTTCGTCTATCTGGTCCTTTATAAGATCAATTGCTTTTTTAAGATCAGCGATCGCATTATCATAGCAGCGTAAAGTGATATAGCGATGCCCCCTGTGGCGGTAAAATCTTGCATTGTCTGGATGAAGGTTTATCCCTTTTGTATAAATAGCTATTGCTTCTTTATAATATCCCAGGTAAGCAAGGCGGCGACCATACCATATTATATGATCATCATTAAGGCTATCGGCTTTATACTTTTTTTCGGCGGATCTCATGTTAGCCTCAAAAACTTTTTTTAATGAGTCGGTAAGGGAAGGAGCGGGGTATTGTTTGTCTTCGCAGTTTTGTTTTTGCGCAAAACTGATATTGCTCATTACTGCAAATAAAAATGGCAGAATAAATTTTCTCATACCGAAAAGTTACAACTTTGCGCCGGTGAAAAAATTAAGGATGAAACAAATTGCTATTTTTTCTTCGGGAACTGGATCTAATGCAAAAAAGATAATCGATCACCTGCTATCAAAGGAAAAAAGTAATTCTACGCCAGTTGTAAGTTTGATCGTTTGCAATAAACCCGAGGCCGGCGTTTTAAAAATTGCCGCAGAAAATAATATCCCGGTTTTGCTGATTGAAAAGGAAAAATTTTTTCGCGGCAATGCTTACATAGATGAACTTAAGGCTGCAAATATTGACTTTATAGTCCTCGCCGGTTTTTTGTGGAAGATACCAGATGCATTAATAAAAGCATTTCGCCGAAAAATGATCAATATCCACCCGGCTCTTTTACCAAAATATGGTGGTAAGGGGATGTACGGAAACTTCGTACATGAAGCCGTGATCGTCAATAAGGAAAAGGAAAGCGGCGTTACCATTCACTATGTAGATGAGGTTTATGATCACGGGCAGATCATTTTGCAGGCAACCTGCCTTGTTTCAGACGATGATACGCCTGAAACACTGGCAAAAAAAGTACAGGTGCTGGAACACAGGCATTTTCCCGCCGCCGTTTCATTACTTGCTACACTTTAGATTACTATTTGCATTTTCTTTTGTTACTTGCCGTGCTTGAGAAAATTTTCAGTCTATATTATAATAATTGCCTGTTGCTTTGCTTCAAAGGCCAGTGCCCAGTCTTTTAAATTGAGAGGCACTGTTTATGACAGTACTAAAACTTACCCGGTCATTTCTGTAAGCGTTTTAACTTCTGCGGGTAAAGGAACTGTAACAGATATATATGGTCATTACGAGATAGATGTAACTGAAACGGATTCGGTTTGGTTCAGCTACTTAAATAAGCCTACTATTAAATATGTTGTTGGAAAGATCCCCGATGCCTCGCATTTTGATATTGCCATACATATTAATGTGCCTATGCTAAAAGAAGTGATCGTGAAACAACGTAATTACAAAATGGATTCTATTCAAAATCGTATTGATTATGCAAAGGCTTTTGACTGGCAAAAACCAAGACTGGAAGGGATCTCGAGTGGAGACTTGGGTTCCGCTGCAGGTTTTGATCTTGATGCGATCATCCACATGTTCCAATTCAGAAAAAATAAAAGCAATGAAGCTTTCAGAGAAAGGTTATTAGCGGAAGAAAGAGAGAAATTTATTGATCATCGTTTTAATAAAGCACTTGTGTTGCGATTAACAGGATTGATCGGTGATGCAAGAGATAGTTTTATGCAAAGTTGCCGGCCCTCTTATGAGATCTGCATGTACGTCGGTGAATATGATTTTCAATACTACATTAAAAAATGCTATGAAGCTTATAAGCTTAAGAAAAGCGAAGGTTGGTTAAGAAAAGAAAATTAACTTACTGTCGTTTTTAAACGAAACTGCTTTATGAGTAATAAGCTTCACAATGAACTTAAGAAAGAGTTTCAGCTCGAACGGCTAATCCTTTTTAGTGACGCTGTGTTTGCGATTGCGATTACTTTATTAGTCATTGAAATAAAGATCCCCGAAATACATGAAAAACCAGTAACAGATAATGCTGTTTTACATAAACTTGCCGAGCTCATTCCAAAATTTGTTGGCTTTCTTGTCAGTTTTTTATTGATCGGTCAATACTGGATCGTTCATCACAGGATGTTCAGCTTCGTTATCAATTTCACTGACCGGCTCATCTGGCTGAATATTTTGTTTTTATTCGCTATTGCATTAATGCCATTCAGCACTGGTTTTTATAGCGAATATGTTTTAAGAGGTGTGGTAACACCGGTCATTTTTTACACGGGTAATATTGCTTTGCTTGGCCTTGCAAATTTTTTAATGTGGAGATACTTAAGCAATCAGAAAAATAATTTAACCGAAAACCTGACACCAGCCTTAGCAAAATATTTTTCATTAAGAGCATTAACGGTACCTGTAATATTTGTCATCTTCTCCTTTGTTTATTTATATAATCCAACGATCGCATTCTTCATACCGATACTTATTCCTTTTATCCTGCGTCTTATCTTTAATCCTATGAAGAAAAAAATTACTAACCCAGGCAATTAAAATAAAAAACATGAAGCTTGTTATTTTATCTGTTGTTTTCCTGTTTTCTTTTTTTATTAATTCATTTTCCCAAATTGTTCTGCAATCAGTCAATCCTGAAACACAAGGCATATCATCTGGAAGGCTAAAACAGATCGATGCAAATATCAATCAATGGATAAAAGAAGGACAACTGAACGGCGCTACTGCTATCATTCTCCGCAATGGGAAAATAGTTTATCATAAAGCGTTTGGCTTTGCCGGTGAAAATGTTCCGATGAAAATAGGTAATATTTTCCGTATTGCTTCTATGACAAAACCGATCATCAGTGTTGCTGCAATGATGCTATATGAAGAAGGAAAATTTTTACTGACAGACCCAATCTCAAAATTTATTCCTGAGTTTAAAAATCCTGTTGTTCTTGATAAATACAATGCAGCCGACACAACATACACAACAGTTCCTGCAAAAAGAGAAATTACTATGCGGGATATTTTATCGCAAACTTCCGGAATTGGTTATGCGCAAATAGGCTCAGCCACTTCCAATGCGATCTATTATAAAAATAAAATAAATGGAGGCATTGGTACGCCGTATTCCACATTGAAAGATGTGATTCCAAGACTTGCTAAGCTTCCTTTGTTTGCACAACCCGGTGAGGAATTTTATTATGGATTAAATACCGATGTACTTGGTTATTTGATCGAAGTGATCAGCGGCATGCCGTTAGATAAATATTTACAGCAAAAAATATTTCAGCCACTTGGCATGAAAGACACTTATTTCTTTTTGCCAAAAGAAAAACAAGCAAGACTTGTCTCGCTATATTCCCAGGGTAATAACAAGATGAGCATACAGGATTCATTGATAAGTTTGAACGGAACTTTTTCAAGAGATTTTCCAAAAACAACTAATGGAACTTATTTTTCAGGAGGGGCGGGATTAAATTCAACAGCTTATGATTATGCTTTATTTGGTCAAATGCTTTTAAATGGCGGTGAATTAAATGGGAAAAAGATCTTATCTCCTGCCACCGTTCAGATAATGGTATCAAACCAGATCGGTGAGTTGTTGATGTGGGGCGATGCAAATAAACCAAGAAGATTCGGTTTGGGTTTTGGTATTCTTACTGATAATGCAGAAAGAATTTTGATGATACCTGCGGGTTCATATGGTTGGGATGGAATGTTTGCTTCGCATTATTGGACCGATCCTAAAAATAAAATGGTAGTGGTTTTTATGCGGAACATCTGGCCAACCGAACATTGGGATTATGGGGATAGGATAAAACCACTTATTTACCAGGCTTTGAAATGAATGAAAGCTATGAGTTGTAGGCTTTGAGCTAGAAACATTGAACTTCAAACAACAAACAATAAAATGGAAGCACATGCACATACTCATACTGAAAGAAAAAAATGGACACATTATTTCTGGGAGTTCTTTATGCTTTTCCTTGCTGTTACACTTGGCTTTCTGGTGGAAAATCAGCGTGAGCATTATATAGAACACCAGCGGGAAAAAAAATTTGCCGCTTTACTATATGAAGATCTCAAAAAAGATACTCTTTTTATAAACCGCATCATTGATATAAAAGAATGGCGCAATGGTAAAATTGATAGCTTGTTTTATTTTTTATCACAACCTACCCTGCAAGAAAATGCAACTGCTATCTATTATTATACCCAGTTTCTGGATATTGATCTCCCTTTTAAACCGAATGATGCCACTATTCAGCAACTCCGCAGTTCGGGGAGCTTAAGATATTTTAGCAATCTAAAACTATACAATGAGATCAGCGTATACTATTCTGATTGCTCATTCTATATAGACCGTGAAGAAGAAGGTGTAAATAATACAATGCTTTTGTCAGTCACACCAAAACTTTTTAACGCCCAAAAAATGTATTCATTTCTAAAAGTTACTGCTGATATTAAAGATGCGGTCCATTATCCTACAGGAAAAATGGAACTCCTTACTACTGAAAGCAAAACCATCAATGAATTATTAATGTATGCAAAAAAGATAAAGAAAAGTAATGATGTTGCATTAATGTTGCTGAAAGGGTTTATAGTCCAGGAATTAAAAACATTGATGGAAGAATTAAAAAAAGAATATAAATTGAAATAAAGTTTATGGAACAAACAACTCTCGGTATTGGAACAAGATTGCAACATACGCAATACGGTCCCGGTGTGATCGTTGGCATTCGCTACGCTACTTATCTTATTTCTTTTATCAATCATGGTCTAAAAGAAATTGATAAAACAGATAATAAATTGGATGAGATCATTCCCGAAAATGTAACGGAAGAAATAGAAACGCATTCTGATATTGAAAAGTCTTTACTGAAAATTTTAAGATTGTGGGGCGGCATCAATGAAAATGTTCCGTTAGGTGATCGCTGGCAGCATGGGATGATGCTTTTACAGCCTGCCGATAAAAGTTTGAAGCCAAAAGAAATTCCTATTGAAGATTTCTTTCATAAGATCGTAATGTTGCGTGACAGGCTAAGAGTATTAGAGCAAAATATCAATAGCAATAAAAAATTAAGTGATGAAGACAAAGTAGGAATGCAGCAATACGTTACCCGTTGCTATGGTTCATTGACCACTTTTAATGTATTGTTCAAAAACAAAGAACATTGGTTTGTGGGAGATAAAGGAAGTAACGATTAAACCCTTACATCATGCAATTATTTTCACGATTTTTAATTATTTGTTTTTTTATCTTTCAATCATCATTTGCTTTTTCACAAAATGAAAAGCTGAACATTACGGCGGTTGCAGATACAGGAAGATTTTTTACATCCTTCGACAGAACGAAAATTTATTATGAAGTAAGAGGATTAGGCGATGCAGTTGTACTTGTTCATGGTTTTATAGTGAATGGTCAATCCTGGAAGAGAACGGAATTATATAAAAACCTGCTTGAAGAAGGTTATAAAGTGATCATTCTTGATCAGCGTGGTAATGGTTTCTCAGACAAGCCGCATGATTCAACAGCTTATGATAATGATGCCGAAGCAAAAGACATCATGGCCTTGATGAAATTACTTAAGATAAAAAAGTACAGCGCTGTTGGCTATTCAAGAGGTTCTATCATTGTCTCACGATTATTAGTATTGGATAAAAAAATTAAAAAAGGAGTGATGGGAGGAATGGGGGCAGAGTTTACCAATCCTCAATGGCCGCGACGAATTATGTTTTATAAAGCGTTAAGTGGTGAACCAGTTCCGGAGCTTGCGGCAATGGTGGAGAATGTAAAGAAACAAGGGCTTGATCAGCAGGCATTGGCATATTTGCAAAGATCACAGCCATCAACAAGTAAAGATGAGTTGGGAAAAATAAAACAACCTGTATTGATCATCTGCGGCGATAAAGATTCTGATAATGGTTCCGCAAAAGAATTAGCCGATCTTTTTAAACATCCAACTTATAAAATAACACCCGGCGATCATGGTGGAGCAAGCCGTACAAAAGAATTTTCAACGGAAGTGATCTCGTTTCTTCATAAATAATTGATCGCAGATCGATCACAATTGTTTTTCCATGTATACAACACCCGAAAGTGGGTTATTATAATACGCAGAAATATTTTCAAAACCGAATTGCTTATATAAATGAACAGCAGCTTGCAACTTTAAAAAAGTATCAAGACGCATCTTTTCATAATTTTTTTCTTTCGCTGAATTTAGCAGCTCTTCTACCAGTAACCTTCCAATTTTATTTTTCCTGAAAGAAGGTTTTACATAAAGGCGTTTCATTTCACAAGCTCCTGGTTCTTTCATTCTTGTTAACGCAATACAACCGGCGATCTCATCTTCCCAATATGCCAGTACCAGGTCGCCTGATGGCGGACCATATTTCTTTAATGGATGCTTTAATTCTTCATCAAAACTCTGGAAACAAATATCTTCATCCAACTCCTTTTCATATTCACGAAAAAGATCCCGGATGATCTCCAGTTCTTTTCCTTCCTCAATAATATGTTTAATGCGCAGCATGATTTTTTGTTGTATAAAATTAGTTATCTACCTTTTGCTCGTAAAATATTTATATAAATGTATTCCCGGTATATCCTCCTTGCAGTAGCGCTGTTAACGACTACTACCATTTTCAGCCAGAAATATAAAAAGATCCATGATAAAGCAGTGGTTGTAGATACACATAATGATTTTCCCAGTGCTTCTATCGAAAAAAAAGTAAGTCTCGATTCAGACCTGTTGGGAAAAACACATACTGATCTTGCCCGTTTGCGCCACGGTGGTGTTGATGTACAAATATTTTCCATCTTTTGCGGGCCGGAACAACAACAACCTTATGCATTTGCCAATCGTGAAATAGATTCAGTATATGAATGGGCAAACAGGGCTCTTAACCGAATGACAATTGTAAGAACACCGGGGGAATTAAAACAAGCGATCAAAGACAATAGATTGGCTGCGATGCTAGGAGTGGAAGGTGGCCACATGATCGAAGATAAAATTGAAAATCTGGATGCCTTATATGTACGTGGTGTACGATACATGACGCTTACATGGAACAATAGTACAAGCTGGGCTACCTCTGCTGCAGATGAAACAACTAAAGGCGATTCATTGACTCATAAAGGGCTTACTGATCTTGGTAAAAAGATCGTTGTAAGAATGAATGAGCTGGGAATGTTGATCGACATAAGTCATAATGGCGAACAAACTTTTTGGGATGTTATAAAGCTTACAAAAAAGCCGATCATCGCTTCGCATAGTTGTGTGTGGACCTTTTGTCATCATCGCAGAAATTTAAAAGATGACCAGATAAAAGCTATCGCTAAGAACGGCGGTGTTATTCATCTTAATTTTTATGCTGGCTTTCTTGACAGCACATATGAAAAAAAAGCGGCACAGTTATTAGCAAAGCACAAACCTGAAATTGATTCATTGGTTGCGCATGGCACACAACCCGACTATGCGGGAATAATGACAATGGAAAAATATAAAGAAGAAACAAATGCTATACGTCCGCCGCTTTCATTGTTGCTTGATCATCTTGATTACATTGTAAAACTTGTTGGTGTGGACTTTGTAGGTCTTGGTTCAGATTTTGACGGCATCGAAGCCGGGCCAAGAGAATTAAATGGCGTTCAGGATTTTCCTTTGATCACAAAAGCGTTATTAGAAAGAGGATATAGCAAAAAAGATATTCGCAAGATCCTAGGAGAAAATTTTTTAAGAGTTTTTAAGGCGAATCAGCTTGGGACTAACTGATTTTTTCTTCTTCCTTTAATTTTTTATCAAAGAAAAAAGTTCCTGTTGGAATGATGGCTGCAAGAAATGCGGTTGCAAACCATTTGAATGATTTGTTCCGGTCTGTTTTTACTTCCCATGCAAGAAAAAGAAATGTAACAAATAAAATACCGTGGATCCAACCACAAATTTTCACAGCCATTGGTTGATGTAACAAATATTTCAAAGGCATAGCGAAACAAAGTAATACCAAAAAAGAAACCCCTTCAGCAATGCCTGCTTTACGGAACCATGAAAAATTTTTATTCATACGAATTTTTTTATACTATAGATCGAAAGGCGCAAGTTATTAAATGTAATACGTCAAATTATATTTAACAAAGGTTAAATTGCAAATATTAAAATCAAAGCTAACCGTGTTGAGATTTTCCTTCTTCATTTTATTTTCTTTTATACTTACGCAAATTCTTTTTGCGCAAAAGAAAAATGAAAAATACCAGCTGCATATAAAAAAAGCTTCTTCCTCCATAAAAGTTGATGGTATCATGAATGAACAAGCCTGGAAAGATGCCGACGTTGCTGCAGATTTTTTTATGGTATTGCCAATGGATACCAGCGGTGCAAAGGCGAAAACAGAAGTGCGGATGAGTTATGATGACGAAAATCTTTATTTAATAGCGATCTGTTCCCATAAACAGGATCAGAAATACATGGTTGAATCACTAAAACGTGATTTTGTTTTTGGAAAGAACGATAATTTCTTATTGTTTATGGATCCTTTCGATGATCAAACCAATGGTTTTTCATTTGGAGCCAATGCAGCAGGAGCACAATGGGACGGTATGATGTACGAAGGAGGCAAAGTTGATCTGAGCTGGGATAACAAATGGATATCAATCGTAAAAAATTATCCTGATAAATGGATATTTGAAGCCGCTATTCCTTTTAAAACTATCCGTTATAAAAAAGGAATTAAAAGATGGGGAATAAATTTTAGCAGGCTTGATATTCTCATTGCAGAAAAATCAAGTTGGGCTCCCGTGCCAAGACAATTTCCAACCGCCTCTCTTGCTTATTCAGGTTCGCTTGTTTGGGATGAACCGCCGCCAGAAGCTGGTGCAAACATTTCTGTTATTCCTTATGTACTTGGCCGTGTTACTAAAGATTATGAAGCAAAGAAAGCTGCAGATTATAAAACAGAAATTGGTGTTGATGCAAAGATCGCTGTCACCTCCTCATTGAATCTTGATCTTACTGTCAATCCTGATTTTTCACAAGTGGAAGTGGACAGGCAGGTAACCAATCTTGATCGCTATGAACTTTTCTTTCCAGAGAAAAGACAATTCTTTTTGGAGAATGGTGATCACTTTTCAAATTTTGGATATGCAAATATTCGTCCGTTCTTTTCACGACGCATTGGTTTAAATGCTCCCATAAATTTCGGTGCAAGGCTTAGTGGAAAGATCGATAAGGATTGGCGAATTGGTTTAATGGATATGCAAACAGGTAAGGTCGATTCAGTGGAACTACCATCACAAAATTTTGCGGTGGTCGCTTTACAAAGAAGAATTTTCTCCAGATCAAATATTGGTTTTTTGTTTGTCAACAAACAATCTGTCAATTATGATCCTACTGATACAGCAAAGCATTTGTATTCATCATTCAACAGGAATTTTGGTTTTGAATATAATCTTGCATCAGCCAATAATGTATGGACCGGCAAAGCGATCTTATTAAAATCATTTAGTCCCGATGACCCGGGAAAAAACTGGACGCATGCTGCCAATCTTCAATATACTACCCGCAAATGGATAATTGCATGGCAGCATGAATATGTAGGAGCTAATTATACCGCGGAGGTTGGCTATGTGCCTAGAACAAATTATATAAAGGTCAATCCATTAGTTAGCCGGTTATTTTTTCCAAAGAGCGGAAAAGTATTGAGTCATGGACCAAGAGCTTATACCAATTATTATTTTACACCATCCATGAAACAAACAGATCATGAAACTATCTTTCTTTATTTATTTAATTTTCGCAATCAAAGTTTGTTTGACGTTTGGACAGGAGATGTGTTTGTTGAACTATTACAACCATTTGATCCTACCAATTCAGGAAAAGATACACTGGCAAGAGGCAGTCAACATAACTGGAAAGCATGGGGTGTAGATTATATTTCAAAACCACAGAGTCATTTTACTTTTGGTTTTAGTACAAGGTTTGGTGGTTACTATGCAGATGGCAGTCGCTTAAGTGTTTCAACTGATCTTGGTTATCGTTTCCAGCCATTCGTGAATATAGCGATCAATACAACCTATAATGATCTCGATCTCCCATTACCCTGGGGCAAAACTCATTTTTGGCTGATAGGCCCAAGAGTTGATGTGACAATGACTAATAAATTATTCTTTACTGCTTTTGTTCAATACAATGATCAGCAAAAGAATATTAATATCAATACAAGATTTCAATGGCGTTATCGCCCGGCTTCTGATCTGTTTATTGTGTATACTGATAATTATTATACCAATCCATTATATGTTCGTAACCGGGCTCTTGTATTGAAGTTTACTTATTGGTGGAATATGTAGTTTTAAAAGATCATTCATTTATCCAGGTAAATTTTTCTTTGTGAAGCAAGTAATTATTAAGATCATATTTATACATCAAAACTTCAATACTATCTTCTTTCCACACTCCTTTTATTAAAAGCTGTTCCGGATTGGGTTTACTATAGTTAAAAGAATATTTTTCTGTTGTATCATTCAATGATTTTATTGTTAAAATATGTTTCGTTGTATCGGGCTCTATTTTATATGTAATCCGTTTATCTGAATTAACTTTTACTACTCCGAGTTGGTTCCATGCGCCACCGTCTATCACAAGCTGTTTCCATCTAAGTGAGTCAGTTTGGAAAGGTGGGATCGTATCATTGTTTCTGATGAAATAAGTGGTATTATAAACTCCGTATAGCGGACTTTGGGGTGCCTTCCAGCCAAACTCTTTTTCAGATTTTCTTGAAATAATTATTTGTGAATAGAAAAGACAAATACCAAGAATAATAAGAATACCAGAAAATACTTTACGGTATAGTGGATGAGTTATTAATGGCTTTTCAATAACAGCAGCTGCAGGCCTGTTCAAAAAGAATATATTCATCAACCTGTTTCCGTCACCTAAAAAAAGAAAAGTGGAAATAAAAAGCAAATGTGATGAGAATAGCCTGACCGGAACATTAAAAGAAAAATCCATCATCACCACAAAATCAAACACTCCAAAAGAGAGTATGGCGCCAATAGTGGTAGTTCGACGAAATAATAGAAATATACCAGCTACTACTTCTGTAATGCCAAGAATTTTCTGAAATATTGATGAATAACCCATAAAGTTCCATGCAAGCAACATCGGGCTTTGGTCACCGACTATTTGTGTAAGACGAAATGCTGTTATCGGTTGGAACTGTGACGGGAAAACTTTTACAAAACCATATCCAAATAAATAAGCAGCAAGGAAAAAACGTAAGTAAAGTCGCAGCCACCGCCGCAATACTTCATAATTTTTTCTTCTGCGGTCAATAATGCTCCAAATTATTGTAGCAAAAAAAGAAATGACCAATGTCGTATATAAATGTACGAGTCCATAATAACTATCATCCACTTTATCAAACATTGGGAAGGCCGTTTTTGCTTTTAGTTGAAACCAGCTTTGTCCTATGCGGGGAATTATAAAGTCTAAAAAATTGTAGTAGGGCTGAGCGATTGGTTTCGTAAACTCGAATGAATCAAAAGGGAAAGGAAAGCAATAAATAAAAAGATATACAAAGAAAAAGCGGAATAAAAATTTCCTGGCAAAACTCCAGTAAATTTCAAGAGGTGAATTTTGCATGATGTAACTTTTTAAGCTCAATTTTCAGAGTACGAGCTTAAAAGAATTTTCAGCGGGTTGAACTAATGATAAGCCTTACAAACTCTCCAAGCTTTGCCGGCTCCAGCCATCTTGCAACAATTACAAGATCATGTTCATTATCTACAACAATAAAGTTGCCGCCAAAACCATTAGCGTAATAAATATTTTTTGAAATATCGCCTAACTGGTTTTCCTGGTTTGTCCACCACATTAGTCCATACGATCTGTTGGCAGCAGAAGGTTGTCCAACAGAATTCACCCATTGTTCAGATATCAATTGTTTGTTCTTCCATTTTCCTTTTCTTAAAAACAATAAACCAAATCTTGCCTGGTCAAGTGTATTGATAAAAATGCCACCACCAAAATGTCCGCCACCACTTACTGATTCTATCATTTGCCCATCAATATTTACAAATGAATTATCATAACCATACCAGCGCCATGTGGTGGAAGCGCCAATAGGATCCATTATTCGTTCACGCAATACAACTGGCAAAGGTTTTCTTATCACTTCTAATAATGAATACGCTAATAAATTCACCCGAACATCATTGTATTCAAAATTTGATCCGGGTTCAAGTAGCTTTCTATTTTTCCAGTCATCAATTGTTCCTTGTTTTGGCGGACGATCGGCCCAATCACAAACATCAAACAAACAACCGGACCAATCCGATGATTGCGTTAATAGATGCCGCCATGTAATTTTCGAATTGTGTTCGCCATCAAATTTTCCGTCCCACAAGTATTCATTCACACGGTCATCTATATTTTTTAGTAAATGGTCATCAACGGCAAGCCCAGCAACAGTTGACAAAAAACTTTTTGACCCACTGAAAGTCATATCCACTCTTTTTACATCTCCCCATTGTGCTACAATATAACCGTTCTTTAAAATTATGCCGGCAGGTTTGCCTCTTTCTCTCATTGGTCCTGCAATTCTATAGTTCGGTTCGTTTGCATACGCCTTTAAATTTGCAATGCGCAGATCATGATCTGTTTTGCTGTCATTGTTTAAAGCAAAACTTACAGCGCTGTCAATTAGTGCTGCATTCATTTTTAATTCTGCTGGTTTTTTTGTTTGCCAGGTTGAGTCGGGAAAGTAAAGTTGTTGACAATAACTTACCTGATAGAAAAAAATAAAAGTAAAGGCAAGAATGATTTTATTAACTGCAAATTTCATTTTATGAATATAATCAATAATCAATCACCTGTTCCTCTATAGCCTGTGGCAACTCTCTCCATTCATATTGCTGGTTACGGAGCTGTGGTTCAAAACCTGCTTCACGTATTGCCTGCTGAATGCTTTTATAAGTAAACCGATGCGGCGCACCCGCTGCACTTACCACATTTTCCTCAAGCATGATGCTTCCAAAATCATTTGCGCCGGCATGCAGGCAAAGTTGTGCAACCTGTTTACCAACCGTGAGCCAACTTGCCTGTATATTTTTAATATTGGGTAACATAATGCGGCTCATTGCTATCATGCGGATATATTCATCAGGCGTTGTAAGGTTATGTACCCCGCGGATCTTTGCGAGTAATGTATCTACATCCTGGAAGGTCCATGGAATAAAAGCGAGAAAACCCTTTGCATTTTCCGGCTTACGGCTTTGCACCTCTCTTATTTTTATCAAATGCTCAAAACGCTCTTCGATCGTTTCCACATGACCAAACATCATGGTAGCAGAAGTGGTGATGTTGAGTTTATGTGCTTCATGCATAATATCAAGCCATTCTTGTGCGCCACATTTTCCTTTGCTTATTAATCTTCTTACTCTATCAATTAGTATTTCTGCACCGGCGCCGGGTAATGAATCCATACCAGCTTCTTTTAATGCAACCAATACATCACGATGATTACTTTTTTCAAGCTTGGTGATATGCGCCACTTCAGGTGGTCCGAGTGTATGCAGCTTGATCGTTGGAAATTCTTTTTTGATCTGGCTAAATGTATTGACATAAAAATCCAAACCCAATTCCGGGTGATGACCGCCTTGCAATAATAACTGATCGCCGCCCCAGCGAATTGTTTCTTCGATCTTCTTCCTGTATGTTGGCATATCGGTTATATATGCTTCGGCGTGACCGGGTATTCGATAGAAATTGCAAAACTTGCAATTGGCAATACAGACATTGGTCGTGTTCACATTGCGATCGATCTGCCAGGTTACTTTTCCATGTGGCACTTGTTTCTTCCTGAGTTCATCTGCCAAGAACATCAATTCGGTAAGCGGTGCTTTTTCAAATAAAAAAACTCCTTCTTCCTTTGACAAGAATTCAAACCGGGAGGCTTTCTGGTATAGATCGGGTAGCTGCATCATATAGAAGCGCAAAGGTAAAGAAGGGAAAATCATTCAATTAATCGCAACCCGTAATTATTTGTTGGATTATTATTATAACTTGTCAGGCAGATGCAGCAAATGAGCGCAACTGTTCGTCTATTTGCTGGACATTTATCTGAACTACCCGATTAGCGGGAACGACGCCTCTGCTCAATAGGATACAGGAAGATGAACGGAGCGTCGCAACGATGCCAAATAGTAATGCGTAAGCCGGTAACACAAATATTGTTTTGCTTTTTAATAGCTGTGTCTATTTCAGCAACAGCACAGGAACAATTCGTTGATGGCCCTGCAAGGCTTTTAACTTCATTTCGATTCAAGCAACTTTCGGGCGGTGTTATCATGTTCAATGCCAGGTTCGCGAATTTTCCTGATACACTTAATTTTATTTTAGATACCGGCAGTGGTGGCATATCCCTTGATTCCACAACAGTAGATTATTTTCATATCACCCCTACACCTTCCAATCTTACCATTCTTGGTATTGCCGGAATTCGTAAAGTAAGTTTTATATATAATCAAAAACTGCATTTACCAGGTCTTACTGTCGATAGCCTGAATTTTCATATCAACAATTATGATATCCTTACGCAGGTATATGGTGAAAAGATCGATGGGATCATTGGTTTTTCTTTATTGAGTCGCTATATTTTTAATATAAATTATGACAGTTCAAGGATTTCCATTTTTACAAATGGCCGGATGAAATATCCCCGCGGTGGCTGGTTATATGAACCTATTTTGCGTACACTCCCTGTACAAACTGCACGGATCAAAGATGCAGTTTCTACCAATTCACGTTTTTTATTTGATATCGGCGCCGGCCTTTGCCTGATGTTGAATGAAGACTTTCTTGAAGACAGCAATTTTTTAGATAAAAAAAGAGTGTTGTATGCAAAAGAGGCGGAGGGTGTAGGAGGTAAAGTGGATATGCATATGACAGTGATCAAAGAAATGAGGATAGGTCCTTATCGCTTTAAAAATATTCCCGTATTTGTGTTTAACGATACATTTAATATTACTTCTTATCCTTATTTAAGTGGCATTATTGGTAATGATATACTGCGGCGATTTAACCTGATCCTGAATTATGCGAAACGAGAATTTTATTTCATGCCTAATTCGCACTACCAGGATCCTTTTGATTATGCTTATTCAGGTATCGAGTTATATTATATAGATGGCGATATAGTATTAGGTGATGTGGCAATAGGCTCACCGGCTGAAGTAGCCGGACTCCAGGAAGGTGACGTACTGATCGGAATCAATAATATACTGAATGCAAACATTCAGCAATACAAAACCACTTTACAGGCCGCTGGTCAAAAAATAAGAATAATCATAAGCCGTGATGGCAAATTAATGGAATTCAACTTCAAGGTTAAGAGCATACAATCAAAATAAAACGCCAATACTTTGAATTTCCTTCTGCAGTAATTGGCCTATTTTTACAAACTTTTTATTACAGTATTACCATGATACGATTTGAAAAATTTGTGTTGCAAAACGGTTTGAGGGTGATCGTTCACCAGGATACATCTACCCCCATGGCGGTGATGAATATTATGTATGATGTGGGAGCAAGAGATGAAGATCCTGAAAGAACAGGGTTTGCTCATTTGTTCGAGCATTTAATGTTTGGCGGCAGCGTCAATATTCCCAGCTATGATAGCCCTTTGCAAATGGCCGGTGGTGAGAATAATGCTTATACTTCAAACGATATTACCAATTACTATATTCAATTGCCCGCTGAAAACCTCGAAACAGCATTTTGGTTAGAAAGCGATCGCATGCTTTCTCTTGCATTCGGTGAAAAAAGCCTTGACGTACAGCGCAAAGTTGTTTGCGAAGAGTTTAAAGAACATTATCTCAATAAACCTTATGGTGACGTTTGGCATAAGATGAGAGAGCTTGCTTATAAGGTCCATCCTTACCGCTGGATGACGATCGGTAAAGAACTTTCTCATATTGAAAATGCAAAACTTGACGATGTAAAAAATTTCTTTTTTAAACACTATCGTCCCAATAACGCCATACTGGTAGTAGCAGGAAATGTAACAGTTGAAAAAGTAAAAGAGTTTGCAGAAAAATGGTTTGCGGATATTCCTGCGGGAGAAAAATTTGTTCGCAAGCTTCCGCAAGAGCCTCCGCAAACCGAAGCAAGAAAACTGGAAGTAAAAGCTGAAGTACCATTAGATGCATTTTATAAATGCTGGCATATTTATCCTCGTAATGATAAACGATATTATATAGCTGATCTTATCACAGAAGTTTTAAGCGGGGGCGGTTCATCCAGGTTGTTTCAATCATTGGTAAAAGAAAAGAAAATGTTCAGTGCTGTTGAATGTTATCATAGCGGAAGCCTTGATGCAGGCACACTGGTGATCGAAGGCAAGCTGGTAAAAGGAATTAAAATGGAAGATGCGGAAAAAGCAGTGGAAGCAGAGTTGGAAAAAATGAGGACAGAAAAAGTAACAACTACTGAGTTGCAAAAAGTAAAAAACAAAGTAGAAAGCCTGATCGCCTTTGAAGATATGAGTCTTACTAATCGTGCCAATAGTCTTGCGTTTTATGAGTTGCTGGGTGATGCAGAGCAAATGAATCACGAATTAGAAAAATATAATGTAGTTACGGCAGAAGATATTTTGAATGAGAGCCAGGTCATCTTCAAAGCAGGCAACAGCAACACACTTTATTATTTTGCAAAACAAAATTGATGTCGCATCCACCATCAAATTCCCCCGATAAACATCCAAAGCAGGATTTCCAGGTAGAACGTATTGCTTTTTTCAGTGATGCAGTGTTTGCTATTGCACTTACTCTTTTGATCATTGAATTCAGACCACCACATGCAGGTAAAGAAACAACCAATACACAACTCTGGCACGTGTTGGTGCACATGAAATACCAGCTCGCCTCATTAGTACTGAGTTTTGTTCTTATCGTCAGCTACTGGATGAGACATCATACCTTATTTAAATACGTTCATAATTATAATAAAGAGATCATCATTGCCAACATGTCGGTGCTATTCCCAATGATCTTTTTTCCGTTCACAACTGCTTTTTTATATGAAAGCGTTGGGGAAGGCGTTAAAAATATAGAAATACCTTTCAGGTTGTTCCTGCTGAATAATGTTCTGGCAGGCATAACCACTTATTATTTTTACTGGATGATCACCAGGAAATACAAGGAGATCTCATTCCCGATAGAAAAAAAGATCGCCCATGAATTTGAAATAGGACTGGTCATCATGTCTGTATCATTTATACTCGTCTTTGCTTTATCATTCATTTCTTTCGAAGCTGCAATGGTCGGGTTGGCACCGATAGCTATAATGAAGCTTTACCAAAGATTTTTAAAAAAAGATAAAAATAAAAAAAAGAATGTTGAACAGGAGCATAGCGCCGCCCATAACTGATGCGGTCAATTTTCATCTTGAACTGAAACCTTATGAAAAGTTCTCACTTGATAATGGCGTGCCTGTTTATGCCATCAATGCTGGTGCAGAAGAAGTGATGAGTGTAGAGATCGTTTTTTTTGCCGGCAATAGTTTTGAAGAAAAAAATATCGTTGCGGCCGCTACTAATTTTCTTTTGAAAAACGGTACATCGAAAAAGAAAGCATTCCAGGTCAATGAGCATTTTGAATATTACGGTTCGTTTTTAAATCGTGCCTGTTATAATGAAACTTCGACACTTACTCTTCATTGCCTCAATAAACATATCGGAGAACTTTTACCAGTGGTAGAAGAATTGATCACTGATTCAATTTTTCCAGAAGAAGAGTTGGCAATTTTCAAACAAAATCAGAAACAGCGATTAAGTGTCAGCTTGAAAAAAAGTGAATTTGTTGCCAGCAGACTTATTGACTCCTATTTATACGGTGAAAAACATCCTTATGGAAAATATACCAGTCATGCAGAATATGACGCACTGAACAGGGAAGAACTTATCTCGTTCTATAATAAATATTATAAGAATGGCAACTGCGTCATCTTTACGGCGGGTAAACTTCCTTTGGGGCTTTTTGAATCATTGAATAAGCATTTCGGGAAACTTCCTTTCGGAACCAATTTTAAAAAGCCTCTTCATCAAATTTCATCAACAAAAAAACCGGGTGAAAAATTCAGGATCACCAATGATGAAAACGGGGTGCAGGGTTCTATCCGTATTGGAAGAGAATTTCCGAATCGCCATCACCCGGATTTTTTAAAAGTAATGGTGCTGAATAATATTTTTGGTGGCTACTTTGGATCAAGACTAATGGCAAATATCAGGGAAGACAAAGGATATACTTACGGTATCCATAGTTACCTGCAAGATCATATTCAGCAATCCAGCTGGCTCGTGAGCACAGAAGCCGGAAAAGATGTTTGCGAAGCAGCGATCAGTGAAGTTTATAAAGAAATGAAAAGACTGCAGGATGAGCCTGTAGGTGAAGATGAGATGCAATTAGTGAGAAATTATATGATGGGCAGTATCCTGGGTGATCTTGATGGTCCCTTTCATATCATAGCAAGATGGAAAAACTATATTTTAAATGATGTTACTGGTGATTACTTTTACAATGCTATCAATACGATCAGAACCGTTTCACCGGAAGAATTACAACAACTCGCAAAGAAATATTTAAACCCGGAAGAGTTCTATGAGTTAGTAGTTGTATAACTTCATTTAAAATCTTATCACATGAATTTTCTTATTCGTGTTTTGGTTGTTGCGGCCGTTTCTTTTGGATTAGCTCATTTACTGGGCGGCGTACATGTTACTGATTTCTGGACAGCTTTTGTATTTGCAATTGTCCTTGCACTCTTAAATATGTTCGTTCGGCCAATTTTGATCCTGGTCACACTACCCGTTACATTTATAACTCTTGGACTTTTTTTATTTGTTGTCAATACACTTATTATTATGCTGGCCAGCAAGTTTGTCGATGGTTTTAGCATTGATAATTTCTGGTGGGCCTTGCTGTTCAGTATAATTTTATCAATTATAACTTCTGCGATCGATAAAAAAGAAAAACAGGACCGGCGGCAGGCTTAGCTAATTTATTATTCGATCTTCATATTAAATCTTGTAGCCTGTTCCCGAATGATCTTTTCAACTTCACTTTCTAAAGTTTTCGAGTTATTGCCTGCTTTGGTCTTTTTAATTTTTTCTGCAGCTATATATGTTTCTCTTTTCTTACTTATATCCTGAATTTCTTTTTGTATCCCTGACCTTTCATTGCTTTTCTGATTTACGATCACTTCAAGTTGCTGTTTGTTTTTGGTTTTTAAACTATCGGGCAATGTTTTGAGATCGACCTTGTCTAAGATATTTTTGTCTTCATCTTTCGCATCTACAAGATCCCAACTGCTATTATTATAGGTTTTTGAAGAAGCTTTTGATACGGCCCTGTTTACTCCTGCATATTTATTGACTGACAAATTAGCCTCATCCATAGAGCCTTGTAATTCTTTTTTACCCCGGCCGGCCGCACCATAATAAATATAGGTGCCATTCAATTTATTGTTCAACGTAATTAAAGTACTGTCATAAGGAGTGGGAATATCTTCAGGTTTTGCATCCGAATTAATATTTGTAAAACTTCCGTTACCGCATTCACCCAAAAGATTCCAATGCTCTTTAATTCCCTGTAAACGGTCACCGCAATAAATAGTATTCACAATAACGCCTTTCTTTTTCGCTTCTGTGCAGGCAAGAGTATAGGAAACGTTTCCCTGTAAAAAATCTTCATTGCCTGAAATAAAAATTACTTTGTAATTGGATGATGTTGTATCCCAGCTCAACTCATTTAATGAGCTGTGAATTACATAGCCACAATATTCTTCGCCGCCATTTGTAGTAAGTTGAAATAATTTTTGTGAAAGGTTGTCAAGGTCTGAAGTAAAAGGTGTTATTTGTTTTACATATCCTTTCCGCAGATCGTTATTATCTCTTCCGTATTCATAAAGTGCTATCTCGATTTGTGGTGTCTCCCCATTGCATTTTGCTTTGCCCATTACATTCACCATCGTCCATAGTTGTGCCTTTGCCTGTTCTATAAGACCGTCCATGCTATTACTTACATCCAGTAATATAGCAGCCTGGATCTTGTGACTGTTCTTTATTTTTTGGGGAGTTTCTATCTCAGCTTTATTACCTACTGGTGTGGAAAAACTAAGAATGAAGTAGGAATAAAAAAAGGCAATGGCTGGTTTAAAAAGCAGGTTCATGGTAAAAAGTTTTCTATTAGATGCACTGACTTTTTTATTTGCATAAGTCGTCCCGCTCTTTTATTCTTGTTTTAACATTTTAAGTTCTATACAGCTTTATTTAATAGGTTTGCAGCATGACTTTCGACCGCAAGGATCTGTCTAACGAACAACTTATAAGTTTTTATCGTTCATTGCTTTGGCCACGAATGATCGAAGAAAAAATGTTGGTATTGCTGCGCCAGGGAAAAATTTCAAAATGGTTCAGTGGCATCGGCCAGGAAGCTATTGCTGTAGGAGCAACACTGGCATTACGGGAGGATGAATGGGTGATGCCGCTTCATCGCAACCTCGGAGTTTTTACAACACGAAATATGCCGCTGCATAAATTAATTATGCAATGGCAGGGGGCTAAAGAAGGATACAGTAAAGGAAGAGAAAGAAGTTTTCATTTTGGAAATGCAGCGCATCATATCTGCGGCATGATCTCACATCTTGGACCGCAGTTAGCGATTGCAGATGGCGTGGCATTAGCACATAAGCTTAGAAAAGAGAATAAAGTGTCATTAGCATTTACTGGTGAAGGCGGAACAAGTGAAGGAGATTTTCATGAAGCGTTGAATGTTGCCGCTGTTTGGGATCTGCCGGTGATCTTTATTATTGAAAATAATGGTTACGGTTTAAGTACTCCTGTAAGCGAACAATACCGATGCATCAGCCTTGTAGATAAAGCAAAAGGTTATGGTATGGAAGGAGTGATGATCGATGGAAATAATATTTTAAATGTATATGATACCATAAAAGGTGTTAGAGAATACTGCATCAAATATCAAAAGCCATATTTGATCGAATGCATGACATTCAGGATGCGGGGACATGAAGAAGCAAGTGGTACTAAATATGTTCCGCCTGAGTTATTTAAAATATGGGAGCTGAGAGATCCTGTAAAAAACTTTGAAGAGTATATAAAGTCCATAGGTATAATTAGTGAAGAAGGTGTTCAACAGATCAGAAATGAATTTAAAGAGAAGATAGAAGATGAATTGGCGATCGGTTTTAATACAAGTATTATTGTGCCGGATGTTGAAGAAGAGCTGGAAGATATCTATGCCGTGAAAAGTGATCCCGATAGCTATCGGGAGGCAAATGTCAAAGTCGTTGATAATTCGAGGCCTTTTCACCACTCACCACTCATTACTCACGACTTGCGTTTAATCGATGCAATCAGTGAAGGATTGAAACAATCCATGCAGAAACATCCGGATCTTATTTTGATGGGACAGGACATCGCAGATTATGGAGGGGCTTTTAAAATAACAGAAGGTTTTTTAAAAGAATTTGGAAAAGAAAGAGTGAGAAATACGCCGCTATGTGAAAGTGCAATTATTGGTGCTGCGCTCGGCTTATCCCTCGAAGGCTTTAAAAGTATGATGGAGATGCAGTTTGCAGATTTTGTTTCAGTTGGTTTTAACCAGATCGTAAACAACCTCGCAAAGATCCATTACCGCTGGGGACAGAATGCCGATGTTGTTATTCGAATGCCAACGGGTGGTGGAGTTGGTGCAGGCCCGTTTCATAGTCAAAGCAATGAGGGATGGTTCACAAAAGTGCCGGGATTAAAAGTTGTTTATCCTTCCACTCCAATTGATGCAAAAGGTTTATTGATCGCAGCGATCAATGATCCAAATCCTGTAATGTATTTTGAGCATAAGGCATTGTATCGTTCAATAAATGGACCGGTACCGGAAGATTATTATGAAATAGAAATTGGCAAAGCAAGACATGTCAGAGAAGGTGATGAAATTTCAATTATCACTTATGGAGCCGGTGTTCATTGGGCCGAAGATTATGCAGCAGAGCATCCTGAAATTTCTATTGATATCTTAGACCTAAGAACATTAGCGCCGCTTGATTATTTATCTATTCGTGAAGCGGTACATCGAACCGGCAGGGTTTTGATCTTACACGAAGACACATTGATCGGGGGTATCGGCGGAGAAATTGCCGCATGGATATCGGAAAATTGTTTTGCTATTCTTGATGCACCGGTAATGCGTTGTGCATCTTTAGATACTCCTGTTCCCTTCAATATTGAGTTGGAAAAAAATTTTATGGCAAAGGCAAGATTGGATGAAACAATTCAGAAATTGGTTTCCTATTAAAAGTGTTATTGCTTCAGTCGAGGTTATATTCCTTTTGCAAAAAGGAGATCAGCTTAACCGCTTGTTCATTCATTTTACTAAAATATATTTCAGTATAGGCTGAAATTGATATCAGATAATGAAACCTTACAATTAATTCATTGATTATTTTTTTGTCATCGGTTATTAGTGTTGGATTTCCGGCAGGTTGTTTAGAAATAAAACTGTCTTTATCTAAGATTTGCTGAAAAACCATTCCGTCGAACACTTTCCCCTCAAACTCAATGACAGACAATATCCGGTCCATTGTCTGATTGATATTAACCTGTATTTCTTTAGCATTAAAATAATAGTCGGAGATACTATCCGCAATATTTTTTTCATGAATCAGACGCAGGTTACCTGAACTTTTCATCTGGTCATATGTCCGGTCGTGAAATTGCGGTAAGTGTACTCCTGCGATGCAGTACCGGGCCAGGTAATACATTCGCTGTTGTTCGAATTCAGTTCTGCTTTTCTGTGAAAGCAAGTCAATCAGGGAATCTGTTCTGAGCCTGTTCTGTTTTCTTCGGACCAATTCTCCAGCAAAATAACTCATATCCGTTTTAAGATCTTCTATCATTGAACGGATGTATTCCTTTTCTCTTTTTTTTTCAACAATATGTTCTCTCCAGTTCTCGGCAAGAAAACCGGCAAATACAGCCAGGAACAACATTAAGAATTCAAAAAAATAATGATGCCATTTTTTTCTTTCAGTATGTGGGTGGTGGTGTACTTCCATAAATGTTTATTCAAGATGATACTCTTCCTTTAATATTGCTAATAAATTTCCTGCCTGCTGTAGAAGCAATTTGAAATCCCGACGGCTTGCTTTATTTATCGCTTTTATTCCATAAACCCGGTAATTCCATTCATAAAGCTCCCGCCTAGAGTAAGGCTGCAAGGAAGGATTACCTTTAGGCGGCCCTATGACAGCAACATTTTCATCAAGCATTGGGTCAAAAACCAGTGCATCAAACATCTTTGTAGCTGCATCCCTGTAATGCACGATCAATCCTTCTTCAACCTCCCACTGCCCTAACAGGTTCCTTACGTTTACATCATATTTTGAAATACTGTCTACAACTGTGCGTTTCCGGATCAGACGAAATGCCCCTGAATTTTTTAATTGTTGGATCGTACCATCATTTGGAACAAACCGATAGGGAAGGGTTCGGGCTATGCTCACCGCATAAAAATATATCTGCCTTGTAAAATATTTTGAAGAGTCACTGTTCATCAAATAAGAAAGCGAATCAAGAGAATGTTCCTTTTTAGTTCGTGCATTAATAATTCTGTCAAGATTCGCCGTATCGGCTTTAATATCATTAAACAGTGATTGAACAAATTGTTTTTCTCTTTGATGCTCTACAAGATGCTCCCTTTGATTCTCTACAAAAAAACCAAGTGTAACAGCAAGGAATAACATTAAAAACTCCCACAGGTAATGCGTCCATTTTTTTCTTTCTGTGTGAGCATGATGATGAACTTCCATATAATTTAGTTCAGGTGATACTCTTTTTTTATTAAGAATATAAGCTCTTTTGCGATTGTTAGCTGATTTTGAATAAGGTTTTGAATAGATCTTAACATGACTCCGGCAGCAGCAACGACATTAGCATATTCTTTAACCAGTAGTGGATCTGGATTTATTAACCTGATCGCATTGTTAACATCTACCGGGCTTTTGTTTTTGAGATATAATTCAGCCGTATTAAAAATTCTTGTTTCCATATCTCTTCCCTTAGTTCGATACGCCGTATGACGATCATGTGCCTGGTTTATTTTTTCAATCTCATTCCAATAACTAATGATCCCATCATTCACTTTCTGGTTCCTGATAATCCGCATATTACCAGAATTTTTAAGCTGTGTGACAGTCCTGTCGTTAAATTTAAATGTGAGATTGTTAAGCACTGGATATGTGTAGTGATAAGCCCTGATAATATTTTCTTGCAGGAGTGGCTGAATTGTAAGAAAGACAAGCAAAGAATCTACTTTCTGCAATCTTTTATCAATTTCGTTCGAAATGGAACGAATTTCCAGGGTATCGCTTTCAAGGTCTGCAATCATTAATTTCATGAACTGCTTTTCTCTTTGATTTTCTATCACATGTTCGAGCTGATATTCTGCTAAAAAACCAGAGAACACAGCGAGAAACAGCATAAGAAATTCCCAGAAATAATGCGTCCATTTTTTTCTTTCGGTATGTGAATGTGTATGCACTTCCATAAACAGCTAAATAAGGCGTAAAATGTATATACTAATCTAAGATTTATTCTTATTAATTGACGGCTTGTTTATTCCCATTCCTTTCCTCCGGTTGGTTCAAATGGTTTTTTGCTTTACTGCGTCCTGTTGGGCAAATGGCATTTACAAATTACCTGACGCAATCGATTATGTGTGGCTTATTCTTTTTGGGAATTGGATTCAATTGTTTTGGCCAACTGGAATATCATCAGTTGTTTTATGTAGTAGGAGCCGTATGGGTCATTCAAATTATCTGGAGTCATATATGGTTGCGGTATTTCCGCTTCGGTCCATTGGAGTGGGCTTGGAGAAGTTTGACTTACTGGAAAAAACAACCGTTCAAAAAAAATAATTCTTCAAGCGAAACAATGAGCATTTCTTAGCGATAGCTCATAATCTTATTGTTTAGCTCATAAAATTACACCCTTAGAGAAGCTGAGTGTTTCTTACATTTACGGCATGCGACAGCTCGCTGCAATATTATTTGCTGACATGACCGGTTATACTGCAATAATGCAGGATAATGAGCATCTTGCCCGTCAGAAGAGAAAGCGTTTCAGAGAAGTGCTGGAAGCTGCCGTTGCAAATCATGATGGAAAGATCCTGCAGAACTATGGAGATGGTTCACTCACCATTTTCAACAGCGCTATTAATAGTGTGAACTGTGCTATTTCCATTCAACAGCAATTACAGTTAGAGCCAAAAGTGGAATTACGGATCGGTATTCATACCGGCGATGTGGTGATGGAAGATGAATCCATTTTTGGTGATGGTGTCAATCTTGCATCACGCATTGAATCGATGGCTGTGCCCGGTGGTGTTTTTATTTCGGAAAAAGTTTACGACGAAATAAAAAATCATGAGCATATAAAAACCCGCGACCTTGGTTTTGTTGAATTAAAAAATGTAAAACAACCGGTTCATCTTTTTGCCATTGCAAATAATGGTATCGTGGTTCCTTCCCGCGAAGAGTTGAAAGGAAAAACTAAACAACCTGCTAATCGTCTTGCTGTTTTACCATTTGTAAATATGAGTGCCGATCCCGAGAATGAATATTTCAGCGATGGCATTACTGAGGAATTATTAAATGCCCTGACTAAAGTGGATGGACTACAGGTTACCTCCCGCACTTCAGCATTTGCATTCAAAGGCAAACATGATGATGTTCGTGAAATAGCGATCAAACTAAATGTCGATAAAATATTAGAAGGCAGTGTGAGAAAAGCCGGTAACAGGGTGCGTATAACCACACAGTTGATCAATGCCGCAGATGGTTATCATATATGGAGTGAAAATTATGACCGTGATCTTACTGATATTTTTGTTGTACAAGATGAGATCAGCAGTATTATTGCCAACCGGCTCAGAGAGAATCTTTCACTGTCAGAGCAAACTGAACAACTTGTTAAAGTACCAACAAAAAACATTGAAGCGTACACACTTTTTTTAAAAGGTCTTTATTTCCGAAGCAAGATCACTCCGGCAGATATGCTTAAAGCAATTGATCTGTTTGAACAAGCTATTCAACTCGAACCAAATTATGCGGAAGCATACGCTTATATCGCCGGTACCTACAGTTATCTTGGTGCCACAGGGCAGGTAAAACCTGAAAAAGCGTTTAAAATAGTAAATGAATATAGTGAGAAAGCCCTGCAGCTTAACGACAAGATCGCTGAGAGCCATTTGGCAAAAGCGAATGCTCATATGTTTTATAAATGGGATCCAAAAGCTGCCTTTGATTCATTACAAAGAGCAATACAACTAAGCCCTGCTCATTCGGAAGCACATGATGTGCTGGGTCTATTCTATATAGTTGTTGGGCAAAAACATAAAGCAATAAAAGTTTTGGAAAAGGCTTCTGAAGCCGATCCGCTTGCTCCGCATCTTAATCATTTGCTCGCCGAAGCCTATATAATGAACCTGCAGTATGACGATGCAATGCGTATTGCTGACCGGTTACTTGAAATGAATCCGCAAATGAGAATAGCTCTAGAAACAAAAGGCTGGTGTTACGGATTGAAAGGAGATTGGGAAAAGGCTCTCGAGTATTTTAAAGAAATTCATCGACTGACTAATCATCCGCTGAAAGGATTGGCGCCGCTTGGTTTTGCTTATGGCAGGCTGGGTGAAAGAGAAAAAACGCTTGAAATAATTAAGAAGCTTGAACAAAGACAGGCCGAAGAACCCGAAGCAGTGATCGATGGGGACCTGATGATGGTGTGGTGGTCATTAAGAGATTTTGACAAGGTGTTTTATTATATGAAAAGATGCATTGGTGAGGAAATGGGACCATTCAATTATGTGCTGGAGTTACCGATGATGAGAGGAGTGGATGATGATCCAAGGATCAAGGCAATGCTTGATAAGGTTCGTGAAAAATACATCGCTAATAACTTTCTAAATGAATAAAGTTTTATCACTGCTACTCATTACAATTGCATTAACCTCTTGTGACCAAAATAAAACTGCAAGCAGCAGTATAGCAACTGTCAATTTTGATCCGGCTTATCAATCTGCAACTTTTGCCGATTCTGGCCGAATGGAAAAAATAATGCAGGCTTTTCCCATCATCGATAAAATTTTTAAAGATTATGCGGATTCAAACCATTTACCCGGCGTTGCTTATGGACTAGTAGTAGATGGTAAATTAGTTTACAAAGGGAATATTGGTTATACCGATATCGAAAAGAAAATTCCTGTTACCTCATCTTCTTTATTTCGTATTGCAAGCATGAGTAAAAGTTTTGCAGCAATGGCAATTCTAAAATTGCGTGATGAAGGAAAATTGAATTTGGATGATCCTGCTTATTTCTACATTCCTGAATTAAAGAATTTAAAATATCCAACTGCAGATGCACCGCATATCACAGTCCGTCATTTATTATCACATAGCGCAGGTTTTCCTGAAGATAATCCATGGGGAGATCGTCAGCTTGCAGATACAGATAAAGACCTTCTCGAATTGATCGGCAAACAACTTTCATTTAGTAATCCACCGGGTATTGCCTATGAATACAGCAATCTTGGTTTTGCATTGCTGGGAAAAATTATCACTACGGTTTCAGGGATGCGGTACCAGGATTATATCAAAAAAAATATCCTGGAACCATTGGGAATGAAAACAACAACTTACGAATATGCTGATGTGGCTCCGGATAAATTAGCACATGGTTATAGGTGGTTAAATGAAAAGTGGAATGAAGAAACTCTTTTACATGATACAAAAGACGGAAGCTGGGGTGCAATGGGCGCCATGATCTCTTCCATTGATGAATTCGCAAACTATATGGCATTTCATCTTTCTGCATGGCCACCCAATAATGCACCAGATAACGGACCAGTTAAAAGAAGCTCAGTAAGAGAAATGCATCATCCGTGGAGATGGAATGGGTTTAATCCTAATTACACTTTTCCAAATGGAAGAATATGTGCGGTCACAACAGCTTACTGTTTTGGATTGGGCTGGTTAAAAGATTGTGATGGCAAAACATATATTGCTCACAGCGGTGGCTTGCCCGGTTTTGGAAGCCAGTGGCGCATCATGCCCGATTATGGAATTGGCATTGTTTCATTTGCTAACCGCACCTATTCACCAATGGGTTTTGTAAATCTTAAAGTACTTGATACAATTGTTAAGATCGCCCAATTGCAACCGATGCAGTTATCTCCATCAAAAATTTTAGAACAAAGAAAAAATGACCTGGTGAAAATTTTACCTGACTGGAATAATGCGGAACAAAGCGGGATCTTTGCTGAGAATTTCTTTCCTGATTATCCAATTGACACATTGAAAAAATATGCAAGAGATCTTTATGCAAAAGCAGGAAAGATTATTTCAGTAAAAGAAGTAAAACCAGACAATCAACTTCGGGGTTCATTTATCATTGAAGGTGAGAATACAAATATTGAGATCTACTTTACTCTTTCACCTGAAAATCCGCCGTTGATACAGGAATATCATATAAGAGAAGTGCCTAAAGAAATCGAGACTGCTGCTGGGATAAAAGGTAATAAAAAATAATACTTTACGGTTAACAAGTTATCGTTGGATTAAAGCATATCTTTTCAAGCATATAGTTAAACACTTGAACAAGCTACTTGGCCTAACCACCTTTTTGGTCATAGTATTGGTTTTAATTGCATTCAGTAAGTCGCATACTGTATTGCTTGCCGATGCTACTACTAACTATTTTACTGAAAGCCCCAATGCTTCTCAAATAAAAGCAATAGGCTGTGCTCCTGATAAACAATTCTTTCCAACACCTCCCGGCACTGAAGAAATTTTTACTAATGATAATAAACAATTAGCCGGTATTTTAAAAGATGGAGTTCTTACAATAGAACTTGAAGCAAGAGAAGGTATGTGGTTTCCTGAAACACATGAAGGCCAGGGCATCCATGTTTATGCGTTTGCAGAAAAAGGAAAGCCATTGCAATTACCCGGACCGGCTATTCGTGTACCGGAAGGAACGATCATCAAAGCAACTATTCAAAATAAACTGGATACTGCAATGACGCTGCATGGCTTTTGTTCAAGACCTGCTGTTGCCGGAGACAGTATCATCATTCAACCAGGTGCAACGTATGAAGTAACGTTTAAGGCCGGACAACCCGGTACTTATTTTTATAGATCATCAGCGAGTGATAATCTAGATTTTTTTGGATTGATACTTCCGCACTTTACAGATAGCCAGTTATTCGGCGCATTCATTATTGATCCCGCTGGTAAAAAACCGGATCCGAAAGAGCGGATCATGATGATAAGCTTGTGGAATAACAATATAAAATTTGATTCCACTACACAAGAGCAAGCTTCTATTAATGGATTGTCGTGGCCGTTTACTGAACGACTTACTTATAAAGAGGGAGAAGAAGTAACCTGGAAAGTGATCAACGCAAGTAATCAGCAGCACCCAATGCACCTGCACGGTTTTTATTATACTGTAAATAGTCATGGAAATTTATATAAAGATTCTGCCTCCGATAAGGAAAGTATTCATAAAGCAGTAACGGAACTGTTGAACCCCGGCGAAACGATGTCAATGAAATGGGTACCTGAAAGACCGGGTGGCTGGTTATTTCATTGTCATACTATCTTTCATATTGCACCCGAATCGTTTCTGCGAAAAAAACCTAAGATGGAAGAAATGGATCCAAAAGATCTGCATGACCATGTAATAAATGGAATGGGTGGGCTTATTATGGGATTGCAAATATTACCCTCTGGTAAAAATTGGAAACTGGAAAAGTTTGAAAAATTAAAAGAACGAAATCTTACACTGATCGTAAAAGAAAAACCAAATTGGTGTGATTCTACAACAGGAAATGGATTTATTTTATTGGAAGGCAATCATACCGCTAATGAAAATGTTAGTATTCCGGGACCATCGATCATATTGAATCGTGATGAGCCTGTAGCAATAAAAGTGATCAACAAATTAAAAGAAGCAACTACTGTTCACTGGCATGGATTGGAGATCGACAGTTATTTTGATGGCGTATCCGGTTGGGGCAATTTTAAAACTATGCTTGCCCCTATCCTTCAACCCGGTGATTCATTTATAGTGCATATGCGACCGCCCCGTTCAGGTACTTTTATTTATCATACTCACATGCACAACCAACAATTATTTGCAGGTATGTATGGTGCTATAATAGTAAAGGACACGAAAGAAAATTATGACATTGATAAAAACAAAGTAATAATTTTTGGAGAAAATAATGTGGGTATAGTTTTTGTGAACGGGAAAAAACAACCAGATACTTTGTATATGAAAAAAGGAATTAACTATCACTTTCGCATAGTTAATATCACTGCGGGCTGGGCTGATATTGAAACTTCGATCATGCATAACGATAAGCCGGTAAACTGGAAACCTCTTGCGAAAGATGGAGCAGATCTTCCTTCTTATCAACAAATAATAAGACCAGCACTAAACCAACCAGTTTCTGTGGGACAAACACTTGATTTTGGATTCACGCCGGAAAAGGTTGGCGAATATTTGTTCCGGGTAAGTAGCATGTATGGCTTCTTAACCCCTATCAATATGGTGATACGTGTAAAAGAATAATTTTATTTAATTATCCCTTCCAGTTGTTTTAGAATAAGAGCAAAATCTTTAGTTGCATTATTATTCAAAAGAATTATCGTTTTCCTTTTATCAATATACCGGATGATCTGTGTTTTATACCCGGGATTATCGCCATTATGCTGAACAATTTTTCCAAATGAAGGATCATTTCTTAATTCCCACCCAAAACCATAATTAGATAGAGTTCCATCATTCAATTTCATCGGAGTATAGGCATCTTGCAATGTTGATTGCTTTACAAGTTTGTTTGTATATAAAGCTTGATCCCATTTCAACAGATCGGAAGCAGTGGAACTAATGCGGCCGGGGCCTTTTCGATTACCCAGCCAAATTGTATAGTTAGAAGATGGGAATGAATCGGCACGTACATATTTATTTCTTTCTTCAACATAAATATGACCGATCGCAAAGTTCTTAGTTGCTTTCTTTTCTTCCAGTGTTCTGATATCCGTGCTTTTCATTTTTAATTCTTTGAAGATCCATTTGCGACACATTTCTATGAAATCTTTTCCACTTGCTTTTTCTGCAATACTTGCAAGCAACATATAGCCAGTATTGCTGTACTCATATTTATCTCCAGGCTCAAAATGTTTTGACGGTGCATACTTATTTAAATACTCAATACAATCAGGATTACCGGCAACTTTTGATTTATCCCAATATTTATCCATGATATCCTGGTAATCGGGTAAGCCGCTCGTATGTGTAAGAAGATTGCGGATCGTCATTCCTTTGTATGGTATCTCCAAATATTTACTTACAGAATCATCATAATTAAGCAGTCCTTTTTCTTTCAGTATCATGATGATCATGGCAGTGAATTGCTTTGAAACTGAAGCCAGTTCAAAAATGTCTGTTGTTTGCAAAGGAATTTGATCTGCGAATTCACGATAGCCAAATGCTTTTTGATAGACAGATTTGCCATTTTCTGCAATTAATACAACACCGCTAAAATCTTTTTGCGCAGCAAATAGTGAATCCAGCTTTCCCTGCTGAGAAAAGGCGTTGTTCGAAATGATCAATAAAAACAGAAATATGTTTTTCATTATATTTTTTTATTCAAGATGATACTCTTGTTTTATAAGTTTCAAAGCGTCGATGGCTAATTGTCTTTCTCTCAAATTGGCTCGCATATATGCTAAAAAGAGAGCTTTAATAGTATAAAGATTTTTTAGAAACGTCTTTTTATCTGCAACTCCGATAGATGGAATTGTTATTTTTTGAGGAATGTCTATTAAAGTGTCTGCGATCTGCAAGTCTTCTATAATGGCCAGTTGGGCGACACTGTCTGACCGATGATGTATCTTATTTAACAGCACAGGATCAATAAGTTTTTCAATATCCTTGTTCATTTGATTTGCAAGATCAACCTGTAATGGTTCATACTCTTTTCTGTTGCGTACCAATACATCATAATTAATGATCATATCCGAGACTTTTTGATTTCGGATAAGCCTCAGGCCACCTGAGTTTTTCAATTGCTGCATTGTGCGGTCGTTAGGATAAAAACGCAGGATGTCCCAATAGGGAAAAGAATAAAGCCGGTATACTGATCCTCCTTCCTGCATGTATTGATCACTGCTTAACAACTGGAATAAAGTATCAAGCTCTTTTATACGCTTTTTTCGTAGTTCTATTAATCCGTTTAATTGTGAGGTATCGAGCTTCAGATCTTCAATAAAACTATGTATATAAACTATTTCCCGTTTATTTTCTACAAGGTGTTCCCGCTGATTCTCTACAAAGAAACCTAATGTGACAGCAAGAAACAGCATTAAGAACTCCCACAAATAATGGGTCCATTTTTTTCTTTCAGTATGGGAGTGGGTATGTACTTCCATAAAAATTTATTTCAGGTGATATTGTTTTTGTAAAAAAGGGATCAATGTTTCAAGATAAGAAAGCTGCTTATGTAAAAACTGAATATAATAGCCCAAAGCAATTCTCTCGTTAACTCTCCAGTTATAATATGACCGAAGGGCGGGCAAATTTTTTGAAACGTCTGATGCATCAATATTTTCAAGATCTCCGATCTTAATTTCCATTAAAGTAGTTGGCGCCATGTGGGCTAAAGGAGTAAGATCAATTATAGAAGACACCTGTTCAATTGACTTATTCCACCATGCTGAACATCTCTCTTCCTGTCGCTTGATCCCTTCATAACTGTTCTCGTAATTTAAAATACTATCTAATACGCCTGGATCACTGATAAGCCGTAAAGTGCCGGAAGATTGCATTTGCTTAAATGTAGATTGATTGGATACAAAGTAGTCGAGGTATCCCAACTTTAACATATAAAAAATAAACTCCTTTTGAAAAACATCATCGGGGATATTTTTATTCTTCAAAGAAATAAGGCTGTCGAGATAGTTGAATCTTTCCTCATTGACTTTGACAGAGCGAACTAAAAGATTGCTATCCTCCCGCAGGTTTCTTACTAAACTTTTTATATTGTTCCTTTCTATGTCTTTATTGATCTCGTGTTCCCTTAAGTTTTCCGCCATAAAACCACAAAACACAGCAAGGAATAACATTATAAACTCCCAGAGATAGTGTGTCCACTTTTTTCGTGGAGTATGTGAGTGTGCATGTACTTCCATAAAAATTATTTAAAGTCATATTCCTCTTTCAAGATCGAAAGCAATTCCATTGCTATTTTTTTTAATTGCCCCAAATAACGATTAGCCTGGTATTTATATATACCAGACTCAAACTTCAACCAGCCTGTATACTGGTTCATTAATCCCGGCTCTTTGTTGACGGGTAAGTTAGTGAGAAGAAAAGCAGAATCTCTTGGCTTTACAGTTCGTTCGTCAAACATTTTTTCCGATATATATATGTCAAAAAGTTTAAAGTGCAGGTCTTCCATTTTTGAAAATTCCACTTTTGACAAACTGTATTCTTTTTCCAGTTCATGGTTTTTTCTATCATACTCACTTATTTTATAAGCCAGCTTATTTCCCATGATCCTCAAGTTGCCTGAGCTCTTGAGCTGCTCGATCGTTGTGTTATTAGAAGAAAAATATTCAACATTTGTAACAAACGAGCTATAATAATAAAGCATTCCATTGGTCACGGTTTGTTTATGATCTTCTTTAATTAGTATACAAAAAGTATCCAGTTTACTTGATACGTTCATAAGATTTCGGGACAGATCATTTAACTGCGTCGTGTCTTTTTTTAATTCATCATACAGGTTAGTTGCATATATTTTTGCACGTTGATGTTCTACAAAGTGTTCACGTTGGTTTTCTACGAGGAACCCGGCGCTAACGGCAAGAAACAACATAAAGAACTCCCAGAAATAATGTGTCCATTTTTTTCTTGCAGTATGAGCATGTGCATGTACTTCCATAAAATTTTATTTCAGGTGGTATTCTTGTTGTATCTCTTCCATTAATTTTTCTGCTGCCTCTTTATTATGATGCAGCCAGAAGTTATATTTTTTTAACTGTATTTCAAATTGACTTACTTGTGTATAAAGTTTCTCCAATTCTTTTGGCTCATTATTTAGTAATTGCAAAGCGGGTTTATGTTCAAGGATATCCCGGTAATTGTAAGTGTTATTATATTCTTTCGACCTATTGTTATAAAAAGTTTCTATATAATTATCCAGGTATAGAAAACTAAAAAATTGATTTAATGATTTTTGTAATGCATCAACCTGTTCTTTAGAAGGCATCATGTCTTTTGCTGCAAAAACTTTCCGCTCATAATAATCCGCCATGGCAACAACTATTTTTTTGTTTTCTATTAACCGCAACGAACCTGAATTTTTTAATTCAGTGATCGCTGAGGTATTAAAAACTGCCTGGCCAATTTCTCCGAGATAGCGGATAACAAAATAATACAATGCGTTACCATTAGCTTGCCCTGCAATAGTTTTTTTTAGTTCGCTTCTCAGAGAATCTATCCCCAATGCGTACTCAACATTTGATTCCGAATTTTTACTACAGCGAACAGTATCATATTTTAAATTCTCAACGACCTCTTTCATTGATTCTTTTACCCTGTGGCTTTCTATCATATGCTCCCGCTGATTCTCTGCAAGGAACCCGCAGAACACAGCCAGGAAAAGCATTAAAAATTCCCAGAGATAGTGTGTCCATTTTTTTCGTGAGGTATGTGCGTGGTGGTGTACTTCCATAATTTTATTCCAGGTGATATGCCTTATTTATTGTAGCTAATAAATTCGTCGCTTGTTGTAATAGTTTCCGTGAATCCCGGCGCATTCCTTTGACGATAAGTTTTATCGTGTAAATAGCAAAATTCAGATCCCCGAGATCTTGTTTATTGAAAGTAAGAAGTGGAGGGTTGCCAGGAGGTCGGTGTGAGATATTATTTTCATCCAGCATTCTATCAAAAACGAGGGAATTAAAAACCCGTTTAGCGATCGTACGGTAGTCGTGGGCTATCAGCATTTCCTGTTGACCAAGTTCCTCGAGATTGCGTACGCTTACATCATAATGAGCAATGCTGTCTACTACGGCGCGGTTTCGGATCAATCGCAACCCTCCCGAATTTTTTAGTTGCAATAGCGTTCCATCATTTGCAGTAAACTTGATATCCGCCAATCGTGCAGTATGGATCGCATTAAAATAAATATCACTCCCGTAGTTTGCAAAATCGGGTAAGTTGATCAGTAGAAGTAATGAATCAAGACGTTGAATTTTCTCGTCTCTTTTTTGAATGACAGAATTCAATTGAAGAATGTCAGCCTTTATATCATCCACCAGTGAACTTATAAATTGCTTTTCCCTGTCTTTTTCAATTTTATGTTCTAAAGCGTATTCTGCGAGGAAGCCGCAAAACACGGCAAGGAACAACATCAGGAACTCCCAGAAATAATGGGTCCATTTTTTTCTTGGCGTATGTGCATGATGATGAACTTCCATAAAATTCTATTTAACGTGATACTCCTTTTTAATTAACACCAATAAATGCTCAGCTATTTTTCTAAGGCTTTCCTGCACCTGCATATTGCTCACCACAACAAAGCGGTAAGTTACCAGGCTATTCAGGTATTCACTTGCATCCTTTGAACTATATGCAATTGTTCTGGATGCGTCTATTCTCAGTGTATTATTATTAAAATAGCTCGTATCAGCATAGATATTAGAAAGCATGATGCCGTCTATCATCTTATAAGATAACCGGACAGCATGTCGCATCTCATCTGTCTCAAAAAGATCACGCAATGCCATTCTTTTTATTTGCTGGTCATAAAGCTGGATGGAATCAACAACGTTCCTTTTTCGAATAAGCCGGAGTCCACCGGAATTTTTTAACTGATCTAGCGTACCACTATTTTCAAAAAATGCTACATGTCCTTTCAAATTATTCAGTAACTGTATGCCACGCAGGGAAATGGTCGCTGAAGTATTTTTAGCCAAATAGTTATTTAATGAATCAATAGAACTGAGGCGGACAAGTCGAAAAGTTTTTATTTTTGACAATTGTGCAGTGTCTGCATCAATATCCTTTATAAGCGATTCAATAAATTGTTTCTCCCTGTTATGTTCAATTGTATGTTCAAGATAATATTCCGCAAGGAAACCGCAGAACACAGCAAGGAATAACATCAGGAACTCCCAGAAATAATGGGTCCATTTTTTTCTTGAAGTATGGGTATGTGCATGTACTTCCATTGCTAATATTTATTGAATTGTCTTTCTACAAATTCAAAAGTTGCTGTATACGCTTTTACCCAATTACTGTACAGTAAAAAACTATGCACTTCATCCGGCAACACTAATTGCTCTACATGTACTCCCTGTTTCCTCAGCATTTCCGCCATATTTACCGATTCACTAAATGGCACATTGCGGTCATCATCACCATGTATCATCAGCACCGGGTTCTTCCATCCCTTAATATAATAAACGGGTGATGACTCCAACGCCTTTTTTGCGATCGCAGGAAATTTTGCATGATCATACCATGGAGCAAATGTTGGTATTTCTGTATTCCAGTTATGCACTCCGTGAATATCTACTCCACAGGCAAAAAGACTGGAAGCCTGTGCCAATCCATGTGCCGTAAGATAGCCACCATAAGAGCCGCCCCATAATGCGATCTTACTTCCATTTACATCATCCCTGCTTTTTAAATATTGACCGGCACCGATCAGATCTTTTACTTCGCTGGCGCCTGATGCGCCATAGTTCAATGCTTCCCTGAATTCAAAACCATAGCCAATGCCGCTTCGATAATTTAATGACAACACAACATAACCCTTGCTTGCAAAATATTGATTAAGGGCATAGGCATTTGAATAATATTGACTATAATGAAAACCCAAAAGCATTTGTCTTCTTGACCCACCGTGTATAAAAATTATGGCAGGATGTTTATCGCCAGGCTTATGATTCGGCGGTAAAAAAAGATCACCATATGCATTCATCCCATCAGTTGCTTTTATTGTTACAAATTGCGGGGTGATCAGCGTGGACGGGAAATCTTTCGGAAAAATATCTTTTGCAATATCGTTTACTGAATTATTTTTTACAATTGCAGGCCAGCCGGGTTTTGTTGCTGAAGAATGAAGTATAGCAATGCCATCATTAATAATGACCGGGCTCCATTCTATTTCATTTCCTTTTGTTAGTTGTTCTGTTTTGGAATCAGCAACTGATAATTTCCAAATGTGCCGCCGATTGATATCAGAAATATTTGTTGTGTAATAAACTGTTTTGCGATCGTCAGAAAGAGTTACATTTTCTATTTCACCATCTCCAGGAGTAAGTAATTTGGATACACCTGTATTAATATTTAATGAATATAAATGCTGCCAGCCATCTTTTTCCCCGGGAAAAATAAGTTGATCGCCTGCACACCACCAAAGCAGGTTTTCTTCAACAGGAATATCATTTAGAAAAATACTTCCCTTTCCGGCAGATGCTTTCCACAACTCTTTTGTTTTGCCTGATTGAATATCGAATGACCGAATGCTCCATGGATTGCCTTCCCTTACAGGAACAAAAGGTATTACACCATTCATGTTGGGAATACGTATATAAGCCAGTTGCTTGTTATCAGGTGACCATACCGGGTAAGTATCATTATCCATACTGGTTTCGGCAAAGCTTACGGTTTTTGTATTCAAATGATATATGCCAATGAAAGAGTGATCACCACGGTCGCTGGTGAAAGCGATCATTGTTCCATCAGGCGACCAGCGAATTTGCGACTGACCTCCTCTCGATTGAAAAAGTTTTTCAGGTTTACTTGTAGTATCAATTAATGATAATGTCCATATTTGTCCTGACGAAGTATATGCAAGCTTTCTACCATCCGGAGAGATCTTAAAATTAGAACCTGCAATGATTTTTCTTAACTGACCTCCATCTTTATTAATAACCCAGATATCTCTTGCGGTAGATGTTTGTAAAAAAGCAGGATTAGCCGGCTCACCTCTATTGTTATTCGCATTGCCTCTTACAAAAATTATTTGATTGCCCTCGGGTGTAAACTCAGGACTGGTTATTTCCATTCCATCATCTCCTATGTAGTTAGTTATTTTTTTTGCAGCGAATCCGGGTGCTTCCGCCACATAAATATTGCGGGACCCCTTATCATTAAAAACCCATGCAATTGTCTTTCCATTGATTGAAGCGGTCAGTTCTGTTGGAAAAGGAGCGGATAAATAATTTTCGATTGTTTGACCGTAACTAATATTTACAGAAATAATAAAAAGGAAAAAGATCTTTCTCATATTGAATTTGGTTTACTCAAAAACGAAAAACTTTTTTTAGACTTTGAACATTAGGTACTGCCCGGTTAACGATGAGCCCTCTCAATCTTTTTTAAAATAACTGTAAAGGAATGCTGCTGCAAATCCTACAATTATATAAATGACCATCCGAATCATCCGGCCTTTATTTTCGGGACTCATATAAAAATGATTTACTTGTAATATAGTGAAAGAAATAATTTTTTATCGATTAAAACCCGGACCCTTTAAAGTTGTACCGCTTTTTACCCCGGTATGTTTTCCATTTTCAATTACTAATTGTCCATTTACTAAAACAAAATGAAACCCTGCAGAATACTGGTGTGGCTGCTCAAAGGTTGCTTTGTCTGTCACTTCATTAGGATCAAAGATCACAATATCCGCAGCCATCCCTTCTTTTATTAATCCCCGGTCTTTCAATTGGAATTTTTGTGCTGCTAAAGATGTCATTCTTCTTATCATTTCTTCCAGAGAAACTAATTTTTCATCTCTTACATATTTTGCCAGCACTCTTGCATTAGTGCCATAAGCTCTTGGATGCGGCATTCCTTTTCCGTAAACTACTACTCCGCCGTCGGCGCCGATCATATTAAAAGGATATTTCATAAAATAACGAACATCATCTTCATTCATGCTATGATAAACCATTTGTGCGCCCCCTGCCACCATCATATCTAAAATTGTTTCCGCTTCATTTTTCATCTTTGCTTTTCGTCCCTTTAATTTATTTATCTCAGAAATATTTTTTCCATTCAAACTTGTGTCTGCGGAATGCATAGCCACATACGCATAACTATAATTCTTGTATTTATATTTATCCTGCATTTCCAGCATTTCTTTGATGATCTGTTTATGCGTTTGCTCATCACCGATCCTTTTCTTCAATGAATCCTGTCCTCCTGCTAATGCCCAATCTGGTAAACGAATACCAAGATTGGTGCTGCTCGCCGAGTAAGGATATTGATCAATGGTTACATCGTATCCTTCTTTTCTTGCTGCCTCAATCAATGGTAGTGTTTCTTTACTTCTTCCCCAATTTGCAGGACCGCTTACTTTGAAGTGAGAAATTTCAACAGGCATATTTGCAGCCTTACCAATGTTTATTGCTTCATTAATTGCATCCTTCACACCATTCTCTTCATTACGAATATGCGATGCATATACTCCGTTATAACTTGCTGCAGTTTTTGCAAGACCGATCACCTCTTCTGTATTGCTATACATTCCGGGTAAATAAATAAGCCCTGTTGATAAACCAACGGCTCCATCTTTCATTGCCTGTGCTACCAATTCTTCCATTTTCTTTTGTTCGCCTGCTGTTGCCAATCGATTGTCCAGGCCCATTGCCTGTCTTCTTACTGTGTTATGTCCAACCAGTGAAGCAACATTGATAGAAGTTTTCATGCTATCAATGCGCCAGAAAAAATTCTTCAGATCGTCAGCTGAGCCGCCACAATTACCCGTGATCACAGTAGTAACGCCATCATATATATAATTATCGGCGGTTGGGTTTTCAAAAATGCCGTTTTCAATATGTGCATGCACATCAATAAAACCGGGAGCAACGACCAAACCTTTTGCATTAATGACTGTTGTTGCCGTTACATTGATGTTATTCATTTTGCCAACGTATACTATCCTTCCATCTTTTATTGCAACATCACCATAATACCAGCTATTGCCTGTGCCATCAATTATTTTTCCATTGGCGATAACAACATCGTATTGCTGGGCGGTAGCAATATTTGCGATTAAAAGACAGATCAAAAGACTTCTCATAAAAAAAATGCTATTTATTGTGATTTTTTATTTGTACTCGTGTTCAAGAAAAACTAATAAATTTTCTCCCGTCTTCTTCATATCAAAAAGCATACTGAGATAATTTGCCAACATGCCCCGGGCGGTGATGATCATCTGGGAATACTTTTTTAAAACATTTCTATCCTTTGTGATAAGTTTCATTTTTTCCTGCCGTATGTCCTGGTAAAAGCTGCTATCAGCATTCATTTTTGTCAACGAAGCTGAACGATCAAAAATTTCTTCAGTGGAAAAAAGAAGTCTTTTACTCATTTCATCGTAAACGTTTTCCTGTCCTTTAATAACATCCATGAACTGGCCGTAATAATTTATAATACTATCAGATGTTTCCTGCTTTCTTACTAACCTCAAATTGCCTGAATTCAACAACTGTTTTATAGTACGTTCGTTAAATACCATGAAAGAAACATTTGTAGCGTAGCGACTGTTTAAATAATAAAGTTCTTTTTCTTCTTCATTGCTAAGCATATCCTTATTTAACAGCTGGGCTAATGTGTCCATTCCATGGAACTTTGTAATACTAAATGAAATAACATATCTTATAGTTGCAGTATCTTCCTTCAGATCAGTTATCAATGAATTCATATATGTTTTTTCCCGCTGATGCTCTACCATGTGCTCTCTTTGATTCTCTGCTAAAAACCCACAGAACACTGCAAGGAATAACATTAAAAACTCCCAGAAATAAGATCTCCAGTTTTTTTTTCCATGAGAATGTGAGTGGGCATGTACTTCCATATTTAGGTGGTAGTTTGCTTGTTTAACTATTCAACTTTTTTCAATTCTCCCCTTTGACCCATATTTAAAAACCAAACTTTGGTCACTTTGCCATTGCTATCGGTTTCAAATTCTATTTGCCTGTCGGTACCATCTCCATAAAAAAACTTTGTGGCAGATTCAGGCTTTAATTCAATATCTGGTGTGTTGTTACGATGCCTGAAAAGCTTTCCATCTTTTGTTATGAACTGCATAGTAACACCTCCAAAATATTTCCCCGCATAATTAACAAGTATTGTTGTGTCGATCTTTACTTCTTTATGCTCATAAGGCATTACAATATCTTCATCATCCAGGATGGATTCAACAGCTGCCCGGAAAAATGGAAGATTTGATTCAGCATTGGAAAGTATAATAACCGTTCTTTCGATCTCGGGCCATCTTAATATCATTGTACGATAACCGGGCCAGCCGCCTGTATGAGAGATCACCTTTCCCTTATCTGACTTTGGTTGCACACTCACTCCAAAACCATAAAAAGATGTTGAATCAGCTGGAGAAGTCCGAACTAAGGGAGAAAGCATTTCATCAAGTGTCGTTTTGCTTACCAGTTTATTTGAATACAAAGCCCTGTCCCATTTAAAAAGGTCGCCGATCGTTGAATTCACGGTACCATCGCCTACAATGCCATCAAGATAATAAACCATATCTAACGCAGGTAATTCATCTGGTAAAATGTATTTCTTTAAACTATCTGAATACACAAATCCCAATGCGTAATTATCAGGGATCTTGTTTGTAGTGCGGCGACTGTTATATATAAATGTATGGTTCATGCCCAGGGGCTGAAAAATATTTATCGCCATAAAATCATTGTAACTCATTCCCGAGACTTTTTCAATGATGGAAGCAAGCAATGCATAACCCGTATTACTGTATTGCCATTTTGTTCCGGGTTTAAAAAATAAGGTATCATGCCGCTGAGCCAGCATGTCAATAATATCTTTATTATAAGCTATCTTTTTCCTATCCCAGTTCTTTTCAAACTGGTCTTCATAAGATGGAATTCCCGAGGTATGTGTCAATAAATTTCTTATGGTAATATTATCATACGGTAATTGCGGAAAGTATTTTTTTATATTATTCTCATAGCTCAGCAATTTCCGGTCCTTCAGTATCATAATTCCCATTGCTGTGAATTGTTTTGAAACGGAGGCCAGTTCAAATACAGAACTATCATTCAGCATTCGTTTACTATTGTAATCGGCATATCCTAATGCCTGCTGGTAAATAGGTTTACCTTTTTCTGCCACAAGAATAGTTCCATTGAATTGGAAATATTTATTCTGGCCAGTCATATACTGTTGCAGTAATTGTGCATGATCTTTTTGCGCAGTAACGATAAGAGGTGCAAAAAGTATAAAGAGAAGTTTTCTCATGATCATCTTTGTTTTATGTAGTGAGATCCTGTAATCTTGGTTTGCTAACTTACGTATTATTCATGTTACCTATCAATACCTATCATCAGCGCCGAAATGCAAAGTATAGTAATAATTATCAGTAACTGAGTATAAACTTTAATGTGTGTCTTTTTCTAATGCCTCGATCGTTCTCTTCGCTACAGCCAACCGTATCTGTTTGTTCTTCTCCACTAATTTATGGGTAGCCCATTTTTCTAATTTGTGATGCAATGGAACTAATAAAGCAGCAATACAAACCAGTGTCAGTAACATCAAAGCAGGAGAATGATGAGTTATGCTTTCTAAAAAAGGATGGAGTAGTAAGTTTAAAAACTCAAATACTAATAATAAAGCCAGAACGCCGAGAAACTGAATGAGTTTTGTATTAGTAATATGGCGGCGGCTGAGCATTAAAAACAAAATGATAAAACTTATAATACCCAGGGCCAATAAGGCGTATTGAATATTTTGTTTCCGCCTCTGTTCCTCTTCTGTTTTTTTTGCTTCTTCTTCTATCGATCTTATCTGCTCATTAAAAGCAAGCGACTGAATTTTGTTGATATTGCTCTGGCTGAAGATCTGCGCATTAATGCTTGCTTCCATTCTTGAGTAATAATAGGCGCTGTCTTTATTACGCAACGAGTCAAAAATTTGCCGCATAAAACCTGATGCAGCCAGTTTCACATTGTTGTTGCTATTTGATTCTCCAAGAGTGAACAACTGTTTTGCCTGCACCATGGCTTCCGGTATGTTCCCTTTACTTAACAAGGCGGGAATATAATAATTGCTGAACTTCAATTTTATAGGAATCATCTTAACAGAATCAGAAATTGCAATTACCTTTTTTATATAAACATCTGCAAGTTCATTTTCATCTGACAGTGTATAGGCGTCTGCAATTGATGCCAGTGCATTAAACCGTTGAGCAATGCTGTTTACTCTGCGGCTGGTCTCATAGAAGGCCTGGGCAAAATATAATGCAGAATCTGGCTGCTTTGCCCATAAATACCAGGTTGCCATGCCACGTTGGTATTGCAACAGCATAAAATCATACAAGGGGTGTGATTTATCTGGTAAGTCATCGCCTCCCTTGCGTACATATTGAACCGCCGCTTTATTATTTTGAAGGGCATAATATGCTAAGGAAATATCAAAGTCCAATGAACTAATTCTTCGTTTGTTATTTGCTTTTTCTGCCAATGGAAGAGCCTTAAAATAATATTCTAACGCAGTAGCGTTATCGCCTTTTGTAAAAGAGAAGTAAGAACCGATCCAGTTATAACTGGCGGCAAGTAGTGAATCATTCTTCAATTGCTGTGCTATCTGAAGCAACCGGACACATTCAGCAGAATCTATATTGCCGCCACGGATGAAGCTTTGATTTTCTAAAATTTTTGTAAGCAGATTAAATCCCTCAAGAGGGTTGGTGGTATTAGCTAAAACAGTTTTTAAACTATCTGCATATTTATTTTGTGTAAAAGCAACTTGTATACTTGAAACAAAACAAAGGAGAGTTATTATTTTTTTCATTATTCAATTACTTAACCTGCAATATTTATTATTGTATTCGGTTATATTTTTTCAAAATATCAATTACCATTTTATGTGGTAGAGCATAAGATTTATTTCCATTGATGCCCACCATGGTTTCTGCTGCTACCATTGCATTGATAATGGCTTCTTCTGTTGCCTGTATGGTTGCCTCAAACAAAGGGTTGATCTCGTCATTGGGTAATGACTCAACTTTTGTAAAACTTGCCCGTTGAAAAGCAGTTGGATTAGCAGTAGAGAAAGCAATAAAAATATCACCCGAACCATTTGTTCCCTGTCCGCCAACCAACCCGATGCCTAATGAAACCCTTTGCACAACTCTTTTTAATTGATGTGGCAATAAAGGGGCATCGGTGGCAACTACTACAATGATAGATCCATCACCAGCCTGGTAAGATGGAGGTGCCTTGAATTCATTGTTTAATGTATCTATTAATTCTTTTCCAACTGGCACACCGGCAATAGTGAGATTTCTTTTTCTGCCAAAGTTGGATTGAACAAACACACCCAGTGTATATGTCGAATCTCTTATTTTTATAACTCTTGAAGAAGAACCTGACCCTCCTTTGAATCCCAAACACATCATACCCGTACCGCCACCAACATTTCCTTCTTTAATGAAACCACTCTTTGCGCTGTCCAATGCTTCATATGCATTTGTTTCTTTTACATGAAAACCATAAATATCATTTAAAAAACCATCATAGGTTTCTGCAACAACAGGATAGGTGTACCAGAAATCTTCTTTATACCAACCTTTTTTTACATACCATTTTAATACAGCATCTCTTACTGTGCCTACACTGTTGGTATTTGTGATCATGACCGGGCCTTCCAAAAATCCGGATTCAGTCAACCATGTTGTTCCGGTCATTTCACCATTACCGTTTAGTGTGTACCAGTTTGCATAAACAGGATTATTGTTTTTCCCTCTTGGTAAAATAGCAGTAACGCCGGTACGTACAGGGCCTTTGCCTCTTATATTTTTTCCTTCACCGGAAATGATGGTGCTGTAACCAACTTCAACACCTTTCACATCAGTGATTGCATTGAATTTCCCCGGCGTTCCGTCAAATGGAATTCCGATATCTCTTGCACGGGGTTTTTGTGAGTAGGCGTAAAGTTGAATTAACAGGATTGAAATAAGAACAGCAAACTTCTTCATATTTATTTATTTAAAAGATCGCAAAAGAAATTTTTACAAATAACTCAACAACTTTTTTTCTTTATGATTCGTTTTATAGTTATCATACCATTTACACAAAGGATATAACCCAATGACAACTGATAACCAGATAACGTAAACTATCGTCAACGAAAACCCTTCGCCCCCTTTTACAAATTTTGTGATTATCTGGTCGTTCATCGTTTCTGCGAATGTGTGACCCCTGTAGAAATAAAAGATCATAGTAATAAAATGAAGTACGAAAAGATGAACTACGAAATAAAAAAAAGGAACCCGTCCATATACAGAAACAAACTTTGTAAAAGTATTCTGAATATTATCCCACCACGCCATTAATAATAATGAAGGACCAATGGTCATGCACATAAAGAATAGGGACGGCGGATACTTACTTGAATTGATAAAAGAAAGAAAAGTTCTGAAGCCTGTAGGTTGTTTTGACCATTGAGATGGATCTCCATATACATTTATAAAACGAAGAACAATGAATAATACGATGATAGAAAGACCCGTGATGACCAAAAATTTTTTGCGATACGATCTATTCTCATTTCGTAAGACTTTACCGAGGCAATAACCCAACATCATGAGGCCTGACCAGGAAAGAAATGGATACAATATCAATAGCTGAAATTTACCCCCTAAAGGGAGAAAATTTAAGCGATGCATAAGACTATAACCAACACTGAACTGGCCGTTTTGTTTTCTTTCATAAAAATCCAGTGAGTTATGTCCTAACACGATCACTAAGCCGAAGACGAATATTACTTCGAACGGTAACCAGATCACCAATCCTAATATCACCATACTGATACCGATGGACCATATAGTTTCCAATGCGAAAGTGTGTATATCGAATGTAAGCACAAAGTTGACGATGGTAAGTTCCATCAATATCAACCAAAGACCTCTTGTGATCAAAAAAATACTTAATTCCTTTTTTGATTTTCGGGCAGATTGTAAATATGCTGACACTCCAGATAAAAAAACAAACAGCGGGGCACAGAAATGCGTTATCCATCGTGTGAAAAAAAGCACTCCGGTGGTCGAGTTCATATTCAGCGGATTATTTAATTGTGCGTCATAGTGAAAAAAATCTCTTGTGTGATCCAGCGCCATAATGATCATGATGATGCCACGGAGAAGATCGACGGAGGTAATTCTTTTTTGATTTAAGAGTTGCTGCATGATGTAATTACTATTTATTCAAAATGGTATTCTTTTTTAATCAGAGTAATTAAGTTTTGTGCTGAACTGTTTCTCGCCAATCCAAGGTTTGCTGTAAAAAGGAATGTGGCATAAAGATATTGGACCCTTGTAAGCAGCTCGTTTATCGCAGACGGGTCGTTTGTTAATAGTTGTACAGAAGGACCCTCGGGCACCTTTTTGTCTTTACTTATTTGTAAAAAAATTGCTGCATCAAAAAGCTTATGCACAGTAAGAAAATATTGATTCATTCTGTCGGTGATCCTTTCATTCTGATTTTCGATCTGCCTCAATGAATTATAATAATAAGAAACGCTGTCCGCTATTTCCTGGTTATGTATTAGCCTTAAGTGACCTGAAGATCTCATCTGAGTATAAGTTCTTTCACTCGGAAACAACAGATCACTTCGCATAGTAAAAGATCTTGCCAGGTAATAGATCCGGTTTGCCCTTTTGTTTCTATCCGGGCTTTTAAGCAAGTTCATCAGCGAATCAATAGCATCCAGGGCAGGGAATGTTTGTGCAATATAATTTTTGTATGTGGCCGTGTCGGATCTCAAATCTGCAAGCATATTTTTCATATACACTTCTTCCCTGTCCCTCTCAATCTTGTGTTCCAACTGATACTCTGCTAAAAATCCGCAAAACACAGCCAGGAACAACATTAAAAACTCCCAGAAATAATGCGTCCATTTTTTTCTTGGGGTATGAGTATGTGCATGTACTTCCATAAATTTTATTTCAGGTGATATTCTTTTTCTAATTCGTGAATAGCTGATTTAATCGCAAATTCCAGAGTCATATTTAAATATGTTATATAGTTCCGATTTCTTTCCAGCAAAAAATTTATTGATCTGTATACCTCTAATTGAATGACAGGATCTTTACTGATTAAAGGATCGGTAATAATATAGGTCTTCTCTTCTATCTCATCTCTTAAATATTTTGGATTAATGAACTTCTCTCTTAGCGGGATAATGTTTTCGAGAACATATTTATTTTCAATTTCAAGCTGTTTGTCAAGTAATATTCGATAAGACTCATACTCAACTAATGCAGCAGCAGTTTTATTAGTAAAATAACGTAAAGAGCCAGAGTTTTTTATTTGTTCATAAGTGCCGATTCTTAAAATTGGATATGCCCTTCTGGATAATTCGTCTACGCCAATAAAAAATATAATGCTGTCCTGTTGATCGGCAGGCTTTTTTTCAAGCTCATCCATCAAGCTGCTTAATTTCTGCTTTCTTGAAGTTCTACTTTGGATTATGCTGTATATATTAGCAGAATCTTCTTTCAAATCCATTAATAACGAAACAGCATATTCTTTCGCTCTTTTCTTTTCTATATAGTGTTCCCTCTGATTTTCTACAAGAAAGCCAAGTGTTATTGCAAGAAACAACATGAGAAACTCCCAGAAATAATGTGTCCATTTTTTTCTTGGCGTATGTGAGTGTGCATGTACTTCCATATAATTTATTTCAAATGATATTCTTCTTTCAATAAACTTATCAGTTCCTCTGCATCTTTAATTGACGCAGGGTAAACACGTTTCATTACAAGGTTAAGGACCCTCCTCCTGTTTTCAAAACTGTTGGCAAATTCATTTAGCAGGTTTGCATCATTGGTTTGAACAGGGAACAGCCTCTTCATTAAAGTATCGGGCAATCGTAACCAGTCATCGGTTGAATAAGTGGAGAACCTTGCGTACTCATAATTATTCAATACGCGGCTCCTTATTTCCATTGATCTGTCTCTTACACCTCTGTCATTAGTATTCAGCAGTTTTACATAATTGATCTGGGAATAATAATAACTGATCTTGTTGACCAGTTCGGGATTTGTAAAATAGCGCAGGTTTCCTGATTGAGTAATTTGGATGATCGTTGCGTCATTCCAGGAAACAGAAGGAGCACTGGCAACCACATTGGTGTAATAATAAAAAGCCCCGGGAGCCATGTAATTTTTTATACCCCGATGAATAATTGACCTGGCGCTATCAAAACAGGCCAGTATAATTTTATTTTCACGCATAACATCACGTATCTCAACAGTATCTTTTTCCAGGTCTCTGAGCAATGCCTTTGCATATTGAGTTGCTCGTTGACGCTCTACAATATGTTCCCGTTGATTCTCCACAAAAAATCCAAGCGTTACGGCAAGAAATAACATTAGAAACTCCCAGAAATATTGTTTCCAGTTTTTCTTTCCATGAGAATGTGAATGTGCATGTACCTCCATAAATATTATTTGATATGATACTCATTCTTTAGAAAAAGAATAATTCCAATTGCTCTTTCTTTTAACCGTTGTAAGCGAACAGCATTTAAGGCATCACTGCCCTTTAACTGGTGGATAGCATAAATAAAATCAAGAATAAACTCCTTATTTGTTGTTCGCAGTGCGGGATTTCCTGAAGGAGCATGAATAACATCGCCATAAACCATTGTTTCCAGCACATTCGCATCTAATAGTTTTCCCATCATTGGCCGGATCTCAGTGATCTCATTTTCCTGTCTGGCTTGCGTAAGCAATACCCGGTCAATCGCCTGGTCGTATGCCATGATGCTGTCTGAAACCTGTTGATTTTTTATTAATCGCAGTCCGCCGGAATTTTTTAATTGCTTAATTGTTCCGTCAGCAGGAATGAAATTCATGCCACGGGTTAACTGGCGGGCAAGAAGATAAATTCTTTGCCCATACTGGTTTGGGTTGGGTGAGTTAAGATACCAGATCAATGAATCATGATCTTTTCTTTTCTCGATCTTGGAATTTACATACTGATTAATAAAAACAGTATCCGCCTTAAGATCTTCAATAAATGAGTTGATATATTTTTTCTCCCGCTGGTTTTCTATAATATGTTCGAGTTGATATTCTGCAAGGAATCCACAGAACACCGCGAGGAATAACATTAAAAACTCCCAGAGGTAATGGGTCCATTTTTTTCTTGCAGTATGTGAGTGTGCATGTACTTCCATAAAAAATTATTCCAGGTGATATTCTTTTTTTAAAAATAAGATCAAACCCGAGGCTATTTTCCTTGTTGATATGATCGATTGAATATAAAAAACGTCTGTAGCTTTTGTACTTATATAAGTATTATAAACAGCCTGCATGGCGGCCTTGTCATTTGTGAATAATTTTTTATCGTAATCCGATTCATCATTAGCGGCAGTATCTGCAAATACATCATTAATAAAACGGTTGAAATTTGTAAAATCAAAAATGGTTTCAACAGAATGGATCAATCTTTTATTAGCTTCAATTACATATTCAACCTGGTTTTTATAAGCACCGTTGATGCGGGAGTCATAGAATACTATACTGTCAATGATAGATTGCTTATGTATTAACCGTAGATTTCCCGAGCCTTTCAGCTGTTCAAGCGTAGAATTTGACGGCGAATAAAATTGTTCAAGATTGGTTTTAATATAAAACCTGAATGGTAGGCTGTTATTATACAATAAGGGATTTTTGAAAAAAGAAAGAACCGAATCGTAATATGGAATTTTCTGTTCAAGTCTTGTGATCGTTTTTCCAAACCGAAGTGTATCGTTCTCCAGGTCTTTCAATAATGATCCTATATATTGCTTTTCCCTTTTCTTTTCTATCATGTGTTCCAGGTGATATTCTGCCAGGAATCCGCAGAACACGGCAAGGAATAACATAAAGAATTCCCAGAAATAATGGTTCCATTTTTTTCTTTCTGTATGAGAATGGTGGTGTACTTCCATGTTTGGTTCAGTATAACTTTTGGTTGCTTGTAAAGTCGATTGTTGGATTGGCTGGCTGCATTAAAGTTAGCACTTGCAAACTATCAGGATGGATTTTTTAATTCCTATGCTGGCTTGCAAATCAAACAGACATTCTCCTTATTTTCGTATTCTTTTTATGCGACAACTGGCAGCTATAATGTTTGTAGATATGGCAGGGTATACAGCCCTGATGCAGGAGAATGAACAATTGGCAAAAGCCAAACAAAAGCATCTTAAAGATGTATTGGAGAGAACCGTAAAGAATTATAACGGAAAAATTCTGCAGTATTATGGAGATGGTTCACTCAGCATATTTTCCAGTGCCATTGATGGTGTGAACAGTGCCATTGAAATTCAAAAGCAATTACAACAGGAGCCAAAAGTTGATCTGCGAATTGGTTTACACACAGGTGATATATCCATTGAAGACGAAACAATATATGGTGATGGTGTAAATCTTGCATCAAGAATTGAATCACTTGCCGTGCCCGGCAGTATTTTTATTTCAGAGAAAGTGGCTGATGAAGTAAAAAATCAAAATGACATTTCGCTCCGGGAGCTCGGCTATTTTGAATTGAAAAATGTAAAAACTCCTGTTCGCATTTATGCTGTTTCAAATAGTGGCCTGGTTGTCCCCTCCCGTGATGAATTAAAAGGAAAAACAAAACCACCTGCAAATCGCCTGGCGGTTTTACCATTTGTAAATCTTAGCGGCGATCCGGAAAATGAATATTTCAGCGATGGCATCACAGAAGAGTTATTGAATTCACTGACAAAAGTGGAAGGATTGCAAGTCACTTCCCGTACTTCTGCATTTGCATTTAAAGGCAAGCTGGATGATGTTCGTGAAATAGCTGTAAAATTAAACGTAGATAAAATTCTGGAAGGCAGTGTTCGCAAAGCTTCCAACAGGGTTCGAATAACGGCACAATTAATAAACGCAGCCGATGGATATAATGTGTGGAGTGAAAACTATGACCGTGATCTCACCGATATTTTCCAGGTGCAGGATGAGATCAGTAATATAATTGCTAATCGCCTTCGTGAAAATTTATCGCTTGCTTCACAAAAAGAACATCTTGTAAAGCCTTCCACTAAAAACATAAATGCGTATACACTTTACTTAAAAGGATTGCATTACTGGAATAAACTCACACCTGCTGATACCTATAAAGCAATTGAATGTTTTGAGCAGGCAATTGACTTGCAACCGGACTATGCGCAAGCTTATGCAATGGCTGCTGTTGCTTATTCTAATTTGGGAGCTACGGGGCAATTAAAACCTGAAAAAGCTTTTGGTCTTGCCAACCAGTATAGCGATAAAGCATTGCAAATGGATAATACCATTGCAGAAAGTCATATTGCCAAAGCAAGGATCTATTTGTTTTATGAAAAGGAATGGGAAGCAGCTTACGGGGTATTACAAAAAGCATTGCAATTAAATCCGGCAGCCATCGACTCTTACCGCTTGTTGGGTTATTATTATATCGTTGTCGGGAAAAAAGATGAAGCAGTAATGATCCTTGAAAAAGCTTTGACGATCGATCCGATCTCAACCGTTATTAATAATTATCTCGGCGAAGCTTATATAATGGCAAATCGTTATGATGACGCCTATCTTGTTGCAGAAAAACAATTGGAGATCAATCCAACTATGCGTGTTGCTATCGAAAGCAAAGGCTGGTGCGTTGGAATGAAAGGTGATTGGAAAAAAGCTCTTGAATTATTCCAGGAGGTCCATCGACTGGCAAATCATCCTCTGAAAGGATTGGCACCGATAGGATATGCATATGCTAAACTTGGACAGAGAGAAAAAGCAATGGAAATTATTAGCAAGCTTGAACAACGGCAAAAAGATGAGCCAGATACAGCAATGGACGGAGATCTGTTTATGGTTTGGTGGGCTCTTGAGGATAGAGAAAAAGTTTTTTATTATGTAAGAAATTGTATTAATAAAAACCTTAACTCGATCTATTATTACCTGGAGCATCCGGCCATGATAGGTATAAAAGAAGATCCGAGAATTTTGGAGTTACTTCAAACAACTACTTCATTAAAACCAGCACAGAGTTAAAAACAGTTTTATTCCAGGTGATAGTTTTTTTGGATCACTTGTATTAATTCATTCATTAATCTCTGTAACTGCTCATAGCCCCAGGTCATATTGGAATCATAATCTCTCTTAAGTGCTATCAACGAATTTCTGAATTCAAACATCTGCGAAGTTTGAATTTCAGCAGGCAATGGTATATTGCTTTTTTTTATCATACTGTCAATCCAGGGATTCGCTGAATATGGTGCCGGAGTGTTTTCATATAACTTATAAATTTCTGTGATTATATTTTCTGATAAAACCCTGCTTCGCAGTGGCGTCGCATTTTCATAAAATTTAGAATGAAATAAGAAAATGTTTTTAACGGCATCGTTATTGAACTGATCATAAGCAATTATTTTACCAGCAACTTCTTTATTGCGTAACATGCGGAAGCCCCCTGAATTCTTGAGTTGGGTAATAGTTCTGTCATTATATGTAAAGCTCCAAACATTAAGTGCTTCATTGATATGCCGGTAAACTTTTAGAAGATCGGCGCCGGCAATAGGAAATGAAATGGCATCAGCAACTGAGTCAATGCTTTTGCTTACTTTATTCCAGTTTTTTACTGTTCCATTAAGTAGTGGGGCATCTGCTTTAAGATCTTCCAGCATGGTGATCATATATTGTTTTTCACGTTGATGCTCTATCATATGCTCCCGTTGGTTCTCCGCTAAAAATCCGCAGAACACCGCAAGGAATAACATCAGGAATTCCCAGAAATAGTGAGTCCATTTTTTTCTTGCGGTATGTGTGTGGGCATGTACTTCCATAAAGTATTTTTATTCAAGATGATATTCCCTGTTTAACAATATTATCAGACTTTTGGCTGAAGCATTCATTTCTCCTTCTGCTTTTGCCATTGCAAGCCTTGTATTTTTTAAATAAGAAACAAGCCCTGCCAGCCGAAGTAACACTGCCTGATCATAAGTTAATAAAGAAGGATTACCTTCTGGTTTTGCAATTGTATTATCCTTTCGTACAATACCATCAAACAGCAATGGATGAAAAACAGTAATGGCTGTGTTCCGGTATTCGTTCACTTCATCTAATTCGATCGATTGAAGCATATCAATAAAACCAAGCTGGTTATAGTATTCAATTATTGCTTTGGAAACTTTTTCATTACGAATAAGCCGGAAGCCTCCTGAATTTTTCATTTGCTGAATAGTGCGATCATGAATAACAAGTCGTTCGCCTCTTGAAGCCCTGCGACCAAGCTGATACATTTCAGAACCATACTTTTTTACATCAGGGTCACATATAAAATTCTTTAGCGAATCCATTCTCAGCACATTTTCCTTAAGACCTTCTGAGGATTCAGACAGGACAATGGTGTCTTCTGCAAGATCTTCTTTTAATGTGCGGATAAATTGCAACTCCCTTTCTTTTTCGATCTTATGCTCTCTGAAATTCTCTGCAAGAAAACCACAGAACACGGCAAGGAATAACATTAAGAACTCCCAGAAATAATGTGTCCATTTTTTTCGTGGTGTATGTGAATGAGTATGTACTTCCATAAATTATTTTTTTCTGAAATAGTATTCTGATAAAGCCCTGACAATAGCTCCCGGGTTGGCCTCATCTGTATTGGTCATAATGATGATGGACAAACCGTCATTTACAAAACGTGTATAATAGGAACGAAAACCAATATTGGAGCCACCATGCTGAACTACTTTTCGTCCATTGAGTTCATTTATTGACCATCCAAAACCATAATACTCTTTAGAAGTGGCGTCATCCGAAGTTTTAATAAAAGGCTGCCATAACAATTCCCAGTTTTCTTTTTTCAGAATGATATTTTTTTCTCTCAGCACTTTATCCCATAAGATCATGTCGGTACTAGTGGAAAGAAATCCGCCGCTTGGCCTCACCGCATACATGGCATCAGCATTTACCAGCACATCTTTCTTGTGCATATAACCACTTGCACGATTGAGAATGATGGGATAAAAATCGGTCATCCCACTATTCATCATCCCGGCGGGTATAAAAAGTTTTTCACGTATATAATCCTGCCAGGGCATGCCGCTCGCCTGTGTGATAATTTCTGCGATCATAAAAAAAGCAAGATTACAATACTGGTATTTTTCGCCAGTCTTAAAATCGAGTGGTAAGGAATAAGCCGACTTGATAATAACAAGGTCTGGCTGAATAACTGAATTATTATACGCTGGCCCTTCTCTTTTTAATCCCGATGTGTGAGACATGAGGTGTTTTAGCTGGATCGGTCTCCATGTTTCAGGAGCATCCGGAAAAAATTTATGGACATGATCTTCAATGCTGAGTTTACCTTCCTCCATTAATTTAAGAATAGCTGTGGTAAAAAATTGTTTACTCACAGAACCAAGCCGGATAACGGTTTTTTCTGTTACGGCCACGTTGAGTTCTACATTGGCTAAACCATAACCCTTATTTACCTCGGCTTTCCCGTTTTTGATAACAGCGAGTGCAAGACCAGCAATTTTTTGATCTTTCATCATTTTCTGTACAATGATGTCAGTGCTGTCTGCCTGACCGTAAGCAAGTACATGGAACAAAAGAAACAGAACGATCATTTTACTTTTCATAAAAATGCGTTTAAAATATAAAATGTATTAAGAATAGCGAATTATATGAATCGCGATGTATATCCATAAGTTTATATTTTAATCAAAACTGTATTCCTTTTTTATTAATTCAATAAGTCCTTTTGCCCGGTTTTGAAGGGCGATAGCATTACGGATATAAAATTTAATGGTAGTGGAATAGTAATGATAGTTTAGCGATACGGTGTTTATATCCTTTACATCAGTAGAAAGCAGAGATGGCTTTACCAAAGGTTTGCTGATTGTTGTTCTTTGGCCATTCGAACTACTACTAGAGATAATTTTTATATCCATCGTCATTTCCTGAAAAACATAACTGTCAAACAACCGGGTATTTCCTTTGTGAATTTCATCCATTTTCAAACGCAGCAGGTCTATCTGATTTTCCAGCCACTGAAAGGATGCATAATAAGTGCCGATACTATCGAGTAATTCTTTGTCTTTTATATACCGGAGCAAGCCTGCAGTCTTAAGCTGCTCAAAAGACTTTGAGTTGGTATAGTAATACCCAAGATTGGCAGTAACAGTTCTGGCGGCAAAATAGATTTCGCTGGTATTTGTAATATCCGAGTGTAACAACTCCACCAGTGAATCAGCCATCTTTGCACCATAACTATTACGGTCTGTTACCGAATCAAAAAGAGTGATATCTGATTGAAGATCGGATAACATAGAGTTCAACTGTGTCTTCACTTCTTTATTATGCAGAATTCCTTCCCGGGTGTTTTCTGCATAAAAGCCCAATGAAACGGCAAGGAACAACATTAAGAATTCCCAGAAATAATGTGTCCATTTTTTTCTTTCGGTGTGGGTGTGGCTGTGTACTTCCATAAAATTTTATTTCAGGTGATATTCTTTATTGATCAAGTCTGCCAGTCGCTTTGCTTCTGCAGAAGCGATCGCCATACGCTGATCCATTAAGATCAACATACCATAATAATACTGGTATTTCATGATCACAGCATTGATATCCTTTTGATCCGTGCTGATCAATCTTACATTTTGGATACCGGCAGAAGTTCCGCCGGATTGCATTTGTTTGAGTGCTTTATAAAATAAAGTAGCATCGAAGATCTTTTCATTAACGCCGATCACATCGCTGATCCGTTGCTTCTGGAGATCGGACCAATAATCGAATTTATTGTTCCATTGATAATAAGAAGCGATACTGTCAGCGATGAAATGTTTATTGATAAGACGTAGTACGCCGCTGCTTTTCATCTGTTCGTAGGTCTTTGTAGTAGGAGCGATGATCGAAGAACCCATGGTCAGTTGCCTGGCCCTGTAATAATCCTGCTCGACAATGGTTTTTGTATCCAGCGCAATGATAAGGCTGTCGATCATTTGTAAACGAATTGCATTAAACTCATTTCCGGACTTGTACATATTAATGTCGCTCTGCAGATCATTCAGGATCGATTCCATGTATTCATGTACATGTTGTTTGTCTTTGATGTTTTCCCGGACATTCTCCGCAAGAAATCCACAAAACACAGCCAGGAATAACATTAAAAACTCCCATAGATAATGTGTCCATTTTTTTCTTGCAGTATGAGTGTGTGCATGTACTTCCATAAGTTTTAATTCAGGTGGTATTCTTTTTTTATCAGGTCGATCAATTCAATGGCCATTTTTTTGAGTTGTTCTAAAAGTTGAAGGAGACGTTGCGAGCCGGCTGCCCAGTAATTAAGCGTATTTGCCAATTCATTTAATGCTATTGGTGAGCTATCTTTTAATTGAGGATTATCCGCCGGCTTTTCAAAAAACCCACTTAATAAAATGGTGCTGTCTTTTAATTGATAGTTCGCTCCTGGCCTTTCATTTGTAAGCCCTTTTGTCATTTTGCTGAAAACAGCAGCATCAAATATCCTGGCGGCTATACCACGGTATTCGTTCAGCTGCACCTCTTCCAGGTTCTGTTGAAGCATGACGTTCCTGTAAAGAACATCATAAGCAATTATTTTATCTGAAATAGTTTGATCACTTATCAGCCGAAGCCCTCCTGAATTTTTTAATTGCTGCATGGTTCCGTCAGCAGAAAAGAAAAAAGCTCTGCGGGAAATATTTCGTCCCCAATAATAAAAGGCGCCGCCATTCTCTGAATATTTTTTTTCAATGATAAAACTGCTTAACGAGTCATACATCTGGATCCTGCCGTAACGTTGTTTATTAAGTATTGAAATGGCGCTGGTATCTGCTTTCAGGTCTTCGATCATTGACACCATAAATTGTTTCTCCCTGTTCTTTTCTATTTTATGCTCCAGGAAATATTCTGCCATGAACCCGGAGAATACAGCAAGGAATAACATGAGAAATTCCCAGAAATAATGGGTCCATTTTTTTCTTGCAGTGTGTGAGTGGGCATGTACTTCCATAAGTATTTTATTGGAGGTGATATTCTTTTGTGAGGATCTGAATAATTTTTATTGCAAGATCATTTGCCCATGGATAATAATTTTGGCTGACGAGCTCTAACCTGCTTCTCCTGTCAATAATATGATTAATAAACTCATCCATTTCTTTTTCTGCGTCAGCTTGTAAAGGAAGTCGTTGAGTAAGTAATGAATCTATTAATGGTGATGGTTGATCTCCATACTCTTCTTTACCCATATCCAGTTTTCCAAATATTCTGTAATACCGCAGTTGAAGGATGTGGTTTCGTATTTCTGTTATCTTATCTCTTTGTATAAAATCCTGGTGATTCTGCTCATTGATTATATTTTGTGTGTAATAATAGAGATTGATCAGATCTACCAATTCTTTATTCCCGAAATACCTCAGGCTACCAGATTGTATCAGTTGATCAAGAGTGGAACGGCTCCAGTCTATAATGAAAGCGTAATACAGAAAAGTGCTATAATAATAAAAACTGCCAGGAGCATCTTTCACCATCTTATCGTTTGCAGCGATCGATGACAGGCTATCGATCGACGCCATCATGAATTCTGCCCAATGTTTTCCTCTTCTGATCTCATTGGTATCTACCCGCAGATCGTTAAGCAGGCTTTTGGCATATTCCCTGGCTCTTTTCTGTTCTACAAAATGTTCTCGTTGGTTCTCTGCCAAAAATCCACAGAACACGGCAAGAAATAACATCAGGAATTCCCACAGATAATGTGTCCATTTCTTTCTTGCTGTATGTGTGTGGGCATGTACTTCCATGTGTACTATTTTATTTCAAATTATATTCGTTCTTTATCAATGCAATTAATCCCTTTCCAAATTCAACAAGGTTTGCATCCATTTTCCTGGTAACAGTATAAATTGATTTCAGGTATTGAGCTTCCATTACGAGTTCGTTTATTAATTCGGGGCTTGATGAAAATAATTTAGGATTGTTTTGAGGTCTGATCGCAAAAACATTAGGGTCATCCGACAACATGTTGTTGAAAATTTCTCCATCCATCACTTTTGAATAAATATGCCGGAGATCCTGCCTGCTTTCATTTTCCAGTGGTTGGCGATATCCGATTATTTGGCGAATGCGGGCATCATATAAAATTATTTTTTCTGATACTTCTTCATTTCTTATAAGACGCAAGCCACCGGAATTTTTTAGTTGCTGCATTGTTCTGTCATTATAAAACAAGTCATTGGTACGGGTACTCCATCTTGCAAAAAAATAGATATCGTTCAATGAATCTCTGTGATTTTTCAATAGATACAACAACGAATCGATCCTTTTTTCTTGTCTTAAACGAAAACTAATACAGCTATCAAGTTCACCGATGTCAAGTGCAATATCCTGTATCAGCGTTTTCATATATGTCCGTTCACGCTGATGTTCCACCTGGTGTTCCCGTTGGTTCTCTGCTAAAAACCCCGCAAACACAGCAAGAAATAGCATTAAAAATTCCCAGAGATAATGGGTCCACTTTTTTCTTGGTGTATGTGTGTGGGCATGTACTTCCATAAAAATTTTATTTCAGGTGATATTCCTTCTGAAGGTAATCTATCATTATTTCACCTTTCTGTTTTAGTTCTCTTACCTGTTGAATAATGCCTCTTCCTGAACCATTCATATAAACTGCAAATAGTGACAACTCCTTTATAAGACCAGGATCATAAGATTGCAACGGTGGGTTTTGATCTGTACGGGCTATTTCACCATTTTTCATTTCCATGCTAGTGAATACAGCGGGATCAAAGATCCGGGAGGCTATAGTTTTATAATGGTCAAATTCTCCAAAGTAAAGCCCTTCGATCTGTTGTATCAACGGAATATTTTCATAGTAAGCCATGATCCGGTTTGATGTTTCAATTTTTCTTATCAAACGAAAACTTCCGGAGTTTTTCAGTTGTTCAAATGTGCGGTTATTAACGGTAAGGGTTTGCAAACGTGGCGACACTCTTGCGAAATAATATAAAAGACCTTCATTACCACGTATACTTTCCGGGTGATTAAGTATATTGATCATACTATCCATTCTGTCGATCCGGATCTTCTGAAGAATTAATACCTGGCTGAACATTTTGTCATTTTCTTTCAGGTCTTCATATAGCGAGTTGATATACTGTTTCTCCCTGTCTTTTTCTATTTTATGCTCCAACTGGTATTCTGCTAAAAAACCACAGAACACAGCAAGAAATAACATTAAAAACTCCCAGAGATAATGTGTCCATTTTTTTCTTTCAGTGTGTGAGTGTGCATGTACTTCCATAAAATTTATTGAAAATGATATTTTTCTTTTATCAGCTGGATCAGGTTAGTAGCCTTTTCTTTCGCATCCTTTATTTTACTCCTGATGGAAAAAGCTGCCTGGCTGTGTAGATTGGAAATAAAATTTGCCAGTTTAATAAATTCCTTTTTATCTTCTGAAACAAGTTTCGGCCTGGCGTCTTTTATAAGAGGTAAAATTGGATTGTTACCGGTGTAATAGTCAAAATTGAACAACGAATAAGAAATATTTTTAACTTCTATTCTTGCAAGATCATAGCTACGGATCAACGTGTTATTTAATAGATCAACTACTTTCCAATAGGCGGCAAGACTATCTGTTACTGCTTTATTCCTTATAAGCCGGAGATTACCCGAGCTCTTCAATTGATTCATTGTTCTGTCTTCAATATTCAAAGCTAAAAACCGGGAGGAGCGGGGAACATATTCGTACATCTTCTTTACCATGCTATCGGAAAACTGCAGGTGGAACAAAAGCTCTTTTGATACACTAAGAACTGGCAATAAATTTGAATCAATATGATTCATTATAAAACTGAGCTCTGCAGTATCAAGTACCAGATCTTCTACCATTGACTGCATATATTGTTTTTCCCTTTGATGTTCTACAAAATGCTCCCGTTGATTCTCCGCCAAAAATCCACAGAACACAGCAAGAAACAACATAAGAAACTCCCAGAAATAATGTGTCCATTTTTTTCTTGGTGTATGTGAGTGGGTATGTACTTCCATAAAATTTTTATTTCAAATGATATTTTTCATGCAGGTAATTCATTAATTGTCCTGCTACTGCTTTAAGCCTGGGTGCCTGGAAAGTCAGCATAAAATAATTATCAGATCTTAACTCATTTACTATTGCTTTGAGATTTCGTAAACCATTTGGCGTATAAAAAACCACACCTGTACCAACGGGTAATTTATTTTCAATAAATTGTCCGGCAGTAATGGAATTATCCAGTCCAAATGCCCTGAACTCCATAAATTTTTCATTTATCCAGACTAATTCAATAGCCTCGTCGCTTTTGTAATCCTGGATCCAGAATTCATAATTTGATATATTTCTGATCAAATCATTATCAGAAAAATAACGCAGGTAGCCGGCATTTTTTAACTGGCTGATTGTGCCGGTAGATTGGCTGAATTTAAAATATGACCCAGTCTGTGCAATAAGCCTGTAAAAAATACTGCGATCAATAGATCCGGGTGGCTTTTGAAGAAGATCGTTAAGACTATCAAGAACCAATCTTTTTTCTTCACGCCTTTCTATCAGCATGTTTAATTGTGCAGTGTCATGTTGCAAGTCATTTAATAAAGAGGTAACAAGCCCCTTTGCCCGTTGGTGTTCTATATAATGCTCCCGCTGGTTCTCTACAAAGAAGCCGAGTGTTACAGCAAGGAATAACATTAAAAACTCCCAAAAATAATGTGTCCATTTTTTTCTTGGCGTATGTGAGTGTGCATGTACTTCCATAAATTATTTCTCCAAAGGAGTCCTTTCGGACAGGTTATAGTTTTTGCGCAGCTCATTTAATAGCCTGCTGTTGGTTTTAATATAATCGTTCATTTGCAGCGACCGGCTTGAAGATATCATTGTTTTATAAAACATGATCATATTGGCAGCCTCCCCTTTATCAAAAGAAGACAGGTTCAATATGTTTGCTTTTATAACAGTATCACCTTTTCTGTATTCACGAATAAGATCTAAATAGTAAGCGTTTTGATCTCTCTTTCGTAATTCATCGGGCCATTTAAAATCATAATGCTTCAGCATGAATGGTTTTATAGGGTTGGCAAAGAATTGGTATTCCTGCTCGTTCCTGTAGCGGACGTTATTAATGCAGACACTCATATCACCAAATAATTTTTGCAGGGCTGTGCTCTTAAAATACCTGAGTGAGCCCGAGCTTTTCAGCTGGCTAAGCACCCCGTCTTTTGGTTCAAAGGAATAGCTGTTGATAAGATAAAACACAGTTGTATATGCCGGATAAAATGCTTTGGGAAGATCAGTTAACGAGCTGTCCTTTATATAAGCCCACAAATAATCACAATCCTTTTCTTTTTCTAACCGGGCATTTAGTTTATTGTAATAAGAAACAGAGTCTGCTAATAGCTCTTCATATAAAGCACTGGCATATTCTTTTTCCCGCTGGTGTTCTATTACATGTTCCAGTTTATACTCAGCAAGGAATCCGCAGAACACCGCAAGGAACAACATTAAAAACTCCCATAGATAATGGGTCCATTTTTTTCTTGCTGTATGTGAGTGGGTATGTACTTCCATAAATTTTTATTCCAGGTGATATTCTTTTTTAATTAAATCAATCAGTCTTTCCGCCCGTCCCTGCAGTTCTTTATACCTTTCTATTTCCTGCCGTGCATAAGCCTTTTCCAGCATCATAAAATTTAATTGCTCATTCAATTCTGCGGTATTAATTCTTATAATAAACGAATCGGGAATATTCGCAATGATCGCCGGGCTTGTATTGGAAATGTATAAAGGCAGCAGATCGGTTGCATTAAATAGTTTTTCAAACTGCCGGTTACCAACCAGCGAATTCTCGGTATAGAACTCATTATATAAAATTGACACTTCACAACGCTGATCATATGATGAAATTGAATCCGAAACTTGTTTATTACGCACCAATCGCATTCCTCCTGCATTTTTCAGTTGGTTAATGGTAATGACATTACGAATGAACCTGGAGTCAAAATTTGTTCTTCTTATTGTTCTGAAAAGTTGCCCTGAAATTGTTTTTGCACTGGGATGTTCGTTAAAAAACAAAAAAACCGAATCAATAGCGCCGATCCTTCTAAATTTTAGTGGAATGCCATAAGTAAGTGCGGTTGTATCTGCCGCCAGATCGCTTAACAACGATGCCATATATTGTTTTTCCCGCTGATGCTCTACCATATGCTCTCGCTGGTTTTCTGCAAGGAACCCACAGAACACAGCAAGGAACAACATAAGAAACTCCCAGAGATAGTGGGTCCATTTTTTTCTTGCAGTATGCGTATGGCTATGTACTTCCATAAAATTTTATTTCTCCAAAGGAGCTCCTTCGGACAGGTGATATTCCTTATCAATATCAATAATTAATTGTTTTGCCTGCACTAATAATTCTTCTGACCGGATCAGCTGGGCCTGGTGAATTCGTTTAACATATTGAAGCTGCCCGATAAATTCATTTATTAATCCTGCATCATTAATAAATAATTGGGGATTATTTACTGGGCGACTGATCTCATCTGTAGCGATCATCTCAAAAAAAATATTTGTATTAAATAATTTTCTTGCAAGTTGCCTGTATTCAGCCCTGACCTCTACCTCATCTCCCATTTCAAATAATGCACCTCGCATTTTCTGGTCATAAGCCATGATGCTGTTAGCAATTTGATTATGACGAATAAGCCGCAGGTTGCCCGAACTTTTTAATTGCTGTATGGTTCCGTCATTCGGAAAAATATTAACGGGAGGAGAGGTACTTCGTGCAAAAAAATAAATATCATTTCCGTATTTATCCCGCTGTGGCGAGTTGAGCAAGTCAGCCAACGAGTCGATCATCGTTAAACGGCTCTTTCTTAAAGTAACATTTTTTTCAAGCATCAGGACATCGGCCTTAAGATCTTCTATCATGGATCTCATATATTGTTCTTCCCTCTGATGTTCGATGATGTGTTCAAGTTTATACTCTGCCAGGAAACCGCAGAACACAGCAAGGAACAACATGATAAATTCCCAGAAATAATGTGTCCATTTTTTTCTTGCAGTATGTGTATGTGCATGTACTTCCATAAATGATTTTATTCCAGGTGATATTCTTTTTTAACCAGGTTCATTAATTTTATCGCATACTTTTTTGCAGTACCTGAATGCATTGCCATCCGGTTGCACCAATTCCGCCACATACCCAGTGAATTATAATATTGCTGTAGCTTTTGTTCATTATCTGTAAGCAGCTTGGGTTGTTGTGCAAGAGAATCTGCTGTGATCAACTGGCGTTGCTGCCAGCTTTTGCTAAGAAAATAATTCCAGAGATCGTAATCAAGGATCTCATTTTGCTTTTCTCCAAGACCAATACTCTCCTCAGTCAGTATTTTTTCAATTCCCAGGTAAGTATTACGGATATAACGGTCATATTCGATCAGTGCGTCAGACACTTCTGAATTTCTTATTAACCGAAAATTTCCTGAGCTGCGTAACTGTTCAATTGTACGGTCACTATAATTAAAGCTGCTGAAACTTTGCGGAAGAGTGGAAGCCTTATAAGCATTTAAGATCTCATCCGGGTTTTGCGGATTTTTGACCGAGGTCTTCAAAGAATCAAAACGCTCAACATTTAATTTAAATGTTGAAATTGACCGGTTAAAGTTCACCGTATCATTTTCAAGGTCATTAAGAAGAGTTTGTATAAATTGTTTTTCCCGCTGATGTTCTACATAATGTTCCCGCTGGTTCTCTGCAAGAAACCCACAGAACACCGCAAGGAATAACATTAAAAATTCCCAGAAATATTGTTTCCAGTTTTTCTTTCCATGAGAATGTGAATGTGCATGTACTTCCATAATAAGTATTTAATGCCTTCCTAATTGTTTATCTATTAAATTTTCCATTTCTATACAAGCTTCTCTTGCATCTCTGAATGCATCCAGGCTTCTCCTTAATCTTTCCAGTCTCAATGTAAGTGCCGCACCCATGTCATGACGAAAAACAGTTGCATCATTTCCATTTAGTATATCATGATGATTAGCCAGTTTTTCTCTTTTAACAGGATCAGAGTGATTACTTGTGTCAAGATTTAGCTGGCAGGTAAGATCATAGCTTTTATAAAGAGCGGGGATAAATAGCTCGGTATAATATTTCTTTTCAAATTCCTGGTTGCGGTATTGCGCAAAATTGGTGATGCGTTCATAGTCCATCATTTTTTTAAGGAACTCAATGTTTCCTATATACCTTAATGAACCGGATGATTTCATTTGTTCATATGTTTCCTTACGCACTAAAAAATTTCTTACCCAAACAGCACCCAGACTTTTGGCGAATGCTCCCCTGTTTATTGTAGCACTATCTCGCAACAACCAATTCACTAACGAATCATGATTATCAATAATGATGTGGTCTTGTTTTAAAAGTGAATCAAGGTTGCTGATATTGGTTCGTACATCCAGCAACATGCTTTGCAAAAATTTCTCTGCTCTTTCTTTTTCGATCTTGTGTTCAAGTTGATATTCCGCCAGGAACCCAGAGAATACGGCAAAGAACAGCATGATGAACTCCCATATATAATGTGTCCATTTTTTTCGAGGCGTATGAGTGTGAGCATGTACTTCCATAGAATATTTATTTCAGGTGGTATTCTTTTTTTATCAACCTAATCAGATCGACATTTGTGGTAATATAGTCTTTGAGTTGCGAATGATAATTAATAGTTCTTCCTCGCAAGGTGTTAATGGAATTTGCATATTTCTGAATTAATAAAATATCATTGGTCATTAAACGTGGGGGTGTTTTAGATGTTAGAATGAAATCAGAACGCTGAAGTTTTCCGTCTACACGAAAAAAAGCCCAACTAAAAATCTCATTACCCAGTTGTTCACAATAGAACATACCATCCTTTACGGCTTGTTGTTGCTCGTCCAATGCGATCATAAAAATTTCAAGTCCGTTAAGACTGTCAACAACTGTTTGATTTCTTATCAAGCGCATATTTCCACCATACTTCAATTGCGTAATGGTATTTCGGTTAAAATCCATTGGAGTCCAGGCAAACATAAACCGCCTATTAAAAAAATATGCTTTTCTCAAATCCATTTTATCGATGGTGGGTTGATAAAGAATTTCCAGCAACGAATCGAGTTTTTCAATTCTTAGTGTATCGTTCAGGCAGGCATAAGCATTTGCCCTATCAGCTTCCAGATCTTTTAGTAATGATCTGACTAAGATTTTCTCTCTTTTATTCTCTACCAAATGTTCTCTTTGGTTCTCAGCAAGAAACCCGCAGAACACAGCAAGGAATAACATGACAAACTCCCACAAATAATGTGTCCATTTTTTTCGGGGGGTGTGGGTGTGGGTATGTACTTCCATAAAAATTTATTTCAGATGGTATTCTTTTCTGAGAATTTCCAATAATTGATAATTAGCCTTTGCATAAGCAACATATTGTGATTGCCGTGTGCCTCTTAGCATCAGCAAATAATAGGAGGCTGTATTTTCAGCTTCCTGCCTGGAAAAATTATCTGCATTCATTAACCTGCCCGAAGCTTTTATTTCTTCTTTACTGTTAAGTGCTTCAAATAAGGTGAGGGTTCCTTTTTTTGTCAATCTTTCATACCAGGCAAAATCATAATGCTTAAGCGTAAAGGGACGCAAATAGAATTCAATGTAACTATATTCTTTTTCGTTGCGGGTTCTTACGTTGGCTATCGCTACGCTCAGTCTACCAATACTGGCTTGCAGTTCGCTGCTTTTAAAATAGCGCAGCTCACCAGAGTTCCTAAGCTGATTCATGATCCCGTCATTGGGCTCAAAAAACAACTGGGCTGACTGAACAAAAGTCCAGGTAAAAGCGGGGTAGAAACGTGTGGAAAGATTTGTTAGGCTACTGTCCTTTACATAATCGATGAAGAAAGCACATTCTTTTTCCTTAACTATCCTGATCGCAATTTTTTCCTCCAGGGCAATTGAATCGGCAAGTATTTCTTTGTACAGATTTTTTGCAAGTTGCATGGCTCGCTGGTGTTCTACATAGTGCTCCCGGTAGTTCTCCGCTAAAAACCCACAGAACACAGCAAGGAACAACATAAGAAACTCCCAGAAATAATGTGTCCATTTTTTTCTTGCTGTATGAGTATGGGCATGTACTTCCATTAAATTAATATTTGGTTGCTTAAATAAAAAAGGGAGTTTTCGGGGTGGATGATGGCTATTTTAAATGGGTGGTGATTATAACAGCAAAAGATAATTATTTTTCCGCCTATAGTTGTAATTTTTTATTTTCATTCAATGGCGAAAAACACTTCTTTTGACGTAATAGTAATTGGTGTCGGTTCTATGGGATCAGCAACCTGTTATTATTTATCTAAGCGAGGCTATAAGGTTTTAGGACTTGAACAATTTGATATCACTCATGAGTTAGGTTCGCATGCCGGACAAAGTCGCATAATTCGCAAGGCGTATTTCGAGCATCCCGATTATGTTCCACTATTAGAAAGCGCCTATAAAAATTGGAGCAGCCTTGAACAGGAAACCGGGGAAGAGCTTTATTTCAAAACAGGGCTTTTATATGCAGGTACTTCAAGTAATGAAATGATCAAAGGAGTGAAACAATCTGCGTCCTTATATAATATAGAGTTGGAAAAGTTAGATCTTGCTAATGCAGCTAACCGTTTTCCACAATTTACTTTGCCTGGAAATTTCGAAGTCTTGTTTGAGCCAGAAGCAGGATTTATTACCCCCGAAAAAGCGATCAGCCTTTATGCATTGCAAGCAAAACAAAATGGAGCGACCATAAACATTAATGAAAAGGTGATTACCTGGAAAAAAGATGGAGCCAATATAATTGTAACAACAGATAAGAGCTCCTATCAATGTAATAAACTAATTATTACTGCCGGAGCATGGGCCGGTAAAATGATCCCGGGGCTTGCTGAAATAATAAAAGTGACCCGGCAATTTGTTGCATGGATCAAAACGAAAAATGATGATCAGTTTGAGTTAAAGAAGTTTCCCTGCTGGATGATCGGTGATGATCTGAAACAAGGATGTTATTACGGCTTTCCTTTATTAGATACAGAAAAGTTTGGTGAACCGGCTGGATTAAAATTGGCGCATCACTTCCCTTTTCAAAAAACCGATCCCGATAATGTGAACAGGCAAACCACACAAGATGATATAGAAAATTTAAAATATTGCTTGAACAAATATTTGTCCGGAGTTTTTGATTCAATTCTTCATACAAAGATCTGCTTATATGCAAATTCCCCCGATGAAAATTTTATCATTGACAAGCTGCCGGGGTATGAGGAAAATGTTTCTATCGCTTGCGGTTTTAGCGGTCATGGTTTTAAATTCGCTTCCGTGATTGGAGAAATTCTTGCTGATCTTGCAATAGAAGGCAGATCAGATCTTCCAATTGAGTTTTTAAATGCAAAGCGTTTTGTTTGATTTGTTCTAAAAAACGAATGGAATAATTGCTTTAACTTCATCAAACATCTTTAAAACATTTCTTATGTCTGATCGTCGTCGTTTTATACAAACATCTGCAACGCTTTTAGGCGGAAGTACTTTATTATCTTCCTTCAGTAAAGAACCCTTCGCCATTTTTAAAAATAAGATCTCGCCTTCGGATCAGTTAAATATTGGTGCTATTGGTATCAATGGCATGGGATGGAGTAATCTTTCGGCTGCAATAAAAGTTCCGGGAGTAAATGTTGTGGCGCTTTGTGATGTTGATAAAAATGTATTGGATAAACGAATGGTTGATCTTGCAAAAATGAATGTAGACACCACGAAAGTGAAAACCTATGGTGATTACCGGAAACTATTAGAGCAAAAAGATATTGATGCGGTCATCATCGGCACACCAGATCATTGGCATGCATTGATAATGATACATGCAGTGGAAGCAGGCAAACATGTATATGTAGAAAAACCAGTTGGAAATTCAATTGAAGAATGCAGGACAATGGTGGCTGCTCAAAAAAGATATAATAAGATAGTGCAGGCCGGCCAATGGCAAAGAAGTGGACAACATTTCAGAGATGCAGTTGATTTTATAAGAACGGGACAATTGGGAAATATTCGGACTGTAAAAGTCTGGTGTTACCAGGGATGGTGCAAGCCCGGAGAAAAAATCCCTGATTCAGATCCGCCACCTGGTGTTGATTATACAATGTGGCTTGGTCCTGCGCAAAAAAGAAAATTCAATGCAAACAGGTTTCATTTTCAATTTCGCTGGTTTTGGGATTATGCCGGTGGTTTGATGACTGATTGGGGAGTTCACTTAATGGACTATGCAATATTTGGAATGAATGCCGATGTTCCAAAAACAGTTTCAGCATTGGGCGGAGAGTTTGCTTATCCCGACCTGTACCAGGAGACTCCTGATACTATGGGCGCCTTGTATGAGTTTGATAAATTCAATTTGATCTGGGATCATGCAATGGGGATTGACAATGGCTTGTTTGGAAAAGACCATGGCATCGCATTCATTGGTAATAATGGAACATTGGAATTAGATCGTGGTGGCTGGGAAGTGATACCTGAAAAAGGAAGCAAAGAAAAAGTGTTGGTTGAAAGAAAAAAACCAACAGATAATGCATTGCTAAGGCATTGGGAAAATTTTGTAGGTGCTATTAAATCAGGTAAACAGGATGATCTAAATTGCCCGATCAGCACAGGAGCACATATCGCCACTGTTTGCCAATTAGGAAATATTGCATACAGGTGTAAAGAAAAAATTACATGGGATAAGGCAAAGCAACAATTGACAAATGAAAAATTGAATCAAGAATATTTATTTGCGAAATATCATAATGGATACAAACTGCCAAAGGTTTGATCCTATTGAAGCTGCATTATTAGAGCTCTTCTTTTAATGCAGCTATAGTTTTCTTTTCGCTGCCAACAAAAATTTTATCCTCGATAATAATAACGGGGCGTTTCAAGAAAGTGTATTCATCCAAAATGTATTGGCGATAATCTTTTTCGGTTAGCGTTTTATCTTTCAATTTCCATTCTTTATACTTGATTGCGCGGCGGCTAAATAATGCTTCATAAGATCCAGCCATTTTTTTCATTTCATCCAGTTGGGCAGGAGTAATCTTTTCAAATTTGATATTCTGAAGTATAAATTTTTCGTCTATCAACTTATCAAGTCCTGTTTCTTCAAACATTGCCAGGCTGGTAGTACAGTGGCCGATGGTGTAGATCTTCTTCATGTGATGTATTTTTTTCTCGCGGCGAACGCTGCGATAAAAGCGATCGCGGCAAATATAATATATACTATTTCGCTGCGGTCACTGCGTGAAATAATGATGATTAGGAGCCGGAAGCCGAACGGAGCGTCGCAACATCAGCCCAATCAAGGCTCAAAAGCCGGTAACAAAATCTCTTTTCTTCATTCGTAAACAGGCCCGGCGTTTGCTGGTTATATTTGCATAATAAATTGTGAGACATGATAAAAACAGGTAACCCAATCATCAGCATTTATACGGAAATGACCCCTAACCCGGAGACGATGAAGTTTGTGGCAAACAAACTTTTATACCCCGGAAAGAGCATTGATTTCCCTGATGTGGAAACTGCGAAACCTTCGCCGCTGGCTATTGAATTGTTTGGCTATCCTTTTATTAAGGCCGTTTTTATTGCCAGCAATTTTGTAACACTTACAAAAACTCCTGATACTGATTGGAGCGATGTGATCCCAAGTGTTCGCCAGTTTTTGAAAGAATACCTAGAAGAAGGAAAGGCCGTAATAAACGAAGAAGAAATAGTAACGATAAAAAAAGAAAGCAGCAATGAGATCAGCGCTGATGATGATGATGTGGTAAAACGCATTAAAGAGTTATTGGAGAATTATGTAAAACCTGCTGTTGAAATGGATGGTGGCGCTATACAATTCAAAAGTTATGATGAAGGTGTAGTGAACCTGATGTTACAGGGAAGTTGCAGTGGTTGCCCATCATCAATGATCACTTTGAAAGCCGGAATTGAAGGAATGATGAAGAGAATGATACCTGAAGTAAAAGAAGTGGTGGCGGAAGCTGAATAACCATTCATAAAGATTTTGGGAAATAACAGAGCGAACTTAATGTTCGCTTTTTTTATTTCTATATGTTTACCAGATAATAAATAGCCATGAACCAAACAAATGCGTATGCAATTGAGACTTCAGAACTCAATTACATGTTTCGCCACGGAAGAAAGGTGGTGAACAATGTAAGTTTAAAAGTTCCTGAAGGAAGTATATTCGGATTCCTGGGTCCGAATGGCGCCGGTAAAACAACTACGATACGACTGCTTACCGGCATGCTTGAAAATGATCGTGACAATATTTCTATTTACGGCAAATCATTAAAGAAAAATCTTCCCGGCATTTTTGAAGGAATAGGTTCGTTGATAGAAACTCCTTCACTATATCTCCATTTGAATGCCCGTGATAATTTAAAAGTGATCACCCGTTTAAGAAAAATGGATGAAAAAAGAGTTGACGAAGTGTTACAAGTCGTTGGACTTTTTAATGACCGCAAAAGAAAAGCAAAAGAATATTCACTTGGTATGAAGCAAAGATTGGGTCTGGCAATGGCATTGCTACCTGATCCATCTTTATTAATTCTTGATGAACCAGCAAATGGTCTTGATCCAGCTGGCATCATTGAAATAAGAGAGCTGCTGAAAAGACTGAATAAAGATCATGGTAAAACAATTTTTGTATCAAGCCATTTATTGAATGAAGTAGAAAAAACATGTACTCATGTTGGTATCATACATAAAGGTGTAATGCAATTCCAGGGAACAATGGCTGATCTGCAGGAAAGTGCCGGTCATGGTAAACTCGTCACGATAAAAGTGGATGACACGGCAAGATGGAAAAGTTTGTTTACAGAAAAATATCCGCAGGCAACAGCTTTAGTGAGTAACGAATTTGTTTTACCGGTTGAAAATAGTGATGATATTACAAACATCACTCGTGAATTGGTGATGCAGGGAGTTCCGGTAAGAGGAGTTCGCACTAATGAAGGATTAGAAGAATGGTTTATTAAAATGACATCAAACTAATTGTTATGAATTTCTTTTCTGATTATATAAAAGCATTTAAAGCAGAGTGGTTGAAATTGAGAAACTCTGGAACATTTTGGCTGGTATTGGTCATGGCTGCGTTTATCCCTGCGATCTTTACATTGGTCGGTTTATTAACAACTGAAAGTGATTTTACATTTGTTGCTTCGGAAAATTCATGGAAAAGGCTTCTCACCAGTTGCTTTCAAGGCTTTGGTCTTTTTTTCTTTCCAATTTTTCTTACACTTCTTGTGATACGTCTTACACAAATGGAACATCGCGGAGGTGGGTGGAAGTTAATAGAAGTACAACCAATTTCTAAACCTTCACTTTACCTGAGCAAATTCAGCGTGTCTATAGTGGTAGCATTTCTGTGTATCCTTGCTCTTATACTTTTTAGTTTACTAGGTGGCACTATTGTTATGCTGGTAAAAAACAGTCCTGGTTTCACCCAACATTCAATTCCAGTTGAATTCATCACTCGTTTCGGACTAAGATTACTCGTTGCAGGCCTGGGAGTTTTGGGTATTCAATATTTATTTTCTGTTGTCATCAGCGGATTTCTATGGCCTTTTTCCATCGGGTTGGTTGGCACAATTGCAGGATCCATATTTTTTGCGATGCGTAAAGTATTATGGTGGCCATACATTGCCCCGGGGCTTACTGTACTAAATCCGGAAGGCAGTAGTGCGGGAAATTTTTTAATGTATTATGAATGGCTAAGTATTACCTGGATGGTGACCGCATTATGGCTCGGCTATCAGTGGTATGTGCGAAAAACTTTTAAACGGGCTTTCTTTAAACCCATTCCAAGGATCCTTTATATGCTTGTGCCCCTGGTTTTGTTCGTCGTAGTTTTTTTATATATAAATAAGCCGGTTCAACCCGCTTCACATAGTCGTACAGTAATTGCTGGAACTGTTGAATCAAAAGATAAATTCCAAACGGCGTATTTGTTTGCCGAGCCACTAATGGATACTGTTCTTGAAATTCCCATAACTGATAATCGATTTAGTGCAAGCACGGAAAAAAATATTCCTGCAGGTGTTTATTCATTTAGATTGGGTGCTATCAATCAAAAGATCTTTTTTGGAAACAAGGATAGTTTGTTCCTTAAGGTAAAAATTGATGGTATTCGTGATCGGGTTACTTCATCAGGAACCAGGATCCCCGAAAATGAGTATTTAAGAAATGGGGCCGATAATAATGACAATGGTAGTGATAAATATATGCTGGAACATTATGGTTCTGAAATGACACCAAAAGCATTTGCAGCTGAAGTTATGCGGCTTTGGGATGACGAGGTTGATAATCTGAATAATTATAAAACAGCAGATAATCTTAAACCAAACGATGATTTTATTGCTTTACAGAAAAAATTACTTTCTCTATACTATATAAAATTACTCGATGGTAAATATGCACAATGGTTCAAAGTATATCATCCAACTGAAACACTGGAATTCCCAAAATCTATTGATGCGATCAGGAATGCAGTTAGCTATAATGATAGCACTCTTCTAAGTTATGCTTTGTATCGTGATAACATTGCTGACTATTATCAGCAGAAATATAAACTGAATCCCTCTAACGATACAGCTTATATTTCAAAAGTAGCAACCGTTTTACCAGCAAGCACATTAAGAGATTATCTTGTTTATAATAAAATAAAAGGACTTGTTGGCAGAACAAGGGATAGTGCAAGCAGGGAAATGCTGATCGCAAAATATCTTCCGGTTATTTCACAACAGAAAATACAGCAGCAATTACTGGCACTGCATTACATATTAAATAGTTTAACACGTGGAAGTGCCGCTCCTGATTTTATTACTACGGCATTAAATAAAGACACTTTCTCTCTTAAAAATTTTAAAGGACGCTATGTGGTGATAGATGTATGGGCGACCTGGTGCAGAACTTGTATTGCACCATCTGCGATCTTTGAAAAAATTGCAGAGGAATATACAAGCCCTGCGATCGCATTTGTTGCGTTGTCCATTGATGATAGTAAATGGGAATGGCAAAATGAAGCCAGTCAAAGATCAATGCGTGTATTGCATTTGCGTAGTAATAATAAGGACCTGTTTGGAAGGTCTTATGGCATTGATTATATGCCTCGTTATATTTTAATAGGGCCTGATGGTAAGATATTGGATGCACAAATGCCCGAGCCAACTAACCCTGCTTTTATAGAGATATTAAAAAGAGAAATTCCGGGACTGGGAAGCTTATAAGTAAATTATTTATCTGCTTTAAGTTCTATAAAACGCTGCATTGAACGATTATATAAAAGGTTTGTGATACAAGTATTCAATCCGTAACTTACAACAAACTTAAGGTTATGATCGTAATATATATTATCATCGGGCTTATCGTTTTGTTGTTGATCATTTCAGCGATGCTTCCCAAAAGTTATAATGTTGAGAAATCAACGATCATTAATAAAAGTGTTGGTGATGTGATGAATCGTGTTGGCGATCTTAACCATTATAGCAAATGGAATCCATGGCAACAAATGGACCCTTCTGCTAAATCAACAATTACAGGAACTCCGAAAACTCCCGGTCACAAGTATGGTTGGGAAGGAAAAAAAGTTGGTGTTGGCAGTTTAACACTCAGAGATCTCGATGATAAACATATTCATTTTGATCTTGAATTTTTAAAACCATTCAAAGCAAAAGCAAAAGACAACTGGCTATTTGAGCATTGGGGTAATGGTAATGAAACAAAAGTAACCTGGCAAAACAGTGGTGGTCTTCCCTGGCCAATGGCAAGTTTGATGGGCCCGAAGATCGTCAAAGACCTTAATGTGCAATTTGTAACGGGATTGAACAATCTGAAAAAACTTTGTGAAGGCAGTTAGTATTCTTTCTTTATCCAATTCACTTTTCTTTCTTTCAAATAATCAAGTATAAAATCAAAACATTTTTTGTGTTTACCGACAAGCTCCGGTGGAAATACACCCTTCTCTGAAAAAAGATCTTGTGCCAAGAGGTTTACGGCTGCGGTACAAGTATAGCCTGTTGTACGGGCCATTGAAGAAATTTTAGTTTCATGATCATAAAAATCGAGCAGGTTCCATTCTATAGTTTTGGATTCACCATCCTTATTACCCGTCAGTTTTACTTTCATCACGGTTAGCTCTTCCTCTTCTAACCCAAGCTTCCATTCATTGAACAAAATTTGTGACGTGACTTTTATCGGAGCAATCTTTGTCCCATTAATATCAATTGGTGTTTCGCTAAAAAATCCACTTTCTTTTAATGATATAATGATATCAACATGCCCGGGATAACGCATTGTTTTTTCCTTTTGATTTTTAATATGCGGCATTGTATATAATAATGATCGAAGACCATCAGTATTAAATGCCTCCAGTGTTCCGAGATCTTCAAAATGTAGCCATTCCACTTCACTCAATGCCGGCCTGACAATTATATGGCCATTCTCCATCAATCTTGCTGGTCTTGTATATTCTTCAATAACATCAGCAGGAGAAAATGGCGCTTTGTATTGAAACGGTTTCTTTCTCACTTTGGGTAATCCTCCAACATAAATTTCCAGTGCTTCAATCTTCATTTCTTCATTATGATGACCAATTATAAAATTGCTCATGCCCGGTGCTACTCCGCAATCAGTGATCACGGTTACTCCTTTTTCCTTTGCAAGTTGGTCAAGTTGTAAAACATCTTCCGGGAAAAAAGAAATGTCAACAATATTTTTTCCGCAGTTAATCGCAGCTTCAAGTGTTTTGTATCCCATAAATCCGGGAACGGCAGTCACTATGATATCAAATGAAGTAAGCAGGTGTGGGTAAGATGAATAATCTCTGAGATCGGCTTGTCGTATTTCGATCCGTGGGTTTCTTTTTTTCAGCAATTCAAGATTAGCATTGCTCACATCAAAAGCAGTAACATGATGACGTGATGCAAGATCCATTGCGATAGCACTGCCAACCATTCCCGCGCCTAACACTGCAACTTTCATATAGCAAATTTTGGAAAGCAAAGATGCAGAAATTAAAATTTAAACCACTGCGACACTGAGTTCACAGAGAGTCACAGAGTTACCTCCGTCTTATTTTGTATCGTTGTGTCTCCGTGATTTATTCTTAAGCAAGTTTCGGGTTGATTTGGCTTTTGCTTGTATATAGTTTTGTGTTAAATTGAAAACAATGACAGATTACGAACGGATAAAAAAAGCAATTGAATTCATTCGATCAAATTTTCAGCAACAACCCGATCTTGATGCGGTGGCAAAAGAGGTTTATTTAAGTCCATTTCATTTTCAGCGATTATTTAAAGATTGGGCTGGTGTAAGTCCCAAAAAGTTCTTACAATATATCAGCTTGCAACATGCAAAAAAACTTTTGCACCAGCATACTGTAAGTGATACGGCCTATGAAACTGGTCTATCGGGTTCAAGCAGATTGCATGATCTATTTATCAGCATTGAAGGAATGACACCGGGAGAATATAAAAACGGTGGCGAACAATTGCAGATCAATTATAGTTTTGCAGAAACTCCGTTTGGAAATATTATCGTTGCTTCAACAACAAAAGGCATTTGCCATCTTGCATTTGCTGATGATGAAAAAGATGCATTGCAACAATTACAATTACAATTTCCAAATGCGCAATTCAGGCAAGTAGTTGATACGATCCAGCAAAATGCATTATTCATTTTTACGCAGGACTGGAAAGATCTTTCAAAAATTAAACTGCATTTAAAAGGAACTCCATTTCAAATAAAAGTATGGGAAGCTTTATTAAAAATTCCCATGGGTGATGTATCAACTTATTCGGGTATTGCAAATACAATCAACAATCCAAATGCATCAAGAGCGGTAGGCACCGCAATTGGTGATAACCCGGTTGCATTTTTAATTCCTTGTCATAGAGTGATACGTTCAACAGGAGATTTTGGTCAATATCATTGGGGGAGTATAAGAAAAACTGCCATGATCGGTTGGGAAGCTGCGAAAACAAATCCTGAAAATTAATTCGTGCCAGCAACCCAAATACCCCTGAAAAACGGGGCTGTTACATTTGTTTTAAAAAACATGATTCTATCTTTGCTTTCGTTTCTTTATTTTAAAAATGCAAAGCGCTAATAACATAACCGACAGCGGTATTGAATTCAAAATAATCAAGCCAATTCCAGAACTATCAGATTTTGTGGAAAGTTTTTGGATGCTTGAAAACACATCAGATACAGCACATGAAACAGTTGGCTTACCTGATGGCAGGTTTGACATTATTTTTTCCTATTCATCAACCGAACCTTTCAATGTTATGCAGATGGGTTTAGGAACAGAACCAGGACAACATTCCATTTCCCCAAAGATCATAATGTTTGCAGTCAGCTTTAAACTACTTGCGATTGAATATTTGTTAGACATAAAAGCAGCATCTTTATTAAACACTGCTCATCCTTTGCCAACTAGCTTTTGGGAAATCAAAAAAGGCGACCTAAATGATTTTGAAAACTTTTGTAAAAAAGTTTCTATAAAAATGCTCTCGCTAATTAAACCAAATATTGATAGCCGTAAGAAAAAACTATTTGATTTGATCTATTCTTCAAATGGTTCTTTGCCGGTAAAAGAATTATCCGACAAAGTTTTTTGGAGCAGCCGGCAGATCAATCGTTACTTCAATGAGCAGTTTGGAATTTCATTAAAAGCATACTGCAACATTCTTCGTTTCAAAACATCATTGCATCACATCAAAGAAGGAAAACTTTTTCCCGAACTAAACTTTGCCGACCAAACTCATTTCATAAAAGAAGTAAAAAAGTTTTCTGGCGTAGTGCCGAAGGAATTATTCAAAAACCAAAACGACCGATTTATACTATTATCTGCGTTGCCGAAGAAATAGTTTTGCATTGTCAAAACAAACTTCTAAAGCATGTTATTACAAAATAAACGAATCGCAATTGTAGGTGGCGGACCCGGAGGCTTAACACTTGCCCGGCTTTTACAACTCAAAGGAGCAGCAGTAAAAGTTTATGAAAGAGATCTTAATAAAAATGCACGGCTGCAAGGCACAACACTTGATCTCCATGAAGAGTCGGGCTTAAAGGCATTACGCAAGGCACAGCTATTAGATGAATTCAAAAAGAACTTTCGTCCTGGTGCAGATAGAATGATCATTGTAAATGAAAATGCAGAAATATTTTTTTCTGACCACGAAGGAAAACCCGAAGAAGATTTTGGCAGCGAACATTTCCGACCTGAAATTGACAGAGGACCGCTAAGAAATATGTTGTTGGAATCTTTGCAGCCCGATACCGTTGTGTGGGATAGCCAATTTGCTTCAATGCAAAAACAAAATGATGGTTGGTTGTTGCATTTCAAAAATAAAACTTCAGTCTATGCCGATATTGTAATTGGCGCGGACGGAGCTAATTCTAAAATTCGTCCATACATTACTGATATAAAATCCTTTTATTCGGGTGTATCAGGCGTATTGGGCAGTGTATATGATCCTGAAACAACTGCTCCGAAAATAAATAAACTTTTGAAAGATGGAAAAATAATGGCTTTTGGTGGTGGAAAGTGTTTTATCGTAGCATCAAAAGGCGATGGCAGTTTGGCTTTTTACCTATCCTATAAAACAGATGAAAGTCATTTGAAAAATTTAGATCTCGCCGATAAAACAAAATTGCTTTCGTGGTTCAAAAAAGATTTTGCTGAATGGGGCAACGTGTGGCACGAGTTGTTTGAAAATGCCGAAACGCCTTTTATTCCAATCCCGATCTATTGTATGCCTTTAAATCAAACCTGGGAAGCATTACCAAATCTTACAATGCTCGGTGATGCAGCACATTTGATGCCGCCATTTGCAGGCGAAGGGGTTAATATGGCAATGCTTGATGCGTTAGAATTGAGCGAATGTTTGTGCAATGAAAATTTTAATGATATACGAACTTCAATTGCTTCTTACGAAAACCAAATGCGAAAAAGAGCAGCAGAGTCAGCACAAGAATCATTAGAAAATGGAGATAAGATGCACAGTACAGCTGCTCTCCAAAAAATGCTGGCGTTTTTTGGCAGCCCACATAAACAATAATCAAGATGAATATAGCACTATGGGTAATACAAGGAGAATAAGTTATAATACTTGTAAGTGCTCTTAAAAAGAAGCCTATCTTACGCTTAACTAAATGCCACCTTATGAAGCATGCTTTAGCAATTTTGTTTTTCCAGGGTTTTATTAGCACATTGGCTTTCGGTCAAAATACTAAAGACTATAGGGCAGTCACTACAAAATACAGCGATGGCACAACCCTTACGCTGGGAGGTTATGGAGATCCTTCTCAATATAGTTTTTCAAATAAAAGTTCTACTGGTTCAGATAATGGTAATAGCAGTAATATAACAGGAGGTAAATCCAAAAGTAAAAAAGACGATAAGGAGCTGCGGATAGAGCTGATCGAATGGGGTAAAATATGGACCTCCGCTTGCTGCGATGACTGCAAAGAAAACAAAAGCAGAAAGGCTTATAAGAAATTTGTCGAACTGGTTAATGAAAAAAGATACGGAGAAGCATTAGATCTTAAACAATATGAAGTAAATGAAAACTTCACAGAAGAGAAACCTGATGAAATGTCTTTGTACCGTTACCATGGTTTGGTCATCTTTTGTGAAAGACAATGTATTTTAAAATACCCGGATAACGAAAAGATTTATCACAGTCACAATCAAGGGATCCAAAGAGCTACGAGAAGGATAAATAGCCAGCTTGAAAAAGATCTTGCCAAGCCTAGGAAAAATATAAACGAGTATAAATTACAAGTATACAGTATTGCCGGTATTTACGACGAAGCCAAAAAAATTTATTCTGCAATGGAACAGGCAGGAGAAAAGGTAGACAAAGCAATTTTGATTGCTGTTGAACTGCAGAGTAGCAAACCTGATGAAGCTTTAATAATTAAAAACACAAATGCAATCTTTGAAGAAAAGCTAAAAACTATTAAAGCATACACTCCTGAGCAATCTAGTTTAAGGGTTACGGATGAAGCCGCTTTAGGTTCTTTTCTTGTAGAAATATTATACACCTTAAGCCAGGTCGAACATTCTATTCGTACAGCAGGGCTGCAATCACTTCTTACAAACACTTATGATAACTTGAACGCTTCTTTTACAACAGCAGAAGGCAAAGAACGTTTGCTATTAGCTAAAGCATATTTCACAGAATTCGGCATTTGATCTGTGCTGATCTATATCAGCAGTTGTGTACATTTATGACGTGGTGGCAAGTTTAGCATCCTTCATGAATTGATAAAAGAATAAGTACCTAATTACAAATGACGTTCACACCGAGTTTTCCATCTAAGCTACATCAAGACACAGCGGAGTTAATAAGAGATCACTTCCTGGCAATTCCTAATGTGGACACTGTTTTGGTTGTAAATTCTTGTGCAAGGGGAAAGGCAGTACCTGAAAGTGACCTTGACTTTGCCATATTAGTGAAGCCTGATACAACTCCTGCTGAGATAAAAAACATTGATCATGCCTGGAGGATTTACTCGGAAAAACAGCCGACTTTTTTAAAATATAAGCAATCAAGCCAGTTCGCACATCTGCATCTTGACATCATTGATGGGAATTACAAACCGGCAAATGTTGAAAAAGGCGAACCGATCGACTACTTTGAAATTGAGATCGGAAATCAGATTTGTTATTCTGCACCTATGGATAATGCAGGTTTATATTTTAAGGATTTGCAAAACAAATGGCTTCCATACTACAATGAAGAATTACGCCTGCAGAGACTTCAAACTACAAAAGATACTTGTAACTATGACTTAGACCATATTCCGCTTTTTATCAAAAGAGAACTTTATTTTCAAGCATTTGATATATTATGCAAAGCGTTTCAAGAATACCTGCAAGTTCTATTTATTACAAACAAAATTTACCCAATAGCTTATAATAAATGGATCAGGGAACAAATTGTAAAATGGTTGAACAAGCCAGATTTGTATCCAAAACTTTCACCGATCTTGTCGATCAGTAATATAGAAAGCAACGAGATCAACGACAAGGCAAAAGATCTTCGTATGCTTTTAAGTGATCTGACTTGACGAAGCAGGATCAAATTTTCATAGGCCAGGATCTCGCAGTTAATTTTTTTATTTGTAGAAGCCTCTTCTTGCGAAGACGACGGCGGTACAGAAATTCTTATTCCTATACAACTATTACGATAGTATTTCTTCCGTTACCGGTAGCAAGTTTACCTGTGACATAAAACCCCCAATATTTATTGATAGTGGAGAATTATCCTCATCTGATAAGAAAAGCAATGGGTAAGTCAAAAAACAGCCAGCATTAAAATGAGGCTGAATTTTTGTTCAGCAAAGTTTACATTAATCAACCTTACGAATGCTAGCTAAAACAGCAATGATCATTGATGATGATGAAGACCTTGGCCGTCTATTAATTCCGATGCTTGAAGCAAGGAAGATATTGACTTTCCCTGTCTATTCGTTACACGAAGCTGAAGAATACCTCAGCTATATGAAGCCTACTGTTATTTTTCTGGACAATAGTTTTCCGGATGGCTTGGGTATAAACTTTATTCGCAATATTCATCTCGCAGATGAAGAGATAAAAATTATTATGATGACAGCTGATTCAGCGAAATGGATAGAAGAAAAAGCAAAGGAAGAAGGTATCAACTACTTTCTCAGAAAACCATTCAGCATGGAAGCGATCAATACTATTCTCGACAAGCTTAAAATTGGCAGAGCTTAGATGATGCATTTACGCCAGTCCCGTAAATATTTTTATTTATCGAAATCTCTACTTACTAAGACTCGGCGTGACATAAAACAATATCAGCCTATTAATTTTTTAGCAGTTGGCAGATCAATTTCTTTTTCCCATTTTGCAACAACAATCGTAGCAACTGAATTACCGATAATATTTGTAAGTGCTCTTCCTTCGCTCATAAAACGGTCTATACCGAAAATTAATGCAATAGCAGCAACTGGTATATGACCAACTGTGGGTAAGGTTGCGGCCAATACAATGAAACCACTGCCCGTAACTCCTGCTGCTCCTTTAGATGTGAGCAATAAAACAAGAAGCAGTGTAAGCTGGTGGCCAATATCAAGCGGTGTATTCGTTGCCTGCGCAAGAAACACTGCTGCCATGGTTAAATAAATAGATGTACCATCAAGATTAAAAGAATAACCTGTTGGCACAACAAGGCCAACAACCGGTTCGGAGCATCCAACTTTCTTAAGTTTATCGATAAGACCTGGCAATGCCGCTTCAGAAGAAGATGTGCCCAATACAATGAGTAGCTCTTCTTTTATATATGCCAATAAACGAAACAAATTAAACCCCGTATATTTTAAAATGCCACCCAGCACTATTACAATAAATAAAATGCAGCTGATATAAAACGAACCCATCAACTGACCCAGTTGTACAAGGGAGCCTATACCATATTTGCCAATTGTAAATGCCATGGCTCCCAAAGCTCCCAAAGGTGCCACTTTCATAATTATTTTTATGATGGCGAATAATCCACTTTCTAAGGATTGGATCCCTTTTAAAAGCGGTGAGGCTTTTTCTCCAATATTAGATAAAGCAAATCCGAGCAGAACAGAAAAAAACAATACCTGCAAAATATTACCGGTAGATAATGCATTCACTATATTTTCAGGAATGACGTGCAGCAAGAAATCTCCTACTGATTGATTCTTGCTTTCAGCGATATAACTTTCAACAGCCTTAGTATCCAGTGATGCGGCATCAACATTCATACCTGCACCCGGCTTGAGTACATTAATGACGAGCAACCCGATTATCAAAGCAAGTGTAGTTGCCACTTCAAAATAAAGGATCGCTTTTAACCCGACACGTCCAATTTTTTTTGTGTTTTGCATACCGGCAATGCCGGAAACAATGGTGCAGAAGATGATTGGCGCAATCATCATTTTTATGAGTTTGATAAAACCATCACCCAGTGGTTTAAGCTGAACCGCAAAATCCGGATAAAAGACGCCGAGCAATATCCCGATGGCAATGGCTATAAGTACCTGGACATATAAGACTTTGAGATATTTCATTAGTTATATTAGTGTACGTTGGTTTGAAAAATAAAAGCAATATTACCCATCTGATCTTATTGTTTATAAAAGCCGATCTTGGCCAGCCACGTTAAGGCATCAGGCATCCAGCGTTTATCCTCCGCTTTATTGTACAATGCAAATCCATGCCCTCCTTTTTTATAAAGAAGAAGCTGTGCTGGAATTTTATTTGCTATAAGCCTCTTATAATAGGCAATGCTGTTTCCTACTAATGAAGTACTGTCATCTTCTGCATGAACAATAAAAGCAGGAGCTGTAGCATTTGAAATATGCAGCTCAGGAGAATAAGTTATTTTATCCCCGGGAGTTATATTCTTTCCCAATAAATTGCTTCGGGAATCGGATGTCTTTGATGTCAATGAATCTAAAAAGCTGATTATAGGATATACCAGGATCGTAAACGCAGGCTTATGTATTTTAAATGTCGTCGCAGCCATTGCAGTAAGATGACCGCCTGCTGAAAAACCAAGTATGCCTATATGCGAAGTATCAATATTCCATTTTTTAGCATTTTTATAAACAAGTTTCATCGCCTGTTGCAGATCCTGCAAAGGAATTTTCTTATAATCGGTAAAAGCGGAATCACGCCATGTTCTATATTTTAAAACAATGGCAGCGATCCCTGAAGCAGCAAGTACTTTAGCCACATCATATCCACCATCTTCAATTGACAACCTGGAATAGCCTCCACCCGGACAAATGATCACGGCAGTTCTTGAAGCATTTATTTTTTTGGGCAAGTATCCTGTTAAAGTAGGCCAGGTAACATTTGTTACAAAAGTTCTGCCATTGCCATTTGAGGGTTTTGAAATACTTTCTTTGTCTTTAACAGGCAATGAACCCGGGGGTGTTCCTGTATATAATGAAATTACCTCTTGTGCCTGGGATGACAGGTTCACTAAAATAATTAATAAAAAAAATATTCTTTTACTCATTATAAATTCTTTCTGCTATATGAATAGCAATAAAAAATCACATTTCTTGTTTCGAATTTTATAATATAGCACTGCTTAACCCTTAGATCTTTTCCAACTGTTCCTTAGTCATCTCATTCTTAACATTACCTGTATTCAATGTTGTTCCTGGTTCAAACAAAACTACATGCACTTCTTCTTTTGCATTAGGACGATGTTCAACGCCACGGGGAACAATAATGAATTCTCCTTCGTTAATTGTAACCGTCTTATCACGAAACTCCATATCAAAGTTACCTTTCACTACATAAAATAGTTCATCTTCGTTATCATGATGATGCCAGACAAACGGACCTTTGAACTTTACCAGCTTTACCATTTGACCATTGAGTTCCCCGGCAATTTTAGGACTGTAATGCTCGGAGAACTGTGAGAATTTTTCGGTAAGGTTTACTTTTTCCATAAAGATTTTTATTGAATTGAAATTTTATCAGCTGTTTCTTTTGCCTTTGTTCGCAAGTGATACATGTCTGCATTCAGGTCATCGTGCACCAATGCGACACCCATTCGACGGTAAGGTCTTGTTGTTGGCTTTCCGAATATCCTGACATCAGTATTGGGTTCTTCCAATGCTTGTTCTAATCCTTTTATTGTAAAATGTTCTGCTGTTTTATTTGCCAATATAACGGCACTTACCCCGGCTCGTTCAAGATAAATATGAGGTATCGGCAAACCAAGAATGGCCCTTGCATGCAATTCAAACTCGGAAAAGTTTTGTGTGCCAGCTAAAGTTACCATTCCCGTATCATGCGGCCTCGGGCTTAATTCAGAAAAATAAACGCCGTTATGGGTTAAGAAAAACTCAACTCCCCAAATTCCTTCGCCAGTCAATACTTCGGTTACTTTCTTAGCCATCTCGCAAGCAGCCTCAAAATCGTCATCGCTTATTACCACCGGCTGCCAGCTTTCCTGGTAATCTCCTCTTTCCTGTCTGTGTCCTATCGGTGGACAGAATAAAGTTGTTCCGTTCACCTGTGTTATCGTCAGCAATGTTATTTCCGTATGAAAAGAAATAAATTCTTCAATGATCACTTCTTTCAGATCACCTCTTGAATTATTGATAGCATAATCCCATACTTGTTGCTGGTCGTTCTCATCTCTTAATACACTTTGTCCCTTACCCGAAGAAGACATCAATGGTTTTACAACACAAGGCAAACCAATTTCACTTACAGCATTTTTAAATTCTTCAAACGTGGTAGCGTAAAAATATTTTGCAGTTTTTAATTCCAGTTCTTTGCTTGCAAGGTCACGGATAAGCTTTCGGTTCATGGTAAAGTTGGCGGCTTTTGCACTGGGGATCACTTTGATGTTTTGCTTTTCATACTCATAAAATCGTTCTGTTCTTATTGCTTCGATCTCCGGCACTACAAGATCTGGTTTATGTTTTGCAACAATAGAATCCAACTGCTCGCCATTCAGCATATCAAGCACTTCGAATCCATCTGCCACTTGCATAGCAGGTGCTCCTGCATAACTGTCTGCAGCAATTACAGTTTGTCCCAATCTTTTTAATGCTATTACTAATTCCTTTCCAAGCTCGCCGCTTCCGAGCAGCAATATTTTTTTGTGCATGATGCAAAGTAATTTATTTACCAATAAAAATCCCGTCTCGCCTAAGGCGAGACGGGACTTACTAACCCCGAAATTTTTTCAATAGAAGAATTGCTCTTTTACAATTTTCCCATCTTTTACTTCATACACTGCGATCTCGTCCATTTTCTGGCGACCCATACCTTTCATGGTACAGTCCATTCCCATTGCAACGCTGAAGAATCGGCCACCAACAGCTGGTGCTGCTGAATAGCCACCATGCATTTCCTCTACCATTTCAGAAAATCTCTTTCCTTTTTCTTTAATGGCAGCCAATCCTTCTACAGATTGTAGCCCTGGTGAACCGGGAGGTTCAATGCTTACAGCATTGTCGGCAAATAATTCATTGTGGATTTGTTCCCATTGGCCAGTTGAGCCAGCTCATTAAAACGGTCAGCCACTTCCTGTGTGGTCATTACTGCTTCTAGTGTTGACATAGTCTTTGGTTTAAATGTTAAAAAGGACAGAGAAGCTACGAATATTCTATAGCCGGAAAAATTAGATAATTATGAACCCCGAGATTTGTGGTATGAATGTAGCTTTAGTCATTATAAATAAATTCTTAGCTTGAAATTTCCAATATTAATTTTTTGTTGCTGTCTTGTTGGTTGTGCAGTTAGCAAAAATCCCCTTCGTAAAGAGATCAAACAACTTCAAAAAGGTAATATAAAAGATGATACCAGTTTTGTATACATATTGCCATTTGAAAACAAAAAATCTCACCTGATCGTACAAGGTTATTTTGGGATCTTTTCTCATAAAGAAAGAGCCGCACTTGATTTTAAAATGAAAAGAGGAACAAATATTCTTGCCGCAAGAGATGGTATAGTAACCAGGGCAAAAGAAGATGGCTCTAAAGGTGGTTGGAACAAAAAATACCGTAGCGAAGGAAATAATATTATCATTCAACACAGTGATAACTCAAGAAGCGGTTATTGGCATTTACAAAAAGACGGAGCTCTGGTAAAAGTTGGTGATACTGTCAGGCAGGGACAAATAATTGGGCTGAGCGGAAAAACAGGTTATGCCGCCATGCCGCATTTACATTTTATAGTTTGGAAAAATGATAGTCGTGGGTGGCAGCAAATAGCAACAAGATTTCAAACTTCAAAAGGAATAAAATACCTGCGACCATGGAAATGGTATCGAAACAAAGCCACTTCTTCTCCGGGTATTTCCCATCCAATGGAAACCACGGGTCAATAATGCCAATTTTTTACCGCTTAAATTTGAAAAAAATTGCTTTGAGTTTACAGGAAATTTGGCAACAGTTTATTGAGGGAATGAAAAATACTACATTGTTTGAATACATAGCTGTGTTTGCCGGTATTGCGAGTGTGTGGTATAGCAGAGTGGAAAATATATTGGTTTACCCGGTGGGGCTTATCAATACCATTATATATGTATGGCTAAGTATACAAGGGCAACTATTTGGTGAGGCTTCGGTAAATCTTTATTATACAGTGATGAGTATTTATGGTTGGATACTTTGGACAAAAAAAGACAAAGAACAACATACTATTGTTCATGTTAAGTTTTCAGATCGCCGCTGGTGGTTATATCAATTGGCTTTTTTTGCAGCTTTTTATCTCACCATCTTCATCTCACTTACTTATTTAAAAAGATCCTTTGCTCCCGGAGCAATTCCCTGGGCAGATGCTTTTGCAAGTGCAACCGCATTTACCGGCATGTGGTTGATGACAAAGAAAAAAGTGGAAAGCTGGTATTGGTGGATCGCTACTAATATTGCTTCTATTCCTTTATACTTTGTAAAACATTATGTTTTTACCAGTGTGTATTATCTTGTATTATTAATAATGGCTGTTTGGGGATTAATGGAATGGAGGAAAAGAGCTGCCTTAAAATAATTTTATGAGTTATTGCACATTCATCAACTCTCTGAAACCCGATGAACAAAACGTTCATCGGGAATACCATGATAAGCACTATGGTTTTCCTATTCACGATGATAATGAACTTTTCTGCCGTTTGATCTTAGAGATCAATCAAGCGGGTTTAAGTTGGACAACGATCCTGAATAAACAACAAGGTTTCCGGAAAGCCTATCACAATTTTGAAATAAAAAAAGTGGCTGCGTATAAAGAAAAAGATTTTAAACGCCTGATGAATGATGCGGGTATTATCCGAAACCGTTTAAAGATCCATGCGGCAATTGAAAATGCAAAAACAATTATTCGGTTGCAAAAAGAATTTAAATCTTTTGAAAACTGGTTAGACCATCATCATCCCAAAACAAAAGATGAGTGGACAAAGTTGTTCAAACAAACCTTTCGTTTTACCGGCGGTGAAATTGTAAATGAATTTTTAATGAGTACCGGCTTTCTTCCAAATGCACACGAAGAAAGCTGTCCGATCTATAAAAAAATAATAAAAGCAAAACCTGCATGGAACAAAAGCCGCTGATAAAGATCGCGGTGATCGGACCTGAGTCAACCGGTAAAAGCACATTGTGTGAGTTGCTGGCCCAGCATTACAATACACAATGGTGCCCCGAGTTTGCCAGGGAATTCCTGCTTACACATGGAACTGATTATACTTATGATGATTTACTGTATATCGCGAAAGGACAGTTGGCGATGGAAGATGAGTATGCATCGTCAATGGTGAATGGTCAATGGTCAATCAAGAAAGATCCACAATCAAAAACTTATTCACCATTCACTACTCATCATTCACCGCCTCTCTTCATCGACACCGAAATGTATGTTATGAAAGTATGGTGTGAATTTGTTTTTGGAAAATGTCATAGATGGATTCTTGATCAGATCATAGAAAGAAAATATGATCTTTACTTATTATGTAATACCGATCTGCCATGGGTAAAAGATGAGTTAAGAGAATACCCGGATCTGAAAACAAGGGACCAGCTTTATCATATTTACAAAGACATCATGATAAATCAATTAACGCCGTGGATTGACATAAGCGGCGACTATGATGAAAGGCTTCAAAAGGCAATAAAAGCAGTTGATCAACTGATGGCAGGGTAAAATATCCATTGTACATTCGGGCATTAATGAATTTATTTTTTCAGAAACATCATCGCTTACTTTTTTACAGCAGCTGGTTATTGCTGGCATTAGCACAGGCTGCTTCTACGGAACTAATTGCCGACGAAGCTTACTATTGGGTGTATTCACGTTTTCCAGCTTGGGGTTATTTTGATCATCCGCCAATGATCGCCTTCTTAATTAAAAGCGGTTATGCGATTTTTCATAATGAATTGGGAGTAAGATTAGTTTGTGCATTGCTCAGCACATTCACGATTCTTATTACCGAATCACTTATCGAAAGAAAAGATCCTTTTCTTTTTTATACGATCATTTTAAGTATCGGCGTATTACAAATTGCCGGGTTCCTTGCTGTGCCTGACACACCGCTACTATTTTTTACTGCTTTGTTTTTTTATACCTACAGGTCTTTTATAAAGAACACAAATTGGAAAAATACATTGCTGCTTGCAATTGCCATCAGCTTGCTTTTTTATACTAAGTACCATGGATTATTGATCGTGCTGTTCGCATTTTTATCAAACATTAAATTATTTACCCGTTGGCAAACATGGATGGCTGGATTCTTTGTATTGATACTTTACGCTCCGCATATTTTATGGCAATGGGATCATGATTGGGTAAGCTTCCGCTATCACCTTTTTGAAAGCAATGTCAGTGCCTATAAATTTTCATATACCACCGATTATCTTCTCGGTCAAATTTTATTGGCAGGTCCATTAGCTGGTTTTATTCTTTTTCCTGCAGCATTAATGTATAAAGTAAAAACGCAAACTGAAAAAGCGTTAAAGTTTACATTGATCGGTATCTATTTAATTTTTTTAATAAGTTCTTTTCGCGGAAAAGTAGAAGTGAACTGGACAATGCCTGCCCTGGTACCGTTGATCGTTTTAAGTCATCAATTTATTATTGATAAAATTTCATGGGTAAAGCCTTTAAAAATAATTGCATTCGTTTCTCTTTTACTAATTATTGCAGGTCGTATTTATCTTGTTGTTGATATCGGTCCTGATAATTCAACGAAAGGAAGATTTCGTAATAAAGCCTGGGCAAAAACGATCGCAGAAAAAACAGGCGATGTTCCTGTTGTTTTTTATAATTCCTACCAACGGGCATCTCTATTTTGGTTTTATAGTGGGAAGTCTTCACATTCACATAATTCTTATACGGATCGAAAAAGTAATTATAATTTCTGGCCAACCGAAAGTAATTTGCTCGGTAAAGAAGTTTTTATTGCTGACATCTATGGCATGCAAACTTTTTCAGATTCCGTAAAAACAAAAAAAGGGTGGGTTGGATTTACCTATGATAGTATGTATTCTGCATTGGGAGGAATTAGAATGATGATCAAACGAAAAAATATTGATTTCGACACTGCTTATGTGACTATTAGTATAAGCTACGAGGTACCAAGGGTATACCAAAACTTCTTACGGTCTCATAATGACATAAACGGAATGCTGTATGTTGGTATTTTTAAAGGAAAGGAGATTGTAAAGGAATTTAACTTGGAAATAACCGCGAAAGATATTGCAAGGCAAAGATCTCCTTTTGCCATAGCAATAGCCCGTTGGCTGCCCCATGGAAGTTATGACATCAGGTTAGGGATCAAAGCAAAAAATTATCTGATAACTCATAACAGCAACACAATACATGTACGTTTTTGATCTATTTCTTTTTCTCAGCTACTTGTTCCTGAATTATATCCTGAATATCCGGATCATCTTCAAGGTTATTCATTTGCCTCATGACCCACTGTCTTCTGCCCGCAACTGAATTTGATAATGGAACGACTGTAAATATCTTCGGGTTTCGCAGGGATGATGCAATTGTAGCGGCTTCCATCCTTGTTAAAGCACTTGCTGCTTTTTTAAAATAGATCTGAGACGCTGTTTCTATACCATATATACCTCTGCCCATCTCGATCACATTTAAATACACTTCAAGAATTCTTTTCTTACCCCATATCAGTTCGATCATAAACGTAAAATAAGTTTCCAGGCCTTTTCGTATAAAACTTTTTCCCTGCCATAAGAAAACATTCTTTGCCACTTGCTGACTGATCGTACTGCCGCCACGGGTCCTGTTTGGCTTTCTCTTGTTGTATTCCATCGCTTTTTTAATACTCTTCCAGTCAAACCCGCGATGATCCGGAAAAAGCTGGTCTTCTTCTGCAATCACCGCAAGTTTTGCGTTATAAGAAATTTTTTTCCATCCGACATAATCCCTTTTTAATCCGTCGCCACTTATCCAGCTTACTAATTGTGTTATCGTGATCGGTGGATCAACCCATTTAAAAAGCAGGATACATAATAGCTGAAAGAAAAAAAGGAAAATGAAAATACGTTTGGTCCATTTCCAAGCCTTTTTTAAAAAAATCTTTGCCTTCATTGGGCTGCAAAATAACTCTTAGATCTTATCTGCATAAAAAATCAATCCCCAAAGTAAGACAATGCCAAAACCAAGTAATACAATACCATTGATACGGGTGAGTATTTGAATATTGTGGGGTGTAAGTTTTTTGCGGATCTTCTGGGCCATCATTACTTTTAAAAGATCCGTTGCCAGTACAAAGGCCAGGCAGGTAACAAATGTAATGATGCGATTTTCTATTGTAAGAGTAATCAATGTTGTAGACGTGGTAAGCCAAAAAATAAAAACCGCCGGGTTAAGGGTATTCATAAAAAATCCCGAAAGAAATGATTTTACATAATCTTTTTTACTAAGGTTTACAACCTGCACTCCACTATCATCCACTTTTACCTTTTTGAAAAATATAAAATAAACGCCCATTGAAATTAAAAAGGTACTCCCAACGATGCCAATAAAATTCTTGTGTTGCACCATATAACCGAATACTTGTGTAAACACATTACTGACCAGCACGAGTAAAATGTCCGAAGCGGAAACGCCCAATATAAATGCGATACCACCTCGATGCCCGTTATTAAGACTTTGCTTGATGATTGAAAAGACAACAGGGCCAACTGATATGGTCAGCAACAAACCAAGAGTAATTCCTTTTAGAACGGCTTCAAACATTGTTGCCTAAATTAATAATTTATTCCCCTGTTGGCTAATGAAAAAGAAACGTAGTGTAGGCGATAAGACAGATAAAAAAAGGATGTCAGGTTTTACCATTTTCTAAAAACCTGTTCCAGTCTTCAAGCATCTTACCTTTCATCACCCTCGGAAATTTATGCTGGCTGCCAAGTTTTCCTTTTAATTCCATAAACTTCATAAATTTTTCTTCGGGTAATTGTTCAAGAAAAACTTCTTTTAATGCGCTGTCTCTTTCTGTGGCATAGTCATCATTCAGTCTGCGTAGATGTTGATCAATTTTATTCTTTAGTACTTCGGTGTTACAATTATCATTGCTGGCGATGTACCATTTGTGTGCAAAAAAACTTTCATACGGGAAGCCAACCACGGTATATTCCGGGATACTGATATTTAATTCCTCACTTGCGAGTTCAATTGCTTTATTCATATTCTCCACACTCAGGTGTTCGCCGGTAAGACTTAAAAAATGTTTTGTACGACCCGTGATCGCCACTTCACAAAGTTCTGCGTCAACAAATTTTATTGTATCGCCGATCAAATACCGCCATGCCCCGGAGTTGGTACTCATCAACAAAGCATACTCTTTTCCTTCTTCAACTTCATGGATCATTTTTGTCTCCGGGTTTGGAATAACATTTCCATCCGTATCAAAATTTTTATCATCAAATGGCACAAATTCAAAGAAAATATTATTATCAAGAATGAGCTTCATTCCTTTTGCATGCTCTCTTGTTTTATACCCAATAAATCCTTCGCTTGATAAATAATTCTCGATATAAACGATCGGTTTTCCTAATAACTTTTCAAATCCTTTTTTATACGGCTCAAATGCAACACCGCCATGAACAAAGAATCCCAGGTTGGGCCATATCTCGTGAATGTTTTTCACTTTGTAATGCTCGATCACCATTTCCATACACATCTGGCACCATGCCGGCACGCCAACAATGTAACCGATGTCCCATTCACGGGCATGCTCGACTATTTCGTTCAACTTTTCTTTCCAGTCTTTCATTGCCGCAATTCTTCCACCCGGCTTATAAAAAGTTTGGAACCAGAATGGCCTTTTTTTAGCAAGTATGCCACTAAGATCGCCGGCATACCACCCGGCTTTTCCTTTTTGAAGATCAGTTGCACCGCCGATCATCAGGAATCCTTTCGTCATTGCGTTATAAGGAAGGTTCTCGTAACTAAAAAGTGTGATCAGTTGCTTAACATAGTTGATAGTATTGCTACGCAACATTTCCTTTGTAACAGGAATGTATTTACTCGCAGCCTCAGATGTACCCGAGCTAAGTGCATAGTATTTTATCTTTCCGGGCCATGCAACATCTGGAACACCTTCCAGTGTTTTTTTCCACCATTCCGAATAAATTTTATTGTAATCATGAACAGGGACCAAATCCTGGAAACTTTTTCCCGGGTGTTTGCTTAAAAGAATATCATCAAAACGATAGTGTTGACCAAACTCAGTAAACCTTGCTTTACGAAGCAATTTTTTTAAAACCCTGATCTGTTGTCGCCGCGGATCGTTTTGAGGAAGCCGTAATGCTGCAGCGATCGCTTTAGGGATCTTTATATCTATTATGTTGGCCATTAGGTGTTACTAAGTTACGATTGTTCAAAGGATTACGGCGAATATACAATGATGTGGCGAATAGCTTTCAATATGTGGTTAGCGGAAAGGCAATGCAAGTATCGACAGTGTTTTTCGAATGCCTATTCCTGCGTGTAAAAATAATCTGTATGGGGTTGATTTGTCATTATAATGCTTTTTTACAAACAATTTCATGGCGCCATAAAAGTCATTCACGTATTTATAATTATAGGTTGTGCTGCCGCCTTTTAAATGTATAATAGTGACCTTGCCAAGGTAATAATTTTTAAATCCCAATTGACTTATACGCAAACTGAGATCGATATCTTCTCCATACATGAAAAATTTTTCGTCAAAGCCGTTTATTTTTTCAAACACTGCTCTTTTAATCATCATAAAAGCGCCGGATAAAACATCAACAGGATTGTTTCCGTTTTCAGATATATGTCCCTGGTAATATTTTGCAATTTCCTTTGAATCGGGAAAAATTGCGGTTAATCCGAAGAGTTTATAAAATGATGCGGAAGGTGATGGCAGACCACGTTTTGATTCTCTTAAAAACTTTCCTTTGTCATCCAGCATTCGTACACCAACTGCGCCAGCATCTGAATGTGTTTTAAGAAAAGCAATACAATCTGTCAAACATGTTCCTGATAAAATTGTATCGGGGTTAAGGAAAAGAATATGATCGCCTGAAGAGATTTTAGATCCCTGGTTGCATGCTTTAGCAAAACCAAGGTTTTCAATATTAAAAATAAATTTTGCTCCCGGGAATTTTGATGGCAGATGATCTTTGATCCCGTCCTTTGAATTGTTGTCAACGATAATGATCTCACCATCTATTGTCCGCATAGCCTTTTGTATTGAAAACAAGCAATTTTCAAGTAACTCCATTGAATTATAGCTCACAATAATTACAGACAGTTGCATAAATCTGCTTCAAATCTATTCTAATCCCGACATATTTGGAGACGGTAATCAAAATCTGAAAGTTATCTTTGCCCATGCTTAAACAAACACTTCTTGAGGCAGTAATGGCAGGCGGAGCAGAACTAAAACGGTTTTTTAATGGTGATTTCAAAATTTCTCAAAAAGAAGGAATAAACAACCCGGTAACCGAAGCCGATCATGCTTCCGAAGCAGCGATAATTAGTATTATAAAAAAGAATTTTCCCGATCACCAGGTATTGGCCGAAGAAACAGGTGAACAAATCCAGGATTCAAACTATAAATGGATAATAGATCCGATCGATGGTACCATAAATTTTGCACATGGTATTCCTCTTTGTTGTGTGGCTATTGCAGTTGAAAAAGACAAGGAGATAATCATGTCCGCGGTATATGCCCCCATACTTAATGAATTATACTTTGCGGAAAAAGGAAAAGGCGCCACACTTAATGATAAAAAAATTTCTGTTAGCGGAAAAACAACTGTGCTTACATCAAATCTTGTAACGGGCTTTCCATATACTTATATAAACATGCCAAATGGCCCGTTGGAAGTTTTTAGTCGTTTAATAAGAAAAGGGATTCCGGTAAGAAGGTTGGGGTCAGCTTGTATTGATCTTTGTTGGGTTGCCTGCGGAAGGTTTGATGGTTTTTATGAACATAAGTTAGAAGCATGGGATAGTGCCGCTGGCTATTTAATTGTAGAAGAAGCAGGAGGAAAAGTAACAGACCATGAAGGAAAAAAATTTTCTCCCTATCAGCATAGAATAATTGCCACAAACGGAAAGATCCATGATGAATTATTAGGCGTAGTAAAAAATGAAATTGAGTTATGAGTGAACAAAGAACTGAAATATCATCTATTGGCGAGTTTGGTTTAATAGAACATTTGACCAACAATATTGAGTTGCAAAACGCATCATCCATTGTTGGTGTTGGTGATGATGCCGCCGTTATCGATCATTTTGGAAAACAAACCGTCATAACAACAGATCTTTTGATAGAAGGAGTGCATTTTGATCTTATGTATACTCCTTTAAAACACCTGGGCTATAAAAGCGTTATAGTAAACCTGAGTGACGTCTATGCCATGAACGCCACGCCAACACAAATAACAATGAGTGTTGGCATTAGTAACCGTATTAGTTTAGAAGCGATCGATGAGTTTTATGAAGGCGTTTATGCCGCCTGTGAAAAGTATGGGGTTGATCTTATTGGTGGCGATACTGCATCATCACAAAAGGGATTTATAATTTCAGTAACAGCCATAGGAGAAGTGACGCCTGATAAGTTTGTAAAAAGAAGTACCGCACAAAAAGGGGACCTGCTTTGTGTAAGCGGCGATCTTGGAGGGGCTTATATCGGTCTGCTTTTTTTAGAGAGAGAAAAAAAGATCTTCATGGAAAATCCTTCTATTCAGCCAGATCTAGAAGGAGAAGCTTATGTTGTTGGTCGATTATTGAAACCCGAAGCAAGAAAAAATATTATTGAGTTCCTTGAAACACAGTCTATTACGCCTACCGCAATGATGGATATCAGCGATGGGTTAAGCTCTGAGATCTTACATATTTGCAAACAAAGCAATTTGGGTTGTATTTTGTATGAGGAAAAGATCCCGGTAGCAGAAGAAACGAAAAATGCGGCCTTTAAATTTGAAATTGATCCAACAGCCTGTGCCTTGAGCGGTGGTGAAGATTATGAATTATTATTTACCATTCCTCAATCTGATCATGATAAGATCGTTTTAAATGAAGAAATTAGTGTAATCGGTTATATGACCGACGCTGATGAAGGAGCGAAAATTATTACTAAAGGAAACAATACATACCCTATCACTGCGCAAGGTTGGGATGCATTGAAGAAATAATAAGTTGAATTCGTATATGAAAACACTGTTCAAAAAGCAATCTGGCAATTGGCGGGTAAACACCTCTCTCCGTAGAACAGGTATTTCTTTTTTGTTTATTGTTTATTCTATTTTATCAGTTATTGTATTCGGCTCATGTTCAGTTTCTAAATCTTCATTCACTCCTTCAAAAAAATATTCTCCTGAAAAATTAAATAAAGATTATTCGATCTTTCGTGGCGCATTGGAAGAATCACATCCCGGAATTTATTGGTACACTCTAAAAAATGAAATGGATAATTATTTTGATTGGGGTAAAAGTCAATTAAAAGATTCATTGAATGAAGAAGATTTCAGAAAAGTATTAGCCTATGTTATTTCAAAAATCAATTGCGGTCATACGGTTACGAGAAGCTCGAAAGATTTTATGAAATACCGTGATACAAGCACCAATAAAATTTTCCCGCTTAGCTTAAAGATCTGGCCAGGCACCACTGTTGCGGAAGATACAGCTACTGTTGCTGCTAACCTCTTTCGAAGAGATACAATACTTACAAGAGGGGTGGTTGTAAAAAAAATAGACAACCGGCCAATCGAAACTATTATCGATACGCTTTGTCAATATATTTCAAGTGATGGTCATAATATGACACACAAATTCCAGAGCTTAAGTAACCGTGGGGGGTTTGGCGCAGCATTTACCTCTATATATGGGCAAAAAGAGAATTATTTTATTGATTATCTCGGCAATGATGGCATAGAAAAAACTGCAACGATCGCTTCTTATAACCCCCGAACAGATACAGTCAACCGGATCGCTATATCCCGTTTTGCAAAAACCTCCCGGGCAGAAAGAAAGAAACAGATCACAAGGGCAACAAGGAGCTTAAGGATTGATTCGACGAACAATGCAGCCTTCATGGACCTGGGTTCTTTTGGCAGAAATTTAAAACTTAAATCCTTTTTCCGGAAGTCATTTAAAGAAATGGAGCATAAGGGAACAAAGAACCTTGTTGTTGATGTTCGTGGAAATGGCGGAGGTAGCGTTACTAATTCTACTTTCTTGACAAAGTTTATTTCTGATAGAAAATTTAAAGTGGCAGACTCGCTTTATGCAAATACAAGGAACAGCCGCTATAAAAAATATATTGAAGGCTATTTCTTTAATCGCTTTTTTATGTTCTTCGTAACAGCAAAGAAGAAAGATGGAAAATATCACTTCGGTTATTTTGAACGTCATTATTTCAAGCCTAAGAAGAAAGATCATTATACCGGCAATGTGTATATTTTAACAGGGGGAAATTCTTTTTCAGCAACAACATTATTTACACAAACTGTAAAACCCCAAGATAATGTTTTCGTAGTAGGAGAGGAAACCGGTGGCGGCGCTTACGGAAATACAGCCTGGTTAATTCCGGATCTTACTTTGCCCGAAACGGGCATTCGTTTTCGGCTTCCATTGTTTCGCTTAGTAATAGATAAAGATATTCCGAAAGATGGTCGCGGTGTTCAGCCTGAAGTGATCGCCGTGCCGACAACCGACGCAATACGTCGTGGAGCAGATTATAAAATGGATAAAGTGATGGAATTGATCAAATCACATCAATAACATTCATATCATTGTCAAAGACAACAAAAGAAGCTTCATAGCCTCTGCCTATAAGCCCGGTTTTATCATCAATTCCCAGGATCCTTGCCGGATATAATGAAGCCATACGCAATGCTTCTTGTATATCGACCCCAATATGCTCAACACAATTTTTTACAGCTTTCATCATCGTTAATGCAGAACCCGACAATGTTCCATTAGGTAAAGTATACCTGTCATCTTTAAATACATGTTGATAGGGGCCATCTGATGTTGCAGACACCGCATCGGTGATCAACCAAATTCTTTCTCCTAAAATTCTTTTACTGATCTTGATCGCAGTATAATCTACATGAACTCCATCGGCAACCAGGCTACAACAAACAGAAGGGTGATCATAAATGGCACCAACCATTCCCGGTTCACGACTTTGAAACTGCGACATGGCATTGAACAAGTGTGTTACTATATTTATTTTTTCAAGGCCTTTCATTGCTTGCTTATAAGTTGCATTCGTGTGACCAGCAGAAACGATAATTCCATTAGTTTGTAAATAGTCGACGATCTCTTCATCCACCATTTCGGGTGCAAGTGTTATCATTTTTACTACTCCTTCCGCTTCATCGATTAGTTTTTTTGCCTCCTCTAATGTTGGTCTATGAATATATTCCAGGATATGAGCTCCTCTTTTTTCAGGATTGATCCATGGTCCTTCCAAATGAAGTCCGGGCATTCCTTTTCCGCCTCCATTCAAATATTGTTTTGTGATCGCTATTGCTTTACTAAAGACCTCTGAGGAATTAGTTGCTGCGGTTATTAGAAATTTTGATGCGCCGCCTTGCAAACAATATTTATAAGTAGCCTCAATTGCTTCGATAGAGGGATCGGCAGAAAATAAATATCCATTGCCTCCGTATATCTGTAGGTCAATAAGTGCTGGCGCAATATTATTTCCGCCAAGATCTCTTACTTCATAATCATCCGGGATATCGGTATCATAAACGAATCCAACAATGACGCCATCATTGATAAGAATTGCGCTGCCGGTAAGAATTTCTTTGCCTGTATAAATAGTTGCGTTAGTTATTACTTGTTTCATGGTTGTATCATAAAATTATCGCCGTCTTTCCAAAATGGAAGCTTGTTTCTTACTTCATCCAGTTTTTCTTTATGAAGTGTTATGGTAAAAATATCTTCTTCATGTGATTTTGTATGTAATATTTCACCCATTGGGTCAACAACCATGCTATCGCCGCTGTGATAGATATTATTTCCATCATTGCCAACACGGTTTATTCCCACAACATAACATTGATTTTCGATCGCCCTTGCCTGCAACAATGTTTTCCATGCATGAATTCTTCTTTCTGGCCAATTGGCAACATAGATAAGTAGGTCATATTCGGGTCCATCATCTTGTGTTTGTTGTCTCGACCAAACCGGAAATCTAAGGTCATAACAAACAAGCAAATTAATTTTCCATCCTTTAACAGACGCTATTAATCTTTTTGTACCCGGAGTAAACTCATTGTCTTCACCGGCATAGCCAAATAAATGTCTTTTATCATAAATACCGGCCTGGCCATTGGGTAACATCCATATTAGCCTGTTAAAATAATTTTCATTTTCTTTTGTAATTACGCTTCCTGTAAGAATAACTTTTTTTTCTGCAGCAACTCTTCTCATCCATTTTACAGTTTCTCCATCCATTGTTTCAGCAAGCTCTTTTGGTTTCATGCTAAAGCCCGTACTAAAGGTTTCGGGAAGAATAATGATCTCTGTTTTATCAGTAATGCTATTGATCTTTTCTTCAAACATTTTTCGGTTTGCAAATGCATCTTCCCAATGAAGGGCTGTTTGAATTCCTGTGATTGTGAGAGTTGACATACTGTAAAGTTATTCAGTTAGTCCATCCATGATGTAAAATAATAAATCAATTCGTCCACCCATCACATTAACCTTTTCATCTCGCAGCATTTCTGTATTTTTCCGCCTTAAATACTTTAAAATGCTGTTTAAAAAAGATGCTAAGAAATTCAGCTTACTAATTGTTGTACAGCTTGTTTTTATTATCCTTTTTGCTCAACCCGGCGTACCAATAACCAAATGGACCGTTGATGGCGGATCCTATTATACAGTTGAAAAAAAGGAGATAGTAAGGATCGAATTGCCTTCACAGAATAAAACAGTTTTCATTAGCCGTAAACAATTGATCACAAAAAATGGCGATACAGTTGTTCCCCGCAGTTTCCAATTATCTGCTGATGGAAAACTTGCTTTGGTCTATACAAATGCACAAAAAGTGTGGCGTTATCCTACACGTGGTGATTATTGGTTATTGAATTTAGCAACCGGTGATCTGAAACAAATGGGCAAAGGAAGACCAACAGCAACATTGCAGTTTGCTAAATTTTCTCCTGATAATAAAAAAGTTGCTTATGTAAGTGAGAGGAATATTTATTCGGAAGACCTGGCAACCGGTGTCATTAAAAAACTTACCAGTGATAACGGAACAAAGAAATTAATTAACGGAACCTTTGATTGGGTATATGAAGAAGAGTTTTCATGTCGCGATGGTTTTCGCTGGAGTCCTGACAGCAAAACCATTGCTTACTGGCAGATCGACGCCAATAAGATCCGCGATTATTATATGCTGAACACAACTGATTCGGTTTATAGTAAAGTAATTCCTGTTGAATATCCAAAAGTCGGTGAGCCTCCTTCACCGGCACGTATCGGTGTGGTAAATATTACAACGGCACAAACAAGGTGGATGAAAGTCCCGGGTGAGCCAGATCAGAATTATTTGATACGAATGGAGTGGGCGAATCCAGGTGAAATTGTTTTACAACAACTCAACCGCAAACAAAATGAAAGCAAGCTTATGCTTTGCAATACAAATACCAGTGATGCAAAAGTTATTTACACAGAAACTGACAAAGCCTGGGTGGCAACGATCAATGAATGGAGAAGCGAAGTGAGGGGTTGGGATTGGATCTCAAACGGAAATGAGTTTATCTGGTCCAGCGAAAAAGATGGTTGGCGTCATTTATACCGGGTGAGTAAGGATGGAAAAAAAGAAACATTGATCACAAAGGGAAATTATGATGTGATCGATTTTCTTAACATTGATGAGAAAAGGGGACTTGTATATTTTTATGCATCTCCATCAAATGCAACACAGCGTTATTTATATGCAGCAAAATTAGATGGCAACACTCCAGCAGAAAGAATGTCTCCTCCGGGTGAAGAAGGAACACATACTTATGAAATTTCTCCCAATGGAAAATTTGCCCGTCATAGTTTTTCAAATTACTACACGCCGCCAATGGCCGAGTGGGTTACTTTGCCCGATCACAAACCGTTTAAAGAAGGCGACGATATGGTGAAAAAAATAAAGAAAGAAAATAAAGAGAAAAGTAATATCGCTTATTTCCAGGTAACAACAGAAGAGGGTGTGACAATGGACGGATGGCGCATTTTGCCAAATAATTTTGACAGCACAAAAAAGTATCCCGTTGTTTTTTACGTATATGGAGAACCCGCTTCTACAACAGTAGATGATAGTTATGGTGCTGCCGGTAATTTTTTATATGACGGCGATATGGCTGCTGACGGTTATGTACAGGTTTCATTGGATAACCGCGGCACACCTTCTCCCAAAGGAAGAGAGTGGAGAAAATCTATTTACAAAAAAATTGGTCAGTTAAATATCAAAGACCAGGCACTTGGCGCTAAAGAAGTAATGAAATGGAATTTTATTGATACTACCCGAGTAGCGGTTTGGGGATGGAGTGGCGGCGGTTCATCAACACTGAACCTGATGTTTCAATATCCCGATGAATACCAAACAGGGATCTCGATCGCCCCTGTTACCAGTTCTTTGTTGTATGATAATATTTATACAGAAAGATATATGGGGCTGCCACAAGAAAATATGAGTGATTATGAAAAAGGAGCCGCGTTAACTTATGCAAAGAATTTAAAAGGAAACTTGTTATTCATGCATGGCACAGGCGACGATAATGTACATTATCAAAATATAGAAAAGCTGGTAAATGAATTAGTGAAAAATGGAAAGATGTTCCAGATGATGAGTTATCCAAACCGTACACATAACATCAGCGAGGGGGAGGGCACTTTTCAGCACCTTGGCAAAATGTATTCTAAATTTCTTAGGGCAAATTGCCCGCCGGGTGGAAGAACGGCCCAACAGGTAAAGGCATCACAGACATCACCAAAGCCATTTTAAAAAGTTTTATTCCCTTATAAAAGGCGCTAACCAGCGCCTTTTTGTTTTTCTGTAAGAGATTTAATTTCTACTGCTATAAGAGTAGATTCGTATCCTTTAAGCAAAAGATGATCCCTTGTTTTTGTCATTTTTACATACAGGTTTATTCCTTCTCCTTTTATAGAATTCCATCTTTTTACTGCTAGTTTATGAAGTGTTTCTTTGTATTTACGATCATCTATTTCATCCATTGCCGCAGTAATACAGTAATGACTGATCTGTTTATTCTTTAATTCTGTTTTAATTTTTATCCTGCCCCATTGCTTTATCCTGAATTTACCTCCTGCGAATGCTTTTGCAAAACGTTCTTCGTTAAGACAATTTTCTTCGATCAATCTTGAGGTTAACTCTTCTATCTCTGGCTTTCTTAATCCAAGTAAATAGGCTTTCGTTTTCACTTCGCTATGGCAGCGATCCTGGTAGGCACAGTAGTGCTTTAATTTCTGATAGGCCTGTTCTTTGTTCAATGATTTTTTGGGTAGCATTTTCTGTTTCCGGGCTCAAATGTAAGCCTCGTATCCCGCTGCTAATTAATAATCCACAGTGTTTTTATAAATGTTGGCCATTATACAAAAATCATTAGCTTCGCCTCAAACCAAATGCAAGATGAAATTTATTGTTTCCTCTTCGGCTTTACTAAAACAACTGCAGCATATTTCTGGAGTTATTAATGCCAATACCGTACTGCCGATCCTGGAAGATTTTTTGTTTGAAGTAGAAAAGAATAAACTGAGTGTGGTCGCGACAGATCTTGAAACTGTGATGCGCATTCAAATGGATATTGAAGCCAAGGATAGCGGCAAGGTTTGTATTCCTGCAAAAATTCTTTTGGACAGCTTGAAAAATATTCCGGATCAGCCATTGACATTTAATATCGATAAAAATTTTGGTATTGAACTCACCAGCGATAATGGAAAATATAAAGTAATGGGGGAGAACCCGGATAATTTTCCAAAAGAGCCTTCTGCCGATGACACTACTACATTCAAAGCAACTTCGCTGGCATTGATCACTGCTATTAATAAAACCTTGTTTGCTGTAAGCAATGATGATCTCCGTCCTGCAATGACAGGTGTATTTTTTGAATTAGACAAAAAAGGAATGCAATGTGTGGCTACCGATGCACATCGTTTGGTAAAATATAAAAGAGTTGATGTAAGCTGTCCGAAGAGCGACAACTTTATCGTTCCTAAAAAACCATTAACGCTTTTAAAATCTGCCTTGCCGGCGAATGAGGATGAAATTTCCATCAGCTACAATAGCAATCATTTTTTTGTAAAGCATGGCACTACGCAAATGAGCTGCCGACTGATCGATGCCCGTTTCCCCGATTATAAAGTGGTGATCCCTTCTGACAATCCATATAAACTGGTGGTTAATAAAAATGATTTCCAGGGAGCTTTGCGTCGTGTTGCCATCTTTAGTAACAAAAGCACCAACCAGGTTGTTCTTAGTATTGCAGGCAGCGAACTTGAATTGACTGCACAGGATATTGACTTCAGCTTTGAAGGCGATGAAAGAATGAAATGTCGTTATGATGGTGAAGATCTTGCGATCGCTTTCAATGCAAAGTTTTTGATAGAAATGCTCAACGCCGCAGATAGCGATGATATAAAAATTGAGCTTTCCACTCCAACAAAGGCGGGAATAATAAAACCTACTGAGCAGGAAGATAATGAAGAGCTGATGATGCTGGTAATGCCGCTAATGCTGAATCAATAATTTTGAAATAATAAATATTTTATAGCCCCGAATATGACGGGGCTTTTTTATTTTTATAAAATGGACTTTGTCATTCTGCAATCTTTTAATAATTACGTGGATGCTCATTTACTAATGGCTAAATTGGAAAGTGAGGATATTCAATGCTGGCTGCAGGATGAGAACACGGTTACTCTGTATCCGATTTTGACAAATGCAGTTGGTGGAATAAAGTTATTTGTTAATAAAAACGATCTTTCCCGTGCCCGGCAAATTTTCTGGGAAGTTGAAAATAACAGAAAGCAAGCCATTGAGTGTCCAAAATGCAAGGGTCACAACATTGAACTAGTAAGTACTCCGCGTAAAGCAGCAAACTGGTTCAGTGCTATTTTTACTTTTTTTCTTGGAGATTATGCTTTGGCTGTTGACAAGGTCAATCATTGTTTTGATTGCGGAAATGAATTTGCAAATAGTAATGAAACAAACACATCCGCTTAACATTTTTTAGTGTAACTTTTCGTCAAATAATGCTTATGTGGCAGTCCCTGTTGAAGTACTTCAATACCCTTGAAGAACGGCCAATTGAAAGATTGGCATTCATTGTAGGGAGCCTACTTATTTTATGGATGATCGAAGGAGCCATTCCTTTATTACCGCTGAAGTATAAAAAAAATAAAGCCCATCACGCAGGTGTTAATCTCTTTTTTACTTTACTACATCTTATTATTCATACGGGCTTTGGTGTTTTAATTGTCCTTCTTTCCGATTGGGCGTCGAAAGAAAAGTTCGGTCTTGTGTATTGGTTAAATGCATCGGTTGTTGGCGGTATTGTGATTTCTGCTTTGATGCTTGATTTTTTTGGCGGCTGGCTTTCTCATATTGTGGAACACAAGGTTCCTTTATTCTGGCGCATGCATATTATTCATCATGCCGACAATAATGTAGACGTAACAAGTGGCCTTAGACATCATCCACTGGAAAGCGTTTGGCGGGGTTTATTTTTTTTAATTGCTATTATTATAAGTGGCGCCCCGATGTATGGAATTATGATCTATCAAACACTACTAACAGTGTTCACCGGGGTTACTCATGCAAATATTTCTTTACCTAAATGGTTAGATAAGTTCATGAGTTATATCCTGGTTTCTCCCAATATGCATAAAGTACATCATCATTGGAAACAACCCTATACCGATAGCAATTATGGGGGTGTTTTTTCGATCTGGGACAGGCTATTCGGAACTTATAAAACACTTGATCCCAAAAGCATTCGCTATGGTCTTGACCGGTATTATTCCAATGAAAAAGACGAAGACCTGGTTGCGTTGCTAAAAAAACCATTTCAAAAACTTGATGGTTGAAAGGTTTTATTAACTTCCCCGAATGATTATTGTTGCCGCTATTCCTGCCCGCTATGCAGCCACTCGTTTTCCGGGAAAGCTAATGCAGATGCTGGGAGACAAAACGATCATTCGACATGTATATGATAATACCGTATCAACCGGGTTATTCAAAGATGTTTTTGTGGTAACAGACAGCGATATAATTTATAAAGAGATAAAAGATGGCGGTGGCAAAGTGATCATGAGTAAAAAAGAACACGAGAGCGGCAGTGATAGAATTGCCGAAGCAATTGCTGAAATGAATATTGATGTCATCGTGAATGTGCAGGGTGATGAACCTTTTATAAAAAAAGAGCCGCTGGAAAAATTGGTTCGCCTTTTTAAAGATAATAGCATACGGGTTGCTTCACTAATGAGAAAAATTTCTAAAGAAGAAGCCGTTAGCCCTAATAATGTAAAAGTTGTAACCGATAGATCAGGGTATGCTCTTTATTTCAGCAGAAGCATTGTTCCTTATCAAAGAGAGGAAAAAATGAACAATGAATATTTTTTGCATGTCGGTGTATATGCTTATAAAAAAGACGCGTTGATAACTTTTACCAAATTGCCTCAATCCCAATTGGAAAAAATTGAAAAATTAGAACAGCTACGTTATTTGGAAAATGGAATTAAAATAAAAATGGCAGAAACGGAGTATAACAATATTGCGATCGATACACCGGAAGACCTGGAAAAAGCAAAAAGTTCTTTATGATCCTTATTATTAATCATTCTTCTTCACTGCGTCATTTATTTTTTTCCTGATCTCTTCGATCTCGTTGTCATAGGCTCCTGCCGTTGTATCCGCAGCTTTTATCAAGAGTTCTGTTTCCTCAATTCTTAGTTGCACATATTTTTTAATTCCTTGTTGTTCTGTTTTCATCGGTGTGCTCATGCTTAATGACTCCATCTCATTTAAATTCTCAAGGTTCTTTTTCCAGATAGGTAAGGTTACATTTAATAATTTTTCCTTTCGTTCTGCTCCAATTAGTTTTTCGCTTTCGACTAATGAATTCAAAGCCGAATCCTGAAGAACAAAAAACTCTTTTTGCAATTGATCCACCCTAACAGTGTCACTTTTATAATTATTTAAAAAATACCATGTGCAGGCAATTGTTAAGATTGTAATTAATACTGTTGCCAGTGATTTCTTAATATTTAGTTTTCCTGATAATTCTAGATAGAAAATAAACCCAATCAACATTCCACTTGATAATCCACCAATATGAGCTGCATTATCTATCCCAGATCTCATTCCATAAACGATATTAAAAACAACAAAAATTCCAATGCTTTGTAAAAGAGCTGTTCTTACTTGTTTTGGGATAAGATTGGTTAACAATAACGCAAGAAAAACACCATACAAGCCAAAGATTGCTCCCGATGCACCAGCACCATTAAGCCCTTCCTTATGCCACCATAAACTAATAATGCCAGCAATTATTCCGGTGCAGAAATAAGCTGTAATGTATTTTGCTTTTCCTAACATTGACTCCAGGTAAACACCTGCGGTATAAAGAGCATACATATTCATCGCAAGATGTATTATGCCAAAATGAATAAACATGCTGGTTATTAGACGCCACCAATCGCCTGAGAGAGTAAGAGCGGTAACATTGCTTCCCCATTTTATATGCACAAGTCCGTTCGTTACAGTAAAAACTTCTGCTCCGTTAATTGCCATCAGGATAAATACAAGAACATTTATTCCAATAATAGCATATGTCGCATACAAATTCGACCCTGAAAGTTTCATTACTTTATTAATTTCTTCAGCTTGTTTTGCTTCTTCTGTTACAGTCTGAACAGTTTGGGTTCGCAAGTTTTCGATTGCCGTTGTCCATTCTGGTTTTGGCGCTGATGATCTTACTTTTTCAAATGCTTCCATGAAATCCTTGATATGTTTTTTATTCTTGCCTATCATATCAAAAGATTCATTGTGTACAAGGCTACTTTTAACCGACATTTTTTCATCAGTCGCTTCCACTATTATCTCATCATCATATTTATTCCAACTGCGGGTTGTATATCCAATAATTGCAAGGGGGCCGGCATATTTTGGCGTCCAGCCAAGTTCTAAAAAAGCTCCATAGGCAAATACTAATAGTTGCTCTGATGTTTGGCCGGGATAAGAAAACTCCTGTTTTTGAGATGGCATCTTTTTAATTTGTTTTCGAAATGCAAAATATAACTACGTTCACAAAAAAGAATAATTGATTCGTTATTTTTAACCCCCTATTATTTTACCGATGGGTTTCTTTTGTTAACTTACCAATGTAATGAACGTTAAGCTTAAACCGGAAAAATATCTTAAGTATCTGGTGCCAATGAATTTATTTGGCACCCGCCGTACCCGTGAAATATTAAACCAGAACCCAACTATAATCCCGCTACGTGAAGACTCAAAAGAAATCAAGATCACTATTTATGATTACAATGCAGAGATAATTGAGGTACATGAGGCAAAAGATGTAACCGAATGTTTCGAATACTTGTCCAGGCACACTATAACGTGGATCAATATTGATGGCATTCGCAAGGCTGATGTGGAAACCCTGTCCAATCATTTTGGTGTACATCCGTTGATACAGGAGGATATTATGAGTATCAACCAGCGGCCAAAAATGGACGATATAGACAATATTCTCTTTTGCCTGCTCAATATGCTTTATTATAATCCCGAAAAGAACACTGTAGAGCAGGAACAGATAAGCATTGTACTTGGAAAAAATTTTGTGATCAGTTTCCAGGAAGATCCAACCCGTGACGTTTTTAATTCATTGAGGGAAAAATTGAAGTTGGCGAGCAGCCGTCTTCGCCTGGCAGGCGCAGATTATCTCTGCTATACAATGCTTGATCTTATCGTCGATCATTATTTTCTTGTAATGGAAAACCTGGGTGACCAGATAGAAGAGTTGGAAGAAGAAGTGGTAAAAAGCTCTACCCAGCGATCATTGGCAAAAATTAACCAGTTGCGAAAGGAGATAATAGTTTTAAAAAGAAATATATCACCGGTTCGGGATCTTGTTAATGGTTTTATTCGCAGCGACAGTGATCTGCTTGATGATAAAAGCACCAAATACTTTAAAGATATTTATGACCATATTGTACAAGCAAATGATCTGAGTGAAACCTATCGTGATATGATGATCAACATGCATGATCTGTACCTTAACAACGTAAACCTGAAGATGAATGAGGTGATGAAAGTAATGGCAATAGTGACATGTTTAATGGCGCCAGCTACTGTTATCGGGGGTATTTTCGGAATGAACTTTGAAAGCATTCCCTGGTTACACAAATCTTATGGATTTGTTGCCGCTGTTTCGCTGATGCTTTTCGTTCCTATTTGGATGTTAGTGCTCTTTCGCCGTCGGGGTTGGTTCTAAATATTGTTTCTGTAAAAGAAGTCTGTTTCTTTTACCCAACCATTTTTTTCATACACTTTTTGTGCGGTAAAATTATCTGATGCTGTTTGCAGTATCAGCCATTTTGAATTTGTTTCTATTCCAAATTGCTTTGCTGCCTCCAGTAATTTTGTTGCTGCTCCCATCCCTCTTGCCTTTTCATTTACAAACAGATCGTTCAGCAACCATGTTCTTTTCATGCTTACCGAAGAAAAGATCGGAAAGAGCTGTGTGAAGCCTATCAATTCTTTTCTTTCTTCAGCAACAAAAATTACAGACTCCCTTCTTTTCATTCGCTTTTTTAAAAACGACTTTGCATTATCAATGTTTGATGATTGTTTATAGAACATCCTGTATTTATCAAATAACACCGAAAGCTTTTCAATATCTTTCTTCTTTGCTCTGCGAATGATCATAAAAATTATTTTACCGGCTTAAATTTATAAGGATATACTTTGCCCGAACTCCATTGGCATACATAAAGATTCTCTTCATCATCCACTAACACATCATGCGGATGTTTAAAAAGCTTATCTGTTTGATGAAAAGGTTTTAATTTATCATTTTCATACGCGGCTTCAGAACCGCAAAGCACCGAAACAACTTTGTTCTCTTTGTTTAGAATAATAACAAATCCGGAATCAGTTGTATCAAGATTGGGCGAACGAAGTACGGCTGCATATAAGTAATTTCCTTTTATAACTGGGCGGCAAACGCAGGCGCCGGGTAAAGAAATGGTTTCTATATATTCTCCCGCCATAGAAAATCGTTTAAAGCAACAACGGGTTCTGTCGGTGATAATTAATGTTTCGGGACTTGTGCGATGGTCGATCGTAATGCCATGTGCATTGTCAAGATTTTTTTCTTCGTTTCCTCTTCCGCCAAAAACATTCTTGAGCTTTCCCTTTTCATCATAGTGCATGATGTATTGCATGCCATAGCCATCCGCTAAATATATTTCGCCGTCTTTTGTTATGGTTGTCTCTGTTGGAACAAATTTCTTTGCATCGGGATACTTACCGGTTTCAACCGGGTAATCCCATGTTTGCAAAATTTGTCCATCGATCGTTGCTTTATAGAATTGATTTTTTACAGTATCAGTTATAAAAAGAAACTGTTCTTTATCTCCCCAAAGGGTCAGTCCGTGTGCACCGGGAAAATCATGGCCCCATGTTTTTAGCAACTTTCCTTTTTTGTTAAAAAAGATAACGTTGTTTTTTGTTTCATTAGTTAATAAAACAATTCTTCCTTTGGCATCCTGCACCATTTCATGACAATCATTTACCGGCAATGTTGCAGCATCTGCCTTTACCCAATCTTTCACCAGCTTATATCTTTTCTCATGCTGGCCATAAACAATTTCGCCATCGACGATCTCAAATAGTTTTTCCTTTGAGATCATGCTGCCGGCAATAAGCAGGCTGCTGTTTTGGATAAACTCTTTTCTTTTCATAATTGTTTAATTAAAAAAGATTTCATCAATAAATATCCAGGCCTTCTGACCTTTACCCGGATGCCACGTAGGTAATTTTAAAACAATCTTCGCAACTATTTTATAATACTTATATGTTGATTGCGGAATATCAATTTTCATTCCCTCAATTCTGACAATATTCTTTTCTTCCTTTGTAGGCTGTAGTGTGGTGGCCTTCTTTAATAATTTTAATTTGTCTTTACTCTCGCCGGCCCAAATTTCCACTTCTGCCGGTGGCATTAAAAACGATTGTACATTTTCATTATAACTAATAGAAATACTATTGATAGTTTGTACAGTATCAAAATAGAATGCTGCTGCAAATGGTTGTTCCCTAAAGCCAAGCCATGCTGCATCGCTGAAATTTTCGGCCAACCCTTTCTTGCCATCAATTATTGTAGCGCCCCCATTGCCCTTATATTTATCATTCGGCTTATTTATTAATTCCACTCCCGATGGTTTTATCCCTTTTTTAAAAAATGAAACCGAAGTAATGGGACTGCTATACCACCCCGTCTTTATGCTTTTCGCTTTGACCAACATAAATCCGTCAGCAGTAATGGGCTCTTTATATATTGGAGATGTTATACTGTCGGGGTCTGTTCCATCAACTGTATATCGAATTGTTGTTCCCGCTATCTTTTGTTCTAATTCTATTTTTTCGTTTGCTGCTAAAACAAATTCTTCGTTCTTTACAATTGGTGGTGTCAGTGAAAGTATTTCGTTTTCGTCCGGAACATAGCCCCGGTCAAATCTTATCTTTTTGTTTAGCTTTTGTAATTCTTCTGCTTCGATTGCTGAAATTTTTGTGTTCCAGATAAAAACTTCTTTTAATGAATCAAACTGCGAAAATGATTGCGCTGCATTTTTATCAACTTGAGTTCCTGCAAGAGAAAGCGATTGAAGACTCTTTAGCTTTTTGATTTCATTTAATGCACTGTTTGTGATCAATGAATTATTCAATACTAACTTTTCAAGATTTGTAAATTGATTGACCGTTTTCATATCCGCATCGTTAACGGGCATATTGCCGAGATTAAGCACAACCAGTTGCTCTTTTACTTTTAAAAGATCTTCGAGTTTTTTCCTGTCAAATTTTTCCCTGACAAAAAAATCCGCCTGCAGTGCCGGTGAATTTTGTGATAATGGAAATACGGAGCAAAAAGGACCGCTCAGATTTTGAATTATTGAATTGGATGCGGCGGCAAACGAATATGTTTTTTCCGCTTCTGCTTTTGGTAAATGAATAAATTTTGATGCAAGGATCTTTACCGTATCATCATCAGCATATTCCTTCATTGTTTTTTTCATATCAGCACCAGATTGTATCCATGCAAATAAAAGGTCAATTTGCTCCTGGCTTAACTGTGGTTTGCCTTTTGGCGGCATGTGTTTTTTCTCATCTTCTGGTAAATTTATCTTTTCAATGATGTGGCTGGTCAGTGCATCATGGGGTTTCCAAATTGGTCCATTCTTTCCGCCTTCTATAATTTTTTCTTCTGTCGTCATGATCAATTCCCCCTTCGCCTTCTTTTCATTATGACAGGAAAAACATTTTGAGCTAAGAATGGGTCGTATAGCTGCTGTAAATAAAGAACTGCTATCTGTAATTTTTTCTTCCACCTCTTTATCACTTCTCAATGGCTGCCATACAAACCCTTCGCCATGTGTAAGATTAGAGCCGAAATGACTGCCGATGATCATTGCAGCAAGCGATACTGTGATAGTCGTTCCAAAAACAAATTTCTTTTCTGGAAAAGATCGATAAATTAATAATAAAGTATAAGACAAAATAGCTGTTGTAATTCCAAGCACCTTATGTTTTAGAAGAATATTTTCATCATATCCGCCTTCCCTGGAAAGAAAAAAGCCCATTAGCGCAGTAAGCCCAGCGGTAAATGCCGTGACTTGTAACACAAGAATAAATATCTTTTGAAAAGAAGCTGGTTCAACATTCCTTTTGCCGATCCATAAAATAAATGAGATAACCAGAAGCCCGATCGGCAAATGAAGCAATAGCGGATGCATTCTTCCTACCGCTTGTAAAGATGGCGGAAGTGATACTTTGTTTTGAAAGAACAACAAAAACAAAAGCATCACGATAATAAAAAAACTAAGATTGGATAAAATACGCTGAAATAATTTCATGCTGCTTTATTATGCAAGTACTCCGTTTACAACTTTGCCCGCAACATCTGTTAAGCGATAACGACGACCTAAATGTTTATAAACAAGTTTTTCATGATTCAATCCCATTAGGTGTAAAGCGGTTGCGTGAAAATCATTTATATGAACTGGATCTTTTACAATGTTATATCCGAATTCATCTGTTTCTCCATAAGAAATTCCGGGCTTAATGCCGCCGCCTGCCATCCAAATACTATAACATCTTGGATGATGATCACGACCATAATTATCTTTTGTCAATGCTCCCTGGCAATAATTTGTTCTGCCGAACTCGCCGCCCCATATCACTAATGTTTCGTCGAGTAATCCTCTTTGTTTAAGATCCATTACCAATGCAGCCGATGCACGATCAGTATCTCTTGCCTGTCCCGGCATTTCACCAACAAGATTGCCGTGTTGATCCCATCCCTGGTGATAAAGCTGAACAAATCTTACTCCGGCTTCTGAAAGTTTTCTTGCCAGCAAACAGTTTGCAGCATAAGTTCCCGGCACCAAACAATCGGGACCATACATTTTTATTATTTGATCTGATTCTTTTGACAAGTCAGTAAGTTCTGGTACCGCCGTTTGCATACGGTATGCCATTTCGTATTGTTCAACTTTTGTTTTTATTTCAGGGTCACCAAATTCCTGGAATGATAATGCATTCAGTTTTGACAATTCATCTAACATTCTTCTTCTATCTAACTTATCTGCGCCTTCCGGATTGTTTAAATACAAAACTCTTTCGTCGCTATTGCTGAATTGCACTCCCTGGTGAATGCTGTCAAGAAAACCATTTGTCCAGAGTTTTGAATAGACGCCTTGTCCATTTCCTTTTCCTCTTGATAACAACACACAAAATGCCGGGAGATTCTTATTCTCACTTCCTAATCCGTAACTCAACCATGATCCCATACTTGGACGATTGCCCTGTTGTGCCCCTGTTTGTATAAATGTCAATGCCGGATCGTGGTTGATCGCTTCAGTATGCATTGTTTTTATTACGCAAATATCATCGGCGATTTTTCCAATGTTTGGAAACAGTTCGCTTATCCATGTTCCGGATTCTCCGTATTGATTGAATTTAAATTTCGAACCCACCATTGGAAATTTATCCTGGTTCGCTGTCATTCCGGTGAGTCGTTGTCCCATTCTTATAGATGCCGGAAGATCTTCTCCCATTCTTGCGATCAATGTCGGTTTGTAATCAAAACTTTCTAATTGTGATGGCGCCCCATTTTGAAAAAGGTAAATGATTCGTTTTGCTTTAGGTGCAAAATGAGGAAGCCCAACGGGCGGCAACATTTCCGAAGACCCGCTGCTGAATAGGTCTTTAACGAGCAGCGAACCCAATGCAACGCTGCCAAGGCCAAGACTAAGCTTGCCAAGAAAATGTTTTCTTGTAATGTTCAACCTGTTTTCGAAAAATTCGTTTGCCATGATATTTATTTTTATGATATCAACATCATTACTACTATCATCTTCTGTTGCGTCGCACTCTTGTGCTAAATAATTCTATTCGGCATATCTAATCTACATTCCTTTTGCCCCTCTTTTGTTGAACCCCTACGGGGTTCTTTCTAAAACCTTCCTTTCATCCCCCGGGTTAAAACCCGGAGCTATTAATATTTTACCCTACGGGATAAGGCAACCATCAATAAATAAAAGAATTTTCCGCCTAGGTCACCCCTTTAGGGGGACAGGGGGTTATGTTTTCGTTATCGCCTCCTCCATATTATAAATTGTATGAACCACCTGCATCAGCGCCGCCGCTTCTGGATTATTTATATTTTGTTCATGCTTGTATTCGCCAGCTTTTAAAAAGCTTTCTGCCTTTGCTGGTTGTTTTACAAAATCATCTTTTTCTTTTTTATAATAATCAAAAAGAATTTCCTTTTCTTTCTCACTTGCTTTTCTGCAAATGATCAGGCGAAATGCTTTTTCAATTCTTTGTTCCTCTGAAATTTTTTCGGCTGCTAATTTCTCGGCTAAAACTCTTGCTGCTTCTAATACCTGCGGATCATTTAATAAAACCAAAGCCTGCAGTGGTGTGTTTGTCCTTACTCTTTTTACTTCACATTGATCCCTGTTTGATCCATCGAAGGTCAACATCGATGGTGGCGGAACAGTTCTTTTAATAAATGTGTACATACCGCGGCGATAAAGTTTTTCATCGTGATCCTGTACATATCTTGCTAATTGCCCCCGGCCGGAAGTAGATGATTCCCAAATTCCTTTTGGCTGATATGGTTTTATACTTGGTCCGCCAATTTCATCGTTCATCAGGCCGCTGCTTGATAAAACAATGTCTTTCACAAACTCTGCATTATATCTTATTCTTGAAGATCTTGAAAGAAAAATATTATCAGGATCCCTTGCGAGTTTTTCTTTTGTTGCAACAGATGATTGACAATAGGTAGCAGACATTACAATTTGCTTTACCAGGCGTTTTATATCCCATCCATGATCCATAAAATCTAATGCAAGCCAGTCCAGCAATTCCGGATGTGATGGTGGTTCTCCCTGCATTCCAAAATCACCGGATGTTTTTACAAGTCCTCTTCCAAAAAATTCCTGCCACATACGATTTACAAAAACCCTTGCAGTTAGGGGGTGCTTTTTATCAAACAACCATTTTGCTAATCCCAGCCTGTTTTTTTCCAGCTTCGTAGAATCGAATGGAAAAATTTTCGGTGGTGTGTTAAAAGATACTTCATCCCCCAACTGGTCGTACACTCCCCGTTTTAAAATATGCGTGCACCTTACTTCACTGCTGTCTTTCATGATCATAACTGCTACCGCTGCTGTGTCTTTTTTATTCATGAATTGTAAAACATTTTTTACATCATCGTCGCTGATCTTCATATTTGGAGGATCGGCAAGTGAAGCAAGGGTAATATCGCCAAGCAACCCTTTCTCGTTTATTTGATTAAAAAAAGCGAATGTGCTGTAATAGGATCTTTGAGGAATGGGATCGAACTTGTGATCATGACAATGAGCACACTCAAATGTCATTGCTAAAAATGTTTTTCCAAATGTATTGGTGCGGTCGGTTACGTATTCTAATCTGTATTCTTCATCTATCACTCCGCCTTCCTGTGTTATTTTGTGATTGCGGTTAAAACCCGTTGCCAGCAACATTTCTTTTGTTGGTTCAGGAATCAAATCTCCTGCGAGCTGCCATGTAACAAATTTTTCATACGAATAATTTTCATTGAATGCATGGATCACCCAATCTCTCCACGGCCACATTGTTCTTAATCCATCATCCTGGTAACCGTGACTATCCGCATATCTTGCAGCGTCCAGCCATTGCACAGCCATTTTTTCTCCATAATGCTGATTGGCCAAAAGCTCATCAACAATTTTTTCATACGCATTTGCAGAAATATCATTCAAAAATTTTTCCTGCATTTCAAGAGTTGGTGGCAAACCGCTAAGGTCAAAACAAACTCTTTTTAATAATCTTTCTTTGTCTGCTTGTTCATTGGGCGAAAGATCTTTTGATTCCATTTTAGCAAGTATAAAATGATCGATCTCATTCTTTGCCCATTTTGTATTTTCTGTTTCGGGAAGTTCTTGGGGTTGTGGTGCAATAAAAGCCCAGTGCTGTTTGTATTCGGCGCCTTGCTTTATCCACTTTGTAATAAGTTTTATTTCATACTCTGACAGAGTAAGATTGGATGAGGGGGGCGGCATTCTCTCCGCCGTGTCCTCTGATATGATACGATGATAAACCTGGGACTCATCTGGTTTTCCCGGAACGATGGCAAACATTCCCGGGCTTTCTTTTAATGCTGCGTATGCGCTGTCACCAATATCGAGTCTAAGATTTGCTTTTCGTTGTGTTGGTTCCGGACCATGACATTTATAACAGCGATCTGAAAGTATCGGTCTTATATGAATATTATAATCGACGTGAGAAGGAAGTTTTTCTTTGGGTTTATTCTTTGCATAAATAAATATGGATGCCGCGGCACCAATTAAAATGACAAGCGTTAAAACCCACCAGCTTTTTTTCATTTACACTGTTCTTTATGGCGGTAAGGTAAAATTTTTTCGTGTTATAAGTATTTAAACTGTTTTCAGCCCGGATTTTGGGCTATAGCCCATTCAAAAAAATTTCGTTTACAATTAACCCCAGCCTTAAGGCTGGGGTTAATAAGCTATTATTACACTCCTGACTTTAGCCCAAAATGAATTTATTTCTTTTTGTAAACAGGAACGGTACTACATGGTTCTCCGTACATAATGCTTTTTGCAACCGGCAATAATTTACGGGTGGCTTCTGCATAAGCAAAATCATCGATCGGTGTTTCGCCACAGCCTTTTAAAACTATTCTTTTATCAATAAATTCTGCTTCTTGTATTGAAGAGATATTTTTTAAAAAAACCGTTTTGTAAATCTCTTTCTCTTCTCCTACGATGGTTTCTTTTGCTACCGGCTGAAGATATGTTGTAACAAGCATGTAGGCCCAAACAGGAATGATCGCATCAGCCGTGCAGGCTATCGCCACGTTTTTATTTCTGTACTTTTCCCAATCCTGTTGCTTCAGAGCTTCACGGAAATCTTTTTCTTTTAATATCATTCCCATAAAAAGAAAATCTTTCAGATCAAAAACAGCTATTGAATCTTTTTTTGGAAGATATTTTTCAAGATCGATCGTTACTAACCCGCTTTCAGCAACCTTATTTACAATTTCGTCACTCATACTATTGCAAAAATAACGCAGCTTTTGATTATTTTGTTTACGAAAAGCGGCGCAAAAAAGCCCGTCTTGCCTAAGGCGAGACGGGCTTTTAATTCATTGGTTCTTATTATCAATAAAAGCTTCTTCGATTATCTTTTATTGTTGCCTGGTCTTTCATCAGTTTGACCGGCGAACTGTAAAAGCTCTGCATTTGTTTTGCTCTTTGTCTCATTTGAGATTTTTGCATTTCAATATCTGCTACGGCCACCGATGTAGTAGTCAGGTCGTCAATTCTTACAATGTAAACCGCATCCCTGCCTGCTATTGGCTCGCTAATTACTTTTCCTTTGTTGGCTATATTAAATGCCGCACCCAGAACTTTTGCCTCTGTGATCATTCCGCCACCCGTTATTCGAACACTATCTGCTGTAATTATAGAATCCTGTAGCGCTGATGCCACAGCTTCAAGTGTTGATGCCGTTCCAATTTTTTGCTTTATCTGTTCCTTTATTTGTTCAGCTTTCTTTTTATCCTTAAGTATCCTTTCAACACCTTGTGCATTGGCGGACCCTGCTCTTGCAATATATGCTGGCTGTGTTCCTTCTTTTAAAACATCAGTGACCGCAGCAACAACATATTTATAGCCCGACTGAGCATCGCCAATTCTTTCCTGTTTGATCACGTCCCCTTTGTCTGCCTTATAGATTTCTCTCACTAATGTTCGGCATGGTACTGCCTGGCCAAAACCTCCCGCCATTCTTTGATCGATGTCCTGGATAGAAATATCATTCGGGCCAATATTTGCGGCTTCGAATTTTTGAATGCGTCCGTTAGATTTAGCAATATTGTCGTTAAATGATTTTAAGTCCCGGCTTTCGCTAACAAACTTGCTGGCATCTTCAAGAACTACACGTTCTGTTTCATCGCTTGCTATGATATTCTTTGCAAATTGAGCAAACTTATAATGTGGCTCTGGGTTTTTCAATTCAAGAATTTCAATAAGGTGATACCCAAAGCTTGTTTTCACAACTTTCTTTTCTCCTTTTTTCCCATCGAATAAAGCGAACTGAGCAAATTCTTTTGCAAAGTTTGGTTGCTGCATATCAAATGAGCTAAATGTCATTTCGCCGTTCTTTGCCCTGCTACCGTCGCTTTGCGGATTATACTTTTGCACGAGGTCCGCCCACGATGCTCCGCCTTTTACCGCAGCCTCTACAGAGTCCATTTGCTTTTTCGCTATACTATCTACAACTCCTCCTTGTGAAGGATCATTGCTTATCAATATGTGGCGGCACCTTACAGAATCTGGTAATGTTCTTATCTCGATCATTTTTGCTAATGCATAAGCATGATCGTCCAGGTATGGACCATAAACCTGGCCTTTTGCAAGGGCTACAATGCTGTCTTTCGCAGGCATTTTCATAAACGTCTTTCCAACAAACACATTAGAATAAGCAATCGTGCTTCCGTAACGTGATAAAAATCTTGTTGTCGTGGTATCATTTGTAAACTCTGGTTTTAGATCAGCTATCTGTTTTCTTAACTGTGCAGAATCTGCTTCTGTTGGCGCTGCGTTGAAGATGGTGTAGGCAATGCTCCTGCTTTCTGTTTGCTTATACTGATCTTTGTTTTTACTTACATAGTCTTCGATCTCTTTATCAGTGATCTTGATAGCGCTGTCAGAAATTTTTGAATACGGATACCTTACAAAAGAAATTTTTGCAAGTCCTGCTGCTTCGGTATTTTGTTTTTCAACATACCATTTTGGATAATAAACAGAATTACTAAGAAGTGAGTTGTACTTCTCCATTTTACGGCTATACTCCATTGATGCGAGATATGCATCTAACTGATCTCTCTCGGCCTGATTGGGACTTCTTCTTAATTGGTTGATGGCATTCTGTGCGGCAGCGCCGTCATAATTTCCCTGCTGGTCAGAAAAACGTTGTCTAAGGTCTTGAGGAGGGTTTTGTCCAAACAGGTAATCATTAAATTCTTTTTTACCAACATCAATTCCGACTTTATTAAATTCGGATGTCATAACAATTTCTTCCACTTCCTGGTTCCACATTTGTTCAGCAGTCTGATGTTTTTGTGCTTCGGTATATTCCTGTTGTTGTTGTTGAGCGGCGGCTTGTTGCTGATCGTCCCTTGCTTTTAGTTTAGTTTCAAAACTGATATAATCAATTTTTTTTCCATTCACCAAACCAAGTGTTGATGAATTTCCTGCTCCCATTTTATTCTTAGCCTGGAAATAGTCGGTAAGAATAAAACCTAGAAGTGCTAATGCAATAGCTATTACTGCCCACTTTGCATATCTTTCACGAATGCTCTGAATAACTGACATAATAATATTATAGGGTTATAAAAAGGAGGGCAAAAATAGGGGAAAAACTGTGGAAAAACAGGCTTTCTTTGGTGGGTTTTATTTAGATCCTGATGGGCTGTCGGATGGTAGCGAATAGCCGGAACCGAAGCCCGGATCTGCAATTTTGTTGAATGTCCATCAAATTTTTTGTCCGCTTACCAGCTTCATCTCATTAATAAGGCGTTTTGCGCCGGCAAACTTGTCGATAATGAATAAAACATAGCGGATATCCACCATAATGTTCCTGCAAATAGAAGGATCGTAGTTAATGTCGCTCATGGTTCCTTCCCAAACACGGTCGAAATTGAGTCCAATAAGGTGACCATAAGCATCAAGTGCCGGACTGCCGCTATTTCCCCCTGTTGTATGATTGGCAGCAATAAAACAAACCGGTAGTTTGCCATTTACTGCATAGGGTCCATAATCTTTGGTTTGATAAAGTGTTCTTAGTTTTTCAGGAACATCAAACTCGTAATCCCCGGGTTTATATTTTTCCATCACGCCATCGAGATAGGTATAGAAATCGTAGGAAACAGCATCTCTTGCCTCGTACCCTTTTACATTTCCATAAGTAACACGCAAGGTACTGTTGGCATCCGGATAAAACTTTTTCTCTTTAAATACATCCATTTGCGCCTGCATGTATGTTCGCTGAAGCTTATTGATCAGTGTTTGTATTTCATTAAGCTTTCCCTGTACCTGTGTTTGATATGTTTTTAAAATATCGTTGTATAATTTTACTCCTTCTTCGCTACGGATATAATTTAAAACATCATTGGTTGGCATCTGTAATTTTGCCTTGAGTGAGTTTCCATTTAAAATGGCCGTTTCTTTATAAACCCTTTCCGCCACTTTATCAAAATCTCCTGCTGCCGATGTTACTTTTTCTTTCATCATCGACGACACATTCCCTTTTTCCTGGTCCATTACATACATATTCATTAAGGCAGCAAAAAGTTTTTTATCAACTTCTGTATTATGCTCTGGAAAAAAGCCATTGAGAAAATCTGTTACTTCTTTTTTCTTTTTTGTAAAAGCCGTTTCTCCGCCGTCATCAAAAGCATTTACCAGTGAACTAAGTTGGCCGGCAACTGTGAACAATTCGATCTTGCTTACGATCTCATTAAAATAATCTCTTGAATAACCATAGGGTTTTATTTCTGCATAAGCGCTGTTCAAATCCTGCAATGTGTTGCCATATTTTGTTTTCCATTGGGGATTTGCTAAAACTCTTTTTTGAAATTCTGCTTCGTAACTTTTCTTTTTACTTAATGCGTCTGTTCTTGTAAGACCAAGAACCTCGCCCTGCCATTTTTTATAGTTGTTTTGAATGCCGGCATACTTTGATGCGTATTGAATTTTTATCTGCTCATCTTTTCTCATAAAGCCATCTATTATATTCAAAGCTTTTTCTCGGATGGAAATTTTTGCCGGATCATTTACTGTTATTATTTGTTCAACGGCGGAAGCGGGTAAGTATTCGGTTGTTCTTCCGGGAAAGCCAAACACCATTGTAAAATCTCCTGCTTTTACTCCGTTCAATGAAATGGTCAGTGCTTTTTTTGGAACATAAGGAACATTATCAGGAGAATAATCTGCCGGCTTGTTGTCTTTACCTGCATAAATGCGAAACATAGAAAAATCTCCAGTGTGGCGCGGCCACATCCAGTTGTCGGTATCTTTTCCAAAATTACCAATAGCGGCTGGCGGCGCACCAACCAGGCGAACATCATTATATGTTTCTGTAATAAAGAGAAAGTATTGATTATTTTCAAAGAACCCGCGGATCATTGCCTTCTGATAGCTTTCTTTTTTTACAGTATTGCGCAGCGCCTCCATGTTCTTATCAACCTGTGATTGTCTTTCGCTTTCATTCATTGCCGGGGTTACACCGCTTAAGATCTGCTTTGTTACATCTTCTATCCTTATAATAAATGTTACAAATAAACCTGGATTGGGAAGTTCTTCACTATTGCTGCCTGACCAAAACCCATCTCTTATATAATTATGTTCAAGTGTTGAATGATTTTGTACTGCGTCGAACCCGCAGTGATGATTAGTAAGCACTAATCCTTTGCTGGAAATTATTTCACCTGTACAAAAGCCACCAAAGCTTACTATCGCATCTTTTAAGCTTCCGCTATTGATACTATAAATATCTTTTGCGCTTATCTTCATACCGAGGCTCTTCATTTCTTTTTCATTCAGCTTTTCTAATAACAAGGGAAGCCACATGCCTTCGTTGGCAAAAGAAATTGCAGAGTATAATAAAAAGATCGCGGCAAACAGTAGTTTATTAATATGTTTCATGTACTGTGTTTGAGGTTCGTAAAGTTAGTTTTTTTAATTTCTTCTTCTTTTGCTTCGTTTTTGATATATCGTCCAGGCTTTTTCTCCCCAAAGGGGTGTTGGCAAAAGATATTTCATGTTAATAACAGTTAGTGAAACGTTAGCATGAAACAGAAAGATTGGATGTATGAAAGTTCAAAACTATAAACTAAGAACTGTTAGTGTTCGTTGTGCTCATTTAATTAATACCCTATCCACATACTCTTTTAAATTTTTGGTACATCTTTTATTCAGAAAACTGTATTCACAACATTGTGGATATACTGCTGAGACCTACAGTAGATAACGATATTGGTTGTGGATTACCCATGTGTATAATGTGTATAATCATAACAACGTAATTTTGTGTAGAATCTTTTCCACGAATTCACAGCTGTAATAATAATAAACTCTTTTTTATAAATATTATATAATACTATTAATACATTAATCAAAAAATTGATTTTAAAAATTGGATTGTGAAGTTGAATATTGCACTCCTGAAAATTTGTTGAGCATGAATCCTGAAACACTTACCGCAGCAAAAAATGAAATTGAGAGAAATGGTTTTCTCGACATAGAACCTGATCCCACACTTGATCTGTTTGCAGAGATCGAACGATTGAAAAAAGAAAAGAATGCGATCCTGCTGGCGCACTACTACCAGGAACCGGATATCCAGGATGTAGCCGATTACATCGGCGATAGCCTAGGGTTAGCACAACAGGCAGAAAAAACAAATGCTGACATGATCGTTTTTGCCGGGGTGCATTTCATGGCTGAAACAGCAAAAATTTTAAATCCCACCAAAAAAGTTGTGATACCGGATCTGAAAGCTGGTTGTTCTCTCAGTGACAGCTGTCCGCCGCCATTGTTTAAAAAATTCAAAGACGAACATCCTGATCATGTGGTAGTGAGTTATATCAACTGCAGCGCCGGAATAAAAGCATTGAGTGATGTGATTTGCACAAGCAGCAATGCGAAAGTTATTGTTGAAAGTTTTCCAAAGGAACAGAAAATAATTTTTGCACCGGATAAAAACCTGGGTGCTTACATCAACAAAGTTACAGGAAGAAATATGTTGCTGTGGAACGGCGCCTGTATGGTGCATGAGATCTTTAGCCTGGAAAAAATTACCAAATTAAAAGTTCGCCATCCTAATGCAAAAGTGATCGCTCATCCTGAATGCGAAGATCCGGTTTTACGCATAGCAGATTTTATTGGCAGCACAACAGGTTTGTTGAAATACACACAGAAAGATGATGCGAAAGAATTTATTGTAGTTACTGAGACAGGAATTATTCACCAGATGCAGAAAGTAAATCCAACAAAAACATTTATTCCAGCACCTCCTGATAACAATTGCGCCTGCAATGATTGCCCCCACATGAAACGTAATACACTTGAGAAGCTTTATCTCTGCATGGAATATGAAGTGCCGGAGATCACGATGGAGGAAGAATTAAGACTAGCCGCAAAGAAACCAATTGAAAGAATGCTGGAGATAAGTAAGAAAGCAGGATTATAGAATCAACTATTAATTTAAACAGATTTTATATGGAAGCAAATACAGAGATATACAACATATATTTTGATAAAGAGCTTAATTGTGTTGTGATGGAATGGGATGGTTATGCAACGAGTAAACAATTCAAACAGGGGACCGAAATAATGTTGAATACACTTATCCAAAATAATTGCTCGAAAGTACTTGCTGATATTAAGGATATGAAGATAATAGCCATGGAAGATCAGCAATGGTTAAATGAAGAATTTTTACCAAGAGCAACAACATTTGGATTTAAAGCAATAGCCATTGTTAAACCAGATTACTATTTTAACCAGGTTGCTGTAGAGACGATCTCCTATAAAGTTGACAAAGACAAACTCACAATTAATTTTTTTGACAATATTAGAGATGCGAAAGAATGGCTCAGTAAAGTATAACCCAATAAGAATATTACCTCACAAGTTGCGATATGACACGAGCAGAGATTTCCGGCATTGCACCATTCTTCATCGTAAAGAATGTTCCCGCAGCGTTGTCATTTTATCGTGACCGCCTGGGGTTCGACATCATATTTCAAGGACCGAGTGACGACGATATTTTCTTTGGCATTGTCCAACGAGGTGCGGCAATGATCATTCTGAAGGCCATTGGTGTCGATCCGGTGCCCAATTATACACGAGATATCAAACAAGGCATTGCCCGCTGGGATGCGTATCTATATGTTCCAGATCCTGATGCACTGGCTGCAGAATTTTCTTCTCGTAATATCGAGTTTTTTAAATCCATCAAAGACAGTGAAGAAGGCGATGATGGTTTGCGGGGATTTGAGATAAAGGATGCTGACAGCTATATCTTGTTTTTCGGTCGTCCTCAGTGATGAGTACAGTAAGAATATCTTAGTCCTCATCCATTTCTAACAGTAAATTTATTATTAAAGCAGTCCACCCGGTTTGATGAGATGCGCCTAAGCCCCGCCCCGTATCACCATGAAAAAATTCATAGAACAGGTGATGTTCTTTAAAATGTTTTTCTGTCCAGCAAGATTGATCAGCGGCATGATATTGAAATTTCCCTTCCTCATTTCTTTTAAAGATGTTTAAAATTCTTTTGGTAAGCTGGTTGGCAATTTGTTTCAGGTTCATCTTTTTTCCTGATGCTGCAGGAAATTCATATGTATAAGTATCGCCGTAATATTCATAATATTTTCTGAGAGAATTAATGATCAAATAATTTAAGGGCAACCAGATGGGCCCCCGCCAATTTGAATTACCACCAAACAGAGAACTGGAACTTTCCCCGGGCTCGTATTGAATATTATAATTACTATCCTTGTATGTGAATGAGTAAGGATTGTCCTGGTGAATTTTTGATAACGACCTGATACCATAATCTGATAAGAACTCGGCTTCATCTAAAAGTCTTTTTAATAGATGTTCCATCCTGTCGCCGATCATAATGGCAAATAAATAGTTGCCATTATCATTCTTTTTATCAATATCCGAAATGATGCGTGTCAGATCTGGCCGGGTAAGTCGTATGACTTCTAAACGGGTATTAAATTGACGCAGATCTTCAAAAATGCTGCTATGCATTATTTCGGCGGCAAATAAAGGAATAATACCAACCAGTGAGCGGATCCTCAATCGCTGGCTGTTTCCGTTTTCAAATTGTATAGCATCATAATAAAAGGCATCTTGTTCATCCCACAGAGAAATATCTTTTTTCCCGATATGGTGCATAGCCCAACCGATATTCAAAAAATGACGGAAAAATTTTGCAGCCGATTCTTCATAAGCCTTATTATGTTGCGCCAACTCCAATGACATGCGCAACATATTGAGTGCATACATTGCCATCCAGCTGGTGGCATCGGCTTGCTGTAATTTTTTTATGCCCGGAGGCATATGGTTTCTATCAAAGACGCCGATGTTATCTAAACCAAGGAAGCCTCCTTCAAAAATGTCTGTTCCATTTGCATCTTTTTGATTGACCCACCAGGTGAAATTCATAAGTAGTTTCTGAAAGGCCCTTTCAAGGAAATCCCAATCAGGGGTTCCTGTTTTTTTCTTATCAGCTTCGTACACCTGCCAAACACCCCACGCATGAACGGGAGGATTGACATCACTGAAATTCCATTCGTATGCAGGGATCTGTCCATTAGGGTGCATATAATATTCCCTTAAGACGACGAGTAACTGTTGCTTGGCAAAATCCGGATCAACATGAACAAAAGAGACTGCGTGAAAAGCAAGATCCCAGGCCGCAAACCACGGGTACTCCCATTTATCAGGCATTGAAATGATATTGCGACAGGTAAGATGTTGCCAGTCATAGTTCCTTTTATAGTTACGATCGGGCTGCGTTTCTCCCGGCTCTCCAAAAAGCCATTTGAATACATCTAAATAATAAAATTGCTTGGTCCACAACAACCCGCTTACTGAACTGCGGAGTAACGCCTTGTATTCCGGGGATAATTTTTTAGGAGTAAGTTCATCATAGTACTGATCAGTTTCGGATTTACGGGTAGTAAAAATTTTATCAAACCCATCCCATGGGTTTTCAATTTGGTTTTTGCTTAACCTGATCTTGAAAATTGCCGATGCTCCCGGCTTTATTTCTTCCTCGAACCAAACAGCAGCTTTGGTTCCTTGTTTTTTGTGATTGACCGTATCCTCTTTATTTACGATATAATTATTGATCCCGTCTTTTACAAATGGAGAATCATTCGGCCGGTTGTACATCCGTTCATTATTCGTTTCATTCTCACAGAATAATTGTTCACCACTTTGGTGATAAAGGAAAAAGGTTCCATTGCGTGAAGAGCTTGTTTGCAGGCAATCAGTTGAAGCCGAAAAAATTTCAGGTCTTGTGAACCGGGGATTGTGATTCCAAAAATTACGAAACCAAAGATGAGGAAGTACATGGATGGTAGAAGCCTCGGGTCCGCGGTTATACACGGTGATCTTCATGAGAATATCGTTGACATCCTCTTTTGCATATTCAATGTAGCAATCAAAATATCGGTTATCCTTAAATATACCGGTGTCCAATAATTCATATTCCGGGCTTAAGCGTCCTTTTTTATTTTGTTCAACCAGTTCCAAATATGGAAAAGTCTGCTGCGGATATTTATATAAAAACTTGCAATAAGAGTGTGTTGGTGATGAATCCAAATGAAAGTAGAGTTCTTTTACATCCTCGCCGTGATTGCCTTCGCCATTTGTCAATCCAAAAAGCCTTTCTTTTAAAATGGAATCTTTTCCATTCCAAAATGCAGGAGCAAGACATAAGACCTGGTCGCTGTCACAAAAGCCAGCGATTCCCTCTTCGCCCCAGCGATAGGCATAACTACGGGCCAGGTCATGATTAATGTAACTCCACACATTCCCTTCCTTGCTATAATCTTCCCGAACCGTGCCCCACTGCCGGTCAGATAAATAGGGCCCCCACTTTTTCCAACTCTTATTATTATTCGAACGGGATAGCCGTTCTTTTTCTTTTTCCAACTTCGTATGTTTAAAACAACTAATCTATTTGAACAAACAAATTTTTACTAAATATAATTCGTCAAGCCGTTATGTCCAGCATATAATTTAAGTTAATATAACAAATACAACCTCCCGACTAAATATTATTAAATTGCACAATGCCAAAACTCTTCAGCGCCATTTTATTTTTACTTTTCATGATCTCCTGTGGGGAAAAAACGAAAAATAATTTGCAAACAACATCAGCAATTCCAATCCAGGGAACATGGAAACTACTCACTGGAACGCTGATCGAAAAAGGGGACACCGCCATAACTGATTATACAAAAAATCTTTCCTTTATCAAGATTATCAACAATTCTCATTTTTCATTTCTTCAACATGACATAAGAAAGGACTCAATAAATTTTTCTGCTGGCGGAGGACGGTACGAACTTGCTGGAAATAAATACACCGAACATCTTGAATACTGCAGCGCAAAAGAATGGGAAGGACATGATTTTACTTTCACGGTTACAATAACTAACGATACGTTGATACAAACAGGAGTTGAAAAGATAGAAGCGCAAGGGATTGATCGGATAAATACAGAAAAGTATATAAGGTATAAAGAGTAATAAGGCGATCAGTTTTTCTTGCCAACCACTTCCGTCATTATCATTTCATCAAGCGTTCCTTTTCTTGTGGCCGGATCGACAAAGCTTTTTTTCAATCTTGTGATCTCGTAATCAGGAACAGAAAATGTTTTTCCTAATTGAAGTCCTAAAGAATCAATTTCCACTTGCTGTGACTTTTCATAGATCAGCCAGAAGTTTTTTCCTGTTTGTTTTAAAGAATCATTATACACCTGCCGGTTCGACGATGAATAAAAACTATAGGTAGAGCTGAACGTGTTTTTCCAGAAATAAACATTTCTTGGATCAGCGACTCCTCTTGTCATATCAGCAAGGGGTTTGCCGCCCTGGTAAGTCAATAGTTGCGGATAAAAATTTGTATTTGCTAAAAAGAAAAATAAAGCAATCGTTGCAACCGAAACGGTAATTGATCTTTGTATGTTATTATACATTTTGCTTAAGAAGAAATAAAAAACGACCACAAGAAAAAAGATGAGGCCAATAAGGACTGTTGTGCTTTTAACAGGAAAGGCCCATGTATTAACCAGGGCGGCCGTCGCAAGTAATAAAATAGAAGTTGATAATTGAATAATGTAAAATGTTTTTCTCCATCGCTCATCATTCCTACGCGAAACAAACAAATGTGCAACGATCAATGCGGTTGCCGGAGCAAGGATCGGCAGATAATGAGGCAGCTTGAAATTTGAAAAGTTTATTAAAGCTGCCAACATCACGAACACTCCCGTGCTTAACCATTCTTCTTTTGCAGCAAAGAGATTCTTTAACCGGATGAACAAAGCAATAAATGCAACAAAACACCAGGGAGCAAACGTCCAGAGAAATGTATGTAAGAAAAAGAAATGATCTTCTTTGCCAACAGCGCCAAAGCGTTCCGCCCCTTTAATACGATCGAAACTATGACTCCATAAAATATATTTTACACCATTCACTCCTTTTATACCCTGTGAAATTTTTTCGGGATGAAGATTGAACTGTAAATAATAACAATAAACAACAGGAGAAATAAAAATTGCAAAAAAGAAAATGACGACCAGCCAATGCCAATCAAACAACAGCTTCCAGTCCTTTTTATATAATATGTAAAAGAAAATACCGGCCACCGGGGTAACCAGCCCAACATGCCCTTTCGTGCAAAAACCAATAGCCATTCCCAATGCAGCACCTAGGAGGAAAATAAATTTTCTGTGATGAACATAGGCTATGAGCTGCCATGTTGCAAAAGCAATAGCTGCGGTCAGTATCGCATCCATGCGAACATCATTGTTGGCGAGGATATAACAGAAAGACGAAGCGGCTATTAATGCCGCAAGTTTCCCGATCTCAAGACCATATAATTCTTTTCCCAACCGAAATATGGAATAAGTACCGAGGATCGTAAAAAGAAAAGAAAGAAAACGGTAAGCAAAAGAAGTAACACCAAAAATATGATAGCTCAGTGCTGAAGTCCAAAAAAGAAAATGCGGCTTATCAATATAATCGCCACGATGATCATATAATGTAACGTAATCGCCAGTGAGATACATTCGCAAAGCAATATCTGCATGATGCCCAGAATCATTATCCATTAATGGCACAAAGAGCCCAGCGATATAAACCAATCCCAGCAAAGAGAAAAGAAAAATATATGTACGATTAGAAAGGATCGGGGAGTTCAATCAATAAATTTTTACAAAGTAAACAAACCGAAGCCAGATTTATGAATGGAGAAGAAAATACACGGCCAATAACTAACTTGAACAAAATTTAGCAGCATGAAAAGAATGTTGATACTTGTGGTGATCATTTTGTCTTGCACAACAATAGGAGCAAAAACACTTTTAGATAGCATTCCTGCCGATCCAAAAGATGTTTCATCACCCGAAGCAATTGTTGCTGCAGTATATAATGTTATCAGCGGACCCGCTGGACAAAAAAGAAATTGGGACAGGATGCGAACACTATTTGTCCCCGATGCAAGGATGATCCCAACAGGCAAGCGGCCAACAGGAGAAATAACCAGAAGAACACTGGCAGTTGAAGATTATATAACCAACTCGGGCCCCTTTCTGGAGAGGGATGGATTTTTTGAAACAGAGATCGGTAAAAAGACCGAGCAATTCGGAAACATTGTTCATGTATTCAGCACTTATGAAAGCAAAAGAACACAGAAGGACGAGAAACCTTTTATGCGAGGAATAAACAGCTTTCAACTTTGGTATGATGGTAAACGCTGGTGGGTAATCACTATTCTTTGGCAGGGTGAGAGCCCGGATACACCGATCCCGGAAAAATATATAACACCTAAAGGCTAGATTGAAGACAACAAGTCTTTCACCTTATTACGGATGAGATCTCTTACTTCGTGGAATTTTGATGGCTCCATATTTTTAGGATCAGGAATTTCCCAATCAATAAATTTTTTTGCCGGCATCCAGGGACAAGCATCACCACAGCCCATTGTTACCAATGCATCAAACGGAGCAAATTGCTCGACATCTTTTAATGATTTGCTGGCATGCTTGCTCAGATCATAACCCAATTCTTTCATTGCAGCAATTGCTTTTGGATTTACAATACCCGAGGGCTTACTGCCGGCGCTGTATGCTTCTACATTTTCACCACCCAGTATTTTTGCAAATGCCTGGCTCATTTGAGAACGATTGCTGTTTTCAACACAAACAAATAATAATCTCTTTTTCATTTAATAAAATTAAAGAGTTCCGCATATGCGGAACTCTTTGTGATGATTTAGCAGCAACCCATATCGGTGATACCGCCGCAACATCCGCCGTTTCCTGGATCTTTTGTGTTCATGGCTTTACTTTTTAAAGGTTAAATAATTATGATTCCAACTTTATTACTGCTATTTAACTTTCGTTACGTCGCACACTTGTACTCTTTACGACTATCCAGCACTCAGCAACAAGCTTTTTCATTCTGCACTTTCAGCTTGTTGAAAAGAAAACTGAACTCACTATTAAATTTTTCAAATGCTTTCCAATTAATGCAATAGCAACTACGGGGACCGTCAATTGTACCATCTATTAGCCCGGCATTTTTTAATTCTTTCAAATGCTGACTTACTGTACTCTGTGCAAGCGGTAATACATCAACGATCTCGCCACAGATGCATTCATTCTTTTGCGCCAGCATTTTCAATATTGCAATACGAGCAGGGTGACTTAATGCTTTTGCAAAAGCCGCCAAGTCCTGTTCTTTTTGCGAAAACTCTTCTTTTTTGTGAATTGCCAATTTCTTTATCCTTTATCGCAAATATACGATTAAGAAACTGGCACAGCCAAATCTTTTTGATAAATATTTTTTAATCGTCGGGTAATTGACTTCTTTTAAAGAGGGAGATAATAACGCCGCTAATAATGATGCAGGAGATCCCGGCCCAACTCATAAGATCGGGGAAGGCATCACCTAATAACATGCCGATAAAAACAGAGTAGATAATATTGGAGTATCCAAAAACAGAAACAATCCCTGCTTTATCAGAACCATACGCTTTCGTGACAAAGTATTGTCCGAACAAAGCGGCGAGTGCCATGAATAAAACAATGAACCACTCTTTGCCTGCCGGCCATTTCCAATCAATAATAAAAACACCATCTGCTGGTGTTCCAAATGAATAATGAATTAACAATGAAAGCGAGGGCAACAAAACACCAGCTACTAAAAAAGATAACACGATCACCCGTGAATCATAATAGGCCGCCAGCCTTCCAAGAGTTATATAAGCAATTGCAGAAATGATACCAGAAGCCAAACCGGTTGCATGATAATACCAGGGGAAATGCATTACGGGTTTATAAATAAGTAACATACCTGTAAAACCAAGTATCACGGCGAATAAAACTTTTTTGCCATGATATTCTCCAAAAAAAATAAACGAAAAGATAGCAATGAATAATGCCGAGGTAAGATTATAGCTCATCGCCGTACCTAAAGGGAGATGCAGAATACAATATAATAACGTGTATAAGGCAAGTGCTCCCATTAACCCTCGGAAAGCAAGCCGCAGGAACTTGCCACCTTGTTGAACAGGAGGTTTTATAAGTAAACCCGGAATAAGAAAGGTCATCCCAATTGCATTACGATAAAGTACAAGCTGGCCAGCAGAGAAAACTTCTTTTAATGCTTTTGCGGCACCCCCCATCATAGAAAAACATAATGCCGCCATCAGCATAAAAACGATTCCCTTGTATCGGACATCTTTTATCATTAAATTTTTATTAGTCTTTCAACAGCCGCTTCTAATGTTTCGCTGTTTTTTGAAAAACAAAAACGAATTACTTTGTTATCTGTTCCGGCCTTATAAAACACAGAGACAGGAATTGTGGCTACGCCAAATTCTTTTGTAATGCGTATTGCAAAGTCTCTGTCTCCTTCATCACTGATGCGATCATATTTTGCACAAATAAAATAACTGCCACTGCTTTTCAGCAACTCAAATTTTGTTTGCTTCATCAGCTCAATAAAATGATCTCTTTTTTGTTGCATGATGCCACTGAGCGATAAATAAGCGTCTTTGTTTTTTAAGAAATCTGCCAATGCAACCTGTGAAGGAGTGTGACAACAAAAGCAATTGAACTGGTGAACTTTTCTGAACTCGACCATTGATGCAGGAGAAGAGATACAATAACCAAGTTTCCAGCCGGTACAGTTATATGTTTTGCCAAAAGAAAAGCAGACAAAACTTCTTTCAAGCAATTCCGGGTAACGAAGAATGGACTGGTGTGGAATATTATCAAAGATGAGATGTTCATAAACCTCATCACTAACAATAAAAATATTTGTGTCCTTAACAATACTGCTCAACCTTCGGATATCTTCTTCCATTAACACCGCACCGGTTGGATTATGCGGGCTGTTCAGCATGATCGCTTTTGTTTTTGGAGAAACTTTTTTTCTCACTTCATCCCAGTCGATCTTGTATTCGGGAAATTTCAGATCAATGAGAATTGGAACAGCACCATTGATCTCAACATTGGGAATATAACTGTCATATCCGGGTTCAAAAATTATTACTTCATCTCCGGGTTGCAGAATTGTGGTCAATGCAGTATAAATGGCATATGTGCCACCGGGGGTAATTGTAATTTGCGTGCCTGGATCAATTTTTGTTTGATATAAATATTCAATCTTGTCAGCAATAGATTCTCTTAATGGCATATAACCCTGCATCGGAACATACTGGTTCCATCCCTTCTGCATAACCTCACTAACCTTGTTCATCAACTCTTCGTTCATTTGATAATCAGGAAAGCCCTGGCCGAGATTGATGGCATTGTACTGATTGGCCAAACCACTCATTACAGTAAAAATGGTAGTGCCGACATTCGGGAGCTTGGAATTAATAACGGGACTGCTCATGCAGCGAAGTTATTCACTGATGATTGCAGTTGCTTCAATCTCTATTAAATATTCTGGAGCGATCAACCCTTTCACTTCGATCATGCTTGTGCAGGGTTTGATGTCTTTGAAGAATTCGCCATGGGCTTTTCCATATTCTTCCCAGCGGGAAATATCAGTGACAAACAATCTTGTCCTTATTACATCTTTTAATGAAGCACCAGCCTTTTGCAAAACCTTTTCTATTTTTTGAATGATGAACTTCGTTTGCTCGTATGCATCATTTCCGCCTACAAGATCACTGTTATCATTTACAGCAACCGTTCCGGTTACTTCAATTGTATTTCCAATTTTTACAGCACGGCTATAGCCGACAATGTCTTCCCATTTAGCGCCAGAGGAATAATTTGTTCTTTGCATAATACATTTTCATTGATGAAAATGGAAGTTAAGCAATAAAAAGGCTGCTTATAATGATGACACATTCACAACTTTAAAAAAGTCGCGGTCGAAAATTTTAAAATATATCCAATGCGGATACCAGTTATAATAAGGAGTAATTTGTTTAAAGGAGCTTTGCTCGGTAGTATAGGCTTGTATCACCTGTTTCTTTTCTTTTGAATGATCACCGAACTCAACCTGTACATCAGGTAGTGGCATTCCTTCACATTGATATACTTTTTTTGCTTCATTATATACAGGCATCTTACTCAATACCCTGTCTGATTGCGACGGTGGAAATACCGGCTGATAAATTTTTTTAACAGAAAACCCCGGATCATTTTTATGTTGTCGACAATAATCCATTATCCGTTGGCTTATCATTACATGATCAGGGTTTCCATATCCACCCATCACACTATCCAGGGTGAAGATCACCGAAGGTTTATACTTTTCAATATATGCAGCGATAAGTTTAGTGAGTGAATCGAGTTTATAGTTTGTTGCAAATTGTGAATAGGGCATCGGCATATATGGTTTTTCGGTTTCCATATCATTCCTGAAATTAAAATCAACCGGGTCCGCTCCCTGCAAACCCTGGAGAGCTACAGCCTGTCGCAACGATTGTTTACGAATCGGATTATTTTTACTGTCTTTTTTAAAATATAATCCGCCTAGTTGATAGAAACACATCTCTCGTATCAGCCAGCCGTTTTTGCATAAAAGAGTTATGGTCCCGGCACTTGTGGCCATATCATCATCATGCGCCACTATTATCAATGCTTTTTTATCTGTTTCGTTTAGTAAATAATTATCGACCGGGTATTTTTCTGTTGGGGCTAACGTAGTTATATAATAAATATGTCCCGCGACTACAATTATGAAAAGGATAAGTGTAATGAGAAGAAAACGACGGAGCTTTTTCATGTTGGTGGTTTCGATAGCCAAACGACAACATGAAAAGAATAATACAACGAACTAATTAAAGTCCTGTTAATGCAAAACAAAAATGGTTATTAAAGGAGAATCGGCCATATTAATTTCCGTATTGTCCTAAAAACTTTATCCGCATAAGCTTCAATTGCTCCCAGGTAAAATTATGTTCAGATAATTCTTCCTGTGCCACCTGTAGTGAAGAGGTTTCGCAACCTTTAAAATATTCAATGATCTCTTCCTGGTCATATTCATCCAGTAATTGAGAGAGAGCATAATCAAGATTGAGTTTGGTGCCGCTGCCTGCGATCGTTTCCATTTCTTCCAGCAGCTCTTCCATTTTCATTCCTTTATTTTTTGCAATGGTCTCCAGCGGGATCTTTTTATCAATGTTCTGAATGATATAAACCTTGTTGCCGCTTTTATTCACCACACTCTTCATTACAAAATCATCGGGACGTTCAATATTATTTTCCTCCACATATTTGGAGACCAAATCAATAAAGGGTTTGCCATATCGGATCGCTTTTCCTTTACTTACACCCTGGCATTTTTCAAGATCTGCTAGTGTAATGGGATAAAGAGTTGCCATATCCTGCAATGATGATTCAAGGAAAAGAACAAACGGAGGTAGATTTTTTTTCTTTGCTTCTTTTTGACGAAGCTCTTTCAGCATCTCAAACAACTTTTCATCCACTGCAGCGCCTTCTGTAGTTTCTACGCCTTCATCATCATCAGCATTTGCCTCTTCATATGTATTATTAAGAACGATCTTGAAAGATTTTGGTTTCTTCAGGAAATCAGTTCCCTTCTTTGTAAACTTCAGTACACCATATTCTTCAATATCTTTTTGAAGCAAACCCTCCAACAGCATTTGGCGGATCAATGAGTTCCAGAAATGTGGTTCTTTTTCACTACCACTGGCAAATACATCAAGCCCCTCATGACGATACATGGTTATTTGTGGTGTTGGTCTTCCAAAGATCATATTCACCACATATTCCATTGCAAACCGTTCATCAAGGGCCTTAATAGCTTTCAGTGCACACACAACCTCATCCTTCGCTTCAATTTTTTCTTTCGGATGAAGGCAATTATCACAATTATTACATTTATCAGTTTCGTATTCTTCTCCAAAATAGCTTAATAAAATTTTTCTTCTACAAACACCACTTTCTGCAAAAGCAACTGTTTCACTTATCAATTGATTTCCCACTTCTCTTTCGCTAAGCGGTTTATCACGCATCAGGTGTTCAAGCTTTGCCACATCTTTATGGGAATAATAAAGAATGCATTTTCCCTCCATGCCATCACGACCCGCACGGCCAGTTTCCTGGTAATAATTTTCAATACTCTTTGGAATATTATAGTGAATAACATAACGGATATCTGGTTTATCAATTCCCATTCCGAATGCAATAGTGGCAACGATAACCTGCACATCTTCATTCATAAACTGATCTTGCCTGTCGGATCTTAGCTTACTGTCAAATCCGGCATGATAAGCAACAGCTTTAATGCCATTTGCCGTTAGCATATCAGCAAGTTCTTCGGTCGTTTTCCTATTCGTTGTATAAATGATACCGCTTTTGCCCCTATTCTGCACGATGAACTTTGCCATATTCTTTAGCGTATCATCCTTATTGATCTTAGGAATTATTTCATAATAGAGATTCGGCCGGTTAAATGAAGAAATAAAGATTTTTGGATCACGGAGGTTAAGATTTTCAACGATATCGCTTTGAACTTTTGGAGTTGCTGTCGCAGTTAAAGCGATCATTGGAATGTCAGGATTTATCTGGATCATCATCTCTCTCAACCGACGGTATTCCGGACGAAAATCATGACCCCATTCAGAAATACAGTGTGCTTCATCAACCGCGAAGAAGGAGATCTTAAGATCACTAAAGAAGTCAAGATTTTCTTGCTTGGTTAATGTTTCCGGCGCAACGTATAACATTTTTGTTTTGCCGGTTAGCAGATCATCATGTACCTCTCTTATTTCTTTTTTTGTAAGAGTAGAATTTAAAAAATGTGCGACTGAATCAATGTTGCTGTAGCTGCGTACAAGATCCACCTGGTTTTTCATTAGCGCAATGAGAGGAGAAACTATAATTGCAACTCCTTGACTAACTAATGCCGGTAATTGATAGCACAAACTTTTACCACCACCGGTAGGCTTGATAACAAAGGTGTCCTTTCCCGCCAGCAAATTCTCAATGATCTTTTCCTGGTTGCCTTTGAATTTATCAAAACCAAAATGTTCCTGAAGCGCTTCGTGAAGGTCAAATTTCTTTTTGGAGGCGGGTTTGCCGTTTGTTGCCTTAACTGTTTTTTTTGCTGATGCTGTAGCCATTACTCAAATCTTTTCATCGTCGTTTTTAAAAAATATAGCTGATTAAGATACAGAAAATACCATTGTTATATGTTGGTATTTTTACACAAATGACAGCTTCTGTACGATTTATATGGAGTGGCGGCGGGACTTGCAAGCGGAGAAGGTATAATTGAATATTCTTTCCATTCATCCCGGTAAACGCTCCTATCAGATACCCTCAACAGACGATCCGGGCGAATTTACGAAAATTGTTTGCTTGATAACTTACTAAAATGGTAAAGTCTAAACTATAATCTTGTATTGATATGGTTTCATATCAAATCCTATAATTTTGCCCCCTCAAATGACCTCCTCACTAAAACAGATTGCGCTAAGGACTATCGATTTAGAGTCCCAATCCATCAGCGGGTTATCTCAATATATCAACGATGATTTTGAAAAAGCCGTGAATGCAATTACTAACTGCAAAGGCAGGGTAGTGATAAGCGGAATTGGAAAAAGCGCTGTCATTGCTCAAAAAATTGTTGCGACACTCAATTCAACGGGAACACCTTCAATTTTTATGCATGCGGCCGATGCTATTCATGGAGATCTTGGGATTGTGCAGCAAGATGATGTGGTGATGATTATCAGCAAAAGCGGTGAAAGTCCGGAAATAAAAGTGCTGGTGCCATTAATCAAAAATTTCAAAAACATTCTTATTGGAATGGTGGGAAGTATCGAGTCTTATTTAGCCAGCCAATCTGATATAATATTAAATACAACAGTAACTCAGGAGGCTTGTCCAAATAACCTGGCGCCAACAAGCAGCACAACAGCACAACTTGTAATGGGTGATGCATTGGCTATTTGCCTGATGGAGATGAAAGGATTTGGCAGTGATGATTTTGCAAAATTCCATCCTGGTGGAACGCTTGGAAAAAAGCTTTATTTACGGGTAGCCGATCTTTATATAAAGAATGAAAAACCAAAACTGGCAAAAGACGGGTCATTGAAAGAAGTTATTGTTGAAATTTCATCAAAACGATTAGGAGCAACAGCTGTCGTTGATAACAATGATATTCTTTTAGGAATAATCACAGACGGCGACCTTAGAAGAATGCTGGAAAAAAATATTTCTTTGGATGGTGTGACTGCAGCAGATATAATGACGGCTACACCCAAATCTATCGGCGCAGATGAACTGGCGGTTGATGCGCTGGACCTTATGAGGAAAAGATCAATCACCCAATTAGTGGTGGTTGAAAATGGAAAATATCTTGGATTTATACATTTGCATGACCTGATCCGTGAAGGATTGATATAAAAAAGACATGAGTAGCAAACATAATTACGTAGCGATTATGGCCGGTGGTATCGGCAGTCGTTTCTGGCCAATGAGCCGCACCGCATATCCAAAACAATTTCTTGATATACTGAATACGGGCAAAACTTTAATTCAGCAAACCTATGAACGGTATAAAAAGCTGGTACCCGAGGAAAATATTTTCATTATCACATCAGCAGAGTATGTGCCGATAGTGAAAGAACAACTGCCAAATGTTAAAGAAGAAAATATTCTTGGGGAGCCATCAAGAAAAAATACGGCGCCATGTGTTGCTTATATTTCTTTCAAGCTTTTGAAAAAAGACCCTGATGCAAAACTTATTGTTGCCCCGGCTGATCATTTGATAACAGAACCATCAGAATTTATTAAGACATCAAAGAAGGCACTGGATTTTGTAGATCATATCAACGCATTTGTAACACTTGGAATAAAACCAACATATCCTAATACAGGGTATGGATATATTCAACATGATACAACGGCAGCAGCGCCGGATATTTATAAAGTAAAAACGTTTACCGAAAAACCAAATGCAGAACTGGCGCAAACATTTATAGCAAGCGGAGATTTTCTTTGGAATGCAGGCATCTTCATTTGGAAAGTAAAAAATATCGTTACTGCATTTGAGAAATATCTTCCTGAGATGTACGAGGTTTTCGTTGCGGAAAAAGAAAAATTTAATACAGAAGAAGAAAAAGAAGCAATAGAACAGATCTATCCGCAATGCACTAATATCTCCATTGACTTTGGTATCATGGAGAAAGCGGATAATGTTTATATTATTCCATCATCATTTGGCTGGAGCGATCTTGGTACATGGAATAGTGCATGGGATAACATGGAAAGAGATTATCTGGGAAATGCGGTTGCGGGGAAAAATGTTATGATAATGGATGCAACAAAGTGTATGGTTCATGCGGAAAATGGCAAACTTGTCCTGTTGCAGGGCCTCGATGATTTTATAGTTGTAGATACAAAGGATGCCTTACTGATTTGTAGAAAAGATAAGGAACAGGAGATAAAAGAATTTGTGGCGGAGGTGAAGCGAAATAAAGGAGATAAGTACCTGTAAGTGGTATCTGCACTTTAAGCCGGGTTTTATATTTTTAGGAAGAATCTATGGCTATTCCTGTCAACAATATTTTATTCCTCGATATTGAAACAGTTCCTCAATATGCGGATTATAATTCTTTACCCAAAGACTGGAAGGAATTGTGGGATACAAAAGCAACTTCTCTTTTAAAATACCACGAAGAAGAAACAAAAGAGACGATCTATCATCGTGCAGGCATTTATGCCGAGTTTGGAAAAATTATTTGCGTAAGCTGTGGATTTATACAAGGAAATGGCAGCGGGAAGAAAATCATTCTCAAATCTTTTTATGGAGAAAATGAAGCAGTGCTGCTTGTGGAATTTTGTGATATGCTGAATAAGTGGACCAACAGTGACGAACAGAAATATTTATGTGCCCATAATGGAAAAGAATTTGATTTTCCATATTTGTGTCGCCGTCTTATAATAAATAAGCTTCCGATTCCGGCTATCATAAACGCCAGCGGTAAAAAACCATGGGAGGTCTGTCATGTTGATACTCTTGAATTATGGAAGTTTGGAGATTTTAAAAGTTTTACTTCTTTAAACCTCCTGGCTCATACACTTGGAATTCCTACACCAAAAGATGATATAGACGGAAGCAAGGTTTGGAGTGTTTATTGGAACGACAAAGATTTAAAACGAATTGTCAACTATTGTCAAAAAGACGTAGTCACTGTAGCTCAAATACTTTTACAAATGCAGGGAGAATCAGGTGTAAAACAGGAAAACATTGAAATAAAAGGATAAAGCCGGGAAATTTCAGCATTGTTTTTTCAGCCTTTGGCCCAGAACAATTATTTTTGCTGCCCCAAACATAAAAGGGATTTTCTCTAAAAGTTCGGGACTAAAAGGTGCGGTAGCTCAGTCGGTAGAGCAAAGGACTGAAAATCCTTGTGTCGGCGGTTCGATCCCGCCCCACACCACTGAAAGGCTCTGGTTAATTACCGGAGCCTTTTTATTTAATGTATTAATGACCAACATGGAGTATGATCTAAATAATGAAATGTTTCGATTAGCGGCAGAGCTTGTAAACCAAAGTTCAAGGAATATTTTTCTTACTGGTAAAGCCGGTACAGGCAAAACAACATTTCTAAAATATATAAGAGAAAATTGTCCTAAGCAAATTGCGGTAGTAGCACCTACGGGTGTGGCGGCGATCAATGCTGGTGGTGTAACCATGCATTCTTTTTTTCAACTTCCCTTTTCGCCCTTTATTCCAGATGTTGGCGGATTTAATAAACAAACCGGAGAAACCACAGATAAAAATAGTCTTCTTAGCAAGCTGCGAATGACGACCGAAAAGAAAAAGACCTTACAAGAACTTGAACTCCTTATTATAGATGAGATCAGCATGGTTCGTTGTGATATGCTCGATGCGGTTGATACGGTCTTACGTCATATTCGACGCCGCAATTATGAACGGTTCGGAGGGGTGCAGGTTTTGTTTATTGGAGATATGTTTCAGTTGCCGCCAGTAATAAAAGAACACGAATGGCGATTGTTGAAAGACTTTTATAGCAGCCCTTATTTCTTTGACAGTCTTGTAATAAAGGAAGAGCAGCCAGTTTATATTGAGTTTGATAAAATATACAGGCAAAGCGAGGAGAAATTTATTAATGTATTAAACCAGGTAAGGAATAATCAGCTTGATGATGATGGAAGAAATTTATTGGAGAAAAGATTTGCGCCAGATTTCAGAAGAACAAAGAATGACGGATATATAATTCTTACTACACATAATGAAAGGGCGAGAAATAAAAACGAAACCGAGTTAAACAGCCTTGCTAATAAGTCTTTTTCCTATAGAGCAGATATCGAAGGCGATTTTCCGGAGTCAGCTTATCCTGTGGAAGAACAACTGTTGCTGAAAGTTGGATCACAGGTTATGTTTATTAAAAACGATACGGAAAGGATCAAAAGATATTTTAATGGAAAAATAGGAATAGTAACAGAGCTTGATAATGATAAAATTCTTATTCAGTGTAAAGATGAATCGGAAACGATCGAAGTAAAAAAAGAAAAATGGGAAAACATTCGTTATACAGTCGATAAAAAAAATCGCCAACTAAGCGAAGAGGTTTTGGGATCTTTTACTCAATATCCTCTTCGACTTGCATGGGCGATAACTATCCATAAAAGCCAGGGACTAACATTTGATAAAGTAATTATTGACGCCGGAGAAGCTTTTGCACCGGGCCAGGTATATGTTGCTTTAAGTCGCTGCACAACATTGGATGGCATTGTGCTGCAAAGCCATATCCGATCAAATAGAATGTTTTCTGATGAAAGAATTGTTCGGTTTTCTAAAACCAATTCTTCTAAAAATATCCTGGAGCTGGAGCTGCAACGATCAAAAAGAAGTTATCAGCTTAAGATTCTTTTATCCCTTTTTGATTACAAGCAAATATTTGAAGATGCAAAAGAGCTCAATCAATATTTATCAGAGAACAGATCTTCTTTTAATGAAGAGTCGGAGAAGTGGCTTGACGAGTTTTTAAATGAAATCATTAAAGTGGATGGAACTGCTGAGAAATTTCAAAACCAGTTGCGATCAATTTTCAATCGGGAAGAAAATGCGGGTACAAATGAATTGCTGAAAGAAAGGATGAGTGCTGGAGCAATTTATTTTTTAGAAGAACAGAAGAAGCTAAGAGAATTATTAATTGGTTGCCCAATACTGACAGATAGCCGTCTTCATGCGAAAGAAATAAACGAAGCACTTAAAGAAATTTTTAGTGGGCTTTCAATTAAAAAGTATTTAATGGAAGGTCTTTCCGGGGTTTTTGATATCGAAACATATCATAAAAGAAAAAAGGATTTCACACTGCCGGCATTCAGTGTGAATGTATATGCGGGAGAGGCAAAAGAAAGAACGGAAAGCCCTCATCCTGTACTTCATCAGAGATTGAGAAAACTCAGAGATAATATTTGTTCTAAAGCGGATCTGCCAATTTATATTATTGCCGGCACCAATACACTTGATGAAATGAGTCGTTATTTACCACAGACCCTGGTTGAGATCAGAAAAATTAGTGGGTTTGGCGATGCAAAGACAGAAAAATATGGCCAGCAATTTTTGAATATCATACTTGAGTATTGCGGAGAAAAAAATCTTTCATCACTAATACATGAGAAGAATCCTAAAAAAGAAAAGAAAACCGAAAGTGGAGAAAAAAAGAAAAAGATCGACACAAAAGCAGAATCCTTCCGGCTTTATAAAGAAGGAAAACGTGTTGATGAAATTGCAAAAGAAAGAAACCTTACACAACAAACAATAGAGGGTCATCTTGCACACTATGTATCTATTGGCGAAATAGACATCGAAGAACTTGTTAGCAAAGAAAAAATTTCATTGATCGAGCCTCATACGAAAGAGTTTAAAGGCGGTAGCATCACAACAATAAAAGAAAAACTTGGTAGTAAGATTAGTTTTGGCGAAATACGTCTTGTGTTAGCCTCGTATACATTTAAAAAGGGATCGTCATCCGGCAATGATTTATAGCGTTTTTGTTTTTCAATGGCAGACACTAAACGCTATTCATTAAAGAGGAGTACAACTTTTCCATTGTTTATTTCAGGGTTTTCAATTAGCGTAAGCGCATCATGAATATCTGTAAATGAAAAACGATGTGTGATCATGTCTGCAACCTGAAGGTCTCCATTAATGAAATAGTCTATTACTTTTGGAAACTTATCATTGTGCAATCTTGAACCACGGACATCTATTTCCCTTGCGGTAATACTAAACTGACTTATAGCAGAAGGATTTTTATTAAAGCCAAGAGGGATCACTCGTCCGGCAGAACAGACATAAGAAATTGCTTGCTCAAAAGATCTTTCTGAACAAACTGCATCTATAACAACTGTAGCGCCATTTGAATCAGTTAATCTTAGAATTTCATTCTTTACATCTATCTCTTTTGCATTGATCGTCGCATCTGCACCGTACTGTTTTGCGATTTGAAGTTTGTCGTCAAACACATCTGAAATAAAACATGTAGCTCCATATAGCTTCGCCATTCTTAAAACGCTTAAACCAACCGGCCCTGCACCCATTACGAATACTATATCATTTTTATTTATTTCAGCTCTTGAACAAACCTGTTCGGCAATAGTAAATGGTTCGATCATTATTGCCTCTTCCCACGAAAGCGTTAGCGGGATCTTATAAATGTTTTTTTGCGGCAATACCAAAAATTCCTGGTATCCACCATCAACATGAACTCCACGTACTTTTAATTTACTGCAAACATTTTTTCTTCCAATTCTGCATTGATAACAATTTCCACAACTGATCACCGGATCCATCACAACACGATCTCCGATAGCAAAATCAACAACGTCCACACCTATTTCTATTATTTCTCCTGCAATTTCATGTCCTATAACTCTTGGGTACGTAGCAACCGGAGAGGAACCATGATAGATATGCATATCTGATCCGCATATACCCCCAGCTTTAACTTTTATTAAAACTTCGTCAGAAGATTTTATTACAGGCAAATCTCTTGTTTCAATAACAAGATTATTAGGAGATAGTACACACAATGATTTCATATCAAAAAAATTATTGAGCTATAGATTTGCCAACGACTTAACCTTGTTCCAAATATCATCATCTACTGGGATACCCAGCGACATATTTTCTTTTCTTGTTTTTAATGATTGTTCACCGGGATAATAGATCTCTTCGTTTTCTTTAGCGGGAATAGATGATTTGAGCTGGCCAATGGTTTCATTTAAAATATTATCAACAAAATCTTGCGAATTATTTTTTAATGGATCAATAGCGAGGAACACCTGCGAGCAACTACCGCAGCTACCCTGATTTAATTTATCAATGCCGGAAGTAGAGAGTCCGCCTGACAACAGTGCTGCAATCAGATCAAGCATAATAGAAAAACCAGATCCTTTCCAGTATCCAATTGGTAATATTCTTCTTGTTTCTTCAATAGCGGCCGGATCATTAGTCAGATTTCCATTATTATCGAAACCACCTGGATAAGGAAGCTTTTTATTTTTTAATCTTGTTACCTGTAGTTTGCCATATGAGTATTGCGACATTGCCATATCAAGAACAACGTGTCCTTCTTTCCTGGGAATCGCCATTATAAAAGGATTGTTTCCTATGGAACAGGATTTTGCACCCCACGGAGGCATGCAAGATTCTGTATTTGTCCAGCAAATTGCTATATAACCATTTTCGGCAGCTTGCCATCCGTAAGCACCGCCACGCATCCAGTGCGTTGTATTATTAAGGCTTACTAATCCAAGTCCATTTTTTTTCGCTATTTCTGAAGCTCTGTTCATAGCAAATATTGCATTCAGGATTCCCGGACCCATATTTCCATTGTAAACTTCCATTGTTCCAAGATTCGAGATCAATGATGGTTCGGCATTGGCATCAACAAGCCCTGTATTCAAATATTCAACGAATCTTTCAACACGGTTGAGTCCATGCGAATAAACGCCATCCCTGCTTGACTCTGTATGAACTCTTGCACACACATCTGCTTTTCTTTCAGACATACCAGCTATTATAAAAGCTTTTTTTACGGTTGATTTCATTTCATCGAAAGAAACTCTTGTCATGAGATTATTTCTTTATTGTAAGTGAGGGATAAAAGTAAAGTGTTAGCAATATAGAGTTTAGATAAAAGAAAGGACACCGATTTTAGAAAAACTTAGTGTCATAAGGAAAAACACCAATGAAGGAAATAATGAACGGATTTTTTATCTGCCCATATAAACCATGAGTATTTGAACATCGCTCGGGTTTATTCCAGATATTCGACTTGCCTGACCAAGAGTAGAGGGTTTTATTTTTGAAAGCTTTTCTCTTGCTTCATTACCGAGGGAAGAAATTTTTCTATAATCAAATGTTTCAGGGATTATTAGGCTCTCAAGCTGACTCATTCTTTCAACAAGCTCCTTTTCTTTTTCTATATAAACATCATACTTGATTTGAATGGAGGCTTGCTCAAGAGCATCATTTGAAAAATCATTTAATTCTTTTTTCAATACAGGTAAGCTGTCCATCAAATCTTTCAATTCAATTTCGGGACGCAATAATAAATTACAAGCCTTTTGTTTTTCGGTTATCAACGAAGACGATATTTTTTCAAAATAAGGATTGATATCATCCGGAGTAACTGAAAGAGTATTTAGAATAGCCTTTATTTTTTCGACGCCATCTCTTTTTTCTTTTACTTTTTCCATTCTCTCTTGAGATGCCAAGCCAAGCCGGTAACTTAATTCTGTTAATCGGAGATCAGCATTGTCTTGTCTTAAAAGTGTTCTGAATTCTGCTCGGGAAGTAAACATTCTGTATGGTTCATTAGTGCCCTTACTAATTAGATCATCAATCAGTACTCCAATGTAGGCATCACTTCTTTTCAGAATTAAAGGTTCAAGGTTTTTTGTTTTCTGATGAGCATTTATTCCTGCCATCAAACCCTGGCAAGCGGCCTCTTCGTATCCGGTAGTTCCATTTATCTGGCCCGCAAAAAATAATCCTTCAATAAGTTTTGTTTCAAGGGAATATTTTAATTGTGTCGGAGGGAAGTAGTCATACTCTATTGCATAACCGGGTCGGAACATTTTAGCATTTTCAAAACCAACAATACTACGAAGTGCTTCGTATTGTACTTCTTCTGGTAATGATGTAGAGAACCCGTTGATATATACTTCTACTGTATTCCATCCTTCAGGTTCAACAAAGAGCTGATGTCTTTCCCTTTCAGCAAATCGATTTATTTTATCTTCTATGGATGGACAATACCTGGGTCCTATCCCTTCAATCCTGCCGCTAAACATAGGGCTTCTATCAAAACCGGTTTTTAAAATATCGTGAACCCTTTTATCAGTATAGGTGATCCAACAACTCAGTTGCTTCTTGGGTTTTTCTGTATCAAGAAATGAAAATCCAACAACATTGTCATCTCCTGGCTGCTCCTCCATTTTTGCATAATTCAAACTTCTTCCATCAACTCTTGGAGGTGTACCTGTTTTCAGCCGATCGCTTTCGAAGCCAAGAGAAACCAATTGCTCGGTTATTCCAAAGGCAGCTTTCTCTGATATACGACCTCCTCCAAAATTCTTATCTCCTATATGCACTTTCCCATTTAGAAAAGTTCCGTTGGTCAGTACTATAGAATCAGCGTATATATCATGACCCAAGCCTGTCTTTACTCCAATGGCTTTATTAGAGTTAACTAATAAACCAACTACGGTGTCCTGATAAAAGTCGAGGTTAATAGTTTTTTCAAGCATCTCTCTCCACTTAGCTGCAAAAAGCATCCTATCATTTTGAGCTCTGGGGCTCCACATTGCTGGCCCCTTAGATCTGTTAAGCATCCGAAATTGAATCATTGAGAGGTCGGTTACAATTCCAGAGTATCCGCCTAACGCATCAATTTCTTTTACAATTTGCCCCTTTGCAATTCCACCCATGGCAGGGTTACAACTCATTTGAGCAATAGTCTGCATATTCATGGTTATCAAAAGAGTCTTTGAACCAAGATTTGCAGCAGCAGCAGCAGCTTCACAACCAGCGTGGCCTGCCCCAACAACTATCACATCATATTTTTGAAACATGGGTCGCAAAGGTAAGGCGATTTTGAAGCCCATTTGGAACAGATGAGAATCTTATTATTTCACGTGGAACAGTAGACAGCGTTTCCCGTGAAACCTGGCTATTTAATAAAATACTTAGCGAGCAGCTCGTTCTCCTTTATTCTCATTATTTCTTGATCCTTTTTTTTCTTGTCTTTGTAACCACAAAGATGAAGGGCGGCATGAAATAGCACTCGATGGAGCTCCGATTTTATAGTGAGTCCCAATTTTTTTGCGTTATCCCTTATTCGTTCAATACTTATGTACACTTCCGCGGATATGGCCTTATTATTTGAGGAAAGATCAAAAGTGATTACGTCGGTATAAAAATCGTGATTAAGGTATTTTTTATTGATCTTCAGAATCGCCTTATCACTACAAAAGATATAGTTGATAGAGTCAAGGCTTTGTAATTCCTTTTTAAAAACTGACTCAATGAACTGCTTAAGTTTAGTTGTATTTTTTAATCTCGTTGGAATATCATGTGAAAAGAAATGAACTTTTGTTTTTTTTGAGGTAGCCATTATTTCAGAATTCGTAAGCAAATGTAATTCAGTGAATTTAGCTTTGTAACCATTCTATTAGTATGAAATTATCAGATTTAAAGCCGGGACAGGAAGCAATCATTAGTGAATTTGATAGCAATGATATATTCCTGAAACTTATGGAAATGGGATGTGTTCCAGGGGAAAGAATTTTCCTAGAACAGGTTGCTCCATTGGGAGATCCAATTTCTATCAAGATATCTGGATACTCTCTCAGCCTTAGATTAAATGAGGCAGAACACATTCAAGTAGAATTAATTAATTGATTATCAATAATTTAAATGAATATCGGTCTTTACTTCGGTTCATTTAATCCCATTCACATTGGCCACCTTATCATTGCTAACCATGTTTTGAATGAAACACCTATAAATAAGATCTGGTTTATAGTTTCACCACAAAACCCGCTTAAAGAGAGTAAAACATTATTAAACGAATTCGATCGATTGCATTTAGTGCGCCTTGCAACGCAAGATGATAACCGACTTAAATGTTCTGATATAGAATTCAATCTTCCCAAGCCGTCGTACACTTCAAATACATTAGCGTTTTTGTCCGAAAAATATCCCGAACATCAATTCTCCATAATAATGGGAAGTGATAGCTATCAAAATCTTGATAAATGGAAAAATTATGAAACGATAATTAATAATTACCCCGTGTATGTTTATAAAAGAGAGGGGTATGATATTAAAAAAGCTTTTGATAAAGAAGCTGTAATTCTTAGTGCTCCTATAATTCAGATCTCGGCATCGCAAATTAGAGAACATATGAGATCAGCAAAATCGATACGATATCTTGTTCCAGAAATTGTGAGAGAAGAAATTGAATCCCGAAAATTTTATAAGCAAAAGGATTAAAATATATATCCAAGAAGTACGCAGGCAATAACCACAAATGGAGGCGGAATTTTTGTATACTGTAATAAAGTAAATGTTCCCGCAATGACGATCGCATTTATCAAGCTTCCAAGTCTAACATCTAATAGCGAAATGTCTTTCATTAAATAAAATGTAGAAGCGATCATTATCCCAACAACAACTGCATTAATACCTTCCAGCGATCGATAAACGGCCGCGTATTTTCTTAGATTATGCCAAATTGGGAAAAAGAACAAAACCAGCAATGCACTTGGTAAAAAAATTGCAACAGTTCCAATTACGCATCCCAGCACTTGCATAATACTTTTTTCTTCGGGAGTTTTTCCATAATCTTTCAAAGCCATTCCTCCTGTAAAAGATGCAATTGAAAACACTGGCCCGGGGAAGGCTCTTACAATGCCCATACCCGTATACATATCATTCTTATCTATTCTCACTACTTCAGGATCTTTTTCTTTTATCGCATCAGGGCGAACACAAAATTGTTCATACATCATTGGCATTAATACTTGCCCACCGCCAAATACCAGGCTACCCATTCGATATGTATTTTCAAAAAGATTAATTGGGGTTCGGTTTGGCCAATTATCTTTCCTGGCTACTTCACTAAAAAATCCTGCAGTCATAAATATTATTCCAAACAACCAGAAATTCCACCATTTAATTTTCCTTGGCTTTTGTTCTATTTGAGGAATACGTTTGCGACTAAGATTAGTTGTTATTCCCCCTAATAAAATCAGCGACGGAAATATCCATGGTTGTTTGAATAAAAGAAATGTTGCTACAGCGCAAAAACCCATTATGATCCATGTAATAGTATTTTTAATAGAAATATTGAATGCCGTTACTGTGGCATACACAAGAAAACCAACAGCCATTGGAGGAATGAATTTGAAAATGTCTACATTATTTAATGCTCTCTTGTCTATATAATGTAAAAGAAAAGAAAGTGCTCCCATTAAAATACTTGCCGGCAAGATCCAGATTATTAAAGTAAGAACTGCAAGAACGACTCCTCCTCTTTTATAGCCAATTAATGTAAGTGTTTGAGTAGACGATGCACCGGGAAGAAGTTGACAAAAAGCAGTGTACTCCATCAATTCTTGTTCGGTTACATATGGTGTACGATGCACAAATGTTTTTAACATCATTCCAATATGTGCTTGCGGACCACCAAAAGCAGTAAAGCTATGGATGAAAACGGCTTTTAAAAATGGAACATGGCGCAGCAGCATGGTTGACTAAAAATAAAAAAAATTATATGAAGCAATTAATATGCTTTGATGAAAAATTATTTCCATTACATTCATGAAATTTTTGCATCATGAAACTACTCTTTTTGACTTTACTATTTGTTTCTTCTTCTCTTTTTCTTTGCGCACAAAAAAAATCGAGTATTGATCAAACAAGTAAAAAATCGAGTATTGATCAAACAAGTAAGATCAACGCCGCTGCAGATAAAATAGAATCGAAATCCATTGCCTGGCGAAGAGATATTCATGAACATCCCGAATTAGGAAACAATGAACACAGAACAGCTAAGCTAATTGCTGATCATCTTCGTTCCCTCGGAATAGAGGTAAAAGAAGGAGTCGGAAAAACGGGTGTAGTTGGAATTCTTAAAGGAACCAAACCGGGCCCCTGTATTGCGCTTAGGGCCGATATGGATGGATTGCCTATAGTTGAAAGAGTTGATCTGCCATTTGCATCAAAAGTAAAATCGACTTACAATGGAAAAGAAGTAGGAGTGATGCATGCTTGCGGACATGATACACACGTTGCAATGTTGATGAGTGTTGCAGAAATTCTAGCTGGTATGAAAAATGAATTGAAAGGTACCGTAAAGTTTATTTTTCAGCCAGCAGAAGAAGGTCCGCCTGAGGGTGAAGAAGGCGGTGCGCCATTAATGATCAAAGAAGGCATAATGGAAGATCCTAAAGTCGATGCAATGGTTGGCTTTCACATTGAATCAGATATTGAAGTGGGTAAAATTGAATACAAATCAGGAGCCTTTATGGCCTCATCTGATTGGTTTGTTATTAAGGTAAAAGGAAAAGGAAGCCACGGTTCACAACCCTGGCATGGAATTGATCCAATTGTTGTTTCTGCACAAATTATTCAAGGAATACAAAATATTGTCAGCCGTCAATCCGATTTAACAAAAGCACCAGTTGTAATAACTGTTGGTAGAATAGAGAGCGGCATAAGAAATAATATCATGCCCGAAGAAAGCATCATGTATGGTACTATCCGGACTCTCGATAGTAAAATGCGACTAGACGTTCATGAAAGGCTCAAAAGAGTTGCGACTAATATAGCAGAGGCAAATGGCGCAACAGCTGAAATAACTATTGATGAAAAAACATTGGTTACTTATAATGACCCGGAACTGCTTAAGAAAATCATTCCATCACTTGAAAAATCCGCATCAAAAGAAAATGTAATTGAAAGAAACTGGGTAACAGGATCAGAAGATTTTTCTTATTATGGATTAAAAGCTCCCTCTGTGTTTTTAAATCTTGGCGGAATGCCAAAGGGAAATGATCCACAAAAAGCACCTGCACATCACACTGCTGATTTCTTTATTGATGAATCTGGTATGAAGACAGGGATCAAAGCATTCTGCAATATTGTATTTGATTATATGAATATGCCGTCAACCACTAATCAATCTTCCCAAACAAAGAAGTCATTTTAAGAATGAAAAAACTGTTTTTATTATTTCTGTGTCTTCATAGCATCGCAGTTTTATTTGCCCAAAAAATTGATAGCAAGCTTCAAAATAAACTTGAAGAAGCAATTCAAGGATTCAATGGTGATATCGGTATTTATGTAAAGAATCTTCGTACAGGAAAAACGGTTTCAATAAATGCTGATACTGTTTTCCCAACTGCCAGCATTGTAAAGGTGCCCATACTATTGAGCATTATGGACAAAATTCAAAAAGGAGAATTGGCTTATGATTCAACATTGGTTTACAAAGATTCCTTATTATATGAAGGAGAAGATATTCTGGGCTCATTTAAAAACGATGAAAAAATATTACTTAAGAAAGTAATGATGCTAATGCTTACAACAAGCGATAACACGGCAAGCTTATGGCTACAAAGCCTTGCAGGGAAAGGAACAAGAATAAATGAGATACTCGATAGTCTCGGACTGATTTATACAAGAGTAAATTCAAGAACTCCGGGAAGAGAAGATAACAGAACACAGTATGGTTGGGGACAAACAACTCCAAAGGAGATGGGGATCATCTTTGAAAAAATTTATCGTAATGAAATTTTTTCTGCTGCAGCCTGCGATCGTATGATGCGGTCTCTTGGAAGAAACTATTGGGATCTGAATGAAGCGATCTCACAAGTACCACCTTACATTGAAGTATTCAGCAAGAACGGATGTGTAAATGCCGTCCGTAGCGAAGTATTGTTAGTAAACGCTCCGGATAACCCTTATATCTTTTGCATTTTTACAAAGAATAATAAAGACATGCAATGGACACACAATAATGAAGCATGGACAATGGCAAGAAAAATTTCATTGATGCTCTGGAGGTATTTTGAACCAAAAGATAAATGGGAACCGCCAGCGAAATAGACTACTTGAATATCTGGAAAACTATTAAACTCATTATATAAGCCAGGCCCGTCATATAAATGAGTTGTATGATCGGCCACTTCCAGGTTTTTGTTTCACGCTTTACCACGGCTAATGTACTCATGCATTGCATGGCAAATACATAAAAGATCATTAGTGATAGACCCGAGGCAAGTGTATAAACAGGAGTGCCATCTTCTTTTTTTGCAGCTTTCATTTTATCACGTAATCGCAGATCATTTTTATCCTGGTCGCCGACACTGTAAAGTGTTGCCATAGTACCAACAAACACTTCTCTTGCAGCAAATGAAGTAATTAGGGCAATACCGATCTTCCAATCATAACCCAATGGTTTAATTGCCGGCTCAATTGACTTTCCTAAAATACCGGCATAAGAATTTTCCAGCTTGGCTGCACCATACTCTTTATCTAATTCTTCTCTATTTACATTGGGTAGTTGCTTTAGCACCTCATAATGCTGCGTCACATATTTCATTCTGTTTCCCGGACCGAATGAACTCAATGCCCAAAGAATCAAACTTATTATCATGATAACCTTGCCGGCATCAAAAACAAAGATCTTCGCCTTATTGATCATCGTTTGTACCACATTACCCCAGCGTGGCGATCGGTAAGTTGGTAATTCAAGTATAAAAAAACTTCTTTCTTTTGATTTAATAAACCACCTGGCAATAGATGAAACGATCAAAGCCATTACTAATCCAAGTAAATAAAGTCCCATCATCACCAAACCCTGGACACTCAAAAACCCAAGCAGGTAATTGTTAGGAATAACCAGGCCGATCAAAATTGTAAATACTGGCAATCTTGCCGAGCAACTCATTAGCGGCGTTATCAGGATAGTCAGCAATCTTTCTTTTTTGTTTTCAATACTTCTTGCACTCATGATCGCTGGCACGGCGCAGGCAAATCCGCTGATCATGGGCATCACACTTTTTCCATTCAGCCCGACGCTTCGCATCAAGCGATCAGAAAGAAAACTAATACGGGCCATATAACCGCTGTCTTCAAGTACAGTGATCAGGCCAAACAATATCATGATCTGTGGTACAAAAACAAGAATGCCGCTTAATCCTGCTACAACTCCGTTTATAAGAAGATCACTCCACCATGTATCAGGCAATGCACCAGATAAGCCAGAGCCCAATTTTGCAAAACCGAGCTCGATCCAGTCCATTGGAAATTGCGCAATCAGAAACACACATTGAAAAAGTAAAAATAAAACCGCCAGCAGGATCAAATACCCCCAGCGACGATGAAGAAGAACATTATCAAGCTTGTCCGTAAACAAAGTTCTTTGCAAAGGATCGGGCTCCACCACTGTTTGGTGCATGATGGTTTTAATCCGTGCATAACGCTCCGTTATTTCTTCAGCCTGCGATAGTGTTTTGTTTAATGGAATATCTTTTATTGAATTCTCAACGATCTTTTTTACAGAAGAACTAATGCCAAGTTCTTTATAATTAAAGGCAAGATGCAAAGCTTTGTAATCACTCAATTGTGGGAGCTGCTCTTTTATTGCCTGCACCGTTCCTCTTCCCCATAATGCATCGGGTACAAAATTTCTTATGTTAGTTGAAGCAGGCGTTGTTGTTATCTGCGACAGTGTTTTTTTTAATTGAGAAATCCCTTTGTTCTTTCTCGGATTTATGGGGATCACTGCTACGCCTAATTCTCTTTCCAATCCTGCCACATCTATTTCTACTCCTTTTTTTCGGGCAAGGTCCATCATTGTTAGTGCAATAACAGTGGGGATCTTCAGATCAATGATCTGCGAAGCAAATAATAAATTTCTTTTCAGGTTCGATGCATCAACGATCACCACCAATATATCAGGATGTTCCTCGTGATCCTCGTTTAATAAAACATCGTAGGTCACTTGTTCATCATGGCGGCGCGGATAAAGACTATAAGTTCCCGGCAGGTCAATAAATTCAGCCCAGAGTTTATCATCAATTTTTGCATCACCAACTTTCAACTCAACAGTTACGCCAGGAAAATTGCCAACTTTTTGATTTAAACCGGTCAGGCAGTTAAACAATGAACTCTTGCCGCTATTGGGATTTCCCACTAAACCGATATGTAATTTTTTTCCGCCCACTGTAACCTACAAATGTAGAAGATAGACCTCGTTGATATTTACGAAATCGGGTTTTTGAAGCATGATTTTAGTCATATAGCCAGCTTTGGTTACTACTATTAAGCTTTTGTTGCGACGCACAGCCTGCACTGAGCAAAAGCGAAGTGTTCATCTTCTGTTCTTCATTGAGCAATTTCGTTAATTGCCAATGGCCCATTGTGAATATGACTTTCCCAAAATTGACCATTCACCATTGCCCATTGACTATACAAAACTTTAACCTTATTCGATTTGAGCTATTTAATAACTTTGCCTTAATTAATTTCAAATTCTTATGAATAGCATCCGTGCGGTTTATTTATTTATTTCTTTTTTTCTTGTTCAAATTTCTTTTGCTCAAAAAAAGAAATCTCCCAAACTCAGTAAAGCGGACAATACAACAGTAACGAACCTGCAAGTAAGTATCAGCTATCTTGCCAGTGATAAGCTCGAAGGAAGAAGAGCTGGCACAAACGGAGAAAAACTGGCAAGTGAATTTATCAGTCAAAAATTCCAGGCCGCAGGTTTGCAACCAAAAGGTACCGATGGGTTTTATCAGCCATTTGAAATTTATGATGGCAAACAAATAAACAGCCCCACACATTTTGTCATCAATGAAAACAACCTTACTGTTGACAAAGATTTTTTCCCTTTTCCCTTTTCTCAAAACGCAAGCATTGAAGCAATGCCATCTATTGCTGTGCAGGAAGCTGATATGCCCTGGTTCTACGATCTAAAGGAAACCCTGGAAGAAAATAAAAATAATCCACATTTCGATTTGAATGAGTACATCCGCAACAATGCAAAAAAAGCAAAGACCCGTGGTGCATCAGCAGTTATACTTTATAACACCTCATCTATTGATGATCAACTGAAGTTTGATAGCAAAGACAGAACAGAAAAATTGGACGTACCGGTTTTATATGTTACTAAAGCGGCAGCAAAAAAATATTTCGGCGATCAAACAGCTACAATTGATATTAAATTTAAAGTTGATATTGGCGATAGGAAAAGAACCGGCCACAATGTTATCGGATATTTGGATAATGGAGCTGCAAGAACAGTTATACTCGGCGCACATTATGATCATTTAGGATATGGCGAAGACAACAATTCTATGTTGCGTACAGGAGAAAAAGCAATTCACAATGGCGCCGATGATAATGCAAGCGGTACGGCTGCATTGATCGAACTGGCAAGAATTCTAAAAAATACAAAACAGAAAAATAGCAACTACCTGTTTATTGCTTTCTCTGCAGAAGAGCTTGGATTAAACGGGTCAAAATTTTTTACGGAACACCCGACCATCGATTTTACCAAAGTAAATTATATGATCAATATGGATATGGTGGGAAGACTGAACGACAGCAGCGAGGTTGTAACGATCGGTGGTTATGGCACTTCACCACAATGGGGTACTTTGATCGATATTAATAATAAAAAGAATCCCTTTGTAATTAGAATTGATAGCAGCGGAACCGGTCCAAGTGATCATACATCTTTTTATCGCAAAGACATTCCTGTTTTATTTTTCTTTACAGGCTTGCACTCAGATTATCATAAACCAAGCGACGACGCTGATAAAATAAACTACATTGGTGAAACAAAGATCATTAACTATATCAGCAGTATTGTGCTTTCTCCAACTACAACAAGTCAAAAGCTGGCATTTACAAAAACGAGGGAAACACAAAGCACTTCTTCGTTACGCAGCGGCAGCGTAACAATGGGAGTAATGCCAGATTATACCTATTCTGGTGCAGGCTTACGTTGTGACGGGGTTTCCGATGGAAGACCCGCACAAAAAGCGGGATTGAAGGCTGGCGATATTATTATTAAGGTTGGCGATTACAATATTAGCTCAATGGACAGTTATATGCAAATGCTTGGAAAATTTCAAAAGGGAGACAAAGCGAAAGTAAAATTCAAAAGAGGCAACGAAGAAATGGAAACAGAGGTTCAGTTTTAAAATAAAAAACAGAAACCAAAACCACCATGAGCAACAAACTTATTTTAGATACACAGGATATTACCAATGATTTTTTTGAAGATACCCGGCTGCTTGGAATTATGGCGCCAATGAAAGATTACCAGTTTTGCTGGCAACTTAACAATATGCTCGGAGTTGATTTTCGTGTAAACCATGATATAGAAATCCAGCTAAAGAAAAAGAAAAGGAATTATTTTTTTGGCTTGTATGAGTATCATGAACCTTCCACAGCGTTGGAGCATTATATATACAATAATCAATTTGACGGTGAATATCTTTTACCGGAATTCAAGCATCTTGATTTTTTATGGTTGATGAAAGGAGATATTGTTACAGATGAAATGTTGCAGCAACAAACAGAAAACATTCGATCGCTTAACGGAGTGCAGTTAGTAATGGAGCTGACGAATGAAAAAATAAAGAATAAGGAACATCTCGTATTTTAAATATGCCGATTAGCCAATGAGATAATTTGATGATAAAATGACAAAAATTGGCACATCGGCATATTATCACATCATCAAATCAATCTTTATGTGGAAAGAAGAAAACAATAAGCTGTACAAGAAATTTACCTTCAAAAATTTCAGCGAAGCATTTGCATTTATGACACGGGTTGCCATCGAAGCAGAAAAGATGGATCATCATCCCCTTTGGACCAATGTTTACAACGAGGTAGAGATCTGGCTAAACACTCACAGCGCAGGAGATATTGTAACTGAAAAAGACAGGCAACTGGCAAAGAAGATCGATGCTTTATAATTCTCCTCGTTCTTCCATCTTTTGAATTTTTTCTTTCAGTTTTGTTTTTTCATCAAGGGCTGATTGTACCAGGTCCTTAAATTCTTTCTCAGGCCACAAATTTTCAAATAATGGATCGAACTTAATAAAGTTTGGAGAGCCCCACGGCCAATGTTCTTTCGCTCCCCAGAGCTTAAGAATATTATATGCTCTTTTTTTATCTCCCATAAAAGCATAAACACCCGCTACATCATATTGTGCCGAATCAAACCTCCCCAAAGAGCTTAGTTTTTTATATTGTTCCAGAGATTTATTAAAAAGCGCTAACGCTTCTTTTTGTTTTCCGGTTTTATATAACGCAATAGCCCATCTGTGTGAATTAATGTGCAAAGGACTTATTTTAAAATAATGTTCATATACCTGGATCCCCTTGACATAATCTTTTTTTAAATAACAATATGCTTCTGCCATATGATAAAATGCTTCGCTGCTGTCAATTTTATTCCATTTTTCAGCCAGCTCAATGCATTTATCGCCATTACCCAATCGGTTATTTGAAACCACCAGGCACCAATATGCCTTGCTGGCTGCAACAGTGGTTTGTTCTAATTCCAATACTCTATTTGAATAAAGTTGGGACTTGTTATAATCGCAAATAAAAAGATATTGGTACGCAATTGCATTATAAACTTCGGGTGTCCATACCGATAAAGGGTCGAGCTTTAAAGCTTTACGCAAGCACTGAATTGATCTTATCGGATCATAATACAAATCGGGGTTTCCTTTTCCAAATGCTAGGTTGGCGGCAAAGCTGTTTGGGCTAATGGCAATCGCCTTTTGAAGATCTTCGAGAGCAAGACCCTTTCTTCCAGTATGTGTATAATATTCACTAAGCTGAACAAGTGCATCTACGGAATTGTTGTCGATCTTTAGTGCCTTAAGACAAAGAAGCTTAACCGTATCCATAAAATTTTCGCTGAAGAATTGCTTTATGCCGTTGGCGATCCAGTATGCCCGGGCTTTTAATACATATGCTTCAGCAAGATTCGAATCAATTAAAATAGCCTTGTCGCATAGTGCCTGAATTTTTATATAATCTTTTTCATCTGGATATACGGCAAAAGCATATTTAACAAAATTTAATTGAGCTTCATTATATGCATCCAATGCTTTTGTGTTTTTTGTTGCTATCCTTGCTATACGGCTTTGCTCATCAGGTGTAATTTTCACTTGTAATTCGGAGGCGATCTGTTGTGCAATGTTTTCTTGTAACGTAAAAACATCTTCCACTTCGCCGGAATAATCTTTACTCCACTTCTCTTTTCCGGAAAGGGCATCTATTAATGAAACAAAGACTTTGATCTTATTTTTATCCCGGAGAACATTTCCTTGCAAAATATAACTGATGCCACCCAGGTCCTTTGCAATATCTGCGATCGACAATTTGGTATCCCGAAACCTTTCAACTGACTGCGGTGCAATAGGGATCAAAGCACCAAGTAACTCAATTTTTTTCTGGAGTTCTAATGCTACCCCAACACAAAAGGGTTCGTTCTCTTCTTTGTTTACACTTATGTTTTTAAAAGGTAGGATCGCAATAGTTTTTTCCTTGTTTATAACCCCCGCATTACGGGAAAAATTCTTATAAAAGAATCCGGCCGCGATCAATAGCAAGACAATAGCTGTAGCGAGGATCATTTTTTTGGAAGAAGATCTTTTCTGTGCCTCCTTCAGCTTGCCGCTTAGTTGTTCTTTTTTTGGAACAATAAAACCTTCATTCGCCAACGCAAATACTTCAACAGGATCATCTACATTTTTAAATTCAAAACGACCAACAGAAACAGTTTTGAATTCAGGATGATTTTTGAGCTTATTATTTATTTCACCGGAAAAAAGAATTGAGTTTGCCTGGCCAAGTGATTGTATACGTGAGGCAACATTTACCCCATCACCCATCACTTTTCCTTCTTCAAAAAATAGTTCACCAACATGAAGCCCGATACGCAAAGGCACAATAGGATCACTTTGTAATTGCAGTTGCAATTCGGCCGCACATTTTACAGCTTCGGTGGCACTTGGAAAAGAACAAAGACTACCATCGCCATAATCGTTTAGTATTTGCCCTGCATGAGCTGATACTGTTTTTTGCAAAACAGATGTGTAGCGTTTCATAATTGATACGGCAAATGCTTCGTTTTGCTGCATCATGGCCGTATAGCCTATAATGTCGGTAAAAAGAATTGCTGCAAGATGACGAGTTTGGTTTTGCATTTCCCGGAGAAACTTCCTTCTAATGTAAAACATATTTTGCAGAGGTCAAGAATGATGCACCGTAATCATTAATTTTATCGCACACTACACACATGCAGATCACCGACACAATACTTATGGTCCGTCCTGCTTCATTCAGGGCAAACGAAGAAACTGCCGCAACAAATTTTTTTCAATCGACTGATACGAAAACAGATCCCCGGTTTATTCAGCAAGCGGCGCTGAAAGAGTTTGACAATATGGTTGAACTACTGCGGCAGCAGGATATAAATGTTTTGGTTATCGATGATACACCGACACCCGTAAAGCCATCGGCTGTTTTCCCTAATAACTGGTTGAGCACTTCACCCGAAGGAATTATTTCTGTTTTTCCAATGTATGCACCCAATCGTCGTTCTGAGAAGAGAGATGATATTTTAAAAATGCTTGCTGAAAAGTTTGTGGTAAAAGACCTGCAGGATTGGAGTGAATTTGAAGTAGAAGGAAAATTTTTGGAAGGCACCGGCAGCATGGTGATGGATCATGAGAATAAAGTGATCTATACTTGCTATTCACCAAGAACAGATATTTCAGTGCTGGAAAAATTTGCCAATGCAAATAAATACAGAGCCATTATTTTTTTTGCAGTAGACAACAACGGGCACCCGGTGTATCATACTAATGTTATGATGACATTGGGCGAGAACTTTGCGATCTTATGTGAAGAAGCAATTGAAGAAGAATGGGAGTTAATAGCAGTAAGACAATTATTGGAAAGCTCCGGCCATGAGGCGATAAGGATCACAAAAGATCAAATGCATTCTTTTGCGGGTAATATGTTGCAGGTAAAGAACAGTAAAGGAGAAAAGTTTTTATTGATGAGCCAAACTGCTTTTGACTCATTGACTGAAGAACAAAAAGAAGAACTGGCCGCAAGAAGTAAACTATTATCAATACCGATCCCAGTAATTGAAAAAACAGAAGGCGGAAGTGTACGATGTATGATAGCGGAGATCTTTTTGGTGAGGAAATGAAAAACAATCTAAAAATACAATAGTTAGATGGCAAACCCCACTGACGTATAACCTAATGTTATGCGTAGTTTTTACTTGTTAGAAGTTGTCAGCAACTCTTTAATTCCGCCAATTGAACTTAAAATTCCAGTTGCTTCGTATGGAATATAAATTACTTTATTGTCTTTTCCACTTACCATTTCACCTAATTTGTCAATGTAACGAACTGCAATAAGATAATTTACTGGGTCGCTTTTTGTTGAACCAATTGCGTGTGTAATTTTTTGAATTGCTTCTGCTTCTCCTTGTGCGGTTCTTATCCTAGCTTGGGCTTGCCCTTCTGCTATTAATATCATTGCTTGTTTTTCGCCATCTGCTTTATTTATTTCTGCTGTTTTCAATCCTTCTGATTCTAATACTTGCGATGCTTTCTTTCCTTCTGATTCAAGAATTGAGGCTCGCTTTGAACGTTCTGCTTGCATTTGTTTTTCCATTGCATCTCTTATGTGTTTAGGGGGATTAATGTCTTGCAATTCTACTCTACTTACTTTCACGCCCCATTTATGAGAGGCTTCATCGAGGACACTGCGAAGTTTTCCGTTTATTGTATCTCTTGATGTAAGAGTTTGGTCTAAATCCATTTCGCCAATTACATTCCTCAATGTTGTCTGAGTGAGTTTCTCAATTGCCTCAGGCAGATTTGAAATTTCATATACTGCTTTGACAGGGTCAGTAATTTGAAAATAAATAATAGCATTGATTTCGGTAGCAACATTATCCTTAGTAATTACATTTTGTTTAGGAAATTCATAAACAGTTTCTCTCAAATCTATTGTGCTTTTATAAGAAAGGGCTCCTCTTACACCGTCTCTCCAAACTGTTGAACGCGGTCTATCAATGATAGGCCAAATGATATTTATACCAGCTGGTAACGTTCGGTTGTATTTACCAAGTCGTTCAATTACCATTGTCTCGGCTTGCTGAATAATCTTGAAGCCCATAAGAGCGAAGACAATTACAAATAATGCAATTAATCCTAAAATGATTGTAACGCCCATATTATTGGTTTTTATTAGTTCGTTTAACAATTAAAATTGTGCTATTTATCTTTAGCACTTCAATTCTTTCTCCTTCATTAATAATCTCATTGTTTTTTGTTTCAGCTCTCCAGTCTTCTCCTTCAACTATTACTCTTCCTTGATATTGGGAACTGTCTATTGTTACAGTTACTTTGCCAACTTTACCCACAAGAGCCTCTATATTAGTTTTTACTTTGTTGCTGTTTCTGTGAGCATATTTAAGCATAAAAGGTCGTACACCAAAAAAACCGATGAGTGTCCCGATAGAAAAAGAAAGCAGTTGAATTTTTATTCCATAATCAAGGTATGATGAAATTCCAGCAGCAATGCAACCAAGAGCAAGACAAGCCATTAAAAATGTTGGTGCGAAAACCTCTAATATGAAAAGTAAAATCGCTATGATTATCCAAATATGCCAAACTTCAATTTCCATATTTTTATTTGGTTTGGGTTTTAAAATTACTCATACGCATAAATATATGAACTTTTAATGGCCAAACTCCGTATTGACTTGGTTTGCTTTATGCAGTACGACTTCTCACCGTCTCCAAATGATGCTCATTATGATGAACAGTAAAATAAAGCATCTCTCTCAAAGTTACTTTTCCCAATAAAGGATGTGGCAGGATATAAACATCAAGATCTTTTTCGTTTTGCTTTTCAATTTTAGAGATCAGTTTTTGTTTTTGCTCAGCATAATTTTTTATTAATGAATCCTTTTTTTCAAAACCAATAAATGGTGGAATAAACGGACCACTTGCACGACCTCCTGCAGCAAGCTTAGCCTTATATTTTGCCACCAGTTCATCATAGGTTTTTGATGGGCGATTGGTTTTACCAAACAGGATTCGCAAAGCAAACTTTGGTAAACCATAAGCAAGCTGCAATGGTTTTATAGCACGAATAAGATGATCAAGATTTTGCCCGGCACTCCACTTAGCACCTGGCGAAGTTTCAAATTGCTCTTTGGTCAATGGAGCAATGTAATTATTGAATGCATCTACATTTTCATTCAATGCTGAAATGATCTGTGGCTTGTCGTGTATTTGCATGGCTACTTTTTTACTTCTATCATCTTCTCCCCTTTCGAAATAAATTTGCCTATTGGCTCAATAAATTTTTCTAATCCTTCTTTTTTAAATAAACCGATCACTTCATCCTTTGCATTTTCTTTTACACTGATCAGCAATCCGCCATTTGTTTGCGGGTCGGGTAATAAAGTAAATGCTTCCATTACATTCACCCCCTTCTCAAATTTTATTTTATCGCTATAGCTGCTCCAGTTCCTGGTAGTGGCATCCGGAAAAATTCGTTGACTGATATATTCTTTAACTCCATCAGCTACCGGGATTTTATCATAATAAACTTCTGCACTTAAGCCACTGCCTTCAGCCATTTCAATTAAGTGACCAAACAAGCCGAAGCCTGTTACATCCGTCATTGCTGTCACTCCTTTTATTTTTCCCAACTCCTCACCGATTTTATTCAATGTGGTCATTTGGTTTATCATCATTTGTAAATGTTCATCTTTCAGCAATCCTCTTTTTTGTGCGGTAGATAAAATGCCAACGCCCAGGGGTTTTGTAAGAAAGATCAGGTCACCTTCTTCTGCGCTGTTATTTTTTTTCAAGTTTTCTTTATTGACAATACCTGTAACGGCCAAACCAAAAATGGGTTCGGGTGAATCAATGCTGTGCCCGCCGGCCAATGGGATCCCCGCTTCATTGCAGATCGTTCTTCCTCCATCAATGATCTTTTGTGCAAGTTCAACAGGAAGCTTTTCTACGGGCCATCCGAGTATGGCAATTGCAAGAAGTGGTTTTCCACCCATAGCATAAACATCGCTGATAGAATTAGCAGCTGCAATTCTTCCAAAATCAAAAGCATCATCAACGATCGGCATAAAGAAATCCGTAGTGGAAATTAAAGCCATGCCATTTTCAAGGTCATAAACAGCGGCATCATCCTTACTGCTGTTACCAACAAGAAGATTTTTATTATCAGGAACTGAAATATTAGTTTTTAAAATTTCATCTAACACTTTTGGAGCGATCTTACAGCCGCAGCCGGCGCCGTGAGAATATTGTGTAAGCTTGATGCCCTCATTCCCTAAAGCTGGGTTAGTGGCAGAATTTGTTTGTTCAATCATTCCGCAAATCTCGGGGATAGACGGGATTTATTATTTGTATTTTCTGCGCAACACTATTGCCGCATTCTTGTCAAGGTCAGCTTTGAAACGAACATAAAAAATATCTTCGCCGTCTTTTATTTGTAACAGCCCGGTATTAGGTGGATATTTTCCAAGATTATTTGCAAATAATACTACAAGCAGAGAATCACTTTCGTTTTCCGGAACATAAAATGTTTTTCTGAAAGCCGAAGATTTCAATCCCTGTTTTTCTATGAACACTTCATCATTTATGATCACAGTTACCGTATCGCCGTCTACCTCTCCGTTATCATACAAAGCGATCGACAGGCTATCAGATTTGAAATAAATGGTTTCCGAAGGAATAGATACTCTTCCATCAACCAAAGAAGCTGCGGGTTTTAATTTCCTTCTGCTTCTTAATTCCTGGAATTCATATTGTCCATCAGCTTTATTCTCTGTCGGTTTTTTATCAGTTGCTGCTACATCTTTCTTTTCATTCTGATTCGACTGATTATTAACGGCAACAACAGGTTTGTTATCGGGAAGTTTGGTTTCTTGTTTAACAACAGGTGGCTCCGGCTTTTTATCAACCGTGGTTGAATTAGTAGCAACAACATTTTTCTTTTCATTAGGATCGGTTTGGTTACTAATGGCTGTAGAAGCTGTTTTATTATCGGGAAGTTTAGTTTCTGTCTTTACAGTGTTGGTTTCAGGTTTTTTCTCAATAGTATTTGTGTTTGCTACACCAACATCTTTCTTTTCAACCTGGTTCGGTTGGTTGCCTGCCTGCCGGTCAGGCAGGTTTACAGCAACTGAAGTTGTTTTATTATCTGGGATCTTAGTATCTGGAACTTTCGTATCTGTTATAATAAAAGTTAGCTGGGTATTCTTCTCGACCGGTTTTGATTCAACTGGTTGAGCACTTTTCTTCTCCTCTTTCTTTACTATATTTTTAGCAACATCATTTTTATCTTCTTTAGCTTTTTCAGGAGTTTTTTCTTTTGGTTTATTAAGGGCAAGCGTTTTTTGCAGATCAAGATCACCAAGGTGTTCATAGAGCTTTGACTTACTAAGGTCTTTTTCCTCTTGTGCTTCCACCTTTCCCGAGATCGCATAATATCTTTTTGTAAGATTTGTTTTCCAGTTTCCATCCAATCGCCAGACGCTGTCTGAAGCATTTCTTCTTAAAGTATAAGTAACAAAAACTTTCTTTTCTGGTTTCTGAGGAAAGTTGTGAGAGATCACTTCATCGTCTTCTACTTCGCAGATGTCGCCGTTAATTTTTCCTTTTACCCTTTTAATAATGTAATACAGAGTATCGTTTATAATGAAAGTTGAATAGGCATAGCCATACACTTTGCCATTATATTCGGTCAGTGCCATTTCAAATGATTGGTCCTTCCGGATCGTTGTACTGTCGTTTGACAGAACACCGGTATAAACGCCATTTAATGATTGAGCAAATCCAAAAATGGGAATAAAAAAGAGAAGCAGTAAAGAGTTAAGGTTTTTCATGATACACAGGCTGTTGGACTAATTTTTTTGCATTTTCAGAAGTAACGGAACTACATTTCACTATTTGTAATAACGAAATTATGTTCTCCCGATTGTGCAGGCCCTTTGTGTACCATTTATCGTAATATTTCAGCAAAATGCGGAAACTTTCTATTGTATTATCCTCGTTTAAAAACTCAATGGCTTTTTTGGCTTCAAGACCACCCAATCTTTCTTTTATTCTCAAGATGGCCTCGATCATTTTTTCTTTATCGAAGCAGCCATATTCCTCAACAATATGTTTAAGCCTTTCTTCAAAAGGAATATCCAGGAAGTGAAGGGGTGATCGCCGCATGGTTTGCCATAACTCATTAGGAATATTAATAAGACCAATTCGTTGGCTTTCGTCTTCTAGCCAGATCGGCGAATGATCAATAATTAATTGCGGGTTTGAATTAGGAGTACTGTTTGATTCATATCGCAGAGTTCGTAGACGGATGCTCAATAAATTTTCAAACATTTCCTGCGTCGGCTGGGCTGGCAGTCCGATACTTCCAAATGCGGAGCCCTTATGTTTGGCAATATCTTCAAGATCGATCACATGTTCCCCCACTCTTTCTAATTCTTTGATCACTTCTGTTTTTCCCGCACCAGTGTAGCCGCCAATAATTTTTAGATCAAAAGGAAGTTTGAAAGTATCAAGGACACGGGTTCTGAATTTCTTATAACCGCCAACAAGGGTATGCACCTTAAACCCGTATACATCAAGCAGCCAGCTAACAGCTCCGCTACGCATACCGCCGCGCCAACAATAAATCAGTATGCAGTTCGCAGTCTGCAGTTTTGAATCGGCATTACTGCTAACTGCCGACTGCCGACTGGTGAGTGACTCAACTTCTTCCACAATCTTCTTCATCTTCGGTCCAAAAAAATCAAGTCCATGTTTGATTGCTTTTTCCCGGCTTTCTTGTTTGTAAGCAGTTCCTACAATTACTCTTTCTTCATCGGTAAATAATGGTAAACTGTATGCGCCGGGGATATGTGCATGCTTATATTCAGCGGGGCTTCGAACATCAATGACTGTATAATGCTTCGATAGCTCGAGAAAGTATTCAATATTTATCTTTTCAATGGCCAAGACAAGGTGTAAATGGTTCAACAGAGATCGAAAGGAAAATTAATAAAATAAAAACAACTGATAAAAAAAAGAGTTCGTCACCATGACGAACTCAAATATCCTAATAATCTAATAAAATCATGATAATCGTACCTCTAACCATTCATGCTCGCCAAAAACTCAGAATTATCTTTAGTTCCTCTCATTCTCTTTAATAATTCATTCATTGCTTCTTCAACATTCATATCAGTAAGGAAAACACGCAATAGGTTCATACGTTGCAGCACTTCTCTCTCCAGCAACAGTTCGTCACGACGGGTAGAAGATGAAACAAGATCAATAGCCGGATAAATTCTCCTGTTAGATAACCTTCTTTCAAGTTGAAGCTCCATATTACCTGTTCCTTTGAATTCTTCAAAGATCACCTCATCCATTTTGCTTCCTGTATCAACAAGAGCAGTCGCAATAATAGTAAGTGATCCGCCAAATTCAATTTTCCTGGCAGCCCCAAAAAATTGTTTTGGTTTTTGCATTGCGTTTGCTTCCACACCACCTGATAAAACCTTACCAGATGCTGGAGCAACAGTATTATGTGCACGGGCAAGACGTGTAATAGAATCAAGCAATATCACCACATCATGTCCGCATTCAACCAGGCGTTTTGCTTTTTGCAAAGCCATTGTAGAAACCTTAACGTGTTTCTCAGCCGGCTCATCAAATGTAGAAGCGATCACTTCTGCTTTTACGCTGCGCTCCATATCGGTTACCTCTTCAGGTCTTTCATCAACCAGTACAACCATCAAATAACATTCAGGATGATTTTTTGCAATTGCATTAGCAACCGCTTTCAACAACATCGTCTTACCTGTTTTTGGTTGCGCTACTATCAATCCCCGTTGTCCTTTACCAATAGGAGTAAACAGATCCATTATCCTTGTTGAATAATTATCCGCTCCATCAAACAAGTTTAATTTTTCAAAAGGAAAAAGCGGCGTGAGATAATCAAAAGGAACACGGTCACGAACTTCTTCTGGTTTTTTATTATTGATCGTATCTACTTTCAATAACGCAAAATATTTTTCACCTTCTTTCGGAGGACGAACAGCTCCATAAACAGTATCACCTGTTTTTAAGCCAAACAATTTTATTTGTGAGGGAGAAACATATACATCATCCGGCGATGACAAATAATTATAATCAGAAGAACGAAGGAAACCATAACCATCAGGCATCATTTCCAACACACCTTCTGAAAGTATCACACCATCAAATTCAATATTAAATACCTGGTCGCGGCGCGGAGGATAAAATTTCTGCTCTATGTTACGATCTATTGCAGGAGCATCGGTTCCAGAAGTGCCGGCAGGAATAGGATCAGAAACATTACCAGAATCAGTAGCAGCGGGAGGTGCTTCTTCAGCAACATTGATCTCATTTACTTCTTCTTCAGCCGGTACATCAATACTTGGTTCATCCTTTTTACGACCACGCTTTAAAATTGGTTTCTCTTCTTTTTTCGCTGCGGGTTTTGGTCCGCCAATGCGGGAACTTTTTGCCATAGAATTATCATTATCGGGTTCTTCAACGATCGCCTCTTCCGTTGAAAGACTTGTAGAGGTTTTAATAATGCGTTTGCGTTTATTTTTATCTTCTCCATCACCAGCTTTTTTCTCGCTGGCTTTTATTGCCTGCCCATCGAGGATCTTATAAACAAGGTCTTGTTTACTGAGTTTCTTCGAATTGGGGATCTTTAACTGCTCGGCAATATCGAGCAGTTCGGGAACGAGCATGTCGTTCAATTGCAGAATGTCATACATACAAAAAACTTGAGGTTAACCACATAATCTGAATCACTGAACTTAATTGATTGACCGGAATCATCCTTCCGGTAAAAATTGATTAGCTAATTAATTTGAAATTTATATTGAAAGGAACCGAAGCAACGATGGACTGAATCTTGAGGACGTACTTTACTTAACGGTTTTTCCGCTACAATATTAGTGCAAAATACCAAAAATGCAAATTTTGATTTGGGTGGCTAGCATTAGTACCCTGATTTGACGTCCCTTGCGACGCTCCGTTCGGGGTTCTGTTCCCTGATGAAGCTTATCTTTGCCCCTCTTAAAAAATTACGATGTTTAACAAAAGAATGAGAATAAAAGAATTACTTAGTTCAGAGCCGCAAGGCCAGGAAGTAACTGTAATGGGATGGGTTCGTACATTTAGAAATAACCAGTTTATAGCATTAAATGACGGTAGCAGTAATAATAACCTGCAAGTAGTTGTTGCTTTGGGAAAATTTGATGACGATCAATTAAAACGCATCACTACTTCTTCTTCATTGAAAATAACGGGCAATCTTGTTGCTTCTTTGGGAAAAGGGCAAAAGATGGATCTGAATGCCACATCTATTGAGGTGCTTGGTGATTGTGATGCAGAAAAATACCCATTGCAACCTAAGAAACACTCATTAGAATTTTTAAGAGAGATCGCACATCTTCGTTTTCGTACCAATACATTTGGTTCGGTGTTTCGTATTCGTCATGCATTGGCATTTGCTGTCCATAAATTTTATAACGACAAAGGCTTTGTATATATGCATACGCCGATCGTTACCGGCAGTGATGCGGAAGGTGCCGGTGAAATGTTTCGTGTGACAACGTTGCCATTTGATGAAGGAAAAAATAAAACTCCAAGAAATGAAGATGGCAGCATCAATTTCAAGGAAGATTTTTTTGGACGAGCAACTAATCTTACCGTCAGTGGACAACTTGAAGGCGAATTAGCCGCAACTGCATTTGGCGAGATATATACTTTCGGTCCAACATTTCGTGCAGAGAATAGCAATACACCAAGACATCTTGCAGAGTTCTGGATGATAGAACCTGAAATGGCTTTCTATGATCTGGAGGATAACATGAACCTTGCTGAAGAGTTCATTAAGTATATTATCAAACATGCTATCGATAACAACAAAGAAGATCTCGAATTTCTTGCACAACGTTTAGCGGAAGAAGAAAAACAATTGCCACAAGACAAGAGAAGCGAAATGGGGTTGATCGAGAAACTTGAATTTGTTCTCAACAATAATTTTGAACGGGTTACTTATACCGAAGCAATAGATATACTGAGAGAGAGCCCTTATAACAAGAAAAAGAAATTTCAATTTCCAATTACGGGTTGGGGAATGGACCTGCAAAGTGAGCATGAAAGGTATTTGGTAGAAAAACATTTTAAGAAACCGGTTATACTTTATAACTATCCTGCAGCCATCAAAGCATTTTATATGCGACAGAATGATGATGGAAAAACTGTAGCAGCGATGGATATCCTTGCTCCGGGGATTGGAGAAATTGTGGGTGGCTCACAAAGAGAAGAACGACAAGAAAAGTTGGAACAACGAATGAAAGAAATGCATATTCCTATTGAGGAAATGTGGTGGTATCTTGATACAAGAAGGTATGGCACTGTGCCACATGCAGGTTTTGGATTAGGTTTTGAAAGAATGGTCCAATTTGTAACTGGCATGAGTAATATTCGTGATGTAATTGCGTTTCCAAGAACACCGGGTAACGCAGAATTTTAATTAAATTACATTCACATCTTTATGAATCGAATTTTATTATTTGTTTTTGCAGTTGTTGTATTGGCTTCTTGCCAAAAAGAAGTTGACGATCTTATTGGCAATAGCGGCAGTGGTGGTGGTAGTAATAATAACACTCCAACAGACTATCAACCAGTATCTGCAAACTCAGAATGGGATTATTTATCGACAAACACTGGCCCATCACATCTCGTTGCACTTGGTACTGACACAACCATAAATAGTTTGCGTTATTATAAATTTAATAATACTAACAATGCCGGAACAGAAAGAGGTTACATGAGTAAAGTCAATGGCATTTATCGCACTTACGGAAACTTTGATCCTGTCGGCCTGGTGCTGGAACTTATTTATTTGAAAGACGCTGCTATCGGTACTAATTGGACCAATACAATTTCAGTTAGTGGCTTTAGTAATTATCATAAATACACAGTTTCAAAAAGAGATATTCAGCATACAGTAGTTGGAAAAACATATAATTCTGTAATAGAACTTACCTATGATTTTTCAGTCGATGATCCTCTCGGTGGGCCTGTAGTAAATGCTGGCGGCGGGAAATATTATTATGCTAAAGGAGTAGGTCTTATTGAGTCTTATTTTGGATTTAGCTTTTTCGGTGTATCATCATCTGATACCACAAGACTTCTAAGATATACTATTCGCTAACATTTATAGGCTTCACACCTTTCTCTGTATTGAAACATTGGTTCATTTCAACGATTGGTTGTGAAATAACTATTAATACGCTGCCCCACATTTTCCCTGACATTCATGTAATATAAATTGATATCTCCGACATGATAGTTTTTTGTTGAGTATAAAAAACTCCATGGAAATTTTGGCCGCTTTACCCATATTATTCCTTCATTGATCTGTGCATCTGTTGTTCGTTTGTAAACTTTATTAAATTTAAACAACACGCTTCCTGTATTCAATTTTTTAGAAGCATAAGTACTATCTGTTTTCCATGTAATGGGATTCGTCACCAAAGAAAAATCTTTTTCAGCCTCTACATAAGGAGCTTTATAACCCTTTCTAAAAGTTCTCCAGCCACAAACACAACCTGTTTGAAGTGAATCCTCACACATTTTCAATGAAGAAAAAAGATCTTTCGGAATTACCATACCGACAATATATGCAGCCACCAATTGTTTTTGTAATGGCTTGTTCTCGAAATAATCTTTTAATAGCCGTAAAGCATGTGTTGTTCCCTGGCTATGCGAAGCGATTATTATGGGTCGCTCATGATTATAATTTTTCAAATAATATTCAAAGGCGGTTTTTACATCTTCGTATGCAAGATCAAAAGCTTTTAATGCAGCTACAGTATCTTTTGGGAAGTAGGCGGTAATATGTGCTTCACGAAAACGGGGCGCATAAATTCTTGCATGTTGATTAAAAACACTTGCCTGGTATAAAATGCTGGAGTAATCTGTTTTGGCATTTAGATATGCATCATCAATACCGGCATTCAAAGAGCTATCTTTTAATTCCATCGTGTACATAGTAGGGTGTAAAAAGAAAACATCAACGAGTGTGTCCCTTTTTTCTTTTCTAAGGGGTTTCGGGATGCTATCTGAAGGATCCCATTTTAAAGGATGCGCTGCCCAATAATTCAAATTCGAAAAGTCGGGTTTTTTGTCTTCACTCTTAAACTGGTAGAGGTTTTTATAGGCCAGATATTTATCGGAGCAGGAGGAAAAGAGTAAAAAAAAAAAGAGAACTGGTAATGAGATACCGGATAACGACTAGCTGAAAAAACGTCCATTTTTGATCTCTCATCATTCATAATAGCCCGATTATCAAAGTCAGAATAATTTTTTTTAAAAAAATTATTCGCTCATAGAAGTATGAAAATAAGCTAATTAAGTTTAAAAATTGTATAAATATTTGACCGCAACCTTCAAAAGACGAGTACTATGTTTTGTATAGTACCAAACATCGCCCTATCTTTGGTATGTCAAAGCAAAATTGCATGAAATCAAATCTCAAATACATTTTCTTCTCAATAGCATTGATAGGAATGTTTAAACTGACAAATGCACAATCTGCAAAAGATTCTCTATACAATGAGATTGCCCGAATGGATAGCATCGTGTTCAATGCCTTTAATACAAGAGATGTTGAGAAGTTTAAATCACTATTTACTGAAGACCTGGAATTCTATCATGATAAAGGCGGCCTTACAAACTATGAACACACGATCAACTTCATGAAAGACGTCGAAAAGAATAATAATGGATTAAGAAGAGATCTGGTAAAAGGAAGTCTTGAGGTTTACCCTGTGCCTGGCTTCGGTGCTATGGAGATCGGAGTGCATACTTTTTGTCATTTGGAAAATGGCAAACAAGATTGCGGCAATTTTAAGTTTGTTCATATCTGGCAAAAGAAAAATGGCGAGTGGAAGATTGCAAGAGTAGTAAGCTATGATCATTAATTGTTTTAACGAACCTAAATATTAATAAGAAAAAGACGATTTATGAATATTGAAAACACACAGAGCCAGATGAGGAAGGGGATCCTGGAATTCTGTATACTTTCCATCATTCGTCGGGGTGAGGCTTATCCAAGTGATATCGTGGAAGAGATGAAAGCTGCCAATCTCCATATATTAGAAGGAACTTTATATCCCTTGCTTACCAGGCTAAAAAATGCAGAGATGCTTACTTATCGTTGGGTAGAAAGTAATTCGGGACCTCCCCGCAAATATTTTTCCCTTACAGAAAAAGGAGAAGCATTTTATAAAGAGCTTCAGCAAACATGGCAGGAGCTTGCCAATGGAGTAAATGCATTAACTTCTAATCATCAACCAACCAACTTATAACTTCAACCACAAATTTTTTGCAATGAAAAAGATTATTAACATAAACCTGAGTGGCAGAGTAGTACCGATAGAAGATTCTGCCTACGAAAAATTACAGGAGTATATTGAAAGTCTTCGCCGATACTTTGCCAAAGAAGAAGGTCGTGATGAGATCATCAATGATATTGAAAGCCGTATTGCAGAGTTGATGAGTGAAAAAGTTCGCAAAGGCGCTGATAGCATCACCGATGCTGATGTAAATGAAATTGCGAACTCAATGGGTCGCCCTGAAGATTTTGAAGGCGAAGAAATAAAAGAACAATCATACGCTTCTTCTGCCTCTTCTTCGGGATCAAGTCAGCAAGCAACACAATCGCAAGCTCCTCCCAAAACAAAACGTGGATTGTACAGAGATTCCAGCGATAAGTTTATCGGCGGTGTTTGTAGTGGCATTGCTGCATACCTGAATGTTGATCCGGCAATCGTAAGGATATTATTTGCCATCATTACATTCGGTGGATTTGGTTTAGGATTTATGGCGTACATCATTCTGTGGATCGTGTTACCGGCGAAGGACGTGGAAGGATATGCGGGTAAAAGATTGTTTCGTAACCCTGAAGGTAGGATGATCGGTGGTGTGTGTAGTGGACTTGGCGCTTATTTTAATAAAAGCACTGTAGTAATCAGGCTAATATTTCTTGCGCCGATATTCTTGAACATCTTAATAAACATAGCGAGTGGATTCGGTGGAAGAGGCGATTTTATCTTTTTTCCAAATATAGTCTTCGGTTCATTGATCAGCACATTTGTTATCGCTTACATCATTCTGTGGATAGTGTTGCCAGAAGCAAGAAGTTCTTATGAAAAAATGGAAATGCGTGGCGAAAAAGTGGATGTGAACACAATTAAGCAAAACGTACAGGACAGAGCAAAAGAAATGGGCGAGGATATAAAGTCTGCTGCACAAAATTTTTCCACAAAAGCAAAAGAATTTTCAGAGACAAGAGGAAAAACATTTGCTGCAGAAGTAAGGCAAGTGTCAAGACCTATTGGCAGTGGTATTGGCCATGCAATAGGAGTGTTATTTAAGGTTTTCTTTCTATTCATCGCGGGTGCCATTGCATTTGGATTGTTTGTGGCCCTGATGGCAATAATTTTCGGAGGTGTGGCATGGTGGCCGGTTAATGATTATTTATGGACAAATAACTCTCAGCCCTTATTTGCATGGGGCACTTTGATCCTGTTTCTTGGTATTCCATTAATTGGGTTTATCGTTTGGCTGATCAGAAGAATTATCGGGGTAAGATCAAAAAGCAGTTACCTGGGTTGGATATTTGGCGGTTTATGGACATTAGGTTGGATCTCTGTAATTATGCTTGTATCAATGGTGGTTAGGGAAACCCGCTACTTTGAAGACGCAGATCCGATAACTATTCCAATTACACAACCGGCGAATAAAATGACCGTATTGGTCTCTCAACCAGTTCTTGAATTCACCAACAAAGCATGGTGGGTCGATACCGATTCAGAAGGATGGAATATAAATGAAGATTCTTTAAAGCTTTCATTGGTTGATTTTACTATAGAAAAAAGCGCAGATGCCGATTATCATGTAATACTGGTTAAAAAAAGTATGGGCAGATCGCTGGCTGATGCAAAAACAAGAGCCGGACAAATTCAATATAGTATCTCAAGCGCAGACAGCACACTTGATATTGGAAACGGATTTGCAATTAGCAAAAACAGCAAATACCGTGGTCAAATGATAGAATTAAAAATTCAGGTTCCGGTTGGTAAAAAATTAAGATTTGATGAATCCATAACAGATAAGCTTAATCCCGTTGAAGTAAGAATGAGAGACAGGAGAAGCAGGCTTCGCCGGGCCAGGATCGATATGGATTACAATGATTGGTTTGAATACAGAACAAATGTGGATTATGTCATGACAGATAAAGGAACTCTTGTTGATCCCAATAAACCAAAAGAGACCACAACTACAACTGATCCTAAAACCCAAACCGGTGATTATCGTTATGAAGATGCACAACCATCAACAACAAACAGCATCGAAGAACAGCGGAGAAAAGTACAGGAAGAGCAACAGAAGCTAAAAGATATGGAGGAAGAAAAAAATAAAAAGAAAAAAGATTCAATTAGCGGAAACAGCAAAAAAGAAAGCCTGGATGATGATGACGACAACGAAGATGTCGCCGGGTCACCCATATTTTCTTTGATTCAAATATTTAATTAAAGTCGGTTGAAGTTGGAATCTCATGCATAGCCGTGAGAAAGATCGAGTCCCGCTTTAGCGGGACTTTTTTATTTTCAGTAACGTTATCTTTGCCCACCATAAATAAGATCATGAAGAATACACCTTTTACAAATAAACACATTGCTCTGGACGCTAAGATGGCAGAGTTTGCAGGTTATAATATGCCTATTTCTTATACCGGCATAAATGATGAGCATGCTGCTGTAAGAAAAAATGCGGGAGTGTTTGATGTTAGCCATATGGGAGAATTTATTTTAAAAGGAGAGAATGCCCTTGATCTGATCCAGCGTGTTACCTCCAACGATGCGTCAAAGCTTGCAAACGGAAAGGCGCAATATAGCTGCTTGCCAAATGATAATGCGGGTATCGTTGATGACCTGCTTGTTTATTGCATTGAAGAAAATAAAGTGTACATGCTCGTGGTGAATGCAAGCAATATTGAAAAAGATTGGAACTGGATAAGCAGACACAATACAAAAGGGGCGGAGATGCATAATATTTCCGATAAAACATGTTTGCTCGCAATACAAGGCCCCAACGCTACGAAGATCTTACAGCCGCTGACAGAAATAGACATACTGAATTTAAAGTATTACACTTTTGTGAAAGGAAAATTTGCGGGAGTTGATAACGTATTAGTAAGCGCAACCGGCTATACCGGTGCAGGCGGGGTTGAAATTTATTTTGAAGATAAAGACGGAGCTGCTGATAAAATTTGGGATGCTATCTTTAAGATCGGCGGTCCGCAGGGATTAAAACCGATAGGCCTTGGAGCAAGAGACACATTGCGTCTCGAAATGGGTTTTTGTCTTTATGGAAATGATATCGATGATACTACATCGCCATTAGAAGCAGGTCTTGGATGGATCACTAAATTCACCAAAGAGTTTACGGCTAAGAATATTTTGGAAAAACAAAAAGCAGGAGGACTAAAAAGCAAACTTGTTGGATTTGAAATGATCGATAAAGGAATTCCACGCCACAATTATGAAATAAAAGATGGTTCCGGAAATAAGATAGGTTATGTAACATCAGGAACTCAATCTCCGTCTTTGCAAAAAGCAATTGGAATGGGATATGTCACAGTGGAAAATGCAGCGATCGATTCTGAAATTTTCATAGCAGTAAGAGATAAATCACTAAAGGCAAAAGTGGTGAAGTTGCCCTTTAATTAATAAAAGAATGTGATCCCGGTTTGATTTTTGTGCAAAGCAGATTATCTTACTCTATACTTGCTATGCCGACACTTCATCTTACTTCATTTATTGCAGCCCCTGCAGACAGGGTATTTGATCTTAACAGGAATATCAGTCTTCATAAAATTTCAATGGAGCAGTTTAAGGAAGAGGCAGTGTCAGGCACTACATCTGGCTTAATTAATAAAGAGGATACGGTGACATGGAAAGGAAAACATCTTTTTAAAACCAGGTTCTTTACTTCAAAGATCATTGAGATGAAACCCTTTGAAACATTTACCGATAAAATGATCAAGGGGGACTTTAAATTTTTTGAACACCAGCATTTTTTTAAACCGGTTGATAATGGAACAATTGTAATAGATATTATAAATTATGAAACGCCTTATGGCTGGATCGGGCAGCTGGTAAATAAATTTTATCTAAATTCTTATTTAGAAAAGCTGATCGATAATCGAAACAAAGTGATAAAGCAATATGCCGAAACCGACAAATGGAGAGCATTGTTGAGTAATCGTCGATGACTTAATCCCATTGAATAATGTGAGTGACTATTTTGCTTTCGGGATCATAGAAAATAAAACCTTTGGAATCATTTGATGTTAGTTTATAAAACTCAAGTTGGCAAATAAAAATCATCATTTTGCCATTACTTGAAAGTGGTGTTTCATCGTTTTGCCACCAATCCGGTTCGCTGGGGAATTCTAAAAAAGATCTGATATTCAATTTAGTTTTGACACTGTCGTAATGTATGATTGTCTTTTTCAAAAATTCTTCATGTGACTTATTCAGACTTAGTGCTTTTTCCGTAAACAAAGGTTTATATTTCCCATCTGGCATTTTCTGAAATGAATAAGAACTGATACCATCTCCTTTTCGTAAAAATTCATTTTCATTATTGAATTCTGTAAAGTAGACGAAAATGATTGGAATTTTTTCTTTATAACCTTTATTACTAATATCAAGCATAGCAACCGGGAAAAGCTTGTCAATACTTTTAAATGAAGTATCAATTATTTTTGAAACATCTGGAAAGCCTTCCGTTTGAGAATTAGTTTTACAACTAACGAATAGAATTGGTAACAAGAAAACAGATAGTTTCATATATGAAATATGGCATAACAAGTTAAAACGAAAAAAACAATTTCAAATACCACTTTCGTAGTCTTTTTTTAAACACTTATTTTTGCTTTACTTCAATTCTTTAAATGAATAAAATCAAACCCACTCTCTTTACTTCTCTTTCACCAGCCTTATTAAATCTATATGATATAAGCAGCGCAACCGTTGTAATTATTGATGTACTTAGAGCTACTTCTACTATTGCTACCGCATTATACAACGGAGCAAAAGCAGTGATACCCGTGGACAGTGTTAGTCGTTGTATTGAAATTGGAAAACAAATACACGGGATTACTGCAGGAGAAAGGGATGGAAAGGTAGCGGAAGGCCTTATTCATGGCAATTCACCATTTGAATATCCACGAGAATTTATTGATGGAAAAACGCTGGTGCTTACTACCACAAATGGCACCAGGCTTTTGCAAATGGCATTGGATAAAGGCGCAAAGGAAATCATTACAGGTTCTTTTCCTAATCTTTCAGCCGTGTGTGATCACCTTGCGGAAAAGAAACAGAATGTAATTCTTGGTTGTGCTGCATGGAAGGATAGAGTGAATATGGAGGATATGTTATTTGCGGGTGCAGTTATCTCAAATATCAGGAAACATTTTTCTATAAATTGCGATTCATCACATCTTGCAGAAACGATCTATAAAAAAGCTGAGAAAGATCTTTTTGGATTCATGAAAAAAAATGAAGCATCGCACTATCACCGCCTTATGGGCTTTGGGTTGGAAAAAGATATTCGTTATTGCTTAACAGCGGATAAGGCGAATGTATTGCCGATATATGATAATGGAACGCTGCTTGTGAAATAAAGCAAGTTGTGTTACCGAAAAAACAAACTTATAAAGGTACTTATTTTCATTCTTATTTTTTGCTGATTGGAAAATAATTTATTTATTTCCATATCGCTGGAAATCAGAAATACATTCCTTTATTTTTGCAGATTGCCCAATTGGGATTTTAGATTTCAGAATTACGATTTCGGATTTGAATCTGTATCGTTTTTTAATCTAAAATCATAAATCTAAAATCGTAAATAGTTTGGCTCTACCTCATCTTCTCAAATATATTTATACCCATGGAACTGATGAAGTAATTCGTCGTGGAAAAAAAATTCATGCAATTGGATTTGTTGAACTGGTGGAGTATGATAATCTTTTTGCATCTGCTGTGTTTCGGGTAAAGGATGACAGCTATTCCACTTTTTACAAAGTTTACATTCAGAAAATAAACGACCCGCAACATGTATCGATGCGTTGCGCTTGTCCTTATAATCTTGGAGATATTTGCCGTCACGAAGCAGCTTCTTTGTTTCAATTACAGGAGATGCTGGATAAGAACCTGCTGAAAACAGGTATGTCAAAATATGATCAACGGCATACGGTTGCCAAGATGAAACATATTGATCTGAAAACTCTGCGCCTTCTTTCTTCTCAAACTACTTACCAGGACGCAGAGCAATATTTAAGAACAAGTAAGGCCAATATTGAATCAGCAAAAGAAGAGACAGTAAAAGCCACTGTTGAAATAGACGGAAGATCGTACAAGGTCATAATTAAAAAGAATGAAGAAAGGAATTTCGATACAAGTTCTGATTATGAGGAAATCGATCATCCCCTGAACCTGCCAAAAATGATCGTGTTCCTGCAACTATTAAATTCACATGGTCCTTATTATTTCGATAGCATTCGCAACTGGGATAAAGAAAAAAATAAATTGCTGGAGGCGTATGGTTATTCATTAAGTGATGATCTTAAAGGAAAGTTTGAATTTTCTTATAAAGATGGTAAGCCTTTTTTGCGGGTACTCGATACAAGTATTAAGAGAGTGAATACACAAACGGCTGCGTCGATACCAAAGCCTGTCGTGGTACAAGAAGAAGTCCTTACCGAAGCATTGCCAAAACCGGAAACTTCCGTAGTTACTCACAGGCTCGGATTGGTTATTAATTTTAATAAAAAAAATTATCCTTATTTCATCATCGATGCAATAAGCGGTGAAGCAGATGAAAATGCGGATGTGTTTTCCAGCAAAGTTGAAAAACTTGATCTTTCAAAGTATGTAGAGGCTGAGAATTTTAATGAAGATGACAGGCAAATGCTGAATGCAATAAGAAAATTGCAGGAACCGGAGATCAGTAAATACATTAGCCGCAATTCACCGTTCTCCGGAATTTGGGAAAATATCATTCACCAGGAAGAAGACGATCTACCGGATGATACCCGTACATTGGTAAGAGAATATCTTTTTCCAAAACTGAAAAAACTTTTTTTATCAATTGCCGGGAAGGGATTGATATTTCAGCTTGCAAAAGGAAAACCATTCCGCACAACGAATCTTCAACAGATCAATATTACGTCTGATGATATTAAGCCATCATTTGACATTATTAGAAATAATGGGTCAATTGAAATAAAAGCAACCGTGAAGGCTGGCGGTCTTTTGCTAGATCTTAAAGACAATGAAGCAGGCACCCCGCTTTTTTATTTATACAATCATCAGTTATTTTCCTGGAAAGATCAGCATACAAGTGAGGTGGCTGAGAATTTCTTTCCGGCTGGCTCAAAAAAAACAAATTTTTCTGATTGGAGTAATGTTTTGCAAGAACAAGTACTGCCACTTACAAAAGAGTTCAAAGTAAATTTTGATAAATCACTTTTGCAGGAAATAAAAGATGGCAAACCAGACATCAGTCTTTATCTCGCTGAAAAAGGCGATTATCTTTTATTCCAACCGATATTTTCTTATAAAGGATTTCCAACGACTGCTAAAGAGAGGGATGAAGTGGTGGTACCGGCAGGAGATAAGGTAATTATTGTACATCGTAACCGCCCGGCAGAACAGGAGTTCATTGCTAAAATGCAAAACCTGCATAGCAATTTTATTTACCAGGAAGATTCACAGGCATTGGCATTGAAAGGGATAGATGTTTTAAAAAATAACTGGTTCTTTTTATTTGTTGATGCAATGAATGAAATGAAAACGCCGGTGTTTGGTTTTGATGCGTTGAAAAATTTCCGTTTTAACACCGCGAGACCCTCTACGAAAATTTTTATCAACAGCAATACTGATTGGTTTGATGCGAAGATCGATATTGTTTTCGGTGATCAGCAGGTAAGTGTGGCAGAAGTAAAAAGAGCATTAGCAAATAAGCAACAATTTGTTCAGTTGGGAGATGGTACACTTGGCATCCTTCCGGAAGAGTGGCTAAAAAAATATTCATTGCTATTTCGTGTTGGTGAGGGAAAGACAAACCAGCTTAAGTTGAGTCGCTTCCACATGAGTGTGATCGATGAGCTGTATGAGAATAGGGATGAAAATGAATTAGTGTTAAAACTGGAAGAGAAGTATGAGAACCTGAAAGAGTTTAACACGATAAAAGAAATTGATCTGCCGGATGAATTACAAGGAACACTTCGTCCTTACCAGGTTTCAGGTTATCATTGGTTGAATTATTTAAGCGAAGTAAAATGGGGAGGCATACTTGCAGACGACATGGGTTTGGGAAAAACGGTGCAGGCACTGACATTCATGCAGCATTATAAAAATGAACATGGAAAACTACAGGCAATGGTCGTTTGTCCAACCACCCTTATCTATAATTGGGAAAACGAGATAAAAAAATTCACGCCAAAACTTTCTTATTACATACATCATGGCGCCACAAGATCAAGGGACAAGGAAAAATTTGCCAATTGCGATGTTATCATTACAACTTATGGCACACTGCGCAGCGATATAAAATTATTAATGACAATTGAACTTGATTATTTATTACTCGACGAAAGCCAGGCAATAAAAAATCCATTGAGTAAAGTAACAAGAGCAGCCTCTTTATTACATGCAAAGAACAGGTTGTGCATGAGTGGTACGCCATTGCAGAATAATACGTTTGACATTTTTGCGCAAATGAATTTCCTGAATCCGGGTATGCTTGGCAGCATGGAATTTTTCAGACAGGAGTTTGCAATTCCTATTGATAAATTCGGCGAGCCTGACCGAAAGGAACATTTGAAAAAAATTCTTTACCCTTTTATTCTTCGTCGTACAAAAGAACAGGTGGCAAAAGATCTTCCGGATAAAACAGAAACCATTCTTTATTGTGAAATGGAAGATGAGCAGCGGAGTATTTATGAAGCATATAGAAATGATTATCGTAATCAAATATTGGGAACAATAGAAACACAAGGCATACAAAGATCTCAGCTAACCATTTTGCAAGGATTGATGAAGCTTCGGCAGATCTGTGATTCCCCTGCTATATTAAATGAAACAGATAAATATGAAAATCATTCGATCAAGCTGGATGAATTGTCCAGGGAGATCGTGGAGAACATCGGTAATCATAAAGCATTAGTGTTCTCCCAGTTCCTCGGTATGCTTGCATTAATAAGAGGCCGATTGGATCAGCTAGGAGTGAAGTATGAATATTTTGATGGAAGCACAGCGGCGCCTGACAGGGAAAAGGCGATCCAGAGTTTTCAGAATGATGAAACCGTAAGAGTATTTTTAATTTCATTAAAAGCCGGTGGTGTTGGTTTGAACCTGACAGCCGCTGATTATGTATATATCGTTGACCCATGGTGGAACCCTGCTGTAGAACAACAAGCTATTGACAGGACACACCGTATCGGCCAGGATAAAAATATTTTTGCTTACCGCATGATCTGTGTTGATACCATAGAAGACAAGATCATTCAACTTCAGGAAAAGAAAAGAGCATTGGCAAAAGACCTTATTGCTGATGATAATACGTTTGTCAAATCACTTTCAAGAGAAGATGTGGAATACTTGTTTAGCTAAAACTAATTTAGTGTAAATGAAAAAGGCAGCTTATTCAGCTGCCTTATTATATTTTGGGGTTAGTAAGAGAACTACTTTCTGCGATAATGGTATTTATGAGCGGCCAGCGATTGACCTGTAACTATAACACCGAGCACAGAACGAAGCAACCTCAGAATACTAAAAGAAGGCTTGTAGTTGTGTTTATAGATCTTCGCCTCCTCATGCCCATGAACAATAACTCTGTTTTTCATACACGGATTTTTTTAATTAACGTTTGATTTCCAGATAAAGTATGTCCTAAAGTTAAAAAATTCTCCTATATCTTGCAAGCGTTATTGTTAAAACTCCATCTTATGAAGCCACTAACTGCCACTTTTACTTTCATTTTATTTGTTTTTTCTCTTTCAGCACAGGTCATTCCGATCAAAAATGCTTTTCAAACTGACATCGCAAATGTGCTAAGTGATTATCCAAATGGGTTCAAAAATATCATTGGTCATGAGATAAAGCAGAATCCTCAAAACATAGAATTTGAATGCCTGGTTACTGTAAAAGATGCGATTAAATGCAGGCTGATAAAGTATAGTTCAAACATAAAGGAGATCTACTCATGGGAAGCAGATATGATAAAAACTGATGACTTTGAAGCGGTATCAAAAAAATTCAGAATGCTTTATAATTCACTGCAACATCTTTCAGTGAACATTAATGGAACCACCGCAGTATTCAAAGGAGACTATATAAAACCATCAGAAGCGATAAAGTTTACAACTATAGTTTTAGATGCGGGGGATAAAACACCAGAATTAAAAAAATTGAAACTTGCGTTGGTCCTGGAGACCGATATGCTTGATTGGGTAATTAAGATCCAGGTTTATGAACAAGAAAGAGAGGATAAGGAGAAAGGACCCGCTATCGATGAGTAATACCTCGTTAACCTTCATTAACCTAATTTCAACTCTGCTTAACCGGGTATTCAACTTCCTAAGAATATTTTCGTATCCTATCCCGATAGTCTTCGGGAAAAACCAATCGACTCATGAAGAAAATTTTACTGATCGCTTTATCCGGATTTATTTGGCTTGCCAGTTCAGCGCAGAAAAGTGGTAATGTTAAAGGAATTGTTTTTGATACAATAGCTAAACAACCCGTACCCGCCGCAACTATTACAGTTTTGCAAGCAAAAGATTCTTCATTGGTAACATTTACCATGACAAATAGCCGCGGAGAGTTTTCATTAGCCAATGTTCCTTATGGTGATTATCGCTTGCTGGTTACTCATGTTAACTATCATAACGTAAATAAATATTTTACAGTAAATGATGCAAACAAAAATATTGACCTGGCAAATATTGAAGTAAGCGATAAAAATAAAGTACTTGAAGAAGTTGTGATAATGGCGGAGGCCCCACCGGTTACATTAATAGGAGATACTGTTCAATATAACGCAGGTTCTTTTAAAACAAAACCAAATGCGGTAGTAGAAGATCTTCTGAAAAAAATGCCGGGAATACAAGTAGATAAAGATGGAAAAGTGAAAGCACAGGGACAGGAAGTGAAAAGAGTTTTAGTAGATGGAAAAGAGTTTTTTGGGAATGATCCTAAAATAGCAACTAAAAATTTGCCTGCAGATGCCGTTGATAAAGTGCAGGTGTACGATAAACAAAGCGACATGTCGCAGCTAACCGGTTTTGACGATGGACAAAGTGAAAAGACAATTAATCTGAAACTAAAAAAAGATAAAAAGAAAGGAGTGTTTGGAAAGATAAATGGCGGCGGTGGTACTGATGGACGTTACCAGGGAAAATTCAATGTGAACTCTTTTAAAGGTGCAAGACAAATGTCAGTGATAGGAATGGGGAACAATACAAATGCTGAAGGTTTTTCATTTATGGATATCCTGAGTTTTAGTGGAGGGATGAATCAATTGGGCGGTAATAGTGGCGGTGGAGGTATCAACATTAATATGTCTTCAAATGATGCGATGGCAAGTGCAATGGGAGGCGGTAATAATAATTCGATCAATACAACCTGGGCAGGCGGGGCTAACTATAATAATATAATTGGAAAGAAAATGGAAGTGCAGAGCAACTACTTCTACAACCATTATAACCCCGTTACTGATCAAAAACTAAGTCGCCAGTATATTTTACCAGACTCCACATATTTCTATGATCAAAACTCAAGGACAGATAATAATAATAATTCACATCGGTTTAATCTTACATATGACTATCTCATCGATTCTATGAACTCTATAAAATTTACGCCAACGCTAACCTTGCAAGAATCAAAAAACCATTCACTAAATGGATATGAAACACTGTCAGAACAATTGATCAGGAGTAATAGAGGAGCCAGTGAAAACTTTTCTGCCAGCGATGGATATAATTTCAACGGCACATTACTATACAGAAAGAAATTCAGGAGAAGAGGAAGAACCTTTTCTGTTAGCGTCGGAAGTACTTTAAGTAACAGTGACGGAAATGGTGAACTGGAATCTGTCAACCAGTTTTATAACAGATCGGGCAATCTTGTAAAGAACGATTCTATTGATCAACACAGCGATTTTGAAACTGAAGTGCGGGGATATAACACAAGAGCTGTTTATACAGAACCATTATTTAAAAGATCATTGCTTGAGTTCAGCGCTTCAAAAAGTGAAAGCCGTTCTGTTTCGGATAAAGTAACCTATGATTATGATGCTGGTTCGGGAAAACATGATGTCCTGAACCCGCTGCTTACAAATAACTATGAAAATATTTACGGAACAACAACTGCTGGTATCAGGATTCGTACGCAAAAGAAAAAATATAATTACTCATTTGGCTTAACATGGCAAAATGCAGATCTGAAGGGGACCATCACATCAGGTATTAAAGATTCAGTGATCACAAAATCATTTTATAACCTGCTGCCTAATGCAAGATTCCAGTACAATTTTACAAGATTCAAAAACCTCCAACTTGATTACCGTGCATCAACAAATCAGCCATCGGTAACCCAATTGCAGCCGATACCCGATATCAGCAACCCGATAAATATAAAACTGGGTAACCCCAATTTGAAACAAGAGTTCACGCACCGTATTAATGCAAATTATACTGGCATGAATCCCTTTCGTAATAAAAGTTTTTTCTGGTTTAGCAGTTATTCATTTACCAATAATAAGATCGTGAACTATGATGTAATTGATTCTTTCGGAAGAAAGCTAACCACACCTGTGAATGTGGATGGTGTTTATAATTTAAATAATGATATAAGTATTGGCTGGCCCTTACGTTTCATAAAAGCAACATTAAATTTTAATACAGGATTGGGATATAGTAAAACGATCCAGTTCATTAATACGATCAGAAACAATATTTATAATGCTAATATTAGCCCGAGGATTGAAATATCAAAAAGCTTTAAAAATAAATTTGACCTTACACTTAATGGCGGTATCACTTACAACAAAGCAAAATATTCTTTGGAGTCATCACTTAATAATAATTATCTGACACAGGATTACGGCATTGATGCAGGCTGGCAGTTACCAAAGAATTTTTACCTGTCAACCGATTTTACCTATACTATCAGTAGCCAGCGTTCTGAAGGATTCAATGCAAAAGTTCCTTTATGGAATGCATCATTCAGCAAATTGTTCTTAAAATATAACCGCGGCGAACTTAAGATCAGTGCTCATGACCTGCTGAATGAAAACGAGGCAATAGTTCGTTACACTAATTCAAATTATATTGAGGATCAAAGTAACCGTGTGTTGAAACGATTCTATTTACTCAGTTTTACGTATAGCTTGAATAAGATGAGTGCTAATTCCGGTGGCCCGGGTGGAAGGGGAAATGTGATAATAAGAAGATAGAGAAATTAGTCAAGCACCTCATAGATCGTAACAGGATGTGATTTATTTTTCAAACTCACATCACCCACTTTATTGCAATTGAAAGATTCTTTTACTTTTTCATACGAAGATTCATTAATAAGGATCTGTCCTTCCTTCGCTATAGTTTGTAATCGCTGAGCAACATTAACAACATCGCCAATTACAGTATAGTCGAGACGTTTCAAATTTGCGGACCCGATATTGCCGGAGATCATTTCGCCGCTATTAATGCCAATGGAAACTTTAGGGGTAAAGAAAATATTTCCTGATTCATTTGGCAGCTCGGATACTTTTTTTCTTACAGCAAGGCAAGCATCCATTGCTCTGTCTAAATGATAATCACCACGGAAGACAGCCATTACTGCATCGCCCATGAATTTATCTATGTATCCTCCCTGGGCAATTATTTCTTTTACCATTACATCGAAATATTTGTTCAGGAGTTTTACCACTGTGTCGGGAGATTCTTTTTCACTGATAGTGGTAAAGCTGCAAATATCAAGAAAAGCAACTGTCGCTACTACCGTTTCATTTACCATCAGTGATGATTCAAACTCACGGCCGCCCATAAAGTTCAGCACCGTTTCGTCCACATACATTTTAAGTATGTTATTTTCTTTAATGGCCTTCATTGTTTCCCGCATCTGTTGAACGTGGCTTAGAGTCTTTTCCATTGTCAATTCCAGGTCCTCGAAATTCACAGGTTTGGTTACAAAATCAAAAGCGCCACGGTTCATGGCTGTGCGAATATTTTCCATATCGCCATAAGCAGAAACAATAACCGCCTTTAATAAAGTTTTTTGTTCATTGATCTTTGAAAGTAATGTTAGCCCATCCATTTCGGGCATGTTGATATCACTTAGCACGATATCTACATCATCATTCAGTTCCAGTTGCTCCAATGCATGTTTGCCATTTATAGCAAATAAAAACTCATACTTGTGTTCACGAATTTTTTGCCTGAACTTTTGCTTGATCAGGACTTCGAGATCCGTTTCATCATCTACCACTAATATTTTTGCCATTAGTGTATTGCTTTTAGTTTTTCTTTTAGCAGGCTAAACTCAAGAGGTTTTGTTAAAAAATCATCGGCGCCTAACTTCATAGCGGTGTTATAATTTTCTGCATCGCCATAAGCTGTTATCATCATTACCATCGGTGGTGGCAACTTGTGTTTTTCTTTGATATGCCTGAGCAATTCCAAACCACTCATGCCCGGCATATTGATATCTGAAAGTATCAATACAGCCTCATGACTAAGGTCGCCCAGGTACTTCAATGCATCTTCACCTGAGTAAGCGAAAGCAAACTCCATTTCCTTGTTGCGGATCTCTTTTCTGAATCTTTGTTCGAAAAGAACCTGCACATCTTTTTCGTCGTCGACAACTAAAATTTTCATTCGATGAATTTATGATTTATACTGGTAAAATAACGCTAAACGCTGTATATTCTCCTTCTTTTGTTTCAACTTTTAATTCTCCTCCATGCCCCTTGGTTACAATATCATAACTCAATGATAAACCAAGCCCTGTTCCCTGGCCCGTGGGCTTTGTGGTAAAGAAGGGTTGAAAAATTTTGTCTATTGCTTTTTGAGGAATGCCCGTTCCATTGTCTTTTACTTCAACTATAACTTTATTATCGATCTTTTTTGTGCTTACAGTTACTGTGGGCTCATATCCTACCGGGTGTAATTTCTTTTTTTCCATTACCGCATAAAATGCATTGGTGATTAAATTCAATATGACCCGGCCGATATCCTGCGAAATGATTTTTATCAAACCAATATTTTCATCATAATCGGTTTTTAGAGCTGCATTAAAAGATTTGTCTTTTGCCCGCAATCCATGATAAGCCAATCTTAGATATTCATCAGTCAAAACATTTATATCAGTGGGCTCCTTTTTATTGTTGCTTGTTCTTGAATGCTGCAGCATGCTTTTCACAATACCGTCAGCCCGTTTGCCATGAAGGTTTATTTTTTCCAAACTCATTTTTACCTCATTGGCTATTGCTTTTGCTTCGTTCGCATTTCCTTTTTCCAGTTGTTCTGTCATTTCATCGAGCAGCTCATTACTTACTTCTGAAAAATTATTGACAAAATTCAACGGATTCTGAATTTCATGAGCAATACCGGCGGTCAGCTCACCAAGGCTTGCCATTTTTTCAGATTGTATAAGTTGTGCCTGTGTGGCTTTTAATTCTTCCAATGTTTGTGTAAGTGCTTTATTTGCATCTTCGATCACCAATGATTTTTTTTGAAGGTCTTCGATACTTTCTTGCAGCATCACAGACAAAGTAGTTCTATCTTTTTCGATCCGCTCAAGCTTGAATTGTAACATTGACTGGTTCTTGTCTGTTTCCTTGATCACCTTAAGAAGAGATTCCTTTTCGGCATCGCTTATGCCGGAAGAGGTTTTTATAAAATCTGATATCGTTTGTAGCTGAGGACTCATTTTTCCGTTAATGTAGCCAATGAGCAAGTCATATTATGAAACTCGTGTTGACCCGAATCTACTTTTCCAATTTCGCCATAACAAAAGAAACCTGCAAGTGGCGCATTCCAAATATTTTTTATTTTATCTATTTCTTCACTCACGTAAGGCCCTAAAGTAATTTGCCGGCCGGCACAGGAAAATAGAATGATGGCATCGGGTTCGGGCTGCTCTTTTTTATAGTTATTGAATTCATTTAAAGTCGCTTCAATTACTTCAAATCCGGGCAACAAACATAACTTAACTTTTGAGCCCTCGGGTAAACTACCCGCAAAAATTATTGAACGGTCTCCCGGGTTCGCCTGCATGGGTGTACGCATTACCGGGTGTTTACCTTCCCTTTTTAACTGTACCTGGAAATTACTACTGATCATAAAATTCATTCCATTATTTGTATCAAGATCTTTTAGGCCTGCATATCGTGAAACAAAATCCAATGCTGGTTCGTTGTCGATAGTGTAAACAACATTGCCATTACTTTTTGTAATTATCCTGTCCATGCCCACGGGTTTCCATCCACCAACTGCCACTCCACCCAAACTGATCTTTTCTTCATCAAGTATCAATGCAAGTAATCCATAATCGAAAAGTTTATCATTGGTGAATACGTAAGTTCTTTCCATTTTCAAAGAATCTGCAGCTAGCCCGCCGATAATGGTAGCGCCTTTTCCACAGGCAGATTCAATTCCTGCAATAATTTCATCACCGTCAACAGCTAGTCCGCCCGATATAACAAGAAATGCAGGGTTTTTAAATTTCCTAAGTGCTGATTTGCCGATCTGTTCTGCAATTTCTTTTATAGTTCCTTCATCAGCGCCTTTGATCGCTAACTGAAAGTATGCAGGATCAATGTCAAGTAATAAGAGAACAATTGACTGCGATTCAATTTCCCCGTCAGTAAAATTATCACCGGTTGAAGAGCCAAAAACCTGAATCCTTTTTTGTGATAATAATTCAGTGACTGCGATTCTTTCATTTTCATTTGCCATAAAAACAACAGCTAATGTTGGTTGAAATCCATCAGCCATATTTTTTTCCAAAGCCTCTTTTATTTCATCTGCAGTTTTTCCTTTGATTGATTTTGCTTTCATCTTGGTGGTTTATTAACGGAGTTAAATTAATGATTTTAAAAATAACGTGAAGAGTTTTGATTTTTGGGATCAGGAAAACTTCTTTTTATACACAAGCACAATATTTGACGCATCAGTAAGTTTAAAAAGTAGCTCTTGCCATAGCTAGCTGTTTTAATCAATAACTTAAAGCATGTGTGTATGAAAACGACGACTTTTGGCAACCATCTTCACCCCGCACTTGAGCAACTCCACAGAAATACTAGTTTATGGATCGGCCATATGAATTCAGGCCCGGCAGATCATCTTGCTGGACAAACTTTTCAATGTCCCGAAGAAGGTTCTCTTAGTAAGATCCAGGTTTATTCGATCGCTGTTTCTCACCCAGGTAGATTGATCCTCACTTTACATGAATTTGACAAGCAAAGAAAAAACTGGGGACAAGTTCTTTCATCTGCAGAGATCGAAGTAGATGAAAATGACGCAGGAAACTGGATACAATTTCCGCTGAAAACTGTGCACTTGCATAAGGACAGCACGTATGGTTTTAGACTTAAAAGCCCTGACACCCTGGTAGCAATTGGCGAAGCTGCATGGTCAAGCACAAGTCCATTTATTTATGGTGAAGAATGGAATGCAAATAATATTGAGAACAAGGATCATTATTATCGTTATTTCAGTCTTGCATTTAAAGTGGAACTGAGAGCTTAGGATAAATAAAATAAAAAAGGCGACATGTACATGTCGCCTTGAATAATATTGTTTGAGTATTTAATTGCGGATATTAATTCTCATACCCGGTCCGCCACCACCGTTATTCTGCATCATTTCCTGCATCATCTTTTCTCTTTCTTTTGCAAATTCTTCGGGAGTTGCTTTTTTCCCTTTCGATGGTTCTTTGATCTTTGCAACATCAACCTTTGGAGAAATTTCAATTGCTTTATAAGAAGTTCTTCCATTATTGACATCTATTTCCAAAATGGTTCCCGGCAACTGTCCCTGGTACATTTCAGGACCAAATGATCCGGGAATTTCATTGGTAAACCATGCTACGATATTTAAAGTGTCCATCACTTTTTCTCTTTTTGCTTCACCATTATCCATTGTCATCCGAAAACTTTCCTGTATACGTTGTGATGTTGCTTTCATGCAATTGTGACCTAATATTGCTTTGGTTTCACCAGCCACTTTCCAATTGAGCTTTTTGATACTATCTGTAATGATATAATTTTTCTCAGCCAATTCCCGCTGCTCCACTTTTTTTGAGTCGATTACATTGTGAAAGACAATATCATTGCTGCCCGGCATTCTAATTACCATTCGCATACCGCCGCCTGCATCACCAAATGCTGATTCATCGCTTTGCCCATCATCTTCTACCGGCTGCCACAAACTTTTTCCTTCAGTAAAAAAAAGTTCAAACTTATCTTTTCTTTCTTTTGGGATCATATTTTGAAAAGCAGGATTATCATCATTGATCCTGATCTGCATTTGCATTGTTCTTTCATACACGATCTTACCTTCTTTTACCTGTGCAAGAGTGGGAATAGCTATTAGCATAGCTGAAGCAATCAATAAGCGTTTCATAAATTGAAATTAATGTTTTGTCAAAACTAATTAAGCCGTTATCGGCAACAAGTTAAGTTACCTTAGTTTAAGGTTAATAAACGTTAACAGCGGTAATAAGCCGGCTATCGAATGGCTAAATTTGTTTTTTAAATGAACAGATCCGGAAACATATCTGGAAGAGATCCTAAACTCAGTACGCACAGCGAATGGCAGCTGTTGTTAATGGCTATTCCTATTCTCATTATTGCCGGCTTCCAGGTTTTCTGGCTTCGCGAAAATTATATCAAGGAAAAAAAGAACCTCGAGTTCCGCAGCAGCGTTGTTTTTAAAGAAACTGTAAGAAAGCTCCAGGCAAAAAAGCTGAATCTTGATAAAGTTTTTAATGATTCAACCGGTAAAATAAGAGTTGAAGTAATGAATGGTGAAGCGATGACTGGATTTCCCGGTCACCCTGAAGATGAGATCGCTAATGCAATAAATAATGTAACGATACGGGTAAGTGATTCATTGCGAAATGCAGGGATTGACCTGGAAAACAGACCGAATGTTATAATAAGAAACAGAGAATTATCAGGCGATTCGATAAGACATAAAAAAGGGAACATGGTCATTTCAATGAATGAGTCATTTTCAAGGACGGGAGATTCAACGAGAGATTTTATGTATGAACGCAAAGGCCCTCCCGGAGAAATTTTTAAATTCTTATACAATGTTGATTCATTACAGGATTCATTGCGTGTAAAGGAAATTGATTCAGCCTGCGGCATTGCTTTTAAAAAAGAAGGATTAAATGTTCCAATTTCTATTTCAAAAAATGCAGGTCCTCTGCAAAGAGAGACAACTGGTCCACCGGAAGATATGAGAGTACCAAATAAGATCACTATCGGTTTTGCGCATCCTGTCACATATGAATTAACCCTCGGTAATTCTTTTGGCTATTTGATCAAAAAACTTACTTCGCCAATTTTATTTTCGTTATTTCTTGTAGGAGTTACTGTTTTTTCATTTGGCTTACTTTACCGAAATCTTCAACGGCAGCGAAAATTGACTGAAATAAAGAATGAATTCATCAGCAACATCACACACGAATTAAAAACACCGATCGCCACAGTAGGAGTGGCTATAGAAGCGTTAAGAAATTTTAATGCGATCAACGACCCGCAACGAACCAAAGAATATTTAGATATTTCGCAGAATGAATTGCAACGTCTTTCATTGTTGGTAGATAAAGTACTGAAGCTTTCCATGTTTGAGAAAAAGGAAATTGAGCTGAAATATGAATTGCTTGACCTAAAAGGCGTGGTGAATGAAGTTGTTTCTTCAATGCGATTGCAAATCGAAAAACATCATGCGATCGTTTCTATAAATACGGAAGGCGATACACATTTACAGGGAGACAGGCTTCATTTACTCAGTGTTGTTTTTAATTTACTTGACAATGCATTAAAATATGGCAACGACAATATTGCTATAAAGTTTGATTTAAAGGAAAAAGGAAACGAGGTTGAGTTATCTGTTGCAGATAATGGCATTGGCATTTCACCGGAGTATAAAGAAAAGGTGTTTGAAAAATTTTTCCGTGTTCCTTTGGGGAATACCCATAATACGAAAGGTTATGGCCTGGGATTAAGCTACGTAGCACATGTTATTCAAAGACACAAAGGAAAAATAGAAGTGGAAAGTCAACCCGGGCTCGGATCTAAATTTATTATTACTTTACCAAAAAGTGCTTGACCGCAAAGGCGCTAAGGCTTTGTGTTTCGTATAGAGAAGACCTGTGTTATAAATACTTTGCGTTTCTTTGTGTTTTAGCGATTAAACTAAATATTAAATGAGCAAAACAAAAGTTCTATACGTAGAGGATGAATTGTTTCTTGGCAAGATCGTTAAGGAAAGTCTTGAAAGCCGCGGCTTTGAAGTAATAATGGAAAGCGATGGGGCAAAAGCAACGGGGGCATTTAAAAAATCAGAACCGGATATCTGTGTATTGGATGTAATGCTTCCGAATAAAGATGGCTTTACTATCGCAGATGAAATAAGGGAACAGAATGAAGAAGTACCTATTATTTTTCTCACTGCGAAAACACAAACCGAAGATGTAGTGAAAGGCTTTTCACTTGGCGGCAATGATTATATTCGCAAGCCTTTTAGCATGGAAGAACTGATCGTAAGAATTCAAAATGCTCTTCGCAATAAAACAGAAGCGCCTAAAAAAATTACCGGTGATAGTGTAACGATGGGAAAATATACTTTTCAACTCAACCGGCAGGTATTAAATGACGGTAAAGAAGATCGCAAGCTTTCGTACAGGGAAAGCGAACTTTTGAAAGTATTATATGAGAATCGTGATAAGATCATTGGTCGAAAAGATATTCTCAATCTTCTTTGGGGCAATGATAATTTCTTCAATAGCCGTAATCTTGATGTTTACATTACCAAACTACGTGGTTATTTAAAAGAAGATCCTTCTTTGGAAATCATTACTATTAAAGGGATCGGATACAGGTTTGTAGTAACCTGATCTGCTGTGGCCAGGCATTTTAATTTATTCTCAATAATGTATCTTTCCTGAAATATTACAAAATGAAATTTTTTACTGGTAATTGATGAAAAAAAAATTTCATTTAGAATAATCTGTAATTTAAATCATGAGAAAAATATTTATCTTTTTATTTGTCCCAGTCACCTTATTCTCTCAAGCTTTTTCTAAGGAAGAAATTTCCCGCTGGGAAAAACAGGCGAAGAATGTCGATATTATAAGGGATAACTGGGGGATACCGCACATTTATGGAAAAACAGATGCAGATGCTGTGTTTGGTCTAATGTATGCTCAATGCGAAGATGATTTCAAAAGGGTCGAGATGAATTATGTTGAAAAGCTCGGAAGAATGGCAGAAGTAAAAGGCGACACATCATTATATGATGATCTGCTGATAAGAATGATCATCGATTCTGCTGATGCAGTAAAAGATTTTAACAACTCACCTGCATGGTTAAAAAAATTGTGTAATGCTTTTGCGGATGGTATTAATTATTATTTATATAAGAACAGGAATACTAAACCCACACTGCTAACTCGTTTCAAACCCTGGTATCCCTTGTTATGGACAGATGGAAGCATTGGTGCTATCAGTACCGCTGATATTTCTGTAAATGAATTAAAAAGCTTTTATTCAGGCGAACCGTCTGTTTCATTTGTTAAAAAACTTGAAGAAGAAATATTAACCGGATCAAATGGTTTTGCCTTTTCACCAAAGATCACTGAGTCAGGAAATGCGATCCTTTATATCAATCCACACGTAACATTTTATTTCCGACCTGAAGTGCACATGGTGAGTGAGGAAGGATTAAACGCATATGGTGCAGTTACATGGGGACAGTTTTTCGTTTACCAGGGCTTTAATGAACATTGTGGATGGATGCATACTTCCAGTGCCGTTGATGCAGCGGATACTTATATTGAGAAAGTTTCAAAAAAAGACAATAAGTGGGTGTATGAATATGATGGCAAGACAAAGCCGGTTATTCAAAAAAGAATTTCGATCAAAACAAAAAAAGAAACCGGTATTGAAACAACAAATATCAATGCATTATTTACACAGCATGGTCCCATTATGGCAAAAAGAAATGGACAATGGTTAAGCGTAAAAGCAGATAACCGTATTATGAATGGATTGGTACAATGCTGGCAGAGAATAAAAGCAAAGAGTTTTGAAGATTTTAAAAAGACACTTGACCTCAAAGGAAATATTTCAAACAATACCGTTTATGCTGATGCAGAAGGAAACATTGCTTACTGGCACGGCAATCGTATTCCTAAAAGAGATACTAAGTATGATTGGAGTAAAGCTGTTGATGGAAGTGTATCTGCAACAGAATGGAAAGGTTATCACAGCATCGACGAAACTGTGTTTAGTGTAAACCCTCCAAATGGTTGGCTGCAGAATTGTAACTCTACACCATTTACAGTTGCAGGAGCTAATAGCCCTAAAAAAGAAAACTACCCTGCATATATGGCGCCTGATGGCGAAAACTTTCGCGGCATTAATGCAGTAAGAGTATTAAGCGAGGAGAAGAAGTACACGATCGATAAAGTGATCAAAGCGGGATATGATAAAAGACTATCGGCATTTGAAATTTTAATCCCTGCCTTGATAAAATGTTTTGGGCAAAATGTTCACGGAAATGATACGCTTTATAACAAGTTGTATGAAGCCATATCGATTTTTAGAAGTTGGGATTTTCGTTGCGGAGAAAATTCAATTGCAACAACTTTGGCAGTTGAATGGGGCCAAAAGATCTTACCATCTATTTTTAGAACAAAAGTTGTTGATGATGAAGAAGCTGACCAGGTTGATAAAGCAAAATATTTTGCAGCAAATGCAAAGCCAGAAGAATTATTGCAGCCATTAGTAGCCACAATAAACGATCTGACAAATAAATATGGCCGCTGGCAAATAGAATGGGGCGAGATCAACCGTTTTCAAAGAATATCATCTGAGATAGATAATAAGTTTGATGATAGTAGACCAAGTATACCTGATGGATTTGTGTCTTCGACATGGGGAATGCTTCCTTCTTATACCAGTCGCAGTTTTCCCGGCACTAAAAAAAGGTATGGGGTAAATGGTAATAGCTTTATATGTGCTGTGGAATTCGGCAAAAGAATAAAAGCAAAATCATTATTGGCAGGGGGTGAAAGCGGAAATGAGAGCTCTAAACATTTTTTTGACCAGGGAACGATGTATAGCCAGGGTCAGTTTAAAGATGTTTTATTTTATAAAGAAGATGTGATGCAACATGTAGAAAAAAAGTATCACCCCGGTGAGTAATAAATAAAAAGAGTTGCAAAAAAAGCAACTCTTTTTAATATATATAAGGGTCAATTGAATTTATTACTTGTTTCAGTTACAGCAGACTTTTGACCAAAAAGATTACCAAAACTCCCCATGTTCTTTTCTAAAAAGTCTCCTCCTCTTTTTTTAAGTTCAGCTTTTTGTTCAGGAGTCATTTGAGTGTAACGATAAACACCATAAGCGGCAGCGGCCAAGACCAAGCCTAATAATTTTTTTTGCATAGTTTTTATTTTAAGATTTACTTATCAGAATAAGTAAACATAAAATATCGTGCCGCAAATACGATAAATATTGGTGAGACATTAAATGAGAAATATCAACACTATTTGACCTACTTAAAAGGGATAGATCAGGCTTCGATAATCCGAAGCTTTGCATAGTTCAGCATTATCTTTTTTTCTCCGTTGTTCTCAAATTTAATAGTAGCTATCGGGTTATGCGCTGCTCCTTCTTTTTTTACCACTTCACCAAAACCGAATTTCTGGTGCTCTACTTTTTGCCCCACTTGCAAATTGGATACGTCACTTGCTTTAAAATCTGCAGAAGGAACATGTTCAATAACTTTCTGAATGTTGACTTTCGGTGCCAAATAAGAAGGTGTTTCTTTTTTTGTTGACGTCCGGTTATCAGATGTCCAGTCTTTGCCACTTCCTCCCCATCCTTTCATTCTTTCAAATGCGGTTCCATTGCCAGAACCCTGGTTCTTTGCACCACCTCCGGCAAAACTTCTGTCAATAAAATTTTCAGGAAGCTCATCTATAAAGCGGCTTGGTTCATTTTGCACTAAAGAACCAAAACGATAACGTGTATTGGCATAAGTAATAAACAATCTTTTTTTAGCCCTTGTTATTGCAACATAAAACAGCCTCCTTTCTTCTTCTAATTCTTCTCTTTTATTTATGCTAAGTGCATTTGGAAAAAGCATTTCTTCGAGGCCGGCAACAAATACAACAGAGAATTCAAGTCCTTTTGCTGCATGTATCGTCATTAGTTTTACGGTATCTGCATTGGGGTCTTTGTTATCCGCATCAGTTAGTAAAACAATCTGTTGTAAATAGCTTCCCAGGCTTTTATCTACCACCTCTCCCTCCTCATTATCCGGGCTTTCTATCCATTCTTTTATTGAGTTCAACAATTCCTGTATATTCTCATATCGTGCTACACCTTCCGTGCTTTTATCATTAAAAAGTTCTCTTACAAAATTTGTTTGTTTGCCAACATGAAAAGCCACATCATAAGCATTGTGCTTTTGCAACATGCTTTGAAAACTCTTTATCATTATCACAAATCCTTCAATAGCTTCTAAGGTGCCGGCCTTGAACCCAAAAGTTTTTGCCTGTTCCAGCACTTCCCACATGCTTATGTTATTTTCATTGGCAAACAAAACAGCTTTATCAATAGTTGTTTTGCCAATGCCTCTCGCAGGATAATTGATGATGCGTTTCAGCGCTTCTTCATCTCTTGGGTTAATAGTAATTCTTAAATAAGCGATATAATCTTTGATCTCTTTGCGTTGATAAAAACTAATGCCACCATAAATAGTATAAGGAATGCCCATGCGACGCAACGATTCTTCAAAGGCCCGGCTTTGTGCATTAGTGCGGTAAAGAATTGCAAAATCCCGATTGTAAAAATGATTACGAAGCTTTTGTTCCTGGATAGTGTCAGCAATAAATTTTCCTTCTTCGTTATCGGTCATTGTTCTTACAATACGGATCTTCTCTCCTTCTGCATTTTCCGTCCAAAGATCTTTTGGTATCTGGCTTTTATTATTTTTAATGACTTCGTTGGCAGTATTTAAAATGTTTTGTGTACTCCGATAATTCTGCTCCAGTTTTATCACTTTAACCTCTTCATAATCTTTTTGAAATTGCAAAATATTCTGGATCGTGGCGCCACGAAAACTATAAATGCTTTGTGCATCATCACCTACTACACACACATTTTCATGCATAGCGCCGAGTAATTTTATTATTTCATACTGTGCAGGGTTGGTGTCCTGGTACTCATCAATTAAAATATACCTGAACTTATGCTGATACTTACTCAGGCTTTCAGGAAATGTTTTTAATAACTCATAAAACTTTAAAAGCAGATCATCAAAATCCATGGCGCCGTTTTTAAAACAACGTTTAACATACGCATCATAGATCTGGCTTATGGCCGGGCGATTACTGCGCATATCCTCTTGCTGAATATAATAGTCGTTTGCATATTCTGCGGGCCCCACCAAAGCATTTTTAGCTGAGGAGATCCGGTTATAAACCGTAGAAGGCTTATAATGTTTGTCATCAAGATTTAATTCATTGATCACAGTTTTTACAACACTCTTTGCATCATCTGTATCATAAATGGTAAAGTTGTTTGGATAACCCATTTTCGGCGCCTCGGTCCGAAGAATTCTTGCAAACACGGAATGGAATGTTCCGATATATAAATTTCTTGCTTCGTTGTTACCAAGAATGTGTTCGACCCGTTCCTTCATCTCCTTTGCAGCCTTATTTGTAAAAGTGAGAGCAAGAATATTGAAAGCGTCTATACCATTTGCCATCAGGTGAGTCACGCGGGTTGTAAGCACTTTAGTTTTTCCACTGCCGGCACCGGCCACTATCATCAAGGGGCCATCAATATGTAATACGGCCTCACGTTGTTTATCATTCAATCCCTCTAAATAATTTGTCATTTTGTTTTTGTCACCCTGAGCTTTGCGAAGGGCGGACATGGCCGCAAATTACGTCATCATTGCGGCTAAAAAATTTGTCTGAAAAACTTTTACTACTTAAAAACCCCGCTGATGCGGGGTTAAGTTTTAAGAAGGATCTTTCTTCGGTTCCAATAGTTGGAAAAACTGATCTAATTGTGGCAGAATCACTATTCTTGTTCTCCTGTTCGCTGCTTTGTTCTCTGCAGTAGTGTTTTCAAACAAGGGGTTGTATTCTCCCCGTCCAGCTGCCGAGATTTTTTTGGGATCAAGACCATATTCTTTTTGTAAAATTCTTACCACTGAAGTTGCCCTTTTCACACTCAGGTCCCAGTTGTCGATCAATACACCATTGCGGTAAGCAACATTATCTGTATGGCCTTCCACCATAAATTCTATATCCGGTTGATTTTTTAATACCGCGGCTACTTTACCAAGCACTGTTTTGGCCTGGGACGTTACTTCATATTTACCGCTTTTGAAAAGTAGTTTGTCTGAAATATCAATGTAAACAACTCCTTTTTCCACCTTAATATTTATATCCTGGTCTTCCATGCTACCCACAGCACCTTTCAGGTTCATCACCAATGCGAGGTTCAATGAATCTTTACGGGCCATGGATGCTTGCAGATCCTGTATGTAAAGATCTTTTGCCCCAATGTTGTCAAGGGATTTTCTGATGTTTTCTGCCTGTGCAGAAGATACAACAGAAAGGTCTTCCATTTGTTTTAATACGGTGGTGTTAGTTTGTTTCAAAAAATCAATCTGCTTATGAAGGTCAGCGATCTGATTATTGAGAGTGGCCTTATCATTTTCTAGGGCCGTTTTCTGACGTCCCAGTTCTGCTTTATCATCATTACATTTTGAAAGATCCCCCTGCAGTGCAGTGTGTTGTGTTTGCAGCGTTGCATAATCTGATTGCGATTTTTTAAATTTTTTGCTGCTTACGCAAGAAAAAAGAAAGAAAGACGATAGCATTGTTATGGCTACTAATTTGTATTTCATTGGTAAATGTTTTTGGTGACTCAAGATATTAATTCAAAAGTATTTGGTCAAAACAATTCTTCCGAAAGCCAAATGTTAAAATTCCGGCATTTGATTGATAAAATATTTACCCGGCAAGATCATCATTTGAGGAAATGCTTTCAATATAAGCAACGATCTGGTCACGGGACCTATTCATTTTTTTCTCAAGTCTGTGTAGTAATTCTTCTTCTTTGCCGGGAATATATTCAAGATCCTCATCTGTAAGTTTGGTGTCATTCTCTTTCATTCTTTCTTTTACAGTTTCCCAGGGAATCTTTAATCTCAAAACAGATTGATTTTTCATGTTCAATATTTTATGAATGAAAGGAAGAAAACAAAGGTTATGAGTTTCAAAACCAAACCCAGTGCCAACTATAGGGTTGTGCAAAAAATCTCATAGTTACAGTTAAATGAGGAGCTACGAATAATAAATCTATTTCCATTTAATATTACATCCAATACTTGCTCTTTGTTCTTGTGGAACAGGTTTGTTATTTATTAAACAATCTAGAGCATATCGAATATCTCTCCCCGATACTGGTATTTCATTTCCCGGCCGGCTATCATCCAATTGTCCACGATAAACGAGCCTAAGATCTTTATCATAAATAAAAAAATCAGGAGTGCAGGCTGCATCATATGCTTTTGCCGTTTCCTGTGATTCATCATATAAATACGGAAATGGATATTTTAATTCTTTTGCAACCTGTGTCATTAATTCAGGAGAATCATTAGGATGATTTACTACATCATTTGAGCTGATAGCGACAAAACCAACTCCTTTGTTTTTATAGTCATACCCCAACTTTACTAATTCCTCATTTACATGTTTTACAAAAGGACAATGATTGCAAATAAACATGATCATGGTGGCTGTTTCGCCTTTTGTATCATCCAGCGATAATTGTTTCCCGTTTATCGTATCGGTGAGTAAAAAATCAGGGGCTTTTGTACCCAGTGCAACCATTGTTGAAGGAGTTCTTGCCATTGTGCAAAGTTAGTCTATCAAAAATCTTTTTTTGTTGAAGCTTCATAAACTTTCTTGCCTTCAAACATTGTCCAGAGTACACGGGTATCTCTCATTGCTTCCGGGTTTATAGTTAATATATCCCTGTCAAGCATAATTATATCCGCATATTTCCCGACCTCAAGTGAACCAATTTTTTTTTCGGCTCTCATTGCCTTTGCTGCGTTAATTGTATATGCATATAACATTTCTATACGGGGCATGCATTGAGTACTGTCTAAAACACCCATTGGCCCTCTTCTTGTTTCAGCATTATAAATAGCCTCAAAAGGATTAGCGGTGCTTACCGGCCAATCACTGGCACCACAAATAATAGCTCCTGCCTGTAACATTGAACGTGCAGGATATTGCCATTTATAAAGCGAAGGATCAATATAAGGCCTCACAATATCAATGGTTGTTATATCACCAAAAGCCCATAATAGCTGGTACGAGGCTAGCACATTTAATTTTTTAAAGCGTTCAAAATCGGAAGGCAATACAATTTGTAAATGTGTGATAGTGTGTGGTATTTTATTATTGCCATTGATCTTACGGACAGTTTCAAACCCATTGAGAGTTTCAGTTACTGCTTTATCGCCGATGGCATGAACATGTACTAAAAGATCCTGTTTATCCGCTGCAATTACAAATTGTGCAAACTTTTTTGGATCAAACATAAGCACACCTTTTGATGATGTGCCTGTGTAAGGCAATGATAAGGCCGCAGTATGTGTGGGATGTTCTATTACTCCGTCACCAAAAATTTTAAAGCCAATGATCGAAAAATCTTCCGAATTATATTTTTTCTGTAAATTTTTTATTTGTGTGATCTGTTTTTGAGGATCCCCATCCGCATCGGCTACGATACAAGCCGCAATATGTGCTGTGAGTTTTTTATGATCGATCAGGTCTTTGTACCAGTCAAGATAACCCGCCCGGGAATTATTTATTGATGATACGGCAGGATCGAGCCATGCAGTGATTCCATAGCTGTTATTATATTCCATGGTTTTTCCAGCTGCTTTGCTGAAGTCAGTCTCCGCTACGAGAACGCTTGAAATTTTTTGATAACCACTTTCTGAAACAAATCCATTTGGCTCATCATTTTTTGTGATACCGTAAAAGATCTTCTCTTCGGGCTTTAGTGATTGAATAAATTTTTTATCAAGCCCGGCACGTTTCAACATCACATTATTTGCCCAGGAGGTATGACCATCAGAACCTCGCAATACGATGGGCTGTGAAAGAAACACATCTGCATTGAACTTTTGTATAATAATATCCAATTGGGACCAGGTGCTGATATTGAGTCCATAGATCACCAACACATCGCCAGTCATTCCATCTTTCTTTTCTAGTTCACTTTTTGCATAAGCTACCAATTCGTCAATTGTCATCAATTGATCACTGACATTTGCTTTGGTCAATCCTCTGCCGCCACTAATACCGTGATTATGGCTATCAACAAAACCTGGCATTAAGAACCCACCATTGCAATCGATCAATTCTGCTTTCGTGCTAACGGATCTCATTACTTCAGAATAATTGCCTACCGCGATTACTCTTTTATCTTTTATAGCAATTGCCTCGGCAAAGGGGTGACTGGAGTTGGCAGTAAAAATGCGGGCATTATAAAAAACTTTTTCCTGCGCTGTAACTAATAGAGGTAAAAAAACAATCAATAGTAATTGCAGTCGTTTCATATTTCAAGAATATGAAGGAAGGTAAAAATTAAAAAGCAATTCTGACTGTTAAGCGGCTTTTGCGAGATTTCTTTTTTTCCTGTTCAGGTATTTCTCAAATACTATATCACTCATTGGTTTGTTGTAAACTTTACTTTCTACCCATGAAATGATATCGAGATAGGCAAACGATCTTGTTTCAAAACGATTCTTTTCAAGATGCTTTATTTTATCCAGGAATTTTTCAAGCTCAGGTTTTATCTTCTTTGGAGAAACATTGAATGATTGTCGTAGGAAACGAAACATCTCTTCTTCCACCACCGTAAGGTTTTTCATTTTCGCCATATATCGGTAAACCGATTTTATGAGTGATTCAATGATCTCGTCATTTCCCAATTCATAATGTGCCATCAGGTGAAGTAAACGGGCATAGCACTGCAGATCTATCCGGAGATCACCCGCCCCATTGATGATCTTTTGTAAGTAATCAATTGCTATTCCATATTTGCCGGCGCCGAAATAAAGGGTGGCAATTTTATAATTGAATACAAGTATGCGATGCCCGTCAACAAACAATGCATATTCTTCTAGGTTTTTTTCTATCGAAGGCACCAATTTCAATCCTTCTGCAAAACTTCCTTTCATCAGGTGCCAGTTTATTTTGGCAGTATTGATATAAATAGAAGTATGTGTACGGAAATTATCATGACGTTTTGCAATATCTGTCTTTGCAAACATTTCAAATTTTTTGAGCACGGTTTCAAATCTTTCAAAATACCGGAGATCAAAAAGGGCATTCAATAATGTATGTACTCCTTTTATATAGTGTCCCGTTTCAACTCCTTTCATTACCGGCTGTGCTTCAAAAAGATCGATCCATTTCTGACTGTAGCGATAATACATCAGAAAATCCTGGCGAATAAAAGCATACCAGCAATAACTCTGGTACAAATAAAGTTTTTCATAAAAGCCATTTATTTTCTGAACGTCGGCTGGTAAATAATTTTTGAAAAATGTATTCAGCTCTTTTTCATCCTGGTCATTTCTTGCATGACCATGCAATACAAACCACCGATATAAAAGCAAAGCAAGATTGGAAAGTCTTGTCACCCTATCAATATGCCCACTGATCTCCAACGCCTCTTCCGCCATCTCTTTTGTTTTATCAGTAGTGCTGCGGGTAATATGCAACGTTTCAATTTTCTTTTCTAAAGAAAGTAATTGAACCAGTGTATTAAACTTTTGATTCGCTCTTGCAAGTTCTTTTGCTCTTTCTAAAATGCGAAGACTATGAATTTTTAAACCTTTATTATATAAGATGCGGGCATTATCCAGATGCTCACTCAATTGCAAGTCGATATTATCAGTGGTTTTTAATAACCGAAGACTTGCCAATACTTGTTTGTATAAATGATTTTTTAAATTGGCTAGTTGAGTTTTAGAAATGCCGGGCATTTTTTTCAGCAACAACCTTTCATCATACTCCTGCAGCTTATCCAGTGCATCAAAAAGCTGTATGATCTTAAGGTCCTGTTTAGCCGAGCTTCTCTTTATATATAGCTTGAAATGCCGTTTTTCCGACTTTTCCAGCGAGTGAACTAATTGAAATAATATATCAGAAAACCTGTTGGACATAATAAAATATTTTTTTGGAAACGCTTCACTTGCAATGAGTTACCTAAATTCTCACCCGTTTGAAATGATAAAATGGGGAGCAATATATTTTCAGTAAGACAAAGCCGCGGTATACTTTTGATCTGCGTCTCTGTTATTTTTTCATAAGCAAGCAATCGTTGAGAGTAAGACAAGCAGCAGAGAGGCCTAAAAAAGATTTTTACTGATTTTCATATGGCAAGCAATCGTGAGAGGCCAGTCCGTTTCTACGGAAGGGCCTTTTTTGTGTCCGCAAATTTAATTTGGATTAACGGGATTTTGTAAAAAATTTTATCAGCCTGATTTTTTGGCAATTGTCATCACATGAGCACTTATACCGATCATTACCGGGTCATTTTCGGTTAGCCTTATATATTGAAGCATCTTGTTTTTTGAATCTTCATTATTCCATCTTTCCATAAAACCCGGCGTCAACCACCCAAAACCTTCAATGGCTATTGAATTAAATTCAGAATAGCCGGCTGCAGTAAATTCCTCTTCTATTTCTTTTTGTGTGTGGAAATGCGCATCGGTAAAATACATTGGGTGATTGACAGGATTAAAATGATTGCCGTCTTCAAGATCCTGGTTCACTATATTTTCAAAAGCAGGGTCGTCAATAAATCCCTGCCAGAACCCGTCAAACAAAGATGCATATCTTGTAATGGTTGCGGCTAGCAATACTCCATCCTTTTTTAAAACTCTTTTCGCTTCAGCAATGCTTTTTACCCGATTTTCTTTTTCCTGCAAATGATACAGAGGACCGAATAACAGGATCAGATCAAATTGTTCATCATCATAAGGAAGTCGTCTTGCATCTCCCAATAAAATCGATGCAAGTGGTTTGTTGTCAGTTATTGAACTTTTCATAGCTGATTCAATATGAAACTCTGCAGCATCAAGTAAATGAACGTTATGGCCCATATCATGAAGCCAGAAAGAATAAGCTCCTGTTGCTCCACCAATATCGGCAATGGTCATGGAGGGTTTTAAATAACGAAGAATAATTTCCTGTGTACGAATTTTCTCCAGTTGAAAGACATGCTGACCTAAACGATCGGTTTCCGTTTGTGTGCTATTGTAAAACGTATTTATGATATGTGATGACATAATTTTAAAGTTACAAACAAGAAATAAATCTAGTTAATGATATAATAGAGAATTGTCTATTTCTTCCGGCCAATAATCAGAAACATCGGTTTCGACAGATGCATTTGATCTAAGTAATTCAAATGCATTTTTTACGCCTAATAATTTATCAAGATGGCCTCCACCAGTTGGATTTACATTGGTTATATAGGCTCTCTCTTTTACATCATGAGGAAAAAGTTTACATAAAGAAGAAACAAGATGAACTCCGAAGGCTACCGGGTGAAATTTATTTGCATCGGTTAGATCCAATTCAAAGCCATAACAGTTTTCATTTTTATATAAACTATCAGCAGGTACATAAGAGCAAGGTTTTAGAACAATGCCGGCGATTTTTTTATTCTTTAATTCAACTTTTAGCTCTTCTGCTTTTATCCATGGGGCGCCGAATTGCAGAAAAGGTTTATCAGTTCCGCGACCTTCATTTACATTAATACCTTCTAATAATCCCATGCCGGGGTAAACTAAGGCAGTTGTGATATTTTGTATTGCGGGGGATGTTGGGTAAAAGTTATTTGTAGTTTGAGTCCTATCCCAGTTTTTTACAGGAACTATTTTCAGATCGAGCCCTTTTATTTTCTTTTTCGAAAAATAAGTTGCCAACTCTCCTAATGTGCAGCAATGTCTTATAGGAATTGACCACCGACCAATAAATGATGAACAATTTGTTTCATCCAACATTGGGCCTTCAGCCATTTCCAAATTTCCACCAATTGGATTCGGCCTGTCTAAAATGATCAATGGCTTTTTATATTTTGCACAAGCTTCCATCACATAGGTCATCGTCCACAGGTAAGTATAGAAACGGCAACCCACATCAGGAATATCAAATAAGACAATATCAATATCTTTTAGATCCTCTTCAGTCGGTATTAAACGATCTCCGTACAAACTAATTATTGGCAAGGCCGTTTTGATATCAATGGCATCTTTTTGATAAGATCCATCTGCACCTTTTACTGAAATGCCATGTTCGGGAGAAAAAATTTTGACGAGATTAAAACCCTTATCAACCAACTCCAGGCGACTTAATATCCTGGCTGAAGTAAAAGCTGCATTATTTGTTACAATGGCAAACCTTGAATTCTTATTCACTTCGGGATCTTGTAAAAAAATATCTATGCCGGAGATAACTTGTTGCATGGCGCTAAGTTCTGAATAATTAGACTCATATTCTTAGCTCATCAGGATTCCATAATTTCACCATGTAAATTTTATTTATGGCAATCCGCATCTTTATTACCGGCGGCACTTTTGATAAGGAATACAATGAATTGAACGGTCAGCTATATTTTAAAGACACACATTTAAATGAGCTGCTTGGATTGGGCAGGAACCTGGTGCCGGTAGAAATAAGAACATTAATGATGATCGATAGTCTTGAAATGACCGATCATGACCGGGAATTGATCGCTCATCAATGCAATAGTTGTGAGGAAAATAAGATCGTTATCACCCACGGTACAGATACTATGGCTGAAACTGCTCAAATGCTTGCCGCAAAAGTGAAAAACAAAACTGTAGTGCTTACCGGAGCGATGATACCTATAAAGTTTGGAAGTAGTGACGGTCTCTTCAACCTGGGCAGCGCATTAGCTTTTGCACAAACACTGGTTCCCGGAGTCTACGTTGCAATGAATGGCCGTTATTTTCATTGGGATAATGTAAGAAAGAATAAAGAGACGGGAGTTTTTGAAGAAGTGAAGTGATCATTGTTTATACTCTTCCAGCAAATGTTCAAACCCCTGGTCAGGATAATATTCTTTTAACGGTGTAAAAAATTCAATGATCTTTCTAAAGTCTGCTGTTTCATCATCGGTTGTATAAAACGGTTCCGAAACACTTAATTCCTTTTTTAAATAATCAAGGCCTACCATTACGATCGGTACGTTGGCTTTTTTAGCTATATAATAAAACCCTGTTCTTAGCTTATCAACCTTCTTTCTTGTTCCTTCAGGTGATAATGCAATAACTAAATTCTCCGCATTATTGAATTTATCAACTACCTGTTCAACAACGCCCTGTTTACTTGAACGATCAACTGGCGTACCGCCGAGCCAGCGAAATAAAAAACCAAACGGTCCTTTGAAAAGCTCTGCTTTGCCGAGATACTTACCGTGTTTAATTTTTAAAACACTTCTGGCTGCAAGGCCAATCGTAAAATCTTTCCAATATGTATGTGGACCTATAATGGCAACAGCTTTTTTTAAATGATTGGGAAATTCATTCACTGCTTTCCAGCCTTCCAGTTTCAGGTATAATTTCCAGAGAGATCGCATATAGTACCCAAAGTAATTAAAACTCTTTTATTGCATCTGCATCATGATCATCATCATTCATATTAATGATATTGGGTTGTTGTGCATGTGATGATATTGAGATCAACCAAAGGATAACATACCTTAAAGCATGATGAATCGTTTGATAGAAGTTAAATATTATCCACAATCATCAATAATCTATTAAATAAATGGGTGAGTTATGAGCATTATATTAAGTTTATAATTAAGTTTACATTGTTTAATCTATAAAGATTAACTAATTCCATTAGATTCTGCATGACTGAAGGATCGAAGCATACAAGTCTCCTGAAGGCTGAACCATATTTTGTTTGGATTGTGGCCCCACAATTAGATACGGATGATCCGAATCTAAAATACTATTACGACTTCGATGCCAACATAAAAGAATTCGCTAAAGCTTTTGATGAATTAGGTCTTCCATGGAAATGGCAGTATGTAACGATCAATGATTATAAAACAATCATTGATAAAATTGCTGCTTCAGCAAATGGTCATATCCCACTGGTGTTTAACTTATGCGATGGCGATGAAGTAAACGGAGCTCCTGGTTTGTCTGTTATCAAATATCTCGAAGAGAAAGAACTTATTTATACGGGCTCAAGAGAAAAGTATTATCATCTTACCACTTCCAAGATCACTATGAAACAGGCATTTGATGATGCTCATGTTCCCAATTCTTTATGGAAAGCCATTACTAATCCAGCGCAGGATGTAACAGGGGTTTGCGATTATATCGGTACACCAGTTATCGCTAAGCCTGCTGTATCTGGTGGAAGTATGGGACTTGGTTTAAAAAACGTAGTGAACAGCGATGATGAATTAAGAAAAGTGATAGATGAGCTTTATAAAGGTTATCATGGTTGGGATTTTACATTTGGCGGACTAGTAGCAGAGAAATTTATCGCGGGTCCTGAGTTCACAACATTTGTTACCGGCTCTTATGATCAGCCGGATGATATCCAGGTTTATCAACCGGTTGAAAGGGTTTTTAATGAAAAGCTGCCGGAGAATGAAAAATTCCTTTCTTTTGACAGGCTTTGGGATACGTATGAAAATGAAAAGCCGGTAGGGGAGCATGAGTATGAAAATCTTTGGGAGTATTTTAAACCCGATGTGCAGTTAGAACATGCGATCAAACAATTAAGCATCGATGCTTATTGTGCAGTGCGAGGTACAGGTTATGGCCGGATTGATATCCGCATGGATAAGGCAACCGGTAAAATGTATGTGCTGGAAGTAAATTCACAATGTGGATTAAGCGAGGATGAGAACCACACTTCGATTGGCGCTATGGTAAGGTTGGGCAATGAGAAATTCAGCGACATGCTTGGGGCAATTATTGAAAATGCCCTGCAAACAAAACTCAAATACATTAAGGCGGCTAAGCTTATCAATAAATAACAACGCAATAAAGCCGTTTCAATACTTTTTATTAACTAAAATGATCGTATGAAGATTTGTGTGCTTCAACCTGACTATTCGCATTCCAAAGTAGATTACCAGCTCTATGATCCTATTCGCAATCTTTCTTCGCTAATGCCCGAAGCAGAGATGGATCATGTGCTGATCAGTAAATTAACTACTTACAAACAGCTTAAAGAGCTTAAGAAAAAGGGTTATGACTGTTTCGTTAACCTTTGTGAAGGTTATCCTGATTGGGAAACTCCCGGCTATGATATTTATTTCAATGCCGATATGCTGAATATTCCTGTTACTGGCCCCAGCACAAAACTTTTTGATGTTCCTAAACGGTTAATGAAATATGTGGCCTATTGTGAAGGAGTAAGAATCCCTGCTTATGCAATTATAGATACATTAGAAGAAATTGAAAGTGCTACTCAGCATTTAAAATACCCATTGTTTGTAAAACCAGCACATGCAGGCGATAGCCTTGGGGTGGATGAGCATTCATTGGTAAATAATATAGAAGAGTTAAAGGCAAAATGTGCGGAGATCATAGATGAGTATGGTCCGCTTCTGATAGATGAATATATTGCCGGTCGAGAGTATACTGTCTTGGTGAGTGCTGATCCGGAAAATGAAAAAGAATGTATTGCTTTTCGCCCTGTTGAATACAGGTTTCCCGAAGGAAAAGAATTTAAAACTTATTCATTAAAAACATCTGAACTTCATCCTGATTGCAACTTTCCTTGTGAAGATGCGGAGCTTGATAAAAAGCTTCGTGAAGCATCTAAGAAGATCTTTCTTGGATTTGGCGCTGTTGGGTATGGAAGAATGGATTTCAGGGTAAATGATAAAGGCGAAGTATTTTTTCTTGAAGTGAATTTTACCTGTTCTGTTTTTTATACAGATGGCTACGAAGGTTCCGCTGATTTTATTTTGAAATATGATGGCATCGGGCAAGCTGGTTTCCTTAAACTGATCATTGAAGAAGCAATGAACCGTCATCAGCGCAAACAAAAATGCTATGATGTAAAAGGAAATTCAATTGCCGGATTTGGTATTTATGCTAAACGTGAATTACCACGCGACTATATTGTTTTTAATGGAGAAGAAATGCCTCAGCGTCTTGTTACCCGTCGTCATGCAATGGAGAACTGGAATGAGAATGAACAGGAACATTTCCGTCGCTATGCATATCCTATAAGCAAAGAAGTTTTTATTATTTGGGACGCTGACCCAACAGAATGGGCTCCGCAAAATCATAGTTGTAACCCTAACTGTGCTTATGATGGATTAGATGTTGTAGCACTTCGGAAAATTAAAAAAGGCGAAGAGCTTACACTTGATTATGCTCAGTTCTTAGATAAAAATATGGAGCCATTCCATTGTAACTGCGGTTCTCCAAACTGTCGCGGACTCATCATGGGAATTCCCAACAATTCAGTTACTCATCGCGAATCAGTATTGGAAAAACAAAGAAGAGAATTGAGATTGAGATCAGGGCTTAAATCAAACGGGTTGCAGCGTCGGACAAGATAAAATAGTTTTTATTTTAGCTGTATGAAAACCGTACGGCTTACCATTAAAGGAAAAGTGCAGGGCGTCTTTTACAGGGCAACGGCAAAGGATGTTGCCGACCTTACAGGTATAAAGGGATGGGTAAAAAACCTTCCTGATAAAAATGTGGAGATAACAGCAACTGCTCCAGAAGAGACACTTCAAAAATTTATTAATTGGTGCAAGCAAGGTCCGCCAAAAGCAAGGGTGGATGATGTGATCGTTGAAGAACTCAGGCTTGAGGAGTTTAATGGTTTCAGGATTATCAGGTAACTTTCAAAAAATCAACTTTCATGCGCAATTCAATTCTTGTATTCCTCCTTTTATTTTCTAGTTATGCAAAAGCGCAAAATCTAAAATCCGGTGGCGTATTAAAACCAGAACAGGCCATCATGGATATTCGTCATTATACGGTGGCATTAGAAGTAAATCCAACTGAGAAATCAATCAATGGATATACAGAGATTGACCTTAACCTTTTGCAGCCAACTAATAATTTGTTATTCGATTTCTGGCATGGACTTAAGATCAGCCAGCTTTGGGTTAATGGAAAAACTCAAACTTATACTCATACGAATGATGATTATATAAAAATTCCATTATCACAGGAATTGCCTGCAGGAAAATTAAAAGTGAAAGTTGCTTATGGTGGCAAGCCAGCTATTGCCATAAGACCACCATGGACTGGCGGCTTTCAATGGGATAAAGATTCAAAAGGCAATCCTTGGATATCGATTACCTGCCAGGGTGAAGGCGCAAAAATTTATTTTCCCTGTAAAGATCATCCTAGCGATGAGCCAAATGAAGGCGCTGATATGATCATTACTGTTCCAAAAGGATTGATTGTAACTGCACCAGGCATTTTACAAACAACAACGACAAAAAATGATAAAACAACTTTTCATTGGAAAACTAATTATACCATTAGCAATTATTGTATTCTTTTCAATATAGGAAAATATAAGCTGGCAACAAGAATGTACACAACGGTTAATGGCAATAAAGTGCCAATCGAATATTATGTGCTGGAAGAAAATTTTGATAAGGCAAAGCATTTTCTTGACCTCTATGAGCAATCCTGTAGGATACAGGAAAAATATTTTGGAGAATATCCTTGGGTAAAAGAAGCGATCCGTGCTTCTGAAACGCCACACCTCGGCATGGAGCATCAGACCAACATTGCGTATGGCAATAAATACAGGTATGAAAAAGTGGGAGGTAAAGATTTTGACTGGCTTCTTCATCATGAATTCGGACATGAATGGTGGGCAAACAAAGTAACTAACCGTGATTGGGCGCATATGTGGATACAGGAAGGCATCTGTGTTTTTGGTGATGCTTTGGCAACAAGAGAGTTAGCTGGTGAAGAAGCGTACATGGAAAAGATGCGGCAAACAGCAAAAAACACTTCAAATAAAATCCCTGTTGTAAGAGGCGACCAGGTTGATTCAGACAGTGCTTATCAAGGGGATATTTATGGTAAGGGAGCTTTCTTTATGCATACGCTTCGTTACATTATGGGGGATGATAAATTTTTTCCTACTTTAAAAAAGTTAGCCACTGATCCGCAGTATACGTATGACAACACAGTAGTAACAGTTGATGTAGAAAAACTTTTTAGCGGAGTTTATGGCAAAAGCCTCGATCCACTATTTCATTTATTTCTTTATACAACTGATATGCTTGAAGTATCTGTAAAGAAAACAAAGGAAAACGAATACCAGGTTAAGCTGTTGAATCTTGATATGTCAATCCCAATAGATGTACAGACCGATTCAGGCATTCAAAGACTAATGGTCGATAAAAAAGGAACTACAGTTACTAGCAAGACAAATATTCTTATTGATCCTAAAGTGTTTTATTTGAAAAAAGTCATCAATGAATGATCATACTAATGAATTAACAAAATTCATTAGTATGGCGAATTAAATTTGTGCCCGCTTTACCATGGCTACCCGCAGCAAAAAGAAAAACAAATATTTTAAATGGGCAATACTTATTTTTTTAATTGTTGCTGTCGCCGCAATTTATGGCGGATATGAATGGTGGAAGAATCGCAGATCCCGGTTTGTTCGTTATCCCGCTTTTGGTATTTCTATCCCTGAAAATTACCTGATACATGGTATCGATGTTTCCAAGTACCAGCAAAACATTTCATGGGAATCAGTAAAAGGAATGAAAGTAAGAAATGTGCAACTTGGTTTTGTTTTTATAAAAGCGACAGAAGGGATCGTCAATACCGATCCTCAATTTAAAAGAAACTGGAAAAAATCAAAACAAGCCGGTATGATCCGCGGGGCTTACCATTTTTTTCTTGCGACAAAAGATGGGAGGGAGCAAGCTGAAAATTTTATCAGCATGGTTGACCTGGAAGAAGGAGATCTGCCACCCGTAGTGGATATAGAACAAACTTATGGAGTGAACTCCGCCATATTAAAAAAGGAATTAAAAGAATGGCTGGATATTATAGAGAATTATTACAATGTAAAGCCCATTATTTATACCAGTGTTGCTTTTTATTCAAGATATCTTGGTAAAGAGTTTAACAGTTATCCTTTATGGGCAGCACACTATTATCAATATGATACTCCACGTATAGATCGCAATTGGGATTTTTGGCAACACAGCGAGGAAGGAAGAGTGAATGGGATCCTTCCAAAAGTTGATTTCAATGTTTTTAATGGCGATTCACTTCAATTCAGAAGCATTTTAATGGCTAAATAGTTTTACCTTTTTTTATATTGGCTTACCTTGTCAATGATCAAACTGAATGTCTGATGTTTAGCATGGACCCCGAGGTGACAAAGTATTTCAGAAAGATACTTCATTCACTTTTTGCTTTTTTAATGTGGCTTTTTATAAATGTTACTGCAGGTATTTATTTTGAATTGGCGTATAGCAAAAACTATTCTTCTTTCGTACACATACTTTTCTTTGTTTGGTTGGTAATTAGTCTTGGCCTTTTACTTTGGTATTTGTATAGAACCTGGGGCAAATATTAATAGTTTCACATTAATTTTTTGTATCAAGTATAAGCGGTGTATTTCCTTTACCCATCACAACGATCTTTGCATTTTGCGAAGTAGCGATCTCTTTTAACGCTTTTATTTGTTCGTACTGTAATTGCTGCTCAGTTAATCCCTGGTTAATGATCCGCTGATAATCTGCAATACCTTGTGCTTCTACTCTTTTCCGCTCTGCCTCCTGTTTTTCTTTTTGAAGAACGAATTGCATTTTCTGCGCTTCCTGTTCTGCATTGATCTTGCCTTCAATTGTTGCTTTTACAGATTGAGGTAGTGTAATATTTCTAACAAGCAGCTGCTCAAGGAACAAACCTCTTTTTCTAAAATCGTCTTCTATACTTTTAAAGATCCGATTTTGGAATTCATCCCGTTTAGTGGAATAAAGAGATATGGCATCATAATAAACTGAATTGTCCCGGATCTTTGTTCTTGTTATTGGCCTTACAATTTTATCTACATAATTTTCTCCTGTTTCTTTTAACAGCCTCGGCGCATCTGCTTCTGTAAGGCGAAATAAAACAGTAAGATCAATGGTCACTTCGAGGCCATCCGCCGTCAAAACCCTGATCGCATCATCAGATGCTTTTGCACCTTCGTCGTGAACACCGCTCATCGTATAATTTTGCGTTTTAATATCAAGGCTGGTTACTTCTATCAACGGATTGATCATGTGAAGTCCACTTTGCAGCACATCATTCTGTACTTTTCCAAAAAGTTTTTTTACACCGACCTGCCCGGCATCAATTTGTACAATTGATCCGATCAATACGCCAATGACCATAATAACAATGCCGGAAATTTTTATAATTCCTGCATAACGCTGAGCAGCGCCTGGGTTACGGGCAATGACGATACCAATGATAAGTACGATCATTCCAACAATAATGAGTGCCATAATTAGGTTCGTTTTTTTAATTTAGAAAATCAACTACTGTGATCAGAAATAACTACCCATTTGCCATTAATTTTCCTGAACATAAGCGTAAAGTGTCCGCTTGCGTCTCCAATTGTCCTGGTTAAATAATATTTACCGGTTACATGAAAATATTCAGGTGAAAGTTGTTTGACTTGAATAAGAGTGAATGTAAGTTTACCCATTGTAGCCGTGTCGGGGTAATTCTTTTTATAATTTGCCAATGTATTTTTATAGCCGTAGGTAACACCAGATTTACCAATAAACATTAAGGAATCACTTTCCCAATAGCCCACCATAAATGCGTCTATGTCTCCTCGGTTCCAGGCTGCACTTTGTTTTGCCAATAAATTTCTTACTTCTGCCTCATCTTTTGTTTGGCTAAAAACCGAAAACGATAGAATGGTTAGCAGGGCAATAAATACTGATCTCATAAGTTTTTAATTGACCTTCAAGGTAATCAAAAAGAGTTTCGAATAATAAAGCCCTGGAAAGATTTAATGATTGCAGTCGGTGCTATGACAATGCTTTGCCTGGCGGCAAAATGTCCAATTCAAATAATAAGCAAGTATGATTAGAATTGAAGACGGAATGATCAGCCAAAATATATAGTCGGTAAAAAAATGTTTTATTGCCAATAATAACATTCCGGGAATAAATAAAAATAAAGGAGAAAGTTTGTGATGATGCTTTTTGTATCCATGCCATAAAGTAAAGCCACCAATTAAAAGAGCGATTAGGATCATGGCTGCTTCAAAATAAATATTATCGAGAAGGTTAATTCCGAATAAGGGCAATGAGCTGATCAGGAGAGGTAACAAAGCACAATGAATAGCGCAAGCCAATCCTGCTGATACACCAAGTGCATTCCAATTGATTTGAATTTTCATGGACTGCAAAGATAACCCAGTGCAACTATGTTGCAAAATATAATTATCTTTGCTATCGAAACATATCGGTCCGATCATGAGTAATTTTGGATTCACATTATGAGAAGGAAAACAGTTTTTATTATTATTTTTTTCTTTTTGTTGGTCATTGGTTTTTATTATACGATGAGCCAGCTAATACCGGGTTTTGGTAAATCAAGACTTCCGCCTATCGGCAGAGTTTTGCCTTTTGCATTTACTAACCAGGATGGAAAAAAAGTAACAGAACAAGATGTAGCGGGGAAAGTTTTTGTTGCTGAATATTTTTTTACAACCTGCAAAAGCTGGTGCCCGATAATGCATGCGAATATGAGAATAGTGTATGATCGGTTTAAAAATGAAAAAGACTTTCTTATACTTTCTCATACGAGTGACCCCGCTACAGATTCTGCAGCAACATTAAAAAAATATGCCGATTCAATGAATGTTGATACGGATAAATGGATATTTCTTACAGGCACAAAGGATAGTCTTTATCGACAAGCCAGGCATAGCTATAAAATTGATGACCCTAATAATAACCCATTAAGCAACGAAGTAGATTTTCTTCATTCCCAGTTTTTTTCATTGGTAGACAAAAAAGGCAACGTTAGAAATATTTATGAAGGCAATGAGAGAAAGGATGTGGAAAGAATGATAAATGAGATAGAAGTTTTGTTGAAAGAAAAATAATTTTTATGAACACAAAGGTTCATGATATTCTTCGCCGCAACCAACTTAGTGTAACGGAAAGTCGCGAAAAGATCCTCAATCTTTTTTTAACCAACACAAGGGCTCTTGCACATGCGGATATAGAACATAAAGCTGGTGAACGATTTGATCGTGTAACTGTTTACCGCACTTTGCAAACATTCGTTGAAAAAGGAATACTGCATACAATTCCCACCGCCGACAATTCTGTAAAATATGCCTTATGTAAGAATGATTGTTTTGAAGGCCATCATCATGATAATCATTATCACTTTATTTGTTCTGTTTGTGGCAAAACAGAATGTCTTGAAGATTTTGTGATCCCATCAGTTAAACTTCCGAAAGAATATTTAGCAAATAATGTTGAGATAGTAGTGAATGGCGTTTGCGGCGCTTGCCAAAAAAAGTAAGCCCCCGTGTGGAAACAAGGGGACTTAGGTTAAGGCTCTGATTAGTAGCTATGTTGAAATGCAATTATTGCATTTTCTATTCTTACGTAAAGTAAAACGAGAATTAAGTGTAATCCAAAAAAGTGGCATACCACGTTTGTGGTATTTTCCATTATTCTTTTGTTAAGGCCTGCATTTCTGCGTGTACAAAAGACATTAAAGTGCCAACTACAGAAGGGGAAAAATCAAAATGAAGCCCTGCAGACTTAAAAAGCTCAGGTAAAGTTCTTGTGCCGCCCTGGGAAAGTGCAGTTATATAATTATTAAGAGCCTGATCCTTGTTTTCTTTAAACTGTTTCCAAAGGCCGATGGCACCAAGTTGCGCAATACCATATTCTATATAATAAAACGGCACTTCAAAAAGATGGAGTTGCTTTTGCCAAAAATACCTGCGGTATTCTTCTAAACCGGAAACATCAAGAACGGGTGAAGTGAACTCAGTAAAAATATCAACCCATTTATTCGATCTTTCTTCATCAGAATGATTAGGGTTTTCATATAACCAATGCTGGAATTTATCAATAGTGGCTATCCATGGAAATATTGTTATCACTCTTTCAAGCTGGTGTTCTTTGGCTTGTTTTAATTCTTCTTCGGATCTGAAAAACACATGCCAGTTATCCATTGAGAAAAGTTCCATAGCCATACTTGCAACCTCGGCAATTTCCATCGGGTATTCTTTGAAAGCCGTCAGTTCAAGTTCATGAGCAAGAAAAGAATGAACTGCGTGGCCGCCTTCATGCACCATCGTTGTTACATCATCCATTTGCCCAGCAGCATTCATAAAAATAAAAGGAGCTCCGCTTTCAGCTAAAGGACAATTATATCCACCAGGTGCTTTTCCTTTTCTGCTGTCAAGATCAAGATGGCCCATTGCTTTCATTTTATTTAAGCAATCGCCAAAGAATGGTTTCAGTTCATTAAAACATTGAATTGATTTCTCGACCAACTCATCACCGGATTTAAAAGGGTTCAACGCCTTTTCATCTACAGGATGAGCTTCCAGGTCCCATGGCCGCAATGTATCTACACCAAGTCTTTTTTTCTTTCTTTCATAGATCTCATTTACCAGCGGTAATATTTTTTCTTTTACTGCCTGGTGAAATTGAAAACAATCTTCTGGCTTGTAATCAAAGCGACCCATTTCGGTAAACTTATAATCACGGTAATTTGCAAATCCTGCATTTACGGCAATGCGATGACGCTTTTCAATAAGAGAGGAAAATAGTTTGTTCAGACTTTCTTTATCCATTAGCCGCCTGTCGCCAACTTTTCTGTAAACTGATTCTCTTAATTTCCTGTCGTTATTCTCCAGGAATTTTGCTGCCTGTTGTAATGTGTATTCTTTTCCATCAACCTCGATTGTCATTTTACCTGAAATGACGCCATATTGTTGCTGCATAACACTCATCTCTGCATTTATCGGAATATTTTCTTCGCGGAAAAGATCAATATTTTTCTTTACTGTACGCAGGTATGTAAAAAATTTTTGTTGATCAAGTTTTTTTGTAAAGAGACAATTGATAAGCTTTTTATTCAGCTTGTCAGCGTACGGCTGTGCTTTGGGCTGGATCTCCATCATGAAAAAAGTAAAAGCTTCTTCAAGCTCTTTATTCTCCGTATCACATGTCATCTTTATTTGCCGCCAGCAACCATCTTCACTTAAAACAGCTTCCAACTCACTTATATCTTTTAACCATTGCTCCAGGTCTTCTTTTGAGTCTAATTTTCTTTCAAGTAGATCAATGAAAAAAGGCTCCAGCTTTTCCCAGGTAGTAACAGTAAAATCCTTTGGTAAAAAATGACGGGGAAGTTTTTTTATATCGGCAGAATACATAGTATACTAATTTACTAATGTGCTAATATGCAAATCAGGGGCCAGCATCATTCTCACATTAGCAAACTATCGGTGATCTGAGTATTAAAAAAATTATTCGGATTTCTTTTTAGCAGCTCTCTTTTTAGGCTTTGCTTCAGCGACCGGCTCTTCCTTAACTTCTTCAACGGCCTCTTCTGTTTCTTCAGGTAGTTCAGAAAGTTTTATTTCTATGTTATGGTTTTTCAATGACTCAAACCATTTCACCATCTTTTTCATATCGCTGCCGTACACTCTTTCAAAATCCATTTCAGGATAAATTTTTTCGAAATACTTTTTTACAGCATCATTACTTTTTGCATCCGGCAAAGAACCGCCGTCTTTTTCCATGGCATTAAAAACATCTACCAGGTTCACATTGTCTCTTTGTGTATAAACCTCTATGCTTTCGAGGTGAGAAAAATTATGCACACGGCCGGAAATGAACTGAGTTTTATTATCATCAAGTGAACGTACAACAGCACCATCTCCGCGACTGCTGATCAGCTCAAATAATCCCGGAAGACCGGTAACCGCAACAAGTTTACTATACTCCATAAAAATTTAGAATTTGGGAGTGCAAGATAACCCGAAAAGAGCAACTAAAATCTTTCGATTTATTTTTTATTCGACCTCCCGTTACGTCTTGTATTTGAATTAATTTACATCATAAAGGAAACCATTAACCATGAAAAAAATACTCCTTTTTTCCTCAGTAATCATCATAACATGTTCTAGTTGCAAGCAAAGCGGCAACGAAGCACAGGCCCAAACCCCGGCAACATCGAGGGACACTTCTATAAAATTAGGAACCTCCTACAGCGAAATATTTTTTGACAGCCTGCAAATGGAAAAATTTCTTGTTAAACAACAGTTTCATGATTCAATTAAAAGAAGAATGCGGAATTTCTATAATTCCCGCAATTATCAATATGCATGGTTTTTTAAAGAAGGCATGGCCGATTACGCCTCTTCTTTTTATGTGGCGTATAAAGAGTACATCAGCTATTCGCAGGACTCTGCTTTAAGAAATTATTCATTTGAACAATTATATGATTCTTTGTGGAGCGGGAACTTCAATTATAATATTAATGACAGCATTGTATTAAATATGGAGTTGCTTTTGACCGGGCAATTTTTTCGCTATACAAGAAGAGCTTACCAGGGAAGCAACCAACTTGATGCACATGAATTAGATTGGTTTATTCCAAGGAAAAAAATTGATCCCTCTGCATTACTTGATTCTCTATTGTCCAGCAAGGGTAAAAATTTAAAGGAACTCGAACCCATAAACCGGCAGTACGATCTATTAAAGGACTACCTGCTTAAATATTATGAGATAGAAAAAAATGGTAGCTGGTCATTTATGAAACCAGATAAGAAAAGCTATAAGTTAAATGATACTTCAGCCTTGTTATCGCTAATTAAGAAAAGATTGTTTCTAACAGGAGACCTGGCCAAAGAAGATACTACAGCAACTTTTACAAAAGAATTAGAAGGGGCAGTAAGAAGTTTTGAAAAACGTTATGGTTTTAAAGAAGACGGCATTATCACAATATCGCTTTTAAATGAAATGAACCGACCTATAGAAGAAAGATTACACCAGATATTAATAAATATGGAACGGATTCGTTGGTTGCCAAAAGAACCATCCACGGACTACTTGTTGGTGAATATTCCGGAGTTTCGGTTGCATGTATATGATAAAGGGAAATATAGTTGGAGCTCAAATGTTGTGGTAGGTAGGGCTGCGAATAATACGGTGATCTTTACGGGTAATTTAAAGTATGTCGTTTTTAGCCCTTATTGGAATGTTCCCCCTTCAATATTAAAAAAGGAAATATTACCCGGAATAGCAAGAAATAAAAATTATTTGGCGAACCACCATATGGAATGGAATGGAAAAAGTGTAAGACAAAAACCCGGACCATGGAACTCGCTTGGGCAGGTTAAATTTTTGTTTCCTAATACTTATAACATTTATCTGCACGATACTCCATCAAAAAGCCTTTTTAATGAAGATAAAAGAGCCTTTAGTCATGGATGTATTCGGCTTAGTGAGCCAAAAAGAGTTGCACAATATCTTTTAAGAAATGATGCAAAATGGGATTCATTAAGAATAACAAAGGCAATGAATGCGGGCAAAGAACAATATTATACTATAAAAGAACCGATCCCTGTTTTCATTGGTTATTTTACGGCATGGGTTGACAGGGATGGAAAATTAAATTTCCGCGAAGATGTTTATGGTCATGATAAAAAGATGAAAGAAAGATTATTTGCAAAAGCAAAATAGAAGTCACGATGAAAAGGAGCTATAAAATATTTATCACAATTGCTGTACTGTTTAATTTTTTGCAAGCCTTTTCGCAATCATCAAAAAAGGAAATGCAAAAACTGGTAGATGAAGATCTGCAGCTAGCTGTAAAGCAATATAAGCATATGCAGAAAGTATTACCTGCAGGTAAGTTACCCCGCAGTTATGATTCAGTAAAAAATGAACTCATTGTTTCGGAAAGTGATTGGTGGTGCAGTGGTTTTTATCCAGGAACTCTATGGTATTTGTATGAATATACAAAGGATGAAAGTCTGAAGACCGAAGCAATACGCAGCACCTCTTTATTGGAGAAAGAAAAAAATAATACAGGCACTCATGATCTTGGGTTTATGCTGTATTGCAGCTATGGAAATGGGTATCGTCTTACAAAAGAAAATTCTTACAAGAATGTGATGATCACAGGTGCACATTCCTTATCAACAAGGTTTAATCCGATCATTGGATGTATTAAATCCTGGAATAGTAATAGCCGCTGGCAATTTCCCGTGATCGTTGACAATATGATGAATCTTGAATTTTTGTGTGAGATGACAAAGCTTAGTGGTGATTCCTCTTTTTATAAGGTCGCCATTACACATGCAAATACAACTATAAAAAATCATTATCGGAGTGACTTCAGTTCATATCATGTCATCGATTATGATACAGTCACTGGAAAAAAAATCAAAGGATATACCGCACAGGGAGCATTTGACGAATCCGCCTGGGCAAGGGGACAATCATGGGGCTTATATGGCTTTACAATGATGTATCGTGAAACCGGGAAGAAAGAATATTTAGACGAGGCTATTAATATTGCAAATTTTTTATTGCATCATAAAAATATGCCAGAAGATAAGATCCCTTATTGGGATTATGATGCGACAGATATCCCAAATACTTATCGTGATGCATCTGCAGCAGCGATCCTTTGTTCGGCATTATTAGAACTGGCAAAATATTCTAATAAGACTCAACAAAAAGAATATATGGATGTAGCAGTAATTATTCTTAAAGGCCTTTCTTCATCTTATCGTGCAACCGTAGGCACTAATGGAGGATTTATTTTGAAGCATGGAGTCGGCCATTTGCCGGCAAAATCAGAAGTTGACGTACCGTTAACCTATGGTGATTATTATTTTATCGAAGCACTGATTCGTTATAAAAACTGGTACTTAAAATAAATAATAAGAGCTTGTTTTTACAAGCTCTTATTATTTAAGTGTTAACTGTTCTTTTCTTTTCGTCTAAAGCCAGCGAGAGAGACCAATCCAATAACACTAAGTGTCGCAACTAAAATACCTTTATCTTTTTTAGGTTTGTTTTGAAGTGAAGGCGCAATTGATGCATAGGACGCCTCTTTCGGTACATATTTTTCTTCTGGTTGTTCGGATACTACATCCCAATCACTATAACCTTTTCCTGTTAAATAAGTAAGCATATCCAATTCATCTGCCCTGCGCTGTTTTAATTCTTTCAGGTATTTTTTGCCTGCTTCACAATTAAAATCGCCAGTTGCAGGATGAGTAACCACATATCTTGCCTGGTAATTATCTGTATTGGGTGTTACCTGGAACATCAGGTCCTGAGGGAATGATTTACGATTATAACGTACATGCAACCTGGTAAAGTAAACATTGTCTGAGTAGTCATTATCATCCCACACATCTTCATAATTTGTCCAGTCGCGATTGAGCCACCAGACACCTGCCTGCACAAGATCCTGGGTTGAAGGCGCAGTTGCCACGCAAGGATCGCATTTCACAAAATTCTTCGGACTCACATCCCATGCATATTCTAACATGGCAAGCGCCTTACCTTCTTTGTCCCATTGGTTCTGGAAAAGATTAGCATAAAAGTTTCCAAAATTATTTTTTACAAACAATGGAATATTTTTTCCTGTTGGCAAGGATACCGTTCTGTAATTGGTTGTTTCTATTCTTCCTTTTTTTGTAAATGCATACACGATCATATCCTGGTCGCCATCTGCATTAGCCATTCCTAAACGAATAGGTAACATAAATTTTGGAGAAGTGAAACTGATCTGTATAGGACGTAGAAAATTTCCCGGAAGTTTTTTCTTTTCTGCTTCATTTACTTTCACCACAAAGAATTTCAAATTGCTTTTAATATAAGGCTCCAACACTTCATCGGCACCTGCAGGAATTTTATAACCGTTTTCTTCCAGCCATGTTTTTAAACCGGACGATTCTTTTGCGGAAAGAATAAGAATATCATATTCGCCGACAAGATACTTGGCTTCGACTTTTACTCCGAGATCCTTATCTTCTTTTGCAGCAGACTTATTTCCTCTTATCATAATGCCAGGAACCATTCCTGATAATGCTTTTTCTTCAAGCATATCATATTGGTTACACGGATTCTGATCATAATACTCTACCAATCGCGGCTTGCTATATTCATTCAATGTATTAAAGATGGATTGATCTACCACCTTAATATCTTTTTTTTGCAACACAACAGGAACTGGTACCACCATTGCAAAATCTTTAAAATTTCCTTTGAAATCATTGTACATAGTGATCACATTTCGATTACCGTCCCTCACAAGAATTACTTGGGAGGTTTTGTTTTTCAATGTTCCGTCTGCTTTGCTTACATAAAATCCACAGAAAGCGGCAGCTTCGTGGGTTATCATCGCTGACAATAAGATCATCGCAGCTCCTTTTTTCATTATAGGCTTCATGACTATTTGTTTTAGTTTATTAATGAGGTTGAATTGAATAATTGTCGATGTCCAGTGAAACACTTTAGCTTTAAAAATTTTGTCAAGCAGTGGAACTAATGGAGCGGCGCCAATAAGCACCCAAATGATCGTATTGTATTTCCATTTAAAAGCGGCGAGATAAAACGAAACTGCAGCAATTAGTACAGCCCAAATAATTCTCGCAATCGGATGATTGGGTGAGGTTCTTGGATCGCTGATCATAAAAAAGGTGAAAAGCAACAAACTTCCAGTACTAACTGAATGAATGAAATAGTCCATTGGCCAGCCAAGCACATACATCTGTCTCCAGTAAAGCAAGCCAATGAAGGTTAACAGGAACGCAAGACTAACATCTAATTTCTGGACTCTTGTTACTACAATAGTTCCGAAGGTGATAACACCAAAAAAGATGACGGCGTTGCTTCCCCATTGGCCGGGACTTAACCATGCATCTTTTGTAAAAAGTAATGTTGCTACGATGCCAAATGCAGAAGGATTGAAAATGTGTTTTTGATTAATCCGAAGAACATATTTTGAAGCAACAGTCAAAAAAGCGGCAAGTAAACTCACATACCAATCATTTGTTTTTAATAAAAGGCAAAGGCTCATGGCGCTAATGAGGACACTGAAACCCCATCGATTAAATTCGTTAGGCTTTAAAAATCTTTTTGCCTTTATAGAGTCAGCAGCGTATTGAAATAATAAGCACCCTCCAATACTGATTGTGTAATGTTGCCAATCGGCATTCCAATGGAGAAAAAGAATTCCATAGCTCAGAAAAATAGCCTGGAAAATTACCTGGAAATACCGGGGGTCTAAAGCAAATGATAGGCGCTGCATAAGCATTCATTTGCTATAAGGATGTTTGGGTCGGCAGGATTACACAAGAGCGAAACAGAAAAAATTAAAAATAAACTTTTATGGAATTGAGCACTATTTGCTTCGCTTAGATGACATTCAGCCTAACTGCCTGATCTTTATTCGCATTACTGTAGCGATACTCAAAGCTCTCTCTTTGGCAAGAAATGCTTTTTCTCCGTCAAACAATTCATCTACCGACTCGTTAAAATACTTAAGCCATGTTTCAAAATGATGTTTCTGCAATGGAGATTGTTGATGCAATGTCAAATGGGGCTGCATCGCATTTTTACGGTACACATCGTTTTGAAATAAAACACTGTCCCAGAAATTTACCAATATATCAAGATGATGGAGTAGATCGATTTTTGCAATATCAGTAAACAAATAGCTGATGGATCCATCACCTAAAAGTTTATTATAAAAAAGCGTAAGGAGTTTTAACAGGTCTTCTCTATTTGAAATATCATTTTTCATTTAATCCGGAAATTGAGACTTATCAATATTAGGAATAATACGCAGCGCATTTTTGTAATATATTTTTTTCAAAATCGGATCAGGTAAACCCATTCCATACATCGCCCAGAATGCATGATATTTTTTATGATAGGGAAAATATTCATCTTCGGTCTCTAAGACTCTAAAGTAGGTAGCATATTCTTCCGGTGCCCAACTGTCTTTACCGAACAAGATCCTATCCTGGTATTTTTCAAAAAACTGCTTGGCAGCTCTTGGTTGTCTTCCTAACTCGGCGATCACTGCACCAAATTCAATATTCATATTTGGAATTTCATCCAGTAATTTTCCAAGTTGAGAAAGATCATTTGCATACCAGCCAAAATGTGCATTGATAAAAATTGTTTTTGGATGATTCTTGAACATGCGGTGTTGTTCATCGATCAACTGTTGCCATGGCGCAGGATCTGTGTCACTTCTTTTGCGCCGGTCATGTGTTGCCAATTCAAGCCATCGTTCATTTTTTTCATCCATCGGATCCCAAAATGGTTTTGGATCAGCTGTATGAATAAGAACAGGAATTTTTAATTCGCCAGCTTTATCCCAAACCGGGTCAAGTCGTGGATCGTCAATAGGAATAAGTTTACCATTAATATCCCTTGCGGATAAACCAAGGTTTTTAAAAACCTTTAAACCATTTGCCCCATTCTTTACATCTTCTTCCAGTTGTTTCGCTGCTTTTTCACCCCAATCTTTTTCACCAACCCCACTGAAATTAACGTTCGCAAAAACAATAAATCGTTTTGGATAATGCTCTTTAATATTTTTTACTGATTGCTCGATGTTGTTGCCACTTCGTCCACTCAGATTTACCATTACTGTCATATTTAATTTATCCATTTCTTTAGTCAGAGTGGAAAGATCCATTGAGGGCATTGACTCCTGGTGATTGTGAACATCGATAAAAGGAAACTTAGCTTTTGTTAATTTATGCCCGGGCACTACCAATGTGGATGTTGGATTATATTTTTCAAAGTCCATTTTTTCCTGCGACTGCGCACTGGAAATGAAACAAGTAATAATAAAGATCAAACCAATTGTTCCTTTCATAAGAATTTATTTAAATACCAAACTAATTCAAGACAAAACCAAACAAGAACCGTTTGTCCAATTAATGAAATAATTATCACACATTCATATCAGGATTTATCAGGTCGGCAGTCAATGAATCCTGTTTATGTGGTTTTGGCGCCTTCATATTTTCATGATGAATGTGTTTTACCTGGCAAAGCGTTTCTATGCTATTATCCACTAATTCCTTTGCAGTCCGTTGAACATATTCGCTGCGTTTGAATTGCAATACATTTTTATCCATGTCTTCAGCCGTCCAGCCTCGGCTCCAACCCAAAAAACTAAATGGAGGAAAAGTAAAACCAAGATCAGTAAAGAATACCATCATCTGTCCGGCTACTTGCTGAATATTATCTTGTCCGCCAGTGATAATAAATGAAGCCACTTTATTTTTAATAAGTATTTTGTCTTTTAATGTGATCTGGTTCTGCACACAGTTCAAACGTTCGGCCATTTTAAAATAAAGCGATGATGGATTACCCCAACGGATCGGCGTTGCCACTAAAACAATATCTGCCCAAAGGATCATATCACGATACACTTGTGTCATCCCATCTTTGGGCTTCATTTCAGTAATGCTGCATGGCCATGTGCAAGCATTCATGTGTTGCGAGTAATAACCTTCGCATGCACGAAAACCAAGGTCACGAAGCTTCAGCATTTTTGTTGCCGCACCATGATGTTCCTTTGCATAATCCAATGCCAATTCCAATGCTGCTTCCGATGTACTATATCTTGGCAACGCAGCATTCATATTGGTGGTAGAGATGCCTAAAATATTTTTTGAATCCGCCGTTGTTTGATAATCGAGCTTGATAAGGTCTTCAATAACTTTTAAGTCATGCAACTCACGATGGGCTTTTGTAATTGGTTGTTCACTTATCAATATATCATCACCTTCCACTTTCACTTCATATAGTGCTTGCTGGTCTTTGTATCCCGGCGGTGCACTGCCGGTTTTTATATTGTATTCCCAACCATGCCATGGGCATGTCACATACAATCCATCATATTTATTTTCCACTAATCCCAAACCTAATGGTCCTGCTTTATGCAGACATGCATTTGCGATCGCAGATATTTCATTGTTATAATGGAACAATGCAATTTTATGCGGCCCCAAATCAACGATCTTTTGAGAATTTTCAGGCAATTCGCTCAGTGAACAAACTTTTATGAAAGCCATAAAAAAGTTTTTGATTGGCTATCAAGTTGAGGAAATTTTCCGGGGTAAGGAAATTAATTTTATTAAATCAGCTGTAGTACCAATATTAGGCTACTGTTGTGTCACTCACTTGTACTTTCTGTAATTCTACTCGACTTCTTGTCTTTACCTCTTCAAATCTTTCATCATAATCGTTTCTTATCGTTCCCATCATCCTATCCCAGAATAAAAAATACAAGCCATAATTGCCTTTAAAATATTGATGGTGGAGATTATGATTCACAGAAGTGTTTATCCATTTACCAAACCAGTTCTTGTTAAAGCCTCTTGGATAGATCTCGTAACCGGTATGGCCATAAACATTATAAATGATCGACATTAAAAAGAAGATAGGCAAATGAAGACTGTGAATAGGGATTGTAAAAAGAAAAACTGCGGTAATGCCAACTTCTATAATTGCTTCCAAAGGATGAAAAGCATAAGCAGCCCAGGGCGATGGGTTGGTAGATTGGTGATGAACAAGATGAAATATTCTAAAAACTTTTGGATAATGCATTATCCGGTGTGTCCAATAAAAATAAGCATCGTGCATAATGAACATTAAAGGAAAGGCTGCAAAAAAATAGAACCAACCAAACTCTTCGATCTTTGTGTAATGTGTTGTGTATGGTTCAATGTTAGGATTCTTAATAAGAAAGAAAGGAATAAAAGCAAACAATAGCATCGTTATAACGGAATAAGAGATCTCCCGCAAATAATCAGATGCTCTCGGAAATTTTTGTTGTATTTTTTTATTGCCGATCCATTTACGTAATAAAACATAGCCAAGCACAAAAGCAATGCCTGCTATATAGAAATATCTTAAACTTATATTCTGAAGTATTTTTAAATAATCATCCCACTTCATTGCTTTACTTTTTCAAGAGTTGATAATAATTTTTCATTACTGCAAAAAATAGCTTTCGGAAGTTTTTCTTTGACTGTAATTACTTTCTCTGGTTTACCACCACAAAAAATAATTGGTATGTGTTGTCTTTTCTTTGCTTCCCACAGCCATTCTGCATAAGCTTTTCCATGTGATGGTAATCGATCAAGAGAAACAACTAAAACATCCGGTAGATTATCTTTCAAGTTTGCTGTCGTTTCAGTACTGAAATGATAGTCTATTTTATATCCGGCTTGTTTCAGCGGTTGAATTTTTTCTTTCAGCTCTGCTTCATGAAAATGAATAAAGAATATCTTTTTCATAAGCCCTTTATTTCCTCATAATCTATCAAAATCCTGTAAACCTGTCTACCGGCAGGCAGGTCGTGGTTCTAATGTGCATCCAGCCAATTCTTTCCTTCGCCACATTCAGCAATTACCGGAACCTTATTTGGCAAAGGCATTGCGGCCTGCATGCACTCAACGATCAATGGTTTTAATTCTTTTACTTCATCTTTTGTTGCATCAAAAACAAGTTCATCATGCACCTGTAAGATCATCCTGCTTTTAAACCCTTCTTTTTTCATAGCAGCATGAACTTTTATCATCGCCAGTTTTATCATATCAGCAGCAGTTCCCTGGATTGGGGAGTTGATCGCATTTCGTTCTGCAAATCCTCTTACTGTAAAATTGGATGAGTTGATATCTCTTAACCAACGCTTGCGTCCCATCAATGTTTGCACATAGCCATGTTCACGGGCAAAGTTGATGGTATCATCCATGTATTTCTGTATACCCGGGAATTGTTTTTTATAATTATCAATGATCTCTTTTGCTTCACTTCTTGCAATACCAAGATTGTCTGCTAAACCAAATGCTCCCTGGCCGTAAATGATCCCGAAGTTTACACTCTTAGCCTTGTAACGCATTTCCTTTGTCACAGCTTTTTCATCTACGTTATAAACTCTTGACGCGGTTGCCGTATGAATATCAGTCCCGTCCTTAAATGCTTTACACATATTCTTATCGCTGCTAATAGAAGCAACAATTCTTAATTCAATTTGAGAATAGTCGGCGGATAAAAGAATATGCTTATTATCTCTTGGAACAAAAGCTTTACGAATTTCTTTTCCCCGGTCTGTTCTTACAGGGATGTTCTGAAGATTAGGATTGTTACTTGCAAGACGACCTGTAACTGCTACTGCTTGTCCGTAAGTTGTATGAACTCTTCCTGTTTTTTTATTAATAAGCAATGGCAATGAATCAACATAAGTTGATTTCAACTTTGTCATTTCTCTGAAAACAAGAATATCGTCAGCGATCTTATTTTCTTTTGCTGCAAGTTTCAACAAGACATCCTCACCTGTTTGATATTGTCCTGTTTTTGTTTTTTTAGCAGAAGGATCCAGTTTGAGTTTATCAAACAATACTTCGCCTAATTGTTTTGGTGAAGCAAGATTAAAGCGAACGCCGGCTTGTTTGTAAACACTCTCCTCCGCTTTCTTTGCATCTTTTTCTAACTCTTTAGAATAGTCTTTCAAAAACTCTTCATCGATCTTTACCCCTTCAAATTCCATATCAGTCAAAACTTTTACAAGTGGGTTTTCTACTTCATAAAAAACTTTTTCAACTTCTTTTTCTTTTAATTGCGGTAAAAAGATCTGTTTCAGTTGCAGAGTGATATCTGCATCTTCTGCAGCATATTCTTTTATTTTTTCTAGTTCTACATCACGCATACTTCCCTGTGGTGCCCTTCCTTTCTTTCCGATCAGTTCTTCAATATGCACTGGTTCATAACCAAGATACTTTGCACTCAATTGATCCATGCTTCTTTTTCCATCCGGTTCTATTACGTAATGTGCCAGCATTGTATCAAAAATTTTTCCTTTTAATTCTATATCATACCATTTCAATACGAGCATGTCGTATTTTGTATTTTGCCCGATCCATATTTTGCTTTTATCATTAAATAATGGTTCGAATAAAGCAAGGATCTCTTTCGTCTTATTCTGATCCGGAGGGCATGGGATATAATATGCTTCTCCAGGTGTTATAGAAAAACTCAGTCCTACTAATTCCGCCTCGTTGGCGTCGATACCTGTTGTCTCAGTATCAAAACATATTTCATCGTGTTTCTTTAATTCCGCCACTAATTTTTTTATAGCAGCATTGTCTTGTATTGCTTCATATTTGTGCGGAGTATTATTAATATTCTTACTTACAGATATTGATTCGCCGGAATCACTTCCATTTGAAGAAGCTTGTTCAACAGGTATTGTCGGGGCAGCACTTTCAACTATATTTCCAAACAGATCGGTTTGCACTCCAACAGGCTGTTCTTTTTTAATAAAATCTTTATTAGAAACAGTGATGGCAAACTCATCACCCAATACCCTTTTTCCAAGGGTTTTAAATTCCAACTCTGCAAAAACATCTCTTAGTATGTCTTTGTTTATTTCCTTCATTCTGAAATTCTCTTCATGAAATTCTACCGGCACATTCGTAATGATCGTTGCCAATTTTTTACTTAGTATAGCAAGATCTTTTCCCGCTGCTACCTTTTCTCCCAGCTTACCTTTTATATTGCCAGCATTTTTTAAAACATTTTCCAATGTTTCATATTCAGCAAGAAGTTTCGCTGCTGTTTTTTCTCCCACGCCAGCTATGCCCGGAATGTTATCTACTGCATCACCCATTAAGCCCAACACATCGATCACCTGGCTTACATCTTTAATATTCCATTTTTCACAAACTTCCTTTGGTCCCATTAATTCAACATCACCTCCCTGGTAGCCAGGTTTGTAAATTTTCACTTTGTCATTTACCAATTGACCATAATCCTTGTCGGAGGTGACCATGAACACTTCATACCCTTCTTTTGCAGCCAGTTTACTCAACGTACCTATTATATCATCAGCTTCATAGCCATCAAGTTCAACAACAGGAACATTAAAACCCTGGATTATTTTTTTTATATCGGGTATGGCGGCTATCAGATCTTCTGGAGCTTCCTGGCGATTAGCTTTGTAGTCTACAAAATCGGTGTGTCGTTCTGTTGGAGCCTCCGTATCGAAACAAACTGCCAGGTGTGTAGGCTTCTGATTATTGATCAGTTCAAGCAAAGTATTGGTAAAGCCAAACTGTGCATTTGTGTTTTTTCCTTTTGAAGTTATTCGCGGATTGCGGATAAGTGCATAATAGGCTCTGAACACCAAAGCAAGGGCATCTAGCAGAAAAAGTTTTTTTGACATTCTGCTAAGATAAAAAATTCATGGCGAGCCAATAAAAATGCCTTAACCGGATCACCCACCCGGTTAAGGCATAAATTTCTTTTTAGTAGTCAGTTTTACTGCTGATGATCTTTATTAGTCTCTTCTTCTTCCTTACGCAAATATTTTTCAGGATTCTGAACAAGCACAGTTCCTGTATAAGCACCAGCATTGGTAGCTGAAGTGTTCACAACTGCAGGAGCTATGTCACTGTTCGCCCTGTCTTTATGGATAAAGTTCAGGTAAAGAGCAAAAAACAGCAGGTTGAATGCAAAAAAGTTAACGATTTTACGGATGCGTCTTTTCATAAATATTGGATTTAGATTCGTTCAGCTAAACTATAAAACGAATAATGGCGTACAAAATTTTATGAAATCAAAAAATTAAAATCGGGCAAATGTACCGGAGAGGGATTCGTATTACTACGAATATTTTTTTCGGGTTGTACTCATTTCTTCAATTCTTCCAGTTGTTTTTGCAATCTGAACATCTCGTCTCTCAGTCTTGCGGCTTCCATAAAATCAAGATCTCTTGCCGCTTTCTCCATTTCTTTTTTAATTTTTGAGATGGCTTTTTCTGCCTGCGGAATGGTTTTGTATTCAGCCTGATCTTCTGCAGCAATAGTTACCAGGTCTTCACCCGGTAGAATAGCATAAGGATTGGCAGGATCATATCCTTTGATATCTAATACAGATGTTTGTGCAAAAACATCCTGCGTTGTTTTTATAATTGTTTTAGGTGTGATGCCGTATTTAATATTCCATTCAATTTGTTTTTCCCGGCGACGGATTGTTTCATCAATTGTTTTCTGCATGCTTTCTGTCATTTTATCCGCATAAAAAATAACAAGGCCATCCACGTTTCTTGCGGCACGACCTGCTGTTTGAGTTAGGCTTTTTTCATTTCTTAAAAAACCTTCTTTATCTGCATCCAAAATTGCTACCAATGATACTTCCGGAAGATCCAAACCTTCACGCAAAAGATTTACTCCAACCAATACATCGATCTTTCCCAATCTTAATTCACGAAGTATCTCCACTCTTTGCAGTGTATCCACTTCGCTGTGTATGTATTTTGATTTGATATTGATTCGATGAAGATATTTATCCATCTCCTCGGCCATTCGTTTAGTAAGTGTTGTTACCAGGACTCTGTCACCTTTTGTAACTCGTTTATCAATCTCATCCAGCAGATCATCAATTTGATTTACACTTGGCCTTATTTCAATTGGTGGATCGAGCAAACCTGTTGGGCGAACAACTTGTTCCACTACAACGCCTCCACATTTTTCTAATTCAAAATCATCGGGTGTTGCTGAAACAAAAATTGTTTGATTCAGCATTGATTCAAACTCATGAAAATTCAGTGGACGATTATCTAATGCAGATGGCAAACGAAAACCATAATCAACAAGAATTAATTTCCGGCTTCTGTCTCCGCCATACATGCCGCTTACTTGCGGAATTGTTTGATGGCTTTCATCAATAACGCATAAAAAATCCTGTGGGAAATAATCAAGCAAACAGAATGGCCTTGTTCCCGGTTTTCTCCTGTCAAAAAATCGTGAATAGTTCTCTACACCATTGCAATAACCCAATTCACGGATCATTTCAACATCATAATTTACTCTTTCACTCAAACGTTGTGCTTCAATATATTTTCCGGAATTTTTAAAATAGGAAACCTGTGAATTCATTTCATCCTGTATCTCGAACAGAATTTGCTGGATCATATCTTTTGGCGCTAAATAAAGATTAGCAGGAAAGATCGCAGCATTATCCATAACACTAATTCTTTTTCCCGTCACTACATCAAAACTTTCTATCTCTTCAATTTCATCACCAAAGAAAGTAATACGATAACCAGTATCAAGATAAGGCAGGTTAATATCAACCGTATCTCCTTTTACGCGGAATGTCCCCCGTTTGAATTCGATCGTCGTTCTCGAATAAAGAATATTAACAAGGGAATGAAGAAATCCCTGTCGTGAGATCGTTTGTTTTTTATGAATGCGAATGATGCCATTGGCAAACTCATCAGGGTTTCCAATACCATAAATGCAACTTACCGATGCAACGACAATAATATCCCTGCGGCCACTTAATAACTCGGATGTTGCATGTAAGCGAAGCTTGTCCAGCTCATCATTAATAGAAAGATCTTTTTCTATATACACATCGCTTACTGGTAAATAAGCTTCCGGTTGATAGTAATCGTAATAAGAAACAAAATATCCAACCGCATTTTCGGGGAAGAATTGTTTGAATTCACCGTAAAGTTGAGCCACCAGTGTTTTGTTATGTGTAAGAACCAGTGTCGGTCTTTGAACATTTTGAATAACATTGGCGATGGTAAAAGTTTTACCACTACCCGTTACTCCAAGTAATGTCTGGTATTTTTCTCCCTCTAAGATCCCCTCTGTCAAATTACGGATCGCATCCGGCTGATCGCCGGCAGGGGGATAAGGTGTATGAAGTTTAAAAGCCATAAATGCAGGGGAACAAATTTACTATCTTATTACTTCAATTTTCTTTTAATATAAACAGAGTAATCTTCGATCACCGGTTCATAAGTCTCCTGCATAAGCGGAGATGTAAGAATAAAATCTGCTGTGGCTCTGTCACAGGCAACCGGGATATTCCAGGTTGCAGAGATACGCAACAAGGCTTTTATATCCGGATCATGAGGTTGGGCTTCCATCGGGTCCCAGAAAAAAATCAAGACATCGATCTTCCCCTCTGCGATCTTAGCTCCTATTTGTAAGTCACCACCTAAAGGACCGCTTTGCAATTTTGTTATTGATTGATCAAGTTTCTCTTCAAGCAAACCGCCTGTAGTTCCTGTTGCATATAAGCGATGTTTAGCAAGCGTTGTTTTATTAAATACCGCCCACTCGATCAATTCCTTTTTTTTATTGTCATGGGCCACCAAGGCAATACGCTTCCGGCGTTCCATTATTCTTGTAGTCATATTGAAATAAGTTAAAAAAAATGCCTTACCAATAAGGCAAGGCATTGAATGCTAAAGTTACGATTAATTAATTCAGTTCTGCCGATACGCTGATCTTTGGTTCAGCTGAAACTTTTCCTGCTGTGATCGGCTGACCTTCTACTCCAAAATCTACTAACTTAATATTGAAAGATGCGCTTGTTTTTAAAGTTTTGCCTGCAACAACAATAGTTCCAGGGGCTTTTACTTTTTGAGTTTTACCTTTTATTGTAAGATCGCCTTCTACGGTAACATTGTAAGTTCCGTCTTTGTTGAAATTAATTGCAGAGGGATTTGTGATCACTCCGCTAAAAGTTGCCTTTGGAAACTCATCAGAGTTCAGCCAGCTCTTTTGATTAAAATGCTCCTGGATCTTTGGGTTAGCAAAAGCAAAATTCTTGATCGCCGCTTCAAACTGTACAGTATTCTTTGAAGGGTCAATAGCTGCAATGGCGGTTTTATTTTCTGCTTTTGCTAAATTATCTAACGAGGTAGTAGCATCAAATGCAACTGTGGCTGATGTTGAAGTTTTCTTTTGTGCGAAAGCTATCATCGAGGCCGTAACGATTATTAGAGATAAAATTATTTTTTTCATTTTTGTTTTAATTTATTTATTGGTTAAAGAATTTTTTTTTCTACAGTACTGCGTTTAAAACTGATAAAGTAAGTGCCCAGGATTTCACTATAAATGCCATCGCTGCAAGATCCTTTAATAAGAACATTTTCTCCGGGCTTTAACTTTTTTGCTTCGGCCATGTGCTGATCTTGAAAAGCAAAAATTAAATAGGAGCCAGTTGTCGTATCTGTCATTTTTATATTCATCGTTGTGTCTGCCGGTTCTATTGTCGTTACTATTCCTTTTACTGCGATTATTTTTTCAGCATATTTTTTATTGGCGGCTTTATGATCTTTTTCGAATTCTTTGATAAAGGGAATGGCCTCAACTGTATAATCAGCTTTCAGGCTGGCAGTATCTTCATGTGACAGTGTCGCGAAATAAAAATAAACGATAAAACCGATAAGCGATAAACTACCACCTGCCACCAGCAACCATTTCAAAACTTTCTTATTCTTGGGATTTTTCAACATTATTCGGTAATCTATTTTACGTATTTTCTTGAAAACCTCTGCGTCTCTTAATAAAGAAATAAGCAATGCAAAGGTTGATCCGTCTTTGCAAACTTTACTTGACTTATGATAATAAAAAAACCCGTCCTGAATTTTAGGACGGGCTTAACTAACCCATGTTTGTTTAATTCTAAAAACAGAAATTATACAGCTTGCATTTCTTTTATTTTCTCCCTGATCTTGGTTTCAATTTCATTTGCCAGTTCAGGATTATCAATAAGCAGTTGTTTAACTGTATCACGGCCCTGGCCAAGTTTATCATTATTATAGCTGAACCAGCTTCCGCTTTTTTGAACAATACCCAGTTCAACACTCATATCAACTATTTCACCGCTTTTGGAAATGCCTTCTCCAAAAATGATATCAAACTCTGCAGCACGGAATGGAGGAGCCACTTTGTTTTTTACCACTTTTACTTTTACCCGATTACCAACAGCTTCTTCACCGTCTTTTATTTGTGCCATACGACGAATATCAAGACGAACCGATGCATAAAATTTTAATGCATTACCACCAGTGGTTGTTTCAGGATTTCCAAACATCACCCCGATCTTTTCCCTTAACTGATTAATGAAAATGCAAATAGTATTTGTTTTGGAAATCGTGGCTGTAAGTTTTCTCAATGCCTGGCTCATCAATCTTGCATGTAAGCCCATTTTACTGTCACCCATTTCACCTTCTAGCTCACTTTTTGGTACAAGAGCTGCTACCGAGTCAATTACCACAACATCCAAAGCACCCGAAAGAATAAGACGATCGGCAATTTCAAGTGCCTGCTCGCCATAATCCGGCTGAGAGATCAATAGATTGTCAACATCCACTCCTAATTTTTGAGCATACGCACTATCAAAAGCATGTTCCGCATCAATGATAGCACACATGCCGCCTTTTTTCTGTGCCTGTGCGATCACATGAGTGGCAATGGTTGTTTTACCAGAAGATTCAGGGCCATAAATTTCTACAACCCGTCCTTTTGGTAATCCACCTATACCAAGTGCTACATCAAGCCCGATGGAGCCAGTGGATATTACTTCCATTTCATGGATTCCTTTTTCATTCATCATCATGACGCTGCCCTTGCCATAATCTTTTTCGATCTTGTCAATGGTCAGCTTTAATGCTTTTAATTTTTCATTGTTGGTTGACATATCGGTAGTTTTTTCTTTTGCTGTTTTTGCCATGGATCAAAATTAGGTTTTCAGGGGACTGTAGTTAAAAATTTATATGAACAGCGAAACTAATGATTTTAGTATTTCAACACTAATTAATTTGGATATTTTTTTAAAAATTCCACTTTTGGGGCATCAAGCCAACTTAAAATCCATTTTAATTCCGGGAAATTTATTCCGATATTTGATGTCCAAAATATTTAGGAATATGAAACAGTTATTTTCTTTATTGGTCGCATTCTTAGCAATGGTCATGGTAAACGCACAGGATGCAGAATCTGCAAAACCGGGTGTTGTTTATGGTAAATATTCTGAAGCCGGAATGACCCCAATAAGCATTAACGATCTTGAAAAAAAGATGACAGATAATAAATTTGATGGTAAGATCCAGGGCAAGGTGGTGGAAGTGTGCCAGGCAATGGGGTGCTGGGCCAAAATACAAAAGGAAGATGGCAGCACTGTAATGATAAAAGTAAAAGATCATGAATTTGCAATGCCAAAAGATATAGTGGGAAAAACAATAGTTGTGGAAGGCAAAGCAGAACTGAAAGAAACTTCAGTAGCTATGCAAAAACATTATGCTGAAGATGCAGGCAAAAGCAAGGAAGAGATCGAAAAAATAAAAGAACCAAAGAAAGAAGTGATCATGATGATCAAAGGCGTGAAAGTAGTTGAGTAAAAAAAATCTTATTTAATATTTAATCCCGCAACTGCGGGATTTTTTATTTCTATAACTTCTCAATTAACTGTTGAATACTGAGAATGCTCATCCAACTCATCGCAATTACAACTAACCAGCCCATAACCTGCATCCATACCGGATGTTTGTATTCTTTCATGATCGAAGACTTTGTTGCTGCAATAAGAATTACTGCTAATGCGATAGGTAGTATAATTCCATTTGCCGCTCCTGCAAAAATCAATAGTTGAACAGGGTTGCCAATGCTGACAAAAATGATAGTTGATGCTATTATAAATAAGCTGATAACAATTTTTTCGTTTTTAAAAACAACAGGATGCAATGTTTTCCAAAATGAAACAGATGTAAAAGATGCACCGACAACGGAAGTGATAGCAGCGATCCAAATAACAAGTCCAAAAAACTTATAGCCCAGCTCTCCTGCTGCAGATTGAAAAACGGATGCAGCCGGGTTTCCCGTTGCTAATTTTACCCCACCCCAAACAACTCCCAATGCTGCGAGAAATAAAACAAAACGCATTACTGATGTAATGAGGATGCCACTTACTGCACTTCTTGTTACCTGGTGTAAACTTTCTTTTCCTTTTATGCCAGCATCAAGCAGGCGATGTGCACCTGCAAATGAAATATAACCACCAACAGTGCCGCCAACCAATGTCACAATTTTCATTACATCAATTTTTTCCGGCCATATTGTTCTGTATAAAGCCTCACCAAGCGGCGGATGTGATTTAAAAGCAACATACACAGTAAGGCCAATCATTATTATTCCAAGCCATTTCGCAAATCCATCGATCAGTTTTCCTGCTTCTTTATACCAAAAGATCCCTAAAGCGATCACACAACTTATAATGGCGCCATATTTTGGATCTATTCCGGTCAAAACATTTACACCCAAACCACAACCGGCAATATTTCCAATATTAAATATCAATCCCCCAAATGCAATCAGGAAAGCAAGAAAGAAACCAAGGCCCGGAAAAATTTTATTGGCAATATCCTGCGCCCTGTTTTCACTCACACTTACGATCCGCCAGATATTTATTTGCGTCCCGATGTCTAACAGGATTGAAATAAGAATCACAAATCCAAAACTTGTAAGTAGTTGCTCGGTGAATAAAGATGTTTGAGTAAGAAAGCCGGGACCGATCGCCGAAGTTGCCATCAGGAATGCGGCACCGAGTATGGCTGAGTTTTTTTTCATTATGTTACCGGCTGGAGTAATTCTTATCAGCTCCTGTTGCGTCGCACACTTCAACAACAATAACTCTATTCATCTATCCTGAATTGTCAATGGTGAATTGTGAATACCAGTACCTAATTGACAACTGACCATTCACCATTGACAAATCTTATCGGCTCTTTATTTCAATTCCTTCTTTTTTTAAAGCAGCATGTATCGCTTTTGCAAACTCAACGGCATGTTCACCGTCGCCATGTATGCAAATTGTTTCCGCAACTATCGGAACTTTTTTTCCTGTTATGGATGTGACCGTTCCTTCTTTTACCATTTGTAATACTTGCGCAATGGCTGCATCAGTACTCTCAATCAAAGCGCCGGGTTTACTTCTGGAAGTTAAACTTCCATCGTTCTTATATGTTCGGTCAGCAAATACTTCATTCACGGTTTTTACACCAAGATTCTTTCCTTCTTTTACCAAATAGCTACCGCTTAATCCATATAAAAGATACTTACTGTTTGTATCCAAAATAGCAAGGGCAACGAATGGAGCCAGTCCCTTATCTCTTGCGGCCATATTATATAAAGCACCGTGTGGCTTTACATGATGAATGGGAACATCTGCTGCTGCTGCAATTTTTTCTAGGCAATTAATTTGCTTAACGATCATCTCATAAATTTCCCCGGGATGAAGCAGCATATCAGTTCTGCCAAAATTTTCTTTATCAGGATAAGAAGGATGTGCACCAACAGCAACGCTATATTTTTTGCAAAGCTGAACAGTCTGCTTCATGGTTTTTTCATCACCGGCATGATAGCCGCATGCAATATTGGCGGAGGAAATATAAGGCATGATCAGCTCGTCGTTCCCTATGCCTTCTCCCAGGTCACAGTTAATATCTATAGTTTTCATGGATATAATTTTCGAGCCTCAATTTACAGGCAATTTCCAATTGCGTCAAGTGTTGTTGTTGTTTTAATATTAAGTTCTCTGCCGCCTGATGATCGGTAAATTTAAACTGTATTTTATCACCTGCTTTCATTTGTGCAAGTATTGGTAATTGAGCCGCAATAATATTTCCCAATCTTGGATAGCCACCTGTTGTTTGATGATCTGCCATTAAAATTATCAGTTGCCCATCGGGTAACAATTGAATGGTACCGAAATTTACAGCAGAAGAAACAAGTTCTGTTTTTGTAGCTGAATGCAGTGGTTCACTTGCAAGTCGATAACCCATTCTGTCAGAATTATGCGAAATGAAAAAAGGGTTTTTTAAAAACTTTTCTTGCGAAAGCTTATCAAGCCAATCCCATTCACTACCCAACATCACCAAAAATTCCTCCTTGAATTGGATCCCAAAATCTTCATTTGCGCCCCAGGGTAAAATTTTGAAATCGTCGGTATCCTGTAATTTATAAGTGTTGGTGCTACTATTCAGTTCAAGTATGTCATCTTTTAATAGTTTTCTTCCTGAAAATCCACCCGCTTCTGCAATAAGGTTAGTGCTATAACTGTTTAACCACTTTGAGATCTTTACTCCACCTTTTACGGCAAGATAGCAACGGCTTTTATTTTTTGGTGTAATGAATTGAAGTGTTGTGTTCTTATTTATGATCACTGCATGGTTTAGTGGTATCGGGGTTCCATTAATATTTGCAGAAAAATCGGCCCCGCTTAAAGCGATCATTGTAGGTTCTTCGAAAAAAATTGCTGGTGCAGGGAAATGCATTTCAATAACAGCGTCATTGTTATTATTACCAACTAAAATATTTGCAATAGTTGCAGCATATTTATCCATTGCGCCGCCCGGATTGATCCCAAACTGCTGGTAACCTAACCGACCGGAGTCCTGTATGCTGTCAAGCATTCCTGCTTTTAATATCTTCAAACTCATCTTTTGTTATTGAATAAAATTGAACCTTATCACCGGCTTTAAATAGCACTGGGTTTATTTTCTCTTTATCAAATAGTTTCAAAGGAGTTCTTCCTATAATTTGCCAGCCTCCTTGTGATCTGAATGGATATATCCCGGTCTGCTTTCCGGCAATTCCAATACTCCCGGCCTCAACAAATACCGGCTTTTGTTTTCTTGATGAAGAAATTTTTTCATCAACCATACCCATATATGCAAACCCCGGAAGAAACCCAAGCATATAAATATGATATATAGACGATGCATGTAAATAAATTACTTCTCCAGGAGAAATTTTATTTTGGGAAGCAATAAAATTGAGATCGGGAGCAAATTCAATTTCATAGCAAACAGGAACCTTGATCAATATTTGTGGATCACCGGTCTCAACGTTTTCTTTTGGTATAAATTTTTTTAAACTTTCAGAAACCCATTCAAAAGCGGTTGTTTGCTTATTTAATATGTTTCGAATAAACAGTATATCATAATAGATCGTAAGAGAGCTATAGCCTGGCACAGCTTCTATCATACCAGGAATTGGATCATTCTGTATTTGATAAAAAAGAGAATGCACCAGTTTATTGATCGATTCATCAATAGTATTTCCAAAATCAATGATCAATGCAGTTTCTCCTAAAGAGGCAATTTTATATGAGGGCAATCGATCCATACAATAAGTTGTCAAATTAGAAAATTATTGTCTATTGCCGCTTGTTGTTTTTTACCTTTACCATTCGATGTCACAATTTAATTGGAACGATAGCCTGAATTTATTCTCTAAACTTACTTTTCGCCGTTCATGGAATGGGCTTAAGGTACTAAGCAGTTATTATTTTAGCAAGTGGTTTAAAAAAGCCGTTCAGTGGGGCTTGCCAGTTTCCATTTCATTTGAGCCAACTACTTCCTGCAACCTTCGCTGCCCTGAATGTCCAAGCGGTTTAAGAGCTTTTACAAGACCAACCGGTATGTTGCAAAAGAATTTTTTCAAGGAAACGATCGATCAGCTTCATAAACAGCTTTTATATCTCGTGTTTTATTTCCAGGGGGAACCTTATCTTAACCCTGATTTTTTAGACATGGTAAAGTACGCCTCTTCCAAAAAAATTTATACTGCTACCTCTACCAATGCTCATTATTTAAATGATGATAATGCAAAAAGAACAATTGAAAGCGGTTTGGATAGGTTAATTATTTCCATCGACGGCACTACACAGGATGTTTATGAACAATACCGCGTAGGAGGAAAACTTGCTAAGGTTTTGGAAGGAACAAAAAATGTAGTGAAATGGAAAAAGGAGATGAAAAGTAAAACGCCTTTTATTGTTTTTCAATTTTTGGTAGTAAAGCCAAATGAACATCAAATTGAAGACGTAAAAAAATTGGCGAAAGAAATGGGTGTTGATGATGTATGGTTTAAAACTGCACAGGTTTATGATTATGAAAACGACCCAAACAATTTAATTCCTACGCTTGATAAATACAGCCGTTATAAAAAAACAAGTAATGGTTATGAATTCAAAGGCAAATTAGCCAATCATTGCTGGCGGTTATGGCATGATCCTGTAATAACATGGGATGGTTTGGTTGCTCCCTGTTGTTTTGATAAAGATGCACAGCATCAATTAGGTGATCTTAAAGAAAGATCTTTTAAAGAAATTTGGGAGAATGGGGAGTATAAAAAATTTCGTACGGCTATTTTGAAAGGGAGAAAGAATATCGATATATGTTCAAATTGCAGTGAAGGCACGAAGGTGTGGGAGAATGCGTAATCAATTAGTCGGATCCAAAAGTGTGGGAAATAAATCCCCATTTATTCAAAGGTCTTACACAGAGTGTGATTCTATTTCCAGTTTTTTACTTCCTTACAAAATACAGTATAAAAAGAGACAAAGCCTTCCAAAAAATTGCGGATCGATTCAGAAATAACTTTCATGGTGGAGGATTTAAGGTTAATCGATCATAAAACTACTGAAAGCAATCATTTAATAGACAATCAATAACTACCACTTTCGTAGTATTTTTTCCACTAGTGTGGATTTAAGTTTAATGGAGAAACATTTTGGTCGGGTTTTTGACCTTTTGAAAACAAAATGCCGAGCCAATGGGAATTGATAATGAAATAAAACAGGCAACGTTTCGGAACAATCAAAATAAAGCGATGGTGAACATTATGTTTACTCATGCGTGGATGGTTGATCATATAAAGAGCTTTGTAAAATCAGAGAATATAACTCCTCAGCAATACAATATACTTCGCATATTACGTGGTGCAGGTGAGCCTTTATCTACTTTACAATTACGGGAAAGAATGCTCGATAAAATGAGTGATACGAGCCGCATTGTGGAAAGAATGGTTTCAAAAAACCTGGTACAAAAAGCAGTTTCGGAAAAAGATAAACGGATGGTGGATGTGATCATTACTCCACAAGGAGCCGAGTTACTTGAAAACCTTGACAGGAGAAATGAAGAGTTGGATGGGGTTGTAAATCATCTTTCGGATAACGAGTTGGAAACGTTAAATAATCTTTTGGACAAGCTTCGAAATAATCATTGATGTATCTTCGCTTTGACTGATCCAAAATTCAAAGCATGAAAATACCGAACCACCGTACTATTCTAATAGTTTTCCTTTTTCTATTTACTTCAAACTTATTTTCTCAATCCAAACCTGAGTTTCGTGGTGTTTGGATAGCATCAGTTGATAATATCGACTGGCCTCTAAAAGGAATGACAAATCCTGATAGCCAACGGGTAGAATTTATTCGCCAGTTAGACATGCATAAGAACAATGGTATGAATGCAGTGATAGTACAGGTAAGGCCAGCTGCAGATGCTTTTTATCCTTCACAGCTGGAACCCTGGAGCCAATGGTTAACAGGAGTTCAAGGCCAGCCACCGTTTCCTTATTATGATCCACTTGAGTTCATGATAAAAGAAACGCATAAACGGGGGATGGAATTTCATGCATGGTGCAATCCTTATAGGGCTGATTTTAAGATCGGGGCTTCTTCTATTGCTCCGAATCATGTTACCAAAATTCATCCCGAATGGTTCTTGGATTATGGCGATAAAAAATATTTTGATCCTGCGAGCAAGGATGTTCAAAAATTTGTCGTGCAGGTGGTCACCGATATTGTTCATCGCTATGATGTGGATGCGATCCATATGGATGATTATTTTTATCCATATAGAATTGCAGGTAAGGAATTCCCCGATGAGGATTCTTATAAAAAGTCGAAAAGCAAATTGAATAAAGATGATTGGCGCAGGAGTAATGTGGATTCAATTATGAAGAAGATCTCAATTGCTATTAAAAAAGAAAAACCGTGGGTGCAGTTTGGTATTTCACCATTTAGTGTATGGAGAAATAAAGACAAAGACCCAAGAGGCAGTGATAGCAAAGCGGGGCAAACCAATTATGACGATCTATATGCTGATATTTTATTGTGGCTGAAAGAAAAATGGGTTGATTATGTAGCACCACAACTTTACTTAGAGATCGGGCATGATAAAATTGATTATGCAAAAATGCTGGAATGGTGGAGTAAAAATTCTTATGGATGTAATTTATATATCGGTCTCGGTATTTACCGTTCAGGCAGCAATGCAGCATGGAGAAATCCAAACGAATTGCCCAACCAGATAAAATTGTTGAGACAATACCCCAATGTACAAGGCAGCATTTATTTCAGCAGCAAATCATTTAATAATAACCCAAATGGATGGAGTGATAGCTTGAGAAATAATTATTATAAACTACAGGCTGCGACTCCTCAAATGGAGTGGTTGCCTAGGAATCCAAATCAAAAAAATTCTACTTCTTTCCTTCCAACCGATTTACATAATCAAGCGAACCAAGCCGGAAGCGTAAAGGGACAGAAGTGATCTTTTCTAATTGAATTTCTTTTTTGCAGAAGAAGCCGAGGTTATTGCAATAAAAATTATTATTCAATAATGAAATCTGTTTCAAAGGAAGATATCCTGATGTAAAATAATTGTCATTATTATTTTTTGCATTATTTATTTTTAAATAAATGCCTTTAAAACAATCGTTATATTGAATATGATCTGCTGAATTCGGGTTAAAGCTTCCCCCACTTTTATGAATTGAATTTGGATCAATGGATAAAATTTTTTCCTGCGAAAAAACTTTTCCAGTTAACATTAACAAGACAACAAGAATAATATTTATTCGTTGCGGCACCTTTATTTTAATTGTATGTAAATTTACGGCCTGATTTTTGATATTTGGCCCGATTTTTTCAAAAGGGCATAATTAACCGAAGAACTACAATAAGCAACCATGGCTCTGAGTCAAAATTTACAGCAAAAGCTACTACAAAAACTATCGCCACAGCAGATTCAGCTAATGAAGCTGTTGCAGGTACCTACCGCCAATCTTGAAGAAAGGATAAAGGAAGAAATGGAGGAAAACCCCGCCCTGGAACAGGAAGAAGAGAATCATGCTGATTCCGAGGAAGCGAAAGATGAATTTACAGAGAATGGAGAAGAAAATTTTGAAGAACCAGATGGCAGCGAAAATGATTATGATAATATAGACATCAGCGAATATGTAAAAGAAGGTGATGATGATATTGCTGATTATAAAATGCGGGATGATAATTACGGTAGCGATGATGATGATAAAAAAACAATTCCATTTAAAATGGAAACGAGTTTTTATGAAACGCTGCTTGATCAGCTTGGCTTATTGAAATTGGATGAGAAAGAGCAAAAGATCGCTGAGCAAATTGTGGGCAGCATTGACGAAGATGGTTATCTGCGCAGGGAAACCACCGCTATTGTTGATGATCTTGCTTTTCGTCAGAATGTAATGACAACGGAAGAAGAAGTTGAAAGCCTGATAAAGCGTATTCAGCATTTTGATCCTCCCGGCGTGGCAGCAAGAGATCTCCAGGAATGTTTATTGCTTCAATTGAACAGGCTGCAGGATGAAGGGAAAAATGTAAGCATTGCTATTAAGGCTATTTCAAAATACTTTGATGAGTTTACTAAAAAGCATTACGAAAAGATACAGCGAGGTCTTGATCTGAATGACGAGCAATTAAAAGAAGTAATGCAACAGATCATCCGGTTGAATCCTAAACCTGGAGGTAATGTTGGAGAAATAAACAAAGCAGAAAGTTATGTAGTGCCTGACTTTTTCATAATGAATAATGCAGGCAAGTTAGAGCTAACATTGAATTCAAGAAATGCACCGGAACTGCGGATTAGTGAAGGTTATCGTGACATGCTGAAAGAATATGATCGCGGTACAAAAAAAGATAAACGTCAAAAAGAAGCTGTTCTATTTATTAAACAAAAGATCGATTCGGCTAAATGGTTTATTGATGCTATTAAACAACGGCAGCATACCTTGCTTGATACAATGACCGCTATTATGAATCACCAGCACGATTTTTTTCTTACGGGTGATCAAACCACACTCCGCCCAATGATCCTCAAAGATATTGCAGAAAAAACAGGGCTTGATATATCTACAGTAAGCCGGGTAGCCAACAGCAAATTTGTACAAACAGAATTCGGCACTTACCGGTTGAAATTTTTCTTCAGTGAATCATTAAGTACAGAAAGTGGCGAAGAAGTTTCAACAAGAGAAGTAAAGAAGATCCTTAGCGATCTTATTGAAGCAGAAAATAAAAAGAAGCCGCTAAGTGATGAACATCTTACAGAAATGCTTCAGCAAAAAGGTTATAATATTGCACGCAGAACAGTAGCCAAATACCGGGAACAACTGAATATTCCGGTGGCTCGTTTGCGAAAAGAATTATAACATGCCCGACAGATTAATTATTACCGACGAAAATCAATTGAAAGAAGTAAGTATACCTGAAACACCGCGGCAGCCTTTACTGATACAATTGCCCGCGAAATTTATTTCGTATGTTTTTCACCCGTTGTTTGTTCCGCTTTACATTACTTATTTCATCATTCAAATTCGTTCTTATCAATTTGCCGGTATTAGTGATTGGTTCAATCTCAGAATATTATTGCAGGTTTTTGTGAACTGCACCTTTCTTCCATTAGCAAGTATTCTTTTGCTTCGGGCTTTGAAATTTATTGATTCTGTTTTTTTAAAAACACAAAGGGATCGCATCATCCCTTATATCATTTGTATGATCTTTTATTTCTGGAATTGGTATGTATTTAAAAATAATCATGAAATAAAAGACCTGGTAAGTGTGAGCATGGCAATTTTCAATGCATCCGTATTAGGTTTCCTGGTAAATATTTCCATGAAAGTAAGCATGCATGCAATATCGGTTGGTGTTATGACCACCTTCATAGCATTGCTGGCCTTAACTGACAGCAGCAGTTTCTCATTTTATTTATCAATTGCGGTTTTAATAGCTGGAATTGTTTGTACTTCGCGACTTCTCGTTTCTGATCACTCGCAAAAGGAAATTTATTATGGATTTATGATCGGCATAATCTCTCAGCTTGCTGCACACTATTTCGTTAACGCATAAAAACAAAAAAGCCCAATCATAGGGTACAGATTGAGCTTTTTGTTCATCCATCCTTATTATACGTCCAATTAACCGTTTAATATTTTAGATCCTTTCAAGTAGGTTTTACTTGGATGATAAATGAAAAGGCAACTTCCGTCTTTAATCGTATTGATAAGTATTTTAGATTGTTTCATTGGAACAGCAGGACATCCAAAACTGCGACCCATAAATTTGCCCCATCTTCTGTAATTATCACCGATGTATTGGGAACCATGTACAACTATCTTTCTTCTTTCAGCTTTATCATTGAAGCCGGGCTCAAGCCCTGATATTGTTAAGGCAAGTCCATGACCGCCGTAATAAGTTGTTTTAGTTCTGTAAAATCCAAGACTGCTTTGTAATGATTCGGGTTTATTGGAAAATTTTCTTGCGTATTCACCACCGGAATTTTTTCCATGTGCCACATAAGTGTTAAGTAAGAGTTTGCATTCATTCAGATCTATGAGATAAAGCCTTTTTCTTCTTGATGATTGACTGAGATCACAAATAGTGATCAACCCTTCTTTATTCAACTTACCTTCCTCTTCTAATTTTTTATAACCTGTATAAGCATAGTTGAACGCTTCCTTGTTCAATCCTTTCTTTCCAAGCTTTAGGCTGTCATATATCAATTCCATTTCCGGATCAAATGATTTTGTTCCGATAGGATCATTAATAAAAAAATTAGATTCAAATTTTGCCAGAGCTGAATTGTTTCCTGCATTTAATAACGGAAGAAACATAAATGCAGCGGCAGAGACGGAAGATAATATGGTTTTTATAAACTTAGGCACGGATACAGATTCGGATTTCTAAACGGGCTTAAACATAAAAATATTATCCACTTTGAGAAAATACAAGGTGAAACAGTATTTATCTTTTACTATTTGTGGGAAATACTTGCGATTAAGTACGTCTAATAGAAAATCTACTTACGGAAAAATCAGTTTTCCATGTGATGGTGATGATGATGTGCCTGGCGCTGTTTTGTGATAAACTCTGAGCTATAAATTTTTAATAGTAATAAGAAAAGTGAAATAAGCAGCGGACCGAATATCAAACCAATAAAACCGAATACACTTAAACCGATGATGACCCCAAATACGGTAACAAGCGGATGAACATTTCCTATTTTTCTTGCAAGAGTGAAACGAAATATATTATCAACTGTACCGATAACACCAAAGCCATATATAAGCATAAAGATCCCTTTGCCTGTATCGCCATTAGCAAAAAAGATGATCGCAAGTGGCACATAAGCCAGCGCCGCACCAACTACGGGAAGCATGGCTGTAATACAGGTGACTACAAACCAGAACCAGGGTTCATTAACGCCAATGATCAAATAACCAATTAAAGCAACCACGCCTTGTAAAACAGCAATAACAGGAATGACAACAGCATTGCTCAGCACCATATTCTTTACTTCTGTGCCCAGCATCACAGCATTCTCATCTTTTAATGGTATATGCTCATAAATATTCGCTTCCATTTTTCTGCCATTCACCAGCATAAAATAAAGAATGAAATACATAAAGAAAATTGTTCCTAATGTATTGAAGGTAGCGCCGAGTAATTTTGGGATACTACTTCTGATAAAATCACCGAGCCGGTTTATGTTTTCATCTCTTGTAATTTTAATATTGAATTTGTGTTCAATATCCGAGACAACTTTTTTTAGCGACACCACCAGTTCATCAGAATGTTGAATAGCAAAAGTGATCTTTGAAGAAAGCATATTGATAAGAAGAGCGATGGGAAGTAGTATAACGATCATCGACAGGAGCATCAACAAGGCAGCCGTCCAGCCTTTTCGCCACTTTTTCTTTAGAGTAAGATTAAACATCCACTTCCTCATTACTATATATAAGGTAACTGCCCCAAGCAATGCAGGAAGGAAAGTGTATAATTCACTAAATAATAATAATCCAAGCAATACGATAATTACCAAAAAAAATATTTGCCGCACCCTGTTCTGGTGTATTATGTGACTGTCCATTGCTGTAAGTTATGATTAAAGATAAAAAGAAAGGCTGCTCATTAAGAACAGCCTCATGATTTAAATTTTTATCTCTTTCCATTTCCCCCTTTTAAAATAATACCAGGCCGCTAATGCTAAGAAAGTTTCAGCAACAGGTATTGCGATGAATGCACCGATTGGACCCATGTCAAACCCTTCTGCAAGTATCCATGCCAATGGGATCTGGAAAAACCAGAAGCCAACCAGGTTTATAATTGTAGGTGTTTTTGAATCGCCTGCGCCATTCAATGCCTGGATCATTACCATACCAATCCCATAAAAAATATAACCGGCTCCTATGATCTGCAATGCAGATACACCGTAAGCATGTACTTTGGCTTCATTTGTAAAAATGCTGATGATGGATGATGAAAAGAATAAAAAGAGAAGCATAACTACTCCCATAAAAATTGCATTGTATTTGGTTGTTAGCAGTACACTTTTTTCTGCTCTACCCGGTTCTTTAGCGCCTAGGTTTTGCCCAACCAAAGTTGCTGCTGCATTGCTTAAACCCCAGGCCGGTAAAATAAAGAACACCACGTTCCTGATCGCTACCTGGTAACCGGCACTTGCATCGGTACTTCCCGTTTTAGAAACGAGATAGGAAAGAACGATCCAGCTCCCGCTTTGAATGAAAAATTGTGAGGTCGCAGGCCATGCTACCTCAACCAAAGTTTTTATAATTGGGGCATCCCATTTAAAATGATGTCGCACTAAATGAATTATTCTTTTGCCGCCAAACAAATGATAACATTGGTAAATAACTCCTGTTGTTCTGCCAATAACAGTTGCAATAGCGGCTCCTTTTAATCCTAGTTCCGGGAATGGTCCGTATCCGTAGATCAGTAATGGACAAAGAATAATATTAATACCACTGGCAATCCACAAACTTCTCATGGCCATGGTCGCATCGCCTGCGCCCCGGTAAATACCATTGATCAAAAAGAGCATGATGATCACTAAGCTGCTGCCAAACATGATACGGGCAAAAGAAGTTCCTTCCTTTATTACATCCGGTGCAGCTCCCATTAATTTCAATATAGATGGAGCAAAGATGACACCTGCAATACTTAATACGATTGATACTGCAATTCCTACCAAAATAGCTTGTGCGCCGGCATGGGCAGCGCCTTCATTGTCTTTTTCACCAATTCTTCTTGATACTACTGCGGTAGCGGCCATGCTGACACCAAATCCAAGAGTATAAACAATTGAGATCACTGATTCAGTTAAGCCAACAGTTGCCATGGCCTGTTTGGCGCCTTGCCCCATATGACTCACGAAATACATATCTACAACGGCAAATACACTTTCAAGCATTAGCTCAAGGATCATAGGAACAGCTAATAATACAATTGCAACCCGAATGCTTCCTTGTGTATAATCATATTCACCTCCTTTGATGGATTGCCAGACTAAAGAAGTAAAATGAGAAAATTTGTTTTTATGTACAGTTTTATTCTGCATGATTGAAAATCCTTTTTATAATAAATGAAATAAATAGCAACAGGTTGTTGCTTACGTGAATTCCGGAAATTTCAGGTTCTTAACAGATGAGGCTCGAACCCTGTAAGATTTTCATATGCGAAAAATTAAGGAAGGGCAAAGCTAAGGGAAACTATTTACCGGCCAAGTTGCAGGGCCGACAAATATTGATGAATGTATTTTTCCTTCTGTTTGCGGCGGTATTGCAGGATAAAGCGGGGATGTGGTAGTGGAACTATCTCCCGGAACCATTTGTGTTCATTGTTTAATCCGGATAATAATTTAAAGTTCTTCTCGCCACCAATGCAAAGGCATTTTTCTGTGTTGAAGCCAATAGCAATTTGTTTATTGATACAATCAATTATAAATGGAGTTACTGCAGTCAATAATTTTTTATCATCATAGTAATTGATGTTCTTTCCATTTTTAATAAAACCCAGCGGGCAAACGGAACCGATGAACCAATTAGTATAAAATTTTTTTACCCCTCCATATTCACCGATCATATCATAAATAAACTCAGCAGACAATTCTGATGTCAGGCCAAGATGATGATCAATTCGGCAATTTTCTTTTAATTGTCGCGGCGCTGTAAAATTTACACCTGTAATGCCTGCGCCAAATCTTCCGGGATTAATACCCAACATTAAACGACGCGGCTTAGAGTCATTGAAATATTTTTCAAAAAACTTTTTTATTAGTTCAATTACCTGTGGATCTTTTTGAGGAAATAAGATCCCGATGCCCTTCGGTAAGTTTTTAGGAGGAAGAAGAGATTGATAAAAATGAATGAGTTTTTCGGAAAACATGCTTATCAATTGAAGATTATTTTCAATGCAATATCCGAAGTTTCATTTTTGCAATTTTATTTATTACAAAAATGCTGGATCAGTGTGGGGTAAATACAGTTTCCAGTTCTTCAAGCGTTTTTCCTTTTGTCTCTCTTACTTTTTTATAGACAAACACGAATCCGATAAGACAAATTACTGCATACACATAAAATGTTTTCTCCTGTAGCTTGTTATACATAACAGGGAAAGTAAAAGTGAGAATAAAGTAAGCAGCCCATAAGCTCAATACAGCAATTGATGTAGCAGTACCCCGAACTTTATTTGGAAAAATTTCTGAGATCAAAACCCATGTTACAGGTGCAAGCGTCAATGCATAAATGCCAATTGCGGTTAACAGAAACCATGAAACGGATGCTGATTTGATACCGAGTAAATATGAAATAAATAAATACAGTATTGTAAGACCCCCTGCTCCTAAAAGCATAAGAGGTTTACGTCCTATTTTATCAACAAGAGCCATAGCGAGTAATGTGAACAGAAGGTTTACACCTCCTATAAATACAGTTTGTAGCAGTTGATCATCTTTTGAAGCGCCAATACTTTCAAAAATTGTAGCGGTGTAATTAAATACTACATTGATACCACAAAACTGTTGAAACACTGCCAGGCCAATTCCCACTAAAATTGCAGGCAATATTTTTTTCTCAAAAATCGTGGCGAACTTTGCTTTGTTGACAGTCTGAAATGATCTTTGAATTTCAGTAATGGTTGTATTACCAAATTCTTTTCCACCAATTCTTTCTAAAATAATTTTGGCTTGTGCAAGTTTATTCTTTTGCGATAACCATCTTGGGCTTTCCGGTAACCACAAAACACCAATAAAAAAAAGCAAAGAAGGAATAGCACCTAGCCCAAACATCCAACGCCATGCATCATCACCTTCATTTCTAAGCGTGTAATTGATAATATTTGTAATTAAAATACCGAGTACAATTGTTAATTGATTAATAGCTACCATTCTGCCTCTATAATGTGCTGGTGCTATTTCTCCTATATATAATGGCGAAAGCATTGAGGCCATTCCTACACCAATACCAGCAACAAATCGGGAAGCTATAAATGCATCTCTGCTTGGGGCAAATGCCATGAACAATGATGAAATACAAAAAACGGAAGCTGCTATCAATAATCCCGGTCTCCTTCCTTTCTTATCTGCAATTTTACCTGCAGCAATGCAACCCACGATCGCACCCAATGCTAAACTACCTGTTGCAAAACCTTCCCAATATTCATTGAGATTGAATTTATCTTTTAAAAAAGGCAATGCACCTGAGATAACAGCGAAGTCAAATCCAAATAAATACCCGCCTAGTGCAGAAATAAATGATAAAGCAAGTATGTATTTTGAATTGTATTGATGGTGGCTGCTCATCGTATAATCTTTTGTAAAAGACAAAACTGCTTTTATTCCCGGACAAATAAATAGAGTTTGTTTTGAAAATGATGGATAATATTATTTATGCTAGTTTATCAGCGATCACCAGGATCTTTCTCCTGCTCCTGTATTTATTAGGAGAGGTACCAACTATTTTCGTAAACATTCTTGAAAAATAATAAGGATCCTCTATTCCCAGGCGATCTGCAATTTCATTAATCCGTAGATCAGTAAATTGTAAATACTGACAAGCTTTTTGGGTTTTTAAATGATTAAAATATTCAATAATAGAGAAGCCTGTATTTTTTTTAAATATACTGGCAAAATGAGACACCGAGAGATTTACCGCACTTGCGATATCGTTTAAAGAAAGTGGTTTATCAATATGTTTTTGCAGGTAGTTAACACATAGTGAAATACTATCTGTCTTTTCATGTATCGACAGGAAATTATTATCAAAACAACAGGAGGCTAAGAAATGTTGAAGACAAACGCTGGCATAACAAATATTATCTATGCTATAACCTCTTTCTAAACTTGTATAAATTTCTTCGAATAATTGCATTCTCTTTTCCTGGAATGAAATAGATGCAACATGATCCCCCATTTTTTTTAGCATCATATCAACAAAGTCAGAACTGTTTGTTCCTTTAAAATGCATCCAGTAAATAGTCCATGGGTCTTGTTCGTCTGCTCCGTATTCGTGGGGAGTGTTAGCTGGCAGCAATACAAAGTCACCGGCTGATAAAGTATATTTTTTATCAGCCGTTTTGGCCCAACCATTTCCTTTCACACAATAGATCAGGATGTGTTGATTTGCCCCATGGATCCTTTTCCTATAGTGATATAAGGCGTTGGGATAGTATCCAATATCGGTTACATATAATTGCTTTACAATGGGATGATTGTCAAAATGCTTTGCAAGAATTTTTGGCGGAATTACAATGGCTCTTTGCCCTTTGAATCCTTCTCTTTTCCGGGTTGCACTCATAACACAATTTAATAAAATAGTCCATCATTACCGTAAGTTATTCTATCTGCAAAATTTTAAGGCGATCTAGTTTTGCCTCTTGATATGATGATCCCCGGGTGAACACGAGTTGCTAAATTTTATATCGAGAATACTGGAGTTGGTCATCTAATCAACATGATTCATAAAGTGGCGGGTAAGCCGCTTTTATTCGATCCCTACCTTGCTCACGGAAATCATTGGTTAAGGCTGATTTTATAAAGTTGCTATATGGAAAGATCTGTTTTGGTTTGGCAAGAAAAGATCGTCTTGCCTACATATAATACTGGTGCTCCGGAAAAGAATCCCATTTTTCTGGAGAAAAGAGTATACCAGGGCAGCAGCGGAAATGTTTATCCTCACGCAGTTGTAGAGAAGATCGAAGATGAAAAAAAAGATAAGGAATACACTGCCTTGTTTCTTGAAAACGATTATTTGAAGATCATGATCCTTCCTGAGCTCGGTGGCCGCATTCACCGTGCTTATGATAAAATAAGGAAACGTGATTTTGTTTATTATAACCAGGTCATAAAGCCTGCTTTGGTTGGACTAACTGGTCCCTGGATCAATGGAGGTATTGAATTTAACTGGCCTCAACATCATCGCCCCTCTACTTTTTTACCCGTTGATTTTACAATAAAAAAAAATGCTGATGGCAGCAAGACGGTTTGGGTAAATGAAGTAGAACTCATGTTTCGTACTAAATGCCAGGCTGGTTTTACTTTATATCCTGACAAAGCATACCTGGAAGTCAAGGGAAAATTATTTAACCGTTCATTGTTACCTCAAACTTTTCTATGGTGGGCCAACCCCGCAGTGAAAGTGAATGATCATTATCAATCTGTTTTTCCACCTGACGTACATGCTGTGTTTGATCATGGCAAAAGAGATGTATCAGATTTCCCGATCGCTACTGGCACATATTATAAAGTGAATTATGCTCCAGGCACTGATATTTCCATGTATAAAAATATTCCGGTACCAACTTCTTATATGGCTATTAAATCAAATTTTGACTTTGTTGGCGGTTATGAACATGATACACGATCCGGGATCCTTCATGTAGCAAATCATCACATTTCACCAGGCAAAAAACAATGGACATGGGGCAATGGAAATTTCGGACAAACATGGGATAGAAACTTGACTGATGAAGACGGACCATATATTGAATTGATGACGGGAGTGTTCACGGATAATCAACCTGATTTTTCCTGGTTGCAACCAAATGAAGAAAAAACTTTTGAGCAATATTTTATGCCATATCATAAAGTTGGAATGGTAAAAAATGCTACAAAAGAAGCTATGATCAATGTTGAAATAAATGAAAAAACAGTTTCGGTAATTGTGTATGCAACAAGTATCTATTCGAAAAGCAGCATTAATATTTATAACAGCAATCGAAAGATAATAAAGGGGTTCCAGGCAGATCTGTCCCCTGAACAAGTATTTGAAATGAGTTTTGAAACATCATCTGTATTTAATATAAATGATCTGATAGTGGATGTAGTAAGCGAAGATGGAAAGGGTTTGGTTACTTATGAATTAACTCAAACAGAATCTCCCGAAATTCCGCAAGCCGCAACACCAGCAAAACAGCCTTCAGAAATAGAAAGCATTGAAGACTTATTCCTGAATGGATCGCATATTGAACAATATCGTCATGCTACTTACCAGGCATCGGATTATTATGCAGAAGCATTGCGGAGAGAACCAAACGATATCAGGTGTAATAATGCGATGGGATTACAATTATTACGATGTGGACAATTTGCAAAAGCTGAAACATATTTCAGAAGAGGAATTAAAACAATTACGTCTAGAAATCCGAATCCATACGATGGAGAGGCTTATTATAATTTAGGAATAAGCTTGCAATTCCAGGATAAGTTATCTGATGCATATGATGCATTTTATAAGGCTACATGGAACGATTCCTGGCAACACAGTGGATTTTTGCAATTAGCACGAATAGGTATATCAAATAATAATTTTTCTGAGGCATTTGTATTGATCGAAAAATCATTGATCAGAAATTATCACAGTCACTCTGCAAGACATTTAAAAACAGTTGCGCTTAGAAAATTAAAGAACTACCCCGCTGCATTTGATTGTATCAAGGATTCATTGGAAATCGATCCATTCAACTTCGCATGCAGTTTTGAGAAATATTTGTTATTGAAGCAAACCGGTGAAAGTTCTAAGGCAGATGAGACGTTGAAAAATCTTCAAACATTAATGCGAAATGCGCCGAATAATTATTTAGAGTATGCATTTGATTATAGCAATGCAGGATGTTTTTCAGAAGCTATCGAACTATTGCAATTATATGTAAATGGAAACGATGAAACATACCCGTTGGCGTATTATGCTATGAGTTATTTTGCAGCAAAGGCTGGTGACGAACAAGCAGCAAAAATATTTGCACAAAAAGCTTATAACTGCAAATCAGATTATTGCTTTCCCAATAAAATGGAAGAGATCAAAGTATTACAATATGCGATTACTGCTGATCCCAAAGATGATAAAGCATTCTACTACTTGGGAAATTTATGGTTTGGGTTTCGTCAATATGCTGAAGCTATAAATGCTTTTGAAAAAAGTATAGCTCTCAATCCTTCTTTTCCTACGGCACATCGGAATCTTTCTTTGTTATATTTTAATAAAGAACAGCAACCAGGGAAAGCTCTTAAAGCTCTCGAACTTGCGTTTTCCATTGATAAAAATGATGCAAGGGTTTTGATGGAGTTAGATCAGTTATATAAAAGACTGAATTACTCCATTAAAAAAAGATTGGAAATATTAAACGAGTATCACACACTTGTTGTGCAGAGAGATGATCTATACCTGGAAAAGATTTCACTTGAAAATAGCCTGGGTAATTATAATACGGCAATGAAGATGCTGGAGGAAAGAATTTTTCATCCATGGGAAGGTGGAGAAGGAAAAGTTGTTCGTCAGTATTTAATATGTCATTTAGAACTTGCCAAAAAAGCTATCCAGGAAAAACAATTTGACACGGCGCTTTGTTTCTTGGGAGCTGCAGAACAATATCCCAAAAATTTAGGCGAAGGAAAATTACTTGGAACACAGGAAAATGATATTCATTATTTACAGGCTTGTGTTTATGAAGCAATGGGAATGAATGAGCAGGCGATCGAAAAATTTAAACAAGCAACTGAAGGAATTAGTGAACCTGTGCAAGCAATTTTCTATAATGATCCGCAGCCTGATAAAATAGTATACCAGGGATTAGCCTGGTTAAAGTTGGATCAATCCAAAAACGCAGAAAACATATTTCACCGCTTGGTTGAATTTGCTGATCAGCATTTCAATGATGAGATCAAAATTGACTATTTCGCTGTCTCACTTCCTGATCTGTTGGTATTTGATACAGACTTAAATGAGAAGAATAAAAATCATTGTCGTTATTTAAAAGGCCTGGGCGAATTAGGCCTGAAGAATTATAAAGCATCATCAAATTATTTAAACGAGGTTTTAAAACACGATGCAAGTCATGTGGCGGCAAAAATTCATTTGGACATGATCAATTTTTTAATAAAGCAAAAAGAAACAGATTTCGATAAAATAAAAATCAATTGAAGGAATAAGAAGACAGGGTTCACCTGTTTTTAAAAATTTTAAATTAAAAACAAGCAACATTATGAGACTAGATGTTTTTCGGATTCGCCAGGGGCGATTCTTAACACAGAATCGATGGGTTTTGTGTTTTACTGTTATTGCACTGGCTCTGTCATGCATGACAGCTAATAAAACCTATGCACAAGAGGTTTCGCAAACACAAAAATTAGGTGTTCGCGGAAAAGTAACTGATGAAACTGGTAAGCCTTTGCAAGGTGTTTCAGTTACAGTAAAAGGTAGTGCCAAAGGAATAGCTACCAATGAAAATGGCGAATTCAGCATCGAGATTACTGGAGGCGCTAAGGTTTTGCAATTTTCTTATGTTGGTATGGAACCACAGGAAGTAAAAATTGGAAATCAAAAAGAATTTAATATTTCACTTACACCATCAGCAACAGAACAACAGGAAGTTGTTGTGGTAGGTTATGGTACGCAGAAAAAACAAGCTGTAACAGGTGCAGTAGTAAAGGCAGACTTGAAGACCTATGAAAATGTTACCGTAAACAATATTATGGAAACATTGAAAGGTACCGTGGCCGGCTTGAACGTAGGCGAAACCAATACAGCAGGGGGCGTACCTGGATTTACTATCAGAGGTACTAATACCATTGCAGCATCCACTGCACCTTTGATCGTTTTAGATGGAGTGATCTTCAGTGGCTCACTTGCTGATATTTCTCCTTCAGATGTTGAAAGCGTAACCGTACTTAAGGATGCAAGTGCAGCTGCAGTTTATGGTTCACGTTCAGCTAACGGAGTTATCCTGATCGAATCAAAAAAGGGAATAAGTGTGAATGGCAAACCTAAGTTTGAACTGCGTACAAGTTATGGAACTATCAGTCAACTGAAACCACTGGAAGTGTATGGGGCGCAGGGGTACATGCAGCATTTGAATGATTTCCTGAATGATAACGGTACGGTTGTTCCTATGGATCAAACACCAAATTACCTGCAAACAAATGAGAAGGTGAATTACAATGCAACACCTGATCATAAGCCTACTTTGGAAGATCCGTATAGTCTTTTCAATCAGACAGGTTATAATTTCAATACTTCTCTGAGTGTTTCACAACGCACTGATAAGATGAGTTATTTCCTTTCAGGAAACTATACAGACCAAAAAGGTGTAATTCTTTATGACCGCTTTAAACATTATTCAATAAGACTGAACCTGGAATCTAAGGTCACTAATTGGTTGACTATCGGGGTAAGATCTTTCTATAGCAACAGGAGTTATCCGGATTCACGCATGTATGGAGTTGCGAGCAATAGCAGCAGTCCTTACCTGTTTAGCCCATATGCTGATGTGTATAATGCTGATGGCAGCTACAACATGTTCCCGCAAACAACAACTTCTTATGTAAATCCATTTTCCATGATGGCAAACGAAGCCTACAATAGAACAGGTAACCTGAATGGAATTGGATATGCAACCGTTAAAATTCCCTGGGTAAAAGGATTGTCGTACACAGCTACTTATTCCAAAACTCAGAATACGCTTGAAAGAGGATCCTTTTACGGATTCAATACTTACCAGGGACAAGGTCCTAAGGGTACTGGTTCAAGAGCCTATGCAAGAGGTACGGCTACTTTGTTTGATCACCTGATCAAATACAACAGAACATTTGCCGACAAGCATAACTTTGACCTGACTTTGCTCCATTCAGATCAGAAAACGCAAGCCTATGGTGACAGTCTTACTGCCAGCGGCTTTGATAATGATCAGCTTGGTACTTACCGCTTACAAGCAGGTGCTATTCAAAGTGTAGTTACTTCGGGTTCAGAAACGCAGAGCATTGGCCAGATGGCACGTCTCACTTACACTTATGGTGGAAAATATTCTGTAACAGGAACGATCCGCCACGATGGTTATTCAGCTTTCTCAGCCAACCACAAATACGGCAACTTCTCCTCTGTAGGGGTTAACTGGAATATTTCGAAAGAAAAGTTCATGGATAACGTTAGGTTCGTTAATTCACTTGCATTGCGTGCATCTTACGGTACAAATGGTAATCAATCCATCAATCCTTACAGCACCCTTTCTAAAATTTCAAACGGTTATTACTATTACCAGGGTGACGCTAATTATACTTACACGCAAGCTGTTGGTTCGCTTGGTAATGATGACCTGGTTTGGGAATCAACAACCGGTCTCAACTTTGGTCTTGATTTCAGTATCCTGAAAAACAGAATTTCAGGTTCAATAGACGGATATGCGACTCGCACAAATGACATGGCGTTCACATTGGATCTACCCTTGATATCAGGATTTCCAAACATCGTAGCGAATGCTGGTGAAATTCAGAACCGCGGACTTGAAATGAATCTGCGTTCTGTTAACATCACCAATAAGAAATTCTCATGGAGAAGCGAAGCCGCATTTTCGCTCAATAGAAATAAAATAACTCATTTGTTGGGTGACAGGAATGGAGATGGCAAGGAAGATGACATTGTTTCTTCAAACCTGTTTATCGGCAAACCGTTGGGTACTGTTTACAATTATCAAGTTGAGAGAATGTGGCAACAGTCTGATAAGGACGCAGCTACTATCATGGCAGGATTTCAACCGGGTACTTATAAATTACTCGACGTAAACCATGATGGCAAAATCACTTCAGATTCTGACCGTGTATTCCTTGGTAATTCAGGTGCAAATTTCCGCTGGAGCCTTACCAACACCTTTACTTATGGTAACTGGTCATTGATGGTTTACATTAACTCGATTTGGGGTGGTGGCGATTATTTCATTAATGGTAACAACACTCCATGGAACGATGGTTATGCAAACAGGGGTGATATGAATCATCCTATTTACGATTACTGGACCCCAAACAATCCTAATGCTGAATTCCCAAGACTAAGCTATAATACCAAGGCTTCTGTAAGAGCGCCGAAATACTACGACAGAAGTTTTATCAGGCTGCAGAAATTGGCACTGAGTTATGAGGCTACCAAATTTGTGAAAAAGTATGGTATCCAGGGATTGAATATCTCTCTGAGTGCTGACAACCTCGGAACGTATGCACCCAAATGGATAGGGCTGGATGCAGCTACAGGTAGCGGCCTTACTGTTTCATCCATTCCATCACTGCGTAACGTGATGGTGAACTTTAATATTAATTTCTAAGAAAACGAAATATGAAAAAGATAATAATCATTTCAGCAATGCTTTCAACGATAGTTGTAAGCTCTTGTAAAAAGGATCTCTCAGAAGTTCCATTGGATTTCTATACTCCGGAGAACTCATTTAGTAATAAGGCACAATTTGAGTCAGCGCTGGCTGGTATTTATTTAGCCTTTAGAACAGATATGTATGCATCACAGGATGCTGCCAGCAATTATGATATGCTTGGTATGGATCTGGATCTAACCAATGTGGAAACAAATGCATCGGCTCAAAAGACCCAGTATTTTAACTGGATCACTATGAACGCTGACAATGGATTTGCCAGCAAATGGTGGGGCCGTTTATACAGGTATATTTCAATGGCAAACACTATTATTGACAGGGCTGATGGACCCCAGGCTAAATGGACCTCAGAAAATGAAAAGAATGCAATTGTGGGAGAAGCAAAATTTCTCCGTGCATTTTCTTATAAATTCCTCGCAAATATGTGGGGTGGTGTTCCCTTGATTTTGAATGAAACCAAAACACCAAAGTTTGATTATGTAAGGTCTACGCAGGATGAAGTGTACAGGCAATGTAAAGCTGATCTCGAATTTGCGATTCAGTATATGCCAACCATTGATCAGTTGAAAGGTGGAAGAGCTCCTCGTGAAGCAGCTTATCACCTATTGTCAGAGATCAATATTTGCTTGAAAGATTATACTGGTGCTATTGCTGCCGCTACTGCTGTAATTACAAATGGTAAAAACAGCTTAATGACTACACGTTTTGGTGTAGCAAAGACTTTCACATTCTCGGGATATGATTACCAGGGACCAGCTACTGCATGGGGCGATGTTTATTGGGATCTTTTCCAGGAAGGAAACTTTAATTATAAAGAAGGTAATAAAGAAGCAATTTGGAATATCTCCCAGGATCCTACCATCAAAGGTGGTGACAATCTTGATGTAAGTACAAGTGGTGGCAATTTCGTGTTTGACAGATGGTGGGGACCTATTCCCTGGCAGGCAAAAGATGTTAGTGGAAAATCCAATTGGTTAATGGATACATTGGTTGGAAGACCTGTTGCTACTTTGATCGTCACTGCTTATGCTGATAGCCTGATCTGGAAATATAAAAATGACTTTACCAACGACATGAGGAACTCTCAGTATAATATTCAACGTAATTATTATATGACGAATCCAACGAGTTCCATTTACGGTCAGATCATGACGAAAAGTAATGTAGATGCAACCACACTCACTCTGTGGGAACCAAGAATGACCCCTCATTACAAAAAATTTGTGCGTGCAGTGCCTAAAGGCTTGGCGACAGATGCTACGAGCAAAAGACCAAATGACAATGGTAGAAACTGGAAAGACTGGTATATCATGCGTTTGGCTGAAACTTATTTGTTGCGTGCTGAAGCCAATATGTTGAAGGGTGATAACGCTGCCGCCGCTGCGGATATAAATGTTGTGCGTGGTAGAGCATTGGCAACTCCTGTAGTTGCAGGAGATGTAAATATGGATCTGATCCTTGATGAAAGAGCAAGGGAATTGTACGGTGAAGAATTCAGGTTGAGTACTTTGATGAGAACAGGAAAGTTGATTGAGTATTTGAACAAGTACAATGGCTACCTGCTTGATAATGGAAAGACAGCTCCGAGCAAGGTTAGTTTGTTGCCTATTCCAAATAGAGAAATTGTAGCGAACACGGGAGCGGTATTGACACAAAACCCGGGCTATTAGTATTTATAAATTTTAAAGTTATAAGAATAGCCTGTTCTGAAAAGAGCAGGCTATTCTGTGTAACAACTGAAACAGCTGATAAAAAAACATGGAATAGATTGAAATAATTTATTCAGCATCCAAATAATAAGATGAAGTCATTTAAATTTCAGATCATAATCCTGGGCTTAATACTGTTTTCAACTTCTGTTCATTCACAGAATGCAAAACAGTTATTTGTTTCGCCTTCAGGAAATGATAAGAACAATGGTACGATAGCAAAACCCTTTGCTACCTTAGAAAAAGCTCGTAAGGAAGTAAGAAAGATCTTAGCGAAAGAAAAAAACATTTTCATTTCTGTTTACTTCAGAGCCGGTGATTATTTTTTTAAAAACAGTGTTTTATTTGATAGCCTTGATTCGGGTTCCGAAAATTATCCTGTTACTTATTCTTCTTATAATAATGAAACGGTATCGTTTTCGGGAGGTGTTTCCATACCGGTTAAATATGCAACACCGGTAAAAGACGATCTTGTTTTAAAGAGATTTCCAACCACCGCTAAAAATAAAATTCTCCAGGTCGATCTGAAAAAATTGGGCATTAAAGATTTTGGAACATTAACTCCTCGTGGTTTTGCAAGACCTTATCAGCCGGCACCAATGGAATTATTTTGTAACAAAAGTGCGATGCATTTGGCCCGTTATCCTAATGATACGTTGATTCCATTAGGAAAAGTTTTGGATGCCGGTTCAATACCACGCAATGGAGATTTTTCACATCGCGGAGGAAAATTTCATTTTTCGACTGATCAACCCGATCGTTGGACACAAGCAAAGGATATATGGATCTCTGGGTTTTTTCGTTACGGATATGCCGATGATGCCGTACAAATTGCAGACCTTGATCTGAAGAACAAAATTATTTCTACAAAGCAAGAGACACTATATGGATTTGAAAGCGGAAAAAATTTCCAACGCTGGTTCGCTTATAATTTGCTCGAAGAAATTGACAGCCCCGGAGAATATTATATCGACAGGGCTTCAGGTATTTTATATTTCTATCGACCGGAAGAGTTGAAAACAATTGAAGTATCAATGGTGGAAGAACCACTGGTGCAATTAAAAAATACTTCCTTCATTCATTTCAATGGAATAAACTTCGAATGTTCCCGTGGTATGGGAGTATACATTGAAAAAGGGAATAACAATAAAATTGATAACTGTGTTTTTCGCAATCTTGGTATCGTTGGAGTTTGTATTGGAAAAGGTATAGAACCATTTACGGAATTAACGCATGAAGGGGATGGTCAACCTGCTTCTGCTAAACTGGGCAGCCTGATGAACTATATGTATAAGCATACGACGTTTAACCGTGAAGCAGGAACAGGTCACATAATTTCTAACTGTGAAATTTACAATACAGGTTCCGGTGGAATTAGTTTAGGTGGTGGTGATAGACTGACTTTGAAGAAAGGAAACAACCAGGTAGTGAATTGCAGCATCCATGATTTTAATCGTTTGGATCGTTCTTATAAAGCAGGGATAAATATTGATGGAGTTGGCAATGTGATACGCAATTGCGAGATATTCAATTGTCCCGGCAGTGCTATACTTCTCCATGGTAATGATCATTTGATCGAGTACAATGTAATTCATCATGCGGTAACAGATGGTGATGATATGGGAGCCATTTATTATGGCAGAGACCCGAGTGAATTCGGGAATAAAGTTCAATACAATTTCTTTCATCATATTGGGAACGATCATGGACTCATCGTATCAGTGTATCATGATGATGGTGCCTGCGGCATGGAAGTAACAGGAAATATTTTTTACCTGGCTGGCATGCGTAGTGTTTTAATTGGTGGTGGCAGCGATAATGTTTACCGTAATAATATTTTCATTGGATCACCCATGGCATTTCATCTTGATAATCGTTTGATGGGTTGGGCGAAAGGAAATCTGGACAAAGACGGTATTTTTCAAAAGAGGCTCGAAGCTGTAAATTATAAGCAAGCGCCGTACGCCACGACTTATCCCAAACTCAAAAATTATTTTGAAGACACTCCTGCGATGCCCAAAAGAAATTTTATTGAGAACAATTTGTTTGTTAATGTAAAGATGTTACACAACGGCAGCGCACAATGGAGTTATATCGGCAAAAATTATTTCACTTTTGATGAAAATATGTTTGTTGATTTTTCTAAAATGAATTTTACGTTGAAGGCGAATGCAGATGTATTCAAAAAAATGCCGGAGTTTAAAGCAATTCCATTCGATAAAATTGGACTAAAGAATAAATGATCCAAAAAGAAAATTGTAAGGTTGCATAAATTGCTTACATAAAAAGAATTTGTATGAGAAGAAAGTTTGTTTCAAATGCCATAGTAAGCTCAGCGCTGGTATTGCTGTGCAAGTTTTCAGCTTTTAGCCAGGAAAATGCTGCTAAATATGATAGCCGTGAATATTGGGTAGCAACAATGATAAAGATTGCCGATCCTGTATTAAAAAATCTTAGCCAGGAACAGTTGCGGGCTAAAATGCCGGTAATTAATAAAGATTCCAACCGGGTAAGAGTTGCCCATCTCGAAGCCTTTGGTAGAACATTAGCTGGAATAGCTCCATGGCTTGAACTCGGGGCTGATAACAGCACAGAAGGAAAGCTGCGACAAAAATATATCCAGCTAACCCGTAAAGCTTTAGCTGTTGCAGTTGATCCATCTTCACCCGACTTTCTGAATTTTAATAAACAACAACAGCCGCTGGTGGATGCTGCTTTTATGGCTCAAGGTTTATTGCGGGGCTATACACAGTTATGGGAGCCACTTGATAACGCGACAAAGATAAATATTGTAAATGCACTAAAGAGTTCGCGGGTTATTAAACCTGGTGAAAACAACTGGCTGTTATTTAGTGCGATCATAGAAGCCTTTTTAATAAGATCAGGTAATGGTGGCGATATACATCCCATTGTGTATGCGCTGCAAAAACATGTTGATTGGTACAAGGGCGACGGAACTTATGGTGATGGCGAAGAGTTGCACTGGGATTACTATAACAGTTTTGTTATTCAACCCATGATGCTTGATATTACCAGGGTGTTGAGTGAAAAAAAAATGGATACAGTCATAATGTATCAAAAAGTTTTGAGCAGAGCACAACGGTATGCAGCAGTGCAGGAAAGATTGATCTCACCTGAAGGCACCTATCCTCCTATTGGACGTTCCATGATCTATCGCTTTGGAGCATTCCAGTTGCTTTCGCAAATTGCCTTACAAAAAAACTTGCCAGCCGAAATTTCACCTGCACAGGTTCGTAGCGCATTATCACTCGTTATCTATCGCACCATGAAAGCTCCAAACATATTTGATTCTAAAGGATGGCTCAACATGGGTGTAATAGGTAGCCAGCCAAACATGGCCGAATATTATATTACTACAGGCAGTTTGTATTTGTGCACGGTTGGATTGTTACCTCTTGGCTTACCTGCAAACGATCCATTCTGGACCAGTAAAGCCGAAGATTGGACAAGCAAAAGACTTTGGAAAGGCGTTGACCTTCCTGCCGATCATGCGTATAAAGAGTCTAAGTAGAATTGAACGAATAATTAATAAACATACAATGCGTAATAAACTTATTCTTTTATCCCTCGCTTTTATGATAGGCGCATTTGCCCATTCGCAAAAAAGTATGCAAACGCTGATTACTGAAAATATGCAATTGGCAAGCAGCCAATATAAAATACTTGCAGCTGTAACACCTGTAGAGAGTATGCCTCGTCATTACAATCCCGACGACAATAAATTGGTGAATAGTGATACCAAATGGTGGTGCAGTGGATTTTATCCGGGCTCTCTATGGCTGATCTATGAATACACAAAAGATGAAGCTATTCGGGCGGAGGCAGTAAAGCGACTGAACATCCTGGAGAAAGAAAAACACTATACCGGCAATCATGATCTTGGTTTTATGATGTACTGCAGTTTTGGTACTGCCTACCGTATTACCAACAACGCTGCTTACAAACCCAGCATTGATACCGCTGCCTTGTCGTTAGCGACTCGTTACCGGCCGAATATTCAATCCATTCAGTCGTGGGATAGTAATGACAAATTAAAATGCCCTGTTATTATTGACAATATGATGAACCTGGAATTGTTGATGTGGGTAGCTGAACACGGCGGCGATCAACACCTCAGGGATATAGCCATTACTCATGCCAACAGCACATTGGAAAGACATTTCAGACCCGATGGAAGTTCTTACCATGTTTTGGATTATGATCCTGCCACAAATAAACTTATACGCAAACTTACATGGCAGGGCGCTGCCGATGAATCAGCATGGAGCCGTGGCCAATCATGGGGATTTTATGGCTTTACTATGATGTATCGCTTCACAAAAGATAAACGCTACCTTGAACAGGCGAAAAAAATTGCTGGCTTTTTATTCAATCATCCAAATATGCCGGAAGACTTCGTGCCATATTGGGATTTTAATGCACCGGGTATTCCCAATGCTTATCGCGATGCTTCTGCTGCCGCCATTAACGCTTCGGCGTTATTAGAGTTGGCGCAGTATGTCAACAAAAAGGAAAGCAAATCCTATATAGATAAGGCCGAAAAAATTATTCGTTCATTGTCATCGGAAAATTACAGAGCGAAACCCGGTGAGAATGGAGGATACATTCTTATGCATAGCGTTGGCAATATGCCTGCTAATTCCGAAATAAATACGACGCTTACCTATGCAGATTACTATTTCCTGGAGGCCTTAATGCGGTATCAACAATGGGTATTGAACAAAAAGTAAAAGGATAAATTGATGAGCCCTGGGAATGTTGCCGTAGTGATTAAGATTAAAACGATACTATGTTTAGGATAATTATATTTTTTGTTTGTGGTCTGCTTTCGTCGCAGTGTTTGGTTGCGCAATCTTCCAAACAGCTATCATCACCGGATGGTAGGTTTCAATTTGTATTTGATCTGTCAAATGAAGGAGCACCTGTTTATTCTATTTCTTATGATCAAAAACCTGTTGTACTTTCTTCTTTATTAGGAATAAATGGTTGGGAACGCGGATCTGTTATTAATGATGTTTCTTTTTCAAAGCAGGACACAGTTTGGAAACCAGTGTATGGCGAACGAAGCCAGGTTCGTGATCATTACCAGGGAATGATAATTACTTTACAGCGCAACAACGATGAAAATTTAAAACTGCAAATACAAGTACGGGCTTATAACGAGGGCATTGCATTTCGATATTTTTTTCCTGAAAACCCTAAAGGAGGAAAGGATATCAATATTCAGAAAGAGCTGACAAGTTTTACAGTGCCCGAAGGAACAATGGCATGGTTTACAAACAGGGCGCAAGGTGAGTACAGGTTGTTGCCAATGAATAACTGGCCTAGTGAAAGTGAAAGGCCCCTTGTGTTACAACTTCCTGGTGGAAGATATGCTTGTCTTGCAGAAGCAGAGATGGTAAACTATTCCCGTACAAAATTTTCACTTGATGCAAATAAACCCAATACTGTTAGTTGTTCTATCTATGATCGTGTCGATTTCTTTACTCCATTCGCAACTCCGTGGAGAGTAGTAATGGTAGCGGAACATGCGGGAGAATTATTGGCAAATAATGATCTCTTGTTAAATCTGAATCCACCGTGTGAGATCAAAAACACTTCATGGATCAAGCCGGGAAAGATAATACGTGAAATGAGTCTTTCAATGAAAGGCTCAAAGGAGTTAATTGATTTTGCCGTAAAACGTCATTTACAATATATCCATTTTGATGCTGGCTGGTATGGATATGAGTATGTAACTTCTTCGGATGCTACTAAAGTAAATGTAGATCCCCGTCGCAATGCAAATAGTGATTTGGATTTGCAGGAAGTAATTCGATATGCAAATAAAAAAGGGATCGGCGTATTTCTTTATGTGAATCAAAGGGCATTGTATAAACAGTTAGATGAAATTCTTCCTTTGTTTCAGAAATGGGGAGTTCGGGGAATTAAGTTTGGTTTTGTTGAAGTCGGTTCGCACAAATGGACAACCTGGTTACATGAAGCAATTAAGAAATGTGCGAAGTATAATTTGATGGTTGATATACATGATGAGTATAGGCCAACAGGCTTCAGTCGAACTTATCCTAATTTATTAACACAGGAAGGTGTACGTGGTAATGAAGAAATGCCTGATGCAACAAATAGTACCATTCTTCCTTTTACTCGTTTTATTGCCGGCGCAGCCGACCATACGATCTGTTACTATCATCGCCCTGAATTAAAACCACGCCTGGCAGAAACACAAAATGCAAGAGTGATGAAAACAACTTCGGGTCATCAACTGGCACTCGCAGTTGTATTCTATAGTCCACTACAGTTTTTGTATTGGTATGACAAACCTGAAGATTCACAAGATGAACCTGAACTGGAATTCTTTGATAAAGTGTCTACTGTTTGGGATGATACAAAAGTGGTGGATGGTGAAATAGGAAAACATATTACCATTGCACGCCGCAAAGGTGATGACTGGTTTGTTGGGACAGTTACCAATACTGAAAAAAGGGATTTGAAAATTCCATTGAACTTTTTAATGCCGGGAAAAAAATATGAAGCAAGTATCTATTATGATGATCCTGCTTCAAAGGTTCGTACAAAGATCTCTATCAAACGTATACAAGTTGATGCCACTACAATACTGGATACACAATTGATCGCTTCAGGTGGACAAGCTATTTGGATAAAGCCTCTCGAAAAATGATTTGAGAGTAACAAGAGTAATCAGCAATACTATTTCAGAATTAACAAAAAATTATTTTAAGTAGAGTTTTATCCCATGCTTTTGACAATTGGTCAAATTCCTGCGACACGGGGATTATATAAGGATAGTTTTGCATAGTAATTGAAACAGAACAGAAGTTAGAAAGATATATATTTCCGTAGACTAAGATGAAACAAAGGGACGGCTTTTGCCGTCTCTTTTTATTATACCTTGTTTGTGGTCATGTCTTTAATTTTAACTATACAACTATTTGGATAAACTGATGAGAACTTTTTTTCTTTCATTCTTAACTGGACTTCTTTTAATGATTTGTATGCCCTTGCCCAGTTATGCGCAGGATGATCTGGATTTCCAGGAATTGATGAAAGAAGTTGATTCTTCAGGAATATTTTTTTCATCGAACAATTATACATGGTGCAGCAGCGTCATCAAAGGAGAAGATGGAAAGTATCATATGTTTTATTCACGCTGGTCACACGGTAAAAGAATATTGGATGATGATTCCATGAATTATATTTTCAATGGATTCAAAGGATGGTGCAAGTATTCCGAAATAGCTCATGCAGTTTCCGATAAACTCAACGGCCCTTATAAATATGTATCAACAGTGTTGAAGGGCGATGGCGATCCTGATCATTGGGACAGGTTCACTATGCATAATCCGCAGATCAGGAAATTCGGAAAAAATTATTATCTCTATTATATCAGCAATTCATTTGATTCATCACTCCAGTTTAAAGATGAATCAAAAATGAGCAAAGACTGGAAACACTGGCTGAAATATAATTGCACGCAAAAGATCGGGGTGATAAAAGCAAAAACCATTGCTGACCTGGTGAATGGTAAATATGAAAAGCTTTCTGCGCCTTTAATGGTTCCTGATAATATCAACACATTTGAAGTAGCTACCAATCCTACAGTAACACAGGGACCAGATGGGAAATCTTACATGATGTATAAATCCCGTAAACCAAATGTTGGTAATATGACTTTCTGGATGGCAACAAGTGATAAGCCAGATGGCCCGTTCAAGATGCTTGGTGAAGTATTTACTTCTGCAGAGATGGCTTGTGAAGATCCATGTATGTGGTATGATAAAAAAAGAAAACGATTTTACGCTGCGGTTAAATATTATTCCAGCAGTAAAAAATTAGTTCCGCAATTCGGCGCATTAGCATTAATCACCTCTATTGATGGATTGAATTGGCAAGCAGCTGTACACCCTTTGATCTCGCTCAGGGAAATGAAAATGAAAGACGGAAAGAAAACAGAATTGACTCACCTTGAACGCCCCTTTGTAGTTACTGATGAAAAAGGACAGCCTGTTGCTTTATTTGCAGCAGCATCGATCGGTGAACCAACCAAAGGAGACGCTGATCATCCTGCATTTGAGAATAATACTTTCAATGTTTGCTTCCTGCTGAAGAAATAGTTTAAACCGTACTCTTGTATTGTGCCGGTGATTTACCTGTTACCTTTTTAAAGATCCGGGAAAAATAATAAGGATCATCATACCCGATCTTATCCGCGATTTCTTTTATGATCAGTTCCCGTTGCGTTAACAGCTGACAAGCATAATAGATCTTCATCCGGATAAAATAATCTATCGGTGACAAACCTGTTTTCTTTTTAAAAAGCGCTGTATAGTGTGATGGTGAGTAATGAAATTCCTTCGCTATTTCTTCCACGGAAAGTTGTTTATGAATATTGGCCTTCATAAAAGCGATCGATCTTGCAAGCGGATCCTCTGTTTGTGTTTCCTTTAATAATTTTTGCCTGTTGCCGGGAAAAATGAAAAAAGAAATAAAATGATACAGGCAAAAATTGGCATAGCAGACCGATTCTTTAGTGTATCCTTCCTGTGCAAGAGAAACATACATTTCATTCCATGTATCCAGTACTTTCTGACTAAATAAAAAGTTAGTGGGCTTTATAAATCTTTCCAGTTCGTATTCCTCTTCCAGCTCTTTCAGCTTACTGCTACTGAAATGAACCCAGTAAATGGTCCACGGATCATTCAGATCTGCCTGGTAGTTGTGAAATTGATGTGGGGGTAAAATAAAAAACTGGTTGGCCGTTAATTCAAAATTTCCAATGGAAGTGGAATAGTGGCCTTTGCCTTCCAGGCAATAGATCAGTATAAAATCATCGCAGCCTTCTTCTCTTTCCCTGAAATGAAATTGTGCCCTGGGGTAAAAACCAATATGAGTTATATAAAGAGAACTGTTGAAAGGCATATTCCCGGTAAACTTTTCCAGGATATATCCAGGAACAGTGATCTGCTTTTCACCTACAAATCCGTCTTTACGTCGCGTGGCAGCCATGAGTTCAGATAAATTTAATAACCGGGGATCTTTGAAAAATAAGCTTTTTTCGGGGTATAAATATATCTAAAAAACCTTCGGAAGAGATCGATTCAATTTTTAAGGCTGTTCAAATAAATAATTGAAAAAACCATTAAAAGCATCGTATTGTCTATTGAAGACCCTCTCTGGCTAAATTATTTTTACCAGCTAAAAAGTAGTTTTTATATATCAAAAGAATAATGAAACAGCTCGATAATAGTTACCTTTCTTATAGGTGGTTCTGAATGGATCGACTGAATGTGCAAGAGGTGTTATTTATTCAGTTAACTGATCTTTAAACCTTGTGTATGAAAAGAAATAAAATACTTGTTCGGTTCCTAAGTTTTGCGATAGTGGTAGTTGGTCTCTCGGGATTCAAACAACCTGAACTGCAGCCAGAAAAAGCAAACACCCCAAACGTCATCCTGATATTAATGGATGATATGGGTTATGGCGATCTTGAATGTTATGGTGGATTTCCATATCATACTCCCAGCATCAACAAGCTGGCAAATGAAGGAATGCGGTTCACAAATTTTTATGTGTCACAGGCAGTCTGTAGTGCATCACGTTCTTCTTTTTTAACGGGTTGTTACCCTAATCGCATTGGTCTTAATGGAGCTTTGAGTCCATTTGCAGAGATCGCTTTGAATCCTGAAGAAGAAACCATTGCTGAATTATTAAAAGCAAACGGGTACAAGACAAGCATGGTTGGCAAATGGCATTTGGGGCAAAAAGTTCCTTTCCTGCCATTGAACCAGGGCTTCGATGAATATCTTGGTCTTCCGTTCTCGCATGATTACTGGCCGGTGAATTATGATGGCAAACCACTTGATACTACAACACAAAGAGGCAAATGGCCGGTGTTGAAACTGATCGAAGGAAATGAAAGAACAAAAGCAATTACGACATTGGATGATGCTGCACAGCTTACCACCATGTATACGGAGAGAGCAGTAAATTTTATTAAGAAGAATAAAAACAATCCTTTCTTTTTATACCTGGCGCATAATATGCCGCATGTTCCTTTAGCTGTTTCGGATAAATTCAAAAACAAAAGTGGCGCTGGTTTGTATGGTGATGTAATGGAAGAGATCGATTGGTCAGTGGGTGAGATCATGAAAACACTGGAAGCAAACGGTCTTACAAAAAACACAATTGTAATTTTTACCAGCGATAATGGTCCCTGGCTTACTTATGGAGATCATGGTGGAAATACAGGTGGCTTCCGTGAAGGAAAGGGAACTGCATGGGAAGGTGGAGTAAGAGTTCCCTGCATCATTCGCTGGCCAGGACAGATCAAGGCTGGTTCTGTTTGTAATAATATGGCGGCAAGTATGGATCTGCTTCCGACACTCGTTTCAATATGTAAAGCGAAAATGCCGATGAAGAAAATTGATGGCGTAAATATTCTTCCTTTATTAAAACAGGAAAAAAATGCTAACCCCCGTGATGAGATCGTTATTTATTACGACAGGAATAGTTTGAAATGTATCCGGAAAGGACAATGGATATTAACCTTCCCCTGTATTTCTCAAACTTATAAAAAAGCATCTGCTATCGGTTATGGTGGATGGCCTGGTAAGTATGCAACCGACAGTGTAAGACTTGCTTTGTATGATCTGAGAACAGACCCGGGAGAAACACTGGATGTAAAAGAATATCATCCGGAAATTGTTCAGCAGCTCATGACGATTGCTGACGGATACAGAAAAGAATTAGGCGATGATCTGACAAAAACAACTGGTACTGAAATAAGGGCTGCAGCAAAAGTGCCGAAGAATTGAACCACGGAGACACAACGACACGGTGCGTCACAGAGGTTTTCTCCGTGTTTCTCTGTGACCTTTGTGCCTCTGTGGTTCAAAAACAAATTGAGACACTATAATTAATTTAAATGTGATAAAAATGTATAAGAGGTTTATTTGTTTTGTTTTATTTGCTCTTAGTATTTGCTTACCAAAATACTCTGCTGCCCAGCAGCCAGGCAAGCGATTGAATATTATTTATATCATGAGTGATGATCATGCATACCAGGCCATCAGCGCTTATGGTTTTGGATTGAACAACACGCCGCATATTGATAAGCTGGCTGAAAAAGGAATGTTATTCAACCGGGCTTTTGTTACTAACTCTATCTGCGGACCGAGCCGTGCAGTAATGCTTACCGGTAAATACAGTCATATTAATGGCTTCATAGATAATCACAGCACATTCGATAACAAACAGCAAACTGTTGCTACTATTTTACACAACGAAGGTTACCAGACTGCCGTTATTGGTAAATGGCATTTGATATCTGACCCTGTAGGATTTGATTACTGGAATGTAGTACCCGGCCAGGGAGAATATTATAATCCTGATTTTATTGAGAATGGTGTTCGCAAAAAAGTAGAGGGCTATGTAACGAATATCACAACTGATTTTGCCATCAACTGGCTTGACAAAAGAGATAAGGATAAACCTTTTTTCCTGGTCTACCAGCAGAAAGCGCCGCACCGCAACTGGATGCCGGAAGAAAAATATTATCATCTCTTTGACAGCACTCAATTCCCGGTTCCTGCAAATTATTTTGATGATTATAAAACAAGAACCCGTGCAGCACATCAACAGGAAATGGAAATTGCTACACACATGCATTTTGGATACGATCTGAAAGTGCCGGTGGATTCTGTCCTCGAGAAAAAAACAGGACCGGGTCCGTCATTGCAAGGTCCGCTCAATCGCCTTACACCGGAACAACGAAAAAAATGGGATGACGCCTATAACCCGATCATTGAACAATTTAATAAAGCACACCTGGGTGAAAAGGATCTTGCTACCTGGAAATATCAACGTTATATGAAAGATTATCTCCGTTGTGTGCAAAGTGTGGATGACAATGTTGGCAGGCTGATGGATTATTTAAAACAAAATGGATTGGAAGAAAATACCATCGTCATTTATACTTCTGACCAGGGATTTTATTTAGGCGAGCATGGCTGGTTTGATAAACGATGGATGTATGAAGAATCATTCCGTACGCCACTGATCATAAAATGGCCGGGGGTCACCAATAAAAAATCAACAAGCAACCAGATGGTGATGAACCTTGATTTTGCCGAAACTCTTTTAGATATGGCTGGTGTGAAGATCCCGGCAGATATGCAGGGAAAAAGTTTTGTGCCTGTATTAAAGGGAAAACAGAAAGGAGATTTTCGTGATGCCGTCTATTATCATTTTTATGAGAACCAGGAACACAAAGTGGCAAAGCAGATCGGTGTAAGAACAGAACGCTACAAGCTGATCTTTTTTTATGAGAACAATGAATGGGAATTGTATGACCTTGAAAAAGATAAACACGAAATGAACAATGTGTACGGTCAGCCGGCTTACAAAAAAGTGCAGGAGATGATGATGAAAAAACTAAAAGAAAAGAAAGAACAATACAAAGACCCCGTTCCTTTAAATGATCCTTCAAAAAAACTCTAAAATTTAATGGAACCACATAGGCACAGTAGGCCACAATAGAAGGAAACATCCCGCAGTATTGCGGGATGTAAAACCTATGTTTTCTATGTGGCTATGTGGTTCATAGCTTCGATATACGGGTAGCGACTAAAAAATCATTACAAAATGAAAGTGATCAAATTATCGTTTGCGTTTAAAAAATATCTCGCTTTTCTCCTGGTGATATTATTTGCTTGTAATCTACAAGCCCAGGTTTCATTTCAAACCAAACAATTCAAATTGAGTTTTGATCAGAGCGGTAAGATGACTGAAATGCTTGACAAGTCAACCAATAAAAATTATTTACCAACTGATCAAACAGCTTTTTTATTAAGCGTACGAAGGAAAGGGACTATCAATAACCCAGGCAGTATGCATTGGAAAAGTCAATCTTCTGAAATTATTCTTTCTTTTACTGATAAGACCGCGGCAACAATTAAAGTAGATCAGCAACCTGACTATATCAGCTTTGAATTAAAGCAACTAACAAATGCAGCAGATGCCGAGTTGATCATATGGGGACCCTATCCCACTATCATTGGAGATACGATCGGTGAAGTAGTTGGTGTTGTACGCAATAAAGATTTTGCAATTGGCATACAGGCATTGAATATAAAAACACTGGGGGGTTATCCAACTGCTGAAAGTGATATACAACCTTCTTATGATGTATTTGCCGAGGGAAATAAAGTTGATGTAGTGAAAGATGACCTGGATAAACAATTATACAGGGGTGATGTTGCCAAACACATGCCTTACGGAAGTTCATTGCAGGCTTATTGCCGCAACAGGAATAAGGATCGTGTAATAGAAAACTGGAGTCATGTCCGTTACATGGCGCCGGCATATAAAGAAGATGATGGTGTTATCGGCAGTAAACTGGCAATATTTGGTGTAGCTACACCGCAAGTGTTGAATGTTATTTCAACAATAGAGTTAAAAGAAAATCTGCCGCATCCAATGATCGATGGCGTGTGGGGCAAACAAAACAGAAGATCCACTGAGTCGTATTTGATCATGAGTTTCGGTGAAAGCAATTTGCAGGAAGCAATCACTTTCACACAACAGGCAGGATTGAATTATTTATATCATGAAGGCCCATTTGAAACATGGGGGCATTTTAAACTGAACAGCAAAGAATTTCCAAACAACTGGTCAAGTTTGAAAGCTTGTGTTGAAAAAGCAAAAGCACAGAATATTAAACTGGGTGTTCATACGCTATCAAATTTTATTACTACAAACGATCCTTATGTAACACCGGTTCCCGATAAACGGCTGGCAAAAGTTGGGGTTTCACAACTAACAGAAAATATTGATGAAGCAACAAAAGAAATTGCTATCAAAGATCCGGGGTTCTTCAACCAATTTGAGAACAATACATTGAAAGCTGCTGTTGTGGGCAATGAGATCATCCGCTATCAAAGTATTTCGGCTTCGGCTCCGTGGAAACTATTGGATTGCCAGCGTGGTGCTTTTGGTACACAGGCAATGAGTCATAAAGTAAATGATAGCATTGGCAAACTGATGGATCATCCCTACCAGGTTTTTTTAGGCAATCATGAACTGGACCAGGAGATCGCCAGAACGATTGCCCGCCTGTTCAATGAAACCGGGTTGATGCAAATTTCTTTCGACGGGTTGGAAGGTTGCTGGAGTGAAGGCATGGGTGATTATGGCAAACAACTTTTTACCAAAACATGGTTTGATAATTTGAAACCGGAATTAAAAGGAAAAGTGATCAATGATGCCAGCAATCCCGGTCATTATTTCTGGCATGTGTATACCCGCATGAACTGGGGCGAGCCATGGTATGCAGGCTTTAGAGAAAGTCAATTGCAACTGCGATTGAAAAATCAACAATTCTATCGCCGCAACTTAATGCCTTCGATGCTCGGGTGGTTTAGTCTGAAAGCAGAAACATCTATTGAAGATATTGAATGGATGCTGGCCCGTGGCGCTGGTTTCGATGCAGGCTTTGGTTTGTCCACCAGCATTGAAACAATAAAGAAGCATGGCCGCAAAGACGAGATACTGAATGCGATAAAACTATGGGAAAATGTGAGGCAGCACGGCCTTTTTACGGAAGCGCAGAAACTGAAATTACAGGACACAAAAAATGAATTTCATTTACAGGTGAATGCCAATGGCGGGTATGAGCTGGTACCGGTGTACAATTCTTATTACCTGCACGAACAAAAAATAAAACAACCGGGCGAACCAACTTATTCATCTTTTCAGTTTGATAATCCTTCGGCGGCACAACCATTTACATTTATTATTACGATGATGAATGATAAGGAAAGTGATCCGAATACATCGTTTGATGAGCTCAGCATTTCTATTAACCAACAGGATCCTTTGTTGCTGCCGCTAAGTTTGAAACAAAAACAAATTTTATACTGCGATGGTAAAACTATAAAGGTTTACAATAGCCAATGGCAGTTATTGCAAACTATTAATAAACCTTTACCCACACTGGCGCAGGGAAAGAACGAACTAAAATTTGATGGCAAATATTCCGGTGAAAATGGCGGCAGGATAAAAATTGAAGTAAGGACTAAAGGAACAGCCGAGACACTGCAACAATAAATTCATTAGTTGAATTCTCAAACAAAAGAGGAACCATTTTATAATGATTCCTCTTTTTGCTTACAAAAATTCCTCCTACCAGCTTTTCTAAAATTGTCCTAGGGTAATTCCCAAGGATAAAGACGGAAGCGTCTCTTTATAAAAAATCGTCACATTTATCAGTGCACAATATTATAGCTGACCCAAGCAGTGCCATCAAAAATCCTCAAAGAATATGTGCCTGCAACAAAACTAGTCATGGTTATGGAAGTTGATGAAATATTCAAACTGGAATAGTCCTGATAATATACCGATTGACCGGTTGCAACCCGAATCAATTCTATTTTCTTAATATATTTAAGTCCCTGGCAAGCGGAAACTACACTTACGTTCAAATAGTATGGTGCAGGATTTGGTGAATAAGTGTAGCATGAGGTAGCACAGGCACTGGGTGAGTAAGCTAGTTCCAGATATTTAGTAAGTGGGCTGCCGCAGGTTTCAGTAAAAGATGCAGAAAGCGTACCCGATGGAGGATAGGTGCTTGAAGGAGCCCTTATTACTATATATGTATTTCCGCTGGACACTGTAGTAAAACCAGATGGAATAGTCCAGTTATAATTAAAGTTTGATGAATTCGGTCCGGCAATGCTAAAAGTCATTGTTTGGTTAGGACACCAATACATTGAACCATTGTTACCAGATAACGTATAATCGCCAGAGGTGTACTCGCCTGCATGTATAACCGATGAACTTACACTTTGCGAAGTATTGTTTGATGTTATAGTTGCTGTTATAGTAACATTTCCGCTCGCAACCTTTGTTACTGTTACCTGATTGCAATTCTGGCAACTGAAGTTAACAATGCCAGCCGGAGATGCCGACCATGTAGCAGTAAGACCACAAGGAACGTTATTGAGTGTTAGGCCAATTGAGGAGCAAAAACTCTGTGCACCAGATATGGACAAATTCGCTTGCGGTAGGGATATGCTAAACGCTGTGCCGATGCCTACAGCATACCAAGCATTAGTAACTTCTTTTACTTCACATGAGTTGTCACCATATAGTGCCCTTGCAGCTTCAATGGTTGAAAAACGCATGACCCCGAAATTGGCATTTACATTCAAAAACTCTGTTTGTGTTTTATAAACAATGCTTGCTGCTTTTTCGAAACCAATACCGTTAACACTAAAAGCATTTCCCAGATCATTAGTGCCGGAAAGACCCATAACTAAAATATAATACCAATGCCCCACCACCGTGGCATTTCGATGTGCGTCATTGCCTGTATTATCATAAAAAGTATAGCGATAGGTATCAGGGTAGTTGCCCTCGGTTGCAAAGCCTGTTCGATACCCTTCCGTCTTTGGACTTCGTAATGATCTAACGCAACTAAACCCGTTACGCATAATTTCTTCGCCGATCAGCCATGTTTGTTTTGTAGGCGCCGCCCAATGTTCAATTGTTGCACCCCAGATATCAGAAAGTGCTTCCCCCAATGCTGCACTTTCGTTCAAAGAATTTCTAATTAATTGTGATGTGTATTCATCTACGCCATGTCCCATTTCGTGACCAACAACATCTAATGAAACCCAAGGATTGCCGATGATGGCTCCGTCCCCGTAATACATCGAATGTGTTGAAGCGGAAATAAAAGGATTACCATAATAGTATGCATTATCCATTGGAACTATTCCAAGGTCAGTAGCAATATTTACATGGACAAAGCTCCTTGCCTGAATTCCATTGTTATCTAAACTGTTTCTATTATGTTGAATACGGAAGTAGTCCAACACCTTTTCGGTAGCCCAATGTACATCTTGCGCTTGTACATCGTTGGGATGCTCAGACGATAACCAGTTATTATCATTATCCAAAAAATCTGTAGCTGTGGTAGCTATATCTTCTCTATCCTCCATGAAATTTGCATTTAAAGTCAGGATGTTTACATTATTACGGTTTTCACGCAAGCGAAATCCATTTGTTATTGCATCCGTAATGAAAGGCTGTGAACCACTGTATAAAGTTTGCGTTGTACCTGCCGCATTTGGAGGTATTTCATTACCAGTGAAATTGCAAATAAAACTGGAGAATCCTATTTGTCTACCTGAAAGTGCATCTATATAATATAAACCATGTAATAAGAGGTTCTTCGCATTTACTTCTATCTTATAAGCAAGCGTAAGAGTATCCTTATTGGAAACCCAAACTAATCCCCTGTGTGTGTATTCAAATGTGGTTTTCAAATTATTCTTGTGCTCAGATCTTAACTGCAAATTCAATTGTTTCCGACTTTCTTCATAACTAAGTTTAGGGATCGCATTTACATTAGACTGTATTGAACCCGGAAGTGTTCCGGTAGCAAAATCAATATTCCCTTTTGTACTGTGTATGCCATAATCTGCACCCACGATTGGAATACCGTGTAGCATAAACCCATAAAAGTTGTGCTTACTGGATCCCTGATCATTTGTTCGGAGCAGTTGCAGCTCAAATTGTTTATTCGTATTGAGAATTTTCTTAAGAAATGAGCGTTCATTGCCAGGATTAGCCGGAGTTGAATCTGCAGGCTTGCAAAAAACAATTTTTCCATCAAGATCTTTTCCTACGTCTTTAAGCCCAATATTCTGAGCAAGCAAATTAATGGGTTGCAATAAAAACAAGATTGCAGTCAGTTTTAGGATTTTCATTTTTGTTTTGGTTTTAAGATTACTAAATCGAAAAAATTCCCTGCAAAGTGGAGGGAGAATTGGATAACAGGTGAATAGAAAATGATATTTAGCAAGTGTGGCATTAAGAATAATTGCTTTTTACAGGGACGAAAAATTAAAGACAATCAATAAAAAAATCAATACCACAAAAGTAGTAGCGCATTATTTTCTTTAAGATCAAAACTGCGGTTTCACAATGTTTTACATTTATCATTTTACAAAGATGACCCGACAAGGAAAGTGATTCGAATACATCATAAAGTCTTGGAATTATATATACGATTGCGCTTTTGTATGTCCATAACCTTTGAATGGCTTTTGAGTAGGCTTTGAGTAGGCTTTGCCTATAATGAAATTCCCGAGCAATTTGAAACAAACGGAATAAAGAGTACAAAACGGTATTCCTAATATTGATTGGTATATGTGGTATATACGGCATGTCAATTTTCCCTCACACGATTTGCTTTTTAATCTTGTTGTGCAATTGCAATCATCGATGATGAGGCTTCAACAGGATGTGCCTTTGAAACATTCTGATTTTTTAAATCTAAAAATTAAAGTGATGGCAGAACAAAAAGGAATTATCCCTCTTCGTGGGACAATAGGCAACATCACGTTTTACAAATCGAAAGATTGATTCATGGCGAGAGAGAAAGGAAGTTTAGATGCATCACGCATTGCTACCGATCCTGCGTTTCAGAGGACCCGTGAAAATGGAGCTGAATTTGGAAGAGCAGGGAAAGCAGGAAAGTATTTGCGCACAGCTTTGCGATCATTGCTTCAAAATGTTTCTGATAGCAGAATGATAGCAAGATTGGTGAAGGAAATGATGAGAGTGATCAAAGCGGATGAAACGAATCCAAGAGGCTTTCGGAATGTGATTGATGGTGAAGCCGAGTTGCTGAAGGGATTTGAATTCAATGCGAACAGTAAATTAGGCACTACCCTATTTGCTCCATTTACCGGAACAATCAACAGGCTAACCGGTGAACTTGCTATTCTGATCCCCTCTTTTCTTCCCATTAACATGATCGCTGCACCAAGTGGAACGACTCACTTTAAAATCGTTTCTGCGGGAGCGGAAATAGATTTTGAACTGGGTACTTACAAAACGAATGAGAAAGCGACTGCAGCGTTACCATGGGATGGTGTTGCAAGCGGGGCAATCAACCTGGTGAACATTGTAACTGCGAACAGTACCAAGCCACTGTTCCTTGTCCTTGGTATTGAATTTTACCAAGAGGTGAACGGGACGATGTACTCACTGAAGAATGGTGTGTTCAATGCACTTTCATTAGTGGAAGTAAGCGGCGAATAGATCATTTGAAATTGAATGCTGTGTTGTAAAAAATGAAACCGGGATCAATCAACATGATCCGACGAGTAACCCGGACATTCTCTTTTAAAGAGACAGGGTATTTCACTGAGAAATACTTTACCAATAACCCGGCGAGTGCACTAGTTAAAGCGTGTTGGGGGTTAAACAGTTTGTTTGAAAAATATTTTCGGCATGCAGAAGATTCAACATACAACTGCGACCCGGTTTCATTCTTATCGAAAAGGAATCAACATCTTTAAACGATCAAAGAATAAAAAATGAATACTGTCGTTAAGCGAATGAAGAAACAAACACCGAAGTTCTTTAGAAAAGTAAGGAACGTGGGTTTGACACTTGCAGCAGTTAGCGCTGCTATTTTGGCTTCACCGGTAGCATTACCTGCTATTCTTATTAAAGTCGCAGGCTATCTTGCTGTAGCTGGCACTGTAACCAGTGCAGTAAGTCAAACTGCGGTGAAACACGAGCGGGAATAGATGGCGTGGTTTATTCAAAAATAAATGATGAGTGAACCAACACATACAAGGGTGACTACTGTCGGCGGTGCATTGACAATTCTGTTTGCAAATATCAATAGCCCGGATGTTGTTAAAACAATTGTACTGACAATGATCGGTGCAGCTGTGAGTTTTGTAATGTCAGTTTTGTTCAAAGCAGTGCTGAAATGGTGGAGGGCCCGCAAAGGTTAATTTGGAACCCCGTCGAAAGACGGGGTTTTGTTTGATCCATACAGGGTTCCTTTTCTTTTTCCCTTGATGGAAAAAGAAACAAAAAGATCAAGGCAAAAGCAAATGCTCCGCTGCTTTTGCAGGGCCAACGCACATGGAGAGTCTTTTTGTTTTGATCGCTTACTATTTTATTGAAATGAATGATTGAATAGGTTGTTTCGTGGTTTATTGTAAACCATGGAGGCGCTGTGTTTTTAGCTTGCTTTCGTTATTGTTGTTGATGATTTTTATTTAGGCTAAAAACAAGGCGCTGGAAAACGTATCTGAAATTCATCTGAAGGAGAAGCCTGACCGTTTTCCCCCGCTGGCGGGGGCCGGATGATTGAACTAAAAAAAATTTCAAGTGGGGGTGGATTGAGATTTCCCACACATGTACTGAGCAAATCGTAGTTCTCCTATGGCAATAAAAATTTTGATTCGAAAACTTCCATTTATTTTTTTATGATTTACGAATTTACATAGAATAAGATTTAATGGTTAAAAAGCCCACGATCTCTATCGAGGGCTTTTCTATTTCAAAAAGTCTTTTATCAATTCTTCGGGTATGCCTGTACATAAAGAAAATTCCTGTACGGTGATGAACATGGTTTTTGATTTTCCTAATCCCGTTTTGATCTTTTGAACAAGCTTGCGTGCAGCACGATCACCGAGGCCGGTGATGTTCTCTACATCTTTCGGATAGATCACTACACGCAAAGGCATTCTTGTGTGCGATGCGTTCATAGGGAAGGCAGTTAGTTTTGGTCAATGGGTATCTCTAAGATAACCGATGATAAAAACAGGGAGATTGATAAATATCAATTAATACTTTTTGCCACGAATGCGGCTTAATGTTTCTACTGAAATACTTAAATAAGAGGCAAGATATTTCGAAGGTACTCTCAATACTAATTCGGGAAAGTGCTGTAGCATGCTACTATAACGATCAGGTGCATTCTTCATTCTTATGAAATTCAATCGTTGTTCGCTGAGCAAGTAAGATTTAATGGATAAGACCCTGCCGATGACATTGAATTCGGGAAAGTGCTTGTATATGTATTGTAATTCATCATAACAAATCGACCACAGGGTTGAGTCTTCGATCGCCTGTATAAATTCAATGCTCTCCTTTTGCAGGAAGAAACTTGATGCTGATACGATGATGTCTCCTTCTTTTAAAAATTTGGAGCAGACCTCCTGTTCATCATGAATGTAATAGCAGCGTAACAATCCTTTTTTAATAAAATAAATATGCCGGCTGACCTGGCCGGCTGTTAAAAGAAATTGCTTTTTGTCAATTGTTGTTGTTTTTAGAGTGTGTGAAAGATACTGGTGCAGGGCGGGTGATAAAGAATGAATATTGTTGAGTAATGACAATAGTTCCTTCATGGAACAAAAATGATAAATGAAATTTCTATTTCAAACGATGATCCTATTGATAAAAGGATTTTGACTTTTGATAACGGGAGTTTATTAAGGATGTAAAGGAATATTGGCAAATGAACCGTTAAGCAACGTGGTATCTGAGGAAGCGTTTATAAGCTTCATTGCGAAATTTCCGGATAACTTACTATTTGAATTTGAAGTTATGGTCACATTTCCTGCCGCGCCTGCCAAATCATAACCTCCATCATCAATGTAACGGACCTTGTTTGTTGCTAATGAAACAGTATAGGAACCCGGGCTCAAAGATGTAAGATAGATGCTAATCCTGTAATCTCTTGGCAGAGCGGGGTCACTTGCTGCGATGTGATTTGGTCCTTTTCCTAAATCGACCTGGGTGATATATGCATTGGCGCTTGTTGCAGAATGTGAAGTGCTTTGATGTGTCCATGTAAAGCTCCATTTGTCGTCATCCGAGGGCTTGTTACAAGACAATATAACAATTGCGAATAAAAAAAGTTTTATAGTTCTATTCATAAAGCTGTTTGTTAAAGCTAATAATGATCTATGATGTTTTAAATAAATGGACAAATTAATTGACAGGTGTCAAACTTGAAACAATTTGAAGAGAAGACTGATCATTATCCCCCGCTGGCGGGGGAAGTATTTCATCCTAAAACATTTCTCAATAAGGGGTGGATTAGCTGCCCAAATTATTTGAACATCCAATGTTATCTGGAATTCCAATCCACCCCCGCTTGAAATTTTCTTTAATTCAATCATCCGGCCCCCGCCAGCGGGGGATAAAAGTTCCCCCGATAGAAAAAAGTAATTTAAAAAAAAGGCGGAGAGTTTTTTCTCCGCCGCACACTTAGAGGTTCATGTTTCGATTAACTGCCAAATTGTTTCGTTCCAATCATTATGAATAATCCTGTCTTTACCCTCAGGTGAATTCTATTGCTTAATGTTTCATAAGGTTTATGATCTTACTATGATGTATGTAAATTTTGGTAAGGATGAAATAACAAATGCTGTGCTAATTATTGCGTAGCCATTAAATTCGTATTATTACTATAATTTGTTTTAAAAACTGTGGACATTAGTCCTCGTTATCATTCAGACGAACCAATTTGATTAATAACTTTTCAAAGCCACCAATATGAAAAAGCTTTTTTCTATTATTATTATTTTTCCTTTACTAAGTTTTCAATCTTATGATGATTGCGGAACCTACCGATGGGATTATAAAATTCTTGTTGATGCTACAGGATGGCCGCTGTTGAATATCACCGCTAAGAGTAAGACAGTACCGGGATTAAATGATCTTACCCGCCCTGCGGTACTTGGCAAACAAAGAACTCCCTATGAAAAATGGAAAGTAAAAGTAACCGCCTGGTTAGTGATGTCAGGAAGTGAAGGGGACAGAGATTATCATCTTGTACTGACCAATACTGGCCGAACTGACTCACTTATTGCAGAGATCCCTGATCCCACCTGCTCAAAGCTTACGCATTTTCCAGCATTACGTGAAAAGTATGAAAATGCCAGAACCTTTGTTGATGGAGAAACAGGGGTTCCTGGTTCATCGGTTGAAGAACTTGCAACTCCTAAGAAAGTTATTGTGACGGGGTTTTTATTTTTTGATATAAAAGCACATGGAAATGGACATGCAAAGAATGGGATCGAAATACATCCTATAACGGAGATCAGGCTGGCGAATTGAATAATCTATTTCTTATCAAGCGAACCTAAGTGAGTGTATTTAAAACCTTCTTTTAATTTCAATCCATATCCCAACACCCTGTCTATCGACGAGTGTCCAAATAAAATGATGCCTGCCAGTTGTATCGTGGTATCCGGGATAAGCCATCCTAAAACGAAAACAACAATAGCAATTCCTTTATGATGAAACAGATTGTACATGAAGGCGCCTATTTTATTACCACCAGCATAACCGATCATGCTTATGTCCGGTCCAAAAAGAAGCAATAAATAATACCACCATTCTGCTTTTAATAAATAGAGAGCTACTATACAAAGGCCGAACATTGCCAGTTCTTCGAGCTTGAGTATATTTTTCACAATAGAGTTTTAAGTGGGACTAATATAAAGTCTTTATAGGATCAACGTCCTTTATTTTCTCCTCTATTGAAAATCCTTCGACCGGCACTGGGAGAATGACTCGATGTTATAAATAAAAATGTTGGTTAGACAACCAATATTGACCGGGGCAATACCCCATTTGGGCTATTGTTTGATCTTACGAACTCCTGTATCTTTTGATATCATTCGATCCACAAAAGTTAAGCTCTATTAATCCTCATATAATGATCCAGATTTTTATAAATCGTACAGCCGTTCAAGCTTTCTGTTTTAGCATAGCCGTTTTATTTTGGAAAGGTGATCATCAGCTGCGAACCAGCGTCAAGCTTTCTGTTTTTAACGATCAACCATCTGCAGAAATATTTCGCCCGGCAAGCATTAAAAATTTTTTTCCTGATACGGTAAACCTACCTAACATGGCTACAGTTGAACAAAAAATTCGTCAACTGAAAATACTGGGAACCCCCAGTGCCTATGAATTATTTTACCAGTTAAACCCAGGATTAAAACAGGGCAAATATATCAGCGAATCTTTAATCAAGACACCCAGCATGCCTGTATTAATGGACATGGAGATAAATGATTTCTACTCCCAATTTGAAAGGGATACCAAAAAAGATGAGGAGTTGCAGAAAGTATTAGCAGATTCCATCAGGTATTGTCTGAGCATCTTTGAAGACATGCTGTATGGAGGAGGTCGTGTCACATTTACGAAGCAGGATGATCGTGACAGGATCCAAAGGCTTGGGGGTTACATGTACAGTGATCTACGCATGCTAGTGAATGAAGATGTTGCCCGTGTCAAGGCGATCGAGCTTATAAAACTTCTAAATGGATGTTATATAATTTTTGACGGGTGTAAGCAAAAACGTACGATGACTCCCGAAGATGTAAATACCGTTTACTATATCGGAAGACAAGTTTCTTATATTATTAATTCAGAAAACCTTCGACGATATTATTCCGAAAGCGAAATGGATGGCAACCTTCCAAAAAGTCCCTACCAGGGTCATGGACCGTTTCATCAACCGGGTGACATTGGCAAATCTTCAACATTTGCAATTGGGGGACTCAAGCCTTTTAGCGTTGCTATATACCTATCAAAAAACGGAAAAGTTATTTCAGATGGACCTGATGTTAAGAAACGATACAGAGTTATGTGTTATCCTCCTGCATTAATAGGATTTGAGCCAACCCGCAGAGATTGTGACTCACCTGCCACATTCGCTTATATTACTCTATCCAAGGCTCCCTATGCATTTTGCGTTGTTGATCTGCGGACGGGCAAAAAAATGAAGTTCGTGAAAGATAATAAGGAAAATGAGATCATTAGTACAGAAACAGCTTTCGATATCATTATCAACCAACGGCCAACTCTTCCCCCTCTTTTTCAAATTGCACTTTACATTAAAGAAGATTAATTAAACATATGATCAGTGTTCTAAAATACCGCGTGATCTTTATCACATTATTGTTTGCAATTTTTGGCCAGGCACTAACACGTTTGCTGGAGGTGGATGAAATGAAAACTTATTATCAATCACTTGCTCCTTTACTGGCTTTGGCGGTTAGTCTTTTATTAGCTTTTATCATCAAAGGCAGGTGGACACAGAAGAGCAGGAATATTTTGAAAATAGCTGCATCGGTCCTGTTTGTATTCTTGTTGATAGGAGTGTTCATGTATACAAGACTATTTTTAAAAGCAACATTTCAATTCCGGGACGAAAAGGGCAATGTGGCGTATTATGTGAAAGGAGATGCTAAATCCTATACCCAACAGGCCATTGAATTCAGAAAAAATAACCCCAATCTTTCATCAGATTCAGAAATGATCCGGATGGGTTTTGAAGGCCCGCATAATAAACGGTATGCATGGACGGAAGATTCTATAAGCGATAATATACTTTGGCTGATCACAGGATATTGTTTGGTTGTTTTACTTTTTGCAGGCTTAGTATCGTTGTTAACAGAAATACTTTCCTTGAGGTATTCAAGTAAGAAAACAATTCCTAAGAAGAAAAAAACAGAAGTTATAAATGCATAGAAACATTTATGCCCGGTAAGTTGGGTAGACGATGTGTTTCTTTAATACTATTTCATTTAAAACCAAAGGAGGTTACTATGTCTGATGACTTAACAAAAAGAGGACCGCAGGATGCAAGTAAAGTTAATATTCATGAAGCATGGGAGGTGATTTGGTGGTGCGCCAAGTTTAACTGTACCAGAGAGCAACTTATTGCAGCTGTAAATGCGGTTGGTGTTTCTGCTGACGCGGTTAGAAAGCATTTAGGGAAATAAACTATAGCATTGTTTTGATTTGAAAATGACCTTAGTTGCAAACTCAGGGCAACTATTAAGATTTTTTATTTTGATATGAGTTTTCTTTTCTTTTTCCCTTGATGGAAAAAGAAACAAAAAGATCAAGCCCGGCCCGATGCTCTCCCTCCTACGTCGGGACAGGCTGTGGCCGGGCAGGCCAGGCACATGAGAGTCATTGTGATTTATTTTTTCCTTTTTATAGAAGTGATTTGTTGAAGAGGTTGCTTCGTGATTTTAGTAAACCCCGCAGGCGCTGTACCGATGGCTGAGAGATTTTTATTTAAAATGTTTTTAGATTGGCCATCGGGAAGGCGCTGGAATAACTCCTATGATAAATTGTTGTTCAATCAACGAATACTAACATTTTTATCTCGTATATCCCGCAAAGGAGGTATTGGCTTTATTCTGTAACGCATTTATCTTTCAATATCGTTTTCCATTAAAATTACCAATCCTTCTTATTCTTTAAAATTTCAAAAATTATTAATTGAAAAAGAAGTAATACTTCCCGGCTTACTATTGATTTGTTTTTGTACAGTTAAAAATCAATCAAAAATTTTAATTATGAAAACAATAATGGGTTTCAAAAAATTGCTTCTGACTCTTTCTGTACTTTTTTATCTTGAAACAATTGGACAATACCCCGCTGCGCAGGGGCCTCCGGGTGTAACACCGGGACCGGAAAAAGTGCGGGAACTTCCAGCTTCGGTTTTTACAGAAACAATTAAAACTATTTTAAGGGACTCAATAATTCCTATGGTTAATGCAGCGATCAGGGAAGAAGGACCGCCCGTTAAGGTCGTTGTAAGCTCCACGCTTCAGCCAGGTACACCACGTATGACCGTAACCAAAAATACAAACCGGCCTAATCAAAAAATTATTGAGATCCCCTGCAAACTTGATTATAAACTTGATATCAACGGTTTTCCCGACAGGCACATTTACCAAAATGTTGTTATCAACATCTTTTGCGAGGACTGGTACACTTATGCAGACGGCAAAGCAAACGTTCGGATTGTTGCAGACAAGGCATTCCTGGGAGGTCCATCATTTAACGAGCAAGCTATTAATTTTTTCCTGGGAAACTGGCTCACTCCTTTAATAGATAATAGCATAAGATCGAACTTACCTGATAAATTCAGTAGAAAACTATCACTCGAAGGCTTGCAGGATAAGTGTAATTGTTTGGGTCTCCATAAATATTCATCGACGGACTATTGGATACAATGGCAATATAAAAATCCTCCGGCCAGAGAATCAATTCCGGGCGACGCTACCAATTTTAATACTATTACTGTAAAAATTGACAGTATCAGGCGGTTAAATGCCAGGAATTTTGAAACCGGAGAAGTTCTATATGAGCCTTCAGAAGACATAAACATTTTATTGTATGCAAACCATGGCGTTCAGACCCTGGATGTAAATTCAATAAGAGAAGGTGAGTCGAGAAAGTTACCCGCAAATAATATTACGATCCCAAAGCCTAAAGCTGATGGCTCGCTTATACTTATTGCAAATATTTCGCAAAAAAATAATAGATCAGACTCAAAGTTTATTACGTTTTATTCACGGCAGAATTTTGGAAATGGTTCCCGTAAATTGATCGTTCGAAAATCATTTTATGCAAAACCAGTAAAACTGCCAGGTGGCGGTATGTCCAAACCTCAAAAAATGTTCAGGGAAGCTTACGAGTTGATTATTTCAATAAACACTCATATTCCTGTTGCACACTGAGCCTGATCCGATGCTTCGTGATTTTAGTAAACTCCTGAGGCGCTGTCCCGATGGCTTAGAGATTTTTAATTTGAAATGATTTTGGATTGGCCATCGGAAAGGCGCTGGAGAATTTCTTTAGACACCGCAGGTGGAAGAAATGATTTTTGAAAAGTTACGATAGGGAGACCCCGGCGGGACTTAAATTACTCCGAAAGGGGTATTGACTTCTGCCAGTATATTATTGACATTTAGTATTCTTCTTTCCTCTATGACTACTTCCAAATATATTTTCAATTATAATTAAAAAGGAGGAATTATGGTCGTGTCAAAAGAAATCGGCAAGTATGAGTTACTTCTGATAACTAATTATAATGTCAATCCAAATCAAATTGCATTTGTGTATTTCCATGATCCCAGTGAGGCATACCTGGGGTATGCAGGGATTATCAAGACCGGAGCACCGTTGCCCCCTAATGTGCAGTTTGCAAATGGCATTCTCAACATATACTTTCATGAAATCCTTTTAAGCCCAATGCTGGACACTCTTCGTAACGAAAAGCCAGTATTTGTCAAATTCAACACAGATCTGAAATGGGGATCAGTTGGAACGGGTAAAGAACCTACTGGTGAACAGGAAACATAAAGAGTCTGAATTTATAGTGCCAGTGTATCGACAACTATGAGTAACCTCAGAATAGCGTTGAGTACTCTTATACCCGGGTCTCGCTTTAACTTTCATAGATTTTGAAAAGTTGCTATAGCGAAGACCTCTACGGGACTGAAATTATTAAGATACAAATCGTGGTTTTCCTATACGAGAGGGGCCGAAAAAAGTTTCTATTTTTACATGCCTAAAGCTATCGCGTGATGCCACCTATTTATGCTTTTATTGTCAGCCTTCTCTTGCTATTCAGTGATAGCCACTATAAAAAAGAAATCAGACCGATTGCAGCAACATGTTATGGTTATACACCATGTACAGCGTGCAGCAGTTGTAATTATTGCAAATATTGTAATGCAGGGGGTACCTGTGGAATATGTCGGCCTAAACAAACCCCTGTGAAAAAAGATACAGTGAGATCAGTTCCTGTTTATACACCCAAACAAACGTTTTCATCGCAGTGCAGGGCAATAACAAAGAAAGGTACGAGGTGCAGCCGGAGTTCGAGATCGAATGGATATTGCTGGCAGCATGGGGGATAAAATAAAACGAACCAAACAATCATAACCATCCTTCCCACACCAAACAATGAAACAGGCAAAAGAAAATGACGAAATGAATTTGGTGTTCAAGGAGTAACCTAATCAATTTATGAAATTAGATCAACTCTATTCTCTGAGAACTGGCTTTACCGTAATCGGTCTGACAGGAAGAACTGGTTCTGGCTGTACCAAAATAGCTGAACGCCTGGCTGGAACTTTTGAAAAACTTTCTGATCGCGGCCTAAGAGATGAAAAAGATTTTACTGACAAAGTATTTGAAAGGAAGTACTCAATTTGTAGGAAATTTCTTTCCTATCCTGGCAATTGGCAGCCGTATGAGGTTATTAGATATACGAATGTTCTACTGTTCTTCTTACTTCACAAGTATGGAGGCGATTCAGAAAAAACAAAGAAACTATTTATCGAAAATTTTAAACTTGATAAGGCAGAAGATAATACGACGATCGTAGATAAATTAATGAATCATATTAAAATTATTGATAGTTCACATGCACCGTTAATTAAAAAAATAAAAGAACTGCCTGACTTTTCTAAGATTAAATCTGATACGGAACTGAAGGATTTGCATGATCTTTTTTTTAGTAAGGATTTTGCCGGGTTAACCGATAAGATTTTTGAAGCATTAGAGCGTTACGGCTATTTCCGCACAAGATTATTGTTACATTGGGTTTCTTGTAATATAAGGAGCAGCGGCGATCCTTTGGGTGAAGCGCCTGTCGACGTTAAAAATATTTTCACTATTGCTCAACTAATGAACAGACTTATTAAAGGTAAGAGGTTCGTAAATACAACAAATAATAAACCGACAAAGGTGGTTATCGATTCTCTTAGAAATTCTTTGGAAATAATGTTCTTCAAAGAACGCTATTCAGCCTTTTATATGGTAGCAACGAAAGATGTCATCGGAAACACAAAGAATAGATTGGATACCCGATTGAAACATAAAATAAAAGATGAATCAGAAAGAGAAAAGGTAATTGAACAATTGTTGGAGCTTGATGAAATAGAATATAGAACGAAAGATTTTGCAAAAGGAAAATTTTCGTCGCCTGATGTGGAAAACTGCATACAAAAGAGCGATTTCCATATTTTCAATTTAATGAAGGATCAGCTAGCAGATTTCGTAAACGAAAAATTCGAAGGTAAAGCAAATGGGTTTTTTACCCGGGAAGAACAGCTTATGAAATTAGTTGCCCTGATACAACAACCTGGCTTAATAACTCCAAGTTCCGCAGAAAGAGCCATGCAAATCGCAAACACAGCTAAACTTAACTCGGGGTGTATATCAAGAAAAGTTGGAGCGACGGTTACAGACTCTGAATATTTTGTCAGAGCAGTTGGATGGAACGATGTAGCCAAGGGTCATACACCATGCAATTTGAGAACTGTCACCGATTTTCTTGATGGAACGGTCAATCTAAACGATAGTCAACATTATAGCAAATTTGAAAAAGGTGCGGCGATCGATGAATCTGCGTTCAAATATAAGGGTGATAACCCCGGCAATTTTAAAGACGCATTAGTTGATTATTTCAAAGAGGCACATGAATTACGTTCTGGCGATCTCAATGGCAAAAACTGCTCCTTTTGTTTTAAGACGGTGCATAATCATTATGAGGGAGAGGCCAACCAAGTACACACCCGGTCACTCCATGCAGAAGAAAATGCGATGTTACAAATAACCAAACTTGGAGGAGGTGGCGTCAGTGGAGGATATTTGTTTACAACAGCAAGTCCCTGTGAATTATGTTCAAAAAAAGCATATCAACTTGGGATAAAGAAAATTTTCTTTATTGATCCTTATCCAGGAATAGCTGTTGACCAGATTCTTAAAGGTGGAAAAGAAACCAGTCAACCACAGCTAATTCCATTTTCCGGTGCAATAGGTAATGCTTATCACGAATTGTATGAGTGTTTTATGTCTTATAAGGATGAAGTTTCGATGACCCTCGAACTAAAGCCAAAACAAAAACTTGCAAAAGAAATTACAAACATCTTAAATAGAACGCGGGATAAAGAAATAACGGAGTTTCTAAAAGACACAAAGCTTGATGATACCGAACTGATCGATTTGGTTAAAACTTCTATTCGACAATACAAAGCAAAAGGGGAAGCGGAATAGTTGTTCTAATGGTGCGTGGGGACACGCACCAATGCTGAGATTTTAAAAAATTGCTATAACGAAGACACCAGAGGACTGAATATTTTCTGCCGCTTTGTTATTTGTTTATTGACAAGAACCCGGGCGGACATAAAGTTTTTGTTATAAGTTATTTCATCGTAATTTTTGTTTCAATTAACAGACAAATATTAAAAATATGATTATTGGAATCGGATGTGATGTTGTGGATCATAATATTACCAAGCTGATTGGTTGGGAAACAGATTCGGAATTATTAGAACGATTTCTTTCACAAAGTGAACTTGAACAATTTCAAATAAATAAAACGATTAAATTTCTCGCCAGTAGATATGCGGTCAAAGAGGCGGTTTTAAAATCTTTGGGAACGGGTATGCAAGATGGAATCTCCTTGAAAGATATTGAAGTTTTACAGAGCGAAGAAGGAAAACCAGGAATAAAATTAAATGGGGAGGTAAAAAGGATTTCAGACGAATTGGGTATAAAATCATGGTATGTCACAATTACGCATACAAAAAGCTACTCACTTGCATTTGTAATTGCTGAAATGTGATTGACTTGTCAATCCTTTACTCTCTAGTTTTAATATTCTCGTTTAAATTCCATTTTGGAGGGAACCAATAATCAATTGGTTTAAGATTAGCTCTAAACATTTGTTTTATTTTCTTTCTTTCACTAATTCCTTTAATTTCTGGATGTTTAACCCTCGCATATTTATCTACTTCACAAAATAAATTTTGACAATCGATAAGTTGTAGCGGCCGTCCCCAAAGTGTTTTGAAAGACAATCCCAATCTCATGAACTCCTGTTGTTGGCGATCTGACATCAATTTAATGATTTCTACTTCACTTAAGCCCGCAGTATCCTTAAAGCACTTACTAATCCCACCCTTTGCACCCGGACCGGGAACAACAAATTCAGATTCGGAAAAGTTGATGATCTGGGAATAGTTAATGTCAATGAGTAATTGATATGCTAGAAAGTCCCCAAGACCAGGGAATTGTTTTAATGTTTCAAATGCTTGTTGCATTGTTTTTGAAGAGGCCAATCGCTGATGTGTTTCTTTTTTTAATATTAATTCAATAAGCTTTAGATGATTTGAATGTTTTCTTAAAAACCCAAAGAATGATTTTCCAGAAGGCATAATATAAGCAGCAGAATAAATTCTTTTCCCATTGGCATGGGCATTGGTCAAAATATTATCATAATGTTTAAAACTGTAATCTTCATATGTTAAAAGACCAATTTTTGAATTAAGTAATTCCCATGTTTCTATTTTATTGAATAGTTTGAATAAAAGTATACGAAACAGAATCTCTTTTGGTGAAGATGGTAAATCGTTATTATAAATAACATTTTTGATTAAATACTGACTGACTCTGTCAGCGGCACGATATGCATTAGTAAACTTATGCTTGTTCAGTATTGGATCGGAACACCAAGGAAAGGTATTGCCTGATAGCCTATTAAAAAACACATCTTGCCGCAGTGCTGCAAATCTCCAATAACTGTCGTAAACCTCGGTTGTTTTTGCTGGAGCTAATGCTAAGTGAATTGTAACCTTGTTCCTTCGGGTAGAAATGGGAATTTTCTCTTGCTTTTCAGCGGTTTTTATATTTTGTCTCATTAATAACTGGCAAATTTAAGTCTCTGAAAAGAAAACTATTTCATCATTTTCAGCAAATCTTTCGCTTGGCTTTTTTTGAGTTTGTCGAGATGCTCTACTCCAATAAAGCAATTGAGACGTTCGAATTCTAATTGGGTTTCATTAGCTATAAATTTTCCAAGATTTATTAACCCAAGCCAATTACCATAAGCCCGCCGGAATAAGTATTGAATAGCATAAAAACTATTGAGGATTAAACCTCCCTTGTCCGATTTGTAAAATGTAACGTGTTGTAAGCAAGGAAATCCTTGAAATGCTCCATTTGTATGATCCTTCCCCGGGTCAAAAATTGAAGCTTGAAGCTTTGAACGTCTTTTGATGTTATTTTTTTTTATAGCTGTAATAATAATTTCCAGCTGATTAATTTTTTTATTATCATGATCATATGCAATGAGCCTTTCAAAGTATGTTCCATGACTGTTGCTAGTATCTATTTTTTTTATACGGGACAGATTTTGAAGATATTCTTCATAAAGTTTATATCTATCACGACCCAAAAATTGATAAAGAGAATCTGGAAAAATAGTTTCGGAAACTGTTCTGATAGAACCAAATTTTTCTTTTTGCAAATATATATCTAAAGATTGCCTGACATTGAGGGATTCTTCGAAGTCAGTAAGTGTTACTATTAAAGGAGTAATTTCCATTCCACCACTTTTAGTAATGTGTCCAAGTGCAGTGAGCCATGCGTTTGACAAGTTTGTATCTTCAATTAAATGTGGTGATGTATTCATAATTTAATCTATTTTGTTTTCTAAGTGACGGTTTTCAGCAAGACCTATATAACCGGCATTTTGGATTCTAATAAAATGGCAGGTGCCACTACCAGAGTCAGCCACACGAATAATTCCCGGTTTTACAGCTATATAGCCATTGCCAAGACTTGTTTGCCGATACTCTTTCAGATGATCTCCTTCAAGTATGTAATTTTTTGGAAGGATTATATAATTGAATACCTCTAAATCGATGACTGATAATTCTGAAAAGCCATCGATAATCTTGAAATGTGAATTTGGTATGTCCGAACCAAACAAGAACTCTAGTATTTTCCCGGGTTTGAGTTTTGAGAGTTCTTTTGCCTTTGTATCATTTATAAGTTTGTTGGATTTAGAATGTGAAATTAAAGTTTCATATCCTGTACCAAAAGCCGAGCAAATTGTAAAATACTGGATCGATGAAGCAGCCTTTATCTTCCAGTTTCTTTTTGCAAACTCTGCCTGAATGCCGGCGACAGGCATTAATAAAGCACCTGCAAAGGAGTCAACTAGAAATTCATCTTCATCATACGCAGATGAGGTAGTGGTTTCTCCTGTTAATGCATCAACTTTAATTCCATGACAAAAAGCATGGTGGCCTAACTCATGTGCACATGTAAAGGAACGACGTGGTAGTGGTCTTTGATTTGAAATGAATATTGTAGAATGATGGCTATTCTTTTGTTTTACATACATCCCTTCCATATTTATATCCACAAATCGAACTGTTAGTCCTAATTTGATGCAGGCATCAAAAATATTTATTGGTTCAAACATGCTTAGTCCCAGTTGCACACGAACCTCATCAGCTTTCAAAAGAGCTTTTCTAAACAGTTGATTCATGGTATATAATTATTTTGGCAAGATCTTTAAGACATGTAATACCTTCTCAATGTCTTTTTTACTTAGTTTACCAAGTTCTCTTGCAGCGAACTTAAACTCTTCAGTTATTTGAGCATCATTTTCTTTAAGTAAAAGCCAAGATGTGTCAACCTTATACAAATTGGCGAACTGTATAATTTCTTCAGCACTTACTTTTCGCTTGCCAGCTTCGATTTCAGAAATTGCCGGACGTTGTAGTCCTAATTTGTCTGCGGCATGTGCTTGAGAAAGGCCCGCGAGAATTCTTGCCTCTTTCAATCTTGCAGCAATCTTTTCTCTGTCAGAGTTTGAATTATTCATTTCCATTTTTAGCTTCTTTAATTAATTTTTTTGCAGCTTCTTTAATTGATAATTGTTGATGATTTTTTTTGTCGTGGAATATATAGCAGCTGTCAGGAATCATAACACCTAATGATCTGCCTATTCGTGCCATTAAAGTCACCAGCACCTGACTAGGAATAAGAATTCCCGGACAATAATCCTCGTTTACCGCAGCATCAATCTTCAGCATATTCGTAGTTTCGTCAATTGCTTTGGTAATTTCTTTTTCGACCCGCGTAAGTTCTAGATTTACCATTTGTAGCATTTTCGTACAAAGTTGGTAAGAATTCCTTACATAACAAAATATTTTCTTACCTTTGTTTAGCAGTTAAGAAATTAGTTGAAAAGTATTTTCTTTTCAATTGTTTTGAGCGATTGTGGAAAAGGGGTTAATAACAGGAACTGGTTGTTAGAACGGCTTCTTTCAATAAAAGTAAATTTGATAGTAAATTATGGCATATCTAGGTTCAGAAAAACTTAAGGCACTTATTAAAAATCTAAAAGTAATTGGGCCAGATCCTGATTTTAATCGAATCAGCTGTGGGGCATATGAGCTTTCCTTAGGTGATGAGGTTTTCAGAACAGATTCAAAGGATAAAAAGAAAGAGTTTTTAACACGAGATAAAGAACAGGTTACAATAAACCCTGGGCAATTTGCGCTCCTGTTAACACAGGAAACTGTCGATATTCCGATTGATAAGATTGCTTTTATATCAATAAAGGCAGGAATTAAATTAAAGGGTCTTGTAAATGTTTCCGGGTTTCACGTTGATCCCGGTTTTAAAGGAAAATTGGTATTCTCCGTCTATAATGCAGGTTCCGGACCAATCTCATTGCTCAGAGGAGAGGCTAGCTTTTTGATTTGGTTTGCTGAGATGGTTTTATCAGAAAAGGAAACTACCAGCTATGATAAAGGAAGCCATGAACATAAAAATCAAGATACAATACCAGCACGATATATTGATGCCTTATTAGCCGGCGAGTTGGCTTCACCAAATGTAATAGTAGAGAAATTAAAAGAAAATTATAATACATTAGATAACAAGATCAATCTAAACGATAAGGGATTAGAAGGTAGAATTACAGCTGTTGAAAGGGATCAAAAGGCCAATAATTATATTGCAGTTACAGCAATTGGAATAGCGATTGCAATTGTTCTCAAATTTGTTTTTGATTGGGCTGTTTTCAATACAGGATTAAATAAGGGAGTGGAACTTAAACAAAAGGAGGCTGCGGCAGATTCGATAATCAACCAAAGGCTGGTAGAGAAAAGAAATTTAATCAGCGAAATTGACAGCCTGGAGAAAGTGAAATCAAATTTGCAATCATCTTTAAACACACCAAAAAAATGAGCATGACAAAGTCATATTTTGATTCAAGCTTTGAGGAGATGGAACAGCTTCCCAGGAAATTTTCTGTAAACTTTGATTCGGTTAAAGTCGGTTCCAAAACAAAAACAAGAGTTTCGATTAATGGGATTCAAATGGGAGATTTTATAGATAATAACTCTAAGGAAGATGATGGATACCGGTTTCATGATGTATTCCATTATACATTCGCCGCAATGTTGGGATGGTCTCCTTGCATGAGAGCAATGATGCGTCGAAAAAGGAAAAGCGATCCAACAATTGATGAATTTGAAGATGGAGCAAGAGCAGCAATTACTGAGGAGTCGATTTCACTAATCATTTTCAATAAGGCGAAGCATAAGAAGTTTTTTGAAGGTGATGCAAAGATCAATTCATCGTTACTCACTCAAATAAAAGAAATGACTTCTCCTTTTGAAGTTGCAGCGAAGTCTAAAAAAGAATGGCAGAGTGCAATTTTGAAAGGCTACTCATTGTTTCGTGACTTAGTAAAAAACAACGGGGGCAAAATACACTTTGATATGTTGAATAAGTCAGCAATCTTCGAAAATTAAGTAAGATCGTTTTGCAATAATCTATGAAAGAAAATTATAAGACATATGATTTTTTTACAGGCAAGATTTCTCCATTTATACTTTTTGAAATGGAATTTCATAGTCTTTTTGATATAGTTGAAAGTCATAAGAATGAAAGATTTTTTTCAGAGATCAATCCTGCATCTCAAGTAGCTAGCATCGGATTGTTAGCATATTTTGAGGCTTTTTGTAAGCACCAGTTTGCTGCAATTGTAAACCTATTTCCATCTTTGATTCACGGTTTTGCATCCAAAAGGGGTGAACCTAAGGTTGAATTTTCAGCTATCATTTCATTTGCAGGTGAATTTGAAAAAAACATAGGATTTGTTTTGGCCGAAAACTATGATTTCGGAACCGCAAAATCAATAAATGGAATATTTCGGGATTTACTTTTGGTAACACCTTTTTCTAGAGAAGAAGAAAAATCATTCAATGGCATCGTCTATAAAAGAAATTTATTAGTGCATCATGCAGGATACTATACTTTAAAATATTTAAAGGAGAATACGATTTCAGAAGAAATAAAAAAGCGAGTCTTTAAAGAAGCTGTCAAGATTGATACCAACGAATACCAAGAAATCTCCGATTTTTTGTTCGAAATGGCAATGAAAATTACTCGTGAAACAGTAAAAGCTGTTAAGAACCATTCTGAATTTAAATCACTACCGCCGGATCATGAAAAGGTTAATGCAGTTGAAGAATTATTACAAGGAATTTATGATACAATGGGGGATTAATCAAAGATACAATCGAAAAATTAACCATGACCCGATAACTTCAATTGTAATATTTTATCAATATATTATAAATACTGATAGAGGCTTTTCAGAGATAACATCTTTCGAAGAACATTTAAAAAGTTTATTCATTCACTAAGGAAACTTAATTCTCAGAGTGATTCAACTCTTTTATGAAAGTCCGATAAAGTAATCTTGAAATATTTACATAAGGCTGATAACGTACTTACTGATAGATTTGCTTTAGCGGTTTCAATTCTACCGATATGAATGTTAGTTTCATTATATACTTCTTCTTGAGATAATTCTATGTTGTTTCGCAATTCTTTAATTACAATCGCGATTTTCTGCAATAACTTTTTATCTCTTATCTGGGGCATTCGACCTCAAATTCAAAATAAAGCGGCTATCTGTTAATGACGTATTCGTCATTATTTGTTAACTTGGATTTTCAATTGCATGCATGAGGCCAGTTGATCTTAGTCAGAATTCTATAATGACTTTTTTTCGTAATGGAGAAGAAGAGGGATTTAATTATTTCTTCAATGCCTATTACAAAGCAGTTTATTTTTTTGCCTGCAAGTATGTAAAGGATAGTGCGGCGGCTGAAGATATAGTGGAGAATAGTTTTATTAAACTATGGGAAAAAAGAGAGCAAATGGAAAGTGAGGCGGGATTGCGAGGCTATTTGTATAAGACGGTTTATCATGGGTGTTTGCGGTGGAACAGTCGGAGCTCCATGGTCCACAGTCGACAGAAGGAAATCGTGTATTTATCAGAGACTGTTGAGAAGGATTGTTTGGAAAATATTATCAAGGCTGAGACATTGCGGAGAGTGAAGGAGGCGATGGAGGAATTGCCTTCGGAATGTCGTAAAGTATTTATGAAATTATTTGTTGAGGGTAAGAGTGTGGTGGAAGCAGCGGCTGAATTGAATGTTGCTGTTAGTACGGTGAAGAATCAGAAAGCGAGAGGGATAAAGTTGCTGCGGATGAGGCTCACGAGTTTTTTGTTTGTAGTTTTTAGTTTGTGGTTTGTGGTTTTTTGACCCACCCCTTTTGAATATTCCTTTATACAAAGACTCTGCGGCCCCTCCGTGGAGGGGATGAATAGCGATACAGATTGAAATATTTTACTTTTTATTCCCGAAATAATCGAGAGAGAAGTGCTGCCACCTGATTAATTTATTAAAAGGGTACACATGATCACAATTTACCTGCCAGTTCATATACTATAGGATATGTGGCAAGGAATGCAAAAACAAAAGTTGTCAAGCCCATTGTGATAGCAATTCCTATATGAAAGAAGATACCAAGAATAATAAAAATAATTGCTCCTTCCGTTCCAAATAATAAAAGGAATGGCGAGAGAAGTTCAAAAAGAATAGTCAGCCAGCAAAACAACAGGGAAAAGAATCTTTTATTAAAAATCTTAGCCACTCCGGCAGGACAATAGGAGGCCATTCTTGTTATCAAATGAACAGCGGAGCCATTGCGCCACACCGGAGAAATCAATTTTGAAATTCCCGAGGTAAAATAAGACAGAATCAATTGTGCTGCAATGAAAGCCAGCGCTACAGTTTTCACCTCTTCATTAAGGGGAAGACAGTAGACGAATAATCCGGCCCAAAGGATATTTTGCATTTGGTCAGCACCGTCCCGACCAACCAGTGTACGTACATTCGATAAACAATGTACCACCAAAACAATTAGTGCGGGGACCGAAGCGAGAATTGGGTTTAAGAGAAAAACAACAGGAAACATAATGGCCGATAACCCATGAACTATGATCAGCGTATTGAATGTTTTTTCAGCAAAAACAAAATCAAATACTAATGAAAGGACCGGACGATTGATCAGTATATAATAACGTGATCTTACTACACGCCAATTATAAAATTTACTGAATATCTCATTCCTTTCCAGATAGAATTCAAAGGTGTTATAAACAATTCCAACGGAAGCAATTATTGAAGCAAGAAGAATAGCACTATTCATAGCTGTTATTTAAGAATTAAATTAACCTAACCCTACGGTAAGTAACCTTTCTCTCAACCGAAGAAGTTCTTTTACTGATTGTGTTGCATCCATGGATTGAAAATCAATCCGACTTAGAAGGCTTTGATATATTTCTTCATCAATAGGGCGAACAGCAAAACCACCGTCTAATTCATCCCTCATCCAATATCTGCCACTTTGTACCTGTTGCGTGGCCGCCTGGTGCTGATTTTTATTATCATTTTGCTGTTGCTTCGTCTGGGCTTGTTGTTGTTCCTGGTGTTGATTCTGGTCTTGTTGAGTTTGCGCCTGCTGGTGCTGTTCCTGTTGTTGCTGCTGATGTTGCTTACCTGCTTGTTGATCCTGCTGCTGCTGCTGGTGATTCTGTCCGTCCTGATGATATTGTTGTTGCTGTTGTTGTTGCTGTTTTGTATCATTCTGTTGTACCTGGTGTTGATCAACCGTATTCTCCTGAACATGTTTATCATAAAACGGTATTATAAATCTTTGAATGGCACTCAATGACAACTGCTGCCTTAAGACTCCCTGATGTTGTTCTATTTGAGGCTCTTCTTTTTGTTGTGGGTATACCATTCCGTCTTGTTGCCATTTGTAATCTATACCTGCAGCCGACCATGCAACTGAAGGACCTGTTACATGAATCTCACTCAGGTCCTGTGGTGCCGCTTTTAAAACAGCCCGTTCAATTTTTGAAAGCCTGGGGGGAACGAGAATAGTAAGCACCCGTAGAGACATCCTTGATTTTTTTTGGCGATGTTCAAGCACTCTAAATGCCTGAAGGTTTAACTTACCTCCGCTCCAAACCGATGTACTTAATGCCATTTCTGTATCCTGAGCAATTAGTAAGTGTTTTGCAAGCCATGAATTTCCATAAAGGACATCAACAATAATTGGTATATCATCAAGTCCTTCAATTGTCGGAAATTTAAATGTATTTTTCCTGGCTCTTTCTATAATGGCTTCACAATGCATTTGTATACGATCTTCGTTCTTACTTTTAATTGCAGCCTCAAGTCCATTGACATATTCAGATTTTTCAGTGCTTACTATAGTAACGATTGTTCCTCCATTAAAAAAACCATTTAATTTGCCAAACCCACCCTCAGGCAAATTAAAGACAGTTGGCTTAAGGCTTTTTGATGAACGTTTTGAGATTTCTGAATCGATTACAGCTTCGTTTGTCAGTTTATCTGCTAGGCTTAAATAGGTATTCATGATTTAATATTTGAATGATTAATTAATATTTTCAATTTTATGAAAGGCGGAAAGAAAAATAACATCAGGACTATCCTCGGTTCCGTGACCGTCAGTTCTAGCAATGGCAAATTGTCTCATTTCAGCTGAGAAATCCGCCGGTTTGCTACATACATAATTAAGAAGCAGCAAATATGGAAAGCCCAACACGTGCCGCTTAGTGACAGGTTGCTTGAGTTCTACAATTTTATCAATCGTGAAATTGGGGGCAAGGTCAACAATACCTTTTTGTATTCTTCTTAATGGAGACCATTGTACAAACCACGTATTCCGAAATGAAGATCTGATCTCCCGCCAATTTGAAATTGTTCCATCGCTATCTCTATCCCGATATAATAAATATAGATCCGTTCTACCTGGATTTGGAGCGAAGAATGTCCATAGCGGAACCAAGCTGAATATATCGCGATTAGTTACAGCTGAGAAGATTCGTCTCCATTTTCGATGTTGATTAAATATCGAAATAAGAAGCCACGCCGTCAAAAATGCAATTACCAGCCAACTAAAAATATTATTTAACATTATCGGTGAAGTTTTAATTTTTCGTATGCCTGTAGACCGGGGGGCGGCGGGCTAAATAAACGATATTGATAGGGTCGCTTTAGCAAGCCATGCCAAAAAAAATCGTACACTGCACGTCCTAATACTTTTATTCCACCAGCAGATATCAGCCTCATGTATTGAAGTTCTGAAAGCGAGTCTCCATGCCAAAAATTTACTGAAATAGAAATGTCTTCAGAACAGATATGATGCCACCACCCTCGTGGCATATATAAGCCATCTCCAGGATTTAGTTCACAACTCCACACTTCAATTCGTTTGCAATTTGGATGAGCTTTGAAGTCAGGATCATCCAGATCGACCTGACTTTTTGATGGATTGTCCGTGAAAGGATAAAGAAATCTTGAATATGCCGGACTGACAAGTAAAGCCCGTTTCTTACCATATACCTGGGCGAACAAGTTATCGGCATTATCAAAATGTAACCCGGAACGAGTTTTACTTCCGACCCAAAGGTTAATTGCGAAAATCCTATCCAGCGCCAAACTTTTTAAATCAAAGTCTTCTAATAACTCCGGGTATTGATTCAGCGGCGACTGATTAAGATAGCATATCCTTTCACTATTAAGCAGCGCAATAAAATCCGACATCGGCATCGATCGTACATAGTCGTTGGCTTTTTCCTTATAAGGTACCCCGTGTTTGGGCAGATCAACAACTGCGGAAATTTGTTTGTCCCTCCATTGTGTTGCCAATCTTTGAGGAGACCAACTTTTAGATTGTTTGAAAAAAAGAGCAGGAATATAAAGAGGAAGTAGTGATGACCGTGCCTCTTCGGAAACCTCTTTCCATTTTTCAACGGTGACAGATGGGATTGATTTCATCCGCCAATGCGATAACACTGCTGATTTTTCCTTTTGCATAAGATATAATTAAATCTTGCAAAACAAATAGTTCATATGCACGGAAGTGTGTTTTCAGAATGGAGGAGAAAAATGCTTACTAAAACCAGGAGAGATAACCAGAGGTATTTCAAGAATAGATTCTATACTAAACTTAAGAATAAAATTGATAAGGGCAAAAAATATTTTATGAAGTAATGGAAGAGTTGCCTTCGGAATGTCGTATGGTATTTATGAAATTATTTGTGGAGGGGAAGAGTGTGGTGGAAGCGGCGGCTGAATTGAATGTTGTTGTTAGTACGGTGAAGAACCAGAAGGCGAGAGGGATAAAGTTGCTTAGGATGAGGCTTACAAGTTTTTTTGTTTGTAGTTTTTTGTTTGTGGTTTGTGGTTTTTTGACCCACCCCTTTTGAATATTCGTTTATTCTAAAACTCTGCTGCCCCTCCAGGGAGGGGATGGAGTCTTCAATCATCAATCATTTATTCAAAGACTCTCTGTTCTCCAGGGATAGATGATATTAACAACGATAGTTCATATCGTTAATAAAAATTTATAACCGGGATTTTTTACTATTTGCAATTTGCTTGTCCAGGCAAGGTTGTTATTTATTTCATTGAGTGGTGCATAAAGCCATTCTAATTTATCATCACCGCCATTTTAGTAATTCAGTGTTTATCCGGAAAATTATTCGGACAAAATACCTCCAAGGGGGTATATAAAATTTTTTAGGGGTAGCATACATTTAACATCAATTGTGAGGGGATATTATTAACAACCACCAATAAAAATTTTATGGCTTCACGAGTTTATTTCGTAAAAAAAGGACAAGGGGTAATTACCCTCGAAGTAAAACCAACAACTATCGGCATCGCATCTTCTGTTGCTAAATTAAAAAAGAGCGGTGGTTCGGTTACTGATGTTGGAGATTCAGGAAATGATGCGACCGGAAAGATCCAGAGTGTACCAGTCGGGAAATCTGCGGACCTGTTGCAGTCTGTTCTTGTCATCACAACAATCATCGATCTAACTGCGGTACCTAAAAATCAATGGAACCAAGTGTTTGAGCAATTAAGAGTCAACTATCATCTTGAAGGAGGCATAGACGGCCCTCAGGATTTTAATGTAGATAACGATGATAAGAGTCAAATCCTAGATGGTAAAATGATCATAGCTGTTAAAGCCATAAAATTTGAATTACATGCAATCCCCCAATAAACACCCAGCGATCCTTTTTTTTCTTTTATTGACGAGTGGTTTTGTTTCTTTCGGACAAAACCTGGAGCTTAAGGATCTGAATGTACCTAACTCACCAGCGTTCACGATACTTGATTTTTCACCGAAGGTGATCGATAAGCCCGGTACTGCAAAGACTTTTACTGCGAGTATTGTAAACCTTGTGAACCAGGGAAGCGGTATACCTAAGAATTTTGCGATGGAAGTTGCTCCCTACTGGTTGTTCCCGAACAAGCTGACTGTATATAAATATTTAGGTATCGATTCTACCGGTAAACAAAGAAATATTTTTTCAAATGCCAGGAATTTCAGTTTGTCAGTTGGTTCTGTGTATAAGGACAGTGTAAAGAGCTTACCGTTCAACGCTAATTACCTGGCAATAGGAATAAGGATAAACCCGATCAGGATCTTGCGAAGTAAAGTGCCCGGTGCAACTGTTACCACGGTAAAGGCAATTGCTCAAGAACTAACCAATATAAATGATACAGCCAGCCGACATTGTTTGACAAAATTAGACCCGACCAGTGCGACTTTCACTGTGGACTTCACGAAGTGTTTTGAGAAAGAAGTAACAGAGACTTTAAAAAAAGATGATTCTCTTTCTAAGCTGGAGAAGCGATTAGAAAACATCCTTGCCATAAAACCGCTTTTCCAGATGGACATTGCTGGTGCCGGTTCGATGACATTCAAAGACAATTCGATCGATGACAATCATCATCACAGGTCCGGAGTATGGATGACGATGGAGTTCAATCTTCCACTTACCAAGACGATTGACATTGAGAAAATGATCAAGAATAAAAACTACCTGAGCATATATGGAAAGGCACGGTACATACAAGAAGATTCAACAACAAACTACAAAACTTTCACCCGCCACAATTTATTAGACCTTGGCGGCAGATTTGAATTTGAATTTGATCGCTTCAGTATTTCATTTGAAACTCTTCACAGAATCAACCAGACCGACAAAAAACTGAACACTAACAGAAATGTTGGTATTATCCAATATAAGCTCCGGGATGATCTGTACCTAATCGGCAGCTTTGGAAAAAACTTTGGAAGCGTGAATAATGTTGTTGCGCTGTTTGGATTAAACTGGGGCTTTGGTAAGCAAACATTGATCGAAAAAGAAAAGTCATGAATGCCGGTCTGCCAGTAACCACTTTGCAAGAGACAATACGGGACGGAAGGAATTCCTATAATTCTACGAACTGGATACTTGTAACCTTTGGAATTTGCGGATTCATTGTTTCTATTTTTCTGTTGTTTGGAATGCCGGGGTGCAATAGAAACCGTTTTCATGAAATCAATATAAACGTAAAATATGCTGATAGCGTAGCAAGAGGACAACTGACAACGTTGCTTGAAAGGCATAAAAAAGACACCTGTGATCTCTTAAGTATAAAAAGTGCAGCTGCAACGAGAGACGACAAGGAAGTCTTACGGTTAAACAGGCATTGCGATTCTTTGGATGAACTTACAACCCGGCTAAAAACCGAAACGCAATCACTTCAATATAACAATAAGGATACGCTCAGAGGTTTAATACCCAGACTAGGGTTACATCGTAATGACTTGCTTGGTGTGCTGAATCCTTCGCGGGATCATCATACCACCTTAACGTATCACTACATTGCGCCGGAGTATTCGAAAGAACAGATGACCATACCAGTACGGGTAACGTCCGAGGATTTTGAAACTACGCAGGAATTCATCACCAAGTATCCCAACTATGCATTCTGGTTATTCCTTGGGATGATCTTTATGGTGATGTGTTTTCTTATGATACCAATCTGCATAGCGATCTACAGAAGTGTCAACCTGCAATTGAAAAGCCTGGAACTTGACCACAGGTATTGGAGAAATTTTTTGCTTGCTTCGGCAGGGACGGTGATATTTTGCTTTGTTGTATATCAAGGTTTGATCGACAGATACATCGCTGATGACCGATATTTCATGCAAAGCATAATGTTCCTAACCGTAGCATACGGAGTAGCGGGTTATTTTGTAGCTATCCTTTGTTTTGGCGGGTTTTTGTACATAGCAGATCTGATCCATCAATTGCAGGCGGCATACAAGGAAGGAATAACAAAACTAACAGCACTTGTGAAAACAAAACAGACTGAGGCAGGGAATGATAAAGAAAAACTTGCGGCGATCGAAGAAGATGCACAGGTAAAGGAACAGCGTTCAGCTAATGAGCGAATAAAAGATAGTTATAAACAGGCAAAGAAATATTTTAATGTACTGGTGTGGATGGCTGCGCTGGTATTGTCGGTCGCAGTACTATGGACAGGCAGCCTTTTCAGTTCCATTAATTCAATGGATGTATTTGTATACTACCGGTCTCTAACTAACAGCAATTATCTTTCCGGCGATTTTGTTTACCTGTATGGAGGGTTGCATACAATTTTACTTTTGATCTATGTGTTGCCAGTTAAATTCAAAATCTACAATATGAATATGACCATCCCGGAGCTGGAAAGCGGGAATGGAGAAGGAGGTACAAAACAAGCCAAGACGGTGTTATCAGGTGTGGTTACAACTCTTGGAAATATATTATTGGTTACTTCACCTGTGCTTGCAAGTTTTATTGAAAACATAATTAAATCTTTGTTCAATTAAAATTTGAATGGGGATGAACAATTGTGAGAGGAGAAGATGAAGTTGTTGCGGATGTGGCTTACTTCTTTTATAGTTTTTAGTTGGTGGTTTTTTTTGACCCACCCCTATTGAATATTCGTTTATGCAAAGAGTCTGCTGCCCCTCCAGGGAGGGGATGGATAGCATGATAGTTTGATGATTGCAAATATTTTTTGTTTGGTGTCGGAATAAGGCGCCTGGCCTTTTCTTGTTTTTTGCAAACAAAGTCACGGCATCAGAATAACCCAAATGAGGGATAGGTCAGTATATTTAAAACACTACCTTAGTTGTACACCCTCTAACATTTTGTCCCTATCAATACTTTACTGAGTATTTAGCAGCGGGCTTTGAACCCCTATCATCTGTCAAAATTTTTGATCCATGAATATTATTAAGTTAAATGCCGCCAGCATAAGGTTAGGCATCCTTGTTCTAATTTCTTTTTTTTTGATGACTTGTTCAAATACACCTGCCACCACATGGCATGAGTTTCATGGGAATAATGGCAATACCGGTTTCACGAATTTTCCGTCAAGAGTCATTAAATATCTTAAGTGGCAATTCACAGTGGGAGATGTTAAGTATTCTTCACCTGTTGTGGATGATGACGGAACGGTTTATGCCGGTAATATGGATGGAGATCTTTTTGCGATAAAGCCTGACGGAACTCAAAAATGGAAAGAACATTTAGGTGCCCGACTTTCATCTCCTGCGTTAGGAGCTTCAGGAAATATTTACATCACAAACATCCAGGGAATAGAATCGGCCAACCCTTTGTCTTCGCTGCTTAGCGTGGACAGGGACGGTCACCCGTTACCCAACGGGGGCTTCGCTTTTCCTGATCATGGATTTACAACAGCGCCGCCGAAAACATGGAGCAACGGGAAAGATGAATTCATATTTGTGCCGGTAAAAACCGACAAGGGAGAAGAACTATTTACGTTCACTAATGATCATGGAGCTAAGTTCATGACCAGAAGTACTCCTAATTGTATACCGGATGAAATTGTTAATAATGGAATTGAAAACCCATTTGAGTTTGATATACCTGGCATCAACATACGTGGAGAAAATGATATGCCTCCAGTGGCAATTACAACAGCGGGTGATGGCGGTGATAAAAATCCTATTATTGTTTATGCTCCCAAGAATTGCCACCTGATGGGATACAGGTTACATCCTGATCAAAGAAAAATGGAGGAAATTTGGTATGCACCAGGCACCTATTCATTTTTTCCTCCCCCTGCAACCCCGGCAATAACATCAGGCGGACTGATACAGGTTGGGCATGGCAAAACAATTTCAGCTTATAATTTAATGACGGGAAAAATAACCTGGGAATATGTCGATAACAACCCCTTGAACCAAGACTTCTACGGATTTTATGATGCGCCAGCTATACTTGTTGGTACTTCGCCTTCTTATAACACTTTTAATAACCGAATAATTATTATAGACGACCAGGGCAACAAGCAAGGAAGCAGTTTTGGGCTTGCATCGCGAACCGAGATTGGAACTTCACCACTTGTTACAACCAAGTATGTGTATGCAGCTTTTCCATCGGGTTTATATACGCTTGATCTGAAATTAAACCAAGTTGGTCATATTGCTTTTATACCAGGACCCAAGACTTCTGTTCATTCTTCGCCGGCGATCGGTCCGGATGGCACTATCTATATGGTTGATCCAAATGGAATACTTGAGGCATTTGGAGGAACAGCAATGCGTAAGGCAATTGAAGAAAACAAGTGAGTAGCAGGGGCGCCTGTCGTTGGGTACCTTTTCGTATGCGAAGAGTCTGCTGCTCTCGAGGGAGGGGATGCGCCAGCCAATGTTTATAGTTTTTAGTTTATGGTTTGTAGTTTAGGTATATCTCCTAATCCGTTATCGTATTAACGTAACAGTGCCTTTTTGAAATTCCTGCTGTGCTCCTTTCAGTTTGTATGAACATTGCCAGACGAAAACAGAAGTGGTTACAGGAATACCTTTTACTTTTCCGTCCCATCCTTTCATAGGATCAGTTGTTTCGAAGACGAGATTGCCCCAACGATCGAAGACCTGGAATTTAAATGATTCAGTTATTCCATAAACCATTGCACGAAAAACATCATTCAACTGGTTACCATCTGGTGTGAATGCATTTGGTATCCAAACGCCGCTCTGGCAAACTTTCTGTATCACATCTATTGTATCCTTGCCCATACAATTATTTACATCTTTTACTGTCAGGATATATTGACCCGGTTTGTCGACTGTGATACGCGATTGCATGGATCCGTTTGACCAGGCATACTGCGAATATGAGGTGAAGGGAGCGATTGTTATTTTTTCATACTGACATATAGTATCAGTTCTATTCAAAAAGCCAGAAGGATTCGAGAATATGTTTTTTATTTCTACCGTGTCATTATTTGTGCAATTATTAATATCGGTAACCTGTACCCAATACTGACCAATGGCATTGGTAGTAAAGGTTGGTTGTGAGGTTAGATCCTGCCAGAGATAGCTAATAAATGTTCCTGCATTCAATGTTATTGATTGTCCCTGGCATAAGTTCTTATCTGCACCAAGATTTGGTACAGGCTTGGGATGTACAACGAGATTGGTAATTATCACCGAGTCACAACCTAAACGTGTTTGTAAGGTGTCTTTATATATTCCACTTTTTACCTGGCCTGCTCCTGCGACAAAATAAGATTCACCCTGACAAATAGATGCGTTGAGATTTGTAACTGCTTTGGGATTTACCAAAAGGTTTATTGTTCGTATGCTGTCGCATCCGTTGGCGGCAACAAGTGTATCTCTGAATACTCCTGTAGAAGTATAGCTCAAATAATTTTCTCCCTGACAAATTGTTGCGTTGAGTGTTGAATAGGATCGTGCTTTTACAATAAGGTTCAGTGTACGGGTGCTATCACAACCATTGGCACCGGTATAATTATCTATATACATTCCTGATGAACTATAAGACTGATAGCTTTGTCCTTCGCAAAGCGTGACATCAACAGTGGTATTAACCCGGTTGCGAATGAGAAGAGCCAACTTGCGAATACTGTCACATCCATCTGAGCCAGTAAGAATAACAGTATAGCTGCCGCTGGTGGTATAAGTATTTCCTTCCCATAGATAGCTATCGCATGATGTTGCATTCATAGTAGTTTGTGATCCACCGATCTTCAAGTTGATCGTCAGCGTGCTGTCGCAGCCATAGATATTCACCAGCTTCTGTATGTAAGTGCCGCTTGTAGTATATGTTTGGTTATTGGCCGTATAAGTGCCACATGCAGTTACATCAATTGTTTCACTAGTTGCCTGCAAGCATTGACTAAACTTTAAAATAAAAGCATCAGTAAAACCATTAGAATAGAGTAGCTCAAGTGGAGGGTTAGGATCAAAATCCACGTTGCCTGTAAAATAACCTGCGACATAGATATTTTTTGCCGGGTCCACAGTTATTGAATGACCATAGGCAGCCAGACCATCTCCCATCCGCTTAGCAAACACATAGCTGCCGTCTGCCTTCAATTTTGATATGAAAATATCTCCGGGATTGGTTGCAATGAGTTCTTGAGTGGAAGCTCCGCCATCAAAATCGATAATACCATAAAAAACTCCGGTGGTATAGATGTCTCCTGCCACATCTATTGCCACTGACGAGGCTACACAGCTACAATTACCCGCTCCATTGAAATCGCGGACCCATATAAAATTTCCTGCCGCATCCAATTTTAACACAAAAGTTTTTGCTCTTCCTGCTCCATCAAGCATCACAGATCCGGGTCCCGGATCAAAATCGGTTATTCCCATAAAATAGCCTGTCACTATCACATTTCCTGTGGGGTCGATGGCAATTCCATGAGCGTATTGGTCAAGGGTTCCGGTAATTAGTCTTGCCCAAACAAAGTTGCCATTGGCGTCAAGCCTTGTTATAAATGCATCCGACCAAGTGAGGTCATTGGAGATCAAATTAAAAGTGCCAGGTCCAGGATCAAAATCAGTCGTTCCGGTGAAAAGCCCTGTTGTATAAATGTTTTCGGATGGATCCAACGCTATTGAATAAACAGACCCTGTTGAAGAGCAATAAAACTGTTTTGACCACAAGTAGTTGCCGCTGTTATCGAACTTGGATATGAATACATCTTCGGAAGTGGCGCTCCCCGACATGTTGGTTCCGGGGCCGGGGTCCAGATCGGTTATGCCTTTGTAACCACCCGTCACATACAGGTTGCCTGAAGTTCCGCAGGCTATCGAAATGCCGTTACTTCCATAATCGGTTTGGGCGATATTTTTTGCCCAGCCAAAATTCCCGTTGTTATCAAGTTTTAGAAAAAAAGCAGCATACCCTGAGCCTATGCAGGTAACATTGAAGACGCCCGGCCCGGGATCAAAATCGACAGTGCTGCGGAAAAAGCCGGTGAGGTAGAGATTACCAAATCCGTCGATAGCAATATCACGAACCTGCTCGTCGCCGGGAGTCGCACCTCCCAATTGACGGGCCCAAATAAAATTGCCGGAAGCATCGTATTTAATGATATAAATATCAAGGTTACCCAAGGCGGTCATCATGAATACTCCAGCGCCTGGATCCATATCCACGGTTCCCTGAAAATGACCCGTTGTATAAACGTTACCGGAAATATCAGTCACTGAAGAAGCGAAATTATCGCTGCCATTGCCGCCATTGTTATGTGCCCATTCATATACTACCTCCTGGGCATTTGAAATACCAGAAATAGAAATCAGAAAGATTAAAACGAATTTTTTCAGTGGGTTTGGTGACATGGATGAAAAAGCGATAAAAATAAAACAGAATGTATTTATATCATAGCTTTTTGATGGTGGAATGAGTTTTCTTAACTGAGATGAAGAAATCAGAAAGCGAAGGGATAAAGTCGCTAAGGATGAAACTCACTAGCTTACTTTTCTTTTTCCCTTGATGGAAAAAGAAACAAAAAGATCAAGCCCGGGCCGATGCTCCGCCGGCCGGGCAGGCCAACGCACATGGGTAATCTTTTGATTTGATCCCTTTTTATTTTGTTGGACTGAATGTTAGAAGAGTTTGCGTCGTGCTTTGCTGTAAACTCTGGAGGCGCTGTATTCCGACCTGTAATCTTTAAGAATGAAAGATGTTTTTGTTATGCGTCGGAATAAGGCACTTGATTTTACTGATTTATTGAAGAAATCAATAAATGTAGCATGCTAATTGTTCGGCGCCTATTCATTTTACGGCTGAACAGGGTTGTCCGGATTGATCACAGGGGCGGGGTTGGGATTTGGAACGGGATTTGGGTCGGGATTTGGATTAGGATTTGGATCAAGATTCGGATTAGGATTCGGGTCGGGATTTGGATTGGGATTTGGATTCGGTGGAGCTGGAGGAGGAGTGGTATTTCCGTTGTTTCTTGTATTAGTAAAGTTTGATTTACCAAGAATGTAACCAGCAACTGATCCAAGCAACGCTGCTAGTTCTTTACCTTCTAAAACGCCCGTTAAACCAAATAGTATAATCGCAATTACGATGCTGAATAGTGTTACAAACTGAATCCCTGAATCGGAACCAAATATTATTCCTCTGACGTTCTCGTCACGGTAAACCACAAAAAAGAAAGTGGCGAGCAAGAAGATCATTAATACAACGAACGCTATGCTGGCCCAAAACATAAAATTCTGCTGAGAAAGTTTTGGTATCATTAGCTGGTTGATACGGTATTCTACATCCCTGCGTAAAGCGTAAGCACTATCAATTGATTTTTGGATCAGGCGTTTATTAATAGCATTTTCTTTCGAACGTTCAAGTTCGTTATTCAAAAAATTTCTCCTTTGTTTGTAATTATCCAAAATGTCCTGCAAGGAATTCCTAGCTGTATCACTTGGTTTTAAACTTGCGAGTTGCGTTTCATAGTTTTTTATTACTGATTCATTGTTTCGAATATCATATTGAATCGCTAGTGAGTCTTTGGAATATTGAAAGTTATCCATTTGGTATTCCAATTCAGGGATCAAGGTATTTAGCTGTGATCGCTTCTCATTCAAGTTGCTAAATGAGTTTCCATCAAATGGCCCCGGAACAGTTTGGGAATAAGCAGAATTAATAACGAGGATAGCAATTACAGGGAATAGACTGAATTTTAACTTCATGACCTTATGATTTAAAATGAGATTGTTGTTATGCCCGTTATTTCTTCAACATCGACAGTCTTTTTTTGATCAGCATCGTATTTTGAGAGGATCTTGAAGAAAAGAAGACTGTGCTAAAAAAATATTTTAGCTCAACCGATGGGATAACTTCTTAGGTATCTAATAATTTCTTTACATAGTTCATGCTTGGGGGTTTTGGTGGTTGTAAACATACAATGTAAGTCAAAAGTGTGCGGTTGCCTATACCACAAAAGAGGTAGTGCGAGACAGCGACAATGCCCAATTTTTTTTTGCAGTTGTTTAGTCCTATTGAATAACTCGTGTATTAATATGTGATATAAAGTAACATTTTATTTTACCTTAATGGTATGAACGATGATCGAATAAATGGAATGAATGAAGCAAGTGCGGACAGAGTTGCTTACCTGGTTGCGGGTTATATCCGGCAAACACTAACTGAAAAGGAACATGATGAACTGGATGAATGGATGACGGCGAGTGATGAGAATCAAAGATTATTTGAAGAGCTTACTGATCCAGTAACTATAGAACGGGGATTGAATGAAATGGAAAGCGTGAATGTGGTAGCTGCGCGGGAAAGGATAAAAAACAAGATCAGATTTACGGATCAAAAGACTGCGAGTGGAAAAAAGCGATGGATATCTTTTAGTACTGCGGCATCCATAGTAATTGCAATCGGTGTTATTTTTTTTATGGTCAATAGAAAAACTAAGCCAGGAAAAGAGACTGTCAAAACTGGGGTGATCAAACCGGGAGGAAATTTTGCTGAGCTTATACTTGCGAATGGTAAGGTTGTTAACCTGTATGAAGCAAAGAACGGTTTAATAGATTCTACAAATGGGAATGAAGTTCTAAAATCTGCCGACGGACAGATCAGTTATGAGAATCATTCGAATACTGAAAATGAATTTCATTTATTGAAGACTCCTGTGGGAGGACAATATAGTGTGACGTTACCAGACGGTAGCAGAGTATGGTTAAATTCATTGTCTTCGCTGAAATATCCAGTAAGTTTTTCCGGGAGTGAAAGAGTTGTTGAGCTGGAGGGTGAAGGATATTTTGAAGTGGTGCACCAATCCTCCCCCGGCCTAAAGGCCACCCCCTCCGAAGGGGGACAAGAGAAGACTCCGTTTGTTGTAAAGGTGAATGGAATGAGGGTTGAAGTATTGGGAACGCATTTTAATATTAACGCTTATAAAGATGAACCGAGTGTGAATACGACGTTGCTTGAGGGAAGGGTGAGAGTCGGGAAGTCGGGAAGTCCGGAAGAGCTAGTGTTGAAGCCTGGTGAGCAAACGAGGTTGATGGAGAATGGGGAATTGAAAATTGAAAATAATGTTGACATCAATGAAGTCGTGGCGTGGAAGAATGGAATGTTTCAATTTAAGGATGCACCTATAGAAAATGTGATGCGACAAGTTGCAAGATGGTATGATGTTGAAATAGTTTATGACGGGAAACCAGATCATCATTTCAATGCGACGATATACAGAAAGGAACCGGTAGAAAAACTTTTACATTATTTGGAGCAAACGAATGAAGTGCATTTTAAGGTGGAGGGGAGGAGGATAGTTGTTAGGCGATAGTTGGGAGTTAAGAGTCGGGAAGACGGGAAGACGGGAAGTCGGAAAGACCGAAAGACCCTCGAAGAGACAAAAAGATTTTAGTAGCTGTAATTATATATGAGGATGGATGAAATAGGGCTGAGTCCGAAAGACCGAAAGTCGGAAAGTCCGTAGTATGAATTTTTCTCATGTGATAGGTTTTGATCCTCCTATGAGAGACTGAGGGAGGGCCCAAAAAGATCGTCCCGGATTGCAGCCGGGACGAAAGCCTGGGTTAACCCTAATAAAAAAACTGTGAAGGAATCTTATTGTTTAACCCAAACCGATCAAAGGTATGCAAAATGCTCTTTTGTATGCAGGCTCTGTAGTAGTGCAACCTGTCGAAATTGTTTTCAAGAAGACAGGTAAGAAACATTTATTTATCAAAGGCTTTATCATTATGAAGCTGATAATACTACTAACTGTTGCTGCTTGTTTTTACGCCCATGCTAATGGCTATGCACAAACAATCAATCTATCGCTGAAGGATGTTAACATTGAAAAAGCTTTCAAGGAAATTGAAAAGCAAATCGATTATCATTTTATTTACACCCGTGAACAACTGGCGAATACGAACAATGTAAGTGTTGAAGTAAAAGACGCCTCTCTTAAAACTGTGCTCGATATCTGTTTTAAGGAACAGCCAGTCACTTATAGTCTGCAGGATCAGTATATAATTGTAAAAAAGAAGGAGACTGATAAAATAAAAAGTGGGCCGCCTGAAAAGCTTGTTGAGAATATCAGCGGTAAAGTAACAGATGAAGAAGGTAATGCAATCCCAGGAGCAACCATTGCATTAAAAGGGTCTACGATAGCCGTTGCAAGCGATGATAACGGTGAATGGAGACTTGAATATGACGGCAAGTTCACTATAATCGCCATCAGCAGTATCGGGTATGCGTCGAAAGAAGTTAAGATAGCAGACAAAAATTATTTTACTGTAGCATTAAGGAGGGTAATCAACAAACTAGATGAGACAATCATTATTGCCTATGGAAAAACGACTCAGCGATTGAACACAGGGAGTGTTAGTAAAGTGAGCTCAGAAGAAATAAGAAAACAGCCAGTAAGTAATCCATTGGCAGCTTTGCAGGGAAGAGTACCGGGTTTAGTTATAACGCAAACAAGCGGAGTCACCGGTTCATCTTTTAAAGTTGAATTAAGAGGAAGAAGTTCGCTTGACCTGGGATTATCAAGAAATGATCCGCTATTTATTATAGATGGGGTGCCATTTGAGCCGGGCAACCTTCCAACAAATCAATTGGTAACGGCAGCTAATCAACCGGGCAATACCGGTGCCGGCGGACTCAGTGCTTTTAACAGCGTTAACCCATGGGATATCGAAAGCATCGAGGTGTTAAAAGATGCTGATGCAACTTCTATTTATGGAAGCAGAGGTGCAAATGGAGTGATTCTTATTACTACAAAAAAAGGGAATGCGGGTAAAACAAAATTATCAGTGAATCTCAGTTCGGGATGGAGCCAACCAACGAGAACAATGGATATGCTTAGTACGCAACAATACGTTGCTATGCGGCATGAAGCGATCTCAAATGATGGATTTGTTCCAAATGTGACTGCCCCTTTTGGAAATGGCTATGCGCCTGACCTGTTAGTTTGGGATACGACCATGTATGTCGATCACAAGGAATTGATCCTTGGCAATACTGCTGTTTCTAATGACGTGAATATTTCTCTTTCGGGTGGAAATAGTCAAACGCAATTTATGATCAGTGGCGGCTATCATAGAGAAACCAATGTTTTTTCAAATGATCTATCCGACAAGAAGGCATCAGCGCATTTTAATGTTTATCATTCTACAAGCGATAAAAAACTTACCCTAAATTTTTCAGGGTTTTATTCTAACGATGACAATCAACTTATCCAAAAAGATCTTACTCAATTCATTAATTTACCACCCAATTTTTTGGAATATGATTCAAGCGGAGATCCGAACTGGATCCAGAACGGCATACCAATCAGTAATGTTGGTTTAGGCTACAGCACAGTTCCTGCCGCTGAGCTTTTGAAAACATACCGTTCAGTAAATGATAACCTTCTAGGCAATTTATCAATCAATTATACTATTATCAAAAACCTGGTTGCCAAATGCAACTTTGGTTATAACCAATTTACTACTGACGAAGTTTCGATTGTTCCCAAAACTTCATTGAATCCCGTTTCAAATGAACTTGCCTCCTCCAATTTTGGAAATAGCAAATCAAAAAGCTGGATCATTGAACCGCGGATCGAATACAGTCCAACAATAGGAAGTGGAAGAATGCAAATCCTGTTCGGGTCTACATGGCAGGAAAGAACAACTAAGAGTGAAAGTGTCAATGCTATGAATTATTCAAGTGATCTTTTATTGAACTCTATCGCAGCTGCGGGAAGTATCACGGCCAGGAATAATTTTACAGAATACCATTACAGCGCTTTTTTTACAAGACTTAATTATATCTGGAAGGATAAATATATTGTAACGGCTTCGGGAAGAAGGGATGGGTCGAGCCGGTTTGGACCAGCAAGCAGATTTGCCAACTTTGGTTCTATTGGAAGCGCCTGGATATTTTCTAATGAAAGAATGTTCAAAGAAAAAGTTTCATTCCTGAGCTTTGGAAAATTGCGAGGCAGTTATGGAACTACCGGTAACGACCAGATCGGAGATTATAAATATCTTGATCTGTGGGGGTCTACACCACGAGGCTACCAGGGAGTGCCGGGTTTAGCGCCATCAAGTTTGTTCAATCCGAATTATGAATGGGAGATCAATAAAAAATTAGAGGGAGCAATCGAACTGGGTTTCCTGAAAGATAAAATACTGTTTTCAGCTGCTTACTATCGAAACAGAAGCAGTAACCAACTTATCAATTATCAATTACCCAGTCAAACGGGGGGAGAGAGTATTGTACAAAACTTTCCGGCATTGGTGGAAAATAGTGGCTTTGAGTTAACAGCCACTGTAAAGGTCGTTTTTGAAAAAGATGTTGAATGGATAAGTTCGGCACATATCACAATTCCCAAGAATAAACTAGTATCATTTCCGGGCCTGGCAAGTTCAAGTTATGCGCTGAATTATGTAGAAGGAAAGTCGTTGAGTATAATAAAGGCATGGAAGTATAAAGGTGTGGATGCTGTGAGCGGCATCTATGCTATTGAAGATATAAACGGAGACGGGCAGTTCACCGATGCCGACTATGTTGTATCCGGAAATACCGATCCGGATTTTTATGGAGGCTTTCAACAAGTCATCCGATATAAAGGATTCGAGTTGAGTTTATTTTTCGACTATCGAAAACAAACAGGAAGGAACTATCTCGCTGCACTTGCAAATAATCATCCCGGGCTTGCCGTCAATCAACCTCAAATCGTTCTTGAGCGGTGGCAAAAACCTGGTGATGTGACCAGTGTTCAAAAATATACGAGCACTTATGGAGGGCCAGCCGCATTTGGAGCATATTATCTTACTAATTCTGATGGTATCTATAGCGATGCTTCTTTTATCCGGTTAAAAAATTTATCGCTTAATTATTTTTTACCTGCTAAATGGTTCAAGAAGATCCATGTTGATAATAGCCGTGTGTTTGTGCAGGGACAGAATTTATTTGTGATAACAAATTATAAAGGTTCTGATCCTGAAACTCAAAACATACTTGTGCAGCCACCTTTAAAAACAATTGCCGTTGGTCTTCAATTCATTTTTTAAACTGAGCATCATGAATTTCAAATTTCAATATACCCGCCGCCTACAATGTCTCCTAATTTGCATTGTAATATTTGCAAGCACGTCCTGCAAGAAATTCCTTACTATCGATCCTCCCAAAAACCAGATACAAACTTCTGAGGTTTTTGAGAATGACCAGGCCGCTATATCAACAGTTATGGGTTTGCATAGCCAATTGGTAACCGGCTTATTGTATCCTGCGAATGGAGGAATCACTGTTTTCGCGGGTCTTTCCGCTGATGAAATTCTTAATACCAATTCAGATCCCGATCTTGATGGTTTTACAACAAACAACCTGCTTCCGAAAAACGAGAATGTGAATACCTATTTATGGTCATATATATACAAAGCGATCTATCATGCGAATGCTATACTGGAAGGATTAGATCACTCGACATCACTCACTGACAAAACGAGAGTCCAACTGAAGGGAGAAGTTTTAGTAACCAGGGCCCTCCATTATTTTTATTTAGTTAATCTTTTTGGTGATGTTCCATTGATCCTTACGACTGAATACCAGATCAACCAAGTGATGTCCCGCAATGCGGTTGATGAAGTTTATCAACAGATAATTGATGACCTTACCGAAGCGAAAGCCCTGTTGACGGTAAGTTATTCAAGCAGCGGGAGATTACGACCAAATAAATGGACTGCCACCGCATTGTTAGCAAGAGTATATTTATTCCGCGAAGACTGGGTGAAAGCGGAGGAACAATCAACAGAGGTGATCAATTCGGGTGTTTATTCATTGCCTTCAAACCTGTCCACTGTTTTTCAGCCTTCTTCATCAGAAGCTATTTGGCAACTTGTCCGCGATAATAACAATACTTCGGAAGGAGCAAACTTCATTCCTGCGTCAAGCACGACGAGACCAAGGTATGTACTGACAAATTCCTTAATCAGTTCATTTGAAACGGGAGATCTTCGAAGAACAAGCTGGGTTGGCAGCAATGTAGTTTCGAATCCTGTGCCTGCCACAACTTATCTGTACCCGTTTAAATACAAATCAAGAACTGCCACTCAAGCAACAGAATATTACGTGGTATTAAGAATGGCTGAACAATACCTGATCCGTGCTGAAGCAAGAGCGCAGCAAAACAAACTTATTGGTATAAACAGCTCAGAACAAGATATCAATGTTATTCGTACAAGAGCAGGATTGAGCAATACAACTGCAAGCGATAAAACTTCTTTATTGACGGCAGTTATGAAGGAAAACAGGATCGAATTTTTTGCAGAATGGGGCCATCGATGGCTTGACCTAAAAAGGACAAAGACCGCAGATGCAATACTTTCTATAGTGAAAGGGTCTAACTGGCAGCCAACTGATGTATTATACCCGATTCCTTTGGTGCAATTACAACTTAATCCAAGCCTGCATCAAAACCCGGGGTATTAAAAATCAATAATTAATTAGAATCATTTACAGGGTAAATCATTTTTGATGATAAGAATCATAATTCTTGCCGGTTATTTATTGTTCAGTATTGTTTCCGAATCACAAACGATCGGCATTGGTAATAAAATTCCTGCATCTATTTTCAAGGATGTGATCAATTATCCTTCGCCAGTTTTAAAAATATCTGACTTTAAAGGCAAGACAATTATAATTGATTTCTGGAACCATGCCTGTACAGCATGTATTCAATCTTTTTCCAAACTCGATTCTTTGCAAAAAATCTTTGCAGGGAAGATTCAAATCATTCTTGTAAACAGAGAAAGTAAAGATTCAACAAAACGTTTTTTCAAAAGAATGACAAGGGTGAAAGTACCTAACCTTCCAATGATCACCGGAGACAACATCCTGAAGAATTTATTTCCAATTGATGGTTATCCCTATACCGTGTGGATAGACAGTAACGGAATTGTAAAATATTTTTCTGCAGAATACAACGTAACATATAGACATATCCTGGATTTTATTAAAGACAAGGAGCTAAACTTAAGAGATGTTACAAAAACAAAATATCATTCTTTAACAATTGCCGATGACCTGATCTATTTTTCAGCGCTCAATAAATGCAATGATTCCATTGATATCGGGAGCAGTGAGATGGGTTATACAGATAATATGGAAAGTGTAAGGATGACCAGTACCTGTGCCTCAATTTCCGAACTGTACAGAAAGGCTTTTCGGGAATATAATCGCTTTGACGTGTATGCACAGTATGGTTTAGTGCTTGAAGTGAAGGATAGTTCAAAATATTTCTATCCATCGGTGCCAGATGAGGTTGATGAATGGCTTGCGAACTACAGTTTCAATTATGAGCTTATACTTCCTCTTTCAAAAAAAGAGCAGCGATATAAAGTAATGCAAGAAGATCTAAAAAGGTATTTTGATCTTGAAGCCAGTATCGAAAAACGGGAAGTAAAAAGCATTGTACTAAGAAATTACTGTAACAAAAAAGAATATCGCGGGAATCAAGGTATAGTTGATAGTCTTTCCCTGGACCAACTTGTGTACGCGATGAAAAACAGGTTAGGATATTATTACCCAATTTTTGATGAAACAAGTGAGATAAAAAAAGTAAGCATTGAGGTAAATAAAATTAATCCCGGCACTCTCGAAAAACTCAGAAACGAATTATTGAAGAGTAATGTGGTGTTGGACATTGAGGAAAGAAAGGTACCAGTTTTGGTAATAAAAGAAAAGATTAATTGAAGGGATTTGTAATCATGAAAACAGCCGGTACTACCGGCTGTTTTTAAATGATCATTAATTTGGTTTTGGAGTTGACGAGTCATAGGATGTAGTTGGAAGGCTTGGTGCTGAAATAAAACCTCTCAGGCAATGCTTTTGAACTGTATTTGTGCATCCATCGTCTGCCTGGGCGTCTGCCTGAGTATAATCGTCGAAAATCTTTGTCGCACCTAAAGGCACTTCACCACTCGGATTTGTGCTGTAGTCAACCGCATACCAGTCGTAGGTGGTGGTGTCCTTGCTGACCTTTTGTTTTTTACTGATCGTTGTGTAAGCAGAGAATCCAATTGCAAGGACAATTGCGATCAGGCTTAAGTGATACTTTTTCATAAATTTCAATTGATAGTTTAATTAGTGCCTACTCTTTTCTACAGGTTTTCGGCTTCGCCTGTTTATCGCGATAAAAATTGTTCAGATAAGTGCAGGCTGTTTTGGATTTAGTTTTTTTCTTTGAAGGTATAATCCCAAAGCAGCAAGGATCGTGAGAGCAATATTTAACAGGAAGTGATCCCTCCACGAAAGTTGCTGCAGAATGCCACCGCAGGAACATGGAAGTGAAGAAGCCGAAACAAGCATGTAGCCGATATAAACTGTAAAAAACAGCATTAAGATGAACGAGGTGATAAATCCTGCTGTTCGAAGAGGCGAATAAAATAATAATAAAACGACTATCAGCTCTGCAAGAATAATCGTCCATGCAGTGATCGCAGCGACATCAGCGAGCAAGGGTGATCTTTTAAGAGTAGCAATGAAAGCAGATGCGTTCATCAATTTGGTTAGCGAAGTGTAGGTGAATAAAAAAATGAACAAGCCCGAAATGATCTCAACGAATGAGTTGTTGCGTAAGCTTACCATAAGACAAAAATTTATTTTACTAAAGTCCAATTAGATAAATCTTCATCCAAATCCATCTTGTTGTATAAAGGGAATTACATATCTGTAAACAGGATGATCAATGATCATCAGTCTTTTCTTTTGGCCATACTTGGTGAAACACCAAAATGATTTCGAAAAACTGTTGTAAAATCCGAAGGGCGATATCCCACTTGTGCCGCCACTTCTTTTACCGAAAGACCAGCTTCCAACAATAACTTTCCTTTTTCCAATCTTTTTTTTACCAGGTATTCATAAGGGCCAACGGCAAAAATCTTTTTGAAGAGTTGCTTGAATTTAAATTCATTCAGGTGCACTTTTTTAGCAAGATCAGGTATCGGATTATGCAGAGCAACATTGGCAGTGATTATTTTTTCTGCTTCGTGGATAGCGTTTATTTCATTTTCTGTGGCATCATTGGCCCCGAAGAGTTGCCGCTGATCCAGCAGCAGGTATTTAAAAAATAAATCCTTTACCCTGCTTTTAAAAAAGTAATGCCGAAGCTGTGCGTTGTATTTACAATGAAGAATTGTGTGAACCAATTCTAGTGTTTCCAGGTCTGCCCAGCGACCCGTAACCACTTGTTGGGGGTTGTAAGAGGGATAGAGAAGCAAAATTTCTTTGGCAAGTGCTGAAGAGAAATAAGTTTCAAAGCTAATATGTGTATTTTTTTCATAGATCTCTTTGGTAATGAGGTCACGCGACTGAATCAAAGCAAATTGATTGCGGTACAGCGACCATTTTATATCCATAGATGCTTCGTGATCGATGCGCCCTTTAAGAATAAGGCGAGCATAAACACCGGATCTCTTAAAAAAAGATTTGACAATGAAGCGATCAAAGAGGTCTAAAACATTCAGCCGGACAGAGAAGTCGTTGTCATGATATTCCTGGATACATACGGAACCAAAGTTTCCCGCAGCAGAGAGTACTGTGGCTCCCGGAAGATGAACTCCCTTAAACGCTGATGGAAAAGTTTCTTTCCATTCGAGCAGTTTATGTGATAAAGGAATCAGCGGTTGTTTCATTTTCCAGGATAATGTTTGGTTGTATTGAAAGGTAGTTGAAAGCGGAAGGAGAAGGTATAACAGCTAAAAAGAAAATGATATTTAGCAAGTGTGGCATTAAGTAACAGTTGCTTTTTTACAGGTATGAAAAATTAATAGCAATCAATAAAAAAATCAATACCACAAAAGTGGTATTGGAGCGTATAATGTCCTATAAGGGAGACTTTTTATATCTTTATTTCAAGGCCAACCGGGATCAGTGTTGGTCTTTATTGTTTGAAGGATGAAATTTTAAATTGTCGGGGTGTGTAGGGAGTTCGTATTTTAAATCATTACTTTTATTTTTCATGAATGACATAGAACAAATAATCGAAAAGCTAATCGCATTTAATAACGAAAGAGATTGGGATCAGTTTCATAATCCCAAGGATCTTGCCTTGGCTATTAATGTTGAAGCCGGAGAATTACTTGAGCTTTTTCTTTGGAAGAATCCTGAAGAGGCAGATAAAGAAAAAGTAAAGAAAGAACTTGCGGACATCTTTGCTTTTGCTTTTTTATTGGCAAACAAATACGGGCTTGATATAAAAAAAATTATGTTAGAAAAGATAGAGGAGAATGGTAAAAAGTATCCAGCCGATAAAGCGAAGGGAACTGCAAAAAAATACAATGAACTATAGAGCATGTCAATTAAGAGAATAATTTATAACGAACCTCAGGGAATTTTTTTTCAAGACGTACTTCATAATCAAGTTGGTGATAAGATTCGTGAACAATTTCGTTTTTTCTCAAATAACAGTGTGAAAGGAAGTGAATATAAGTCATGGGAAAGCTCTGCGTCCGCTATTAAAAATTTGATTGAATTGAGCGGCATAAAAGATTCCTATGTCACTTTTGAATTTCAGGTGCCTTATTCTCAAAAGAGAATTGACTGTATGTTGTATGGAAAAAATAGTGAAGCTAAGGGACATATTATTCATATCGAATTGAAACAATGGGATACGGTAGTTGCTACGAATGTTGAGGGCAATTTTGTAGAAACCTATACCGGTCGGCCGGATAACAGGGTAGCTCATCCTTCGCAACAAGTACAGGGTTATCATGATTATCTGATTGGATTCGTAGAAATATTTGAGGAAAATAAAGTTGGTCTTTGGGGATGTGCTTATTGTCATAATTATGAAAGAAAAGAATCCCAGGGTTTATATGATAACATATATGCTGATATAATAAAACAGCATCCAACTTATTCGAAAGGTGATGTTAGGGAACTAGCCCAAAGACTAAAACATTTTTTAGCTAAAGGTGAAGGATTCGAAATATTCAATAAGTTCATGCAAAGCCCTGTAAAACCCTCCCGTAAAGTTTTGGATAGTGCTTCTAAAATTGTTACAAATTCATCTGACTTTTCACTCCTAAACGATCAGATAGTTGCTCGTAATGTGATTCTTTCAAAAGTTAGAAATGCGAAGAAGAAAAAAGAAAAAAGTGTCATACTAATAAAAGGGGGTCCCGGTACTGGAAAAACTGTTATTGCGTTACATATCCTAGCAGAAATTGCTTCATCGAAAGTCAAGAGAACTGTATTCTTCGCAACTAAGTCAAAGCCATTGCTCGAGGGTATCAAAAATCGACTAGATAAAGGGTCCGAGTCGAAATTGTTATTTACTAATCTAAATCAGTTTATTCCTTCAAGAGTTAATGAGAATTCTGTTAACGTTTTAATTATTGATGAAGCTCATAGAATCGCAGCAACTTCAAATCATCAATACACCAAAGCAATAGACAGAACAACCCTCTCGCAAATTGAGACCTTAATCAGGGCGGCAGAGGTTTCTATCTTTTTTATTGATGATAACCAGGTCATCAGAAGTTCAGAAATCGGCAATTCCGAATTGATTAAGAACTATGCACAAAAATTGAAATGTTCGGTTGAAGAAGTTGAGTTGATCTCTCAATTCCGCTGCAATGGATCAGACAACTACCTTGATTGGATTGAGTCGGCATTGGGACATAACGAAGCGAAAAGAACGTTGAAAAGGGAAGACAATTTTGATTTCAGGATAATGGACTCGCCTCAGAATCTATATTCTACTCTTACAAAATTGAACAGTCAACCGAATACAACAGCAAGACTTGTTGCAGGCTTTTGTTGGCAGTGGTCGAAAACACTAGATGAAAATGGCCAATTAGTGAAGGATGTTAAGATTGGAAATTTCGAAATGCCATGGGAGACACATGGCGATATTAATAAACCTCCACCTGGCTATGTAAAATGGTATGAATGGGCTTATAAACCAGAAGGAATAAAGCAAGTAGGATGTATATATACTGCCCAGGGTTTCGAATTTGACTATGTCGGAGTCATCGTCGGAAGTGATTTAAAGTATGATGCAAAAAATGACAGACTCTATGCGGATATAAAAGAAACAAAAGATCCAACTCTAAAAAAAGGAAAGGAAAGCTTTGATGATTATGTAAAAAATATTTATCGGGTTCTAATGACCAGAGGAATGAAAGGCTGTTACGTTTATTTCGTTGATAAAAAGACCGAAGAATATTTCAAATCAAGAATAGAATTATGAATAGAATTGTTGCAGTACAAGAGTGCCCCATATTCATCGGGGTTTCGCTTCGCTCAACGACAGATGCCATGAAAACAGAACGATGAACGGAGCGACGCAACGGAAGTTAAATAGTAGCAATGCAGCTTAGTACATAATAGAAAACTTCATTTTATGAGATCGATCAAAATCTACAAGTTTTCTATAATTTACCAACTCTTTAGCGGGCAAAACCTTTGATAAGATCAAGCAAACTGCCCCCGTTTCTTTGTTGTTGTTCCTGCGCACCACCGGCAAGAGTCTTTACTATATCCATCAACCCGCCTCCATTACTTTGACTTGCTCCATTAAATTGATTTAGCAATCCGCCTATTCCGCCACCCTGCGAAGCGACTTCGTTACTTTTTCCACCTGTGATCGACGCCAAAAGTTTCTCCAGGGAAAAAGACGAATCATTGGCATCGTTGCTTTTATTGATCAGCGTGCCCAATACATTGGGTATAAGATTGCCCGATAAATTATTGGCTTGGCTCGTACCCATCTTGAATTTATTCATAAGCTTAGACGCAAAATGCCCCATCATCATTGAGACAATCGGGTTGCTGAGCAAACTTTTCTTATGCGTACTACCGCCAAACATTGATAAAATGTTTTGCGTGCCGCCGCCAGCAACGAGGTTTCGCAAGCCTGATGCCACGGTATTGGTAGCTTCAGCCACAACGTCATTATTGTATTGATTAGGAACATCAGGATTATTAATTACAGTTTCTGTTGCTTCTCCCTTTACGAGATCAAATAATTCTTTTAGCATGGTTAATAATATTTGGATATATAATAAAGATTGCCTGCTAAAACTGCGCCGGTTTAGCCCTGGCGGAAATGAAAGTTATTCGCATGATGGCATACATGGTAAATCCAATTAAAGTTTCAACTCAGCTTCTATGGCACAATGTTTAATGGTGTTCATAAATTATTACTCTTATGGCACTCGATAAAAATGAGAAAAGATTAGTTGAAAAACTCGTAGAGGCATTAACCCTGATACAGGCAGACAAACAGGATATAGAAATTATATCGGAAACTAAAAAGATCGATGAGGATTTTCTTGCCAAAGCAAATCAAATTTTTAATGAAACTGAAGCATGTGATGTATGTCGTCATGCTTTCCACAGTTGGAGAAATACCTTAGATGATGAAACCCTTTTGAGCTTTATCGATGATTGGATAAACTGGAAAAAACAAAACATAGATCTCAATCCAAAGGCCCGCATAGTAAAAATGAGAAAGAGGCTTTAGCCACTTCTGCAAATGCAATCGACCAATGATATGTTTTATTCCGGTACGAGTGGCGTAGACCTTCCTGTGCCACGTTCGCAATACCCCGCAGCATTCAGGGAAAAGAGCAGGTTACATTATTATGCCACGTTGTTTAATAGTATTGAGATAAACAGTATTTTTTATAAACTCCCACGACAATCCACAGTTGTTAACTGGGCTGAAGCTGTTCCGGATAATTTCAGGTTCACATTCAAAGTTTCTAAAACAATAACGCATGTAAAAGGGTTGGATATTGCAGTAAAAGATGTTGATGATTTTATTAAGACTGTTGAAGATATTGGTGATAAGAAAGGATGTTTGCTGGCACAGTTTCCACCCTCGTTAACTATTGAAAAAATAAACCAGTTACAAAAGCTTTTAGAAACACTTGGCGAAGCAACAGATAACAGGAATTGGAAAATTGCTATGGAATTCAGGAATTCATCCTGGTATGAACGGGAAGTTTATGAATTGCTTGAAGAGTTTAATGTAAGTATGGTCATTCATGATATACCAAAATCTGCTACACCATTGAGCGAGGTGAGAAGTAACGTTATTTATCTGCGTTTTCATGGACCTGAGCCAAGATACCGTGGAGATTACAGTGACCATGTTTTAAAACAATATGCCACGTACATAAAGGCATGGCTAAATGAAAAAAAGATTGTCTATGCATATTTTAATAATACTGTAGGAGCCGCCATTAAAAATCTGCAAACTTTAAATGGATATGTAAAATAAGCTAACGTGTCCCATTACAAAAAGCTCCATCAGCCCGGGGTCTCCGCCATCTTGAGTTTTCAAGAACACAAAAATGATCATGCGAAACTCCGGCGCATCTAAGTGGATCTGTTACAAAAATCACAACTAATAAGATTTCATAATAAGAGAATAATCACATCATCTGTAATTAACGGGCAGTTTACCGTCAATTAACTGTGGTGTTGGAATTTTGGTTTATTAAATCAAAATCAAAAAACCTTTTTATGAAATCAATCAAATTCGTGTTCTTAAAAGCAATCATTATTGTGTTTTTTACTTTCTGCGCTGGGTCATCTTATTCACAAAACCCATCAGAAAGTTTTATGAAGACAGAGGGAGCCAACAAAGTCCAGTTTATGGGGATCGAAAATAATTTCCTGGTATTTGATCTTCTTTTTTCTGAAGTTCCCGCTAAAGGATGCACATTGAAGATCATGGATAATGACGGAAATATCATGTTTGAAGAATCTATTTCAGAAAGATCTTTTACCAGGAGATACAAAGTAGCAAAAGAAGAAACTTCAAGGATCAGTTTTAAAGCGTTGGGTAAAGGATTTGTGTTTAACCAGTCTTTTATAATTAAGAAAGAAGAAACTCTTGTGGTAACCTTAGAATAAATGTTATTTATTCTTTTTGCCTTGATGCAAAAAGAAACAAAAAGATCAAGCCCGGCCCGATGCTCCGCCGGCCGGGCAGGCCAACGCACATGAACACTCAGGCATTTTGTAAATGAACTTTTTATCGAAGCGATAGAACGAAGATGATGCTGCGTGTTATTTGTAAACTCTAGTGGCGCTGTCTTTTTCGTTTACATTCTTTAGAGATACTTGTGAACTATTGACGACGAAAAAGAAGGCGCCAGGTCATCATCGATGCTGATATAAGTGGAAACAAGTTGAGGAAATGATCAATCAAGAAAACAAATTACAATTATCGTCGATGCAGATGATAAGAATTGTTTAGCTCAGTTAACAGTAGCAATAAAGCTAAATCAGGGCGTCCGGCAATGGCTGTATATCATTGCCGGTGTGCTTTTCTTTCGTTCTTTCTTTTGCACAAGCAAAAGAAAGAACAATAATTAAGAAAGCAAGATCCAAAAGTAAAGCCGCATTAAGCGGCTTCACTTATCTATACGCAGGTAGTTTTGGAGGCGTGAAAGTAACTATATGATTAACTACTAAGTCCTCACGCTGAAGATATTTATCGAGAAATTGAAAAAGGTCAAGAATCAAAATAAATATTACATCACATTCGTGTTGATTGCATGATCAATATCAATTATTCAGTACGCAAATAAAAAAGCACTTAGTGATTTGATCATTCTAAGAGCTTTAGTTTGTTGCTCCCCCTGTTGGACTTGAACCAACGACCCTCTGATTAACAGTCAGATGCTCTAACCAACTGAGCTAAAGGGGAATCTCCCTGATCCCTATCGGGATTGGGGCAGCAAATATAGAGAAAAATCGTCTTGAGAAAAACAGAAAAAATTTAAAACTCCATTTGTTTTTACCCTCTTTTCCCTGCTCATAATCTCTTTTTCCGTTATTTAATTTAATATCGCATCCCAATCTTAAATTCTTTACTATGCAAAAGATATTGTTTTTGTTTGTCGCCATACTCCTGCACCTGTTTCTTTCCTCACAAACCATTCAATCCCCTGATAAGCAATTACAATTAAGTTTTGAAGTGAAGGACAGCATGCTTTATTATAGCTTGGATTATAAAAATACTCCCGTTGTTAAAAAAAGTAAACTGGGTCTTACACTTGTAAACACTGTTTCATTATTAGATGGATTTGTGAACAAAGAACAAAAAACAAGCTCGTTTAATGAAAGCTGGCACCCAGTGTTGGGTGAATTAAAAACAATTGTCAATAATTATAATGAACTAACCATAACACTTGCACAGCCAAAATCACAAAGGGAAATTCGAATTCGTTTTCGTTTGTTTAATGATGGGCTTGGGTTCCGTTATGAATTTCTTGAGCAAAAGAATCTGAACTACTTTGTTGTGAAAGAAGAAGAAACACAATTTGCTCTCTCCGGTGATAATAAAACATGGTGGATAGCTGGCGACTATGATACAGAAGAATATAGTTATACAACTTCTAATCTTTCTGAGATACCGGCATTGTTTGATAAAAGCTATGATGGCAATGCATCACAAACCGTAATTCCTATGGGACTGCAAACACCATTAATGATGAAAAGTAAGGAAGGATTGTACATCAATATTTCTGAGGCTGCACTTATTGGTTACCCGGGAATGAATGTGGATGCTGACGTAAAGAATTTTATTCTTAAAACTCATCTTACTCCTGATGCGCAGGGCAACAAAGGATATATTCAAACTCCTTTCAATACTCCCTGGCGCACAATAATTGTATCAGATAAAGCTGCTGATATTTTAGCTTCCAAATTAATTCTGAATTTGAATGAACCAACAAAGTATGCATCTACTGATTGGATAAAACCTGTAAAGTATGTTGGCGTTTGGTGGCAGATGTTTTGTCCTGACCAGGGCAGTTGGAGTTATGCTGATGTAGACAATGTTCATTTGGGAGTTACTGATTATAAAAAACTAACGCCAAATAAAACACATGCTGCGAATAATGCCAATGTAAAAAAGTATATCGACTTTGCTGCTAAGCATCATCTTGATGCGGTGTTGGTGGAAGGTTGGAACCAGGGATGGGAAGATTGGTTTGGTAAATCAAAAGAATTTGTATTTGACTTTGTAACTCCATATCCTGATTTTGATGTGAAGATGTTGAATGATTATGCACATAAAAAGGGAGTAAGAATTTTAATGCATCATGAAACGTCTTCGTCTGCCACTAATTATGAACGATGGATGGATACGGCTTATAAGTTCATGAATAAGTATGGATACATTGCTGCAAAGACAGGATATGTTGGAAACATAATTCCGCGGGGTGAGCATCACTATAGCCAGTGGATGATAGAACATTATTTAAGAGTGGTGCAAACTGCAGCGAAATACAAGATCATGATCAATTCGCATGAGTCTGTTCGACCAACCGGTTTGCAAAGAACTTATCCTAACTGGATAGCCGCGGAAGCAGCAAGAGGCACCGAGTTTGAAACATTTGGTGGCAATAACCCGGAACATCAAACCATTCTTCCATTTACCAGGTTGATGGGTGGGCCAATGGATTATACACCGGGAATTTTTCAAACAAAGCTCGACTATTATAAAAAAGGTGATACACGATTTGTAAAAACAACATTAGTAAAACAGCTTGCTTTATATGTTACCATGTATAGTCCATTACAAATGGCAGCGGATATTGTTGACAACTATGAACGTTTTCCGGACGCATTTAAATTTATTGAAGATGTAGCTGTGGATTGGGATGATACGAAAATATTGGAAGCCGAACCGGGGGATTATATCACTATTGCACGCAAAGCAAAAAGAAAAGATGAATGGTTTGTCGGAAGTATTACCGATGAGAATCCAAGAACAGCAAATATTGATTTCAGTTTCCTTGATTCAAAAGATAATTACACAGCAACTATTTATGAAGACGGGAAAGATGCTCATTATATAACTAATCCGCAGAGCTATCATATTTATAAAGTCATTGTAAATAATCAATCAAAACTTGCTCAGAGATTGGCAGCAAGTGGTGGTGTTGCGATCAGTTTGAAAAAAGCAAATGCGAATGATTTGAAGACTTTGAAAAAAATGGAATAGACTACAAAATGTTTGGCTCACAGATTTCTCAGATGAACACAGAAAAAATAATCTGTGATATTCTGTGTCATCTGTGAGAGCCTACTTAAGCCAACCAAATAATCCACCCGTTTCTTCGACACCAACAAAAACACCATCTTCTTTTATTTCAACAGGCCAGTGTTTAAGATAGTAACCCTCGCCACTAACATTGCGGCCATTGGCCATATTGTATTTATAACGATGCAATGGACAAACAATATTTCCCAGCGCATCAATAAAACCTTCTGCAAGCATTCCGCCAGCATGCGGACATTTATGGGCAAAGGCAAATAAGGCATCATTAAATTTTCCGAGACAAATTTTCTTTCCATCAAGATCAACAACGGCAATATTATTAGCAGCAAATTCAACCTCACCCAAACCATCCGCAACCTTATGCCATTTCATGAATAAAAATTCAAAAGTTAAAAGTCAAAACTCAAAAACAACTTAAAGCCATCTATTTTTTACTTTTTAGTTTTGACTTTTGAGTTTAATAGAGGAATTCTGTTTTGTAGGGGTATCTTACTTTATATACTTCTCTTACTCTATCAAGGATCGTTTTTCTGAGCAAATCAAGATTTCTTTTTTCAATTGCGGACATAAAGACCACTTTACCTTCTGTTTCTCTTTCCCATCTTTCATGAAGGTCTTCAAGGATCTCTTTTTTTACATTTTCATCCAGCCATTCGTCGAATACGTTCTTCTCATACAAGTCCATTTTATTAAAGACCACGATAATGGGTTTGTCAAAAGCTTTTATATCCTGGAGCGTTTTATTTACAACACCCATTTGTTCTTCATAAGCCGGGTGTGAGATATCAACCACATGCAATAAAATATCTGCTTCTCTTACTTCATCCAATGTGCTTTTAAAACTTTCAACAAGATGATGCGGCAATTTGCGAATGAATCCAACAGTATCACTTAATAAAAATGGAGTGGTTTCAAAAACAACTTTTCGGGTTGTGGTATCCAGCGTAGCAAATAATTTATTTTCGGCAAATACATCACTTTTACTCAGCAAGGTCATGAGAGTTGATTTGCCAACATTGGTATACCCTACTAATGCAACACGAATGAATTCACCCCTATCCTTTCGTTGTGTAAAAGCTTGTTTATCTATTTCTTTTAATCTTTTTCTTAGCAAAGAAATTTTATCACGAACAATACGACGATCGGTTTCAATTTCAGATTCACCCGGTCCCCTTGTACCAATACCACCACCCAAACGTTCAAGGTGTTTCCACATACCACGCAATCTTGGTAAAATATATTGGTATTGCGCCAATTCAACCTGTGCTTTTGCTTGTGCAGTTTTTGCTCTGCTTGCAAAAATGTCGAGGATTAGATCGCTTCGATCAATTGTTTTTACATCAGTGGCTTTTTCAATATTATTGATCTGTGCACCGCTGAGCTCATCATCAAAGATGAGGACACGAACATTTTTTTGCTGGCAGTAATCCTTTATTTCTTCCAGCTTGCCTTTGCCAACAAAAGTTTTGCTATCGGGATGCAGTAATTTTTGTGTAAACCTTTTTACGGTTACAGCCCCCGCTGTTTCAGCAAGAAAAGCAAGCTCATCGAGATATTCCTGTACCTGGGTTTCCGTTTGGTCCTTCTGAATTAATCCCACTAATACCGCTTTCTCCTCTTTTAGTATACTATTTTTTTTGTCGAGCATTATTTCTTTTAAGCAATTGATGCAAAAATAAAAGCATCCGCCCAAGGAGGATGCTTTTATGATATTATTATTTAAATTCTTTTTTTAAAGACCACTTATTGTTACGCCTACAGACCATGGTTTTACCTGCGGACCGAGACCTTCTTTTATTAAACTATTGAATTGATAGGTGCCAAATGCGGAAATAAATCCATAACCAACGCGGAACGTACCCTGGAACCGATTGCCATTAAAAAAATACTTGTCTTTATTTTTCTGAATGAATTTGTCATCAAACCCGGTAACCACGTGACCGTTTTTGTCTTTCCACTCTTTTCCTTTTGTACTAGCTGCCATTTGTATACCCACTTTTACGCCCATCGCTACTTTAAAACTTTTGTTAGTATTCTCCGGATTCAAAACGAAGCGAAGCTCCAATGGTAATTCTGCAAATGCATTTACCAGTTTGTATTTATTAAAATGATTGGTATCTGCAAGATTTTTAAATTCCAATGGCTTTAAGTGATTGGTTATCGTAACAGTTGTTTTTTCGAAAAACATATTATCAACCCCAATGCCAGGCCCAAAAGCTATACTGAAACGTGGATCCGTTTTAAAAGGCATATCGATCATAAAATAAGCATTAAAAGTGTTGGACCAACCCCTTTTATTAATGCTATCTGGAATGTTTGCCCAGTTGAGCCATCCGTATTGAATCATAAAATGATCGTTAGCACGGTTGGTCAGTTTTACCTGGCTCCAATCTTTTTTCTTCTTTTTAGTAGAAGTAGAAGGTTTATCCTGAGAAAAAAGAAATAAAGAGATAGAAATCGCTACAGCTACAGATAAAAATTTTTTCATATTCAGTTATGTAATGAACAAAAGTATTTTTGTCGCGGTTAACAAAAGGTTAAAGAACCTCCTTTAAATAAAAAATGAGAAATAAGAAGTAAAAGAATGGGAAAGTGAATGAGCCTGCAATACTTCCTCATTTCTTATTTTTCTGTTTCTTATTTCTCATTTAATCTGTGGACCCTGTTGGGATCGAACCAACGACCCCTTGATTATGAGTCAAGTGCTCTAACCGTCTGAGCTAAGGGTCCTTTTCCTCTTTGGAGGAAAATTATTTAAAAAAAAGAACTTTGATTATTAGGCGCCACTTAACTTTTTGAGCTAAGGGTCCTGAGCTTTTTGGCTCCGGGCGGCAAAAATAAAAAAATAAAGTGTAGTTGAGTAATTATTTCAATTCTTCAAAATCAATGTAGTCTCCTGCTTGCTGGTTTTTGTTTTCAGTTGCCGGAGTTACAGGTTGTTGATAGGGCGGTTGTTGGCCCACATTATCTTGCATGCGGCTATGCATTTCACGAAATTGTTTCTTTACCTGCCTTGTAGTTTTATAGATAGGAATGATGAAATGAAACACCAGCCTGTAGGCAAGATAGATCAGGAATGCAAAAAATAAATAACGTAACATGACACAAAGTTAATTTGCGCAATAACAGAATGGCTGTTAAAATTGCCATTATTAATATTTGGCTGATAACCGGTATTTCCTTTACATTTGCACCGGCAATGATTGATAGAAGGGAACGAATACGTTCCCTTCTTCATTTTCCATACCGACCGGAAGGGCTAAAGAAAGGGTTATGAATTCTGAAAATCAGGTAATAGGGGTAGAAAAGAAATTAAGTGAATTATTGACGGAGTTGCCGGGTTACTTCCTGGTTGAAATAAGTGTAAAACCAACCAATAATATCAAGGTGTTTGTGGATGCTGACCAGGGCGCCGCTATTGATCAGCTTTCGAGAATAAACAGGGCTCTTTATAAATGGGTGGAAGAAAATCTTTTCCCGAACGGAGATTTTTCAATCGAAGTATCCTCGCCGGGGTTGGATGAACCGCTGAAGCTTGACAGGCAATATTTAAAAAATATTGGCCGGGCGGTGGAAATAGTATTAAAGAATGGATTGAAGAAAGAAGGGAAATTGATAAGTGTTTCAGAAAACGAGGTAGTGATTGAAGAGGAGATAGGAAAGGGAAAAAAGAAAGAAGTAGTTCAACATATAATTTTAAAGGAAGAAATTAAAACAACAAAGGTCCAGGTGAAATTCTGATAATGAGATCAGGACAGACCCGCGACCACCATTAAAAATCGAAAATCGCTTGTGTTATGTCAAGTATTAACCTGATAGATGCGTTCCAGGAATTTAAAGATGCGGAAAATATTGACCGCCCCACGATGATGAAAGTGGTAGAGGATGTTTTCAAAACTTTGCTGCGTAAAAAATTCGGCAGTGATGAAAACTTCGATGTAATTGTAAACGCGGAAAAGGGCGACTTAGAAATTATGCGCCGCCGCACCATTGTGGAAGACGGGCAGGTAAATGATCCGCTGGCAGAAGTTGCCTACAGCGACGCTGTGAAAATAGAACCCGACTTTGAAGTGGGTGAAGAATTGTTTGAGCCGATCGATCTTTATGATTTCGGTCGTCGTGCAATTCTTGCTGCCAAGCAAACGCTTGCCAGCCGAATCAGCGATCTGAAGAAAAATTCCCTGGCTAAAAAATACAGCGAAAGGATTGGGGAGATCATCAGTGCTGAGGTTTACCAGGTTTGGAAAAAAGAAATTTTATTGTTAGATGAGGAGGGAAATGAACTGATACTTCCAAAAAGTGAGCAAATACCACAGGATTATTTCAAAAAAGGTGAATCTATCCGTGCCGTTGTTAAGAAAGTGGACATGAGAAATAACACCCCGGTAATTATACTTTCGAGAACTTCGCCGGACTTTCTTGCCAAATTATTGGAAATTGAAGTGCCTGAAATCTTTGATGGTCTTATCGTCATCAAAAAAATCGTTCGCGATCCGGGTGAAAGGGCTAAAGTTGCGGTTGAATCTTTTGATGATCGTATTGATCCGGTTGGAGCATGCGTGGGAATGAAAGGTAGCCGTATTCACGGTATTGTTCGTGAACTGAAGAATGAGAATATCGATGTGATCAATTATACAAACAATACCCAGTTATTGATCCAGCGATCATTGACACCTGCAAAGATCACAAGCATGGAGCTTGACCAGGATAATAAACATGCAAATGTTTATTTAAAGCCTGACCAGGTTTCATTGGCAATTGGTCGTCGCGGAGTAAATATTAAACTGGCAAGTGAATTGACAGGATTTGAACTTGATGTTTATCGTGATGATGAAGGAGTAGAGGAGGAATTTGATATCGATCTTGATGAATTTAGTGATGAGATAGAAACATGGGTGATCGATGAATTAAAACGCATCGGTTGTGATACGGGAAGAAGTGTATTGAACCTGACCGCTGCAGAACTGGAACGCCGTACTGACCTGGAAAAAGAAACAATTGAAGAAGTAAGAAAAGTTTTGCAGGCAGAATTTCAGAAAGAATAAAAAAGGAAGTGGTGAGTAGTGAATGATGAGTTAATACTGACAACTAACAACTCACGACTCTGGAAAAAGCTGAATAGAATTACAGAACGTAGAAGAGTGCGACGCAACATAAGACGAGCAGAGATATATAGTTGATAACATAAAAAAAGTTAATGGCAGAAACAGCAACACCGCGATTAATGGCCGCAGCCAAAGAGTTCAACATCGGTAAAGACACCCTTGTTGATTTTTTGACCGGCAAAGGATTTAGTAAAGATGATCTGAAGCCTACCTCAAAGCTTTCGGAAGACATGTATCGTGCCCTGCAACAAGAGTTTCAGAGTGATAAAGTGGCAAAGTTGAAGAGTGACCTGATCGATCTGCCTAAGGGAGTTGCAGCCGACCTGAAGAAAAAGAAAGACGAAGAAGAAATTGTTTTCAAAAAGGAAAAAGAGAAGCCGGTAAAAAAAGAAGAACCAAAAGAAGAAGCACCTGCGCCACCGATAATTGTTGAGCAACCACCTGTTGTAGTAGTAGAACCAGAACATGTAAAAGCAGAAATCCCCGAACTGGAAAGGCCGAAAGTGATCAATAAAATTGATCTTTCGACAATTGATTCTTCAACAAGACCTAAAAAGGAAGCAAAGAAAAAAGAAGAAAAGGTAGAAGAAAAAGCAGAAGAGAAAGAAGAAAAGAAACCAGCGAAAAAGAAAGGCAAGAAGGAAGAAGTAATAGAACAACCAGTTGAGGAAGTAAAACAAGAAATAATTGTTCCTGAAGAACCGGTAGAAGAAGCGCCACCGGTTATCGAAAATATAAAAGCAGATAAATTAGAAGGACCAAAGATCCTTGGAAAAATTGATCTGCCAGTTGAAAACGATACTCGTCCGAAAAATGATGAGAAGCATAAACGCAAACGTATCCCGATCGCGAAGAAGGAAGTGAAAAGAGAAGATGCGATAAAAGATAAAGATAGAAGAGAAGATAGGTTCAAAAGAGATGATCGTCGTGGTGGACCGGGCGCAGGACCTGGTGGTCCTGGTAGAGGCGGCCCAAGTGGCGGACCAGGTGGTCGTAGCGGACCCGGACAGGGTGCTGGTGGTGGTCGAAGAGATATAAGACCACGGGAAGACAAAGTAATTGACGAAAAAGAAATACAGGAAAAAATTCGGGAAACACAAGCGAAACTTGCCGGTGCCGGCGGTAGAGGTAAAAGTTTAAAAGCTAAGTATCGTAAAGCCAAACGTGAAGAGGCTGCCGAAGCTGCAGGGGATAGTGATGAGGGCAACAAGCTGCAATTAACTGAGTTCATAAGTGTAAGTGAACTGGCTAACCTGATGGATGTAAACTTTACTGATGTTATCAGTAAGTGTATGGGGCTCGGTATCATGGTTTCAATCAATCAACGACTCGATGCTGAAGTAATAGAACTCGTGGCAAGCGAATTTGGATTTGATGTTGAGTTCATTGATATGGAGAAGCAAATGGAGATGGAGGATATAGGTGAGGACGATGATGAGGACGATGAATTACAATCCCGTTCACCAATTGTTACGATCATGGGTCACGTTGACCATGGTAAAACTTCTTTGCTGGATTATATAAGAAGAGCGAATGTGGTAGCTGGTGAAGCGGGTGGTATCACTCAGCACATCGGTGCTTACCAGGTAGAACTTCCAAATGGAAAAGAAATTACTTTTCTTGATACACCGGGTCACGAAGCATTTACTGCAATGCGTGCCCGCGGTGCCAAGGTTACAGATATCGCTGTGATCGTGATCGCAGCTGATGATGCAGTAATGCCGCAAACAAAAGAAGCGATCAGCCATGCGCAGGCAGCTGGTGTGCCAATGATATTTGCTATAAATAAAATTGATAGAGACGGCGCAAATTCTCAGAAAATTTATGAGCAGCTTTCGCAAATGAACTTACTGGTAGAAGCTTGGGGCGGTAAATTTCAGAGCCAGGAAATTTCTGCAAAGAAGGGATTGAATGTAGATCAGCTATTAGAAAAAATATTATTGGAGGCAGAATTGCTTGACTTAAAAGCAAATCCTGATCGTGAAGCAAGCGGCACTATTATCGAAGCAACATTAGATAAAGGACGCGGATATGTAGCAACTGTACTTGTTCAGAATGGTACTTTGAAAGGCGGAGACCTTGTGGTAAGTGGTCAGCATTTTGGAAGAGTGAAAGCAATGTTCAATGAAAGGAATAAGAAGAAGGAAGAAGCACCACCTTCAGCACCTGTGTTGATCCTTGGTTTGAACGGTGCTCCGCAGGCAGGTGAAAAATTCAAAGTGTATGATGATGAAGCAGAGGCAAAAGAAATTGCTTATCGCCGTGCACAGATACTTCGTGAGCAAGGTATCCGAACCAAAAAACATATTACACTTGATGAGATCGGTCGTCGTTTGGCCCTTGGTAATTTCAAAGAACTGAATGTGATCATCAAAGGTGACGTGGATGGCTCTGTGGAAGCATTAAGCGATAGCTTGCAGAAATTAAGTACACAGGAAATTGTTGTACGGGTTATTCATAAAGGTGTTGGACAAATCACTGAAAGCGATGTAACACTTGCTAACGCATCTGATGCGATCATCATTGGTTTTAATGTTCGTCCTTCACAACAGGCCGCAAGACTTGCAGAAAACGAAGCGATTGAAATAAAGATGTATTCCATCATTTACAAGGTAATTGATGAAATAAAGATGGCGATGGAAGGAATGCTGGAGCCAACAATACAGGAAAAGATCGTTGCCAACGTAGAGATAAGAGAAGTATTCAAGTTTGATAAGGTGATCGTAGCAGGATGTTATGTAAGAGATGGAAAAATAAAGAGAGATTCTAAAGTTCGTCTTATCAGGGATGGTATCGTTACCTATCCAACCGGTGAAGGCGCCTATGCGGAACTAACATCTTTAAAGAGGTTTAAAGATGATGTAAAAGAAGTACAGGCAGGCATGGAATGTGGATTAATGATCAAAAATTATAATGATATTAAAGTCGGGGATGTGGTAGAAGCGTTTGAGGAAGAAGAAGTGAAGAGAACGCTTTAAGATGCTGGATAGCAGATGTCAGATCCTAGTATCCAGTATCTAGCACCCAGCATCCAGTGTTCAGCTTCCAGAAAAACTTTTGTTAATAAACCCGACCCGCTTATTTCCTCTGTTAATCAAATTTACTTTTGGGATTCAAATCCTGGTTATGAAGAAAATATTTACACTCAGCCTGGTCTATTTAATTGCAGCAAATTTTGCTGCACAAGGGCAATCAGCAAAAGTAGTAGCTGATAAAATACTTGCTATTGTCGGTGACAGGATCATCCTTTATTCTGATATTCAAAATACCATTGCCGATGCAGTCAGGAACGGTAACCAGGTTCCAGATAATGCTAATTGTGTATTGATGGAGCAGGCATTGATCTCAAAAGTATTGATGCTGCAGGCAGAAAAAGATTCTTTACCTATATCAGACGAAGAAATAGAAGCTGATCTTGATAACCGCATTCGTAAATACATTAATGCTTATGGTACGCAGGAGGCATTGGAAGAAATTGCAGGCAAATCTATTTACCAGATAAAAGAAGATGCAAGAGAAACAGTGAAGGAGCAAAAGCTGGCAGAGGCAATGCAAAGAAAAATAGTGGAGAATGTTCACATCACTCCCAATGAAGTAAAAATATTTTACGAAAAAGTTCCAAAAGATAGTCTTCCCTTTTTCGAATCGGAATTAGAGATTGGTCAAATTGTTTTTTATCCAAAGGGCAATCGTGATCTAGAGAAATTTGTAATGGATGAATTGCTCAATTATAAAAAACAGGTTGAAATGAAACTGGCTACGTTTGAGCAACTGGCACAACGATTTTCCGAAGACCCGGGAAGTAAGGAGAGAGGAGGTCAATACCAGGTAAACCGTTACGAAAAAACATGGGATCCCAATTTCTTAGCTGCTTGTTTCCGTTTGAAAAATGAAGGTGACATGATAGGCCCTATCAAATCAAAATTTGGCTATCATCTTATACAACTGGTAAAACGTATCGGGGATGATGCGGTGGTCCGTCATATATTGCGCACAACTCCGATAACGGATACCGAAGTGAAAGCTTCGATGGCAAAGGCTGATACAGTAAGATCAAAGATTATTGCCGGTACTTTAACTTTTGCCGCTGCTGCAACACGTTATACAGAAGATGAGCAAGCAAAATTTAGCGGGCCATATTTTTTGGGTCGCGATGGAGGTCCTTATGTAACTATTGATCTTCTCGATAAGGATCTTGTTGCAATGCTCGATAAGCTTAAACCCGGTGAATATTCTCAACCTGTAGTTTTTGAAGAAAATGGAAAAAAAGGCGTACGCATTGTACATTATAAAAGCAGAAGCGAACCACATCGCCTGAATATGAAGGATGATTTTAGCCGCATATCAACAATGGCACTGGAAGAAAAAAAACAAAAGACTCTTGAAAAATGGATGAAAGATAAGGTGCCAACTTATTATATCATGATCGATGATGAAATAAAAAGCTGTACAGATCTTACGAAGTGGATCGGGGAAAAGCAGAAAGCATTCTAAAATTTCTTTTTAAGTGGCGGGTTGTGCTTAGGCCCAAATCCATTATTGATCACGAACATTGGGTTAAATAACAGCACAAAAACTTTTTCAAAAAACTGGAATCCATTTTTACGCATACTCATCGTTGCAAGATGAATTGGCTCTCCTAATAAGGATCCTACAACAGGAGTAACGAACAAATCCTGGATGCTGGGTCTTTCTGCTGTTCCTTCAATTACATATTCCCATATGCAAGACTGAACTGTTGCAAACAAAAAGGACTGGAACCGCGTAGCATTCTGACTTCTTACTGCATTATAGTAATAAGAGCCGGCGATAGGATGACCAATATAGTTGAGGGCCCAGTCATCATGATCCCAAACCGGGAGTGTTGAAAATGCCCGTGCAAGATTTTTTTCCGCAGACTTTATCCAACCCGGTTCCCATTTGGTCACTTCTTTTGGCATTAGCATTAAAGTAGCCATTCCAATTAACTCGATACCACCAATCATCAATTCTCCCCTTCCGGCTTTTTTCCAGAAAGAACTGTATTCATTACGAAGTAAATGTTGATAAGGAGTTTTTCCTCCAGGCTTAATGCTGTCTATTTTACTTTGGAAATATTGATTTGAATAGACAGAAAATGAAAGATCTTTTTTATAGGTCAGTGATGAATAGGTCAGGGAATCAAACCTTATAGAATAATGTTTTGGAAGTGAAAATTCTTTTTGTTTTAAACTGGAAAACTCTGGGTGAATGTAATCCTGGCCAATAGATTGAAAGCTGAAAAGAAAAGAGACGATAAAGGATTTAAAAAAGATAAATGTTTTCCACATGACAAACAAAGGTTCAATGATTTGATCTCGAATTACTTTGAAAAGACCAGTTTTTGTGTGTGACGTCAATCAGCCGGATCAATGATTGATTGAGAAATCTTATTCAAATGCTTGTTAGACTCGGAGCTAAATCAAGGTATGACAAAATAGGTTATTTTGAAAAGATTTACCAATAATTATCTAAATTCCGGAATTGCCTAATTGGTGTGCAAGCCATACCTTTGCGCCTTCCTTTCTGAAGAGATAAATGAGTGACCCGATCAAACACGAATGTGGCTTAGCATTCATCCGCCTGCGGAAGCCTTTCTCATATTACCATCAAAAATATGGCACAGTGATGTGGGGTCTTAATAAACTCTACCTGCTGATGGAGAAACAACATAACCGCGGCCAGGATGGCGCCGGTATTGCGACCGTAAAGCTGGATGTAGAACCCGGTTATCCTTTCATGAATCGTATGCGCAGTAATGCGTCACAAGCGATCGCAGATATTTTTCAGCAAGTTGGTAAGGAATTAGAAGAACTGGAAAAATATCATCCCGGTATCAGGAATCACCCGGGATTAATGAAAGGCCATGTAAATTTTTTAGGTGAATTGTTGTTAGGTCATCTTCGTTATGGCACGCAGGGAAAAAACAAATTAGAATACTGTCATCCTTTTATTAATCGTGATACGATACCTGCACGAAATCTTGCATTAGCAGGAAATTTTAATATCGTTAACTCCGATGAGTTGTTTGCATTAGCAGGAAAAGAACCACATGAGAATACACGTTTCAGTGATCTTGCTGCAATGATCGAGTTGATGCACACTTATCTCTGTCGTGAAGACGAAGCATCTCCCGAAAAATTAGATATTAAAAAAGTGTTGAAGAAAGTTTTGCCAATACTTGATGGTGGCTTTCATGTCGGCGGAATGACGGGAAATGGAATTGGTTTTGTTTTTCGTGATGCACATGGTATCCGCCCTTCTTATTATTATGTAAATGATGAAGTGGTAGTTGCCGCATCAGAACGAGCCGCTATTCGTACAAGTTTTAATGTTGGAGAAAATGAAGTAAAAGAATTAATGCCCGGTCAGGCATTGATAGTTGATGAGAAAGGAATAATTGAAGTAGCGCAGATTTTAGAACCAAAAGAAAGGAAAGCTTGCAGCTTTGAACGAATTTATTTTTCCCGTGGCAGTGATGAAAAGATCTATCGTGAAAGAAACCAATTAGGATATAATTTAACTGAACAAGTATTGAATGCTATCGATCATGATCTGAAGAATACTATTTTTTCTTTTATACCGAACACAGCCGAAACCGCCTTTTATGGAATGCTGAAAGGGATGGAAGATTTTTTGAATAAGGTTAAGATAGAAAGAATTTTAAGTTGGGGCAGGGATTATGATCCGGAGAAGTTGGCAGAAATGGTTAGTCGCCGGATCCGGATAGAAAAAATAGCGATCAAAGATGTGAAGATGCGGACTTTTATTACGGAAGACTCCAGCCGTAGTGAGATGGTGCAACACGTTTATGATATTACTTATGGTACTGTAAGAAAAGGAATAGATACGTTGGTAGTGATCGATGATTCAATTGTTCGTGGCACAACATTGAGAGAAAGTATTATTCGTATGCTTTCAAGATTAGAGCCTAAGAAAATTATTGTTGTCTCTTCCTCACCTCAAATTCGTTATCCGGATTGTTATGGTATTGATATGAGTAAAATGGGAGAGTTTGTTGCGTTCCAGGCTGTAGCAGTTTTATTGAAAGAAAGAAACAAGGAAGCTTGTTTGCAGGAGATATATGACCATTGCAAAGAATTAAACCGCAGCAATCAATTGCATACAGAAAATGTTGTAAAAAGAATTTATAAGTTATTTACGATTGACGAGATCACGAACAAGATCGCTGAATTAGTTACTCCAAAAAACCTGGGTATCCCTGTACAGGTTATTTACCAAACAATAGAAAATCTTCATGCCGCCTGCCCAAGCAATCTCGGTGATTGGTATTTCACGGGCAACTATCCCACACCAGGCGGAAATAAAGTAGTGAACAAAGCATTTATGAACTACATGGAAGGAAAGAATGTAAGGGGCTACTAAAAATTTAAAATTGCGATTGCAGATTTTAGATTTAATTTTAATAAGTGAAAACATTACTTCTTATACGTCATGCAAAAAGCAGCTGGGATGATCCGGCGCTGAGCGATTATGAACGTCCATTAAATGAACGTGGTAAAAAAGATGCTCCCGCAATGGCAGAAAGATTGTATGAAAGAGGAATAAAGATCGATGCATTTGTTACAAGCCCTGCGAGACGTGCAAGAAAAACTGCCGAAGTTTTTGCAAAGCGATATAAAAAAGAAAAGGACGATTTGGTTTTAAAAACCGAGTTATATATGGCGAGTGATGAAGCTTTTAATAGTGTTGTTGAAAAACTGAATGATGACTTTGATTGTGTTGCTATCTTTTCTCACAACCCCGGTATCACAGAATTTGCAAACAGCCTTACTGAAGATATAAGAATAGATAACATTCCAACATGCGGCATCTTTGCCGTATCCATCGAAGCAAGAAAATGGAATAAATTCAAAGAAGCGAAAAAGAAATTTCTATTCTTCGATTACCCCAAGGCTCTTGTTCAATGATCCTCTTTTTAAACTTACAAGGAATACTCCGAGAAAGATCATAATACCAGCAAGCAATTTAGGAGCTGTCAGATGTTCATGAAAAAAGAAAACAGCGATCAGCGTTGCAAATACAGGTTGCGTGTAAATATATGAACCTGTAGTTCCGGCTCCCAGGTGTTGTATACCATAAATATTAAAGAAATAAGCAAGGAAAGTTCCGGGCACAACGACAAACAGGATCGACAAATAATGCGACCATTCTAATTTTTCCCATGGAATTGAGACAAATTCATTCCATCCGAACGGGAGTATCATAAGGAAACCGAAAGTAAAAACCCACCTAACTACATGCAGAGGCGGATATTCGGCCATCAATGGTTTTACAATTATAAAATAAACAGTATAAGAAATTGCATTGATAATGATCAGCAGGTCACCAAACAAATAATTGGTAGCCGAGGATGATTGCTCTTTTGAAAGGATCAATAACACTGCTCCGCCTATTCCCAATGCTAAACCTAATGCTTTTACGATTGTAACTTTTTCTTTCAGCACTGCAAAAGCAAATACAGATATAAGAATGGGAGTTAATAAAATGAGTAACGATGCATGAATAGCGGATGTATAAGTAAGACCTTTAATAAAGAACATTTGATTAATGGCAATGCCAGTTAATCCGCAAAGGAAGAACCGGCCCCAGTGTTTTTTCTTTATATGAGGCTTTACATCACTCAATGTCCATAATAACCAAAAAAGAATAAGACTAACGCCAACCCTGAGAATATTTACAGCATAAGGTGGTATGAGTGCCGGTGAAACATATTTTACCAAACTGAAATTGATAGCAAAGAAAAGATTAGTGCTAAGAACAGTTATATGTGCTTTGGCTTCCGGTTTCAATTATTAGACTTAAAGAAGGTATTCAAAATTCCTGGCCTCTTCAACATTCTTCAGTAACGAAAAATTATTTTGATCTACACAAAAAGAAAATTGTTTTTTCATAAGATGATCTCCAAGATATTCTTGTTCCGTTTGTCCGGGTGTTGGGATCAGGATGCTTTTTTTTCTCAAGGCCGAAATATCCATAACTGTACTATAACCACTTCGGCTAATGATGAACTCAGCTTTCATTGCCTCCCTATTTAATTCTTCGGATGAAAGATGGTTATAAAAATGGATGGTGTTTGTTGATGGGATAATATTTTTTTCTCCCGGCAACCCTCTTACAATTGTTGCTGTTGCAGGATAATTTACAATTTGATCCACAACTTTATTTTCTAAAATTGTCCGTTGTGGCTCTGGTCCTGAAAGAATAATTAATAAATGATTTTTTATCTCATCGATATTCTTTCTCTCAAATCTTGATAATGGACCAATATATTTTGTGGGGATTGATGGAAGTTTTACAGGATGCGACAATGCACCCGCTAAATTATTTTCTCCTTTTTCATCCGGTATCCAGCATTCATGAAACCGGTTAATGAATTTATAATTCCATTGCTGTAATACTTTTTCACTCCATTTTCCCAAAGAGCTTTTGATGTATAGCTGGTGAGTGATAAAAACAGAAAAAACCTTTTCATGATAAAGGCCATAACGATTATCGGAGATCACTGCTTCAAAACCGAATTTGCTCACCTGCTCTTTTAGCCACTTATTTTCTTCTTTTATTGTTCTAAGAATGGATGGGATCTGTAAAAGGATCTTACCTGTTAGACCATTTTTTGCATATTTTATTCGATAACCCTTCAATGGTAAAAAAGACAGAGAAGGGAATTCTTCCCTTAGTAATTTTTCCTGTGCTTCTTCGCCCGCAAGCCAAACCTCGCAATCGTTATTTAATAAATCACTGATAATCGGCACACAACGGGTTGCATGGCCCAGTCCCCAATCAAGAGGGGCTACAAGCAGCTTTTTACCAGCTAATGAGGTCATATATTTTTTGCAGCAATTAGCAATTGGTATACTAAATTGCCCGTAAAATAGTTTAATTTAGAAATCTATTTATGAAGAGATTAAACAAGATATTTTTTGCTGTGTTATTAATAGTAGCTGTTGGAGCCGCTGGCTGCAATAAAAACTATTATACCAGCAAGGCCAAGGGTAACGATTGCGGCTGTCCGAATAAAAAAGGAATGGTCGGCTATTAATGTAATTGTGTAATTGAAATGAAAACCCCGAATAGAGAAAGAGAATTGGTGTTGTTATCAAAAACAGCGCTGATGAGTGAGAAGGCTCTTGAAAAGGAATTGATCAACCTGGAGCATCTTTTTCTATATGCTGAATCAGCAAATGCATTTTGTCAAACTCATGAACTGGTCCTTCGCAACCGGATCACAACCCAAAGATCAAAGCTTATCAAAATTTACCACAAGCATCAATTAAAACCATTCAGGTTTTTACTGAACAAAAATTGACAACAATTTTTTAGCAAAGTTTAAAGTATCCCACTTAGTCTTTTCACAAATCACGGCATTATTCTCGCATTGATGTAAAGCCTTGTTAAAGCCTTTTGCACGAATCAATATCTGCAAATATGGTTGCGTTAGCAAGAAAAAACATCACACACATGCAGAAGTATATTTTTCTTTTGGGTATGATCTTTTTCATTGCTTCCTGTAAAAAGAATAATGATCCAATCAGCAATAGCTCCGGCGACAATGAATGTGTCATGAGATCGTCAACAGGCAGTGGTGAAATAAAAGCGAGTCAATATATCGTCGCATTTAATTCTGTCATTAATTCACGAACAGCATCTCGTATCAGTCTTGACCAGTTAAGTAAAAATATTTTGCAAAGAAACACCATTGATGTTTCAGCATTAAAGACATCATTTGCTGGTGAGCCCGGCGGTTTTATAGCAACCATGACCGGAGATCAGGCAGAAGCTTTGCGACATGATGGATCAATTGAAGCAATAGAACCCGACAGGGTTATTTCATTAGGATCATGTTTCACTGTTGTTGCGCCAAGATTAGTTACATGGAATATTAACAGAATTGGTTATGGAAATGGTATTGGTAAAACAGCGTGGATCGTTGATTCAGGAATAGACTTTGATCATCCTGATCTGACAGTTGATCAGGCAAGAAGCCGTTCATTTGTTGAGGGACAAACATCTGCTGATGATCAGAATGGACATGGTACACATGTGGCAGGAATAATAGGTGCAAAAAATAATACAATCGGTGTATTAGGTGTTGCTTCTGGTGCCTCTCTTGTTGCACTTAAAGTATTGGATAAAGACGGGGAAGGCAATTTATCTTATATCATACAAGCTTTAGCATATATAAATACAGTTGCAGACGTAGGAGATGTGGTTAATATGAGTGTCGGTGGAGAATCAGGCTCTGGCATTCTTGATCAACAAGTGAAAAATACAGCAGCGAGAGGAATTTATTTTGCAATTGCAGCAGGCAATGATAACAAACTGGCAAATATTAATTCTCCGGCAAGGGTCAATGCTTCCAATGTTTATACGGTATCAGCAATTGATAGTCTTGATAATTTTGCTTCATTTTCTAACTATGGAAACGATGTAGTTGATTTTGCCGCCCCCGGAGTTCGCATATTATCGACATGGATGGATAATAAGTATGCTTATGCAAGCGGCACCTCAATGGCGGCACCACATGTTGCGGGCTTGTTGTTGTTACGTGGAAGAGACATTACAAGTTCTGGTGTTGCTAAAAATGATCCCGACGGTACTCCGGATCCCATTGCACATTATTAATATAAAAAGGAGAAGTTTGATCTTCTCCTTTTTTAGTTAAGCTTAAAATCGTTATTGCATTCTACAGCGATATTTATATTCAGTTCTTATTCTGTCGCAGGAGGTTGCTCTATTTGCTTTGTTTGTATTTTTTTGTTTGGTGGTTTTCTTTTCTGCAAGAGTAAATGGGATCCCGATCCTCATATTCCATCCTGATGCTTTTGATTCAAGTGTTGCATAATTTGTTTTTATACCTGATTCGCTGGAAATAGTTTGTTTATCCATATTACCTATACCTGCGAAATAATTGATGCTTACATTCAGCAGTCTTTGATTGTTTCTCCCAAATTCAAAACCCATTCCTGTAAGAAAAGCTGTGTTCCAATTGCCGGCACGATATTCATAAGCTGTTAGAGTGCCATCTGTTTTTGTAACAATATCTGTTTTTGGAGCGGCAATGTATCCTATACCCATAGATGGCTGCAAACGAATCCATCCGCCTTTATTTTTGTTTTCAGCTTTTTTCGTAGCTGTATTTTTGTTTTGGCAATGACTTGACCGCGAAGAATAACTTCTTGAACAATTACTGCGATAATAATAACTACCGCAGGAACCTTTGCCAGATGATTTAGTTTTCGATGTGCTTGTTGATTGCTTTGCGTTATTAAAAAAGATCGGCTTCGTTGTATACTGATAACCTGCTTCCATTCGTAATTGCATATTTGCTTTTGTTGCAACATATGAACCCATTCCATTCTCGATATCATTAAAACCATACAATACTCCTGATCGGCTGGTGCTTGCTCCAATATAAGGGCCAAAGCCTTGTTTGAATTTATAATCAAGACGCAAACTAACCTGCGGGTTAAACTCCCCTCCAAGCGGAGCAAACGAGCCAAGGTCATTGTAATTAACAGATGTTCTTGAATTTTCAAAACCCGCTTGTGGAGTTAAAGAAAGTTTTTGGGCATTCATTGAAATTGCAGAGACAATGAACAGGCCCGATAGGACTACACTTCTCATGGCAATAAATTTTAGTGTAGAGAAGTTAAGATAATTTTTTACTGAGAAAAAATTTTATGGATGAATGGCAGGAATTAAATTTTTATCTAGATAGTCAAATCCAGTTTCCAGTTCCAATTTTACTTCTTCCTTGTCCTGTCCCTTATAATTTTCAAAAAGTTTACGATATTCTGTTTTTAATCTTTCATAATCATTCGGTTGAAACCATTTAGCTAGAATTAATCCACTAATGATGCGTTTCTCAATTCTTGGTAAATATTCTAAAAAGCCAATAGGCTCTTTGTTATACTCGAAGTATAAACTTGGATAATCTTTGAATTTTTCTCTTAAACTATCAATTTCAGGTTTGATCTTTTCAAAAAACTCCACAGCGGCTATATTAATAGACTCATCTGTATATCCCTGATGCTTTCTATCATAAAGCCATTCTTTTGTCCAATTAAGATTACAAACGATAGTCCAATTAGTCCAGCCATATTTTGGAAATATCTTTTTAAAATGTTTTTCCAATTCAGTAAAGATGATAATATAGTGGACTTGGATATTGCTAATTATACCGGCAGTGGAAATAAAAAAAAGTGATATAATTCTCTTACCATATTCAAATTCCTGAACGAATTCATTTTTTGATTTTCGAAAAACAAAGCCCTCTTCCTTCAATTTGTTTAGAAGAAAGGTTGCAAATCTTAAACCTGGCTTTTCTGCTGAATCGGTCTTTATAAGAATAACCTTAAATTTTCCTACTGTAATTTTCGCAATGCCTCACCCAATCTGCTAATCATTTCATTGATCTCTTCTTTTTTGCAAGTACCAACGCTGAGTCGGTACCAGGGATTGCTTCGACTGCTGCCAAATGCATAAAAGGGAACGATTGCCAAACCAGCTTCGTTTAGAACATAAGCAGTTACATCGCCTTGTGTTTCTAATATTTTTCCTTCTGCTGTTTTTTTACCGGCAGCGTCTATTTTTATAGTTAAATAAATTGCGGCTTCAGGGGTGATACAATCAACAGGCAACCCTTCTTTTTTTAACTTCATGAAGCCTGCATGAATGTCCCGCAATCTTTCTTCTATTCCATTTTTGAATTGAAGCAGGTAATTTTCAATTTCTTTTTTCTTACCTAAAAAAATTGCAGTTGCTTTTTGTTCTGCCATCGGCGCCCATGCACCCACGTGGCCAAGAATTGATTTCATTTTATTAATAACTGATGCTGGTCCCATGCTCCATCCTACTCTCACACCAGTTGCTGCAAATACTTTACTGATCGCATCAATGAAGATGGTATAGTTACGCATCTCCGGTCTTAATGAAACGGGATTATAATGTTTGATATCGCCGTAAGTCAAATGCCAGTACATCTGATCATACATGATAAACACTTTCTTTTCTTTTTCGCTTCTTCTTGCATTTTCTTCAAGCACCAGGTCACAGATAGCTTCTAATTCTTTTTTTGAAAATGTGGTACCGGTTGGATTTTGCGGAGAGCACAATGAAATAAGTGTTGCTTCTTTTATATGCGGACGAATATCATCAGCCGTTGGCATAAAATTATTTTCTGCTGTTGCTTCAATCACTACATGTTCACCTTCTACAAAATGAGTGTAGTGATTATTGTTCCATGATGGCACTGCATAAATTACTTTATCACCTTTATCACAAATAGCACGATAAGTAGCATAAATAAGTGGACGACCACCAGATGAAACAAGTATCTCGCCTAATGAATAATCAAGCTTTTCCCATTCTTTCATAAAAGAAACAATGGCTTCACGAAGATCAAGATTACCTTCTGCTGCAGGATAATTAGTGAAATGATTCCGGTAAGCAGTTACAATCTCATCTTCCAGTTCTTTAGGGATGGGAAAAATGGAAGGATCAAAATCACCTACGGTAAAATTGTAGATCTTTTCACCTTGTCTCATCTTTTCACGGATCTCACCACCCAATTTTACAATTTCTGAACCTATCAATGTCTCTGATAAATGTGACAACTTCATGCCCTTTATTTTGCTGCAAATGTAAAAGGAATGATGGAGAAAACCAGAACGATTGTTAGCAATGGAAAAGGGTGCTATATACCTGTTAGACCAAAGGCAAAATTCCAAACAATCAACGAAATTGGAAAGCTAATTGAAAAAAAAAACCCAATCCGATTAAAGAAATTCCAAGAATACCTAACTGTATTGTTTGCTTATTCTTTCTACGTATTTCAGAGATCTCTTCATCACTATATTCAGCTATTAAAGATGGGCCCCGCTCATCAATTATTTTTGTCGGAAAACCAAACAGGATTATCAATAATGTTCCTGCTATATTTAGAATCAAACCAATTGCATTTAAAGACATGCAGAAAGTTAGTGAAATTTTATGCTTGTCCCAACTCATATATAGTTGCCTGGAAAAGGGTTGAAAGCTCTATGAACTTTCAACCCTCGACTTTTATTTTTTCAATTATTATTGGATCGGCTTATAATCCTTGAACAAGTTCACTTTTGTTCCTTCTACAAGACTGCGGTAATCTTTCCATTTGCCATCAAAGAATGTATTGATCCTTTGTACCACATCGGCAGTAGCGGTTTCTGCATTGGCCACCATTGTTTCTTCCTGCTGCCCGGGAACTACCATCTTACTTCCTATTGATTGCTGGGCTGCCTGCATCTGGGTCATTACCGTTACTTCAAATGGACTTCTTGATAAACCCTGCCTGTCAGATGTTTTGCCACTAATGCTTTCACGGATAGATTTTATCTCCTCCTGCATTTTGGTTGTTGTCTTTCTTAATGAATCGGCTTCTTTTCCTTCTACACCTTTTAATTGAGCCTGCATTTTTGTACAAACTTCTTCTGCTTCCGTTAATCGATCCATGCCTTCAGTTAATTTATCTGCAGATTTTCTTAAACGATCATAAATTTTTCGTTGAGCGATCTTTATATCGTTTCGATTACCCAATCTTGGATCATCTTTTACAGTAACATAAGTCGAATCGTATGCTCTTGCATAAGTAACTATCACTTTATAGGTGCCAGGCAAAACCTGGAAACCCCCCGGCTCTGGTGAACCCGGTATTGGTTTTGGTGAGCCTGGTTGACGGAAACCTTTTTCTTCCATTCCCCAATACTGACGATTAAAACCACTGTCGACATTCCAGCGAATTGTTCTTATCAATTCATTCTTCTCATTAAAAATTCTAACCATTGCACTATCACCTCTTCTTACACTACCCTGTCCCTGTCCTCCCTGACCACCGCCAAAGCCTCCGCCACCACCACGGCCGCCTCCTCCACCTCCACCGCCTTGTTGTTGCGGAGCTGGCATTTGTTGTTGATTATCTCCCGATGGTGCTGTTTGTCCCGCTGGTCTTTGTGGTCTGTTTATATAAAATGAAATTTCTGCACCACGTCTCCTGTTATCTGCATCCCATAAACCATCTACACTCCATTCATAACCGGTAGCAGCACGATACTGTGCCTGGTATGCTTCAGGTGCATTGAACACTGTTATCGGATTTGTCATTGCCATTCCTTTATTCGATGCTGCTTTTCTTAACGGACGGATATCATCGAGTATCCAAAGTGATCTGCCGAAAGTTGCGATGGCAAGATCAGCTTCTCTTTCCTGTATTGCCAGGTCATAAGTTGAAACTGAAGGATAACCATTTTTCCATTGCTGATAAGTATCGCCATTATCTAAGCTTATCCATAATCCATGTTCTGTTCCAACAAAAATTAAATTAGGTTCAACAGGATCTTGTATCATACACAATGCATAACCCTTTACTTTGTTTTCATCTACGATCCTTGTCCATGTTTTTCCATAATCAGTTGTACGGAAAATATATGGTTTGAAATCACCACGACGATAATCATTGGCCACAACAAATGCTTCACCTGCATTGTGACGTGATGCAGTTATCTGTGGTATCCAGCAACTCATTGGCATTCCTGGAATTTTTCCGCGAAAACTCGTCCATGTTTTTCCACCATCTCTTGTCAACTGCACATTCCCATCGTCAGTGCCTGCCCAAATTGTTCCCTGTTCTTTTGCTGAAGGAGAGAGTGTAATAATAGTACAATGTGTTTCAGCACCGGTTACATCCAATGTAATTCCACCTGTATTTTGAAATGCTTTGATCTTTACAGAATCATTTGTTGTAAGATCCGGCGATATCACTTGCCAGCTCACCCCTTTATCTGTGCTCTTATGAACGAACTGGCTGCCGAGATAAATTGTTTTTTTATCGAATGGATCCTGTGCCATCGCCGTGTTCCAGTTCCAGCGCAACATTTGTTTTGGATCCAATGTTGGCGGTTTTACAAACCAACTTTCACCTGTTTTCCAATTTCGACGACCAACATTTCCTCCCTGGCTTTCACTAAAAACCCAGCTTGCATCTTCAGCATCTGGCATCACGTCAAAACCATCGCCACCTCCGACATTGTTCCAATAATAATTTTTTATACCCGCATTGATCCATGTATATGCTGGGCCATGCCAGCTTCCATTATCCTGCATACCACCCATTACATTATAAGGCATTTCATTGTCAACATTGATATGATAAAACTGCCCAACAGGAAGTTTATCATCAAATACCCAGTTCTTACCGCGGTCATGTGTGATACCAATGCCACCATCATTCCCTTCGATCATAAAATTTCCGTTTTTCGGATGTATCCACCATGCATGGTGATCAGGATGAATACCTGAATATGGGATCAGAGTAGAGAAGGTTTTACCACCATCTTCACTTACCTCTACCTGGTCATGAATATTGTATAAACGATTTTCATTTTGCGGATCAACACGAATATCCTGGAAATAAAAAGGCCGGTTGGTTACCCATCTTGCATCATTTGTTACCAATTCCCATTTGGTACCACCATCATCGCTTTTGTATAAACCATTTTTTGTTGCTTCCACCATTGCATACACACGACGAGGATCATTGGTTGCATACGCCAAACCAACTCTTCCATAAGTTCCATCAGGTAAGCCATCATCCTTACCAAGTTTCTTCCATGTCTTGCCTCCATCGATTGTTAAATACAATCCACTGCCCGGTCCACCACTTTTAAAATCCCATGGTGTACGACGATGCTGCCACATATTTGCTAATAAACGATTGGGATTTGATGGATCCATTACAAGATCAGCACAACCTGAAGTATCGTTGGTATATAAAATTTTTGCCCATGTTTCGCCGCCATCAGTTGTTTTAAAAACTCCTCTTTCAGGATGAATGCCGTAAGGGTTTCCAATAGCAGCGGCATACACAGTATTTGGATTAACAGGATCAACAATAATGCGATGGATGTTTCTTGTATTCTCCAATCCCATTCTTTTCCATGTTTTACCTGCATCCAATGTTTTAAAAATTCCTTCACCGATATTCAATGAATTTCTTGGATTGCCCTCACCTGTTCCAACCCAAACAATGTTTGGATTTGATTGCTGAACAGCAACTGAACCGATATTTTGTGTTGACTGATCATCAAACACCGGCGTCCATGAATTGCCGCTGTTCTCTGTTTTCCATACACCGCCGGAAGCAGCGCCGAGATAAATGATATTTGGATTCTCTAACACAACATCAATTGTTGTGATACGGCCACTCATACCAGCCGGGCCGATATTGCGTGGTTTCCAGTTTTTAAATTGTTCAAGACTTAGTTTTTGTGCTGTAGTAAATAAACAGATCAAAGTGCCGAAAGCACCAAGCAGAATAGTTTTTCTCATTGCATGTGATGTTTAAAAAAAATAAACTTACTTAAAAAGAAGCATTGCAGAAAAAAAATGGTTGGAACGGTGGGCTAAGAGATTAAAAGAGAAAAGGAGACAAGAGTTTTAAATAGATTTTTATGTTATACCATAAAATGAAAAAGAGACGAGTATTATTCTCGTCTCTTTCCTCTTTCTCTCTTTTAATCTCTTAGCCTAAAATGGCTTCACCGTCTTCACTCCTTGTGGAACGCTTGAACTCTCAGGATAAAGAACAGCCTTCACCATATTATTTAATGTCAAAAATTTCTTTGCTGCTTTTTGTAAGTCCTCAACAGTGATAGCATTCACCTTTTGTTCATAATCCAATACATTTTCCGGATTTGTCTGGTCAATAAATGCATTTGACAATACGCCAAGCCAATAATCATTGCTTTGAAGATTTACATGATATTGTTTTTTCCACGTCTCTTTTACTTTGTCAAGATCTTTTTGCTCTACACCTTTTTCCTGTACATTTTTTATAATGTCAAGCAATGCCTTTGTTAGTTTTTCAACATTCTCTGGTCCGCATGGTAAACTTGCGGTGATAGCATAATGAACATAAGGCCTTTTATAAACAGTACCGCCAATGCCTCCACCATAGATACCACTCATTTCTTCACGAAGCTTTTCAATGATCTTAATATTTAGTACTTCTAGCAATGCAGCGAGATCCATTTTCTCTTCACGGTTATATTCTGTTTCACCTTCAAACATCAGAGTGATCATTGCCTGTGATTCTTTTCCTTTTTTCAGATTTGCTTCTGTTGCTCCTTTGATCATCCTGATACCATTGTCTTTGAATTTATTTTCTTTTGGTGCAGAAGGCAAGGATCCAAGATATTTTTCCAAAAGAGGTTTTACTTTTTCAACATCGATATTGCCAACAAAACTGTAATGCATGCCATTCGCATTGCCAAATATTTCTTTGTAGATAGCAAATGACTTATCAAGATTTAAATTATCAAAATCTTCGGGAGTTGGAAGTTCATTTGCCCATGGATTATTGTTGTAAACAATTTTACCAAGAGTATCCTGGAACCATGTTTGCGGGTCTTGCTTTGCAAACTGAAGGCCTGCTTTATTTTTTGTAACAAATGATTTGAATAAACCTTCATCTTTTCTTGGCTGTGTATAATACAAATACATCAGTTGCAGAAAAGTCTCAAAATCCTTTACACTGCTGCGGCCTTCAATACCTTCTTCATGATTGTTGATATAAGGTGTAACGGAAACTGTTTTGCCAGCCATGAATTTTCTCAGATCAGTTGGCGACATATCCTTTACTCCCATTTGCCCTACAAGCACTGAAGCATATTGGGCATTATCTTTATCAGCAATACCATATTTGTGAAATCCACCCCAACGCCAGGCATCCATTTGTATTTCGTCGTTCTTTAGTGTTGTCGGCTTTATGGTTATCGTAACGCCATTGCTTAAAGTAAGGTCAGTTGTGCCCAGCTTTTCATTTTTTGTTTCAGCCGTAATTTTTCCGGGCATTGGTTCCTTATCAAGCAATGCAGATGCAACTGCTTTTTCTTCATAAGCTTTTAAAGGTTTATTATTTGCCGCGACAAGAGCCTTTAATAGGTCGGCATTGTTTGGCAACTTATCTTTTTGTTTTGTGGGGGCTTCTACCAATGTAAATGCATTTGAAGTAGAAGGCATTTGTTTTGCGATCGCATTTATTTCCTGCAAACTGATAGTTGGTAAAACCTGTTGTAAAAATTTATAGCGATGTTCAACACCGGGAATAGGGTTGCCCTGTAAAAAATTATTTACATACTGCTGAACGATGGCTCCGGACTCTGATTTATCTTTTTCTCTAAAAGATTTTTCTGCTGCGTTCATCAAGCTTGCTTTTGCACGATCGAGTTCTGTTTGCAAAAACCCAAATTGTCTTGCACGATTAGTTTCACCAATTAATGCATCAATAGCATCCTGCATCGGCGCTTCGCCAAGCACCGCAAAAGATGTAAAAGAATTATAACCCCGAAGAAAAGGTTGAAAACCTGTATTGGCAAAAACAAACGGCGGGTTTGCTTTTTGTGTTAATTCAGATAATCGCTGGTTGATCAAAGAACTTACTAAGCCTTCCACGGTGCTTTCACGATAGTCGCTCCATGTTTTTAATTTTTTTGCCGGCTTTACAAAATTGAAGACCTCCAGGAAAGTATTGGTGGCTTCATCATCAGTCACCACCATTGCATCAGGTGCAGTTCTTTGTTTTATTGGAATAATGGCAGGTCTTGCAGTTGCATTAGCAGGATTTGTGAATTTAGAAAAATGAGCTACGATCTTTTTCTCCGCCTCTGCCGGATCTATATCACCGACAACTATTACTGCTATAAGATTTGGTCGGTACCATGTTTTATAAAAATTCTTAAGTGTTTCAGGCTTGAACGTTTTTAATACTTCATCTTTACCAATTGGCAGACGTTCTCCATATTTCGAACCATTGAATAATCGTGGGAAATACTGGCGGCTCATTCTTTCAGAAGAACCTTTGCTTAATCTTGATTCTTCCAGTACAACACCCCGTTCTTTTTCAATTTCATTTTTATCAAACAAATTATTGAAGGCCCAATCTTCCAAAACAGTGAACCCTTTCTCAACAACAGCTTCATCATCGGTTGGGATCGGTAAAATATAAACTGTTTCATCAAAACTTGTATAAGCATTCAGATCAGCGCCGAACTCCACTCCTGTTTTTTGTAAATAATCAACCAGCTCATTCTTTGGAAAATTTTTGGAACCATTAAAACCCATATGCTCCATAAAATGTGCTAACCCACGCTGGTCATTATTTTCCAGAACCGACCCTGCATTTACAGCAAGCCGTAACTCAAGTTTCTTTTCAGGCTTTACGTTTTTACGGATATAATAAGTAAGACCATTCGACAGTTTCCCAACCTTCACATTCTTGTCTACGGGTAACGGATCTTTCAAATTATATTGGCCAAAAGAAATAACATAGAAAAAAGTAAATACAAGAAAGAATAGTGGTTTAAGCTTTTGTTTCATGAGCTGATTTTTAGGGAGGTAAATATACTCAGGGCTGCTCGTTAAGGAAAATAAAAAACTCCCTCAGCGGGAGGGAGCAATAGTTCAAAGGGAATATGAGTTGTCCAAAGGACTCCTTCGGAGATTAATTATTTGGCTTTTCTTCTTTCTTCTCATTGTATTTCTTTTCCGCTTCTTTTGCTTTTGCAAAATCAAGTACTACACCATTGATGCAGTAACGCAGACCGGTTGGTTTTGGTCCGTCATCAAACACATGACCTAAATGTGCTTTGCAACGTCCGCATTCAACTTCAGTTCTGCTCATGCCAAGTGTATTATCTTCCAGGTAAATAATACTTTCTTTACTAATCGGTTCATAAAAACTTGGCCAGCCACAACCGCTTTCAAATTTTGTATCGCTTCTAAATAATGCATTGCCACAGGCTGCACAGTAATAGGTTCCTTTTTCATCAAACGATTCATATTTGCTGCTCCAGGGTCTTTCGGTTCCTTTCAGGCGGGCTATTTGATACACATCACCAGGAAGAACTTTCTTCCATTCTTCGTCAGTTATATTCACCTTCGATGTATCGGTATTTGAATAAAGCGGGTTATTCTTTTTATTAATGGTATCCATTTTTGCAAATTTTGTTTTTGTTGATTGGGAGTAGCTGCATTGCTGGCAGGCAGTGGCAACGATCAATAATATCAATAGATGTTTCATTTTGCTCTGTTCTTATTACACAAATTTACGTTTAAAAAGCTAGGCTGGTTTGTCATTAGCCGGCCAATGGGTAGGGCTTAACATTTTATTACAAACAGCCGTTCTGTTTGAATGTTTTTAACCAATTCCGTGCCCATCAATGATTTTTGGATAAGGGACATTATATTTGTCGTTCACACAGGTTAGCAAGTACATGTTCAATTTAATTTTATTTGGTCCCCCGGGAAGTGGTAAAGGCACGCAATCAGACAAGCTTGTTGAAAAGTATGGACTTGTCCATCTTTCTACCGGCAACCTGCTTCGTGAAGAGATCGCTAATAAAACCCCTCTTGGCAAAGAAGCAAAAAAATTTATCGATCATGGCCAGTTGGTCCCCGATGAAGTGGTGATCGGTATGGTAGATTCTTTTTTTGACAGGCACAAAGAAGTAAATGGTTTTTTGTTTGATGGTTTTCCCCGTACAGTGGCGCAGGCACAGGCATTGGATAAATTGTTATCATTGAAAAAAACTGATATTGCCATAGTGCTTGCTCTTGACGTAACCGAGCAGGAATTAATAAACAGGTTGCTTAATCGTGGTAAAACAAGCGGACGTAGCGATGATAATAACGAGGATGTAATAAAGAAACGATTTACTGTATATACAAATGAAACCTCGCCTGTGGCTGATTACTATAAAAAAACAAGGAAATTCAAACCCATTCATGGCGAGGGTTCGCTAGATGAGATCAATGCAGCTCTCCGCCAGGCTATTGATAAGGCAATGGCAGATCATAAAAACTAATCATACCCCATTCGCCTTATACGTGATGGGATTTTTTTATGTCCTTGTTTTAGCGAACTTGCAGGAACTAAGGCTCACCACACATGAATTTGGAAAAGGAAAATTTTCTACGAACAAAGTTCATTTCTCATTTACAAAAGCTAAGGGCTGATACAACGCCCCATTGGGGAAAAATGAATGTTCAACAAATGATCGAACATTTTTCAGATGTAATGATGTCCGCATCAGGCAAGATCAAATTACCAATTGTAACGCCTGCCGATAAACTTCCACGGCTTCGGGAATTCATGTTTAGCGAAAAACCATTTAAAGAAAACACTAAAAGTCCCGTTCTTTCCGAAGAGCCTGCCCCTTTAAAAAAACATACCAAAGAAGCGGCTATTGGTAAATTACAGGAAGAGCTGATCTATTTTTTCCAGGTTTTTGAAAAAGATCCGGGGTTAAAAACTATCAACCCTGTTTTTGGTGAGTTGGATTTTGATGCCAATATTCAACTACTGTACAAACATGCATTGCATCATTTAAAGCAGTTTGGAATTATTATTAATTAATAGCACCACTTATTTTCCTCTTTATCTCTCAATCCAATATCGTAACTGATATATTTTGTTTCCTTTACAAATTCTGGATTGACTTTATATACCTCATTAGACCAAAATGCATTATAAAATTAAAATACCTTTGATCGTAATATTGTATTTACATGAATAAGCTTGAAAATTATATAGCAGGGAAATGGATAACGGGTGATGGCGATGGTCAGCAACTTTTTAATGCGGTGACCGGCGAAGTAGTGGGGAATGCTACCTCGAAAGGATTGGATTTTAGATCGATGACGGAGTATGCAAGAAAAATCGGAAACAGGAACTTGCGAAAAATGACCTTTCATGAAAGAGGAAGAATGCTCAAAGAACTTGCTTTTCATTTGCGCAAGCATCTCGATAAATTTTATTCCATTTCTTATAAGACCGGCGCCACAAAAGCAGATAGCTGGGTAGATATTGAAGGTGGTATTGGAAATCTTTTTGCCAACGCATCTTTAAGAAGAAAATTTCCTGATGAAACTTTTTGCATCGATGGTGAAAGCCATAACCTGAGTAAGAATAATACTTTCATGGGAACACATATTCTTGTTCCCAAAGAAGGAGTAGCGATCCATATCAATGCATTTAATTTTCCCGTATGGGGTATGTTAGAAAAAGTTGCAGTGAATCTTTTAGCTGGTATGCCAGCAATTGTAAAACCGGCAACAATAACTTCTTATTTAACCGAAGCAGTAGTAAAAGAAATCATCGCAAGTAATATTTTACCAGAAGGAGCCTTACAACTTATCTGTGGTAGTGCAGGTGATCTGTTAGATCATGTTACATCACAGGATGTGATCACTTTTACAGGCAGCGCTTCAACAGGTTTGATGCTGAAAAGTAATCCACGAATAATGAATGAGAACGTTCCATTTAATATGGAAGCCGATAGTTTGAATTGTATTGTGCTTGCTGAAGATGTAACACCCGAGAAACCAGAGTGGGATATTTTTATAAAAGAAGTGAGAAAAGAAATGACTCTGAAAGCAGGTCAACGCTGTACAGGCATTCGCAGAATTTTTGTTCCTGAAAATAAAATGGAAGACCTGTGGAAAGCGATCTCAACTTCTTTATCGCAAACAACAATTGGTAATCCATTGAATGAAAAAGTAAGAATGGGAAGTCTTGCCGGTGAGTCACAACGAAAAGAAGTGAAAGAACAAGTACAAAAATTGTTGGCTTCTTCGCAAATTGTGTATGGTTCGCTGGATAGCGTTGAAGTTGTGGATGCAGATGCGAAGAAGGGAGCTTTTCTATCACCAATTTTATTAATGAATGATAAACCCCACACTGCAAAAGAAGTACATGAGGTGGAAGCATTCGGGCCTGTAAGTACGATCATGCCTTATAAAACTTTGGATGAAGTAATTGAATTGGGAAAACTTGGTAAAGGAAGTCTTTGCACAACAGTAGTAACTGCAGATTATAAAACTGCAAAGCAATATGTGATCGGGGCTGCTACTCATCATGGAAGAATCCTGGTGTTGAATAATGAATGTGCTAAAGAAAGTACTGGTCATGGCTCGCCATTGCCATTATTAATTCATGGAGGGCCCGGCCGTGCGGGTGGTGGCGAAGAGATGGGCGGCATTCGTGGTGTTAAACATTATATGCAAAGAGCCGCCTTGCAGGGTTCGCCGACTACGCTTACTGAAATTATAGGCGTTTATCAACAGCATGCAAAAGGGAAAGATCCGGGTAAACATCCTTTTAAAAAATACTTTGAAGAGCTACAGATCGGCGACCAGATCATAACTGAAAAAAGAATAATTACCAGCGAAGACATTGATAAGTTTGCTGATCTGAGCGGCGATCATTTTTATGCGCATATTAAAACAACTGATTTTACAGGTACTATGTTTGAGCAACAAGTGGCGCATGGATATTTTATCATGAGCATCGCCGCTGGTCTATTTGTTGATAGTTATGAAAAAAATCCTGTTTTATTGAATTATGGTATTGATGAACTTCGCTTTACCAAACCGGTTTATCCCGGCGCTGAAATTCATATCCGTTTTACTTGTAAGGAAAAATTACCGAGTGATAAAAGAGTTGTTGAAAATCCTGAAGATTTTAAAAGAGGCGATGATATTGAAAAAGGAATTGTAAAGTGGCTGGTTGAATTTATTGATGAAACAAAGGAGATAACCGGTGTGGCAACTATTCTAACTATGGTAGCCAAAATTCCTGTCTCCGCCTGAGGCGGAGAACTTAGGTACAAAAATCTTTCTTTGAAGAAGCTGTACTAAAAAGAAAGAAACTAACTTAGAAGTTATGAGTGGGTATGTAAAGACGGAAACGCATAAAGGAATTACATCCATTGAATTCTTTCATCCGCAAAGCAATTCTTTACCTGCAAAAATTTTACATGACCTTTCAGTTGCTATTCAGCATGCAGGACATGATCCTGCCACATTAGTCATCATTCTTCGTTCAGCAGGCGAAAAAGCTTTTTGTGCCGGTGCTTCGTTTGATGAGTTGGTTGAAATAAAAAATGAAAAGGAAGGCCTGGCATTTTTCAGTGGTTTTGCTCATGTCATTAATTCCATGAGATTGTGTCCCAAGTTTATCATTGGTCGAATTCATGGTAAATGTATAGGGGGTGGCGTTGGTTTAGCCGCTTCCGTTGATTATGCAATCGCATGTGAATCGGCCGAAGTAAGATTAAGTGAATTAGCAATAGGCATTGGCCCATTCGTTGTTGGTCCAACTGTTGAAAGAAAGATCGGAACATCTGCATTTAGCCACTTATCAATTGATGCTATTCATTGGAGAAATGCAGATTGGGCAAAAAGAAAAGGATTATTTGCAGAACTACATAACACGACTGAAGAAATGGATGAATCGATTCAGCGACTTGCTGATACACTTTCACATTCAAATCCTGATGCAATGGCTGAAATGAAAAAGATCTTCTGGAACGGCACGGAACATTGGGATCATCTGTTAATTGATAGGGCGAAGATCAGTGGTCGGCTGATCTTAAGTGAATTTACAAAAAATGCTATCGCGAGGTTTAAAAAATAAGACATACCCTTCTTTATTAATTACTTCTACTACCAAAGTGGTATTGCTTGCCATTTAAACATCGTGTAGCTTTCGTTATTACCTTTTAATTTCGATGTCTAAAATTTATTTATGAGCATCAAACATTTTGGTTGGTTGCCGGATTTTCCTGATATAAGAGATCGTTTTTATAGTTACAGCAAACCCAATGATAAAACAGTACCCGATTCTGAAAAGAAAGAATCGATAAAGACTATGAGGGAAAAGGCGGGCTCAAAATCTAAAAAAAGAGTGTTTACTAAAACTAAAAATATACTTCCCGGGAAATCAGAGATCGATACAAAATATTTTTGTCCGCCAGATGACCAGGGACCAAACAATTCCTGTACTGCACATGCCGGCACTTCTCTCGTAGAATATTTTGAAAACCGGATCAGCGGAAACTATGAGAAGAAATCAAAAATGTTTCTATATAAGGTTACCCGCAATCTTATGGATTTTGAAGGTGATACCGGCGCATTTGTACGCAGCACGATGAAAGCCCTTGTGCTTTTTGGTGTACCTCCTGAAAAATATTGGCCTTATACAAATGATAAAATAAAAGAAGAGCCCACACAATTTTGTTATGCATTTGGCCAAAACTACCAGGCCATACAATACTACCGGCTCGACAAACAAAATATACAACGTGATTCAGTGCTAGAGGAGATCAAGATCAACATTGTAAAACAATTACCAATAATGTTTGGTTTCACTGTTTATAATAATATCAGTGCAAGTAAAACAAATGGTGGCCTGATCGCATTTCCATCAAAGAAAAATAAACTGCTCGGCGGGCATGCGGTTGTGGCGATAGGGTATGATGATAAAAAAGTAATAGAGATACCAGAAGATAATGATAAAACAGTCGGAGCATTTAAGATCCGAAATTCATGGGGCGAGGATTGGGGTGAAGAAGGTTATGGATGGTTACCCTATAAATATTTGGAAGAAGGACTTGCAAAAGATTTTTGGTCCATCATTAAGAATGAATGGGTCAATAATAAAGAGTTTGAATAGATCATTAACCCTCCGAAGGAGTTCCTTCGGAATAAATCATATTTTATGTCAAAAGGATACGCACTGGCGATCGGCCTCAATGCGGTTGATCCCGTTCATTATGATGGCTGGGATGGTACATTGAATGTGTGTGAAGCGGATGCAAAAAAAATATTCACTTATTTAAAAGGAAAAAAATTCGCATCGGTTACCAAGCTGCTTACTAAAGAAGCTACAAGGGCAAATGTTATTTCTGCTCTTGATAAAATGGCAATTGATGCTAAAACAGGCGACTTGGTAGCAATTTATTATTCAGGTCACGGTGGAAATGAGATCCCTGATTTGAATAAAGACGAAGACGATCCTTGGAATGATCGTTTCGATGAAACATGGTGCCTTTATGATGCACAATTGATAGATGATGAGCTTTACTATCAATGGAAAAAATTTAAAAAGGGAGTAAGAATTGTAGTGATGTCAGACAGTTGTTTCAGCGGTGACATAGCGAAACTGATGGTCTCAGCAAAAAAAGGTCCCTCTAAAGCGATGCCCAAAAAAACAGGGGAAGGAACGTATAAGAAAAATAAGAAGTTTTATACCATGCTTGTCAAAGAACTTGCTTCTAAAGAATTAAAAACCTTTAAAACAAATAAAAAAGGAAAAATTGTTGCCAGCCTTTTGCAGATCTCCAGCAGCCAGGAGTTTCAGACTTCCAATGCAGAAACAGATGATTTTCCTAATAACAGTTTATTTACGGCTGTATTTCTTAAACTTATTAAATCACCTAAGAATACAAAGTCGTATGAACAATTAATTGCTGCTTTAAAAAAATCCATGCCCGAATTTCAAATGCCAAAAGAACAAATGCTCGGGGACCTTAGTATAAAACTACAATTGAATAAACCTTTTTCTATTTAAATTTTTATTGTATGCAAACAGCAACTGGAAAGATCGAGCTGATCATCAATACCGCATCTTTTCCAACGAAAGGAAAACCTTTATCAAGATCAAAACTTGATTTTGTAAGTAAGTTGAAAGCGGATGGAATAAAATTGCAGGTAACTGATTTCGCTCCTCCTAAAAAAACAAAGACCAAAGGTCCTTTATCTCCTTCATCACAAAAATTGCTTGCAAAAACCAATGTTTCAGAAGCCGAAGTAAATCCATGGGATCTTGCCCATATGGTAAATGATCAGATAAAGACCAATCAAAGTTTTGTGGAACCTGATCTTGTCAGCGAATTTATTGTTGACAATAAAGTTCGCGGCGGCATGAAGAATGTAAAAAGCGCCATTTTGAAAAGTGAAGCAAATCCGGATGATTTTGATCCCGACTGGAACCCGCAACAAAATTCAATATGGCATCTTGATAAAAAGTTTTCCCAACTACTCGATGCAAGAAATGAAGTAATGGCCAATGATGATGGATATACAATACGTATTGGTCATCTTGATACAGGCTATTCTAACCATCCTCAAACACCACCTAAGCTTAGCAAAAAGTTACAAAGGAATTTTGTAGAAGATGAGGATACCACTGATGCAACTGATAAAAATATTGGTGGTACTTTAAAAATGCCCGGTCATGGTACAGGGACTAATTGCATACTTGCCGGAAATATTTATAAAACAGCAGATGGTAAGTTCAATGACTTTCTTGGTGGTGCTCCTTTTGCTGAAATTATTCCATGCCGTATAAGTAACAGCGTTGTGCTATTTAAAGCAAGCAGTTTTGCAAGAGCATTACAATACCTGATCGATCTGAATAATAGCGGAACAAGAGTACATGCAGTTTCAATGAGCATGGGTGGAGTTCCATCACAGCTATGGGCTGATATTATTAATGCCGCTTATGATGCTGGCATCACTGTGGTGACGGCTGCAGGAAATAATTTCAATGGATTGCCAACAAGAAAACTTATTTACCCTGCACGATTTAATAGAGTGATAGCCGCTTGTGGGGTTACTTATGATTATGCTCCTTATTTCATAAAAAAGCTTGGCGAGATGCAAGGGAACTGGGGCCCGAAAAAAAATATGGGAAAGGCAATGGCTGCATTTACTCCAAATACACCATGGGCAATGATGAACAGGAAAACCATAAGTTTTTCTGGTGCCGGAACTTCTTCTGCCACACCACAAATTGCAGCGGCAGCAGCTTGTTATTATAAAAAATATCATAATGAATTGGACAAGCTTGAGCCGTGGATGAGAGTAGAAGCTATCCGCAATGCTCTTTATTCAACCGCATTAAAAAAAGTAGCAAAGGCAGAAGAAGATTTTAGCGTTTATTTCGGCAACGGGATATTACAAGCCGCAGCTGCATTGAAAATTCCTGTTAAAACAAATGGGTTGGTAAAAAGTGAGAAGGATGATATTCCTTTTTTACCCTTACTATCAATATTGTTTAAAGCAAGATCACCGGTTGTAAGCCAGGAAATGAAAATGTTCAATGTAGAACTGGCTCAATTAGTGATGACACATGAAGACCTGTCAAAGCTGATGCACGATGAAGAAAAAGATTTTGTTAAGCTGACACCAAAAAGAAAAAAAGAATTTCTGGATGCTGTGGTAGCAAAAAAAGAAACGTCAAAAAAACTTAAAGAATTCATTAAGATGAATAAGAAAAAGCTGGCGGGTTCTCCGAAATAAGGATTTTGTAATTAGTTTAGCCCTCCTATTTCGAGGGCTAAATTATGCACCAGACTTTCGATTCAGCTAATTTTAAAAAGATATGTAATAAACTTTGTCGTATTGATAAAGATCTGCATGCTATTATCAGGCAATACGGGCATCCGCCTATGTGGACAAGACCTGCCACCTTTCAGACATTGATACTTTTTATCCTTGAACAACAGGTGTCTCTTGCTTCAGCTTATGCAGCGTTTAAAAAGCTAAAGGAAAAGGTTGGATATGTAACGCCAACTAAGATCCTTTCGTTAACCGATGCGGAACTTCGTTCCTGTTATTTTAGCCGTCAAAAAATTATATATGCAAGAGAATTGGCAAAGGCAGTTCAATCAAAACAACTCAGGCTCAATAAAATTTCTATCGCCCATGAAGATGAGATACGCCTTGAATTAAAAAAGATAAAAGGGATCGGGGATTGGACGGTGGATGTTTATCTAATGCATGCATTGCAACGAACAGATCTTTTTCCTTTGGGCGATATTGCATTGGTAAATAGTTTAAAAGAAATAAAGCAATTACATAAGCATACAACAAAAGAAGATATGTTGTCTATTGCGGAGTCGTGGAGGCCTTATCGTACAATTGCATCAATGATCCTTTGGCATGCTTATATCAAAAAGAGAAATATCAAATCACAAGGATAGAACAATGATTAACATGATTCGATTGGATTTAGAGGAAATGTGAAAAACTCCTCTTAATCTTTTTTAATCCTATAAATCACGGTTCTTTGGTTCTAAATATTTAATCCACCGCAAACACTGATCGTTTGTCCTGTAATATAATTTCCCCAATCACTTGCAAGAAATAAAGCAGTGTTGGCGATCTCTTCTCCCGAAGCAAAACGACCTAACGGAATTCCAGCTTTGTATTTATCTGCGGCATCACCTTGTTTTAAATAACTCGTCATATCTGTTTCAACAAATCCAGGAGCAATTGCATTGCAGCGAATATTACGACTACCTAATTCTTTCGCCACTGATTTTGTAAAACCAATGATACCTGCTTTCGATGCGGCATAACTTGTTTGCCCGGCATTTCCCATTTCACCAATGATACTGCTCATGTTAATGATGACACCATTTTTTGCTTTCATCATTGGCCGAATGACCTGTTTCGTCATGTAAAAAACACTGTTAAGGTTTATTTGTATAACATCATTCCACTGTTCAGGCGTCATTCTCAACAAAAGATTATCTTTTGAGATACCAGCATTATTCACGCAGATATCTACCGTTCCGAATTCTTTCAATACATCATTTACAAAAATTTCGCATTGTGCAAAATCACCTGCATTACTTTTATATGCCTTTGCTTTTACACCCATGCCCTGCAATTTTGTTTCTAATGCTGAAGCTTTCTCAGCGCTGCTGTCACTAACATAAGTAAATGCAACATTTGCTCCATGTTCTGCAAACTTTATAGCAATGGCCTCGCCAATACCGCGGGCAGCTCCTGTCACTATTGCAACTTTTCCTTCGAGTAGTTTCATTTTTTATTTGATTATGTTATCGACAAAAGTAATTCTTATCAACTTCCGTTGCGTCGCACTCTTGTACTTTCTATAGGCCATTCAGCAATAAGATCTCTTCAATTAAAGTTCTCTCATTGCTTAATCGTGGCACTTTATGTTGTCCACCCAACTTTCCTTTTCTTCTAAGCCATTCTGTAAAAGTTCCTTTCTTTATTGCATGTACAACTGGCAAACTCAATGCTATGTTCTTATATCTCTTTGCTTCATAGTCGCTATTAATTGTTTTTAAGGCGCTGTCAAGTTCTCTTATAAACTCTTCAAGGCTTGGCGCTTCTTTTTCAAATTCGATCAGCCATTCATGTGCACCATTTGATGAATCAGAAAAATAAACAGGGGCAGCAGTATAATCAGCCACGACAGCACCAGTTTTTTCACTGGCTATTGCAATTGCTTTATCTGTATTATCAACGATCACTTCTTCACCAAATGCATTGATATAATGTTTCAGTCTTCCCGAAACTTTTATCTTAAATGGTTTTATAGAAGTGAATTGAATAGTATCACCAAGCAAGTAACGCCACAAACCTCCATTGGTTGAGATTACCAGGGCATAATTTTTATGTGTCTCTACATCCTGAAGCCCAATGGTCTGTGGTTCTTTTTTTCCATATTCACCAACCGGCATGAACTCCATAAAAACTCCATGATCGAGAAATAATAACATACCATCTTCACCTGGATTTTCTGATGCAGCAAAAAAACCTTCGCTTGCATTATACATTTCCAGGTAATGAATGTCTTTACCGATCAGTTTTTTGAATTGTTCTTTATAGGGAGTAAAGGAAACGCCACCATGCATATAAAGTTCTAGGGTCGGCCAAACATCAGCGATACAATTTTTACCGGTGATTTCAAGTATTCGTTTAAATAGAACTAATGTCCATGTCGGTACGCCGGAAATAGAAGTCACTACTTCTTTGATCGTACTGTTAGCTAGTTTTTCGATCTTACTTTCCCATTCATCCATTAGCGCAATGGTAAGATCAGGAGTTCTTATCCAGTGTCCCCAAAAAGGACTGTTCTGCAATAACACAGCGCTTAGATCGCCATATTGTGCTTCAGGGTTTACCTGGTTGATTGTATGACTTCCGCCGAGCACCAATCCTTTGCCGGTTAACAGTTCCGATGCAGGATTGAAATTGTAATATAAGGTCAATACATCTTTGGCTCCTTTGAAATGGCAATCCTGCAAACTCTCGTCACTTACAGGAATGAACTTGCTTTTATCATTTGTGGTGCCACTGCTTTTTGCAAACCAGTAAATGGGAGTGTTCCATAAAACATTTTGTTCACCATTCAATATGCGATCAATGTATGGTTTCATGTTCTCGTAATCATGAATGGGAACAGCTTCTTTAAAAGCACGAAGTGTAAACAGTTCTGAAAAATTATATTGCCGGCCAAATTCAGTGTATTGAGCGGCCGTCACCAGGTTTTGTAAAATATCACGTTGTGCTTCGATCGGATTATTTTTCCAGGCATCTATACGCCACATACGCATACGGGCAAGAGATGATATGGCAGGCGATAGGATTTTCATTAGTGTGAGAGCAAGATAAAATTAATTGGCAAAAGCCGGTAAGAAATCAGTTAAAGAATTGCTTTCAGGTAAATGGCACAAATACCAAGGATAGAATCAACTTCAATCAAATGATTTTTTAAATTGTCTAATTTTTCTCTTTTTAGCAAAGCAAAATCAAGGTCAGGGATATCAAGAGCTTTGTACAGTAATTCTTCGTGTTCAATATTGCTGGCAAAACCGATCAATGAGGCTTTCAGTTCCCTGAGTTCTTTCATGTATTCATCTGCTTTTATATCGTCGCCCATTATACCTTTATTCCCAAATCTGAAATCGTCAATGAAACTAAGGATCGATTTTGTTTTTTCAATTGTATGTTCTGTAAACTGAATTAACTTGGATGGGTTGGTTTCTGTAGTTGCAACCGGCCTGGCAGCTTCTCTTGCTTCATCGTGTAAATAGTCCTTTCTTCTCAATTCAAAATTCCTTCCAAGATATAGTCTTTTTACTTCATCATCGGCCGCCAGTTCTTCGGCCGTTCCGTGTTTAAAAATTTTTCCTTCGATCAATAGATAAGCCCGGTCGCAGATACTCAGTGTTTCTGTTACATTATGATCAGTAATAAGAATACCAATATTTTTATATTTCAATCTTGCAACAATAGCCTGGATATCTTCAACAGCGATCGGGTCAATGCCAGCAAAAGGTTCATCCAATAAAATAAATTTCGGATCGGTTGCCAATGCTCTTGCGATCTCTGTTCTTCTTCTTTCACCACCACTTACTATGTCGCCATTACTTTTGCGGACATGTTCCAATCGAAATTCACGGATCAATGTTTCCAATTTCTCCCTGCGTTCATCACGGTTCAATTTAGTCATTTGAAGAACTGCCATAATATTATCTTCTACTGTTAACTTCCTGAACACAGATGCTTCCTGCGGCAGGTAACCAATTCCCAATTTTGCCCTTTTATACATGGGTAATTTGGTAATCTCAGTATCATTTAAAAAAACTTTTCCTTCATCTGGTTTTATCAACCCTACTACCTGGTAAAAAGTTGTGGTTTTACCAGCGCCATTTGGACCAAGCAAACCAACGATCTCGCCTTGTTTTACATCAATGGAAACATGATTTACTACTGTCCGTTGACGGTAGCGTTTGACGAGATCTTTTGTAGTGATTGAAATTGACATCAGGAGCAAAAGTAAGGGTTGAAAGATTAATGGATGAGTAGTCTAATTTGCTTTAACATCTATTTGCGTTATGTAGCTATCATGCTTAGCTTTGCACGTTCTAATAATAAACGAATGAAGGTAATTGATCATATTAACCAGGCAAAAGACACATTGATCTCGTTTGAAATTCTTCCACCATTAAAAGGCAAAGGGATCAGCGCTATTTACAACCATCTTGATCCTTTGATGGAGTTTAAGCCCTCCTATATTAATGTTACTTATCACCGCAGTGAACATATTTTTAAGAAAAGGTCAGATGGGAGTTTTGAAAAAGTAGTGGTACGTAAAAGGCCGGGGACAGAGGCTATTTGTGCTTCTCTTATGAATCGGTACAATGTTGATACGGTGCCGCATTTGATCTGCGGCGGATTTAGTGTGCAGGACACAGAAGATGCATTGTTAACTCTTAGTTACCTCGGCATTGATAATGTATTGGTGCTTCGTGGTGATGCAGCAAAAAATGAAACTTCTTTTGAGCCGGAACCCGGAGGTCATAAATATGCGATCGAACTGTTGAAACAAGTGATGGACCTTAATCATGGAATTTACCTGGAAGAAGAATTAAAAGGCACAAGCAGTACAAAATTTTGCGCAGGTGTTGCAGGCTATCCTGAAAAACATTTTGAAGCGCCGAATATGCAAACGGATCTTACTTACCTTAGAAATAAAGTGGATGCCGGTGCTGAGTACATAGTAACACAAATGTTTTTTGATAATAAAAAGTTTTTTGAATTTGAAAAGCAGTGTCGTGCTGCGGGAATAACGGTGCCGATCATTCCTGGTCTAAAGCCAATTACTTCCAAAAAACAGCTCTCGATCATTCCAAGAACTTTTTATGTTGACATACCAACTGACCTGTCAAACGAAATTTTGAATTGTAAAGATGATACTTGCGTAGAGCAAGCTGGTACAGAATGGTTGCTGGCTCAATCTAAAGAATTAAAAGCTTCCGGTGTACCGGTGTTACATTATTATACTTTGGGTAAACCACATGTAGTTTGTAATGTGGTGAAGCAATTGTAGAACCACGATTAGCTGGATAACCACAAGGATACTAATGAAATTTAGACAATAAAAAAAGCATATTTATAGTATGCTTTTTTTATTGTGGCGAAGGAATATTTTATTTAGCAATGCTCTTTAGCACTTCCTCATTCACTTTTACCGGGTATTTCTTTTTCAATTCTGCTATCCATTTTTTATCAATAGAATCCTGGAAGTCGGAAACAACATCGCCACGGGCATCCGCAAATGTTTTTTGACCTGGCGTTGGGTAAATTTTAAATATCAATGCAAATGAAGCGCTGTTATCATCTTTATTCTTTACAATATTTGTGATCGTGCCGGCTTTAGCAGTTGTTTTTTGTGCGCCGGGTATTTTTGTTATTTCAAATCGTGATGAGTCTAAAGTTATCTTATCACTGAAATTTTCCAGTAAGGACCTCCATTTCATTTTATCTTTTACCAATGAATTTCTGAATGATCTTGCTGACGCAGTATCGCCGCAATAGAAAATAACCGCATCAGCGCTGTAGTTCCATTTATACTTGCTTTTATTCTGTTCGTAAAAATCTCTTTGTCCTGCAGTATCACTTTGTGCTTTCGACCAAACTTCTTTCATCATAATATCAAAAAAGAGGTTACCATCTTTCAGTTCTCTCATTTGCATATTAAATTCTTCATTATATTCTTCAAGATGGGCACGGTAATAATCCATTACAGAATTTCTTTTAAAGTCTTCATTTAATTCGTGAAAGGGTTTTGCCCCGCTGCCATCTGGTTTAAATCGGTTAGTGGCAGAATAAGTAAGAAGATCATTGACGATCATGGTTGATACCCCCACACTGAACAAAGCCGTTGATTTATTTACAGGATTGCCGGCAGATGGAGCTTTTGATGCCATTACGCTGTCAACATACATTTGAAGCATTGCCTGATCAACATTGAATTGTTTAAAATGAGTTTGCGCAAGTATTTTATTGTATAATTTATTCTTAGCCACGTTTGCCCTGCTATCTTTTTCTACCAGGCTCCGGATCATATCCAGGTTCTTTTTATTTTTTACTGTGTTCGGCGGTGTTAATGATGTTCTTTTTATAATATGATAACCATGATTTGTAAGAAATGGTTTACTGATCGCTCCATTTTTTAATAAGGAAAAAGCGACGGTCTCAAAAGCCGGATCAAACGTTCCTAAGCCAAATTCAGGCATTGATCCATTGGAAGCAGAAGAAACCACGTCATTACTGAATGCTGCAGCAAGTTTTCCAAAATCATCACCCTTTTGCAAACGGGTATAAATAGAATCTGCCAATACAGCGAGCTTCTTTTTTGCAGCTGAATCGCTGCCGGGAGGAACAGCGATAAGAATTTGGGAAACCTTGATTCGGCCAACTGCTTTTCTTTCACCAAGATTTTTAAAAATATGATAACCGGAATTTGATCTGAAAGGCGCTGAAAATTTTCCGGGAGAAAGTTTGTAAATAACATTTTCAAATTGGTAAGGCAATGTAAACACAGTGATATAGCCGAGGTTGCCCTTATTTTGTGCTACAGAAGGATCGGCAGAATATTTCAGTGCAACATTATCAAAACTTTTTCCTGACTGAAGCTCCATATAAGCTTCCTGTATTTTTAATTTTACGACAGATGAATCAGAATTATTCGCACTGAAAGGAATAAATATGTGCTGCATCTTGATATCTTTCTGGCTCCTTGCAAAAGCTTCGTTCACCATTGCATTCATGCTTTCAGTATCATTCATGTAGTTTTCGATCACCTGGTTGCGCAATGCAGTATATTCTTCTACAAATCCTGGCATTGAGTCATATCCTCTTAATGTTGCTTCGTGGATCTTTAGTTTGGAGTTTATATAAAGATCAAGATAGTCACTCATTTTTTTTGCCTTATCAGTGACTGGAGCAGGATAGACTTTGTTAAATGCTTTTTTGTACTCGTTAGCCGAAACGCTTTTATCTGCATAAGTAAAAAGAGTTTGAGCGGATAACGAAGTTGTAATAAGAAGTGTGATGAGTAGTGATGGTAGTTTCATAAATAGTGGTTTTATTGGCCCTTTATCTTATAGTCAAGTACTTTATCGATCTGGTCAAAAGGTATTTTTTTGGCTATGATCGCTTTGTCTTTGTCAAGCAAATATAATGTAGGTACTACTTGTACGTCATACAGCTGGTAGTAACTCGGGATATTATTTTTTACTCTTGCTTCATTCGCATCCTTTGAATTATAAACATGCTCCCAGCCTTTCAGCTGGTGTTGACCAATAAAGCTCAGCCAATCTTTTATGGTGCCATCGGTTTCTTTTGCCACCGCATAGATCTTAACATTCAATGAACTCCACTTGGCCCGGTAAATAGAATCTATTCTTGGTAATGTTTCTTTACAGTGTCCGCAGGTCGGATCCCAAAAAACAACAATGGTGTATGGATTGGTTATGCTGAATAAGCTTTTTGTTTTACCGGTGCTGTCAGGTAATTGAATATCGGCCGCTGTAGAACCAAAAATATTTGCAGCCATACTATAGTAGCGATCAAAAATCGTTTTCTTTCCTTTCTCGTTCAACCAGGGATATTCTGTTTGAGAAAAATATTTTTCAAAAAGATGAACATACACTTTGTCCTCCCACATGTATTGCGGGTTCAGGTAGCGATTAATAAATTTTACCAGCAGGAATCGTTGCATCTCATCGTTCGCAGTGGCATAAGCAAGCATCCAGTCTATTTCTTTAATCACAGAATCAGGATGGGGATAGATCATTGTTGCGAAATATTCATCTAATTTTTCTTCAAAGAAAGAAGTACGGGCAAGACGTTCATCAAAAAACCAGGTATCATCCCAGTAATGATCTTTGTAATAACGATAAGCAAATGTGGAGTCATATTTTCCACCGGGGTGCTGGGCAGCAGGCGGCACTTCAGGATTTTTCATCGCTTTTAATAAAGCGCTGATAGTAGCATCAGGATTTTTTTTAATAAGGTCCTGCCGGTATTGTTGAATGTCTTTATCACTTTTAATGATAGCGTCTGTCCATTTTGTTGAATCGGCTTTTGTTTTTGAGGCAGCTAATTGCTTTTTTCCATCTTCAATCTCACGACCCTTAGCGGAAGCGTAATTCTGATATTGCAAAAACAATGTATTATCTGGCGAACCCACAAATTTCATGGAAGGAAGAAGATTCGCGGAATCGGCAATAACAGCAAATTTTTGTTCTTTGTCGAGCAATACTTCGAAATATCCAGCCTTGTTTGGAAACCCGATAAGGTAAATGCCCTTCTCTAATTTTTTTGCTCTTTTAAAAGTGCCGGTGCTGTTATCATCCAGCAATACCGAATCAATAATGGGTTTTTGTTTGCCATAATGATAGCCGAGATAAATGAATTGATGTTTGTAAGGCTTGAAAGTGACTTTAAGCTCAAACTCATTTGTTTGTGCAAAAAGAAAATAGGTGGTGCCGAGGCAAAATAGCAGTGAAAATATACGCTTCATCGAGTATTGATAATAAAATGGTAAAGTTATTCAAAAACCACAACCGTAGGGGAAAAAGATGCAAATAGCCTGTTAATCCTTGTATGCCTAAGAACTTGAAACGCTTAGTTTTGCGCCGTGAGAAGAAAAAAGAAAAATATTGTTCTTGAAAGGGTGTTAGTGGAGGATTACGCCGCCGAAGGAAAGAGCATTGCCCGGGTAGATGGCAAAGTCGTTTTCATCGAAAGAGTAGTGCCAGGAGATGTTGTCGATGTCAAGCTTGGTAAAAGCAAAAAAGATTGGGCGGAGGGATATCCTTTACAATTTCATTCCTTTTCAAAAGAAAGAACTGAACCATTTTGCCAGCATTTTGGTGTGTGTGGTGGGTGTCAATGGCAAATGCTGCCCTATGATAAACAACTTTTTTATAAACGACAGCAGGTAGAAGATAACTTGAAGCGAATAGGAAAAATTGAATTACCCGAAATACCCGCAGTGCTAGGAGCCGATGAAACAAAATGGTACAGGAATAAACTTGAATACACTTTTAGCTCTAAAAGATTTATTCCCGCAAATGAATTTGTAAAAGATGGTATCAATTATTTGAATGCTGCCGGCTTTCATGCAAAAGGTTTGTTTGATAAAGTTGTTGAAATTGAAAGATGCTGGTTGCAGGCTGAGCCAACAAATGTCATCCGGAAAACGATCGCTGAGTTTGCAAGAAAAAATAATTTTAGTTTTTACGACCAAAAAATGCATACTGGTTTTTTAAGAACAGTCTTGCTTCGTATTTGCGAAACAGGTGAAGTAATGGTAAATGTAGTAATGGCTGAAGACGATGAGACCAAAAGAAATTCATTGCTTGAGCATTTATTGAAGACAGTGCCCTGCATCACAACATTACTTTATACCATCAATACAAAATGGAATGATAGCTTGTATGATCTCGATCCTGTTATTGTTACAGGCAAAGGATATGCAATTGAAAAATTGGAAGATCTACAATTCAAGATCGGGCCAAAATCATTTTTTCAAACGAATACAAAACAGGCAGAAAAACTTTACAGTGTTACAAGAGAGTATGCTGAATTGACGGGTAACGAAATTGTTTATGATCTCTATTGCGGTACCGGCAGCATTGGACTATTTGTAAGCAAGCTGGCAAAAAAAATAATTGGTGTTGAAATGATCGCTGATGCTATTGCTGATGCAAAAGAAAATGCAGCGTTGAATAATATTCATCATACAGATTTTTTTGCGGGTGATGTAGTTAAAATATGTGATGATGCTTTTTTTACCGCTCATGGAAAACCAGATGTTATCATTACAGATCCACCGCGGGCAGGTATGCACGAAAAGCTGGTAAAGAAAATTTTGGAAATAGGGGCGCCAACTGTGGTATATGTAAGCTGTAATCCTGCTACGCAGGCAAGAGATCTGCGTTTGCTTGATGAAAAATATGTGGTAACAAAAGTGCAGCCAGTAGATATGTTTCCGCATACCCATCATATTGAAAACGTAGTACAGCTGAAATTGAAAAGCTAATTTTTAGTGGAATAAGAGTCATTATAAAGTCTGATCGCCTCTCCTCTATTTTTTTGTGCTCTGAAATTAATTACAAAAAATGTTATGAATAGTCCTCCTCCAGCAATATACCAGCCTGTACTATTTTTGTTATTTGTTTCATTGTCTATCGCAATTCTGGCAAATACAGCGGCTAACAAAAAACTGCCATAGCTAACATATGATTGCGTTTTATACCTTTTGAAATAAGTGATCGCTCCGGGTGCTTTTAAAAACTCATTTTTTGCCTCATAGGATTTTAGTCTTTGACCGTTTAATTTGAAGCCACTTGGCCACTTAAAGGTCATTTGCCTGTTAGTACTATCATTCTGTGCCCTTATGAATAAAGGCATGTTAAAAAGCAAGAGATATAAAAAACATTTCATAAAAAGACAAATCTGACATCAATTTACCCTTTTTCTCTTTTAACCTCAAAGCTTAATTTTACCGAATGAGTTTTCGATATACAAGACCAGACAGTCTCCCACCGGTAGTTAAGAATTTAATTTTTATCAATGCGTTATTTTTTCTTGCGACTGAATTTTTATTAAGAGACCAGTTTTATTTTGACGGCTTTCAGGATGAAGGGCTCCAGGGAGTTTTTGGTTTATGGCCGATCAATCACGAGAACTTCCGGCCTTACCAGATCTTCACTCACATGTTTACACATGCTGGAATTGCTCATATTTTTTTCAACATGTTTGCTTTGTGGATGTTTGGCAGAGTTTTAGAAAGTGTTTGGGGATCTAAAAAATTTCTGCTTTTCTATCTTGTTTGTGGTATTGGGGCAGCGCTGGCTCATATGACTGTTGCCTATTTTCAATATGAAAAAGTGCTTGACATGATAGAAATGATGAAAGCAACGGGGCAAACGGAATACTTGGATATAGTTCAATCGGGAGCATACTATGCAGTTGGCGCTTCCGGAGCAATAATGGGGGTGATGGTGGGGTTTGCTTATTTGTTTCCCAATACGGAATTGATGCTTCTTTTTCCTCCAATACCAATTAAAGCAAAATGGCTGATCCTCATTATGATTGGATTTGATCTGTTTGGAGGCTTAGGAAAAACCAGCGATGGTGTTGCGCATTGGGCGCATCTTGGAGGAGCCGCTGCTGGCTTTATACTGGTTTTTATCTGGAACAAGACAAATAAAAAAACATTTTATTAGCTAACAAGGCAAAATTGAAATAATAAAAAACAGGAACTTTGTACTTCACTTTTTTTTGACAATTTATTATTCACCCTATGGGCATTTACGAAAGAGATTATAAGACCTCAAAATTCACAGATAACCTGCAGGACAATGCATTGGTACAACTCATTACCATTAACCTTGTGGTGTTTGTTTTGTTCCAGCTTATCCAGGTTTTTTACTTTTTTTCTTTTACCGAAGGAACTACCGGTGTAAAATTCATGAACGACTTTTATTACAACCTTGCCCTACCCGGAAGTTTCAGCCAATTTATACATAAGCCATGGACCCTGATCACTCACATGTTTTATCACCAGGGACTTTGGCATATTATCGGTAACATGCTTTGGCTTTGGATGTTTGGTTATATTTTTCATGACCTTACCGGTAATAGGCAGATAATCCCTTTATTTATTTATGGCGCACTGGGTGGAGCAATTGCTTTTATGCTTGCCTATAATTTTATCCCGGCATTGAGTACAATAAATGCAACTGCTACCGGGGCATCAGCAGGTATTATGGCTATTGTAGTGGCCACTACTATGCTGGCACCGGGTTATCGCATCTTTCCGATGCTCAATGGCGGCATTCCTCTGTGGGTACTCACTGCTATTTATCTTATCATAGACCTGGCGCTTATTCCTGTAAGCAATACAGGTGGACATATTGCTCATCTTGCTGGTGGCTTCACTGGTTTTCTTTTTATCTTTTTCATGCGGCGGGGTTTCGATTGGAGTGTTGGTATCAATAATTTTTTCGATTGGATCAATAATCTTTTCAATCCTAATAAGCCAAAGAAAAAAACAAAAGAAGAACTGTTTTATAAAAGCGAAAGAAAGCCTTACACAAAAACTCCTAACCTTTCGCAACAACGCATTGATGAAATTCTTGATAAGATCAACCAGCATGGATTTCACTCTCTCACTGCTGAAGAAAAAGACCTGCTAAAAAAAGCAAGCAAGGAAGATCTCAAGTAATTAAAGAATAAGAATAATTAAAAAATAGATTGAACAAATCTAAGTTCCCCCTTTAGGGGGACAGGGGGTTATTCGTAACTTGCACGAATGCCATCCCGCCTTCGGATCATTACAAGAAGAACTCTTGTCGTACTCAATATTATTACGGCGGTTCTATATTTACTATCCTGCCTTGCGCCTTATATTAAGCCTGCCAATTCGTGGGTAATTGCAGTTCTTGGACTTGGCTTTCCCATTTTATTAGCGTTGATGATAGGCTTTATTTTTTTATGGCTCATCCTTAAATTAAGAAGAGTTTGGTATTCCCTTGTTGTTTTGCTGGCAGGATATAAAAGCATTAATGTTTCCTGGGCATTTAATGCACCGTCCGCATTTCAATATCAGAAAAAGTCAAATCAAATACGGATCGCCAGCTGGAATGTGGCAAGATTTCTTGAATGGAAAAGAAACAACAGCGAAAAAAGCCAGACAAGATTAAAGATGCTTGACCAGATACGAAAGCAGGATCCTGATATTCTTTGCCTGGAAGAATTTTTTCATTCACCTGACTCTGCTTTTTATAATAATATCAGCGAGATAAAAGCAATGGGTTATCCTTATCATTATTTTTCTTATGATCCGGATGGAGAGAAGCAATTTATAGGTGCGGCAATTTTTTCAAAATACCCGATGCTCGATACGGGGCTTGTTCGTTATTTCCGTCCAAGTATGACCGAGGCGCTGGTGCATGCCGATATAAAAGTGAATGATGATACGATAAGAGTATTTGCCACACATCTTCAATCTGTACAGTTCAGGCAAAAAGATTATCAAGCGATCGACGAGATAAAAACTGCCAAAGACAGCCTGATCGATAATTCAAAAACTGTGTTGGCGAAATTGCGCAAAGCCATCATACTTCGGGCTTCACAGGCCGATATTGTCCGCCAGATAATTGATGACAGCCCCTATCCAACTATTTTTTGTGGCGATTTGAACGATACCCCTAATTCATATACTTATTTTACCATCCGTGGCGATATGCAGGATGCATTCCTGGAAAAAGGGTTTGGTATTGGCCGCACTTATTCATCGCTTTCACCCACTCTGCGTATCGATTATATCCTGACCGATGAAAATTTTCGCATCAATCAGGTTACAAGAGTTGTTAAATATTTGTCAGACCATTTCATGTTGATGGCTGATGTTGAACTAAAGCAAAAAAAATAATTATCTTGGCTTTGTGAAAGCACTTCTTCAATTCCGTGTTGTTAAATCTCCTTTCTCAGGGCTGTGCCCTATTTTTGCCAAGTTTTAATTATTAACCCGACTTTTGATTTACTATTAAGCTTTCGTTGCGTCGCACTCTTCAGCTTCAGTAAGCCTGCTGTACATGAGTGGTGTTGACGAATAAAAGGAATATTCATTGTCCCCCGCTGGCGGGGGAAGTATTTCGATAATAAAAAAATTCCCAACTGGGGTGGACAAGAAGCTGAATAGAATTAAAGAACGCACAAGTGAGCAATTTGCGTGGCGAGGCAGCAAATTGGCAACAACAGGCGATGATAGTAGCACAAAAGCTGATAACAAAAAAATAGAGGAGATTGTTTCGCCTCGCAAATAAACATGAGCGAACTAAAAATACATAACTCGTATTCAAGACAGAAAGAAGTTTTCAAGTCGATAACTCCCGGGCATGTGGGTATGTATGTGTGCGGACCAACAGTTAGCGGTGAATCGCATCTTGGGCATGCACGGCCTTACATAACTTTTGATGTTATCTATCGTTATTTGATGCATCTTGGTAATAAGGTCCGCTATGTTCGCAATATTACCGATGCGGGACATTTTGAAGAAGAAGGTCGTGAAGCAGAAGATAAAATTTCGAAGAAAGCCATATTGGAAAAACTCGAACCAATGGAACTGGTGCAGAAGTACACCAACCTTTATCATTGGGCAATGGAGCAGTTCAATACGCTGAAACCAACGATCGAACCAACTGCAACAGGGCATATTGTTGAGCAGATAGGAATGATCGAAGAGATCATAAAAGCGGGGTACGCCTATGAAGCGAATGGCTCCGTATATTTTGATGTAAAGAAGTATGCTGAATCTCATGATTACGGGAAGTTGAGTGGTCGTGTGATCGATGATCTGCTGGAAACAACCAGGGATCTGGATGGTCAGGAAGAAAAAAGAGATACTGCTGATTTTGCATTATGGAAAAATGCAGCGCCGGAACATATTATGCGCTGGAAAAGTCCATGGGGTGTTGGTTTTCCCGGCTGGCATATTGAATGCTCGGCAATGGCAACAAAATATTTAGGGGCAGAGTTTGATATTCATGGCGGTGGTATGGATCTTTTATTTCCGCATCATGAAAGCGAGATCGCACAGAGTACAATTTGCAATCATGTAGCTCCTGTCCGTTATTGGATACATAATAATATGATCACTATTAACGGGAAAAAGATGGGGAAGAGCTATAACAATGTGATCAGGCTTACCGAACTTTTTAGCGGAGATCATCCTGCATTGGAGAAAGCTTATCATCCAATGGTAGTTCGATTTTTCATTTTGCAAACACATTACCGCAGCACACTCGATTTTGGTAATGAAGCCTTGCAGGCAGCAGAGAAAGGATTGAAAAGATTGTGGGATGCGTATGAGAAACTAGGCCAATTGGCTGTTGGCAGTGAGCAGTCGGTAGTAGATTCAGAGTTGGATTCGAAGGTGAAAAAACTTATAACTGAGTTCGATGAATTCATGGACGATGATTTCAGTACTGCAAAAGTAATGGCGAATATGTTCGAGCTGGTGCCAATGATCAACAGCATGAGAGATAAAACAATTCAAGTTTCTGCATTGAGTAAAGAAACTTTTGAATTGCTGCAAAAGCAGATGAAAGTTTATGTGGAAGATATTCTTGGATTAAAAAGTGTAACAGAAGCTGATAATGAAAAACTGAAAGGTGTGATGGACCTGCTGATCGATATTCGCAAAGAAGCAAAGGGTAAAAAAGATTTTGCCACCAGCGATAAAATAAGAAATCAACTCACCAAACTCGGAATAAGTTTGAAAGATGAAAAGGATGGAGGGATGAGCTGGAATATAGAATAAAGAACCACGATTTATAGGATTTGTTTGGGAATAAGAGGAAATAGAGGAGCCTTAAATTCTGAATGGTCAGTTTCGCTAATCAAAAATATCTTTTACTTTCAACATGGTTTGTATTTAATTTCCTCATAATCATTTTTAAAATCAAGCTAATCGTGGTTCTATGTATTACGTCTCTCACTTATCCAAAGATGAAAAATTAAAAAAACTGATTAGGGATCACGGCACATTCAAACTGAATAAGCAGAAAAACCTTTGTCTTTATCTCTGCTATTCTATCATGAGCCAGCAGTTATCTACTAAAGTTGCAAGAGTTATCAAGCAACGTTTTCTTGATCTCTATGAGGGCGAGCCAACACCACAACAGATCGTTGACACTCCTTTTGCAAAACTTAGAGGCATTGGTTTAAGCAACGCAAAAGTGAGTTATGTGCAGAACGTTGCAAAGTTTGAAATGGAAAAGGGGATGGATCATAAGAAACTTTCAAAGATGAGCAATGAAGATGTGATCGAATATTTAACGCAGATAAAAGGAGTTGGACGCTGGACAACGGAAATGTTGCTGATGTTTGCACTTGGTCGCGAAGATCTGTTTGCAATTGATGATCTTGGTTTGCAACAAGCGGTAATTGGTTTATACGATCTGAGGCACCGTAAGAAAAAAATAATGAATGCAAGGATCCTGAAGATAGCAGAGCAATGGTCGCCTTACCGCACTTATGCATGTATGTATTTGTGGAGATGGAAAGACAATGTGCCGACAAAATAATTACCGGTTCCAGTTGTGTCCGAAAACTATATACCATCCCCAGCTATCTGGCCCTTTCGCAACATCTATTCCTGCTCTTATTCTGAATAATCTCGCAATAAGATACCGAAAGCCGCCTCCGAAATTGTAAGCTGTTTCTGCATCGCCAAAACTTTCATTACGGTCCATTGCTTTTCCCAATCCGGCAAAAGCTACCGCACTCCATCGCAAACTAAGATCAACTCGTTGTTCTGTTTCTACCAAGGCAGTTGTATATCCCTGGAACCTGACAGCAGGAACGCCACGTAATGCCAGCGATGGCAATGCATAAAAAGGAGGATCACCAAACATAAAATTTGATTCTACTCTGAATCCACTGACCCAATTTTTTTGAATAGGGATAAACCAATTCAATGCTCCCGCAAGTTTTTGATAAGTAAAATCGCTTCCTGTCCAGTTATCGTTTGCATTGTATGAAATATTTATTCTTGCACCCTTGTCAGCAGTAAAAAAATTATCCCGCCTGTCCCAATCAATAAATGTTCCGAGGCTGGCAACATTGCTTTCGAATTCTCCCGATTTAATAGATGAAGGCAGACTGTCTATAAATAATGGTGTTAATTTATTTTTCGAGAAAAAATATTGCATTCCAAGATATACTTCATGCTTAGATATTCTCTTGGACAAAGAAAATATAATCGGGATAGCTTTAACGCTGAATTCAAATTCCTTTTCTCGTTTGTTTGCGACATCCCTGTAAAAAGACAAATTCAGATCGGCAATACCACCTCCAACTCTGTACTTCAATCCTTTTGCCGGAATGCTGCCGATCCGCATTCCTCCAACCATCCAGCTATTATTGACTGTGTACATTGCAAAGCCTGCTGTAATATCAGGTGCTATATAACCAGTATAACCAGCGGGTTTTTTTTTAGGGGTAAGAAATATTGGTACCACTGCTAAGCCAAGTCCGCCAACTGCAGGTTCGGTGATAATAAACGGAACAGGAATAAAACCTTTGGCATCTATTAAAAAACTGCTGAAATCAAACTTGCCATCTAACGTGTCTTTAAAATTTGCCTTGGAAGAAGCTTTTGACTTAGATTTTATTGTTGTATCCTCTTGTGCAAATACCGGCTGATGCAAAATGATTACTGCTGCAAAAAGGTACAAGAACAATTTTGAGTGCATGGGAAAAGGTTTCAATGGAAATTGAATTTAAATCAAAGTAGTTAATTGAGAAAGAAAATTTCTGTGACTATTTTTTCTTGCGAAACGCAACGAGCACCTCGTTGAAGTCCATAATGAAATTTGCTTTTGTGTTTAACAACACTTCCAACTCGTCCACATACTTGCCAATAGGCTTATTTTCGTCCGGCCTTTTTATTTGGTATTTATTTTCGTCGGGATTGAATTCTGAACTTTTATTGGAATAAGGAAATCGTTTTTCATAATGCTTTTTTGTACATAGCGGAATGAATACAACGAACTTTTCATTCGTTTCAAAAGACAAAGCAAAACTTACATTGTAGATCCATATGACCTCATAAGTATTATTGTTTCCATTATAAGCATAATCGACATCAGCACTAACGTCACTTACTATGATTTTGATGACAAAGTCCGGATCCTTCTTTACTGGCTCTTTGACATTCAGAAAATTAAATGATTTAGCGACCTCATTTTTTACATATTCGTTGCTAATGAAAGGATAAGATTCTCCATGCGCCTGGATCAAAATCTGGTACGTTTTTAAACTATCCACAAACGTCTTTGCTTCGAAATAGTAATCAGTGAAAGATTTGTTTTGGGCATAGATCGTAAAACCAGGAAGAATAAAAACAAAGAGGAACAGTTTTGATCTCATGGAAATTTTATTCATAAAAGTCCTTATGCAAGAAATTGGTAATAACACAATGAATTTACATCATCCTCTTGTTTATATTTTCCTAATTTTCATTTAATGTAGTTACATTCTCGGCGCCACTAATGCAAAAAGATCTTTATCCAATTGCGGTTTAACAACGCATTGATTATTGAAATGCATTGTAGAAGTATTGGTTGAATTATATGCCGGCCAGTTAGGTAATCCTTTATGATTAGGATTTCCGTTCCTTGCAAAGTTTATCCATGCCCCACTTACTTTATCTGCCAAAGCATATGCTTCTTTAGCTCCCCCCGTCATTTCTTCGCAACGATTAATATTATTAAATGCAAAAGCCAACTCCATGCAATGAACTGCTTTATATTTTCCATCCATAACCGGAGATTGCCATGTAAACAAATACATGTAAACCGGAGCTCCATTTTGTAAAGATGATTTTTCATTTGCCTGCGAAACAGCGCCGGGTCTGAAGATCACATCGACATCCATCAGATCTGTTGGCTTAGTATCATCAGGGTAAGCTTTTTTTACGGCTGCTATATATGCATCTGCTTTATCGCCTTGTTGTTTTTTAATATACTCCATTACTTTATCAAGTGGTGCATTGGGCATTCCAGAAAATAAAGAAGGCATGAATTCATTCTTAACAGTACCGATCATCAACGGAATATTTTTAGATAACTCAAATGCTTCTTTAGAAAAAAGCTGGTAAGGAAGATCGTCACCATCAACACTTGGTCCCCAGCTCAGGCCAAAACCCGGAATAGTTTTGCCAGCTGCTTTCATTTGATCAGCAATTACCTTCAAAGCTTTTTTTCCTGCATCGCTTAATTGAGCAAACGGAATTTTCTGAAGATCATCTGCCTGGTTCGCCTGGAGATTGAGTGCTTTTAATACTTCGGCAGTAATAGCCTGGGTAGTTTGTTTATCCAGCATATCCGTTCTGAAAGAACCGCTTTCATTGATCGCCTTATGAAATAATCCTTTTGCTGATGGCATTGCCATCAACGTATTTACTTTGGCTCCGCCACCTGATTGACCAAAGATTGTAATGTTACCGGGATCTCCACCAAAGTTTGAAATATTATTTTTTACCCATTCTAAAGCCGCTTTTATGTCGATGATACTAAGATTGGCGGAATGCTTATACTTTTCACCATAAGCAGACAGATCTAAAAATCCTAAAATATTCAAACGATGATTGATTGATACAACGACTACATCTCCTTTCTTTGAAAGATTTTCACCATCATAAGAAGGTAGCTCTTGTGAAGAGCCGGCAGTAAATCCTCCACCATGGATCCAAAACATAACAGGTCTTTTCTTCCCGTCATTGATACCAGAGGTCCAGATATTTAATCGAAGGCAATCTTCATTTGTATATCCCCAATCATGATGAAAGGCAAATTCGCTTTCATCCTGTACAGATGTAGTGGGATCCATTAAAGGAGCAACCGGTCCATAGCTCATTGAACTACGAACGCCCTGCCATGGTTTCGGTTTTTGAGGCATTTCAAAACGTTTTGCTTCAGCATATGGAATTCCTTTATAAGTATAAATGGAGTTATGAATGTATCCACGAACCTTTCCGGATTCCGTATTAGTGACGGCAATATTTTCACCTGTTGTTATTTGTGCATGTGAAGTAACAGAAATGAAGGCTATAAACAGTAAGCCGAGAATTGATCTTTTCATATTAGCATTTTGAAGTGTGAGAAGATATTTTTAAAAATGACCCTCAAGACTGCGTTAAGTTATACCTGAAATGGAAAAGAGTTTTTGATAAAGGTCAAAAACTTGGCTTTTCATTTTTTATTTGTTCATCAGTTCAAGCTTTGCAAAAAAATCCTCAAACATCAGGTTTATGTCAAGGCGGGTATAAACCCTGATATTCCGTCCGCTGTTATTAAATTCATATGTTCCATGCTCACTGATCCTTGGAGACATTCTAATTACATAGTCGCTTGATGAGGGGTCTGCCTCAAATGATGACTGTAAGGCAGTAAGTAATACTAAAGGGCTGTCGCCAAGAATGTAAACTTCACCAAGATTGAGTTTAAATTTTTGTGTAATGCTCATTACTCTTTCGATCTGTTCACACAAATACTTCCCGGTTTTACCTAGCGGTTTTACTTTCAAAAGCAATTGTGTGTAAGAAATTATAGCCTGTCGGTATCCATTTCTCGGAACTTGCCAGATCGCAATATTAGAACGATTGAATATTGCCCTTACCGCCGCCATATCAATGTTTAAATTGTATTCGACTACTGTATAGTTTGGGGGTGGAAAAGCAAGATCAGTATATTCGGGTCCTCCGATCCAGATCAAGGTGATCTTGTTTGCGATTTGAGGATTTGTCAGAACAGCCGATGCAATTTCTGTAAGTCCTGCTCCACAAAGAACATACAAAGGCAATTGTGTATCTGTTCTTAGAGCTTCTTTGATAATAAAGTTTACAGCTTCACTTTTTACAGGAGTGCTATCATTTTGCATAGCGGTGTTTGATCCTGCAATTACAGGAATATTGTTTTTTATTCCCATTACCTGTATTAATTCCCTGGCTTTTTTTACTGCATTCTCAGCTTGTGTTTTCGATTTATCAAAACCATCAGCAGCGTTAAGATGCGATCCAATGATTGCTCTTACATCTACAGAAGGAGATAATAATAAATGAGCCAATTGAAACAAGCCATCAGGATCGCCACCAAAATCATTATCTGCAATTACCCGCATTCGTGGAGTGATAATGTTGCTATCTGTTTTTTCCCTTCCAAAACAGAATGGATGAATGAGTAAACAGGCTAAGAAAACAAAACAGATTTTTTTTAGCAAACAGTTCATGTGATTAAATAGAAAATGTTTTATTGAGAATATTCGCCGCAATAGATCGTTTCGACTCTGATCATTTCGATCATCACGAATGTCTTCTAAAGTTAAATTGTTGACCCTATATTATAAAAACAATCTTTTGCATCGTGAATACTATATAACAACTTTTTCCATCTTATCTAAATGTGCTTGAGCAATAGTTGCACCTAATCCCGGCGTATCGGGAACTTTCATTACACCATTAGCATGATAAGTTAATCCGTCAGTAACTATATCCTCTGAAAACATGAGTGGTGTATCAAAATCACAATGAACAATATGATCACTGCATAGTGCAAGATGCGCTGATGCAGTCATTCCTAATCTTGATTCAAGAAATGCACCAACCTGCATGTGCATTTTTGCTTTGTCGCCCAGCCTTACAATTTCATAGGCATTAAAAACACCTCCTGCCTTTCCAACTTTTATATTAAACATATCACAGGCTTTTAGCTTCAGCAATCTTGCGGCATCATGTGCATCGCCACAGCTTTCGTCTGCCATTATCGGTATGGGGCTTTTCTTTTTTACTTTTCTTAATTGCATGAAATTCCATTTAGCGATCGGCTCTTCACAATGTTCTACATCATAGTCATTAAGTGCATTCAATGTTTCGATCGCTTCTTTTACGCTCCACCCCTGGTTGGCATCTATGCGAAGAGGAATATCATCACCTACTGCTTCACGTATCATTCTTATTCTTTCCACATCTTTTTTCTTTGATTCCCCAAGCTTTACTTTAATGGAAGGATAACCTTGATTTTTTATTTTCAAAGCATCTGCTGCCATCTTTTCCGCGTTATCAAGACTTACAGTATAATCCGTTACCAACTCTTTATTATTTTTGCCGCCGTATAATTCATAAAGTGGCACTTGTTTGTGCTGGCCAATGATATCATGTATGGCAATATCAAATGCACTTTTAATACTTGTATTGGCATAGATCAATCTGTCCATTGCCGTCAGATTATCCTGCAGCTTTAATGCATTTGCTCCTTTTAATAATTTGGCAAAATATTGTCCGACGATAAAACAGGTGTCAATACTTTCTCCATTCACAGGCATATAAGGACTACTCTCACCAAATCCTGTGATACCAGATTCGGTTCTTATTACTACGATCACATTTTCAACGTGTGTTTCATAAGCCAGTGAAGTAATGAATGGCTCAATTAATGGCATCCGCAGTTTATAGATCTCCACTTGCGAAATAACTTGTTTTTCTTTCATGAAATTATTTTTAAGGATCAGCATCAAATAAAATTCTAATGCCCAGATTAATGCTGCCAAGAAATGGCGCATGTGAATTGTTCATAAGATAGCTGCTTGGATAATCGGTTGTTGGTATATACATTCTTATTTCTGAATATATATACATTTCATACGAAACAGGGAATTCAAAACCACCCGTAATGTCAAATGTTAGTCTTTTAAAATCTCCCTTACCATGTACAACATTATACTGTATAGTATACAGGGCAGTGTCTATATTGGTAGAAAATGTATTGGATGCATTGCCATACATCACTCCAAAACCGCCGGCTGCATAAAGATTAAATTTTTCAAGATGGTTAAAAGAGCCCACCAAATATCTTTTGAATCCAATAGAAATTTGGCGCAACCTCATTACTGACTGATTCGAAAAAGAAATGCTTTGTGGTTGTGTGGGTGGAGATTTTGCAGTAGCAATAAGAGTGTTTTCATATTTTCCATTTGCATGATAAGTAAACCATGCATACACAGTATTTTTTTTATCAATATGCCACTGAGGTAAAACGGTTTGACCAATAACCGTAAATTTTTGTTGAGGGTCAAAATTGTGTAGTATGGAAACGTCGGTGGCGGCGCTGAATTTTACCTGCGCAAACAGGCAATTACTGCTGAGTAAGAAAAAAAATATTAAAGCACTACTGAATGACTTCACAAGAAAAGTTGTGATGCAATGTTAAGTAAATATTGGTTATTAATTTTTATGTTGTTCATGGCTAAATTCCTTGCTCCCAAAGAGCTCACGAATTGGCTTCAGTCATGAAATTATTTTACCAGCTTCAGTTCTTTAATAATATTTGAAGCGCCACCCAATTTATCAATACACCAAAGTATATAGCGAACGTCAACACAAATAGTGCGGTTCAGATCTTTGTCAAATGCAATTTTATGACTTAATGCCTCATAATTACCATCAAAAGCAAGACCCAATAAGTTGCCATTGGCATCTATGACCGGTGAACCCGAGTTGCCCCCGGTAATATCATTGGTTGTAATGAAACAAACTACCAGGTCTTTTTTTAATTTATCTGCGTATTGACCAAAATCTTTTTTCCTGGCAAGTTCAATTTCTTTTGCAGGCAGGTCAAACTCGTAATCGCCTGGTATGTATTTTTGAAGAACACCTTTCATTGTACATACATAATCATAGAACACTCCATCTCTTGGCCGGTAACTTTTTACATTTCCAAAACTCACTCTCATCGTAAATGTGGCGTCAGGATACATCATTTTTGCTTTTACTGTATCCATTTCCATTATTCCTTTCAGATACATCCTGCCATATTCAGTATTTTTTGTGGTAAACTGCTGGAATTTTGCTGAGTATTTGCTTTGGTAATTAATAAGGAATGCACTTGCCTGCGCATAAGCAGGGTCATCCTGCAATACATTGCCATCAGGATTTTTAACGAATGCATTCCATTTGGCATCATCAAAGATCATTGTCTTTTCAAAAACATGTCTTGCATATTTTTTATAGGTTTCTTCGTCATCTAATTTTCCCCAGGTTCCCACTTGTGTTCTATAAAAATCAATTGGGTGCTGTTGTTTCTCAACATCTCTGTAAAACATCATTGTAATATCAGCTACTATCTTTTCATCGGAAACCTTGTTCTCGTTTTTAAGAAATGTTGCCCTTGCTTTTCCTGCTTCATCAAGTGCCTTCTTTATTTCCCCGGCTGATTTTCCCTGTTGCACCAAAGCAGTTTCAATTTGTTGCAATGACGCAGCAAATGCCATTAATGGTGAACCAAACAATCCTTCATTTATATACATGCGGTGTTTGGCATAAGGTCTCCATTCTTCGTAGGCCTTTCTCCAATCATCAAAAATTGTGGAATAACCGGGCTTGCCTTTAGCCCAATTGATAAATATTTCTTCTGCCTTTTTCTTTTGACCGAACACATCATACTTTAACAGTTGTTTACTTTCTCCATCATAAAATTTCCAATAGTTTGCAATGCTTGCATAGCTGGTTGCTAATTGCAATTTGACCTCGGGATCTTTTTTCATTTCTTCAAACATGTATTTCAATCTAACATCACGCAACTTTACCAGCGTAGGATTGTCAATATCTGTTTTCAATTTTACACCATATGAGGTTTCATAACGATTGGTACTCCCAGGATAACCATAGATCATTGTATAATCGCCATCTTTAAAACCTTTGATCGATACTGGTAAAAACCATTTTGGTTTCAGCGGGACATTCTCTTCACTGTAATCCGCTGGTTTACCATCTTTACTCATGTATACACGAAAAACTGAAAAGTCGCCAGTGTGTCGTGGCCATTCCCAATTATCAGTATCACCGCCAAACTTTCCTACACTCTCAGGTGGTGCGCCAACAAGACGAACATCTTTATAACGCTGGTAAACAAAAAGTAAATATTGATTGCCTTTGAAAAGACTGCTGATCCTTGCTTCGATAAGTTGTGAAGCATCGGAAAATTTTGCATTCAGGTTATTGAGTGCTCTTGTTTGTCTTTGCATTCTTTCAGCACCGGTCAATCCATTTAATGAATCCATCACCATCTGTGTTACATCTTCAATTCGTAAAAGGAACTGAACTGAAATACCGGAAGGAATTTCATCAGCTTTGATTTTTGCATAAAAGCCATCACGCAGATAATTATGTTCAAGAGTACTGGCAGAAGTGATCGCATCATAGCCGCAGTGATGATTGGTAAAGATCAATCCTTCAGAGCTGACAATTTCCCCGGTGCATCCGCCACCGAAAATAACAATGGCATCTTTGAGCGAAGGTTTATTGATGCTATATAATTGTTCTTTTGAAAGTTTTAATCCTCGTTTCACCATATCATTATACACTTGCTGGCCGAGTAGTAATGGAAGCCACATGCCTTCGTCAGCCAGGGATCTTAAAATAAAAGTGACAGAAAATAGGAGGGTAAGTAAGAGCCTTTTCATATTTTAGGTTTTATCAAAACAAACTCAAGTTAAAAAATACCTGTAACAAATGATGTGCCCGGATAAATCTTATTATTTTTATAGGTAAACAATAAGCAAAATGATAACAACCACCACACCAAATATTGAAGGCAAAAACATTGAACAATACTATGGAGTTATTTCTGCCGAAGTAATTATCGGAGCGAATTTTTTTAAAGATATTCTTGGTGGACTTCGAGATTTTTTTGGCGGTCGCAGTGGTACTTATGAAAAAGTGCTTGATGAAGCCAAACAAAATGCAATGCATGAATTAATTCAGAAGGCACAGGCTTTAGGAGCTAATGCAGTAGTGGGTATCGATCTTGATTTCGAAACCGTCGGCGCCAATGGAAGTATGCTAATGGTAGTTGCTACAGGAACTGCGGTTAGACTCAATTAATTTGATGTTGAACCCTATAGCTATCGTGTTAGAAATTGAAGATTCGGGATCTTCATTAATCCTCAATAAGACATTCGTATCACAATTATCTCCATCACAGCAAGGCATTGCATTTGTTTTGCAAACAGGACACTGATAATGGCCATGCACATGAACCAATTCAACTTCTTGTCCACAAAAAATGCATTGACTCATGATCACTTATTTTTATTCAACTTATCTATCATTTTTTTTAATTCCTTATTGCGAAGCAAACTTTCATTCATGGATTTTAAAAGCTTTTCTGATATTACCCAGTTCATTGAATAATTAGGATTATCTCCATCATCGTATAAATTAATTTTCCGGTATAGCGTATCGTTCGGGAAATGATATTTCATAAGATTCAATAACCTATTATCATTTACAGTTGTCTGTGTTCCGTAAGCGCCAAGCAGTGTTTTTACCGGAGCTGCAAGATCATTGATCATTGGGTTTACTTTTTCCAATGGTACTCCTTCATTCGGACTATTGGCGATATGAAGTATATAGATCTTCAGCTTTTCCTTGTGTTGTAAATAGAGACTGTCACGCAAAAGAATATTCACCATTTCATTTACTACTCCTGAACCGGAATTATCAAAATAGGCGCCATCAACAAAATAATTTGCTTTATTCTTTATACCTGCTGAGTCAACTCTTCCGGCCGGGCTTACATAAGGAAAACTGGCGCCAAGCACCACTGCTGTGCTGAGCTTAATATCTTTTTTTTCATCAAGAAGATCTAAAAAATCAAGACGCTGATTAAAACGGGGGTCTGAAAAATCAATGTTTGAAATAACTGCCGGCAATCCATCCTGCATCCGAGTGGTGTTTATACATAGTATGGGAAGAAAATAGGGTTGTTTTTTTTGTGTGATGAGTTCTGAAAATTTTGTGTTCATACTATCATACAACAAACAATTTTCCGTCGGACCTTTCTCCAATACACGGGCAAGGGCTGCTCCGCGATCATCAACAAATTGAAATGGGAAAATATGGCGGAACACATCAGGCCCTAACATACGGGCAAGAGTGAATGTTAGAAAATCTGTTTTAAGATATTGTTGTACATCAGCAAGCTCATGTGTTATGGTATCACTTATTTGTTTTGCTCTTAATAAATTAAAATAAGCAGCATTGCCAACGCTTCCCCCCGATGCACCGGAAAGGCAAAAAAGATGTTTGTTGAATTCACCATTTGTTTCTTCATTCATCTTTGCCATTACTGAAGCCACCCAATAACCTGCCCTTGATGCTCCACCATCTGATAAAACAAATATTAAAGGATATTCTTTTTTATTAGCCGTATCTGCCAGTTCTGGTCTTCGGAGTGTTACCCAATTTTCAAAATATTCGTGTAAAGTTTGGCGATTGCTATAAACAGCTGTCGTTTTTTTATTTGAAGTATGTACATCATGTGGTTCAAATACCAACCCTACTAAAAAGGCAAAAAAGAAAACTATAATATGCACATTGATCCGGTAAATGACAGAGATCAATGCAACGCCATTACCAAGAATGAGTAAAGTTCCAAACGCAAAAAGTATAAAAGATAGCGAACCGATATAGATTGAGAACTTTATAGAAAAAATAGCGGAAAGATAAAAGGCAAGCCCAACTATCAAAACAAAAAGAAATACCCATGAAAAGGTTTTGTCTTCTTCATCAAAAACGAACTTTCTTACTTTTTTGAAGAAATCATGATTGGCAAATTGTTCCGGATCCTTATCAGGATATTTTATATAAATAGATTTTCTCCGGAATACAAGCAACAACACAAGCCCTGCCTGGAATGCAGCAAGAAGAATAATTAAGAAATAAGTTTTTTGAAAGGACGGAAAGAAAAAGATAAGTGATAAAGTAATAAAAAGAAATGCACTTACTATGATACACAAACGGTTCAAATAAATTTTCTTGCTTTTTAAATTGGTGAGCTTATCAACGGCATCGGCACGATTACACCAAAACCTGTAAATCCTGAAATAATAAAAAGAGCTAAATACCAGCACCAAAAAGAAAAGTTTGTCATATTTATTTTCAGGATCTTTTTCAAGCTTAATGAAGGCAAGGATAATAACCGTTAGACAAGTGAAAGAGAGAAACCGTGGCATCTGGATGAGAAAGCGTCCCCAGAAACGTTCTTCTTTATCGGGTTTTCGCGAAAGCGAAGCATAAGTTATTTTCCCAATGATGCGGCTAGTGTACCATGTTATATAAACCCAAAATATTGCTGCGATCACAAACATGTAAAAGATGCGTGGCTGCTCCAATGTTCTTTCCATAATATCTTTTCCCTGCGTTAGGTACCAGGTTGCAAACAACGCCATCACCAAAAAAAGAATAGATGGAAAAAAAAGCCAGATAGCTTTCAGGAATGCCCGCAAGAACATTAGAAAGTTTTCGAGAGGTCTTGTTCTTGTAAATATTTCCTTGAACAGTATTTGGTGGCGGTAAGGGTTGGCTCGCATCGACAAGTTTTAATAAAGATAATGCCGATACCGGTTCGGGTCAATATCTAATTATTGATTCAGTGTTTTCCACAAAAGATCTTTCAATTGAATCAATCCTTTTTGGGTAAAAGAGGAAATAAAAACATGTGGGATGTTCTTCGGTAATTCTTTTTCGATCGCATTCACCAGTTCTTCATCAAGCATTTCACTTTTGCTTATGGTAATGATGAATTGCTTGTGCAATAATTCAGGGTTATATTTTTCTAACTCACTTTGTAAAATCTCAAATTCTTTTTTATGATCATTACTATCGGCAGGAATTAAAAAAAGCAAAACAGGATTGCGTTCGATATGTCGGAGAAAACGATGACCTAATCCTTTGCCTTCTGCGGCGCCTTCAATGATGCCCGGCAGATCGGCCACGCAAAAACTTTTTCCATCGCGGTATTCAACAATTCCTAGTTGAGGATTGATAGTGGTGAAAGCATAATCGGCGATCTTGGGTTTTGCTGCAGTGATCACAGAAAGCAATGTCGATTTACCAGCATTGGGAAAACCGACCAACCCAACGTCGGCCAATACTTTTAACTCAAGTACTTTCCATCCTTCTATGCCGGGTAAGCCGGGTTGTGCATATTCAGGAGCCTGGTTTGTTGGCGTTGCAAAATTTGCATTCCCCAAACCGCCTTTACCGCCTTTAATCCAGATCACTTCCTGTCCGTCATCCATGATCTCAGCTTCTTTTTCACCTGTTTCTTCATCTCTTATAATAGTACCCAGTGGTACTTCGATATAAATGTCTTTTCCATCACGACCACTCATATTGTTTTTCATGCCGCCTTCGCCATCTTCTGCCAGCACATTTTTAAAATAACGAAGGTGAAGCAATGTCCAGAGATTACGATTTCCTTTTAAAACGATGTGACCGCCTCTTCCTCCATTTCCGCCATCGGGACCTGCAAGAGGATTGAATTTTGTACGGGCAAAATGTCTGCTACCAGCGCCGCCATGCCCGCTTCTGCAAAAGATCCTTATCTGGTCAACAAAGTTTGTTTTTTCCACTAGTGAAATATTATGGCGGCAAAAGTAAGTGTTCTTTATTTGGTGAGATTGAAGACAGGGACAAAACCATCATTAAGCCAGAATGGCCACCTTACTGTACTTAGCTCGGTATTCTAACGGCGATAGGCCGGTTATTTTTTTAAACACTTCCCGGAATGCTTTATCATCTGAATAGCCAACCTCATACATCACTTCAAAAATGCTTTTTCGACCTTTTTCTAAAATACTTTTTGCAACCTCCACTTTTACCCGCTGCAAATATTCTACCGGCGTATTACCGGTAGCTTTTATAAAGCGACGGTCAAAATTTCGCCGCCCGGTTGCCAGTTTTGAGGCGAGCTTTTCAAAGGAAATTTTTTCAGCCAGGTTTTCCTCGATATAAGTTTGTGCCTGGCAAACCAATTCATCGCCATGATTCTTCTGCGCCTGGAAAATAAGAAAGGGTGATTGCGATGTTCTTTCCATATCAATTTGAAAAATTTTTGAGCAATAGATAGCCGTTTCTCTGCCAAAATATTTTTCAACTAAGAAAAGTATAAAATTCAAAAATGAATAGGCGCCGCCGTTAGTATAAATTCCACGTTCAACAGTTATCAGTTTATCGATCTCAAGATGAATACCAGGGAATAGCCGTTTGAAATTTGCAGCAACATTCCAGTGAGTAGAACATGTCTTTCCATCTATCAAACCGGTTGCTGCCAGTATAAATGCACCTGAACATATCGTCGCTATTTCGGCGCCCGTTTTATATTGTTCTTTTATCCACTTAATAAGTTCCGCATTGTCTTCAATTAAAGTGTCATCATAATTAACAGAAGGAATGATCAGCAGGTCTGTTACTTTTATTTCCTTGAGATCGATAGGATGAATTGAAAAAAAGCCGCTGTCTAATTTCAGCTCGGGCATAAAACCCGCTATACTTATTTCCATCTTTGATTTGTTTCCCATCTTCTGCCAATATGCATTTGCTCTTGTCAGAATCTCGTACGAACCTGTGATGCTGCTCAGGTTTGTCTTACCCCTTGGCACAACAATAGTCACATGCTTCATTGTAAAAATTTTGGACAAAGGTATAATGATATTATGTCCAAATCAACCCGTCACAAAGTCTATTTCACACCCTGTCAATTTTACTTTAAGACAATAGCTTTGTCCTGTAAAACATTTTTAACCTGATCCATGGTATAGTTTTCTGAGAATAGTTTTTCAACTTTTAAAAATTAAAAAAACAGAACAATGACAACAAAAGATTTTACCACAACAATATTGGCAGATAACACTCCGGAAGAAGTTTTTAACGCCATCAACAATGTTCGCGGATGGTGGTCAGAAGAAATTGAAGGCTCAACAGATAAACTCAACAGTGAGTTTGATTATCACTATGAAGATGTTCATCGTTGCAAAATAAAAGTGGTCGAATTGGTGCCGAACAAAAAAGTAGTTTGGTCTGTATTGGACAACTATTTCAAGTTCACTAAAGACAAAAGTGAATGGAAAGGCACAAAAATTATTTTTGAGATTGCTGAGAAAGATAGCAAAACAGAAATGCGCTTTACTCACCAGGGATTAGTTCCGGCATATGAATGTTACGAGATCTGTAGGGATGCATGGACAGGTTATATACAAAAGAGTTTACGAAATTTGATCACTTCGGGTGTGGGCCAGCCAAACGCCACTGGTAAGCCATCTTATTAAACAACACGAAAATGAAAGAGCAAGACCTTACAATTGCCATTACTGTTAACGCGACAGCACAGGAAGCATTCAAGAGCATTAATAGCGTTACAAAATGGTGGACGGAAAACCTGGAAGGCCATTCAGAAAAGCTGAACGATGAGTTCACTGTTCGTTTTGGCGATGTTCATGTATCAACACAAAAACTGGTGGAGGTTATTCCAGGTAAAAAAGTAGTATGGCTCGTGACGGATAGCCAGCTTAACTTTATTAAAGACAAACAGGAGTGGACAGGGACAAAGATCAGTTTTGAGATAGTTGAAAAAGATAACAAGACAACTATCCGCTTCACTCATCATGGATTGGTTCCGGAGATCGAATGTTTTGATGCCTGCTCCAATGCCTGGGGTGATTATATAAGTAATAGCTTGCACAGCCTTGTAAATACGGGCAAGAGCCAGCCTACTCCTAAAGAGAAGTGATTGATCTAATATATTTTTTAAAATTTATTAAAACGAAAAATATGATAACAACTAACAGCAAAGAAGTAAACGCAAATGAAATAATGATCAAAATGGTTTTGGACAGATGGTTTGCACTCATAAAAAATTTTGACACTGTGCTTGATTTGTTCACGGATGAACAATTGCAAAAAGAAGTTTCTCCTGGTAAGAACAGGGGAATATATTTATTAGGGCACCTTACCGCTGTGCATGATGATATGTTGCCACTCTTAAATTTGGGCGAGAAATTATATCCCTCATTATCTGAACCCTTTATTAAATCACCGGATAAGGCAATAAGTGAGCTTCCTTCTGCAAAAGAATTAAGAGCAAGCTGGAGGAAAGTGAATGAGGTGTTGGCTGAAAAATTCAGCACTCTAAAACCGGATGAATGGTTTCAAAAACATAATTCTGTTTCCGCAGAAGATTTTATTAAAGAGCCGCATCGCAATAGGTTAAATGTCATCATAACGAGGACAACTCATCTTTCATACCATCTTGGACAGTTTATATTGCTTAAATAAAACATAGGCCGGACATCCTTAGGGAGAAGTAAGCATTTTATTAAGGCCTTCTTTCTCAAATAAAATACGGCCCAGTTTTAAGTCTGACCAGCCATTTTTTAATTTGTAAGTAAACGCCGGGGTATTACCAGTTAATTCGCATTCAATAAAACAGGTGGATACTTTATTGGTTTTAATTTCTTCCATGTCTTTCAACTGGTGCAGGTGGGTTGAAATAAAAAATAATGAATTGGGAAAATTGACAAGCCCTTTTATTGTTGTGCTGCTGATCTCTAGGGCATCTTCAATATTCGTTCCCCGGAATAATTCATCAAAAACTGCAAAGCATTTTGTGTTGCCTGCGGCTTCTTCGAGCACATTTTTTAAAGTCACTATTTCTGACATAAAATGGCTGTAACCACTTACAATACTATCAGTAAGATTAATGGCTACAGAAATTGAAGTAAAAAAAGGAAAGGTGGCTTTTGAAGCCGGCACAGCAAGACCTGTATGTCCAAGATAAACACATAAACTGACTGCTTTCAGCAATGTGGATTTGCCAGACATATTGGGTCCCGTTAAAAGAATAACATTTTTGCTGGCAGTAAGATCATTTTTTACAGGAGTTTTTAAAAGTGGGTGATAAAACTTTTCCAGTGAAAAAGTTGTTTCATCAAATGACGGAAAAGTATAGCCATGCCTGGTTATACCAGTACTTATAGAAAGATAAGCTTCAAATAAAAACCAGCGTTTCCAGAAAGATGCTGCCTCGCCAGTAGTTATTTTTTTAGTAATGATCTTCATCAGTTCAACCATATGCCTGATCCCGAATTTTTTTTTCGTGAAGGCCGATTCGTAACGATCCAGGTCAAAATCTGTAAAAAAGCCCTTGAGGTGCTCCAGCTCAGTTGCATAGTCCCCGGGAAAAAGTTTTGTATCGATCCTGCTTAAATACGTGAAATATATTTTATGAAAAAGGCGGACAAGCAGTATAAGTTTTCCCTTTTTTTGACTCCTTTCCTTTTCAGAAAACATAAACTTCCACTTCAATTTCCTCGCTGAAAAAGATCCGGCGTAAAATGTTTCAAGAAAAGTATATATATCTGATAAGTCAAACCGTGAAAAAGAATATTCTTTTAATAGTTCATGGTTAGCAAGAAAACCTTTTAATACCTGCTGCCTGTATAATATTGCTGACAGTGAGCCCGGTGGTTCGGTTAGTATATCACATACTGCCTTTCCTGAAAGATGATTGAATGTGAAATCAAACAATGGAACGATCTCATCTTCTATATGGAGGTCAACAGTATTTATCATTTAAATATGCTTGATTTTATTAAACTATTTCCTTTGAATTTCATAGACTGGCTGCATGTACTGAACCATTTTAGTTGGTTTCTTTGTCTCCGGGTCTTGATAAACTTTATATGTTAGTATAATGTTGTTACCATCTTTTTTTAATAGGCTGATTTCGTTTTGATCTAAGGGCATATAAGTTTCGAAAATGGCAATGCTGTCTTGGTTTAACTGGATCGACATGGTATACGTTTTGTCAGTGAGCTTTTGAATATTCAAGAATTTCCCTTCCACTTTTTCATCGCTATTTTTTGCTTTGGTCATGTTATCAATAATGGAGTCTTGATTTGAATTGGGGGCATCTGATTGCGATTTGTCATTGCAGGAAGATGTGAGAATTACACTGGCACTAATGGATATTTCAATTATAAACGACTTCATTTGATTACGACTAACTTTCGAGTATTTGCGAAGGCCATGAATTCATTGGCTGTCCAGCTCGGTACAGATGTCCAATTGAAAATATGTTGTTGAAGTTATTAACTAAAACTGAAAATTAAACGTCGAGTCCGAACCGCTGTTGATGTCTGCACATAGCTGATGTTACATTGCCCAGCCCTGCTTTTGCAAATACTTTTGTTGGCAGCAGGCTTTTAATTACTAACCACTCAAAATAATTGCTATAAAAATTGGCCAACCCAGTTCAATCATTACGACTGTAAATGATAGAAGATAGTCACTCCAATTTTTTTTCTCACTGTAAAAATATTTTCCTCTTCGCCATGTGGTTCTAAATTCTCTTCCATTTATTTTCCATGAAGCCATTGCAGCAAAATTAAAAACTAAAACTGCCACAATGGGTAACGTTAAAAAGCCGTAATTAATATTTGTAAATTGTCCTTGAACTGAAAAAAAGGCATAGCAGAAAAAAATAATTATAGGAATTCCAGAACTAATTAATTGGTACCGCTTATCCAGTCCATGGTCAATCAGATAAACAAGTGTACCACTAAAAGCATAGCTATAAATTAAAATGATTATATCTAATGCTGTCATCCGTTATCTTCTTGGTACTTAGGCTGTGTCTGGGCTTGCTGTCAACACATAAATATACGCCGTAAATGAAAGTTTTTCAGAAAATGAAAATTGATTTTCAATCAAATGATGTTTGCAATTTCAATTGTTACGCCACAAATACAAATTTGCTGATAAGAAAAAGGAAGTTGAAGAGTGCGACGCAACTTGGCTGAAGAAAGAGTCGAAGCTGATTTCAAAAAAATAAAATTAATATATGGACAAGGATTTAAAGTTAGCCACTTACTAAGTCACCCCTTTAGGGGGACAGGGGGAATAAAAAAACGCCGGCCTTACGGGGTCGGCGCTGTAACGCAGTAAATGAATACTTACTGCACCACTAACTTTTGACTAAAAACAGATGCATTGTTACTGCCCGATACTTTAACAAGATAAACACCTCTTGCATATGATGATTTTATTGGGATAGTTTCTACCTGGTCTTCAGATTGTACGTTCACTGCCCGCTGCATCACTATTTGACCTGTTGCATTTGTCATTTCAATATTATAATTTCCTATAGGTATTTTTCCAAACTGTAAAGTGAATTGATCATTTGCAGGGTTTGGATATATCTGAATTTTGCCTGCTGCAATAAAATTATCCTTACGTGTTATAATTTCTGACTGAGTTATGTTCTTTGGTTTTGTGTGTAAATAATTACTGTTGGCAAGATCGGAACTACGGAAAATACCGGCTTTTGATTCGTATTGAGTAGCACTCCAATCTTTCGGATCAACCAGGAAATAAGCATTACCATTTACTGCACTGCTAACCAAAACTTTTCCTTCAGTTGTAACCACTGCGCCGTTTGTAGTGAAATCCTGTGGCAACCCTTTAATATAACCCAACAGTGTTGCAGCTTTTGTTTCTACATCTATTTTATAGACACTGTTGCGGGCAGAAAGAATATAAAGTTTGCCCTCATCATCGGCGATCATATCTCCACCCCAGCTGCTGCAACGATTGTGAATTGAAACGCCGCCATTGGAAGGATCATCCACTAAAGAACCCAATTGAGTTATTTCTAATTTTTTTCCAGTTGTAAAACGAATAAAAGTATTAGCATCATTTGAAACCGCATAACCAGTTCCATCAGGATTGATCACCATGCGGGTAATAACTTTTCCTTCATCGTTATGCATGCTACCAAATTTGGTAAATGGTTGATCAGTTACATAAAACACTTTCATTGTTTTCAGATCAACATATCTTAACTGGTCAATGAACATTGGCGTGAAATAAAGGCGATTATTTTTTTTATCATAAGCCATTGCCGCTACACCGGTACTGAAAGGAGCGGCCATATAATCTCCGAACTTTAAATCTGGGATTGCTTTCCAGGCTTTTCTTGTGCTCACATCATAAGCAGGCAGCGAAGCATCTGAACCATTTAATAAAACAGTAGTGAATTCACCGTTCTTGAGATCGAGTTTGCGCAATGCATTCCAACCGCTGCCGGTTGCTTGCAGATCAGTTATTGCAAATGCAAAACGATCGTTTTGTGAATATGTAATTATTGAAAAACTAAAGCTACCGAGAAGAAGGGTCGAAAAAAGTAAACTTTTTCTCATATACAAAGGGTTTTGATTTAAAAGAGGATGATTAAGTTACGAAGATTCCTATTGATGGCGAAGAAAATTTTTGGAATGGGAAAATTACTTGTCAAAAGGTTTATAATCTTTAGCCTGTAAAGGAAGATGATCGGGAATTTCTCTAAGTGGCTCACATTCCTTCCAGCTTTCAAACATTTCTTTTGGAAGCGATTGATACAATTTAGTGCCTTCAGTTTTCCAGTCCAGCATTTCATCTGTTACTTTTTTAATAACTTTTCCAGGATTACCAGCCACTAAACTTCTTGCGGGTATTTTTTCATCTTGTTTAATAAATGTCAACGCTCCTATGATACACTCATCACCTAATTCCACATTATCCATGATAACTGCATTCATTCCTACTAAACAATTTTTACCGATCGTAGCACCATGAATGATAGCACCATGTCCTATATGGGCACCGGGTTTTAATATTACGGTTACTCCGGGAAACATATGAATGATGCAGTTTTCCTGCACATTACATCCGTCTTCAATAATTATTTTACCCCAGTCACCACGAAGAGTAGCTCCCGGACCGATATAACAATCTTTTCCGATAATGACATTGCCTGTTACAGCAGCAAGAGGATGAATGAAAGATGATTCATGAACTACAGGAATAAGATCTTTGAATGAATAGATCATGGAATAAAATAATTTCAGGTGCCCATGCTTTCTTTTTCTTTTGGCGGTTGTTTTTTGCCTTTTTGTTCTATGGCCCGTATCAAAACTATAAGGCCAAAGACTATAGCAGCAGTGCCCAATACGGCCACTGCTATGGCCCCGGTTCCAGATCCGTTACAACCGAGAGTACAGGCAAGCGCTGCAACCACTAAAAATAAACCCAGAGCAGCGATAATGGCTAATATGATCAGAAGAGTCTGATCGGATTTTTCTTTTTCCCCTGTAATTTTTGCTGTAACATAAATGCCGATCTGTTTTTTGAATTCTTTTTTCAATACCCTTTTTTCGGAACGGGTAAGAGAGCTTTTATCCCGGTGTTCTAAAGAGGCAAGGATCTCGGCAGCTTTGGGCTTTGTTTTACTTTTTTCAACAGATGGCGAAGTACTGGCACTGATATCCGGAAAAAAAGTAGAAATATTTTCATCAGATACTGTAAGACATACTACCAGTCCAAAAAATGATAGTGCAAATACAAAATCGCAGGTTTTTTGACGTACGTAGTAAGAGACTATTTTATATCCTGATTTGTTTTTTGATGAAGGGTAAGTTATAAATGCCAGTAAAAAAACAAATACAATAAGATATTTTAAATATTCGGGAAGATCTACTCCTATTGATACCAACTGATTACCGGTAAACCAGGCAAGATTGAATAAAATAATGTGTGAGAAAATAATTATCAACCGGGCCTTTAAAGGATTGTTTTTTCCCCAAAGAGATAATTTTCTCATATCATTTTGTTTTGGTTATTTAAACAAGAGTTTTACCGGTTCTGAAACAAGTGCCTTTAAACAAAGCCACATGTTCGCTTTTTTGGTTAACAATTGTAATGAGATAAACGCCAGTGCTTCTTCCATTATGTACTTCTTTTGCTTCAGCCGTTAATGTATCGCCAACATTCACAGCTTTGGTAAAAGTAATAGTTACATCAAGCGCCACAGACAAATTATTGCGATTGTTGCATGCAAAAGCAAAAGCAGAATCAGCCAGGGAAAAAGGAATACCACCATGCACAATACCGAAACCATTTACCATTTCTTTGCGAATGGTCATTTGGATCTTGCTGTAGCCTTCTTTAATATCCAGAACCTTTACATCCATCCATTGACTGAAAGCATCATGATCCATCATTTTATCAACGACCTTTCCTGCTAACTGATCTTTCTCATTAAGCATCGAATAATGATTATTGATTGTCGAATATCCTATTCTCCTTTGAATTTCGGAATTCTTTTTTCCAAAAATGCTTTTACTCCTTCTTTAAAATCTTCAGTAGCGGCAGCTCTTTGCTGAAGTTTATCTTCATTCTGCAGTTGTTCATAAATAGTATGCGTAGATGACCATTGTAGTTCTTTCTTAATAAAAAATAAAGCTCTTGTTGGCATCTGGGCAAGATAACTGGCAATGTTCATTGAATTTTCAGCGAAAGTTTCATCAGGAAAAACTTTATAGATCATCCCGATCCTTTCTGCTTCTGTTGCTGGCACTTTTTCACCCAGCATCATCAATGCCATTGCTTTTTGCCAACCAATTAATCTTGGCAGGAAGAAGCTACCACCGGTATCAGGAACCAAACCAATTTTGGAAAAGGCTTGTATAAAAGAAGCGGATGACGAAGCAACAACAATATCACAACAAATTGCCAGGTTGGCACCGGCACCCGCAGCTACACCATTGACAGCAGCGACAACTGGTTTTTCCAACTCACGAATCCGCATTACGATGGGGTTATAATGCTCGGATAAGATTCGGTTCATACCTGGACCATTGGGATCAACAGCCTCCTCAAGGTCCTGACCAGCGGAAAATGCCTTACCTGTTCCAGTTATATAAACACATCGAACAGTTTTACTTTTACATTCATCCAGTTTTTCCTGCATGAGCAAAGCCATTTCACGATTGAATGAGTTCAATTTATCCGGACGATTCAATGTGATAATGCCAACCGAATTTTTTATTTCAAAAAGAATGGAACTCATTAAATATATTTTGTTTTACCTGGCACAGCGATCGGATAATAACCATCAGTATCTGGTAAAGTTGGTGGCATTGCATCCCAGGCAAACTCTTTTGGCATTATATTCAAACCAGCGTTCATTAATTTATCCCACTCCAATACTTGCCCCGAATAAGTTGCCATTCTTCCCATGATCGCAGTCATTGTGCTATGCGCCCCGTATTCTGCATTATTAAATTTGTATTCACCTTTTGCAATAGCTGCAAATAATTCATCATGCTCTGTTTGATAAGGATCGTTTTCTCCTTTTTTGTCAAATTGAAATAATACTTTTCCGGAATGATCTTTAATGTTTGCAGCGCCACAGAAAATTTTTCCTTTTGTGCCGGTCAATAACTCATCCACTTTACTCATGGTGCCGGGAATGTGACGGCATTGGCTGTTTAATATAGAACCATCTGCATATTGAAACTCTACATAATGATGATCAAAAATTTCACCATACTCTTTTCCTTTTCTTACTTGCCTGCCACCCATACCTTGTGCTTTTATAGGATGACCACCTTTGAACCAGTTGATCACATCCATATTATGTATGTGCTGCTCTACAATATGATCACCGCATAACCAAACAAAATAATACCAGTTACGCATTTGGTATTCCATTTCTGTTTGTTCGGGTTTCCTCATATTTACCCAAACACCATCATTATTCCACCATGCTTGTGCTGAAGTGATATCACCGATCAAATCTTTTTTAGCATATAACTCACGATATGAATTTTGATAATGCCGTTGCAAACCAACAACCACATTTAATTTTTTTTGTTTGGCGATCTCTGCTGCATCTAACACTCTTTTTATTCCAGCCGGGTCTGTGGCAACAGGTTTCTCCATAAAAATTTGTTTGCCTTGTTTCACTGCTTCTTCAAAATGAATAGGACGGAACCCAGGAGGTGTGGTTAAGATCACCACATCTGCATGAGCCATTGCTTTTTTATAAGCGTCGAATCCAACATATTTTCTTTCTTCCGGCACATCGATCCTGCTTTTAATATTATTATCACCCGTCATGTCTTTAAAAGAGTTATCGATCCTGTCGCGGAAAGCATCAGCCATTGCAACCAATTTTACATTTTGCTTTGTAGAAAGGGCTTGCGTAGCTGCGCCAGTGCCACGGCCTCCGCAACCGACCAATGCAACTTTGATCGTATCATCTGCACCGCTGAAAAAATTTGCCCTTGACAATAATGGCGTTGCCATCATTCCGCCCGTGATCACTGCAGAAGTTTTTACAAAATCGCGGCGGGAATTCTTATTTTCTGTATTCATAAAAAAGTGTTTTTTAATTTGAGAGATATAAGGTAAAGAATTTTTCTATTTCATCCGCCGATGGTTGCTTTAAAGGCCTGACTAACCTGAAACCGGCAAACGGCGCATCGGTCAGCCACCATTTACTTTTTGGTATTTGCGGATCACGTTTGTTCCATTCGGGTAACCATTTTGTCCTATTCGCACAACGAAGTTCGGTTGCTCCGTCAACATAAGAACCGCCTTTTAATAGTCTTGGATGACGGCTTGTGGGTTTTAATTCAGGATCAGCATTCACATCTTTCATTATGGTAAAATAATTTTCATCATATTGATCCATCACCCATTCACTTACATTTCCGAGCATATCATATAACCCAAATGCATTTGGTTGCAACTGTCCAACTTTATGATATGCAGCGTTACTGTTTTTATTATACCAGGCATATTTTTCAAGATCGCTTTCATTGTTTCCAAAAAAATATGCTGAGGAAGAACCGGCACGACACGCATATTCCCATTCGGCTTCAGTTGGCAGGCGATAAAAAATTCCTGTTTTATTATATAGCCACCTGCAATACATCACTCCTGTTCTTTGTTGCATACTGTTTACAGGAAAACCTCCTTCACGACCCATATCCCAACTAAGATCGATGTACTGGGGGCTTGGCCTGGTTATGGCATCAGCACCTAAATTCTGACTGGTATTGGCATCTTTAAAAAAAATATCAAACTCATCATGAGTCACTTCATAAATGCCCATCCAAAATGGAGAAATAGAAAAAATTTTTTGCGGGCCTTCGTCTGCATTTCTTCCTTTTTCATTTTCCGGGCTTCCCATTGTAAAACTTCCACCTTTGACGGGAACCATTTTAAATTTTAATGGGGAACCGGGAATTGATTGTTCGTATGCTTTGAAGGATGTATCTGTTTTTTGTGATACGGCTTTTTGTTGAGCAAGTATAAAAAGAATATAAAGTATAAACAGTCTTTTATTCATATGGCATCGCAAGTTAGCAAAGTCAGGGTTGTTTCTTTTGAAAATACTTGTCAAAACTTTTTGATTTATAAGTGACGATCTTTTCACCATTCACTGTTGCAATAAGTATTGACGCATGTTCTTTTTTAGCAAGTTTCAATGCCTTTTTTATTGATAAAATGCTACAGGTTGTTGCAAGCCAGTCAGCATCGGAGCCATATTTTGTAATTACAGTTACATTGCGTTGCGAAGTAACTCCATAACCAGTTCGTGGGTCAATAATATGCGAATATTTTATTCCATTATGAATTGTGTAACGATAAACATCTCCTGAAGTAGAGACAGCAAAATTTTTCAGTTCCAGTTTTTTATCCCATATCTCAGTTTCATTTTCTGGCAGATTGATGCCAATAGTCCAGCCGTCTTTTCCAGGAGGTGCGTCACTCATAACGATATCGCCGCTTGCATCAACTAATGCTATGTTTATATTTTTAGTTTTCAAAAAATCAATTACTCTTTGAGCAACATAGCCGGGCACAATACCTCCAAAATCGAAACGGATACCCGGTTTCTTAAATGAAATTGTTTTTGACCTTTCGTTGATAATAAGGTTTTTAAAACCAGTTAGATCTTTTGTTGCTTTTATTTCAGCTTCTGATGGGAACCTACTTTCTTTTTTTGCTTTTCTCCATAATTGTGTTAATGCGCCGATGGTGATGTCAAATGTTTTAGAAGATCTTTTCCATGCATCTTTTGATCTTATGATCATTGAAAATAATTCATCAGAAACTTTTAAATCTGTTTGATTTGTTTGTAAAGCAAGTTTACCTACTTCACTTTCAGAACTATAATCACTGAAAATATTATTGAGGGAGTCAACAATTAAAAAACATTCTTTTGCCAGCGACACGGCTTTCACAGAATCTGTATGATAAAAAATTATATTGAACGACGAACCCATCTTGTTCTCTGAAAATTCAAATCTTTTCAGTTGGGCTGAAAGAGTGAATGGCAACGACAAAAGAAAAATCAATCGCAACATGAACGGGATGTCTTACATTTAAGTTCTCAAGATAAAAGTTTATGGAACGCAGAAAATTTATCCGCAATAGTTTTTTAACCGGCGCTGCAGTTGTCACCGCCAGTCAATCGTTTGCAGGAAATAAAAATGAAGTTTCTTTAACAGAAGCCAGGCCCTTTAATCTTCCTTATGCTTTTCATGATGGCATGTTTAAAAATAACGGAGGTGAAGATTTTCTTGACCAGATAAAATGGGCACATGACCAGGGCTTTAGCGCTATAGAAGATAATGGTATGATGGAAAGACCCATCGATCAGCAAAAAAAGATCGGTGATCTTCTCGCTAAACTTGGAATGAGAATGGGAGTGTTTGTAATTACTTCAGATAGCTGGCATTGGAAAACATCATTGACAACAGGCAAACAGGAATTTACAGATCGGATGATCAAGGATTGCAAAGAAGCTGTTGAAGTTGCGAAACGTTGCAACGCAAAATGGATGACAGTTGTTCCGGGTAATTATGAAAGGAGCTTATCATTCGATATGCAAACTGCCAATGTAATAACCGCATTGAAAAAAGGGGCTGCAATATTAGAGCCGGCCGGATTAGTGATGGTACTGGAATCACTAAGTGATAATCCCGATCTGTTTTTGCGTCACACAGATCAAGCCTTTATGATCTGCAAAGCGGTTGGAAGCCCTGCTTGTAAATTTTTATTTGATATGTATCATATGCAACGCAACGAAGGGAATATCATTGCTAATATTGATAAAGTATGGGATGAAACCGGGTATTTCCAAATTGGAGATAACCCAGGAAGAAAAGAGCCCGGGACTGGTGAAATGAATTATAAAAATATCTTCAAACACATTTACGATAAAGGATACAAAGGGATTTTAGGAATGGAACATGGTAATTCCATTGCCGGCAAAGAAGGCGAAATGGCTTTGATAAAAGCTTATCGGGATGCGGATTCTTTTAAATAAGGTTTATTAGTCTAACGTTACATCATAAAGCTTATAGCCCTTTAATTCATAAGTAGACAATACAGTTTGTGCTGACAAGGCTTCTTTGATACCAGGGACAAGATCTTCCATTTCTAATCTCAAAAATGTCATTGCCTGTCCGCATACAATAATTTTTGCTCCGAAATTTTGGAGGTCTTTTATCATAGTGATATTGGGATTATCGATCCCATATTTTCTTTTGTACTTTTCATTGTTAAGAAAAGCAAACAAGGCACCTGCATGAACGATTACGACCAGGTCAATATTTTTCTGCGGAACTCCAGCGGCCACATGCAAATTTACTTTACGGGCAACTTCACCTATTCCCCCATTAATTTCATTTTTAGCAGTTGCTTCCTGCCCTTTTGCAGCAAATGCAGTTAGCTCCATCAATAATTTGTATTTCATTTTTGGGTCTGCAGGCTCTGTAACATTTTGTACAGGAGCCACGCCGGCCCAGTTATAACCTTTGATCGCCGGGAACATCATTTGGTATTTGGTATCATTCGTGTAGGTAGACATCAGCGGCTGTATTTTACCGTATACAGAATTTGCAAGGTATTTATCAAGAAGCGACTGCGCTTCTTCGTTAGTGAGACTATCGGTTTTATCTTTTTTAAACTTTTCTATAAACTCAGTATAATCTTTTTTGGATTGAGTAACAGCCGAAGTATCAAAAAATGCAGCAGAAACTTTTTTTCTGAATGATAATTGGTTGTAGGCTGTTGAATACTCCTGTTTAAATACCTGGTCAAATGATCCAGGCTTTTCTTTGTCTTTGATCATAGCAAGATCATAACTCCTAAGTGCCATTTCACCCGATTTGTTGTCATTTTTTTTCCGAAGAGAGTCAATTGCGTCAAGAGAGTTTTTAAAATTATGCGCCAACGCATTATAATCAGCCTGTTTTTGCCAATCTTTCTTGTTGTCTGCAGAAAAATTATTAATAACCTTTTCTGCAAGAGATGGTATGGCTTTATCTACAGCAGCAGGATCATTATAAAGAGTAGAAGAAAAATAAAATTTCTGATTGGCCGTGCTATCTTCTGGCTTTGGCTGACCAAGTGATGCGATCGCACAAGTGCAGCAAATCAGGATGGTAAATAATAATTGTTTCATAATTAGTGGTTGTGTGGTGGAATAAGATTTGAAGTCAGTAAAAATTATTTCTTTGAATATACAGATTCCAAGTAAAAATTCAGGTGAAATTTAATGACACTTAAAGTAATCGAATGGCTCTTTGCAATCATCACATTGGTACAATGCTTTGCAGGCAGTAGAACCAAATTCGCTGATGCGATGTGTATGATAAGAATTACAATGTGGACATTGCACGGCTTCAGCAGCAGCAAATAATTTCTGATCGCAAACCTGTTGTTTAGGATTTGGTGGAGCGATCCCGTATTCTTTTAATTTTCTTTTTCCTTCATCACTCATCCATTCTGTTGTCCAAACTGGCGAAAGTGCCTGTGTGACCTTTACTTTTTTAAAACCAAGAGTAGCTAATTGGATCTTTATAGTAGCTGTGATCATGTCCATGGCGGGGCAACCCGTGTAAGTGGGAGTAATGATTACTTCTAATTCTTCATCATTCATTTTGACATCTCTTACAATGCCAAGATCAATGATCGACAATACTGGTACTTCCGGATCGTTGATCTCTTCCAGGTAAGAATAAATAGTTTGTTTATCTATTTGATGTGTTGTCATGATAGTTTTCCAAGATAAATAAGTGTCAATCCAATGAAATCAAAAAAAGCATGGACAAAGATACCATACCACAAATTTCGGTTAAACTTTAGTATCAACGCATGATATACAGCACCCGCGATAGCTGTAAGCAATATTCCTTTTATACCTTGTTGAAAATGGTAGAGACCGAAAATGATGGTCGTCAGCATAAAAGCTATGGGTGTGGCCCATCTGCCCTTGAATATTTTTTCAAACCTGGTAAATATAAAACCATGAAAAATGATTTCTTCGTAAAAACCACCAACTAGAAGGGCTATGATTAGAATAATAACATAATTAACAGGGCTATTGCGAATGTTTGAAAAATCAGACAGGTCAATTTTCCTCGATGGAAGAATGCTATTGATAAGCGGATCCCATGCAAATCTGAAAAAGAGAGAAAGTAATATGGCTGCAATGATGCCGATCCAAATTGCTTTTAACTGAAATCGTTTGAAGCTGAAAAAAATATCTGAAAAAGATTCTTTTGAAATATATTTTAAATAAAGCCAGACAACAACCAAAACAACTATAGGATAAATAAAGATTGTTAAGCTGGCATAATGAGGTATAAAAAAACAAAATGCAATTGTAAGGATCAATAAAAAGATCTTTAACGCATTTGATGATTCGGTTTTCAAAATATCACCTTGTATTTTAAGTTACCAATCGCATCCGGGATAGGTCCTTTGCATGTATTGTAATTCAGTAAATATCGAAGCGAGTTGATCGGTATGTTTTCCTTCCTTACCGCCTGTTTGCATTAATGTTTTTCCAGGGATAGTCAATGTTGCTTCAGAAAAAATTTCTTTTACTTTATTCATCCATGGCTCTTTTAGCTTTGAGATGTCAACGCCGCTTCCATCACTTGTAATTTGTAACTCATAATTTGTAGCTGAAAATAATTCATCTGTAAATTTCCAAAGCTCTTCGATCGCTTTTATCATACGCTGATGACTTTCGTCTGTTCCGTCGCCTAATCTTATTACCCATTCACTGCTCCACCGAAGATGATAAGTAACTTCTTTTAAAGACTTTTCTGCAATAGCTGCGAGCTGTTCATCCTTGCTATTTTGCAATTGTTGAAATAATAAATATTGATACTGGCTAAAGAGAAATTGCCGGAGAATTGTTTGCGCCCAATCGCCTTTTGGTTGTTCAACTAATAAACAATTTTTAAACTCTTCTTCCTTTCTTAAATAAGCTAATGAATCTTCGGTTGCATCATTGCCGATTAACGTTGCTGCATATTGATAAAAATTTCTTGCTTGCCCGATGAGGTCAAGAGAAATATTAGTGATAGCAATATCTTGTTCCAGCACCGGGCCATGACCGCACCATTCTGCATTTCGTTGACCGAGAATCAAAGAATCATCCGCCAGGTGTAATGTATACTCAATTAATACTTGTTTCATTTCTTTTTCCCGTTTAGGGTTGGGGGTTTTACATTTGATTCACTTCATCAGGCAGATCATAAAAAGTAGGGTGACGATAAATTTTATCTACCGCAGGTTCAAATAATTCTCCTGCTTCTTCAGGATTGGATGCATGGATATATTTTGATTCAACTACCCAAAGACTTACCCCTTCCATCCTTCTTGTATAAACGTCTCTTGCATTTTCAATTGCCATTTGTGCGTCGGTAGCATGCAAGCTGCCTACATGTTTATGATCGAGTCCTTGTTTACTTCTTATAAAGACTTCCCAAAGTGGCCAATCGCTTTTTGCTTCGGAAGAAACGATATTGCCTCCTGCTTTATCTTCGGGAATGTCTCCGTAATAGAACTTTCTTAAATAATTATTCATTATTAATTTTTAATTATTAATTAAGCGGCTTTCCTGTTTTTTCTTTTCTCTGCATGTGCTGCCGCAGCCTCCCTCACCCATTCGCCTTCATCCCATGCTTTTCTTCTTGCATCCAATCTTTCTTTATTACAAGGACCATTTCCTTTCACAACATTCCAAAACTCATCCCAGTTTATTTCACCAAAATCATAATGCATTCTTTGTTCATTCCATTTCAATTTATCATCTGGCAATCTCATTCCTAAAACTTTTACTTGCTCCGCACACATATCAACAAAATTTTGCCGAAGCTCGTCATTTGTTTTTCTTTTTATTTTCCATTTCATGCTTTGCTCACTGTTGGTGCTTTCACTATCATGCGGACCAAACATCATCAACGATGGCCACCACCAGCGATCGATCGCATCCTGGCACATTGCTTTTTGTTCGTCAGTTCCTTTGCTTAGCACTAATAAAATCTCAAATCCCTGGCGTTGATGAAAACTTTCTTCTTTACAGATCCTTACCATCGCTCTTGCATAAGGACCGTAAGAAGTTCTTGTCAGCATTACCTGGTTCATGATCGCTGCACCATCAACCAGCCAACCAATAGCGCCAATATCAGCCCATGTTTTTGTTGGATAATTAAAAATGGAAGAATATTTTGCTTTACCGCTGTGCAGATCGTTGATCGTTTCTTCTCTTGTGATCCCTAAAGTTTCGCAGGCACTATATAAATACAAACCATGTCCTGCTTCATCCTGGACCTTTGCGATCAGGATTGCTTTTCTTTTTAAGGAGGGAGCTCTTGAGATCCAGGCACCCTCAGGCAACATGCCTACAATTTCACTATGAGCATGTTGGCTTACCTGCCTGATATTTGTTTTGCGATAAGCATCCGGCATCCAATCTTTAGGCTCTAATTTTATTTCATTATCGATTTTACCCTGGAATATTTTTTCGAGATCCAATGTTGCCATCGCTTTAAGAATTAGATAGCAAATCTAACGAAAACCAACGGGTGTTAGTCAATGATATTGGTCAGGATAATCTTAGTCAAGAAATTCATAAATAGTAAAATTTCATAGTTGGCTTTCCAAACATCGTACGCTTTTTGTTGTTATAGAAGGTCATCAACTAACTAACCTTCAATGCACGAATTGCATAGCCTTGATAATTCGCAGCTAATGGATTTATTAGCCAGGCATACTTCTGATTATACAAAAATGATCACTGATAATAATATGGGAGATGATTATGAAAAATGTAAGTTGACAATTAAAGCCATCCAAACAGAGATTGAAATAAGAAAGAATGATCTAAACAGTTTTCCTGGAGAAACCAATATTACCAAACCGCCCGATTTTTCTTAATGAAAAGTGTTTATGTCGGGTCTGATTAGTAGCAAACAACCCCCGATTGATATTGGGGGTTGTTCTTTTCGTATGCTTTTCCAACAATGCGGGTTTTATTTTATATCGAAATCAACAACCACCTTTTCAGTTTTAGGATGGCTTTGACATGTAAGAATGTAACCTTGTTCCACTTCTTCATGTTCCAATCCCCAATGAACGTCCATTTCCACTTCACCTTCCAATAATTTTGCTTTACAGGTGCAGCACATCCCGCCTTTACAGGCAAAAGGGAGATCTGCTCCTTGTTTTAATGCAGCATCAAGAATTGTTATATCACTATTAAGAGAAAGATCAAAATCAAAACTTCTTCCATCAATTTTTACTGTGATCTTACTTTGTGGCCCTTTTTTAGCTCCTGACTCCTGACTCCTGACTCCCGACTTCTTCTTCTGGCCAGACGTTGTAAACAATTCAAAATGTATTTGCTTTTCGCCGATATCTTTTTGTTCTAAAAAGTTTTTTACACAAAAGATCATTTCTTCAGGACCGCAAATAAATATTTCATCCATCTTTTTATAATCGATCAGCTTTTCTAAATCGGTAAGCTTACCAATATCTATCCTGCCAAAGTTGATCGGTATTTCTGTTCTTTCGCGACTAAGAACATTTATGAAGCTAAAGCGATCAATGAATTTATTTTTTAATCCTTCCAGTTCTTCAAAGAAAATGATGGAGCTGCGACTTCGATTTCCATACACTAACGTGAATGTGCTTTGCGGTTCTGTTCTTAAAGTTGTTTTTATAATTGATATAACAGGAGTAATGCCGCTACCGGCTGCAAATGCGAGATAATTTTTTTTATTGGTTGGATTTAACTCAGTATAAAATTTTCCAACCGGCTCCATTACATCTAATTCGTCCCCTTCTTTCAAATTTTCATTTGCAAAAGAAGAGAACAATCCGCCCTCAACTTTTTTTATTGCAACTTTCCATTTTTTATCGAGTGGTGAACTGCAGAGTGAATAAGTTCTTCTAACCTCTTCGCCAGACAGGTTAGTTCGCATCGTGAGGCTTTGCCCTTGCTTAAATTGAAAAGAGTTTGCTAAAGATTCCGGGATCTCAAATTCCACCGAAACACATTGATCTGTTTCCTTATTGATTTTTTTTATTCGGAGCGGATAAAAATGAATAGACATATTCTATTTTCTCAATCCATCTACCATTATTAAAACCATGTTATCTTCCAGATCTTTTGAGCTGATCTTGGCGGTGGAGCGATGCCAGCTTTCTATACCATTTACTGAATGAAGCATTATAAGTACAGCCGTAGGCGCATCGATCTTTTTGATCTCATTTTTTGAAATACCTTCTTCAATGATAGCAGCAAAACGTTTACGGTAGCTGCGGCGTTGGTTATGAAAATTAGAAAGGTAAGGCTCGTCAAGATGTTTCCATTCACGATCACAAACGATCACCTCTTCAAATGTTTCGATCATTTGCTTGATATGAAAACGAAGAAGTGTTTCAATTTTTTTGATCGTGCCCTGGTTGCCGGATTCCAGTTCATCCATAAAAATGGTAAAACGATTGGCGACATCAAAGCAAATGCTTTCCAGCATTTCATTCTTTGAACGAATGTGATTGTACAAACTGGCCGCTTCGATGCCAACTGTTTCAGCAAGATCACGCATGGAGGTGGCTGCAAATCCTTTTTCGCGGAACATTTGCGCAGCTTTTTTCAGAATGAATTCTTTTTTAGAAGCTTTTTTCCTGGTTGCTTTCATAATAAATCAAAGATAAGTTCTATTAACAAATGTAAGTTGAAAATGTAAACTTAAAAACTTGTAGGTTTGCGGCCGTAAAAGAAAGCAGTCAGTGAGGTCATGCTGGGTAAATAAGATAAACCGTCTTAGTAAGGGTTTGACTTTTATGACTCGCTTGACTAAATCTAAAATCTGCAATCGTCAATCTAAAATTATATTTGAATGTCCCTTATCGTAGTTGGCTCCATGGCCTTTGATGCAATAGAAACTCCCTTTGGTAAAAGTGATAAAATAATTGGTGGCGCAGCCACATACATAGCATGGAGTGCTTCCAATTTTACACGACCTGTACAACAGATCTCCGTTGTTGGCGGTGATTTTCCCAAAGAAGAATTGCAAATGTTAGAGGCTCGGGGTGTAATGATGGATGGTGTGCAGATCAAAGAAAATGAAAAATCTTTTTTCTGGAGTGGCCGTTATCACCTTGACATGAATACCCGTGATACATTAGAAACGCAATTGAATGTGCTTGGTACTTTCAAACCAGTGGTGCCCGATAGTTATCAGGATTGTGAGTTTCTTATGCTTGGAAATCTTGCTCCTGTAGTTCAGTTATCCGTGATCAATCAATTAAAGAATAAACCTAAGTTAGTGGTGCTTGATACCATGAATTTTTGGATGGATTCAGCGATGTCGGATCTTGAAAAAGTTTTAAAGAAAGTTGATGTGTTGTTGGTGAATGACGCTGAAGCAAGACAGCTGAGTAGTCAATATTCATTGGTAAGTGCCGCGAAAGCGATCATGGAAATGGGGCCCAAATATCTTATTATAAAAAAAGGCGAGCATGGAGCCTTATTGTTTTATGGTGACCAGGTATTTTTTGCACCGGCACTTCCGCTTGAAGTAGTATTTGATCCAACAGGGGCTGGCGATACTTTTGCGGGTGGTTTCATTGGTCATATTGCCCGTACAAAAGATATCAGTTTTGAAAACATGAAATCGGCGATCATTGTTGGCAGTGCCATGGCAAGCTTCTGTGTCGAAAAATTTGGAGTAACAAGATTGAAAGAATTAAAAAGAGAAGATATCGATAAGCGGATCCAGCAATTTAAAGATTTGACAAAGTTTGAGATTAATCTGGATAATCATTGGGACTGATCAAATAGAATTAAAAGCCTTTGCATTTGCAAAGGCTTTTTTGTTTTGTTGAAACAAAAAAGTTAATTAAGTTGACGTGCCAGCACCACGACATTTTTAAAGATCTCCTTTTTGCCACTAAGGTTAAAAATCTCTGTAAATAAAATATATGTACCAACAGGCAGTTTTAATTTTTTATCATCCAGGCCATCCCATATCCAATATCCCTGCAAACCAAGTGTCGCATTTTTTACAAGATTACGAACCGGTCTTCCATTGGCATCATAAATTGTAATGGTGGCAACATACCCAGGCTCCGTTGTTTTGTATTGAATAGTGGCAATATCATCACGGCCATCATTATCAGGAGAAAAAACTTTAGGCGTTATTTCAATCGTGGCATTAATACTTTGTAATAATTTATACTGGGAATTCTTATACGTTGGCGTACCATATCCTGCTGTAGACGCTGCAGAATGCCAGTTAGTCGCCTCTTGAGAAGTCCCGTCGGGATCAATTCTTTCTAATGATACACCATCAGGATTAGCGATCAAAGCAAATTGCCAATCATCTAAATATTTTACTTCATCCACAACTGCGCCCTGGAGATTTAGGAGGATCACATCACCTTTATCATCCGGAAATGAAGGCATCGAGGAAACAATAAAAACTGCATCAGGGTTTTGTACCATGTAATTCAATGGAAGGTTAATTGCATCTTCTATTACTACAATATAATCACCGGGAAAAATATAGTAGGGTATCGTTGATATAAGTTTTGCTGAACTAATGGCACCACTGCTGTTTCTGTTTGCGATATATAATTTATTTGCATCAAAAATTTTACTGCTTCGGTTATAAAATTCTACATAGTCGCTTGCGCCGCTTTTAGGATTAAATAAAATTTCATTGATCACCATTTCCATTACTGCTGCATCAACAGGTAAACCGGTCTTTACTTTGTTTTTTTTACCGACCGAATTATTCTTACAATCAGTTACATTATTTACGGTGATAGTATAAACAGTATTTGACTGCATTGCAGTTGCCAATCTCAATTGAACTTTATCAAATAATGGGGAAATTGATGTAGCGGATTGAATGCTCAAGCCACCATCAATAGAATAATTAGCAACCGTAGCTCCTTTCAAACTATCAATGGTCTCATCAAATACTATAACGATATTCAGGTTATCAATTGTGTAAGCATTTTTTATTGATGGTACTGATTGATCATTATTAACAGCGTCAACAGAATTTTTTATTCCAGGACTTCCTCCTCTTGCATCTGTGCTTGCTTTCCAGTTACTAATACCAGAACATGGATTTTTCGTATCGATCATTTCCAACGTCCATCCTCCATCACTCTTTACGGCATTTTGATACCATGATAAAGAATAATTGACTGCATGAATAGTTAAACCGGTATTGCTTTTTAAATAAAATTGGTCGCCGTCATTATCAAGTGATGGAAAACTGGTAACGGAGATCACTCTTCCATAAACTTGCATAGCTGCAACGGCACTCCCGGTACAAACGATCACAAAACTATCAGGCTGTAAAATAAAATTCGGCATCGGCCCAGTTTGGCCAGTTGCATCGCCTATTCTCCAATTTTGCAAATTGATCGGGTTTGCCGAAACATTTTTTAGTTCGATCCATTCATTATTAGGTAAACCTATTTGTGGCGTTTGATCAGCCATTATTTCATCGATCACAACATCATATCGATTCTGTGCGAAAAGGTATAAAGGAGATAAAAACAGGAAAAGTGATAATGTTCTCAAAAGCATCTTTCAAATTAATAAATCCCTCTCAAATAAACGTTAGTGATATAATTAATTTCATTTAAGATTTGGGGTGAAAAGTATTCAAACCTATCTTTGCCGCTCAGTATGACAAATAAGAAACATACAAAACGCACAAAGAAACATTCCTAAGGAAGGTTTACAGCGTTATGTATGTGATCATATAAAAGCTTGAAGCCTTCCAAACGGAAGGCTTCATTTTTTAATTAATAAAATCAAAAGTTAGTAAAATGAAAGTCGCAGTAGTCGGGGCCACAGGATTGGTTGGCACTAAAATGTTACAAGTTCTTGCAGAAAGGAATTTTCCGGTAACTGAATTAATTCCGGTTGCATCAGAAAGAAGTGTTGGTAAAGAAGTGGAGTTTAAGGGAAAGAAGTATAAAGTAGTGAGCATGGTTGATGGGATTGCCGCTAAACCAGCAGTCGCTATTTTTTCTGCGGGCGGAAGCACTTCACTGGAATGGGCGCCAAAATTTGCAGAAGCAGGCATTACTGTTATTGATAACTCAAGTGCGTGGAGAATGGATCCTACAAAACCATTGATCGTTCCTGAGATCAATGCAGATATTTTGACAAAGAATGATAAGATCATTGCGAATCCAAATTGTTCCACTATCCAGATGGTTGTTGCGTTGAATCCTTTGCATAAAAAATATAAAGCAAATCGTATTGTTGTAAGTACTTATCAAAGCGTAACGGGTACCGGTAAAAAAGCTGTTGATCAAATGATGGGAGAAAGAGATAAAGCGGTGAAGGGTTTGAATGGCGAATATGAAATGGCCTATAAATACCGAATTGATCTGAATGTAATTCCACAGATCGATGTGTTTTTAGATAACGGGTATACCAAAGAAGAAATGAAAATGGTGAATGAAACAAAAAAGATTATGCGTGATGATTCAATTCGCGTGACTGCAACTACAGTACGTATTCCTGTAATGGGCGGTCATAGCGAAGCAGTGAATGTAGAGTTTGAAAATGACTATGATCTTGCCGATATAAGATCACTATTACAATCTGCTCCTGGAGTTGTGTTAGTGGATGATCCTTCAACTCAGCAATATCCAATGCCGATGGATGCCCATGAAAAAGATGAAGTGTTTGTAGGGAGATTGAGAAGAGATGAAACGCAACCAAAAACGTTGAACATGTGGGTGGTTTCAGATAATCTTAGAAAGGGTGCTGCGACTAATGCAGTTCAAATAGCAGAATATTTACTACAGAAAGGATTGTTATAAAAAAATAAAGCCCCATATTACCGGGGCTTTTCAATTATCTTTTTTTTCTTTTTTCTTTATAAGGGAAATTCTCACCAAAATCATCGGTTATCCATTCAACGATCACATTTGGAGCTGTATCATAATCTGTAGACCTTTTATAATTATCATTCCATAATGTTTGATTATCGCTAAGCAAGTTACAGGTTGCATAAATATCATAAGTTTTACCAACTGAACTTGGAACCGGTACTTTTGAACCAATACCAGTTTTATAAATAACTTGTCTTGCCACCCCAACTCCATAAGAAGCTTCATCACTCATGTAACGTTGTTTACGAATATTCATCCTGATAACTGAATTAACTCCCAATAATTTTGCTAATTCATTATCATCTTTATTCCAGCTATCACGAACAGAGATACTGTTTTTCTCAAGTATTTTGAGAGTAGTGTTTATGTCCTGGAAGTTTACAGTAGTAATATATTTCTTTGTATTTGCATGACTCAAAATGCTGTTCATTAATGCATATTGAAAATCGATGCTTTCTCTTTCCTCTGCTTTTGCAATATCGTCAGGGGATAAGTGTTTCGGTTGTTTACCTGAAAAGGTTACTTCAGCTGGAAGAATAGCAACCACTCTGTGGTTCTCTGTTTTTTCTTCAAAATTACTTGCTGTGTAATACTTATTGCTACAGGAAAACAAGAAAAGAATGAAAATGGCAATAAAGCCTGGGAGTAGATTTTTTTTCATAACGGGTCGGGTTTAGGATACAATATACAACAACGATAATGTCTGTCTAAGTAGTATAGCAACCGTTTAACTTTTCTCTTTGTTGATTAAAAGTTAACGAGAAAAACTCCGAAGTAGAATTACCTTGTAAACGGATAAACCCGGACATAATCTATTTCCATTGTGGCGGGAAAGATCGTATCATCAACTCCTTGTGCTCCTCCCCAATTTCCTCCAATAGCAATATTTAAAAGCAGGTGAAATTTTTTATCATAGGGCCAGGTAGTAGAACCGCCGCCAGTATTTAAGTATTCAAAAATTTGTTCGTTATCAAAATATCCGCGAATGCCATAAGGTGCCCAATCAAGACGATAAACATGAAAATTATCTGTAACGCCACCTAAATATTTGCCAGCACCTTTGCCATTTGCTCCGTAGAATGACTGTGCATGAAGTGTAAAATGAACATTGTTCAGATCATAACCTACATGTTCCATTATATCTATTTCACCACTGTTGGGCCAGCCTCCATATGCATTATCTGTCGGAAGCATCCATATCGCCGGCCAGGTACCTCTGCCTTTCGGAAGTTTTGCTTTTATTTCTACTCTGCCATATAACCAATCTGCTTTGTTTTTTGTAACCATCCTCGCAGATGTATAGGTATTTGAAAAATCAACTTTTTTTGCAACGATCTTCAATGTGCCGCTGCTTATTGAAGCATTCAGACCATTGGTATAATTCTGTAATTCATTATTGCCCCATCCATTTCCGCCAACATCATAACCCCATTTTGCGGCATCAGGTGCGCCATCAGTATTAAATTCATCTGTCCATGAGGCATTGTTTTCGAATACCCACTCATAAACTACGGGTGGTGGCGGCGGTGGAGGAGGTGTAGTTCCGCCATCTCCAGAGTTGTTTTTACTACTACAAGAAAATAAAAGGCAGGTCACCAGGAGATAAAAACTTCTTTCAAAAACCAGTTTATTCATTTGTAGTGATAATTAAATTGAAGTATAAAGTTCCCAATAAAAATTGATAATAATTAGTTGTGTTCACTTAATTACAAGTTAACGGAGTGATTCATTAATAAAATCAATAAGTGGCTGTAACGCTTCAAATGCCGTTGTTGTTTTTTTGACAAGCTCTTTTGAAGTGAGATCCGGATCTTTTAAAGATGTCATGGAAACAAAACTTTTCATTTTCAAATATTCTGCCGCAGGATTGGTGGGCTCATAACCTTTCGGCACACGGCTAAGAACATACTCTTTATCATGTGAAAGTTCTTTGTAAACAGCTTTGAATTTTTTTGAAGTAACGATCTTTTTAAACGCATCAAGATTATAATCGATCTCTTGTCTCACTTTGTTTAATTCAGGAGGCATCGGCATCCACAACCCCCCACCAACAAAACTTTGTCCGGGCTCGCAATGAAAATAGTATCCAGCAAACACAGATTTTTTTCCTCCGCGATTTATGTAGGCGCCCATATTTGTTTTGTAGGGAGATTTATCTTTTGAGAAACGTACATCGCGGTTGATGCGGAACATACAATCTTTCGCCACAATTGATTTTATGGTAGGATCATTTTTGCTATGTTTCTCAATGACGGTTTGAATGAAAGTTGCAAAATCGATCTTTGCTGCCTCATATTCTTTTCTATGCACTTCAAACCAAGGCTTGTTATTATTCTTTTTTAGATCCTTTAGAAATTTTAGAGTCGCAGACTTTAGCATGATTTTTATTTTTTACCGATCATTTTGAGAAACTCATCTTCTGAAATAATTTTTACTGAATTTATCTTTTTTGCCTTTTCTAATTTACTTCCTGCATCCTCACCTACAACGAGGTAATTTAATTTACTGCTTACACCGCCAAGAATTGTTCCGCCATTTGCCTCTACCATTGCTTCTGCATCACTTCTTTTTAATGTTGGCAAAGTGCCGGTAAATAAAAATGACTGGCCGGAAAGATTTCCGCCGGCAACGACATGCTCTTTCTTTTCATTTTTTAATTTCAATCCCAGTTTTTCTAATTGCTGAAGCATTTTAATATTATCCTTGTTACGGAAGAAATGAAAGATGCTGCCGCCAACCTTTGGCCCTATGTCTTCAAGATTTTGCAGATCTTCCAAAGAATAATTTTGGAAATCGAGCAAATGATTTACCGAACGAGCCAGCGTCTTTGCCGTAGTTTCTCCAACAAAGCGAATACCTAGTGCGTAAAGAAGCCTGTGCAATGGTTGATTCTTGGAATTACTGATGGCTGTTTGCAAATTGGTAATTGACCTTTCACCAAAGCCTTCCAGCTCAGAAATTTTTTTATAATCAAGTTCGTAGATACCGGGAACATCAAGTAACAAACCAAGTTCATAGAACTTCCGAACATTGGCATCTCCGAATCCGCGGATATCCATTGCATCTTTACTTGTAAAATGAATAATGCGTTCAACAACTTGTGCAGGACATTCAATATTTACACAGCGCCAAACTGCTTCACCTTCTTCTTTAAATAATTTGCTTTTACAAACAGGACATTGATCAGGGAAATGAATTTTCTTTTCCTTGCCATTTCTTACTTCAGGTAATGATTTTACAATTTGAGGAATTACATCGCCGGCTCTTTCAATTAAAACCGAATCACCAATACGCAGATCTTTCTCTTTTATGTATTCTTCGTTGTGAATAGAAATACTGCTGACAGTAACACCTCCAATTCCAACAGGCTCCAGTTTTGCCACGGGAGTTACTGCACCCGTTCTTCCAACCTGGAATTCTATTCCGATTAATTTAGTTGTTGCCTGTCTCGCCTTGAACTTGCAGGCAATGGCCCAGCGTGGATGATGCGATGTCATGCCTAATTTATCCTGCAATGCCACATCATTTACTTTGATCACCATTCCATCAATTTCATAAGGAAGATCGTCACGCATTTCTTCAAACTCGTTGCAATATTTTATTACTGCCTCGATTCCTTTTAAAACTTTTTTTTCTTTTTGCGGACTGCGAAATCCGAGCTCCCAAAGTATTTCAAGTGAACCGGAATGCTTATCAAGTTCTTTTGCTGCTTTTTTGCCACGCAAAGTTGTAAAATAGCTGATGTGATAAACGAATGCCTCCAAACTTCTTTTTCCAACTTCTTTTGAATCTTTTATTCGTAACGTTCCAGCAGATGCATTTCTAGGATTTGCAAGCGGTGGCAATCCTTGTTCCATCAACTGCTCATTATATTTTTTAAAATTATTTTTATTAATAAGCACTTCTCCTCTTATTTCAACTTGTTGCAATCCATATTCAGAAAATCTTGCAGAAAGAGGAATGCTTTTAATTTGTTTGATGTTTGTTGTGATCTCATCTCCTTCTACACCATCACCTCGGGTAGCGCCGCGAACTAAAAGATCATTTTCATAAATAAGTGAGATGCTTGCACCATCGAACTTTGGTTCAACACAATATTCAATTTTATTTTCGCCGGTTAACTCTCTTGCCTTTCTGTCAAAGTCGATCAGGTCATCAGTGTTGTAAGAATTGCTTAACGAAAGCATGGGTACTAAATGTTGAACTGTGGGAAAATCTTTTGTAAGACCTTTTGCAACCCGTTGTGTTGGTGAATCTGCGGTAATGAGTTTGGGGCTTTCTGCTTCAATTTTTTCCAGGGCTTTATAAAGTTGGTCGTATTCAAAATCAGAAATGAGTGGATCATTTAATATATAGTAACGGTATTCGTGAAAACGTAAAGCATCACGAAGTGATTCAAGATCTTTTACGACAACATCCTTTGTCTTAATTAAGGAAGTTGTATCTGCTTGTAACTTTTTCGTTTGGTCTTTGCTATACATTGCTGAAAGTTAAGACAGTAAAAATAATTTTTTGAGCGAAGAAATCAGGCCATGAAAAAGTAAAAGGCAAGCATCGTGTAATTTGTACACAATCCCTATCTTTAGAGTCCAAAACTTGTCAATGAAAAGAATATTTCTACTGCCCTGTTTTTTTCTGTTTGCAAATTTTTGCCGCTCACAATTACTAAGCTGGGCCCCGGAATTTCCAAAGGACAATGATAATGTAACGATCACAGTTGATGCGACAAAAGGCAATCAGGGCCTGTTAAATTTTGCAGGAAATGTGTATGTGCATGTTGGAGTAATTACAAATTTAAGTACTGGTCCTACCAATTGGCGATATTCAAAATTCACATGGGGCTCAACTGAAGCGGCAGCTCTCGCTACTTCTGCTGGCACAAATAAATGGTCATATACTATTAATAATATCCGGACTTTTTTTGGAGTACCTGCTGGTGAAACCATTTTAAGGATTGCCATTCTCTTTCGTGCGGGCAGTTGCACAGATTGTCTTGCACAACGGAACGCTGATCTAAGCGATATGTATGTGCCGGTTTATGATAATAGTCTTGCAGTTCGTTTTAATGTTCCTTTAATGCAGCCGTTGTACACTCTCATTCCTGAGCCGATCAACAGAATGGTTGGAGATAATATTAACGTTACTGCAGTTGCAAATGGCACATCTAACATGCGGTTATTATTAAATGGAAATGTTATTCAAACTGCAAATAGTGTTACATCGATCAGCGCTAATCCAATATTAACTGTTGCTGGTAATCAAACATTGGTTGCTGAAGCAGTGGTTGGCGCAGTTACCAAAACTGAAACGATAAACTTCTTTGTTGCCAATGGGCCAACAGTAGCTGCATTACCTGCTGGGGTTCGAGATGGAATAAATTATGAAGCTGGAAACACTTCTGTTGTTTTGGTTTTATATGCACCGGGTAAAAATCGTGTATCAGTGATCGGTTCTTTTCCCGGGGGAAGTTGGACAGAGCAGGCAGCAAATCAAATGAACAAAACGCCGGATAATAATATTTGGTGGATACGGATCAATGGACTTATACCCGGCACTGAATATGCGTTTCAATATTTGGTGGATGGACAATTAAAGATTGCGGATCCATATTCAGAAAAAATTCTTGATCCGAATAATGATAATGGTATATCTACAATCACATACCCTAATCTTATGTCTTATCCTTCACAAACAACCGGGATTGTAAGTGTATTGCAAACAAATGCGCCACCTTATACATGGCAGGTTCCCAACTTTTCAAGACCAGACAAACGTGGTTTAATTATATATGAATTGCTCTTAAGAGATTTTTTACAGGCACATGATTGGAAAACATTAAGAGATACGTTGAGCTATTTTAAGAAATTGGGAATAAACGCAATTGAGATAATGCCTTTTAATGAATTTGAAGGAAACAACAGCTGGGGTTATAATCCTGATTTCTTTCTTGCACCCGATAAGTATTATGGAACAAAGAATAGCCTAAAAGAATTCATCGACTCCTGTCATTCAAAAGGAATCGCAGTGATAATGGATATAGCATTAAACCATGCAACTGGTCAATGCCCATTGGCTGCATTGTATTGGAATAACGCTACCAATCAACCAGCAGCCAATAATCCATGGTTCAATGTAACTGCAACACATCCTTATAATGTGTTTAATGATTTTAACCATGAGAGTTTATCTACCCGTTATTTCACCAGTCGTGTGGTGGAGCATTGGCTTACAGAATATAAACTGGATGGGTTCCGATGGGATCTTGCAAAAGGGTTTACCCAAAACACCCAATGCGGCGGAAGTACTACCAATGAAGCTTGCATTGCTGCTTACCATGCAGACCGTGTAGCTATCTGGAAAAGATATTATGATACAATGCAGGTGAAATCTCCTGGCAGCTATTGTATACTCGAGCACTTTGCTGATAATACCGAAGAGATCGAGCTTTCAAATTATGGTATGATGCTTTGGGGAAATAGCAGTTACAATTTTGAAGAGGCAGCAATGGGTTGGGTGCCGACGTCAAATTTTGAATACGGGATCTTTAAAGTAAGGAACTGGACACAACCACACCTGGTTACTTATATGGAAAGTCATGATGAAGAAAGAATGATGTATAAAAATCTTCAATTTGGAAATACGACCGGCACTTATAATACTAAGGAACTTTCCACAGCTTTGAAACGAATGGAAATGTGTGCATCATTTTTTACCATGATTCCCGGACCAAAAATGATCTGGGAGTTTGGAGAACTTGGATATGATTATAGCATTAACTACTGTACAAATGGTACCGTAAATAATAGTTGCCGTCTTGATCCCAAGCCGATCCGTTGGGATTATATGCAAAACATAAGTCGTCAAAGATTGTATGATATTTATTCCTCTTTATTAAAACTTCGTTTCCATCCTTTATATAAAAATGGATTCTTAACTGATCGGGTTACGCAAAATCTTGCTGGTGCATTCAAGTGGCTGCAAATAACAACAGACACATCTAATGTTTGTATCATCGGAAATTTTGATGTGAATGCAGCAACAGGTACTGTTACCTTTCAGAATGCAGGTACCTGGTATGATTATTTAAATGGAAGTACGTTTACTGCCACTGGCACTCCGCAAAATATAAGCCTGCAGCCCGGAGAATTTCATCTTTATCTTAACCGTAATGTTACAAATGTGGTGACAACATCGGTTACGAATATCAATAACCAGCCACTAACATTCAAAGTAAATGTTTATCCCAATCCATTAATAGAAAACGGAGTTGTGGAAATTGAAAATGAAGAATTAGGCGCTGCTTCTATACAATTATATAATGAATCGGGACAAAAGGTGTTCGAAAGATCTTTGGGAGTGCTGGCAAAGGGTCTGCATAAAATTTCACTTGATAAAAGCGAAAGAAAAAGTTTTTCACCGGGAATTTATTTACTTCGCATTTCTGTAAAGAATAGTGCGCAAACAAAAAAGATATTATTGTATTAATCGTCACTATAAACTACTATGACTGCCGATACATCTAAAAAGCTAAAGACCGCTGAAGTTGAAAAGATCAGTCATATTGATTATTTCAAGATCGCTATATCAGTTGACTGCGTCATTTTTGGTTTTGAGAATAAAGAACTAAGAGTTTTGCTTATCAAATCGGATCTTGAAGAATTTGCAGGCAGATGGTCATTACTTGGTGACCTTGTAAAAGTGGACGAAGATCTGGACAGTGCGCCGTATCGGGTGTTAAGGCAAAGAACAGGATTAGATGATGTGTTCCTTCAACAGGTAGGAAGTTTTGGAGCCATCAATCGTCACCCATCAGGTCGAGTTATCACGACAGCCTATTATTCTTTAATAAACATCCGCAATCATAAATTAGAAATTACAGATAATGAAGTACACTGGCATTCGCTAAAAAATCTTAAAGACCTTGCTTTTGATCATAAAAAAATTATCGAATCCTGTTTGGAAAGACTTCGGATACAGATCATGGATGAGCCTGTTATTTTTAATTTGTTACCGGAGAAATTTTCTTTGAGAGAACTCCAGGATCTATACCAGGCCATTTTGGGAATTAAACTGGATCGGAGAAATTTCAGGAAAAAAATTGCATTAAAGAACTGGTTAGATGATCTTGATGAAATGGAAGACGATGTGCCACACCGCCCAGGCAAGCTATATAAATTAAAAACCGGGCTGAAGAAAAATAAGCTTGACGAAGTTGCAGAAAAAGCTAAATAGAACACCTGCTATTAAATGTTGTCAGCTGTAGCATTTCCTGAATAATCCATATTCGTTGAAAACAAAGTTTATACAACACATAGCCGCTAAGTTTTACCCATTGAAAAAATCTCTCGATTTTCGGAGCAGCGATTAAAAGATAAAATAGCTCTTAATATTTTTCAACTATTTTGGCTGTGATTGTCAGAGAAGTTGCATTGTAATCCGTTGATTGGTTAAAGATTAAATAAAAAAAGTTGCATAAAATATTGTTGGTTTCATAAATGTGTCTAACTTACACACCCAAATAGTATTTTTTTACTCACGATAACTACTAATGCTTATGTCCTGCAAAAATCTGCTTAAAACAGTGTCTGTTATTATTCTGCTATGTGTCTCGCAGTTAATAATGGCTCAAGAAAGAGTTATATCCGGGAGGGTAACTGACTCTAAAGATACATCCGGTGTTCCGGGTGTTACAATCACAGCAAAGGGAACAAAGACTGGAACTGCCACTAAAAGTGACGGTACATTCACACTCACTGTGCCATCCAATGTTACTACGCTTGTTATTAGTTCTGTTGGTTATGCTACACAGGAACTTTCTATTGGAGGACAGACCTCTATAGATGTTTCATTGGTTGCAACAGGTGGCAACCTGAATGAAGTAGTAGTGACCGGTTATGGAACTGCACGAAGAAAAGACCTTACTGGTGCTACCGCTACCGTCAGAGAAAAAGATTTTAATAAAGGAGTCTATACTTCACCTGATCAATTAATTCAGGGTAAGGCTGCCGGTGTTTTAGTAATTAATAACACAGGGCAACCAGGAGGTTCAAGCACAATAAGAATCAGGGGTAGTTCTTCCATTCGCTCTGGCAATCAGCCTTTGTTTGTTGTGGATGGCGTTCCACTATCTGGCGGTTCGGCAAGACCTGGTGGCAGTGGAGCTGATTATGGAAATGATGGAGGCAATCCTCTCAGCTTCATCAATCCTACTGATATTGCCAGTATGGAAATATTAAAAGATGCTTCTGCTACTGCCATTTACGGCTCAAGAGGTGCAAATGGGGTAATTTTAATTTCGACTAAAAAAGGCAAATCAGGTGTTCCTACAGTTGATGTAAGTGCTTCTGTAGGTGTTTCCAATGTTTTAAAAAAATTAGAAGTATTAGATCCCGGTGAATTCAGGCAGGCTTTAAAAGACTACTCACAAACTAGTGGTGATTACAAAGGAGATGTAGATGCATTTGATGCCATTACACGTTCGGCGTTTACACAAAACTATAATGTAGCGATTGGAGGCGGAAATGAAAATGCGCGGTATCGCATTTCTGCGGGTTATCTTAATCAGCAAGGCGTAATAGAAAACTCCAGGCTGAATAAGCTAACGGCCAACATAACTAGCAGTTTCAGATTTTTAGAAAGTAAAAAATTGGGGCTTGAAATGAATGTGCTTGTTACCCAGTCCGATGAGAAAATAGCACCTATTTCAGCTTTTGTTGGATTCACTGGTAATTTAATATCCCAGGCACTTCAGTGGAATCCTACACATCCTTTAATTAAACCTGGTACAGACTCAGCCTGGATCGATCCGGCAGTCGGTTCTACTACTATTAACCCTCTTGCAACGCTGAACTATTTTGATGATAAGGCAAAGGTTAATACCATTATTGCCACTATAACTCCCTCTTATCAAATAACCAAGGACCTGAAATATCAATTTTCATACAGTATTAATCGCCAGGTGGGAATTAGAAAAGGACAATTGAACAGGATCATAAATGTTACCGGCATCGAAGGCAGGGGTGCTGCATTTATAAACAACCAGGAACAAACAAATACACAGCTCACAAATACTTTAAACTACAATAAACAACTGAGCTCGAAATTCAATTTAAATGCAGTTGCAGGTCATGAGTGGTTGACTTTTGATTCAAAAGGAAATGGAATGAATGCCCAGGATTTTGCAAACCTAGGGTTAGACTATTATGATATCATGCAATATTCTACCCAAACCAGCAGGAATATTTATTCTTTTGCCAATCCTACTACCGAATTGCAATCCTTCTTCGCCCGGGCAATTGTAAATTATAATGATAGGTTTTTGGTAACGGGAACAATCAGAGCGGATGGTTCTACCAGGTTTGGTGCGAATAATAAGTATGGTTATTTCCCTTCTGTTGGTGTTGCGTGGAATATATCACGTGAAGACTTTTTGGCAAATACTAATGCTGTAAGCAATTTGAAATTACGCCTCGGATGGGGACAAACAGGTAACCAGGAATTCCCTTCAGGCGCTTCGTTGAACAGATTTGGGCTTGGGCAGCAATCTATTTCCCAGACAAACTATGGTAACCCCGATCTGAAATGGGAAACAACAACAACCATAAATGCGGGAATTGATTTCAGCCTTTTTAAAGACAGGCTGACCGGGTCGGTTGATTATTTTAATAAAAAAACTACCGATGTTTTGTTTGAACAGACTATTGCTCAACCCGCACCCAGTGGAAAGATCTGGGTCAATTTAGATGGCGAAGTCGTAAATACGGGCGTCGAAATAATGTTAACAGGTAATTTGATGAGAAGTAAGGATATTAATTGGAATCTCAGTACAAACGTTTCATTCCTGGATAATATCGTAAACGGGCTAACCGGTTTTTATGAAACCGGTGCGCTTAGAGGACAAGGTTTTTCGAATGTTTTTGGTCAAAGAGTGATAGCCGGGCAACCATTGAATGTATGGTATCTTGGAAAATTTGAAGGAATTGATAAAACAACAGGCCAAAGCATTTACACAGGAGGTGATCCCTCAGTTAATAAGTTTTATGTAGGAAGTCCAAATCCTAAAACGCTGTTAGGCGTATCAACAGACTTTAGTTATAAAAAGTTTACGGCAACCATTAACATGAATGGTGCGTTTGGACATTATCTATTCAATAACACGGCAGCATCGGTATTATCAATAACTAATTTACCAAACAGGAATATAGCGAAAAGCTTGATTGGCGTTGAACCTAAAGAAGCTCTTTCCAATGCTCCTGCTCCATCTACCCGTAACCTGGAAAAAGGTAATTATGTTAAGATGACCAATGCAACCATTAGCTACAGGGTAGGTAATGTGGGGAAAAGTATTAAGAACCTGAATATTTCACTTACTGGTCAAAATTTGTTTGTAATTACGAATTATACAGGGTTTGATCCGGAAGTAAATACAGATGGAGGCAACGGTGGAATACCTTCGTTTGGTATTGAGTATATACCATATCCTTCTGCCAGGACTATTCATTTGGGAATCACTTTTTCATTATAGTTTAAAACGTTTTTTATATGAAACATAATAAGATTTTATTGAGTTTCTTTGTAGTTGTACTAGTCCTTTTTTCCTGTACAAAACTGGACGAAAGATTTAGAAGTGAACTACAGCAGGGTAACACAGCCAGTGTTTCAGCGGCTCAGTTGTTGACAAGTGCGTATCAATCCATCCAGGGTACATTCCAGGGGAATGGTAACCTAATATCCTCAGCGCAGGTTACATCTGACGAAACAATTGTGCCTACCCGTGCCGGTGACTGGGATGATAATGGGCTGTGGAGACAGTTGTTTCTTCATTCCTGGAATGCAGATCATAGTTATTTATCCGGTGCTTATAGTAGTTTATTGGGAACACAGTTCGCGGCTTCCAATGTATTGCAGTTTAGTCCTTCCCCTCAACAAGCTGCAGAAGCACGATTTCTAAGAGCTTTATCTATGTATTGGGTGTTAGATGGCTGGGACCAGGTACCCTATAGAGAAAACCTGACTGATTATAAAATACTTCCAAAAACCCTAAAGGGAACAGAGGCAGCAGACTTTATTATAAGCGAATTAAATGCCATCATAGCTACACTTCCTGATGGCTCGCCTACATCTGCATTCGTGGCAAATAAAGATGGTGCACGGGCTTTATTAATGAAGGTTTATTTAAACAAAGCAGTATTTGCTAATCGGGGCAAGGTCGTTGCTCCGGCCGATTTTGCTGCTGCTGATATGACTCAGGTAATTACTCTGGCTGACCAAATAATTAGTAGCGCTAAATACGCTTTGAATGATAATTTCTTTGATGCATTTGCTCCGGATAATGATACCAAGTCAAAAGAAAACATCTTCACTTTATTAAATACCGGTACTTCTGCAAGAGGGACTGATGCAATGCGTGGATTTCAATATATGGTAAATCATTACAACATGAACCCCGATGGATGGAATGGCTGGTCAACACTTTCTGATTTTTATGATAAGTTCGAGGCAACAGACCAGAGAAGAGGAGGTTATTATAACTATGCTGGAGCTCTTCCAAACCCGGGCCACAATACAAACGCTGGTTTTCTTATAGGGCAACAATATAATTTAACTACGGGTGCAGCCCTGAATGCCAGAAGCCCTGCTACTGCCCCACTGGCTTTTACCAAGGCAGTAAAAATAAAGGAAACAGATCCAAATACTTTGGAAATGGCAGGAATAAGGGCCGTCAAATATGTTTTCGATTATGGAACCGCCGGAGATTTTAAGAAGAACGATTATGTTATGCTCAGGTATGCTGATGTTTTACTAATGAAAGCAGAGGCAATGTTAAGATCAAACAATGCTGCGGGTGCTTTAACTATTGTAAATTCCATACGTGCAAAACGAGGTGCGACAGCGTTAGCTTCTGTTGATCTAAATGCTATGCTTGATGAAAGAGGAAGAGAAATGTATTGGGAGAGCTATAGAAGACAAGACCTGATACGGTTTGGAAAATATTTACTGCTTTGGCAGGAAAAACCAGCGGATGCGGGTACTAAGAATCTTTTATTTCCTATCCCGAGCAGTCAGTTGGCTGTTAATCCGAATCTCACACAAAACCCCGGTTATAATTAATCTATTGTAGTATAAAAGCAATACTTAAAAAGGTCATTTGAAAAAATGGCCTTTTTAGTTTTCAGTTATACCGTTAGCTTGCAATATCGAATATGAAAAGATGCGTAGTTATTTTTTGTATCCTATTATTTGCCGCAAACTTTTTTTCCTGCAATGAAAAAAAGCAGTTAACCCTTTTTACCCTTGAAAATAATACAGGTATCAACTTCATCAATAAAGTAGAGAATACTAAAGACTTTAACATCTTCACTTATCGGAATTTTTATAATGGCGGTGGCGTAGCTATCGGTGATATCAATAACGACAGTTTACCGGATGTGTTTATGACTTCCAATATGGGGGAGAATAAGCTTTATTTGAACAAAGGAAATTTTAAGTTTGAAGATGTTTCAATAAAAGCAGGGATCGAAGAAAAAGGAAAATGGAATACAGGCGTGGTGATGGCTGATATTAACGCTGATGGCTGGCTTGATATATATGTTTGCAATGCGGGTATTGATAAATGGAAGAACCAGGATGGGAATAAGCTTTTTATTAATAATCATGACCTGACATTTACTGAAAAAGCAAAAGAATACGGATTGGATGAAAAGGGTTACACTACACATGCTGCTTTTTTTGATTACGATCTTGATGGTGACCTTGATTGTTATATCTTGAATAATAGTTTTATCCCTGTAAATACACTGAATTATGAAAACAAAAGAGAGCTTCGTGCGGAAGATTGGCCTGTAGAAGATTTTGTAAAAGGCGGTGGTGATAAATTATTGCGAAATGATGGCGGGCACTTCAAAGATGTAAGTAATGAAGCAAATATTTATGGCAGTTTGATCGGGTTTGGTCTTGGCGTAACAGTGGGGGATGTAAACGGTGATCATTATCCCGATCTGTATATCTCAAACGATTTTTTTGAAAGGGATTATTTATATATCAATCAGCAAAACGGAACATTTAAGGAAGAACTGCCACAATGGATAGAGCATACAAGCCTTGCTTCTATGGGCGCCGACCTTGCTGATATAAACAATGATGGCTATCCTGATATTTTTACAACAGATATGTTGCCCGCAGACGAATACCGGCTGAAAACAACTTCTTCTTTTGAAGGATATGATATCCACTATCGAAAAGAATTACAGGGATTCTATCACCAGTTTCAGCAGAATGCTTTACAGGTAAATAATGGCAATGGAAAATTCCTGGAAACGGCCTACTTCAGCGGCGTTGCAGCCAGCGATTGGAGTTGGGGAGCCTTGATGTTTGACGCTGATAATGATGGGATGAATGATATCTACGTGTGTAATGGTATTTATAAAGATCTGATTGACCAGGATTTTATTGACTTTTTTGCCAACGATATAATTCAGAAAATGGTAATGACTGGCGAGAAAAAAGAAATGCAGCAGATCGTTGACAGCATGCCATCGGTTCCGATATTGAATAAAGCATTTCGAAATAATGGCAATCTTAAATTTTCTGATGAAGGCATCAATTGGGGATTTACTCAACCGTCATTTTCCAATGGAGCTGCGTACGGGGACCTGGATAATGATGGCGATCTTGATCTAATAGTGAATAACGTGAACATGCCATGTTTTGTATATAAGAACAATAGTCGGGAGATCAATGGCAATCACTTTGTCTCATTTCAATTGGAAGGTAAAGCACCAAATAAGTTTGCGATCGGTGCTAAAATCGAAGTGCAAATCGATTCAGCAACTTTAACAAGAGAATTGATACCGAGTCGTGGATTCCAATCAAGCACAGATTATAAAATTGTGATCGGCCTGGGAAATAAAACCCCGTCTTTTGTAAAAATTATCTGGCCTGATAGATCAGAATCTTATCTCAAAGATCCCGCTGCTGATAAGAATTATTTTATACGCCAATCAGATAGTGCGATGCAAACTGCAATGCCATCATCAATTCTTCCTTTTCTGACAGAACCCGCAAACCAGCAATTTGATAAACATGTTGAGAATACATTTGTGGATTATTACAATGAAAGAAATGTTCCCGTCATGTTGTCAAGAGAAGGACCTAAAGCTACCGTTGCTGACGTAAATAAGGATGGTTTACAGGATCTTTTTATTGGCGGCGCAAAAGGGCAGGCTGGACAATTATATTTTCAAACTAAAAATGGATTTGTAAAAAACAGTCAAAAAACTTTTGAAGCGGATAAAGAATTTGAAGACGTGGCAGTTTTATTTTTTGATTGCGATAAAGATGGTGATGAAGACCTCTTTGTTGGTGCAGGTGGCAATGATTTGCCGCCGAGAAACCCTTATTTAAAACATCGGCTCTATAAAAATGATGGCAAAGGAAACTTTAAAAAAGATACAACAGCTTTTGCAGGAAATAATTCTAACATAGCAGTAGCAGTTGCAAATGATTATGATGGCGATGGTGATCTTGATCTCTTTGTTGGCGGCAGAAGCTTATCCTATAACTATGGAGCCGATCCACAAAGCTATATTTATGAAAACGATGGTGAGGGACATTTTAAAGATGTAACTCAGGAGTTAAACCCTGCGATTGCAACTATTGGAATGGTAACCGGTGCTGCGTGGACAGATATAACCGGTGATAAGAAAAATGAGCTTGTAATTGTTGGTGAATGGATGACACCACGGATATTTTCTTTTGGCAATGGAAAGATGAATGAAATTACCAATGGTATGAATAATATGTTTGGCTGGTGGCAATCAGTAAATGCCGCAGATCTTGATGGAGATGGAGATAACGATCTTGTCTTAGGTAATTATGGTAATAATTTCTATCTGCGTCCTGATCAGCAACACCCGGTAAAACTTTGGATGAATGATTTTGATAAGAATACTTTATCGGATAAGATTTTTTCAAGAACAATAGATGGAAGAGATGTTCCTGTTTTTTTAAAAAGAGATTTTACCGATGCATTACCATCATTGAAAAAAGAAAATTTAAAGCATCACGAGTTTGCCAAAAAAACAGTACAAACTCTTTTTGAACCAGGATTGGTGCAATCTGCTACTGTAAAAACATTTAATTACAGTAGTAGTATCATTGCCTGGAACGAAGGCGATGGAAAGTTTAAAATACAAGAGTTACCATTGGAAGCGCAACTGTCGAGTGTAAATGCAATACTTTGTAAAGACATTAATGATGATGGAAAATTAGATATTATTCTGGGCGGAAATATCACAGAATGTCTCCCTCAGTTCGGACGATTGGATGCTAACTATGGGATTGTAGTAAAAAATAACAGGAACAGACAATTTGCCGTAATAGATCCTGCGAGAACCGGTATATCTGTCACAGGTATGGTCAGAGATATTGCATGGATCAATGGGCAAAAGGAGCATTATATTTTGTTTTTACGAAATAATGAATATCCTGTAATGTATAGACTGACACAACAAAATTTGAGCAATAGAATTACGGAACGATGAAGAGTGCGACGCAACATCACCTTAATAGTAGTACTAAAGTTGGGTACATAATAATACTTCCAATAATCATGTTGGTCAGTTTGCTTTTTTCGTGTAATGAAAAAAAGGAAGAAGTACAAGCAATGTTTGAAGTCCTGGATGGTAAAACAACTGGGGTAGATTTTGCAAACAAGCTGACGGCTACACCGCAATTCAATATGTTCAAGTACATGTATTTTTATAACGGCGCCGGAGTAGGTGTTGGAGATTTTAATAATGATGGATTGATTGATATCTTCTTTTCATCGAACCAGGGCGAGAATAAGATTTATCTGAATGAAGGGGGAATGAAGTTTAAAGATGTGACTAAAGAAGCTAGGATACCACAAGATGGCGGATGGAGCACCGGGGTTTCTGTCGTTGATATTAATAATGATGGCTTGCTTGATATTTATGTTTGTCGTGTCGGTAAATATGAAACATTGCAAAGCAAGAATCAATTTTTGATCTGTAAAGGAAAAGATGCGAATGGTGTGCCTTATTATGAAGACGAAGCCGGGAAGTTGGGTCTTGACTTCAGCGGCTTTAGTACCCAGGCGGCTTTCTTAGATTATGACCTTGATGGGGATCTGGATTTTTTCTTAATGAATCATTCACTCCGCTTTAATGGAACTTTTAATGAACGTTCTTCTTATCTGAATACATTTGATACACTCGCTGCTGATTATCTTTTTAGAAATGAATCCCTCTCTGGAGGGGGCAAGGGGGAGGTAAAATTTGTTGATGTATCTGCGACAGCCGGAATTAACAGGTCAATTATCGGGTATGGTTTAGGACTTTCTGTTGCTGATATAAATCTTGACGGATATCCTGATCTGTATATCGGAAACGATTTTCATGAAAACGATTATCTCTACATTAATCAGAAGAATGGAACTTTCAGAGATGAATTGGAATCGTCTATTATGCATACGAGCCAATTTAGCATGGGTACTGATGTGGCCGACATTACAAATGATGGATTTCCTGAAATTATTTCAATTGATATGATGCCCGAGGATCCTTACATTTTAAAAAGATCATTGGGCGAAAACGAGTATGACCTTTTTCACTACAAGATCAGGCATGGTTATCATCCTCAGTTTGCAAGAAACGCACTACAGCTAAACAGGAGAAATGGCTTGTTCAGCGAAGTTGGTTTTTATAGTAATGTGTATGCAACAGACTGGAGCTGGGCAGCGTTGTGGACAGATTTTGATAATGATGGCTGGAAGGATCTGTTTATCAGTAATGGTATTCCCAAACGGTTGAACGATATGGATTATATAAACTATGTCAGTAATGCGGAACTACAGGAAAAAATAAGGACAAATCGTGTTGATGAAAATGATATGGCGCTGATAGAAAAATTCCCGCAGATAAAGCTGGCCAATAAATTCTATTTGAATAAGGGTGAGGCAAAGTTTGTTGATGCAGTTTCGATGATCAGGAACGATCAAAAAACATATTCCAACGGATCTGCTTATGCAGATTTTGATAACGATGGGGATATGGATATAGTGGTAAATAATATAGATGAGCCAGCATTGATCTATAAAAATCTTTCAAACAATGATGATACAAAAAAGACATTTCTTGAACTAAAATTAAAAGGGTCTCCAGAGAATTTAAATGCAATAGGTACAAAAGCAATTGTATTTACAAAAAATGAGGTGAGGACGTATGAAAAATTCCCGGTAAGAGGCTTCCAGGGCAGCATGGAAGTTCCCTTACATATCGGTCTTGATAAAGCTATAGTGGATTCCATCCTGCTTATCTGGCCTGATAATACATATGAAAGATTACCCGGAATAAAGGATTCAATTTTGAATATAGCATATAAACAGGGATTGCCACCATTCAATTACAGCCTGATCAGGGAACATATTGTAAACCCGGTAAAAAAGACAGAAGATATTACAAATGAAACCGGGCTATCATATCTGCATGAAGAAAACCCATTTAATGAATTTGACCGTGAACCGCTGATCCCTTTCATGACTTCAAGAGAAGGGCCTGCATTGGCTGTAGGCGATATAAATGGTGATGGATTGGATGATGTATTTATCGGATCGTCGAAACTTAAAAAACCAGGATTGTTTATTCAACAATCAAACGGAAGATTCTTAAGATCAAATCAACCTGCATTAGATGCTGACAGTACTTATGAAGAAGTGGATGCAGTTTGGACCGATGTTAACAATGATAAATTTCCAGATCTTGTAGTTGCAAGTGGAGGCAATGAATATTATGGCAATAGTGATTACCTGTTACCAAGAATTTATTTGAATGATGGCAAAGGAAATCTTAATCGCTTAACTGATGCCTTTGATAGAACCGTGATGTTGACCGCATCTTGCGTAGCTCCTTATGATTTTAATGGTGATGGGTATATTGACCTTTTCATTGGCGGCAGGGCGGTTCCAAATGAATACGGAACAATTCCACAATCTTATTTATTAAAGAATGATGGTAAGGGAAAGTTTACAGACGTAACCGATCAGTATAGTAAAGAATTATCAAAAGCAGGTTTTGTAAAGCATGCATCATGGAGTGATCTTGATAATGACGGGGATAAAGATCTCGTGCTGTCATTGGAATGGGATGGTATTGTTGGATTCATAAATGACAAGGAAAAGTTTTCTAAAAAATACCTGACTGACAAAAAGGGCTGGTGGAATTTTACGCTGCCAGTTGACATAGACGGAGATGGCGATCTTGATCTAATTGCCGGTAATCTTGGATTAAATAACAGGCTGAAAGCTTCTGATAACCACCCGGTAAAACTTTACTACAACGATTTTGATGATAATGGTAAAAAGGAACAAGTCCTTACTTATTATCTCCAGGGCAAAGAAATTCCGTTTGCTACTAAAGAAGAACTGGTAAAGCAGATCCCGGAGTTGAAAAAGAAATATTTGTATGCAGAAGGATTTGCAAAGGCATCCTTGAATGATATTTTTAAAAAAGAAAAACTAGAAAAGTCAGATCTGTTTTCAGTTAATTATTTTTCGAACGTAATTTTAATAAATAATGGCAACTGGAATTTTACTTTAAAAGATCTGCCATGGGAGGCCCAACTTACACCTTACCGCGATGCTGCAATAGCAGATGTAAATAATGACAACAAGCCTGATATTTTACTGGGGGGAAATTTCTATCCAAATAATATTCAAATGGGAGAATATGACGGCGATTACGGAACAGTTTTAATAAATAATGGTAACGGAAATTTCAGTTGTAGTTTGTTAAATGGATGTATTATAAAAGGAGAAGTGCGACACATAAGGAAACTAAATTCCGGGAAAAAAGAATCATACATTCTCGCAAGAAATAATGATAGTTTAAAAGTGATAAGGTTTCATTAATTAAAATACGGGGTAGTACAAACGGGTGATCCATTTTGTTGTATCTGGTTCTTTTGTTCGGTCGGTAACAAGCAATTGATAAGGAATAGCGGGAGAATTGAATTTATAGTCTGCACGATAGTTCTCGAGTTCTTTCAGGCCCTTTTTAATCGTGTATGGTCCGCCTTGTATCTCCGCCTCTAAAATATTTCCTCCTTTCAATAGAAATTTAGGAGCAAACTCATTGGTTTTTGGCAATACCTTATCAACAGGTATTGCTGTCATTGCTTCATACCGGGAGTTGCCAAGCTCAAATACATTCAGCATTGGTGAGTTTTTTTCAATAGCGTTATTCTGACTAATATATTTTTTGAGGCTTTGTATCATCGAATCAACTTCTTGTACATTTGGGTAATGATCGAATTGCCGGCGGGTGGAGATCAGTGCCGAATCTTTAACCAATGTTTCCTTGATATCAACTCCATAAATGTTTTCCTTTTTTTGAAGAAATGTTTCCAGGCTTTGCAGAATTTCATTCATATTTTTTTCTGTTTGCTTTGCATGCCGATACCGTTCAAAGCGTTTAAAAGGATCATTACTGCTTACTTGTTCTGCATTCCACAAGATCGTCAATGTATTTGCGTTTACAAGTACAAGTTCCATTTGGCTGTTTATTGTATCCTTATCAGAATAAATATCAACGTCAAACACATTAAAGAGCTTTCCCTTAATAGAATATGTTTGCTGGTTATAAGCAAAAGGAGTTTCACCGGGCCACCATTTTTTCCGGTTACTGTCATTTATCAGTGTACGAAACACAGCGGGCAATGCTGCATTCAAAGGAACAGCAGCTTCAATTTTTATTTTGCGGGGGATAAATAAATAATCTGCCGCTAAAAGAAATGCTATTGATAAAACCAATCCTATTAATACTTTTTTCATACTATTTACAAATGACTGGCAAAAATAGGAAGAGGAATGTAATTAACTTATTAGTTTTATAAAGGAGAAAAAAAGCTATAAATCTGGAATTTCATTATTACTTTCCTATTTGATCATCAAATCAACTATCGTTTATGAACCGAAACTTAATTATATGGTCGATCACCGTGGCACTCGGAGGTTTTTTGTTTGGAATGGATGTAGCGGTTATATCCGGAGCGGAACAAGTGATACAAAAACTTTGGGGTTTAAGTAAACTGATGCATGGCACTGCGATCGCTATGGCTTTATATGGAACAATAGTTGGCGCTATCATCGGCAGTTTTCCTGCAAATAAATTTGGACGAAAAAAGACACTGCTTTGGATCGGGATCATTTTTCTTATTTCATCAATAGGAGCGGCGATTGCACAAGATGTAAATACATTTATGGTTTTCCGGTTCCTTGGCGGGTTTGCTATCGGGGCTTCTTCAGTCGTTGCTCCAATTTATATTTCTGAAATAGCGCCTCCAAAATATCGGGGTCGTTTAGCAGCTTCTTTCCAACTGAATATTGTTGCTGGGATCTTGTTTGCTTACTTATCAAACTATTTATTACAGGGTGTGGGCGGAGAAAATGATTGGCGTTATATGCTTGCTGTTGTTGCCATTCCTTCTTTGCTATTTTCAATTTTTATGTTGTTTACTCCTGAAAGCCCCCGGTGGCTGATCCTGTATAGGAACAATGAAACGGAAGCAAGAAAAATTTTTGCTTTAAGCGGGGCACCTGCAGATGAAATAATTCACGAAATAAAAAATTCTGTACAGCAGCAAAAAAAAGAATCGCTTTTCTCAGGAAAATTTAACCGGTATATCCTGCTTGCTTTTCTTATCGCTTTTTTTAACCAGCTTTCCGGTATTAATGCCATTATATATTTTGCGTCAAGGGTATTTAAAATGGCTGGATTAGAAAAGAGCAGCGCATTTCTTTCCAGCGTAGGTATCGGTGTTGTCAATTTTATTTTCACGTTAGTAGGTTGGTATCTCATAGATCGTCTTGGGAGAAGAACATTAATGTTTATTGGCTCTATCGGGTATATTATTTCATTATCATTGATTGCATTTTCTTTTTCCGGCGATTCACATGGAAGCATTACCTGGTTTGTTTTTTTATTCATTGCTGCACATGCAGTCGGCCAGGGCGCCGTTATCTGGGTTTTTATCTCTGAAGTTTTTCCGAATTCAGTTCGGGCGGCAGGTATGTCTTTAGGGAGTTTGACGCATTGGTTTTTTGCAGCGCTTATATCGCAAACATTTACATTTTTTGCGGAGTCGCCATCAATTGGTCCGGCAATAATATTTGCATTCTTTGCAGCGATGATGGTATTTCAATTATTATTTGTGTGGAAGCTAATGCCGGAAACAAAAGGAATAGCTTTGGAAGATATGAATGCAAGGATAGGTCATTGAACAAAATGAAAATCTTATTTATAGTAAATATAAAATTTCCCTTTAGGGGCTAGGGTCATGGAAAAAATTCTTTGTATTGGCGAAGCATTGATCGACATGATCTGCACAGATAAAGGAAAGCAATTATCAGAAGGGGAAAATTTCTTAAAAAAACCCGGCGGTGCACCCACAAATTTTGCTGCTGCTATTGCTGCATTAGGGGGTGATGTGGAATTAGCAGCTAAGATTGGCAAAGATCCATTTGGCCAACACCTTATTGATGTGATGGATTCATTTGGAGTAAGTACAAAATGGATGCTACAGGATGAAAATTATTTTACCACATTCGCTTTTGTCTCATTGATGGAAGACGGAGAAAGGGATTTTTATTTTAATCGCGGTGCTGATGGGCAATTGAATCGTGATGAAGTAGATGCCATCAACCTTGAAAAATTTTCAATAATTCATTTTGGTTCAGCCACTGCTTTTTTACCGGGACCATTGCAAATTGCGTATCAAAGCCTGCTTCAAAAATCATTATTGCAGGAAATTTTTATCAGTTTCGATCCAAACTACAGACACTTATTGTTTCAAAACGATCAACAGTCTTTTATTCACCAGAGCTGGAATTTTTTGGATTGTTGTCACTTCTATAAAGTAAGTGATGAAGAAGCGATGATGCTGACCGGACGTTCAACCTTAACAGACGCTGTGAACGATCTTCTGCTAAGAACAACATCAGTATTTGCGATCACCTTAGGAAAAGAAGGAACCTTGCTTGGCTTTGATGGAGAAACAAAGATCATTCCTAGTATAAAAGTAAATGCTATAGATACAACCGGTGCCGGTGATGCATTTGTAGGAGCAGTACTATTCCAACTGGCAGACAGACCAGTAAAAGAGGTCAGGTCATTGGCAATGGCGGAATGGGAACAAATAATTGCTAATGCTAATAAGGCAGGTGCAAGAACCTGTGAGTACATGGGCGCCATGGAGGCATTTAAACATTTAAGCGGCGATATATTTAGCTAAGAGAAATGGGCAGGCAGTATTGAAAGAAGTATTCGTACAATCTCCGAAATGAATTTTTGTTAACCCAACATTATTACTACTATTAAACTTCTGTTGCGTCGCACTCGTGTACGCATTGTAATTCTATTGTGCATTTTTATTAACGGTTTCTCAAAATTGCCAAGGTCATTAATGCAGCAAATGATAGAAAAAAATATATAAACAGTAAGACTCGGTGATTAATCTCTTTATCATAGTGTTCGTAATCGAATTCCTCTTTCATGTCTTTTAATTTCTTTTCTTTAATTCCAAAATATAGAAGAAAAAAAACAGGTGCCATAAAAAGCATCAGTTTGATGTATCTCAAGCTCCTTGATTCATTTGCACTCATCAGTATATAATTGTCTATTTGAAGGATTATTGCAACTATTAGTAGATGAATATAAATTAAAAGGGTTACTCCAAAATTGAACTTAGGTAGGCGACATCTTTTCGTGGCCCTTTTGAATAGTAAGTGTAAAACAGATAAGTTACATAACGAATGAATTTCATTTTTCCCATTTTGAAAGCGAATCAATAGACCCGTAAGGCGCAGAATACTGCAAGAATAACTTTCTATCCGCTTCTTTTATTTTGCTAATCATTCAGGCTTTCCATATTTAGCAATCAATGCAAGCAATACGCCATTGGTCCAGCCAAATCCATCTTGTCCCGGATATTCGCCGCCACCAGCTTCAAGATGAGTATCGACAACATTATACTTTTCCATCAACTTACCAGTACGATTATATACATCGATATTCAATTTCATCCAGCGCATTGAAATATCTTTCGCCAATTCTTTTTGCCCGCAACGATCAAGACCCCAGATGGTCATCCATTGCAAAGGCGCCCAACCATTTGGCGAATCCCATTGCTGGTTTGTGTTTTTTTCTGTCGTAGTTACGCCGCCGGGTTGTAGCAGTTTTGATTTCATTGCTTCAGCAGCTTTTTTTGCCTGCAGGCTTAGGTAATCAGGTTTGCTTTCAAAAAAGCAAAATGGATACATACCTGCCGGTGTCACTTCATTTAATATTTTTTGTGTTTTAAAATTATAATCGCAGTAATAATTCAGTTTTGAGTTCCAGCAATATTTATCAATAGCAACTCTTCTTCTCTCCGCTTTTTTCCGGTATTCATTTGCCAGGCTATCCTTGCCACCTGTCTGATAGCCTTTTGCAATTGTATATTCAAGATTCAGCAATAAAGCATTCAGATCAACAGCGATATAATTTGTCGTTTGAATGGATGTAATATTCTTGCCATCTGCAAACCAGCGATTACTGAAATCAATTCCGCTTTCAGCTCCGGCACGCAGATGTTTATACATTTCTACTACATTCCTTTTTGAGTTTTTTGCGACTTCAAAATCTTCACGCCAGCTTTCCTGTCTTGGCACATTGCTATCATCCCAATAACGATTTAAAATAGTTCCATCCTTCAATTTCACAACACGACGATAAGCCTCTCCAGCTTTTAATTTTGAAGACCCATCCATCCAAAATTTATATTCTTTTTGTAATGCAGGAAGAAAAGTAACGTATACATTATCTCCTTTTATCGTGGCAAGCAATTGTACCATAGCAGCAAAGAAAGGAGGCTGCGAACGGCCAATATAATAGCTCCTGTTTCCATTTGGAATATGTCCGTATGTTTCGATGAGGTAAGCAAAATTCTTGATCATGTTCCCGATCATTTCCGTTTCACCACTTTCTTTTAATCCAAGCATAGTAAAATACGAGTCCCAATAATAAATTTCACGGAAGCGTCCACCCGGAACAATGTATGAATATGGTAATGGCAATAAGGAACTTCCTTCGATCTTTTTATCAGGCTCACGACGTAATGCACCCCAAAGATTTTTGATATGCATCACCACATCTTTTTCCTGCTGAATATAATTGACAGTTGGAGGAACAGGAGGAAGATCAAAATTCTCTTTTACAAAAAGCTCCAATGAAAATCTTAGTGCCGGGTTTTTTTTAATAGCGAGGTAATCTTTTATAATTTCCTTTGGGTCTTTTTTGGGCACACAATCCACAAAAGTTTTTCCATCAGGAAAAATTTTAGACATCTGTACATCTTTAAAAAGTTCGCCATAAACCTGGTCGGGAGTTTGCACTTTTGTTTGAGCCGGGATCAGCCCAAAAGAAAAAAGAGTGATGAGGATAAGAGTAGTTTTTTTCATGCCGGTAAATTCACTTTAAAGATACACGAACCGAACCGGACAATAGAAAAACTGCCGTGACAAACTAATGCAAGGTGCCGGGATTAAATGTTCGCCAGCTATGCCAGAATTCCTGTGAGGCCGGTAGAGCTTTTAATGAAAAAGTTGTATCAATACCTTTTCCATCTATTCTTAGTTTATAATTATTGAATAATAACGTATCGCCATTTAAACTGAACGTTGCATTCTCAGACGGCCTTTCAAACGCAAAAAAGCTTTTTTCAGTTTTTGATAAAACGATCAGAACAGGGGTTGAGCCAATTTTATCCTGTATTAATTTTTCTTTCTTCAATTGATTCCAATCGTATGCTTTGCTTTCTTTCCCCGTCTTGACGCCAATCACCCATGATTTGTCTTTCCATGACAGACTATCGGTTCCGGTTAATTTACTTTTGCTGGTTCCGCTTTCAAACTTAAATGTACTGTCATACGATTTTATAAAGTTTGTATCTGCCTGCATAATAAGTGAATTAGGATTTAATTGCAACCAATCAGCCAATGATGTTTGAGTACTATATACTTCTGGTAGCTGTTGCCCTTTTAATTTACCAGCTATTGCTTCACCGGTAACTTGTCGCCACCAGCTTTTTGTAGTGGCATCTTCCAACATAGCATTAAAATGATCCATACCTACTAATCTGAATTTTTCTTTTTTGCCATTCACGATCGGTTCAAATACACGACCGGTCCTGCATACTGTACAATATGTTACCATTATAGGTTTGCCACCCACGGTATCTTGTATATGATGATGATAACCTAAAAACCGGATCGGGTAAGCTTTGGCCTCTCCATTAATTGAAACACCAAGCACTAACCTGTTTGAATCAACCTTATTAGAAGCAGCACTTACAAGCAACAATTGTTTGGGTTGTTTGAACATGGCATCTGCGGCCATTACAAAATTTGTCATATATACAACAGCAACAACGATAGCAATTGGAAAAATCAATAGCCATTTTCTTTTCCATTGTGATCTGAACAAACCAATAAAGATCATTGCAGTAAATACGCCCCTGAATATCCAACGCCATTTATAAAGGAAGTAAGCAAGATCAATGCTATTCATTTGCTGACTGCCGGGCATCGGCATTATGAAATAAACATTTGCTATTTCAAATAATAGTAAGCCGATCAAGCCAAACCAAAAATATTTTTTCATACACTTAAAATTAGTCTTTGTAAAAATAAACCCTTCGTAGAAACGAAGGGCTCTATATGCTTATATTATGTCCTATACAAAATTTTGAAATGTTTATTCTGCGCCATCAGTTCTTGCTCTTGCTTTTGCATACTCCCCAACCTTATTACCAGATTCAAGTCCTTTTTCGCAGTCACTTCGATAGTGTATAGCTGCATACATACGTGACAACGACGCTTCTTTAGCCATATCTGTATATTTTGTGGCATTTGAAGGAATGATATGACCCAATATTGTTGCAGCAGCTGCACTGAATGTTGAGTGACCTGAAGTATAAGATGGAAAGTTTGGTAAACCTGTTACAGTTTTTATCGTGTTATTCATTTGTGACGGACGTGGATTGAAATAAACATATTTTGCGTCCCAGCATACAATAGCTGCGTCCATCATTGCCATATTCAATAGCGCCATATTTCTTGCCCATCGTACTTCACTGAAATTCTGTTTTACAAAATCTTCAGCGGCAATTGCATTCCAATGACCGGGAGGTGTGGGTGTGCTAATCCCATCAGCCCAAAAATGGGCAATGGCTCTTTGCTCCGGTGTAATGCTGGTGCTGAAGTGACGGATCTCTTCCAATTCATCTTTGAATTTTTGTGATGAAGTTGATGGCGGTGCTGGAGGACGAATCGTTGTTACCATTGTTATTGAATCAAACAACCATGTTTTTACTCTTCCAAATAACATTAGCATGCCTGGTCTTTTTGGATTTTCCTGACTGATCCATGGTATCTCGCCTCTTGCAATACAATCCTGTTCAAATAGAGACTGAATTGTAAGACTACCGCCAGCAGTACCTGCCCTATCACCTCTTGCTCTTGTAACAAATTTTTGTGCAACTGCTTTTCCTAGAGCTTCACCTGCATCCAAGTCGCTACGAACATTGGCGCCTGCGATCAATCTTGCTTTTTTATGTTCTTCCACTTTTTGCTGAATAAAATCCTGGTCGCCGGGAAAAAGTAATTTCATCATTTCACCGACAACTCCTGCTACTGTTGCATCTTCAGAAGGGTAAGAAGGAAGATCAGTTTTCGGTATCAATGCATTTACAGTTACATCGGTAACATAAGGAGCGGGACGATTATATAATTTTTTATAATGCCATGCTGCCACCAATGCATCGTATTGCGCCGCTGCTACATAAGCATAAGCTCTCGATGCATATGGAGGATTAGCAAATGGAAATTGCGGATAAGCTAATGGATTGTTTGCATTTGGTACAGGATAAGTTCCGTCTGGATTTTGATAAGGCGGTAAATTATGTTTTGCAACAAGTTGTCTTAAAATTTCATTCCAACGGAGAACGGCACCTGCACTCCAATACTTTACAATTGCTTCTTCATCTTTGGTAAGATTAGCCTGCCATGTTTTGATCTCATTTATTTGCGCAATATAATCCGGAGTAGTAACTGCAATAGGTGCGGCCACCGGAAATTCAGTTGGACCGGTTAATAATATTGGCTTCCATATTCCGGCATTAATATCTGTTGACTTAGGTTGCAATGCAGGAAATTCAAGATTGTTTTCAACGATATCTTTCGAACAGGAATTTACCAGTACAGTAAATAATATTATTGGTATAAATATTTTTTTCATATTATTATTTTTTTGAATCGTCAGCATCGGTTTTCTTTTTCTTAGTGAAATCAATTACATAAAATATTCCGGCGTTGTACCCGGTTGCCTGTCCAACATTTCTTCCTGAAATTGTTGTCATCACATTTCCTGTTATAGAAAGCTGCGGATGAAATGGCATATCATATTTAAAATTGAACCCGATCCTGGATATATCCATTTCATTACTGGGAAAAGGCATGTTGTTTCTTGTAATATCAAAACCGCCCAGAGTGTTCCAATGGTCAAATACTGCTTCTGCAATTAATCCTTTATCACGGTAGCCAGCTCGTATATTAAATGATGCCACATCGGGCATATCTACTTCATTGGTATAATGCATTTCGGTGGTATAATATGAATTTCGATCAAGTGTAACATTGCTTCTTACTACATAGGTACCGGATACGGTGCCAAACCATGAACCACGTTGATAATCTACCATGCCACGAAGCGAAAGATTCTTGCTTTCAAGACCGATTGACATTGGTAAAAAATCTGCAGTGTAGTCTGATATAGGAAAAGAATAACCTCCAATAGCGATTAGTGATAAACGTCCCGAAGCTATTTTTTTACTGTATGCTTTCCATTTTACCCATAACGAAAGATCCTGTACTCCTTCCTGTCCGTTTAATTGCCCGGCAGAAGCTTTTGTTTTTACATAAGGCAAACCAAATAATACATTTAGCTTATTGGTGATACCATAATTTCCCATTACACTATACATTTGAGTTGAAAGAGTTCCGAGATTTAAATTTTCTCTTTTTAATGTCCCTTCCCAATAATTTTTCCAACTGCTGTATCCGAACATGGGCCCAATACAAAACGCATTTTTTTCCATCATGATGCCATCAATGTCTGTTTGTGACAAACATGCCAAAGAAGTAAAGGCAATAAGTATAGGTATTAAAAATATTTTTTTCATTGTTAAAAGTTTTTTCATAAAAACAGAATCCGATCGCTAAAAAAAGGAGAAAAGAGTGAAAAATATCTCTTCCCTCCTTTAAGGTTTAAGGTTAACGGTCTCAGATCAGTATTTATAAATGAATAGTAATTCCCAAATTGATCAGGTAATCTGCAAAAGCGGCATCGCCTTGTTTGTGTGTACCGGTATCAACAGATTGACGTTTATCTGCATTGCTTTGTGTACGGTTTCTTACTAATGCAACAGGAACAAACAAGTTGATGCTTGTTCTTTTTGCCATATAAGTAACTCCTGGCTCTGCAGAAATGATATACCCTGGTCTTCTGAATCCGCGATCGTCACCGATAAGGTCACTTGAAGGAAGTCCTTCTATACGGATGCCACCGGAGAAACTTAATTTTTGAGCCATATAAGTAAGGCCAGCACGGGTCATGAACAGATCGGGAACACTCATTACATCGGTATTATATTTTTTTGCTGAAGCTGAAGCTGTACCGCCCCTGGTTGTAGAAGTGCCGTTTACTTCACGTGGATTTGACAGGTAGAAAAAACTACCATATGCACCTAACTTATGGCTGAAATTATAAAAACCGTTTAACTCAAGTGTTATACCAGTGCCACCATCTCCGGGTTGTATTGATTGGTCTACAGGGCCGAGAACACTTGAATCAGCCTTCTTATAAAAATAATCCATGTAATTATAACTACCAGTTGGCAATTTTAATCCAAGACCCACTTGAAGATTTCCTTTGTGTGAAGTCTTTGGATCAAACATCCAGCGATAAGCAGCAAAACGGATATCGCCAATACCAAAAGAATTCGTAGAGTGTCTTGTTTTTCCGTCGTGTTCATATAAGGAAGAACGGGTAAAAGCCAGTACTGGCACTGTCAAACCCATTGACCAGCGACCATTAATAACACGGGTAATAGTGAAATCTGTTTCATAAGAATGATTAATAACATTGCTGCCTTCTTCTTCTCTTTGTTTCTGTTCTTCTTTACCTACGAAATGTTTGTATGATTTGAAGTAGCGGTTATTTATGTCAAGGTACCAACTTCCACCTTCCGAAGGCCTGTTGCATATACCTCCAATACCTTTGATAGCCACACAACCTTGTGCGTTTGTTTGCTGATAAGTTGCGGCAACTAAAATTGCGATGATTAAATAAATGCGTTTCATAATAATAAGCAGTTTTCGTTTTAATAAATTTATTTTTTAAGTTTTAAACGGGATACGACATATTCTCCCAGTCTTCTTCCTGCAGCCAGGCCATTTTCATTATCAAAACGATAATGAATACCTCCATACAACCTTGACATGGCAGCTTCCTGAGATGCCGCACGGAAAGATCTTATTTCACGGTTTTTGATGCCGAACTCAAGTAATGAGGTATCGGTAAATGATAAATTATCACCAAACCAATGTGTCATTACTTCGGCAGCAGCGGCGCTATTAGTAGCATGACCACTTGTATAAGATGGGAAAGGCGGTGTTTGAATATAAGGATGCCAGTTCTCATCTATTTTATTTATTTCTGTTTCAGGGCGAACATAATTGCTTCTGAATTTTTCATCCCAGCAACTAATGAATGCGTCGAATAAAGCAATGGCGGTTTCTGCATAAGCGGCTACCGTTGTTTTAAAATCAGCATTTGCAGCTTTTGCACCAATGCCAACTATGTTCATCCAATGACCGGGAGGAGAAAATTTCTTAGTAACAAAATTTACGTGACCAACAACATTTAACTTAAATGGATTATCATCCCAGAAGTCCGCAATATGTTTTTGTTCGTCCGTAAGATTTTCACCAATTGTTTTTACTTCCATCATTGCCTTACAGTAGTCGCTATTTTTGTTTACAGGATCACAAACGGGAGGTGGTGCTGGTCTGAACTGTGAAGCTGAATCCATAACCATAGTTCTTATTTCATTCCAATGTGGTTCCACTGCTGTTCCATACATTGGCGGTGTTGGTATCCAACGGCCAGTAACATTATATAACACTGTATATCTTTCTGCTGTTCTTGTCTGGGCATAATTATCTTTTTTGCTCCAGCGAAGAATGGCAGCAACAATGCTATCGGAAAATTCCATTGTGTTTTTTAAAACATCTGGTGACATATGAATGCTATCAGCCATTTTTTTAAGACCATCATAATAACCCATCATGCTTCCTTCGGGAAAAGTAACAGCATTCCCTACTTTAGTAAAAGCAAATAAGGAAGCTAATGTGAAATCGATGTTTTTTCCAGCCGCTGGTTTTGGCATGGCTGGCATATGTTTTATCTGCCCGGCAAGTGATATATAATTATCATCTCCCGCAGCGATGCATTCAAACGCAGCAATGCTAGCATACACATAATTGCGTGTAGCGATCATTGGAGGAAAATTATTTTCCAACACTACATCATTCAGCTTCTTTACAGTTTTGCAATAAAGAACCTGGTTATCAAAAAATTTCAGATCAGCTTGCGAACCTTTTTCTGTGCAGCTTACTGCTGCCAGTAATAATACGGGTACTAAAAACCTTAATGATTTCATTTTAAATTTAAATAAGTAAGAAAAATTTTTCTATGGGTAACCCTGATTCAGATAAAATCAATCAGGCTTCAGGAGGTTGTGCATCTGTGAGTGGGATAAACAGATCTTTTGCATCTGCATTTCTACTAACAAAGGATAAGGAGCTAATGGAATAATTATTTATATCAAATGCAGTTTCATTTACGCGGAATTCAGTTGTAAGCAATTTTATCAATCCACTTTTTTGTTGTGAACCTTCTTTGTTTCCCGGAATATCATTCACCGCTTTTGTAAATTCATTCTTTACTTTAACAAGACTTGTCTTTTCTTTATTGGGAAGACAAAGGAGGTATAAAGTATTTGCGCTTACTTTTCTTTTTACATACTGGTAATGTTCGCCATTGAAATCCGTTTCGCCATAAACATCTTCATAATCCTTATCGGAATAATATGGCATGTTAAGCGGAATGCGGATCTCCACTAATTGTTCATTGCTGTATTTGCCGGCAGAGATCTTTTGTTCGAGATTGGCAGTTGCATTTTTTTCTATTGCTGAAAATAACCATCTATAACCAGCAAGGTTAAATACCATGAGGGAGAGTAGCAGTATGGCAGCAATTTTTTTCAAGCTATTAAAGATACGAATCCTCTTTATTTAACTGTGAATGTTTTTTTCTGAGTGCCAACACCTGTTAGCGTAAGGCTTTTCCATTGTTTTGGCAATGAAGTTTTTAATTGAACAATTCCTGTCGGAGTGATATCCAATCCTCCAAAACCCATTAGTAAGGATTGAATAATTCCACCAGCCCCTGTTGCAAAATATGGATTGGTGCCGCCTTTTGTTTCTGCAATAACACGAAATGGTGGATTAAGATTTGGGACATATGATTCTTTGAACCAGTGATAAGCTTTTTCGGTATTGCCCAATCTTGCATAAATCGTTGTAAAAACGGCTTGCGTCATAGCGGGAGTTCCTTCGTTTGGCACCCGTGTTTCGTAATATTCAAGATCTTTTTTTATTTGAGCCACATCCGTAATTTGTTTCAAGGGATATGATAATAAATTAACATCGGCTTGTTTTATTCCTTCACCATTATACGCAGCATGTTCCTTCGTTACGCCATTATCCAATTTTAAAATGGGAATATTGTTTGCAACATTTATCCAATCAGCATCAGGAGTTATTCCTAAGATCTTTGCTGCTTCTGTTGCAAACTGGAGATTTGATTTGGCCGCAGCATTTGTGAAAGCATTATTATTTACATTTTCAGCCCACTCATCTGCTGCTACTACATTATTAATATCATAATGACCGGGACCATTTCTTTCAACACGGCTTGCCCAAAAGTCCGCAGTGGCAGAAAGTATAGGATAACCTTTTTCTCTCAACCATTGTTTGTCTTGTGTTACACAATAGTAATTCCATGCAGCAATACCAACGCAGGCAGTGATATGATGCTCAAAAGGACCACTCAATGCCCATACTGGTGTTTCTTCAACACCTGTTTCCGCACTTTCCCATGGGTACATTGCACCTTTATATCCTTTGCTAAATGCATTTCGTTTTGCCGCATCGAGTCGTTGATAACGGTATTTAACAAGGCTTTTCGCAATTTCAGGATGAAGTACAAGTATTGATGGGTACATCCATAATTCTGTATCCCAGAAAACATGTCCGTTATAACCAAGACCGCTTAATCCCATTGGTGAAGGAGATAGCGCCGTGCCTTCTCTTGAAAAAGAATAAAGATGATACAGCATGCTATGAACATCCTGCTGTGATTGAGGATCACCTTCAATTATAATATCACTCTTCCATAATTCTTCCCATGCTTTTGTATGAAAGCTGATGAGCCTTTCTCTTCCCTCCAGCTTTGCAAATATGGTTGCCCGTTCAGCTTCATTTAATGGATCATCGTGATGAGCAGAAGTTATAGATGATCCGGCAATGGAGAAGCGATACGTTTCACCAGCTTTCATTTTCCTGGTAAACTTCATCAGGTGCATATTATTATCCCACATTTCGTGGATCACTCTTGGTTCGTTGCCATGCGTTTCACTAAATAAAAATGTATTGCTTGCGCACATCAGTAATTTACCGGTCGGGCTTTTTGCTGAAGATGTAAGTAAACTGATAACAACATGCGGCCTGTCTATCTCATTATAATAATTCTGAACATCTTTCAGTGCATCGGGTGCTTCCATTACACTTGCACCAATCATGGTAAAATCTTTTTTTGCAGTAACAGTCACATCCATCAATACTGTATAGGGTAAATGGCGCAATGAATAATAGGTATAAGCAACGGAAGCCTTATCGCTATAATCAAATGTTGTAGTGAATGACGCTTTCTTCATGTCAAGCTCCTGTTGCATGTTGGCGGCAGACTTCCCATCAATTCTTTTTCCGTCTATTTCCAGGTACATGTTCAGCAAGTTGAAACTCTTTAAAAAATTACTGACCCTTCCGCGACCATAGAGGTCATAAGCTCCTGCAAGTACAACATCTTTTACCCTGAATGGCTCAGGAGATGAAACAACCCCGATCATTCCATTTGCCACTGTAACCCCGTAATAATTTGACGGGTCGATCTTTTCAGCTTTTATTTTCCAGGCATCCTGGGCAAAGCATAAACATGAAAAAAACAGGAGGGGGAGAAAAAAATACTTTCTGATCATATGACAAGAATTACTTAAACAAATGTATTGAATAACAAAATGTTCAACCTTTTTGGTTTGCCTCTTCACTACAACAGGTTTTGCAGAAAGGGCTCGGGTATAAAAAATTATTTTGTTTAGGAAAAAGAAAAAGTTTAAACTTGTGTAAACGATTGCATAAGTGTCTTACAAGACAACAATAATAGATATTGCACGGGAACTGAACACTACTCCAGCAACAGTATCCAGGGCATTAAGTAATCATCCGGGAATTAGCGAGAAAACCAAACACTCAGTACAACTTACAGCTTCAAAACTTAATTATAAGAGGAACAGGATCGCATCCTCTCTCCGCTCAGGTAAAACTCATGTTATTGGAGTTATAATTCCAAGCGCAGAAATTAATTTTTTCGGTTCTGTTGTACACGGAATAGAAAGTGTTGCAAATTCAAATGGATATAATGTTTTGCTTTTCCAATCAAATGAAAGCAGGGAGTTTGAAGAAAAAGGATTAGAAACATTCTTAACAGCGAGGGTAGATGGTATCCTTGTTTCTCTTGCTAAAGACACGATCGATTATTCACATTTTTTAGAAATAAAAAAAAGGGGTATCCCTCTAGTATTTTTTGATAGAACAGCTGATGATCTCGGAATTGACTCAGTGGTGATTGATGATTACAAAGGAGCATTCAATGCTACCGAGCACCTGATACAACAAGGTTATACCAGGATCGCTCATATATCAGGTCCACAACATCTGAAAAATTTTCATGATCGTATGAAAGGATATATGGGAGCTCTCCAGGCGAATAAAATTAAAATGGATCCTGATCTTATTTATCCTGGCAATATTTCGATAGAATCTGGTAAAACAGGAACAGATTATTTTTTATCGCTGTCAAATCCTCCGGATGCAATTTTCGCGACAGAAGATTTTACTGCTTTGGGAGCAATAAGTAAATTAAAAGAAAGAAATATTCAGATTCCCGGACAGATGGGAATTATTGGTTTTGCGAATGAGTTGTTCGGAGAACATATTACTCCGTCTCTTTCTACGGTAGATCAGCAAACCATCAGGATGGGGAAGTCGGCATTAAATCTTTTAGTTGATATAATGGAAAAAAAGGAACAGCATATCAAACAGAAAATTGTGCTTGATCCTTTGTTAATAGTCAGGCAATCCTCTTTAAGAATTGGGTAGGTAAAGAATGGTTTTTTTGACCGCCTATGTAAACGATTACACCCTTGGGCATCTAAGTTTGGTTTTAGTGCGATAGGAAGGTTTAGAGTCATTAGCAAGGCAGGGGTAGAATAGATGTGATGAACGAAAACCCTTGAACTGAAAACTAAATTTTGCGGAAATAAAAAAAAACACAACTTTGTGTCTCGAATACACATTTGACGTTTTATATTTTAGAACCTAACAACAATTCTGCTTATGTACTGCAAAAAATTGCTTAAGGCAATTATCTTTCCCTGCTTGCTATTTTTATCAATAACAGGCTACTCACAGGAAAAGGTAATTACAGGTAAGGTTACTGATTCAAAAGATGGATCAGCAATGCAAGGTGTTACGGTTGCTGCTAAAGGCAGTACCACCGGCACCCAAACAAAGGCCGATGGTACTTATCAACTATCGGTCAGCTCCTCAGCAACTGTTCTCGTTTTTTCATTTGTCGGTTACGATCTACAAGAAGTATCTATTAAGGGTTCATCAGTAGATATAAAACTTGTAAACACGAATACGACACTTGGTGAAGTAGTAGTGACGGGTTATGGTACGGCCCGCAAAAAGGATCTTACCGGGTCGATCGCTACGGTTACATCCCGGGAATTTATAAAAGGAAGCATTACAACACCGGAACAATTAATTGCTGGAAAAGTTCCAGGTGTTTCAATTATTTCCAATGGAGGACAACCGGGTTCAGGAAGCACGATCAGGATCAGGGGCGGATCTTCATTAAGTGCCAGCAACGATCCATTAATTGTAATTGACGGAGTGCCGCTGGATAATGGTGGTATTGCCGGAGGTAATAACCCTTTAAGCTTTATTAATGCAAACGACATCGAGTCTTTTACGGTTTTAAAAGATGCATCTGCTGCCGCGATATATGGAACAAGAGCCGCGAATGGTGTTATCATCATTACAACCAAAAAAGGCAGGAGTGATAAATTGAAAGTAAGTTTTAGCACTGTAAATTCAATTTCATCAAATACAAAACAAGTAGATGTTTTAACTGCCGACCAGGTCCGTTCTATTGTAAAATCTCTTGGTACACCAGATAAGGTCGCACAACTTGGAACAGCTAATACAAACTGGCAGGATCAGATCTATCAATCAGCATTTGGTTCAGATAACAATGTTAGTGTAACAGGCGGCGTAAAAGGGCTTCCTTACAGGTTATCATTGGGCTATTTAAACCAGGAAGGTGTTTTAAAAACAGATCACCTCGAAAAATTTTCCGCAGCTGTTGTATTGAATCCTGTTCTTTTTGATAACCATCTTAAAATTGATCTTAACTTAAAAGCAAGCCAGCAGAAATACAGGTTTGCCAATCAAGGCGCCATTGGAGCTGCTATTAATTTTGATCCTACTAAACCTGTTTATTCAGATAGCAAAAGATATGGTGGTTATTGGGAATGGCTTGATCCCAACCCGGGGGCTACTTATGGTCAGCCATGGAACAGAGCCGGAAGAAATCCGATAGCAATGCTAAATGATAGGGAAGATAATAGCGACTCGAAAAGAAGTATCGGGAACTTGCAAGCTGATTATAAATTACATTTTCTTCCTGACTTACATGCTAATATTAATCTGGGATATGATATTTCAGAAGGTACAGGTACCATATTTGTTTCGGACAGCTCATCACTTGAATATAGCACCGGCGGACAAAATAATCAGTACAAACAAACAAAAGCGAATTATGTAGTAGAGTTCTATTTTAATTATATCAAGGACATAAAATCAATAAAGAGTCGCATTGATGCAACGGCAGGTTATGCATATAATTATTATCGTACTACAAATTATAATTATGCCAGCTATAACGCCAGGGGAGTTAAATTTCCAAACACAGACCCTGCTTTTCCTTTTGATAAACCTGCACATACATTACTCTCATTTTTTGGAAGAGTTAATTATGCCTACAACACTAAATATCTTTTAACAGCTACTCTTCGCCGTGATGGTTCATCAAGATTTTCACCTGATAACAGGTGGGGTTTCTTCCCTTCAGTTGCTGTAGCCTGGAAAGTGAAGAGCGAGGATTTCCTTGCCAATAATTCAACGATCTCAGATTTGAAACTTAGAATAGGTTATGGTGTAACTGGTCAGCAGGACGGCATTGGTAACTACGACTATCTCTCATATTATGCACAAAGCGGTAATGGTGCACAATATTATTTTGGAAATACATATTACAAGATGTTCAGACCAGGTGGCTTTTATGCTAACAGGAAATGGGAGGAAACATCTACTACAAACATCGCTGTTGATTATGGGTTCCTGAATAACCGGATCACAGGTAGCATTGATTTCTACTTAAAAAAGACCAAGGATCTCCTGAATAGTGTTCCTCAGCCTGCTGGTACAAACTTTTCTGCTTATATATTGGCTAATGTGGGTAGCATGGAAAATAAAGGCGTTGAGTTCAGCATTAACGCTCAACCAGTAAGAAATCAGGATCTGACATGGGATGTTTCATTTAATGCAACTTATAACAAGAATACAATTACAAACCTTACAGTAGTTCCTAATGATCCCAACTATATCGGGTTTCCGACTACAAACATCAGTGGTTCGCAGGGATTTGCATTTATCAATGCTGTAGGAGGAAGTAAGAATACTTTTTATCTGTACCACCAGATATATGACCAGGCCGGGAAACCAATTGAAGGGTTATTTGAAGATCTAAACCGCGATGGTATCATTAATGAAAATGATAAGTATAAAGGTAAAAGGGCCAATCCTGATATGTTTTATGGATTCAGCACATACCTCACTTATAAAAAATGGAATGCCGGCTTAGTAATGCGTGCCAGCTTCAATAACTATGTATATAATAATGTATACAGCAATAATGGAAGGTTGATTCAAATACTTAATGCATATGTATTGGGTAATGCTTCAACTAATTACCTGGAAACTCAATTTACTGGTAACACAGAACAGCAGCCCCTCAGTGATTATTATATTAACAATGCATCTTTCTTAAAGATGGATAATATAAATGTTGGTTACAATTTTGGAAAAGTACTTCGTGATAAAACAACATTACGTGCCAACCTGAGTGTTCAGAATGTTTTTGTTATTACTAACTATAAAGGACTTGATCCGGAGATCGGTAATGGAGTGGATAATAATTTTTATCCAAGGCCACGTATAATCGCATTGGGTTTATACTTTGATTTCTAATTAATTTTTTAAGAATAAGCATATGAAAAAAAATAATTTTAATATAATAGTTGCTGTCTTTGTTGCCATTGCAATCATGTCTGGTTGCGAAAAGCAATTAGATCTAAAGCCTACTAACGATCTTACTGCTGATGATGTTTATAAAACTTCAGCGGGATACAAGCAGGCTTTGGCGAAAGTTTACGGTGCAATGGCGCTAACAGGTAATTCTGGCGGGGCTGGTAGCCCTGATATTCCATCCCAGATCATATCTGATGAAGGTAATTCTGACTTTCTGCGTATGTACTGGTATATGCAATGCTTGAGCACTGATGAAGCAGGATGGACCTACCATAATAATACAGATCCAATAGGTATTCACCAGATGACATGGTCATCAGTTAATCAAACGGTAAGTGGTTTATACTATCGTTGTTTCTTCCTGATCACACTGGCAAATGATTTTATCAGGCAATCGTCTGATGATAATTTAAGTAAGAGAGGAATTACTGGAACAAGCGCTGATAGTATACGTGTATATAAACAGGAAGCTCGTTTTTTAAGAGCTTATCAGTACTGGGTTTTGATGGATCTGTTTGCTAACCCACCTTTTGTTACTGAGGCAGATCAGATCGGAGTTGGATTGCCTAAACAAATACAGCGCAAAGATCTGTTTGACTATATCGAAAAAGAATTAAAGGAATTAGAGACAACATTGGCTGCGCCAAGGACCAATGAATATGGTCGTGCTGACCGTGCAGCCGCCTGGTCATTACTTGCAAGAATGTATTTAAATGGAGAAGTGTATACAGGCACTCCAAAGTATACTGAAGCTATTACTTATAGCAAAAAAGTAATTGGTGCCGGGTACACACTTCATCCGAAATATAAAGAGCTAATGTTGGCAGATAATCATTTAAATACGGATGAATTTATTTGGACAATAAATTACGATGGAACCTATACACAAAACTGGGGCGGTACCACTACTTTAACGCATATGTCAAGCGGAGTTACGGGGGATAGCTCAGGTACAAACGGAACCTGGAATTGTACCCGGATGACACAACAATTCTTTGCGTTGTTTGATACTGCAAGAGATATCAGGGGACAATTCTGGACTGCTGGTCAAAATCAAAACATGACGGAATTACTAGATGCTCCTAAGGACGGATTTTCTTCAACAAAATTCAGGAATAAAACCAGATCAGGAGCTGCAGGTCCTAACCTTGATCCGGGAAAGAATTGGGTTGATGTTGATTTCCCTGTATTTCGCCTTGCAGAAATTTATTTTATATATGCAGAAGCTGTTTTACGTGGAGGAACGGGAGGTGATAACGCTACAGCTCTTGGATATCTTAACCAAATAAGTGCAAGAGGTCGGCCAGTGGCAGGAACTAATGCAGCATTAACGCTCCCATATATAATAAGTGAAAGAGGAAGAGAATTATTTTGGGAATGTTTCAGACGCACTGACCTGATCCGGTTTGGACAATTTACGACCAGCGCTTATTTGTGGGCATGGAAAGGAGGCGTACGGAATGGTACGGCAGTGGATAGTAAGTATAATATATTTCCAATACCATCAATCGATCTTAGTGCCAATCCGAATCTTGTTCAAAATCCAGGCTATTAATTTTAAAATTGTTTATATGAAAAATATAAAACTGCTTTTTATATTATTAACGACGGGAATATTTTTTTCCTGTAAAAGAGAAATAAGTCCCATCTATTACGAAGGAGGAACTGCTCCTGTGCTAACTGCATCGAGATCGGGGACGATTCCACTTTCTTTTGTCAATAAAGATCTGGAAGCTGTAAAACTATCATGGACAAATCCGGATTATAAGTTTACTACAGGCGGTAATTCGCAAAACGTAACTTACCAGGTTGAGCTGGATACTACTGGAGCTAATTTTACTAATCCTCAAAAGAAAGTGTTCTCAATTAGTAGTGATCTAAGTCTTACACTTACTCAAAATGATCTGAATGATTATCTGCTGAATCAGTTACAATTGAAACCTGGCATGTCTCATAATCTTGAATTTAGGGTGATATCAACTATTGGAACTGCAATTCCTCTACTGTCAAATGTTTTAAAATTTTCAGTTACTCCTTATGCAATTCCTCCAAAAGTTGCTCCACCGGCTTCAGGACAATTATTTATCGTAGGCAATGCTACTCCGGGTGGTGATGCTACTGGATGGAATAATCCAGTGCCAGTGCCAAGCCAGGAGTTTACCAAAATCAGTAGTACCGTGTATGAGATAACGCTACCATTGATCGCAGATAAATCCTATTTGTTTTTACCCGTTAACGGTAGCTGGACTGATAAATATGGAGGAGTAGGGGCTAATAATGCAAACAATGTGAGTGGAGATGATTTTAAAGCAAGCGGAGGTGATATGAAGGCCCCTGCTGTAAACGGTAACTATAAGATACAGGTAGATTTTCAAAGAGGAAAATTTACAGTAACTAAATTGTAATTTATCATTAATATAATTTTATGAGAACAATACTAAACTTCTTTTTGCTTACAGCTGGCATCGCTGGTTTTTTGGCGGCTTGTGATAAAGCAGAAACTTTGCCTTTACATGGAAGCGGAACAGCGTCTGTACTTTCTGCATCTTCCACTAATGTAGCACCTGCTCCGATTGATTCTAACAAGATAGCATTGACTCTGAATTGGACAAGTCCTCAATATGATACAGATACGACCAACTATAAGTTTGTTATTGAAATAGATTCAACGGGTAAAAATTTTGCCAAAGCTGACACCCGGACAGTGACGGGAAAATTAACTACAAGTTTTATTGCAAAGGAATTAAATACTTTATTACTTGACCGTGGTTATGCATTTAATGTACCCGTTGATATGGATGTGCGTCTGAAAGCTTCTTACGGGAATAATAATGAACTGAAACTTTCCAATGTAGTTAAAATAAAAATGACTCCTTATAAAGTACCACCAAAAGTTGCTTTGCCTGCTTCATTAAAATTATTTATTGTAGGTAGTGGTACTGCAGGTGGCGATGCTACTGGTTGGAACAATCCTGTGCCCGTTCCCTCCCAGGAGTTTTCCAGAATTGATGAAACAACATGGGGTGGCATATTTCAATTAACAGGCGGAAAATCTTATTTATTACTCCCGACAAACGATAATGTATGGGATATAAAATATGGAGGTACAGGAGGCAACAATTCTAACAATGTTGACGGCGACAATTTCAAAGTCGGAGGTAGCGATTTAAAAACGCCTGCTGCAAGCGGTATGTATAAAATTATTTTTGATTTTCAGCAGGGAAAATTTACAGTTACACCTTATACTGGAACGTTGGCATCCAGTTTATTCATTGTAGGTAATGCAACACCTGGTGGCGATGCCACCGGATGGAACAACCCGGTCCCCGTTCCATCGCAACAATTTACAAGAGTAAATTCTTCTTTGTTTGAACTAACAATACCATTGATTGCAAATAAAAGTTATTTGTTACTTCCGGCCAATGGATCCTGGGATCATAAATATGGTGGACTGGGAGGAAACAATTCCAATAACGTATTGGGGGATGAATTAAAATACGACGGGTCTGATTTAAAAGCACCAACTGAAAATGCTACTTACAAAATTTCAATAAACTTTGCTTCAGGTACTGCTGCAGGTTCTTCTGCAAAGTTTTCAGTTGTAAAACAATAAATATAATTTATATAAGCAGTCAGTAATTTGGTTACATGCCGCCCCGATTCTTCGGGGCGGCTTTTTTTCATGAATAATATTCTGTTTATATAAAATCTTTTTGAAAAGATAAAGAAGACCAAAAGAAGATTTTGTCATTTGATCTTTGCCTTAAAAAACTAGGTCCTTAAAAGAACTACAAGAAATACTAATACAGAAAAGACAAGAATAACATAAGATAACCGTAAGGATAAAGAATAGTGCATTGTAGGCATCAGTAATTTCAAATTATGAATCTTTTTTTTATGTTGTATCGTGGCAAACGTCAATGTTATAAAACCAAGTGCGATAAGAAACATGCCTATCTCCTGCCCGGTAATATAATGCCCTATTGGACTTTGGTGATTTTCAAGTCTTGTATAATAAAATTTGTAGGCTGTAAATCCAAGTCCTAAACATGTTATATTCCATTTTATCCAATTCAATTGCAATTTTTCCGAAGCTACTCTTGATCTTTCAGCATCATTTTCTTTTTTGAGAATACCTATTTCCCTCTTTTCCATTTCCCTTCTCCTTTTAGCGGCTGCTTCCTGCATCTTTTCCATTTCCTTTTTCTTTTTAGCAACTTCCTTTTCTATTTTGTCGCCTTTGAATTCGTTGTTTTTCATTTATAAGAATTTAGATGCTGAGATCATTGACAATTTTTAATTTTTTTAATTCGACCTTGATCAAATAGTGTCTTGTTCATAGAAAATTACAACATTAAAAAATGCGAAGAGCAAAAGCTCGTCGATAATATTTTCTACCAAAATGGCAAGACCTAATTCACATCTTTTTGATGATCAATGATGAACTGAATGATATCTTCAAGAGAAGTATTTATACGGGAGATGGCATCATTGATGTCTTCCCGACTTACTTGTGCTGCAAAAGCAGGTGATTTCAATCTTTTTAAAACGCTTTTTACTTCTAATCCTTCATATCGTGTGGGACGAATAAGTGCCGCGGCATGTACAAATCCCGATAGCTCATCAAAAGCGTAGATCATTTTATCCATTGTGTTATTCGGCTCTACTCCAAAATAACCTGGTCCATGAGAAGCGATGCAGTGAATTACTTCAGGATCAATATTTCTTTTTTCTAATTCTTCAATAATAATACGGCAATGATTATCAGGATATTTTTCCCAATCAGCATCATGTAGCAAGCCTGCCAGTTCCCACTTCAATGCAGTTTGTTCATCTGCATTTTCTTTTTCAATAGCCCATGCTTTCATAACAGCCGCTACCTGTTTCATATGCAAGCGAAGCTTTTCATTCGGCACCCATTCATTTAATAATGTATTAGCTTCTTCAATAGTCATAAGATTGCCTGCATTTGCAGGATCGCCAAAACTGTTACGGCCGAGATTATGAGACATGAGAAAAAGATTTTAAGTACGGCAAGATAATAATTAATAGAAATCAACTCTCACCGGGTAAAAATGTTTGTTTACCGAAATTGACGATCTTATAATAACTAACCGCTGTAATTTGCGTGTAAATTAAACCTTGAATAAATGTCATTAAAGATCACAGGTAAAACTCCATCCGGAAAACATCTGGAGAAATTAAAACGATCTCCGAATTATAAAAAGGATGCTTTTCAGAATCTATCTGATACTCCAATGAAACCGGATGATATTTCTTATTGGAAAATGATGAAAGAATTCATTCATAAGAATAAAAACACTATTCCGCCTGTAAAATTACCATCAGTAAAAACTGATCTTTCAAAGTTGAATTCTTTGGAACCTGTGATCGTGTGGTTTGGACATTCGTCTTATTTGATACGTATTGAAAACAAAAACTTTCTTATAGATCCAGTCTTCAGTGGCAATGCAGCCCCATTATCTTTTATGATAAAAGCTTTTCCTGGTAGTAATATCTATAAGCCGGAAGACATGCCTGCGATCGATTACTTAATTCTTACACATGATCATTATGACCATCTTGATTTTAAAACTGTAAGAAAGCTTAGGAATAAAGTAAACAACATTTATTGTTCATTAGGTGTCAGCTCTCATTTAAAGTACTGGGGCTTTGACATAAATAAGATCACAGAAATAGATTGGTGGGAATCAAAACAGTTAGACGAAAACATTTCATTGACGGCTGCACCAGCTCGTCACTTTTCCGGAAGAGGAATTAAAAGAGGACAAACATTCTGGTCATCATTTATTTTAAAAACGAAAGATCATAATTTATATCTCGGCGGCGATTCTGGTTATGACTCACATTTTAAGGAGATCGGAGATAAGTACGGTCCATTTGATATTGCAATACTCGAAGCCGGACAGTACAATACGATGTGGCCTCTCATACATATGATGCCTGAAGAAACAGTACAAGCTGCAGTTGATCTGAAAGCAAAGTCATTATTACCCGTTCATTGGGGTAAATTCACTTTAGCTTTGCATGCATGGGATGAGCCAATTAAAAGAATACTGGATAAAGCAAAAGAATTAAATATGAAAGTGCTTACTCCTAAGATTGGACAGCCGCTTGTTCTTGAAGACAGTTTCAAAACAGAAAACTGGTGGGATTTGTAAAGCCGAGAGCAGGTCTTAAAAATTGGGGGACAAAATTTTTACTGTAAATCAGCCTTTTATAAAGGTGTGATAAAAAATACTTCCCTTCTTTTTTGGAAATAAACTTCATTCAAACTTATCTTCGCAGCCCCTTAAAAAAAATTATGGGGAATCAGATTGAAGGATGGTTCAACTGATCATTTTTTAACCGGCGAAAGGTAAATAACCAATAGCCAAAAGATTTCTTAAATGAGCAAACTACATTTCACAACAAAACATGCAAATGCGGCTACCGTAAAACGCGACTGGTATATCGTTGACGGTACTAATCAAACCGTAGGACGTATGTGTTCAAGGATCGCAGCAGTACTGCGTGGCAAGAACAAGGCGTCTTATACTCCACACGTTGACACTGGAGATTTCGTAATTGTAATTAACGCCGACAAAGTCACTTTCACCGGCAACAAACTTGAAGAAAAAGAGTATGATCACTTTACTGGTTATCCAGGTGGTTTAAAAGTAGAGACAGCAAAAAATTTGTTGGCTCGTCGTCCTGAGAATGTTGTTGAAAGAGGTGTAAAAGGAATGTTGCCAAAAAATCGCCTTGGTCGCAAGATGTACAAAAAACTTTTTGTGTATGCTGGCGCTGAACATCCACATGGTGCGCAACAACCAAAAGAATTTAAATACTAATTACAAGGTTTCTGATTTCTAAATTTTGAAATCAGAAACCTGAAATCAGAAATAAAAAACAAATGGAAAAGCAAAAAACAGGAGTTGGTCGTCGTAAAGAAGCTGTGACAAGAGTATTCGTTTCCAAAGGAAGCGGTAAGATCATAGTAAACGACAAAGACTATAAAGAATATTTTTCACTGGTGTATTTGCAAAACCAGGTGATCCGTCCTTTAAAGACTGTAGAAGCAGCAGATAAATTTGATATTAAGATCAATGCTGCAGGCGGCGGTGTTAAAGGGCAAGCTGAATCAGCTATGCTTGGTATCGCAAGGGTATTGATTGATATTAACCCGGAGTTTCGTCCTGCATTAAAAGCTGCAGGCTTGTTGAAACGTGACCCAAGATCAGTTGAACGTAAAAAGTTCGGTCATAAGAAAGCAAGAAGAAGCTTCCAGTTCTCTAAACGTTAATTTCAATTTGCAATTACAAACTTTAAATTTCAAATTATTATAATGGAAAATAATACATCCTTACAGCAGCAACTTCTCGAAGCAGGTGTTCATTTTGGTCACTTGCGCAAGAAATGGAATCCGAAGATGTTGCCATACATCTTTGCTGAAAAGAAAGGTATTCATATCATTGACCTTAATAAAACAACCGAGTGCCTGCAGGAAACTGCAGCTGTATTAAAACAGATTGCACGCAGTGGTAAAAAAATTCTTTTTGTTGGAACAAAGAAGCAGGCAAAAGATATCGTGACTGAATGTGCACAGAAAGTAAACATGCCTTATGTAACTGAACGTTGGTTGGGTGGAATGCTTACCAACTTCAATACAGTACGTAAGAGTGTAAAGAAAATGCAGAGCATTGAAAAAATGTTAGGCGATGGTTCTTTTGACAGCATTACAAAAAAAGAACGTCTTACACTTAGCCGCGATAAAGAGAAAATGGAAAAAGTTCTTGGTGGTATCGCACAACTGAGCCGTGTTCCGGCAGCGTTGTTCATCGTTGATATCGGTCATGAGCATATCGCATTAGCAGAAGCAAAACGTCTTGGTGTTGGTACATTCGGAGTAGTAGATACTAACTGTGATCCAAACAAAGTTGATTTTGCTATTCCTGCAAATGATGATGCAACAAAATCGATTGCAATCATTACTCAATATATCACTGCAGCTATTGCAGAAGGATTAGCTGAACGCCAGGCTGCAAAAGATGAGGAAACAGATGATGCATCTCTTACAGATGAGAATCAAAAGAAAGCTGCAAGAATGGAAGCCGAAGCACAAGCTGAAGCAGGCGGTGGTGGTAAACCTCGTGGTGGTGGCCAACCAAGACGTCGTACACCAAGCAGTCCAAAAAGAACAAGTAACAGGTAAACCCCCTGTCCCCCTAAAGGGGAGACTTAGTTCGAAGAATCATTTAGTGGTTCGTTAGTTCTTTAAAACTGAAAGTGAGGATTGTGATACCAACTTCATTGCTACTATTTAGCTTTTGTTGCGTCGCACTCTTCATCGTTCTTTTCTCTATTGAACTTTTTCGGAGAGTAAAATGGAGGTTCAAAGTGAAAGAGAATTATTAATTCTTAATTTTTAATTATTAATTACAATGTCAACCGTAACAATAAGTGCACAGGATATAAATAAGTTGCGCCAAATGACCGGCGCCGGCATGATGGATTGCCGTAAAGCATTAACCGAAACCAATGGCGATTTTGAAGCAGCCATTGACTGGTTAAGAAAGCAAGGACAAAAAGTTGCTGCAAAGCGTAGCGACCGTGAAGCAAAAGAAGGTGTTGTGATCGCACAAACAACAGACGATCATAAAACAGGTATTGTTGTTTGTGTAAGCTGCGAAACAGATTTTGTTTCGAAGAATGCAGACTTCGTTGCATTTGCGCAAAGCATCGCTGAAGCTGCTATCGGGCATAATGTAAAAAGCCTGGAAGAGCTGATGAATGCAAAAGCTCCGCACACAACAGTAGCAGAAATGGTAAATGATAAACTAGCAGCGATCGGTGAAAAGATCGGTGTTACAAAGTTTGAAAGAATAGACGCAGACTATGTGGCTTCCTATATTCACGGAGCATATCGCATCGGCGTATTGGTTGGATTAAATAAAGATGCAGCTGAAGCAGGTAAAGATATTGCCATGCAGATCGCAGCGTTGAATCCTGTAGCAGTTGATGCAGCAAGTGTTCCGGCAAGTGTTATTGCCCGTGAAAAAGATATCATCATGGAACTGATGAAACAAGATCCGAAGATGGCAGGCAAACCTGATGAAATGCTTGCAAAAATTGCCGAGGGCAAAATGGGAGCATTCTTTAAAGAACAAACTTTAACAGCACAAGCTTTTGTAAAAGATGGCAGCAAAACTGTTGCTGATTATCTGAAAGAAAATGGTGATGTGAAAGTGACAGAGTTTAAGAGAGTGGCATTAGGATAAATTTTACGTATCAAAATATTTTAAGGGAGTCATTCGGCTCCCTTTTTTATTTTTATAAAATGGAAAATATAAATCAGTACTTCGAGGCTAATAGATCTCTATGGAACCAGAGAACTGCTGTACATAAAGATTCTGCGTTTTATGATCTCGCAGGTTTCAAAGCCGGCGCAAATGTTCTTACACCAATTGAATTAAATGAAATTGGTGATGTATATGGAAGGTCACTACTGCATTTGCAATGTCATTTTGGAATGGATACGATGAGTTTCAGCCGGATGGGTGCAAAGTGTACAGGAGTTGATTTGAGTGATGATGCTATAAAGCTTGCAAGAGAAATTAATGACGAACTTAAGCTTGATGCAAAATTTGTTTGCTGTAATGTGTACGAAACTTCAGAGTTTGTAAAAGAACAGTTCGATATTGTTTTTACTTCTTACGGAACAATTGGATGGTTGCCCGATCTCGACCCATGGGCAAAAATGATAGTTGAAAGATTAAAACCAGGCGGTCTTTTTTATATTGCAGAGTTTCATCCTGTGGTTTGGATGTTTGATGATGATTTTACTCATATCAAATATTACTATGATAACAAGGAGCTGATAGTAATGGAGGATCAACCGACATACACAGGCGATGAAAATGAGATACAAGGAAAGGAGTATAGCTGGAATCATAGTATTAGCGAAGTGTTGAATGCATTAATAAATGCAGGGCTGAAAATTGAGTTTTTTAATGAACACACCTACTCACCGTATTCAAATTTTAAAAATTCTGTAGAGACAGAAACAGGTAAGTGGCATATAAAGGGAATGGAAGGAAAGATCCCGATGGTGTATTCTTTGAAAGCAGTAAAAAGCTGAACAACGAACAGAACCCTGAAGAGTGCGACGCAAGGGAAGATGAGCAGAATTACTGCTGCCGGCACCAAATTAAAAACAATCCAAAAAAATGGCTTTCCCTATCTTCGCAAGGTAACAAAAAACACTGCGGTACATGGTTCCAAAGTACAAACGTATTCTTCTGAAACTTTCGGGTGAATCTCTGATGGGGAATAAGAATTTTGGATTTGATAATGATGTTATTGCCCAGTATGCTGCCGACATAAAATTACTGACAGAGATAGGGGTAGAGGTGGCCATTGTAATTGGCGGCGGCAACATTTATCGTGGCATGAACGAGGCGGAAACCGGAATTGAAAGAGCTCATGGCGATTATATGGGAATGCTGGCGACGGTGATCAATGGAATGGCCTTGCAGGCAGGACTTGAAAAAGTGGGTGTGTTCACGAGATTGCTCAGCGCTATTAAGATGGAACAGATCGCGGAACCATATATTCGTCGCCGCGCCATAAGGCATTTGGAAAAAGGCCGTGTTGTGATCTTCGGTGCTGGTACCGGAAACCCTTATTTTACAACGGATACAGCTGGTTCTCTTCGGGCCATCGAGATCAACGCAAGTGTGATCTTAAAGGGAACCAGGGTTGATGGAATTTATACTGCTGATCCGGAAAAGGACCCTTCTGCGAAAAGATTTGATAAAATAACTTTTGCGGAATGCATAAGCAAAAACCTCCGGGTGATGGATATGACAGCTTTCACTCTTTGTATGGAAAACAACCTTCCAATTGTAGTATTTGATATGAACAGACCAGGCAATCTTCGCCGGGTTGTAACTGGGGAGAAAGTTGGCACATTGGTCACGAGTTAATAACTCTTGAATTCTTTTTATTCAGTCTTGCAAATATTGTGAAAAACTTACCGGGTCAAAACTGGGAGATTTTTATTAGTTTCCATTGTTATTTATACTATGCCAACAATTAGTTTATCAATTATTGAGATCGCTATTCTATTTATCAGCGCCATTGTTGTTGGTGTGGTGATCCATTTATTTTATACCAGCCGTCGTGGTGAAAAAAAGGAGAATGAAAAAAAATCTGTGAGCAGCGGTCTTGATGATTGGAAAATAAAATATTTAAATGAGGCGGAGATAAAGGATAAAGAAATTACTGATCTGAAAAACCGGTTGCTTGATGCTACTGAAAATAAAAGGATCTATGAAATTGAGATCCAGGAGTTGAAAAGCCAGGTTCGAAAATTAACTCTTGATGCAGAGCAAACAAGATCAGAAAAGACATTACCACAAACAAAAACGGATTATTACGAACAGCTTCGCCAGACCCAGCAAAGCCTGCTGGATCATAATTCCAAAATAAGCCAGTTGCTTGAGCAAGTAGATGTAATTAAAGAAACAGAAGAAAAAAGCCAGGAGATATTGCGAAGCAATGAAGAACTGAGCATGCAGATCAAGGACATGAAATATATGCTGGAAGAAAAAGAAGATGAGATCAATCATATAAAAGAAAAGGAACACCTTACCAGCGAGATGAGTTCAATGCTGGATAGTGCTTATAGTGAGTTTAATACCCTGCAAGGAAAAATATATAAATTAGAAGCGCAACTCTCTTCCACAAAAATGGTGAATATTGAATACGAAGATCTGAAAGAGGCGTATTATAAAACTACCCGTGAGTTGGATGAATCAAAAAATAAGGTGAATCATTATTTATATGAGAACCAGGTGCTACAGATCGAGCTTGGAAAAGTGGAAGATAAATTAACTGAATCCAATCAGCAGCGTCAACAATTGCAAAAGAAAGTTGCTTTCCTGGAAGAACTTAACAATGATCTTCACCAAATGGCAGACGCCAATAAAAAACTGGAAGGCCAGATAAAAAGATTGGGCGAATTGGAAAGCAAACTAAGTATTGTGGCTGAGGAAAGAGACAGGTTAAGAGAAAGACAAGGAACCGGGTTATAACTGATCAAAATCATAAAGTAAAAAGCTCCAGCAGGAGCTTTTTTTATTGATGCAGGTTTACCTTTACAATGAATTAAAATTTATGTATAGCAATATTGCAGATATAAGACGGGACTACTCTCACAAAAGTTTATCAGAAGGCGACGTAGATGCAAATGCGATCAAACAATTTGAAAAGTGGTGGCATGAAGCTGTGAATTCAAAGATCGATGAAGTAAATGCAATGACGCTGGCAACCGCTTCTCTTGATGCATTGCCCTCGGCAAGAATTGTTTTGCTGAAAGAAGTTAATGAAAAAGGGTTTGTTTTTTTTACCAACTATGAAAGTTATAAAGCACAACAACTTGCTGAAAATCCAAAAGCATGTCTCGTTTTCTTTTGGAAAGAACTGGAAAGACAGGTGAGGATAACGGGATTAATTGAAAAAATAAGTGGAAAGCAAAGTGATGAGTATTTTCAATCACGTCCTGAATCAAGTCGCATTGGTGCGTGGGCATCGCCACAAAGCCGTGTGATCGAAGACCGGCAATGGCTTGATGAAAAATTTAATGAGCTGGTGAATAAAATGGAAGGAACATCTATTGATCGTCCACCTCATTGGGGAGGTTATATTGTAAAACCTGTAGTAATCGAATTTTGGCAGGGAAGACCCAGTCGCCTGCATGATCGCATCCAATATACTTTGGAAGAAAATGGAGGATGGAAAATAGAAAGGCTGGCACCTTAGGAAAGTATTAAGTAAGTAAAGTATATAATTTAGGAACTGGAAACACTATATACTATATATACAATGTAAACTTTTTCTTTTATTACTTTTTCTTCTTCGTTTTCGCTGGTCTGCTTTTACCAAAACTTCCTTTTGTGATTTTCCCTTTTTTAGTTTTTTTATCGCCTCTTCCCATGATCTTGTTTTTTAGTTTGTTTTTAAAATAAAAAATCTCTTGTGTTATGTAAAGTAACAAGAGATTTATCTAAATGATGTTTTTATTTCTTCTTTTTCTTTTGCAATAAAGGTTTTAGGTCCTTCATTGAAGATTTTAATGTAGCTAAAAGCTCTTTTCCCCCTTTAAATCTTGCAACAACTTTTTCCTTGATATTTATCTGCGCTTTTGTTTGAGGGTTATGTCCTTTTCTTCCTTCCCTGTATGAAAGCAAAAAAGTACCAAAGCCAACAAGTGTAACCTTGCCGCCATTCTTTAAAGTTTTAGTAACAGCATTTGTAAAAGAATCAAGTGCTGCGTTCGCCTGGGTTTTCGTGACCCCTGCCTCTTCAGCAATTACATCAATTAAGTCGGCCTTATTCATTATAGTTGGTTTTTATGAATGATAATGGCGGCAAATTTAACCGCTTTTGATTGGCAGCAAAATTTTTTCTTTGTTTTTTCAGAACAAATAAATCCTCCGGAAATCGCATGGGGAAAGGCTTTGCCCGATTCCTGTTTTCGTCTTGTTTTTGAAGTTATTGTACAATTTGCATCAGGCTGCGGAAAGCTATAAAACGATCGCCCCACTCATCAAAATATTTTTGTCGTATGGTGGTTGAATGATTTTCAATATAGCAGTTATAATCAGATCTGCTATCGGCAAAATATTGGGCAGCGTATGTCGGACCCTCTTTTTCATCTATTTCTAATAGACGAAGAAGCTTTGAATCGGTAAAACAACCTGTTTTTATCATTTCGGGCATATGCTTATTCAGCATCCATTGTACCCATGCATCATGAATTGACCAATCAACTTTTACGGTAACATTATAGATAAACATGATTTAAATTTTTATTTCAAGGTACAAAGAACAAGTAAAGTTTTTTTATAAAAGGAAATGGATTAATCTTGCCGCTCTCAAAAATTAAACAATTATATTAGGATCAGAACGATGAAAAAATGCATTTGCTTTTTACTGATTTTCAGTTTTATTAATGCTCATTCACAAGATTCAACATCTAAACACCAGAGAATTATCTATAAAAGCTGGCCAGGTTATAAATTGAATGGCCGTATGCTAAAAGAAAAGGAATTAAAAGCAGAACTATACAAAGTGCCCGTTTCAATACCTTATTACCAAAAAGCTCATACTAGCAAAATCATCGGCTTGTCGCTAATTCCTCCGGCAATTTTATTTGCCCTGCTAAGCAAACCCAAGGAGGATATTTCTGGTAACTATAAAGTTGGATATGGAGTTGCGTCAATTTTTTGCAGTAGCGCTTCAATATTCTTTCTTCTGCGCTCTTCGAAAAACCAAAAGAAGGCTGTTCAAGTCTATAATACAAGCATTCCATAGATTATAAAAACATCAAGCCCCTTTGGAGCTGATAAATTTCTTTTTATGTTCTTCACTATTGATATATGATCTGAAATTTTGGTTATAAAGCTATATCTAAATATACCGGGCAATGATCAGAATGTTTTATATCAGGAAAAATTTCTGCATCTTTCAATTGGCCTTTTAGCGGATCTGTAACATTTATATAATCAATTCTCCAGCCTTTATTTTGCAAACGAACAGTAGGAAAACGTTGACTCCACCAGCTATATCTATGAGACTCAGCGTGGAATTCACGGAATGTATCTGTCCAACCATTTTCAAAAAAATTATCCATCCATTTTCTTTCTTCCGGTAAAAATCCTGATGAGTTTTTATTACCTTTTGGATCATGGATATCGATCTCCTTATGAGCAATATTATAATCACCACATAATATCAGCTTTGGATGTTTTCTTTTTAGTTGGTCAAGCCATTTATAAAATTCTTCCAACCAATGATATTTGAATGTTTGTCTTATATCGCCACTTGTACCTGATGGGAAATAAGCATTGATGAGTTTTATATCTTTAAAATCTAACTGAATAATTCTTCCTTCATCATCACTCACACTATGACCATTCCCCAATTCTATTTTATCCGGGATCATTTTTGTAAATACTGCTACACCACTGTATCCTTTTTTCTGTGCACTGAACCAATAGTCATGATAACCAAGATCATTAAATAACATATGATCTACATTTTCTTTCAATGCTTTTGTTTCCTGTACACATATCACATCAGCGGGATTTGTTTTCAGCCAGTCAAGAAAGCCTTTTTTGATCGCCGCTCTGATTCCATTTACATTGTAAGAGATAATCCGCATGGTGAAAAATTAGGAAGACAAGTTAAATGAATTGAATAAATAAGTATAGCAGGATTATTCTATTTTTATCACAAAGAAGGAATTGAAAGATGAAACCTGAAGAACACCTTATCCCGCCAAAATCTCATGTTTATCTTGATGGTCCGAAAAGCAGGGGCTTTGAATTATCATTTGCGTTAAGAGTTTTCTGGCAATTTATTCGTGGTTTTCGAAAGCTACATTTTATTGGCCCATGCATCACTGTGTTTGGGTCGGCAAGATTTAAGGAAGATCATAAATTTTATGTTGCAGCAAGAGAGATCGGAAAAAGAATTTCTGATCTGGGATTTGTAACGATGACGGGCGGAGGGCCGGGTATAATGGAAGCGGCAAATCGTGGCGCTTTTGAAAATGGTGGAATTTCTGTAGGATGTAATGTCCAGTTACCATTTGAACAAAAGCCCAACCCTTATATGAATCGATCGATCACATTTGAACATTTTTTTGTTCGAAAAGTGTTGCTTGTAAAATATTCTTATGCCTTTGTCATTTTACCGGGTGGGTTCGGAACAATGGATGAATTTTTTGAAACGCTTACGCTAATACAGACAAAAACGATCACTCAATTCCCGATCGTATTATTTGGAAAGGAGTATTATAAAGAACTTTGGGATGTACTGGAACATATGGCAAATAATGGATCAATTGCAAAGGAAGATCTTTCACTGGTATTGCTTACGGATGATATTAATGAAGCAATGGCACATATCCGTACTTATATCAGCACGAATTATAAAATAAAACCACGAAAACGTTCCCCATGGTTAATGGAAAGACGTTGATACTTATTTTTGATAAAATTTTAAAGAAATAAAACCAGCATGAAAATTAATACTGTCATTTTCGATCTTGGGGGAGTGCTTATTGACTGGAATCCCCGCTATGTTTACCGTACTATTTTTAAAACCGAAGAAGAGATCGATTGGTTTTTTGAAAATGTGGCTACCCATGACTGGAATGAGAACCAGGATGCAGGTTACCCGATAGCAAAAGCCACCGAAGAATTGGTTGCCCAGCATCCGGAATGGGAAAAAGAGATCAAAGCTTATTATGGAAGATGGGAGGAAATGCTTGGAGGACCGATACATGGAACGGTAGAAATATTTAAACAAATAAAACAAATGCCAGATTTAAGAACGTATGCTCTTACAAATTGGAGTGCAGAAACATTTCATATTGCATTAGAACGCTATGATTTTCTACATTGGTTTGATGGAAGGCTTGTAAGTGGTGAAGAAAAAACAAGAAAGCCTTTTCATGACTTTTATCAAAAGCTGCTTAATAAATTTTCTATAGATCCCTTAAAAGCAGTTTTTATTGATGATAATTTAAGGAATATAAAAGCAGCTGAAGAGTTGGGAATAAACGGAATTCACTTCCACAATCCGTTACAATTAAAAAATGAATTAACAGATCTTGGGCTGTTTGCTATTAAGGGCTGAAAATTTATTCAAATAATGATCAACGAAAAGAAAGCAACTCCACTTCGAATATCAATGTGCTGTTTGGCCCGATCTCACGACTGATACTTCTATTACCATAAGCTAAATGAGGCGGAATATATAATTTCCATTTGCTGCCAATAGGCATTAATTGTAATGCTTCGGTCCATCCTTTAATTACTGCATTCAACGGGAAACTTGCAGGTTGTCCTCTTTTTACTGAGCTGTCAAATACTTCACCTTTTATGGTAGTGCCATGATAGTGACAGGTTACGGTATTATGTGCCAATGGTTTTTCACCAACACCTTTGGTAATTATTTCATATTGTAAACCGCTTGGCAGTGTTACCACCGATTCTCTCTTTCCGTTTTCTGCAAGAAATACTTCACCTGCTTCCATATTATTTTTTTCTTTTTGTTGTAAATATGATTTTAGTTTATCTGAAAGAGACATAAATGTATTTTTAAATTATCTCTTAAAACCCAGCTTTAATATAACTCCAGCCTTCCTGTTGGCGTTTCGATAGCTCAAGCATTGCAACAGGAACAATTGTTGCGAACGGCACCAGCTGGCTCTTTTCAACTTTAAGTCTGCGCATAGTGTTTGCACATGCAGCAAAAATTACATTAGGAGATTTTTGTAGATCTTCCATTTCTTTTGACACATTGGTTTTGTCACTTACCAGCATCATCAAACCCGGGCCATAGCAAACAACTTCAATGTCAGTATTTGGATCCTCTTTTAAAGTATTTTTTACCTGCGCAATCATGATCCGAAAATCTGCGGTATCAGCTTTTACAAAATCGAACACAATTTTTTGATGATTATTCTGTGCCGAAGCAGTAAAGAAAAATAGCGCTGTAACTATCAGAAGTGAAAATTGTTTTCCCATGATTTGTATTTTAATATTGAAAGGTAGAGATATTTAAATTGAAATAGTTATTCCAGGACAGGTCTCAACCATCTCGTTGCATCCTCGATACTCATTCCTTTTCTCTTTGCATAATCTTGCAATTGATCCTGCATTATTTTCCCTACACCAAAATAATGACTTTGCGGGTGAGCAATATACCAACCACAAACAGAAGCTGGTGGATTCATGGCAAGACTTTCGGTTAATTCAATTCCAATATTTTCCTGCACATTTAACAGATCAAAAAGTTTTAGTTTTTCTGTATGATCAGGACAGGCAGGATAACCCGGAGCCGGGCGAATACCTTTATAATTTTCTTTGATCAATTCTTCATTACTTAAATTTTCATCTTTGGCATAACCCCAGTATTCTCTTCTTGTTTTTTCATGTAAACATTCTGCAAACGCTTCCACTAAACGATCGCCAAGAATTTGTACCATGATCTTGTTATACTCATCATGTTCATCTGCAAATTTTTTAACCCATTTGCTGGCTCCAAAGACACTTACGGCAAATGCGCCTATAAAATCATTGCCGAGCTCGGCAGGACAAATGAAATCGCTTAATGAAAAACTTGGTTGTCCAACAGCTTTTTTTAATTGCTGGCGAAGCGATTCCAGTTTTACTTCACCTTTTTCTGTTTGAAGCGTAACAGTATCTGCATTGTTACTTGTTGCCGGCCAGAAACCAATAACTCCATTTGCAGTAAACCATTTTTCATCAACGACCTTCTTTAAAAGTTTCTTTGCATCATCATAAATTCTTTTTGCTTCAGCGCCAAAAATTTTGTCAGACAAAACTTGAGGAAAATGTCCCGGCATTTCCCAGGCAATAAAGAACGGGCCCCAGTCAATATATTTTGCAATAGTCCCAAGATCAAATTCTTTGAAAACTTTTACTTCTTCAGTCGCAGGTTTTACCGGCTTATAATTTTTCCAGTCAAAATATTCTTTTGTTATCACTGATTCAGAATAGGGAATAAGCGATTTTGTTTTGTTCTTGTTTAAAAACTGTTCACGAAGTTTCTCATATTCCTTTTTTGTTTCAGCAAGGAAAGGTTGTTTTTGTTCGCTACTTAACAAAGAACTTACAGCAGTTACGCTTCGGCTCGCATCTAATACATGTAGAACGCCGTTATCATATTGCGGAGCAATTTTTACAGCCGTATGCATTCTTGAAGTAGTGGCGCCACCGATCAATAATGGTTGTTTCATTCCCCGACGTTTCATTTCATGCGCAACATGCACCATCTCATCCAATGAGGGAGTGATCAGTCCACTTAAACCAACGATATCTGCTTTTTCTCTTTCGGCTGTATCCAAAATTTTATCAGCATGAACCATTACACCAAGATCAATTATATCATATCCATTACAACCAAGTACAACACCAACAATATTTTTACCAATATCATGCACATCGCCTTTTACTGTTGCCAGTAAAACCTTAGGAGCACTGGCCGATTCTTTATTTTCAGTGCCGGCTGCTAAGTGAGCTTTTTTTCTTGCTTCTTTTTCTGCTTCAATGTAAGGAGTAAGAATAGCTACCGATTTTTTCATCACCCTTGCACTCTTCACCACCTGGGGTAAAAACATTTTACCGCTTCCAAAAAGATCACCTACCACATCCATCCCTGCCATTAACGGACCTTCAATAACATCAAGTGGTTTTGGATATTTTACTCTTGCTTCTTCCGTATCAATATCAATATAATCTGTTATTCCATTTACCAGTGAATGCTTCAGTCTTTCTTCCACTGATGTATTTCTCCATGCTTCATCTTTAACCTCCACCTTTCCTTTTGCTTTCACTGTTTCGGCAAATACAATTAATTTTTCAGTTGCTTCGTTGTTGTCATTATTACGATTGAGAATTACATCTTCACAAAGTTTTTTTAATGCCGGCTCGATCTCATCATACACCACTAATTGTCCAGCATTTACAATTCCCATATCCATGCCTGCTTTGATAGCATAAAACAGGAAAACTGAATGCATGGCTTCACGTACATGATCGTTGCCCCGGAAGGAAAAAGAAAGATTGCTGACGCCGCCACTTATTCTTGTCAATGGCATCAGCTCTTTTATCTCTTTGGTCGCTTCAATAAAATCTACTGCGTAATTATTATGCTCTTCCAAACCGGTAGCAATAGCAAAAATGTTTGGATCAAAAATTATATCCTGCGGATCAAAGCCTACTTTTTCTGTAAGTATTTTATAGGCACGATGAGATATTTGAACCTTTTTATCTTTTGTATCCGCCTGTCCATTTTCATCAAAAGCCATAACGATAACAGAAGCTCCATACATCAGGCATGTTTCAGCTTGTTGTATAAATTTTTCTTCGCCTTCTTTCATTGAAATGGAATTCACAATGCATTTGCCCTGCACACATTTTAATCCTGCTTCAATGATCTCAAACTTCGAGCTGTCGATCATGATGGGGATCTTTGCAATATCTGGCTCGCTTTGCAAAAGATTGAGAAAAGTTGTCATGGCAAGAACGCCATCCAATAAGGCGTCATCCATATTTACATCAAGCACCTGTGCACCGCTTTCCACTTGCTGGCGTGCAACACTCAATGCTTCTTCGTATTTATTTTCTCTAACGAGACGTGCAAATTTTTTAGAGCCTGTTACATTGGTTCTCTCGCCAATGTTTACAAAGTTTGTTTCGGGGCGAACAACTAATGGCTCTAAGCCTGAAAGACGTAAGTATGGGTAAATGATATTTTTTTCCGGCATCTAAGTATTCCTCTTCACCAAAACATTCCGGATAACTGAAAAGTTATTAACGATGATGATCAATATGGCTAATATTAATAGGGCTTTTTCCATCCGTCCAAAATATAGCGCAATATAATACTCAAATCGTCAATTCTTTAGTAGTCTCCGGTAATTTTCTTGGCGATATTTTTTTTACATGTTGTGCAATGTGTTGAATGTGATCGGGTGTAGTACCACAGCAGCCTCCAACTATGTTTACAAAGCCTTCTTTTGCCCAATCTTCAAGGAAATGGGCCGTTTCTTCGGGCTGTTCATCGTATTCTCCCATAGCATTTGGTAGGCCTGCGTTGGGATAAGCCGATACATAGCAGGATGCTATTTGACTTAATTCTTCAATATGTGGTCGCATTTCTTTCGCTCCTAACGCACAATTCAAGCCAATACTTAATGGTCTTGCATGCATGACGGATGTATAAAATGCTTCCAGGGTTTGACCGCTTAATGTTCTTCCTGATGCATCAGTAATTGTTCCGCTGATCATGATTGGAAGAGTATCTTTTTTTATATCCCTGAAATATTTTTTAATAGCAAAAATGGCAGCTTTTGCATTTAATGTATCAAAGATCGTTTCGACCAATAAAAGATCAACACCTCCATCAACCAATCCTTTTGTTTGTTCATAATAAGCATCAACAGCATCATCAAAACTTAACGCCCTGAAACCGGGATTGTTTACATCAGGAGAAAGAGATAATGTTTTATTCATTGGTCCTAATGCGCCTGCCACCCATGCTTGCTTACCTGATTCTTTAACTGCTTCTTTTGCAACTTTAGCTGCGGCTAAATTCATTTCATAAGCCAATGCCTGCATTCCATAATCGGCTAATGATACTTTTTGTGCATTGAAAGTGTTTGTTTCAAGAATGTCAGCGCCGGCTTCGAGGTATTGTTTGTGTATCTCTTTAACGATATGCGGTTGTGTAAGGCTAAGCAGATCATTATTGCCTTTGAGATCAGAAGGCCAGTCTTTGAATCTTTCGCCACGATAATCCTCTTCGGCAAGTTTATAACGCTGTATCATAGTGCCCATGGCACCATCGATGATGAGAATGCGTTTTTCCAACTCGTTTTTAATATCCATATTCAAAACTTTGTGCTGTGAGCCATGAGCTTTGAGCTGCGAGAATGCTCATAAGAATTGAGAATGATGAACGGAGCGTCGCAACAAAAGCTTCATAGTAGCAATACAGCTGACTACATAATTAAAAATCATCGAACCATATAAACGTTGGGAAACAGAAGTGAAGTTTCTTTGCGTTTATTAGTTCCGTAAAGGCCGAACAATAAACAAATCCGCCTGTTGTGCAAAGATAAAGACTATAGGGATAAAAGGCAAAACTTATAAAAGGCTATTTGCTTACATACTTTTCAATTGGCAACCGATTCTGAAGGCTGCGGGCCAGGGTCATTTCATCGGCATATTCAAGTTCGCCGCCGAATGCTATACCTCTTGCAATTGTAGTGATCTGGATATTGGTATGCTGTAACTTCTTTTGTATATAATAGATAGTAGTATCGCCTTGTATGTTTGGATTCAATGCAAAAATGATCTCTTCCGTTCTTTCTTTTTGCACCCGGTTGATGAGTGATTCAATATTAAGCTGATCAGGACCGACGCCATCAAGCGGCGAAATGATACCACCAAGAACATGATATGTGCCGTTGAATTGCTGGGTGCTTTCAATGGCAATTACATCGCGGATATTTTCAACAACACAGATGGTTTCCTGCTTACGCATACTGTTAGCGCAGATAGAACAGATATCTCCATCGGCCACATTGTAACAGCGCTGGCAAAATTTTATTTCATTGCGCATTTTAGCGATCACTTCGCTGAACTGTTGTACATTATTTTCCTCTTGCTTCAATAAATGCAGCACCAATCGCAACGCAGTTTTTTTGCCAATACCAGGAAGTTTGGCAAATTCGTTGACAGCATTTTCAAGAAGTTGAGAGGAAAATTGCATAGGGCGAAGGTATAAAAATCAGGGCACAAGGTACAAGGCACAAGACACAATTCTTGTACCCTGAAACTTATGTCTTGTGCCTTTATAAAGTTATTTCAAACTCATTATCCCAATTAGATCGGACGTTTATCTTTTTATTGAGCGGCTTAACTAATTCAGGTTGTTTTTTCCCTTCGAAAAATTTACCCGGATCCCAATGTCCATTTTTATTTTCATCGTAAAGAATGCTGAGTTCATATTCGCCGGGATTAAATAAAGGTTGATAAAGTTCAGCGGCGCTTAACGGAAATGTTTTTACTACTGTTCCATTTTGGGAAACCTGCAATACAGGATTCTTTGAAAGATCAATATTGGTAAAACTAAGCTTTAGAGAACCATAATCGGCTTGTTTTCTTGTTGTGAAATTCAGCGTATCAGTCTTAAGTAGTTTTCGACCGGAGCTGTCTTCTGCAAAATCTTTATCAAGTATTAAATTGTAACGAGTACTTTCTTTCCAGGTTGTTTTTAGTGTAAGCCTTTTTTTCAGGCTATCAATTTCCCATCTTGAGGATATGGGATTAAAAGTTGAATCTGTACTTACTTGTATTTTAGTTGTATCAAGATTACGTAACGGACGTTCAAAGTTTAAATAAAAATCCCCGAGAAGATCCTGCATATTGCCGCTACTGGTAAACCTTAATCTTCTTTCATCAGGTTTTGCTCCGGGGCGATTTCCACCAGTAAAACTTATTGATGATGGTGGCAGTTGCGATTTCTCTTCTACAAATGCATATAAGGTAACAGGTGAAGAGTTAGGTTTAATTTCTACAGCACTATCGCTAAATCCAAAAAGTAATTGTTTAGAGTATAGTTTCCCGTTATCCATTACATATATATAATAGGTGCCCGATGGCAAATATAAAAACCGGAAATTACCTTTGCCGTCAACCCTGGCAATATAACGGGGCCGGTCTTTTATAACTGCAGAATCTACCCCGCTTTTGTAGAGCATAACAAACAATGTACTATCGACACCGCCGGTCTCGGCAAGTAAGACCTTACCCGAAAGTTGAAGCGTATCTAATGTATTGCCCGTTGTGAATATGTAAGAAAAATTATGCAATACGTTCCCCTCATTAACATCCTTGATCATATCGCCAAAATTGTAATAATATGTTGTATTGGGTTCAAGTGTGTCTTTGATCGTGACTGTGAGTGTTCTTAATTTCGTTTCCACACCAGGAAAAGTTGAAGGAGTAGGCGAAACAAGAAGATTTTTAAACATCTCCTGTGGTTGGTCGATATATTCATCAAAAGTAAAAGTGACCTTCTTTGTATTAAAATTATTGCTCGAATCCGGCGGAGTTACTTTCACAAGATGAGGTGGAAGTGAATCCCTGTCGCCGCCAGTGGGTGGTATCATATTAGCGCAGCCAGTTAGTACCACGATCTTCAGGATTGAAATGATTATGAGGAAACAAAGGAGAATTCTTTTCATTCAATAATTTTCTTCGGCTGCAAACTTAACCTGTTTATGTTTAAAGGCTATTCGGAGTTTCATAATAATCCCTGAAAATCGTGTTAATCCTGGTTCTCCTCTTCTTCTATTTGGTGTAATGCTACAGCAAGGTTATTCGTTTTAACAAAATTGCACCAATGGCAATCTGGTTTGCCACAGCCAATATAAAATTCTCTGTCCTGGATCTTTTGCCACACCATCATTATTTGTTGAGTTACGGTCTCAATATCAGCAGGATTAACAACTAATTTTTCCTTTCTGTAATTTTTCTTTTTATCAGGCTCAATAAAATCAAATTCTGTGCTGACAACCTTCCAGCTTTTTTGTTCATAATTATCAACAAGAATTTTATAAAAAACACCTTGCCTCCAATAGTCTCCACCATTGGGATCTTTGTCGGATGGTCCTTTTATTTTAGGAAGTGCTTTATCAGGATCACCTGTTTTATAATCAACCACATTTACTGACTTACCATCGAATTCAAGTTTATCTAATTTGCCTTTTATAGGGATGCCTCTTACTACAACATTTCGAATGTTTCTTTCAATGGCAACTATTTTATTAAAACCGGCAATACGACTCTCGTAATAATTATTCAATACTTCCTGTCCATATTCGAGCCGCCGATTAAATTGTTCCAGGGTAAAACTTTCACGATGACGATGCAGGTACCATTCAAAATCTGCAATAAAACTTTCTTTTGATGGAAACTGTTCTTTACCTCCATCCTGCATTTTCCTGAATAGTTGCTCTAGAGCATGGTGAACGGCAGAGCCAAATTCAGTTGCTTCATTTTTCGGCGAAGGAATACGGAGCAGGTTTTTAAAATAAAATTCCAATGGACATTTGAGATAATTGTTCAATGCAGTTACATTCATTACAAATTTGTCCAATAAGCGATCGACAAAATCTTTTTCTATCTTCTCAATTTCCGGAGCATCGGCTTCTCCAAATTGTAAGGCACTGAATTCAGATAAAACTTCTTCACTGATAAAAACTTTTTCTGCGGGTAATATATGCCGGTCAAGTATTTCTGCTATGAACATGGATGGTTCCAGGTCCTTTCCGTCATTTTTAAAACGACTGAAAGAAATATAAAGATGTTTTTCCGCTCTTGTTAATGCTACATAAAACAAACGGCGCAGTTCTTCATCATCCCTGGATTTTGGTTGAGAAGAAAACATTGTATCCGGTAAACTATAACCACTGCCGGGTTTGCGTTTCTTTTCCCAGAAAGATGCGTTACAGCCCGCAAAAAAAACATATTCAAATTCCAATCCTTTAGAGCCATGGGCCGTCAATAAATTAACGCCCTTATCACTTCCGCTTACCTGTACCAATGGCAATGAAAGTTCTTCTTTCTCCATCAGGTCAATGATGTTTACCAGTTGCTGCAATTTCATTGAAGCATTGCGCCGGGTTTCTTCTTTTACAAAATCAAATAGTCCTGTAAGAATTTGTAATTGCCAGTGCTTGTCGGGGCTTTGCATAATATAACTTAGAATACCAGTTTCCCGGATGATATTTTCAAATAAATGCTGAAGCGTAACGTTGGGTACATCTGCAATTAATTTCTCTAAAATAAAAGATGCCTTCTTTAATCCTTCATGAATAGTAACACTAAACAGATCTTTTGGTATTGCGATAGATTTTTCATGCAATAATCTTCTTAACGAAGTTTTCTCAGCATATTTTTTTTCAGAATTTTCTACACTCAATTTGGCTATCTCTACTGCGGGAATGTGGAACCAGTCAAAATGTAAAATTTCAAAAAGCATTTCATCGCCGCCATAAGGCACATCATGTTCCGCGGCGAGGTATTTTATAATAGAAATAATTTTTTGTGCCAATGGAAGCTCAAGAATATTAATGTTTCGTTTTGTATAAACAGGAATGTTTTTGAGTTTCAAATATTGCGCTAACTCCACGCCATATTTATTTTCCTTATAAATGATTGCGATCTCACCAGGTGGAATTTCTTCCACCAATAATTTTTGTACCTGTAAAGTAAGGTCGATCATTTCCTGCCGTTGCGTTTCATATTCTTTGATAGCAGGCAAATGAGTTAATGTGCTTATATGATGATGAGATGACCTGAGATCCTTGCTTAACCCCTCTAATTTTTCTACAAGTCTTTCAGTATTTCTATCTATCAAAGTTTTTGAAATATCAAGAATAGGTTGAGTGGAACGGTAGTTATTGGTAAGCACCACCGTCATCAGGTCTTTTTTATAGCTATCGGCAAAATTGATCATGTTCTCCACGTTGGCACCCTGGAAACGATAGATGCTTTGATCGTCATCTCCCACTACAAATACATTTGGTTTTTCCCAATAATTAATTAGCAAACTGACAATGCGGTTTTGAGTGCCACTTGTATCCTGGTATTCGTCAACCAATATGTAAAGAAACTTTTCCTGGTAAGTAGCGAGCAGATTTTTGTTTTCTTCAAAAGCCTTTATCACCCAGTTGATCATATCATCAAAATCATAGCGATTCCTTTTCCGCATCATTTGCTGGAAACGATCAAACTCATTGACAGCGGCCCGTAGCTTCTCTTTTCTTTCTTTTTCTTCTTCTATCTTGTCTTTCTTCAGGTCACCGGCATTGAACTCTTTAAATTTTCTTTTGTAAATGAATTCATCGCGGGTAGGAAGATCAGTAATGTATTCGTCAATTTTTTCATTGATATAAGCAGGTGTCCAGCCTTCTCTTTTCATTGCACTGAAAAGTTGCTGAAGGTTATTGATCTCAAAATAGACATCACCACGATAACGTTTCAGCGGATGATTTTTTGGAAATGAATCAATGAGTTCCTTAAATAACTCAATTCTTTCCAGGTCGGAAATAGGATCCAGCGCTGTTTTTTCAAATAACGAAAGATTTTCCTGTATAACATCATTGCAAAAGGCATGGAAAGTATAAATATTCACTTTGTAAGCATCCGAGCCAATGAATTGTAATAACCTTTTTCTCATCGCAACAACACCGGCATCGGTATAAGTAAGGCAAAGAATATTTTCAGGTTGCGCATCTGTTTCCAATAAAATTTTTCCAACCCGGCTCGCCAATATTTGTGTTTTACCCGTACCTGGCCCTGCAATTACCATCACAGGCCCATCAATTGTATCAACAGCTAACCGCTGCATCTCATTCAACCTTTCGTACTCTTCCCGAAATTTATTTTCTAATTTTTCCTTTATAAATGACATTTTACTGGGCTTTTTTATAGATCGTTATTCAAACGAATTTAAATCAATAATCTGCATGGCAGCACATTATAGGATTCAAAAAATAGAAGTTCTTTTTTGGTCAGTAGAATGGACGGGCTCCTGTCATTCAAATGAAATAAGCTTTGGTACTCCCGCACATGTTCCCGATCATTTTAATTAGTTACAATCTTTAGGGTCTGGCAAACACAAAAAACATCATTTATATTTGTTTAACCGTACAATAATAATTAATGAACCCAACCAGGAAAGCAATTATCTTATTCTTTCACCTTTTTATTTGTTCTGCCGTTTTTCCTCAACTGCAGACTGTATATAATTTTCAAAAAGATGATAGTATTTTAAAAAAGACGTATTACGAACAGGCTTTACAAAATAAAAACAAACTTATTAGTTCGCTCAGCAGTGAATATAAAAAAGATTACCAGGAAATTTATGAAGCAAGATTTTCGGAGGTTTCTAAGTTATTGCAAAGTGTCAGGGCGGTAACTGACAGGGAAGTCCATAATTATTTACAATCGATACTAAAAAAAATCACGGAGGCTAATCCTGAATTAAACGCTAAAGAAATTCGTCTGCTCTTTTCCCGCGATTGGTGGCCAAATGCTTTCAGCATGGGCGAAGGAACCCTAATAGTAAATGCCGGCCTGATGGTTTTTCTTGACAATGAAGCCGAGTTGGTTTTTGTGATTTGTCACGAACTGGCCCATTTTTATTTAGACCATAGTAATAAGGCAATCAAAAAAAATGTAGAGACTTATAATAGCGTAGCATTTCAAAATGAACTGAAACGATTGTCAAAACAAGAATATGGTGCAGGTCAGCAATTGGATGAACTGATAAAAAATCTTGAATTTGGTAATCGGCGACACAGTCGCGAAAATGAAACTGAAGCGGATCGGTATGCTTTTATGTTCATGAAGAATACAGGTTTTGATTGCAATGGAATTAAGACATGTTTACAGTTACTCGACAAGGTTGATGATTCTTTATTGCATAACTCAATTGATCCTGAATTAACTTTTAATTTCAGCAACTATCCTTTTAAAAAGAAATGGGTACAGAAGGAATCGGCAATTTTTAGCCAGATGAGTAATGATGATTCTCCGTTGACCAAAAAAGAAAGAGATTCATTAAAAACACATCCTGACTGCGCCGCCAGGATTTCGCATTTAGAGGATTCTATTTTAAAAGCCCGGCAAGGCGAAAAATTTATTGTCAACAAAACATTGTTTGGGCAATTAAAAAAAGATTTCTTTGTGGAATTGGCAGAGCAACAGTTTAAAAGTAATAACCTGAGTAGAAACCTGTATTATAGTTTACAAATGCTGCAAAAAGGGGAGAACACTTCTTATGCAATGTTTGCAATTGCCCGGGGTTTGAATTTTATGTATGAAAATCAAAAGAACCATAAACTGGGAATTATCACAGAAAAAGAAACAAGAGGATATCCCACTGACTATAATATTTTACTGCGCATGCTCGATCGCCTGAAATTGGAAGAGATCGCAAACATAAATTATAATTTTTGCATGGAGCATAAAGCAGAAATGTCAATTTACGAAGGTTTTAATGACGAATTCAATAAGGCAGTCAAACAAAAATCTCAATATTAACTTCAACCAAAAACTATACACATGAAAAAACCATTCTTTATTATAGTTATGCTGCTTAGCATTGTAACTGTACAGTCACAAACACTTTCAATTGATAATGTAAGAAAAGCCGCTCTTCGAACTTCCGATGCGATAAAAGAAGGTTCGGATGTAAAAGGGTATTACTTTTTTTATATAAGCGATAAAATTGACAAAAACACCAATGAATATACTCTGCGTATTCTTGATAATAATCTAAAAGTGTTAAAAGATGTCAAGTTCCAGGATTCGAAGTATGTAACTATTCTCGAATCGTCTTTTAATGGCACTGATCTTATTTTTTTATTCTATGACTCAAAAGAAAAAACTTTTGAATACCAGGTGTATGGTGCCGACGGAAATAAAAGACCTTTCAGTTATTCAAGAGTTTTAACCAATAAGGAACAAAAATTTCTTGATGCTACTTATCTTTCTTTTGATGATGAGGAACAAACATTAAAAGGGCTTTATCCACTTGAAGGAAAAGGATTTATTTCAAATATGCCAAGCAGGGAAGAGAAAGATTATACCTTCCAGATCGATTATTTTTCTACAGTAAAGAAAAAACAATGGACATATACTCCTACAGAAGGGGGTAAAAAATTCGTTGGTGATTATCTTGGAAATTTTAATGGTGTTGTCTATATCGAGGTATTAAAATTCAAAAGTATGACGGATCAAAAACCCGATTCATATATTCTGGGACTAGACATTGAAACAGGAAAACAGCTTTTTGAGAAAACTACAGATGCGAAATACAGGTTTTATCCTGCAAGTATTTCTGTATTAAATGCAGGAAAGGCATATATCTATGGTGAATATTTTGATGTGAATGCAAATATTTCAAAAGACAAATCGCTTGGTTTTGCTTTTTGGGGTATTGATGAAAAAGGGAAGATATTAAGCGAAAAGTATTGTTCATGGGATCTTGATATTGGAAAAGTTCTTAATGTTAACGCTAAAGGAAAGATTGAGGACTTTGGTTACTTATATGTCCATCATATTGTGCAGATGGCTGATGGAAATATTTTTGCTATCGGTGAAGGCTATAAAAAAGTCGCCAGTGCTCTCGGCATTGCGAGCAAGATGTTGGTAAGGAATGGCGGTATGAGCACTATTAAGATCAAAATAACTGATATGGCAGCGATAAAGTTTGACAAAGACTTTAATGTAAAAGAAGCAAAGATCTATGATAAGAATCCAAATACCGTTGAGCTTGCCAGCGGAATGGAATTCGTAAGTGCTCCATTATTGGGTAAGCTTGTAAAATATACCTATGGGGAATTTGATTATTCATATACACAAACAAATAAGGACCTTACCTCTTTTACAGTTTGCTATAGTGATTATGAAAGAGGAAAGAATTATAAAGGAAGTACGTTTAACTCGATAAGTTATAATGACGGTAAAATAACAACAGACAAAATCAAAACGAAATCCGATGCAACCCGCTCATGGGTGTTACCAGGGAAACAAGGCCAGGTGCTTGTTTTAGATTATTACAAAAAGGATAAAAGACTGGATACTCACCTGGAAAAATTAAATTGACCGTATATATTGTTTAATAAAAAAAGGTTGGCTGAAAAGCCCAACCTTTTTTATTACCCGTGTATTATAAATTACCCCGGTATCCTTGTTATATATTTTTCCAACTGCTTTATCTGGTCAACAATTTGTTTCGTGGTAGGTTTTAGTTTTTTTGCCCTGCTAAAAAAATCTTTAGCAGCACGGAACTCTCTTTTATTCATCATGATGCTGCACATTTGCAAATAAGCAGCTGCTTCATTTTCTTTATCCGGTAATCCTTTTCGTATTGCCTGGCGGATATAACTTTCCGCTTGCTTCATATCATTTCTTTGCATTGCAAGCATTCCCATCTGCAGCATACTTGCACCTTCCGCTTCTTTCATTGGCATTCCAAGATCCAATCCTTTTTTCATCATTTTTTCAGCGCCATCATAATCCTGTTTCATCATCGCCACATTTCCTTTCAATGTATAATAAGCAGAACGAATAGGCTTATACAAAAGACCAGGGAACTTTATTGTATTAAGAACTTTCTCCGCACCATCCATATCGCCGGATTCCAGGTATTCCTGTATCAGCCGTAATGGGCCAAAGAAAAAATGCCCAAGAACTAAAATAAGACCGACAAAATATAATGGAAAGGCTGGCCAGAAACCTGAAAGATAGTTTGTAATACCACCAATGATCATCAATGCGATACCAAGTTGCAGGCGGTATTTAATAAGCAGGTTATAAAACTTCATACTTCACTTTTTGAGGACTGCAAAGATAGGTGGCTGGCAGGGATTGGTAATTGGGAATTTGGAATTGGGTTTAAAGATCGAAATAGATGCGAATTAGTCGTATTATATGCTAATTCCCAATTACAAATTCCTAATTCCTGAAATTATTCTTTTGCATCATTGATCTCAATCCAATAGCCATCAGGGTCTTTAAAATAAATTTGCTTTACGCCATCAACACGATTTGTTATGGCCATCTTTTCGCCGGCCCAATTCTCATATTCAACTTTATTTTTTTCTAATACTTTGACAAATTCAGGGACTGAAGCCACCGAAAAACAAAGGTGTGTATTTTTATCATGTGCAGTTTTTGCAGTTGCACCTGATATAACATGTAAATGACTTTTTACACCTACGCTGAACCAGGTGTGCCGGCCATCGTGAAAAGGTTCGGGAATTGTATCAAGCCCCACAATATCTTTATAAAAAGCAGTACTTATTTTAAGATCGACGACATAAACAGCGATATGGTTCAGCAAGGCTTTTTGATTTGATTGAGCGATACAATTAAATGACACAAAGCCGATGAGCAAGGCAAAGCAAATTTTTTTCATGATAGTTTATTTACACCTGAAAGATAAACAGTAAATCTGTTATTTTTGCCGCCTGACTTTTTGGTCCCGTAGTTCAATGGATAGAATAGAAGTTTCCTAAACTTTTGATACAGGTTCGATTCCTGTCGGGACTACAAATAAATCTTCCAATTTTTAAAGCGGCCTTTCTCCGGTCCGCAGGCTTGTTAGTAATTCTTTTTAAAAACCAACTGCATGAAGAAATTACCAGGATATTTATTCGCAACCGTTCTTTTTTTAGCCACACTTTTCTGCCAGGGTCAAACATCTGTTCGAAAAAAAATAAGTCTTGACGATAACTGGAAGTTTAAACTTGGTCATGCTGCCAATCCAGAAAAAGATTTTAATTACAGCATCTCAACTATTTTTTCTAAATCAGGCGGCGCCTTCGGTACTGCAATTGAACCACGTTTTAAAGACAGTACATGGAGAACATTGGATCTTCCGCATGACTGGGCAGTTGAGTTGCCATTTGTAAATGTTGACAATCGTGATGTGGAGTCTCACGGTTATAAACCCGTTGGTGGATTGTTTCCAGAAACGAGCATTGGTTGGTATCGTAAACATTTTACTATTTCAAGCGCAGATTCCGGAACTCGTTTTCAAATTCAATTTGATGGGGTTTTCAGAAATGCCAATATCTGGCTCAATGGTTTTTTTGTTGGCAATAATATGAGTGGTTATATCGGCGCATCATATGATGTTACTGATTTTATACGATTTGATCGTGATAATGTATTAGTGGTAAGAGTTGATGCCACACAATATGAAGGATGGTTTTACGAAGGTGCAGGTATCTATCGGCATGTTTGGTTAAATCAATATGACAACCTTCATATTCCTGCCGGGGGTTTATTTGTTTATGCTGATGTACAAGATAAAAACGCAGCTGTTAATATTGAAACAACAGTAGAGAATCAGAATTTTTCTTCAGCCAATTGTACTGTTTATTCATATATCACAGATCGTGATGGGAGACAACTGGCACAAACGAAAGAACAACCGCTTTCATTATCTGTAAATGCAAAAGGCACGATAATACAAAAGATCACATTAACCAACCCGAGACTATGGTCATTGGAAGATCCTTATTTATATAGAGTGGTATCAGTTGTAAAATCAGGAAGTAAAATTGTGGATGTTGTAAAAGATAATTTTGGGATAAGAACTTTGCGTTTTGATGGTAACGAAGGATTTTTCCTCAATGGAGAGCATGTAAAAATATTTGGTACCAATAACCACCAGGATCATGCAGGTGTGGGAAGTGCATTGCCTGACTATTTACAATATTATAGAATAAGGCTTTTAAAAAATATGGGGGTCAATTCTTATCGTACCAGTCATAATCCTCCCACTCCGGAATTATTAGAAGCTTGTGATAGCTTGGGCATGTTGGTATTAGATGAAACCCGTTTATTAAATAGCAGCCCTGAATATATGGATCAGTTTGAAAGAATGATCTTGCGTGATCGTAATCATCCATCGATCTTTCTTTGGTCAATAGGCAACGAGGAAGGTTGGATACATACAACAAGCTTTGGAAAACGTATTGCACAAACATTCATAGCAAAACAAAAAGAGTTAGATCCGAGTCGCACATGCACTTATGCAGCTGATGTTGCAAATGTTTTTAATGGAGTAAATGAAGTGATCCCGGTTCGTGGTTTTAATTATCGCCAGTTTGGTGTTGCAGATTATCATCGTGATCATCCGACTCAACCAGTTGTTGGTACTGAAATGGGAAGTACCGTTACTACAAGAGGCATTTATGAAAAAGATAGTATCAGAGCTTATGTTCCTGACCAGGATATAACTTTTCCATGGTGGGCTAGTACAGCGGAAACATGGTGGAAGTTAGCCGGTGAAAATCCATACTGGATGGGAGGATTTGTTTGGACCGGGTTTGATTATCGTGGTGAGCCAACGCCATACAAGTGGCCAAATATCAATTCGCATTTTGGAATTATGGATATGTGTGGCTTTCCCAAAAATATTTATTACTACTATCAAAGCTGGTGGACAGATAAGGATGTATTGCATATTTCGCCGCATTGGAATTGGAGGGATAAAAGAAATCAACCCATTGATGTTTGGGTAAACACAAATGCAGATGATGTTGAGTTATTTTTAAATGGAAAAAGTTTAGGTAAAAAAGATATGCCTCGCAATGGTCATTTACAATGGGCAGTGAATTATCAACCTGGAACATTGGAAGCCGTTGCATATAAAAAGGGGAAAAAGTTAACAGCAAAAGTGGAAACGACAGGTGCACCAACAGAAGTTGTGATGACACCATACAAAACAACAATGCTTGCAGATGGTAAAGATGTTTGTGTAGTGAATCTTAGTGTTATTGATCAGCAGGGTCGTGAAGTACCTGATGCTGATAATATGATCAAATTCGTTATTAAAGGCCCGGGAAAAATTATTGGTGTTGGTAATGGCGATCCAAGTAGTCACGAACCTGATAAATGCGTTGATGGTGCCTGGCAAAGAAGTTCGTTTAATGGTAAATGCCAGCTGCTTGTTCAATCAACTAAAGAACCCGGCACTATTCATTTTGAAGCACAAGCTGCTGGATTATGGACAGGATCAACAGATATTGTTACCGTTTCTCCAGTAAGCGTTTCTACAATTAATATCGATAAAACTTATGAGCTAAAAGGCGAAGCGGCAAAACCAAGAGAAATAACAAAGATGGTTGGCGCTGATATTTCTTTTTTACCACAATTGGAAGACAGGGGAATGAAGTTTAGTGATAATGGCGTGCAAAAAGACGCCATAGAAATAATGAAAGATCATGGCTTTAATTATGTGCGGCTAAGAATTTTTAATGATCCGGCAAGAGATAGCGGTTATTCTCCAAAGAAAGGTTTCTGTGACCTGGAACATACAAAGCAAATGGCGAAAAGAGTAAAAGCTGCAGGAATGAAATTTCTTCTTGACTTCCATTATAGTGATTATTGGGCTGATCCCGGAAAACAATATAAACCAGCTGCATGGAGAAATTTATCGTTCATTGATTTGAAGAAAGCATTATTCGATTATACAAAAAAAGTAATACAGGAATTAAAAGAACAGGGAACGACGCCTGATATGGTGCAGGTTGGTAATGAAATAAATCATGGAATGGTTTGGCCGGAAGGCAATGTGAGTAATGTTGATAGTATGACACAATTGATCGCTGCTGGAATCGCTGCAGTAAAAGCAGTTGATCCTGCCATTGTCATTATGGTGCATGTTGCATTAGGTGGGCAGAACGATGAAACCGTATTTTTTATTGACCAGATGATGAAACGAAATATTCATTTTGATGTGATCGGGCTTTCTTACTATCCTAAATGGCATGGCACACTGGATGATCTTCGAGATAATATGAATGATCTTTTAAGAAGGTATGATAAAGACATTATCGTTGTTGAGTATTCGGCAAAAAAACAAGAAGTAAACAAGCTGGCGTTCGAATTGCCTCGTGGAAAAGGGAAGGGCACTTGTATTTGGGAGCCATTGAGCACATGGGAAAAGATATTTGATACCGATGGTAAGGCCAATGATCTTATGAAGATGTATGATGAGATCAGTAAAAAATATATAAACGGAAAATGATTTATTGCATCTACTGTTTTAAAAAAAGGTCAAGAACAATGAGAAACAATCATACTATCTTTTACTTGCTTTTAATATTCATGGTTTGTCAATCATGTAATAGTAATGATGGTAGAAAAGAAACAAGCAAAGAGGATTGGGAATCTTTGTTCAATGGAAAAGATCTTACCGGCTGGGACATTAAGATAAAGGATCATCCTTTGAATGAGAACTACAAAAACACTTTTCGTATTGAAGACAGTATGATCCGTGTTGTTTATAGTGATTATAAAAAATTTGCTGATCAGTTCGGACATCTTTATACACACAAGCCTTATTCATATTATAAATTAAAGCTTCAGTACAGATTTGTTGGAGATCATCTTGCTGACGCTCCGGCTTGGGCAGATAGAAATAGCGGGGTGATGCTTCATTCGCAATCGGCACAAAGTGTAAATCTTAACCAGAATTTCCCTGTATCATTAGAGTTTCAATTTCTCTGCGGAAATGGAAAAGATACGGTTTCGACTGGCAATGTTTGTACACCTGGCACTTTTATTACTTATGACGGAAAGACTTTTTTAGGACATATCCAGAATTCAAATAGTAAAACTTATTTGAAGAATGAATGGATAGATGCTGAAGCTGAAGTATATGGTGATTCATTGATACGACATATTATTAATGGTGATACAGTTCTTACTTACACCAATACAATGATAGGCGAAGGCTTTGTCAGCAAAACAAATAATTGGACCTGGGCGAATATTACAGACTCATTATTTTGGATAAACAAGACCAATACTCCTTTGCGGGAAGGTCATATTGCTTTGCAGGCAGAAAGTCAGCCAATCGATTTTCGCAGAATAGAGATACTCGATCTTGTTGGCTGTACTGATCTCAAAGCAAAAAATTATAAAACTTACTATATCAGATCCGATAACACTCAGTGTAAGTATTAAGATAGACCAAAGTCACAATGCATTATCGGAACTGCGAACTTCTTTTTCGCCTAAAGGCTTACCTGGATAACTACTTTTTCATCCATTATTAATGGTGCTTTTATCACCAATGAAAACTCCCATTGGTACTGTATAGCTACCAGAAATAATATTGTAATAATTATTCCAAATAGAATTAAATATTTTTTACGCATACATTGATGTTTTATATGATGTTAAAGTACTTGCTATTAATTCTTTGAAAATTTTTTCAAGGGAACGATAACATTCAGTGATAGCTGCAGTACTGATATTTTATTTGTATCAATCTTTAGCGGTCACTCAACAAATTCCAAAATATCTCCTGGTTGACAATTCAATACTTTGCAGATAGCTTCGAGTGTGCTAAAGCGAACTGCTTTTGCCTTACCTGTTTTTAATATAGAAAGGTTAGCCAGGGTTAGATCCACCTTTTCAGAAAGTTCATTCAAAGACATCTTTCTTTTAGCCATCATAACATCTAAGTTTACTATTATAGGCATGGTTATACGGTTAATTCGTTTTCAGTTTGGATTTCGATTCCTCTTTTAAAAATTTGTGCAATTACAAAAAGTATAACGCCCATTAACAGCCACACGTCGGCTCCTCCGAGGCGTAAATGTTGTGTATCGGGCATTTTTATCCCCTGGCTTACTAACCACCCGGTATATTTAGCTCCCCACCCGGTGAACAATCCTATCCCAAAAGATAAACATGATACTTTAATAATAAAAAGTCTCACTTCACTACTGAATGGCTGAGACATATTCAGCTTTTTTTCACGCAAAATTTTTATGCTCAGGTAAAATATACATGCCTTCAATACTGATGCAATGCTTATCAATAATGTTTCTACAAAAAAATGCCCCGGATCGTATTTATAAAGACCAGACAAATCATTTCCCTCCCAAAATGTCGCAGCATTAACCGGGTTTATCACCAAAGTATAAAAGGCACTAAATATAGAGCCCCCGGCTTCAATACATACGCCAATAAATATTATCCATGAAAGGACATTCAATATTTTCAGAATCTGCTTAGTACTAATTTCCATAATTTTAGTTTTAAGATTGATAACACAAATATAGATAAATATTTATTGATAAACAATAAAAATACATCTTTATTTGATAAAAGTTATCCACACTCCAAAAGAAACAATTTGGAAACATTTAATAAATCATTGTATGAAGTTGATTATTAGGAGGTGAAAGCTCTTGAGAGGTAAGGGCTTTCTTTTAGTAACTTGAATAAAATATTTTGAAGATGAAAACCGCGATCGTAACTGGTGCTTCGGGTAATATGGGGCAAGCAGTCATAAAAAAATTCATTGATGAAGGGTTTAAAGTGATTGGAACAATTGTTCCCAACGATCTCGTTCCAATGGATTTCCCGGCAGATAAATTAGACAAAATAGTTGTTGATCTGATGAATGAAGATGATTCTGCAAAATTTATAAATGATGTTACTTCAAAATATGGTTCTGTTGATGCTGCTGTTTTAACCGTTGGTGGTTTTGCAATGGGTTCAGTTGCTGAAACGAAAACAAGTGATATTGCTAAACAGTACAAACTGAATTTTGAAACAGCTTATAATGTAGCAAGACCTGTGTTTGTGCAAATGATGAAACAAAATAGTGGAAGAATTTTTATTATTGGTTCGAAACCCGGCTTAAGTTCTGTGAACAGTAAGGGAATGGTAGCGTATGGCTTAGCCAAATCACTCATCTTTCGCCTCGCAGAATTAATGAATGCAGAAGCCAAAGGAACAAATGTTGTTGTTTCTGTTATTGTACCAAGCACAATAGATACTCCTCAAAATCGTAAATCAATGCCTGATGCTGATCCTGCTAAATGGGTAAAGCCTGAAGCGATCGCCGATGTTATTTATTTCTATTGCACTGATGCCGCTGCTGTATTGAGAGAGCCTGTGATCAAGGTGTATAATAATTCTTAGTAGATGACATACAAATTTTAAATTGGAGCTTGTTCAATTTTGTCGATCAATGAATTTATCACTCCCTTAATCGAATCCAGCGTTGCCATATCTTTTACTTCATTCTTTTCATTTAGTTTGGAACGGATAAAAGATAGCAGCAATGTTGCTCCTTCAGGGATTTTTGAACTTATTGCTTTTAAAGTAAGCAGGAATGCAGCATGAGCTTTATCACCACCTGTTGCTGCTGTAATAAGTGCAACAGGTTTATTAGGAAAAGCAGTGGAAGATGAAACTGTCCAATCCAATGCATTCTTCAATGCACCGGGTACACCAAATGCATATTCTGGTATTACAAAAAAAACTCCATCAGCGTCTGATAATAATTTTATGAACACTTCAACAGTTTCGGGGATTTCGTTGCTATCATTAAATGCCGGTATCTCAGCAAGACCATTATAAACCGTAAACTCAACTTGCTCAGGAACCAAACCTGCCACTACATTTAAGATTGCCGTGGCGGAAGAATTAGCACGAAGGCTTCCTGAAATTCCCAGGATCTTTATTTTTCCTCGTGACATTTTTTAAAAGTAAGTTTTAAAAATACTGTATCTGTTCTATTTTACCCGTCCTTATATCACTCAACTTTGCAATGTATGTGTATCGAGTGTTGCTTGCTAAACAACTAAATTTGAAAAAGAATGGCACCCTGTATATAATAATACACTGACTAACCGTTTCTAATCTAATCATGAAAAAACTCTGCTTACCTCTAACATTACTCATCTCACTATTTTCTTCCGGTCAATATGCTTCTGTAAAAGATTCCCTGGATAATGTACCATTTATTGAAATGTCAGCGAACTTTATGCGGATAGATTCTTTAAACCTATCGTTGCTTGAAAAAGCAGTGCTCCAATATGAAAAGATCAAACTATTTATTAAAGCAAACCCCAAAAACAACTATAGCCCGCAATTTATTACATGGGGAAAATATTTTGACGCACCACAGCTTGATACCTTATATAACTTATTGGATAGTAGCTATAAAGTCAATGGACAAGATTTTATAAAGCGATTGAAGATACGCTCCTCCCTACTGCCGGGAACTTTATTTCCTTCAATGAGCCTTACTGATACATTAAATCGGCAGTTCGCAATATCTGGGTTGCGGGGCAAAATAGTTTTTATTGAAATTTGGGCCTCAACTTGTCGACCTTGCCGTGAAGAAATGCCACAATTAATAAAATTATATGAAAAATATAAAGACAAAGGGTTTACAGTCATTTCGATCTCACTGGATGATGATAAAAGCAAATGGTTGAATGCAATTCAAAAAGATCAGCAACCGTGGCAACAATTCTGCGAATTAACTGCCTGGAGAAATAATTGGCTGTTCAGGAACTGGGGAATAGATTTTATGCCTTATAATTTTTTGATCGATAAAGAAGGTAAGCTTGTTGATAAAGAAATTACACCTATCACTCTTGAAAAAAACCTTAGGCTGTTAATTAAGGAATAAAATACGAAAGACTTGTTGAAAATTTATAGCGACTTGCTTAAAGTATCATATTCCATATTTTATTTCATAGCGCCTTTTGTAACTAGTCAGTTCCTTCACGGGAGCTTTGTTAAATAAATTACTGGCAATATTAAGCAGCCTGGTTAATACCTTTTGTTTTTGCTGGATATCTGAAGGAAGATCAAACATCTTTTCATCGATGAATGGGTTCTCACTATACTGCAGTATCATTTCGTCAAGAGTAAGGTTTGTGCTCATAAAAAAGTTTTTAAGGTTGAATCTGTTTAAAACTTTAAAAAAACCGTGCCAACTCTAAAAAACCTTTGTCAACAAAAATAAAAACCCTCAATAACGCTTTTTCGATTAGTCAAATCTCCCGGCATCACATTTGCATCCTATCAGGAAACAAGATATATGAAAAAGATATTTCTCATTATGACATTAAGCTTCTCATTACTTGCGGTACAATCATGTAATAGCGATAAAACTGAGAAAGCGGATGAAAAGACAGTAAGCACTACTGACGTTCCCGCACCAGTCCAGACAGCTTTTAGTGCAAAATATTCCACAGCTACGGAAGTAAAATGGGAAGATGCACATGAAAATAATGTACAGACCTATAAAGCTAAATTCCTGGTGAATGGAAAAAAAATGAAAGCGGAATTTGATGCAAATGGCGGATTAGTAAAAGAAGAGGAAGATAATTAAACAGACAATCTTGATATAAATATACCGGATTCCTATGAGTGGTTAAAGGATGTATAGAAATACGCATCCTTTTTCTTTTTCGGCAGGCAACCTTTAAGAAAGATTTATATTCTATCTTCTGTATTTTTGATTCTCCACCTTTTGTCTAAAATTTTAGTGATGAAAACAACAATTTTATTTGCCGGCTTTTTTATACCAGTGATCTTTTTAGCTTCTAAATTCCAGGATAAAAATCTCCAGGAAAGCATGAAACGGGGAAAAGAAGTTTATATGATCCATTGCCAAAATTGCCATATGGACAATGGGCAGGGAATGGAAGGAGTGAATCCACCATTGGCAAAAACCACTTATTTAAAAGACGCTAAGAAAAACATTGGTTATATTCTTAATGGGCAAACAGGTGAGATAACTGTAAATGGCAAAAAGTACAATGCCATTATGAACCCATTGAATTATCTCGATGACAAACAAATAGCAGATGTATTGAATTATGTTCGCAATAGTTGGGGAAATAAATATCCAATTGTAACTCCTGCGCAGGTAAAAGCAGAAAGAAAATAAAATAAGGAGACACAAGTTTCAAGCGACAAGGCACAAGGAATAACCGCTTGTGCCTTGTTTCTTTTTTCTTGTACCTTCTCCTTATACTTCGTTGATATTAAAAGGTAGTTTTCTTATTCTTTTTCCTGTAAGATCAAAGATCGCATTGCATAATGCAGGTGCAAATGGAGGCAACCCTGGTTCACCAACGCCGCCTGGCTTTTCATCATTCTCCATTATATGCACTTCTATTTCAGGAATCTCATTAATTCGTGGCATTTTATATTGGTGAAAATTTGTCTCTACTGCTTTGCCATCCATGAAATGTATTTCATGAACTGCTGCTGCTCCATAAGCCATTACAATACTTCCTTCTACCTGTGCACGAACAATATCAGGATTCACATACCAACCGCAATCCATCACTGCCCACACTTTATCGATCTTTATTTTGCCATCTGCTTTTTTGGAAACTTTCACTACTTCACCTACAATGCTTTTAAAGCATTCGGTGATCGCTACACCATAACCCTCATATTTTTTCTTAGAAGCCCAGCCACTCACATCCCGAAGTTTCTCTGCCAACAAGCGATATCTTTCGTTTGAAAAATGATTCATACGAAACTCCAATGGATCTTTGCCAGCTTTCACGGCCAATTCATCCATAAAACTTTCATAGGCAAACGCATTTGTCGATGAATACACGGAGCGCCACCACATCACTGGTATTGGCGATTCCGTAGGCACATCACCAAAACTATAGTGTGGAATACTTTCGAAATATGTTTCTAAAAAGCCTTCTGTAGTGCTGGTATTAAAAGCAGTCTTGTCAGGATTTGGTGACCATTGGTGATCCATGTTTTGCGCCGCCATCTTTGCCTGGAAAGAATTTATCCTTTCACCATCTAAACTCCCTTTACATTCATATACAGCACCCGGACGGAATGGTCCCTGTGTCATATCATCTTCTCTTGTCCAAACAACCTGTACAGGAGCATTCATTTCTTTTGAAAGCAAAACAGGTTCATAAGTATAATCAGTAAATGCTTTTCTACCAAAGCCGCCACCCAGGAAAGTCATATTCACTTTTACATTTTCAGGGCTTAGCTTCAGTCTTCCAGAAATATCCCGTTGAACCCAGTCCGGTCCCTGTATAGGTCCCCATACTTCAACTTTATCTCCTTGTACATGTGCAGTACAAGTTAATGGTTCCATACAGGCATGTGCTTCGTAAGGAGTTTCATAAATGGCTTCAACTTTATTTTCTGTTCTTTCAAAAACACCATCTGCATTGCCGCCTGATCGTTGAGACAAAGCATGTTTCTTCAGGTCTTCTTTCATTCGGGCATACAGTTGGTCAGTATTTAAACGTTCAATACGCATATCATCCCATTCAACTTTTAATGCTTTCCGCCCTTCCAATGCAGCCCACAGTGAATCCGCGATCACAGCGACACCTTCTCTTTCAACTGCAAATACAGGGGCTGTTGTTTTCAACACTTTTTTTACACCAGGAACTTTCATGGTTGCGGAATCATCAAAGCTTTTCACTTTTCCTTTAAAACGAGGATTACGTTCGATAACGGCATACAACATTCCCGGTAGTTTTACATCCAAACCAAATTCTGCTTTACCATTTATTTTATTGGGATTGTCCTGTCTTGGTAATGGCTTACCTATGATCTTGTAGTCTTCACGTCTTTTAAGTTTTACTTCTTTGGGAGGAGTAAGTTTTGATGCATCTTCAACCAATTCACCATAACCAAATTTTTTGCCAGTTGGTTTATGAATAACAAAACCATTCTCAGCATAACAATCATTCTTATTTACATTCCATTTTTTTGCAGCAGCTTCTATCAGCATTTCTCTTGCTGTTGCGCCAGTTTGCAATAAAGATTTATAAGAGCCACGAACTGTCGAGCTTCCACCAGTGATCTGGCTACCGAATTTAGATGGATGACCTGGCGCAAATGCAATATTTACTTCATCCAAAGACACTTCAAGTTCTTCAGCGATCATTTGAGGAACAGCCTGGAAAGAACCTTGTCCCATTTCAGAACGATGATTCAATATCGTCACCTTGCCGGTTTTATCGATAGATATCCATGCAGTGAGCTCAATACCCTGCTCGGCTGCTTTTTGTGCAGTAAAAATTTCTGCTGCTTCATTTGCCAAACCAGGCATTGCATAACCAATGGTTAATGCGGCACCAGTCATACTACCGAGACGAATAAAATTTCTGCGTGATAAATTTTTATCTGTCGTTTGCATGTCAATTCAGTTTTAAATTAATTAGAAGCTTTTGCCATCATCTGTGCAGCTGTTTTTATCGCCTTGCGAATACGAGGGTATGTTCCGCAACGACAAATATTTCCTACCATCGCATTATCAATATCCTGGTCTGTTGGATTTGGAATGCGTTTCAGCAAAGCCGCTGCCGCCATGATCTGCCCGCTCTGACAATAACCACATTGAGGAACTTGTTCAGCGATCCATGCTTTTTGAACTGCATGTGTGTTATCATCCGAAAGGCCTTCAATAGTTGTGATCGTTTGTTTTGCAGCAGATGAAACTGGTAACGTGCATGAGCGAACAGGATTGCCATTTAAATGCACGGTGCATGCGCCGCATTGCGCCATGCCACAACCGTATTTCGTTCCGTGAAGACCCGCCAGGTCACGAATGACCCATAGCAAAGGCATTTTGGGATCTGCTTCTACTTTATAAGTTTTTCCATTAATGGATAAATTGTAAGATGCCATAACAATTAGTTTGATAAATAGACTATTAAGTTACGAATTACCCGATTTACTCAGTAGGAAATTATTCAAGCCTATTCCCAACAACGATTTCTAATTATTAAAGATTCTGCTAAAGCCCCTTCCCGGAGGGAAGGGGAGAAATAGTTTTATATTTGATATGCTATTCTTACAGTACATTTTTTACAAATGATGAGTTTGATTATTATTAAAAGAGAAATTTAAATCTAAGTTCCCCCTTAGGGGGACAGGGGGCTTTATGAAAGAGATCCGTGATATTATAAAGGCATTTGATGAAGCACAGAAATTGGGAAAACAAACAGCTTTGGCAACGGTAGTGCATGTCGAAGGTTCATCTTATAGAAGACCCGGAGCCAGGATGTTGATAGAAGATGACGGACAATTAACTGGTGCTATTAGCGGCGGTTGTTTGGAAGGAGATGCCTTGCGTAAAGCCTTGCTGGTAATGACGGAAAAGAGATCAAGACTTGTTACTTATGATACAATGGACGATGATGATGCAAAATTTGGAGTAGGACTTGGTTGTAATGGCATTATCCAGGTGCTGATAGAGCCTATTGATATTTCAAATCAAGATAATCCAATTCAATATTTGAAAAAGATAAACGAGAAAAGACAATCAGCAGCATTGGTTACTTTATTTTCTCTGCAGGATAGAAAGGCCCCTCAATATGGAACCTGTTTGTTATTAAAGGAAAATGGAGATCTTGTCCAACACGTTCCTGTTTTAAAAGATGTTTTATTTGCTGATGCGAATGAAGTATTGATAAATCAAGTCTCTTCTTTTAAAAATTATACTTCGGATGATCACAATATCACAGCCTTTATTGAAGTAATAAAGCCACCCGTTTCAATTATTATTATTGGCGCAGGAAATGATGTAATGCCAGTAGTGAATATGGCTGACATTCTTGGTTGGGAAACCACAGTGGTAGAGGGAAGGGCTAATTATGCAAAACAGGAAAGGTTTGTGAGTGCTTGCCAGGTGCTGGTGGCAAGACCTGAAAATGTGTTGGAACAAATTGTTATTGATGAGCATACTGTTTTCCTGCTAATGACTCACAACTATAATTATGATATGGCGATGCTGAAACAATTGCTGGGGAAAAATGTAGTATACATAGGAATGTTAGGGCCAAAGAAAAAAAGAGAAAGAATGCTGAATGAATTGGAAGATGAAGGACTAAATTTTACCGAACAACAATTATCTGCCCTTCATAGTCCTGTTGGCCTGGATATCGGCGCTGAAACTTCTGAAGAAATTGCTTTATCTATTTTGGCGGAGGTCAAAGCAATGTTTGCTAATAAAGATGTACAATCATTGCGAAAGATTAAAGAAGTGATACATGCCCGTTCAGCCACTATAATTGAAGAAGTGAAACTGACTTCAAAACAATAAATGCCATCAGTAAATAATATAGGAATTGTTATTCTCGCCGCAGGGTCATCTACACGATTGGGCAAGCCAAAACAATTATTGCCATACGATAATAAAAATTTATTACAGCAAACAGTTGATGCGGCAGTTTATTCTAATGCAAATTCAGTGATCGTTGTATTGGGAGCCAGTGCAGATTTGATCTCAAAGGAAATTGATAAGATGAATGCTCATATTATAGAAAACAAAGAATGGGAAGAGGGAATGGCATCCTCGATACGAATCGGGTTGAATACTTTACAGAAAATTTCTCCCTTGGCCGAAGCAGTAATTTTTATGGTTTGCGACCAGCCATATGTTTCTTCGTCTTTATTAAATGATTTGATACATACACAAAAGGAAACAGGCAAATCGATTGTTACCTGTAATTATGGAGAAGCAATTGGCCCGCCTGCACTTTTTCATAAATCTTTATTTAATGAATTGATGCAATTAAAAGGTGATGCCGGTGCAAGAAAGATCATTCAACAACACAGTGATCAAGTTGCTACTATCTTATTTACGAAAGGGAAATTTGATATTGATACTAATGAAGATTATGAAGCGTTGAAAAATTCATGATCATCGATTATTTACCCGCCTGCTGCTTTGCTAGTTCATGATCAAGATTAGTAAAGAATTGTTTAGTTAACATGTCAGTAACACCCCCTAAAATTTTTTCACCCATCATTTTCATTAAACCGCTGATCGTTACTTCACCACTAAAAGCAACCTCTGTTTCGTTAACAGATATTGGCATCAATTCGATCTTCATAACGGAATTGACTGTGCCAATTTTATTATGTTGCTGAGCTTTGAGAGTAAATGATCTTTGATGGCTTATATCCTCCATTTGCATATCACCGCTAAACTCGCCGCTAACGGGTCCGAACTTTACCTCCAGTGTGGATTTGTAAGTATTCTCCCCTGTTTTTTCCAGTTTTGAAATTCCGGGAACAATTTTTGGAAGTATTTCTATATCCATTAGCATGTTCCATAAGGTTTCGGGATCTGTTTCTACATTGCGCTTTCCTTTGAGTTCCATACCTGTTTGTATATTAATTCATGCAGTATACTTAAAACTGTTGTAATTCCTGCATAGGCTGAAGGTTTTTACGAATCAAAGACAGAATTAATTAAACATGGCTGCTCAGGAATTGATAAATTTGTTATTCGCCTAAACTCAGGAAATGATCGTTGATAAATATAACAGGGTTCATAACTATCTCCGTATTTCACTGACGGATAATTGCAATCTGCGTTGTTTTTATTGCATGCCGGAAGAGGAGTATGAATTTACACCTGCTTCAAAGCTGATGCAGAAGGAGGAGATCGAGACGTTATCAAAAATTTTTGTGAGTCTTGGTGTAAGTAAAATTCGATTGACTGGGGGAGAACCGTTGGTAAGGAAAGATGCTGGCGATATAATAAGATCTTTATCAAAGCTACCGGTCAAATTAACGATCACTACCAACGGATCAAGACTGCATGAGTTTGTAGATATTCTCGAAGAGTCAGGAGTACATTCTCTGAATATCAGTTTAGATACTTTGCAACCGGAAAAATTTAATCTCATAACAAGAAGGAACCAGTTTCAACAGGTGTATGATAATATCCAGCTTTTATTAAAAAGAAATTTTCATATAAAAGTGAATATGGTTGTTATGAAAGGTCTTAATGATAGCGAGATCAATGATTTTGTAGAATGGACAAAAGAACAACCCGTGCATGTGCGTTTTATTGAGTTCATGCCTTTTACGGGGAACAGGTGGACAAGCAATAAAGTATTTACTATGCAGGAGATGCTGGAAGTGATCCGGGAAAAATATGATGTAATAAGATTGCAAGATGAAAAACATGATACATCAAAAGGATATATGGTAACGGGCCACCAGGGAACATTTGCCATAATCAGTACGATGAGTGCCAACTTTTGTGGCGACTGCAACCGGCTGCGATTAACTGCAGATGGAAAAATGAAAAATTGTTTGTTTGCAGAAAAAGAAACAGATCTGTTATCTGCACTCCGAAGAGGGGAAGATGTTATTCCATTGATCCATCAGAACATTCGCAGCAAGGCTAAAGAACTCGGCGGGCAATTCACTGCAGATTTCGAGCATCTTCATCCGGAAGAAATTCATAATCGAAGCATGATAACAATTGGAGGATAAACCCCCTGTCCCCCTAAAGGGGAAACTTAGATTGAATCAATTCTTTTAAAAATGATTTCTGTTCAAGAAGCCAAAAAGATAATTTCAAAAAATCTTTCTTCATTGGAGTCAGTGACTTTGTCATTACAGGATTCAGCTGGTTTGATATTAGCAGAAGATGTTTATGCTTCAATGGATATTCCTGCTTTTCCTCAATCATCAATGGATGGCTATGCTTTTTCCTTTGAAGGTTGGAAGAAACACAAGAGATTAAAAATAGCAGGCGAAGTTGCGGCAGGCAGTAATGAAACATTTATTCTTACTCCTGCAAATGCGGTTCGCATTTTCACAGGTGCAGCAGTTCCTGCAGGTGCCGATACTGTAATAATGCAGGAAAAGATCCAGGTCGAAAATGGAGAATTGAAAATTGAAGATGAAACAATTCAGCAAGGAAATAGTGTTAGACTCAGGGGTTCGGAAATAAAAGCTGGCGAATTAGCATTACAAAAAGGGGCTATCTTATCTCCAGCAGCGATTGGTTTTTTAGCAGGTATTGGTATAACAGAAATAAAAGTTTATCCTAATCCTTCAATAACTATAATTATTACAGGCAATGAATTACAAAAACCGGGTGAACCATTACAGCATGGGCAAGTGTACGAGTCAAATTCTTTTGCATTAAAAGCAGTTTTGCAACAATTGCATATCAATGATATTAAAATTCTATATGCCATCGATAGGCATGAGGTAGTAACTGGAACTTTAAAAAAAGCATTAGAGCAAGCTGATGTAGTTTTGTTAACTGGTGGTATCAGCGTTGGTGATTATGATTTTGTATTGCGGTCAGCAACCGAATGTGGTGTTGAAAAATTATTCCATAAAATAAAGCAACGGCCCGGCAAGCCATTATATTTTGGAAAGAAAGAAAACAAATTGGTTTTTGGATTGCCCGGCAACCCTTCTTCTGTATTAACCTGTTTTTACCAGTATGTAATTCCCGCACTAGAAAAATTATCCAAAAGAAAAATGGGGTTGCAAACTTTACAGGTCCCTTTGGAAAGATCTTTTAAAAAAGCTGCTGGGCTGACCCATTTTCTCAAAGGTTTTTATAATGGTAAAACGGCAGTCCCACTGGATGCCCAGGAATCTTTTCGTCTCAGCTCGTTTGCCAAAGCCAATTGCCTGATCCGGGTTGACGAAGACACAACAACTTTGAACGAAGGTGAATTGGTTGATGTATATTTATTGCCACAATAATTCTGGTGGAAAGTCTTATTCTTTTTTATATACTATTATTTCTTGTAGCATTTTTATATTCATCCGTTGGGCATGGAGGCGCCAGTGGATACCTGGCCCTGATGGCTCTCTTCAGTATTACACCAGATGTAATGAAACCGACAGCCTTGTTGCTGAATCTTTTTGTATCACTGACATCGTTTATTCAATTCTACCGCGGAAAGCATTTTAACTGGAAAATATTTTTCCCATTTGCGATCACATCGGTACCAATGGCTTTTGTTGGTGGGATGATAAGTGTAGATGATCACGTTTATAAAAAAATACTTGGTATATTATTGATAATACCTATTGTAAGGTTTTTATTTTTTGGAAACATCAAGGTGGAAGAAATAAAAAAACCAAACTTCATCTTATCTCTAATTATTGGTGCTGCTATTGGCTTTCTTTCAGGGCTTATCGGGATTGGTGGAGGGATCATCTTATCGCCTGTCTTGTTGTTATTAAAGTGGGCAGACATGAAAAAAACTGCTGCTATCAGCGCTATTTTCATTTTTGTCAATTCATTGTCAGGTCTTGCCGGGCAATTACAAAAAGGAATTAATTTCAGTACTGACATGTACGCATATGTTGCGGTGGCTTTCGTGGGAGGATTATGCGGCGCATATTTTGGCTCATTAAAACTAAATCAGATTTTTTTAAAATATTTATTGGCGATCGTTTTGATCATCGCGTCGTATAAATTACTATTTACATCAGCTTAAATTAAACTTTATGAGATCGATCCTTTTCCTGGTTTTTGCGTTTACTGTTTTTTCTGCATCGGCGCAGAAGGAAAGTATTCCTACCACTGAAAACTTTTCTATTGAAGGAAAAGTAAAGAAAGGCCTGACTGTTTCACTAGCTGATCTTTCTTCTTACAAATCTTATTCAGTGGACAGCATTGTGATCACCAATCATCTTGGCGAAAGAAGAAGCAGTTTAAAAAATGTGAAAGGAGTTCTGTTAAAAGATATTTTGGGTAAAATTGAAATAGATGCAGAAACCCCAAAAGTATTGAGCGAGTATTACTTTGTTTGTATTGCATCGGATAATTATAAAGTTGTTTTTTCATGGAATGAGATATTCAACAGTGATACGGGTAAATCTGTTTATATTATAATAGCACAAGATGGAAAACCAGCAACTGGGTTAGATAATAGGATTGCTCTTGTTTCACCCAAAGATCAGATGACGGGTCGCAGATATGTAAAGGGGTTGCAGAAAATAGTTGTTGAAAGAGTTAAATGAATTTCGAAGCGATCGGCGTCGGCAATCCATCCATACTTGTCATATTTTTTTCTTTCTTGTATTCTTCAAGGCCATCTTCTCCCTTCTTTTCGGCCCATTTTATTGCATGATCCCGTTCAGCGGTGTAATCATAATAAGGAATACCAAAACCACAGGATGATTTTACTTTAAAGATATCTGCGACAATGATCTGCCTGGTCGCAGGAAGAATTGTAAACTGTTTGGATAATTCATTCCATTCATCATCACCGGGTAGCACAGTTTTACCTTTTCCGTAAAGTCTTAAAATTTTTGGTGGTCCCTCAAAAGCACAAAACATAAAAGTGATGCGACCGTTTTCCAAAAGATGAGCAGATGTTTCATTTCCGCTTCCGACAATATCAAGGTAACCAATCCTGGTTGGTGAAAGGACCCGAAAGCAATCAAATCCTTTTGGCGAAAGATTGATATGGCCTTCTTCGTTAAGCGGCGCCGTAGTTACAAAAAACAAATGCTGAGCCTCGATAAAACTCTTGTGTTCAGCACTGATCTCTTCCATTTCCTTACCCATAAATGTCTCTTTGAGCAAAGATAATTCTAAGTAATTTTGTTGTCCTGTTATTATTTTATGAGTGTAAAAATTATTTTGTTTGGCAAGCTTGCAGAAATAGCCGGGGGAACCGTATCTGTGGATAACGTTGCAGACACTGATAGTTTGATAAATGCTTTAGAGAAAGATTATCCTGAGTTTACCAAAGCAAAATATGTGGTAGCAGTAGATAAACAGGTAATAAAAGAAAACACTGCCTTAAATAAAAAAAATACGGTGGCATTATTGCCCCCATTTTCAGGCGGATAAAAATGATCGATCAGAAATTATATGAACGTTATCATCGCCAGATCATCTTACCTGAATTTGGTGAGAAAGGACAGCAAAAGTTGCTGAAGGCTAAAGTTTTGGTGATCGGCGCTGGTGGTTTGGGATGTCCTGCTCTCCAATATTTGACTGCGGCAGGTATTGGGACTATCGGAATAGTGGACGATGATACAGTTGCATTAAACAATCTTCATCGCCAGGTTTTGTATTCGGTAAATGATATTGGATTGTCAAAAGCAGAAAGAGCAGCAAAAATTTTGCAGGAATTAAATCCTGAAATAAAAATTATCGCCTACAACGAACGACTCCAAAATCAAAATGCTTTAATGCTTTTCGATGAATATGACATCATCATTGATGGGACTGATAACTTTTCTACAAGATATATGATCAATGATGCCTGTGTGTTGTTGAATAAACCATTGGTATATGGAGCTATTTCACAATTTGAAGGACAAGTAAGTGTTTTTAACCCCCAGCCCCTAAAGGGGAGCGTTGAAGCGGTTAATTACAGAGATCTATTCCCGGAACCGCCAAAGGAAGGCGAAGTTCTAAATTGTGCTGAAGCCGGGGTGCTGGGAGTGTTGCCTGGTATCATTGGAACAATGATGGCGAATGAAACAATTAAGTTGATCACAGGAATTGGTGAGCCATTGATTAACCAATTACTTACCTACAATGCATTAAACAACCAGGTTTACCTGCTTAATTTATCAGCAAAAAAAGAAACAAGATCATTGATCCCGAAAGATGAAAAGGCTTTTTTGGAAATGGATTATGTATGGCTTTGTTCATCGCCGGTACAACAATCAGAAATTGATTCGGATATTTTTAATGACATGATCACAAACGGGAATGTTGACATAATAGATGTAAGGGAGCCGCATGAAATGCCAGCAGTAAATGAATTTAAGCATATCAAAATTCCTTTATCACAGCTTGGTGACAATAGTTCATTGATTAAATCAAAAAATGTTATCGCTTTTTGCCAATCAGGAAAAAGAAGTTTACAGGCCGCAAAGATTTTATCAGGTATTTTTGGAGACACAAAGAAAGTTTATAGTTTACGGGGTGGGATCGTGCAATGGAAACAAGATCGGGCAAAACAAGCGTCATGAAAGAAAGAAAACCAAAGAACATATTTGTGCAGGGACCAATTGCTGCATCTTTTATTGCTGATAGCATTCAAAAGCATAGCAACAAAACTGATATTGGTGGCCACAGTATTTTCCTGGGACAGGTAAGAGCAGATAAAATTGAGGGCAAAGAAGTGGCTTCAATAGAATACACTGCTTACGAAGACATGGCGATGGAAAAAATGCTTTCGATCCGTGAAGAAATTTTTGCGAAATATGATCTGACCTGCATGCATGTATATCATAGTTTGGGTAAAGTTGCTGCTGGTGAAATAAGTTTGTTTGTTTTTACATCATCCGCTCATCGCAAGGCAGCGATCGATGCTTGCGAAGAAACAGTGGAAAGATTGAAAGCAGAACTACCGGTGTGGGGAAAGGAATTACTTACAGATAATAGTTATGTTTGGAAAGAGAATACTTGAATTAATAATTAGTAATTAACAATTAATAATTTTTCTTGGTCAACATTACTCATAAATCAAATAGTCTTCGCAAAGCGATCGCTACTGCAATTGTTTCTGTTTCCAAACAGGAAACAATTGATGCAGTAAAAAATAAAACTGTTCCCAAAGGTGATATATATGAATTTTCAAGAGCTGCAGGTTTATTAGGAATAAAAAAAACAAGTGATGTAATTCCTGATTGTCACCCCTTGCCTGTAGAATATGCTTCTATCACTCACGAGATCGATGGTTTAAATATTATCATCAGGGTAGAAGTTCATACGATCTATAAAACCGGCGTAGAAGTAGAAGCAATGCACGGCGCCGCTGTCACTGCTTTGACCATCTATGATATGCTAAAACCTCTTGATAAAGGAGTTGAAATTTCAACTATTAAACTGGAAGCAAAGAAAGGCGGCAAAACAGATTTTAAAGATCAGCGATCAAATGATCTTCGTTGTGCCGTTATTGTTTGTTCAGATGGTGTTGCGGCAGGAGCAAGGGAAGATAAAAGCGGTAAAATAATTATTGAAAAATTGAAGCAACTCAATTTGATGGTAGCACACCAGGCAATTATCCCAGATGATCTTTTAGCAATACAGGAAAAAGTAAGACAATTAAGTAAAGAAGATTATGATCTTATTCTCTTAACAGGAGGCACTGGTTTATCGCCAAGAGATGTGACACCAGATGCGATCTCTCCTTTGCTGGATAGAGAAATTCCGGGAATAATGGAAGCAGCACGAAATTATGGTCAGCAAAGAACACCTTATGCAATGCTTTCCCGTGGTGTAGCAGGATTTATAAAAGATACATTGGTGATAACTCTACCCGGTTCTCAAAAAGGTGTTGCCGAAACTATTGATGCGTTATTCCCTTATGTACTTCATGTATTTCGTGTGAAGGAAGGCGTGCAGCATGAAAAATAGTTTTGCTATCAAAGCACTCCAAATATTTTATTTTTCAACGTTCCAAACCTGTAGCCAACAGTAAGACTTACTCCGCGATTTTGAATTGACATTTCAGAATTCATAAAATGATTTATGACATTATTATAAATGGCATTTACATGAAAATAATAATTCTGTCCATTGTATCCACCATTTAAAACAAGTTGATAGTTGGCAATAAACTTTAACGAATGGCCTTGTTCTGGGTATAAATCTTTTTCTATCGCCGGCCCGGCAAATATGCCCGGGTTTATGCTCCACTCTCCGTCATTAAAAACAAAATTGTAGGTATATCCCCCGCTGATCAACAAATTAACGGAAGAAGGTTTTTTGCTAATCTCAGAAAGAAACGCACTGTCTGACCTATCATACTCGTTCAACCCACCTTTTAAAGTGAATCGCTGAAAAAAAGGAGATACGGTGGCCATAAAGCTACCAGCACTTTTTGCCTGCAATAGTGAAAAATTTCTTGCCGCCTTTAATGAAAATTTTTCTGCATTAAAAATATAAGTGATGCGTGTAAAATAACTCCGGTAATTGATATCATCATAATATTCAAACTCTCTGTTCCGCCTGTTGATCTGGAGGATCAATCCACTATATTTATTGGTGCCGGCTTCAAATAAAAAATGATTATGAGTTTTATGGAAATGAATACCAAATGCTTTAATTGAAGTGCTCTGCTTCGCAACTGAAGTGTTGGGAATGTTCTTTGAAAAATCAAGTGATAACCAGTTGTAGTCGATCGTAAAACCAGTATAGGCACTTGTATTGGCAAACAGTTTATACTGGCTTATATCATCATTGACAAAATGCCGGAAACTAAAAGAAGTTTTTGTTGCTCCTGTATATACTTCAACATCATTTTCTTTCTCGAATTTTTTTATATAAGAGTCATCTATCATGAATTGGGCAGAAACGTGACAAATTGAAAGCAGGCCAGCGATAAAAAATATAAAGTAAGGGAGTAAAAATAATTTACTTCTGTTTGATGATGAAACCCGGGATTCTCTATACAAATATTTTTTAATATATACAGTCGGCACGAAATGGTTTTTCTTTGATATTAGGTGTTTATCAGTTACGAATTATGAGATCCGGAAAATTGGAAGGTGAAAGTAGTTCTCTTCTTTGGTTTATCTAAATGGATAACCTCTCTTTTCCTAAAACATTTCTTAAAATTGATGGGAACTAGCTAGAAAAGGAATAATTCTAAGAAGATTACCGATAGCCCGACGCCTGCAATTCAAACAATCTTGCATAAGTATTCCCAGCAGCTAATAATTCATGATGTGTACCGAGTTCTTTAATATGTCCTTCGTCGATAACTGCAATGCGATCTGCAATACGGACAGTTGAGAAACGATGAGAGATCACAATTCCAATTCTTCCTTTCAAATTTTCTTTTAACTCTCCAAAGATCGCAGCTTCTGCTTCCGGGTCGAGTGAAGATGTCGGCTCATCCAATATCCAGATATCTGCATTGCGGTACATGATCCTTGCTAATGCAAGACGTTGCCATTCGCCGCCCGACAGATCGTGACCGCCTTCAAACAATCTTCCCACTTTTGAATCAAGCCCATTTGCCATTTTCTTTACCAGCCATTCGCTTCGTGAATCTTTTAATGCCTTCATCACTTTTTCATCATCAGCTTCACCATAAGGCCAGCCCATCATTACATTTTCTCTTACTGAAAGTTCATAGGTGGCATAATCCTGGAATAATATTCCAATGCGACTACGCAGCACTTCAGGATCCATATCTTTTACATCAACACCACCAATTTTAATTGAACCTTTTTGGACATCATAAAAACGAAGTAATAATTTAACCAATGTACTTTTTCCTGCGCCATTCTCCCCAACCAAGGCGATCAATTCACCCCTGCGAATATTCAAATTCAAATTCTCGATCGCTTCACCATGACCACCGGGATAATGAAAACTGATATTTTCAAAACTTATATTATCTACGGGTCCATCAGGAATTGACGTTGGCTTTTCAGGTACAGGAAGCAAGGCTTCAATTTTAAGAAATGAAAAGTAATCACCAAGAAATCTTGTATGCTGATCCACTGCAACAAAAGTTTGTGAGATCTGTCCAAGAGTTCCGGCCACGGATGAAAAAGCGCCGATCACTAATACAACACCGCCTGGATCAATAGTGCCTTGTATACCACGTAAGCCTACAAATACATAAGCAAGTGCCAGCGTTGTTCCGGTTACAAGTCCGCTTATCATTGAGATCCTGACACCTGATTGATACATTTTTTCTCTTTGTTTAAAAAGATGATCTGAGATCTTTTTATGTCTTCCTAAAAGGTAATCAGCCAGCACATAAGCTTTGACTTCTTTGATCGTTCTGGGCTGGATCAATAGTTCACCTATATAATTTCTTTCTCTTTCTTCAGGCGTTTCTTGGTAGTAATATTTATATAAACGGGATGTGACACGGCTTTCAATTATCAATGATAACAATGAGGTAGCTAATGCAAGAACAACCAATAGCCAATGAAGACTTGCCAATAAACCAGCCATTAAAATTATTGTAACAATATTGCCAGATAAGCCAAGTACTGACCATGTAAGATCTCCGGGTCTCCATGAAACATCACGTTTTGCACGGGCAAGACGGTCATGCCAGTCAGAATTATCAAAATGCCCGAGATCTATCCTTGACGCTTTGTCAAGCAAACGACGTTCTGCTTCGAGCTCAACACGTCTTACGTATAAATTTCTTCCATAACCAATGTATGAACCAATTGCTCTTTGTACGATGAAACATATCCATAATCCAACAAGGAGTGGTAAAAGATCATTGAATTGGAGTGGGTGTATTTTAGCTTCAGCAATTTTATTTACTAATAATGCACCAAGCAAAACTGTAACAGGAGGAATGATCGAATTGAACATTCCCAACAATGTGTATCGAATAAGAAGTTTTGGAGAAGCGGCCCATGCCAATGACATTCCTTGTTTTAGATTCTGCCAAACCCTTGCGGCACGACCTTTTATTTTTAAAAATCCTGGCGGCATATTTAAAAATAATTGAAATAGGCGATTAAAAAAAAGTGGAGTATAAGAAGCTAAATAAAAAAATAACCCCCGTGTTGATACAAGGGGGTATTCACCAAAACCAACTGTTCGAGAAAGCTTACTGCTATTGATTAGAATGTAAAAATGAAAAAGGTTAGATAGAATTGGTGTTAACCGGTGGTTAATGAGGTGCGATTAGTGATCTATTAACCAACTACCTGATTTGATAGAGTGGTCACATTAGTCAAGCGGCACTGTGAACCTATAACCTGTTCCATGAATGGTTTCTAAAACTACACCAGGATCGGCACGCAAATATTTTCGCACTTTGCTCATAAACACATCCATGCTGCGACCGAGGAAATAATCATTTTTGCCCCACACGGCTATTAATATTTCTTCTCTTTTTAATATGCGGTTAGGATGCTCGCACAAAAATTTTAAAAGATCCGCTTCTTTTTGTTTCAGATCGAAAACGCCATCATCGTTTGATAAACGAAGATCTGTAAAGGAGAAATGTATTTTACCAAAATCGAATTCTTGTTTTGTCTCACTGAACATTTTTTTGGTGCGTCGTAGAAAAACGTCAAGCTTTAATAAAAGCTCCTTCATATTAAAGGGCTTTACAATATAATCGTCAGCGCCTCTTTGATAACCTTCTACCTTATCTTCTATCAGCGCCTTGGTGCTGATAAAAAGTATAGGTATCACATCGCTTTGCTGTCGGATCTTTTTTGCAACTGTAAAACCATCTTTTACAGGCATCATAATGTCAAGCAGGCATATGTCAAATTTATTTTTATCAAATAGATTGATCGCTTCCTGGCCGTTCATGCAATCAGTTACCTCGTAATCTTCTTCTTCCAAAGCATCTTTAACAAGCTCCCGCAGGTGATCATCGTCTTCAGCTAATAAAATTCTTCCTTTTATTTCCATGATCATTATTTTAAAGGCAATTCAATTTTAAATTCCGTGCCGATACCGGGAAGACTGTGCACATCAATTTTTCCATGGTGACCGTCAATTACTTTTTTTGTAAAATACAACCCGAGACCAAGGCCTTTTGTATTGTGCACATTGCCATTCTGCACACGATAAAATTTTTTAAAGATCTTTTTGTACTCTGAAGACTCCATACCGGCGCCATTATCTTTTATACTGATGGTGTATTTATATGAATTCTTCACGGTCGTTATAATTATTTTAGGATGCGATGAATACTTGATCGCATTGTTGATGATATTAAAAAAAGAAAGGTATAGATTTTCTTCATCAGCCAATATGCCACTGTTCTCTTCATCAAGATCCCACTCAACTATACCTGCTTTTTTATGCAGTAGGGGCTCCAGTTGAGCAATAACTTTTTTAAGTAACTCATTCGGAACAACCGGTTTCATTTTTAATACAAATTGATATTGATCCGCCACCACGGTCTTCACAAGATTAGATATATGATTTTTCAGGTAATCTGATTGATAACGAATAGCATTTATGAACTTTTGTTGCTTTTCAAGGTTAGTGTATGAAGCAGGTTTTTCTAAGCCATCTACCGAAAGTTCAATGACTGAAAGAGGTGTGCTGAATTCATGAGTCACGTTATTGATAAAATCTTTTTGGATCTCTACCAAAAACTTTTGTTTGAAAAAATAATAAAGCGAGGCAGCAAAGCCAAGTAAAACCAGTAATAACAATGCACTCGATACGATCCAGCCAGTCATTTGCTCAATGATGTATTTATTTCTATGTGGAAAGTATAAGTAGGCGTAGGAATAATTTTTTTGAACCAACGGTAATGTCATTGTGGTATCATTTGCAAAACCGGAGCCGGCGGAAGGCAGATAGGCATCGTAAACATATTTGTTCTTTGTATTATCGTAAACCGACAGCTTGCCATCAGTGAAAATATCAAAGCCTTCCAGCTCACTATGCATGTAAAATATCAGGGAATCTTTTGCCGGGATACTATCAACTCTGAAGAGATAGCTATTGGCATCGGTCTTTTCAATGAGGGCTTGAAGTTTTTCTGTTGACTCATACAGCAAAGGCAGGTCTTCATAGACGCCACGAATACTTTTTATAACGGAAGTATTAAACTCTGTTTTTTCAAATGTGTATGTTTTATTCAGCCAATATAACTGCAAAGCAATAATGATCGCAATTAACAAGGAAGCGATAAGGATAAAAAGGCGTATGGTATTCGAACGCATTAATACAAATTACGCTGTAAAGTTGTGATTATTTATTTGTCTTTAACCATATATCCGGTTAAGCGGAAGTTAAAGAGGAATTTTTTATCTAACGATTGATTAACCACAGTTAATCCGGGGTTAATGAGCTATGTTTATTTGGAAACAGTTATTATTCACATAAAACTTTGTGGTAACAATTTTTTAAACTATTAAATTTTATTAAAATGAAAAAGATCATTTATGCCACACTGATGTTCTTAGGTGTTGCCACCGTTTCCAATGCAGAAACTCATGCGAAAACTACAATAGAAAATACAAGAGCGAGTGTTAAGCCAACTACTTCATCGACAAAAACTGCAACAACTGAAGTAGCTAAAAAACATAAAAAGCATCACAAAGCTCCAAAAAAGGCACCTAAAAGTAAATCGTGACCATTAACCCTAGTTCAAAGGAAAATGTGCCAGATAGATTAGTTAAAGCGGTGAATCAGCCATTCATTTTTATGAATGGCTTTTTTTGTGCATGCAAGACGCAGTTGTGATTATTTATTTGTCTTTAACTATCTATCCGGTTAGGCGGAAGTTAAAGAGGATCTTTTTGCCTAACGTTTGATTAACCTCGGTTAATCGGCGGTTAATCCTCTTCATTTTTTTGGAAACTGGCTATATACAAATCAAACTTTGTGTAAATAATTTTTTTAATCACACTTAAATTTAAATGAAATGAAAAAGATCTTTTTTGCAGCATTGATGCTCTTAACATTTGGCGGAATAAGCTATGCACAAACAACACCTGCTAAAACAAATCCACCACACAAAAAAGAAACGACTAAAAAAGAGACTTCAAGTTCTGTAAATTCTGTAACCCCGGCAACTACAAATAAGAATACAACAGCCAGCACAAAAACAAAGACAACTACAACAACGAAGACAACTTCAAAGCCTGCAGAAAAACCAGCAACAACAAAGCCGGCTACACATACTGAAGCTGATAAAAACAAAAAAACTACTACAACTAAGAAAAAGACTGAATAATAAAACAAGATAAACAGGTATGTGAACTTTAGAGATATACCCGTTTTGCTTAGATAGGTTGGTTAAAGTGGTGAATCAGCCGCTCATTTTTATGAGTGGCTTCTTTATTAAAATATTATTTAAGAATAGAAAGGAGCTCAGCTATATATTCTTTCGATCGCATCTTTATATTTCTCCATTATCACTTTTCTTTTGAGCTTTAGTGTAGGAGTGAGCTCGCCGCCTTCCACACTCCATTCGTAGGGCAAAAGTTCAAATTTTTTTATTTGTTCAACCTGGTTAAAATTTTGATTATACCGTTCAACTGTATCTTTTATAAGATTAACTATTTTTTCATTCCTGATAATTTTTTCATTACCTGTAAATTCTATTCCATGTTCGGTACACCATTTTTTTAGTTCACTAAAAGCAGGCACGATCAATGCGCCGGTAAATTTTTGCTCAGCTCCGGTCACCATCATTTGCTCGATCCATTTTGATTCCTTCATTTTATTTTCTATCGGTTGCGGCGCTACATATTTACCACCAGATGTTTTAAAAATTTCTTTTTTACGATCGGTGATCTTTAAAAATTTATTATCGATCATTACACCAATATCACCTGTATGAAACCATCCATTCTTTATCACCTCTGCTGTAAGATCAGGCCGCTTATAATAACCCATCATAACATTTGGTCCTTTGCAAAGTATTTCTCCATCTTCTGCAATTTTTACTTCAACATTATCAATTAACGTTCCTACCGTACCTAGCATTCTATTCTTCGGGTTCATTCGATTCACGGCTATTACTGGTGATGTTTCTGTTAAGCCATATCCTTCCAATATAGGTACTCTTGCGGCGGTAAATACTCTTAATAATTTAACCTGGCAAGCAGCGGAACCCGTAACAATTGCTTTTACATTAGCCCCTAAAGCATCACGCCATTTACTAAAGATCAATTTATTCGCAATGCTTAATTGCAGATCATACCATAAGCCCATTTTTTTATTAATATCATATTTCAACCCGAGACCTAATGCCCAGTCAAACATTTTCTTTTTGACACCTGTAAGCGTTGCAGCTTTTGCCATTATGCGTTCATAAACTTTTTCCAATAGTCGTGGAACTGTTGTAAAGATCAGGGGTTTTACTTCTTTAAGATTGTCACCGATCTTATCCATGCTCTCTGCGTAATAAACAGAAACGCTGTTGTATATGTATATATAACTTACCATTCTTTCAAATACATGATTTAATGGTAAAAAGCTCAAAGCCCTTTTTCCTATCACACCAATTTCTTCAAACACACAATTACTGTCACATACATTGCTTATAACATTACCATGACTTAGCATAACACCTTTTGGCGTACCAGTTGTGCCGGAGGTATAAATGATAGTGGCAAGATCGGATGGAGTAATTTTATTCGATAGTTGTTCTATTGTTGCCTGCGTTTCTGCGGTTGCAGGTTTGAGACAATCTTTCCAGTATGTTGCGTTGGTAACATGTTCAAGAGTAAAAATATGCTGCAAAGAAGGCACATGATCTTTTAAACTTTTTACTTTTAGAAATAGTTCTTCATCATTTACAAAGATCACTTTTGCCTGTGAATCATTCAGGATAAACTGCAACTCGTTTACATTGATAGTTGGGTAGATCGGTACTAACACGGCCCCGATCTTTTGTGCAGCGAGGTCTACCATTAACCATTCCGGACGATTTTTACTGATAATGGAGATCTTGTCCCTCTTTTCTGCAGACATATCATTTGGAGAAACGCCGAGATGAAGCAAGCCGGATGCTAGCTGGTTGATGGTATCATTCACTTCTTTTGTACTGTATTGTTTCCATTGTCCTCCTTCTTTTGCTGCAAACATATCTGGGAGGGGAGCTACTTTTAATTGATATTCCAGGCAATCAAATAATCGTGTTGGCTTTTGCATCCGCAAAAAATTTATCAGTTCAGACAATGGCAAATGAATCCTAAACAAATTAGGTAAAAATCCAAAGAATAAAAAAGTCCCGCTATAAGCGGGACAAATGAGGTTTATTTAGATTGGTAATACTGTCCGGGGGGAACTCTGAAAACACGGGTCTTTTGGAAAGCGGTAAAACCTTTGTACTCGTCAAGATGTGTTTTGGTCCAGCTATCATAAGCAGTAAGATTTTCCACGGTACCAAACAACCATTGATTGTAAGCTTCAAACATTCCTTCTCTTAATAACTGCTGGTGATAATCGAAAAGACGAAGCGGAAATTTAGCCGCATTTGTTTCATACCAGTCAAGAATAAATCTTGTTCTTGCCATCATAAGAGAGGATGTTGTTACTCCTCTTGATACAAGCGAAGACTGTTTATTCATGGTCTGCAGGAATGCTTTTGCAAAAGGGCTTTTATTGTTTTCTTCACCTTTCATCAGGTCAGCTTCTTTGAACAATTTTTCTTTATAGCCCTGGAATAAAAGTTCTTTCATAGCAGCGCCACGCTGGCTCAGGCTTTCCATATTCACAAAGATCTCACCATAGATAAGACCCCATACTTTGTCTTTTGTATAAAAATAATATAGAGCTGCATTGTAATAATTTCCGCCAAAAGCCGGATCAATTTCAATTCCTTTTTCCCAAAGATCAATAGCACTGTAATCTTTCTTTTGAAATAACAGTTCACCATATTCACTATATAAAGGGCCGCTTTTGGGAAACTTTTTAATACCGGCTTTATAAACCTTCTCACATTCTTTAGGATCTTCCAGTGCTTTATAAATATTTCCAGCTATTTGAAATGTCATCACATCGGCATCATCGCGATTGATGATCTTTTTTACACCTTCTACTGCTTTATCATAGTCTCTTTTGAAATAATAACATTGAACCACGTCTTTATTATACTCCAGATTATTTTTATCTGTTTGCAACAAACGATTTAACACGAGAATAGCATTATCCCAATCCGCCTGGGCCATAAAACTACGGGCAGTCTGGTGCAGTGTTGCGGGATCATCTTGTGCAATAACGCCAAAAGAGAGTGCAAAAAATGAGAGTAAAAAAGCTAGTTTTTTCATAGTACAAAGTAAATTAAAAGAGATATGGTAATAAAGTTTCCTTTAACAGATTATAAATTATTTCACAGCTAGATCAAATGTGTGAGCAACCCATCCCGCAATTTTGGCTCAAACCAGGTGCTTTTTGGCGGCATTACCTTTCCACTGTCGGCAATTGCAAAAAGCTGTTCAAGAGTAACTGGATACAAACTGAATGCGGCGGCCATTTCATCGCTATTCACTCTTTTTTCCAATTCTTCAAGACCCCGTATACCACCCACAAAATCTACACGGGTATCAGTTCTTGGATCTTCGATGTCCAGAATTTTATCCAAAACATTCTTTTGCAAAATGGTTACATCCAAAATACCGATCGGATCCTTGCTATAAGTTCCTTTCCTGGCTGTCAAAATATACCACTCATCTCCAAGATACATACCAAACTCATGAAGTACGGCGGGTTTTACCGGTTCGGGGCTATAAGTGATCATAAAATCGTCCTGCAGGGCACCGATAAATTCTTCAGTAGTAAGATCGTTCAGGTCTTTTACTACACGATTGTAATCCAATATCGCCAATTGGCTTTCAGGAAAAATTGTGGTAAGAAAAAATTTTGCATTCTCGCTATCCGGCAATTGCTTACTGACTTTAGCAGCAGAAGCAGCACGATGGTGACCATCGGCGATATAGGTGTTAGGGACTTTTGTTGCAAATAAATTCGTAATGGAATTGATGACATCATCACGATTGATCACCCACACGGTATGCCTTATTCCATCACTCGCTGTAAAATCATATTCAGGTGTATTCTTTGCTTTCCATCCATTGATCAAGGCATTTATTTCCATCACATCACGATAAGCCATAAATACATTTCCTGTTTGTGCCCGGATCGTACTCATATGATCGATGCGGTCTTTTTCTTTTTCTGGACGAGTGAGCTCATGTTTTTTTATAACATCATTAAAATAATCTTCGATGGAGGAAACACAAACCAATCCTGTCTGGCTTTTGCCATTCATTATTAACTGGTAAATGTAGTAACAGGGTTTTTCTTCTGGATGCAGCGTACCATTTTTAATAAACAACTCAAGATTAGATTTCGCTTTATCATACACTTGCTGGCTATGTGTATCAATTCCATCTGGCAAGTCTATTTCTGATTTTGTAATGCGAAGGAATGAATAGTTATTACCTGCTGCTTCTTTTTTTGCTTCTTCTGAATTAAGAACATCATAAGGTCTTGAAGCTACTTGTTCGGCTAATTCTTTTTTTGGTTTTAAAGCCTTGAACGGTTTTATTATTGCCATAGTTATTTTTCGAAGCGCAAAAATAACTGGCTTTAGCCGGTTTGCCTAAATGAAAAATCTTCTATTGATTTCTTCTGAGATTTCTGCCTATTATTAATGAAATGTATGTGATGGCATCTGCATTTGTATCATTCTGAAAAAAGGCCTTCAAACCTATTTCATAGTTTGAAGAGATCTTGGTTAAAAAACTCAATCCAAAAGTATACCCAGCTGTAAAAATGTTCTGCTTTTCCGTATTATAAAATACATAAAATGGTTCTGGAAAAATACTTGGATCCTGATAATAAGAATAGCTGTCAGGACGGGATGAAGATTGATATCTTAAAACAAGGCCCGCACCAGCCTTGAGTTGATTATCTCTTGAATAAATTAATGAATAATTTATGATTGAATTTAATTGAATACCTGCTGTTGTAAAATTAATCAGCCTTTCTTCAGGTGAAGAACCCGGAGAAAGATAATTAAAACCATTATCTTTTCCATAATGAATAGTTGTAGCAATGCCACTTGTAAGATCAATTCGTTTTTTAAGCTGGTGTTTATAACTCACATCCACAATAATTCCGTTCAGGTCGCCTGTACCATGCCACGATTTTCCTCCTGATAATTGGATTGAGTTTGAAGTTTCTTGTGCGGTTAAGGCGATCGAGAATAAATAGCAAGTTGTTAGGAGTAGAACTTTTTTCATAGTTGTGGTTTTGGTGTGATTAATAAAATTATACTGAAACCTATATCTTAGATTGTAAGTGTAGTTAAAAAATTGCTATTATCTTAACCTTTCTTCTTTGCAAAATCTTTCATAAGATCAGTGATCGCAACAACACTTTCATATCGCAAAGCATTATACATAGAGATTCTAAAGCCTCCTACACTGCGATGGCCTTTTACACCAACCATTCCTTCCTGTTTACAGAGACCAAGAAATTCTTTTTCTAATGCAGGATCATCCATTACAAATACTGCATTCATATAACTGCGGTCTTCTTTTGCAACAATGCCGTTGAAAATTGGTAAGCTGTCAAGCGTTGAATAAAATAATTCTGCCTTTGCATTATTTATTTTTTCTATGGCAGCAACACCACCCAAATTCTTTAACCAGCGCAGCGTAAGCATGGCAACATAAACTGCAAATACAGGAGGTGTATTCAGCATGCATGCTTCTTTTATATGATTGCGGTAATCAAGAATTGTTGGAAGAACTCTTGTTACTTTTCCAAGAACATTTTTATTTACAACTACAACATTCACCCCAGCAGCTCCCATATTTTTTTGTGCACCCGCATAAATAATATCGAACTTATTGTAATCAAGAACACGACTCAATATGTCACTGCTCATATCTGCGACCAATGGAACACCACAGTCATAAGGAAGATCTTTCCATTGTGTACCTGCGATCGTTTCATTAGTTGTAATATGTAAATAGGCAGCGGTAGGGCTAACAGAAAGTTCTTTTGGTATTGTTGTGTAACTAGTTTCTTTAGATGAACCTGCAATTTCCACATGACCAAATAACTTTGCTTCTTTAATTGCTTTTACAGCCCATGTACCCGTATCAGTATAAGCAGCCAATTCATTTTCATTCAGCAAATTCATCGGCACCTGCATGAACTGCGTAGTTGCTCCGCCATGAAGAAAAAGAACTTCATGATCATCATCGAGACTCATCAATTCTTTTATAAGAATTCTTGCTTCATTCATGATCGGTTCAAACAAAGTGGTGCGGTGACCGATCTCAAGAATTGAAAGACCAGTGTTGTTAAAATCAATTACGGCCTGGCTGGCTTGTTCAAAAACTTCTTTTGGTAAAACAGAAGGTCCTGCATTAAAATTATGGATCATTGCTGTTGCTGTCTTCACGTTTAAATTTTTCGAAGATGCAAAGAAACAAAATTGCGACGGGATACCCCAAAGAAAAAGCCGGGTTATCAAAAACCCGGCTAGCTTATTTTTTTGATTTTATTAGTCTAATACCGCTATTTTCTGAATAAAAGGCTTTCCTTTTAGTTTCATCCTCAGAAAATAGATCCCATTTTGTAGATCGTTGGTTTCTATATAAAATGATTGGCGTGAACTAAAATTCCTGATCAATCTTCCATTAATATCAACAAGCGATATTTCAGTTGGTATAATATCCCGGGAGGTTACAGAGATCTGTTGACCCTTATGCACAAGGGTAGGAATGACTTTTACCGATCCATTTGTAGTTGCTTCAATTGTTGCGTTCGTAAATAAATTGCGACCAGCACCCGAAACAGTAATATTGAATACATCAGTTAAGCAAGTAACTCCATCTGTTACTGTATAAGTTGTATTTGTTGTTGGCGAAACCGTAATAGATCTTGTTGTTTCCAAAGTATTCCAACTATAATTTCCAAGCCAGCTTGCATCAAGTTGTGCAGGAGTGCCTGAAGGAATTGTAAGATTAGTTACTTTGTTTACATTCTTCATCATTGTAAACTGATCACGGATAACACCATCTGCACAAACCCATTTTGCATCGAGCCTGTTTCCTTCCACTTCGAAAAAGAATGCACCGCCTACGCTTACATCAGAGTAATACATCGCATTGTGCGGATAACCGGCAGAAGTTCCATCTAATTGTCCGGCAGAACCTGCTACAACATATACGATTCCATTACGAACATCGGTAGGATTTTTAATATAGATACATGAGTTTGCCGTGCCATTATATTTTGCACTCGATGTACTTAATGCATGACTTGCGGGGTTGAATGTGCTTTCAATATCATAATGACCATTTAATAAAAAGCTTCTTTCATACCCATGGCTGTGACCATTCAATACGAGGTCAACTTTGTATCGTTCAAAAATTCTCACTACACGTTGTCTCATATTTATCAGCTCAGTTTCCGTATCACTGTTATGAGAAGTTTTTGTATACGGCGGATGATGGAAGTAAATAACTGTCCATGGTTGTGTATTTGCTGCAAGATCCTGTTTCAACCATACCATTTGCGGACCAAGTGTGTCATATAATCTTGTGCTGCCGGTTTCCCAGCCATAAGAATCTAATGAAACAAAATGAACATTGCCATAATTGTAAGAATAAAAAGCTTCTGTATTCGAAGCAACGCCACCAGCCTGCCCGCTTGATGGCAATGAGAAAACGTCATAGTAAGCAATATTATGATCTGCCTGTCTTGCTGAGTTGTTTGCATAATCATGATTGCCCGGCGATGGCCACAAAACATGGTTCTTTGTTAAACTACCCTGGTAAATATTAAAAAAGTTGGATTGATATTCTGCGTCCAAACCGTTCTCATATGCATTGTCGCCTAACAGCAGCCATGCATTTGTATAATTACTACCATTAAAGTTCAGGTAAGCATTTCTAACACTTAACTGGTTTGCCGAATTATCACCCATATCGCCCATGGCCAATACTCTTATTTTTTCTGTACTGCCTACTGGAGGCATTGTTTTAAAATAATTATTTGCATCACCTTGTAAAGTTTGCGTTGTAGAGCCGATGCTATAATAATAAAGCGTATTGGAAGCAAGACCCGTAAGAGTAACTATATGTTCTGTTGTGTTTGTATTGTCAGTAAGTGATTGGGTAAGATTGCCAGCTGTTGTGCCATAACTTGCTTTGCTATTTGTTATCACATCTGTTTTCCACCTGATGACTATGCTGTTTTGTAATGCCATATTCATATATGGCCCGCGGGTTAATGATGCTACGTCAGTGCCGATCAATTGAAGATCGAAACTGATATCGGTGCTGGTTAATGCGTTCTGATGGATCTCTACTGCAATTACATTATTACCATTTACAAAAGCAGAGGGGCTAAAGCTAAAAGATTGTGCGGTTGCGCCGTCATCACTGGCGAGTGTTGCTAAAGTGTTGTAAACTGCACCTGCTGCTAAATTGTTTCTGTAAACCTCCGTCCCATTTACATAGATCGCAATACCGTCATCTCTTTTTACATTTCCTAAAATGGAAGTAAATGAAGATGGATTAGTTACCGAAATTGTTTTGCGGAAATAAGTGGTTATATATTTATTATTAGCATCAGGTCCATAATTAACTACTGTTGCTTCATCACCATCACCATAACCAAGTTGCGCATTACCTGATGCCCATGTCGCATCGCTGAAACCTGTGCCTCTCCATGCAGTTCCCTGGTTAGTTCCATTATCTAAATATTTCCATGATGAACCATAAGCAACTAATGTTTGCGGCCCCGACGGCGGTGCATCTTGTATAGTGAAATTCCATGTGGTGGCATCAACAATGCCTGAATAATTATTATTAGAAAGATCTTTAAAAGCACCCGGTGCTATTTCAATATTTACTGCAGCACTATATGTAAGATCAGCAGGATTGATTGTGACTGTATTCCCTGAAACAGTAACAGCAGCAGAGGTTACATCAATTGTTTGTGTGGTCACACCTCCTTCTTTCACCAATATATTTCCAACTCCTTTCTGGATGTTTTCACTAAAAGTAAGAACAAGATTTGTAGTCCTGGGTACAAGAGTTGCATTATCTATTGGTGAATAAGTAGTAACCGTGGGAGGGGTAAGATCGGGTGCAATGACAGAAAAATTCCACGTAGTGGCATTAGCAATGCCTGCATAATTATTATTAAAAAGATCTTTAAATGCACCTGCACTTATTTCAATGTTAACGGCTGCGCCAAAACTAAAATCGGCAGGATTGATAGTTGCCGTATTTCCCGAAACAGTGACGATTGCTGATGTTACATCAATTGTTTGTGTTGTTACTCCACCTTCTTTTATCAAAATATTTCCTGTTCCTTTCTGAATATTCTCACTAAAAGTAAGGACAAGGTTTGCGGTATTAGAAACATTGGTTGAATTATCAGCAGGTGAAAAATTACTTACTGTTGGTGGCGTTACATCCGATGCGCCGTTTAATTGCAGGTCAAAGAAAAGATCAGGTCCTCCATTTGCAAACTGGTGAATTTCTACGGCAATAACATTCGTGCCAGTTACTAAACTCCCTGCACTAAGTGTTGTTGTTTGTATAGCTGTTCCGTTATCAGTTGCTTCTGATGAAGCTTTAGTGGTATAAGAAATAGTTCCAGTTGGCATATTACTGCGATATCTTTCTGTACCATTAATATATACTACAACGCCGTCATCTCTTTTCAGGTTAAGTGTAAAGCTGCTGTACAAAGAAGCATCTGCAATGTTGATCGATTTACGAAAATAAGTGGTGATATATTTTTTCTTGTTATTGCTTCCATAGCTCACAGTTGTAGTAATGCCACTTGTTCCATATCCGAAAGCTGCGGTACCTGTTGACCATGAGGCATCATTAAATGCAGTAGCTCGCCATGCCGTTCCCTGGTTGCTTCCATTAGCAAGATATTTCCAGGAAGAGTTGTAATTGACTAAAGTAGCTTGCGCATTAAGAAAAAATGAAAATAGTACTGCGATGATAAGTAATGATGAATTTCTCATAAAGCGAAGCAGATTTAAGTTAGATTATAAATATACTAAAAGGGGAGGCATGATGTGGGGTTTGAAGAAGAAATTAAATCGTATAAGTACGGCTATCATTCGTGATCTCTTCCCTTGATCATTCCTTTTTTCCAGGCATTATTCAGCTCTTCAAATTCTTTTATATCATCTGCAGAAAGTTCTTTGCCTGAAAGTTTTTTAAGATCGGGCTGGCCTGCATTTACCCATGCCGTATACCAGAAAGAAGCAATAGCATAAATAGATTGACGCATTCTTCTTTCGATCATGCCATTTAATTTTTTATCGTATGCGATCGAGAAAGCAGAAGAGTATTGGCGAATAATTGTACCATTTCTATCTTCAAAAGAGAATTTCAGATCAGCAGGAAAGCTTTTACTTAACTCTTTTTCAAAAAGCAAAACAGAATCGGAGGCTTTTGCACTTTCCAAAACTCTTTGCCAGATAAAATCTCCGGGTTTTTTTATGTAGTCAGCTTTGCCAATAAAAAAATCCCATTCCTTTTCCGCCAACAATTCAGGTATACGGCTTTCCCAGAAACCATGAATACCTCTTTGATCTGTAAACTGGCCGTTATGATTGCTGTTTGCATGCAAGGGAACGTGTGCATCAGCAATATAATGCCCGATCTCAGCGGAGAGCTTTAAAATTTTTGCCTGTTGTTTTTCTTTAAAAGCCTCGGTCAGTTTATAAAGCATTGTTTGCACCCACCAGGGAACAATACCATATTGCATTAAAGAATCTTCAGAAAATTTTTCAACTGCATCATTCCATTTCCTGGGCAATTCTGTATACGGATAACTTCCATAATGATCAATGTCGATATAATGTCGTGGACCTTCCTGCGTTACTGCGTAACGCCGCATATCGGGATCAACCGCATGCTCCGCAATAAAATCAATGTTGGGTTTATACAATTGCATCATTTCCGGCGGCAACAAAAAAACAGCGAAGTAATTTATTTTTTTATGCCCATAAAAGCCCCAGCAAAAAGCATGAAGTGAAATAAATGAGAAAATAATAAGGAATAATATTTTTCTCATGAAGGTTACATGAAGTGATCAATTCAGTTCTTTTAGCTCTGGTTTCTTCTCATCAGTCAGATCAACTACACCACCAGTCACTGCATATTTCATTGCATCTCCGGAAGAGATGTTGTTGATTTTTTTTACTTTATCTCTTGGTAAAATATAAAGTTGTCCGGCAAAATTATATGCCTGCGGAACATATACGGCCACCTTATCAGATCCCATTTCAAATTTGTGCATTTCTTCATCGGTCAGAAAGCCAATGATCCAAACATCTTCAGAAAATACATTTGCCATCACTGCTTTATTAAATCTTTTTTTATCACCTGCAAATGCTTCAAAAAAGTCCCGTGTACTTGTATAAATAAACTTTATCCCAGGCGTTTTTTCCAACCAATGGTCAAAAAGATTGAAAAGCTTTGATTGAATAAAAAATGAACTCAAATAACCGATCGTTATTATGGCCCCAAGGATCAACAAAAAGCCAAGCCCATAATTTTTTACCTCATAACGTAATACATTTCCCTGTGGATCTTTTACAGCTTCACGAAATATTGGTACCCAACCATCTACAGTTGAAATCACCCAATAAATAGCATAAATAGTAATTGCCAAGGGAGCAATTATCAATAACCCCTGCAGGAAATATTGGATGATCTTTTTCCACTTAAAAGGTTCTTTAGGTAGAATTTTTTTAAACGCTCCATCATTTTCCATAACTCAAATTTAGGGTAAAGAAAAATGGACGGGCGGCAAAATATCCGGGCGGAAACTTTGGCAACGTAAAAAGTTTCCTTAGTTTTGTCCCCCCGAAAGCATTTAGGGGTGTGATTATGGAAATACAAGAACGAATAAGACAGAAAGCAGATGAATTGTTCCGGCGTTATGGTATCCGCTCGGTCACAATGGATGAGATCGCAACGCAACTCGGCATGTCAAAAAAAACGATTTACCAGTATTATACTGATAAGGACCAACTGGTGGATGCGGTTGCGGTAGATGAAATTCATTATTCGCAGGAATGTTGTACGAGAGATGCGGCTGTTTCAGCAAATGCTATTGAAGAAATATTTCGTGTAATGGAATTTGTTGAGATCATGTTTAGAAACATGAACCCTTCAATGCTGCATGACCTGGAAAAATATCATCCAGGAGGCTTTAAAAAATTCCTTGAACATAAAAATAAATTCCTCTATGACATGATAAAGAAGAATATTGAAAGAGGAATAAAGGAAGAGTTATACCGACCTGAAATTGATATCGAGATCATGACAAGATACAGGCTGGAAAGCTTGATGCTGGGATTTAATGCAGATTTATTCCCTTCTTCAAAATTTAATCTTGCGAAACTTCAGCAGGAGATCCTTGAACACTTTTTATACGGGCTTGCCACCCTAAAAGGCTACAAACTCATTTTAAAATATAAGCAACAACGATTAAACAGATGACCTATGAGATATTTAACGAAAACCATAATGATCACTTTGATCCTCGTAAACCTTTTCCAGGTAAATGTAGAAGCGCAGCAGTCGCAACAGCCGCAGCTTTACCAGATAACCGCCAAAGATGCAGTGGACATTGCATTTAAAAATTTGGCTGATCTGAAAAATGCAAGGCTTGATTATAAAATGGCCGAGGCAAAGAACAAAGAATTTACCGGGCTTGCATTACCACAAATAACGGGTTCTGCGCAGGGAAATCATTACCTCACCCTACCGCTAATCCAATTCCCTGACGGATCAGAGGTGCAGATATATGATGTATTGCGACAGGAAGGAGTAAAGGATGGAGCAGGCAACCCAATTACCAAACTGGGTGAATTTAACTATCGCAATTTTAGTTTTATAACTCCATGGAATGTGAATGCAGGTGTTAGTGTAAATCAACTATTATTCGAGCCGCAAGTATTTGTAGGATTACAAGCAAGAGATGAATTGCTTGTTAACAGCGACCTGCAGTTAAAAGTAACCGAAGAGAATGTAAAAGAGACAGTCTATAAAAATTATTATGCGGTTTTAATATCTCAGAAACAATTGGGATATGTAGTGGAGAGCATTAAGCGATTGGAAAAACTTGTGCATGATCAAAATGAAATGTTTAAAAATGGTTTTGTTGAAAGACTCGATATTGATAAAACAACCGTTAATCTCAACAATACAAGAACTTCTGAGATCCAGCTTCGCAATGCAATGAACAACGGTGTAGCTGTATTAAAGATGAATCTTGGCTTAACACAGGCCGATAGTCTTTTTTTAAAAGATACATTAAGCTCCGATGGTATCAGGCAGGGAATTCTTGAAGATGATTTTAGCTATGAGAACAGGAATGAAGTAAAACTTTTGAATAGTGCCATTAAGTTGCAGAATTATGATATACGTCGCCATAAGTTATCTTACCTACCAACAGTATCTGCTTTCTATAATTTCCAAGAAAACGGCCAGAGACAAGGAGGAGATGCTGCAGGTTCCCAACCCTGGTTTTGGTATAACACCAATCTCGTTGGTATTAATGTGAATGTCCCCATTTTCGATGGCTTTCAAAAAAAGAACAGGATCAGGCAATCCAAATTCTCATTGGAAAAAGTTCAGAATACGCTTGACATGACAAAAAAAGCGATCGACATGGAGAAAACGGTTGCACGGAATTCATTGTTAAATGCAATTGTTGCGATGGATGCACAGGAAAAAAATATGGAATTGGCAGTAAAGGTCTATAATTCTGTAAAGACAAAATATGAACAAGGAGTTGGTTCAAGCTTTGAATCGTTACAGGCCGATACAGATCTGCAACAGGCACAGTCAAATTATTTCAGGGCAATGTATGAAGCAGCACTGGCCAAAATTAATTACCTGAAAGCTCTTGGAAAATTATAATACTACAAATAAACTATTTAAAATAAAACCGGAAACCATGAATAAGTTTTTGATGATCCTGATAACTGTAACTGCAATGATCATTACATCGTGCAGCAGCGGAGCAAAAGAAGAAAAAGGAGATCTGAATGATAAGAAAGTGAAGCTTGAAAAGCTAAAGGCGGATAAAACAAAATTGGAAACAGATATAACAAAGCTGGAAGAGGAGATAACAAAGCTGGATCCGTCTTCAAAAAATGATAAAGCAAAATTGGTTTCAGATGCACCTGTAACGCAACAGGATTTTACTCACTATATAGAACTACAAGGAAGAGTTGACGCCAGTGATGTAGTGATAGTGACACCAAGAGGAATGCCTTCACAGGTAACGGCGATCCATGTAAAAAGGGGAGATATGGTGAAGAAAGGACAATTGCTTCTGAAACTTGACGATGCAATCATACTTCAACAATTAGCAGGGTTAAATACGCAATTGGATTATGCAAAGAATATGTACAACCGTACAAAAAATCTTTGGGACCAGGGCATTGGAACAGAAGTGCAATTAATAACTGCGAAAAATTCTGTTGACAACCTGGAAAAGCAAATTGCTACTGTGAAAGAAAACTGGAAAACAACTTTTGTATATGCACCTATCAGCGGAACTGCAGACGTAGTAAATATTAAAGAAGGGGAAATTTTTAATGGCGCTTCGCCTACTGGTCCGCAAATACAATTGGTTAATACGAGCAGCATGAAAGTTGTAACCGAGGTTCCGGAAAATTACCAGGAAAGAGTAAAGAAAGGATCACAACTTAAAATCTCAATTCCTGATGCGGGGATTCAGGATGTAGATGCCGTGATCTCAGTAACAGGTGCCAGCATTGCCAGCACCACAAGAGCATTTTTTACGGAAGCAAAAATTAAATCATATCCGGGCTTACGATTAAACCAGGTGGCGCTTGTACATATAAAAGATTATTCTGTACCAAACGCTATTATAATACCAGTGAATCTTGTTCAGTCAGATGAAAGCGGAAAATATGTGTATGCGATCGTGAAGGAGGGGGAAGTAATGAAAGCCAGGAAAAAAACTGTAAATGTTGGAGAGGTTTATAGCGGAATGATCGAAGTGAAAGCCGGACTGACTGCAAGCGACAGGATCATTACCGAAGGTTACCAGTCTGTTTATGACGGGCAAACGGTAACAACAGTAGCAAAATGAGTTAGTTGACAATCAAATTTATTTTATGAATGTTTTTGAACAAATAGCACATAAGTTTAAACAGTTTAAACCAACGAGCTGGAGTGTTGATAATAAAACTGCCGTTTATATTATTGCGATCCTTATCACATTATATGGGCTTTATAAGTTTAACACAATGCCCAAAGAACAATTTCCTGATATTGTTGTTCCTACTATTTCGATCGCCACTGTCTATGCCGGTAACTCTCCCAAGGATATAGAAAATCTTGTGACAAGGCCAATTGAAAAACAATTGAAAGGGATCAGCGGCGCAAAGGTGAATAAGATACAAAGTACTTCACAAACAGATTATAGTTTAATTGTTATCGAATTTGACACAGATGTAAAAACAGAGCTGGCAAAGCAAAAAGTGAAAGATGCGATCGATAAAGCAAAAACTGATCTGCCTAATGATCTTACATCTCAACCCGATGTCCAGGAGTTTGCATTTAGTGAAATGCCGATCATGTTTGTAAATTTAAGTGGCGATTATGATGGGATAAAGCTGAAAGAGTATGCTGATAAAATGCAGGATCGTTTTGAAGAGCTGGGAGAGATCACCCGTGCAGAAATTGTTGGGGCACCTGAAAGAGAAATTCAGATCAATGTAGATCCCTATAAAATGACTGCGGCAAGAGTGAGTTTTACAGATATTGAAAACGCAGTTAGTCGTGAGAACAGGGATATCACCGGGGGACTTATCGAAGTTGGAAATATGAAACGTACTTTAAAACTACGTGGACAGTTTGCGAATGCCTTGACACTGCAACACATTGTAGTGCGAAGCAGTGCGCAGGGAGCCACTGTTTATTTAAAAGATATTGCGGAAATAAAAGATACAATTAAAGAAACAGAAAATTTTGCACGGCTGGATGGCAAGAACGTTGTTACACTCAATATTGTAAAACGTTCCGGAGAAAACCTGATCAACGCTGCTGATAAAATAAAAGCTGTAGTGGCGGATATGCGGGATAAAGATGAGTTACCTAAAGATCTGAAAGTTGTTTTTACCGGCGATCAAAGCAAACTAACTAAAAACTCTTTTAATGATTTGGTGAATACGATCGTGATCGGGTTTCTGCTCGTATTGATCATTCTTATGTTTTTTATGGGTGTCACGAATGCATTCTTTGTTGCATTAAGTGTGCCATTAAGTGTATTTGTTGCTTTTATGTTTTTACCTATTGCGGATGGTATTATCGGGTCTACTGTAACGCTAAACTTTATAGTGCTGTTCGGATTACTTTTTGGCTTAGGAATTATCGTGGATGATGCTATCGTTGTAATTGAAAACACTCACCGTATTTATAGTAATGGTAAAATACCAATTGCACGAAGTGCAAAGGAAGCAGCAGGTGAAGTATTTATTCCAGTACTCGCAGGTACGGCTACCACGCTGGCTCCGTTCTTTCCATTGTTGTTTTGGAAAGGACTCATTGGTAAGTTCATGATCTATCTTCCGACCATTTTGATCCTTACATTGGCTGCATCATTAATTGTTGCCTTTATATTCAATCCTGTGTTTGCAGTAAGTTTTATGAAACCGGAAGGCAAGGAATTTGAAAAACCTAAACACAAAGTTTTTACCAATAAATGGTTTATAGTATTCGCCATCGCTGGTATCCTGCTTCATTTTGCCAGCAGTCCCGGTTTAGCAAACTTCTTTTTGTTGCTGGCCATCATGATGGTGTTTAATTCTTATGTTTTAAATAGTGTCATCCATGCGTTTCAGAAACGTGTGTTACCGGCATTGATGAACAGTTATGAAAAAATGCTTCGCTGGGTATTAAAAGGAGTGCGGCCCGTGATAATGTTTGCATCATTATTCGTGATCTTTATTCTTTCAGTCGTGTTTTTGATGATGCGTGGAAATAAAATGACTTTCTTTCCAAGCGGCGATCCCAATTTTATTTACGTGTACCTGAAATTACCAGTCGGTACAGATGTAAAATACACTGACAGTGTTACCCGGATGCTCGAGAAAAGAGTTTATAAAGTATTGGAAAAGGAAAAGCCCGGTACAGAAGGCAGCATTGTTGAAAGTATAATAACCAATGTAGCCGTAAGCGCTAATAACCCAAGGGATAATAATCGAAGTGTGCAGCCTCACCTTGGCAGGATACAGGTTTCTTTTGTTGAATTCGAAAAAAGGCATGGCACCAAAACAAAGCCTTATATGGATCAAATAAGAGAAGCATTGAAAGGAATTCCCGGCGCCAGTATTGAAGTGGCGCAGGAAGATGGAGGGCCTCCCACTGATCCGCCGGTGAATGTGGAAATAAGCGGAGATAATTTTGAAAATATTTCAAAGACGGCAACTCAGCTTCTTAATTTTCTTGATACTAACAGGGTAAACGGGATTGAAAATCTGCAAGCCGATGTGGACCTGAATAATCCTGAGATCACTATCAATGTTGACAGGGAGAAAGCAATGCTTGAAGGATTAAGCACCGGCCAGATAGGAATGGAAATAAGAACAGCTGTTTTCGGAAAGGAAATAAGTAAGTTGAAGGATGGAGAAGAAGAGTATAAGATCCAATTGCGTTATTCCGATCTGATGCGCAATAATATTGCTGATCTCATGAATATGAGGATCACTTTCATGGATATGAATACAATGCGGATCAAATCGGTGCCGATCAGTGCCGTTGCTACAATAGATTATACAAGTACTACCGGGGCTGTAAAAAGAAAAAATGTAAAACGTACTATACAGTTGCAAAGCAATGTACCTGATCCCACGATGGTGGCCAAGGTGAATGCAGATCTGCAGGTGGAAATAAATAAGTTTAAAGAAAAAGCAAGAATACCTACTGACGTTTCTATAAGGCTAAGTGGGCAAAGTGAACAGGAATTAGAAACACAGAAATTCTTAGGCACTGCTCTACTCATTGCATTGGGAATTATTTTCTTAATTCTTGTGTTGCAATTTAACAGCATGAGTAAACCCTTTATCGTAATTACAGAAATTTTCTTTTCGGTAATTGGTGTGCTGCTTGGTTATGCGATCACCGGGATGACGATAGCAACCATTATGTTGGGAGTAGGTATTGTAGGGTTGGCGGGTATTGTTATTAAAAACGGGATCTTGTTAATTGAGTTTACTGACGAGTTAAGAGGAAGAGGTATGAGAACAAGAGAAGCTGCGATCCAGGCAGGAAAGATCAGGATCATCCCTGTATTACTTACAGCAATTGCCACGATCCTTGGTTTGCTTCCACTGGCGGTTGGTTTTAATATTGATTTTATTTCCCTGTTTCAACATCTGGAACCTCACATCTTTTTCGGCGGAGACAGCGTAGTATTCTGGGGACCTTTGTCATGGACAATTATCTTCGGACTCATTTTCGCTTTTTTCCTTACGCTGATGATGGTGCCCAGCATGTATATAATTGCGGAAAGACTCAGAAGACCGATGGAAAGATTTTATGGAACCAAGTTCATTGCCCTGCTTGGTTTCCTGGGCCCTTTCTTCTTTATTTTCGTGGGACTCATGTTTTTAGTAAGAAGAATTCAGGGTAAACCTGTGTGGCTGGGAAAAATGAAGCAGCGGAAATAGAATTTGCGTTGTCTAGATTGCATAGTTGGTTTTATTCCCCGATTGAATCGGGGGGCCCGCCGGGTACTCTTACCGGGCAGGCAAGGTGAAAATAAAAAGCGACCCCTAAATTCATTCTGACTGCTTATGTATACTCGGGGGTCGTTTTTTTATGCCCTTAAATCAATCAATAAGGGGCTGATACTTTTATCTCGCTAATTCCAGTCTGAGTGCTTTTGCAATACAATGATTTATTATAAGCGATTTTGACCGTACTTGAAAGAATATTATCCCATTTGGTGGCACCCGTCCTCGTCGAATAACTTGTCTCAAAATCTAATGCTGAAATAAAACTTCTTGTATAGAGTCCGCCATCATAACCTGCATAAGATACTTCACCGGGTTGAGCCGCAGAGGAAATAATACTGCCTTTACTATTTATAAATAGATTTCTAAGTTTTGAAACATCTGTAAAAGCAGTCACCTGGGAATCCCAGTAAGCATTAGAGGTCATTACAGAAATGCCATCACCATTATTGCAACAATCACCCAAAACGATACTCAACCTTGCTCCTTTTTTATCAAGAATATTTTTAACTTCTTTAAGATTTATGGAATTTGAATTATCCGTTACAGGCCTGGTTTTTCCATAAAACAGAGCCAACCTCGGCCATTTTTCATTTTCATTTGCCCATCTAAAGCCGTGTCCCCGGTAAATAAAAAGTACGATATCATTATTTCCAGGATAGACATCTGAAAGAGTAGAAAGCAAATTTGCTTTTGAAAAATCATCTCCTTCCACAACATAATCTTTGAATCCAATCCCTAATGCATTTGCAGTTTGCTGAAATTCCTTTATCAATCTTTCGCGGTCAGTTTCACAACTTTTTCCTATCGAAACGTCATTGGTATTTGCAACAATGATCAGGTGGAGTTTTGTTGTTTCCAATTTGGGCAAAGGTTTCAGAAAAACAGAAGTATTCCCTGTCATTTTTTTCAATACTGCGTATTTATTTTCACTTGTACTAAAAAACTCTTTTAAATATGAATCTGTTATGTTTGCATTTAAAGGAATATAAGAATTTACTTTGCGATAATTTTGATTATTGAAAGTGGAATCATCTGTAGTGTATAGATCATCATATTTCCCCGAAACATTATTGAAGAACCAGATAAAATAATCAGGATTATAACTTTGGCCTACTGCTTTCGGAGTGATAAATGTCGGATTCGACACTTTTTTCAACATGGAATACTTTAAGCCTGTAGATGTAGTGCCATAAATCATTTTATAGTTCACCTCCACAACGTTGTACTTGCCATTTTCCTGGTAGGCTGTTCGAATGTAACTACTGTTTTCATGAAAATACACAAGTAAACATTTGTATTGATTATTGTTCTTGTCTGAAAATTTTATTTCATAAAATGATTGGGCACCTGCTGTAAGCCCAATAAAAACAAAATAGAAGAGGAGCAATCTTTTTAAGAATGAATGAGTGTTCATGATGGTGGTTTTAAGTTATGTTCAAATCTAATTTTTTTTGAGCGATTCAATAGCTTAAATGCTGGTATTGACAAAATCAACTGCAATGTTTAATATAAGGAGTAAGCAGTTATTATTACAAACCCCAACGCTAAATAGTTCTTTAAAAGTTAATAACGAGTAAGATCGTCATACTCCATTTTTTATAGCTGAATTCAATTCTTTATTTCAGCAATTTGAAGTTCGCTTTGTTAACCTGTTCAGAGTTTGTGCCGATCATAACTTCAAAATCACCTGGTTCCGCTACCCATTTCAGGTTGTAATTATAAAATTTCAGATCATCAATGGCGATGGCAAAAGCAATTTTTTTGCTTTCCCCTTTTTTCAAAAAAACTTTTTGAAACCCTTTTAATTCTTTTAAGGGTCTTGTAATACTTCCCACTACATCTCTTATATATAATTGTACTACTTCTTCTCCGTCATAATTGCCATTATTTGTAACTGTAACCGAAGCGGAAATTTTTCCTGTAGGCTTCATTTCTTTTTTATCAATTGAAAAATCGGAATAAGAAAATGAAGTATAGCTTAACCCATAACCAAAAGGAAACAATGGGGTGTTCGGCACATCAAGATAATTGGATTGAAATTTTGGTGAATTAGGAGCAGATGGCCTGCCGGTGTTTTTCGAATTATAATAAATAGGTACCTGTCCAATATTTCTTGGAAAAGTTGCTGATAACTTTCCTGAAGGATTATAATTTCCAAACAATACATCAGCGATCGCATTACCTGCTTCAATACCTGCGTGCCATGTTACGATCATTGCAGTTGCAAACTCATTTTCTTCAGTTAATGCCAGCGGACGACCAGTCATTACAACAACTATCAATGGTTTTCCTGTCTTTGATAATGCCATTACCAATAGTTTCTGGCTTTCTGGAATTGTAATATCAGTTCTGCTGGCTGCTTCACCCGTCATTTCTGATGCTTCACCAACAACTGCAACAATAACATCAGATTGGTTGGCAACATTCAAAGCCTCTGTCAGCATTTCTGCAGGATTACGTTTATCAATATCGATCCTTGTTCCAAATACATTTACCTTTTTAGCGAACAATGTATCATCAGAAATGTTGGCGCCTTTTGCATAAAGAATGTTTACACCGGAACCGCCAACACTTTTCATTCCATCCAATACAGGTATTGACATCTGCGGATCACCCGAGACTGCCCATGTCCCTAACATATTGCTTTTATCATTTGCCAATGGCCCTATCAATCCGATCGTTCCCGATTTTTTTAAAGGCAGCGCCTGGTTATTATTTTTTAATAAAACAAAAGTATGAGCTGCAATTTCTCTTGCTTGTTTTCTCCTTTCTGCTGTAAGAACTTCCTGCTTCATTCTTGACTCATTGATGTAACGGAACGGATCATCAAACAAACCGAGTTTATATTTTGCCTCGAGTATTCTTCTACAGGCATCATCAATTTGTTTTTGCGTTACTTTTCCTTCTGCCAATGATTTTTTGGTGGTAGTCAAAAAACCTTCACCCACCATATCCATATCAAGTCCTGCATTCAATGATAAAGCAGATACGGTTTGAAGATCACCCATGCCATGATTAATCATTTCATTCACTGAAGTGTAATCAGAAACAACAAAACCTTTGAATCCCCATTGTTTGCGAAGCAGGTCGGTCAGCAACCATTTATTGCCTGTTGCCGGTACGCCATCTATTTCATTAAATGAACTCATTACGCTTCCGGCTCCGGCTTCTATTGCTGCTTTATAGGGAGGTAAATATTCATTGTACATTCTTACACGACTCATATCTGTAGTATTATAATCACGACCGGCTTCTGCGGCGCCATATAATGCAAAATGCTTAACGCAAGCCATCAATGTATTGTTCTTACTCAGATCGTTACCCTGGTATCCTTTTACCATTGCTTTTGCAATTTGCGAACCGAGATAAGGATCTTCTCCGCCACCTTCAGCAATGCGGCCCCATCGTGGATCGCGGGCAATATCAACCATCGGGGAAAATGTCCAACAAAGTCCATCGGCTGTTGCTTCGATAGCAGCTTCTCTTGCACTATGCTCAATTAAGTTCATATCCCAGCTTGCAGATAAGCCGAGTGGAATCGGCACCGTAGTTTTATAACCATGAATTACATCCGAACCGAAGATCAATGGAATTTTTAATCTTGATTGTTCAACAGCAATTTTTTGCGCCTGTCTTATTTTATCTACTCCAATTACTCCAAACAAACCGCCAACATTTCCTTCTTTTATTTTTTTCTCAACACCTGTGCTTACGACTGCGCCTGTAGGAATCCCAGACCCCGGGGTAAGCAGATTCAATTGCCCGATCTTTTCTTCCAATGTCATTTTTTTCATCAACGCATCCACATACGTTTTCATTTTTGCATCTTTTGTTTGCGCAAAAGCAGTTAATGAAACAAACAAAATGCTGATCAAAAGAATTCTTTTCATCTTGTGTAGTTTTAGTCTTTAAGTAAATATGGTTGTATTTCTTTTTGCCAGATGGCATATCCTTTGGCATTCATATGTAAACTATCATCTAAAAATATTTCACGCACAGGCTCACCTTTTTCATTGAGCATTTTATTATGTATATCAATAAACACTGCCGGACCAGGATCTAAATTACTCCTTGGCATAGCATTCGGATCTTGCTCGGCCATAAATAGCTTTATCATCAGGTTGGCTTCCCGCATTTTTGTAAACAAATGCCTTCTACTTGGACTTGGCTTTATTGAAATGAATGCGATCGGAGCATCGGTTTTTTCCCTGATCATTTTATATAATTGTTTGAACCGATCTACAACTATTTCAGCTGTAACAGTATCGGAAGAGGCGAGATCATTTTCACCACAATAAATAATTATTTGTTTGGGTTGGTATGGGAAAACAATATCGTTTACATAACGTATTTGATCCAATAAAGTGGAGCCACCAAAACCCCGATTAATAATTGTATAACCAGGAAAATACTCTTGCACGTCAGTCCATTTGGTAAAAGAAGAACTGCCGATGAGAAGAATGGCGTTTTTGGGAGGAAATGAAAGAGAGTCCTGCTTTTTGAAATTTTGAATATCATTCCAGAAAGGCGGCGGCGGTGGTGCTTCGGGTATGCTGGTTTCTTCTTGGTGAATCTCGCCGCATGCTGCCAATAAAAAAAGCAACAGGTATAAATAATGTTTCATTTTACTTCGATGACTTTAGATCTTTCTGATACGCCACTTTCATTGATGGCTTCAATACAGTAATAATATGTCTTTTGTAAATCCATCGCTTTCATCCAATATTCATTATTAGCGTGGATCATGATACTTGTATAAAGTTTGCCAGGATCTGTGCCATAATAAATGTTATAAGCGAAGGCATTGTCTACTGGCTTCCATTTTATAAAAGCACTTCGTTTATCTTTTTCGGTTCGGAGAACAATAAATCCCTGCACCGCATCCGGTTTTGAGCTGTTGCCATTTCCAAATACACGTAAGCCACTAATGGCAAATTTGCCAGCAGGCATATGAATGTTCTCAAGCTTGATAAACCTGGCCTGTACTGGTTGAGGTAATTCTATATAATCATGCGGTACATCTTTTTTATTATTGCTTTTATCAACCAGTACATTCCATTTTTTTCCATCAACTGAATAATAGATTTTATACTGATGATAAAGACCAATTGTCTTTCCAAGAAAAATTGTATCCATCTCTTTTGGAAATGACACATCCTGGTCTGCATAATTGATCTGTATTGCATTTACAGTAGAAACATTACCGAGATCGGTTTGTATCCATTCTCCTTTATCACCTGTTGTTGCACTCCAATAAGTTTTTATGAGTTCATCTACAGCATTATTGGCGTGATATCCTCCGAGTGTAGAAGATACCTGAACTGGTTTATTATAATTGAGCAACATCCATCCTGTAAAGTATTTTGATTTACCATCATTACCATAGTCTGAACCTGCGGGAATAGCATCAGGTAGATAATGAGGATAATCGCCGAATGTTGTATTGCAAAACATCCTGTCATCTTTGTCAAAACCTGTTGGCCAAATTCCGAGTCTTCGCTCAAATGTATTTTTTACCGAAATAACGGTAGTGGAAACATGCCAGTAATTTTTATACCTGTCCTGGAAAGTGGCACCATGTCCGGCACCGCGAACAAATCCGCCCAATTTAATACTTAGCGGATCTGACATTGCTTCAAAATATCCAAGAGGTTCGGTGCCCATTAACAAACCATCAGCATAACCGCTAAATTCTGTTCCCGGTGCGCCGTATTGCAAATAATACTTGCCTTTATATTTTGTCATGTGTGAGCCTTCGATAAAAGGATCAAGAAAAGTATTGTCCATGTGCTCGCCAAATCGTTGCCAGCCAAAACGCCAGGGTTCGAGTAAATACATTTCTTTTCTTGTTCCTATTGGTTGAAATGTTTTTCGGTTCAATTCTATTCCATACATCGGGAACTTATTGCTACTGCCGTTATACATATACAAGCGACCATCATCATCGGTAAAAAAAGAGGGGTCCCAACCACCAATTTCAAATGAATCAACAAGTGGCTTCCATTCATTGGCTTTTGGGTTAGTACTCATCCATAAAGTAAACTTGCTGGTGTAAGTGGAACCAAAAACAAGCATGGTATCACCAACAATACCAACTGCCGGCGCACAGAGTTCATCATAAACTCCGGCATTCCAGGGACGTAAAAATTTTTTTGAAACAAAATTCCAGTTAAGCATATCACTGCTCCACCAATAACCCCATTGATTAGTGCTGAATAAGTAATAATCGTTCTTGTATAATACAATTACAGGATCCGCAGTGGCACGATGTCTTCCCCATTCAGAAAAATTCGGAATAGGAGTGTAGCCGTAATCTATATTGATCGGGTTGCAATAGGTTTTTTGCTGTGCGGTAATGGATGAAGTAAAAAGTAAAAAGTTAAAAGTCAAAAATAAAAAGCACTTGTATGGTTTGCTGAGTAAAGTTTTGGACGTACAAGTGTGCGACACAAGAGACGCTGATAGTTGTACTATAGCTGGTAAACAAAATAATTTCTTAAGAATCTTTTTAATCATATAAATACTGGTTCTACAAATTCCCTTTTTTCATTTCATTGACTGCATGATTGACGGCTCTTGCAGTAAATGCCATATACAAAATAGATGGACTTTGACTGCCGGTACTCGTCATACATGCTCCATCGGTTACAAAAACATTTTTACAATGATGTAATTGGTTAAATTCATTTAGCATTGAATTCTTTGGATCGCTGCCCATACGGACGCCACCCATTTCATGAATATCTAATCCCGGGGCCTGGTGATTATCGTAACTATCTATGACTTTAACTCCTCCTGCTTCAAGCATGGCTTGTCCCTGTTCTAAAAAATCTTTTACCATTTTATCATCATTGTCATCATAGCCGACAGAGGTGATCAATAATGGAATGCCCCATTGATCTTTTTTATCCGTACTTAATCGCACATGATTGGTTGCTTTTGCAATAGTTTCTCCCTGCATATACATGTACACAGTCCATTTGCCAGGTTCACTCATTGCATCTTTATACGCAGCGCCTATTTCAGGTTCGATGGCCGGGTTGAACTGTTCCCTGCTGGCGCCTGAATAAATCACATAGCCGCCAAAAAAATCTGTCTCTCTTTTTTCTACATTGCGAAAATTTGCAACAATACACTCAACCGGCTTTGATCCTTTGTAATATTTATCTTCATATCCATCCACATAACCCCACATACCAGCACGGTAATTATGAAAACAAATGTATTTCCCCAACACGCCGCTATCATTACCCAATCCATTGGGGAAACGATTGGAAGTAGAATTTAATAAAATTAAATTGCTGTTCAATGCTGATGCATTAACAAAAATTATACGGGCAAAAAACTCAGTTGCTTCCTTTGTATTTGCATCGATCACTCTTACACCAACTGCTTTTTGTTTTTGTTCATCATAAATAATAGAATGCACAACAGAATGCGGACGTATTGTTAAGTTCCCGGTTTTCTTCGCCCATGGTAATGTACTGCTCACCGAACTGAAATAACCACCGAGCGGACAACCACGCATACATGCATTTCTATTCATGCATTGTGTACGGTTCTGTTCAATATGGATCGGCTGCGGATCGGTGATATGTGCCCATCGTCCGGAGACATAGTGACGATCGAATTTTTCTTTGATCACTTTTTGTAAATGCTGTTCTACAACATTCAATTCATAGGCAGTTAAAAATTCTCCATCAGGCATTGAAGGAATTCCTTCTTTGTTGCCGCAAACACCAATAAATTTTTCTACATGACTATACCAGTCTTTAATATCATCATAGCCTATGGGAAATGATTCACCATAGCCATAACGCTTTGGGGCTGTAAAATCAAAAGGACTCCATCTTGCACAAGCCCGGCCCCATGTTAATGATTTGCCTCCGACCTGGTAACCGCGAATCCAATCAAAAGGCTTTTCCTGTATATAAGGATGGTCTGCATCCTTTACAAAAAAATGCCGGGTTGATTCATCGTAACCTGAGGCTTTGCTTATAAGCGGATTATTTTTTCTTGTTTCCTGTGTGATTTCTCCGCGATGCGGTAACTCCCATCTTGAAAGGTTAGCAGTCGGATAATCTTTATTATGCTCAACATTTCTTCCTCTTTCGAGGACCAATGTCTTTAATCCTTTTTCACATAATTCTTTTGCGGCCCAGCCGCCACTAATTCCACTGCCAATTACGATCGCATCATAACTGTTGGCATTTGTTCCATTAGTGTTTACCTGTGTAATACCCGGCATGTTTATTTATATTTTTAACTAATAAATTATCAACACTTATTCTGCCGGCACCGGTAAAAAGGAAAACCAATGCGAGAAGAATAAATAAAAATGGATATTGGTCCTCGTACCATATTTTACCATGCCCTAAGAAAAATGTTATATAGATCATGGTACCGATGATCAGAAGCGAGGCCACTCGTGTTAAAAAGCCAAGCACGAAAAATATTCCTGCAATTAACTCGGAAGCTTTCCCGGTCATTACCAATAACTTTCCGCTTGAATTTTTGAACTGATCCCACTGTAAGTATCCGTTGATCTTTGTTTCGGAAAAGATTTCCCAGCCATGATAAATAAGAAATGCTCCAAGGATACATCTTATTAATGTAAGACCGGTTGTTTGCCATAGCGGTGATGATGAAAAAAAATTATTCATAACAATCGTTATATCAAAAACTAAATCTTTCGCCTCCTTTTAAAACTTTATAGGGCTGATCTATTTTTTCTGCTTCCTTCACAAAATCATTTACATCAGCTGTATTAAACGTGAACATATCATAGTGACAGGGAATTACATATTTTGCATTGATAGCTTTTCCTAATTCAGCTGCCTCTTTACAATCGAGATTGCCTGCTACTTTTCTTTTTGGTTTATTTCCATTGATAGGCAATAACGCCGCATCAACCGAAAATGGTTTTAAGAGATCAACCATTTCATCGAACCAAAGGGTATCGCCACTATGATATATTTTATATTTTCCAAATTCAATCACATATCCCATGTATTTGCAATTTCCTTTTTCGTCTCTTTCTATTTCATTATGCTTTGCCGGTATTCCATGAAATGTAAAATCATTAATAGTTACAGGCTTCTTATCATTCAATCCGATCGGAAAACTTTTCTCGAATTTCACTCTTTCAGCTACAAACTCCCTGTTTGCTTCGGGTATAATGAATTTTATTTGCGGATTATTTTTCAAAATTGGTATCAATGTTTCTGCATCCAAATGATCTGTATGATTGTGACTTGAAGAAACTAAAGAAATATTCTTCAATAATTTCGGCTTTGCTACAAGTTCACTCATTCTTGTGTGTGGCTTATCAGTTGTTAAATATTTTTTTGTCAAAGAATCTGAGAGATAAGGATCAAGCAAAACTCTTTTACCATTCCATTGTAATAAGAATCCACTTTGTCCTAACCACCAGAGATTAAAATGGTTTTCATTTTTCAACAATGAGTCCATTTCAGCTATCAATGCAGCATCTTTTTTTAATGCCGGTATCATGCTCATAAACTTTCTCTCGCTTTTTTTGCTCCCTTCACCATATTGATCAACTTCTGTCTTGATGCCCACCTCGCCGTTTGACTCAATCCGCAATCAGGTGCAACAGATAATTTTTCTGCAGGTACATATTTTAAACACCTGTTTATTCTTTCTACTACATCATCAACTGTTTCGATATAATAATTTTTGACATCGATGATGCCAACTGCCACATGCATCTTTTCTGCGAAAGGTTTTAATAACTCTATTTCTGCAAATTCACGGTTGGCCATTTCAATATGGATCTCATCAACTGTCATATCTAAAAAATCCGGTAACATGGGTTTGATGCTGCGATAGCCAACCGGTCGACCTTTAAAATTTCCAAAACATAAATGCGTACTCAGGTTACATTTACCGACTATCGGTTTCACCGTCCGATTGAATATATCTACAAATTTTTTTGTGTTTTCCTTATAAGCATAACAACTCATCGAAGGTTCGTCAACGGTTATCTCCTTACAACCTGCTGCCACTAAGGCTTCCAGTTCACTTCGTATTATCGGTAGCAGTGCTTCAGTGATCGCATAACGATCCTTGTATTTATCATTTGGAAGAAGTCTTCCGCTCAGTGTATAAGGACCGGGCACACTTGCTTTTAATGTTGGTCCTGTTGGAGCTAGCTTTTTTAAACGCTGAAATTCTTTTACCGCACCCAAACCATTTGGCGCTACCAGATCTCCAACGATATTATTTTTTCCACGCTGATCATGTGCAGGCGGGCCAAATTTTCTTGTTTCAGTTTCATTATTTTCAATGCCCTTTATAAATCCATAAAAAGATAAATTGAAATCGAGTCTTGTTTGTTCGCCGTCTGTGATCACATCCAATCCTGCTGTTACCTGGTCATGAACAGCAGCGATCACTGCATCTTCGATCATCTCTTCAATATCTGCAGCACCAAATTTGTTTAAGTTTTGTGATGCAAACTCAAGCCATCCGGGAAAAGGATAACTGCCCACTACTGTTGTTCTGATCGGAATCATATGATACCCCCAGCCCCTAAAGGGGAGTTTTGATGTCTCTGAAATGCTAGAGACTTATTAATATTTTTTGTTCACCAGTTTTAAGAACATTACCTCCTAAATTCCGCCTTTAGGGGGACAGGGGGTTTATTTTCCAACATTTTTATATAACTCGGCTAAGCGATGTGCATGTTCATCATACGCTGCTTCAAATAATGCTGTTGCTTTTTCTGATCCTATTACACATCCTGCCGTTAAAACTTTTGGTGGCTTGCCTGCTTCAGTTAATAATCTCGCCACTTCTGCTTTTATGCTATTGATGATCATGATGCCGCCAACCGTAGAACCAGGCGATACAGGTGTTTCTAATCCATCAACCCTGATCATAGAATCACCAGCGGGTGCACCGGTATCTAATAACAGATCAGCAAAGTCAGAAAGTTTTTTTCCATCAGTTCGTTTACTCGTTGAAGCCGTAAGATGTTTTTGAGTGATTAACGCAACTACTTTTATTTTTTTCTTTTGAAACAACTCCGCCATTTCTATCGGAACAACATTGCAACCACTGGATGAAATGATCAACGCAGTATCTTTTTCACTCAACCCAAAATTCCTGAGAATTTTTTCTGCTAATCCTGAAACGTTTTCAAGATACATTGCCTGCCGCTGACCATTTGCACCAACTACATTGTTATGGTATGTAAGTGATAATTCAACGATGGGATTAAAACCCGGGAAGGAACCATATCGTGGCCACATTTCTTCTACCATGATGCGGCTATGACCACTTCCAAAAACATGAACCATTCTACCAGCCAATATTGATTCTGCAAACCAGCCTGCTGCTTTTTGAATTTGATTTTCCTGTTCGCCGATCTTGTCCAATATTTCCCTGCATTTCAATAAATATTCGGCTGCAAGGCTTGATCTTTGTGTCATTTTTCGAAGGAATTTTAGCAGAGTCTGAAGTTATTGAAAAGCCTGATAGTTTGTTGAATTTCAGGTAGATTTTTATATCTTTTCATGATAAACTTTTCAACTTAACTTATGCAAATAGTCTGTTTTAAAAACTATGAGCAATTGTCTGGCTATGCCGCAGATTTTATTGTCGATTCCGTAAAAAATAAAGCAAACCTGGTGCTTTGTATGGCATCGGGCAGCACACCTGCTCTTACATGTGACCTGCTGGTGCAAAAACTGAAAGAGGAGCAAGTGGATTATTCAAAGTTTACTTTTCTCGGACTTGATGAATGGGTGGGTTTGCCGCCAACCAATACCGGAAGTTGTCATTATTTCTTTCATAAAAAAATATTTGAACCACTTCAGTTGTCATCATCACAATATTTTTTATTTAATGCACTGGCGGATGACTTGGAAAGCGAATGCTCGAAAATGGATAAAGTGATCGCCGACAAAGGGGGTATTGATATAATGATCGTTGGTATTGGTATGAATGGTCACATTGGTTTTAATGAACCAGGTACTTCATTCGCTGCATTATCACATGTTGCAGAGTTAGAAGAAATAACAAAATCAGTAGGACAAAAATATTTTGATAAGCCGGTTAAGCTTGGGAAAGGAATCACCATCGGTTTTGGACACCTAATGAATACAAAAAAAGTTTTCTTAATGGCCAATGGATCAAAGAAAGCACAAGTAATAAATAAAACAATTGAAGGTCCGGTTACAGAAAATTTTCCTGCAAGTATTATGCAAAAACATAATGATGGTTATATACTGATAGATGAAGCAGCAGGCTCATTATTAAAAGATTCGTAACCAAATTTTTTCTATTCATTTTTACTCAGGGCAAAGCAAGCTGCACCAATTGCACCCGCAAGATCTCCATGAACTGCTTTTACAATTTGTGGTCGTATACCTCCGGGCTGCCATTCAAATTCATCAAACCATTTATTAAGGGGTAAAAAGAGATCATCATTTGCTTCAGCAATACCACCGCCAACCACAATTGTGTCCGGCGAAATAAAATTACTGGCCGATGCTAAGCCGATCGCCAATTTTTTAACAGACACAAGCCATACTTGTTTTGCAAACTCATCGTCATTCCGATATGCATCTAATAATTCATGTGTTGAAGTAAACTTCCCTTTGCTTCTTTTTTCAACGGTGCAATTGCCAATACATTCTTCAAGGCTGCCGGGCATGTTCGTTACATCTGCATCACCATTGCTGTCAATCACCATATGACCAATATGTCCAGCTTTATTGAATGAACCCTGGTAAGGTTGTTTGTTAATGAGTAATGCTCCGCCCACACCTGTTCCTAAGGTTATCATTATTGCATTAGTACTATTTTTTGCAGCACCTGTTTTTGCTTCTGCCACTAATGCCGCTACTCCATCATTTAAAACATAAGCCGAACAATTCAAGTAGTCACTCCAAACAAAATTTTCTAATCCATCTAATCTTCCCGGCATAAATGCTATGGTTGTATTCCCTTTATTTGGTAAACCCGGTGCAGAAATACCCACTGCAATTTTTTCACCAGGTATTTTTTGTCTCAGTTCATGAACGGTTTTGGCAATGGCTTCTTTCCATATTTCTCCTTCTCCATCATTTGTGGGAGTATAAGTTTGATGAAGGACATTTCCAACCGCATCAATAACAACACCTTTAATTCGTGTACCCCCTAAATCAATTCCTATCGTGATCTGGTTCCCCAATTCTTAATTATTAATTTTTAATTCTTAATTATTCTTGCCCTTCACTTACACTCCATCCTCCATCAACAGCAATTACTTGTCCAGTTGTAAATTTTGATTGATCACTCATAAAGTAAACTGCTATTCCATCGGTGTCTTCCGGTTTCCCAATTCTTCCACCATCCAATGGTTGTTTTGTTTTAATGAACGATAAAATTTCTTTATCGTTTGCTGCTCTTTGTGCCATCGGGGTATCCACCAATGCAGGTGCAATTACATTAATACGTATATTATCTTTAGCATAATAAGCTGCAATTGATCTGTTGAAACCAATGATCGCTGCTTTTGATGCAGCATATGCATGTGTTGAAAAATATTTTGGTGACGGTGAAAAGCCAAGCACTGAACCCATGTTTAAAATTGTGCCACTTGTTTTTAATTCTAAAAATTTCTTTATCGCCGCCTGGTTAGATAACATCAATGAAGTAAGATTTAGTTCCAATGTTTTATTCCATCCTTCCAATGTTAATTCATGTAAAGGTCCATCACCGAATTTTCTTCCGCTGCCACCAGCTATATGATACAAGCCGTCAAAACTTCCGAACTCTTCAATACATGTAAGAATAGAGTTGTTTGCTGTTTCGGGATGTGTGGCGTCAGCGGCAAGAGCTTCTGCATCTTTGCCTAATATTTTTTTTGCTTCTGCAACGCTGTCTGCATTTCTTCCAACAACAACAACTTTTGCTCCTTCTGCAATAAATGCTTTTGCTGCAGATAATCCTATACCTGTGGTGCCACCGATAATAACAATGTTTTTATTTTTTAATTGCTGACTCATTTTAAATTGATGCCATGAAAACTGAACGTACAAGTGAGTGACACAACAGGCGATGCCATGAAATACTGTTGCTGGTAACCCACCCCAATTTACAATTCTTGTAAGTTAACTAATGTCGCCCCTCCAGGGAAGGGAAGCACTCATTCTATAAAACACTTATACCATCGGCCATGGAAATTTACTTTTTAATTTAATTCTTGTTCCGGTTTCCTGCGATTTTCTTGCCGCTTCAATAATTTCCAATACATGCAGTGCATGTTCGGCGTTAATGCGAGGTTCAATTCCTTTTACCAAGGCCTCACCAATTTTAGTGGCGCCTTCCTGCCATTCATATCCGCCTTTATCAGTACTTACTAACTTTGGTGGCTCATCCCACGATGTATCCATAACACCTGCACCCGCAGTATATTGCAAAAATTCCTGGCGGCTGATACCCGCCCGGGTTTCTTTATTGTTTTCCATATAGCAATTTTTAATTGTTAAAATATTTATTACTTTACCAATATCCATCTGTTTAAAATATTATAAGGCATTTCAATTACGATCTTGTAAAAATTGGATGGGGTTTGTTTTGTATCAACGATCGCCTTTCCCCCGGCAACAGGAACTTCGGCCACTAGTTTATAATTATCATGACCTCCTGTTTTAAAATTATTGGTGGAAGTCATCCATATTTTTGCTTTTCCTTCTTTATTGATGACATTCCATTTTATTTCTAGTGAATTATTTTTTATACTTGTTTTTGCGTCGGTTGCGGATAGCTTTCCAGTTAATGAAACTCCATCGATCTCCATAAGTCTTTCCTTAGGGATATTAATTTTCAAGAAAGTAGCCATCGACGGCATGATGTCAACAATGCCCGGTTGTTTTTTAAATCGTTCATTCAATCCTTTTGCATTTGTAACGATCCATGTAGTTCTTTCACGTTGGCTTTGTCCACCATGGCCATAGCCATTTTCTTCACGGCCATGATCTGTTGTGATCCATATCTGCCATTCTTCATTAAAGTTCTTTTCACGGTATTGAATTGCCTGCCATATTTTCCCTATTTGTTTATCTATTTTCACTACAGCATCATCCATTTGTTTACTATTGCCATGACGATGTCCCATTTCATCAGTGTATTCAAGATATACCCAACTAAGATCTGGCGCTACTCTTTTAATATAAGAAACAGTTGTATCTGTAACGGCTTCATCAATTAAATGATAAAAATATCCTGCTGTATCATGAGGATAAAGAACAGTATCCAATTCCATTCCATCGAAATAGAAATCAGGGTGGAGATTTCCTACCTTTGCAGAATCACTACCTACCAACTTTGTCCTGTTATCAAGCCAGGTTGAAAAAACAGCCGTTGTTTTTTTAGGATATTGTGTTTTAAGAAACCTGTAAATATTCCAATAATTATAATTAGGTGCTGCAATATCATTATCCCATACATTGTGTTTATTCACCCATGTGCCGGTAAGTAAACTATTATATCCCACGGCTGAAATTGTAGGGGTTTGTGAATAACCGTCTTTTTCTCCACCCACATAAGCTCTTGTATAGCCACCTTGTTTGCTGATCGCCTTTAATGCGGGTGGGTCAATTCTTTCAATTACGTCTGCAGGTATTCCATCTGCAATTATGAAAATTGCTTTTGGTGTTTTTTGTGCAAAACCACTAATTGCAACTGCAAATAATAGCAACAACATAGTTGTCGTGTTTGCAAGTTTCTTATGTTTATACAGCATCGTTATTTTTTTATCAATGGAGATTGAAAACCTAATTTTTTAATCCATTTTGTATATCGGGAATATTCATAAATAACCTCCATGGTAAACCTGTCAGTAGTTTACGAATTGAAATAAGACCTGGAGTGATTATGGTTTTGTAGAATTTCTCATTCGTACTACGACTACCTGAAAAAACTATTTATTCAATGCAGGACTTTCAAAGCCTAATTTTTTTAATCCTTCTTTTATTTCGGTGCAACTCATAAATAGTTTCCACAACAAACCACTGCGATAATTTTCTATCATTACCGGGATTGGTCCCTGGTCAATGGCTAAATATTTTACAGGAAACCAATTATCGGTTTCACTAAATGCATCATAGAAACCATAAGGCCCCCACAATTTATCATTCATATCATAATACCAATGTTTTAAGGCAGCCATAGATTGTTTTGGGGAATAAGGAAAAGAAGATAACGCTGCAGTTGGCGTTATTACACCAAGGTCATTTTTTTCATCCGGCGCATGTGCTGCATAAAATTTATTAGAATAACTGGCCGTTAAACCCCAATTGTTTTCACCATAGCCTTTATATTTTTTTGGATTGTTTACACACCATGTATAATTAATAAGTGTTTGATTAGTGTTCTCTTTCCAGTAATCTGTATACTGATCTTTTAATCCACGGGGATCTAACCCAAGATATGAATACTGCGACCAAAACAAAGGAGCTCCATTGGGAGGATTCCCCTGGTAACGTAACTCTAATTGATATCCTAATGCGGTATGTGGTGATTTTATTTTTCCGCTATCTGCCCATCCTTCATGATATACTTCTGCAGGAACGCCATGTGTTGGCGAAGATGCGGCGAGCACATACATTATTAAACATTCGTTGTATCCACGTACGGGAAAATTCATTTGCCATTCATATTCGGGACTCCAATGCCAGTATAAAACATTTTTGCCATTGCGAAACCAATCGAACTCCACCGCATTCCATAGTTTATCTATTCTTTGCGCCAATTCTTTTTCTTTTTCATTTCCATCTTTGAAGTACTGACGAACACAAAGCAATCCCTGGAACATGTAAGATGTTTCTACAAGGTCAGCTCCATTATCTTTTTTGCCAAATGGTTTTACCTTACCCGTTTCTCCATTCCACCAATGAGGCCATGCACCATGAAAACGATCTGCGGTTTCTAAAAAATGAACGATCTTTTCCAGGCGTTGCAATCCTTCTTCTCTTGAAATAAATTTTCTTTCCATAGCCACGATCAAACTCATTACACCAAAGCCACTGCCACCACTTGTTATGATATTTTTATCATTTTCCGGGTAATTATCATCTGTATGAAAACGTTCACGGCCCATACCACTTACAGGCTCGGCGCCGTCCGTAAAATATTTGATCGTTCGCCATTGCACTGAATCTAATAATGCAGAATCGGAAATTGAGGATTTACTAAAGGTGGCTTCCTTTTTTTGTTTTTGCGATGAACAACTATTAAGAATAAATAGAACAGCAGCAATGGAAATAAATCTCAACATGGGTCAAAAATTTAATTTATAAATACTGAGTATTGCTTTGAAATAAAACCCAAGGCAGAAATGGTTAATAGCTTGGCTGATCCTGCAACCACTGTTTTTATTTTATTACATAAGTATTTATAGAATGCGGTAATGCTGTTGTTTCTGCAGCTTTTCCATTTATCCATAAAAGGAAAGGCGTTTTAATATTTTTTTCATTCATTACAACCACAACAACTGTTCCGTCTTCGTTTTTAAATGCAGTTGTAAGTAATTGACTGCGGCTGGGGCTGCTGATAATTCTTTTTGCTCCTGGTTTTATGAATTTTGAAAAATGTCCTATATAATAATAGGAATTCATATAGATCAATTGACCGGTTTTTGTATCGGCATGAACCGGTGCATAGCAAAAATTCTGAACATGGTTGGGGCCGCCGGTTTCGTCTAGCAATACATTCCAATCGGTCCAGCCCACAGCACCACCATTAAAATCATTGATCATTGATTTACCGTAACGTTCACCCCATTTCCAATCATTAATTTGTTGCATATTAAAAGGTCCGTTGCATCCTTCTGTAAATAGTAATGGTTTATCAGGAAAGGCATCATTTACTTTTTTCAGGTTACTAAACATTTGTTCGCCGCCACTCCAATCTTCATACCAATGAAACCCAATACCCCATGCATATTTTGACACTTCGGGATCATTAAAATAAGTTTCTGCCCGCTGATAGATCAGGTCACGATTATGATCCCACATGATTATTTTTTTATCAGCTAAACCTTCTTTATGCATTGTGGGTCCTAAAAAATTCTTTAAAAAATCTTTTTCTTCATCTGCAGTATAGAGACAGCTTTCCCAGGTTTGCGTAGCCATTGGTTCATTTTGAATAGAAATGCCCCATATTGGTATGCCTTCTTTTTCATACGTCTTAATAAATTTTGTGTAGTAGTTAGCCCAGCTTTGATAAAACTCAGATTTTAATTTTCCACCATGTAAAATATCATTGTTACTTTTCATCCACGCAGGGGGACTCCATGGGCTTGCATACAAAGTGAGTTTACCACTTGCTGCATTCATTGCTTCTTTTATAAATGGGATCCTGTATTTTTTATCGTGTTCAACATTGAATGACTTCAGATCTTTATCGCCATCTGTAACATATGTATACGTATCGCTGCTAAAATCACAACTATGAATATTAGTTCTTGCCAATGTATAACCGATCCCACTCTCTTTGTCGTAATACGCCTTGAGAAATTCCTGTTGTTTGTCTTTTGACAATTTGAAGAATGTCTCTGCAGATGCATCCGTTAATGCTCCCCCTATTCCTAAAAATGACTGATAGGTTTTAGATGGATCAATAAAAACTGATATTTCGTTTTCAAAAGGCTGACCTTTTTCTTTGAACTCAAGTTCGCCTGATGAAGCAAGACGTAAATTAGTACTGTCGGCTGTTGTATAAACAAAAACTTTTTTTCCCTCAATTGAAAATGCGGAAGCGGTTTGTGCAGATTCATTTTTGGTTTCTGTACATGCATACATAAAGAGAGCTAAGCTCACGTAGATGATTTTTTTCATTTGATCAAGCATTTTTTGAACAGTGATAACAATATTATAGGTGAAATTTAATACTTATTTGTTTACGCTGCCTTGATCACTTTTCTTTCTTAAATATTGACACTATTTGATATTCATTATTTCACCTCAAAATAATTTTATAAGTAAGGAGCATTAAACCCCAGGAGCAGCATTCCTGTTTTTACTTCAGGACAGCTTGTAAATAAATTCCATAATAGTCCACTACGATAATTTTCGATCATAACGATCATCGGTCCCTGGTCAATGGCTAAATAAGAATCGGCAAACCAAAGATTTTGCAAACTAAATGCATCTTTAAAACCATATTGTCCCCAAATTTTATCGCCTAACACATAATAAAAAAATTTTAAAGCTTTCATACTTTCTGTTGGAGTATATGGTAATGATGAAACTGCAGCAGTTGGAGCGATATAGCTAACATCATTTGTGGGTGAGCTTGCGGTGTATCCATTTTTAATATCACTTGCAGTTAATCCCCAGCAACTGTCGCTATATCCATACCATCCTTTCGGATTTGAAACACAGTATGTATAATTAATGAGAGTATGATTTTTAGTTTGTGTTGTGTAGTTGGCATAAGTGTCAGATAAGCCATTTGGATTGATACCAAGAAAAGAATAATGTTCAAAGAATAAGGGGCCGCCTGCTGCAGGACCAAGCGGCAATTGATAGCCATAATAGTTGCCGTTGTTGATCATCGCACCATTTCTTGCATAGCCGCTATCATAAACTGCTTTTGGTATTGAATGAGTTGGTGAAGAAGCAGCTAGCACATAAGTTATTAAAGTTTCATTCCATCCTTGTACCGGAACATTTACAGCAAAACCGTAATTAGGGCTCCAGTTCCAGTACAAAACTTTTTTTCCATTTTGACGGAACCAATCCCACTCGACTCCATTCCACAATGTATTTATGTCATTGCGTAATGTTATTTCAGCAGGATCTGCTCCATTAAAAAATTGCCTCGCAGTTAATAACCCCATCATTAGGTAAGAAGTTTCAACAAGGTCAGCGCCGTCATCATTCGGACCAAATGGTACAACTGCGCCTGTCGTTCCATTTAACCAATGTGAAAATGCACCATGAAATTTTGGCGCTGTATTTTTTAAGAACGAAACAATGGTTTGTAATCTTGCAACTGCTTGTGCTCTTGTTATAAAACCACGATTGACCGCTGCAACCATTGCCATTACCCCAAATCCTGACCCACCTGATGTTACTGTTTCAGGGGTTGCGTTACTTCTTTCTCTTGCCAACCCGCTAACAGGGTGACCATAGTCCCAGAAGTATTTGAATGTTTGTTGTTGTGTTAAATCCAATAGTGCAGGATCACTGATTCGAGGGAATTTATCGGAAGAATCATATTGCGTAATAAAGTCCAGGTCTACTCTGCCGGATATGGCTTTCCCTGAAACTGATTTAAGAAGAGTATTGATAGAAAAAATATATTCATTAAGATAGCTGATACTATTGGAAGGAGTAATGATAAGAGTGCTGTCATTATTTTGGTACGAAACAGTAAAGGAAATGTTAGACGAATTCTGGCTTTTATTGTAATAAGATATGGCAGACGATGCAGTGTTCCGATCTACCTTATCTGAAAAAGATATCCGAATCGATGGGCCGGCGTTTATTCCATATAGAGTTTGTGTCGAAGTAAAGTTTATAGAGTTAATCGTTTGTGTGACTACAGAAAAATTTGATGAAGATGGCGGCAGAGGAGGTGAAGGAGGGGGTGATGATGTTTTTTTGCATTGAACAAAGGGAACAATCAAAACAAACATTAATAAAATCACCAGCCTGAATGTTCTTTCATTTTTTCTTACTTCACACATGAGTTATTTATTGTTGATTCATTCAAACTATTTTCAGGTTTTTAGTTTTCCTAAATGAAAAAACCTTTAAGCATTAAAAAGACAAAGGGTGCATAAACATTATTTCTGGACTGTAATATTTTTTGCACCCTTCAAACAAGAATATCAAAACAACTAAAGGCCGCTATTTTGTAAGGCATACAATGCTTGTATTTCATCCGTGGTTAGGGTTTTGTTGAAAACCTTGAACTCATCTAAATTTCCACTCAAGGAATTCATCCAACCATTTGCAGTGTTTGTAGCATCATTAGGTCCACCTAAACTAAAACTATCAGCATCCCCAAAATTGTTTTGAGGAGTGAAAGACTGAGTGCTGCTTTGAGGTAATAATGTGCCATCGATATACACTCTCAATGCGCCTGATGTGCCATCAAATGTAATTGCCATTTGATGCCAGTTACCATCTAACATTCTTGGCCACACTTTTCCTTTATCAAACCATTGGTCCATTATGCAAACTTTCCCAAGAGTATTGGTTGCATTATCTGGTTGGTCAAATAACATGAAAAATTTTGTTCCTTCCCAGGAATAGCCGGCTTTATCCAGCGAAAAGGGCATGAAGGTGGTAGGACTACCAGCTAAACTTGTGGGTTGCTGGATCCAGCAAACTATTGAGAAACTTTTTAGGTTGGCTATAGTACTGGTCACATTTGAATTGATATAACCTCTGTCTTTAACTTGAACTGCCTGACCCCTCTTGCCAGTAACAAAGCTTATTCCTGATGCATTAACGGCTGTGCCCACAACTTTAGAAACGCTGTCAATGTAACTTCCATTAAATGCCCAATGAGCAATCAGGTTAGCCGCACCAACCTGTGAGGAAGAATTGTATCCATTTACAGGAACGAAAAAGGATTTTTCTTCACCATACACAAGTCCTTTTTCATTTATTGCATACGCCTTATAATAGTATTTGGTCAGTAATGTCAGGTTTTTTAACGCTACTGAAAATGGTCCCGATACTGTATAATTAGGAGTTTTGTTTTTTGAAGTATCCACTCCAGCTGTTGTGCTGTAAACAATGCCGGCTTCTCTTACTAATGAACCGCCATCATTTGTGACATTACCACCTATCGTTGCATTAGTTCCGGTTATATTGGTTGCGTCTGCAGTAGTTACTGTTGGAACAACCGCGTTAACAGCTATTCCACTATCAGCACCTGTTTTTTTGCAACTCATCGAACCAAAGCCAAGTATTACGGCTAAAATATAGAGTTTGTATTTCATAAAATAAACAATTAATAAATTAATGAATAGTTTCTATTTCCCCTTTCCTTGCAAAACGATCAATGCCTGCAGGTCTGCTGCATTCAGTGCTTTATTGTAAATTCTTACTTCATCTAATTGCCCTGTCAGATAACTAGCCCAGGGCTGTGAAGTTGTACCCGATGTTTGGCTTGGTGTTGTTTGAAACTGCGTAGTACCAAATACAATGTTACCAGCATCAGCAAAGCTCAATGGACCTGTAACACCAGCAAGTGTACCGGAATTCACCTGGGTGCCATTTACAAACAGTTTAAAAGCAGACGAAGTCGCATCATAGGTAACTGAAATATTTGTCCATGCATTAAACAGGTTAAGCACTCCATCCACAGCATAGGTGTTGTCATTCCCATTTTTGTACACATGCACCCTTACTTTACCGTTTGAATTATCGCTGCCATTCTCAAAGAAGATTTCAATATTTCCCCAAAACTTGGTTGTATTTGACAATGAAAAAATGGTAATAATTCCAGTAGAAGGCGGTGGAGAGTTTACCCATTCTGAAATGGTAAAACTTTGCATATTCTTAATAGCAGTACTTGGTGGACTTAATACATATCCATTTAATGCGCCTTGTAAGGCTTGTCCTTTAAAACCACCAGTAAAGTTTGTGTTAACTCCGGTTCCTGCTGTATTTGAAACGCTGTCTATATAACTACCATTAAAGGACCAATAACCAACCAAGCTGCCGGCGCCTATTTCTGCCACAGAAGTATAACCATTAACTGTAAATGCAGGTTGATAGGACTTCGGATCAAATTTTTTATAGCAGGATGTTAAAAGCAGGCCACAGATCATTAGTAGCGGCAAGCTTTTATTTATAAAAATTTTATTCATGATCATAGTTTTAATTCTTTTTAAAAATTAATATCCTGGATTTTGTGTTAATGTACCGGCGCTTAGATCAATTTCGCTTTGCGGGATCGGCCATACTTCATTTTTATTTGCCTTCCAACCCATAGGTCCAAACACAATTGCTGCCCTGCCCTGGCGTATTACATCAAAATATCTGTCAAACTCCATAGCTAGTTCAGCTCTTCTTTCTTTCCATATCGCATCACGAAGTGCAATTTTGTCTGTTGTAGTTATTGGCAACAAAACAGTATTATTGCCTGCTCTTGCTCTTGCCCTCACTTGCTCAAGTGCAGATAATGCTGCAGCACTGCTTCCTAATTCATTATTCGCTTCTGCATTCATCAATAATACATCAGCGTAACGCATTACACGAATATTTTGATCTGAACCTTCATTACAATCCTGGTTATTCGGATCCTTAAATGGAACATAAGATTTTTGATTGTACATCGGGTTAGGTACAGTGGCAGGAATAACATCTCCCTCCGGTGTTGTTTCTCCTCTGAAAATAATTGTTGCATCCTTGCGGGGATCACCTGCCTCATATGAATTTGACAAATCAGTAGTAGGTACATTAAAGCCCCATCCACCACGAGCTACACTTCTTACACCCTGCACTTGTGAATATTGAGAGTTGGAGGCATCACAATTGCCGGGAACATGCTTGGCATTGATCTCAAAAATTGATTCTGAATTGAATTCATTTTGAATCCTAAAAAGTTGCTCATAATTAGAGAACAGGGAATAAGTCGCTAAGCCAATTACCTGGTCAGTATAATTTTTTACATCCGCCCATTTCGATTGATACATCGCCACTTTTGCATGAAAAGCAAGTGCAGCACCTTTTGTTGCTCTACCAATATCAGCACCTGTGTAATTTTTAGGTAAAACACCCGCAGCATCAGTAAGGTCTTGTTCAATCGCTGCCCATACCTGGGCTTTCGGTGTTCTTGGTAAATTATATTCGGATGCATCTTTTGGTAAACTTAAACGCAAAGGAACATCGCCAAATGCTCTAACTAATCTGAAATATTCATAGGCTCTGACAAATTTAGCTTCGGCTATATATCTTGCCTTTAAATTAGCATCCATATTAATTGCAGGAATGTTATCAATAACCTGGTTACATAAATTAATGGTCTGGTATCTTCCATTCCAAAAATCTGATAATTGTCCCTGCGTTGATGTAACTGTAAAATTGTTATACGTATTCATAAAAGGAACCGAACCATCAGAAGGATCACTTCCTGTTTCTGTATCATCTGATCCAAGACTTTCAATGGCGATCGGTGCAAATGCTACTTCCGTCCATCCTCTAAGGTTTGCATAAATTGAGTTTACAGCTTTTGTTGCATCTGCTTCAGATGTCCAGAATTGTTCAGCTGCCTGCTGACCTTGTGGAGGAACATCTAAAAAATCTTTCTTACAGCTTGCTATTAGAATTAGTGTCACTATTCCTGATACAGCTATTAATTTTTTATTCATTTTCATGATTCATTAATTAGTTGTTTAAAAAGTAAGGTTAACACCAAAATTGTAGGTTGCATACAATGGATATACATCTACATCTACACCGGCTCTTGTTGGAGAACCACCAACTTCAGGACTAAATCCTCTGTATTTGAAAAAGTTGAAAGGATTTTGTGCATTTGCATAGACCCTTAGCTTGCTTATCTTCCACTTTTTGGTTAAATCTGAACCAAACGTATAACCCAACTGAATATTTCTTATTCTTAAATAGCTTCCATCTTCTACATAAAATGAATTTGATCGTGGATTTTGTCCACCGGCGAGATAAACAGACGGATACATATTTGAAGTACCTGAACCATGCCAACGGTTTTTATAAAAATCTTCAGTGAAGTTTTCCGTACCGTAACGAAGGGCGATATTAGCATTGTAAATATCTACACCTGCTATACCTTGAAGATCCAAAGACAGATCAAATTGTTTGTATGCAAAACTGGAGTTAAACCCATATGTATATTTTGGATTTGGATTGCCTAAAACATCTCGGTCTTTATCATCTATTACACCATCTTCATTAACGTCAGCCATTTTTAAATCACCTGCTTTTGCATTAGGCATAAGAACAACACCAGTTTTGGAAACATAACTTTGAATTTCTGCAGCAGATTGGAAAACTCCAATTGATTTAAGTCCCACAAACTGGCCAATTGGTTGCCCAACGATTGTTCTTGTATTAAAATTATTAGAACCTGTTGTACCTATGGCCTGGTAAATGGGATTTGTGCCGGTAGAAACAGAAAGAACTTTATTATCGTTAATTCCAAGATTAGCACTGAGCGAATAAGATAATTGTCCATGCAATGCGCTGCCCTTCCAATTCACCAAAAATTCAATACCCTGGTTTTGGAAAGTTGCCTGGTTACCAGTTACAGTACTACCGGAAGTTCCCAAAGAACCCAAAATAGGAATATCAAAAATGGCGTTTTCAGTTTTCTTATTATAAAATACAATTTCAGTATACAACCTGTTTTGAAGTAAGGTTGCTTCTAATCCTATATCAGTACCAACACCTTTTTCCCAATAAGTTGCAGGTGGTACAATTGTATTAATGTTAGCGCCTGGAGCGGTTGTTCCATTTCCACCCACATAAATAAATTGAGGAGTTTCGGTAACCTTCAAAACAGAAAGATTTGCGGGCACTGACATATTACCAATTTTGCCCCAGCTTCCACGCAACTTAAGATTATCAAATATTTTTTGGTCGTCCATGAATTTTTCACTCGTAATAACCCAACCTAAGCCCACTGAAGGAAAATATCCCCAACGATTGTCCTCTGAAAACTTGGAAGAACCATCCGCTCTAATAGTACCTGTGAGTAAATATTTATTTTGGAAAGAATAGTTAACTCTTCCGAAATAGGATGAGACCTTGCTCAATGAGCCGAAGTCTGTAATATTCCTGTTTGTACCTAAGGATAAATAATAATCACCATCACTATTATTAGGTACGTTTTCAGCCGTTCCTGTTGTTTGCCTGTAACTGTATGATTGTGCACCCTGTCCAACAAGAACCTTTAAAGTATGATCACCGAAACGATTATCATAAGTTAATGTGTTTTCTATAATCCAGTTCCGTGTTTTGCCATCTGTAAGAGATAATTTGCTTGTTGAATTACGTTGTATAAGTGTAGCAACATATACAGGATTATAATTCCGTACTTCGTTTTGTCCAAAATCTCCTCCTGCACTAGTATGAAATGTAAAATGTTTGGCAAACTTGAGATCAGCATATACTGTACCTGTTAAACGATAATTCTTTGATTTTTGATTGAAAAAATCAAGGGTTACCTGGGGATTAAAGTTTGCAGAACTTGTAACATTGAAATCATTAGGATCGCCATAAGTCCCATCTTGATAATAAACCGGAACTATTGGTACTGCTGAATATAACTGATGAAAGATACTTCCAGGAATATCTGTTGAATTGTTCGCGGAACCTGTTATAACATAGCCAACCTTTAAAGGACTAAATACCTGGAACTCGTTTTGCAATTTTGCCGTGAATCTTTCAAAACGATTATTTTCAACGATACCATCCTGAAGTAAGTAACCTAAAGAAAAATCATAGGAAGATCTTTCCGATCCACCACTAACTGAGATCTGATGATTAGTCGTAATTGCATCTCTCAAGATCTGGTGATACCAATCCGTAGTTCCATAGCTATCTGGCTTTGAATAGCGTGGTGGAGTACCACCAATAACATCCAGTTCATTAACCATTTGGGCATATTGGGGGCCGTTTGCCATTGTGATCTGGTTCGTTACTATTTGATTACCTACATAGCCGTTATAGTTTACTACTGCTTTTGTATTCTTGCCTTTTTTTGTGGTAATTAAGACGACACCATTGGCAGCCCTGATCCCATAAATAGCTTCAGAGGAAGCGTCCTTTAAAATGGTCATGTTTTCAATATCGGCAGGATTTAAAAAACTGATATCATCATACCAAACACCATTTACAACATACAAAGGATTAGCATTCCCATACACAGTTCCTACTCCACGAATTCTTATTTGAGGAGATGCACCGGGAGCCCCACTATTAGTAATTTGGACGCCAGCTACTTTTCCCTGCAAGCCACTGATTGGATTAACAACAGATTGTTTTGAGATCTCTTCTCCTTTTATCTGAGTAACAGAACCGGTAACATCGATCTTTCTTTGTGAACCATAACCAACTACTACTACCTGGTCTTGTACTTTGACTGATGGCTGTAGCGCCACATTAATTGTGGCTTGCCCACTCACAGAGATTTGTCTTTCATCATATCCTACATAAGAAAAAATAAGAACGGCATCGTCAGGCACTGTTATTGCAAACTCACCATTTGCATTTGCTGAAACGCCCTGGCTGCCTCCCTTTACTCTAACACTTGCACCAGCCAATGGATTTCCGTTTTCATCTGTGATGCGACCGCTGACCCGGATCTCCGGAGCAATTTCAACTTTTGAAAAAAGAACAACTACCTTATCAGGCATCACCTTATAAGACAAAGTTGTACTCAATAATAATTTCTCCATTACTTCAGGCAGATCAGCATCCCTGACAACTAAATCAATTTTTTTATTTACCGGGGCAATATCGGTGCTGTAAACAAAGCGATAACTCGAAGCTTTTTCTACAGCTACCAATGCTTTTGACCATTCCGTGTTCCTTAGAATGACGGTGATCTTGTCCTGTCCATTTGCAAACACTGATAAGTGAGTGCTAACAACGAGGAGAAATAAAGTGGTTACTCTCATGATCCGCAGAATTTTTTCCTTTGCTAAAGGCTTTTTCAAATAGCAGCTCGGAATTTCCCGTTTTGGCATAAATTCGGTTTTAGGGTTAAGCAATAACAAACTCGAACAGCAAAGAGTTTTCTTGACTCTATTTTTCTAACGGGGTTCCGCGGGGGCGGAATCCCATTTTATTAATAGATCACGACAGAATCAGTTTCAATTTTGAAATTAAAACGTTTTGATAATTTCAAATATGATAACACTTCTTCCATTGTTTCTTTTTCAAAGTTGCCATAGTAGCGCAGATTTTTTAATGACGCATTTGTGATCTCCACTTTTTTTCCAAACCATCTTTCCAGCATCGGCGCTATATTTTCAAGACTTTCATCTTCGAAATAAAGCTTGTTTTGCGTCCAGGCTATTTCAGCAATAATATTATTGGTAGAGTTCTGTTTTAGTTCTTTAACAATGATTTGCGGAATTGGTTTTACATCATTCTTAACGGCCGTTGTTTTACCAGGTTTTGAAACTCGTTGATCGGGTTCATCCGTAGCAATACTTATTTTTTCATTGGGCTTTAAAATGATCTTTTGATCTTTCCGGTCTTTCAGCGTTACTTCTATCGTTCCCCTGATCAGGGAAGCTTCAGCAGTTTTCTCATAGTTATATGAACGAACATTGAAGGCTGTACCAATTACTTTTACATCCATTTTTTTTGTATGAATGATAAATGGCTTCTCTGAATTTTTTGTCACATCAAAATAGGCTTCACCATTCAATGTAACCTCCCGTAAATCTTTGTTAAATACAGAGTTATTGTAATCAAGATTTGAGCCAGCATTAAGCCAAACCTGTGAGCCATCAGGCAATACGATCTTTGTACGGTTACCATTTTTTGTAACAATTGAACTTATGGCCTGCTCAGCTGGCTGGTTAACATCTTTTTTTTGAAAAAATATGTAGATGACTCCGGTGGTAAGGACCAGTAATGCAAGAAATGAGAAAATTGTCAATTTCCTTTTTGAAAAAAGAGATTGGAGAAAACCGCGTTCTTTTTCAAAAACCGGGTCATTAATAAAAGTTGCTACGGGATTTTCTTCTACAAAAAACTCATCCTTGTGTTTCATTATGTGTCGTACATATGCGTCTTCGCTTCCGCTACTATTATTTATTGATCCCTGTTCCCACATTTCTGTAAGCATTTCTGCCTTATGATGCAGGTCGGGGTTACTGAGTAAAATGGATTGAAGCTCATGAAGCTCTTCGACGCTGGCTTCATTAGAAAGTTTTTTGGAAAGCAGGATCCAGAATTGGCCTTGAGATGAGCTGTTTTGGTTAAGCATTACAATCTAAGGACAACTTTTTACAGATGTTCCCCTAAAAGAGTCTAAAATATTTTTTAATTGTGCCTGAAGGTGTAACGAATGGAGCTGCCGATCTTTTTAAGAGCAATAGAAAGTTGATTTTCCACAGTGCTTTCAGAAATGCCAAGCAATGTTGCGGTTTGCTTGTAGGTCAGGCCATCTTCTTTTATTAAAGTAAAGATCAGCTTGCATCGTGGAGGCAGCTCCTTAATGGCTGCTTTTAATTTCAGGTTCATTTCATGTGTTATCATGGCAGCTTCGGGGTCGGCAAAAGGATCTTCTGGTTCTATTTCAACAGACTCCAAATCCGCCAGGTTTTCACGGTGAAGTTTTTTAAGATAGTTGAAAGTGATATTTTTTGCCGAAACATATAGGTACAATTTCAGATTCATTATTTCCTGGATGTTTTTTCTGCGGCGCCATACATTTATAAATACATCCGAAACGATCTCTTCGGTTAATTCTTTGCTTTTAGTAAAGCCCATTACAAAACGGGAAAGTTTATTGTAAAACTGTATGAAAAGCTGGCGGTAAGCGAGCTGATCATCATTGGCGATTCTTTCACCCAAGAGCGAAAAGTCTTCCGATTTGTCCATAGCAAGCAGATAGCTAAGTTAGAATTATTCTACTAATCGGTATCCTGTTTTATTTGTTTTAGTGTAAAAACTCAACCGCATTCCATTTATAATTTTATTAGGAATCTAGTATTTCCTTACGCTTAACTTTGATAAAATTTTTTAGAAAATGAGTACAGCTACAAGAACCAACCATGAAATAGATTACCTGATCCGTGGCGAAGAAATGCAATGCGTCGAAATAGAACTTGATCCAAACGAAACAGCCGTTGCCGAAGCCGGTGCTTTTATGATGATGGACGAAGGCATACAAATGGAAACAATCTTCGGAGATGGAAGAGGGCAGGAGAAGGGGTTTTTGGGAAAGCTTATGAGTGCGGGTAAAAGAGTACTGACTGGTGAAAGTCTTTTTATGACTGCCTTTACCAATATTGGCCAGGGAAAGAAAAAAGTATTGTTTGCTTCACCCTATCCTGGAAAAATTATTCCAATAGATCTTCAGCAACTTGGGGGAAAAATGATCTGCCAGAAAGATGCTTTTCTATGTGCTGCAAAAGGTGTGGCTGTTGGTATTGAATTTCAGAAAAAACTTGGTACAGGTTTGTTCGGCGGCGAAGGGTTCATTATGCAAAAACTGGAAGGTGATGGGCTTGCATTTGTACATGCTGGTGGACATGTAATGGAAAGAGAGTTGCAACCCGGCGAACTATTAAAAATTGATACGGGATGTATCGTTGCATTTACTCCGAGCTGTCACTACGATATTCAATTTGTGGGCGGAATAAAAAATACGTTGTTTGGCGGCGAAGGATTATTCTTTGCAACTCTGCGTGGCCCGGGCAAAGTTTGGATACAATCTCTGCCGATCAGCCGTCTTGCAAGCAGGATACTTGCTTATGGAACATATAAACGAAAAGAAGAAGGAAGCCTTCTAGGGGGATTAGGGAATTTATTGGACGGCGATGGTGTATAAAATTTAAAATAAAAAACGTCCCGAAAATTTTCGGGACGTTTTTTATTAGAGCATGAAAGAAATTAGAACGCTTTCATTCCTTTTATTTTTCCATCTGTATCAAGTTCTACAATTTCATAACCAAGTTTTTTTACGCCTTCAGCTGTTTTTGCTTTATCACCGACAAGCAGAATATTCATTTTTGTAGTGTTGATCCATTTTTTAGCCAATGCATCAATTTCTGCTTTTGTCATGTTTGCTAAAATTTTATTTTGCTGATCAACATAATCTGCAGGCAAATTATATTCAAGCATTCTTCCAATAAATCCTGCTTTTTGGAAACCGGTTTCATAGCTTAATGCATCCCTTTGTCCCAATGAATTTTTCATAAAAGTGACTTCCTCTTCTGTAATTCCGGTTGCTGCATAATTTTTCAATTCTTTCATTACTTCACCTAATGCGCTGTCAGTTGCTTCTGCTTTAATACCTGAACTGAATTCAAAATCGCCGCTGTATTTATCTGCATTGAATGCAGTGCGGGCACCATAGGTCCAACCTTTGTCTTCACGAAGATTAATATTGACACGGCCATTGAAACCACCACCGAGTGCAAAGTTCATCAGTCTTGTTCTATAAGATTCACCGGTAGCATCCCATTTCAATCCTGTATTATAGCCAACACGGAATTCAGTTTGTGCAGCTTTTGGAAAATCTACCATATACACTTTTGTCATATCAACTGGCTTTGCATCTGGGATAGATGGTAATTCGATCTTTTTGTTTGGTAAGTTTTTCAGGAAAGAAAGTTTTGGAATGATCTCGCCTTCTTTTATATCACCAACCACTACAACGTTCACACCCTGGCTGGTCATATAATTATCGTAATAAGATTGCACATCCTTCAATGTAAAATTCTTTACGGTTTCTTCATCGCCATCTTCTGCTACGCCAAGAATGTGCTTATCGCCATAATTTACTTTTGCAAAAACAGCGCTGGCTACAGTAGCCGGTTGGGTCTTTGCAATTTTAAATCCTTCTACAGTTTGTTTTTTAATTCTTGCAAATGCATCTTCAGTGAACTTTGGGTTAAAAATTCTTTCTTCCAATAATTTCAATGTAGCGTCAACATTCTTCTTCAATGATTGGACAGAAAAGGTAATTCCATCCAGACTGCTTGATACATTGATAGAGCTACCTAACTTTTGTAATTCACGACTCATCTGTTCGGCACTATAATTCTTTGTATCCTCATTCATCATGTCAGCAAAGAATGAGGCAATGCCAGCTTTATCCAAATGATTTGTTTGCAACAAATGCCCGCCCGGAATTTTTATACTTAATGTTACTATTGGCAATTCTGTATTTTCTGTGCCGATAGCTCTTATACCATTTCCAATATCTGATTTCCAGAATGCAGGAACTTTTACAACCGGGTTCGTACCGCTTGCCGGAGCTTTACTGCGGTCAAACTTATCTTTTGCTTTTACATATTTCAAACCTTCATAACCATAATTTGGCGCTACATAACCTTGTTTATTTATAACAAAATTATTTTCAGCGGTTATCAGTGTATCCTGACCTTTTGGTAATACACTCAGCACAACCGGGTGCTTCAATTTTATATATTGATCATACACTCTTAATACATCTTCTTTAGTTACCGATTGATACATTTTTATCAGCTTGCCGATCATATTAGGATTGCCAGTCATTGTTTGAAACTGGGCTAACTGCGATACTTTACCAGATACGCTTTGCAAACTATTAATAAGCTGTGCTTCTATTCCACCTTTGAATTTTTCTATGTCTTCATCAAGAACGCCTCTCTTTTCAAAAGCTTCTAAAGCATTTGTCAAAGCCTCATACATAGAAGCAAGTGATTTGCCGGGGTATGGTGCAACCAGGAAAGTAAATTCACCTGATAATTCTGACAACTGGCTGAATGCGTTTGCCTGTAAAGCAATTTGTTTTTTTACCAGCTCCTGGTATAATATAGAATTGTTTCCCTGGCCTAATACCTGTGCAAGACAAGCCAGTGCACCCATGTCTTTATCATAAAGCGGAACAGTCGGATAAGATTTATAAAGACGCGGCACCCGTGCATAATTATCGATATAAGAAACAAAACGTTGACTGCTTATTCCCGGAACCATTGGAGCCATGTTTTCCACTTTAGGGCCGCGGGGAATAGCACCAAAATATTTTTCAACCAATTTCACAACTGTTTTTGGATTTACATCACCACCAATTGTCATTGTTGCATTATTCGGTCCATACCAACGAAGGAAAAAGTTTTTCAGATCATTTACCTCAACACTATTAAGGTCTTCAACATAACCGATGGTCAGCCAGCTATAAGGATGACCGTAAGGGTACATATTTTTTGCAATGTTTTCCTGTGCTAAACCATAAGGACGGTTATCATAATTCTGACCTCTTTCATTTTTTACAGTCGCTCTTTGTACTTCAAATTTTTGTTGTGTTACTGCATCAAGCAAAAAGCCCATCCTGTCTGCTTCGAGCCAGATCATTTTTTCAACCTGGTTGCTGGGAACCGTTTCATAATAATTAGTGCGATCACGGTTAGTGCTTCCGTTCAAAGTGCCGCCGCTTTCTGTTACAATTTTAAAATGTTGCTCATCACCAACATGATCACTTCCCTGGAACATCATGTGTTCAAAGAAATGCGCAAAACCTGATTTACCAATCTCTTCTCTTGCTGAACCGACATGATAGGTAACATCAATATGTGCAACAGGGTCGCTGTGGTCTTCATGAATGATCAGTGTCAGGCCGTTGGAGAGAATATATTTTTCGTAAGGAATAACCAGCTCGTCTCCTTTTTTGGTTATTTTTTCTACAAGTTTTGTCTGGGCAGCTATCATTCCGCTGAAAAAGAGAAACAGCGAAACAGCTATAAATAGTCTTGTTTTCATAAAAGAATTTTTAGAGGAGCGGAAAGATAAAGAAATCCGGTTGGCAATCGGCAGCCGTTTATCAATTTACACAGAATAGGAGAACCGGGTATACGAAAGGGTTAATTCTTGCTAAGTCAGCTTGAACTATTTCAACTTACCTTAACTTCGCAGACCTAATTTTTACTTCAATGACCCGTAAACAGGAAACTCTTTCCGATGTAGTTATAAAATTTGCAGGTGATAGCGGTGATGGTATGCAGCTTACCGGTTCTCAGTTTACTAATAATACAGCGATGCTGGGCATCGATCTTGCCACTTTTCCGGATTTTCCCGCTGAGATCCGTGCACCGCAGGGAACATTGCCCGGTGTTAGTGGATTCCAGCTTCGTTTTTCCAGCAATCCGGTTTTTACTCCCGGTGATCTTTGTGATGTGCTGGTAGCGATGAATGCTGCTGCATTAAAAACGAATCTTAAGCAATTGAAAAAGGGTGGAAAAATAATTGCAAACACAGATGGGTTCGATGCAAAGAATCTTCGGTTGGCAAATTATAAAGAAGGAGTGAATCCTTTGGAAGATGGAAGTCTTGGTAATTACGAAGTGATAAAAATGGATGTGACCAAGATGACCCGTGAGGCATTGAAAGATATAACAATGGGGATGAAAGAGAAGGACAGGGCAAAAAATATGTTTGTGCTTGGCTTTCTTTATTGGATGTATAACAGGAGCATGGAGGGCACCATTGGTTTTTTGAAAGAAAAATTTGGCAAAAAAGACGAGATACTCAATAGTAATATTAAATCATTACAGGCTGGTTATAATTATGGAGATACTACCGAAACTTTTACCACAACTTATAAAGTGGAAAAAGCAAAAATGGAAGTCGGAGAGTATCGCTCTATCATGGGTAACCAGGCAGTGACATTAGGGTTGATTGCCGCTTCTCAAAAAAGCGGTTTGCAGTTATTCCTCGGTTCATATCCTATTACGCCGGCTTCTGATATTCTTCATGATCTTGCTAAGTATAAAAATTTTGGTATAAAAACTTTCCAGGCCGAAGATGAGATCGCTGCGATAACTTCCGCTATTGGTGCAGCATACGGTGGAAGTCTTGGTATAACCACTTCCAGCGGACCCGGTATTGCTTTAAAGGCAGAAGCAATGGGATTGGCTGTAATGCTTGAGATACCACTGATCGTTATAAATATTCAGCGTGGAGGTCCTTCTACTGGTTTGCCAACGAAAACAGAACAATCAGATCTTTTGCAGGCATATTATGGAAGGAATGGCGAATGCCCAATGCCAATTGTTTCGGCCAGTACACCCGGCGATTGTTTCAGTGCGATCTATGAAGCAGCAAGAATTTCAATACAGCATATGACGCCGGTAATATTTTTAAGTGATGGTTATATTGCTAATGGTGCTGAGCCATGGCGTTTTCCAAAAAGCGCAGATCTGCCTGCAATAGTAGTGAAGTTTAAAACTTCTTTGGATGAAGGCGAAGAACAATTGATGCCTTATAAAAGAGATGAAAAACTAGTTCGTCCCTGGGCGATACCCGGCACACCGGGTCTTGAACACAGGATCGGCGGGTTAGAAAAAGAAGATGGTACTGGTAATGTTAGTTATGATCCGGATAACCATCAGCACATGGTAAAAACAAGACAGGCAAAAGTTGATAAGATCGCGGATCATATTCCTTTGCAAACAATTGATAACGGTCCTAAAAAAGGGAAAGTGCTTGTGTTGGGATGGGGTTCGACTTTTGGCGCTATAAAAAGCGCTGTTGCTGAATTGTTAGCGGATGGAAGATCTGTTGCACATGCACATCTTCGTTATATGCGTCCATTCCCAAAAAATCTTGGTGAGATCCTGAGAAATTATGAGACAGTAATAATTCCGGAGATCAATAATGGTCAGCTTATAAAAATTATCCGTGATGTTTATTTTGTAGATGCAAAAGGATACAATAAGATCATGGGCATACCGATCACCAAAACTGAATTGGTGGAAGAGTTGAAAAAATACGTGTAAAAAATATTTCTTTGAATTTAAAAAAACCATCCCGATAAGTCAGGATGGTTTTTTTAATATAAATGCAGGCATTTAAAATTTTACTGATACACTTCTGTTGCTCCGGGCCATAAAAATGCAACAGTAAATGCGATCATGGCTGCGATCAACCCAAACATAAAAATGTTGTAAGCTATTCTAAGATATCTATATTTTTTTGCCAGCACTACGCCAAGGAAATAGGTATCCTTGATCATGCTGCTATACAAATAATTTTTATCTGCCAGCAATTCCGTCATTCCCCAATCATAATCCGCGTAGCCCATTTTATGAAAGTTTCCGAAAAACAAAAGATTGGTTTTTTTATCAGCTATATCTTCTTTTGTAAATTTTCCGGAAGTAATAGTTGGCCGGGTGGCAAGTATACTGAAGACCATTGACACCACACAAATCGTTACAAGGATCGTAAAAGGGATCTGGAGATAAGTATCGGTTTTGAGTTTATCAAAAACACTACTGATCATTATTGATAATATAATGGCATTTACAGAGATCAGGATGTTGGATTTGGAATCGGCCATTCCGCTGAGGGTATTTTGACTTTGTGCTACGATCCTGAAAACAGTAGACACAGCTCTTTCAGATTGAGATTCTTTTTCTTTTTTCTTTTTTGCCTCATCTAACTTTTTTTGTTCGTCTTCAGTAAGTCCCTTTTCATTCTTTTTTTCTTTTTTTTGCGGGCTTGCTGTCGCTTTTGTGTCTTTATTATTTTTTTTATCTGGCTTTTCTTCATTACCTGCTTTTTTATTCAATTCCTCCAGGTAAACTTGTTTAAGCGGGTCAAGATTTTCTTTTGCATAGGAAGTAAAATAATTATGCTTTGAAAGAAATTCTATATTTTTTTTCCTCCAGTCTTTTTTCGATAGATCCAAATTGCCAAAATCATTTAGCTCTTCACGAAGGAGCTTGTTTTTTTCTCTGAAATCACCAGTGCCAAGGTGAAACAAGTCTGCATCGCAAATGATCTGTTCAATAAGTGAATTTGGATTTTGTGGTAATCGTGTGGCATTTATACATCCAATAACTTTATCAATGATGTTTTGATGTACTTTATGCTCATTTAAAAATTTTACGGCCAATTCAATACTTAGATTCTCATGACCTGCTGCATGCCCGCCACTATACCCTGTATCATGAAACCATGCAGCCAACAATAATGCAAAACGATCTTCATCCTCCAGGTGATAATAATCGGCCATAGTTTCGCTGCCAGCTACCACTTCCTGTGTATGTTGCAATGTGTGGAAATGGATAGTTTTATTAACTTTATTGATAAACAGATCTGAGACAAAGTCCTGCGCTGCAGATAATATCCTGAATTGTTCTTCGGTCATAAGAATAAAGATATATTTTTATAAATTTAATAAAGATAAGCGATGGAAAGATTTAAATTTTTAGGTTGGCCATTTTATATAGTCTGTGTTCTTTTCATTTTTTTGATCAGTTGTAAACCCAAAAGATTTATCTACAAATCTCCTGCTCATTATGATTTTTCAAAAGTATTAAGAGATAAACTTGATCTGAAGATAAAAGAGATATCAGGGATTGTATGGGATAATCAAAATGATGAATTTATTGCCCACAATGATGAAAAGGGGATCATTTTTTACCTGGACAGGGATACCAAGGGAATAAAAAGGGAATTTGTTTTTAGCGAAACAAAAGGAGATTATGAAGATATTGCTATGGCAAATAAAGATATTTATGTTTTACGAAGTGATGGTAAATTATTCAGAATAGTAACTGACAGTACGGGCAAACAAAACACATTTGATGCTGGCCAATTGCAATCGTCAGGAAAAAATGATTTTGAAACATTATACTATGATGCAGAAAGAAAAGCATTGGTGATCCTTTGTAAAAATTGCAGCACCAATGATAAAAAAGTCGTAAGTGCTTATGCATATTACCCGGATTCTATCGGGTTTGACAATAAGGCACTCTTTACGATAGATACTAAAATGGTAGATTCAATGTCTCCAAGACCTACGTCAAGGTTTCAACCATCTGCTGCAAGAATACACCCGGTACTTAAAAAACTTTTCATTCTTTCATCTGCAAGCAATCAGTTAGTAGTAACGGATCTTAATGGGAATGTTGAAAATGTTTATATGCTGGCAAAAAAATTATTTCCCCAGGCAGAGGGCCTGACTTTTAAGACTAATGGTGATATGTATATTTCAAATGAAGCGGTGAGTTCCAAAGCAGAGTTATTGAAATTTCCTTTTATACAATAGCAAATGGAAATTCTATTTCTCTAATCCTTCTGCTTTCAAGGTTCTTCTTGTGATATATCTTTTCTCAATACGCTGAATGATATTGAGGGATAATACCAGCCAGATAAATCCAACAGAGATCCCTGCTATCACATCGCTTGCATAATGAACTCTTAAATATATTCTGCTGAAACTGATAAGAAGAATGAATAACACAAAGAAGATGGTCAATATTATTTTCAGCCATTTTTGTTTTACCTCATGCCAGATAACGAAGATGACAAGGCCATAAAATACGACGCCGATCAATGCATGCCCGCTGGGAAAACTATACCCATCGACTTTTTCAATTACTGGAATATCAGGCCTTGCCCGCTGAAAATAAAATTTCAAAATAAATTTTAATAACAGGCTGCTCAACGCTAAGGCTGTAATACGAATCGCAAACCATCGTTTTTTCTTATAAATAAAATACCCGATCAATAAAATATTCAAAGGGATCAATGCATCATGTTTCCCAAAGAAAGTAATAGAGTTCATGAAGCGGGTACGGGCAGGAGTAATGTAAGGACGCAAAGCAGCGAAAACATCTTCATCAAAAACAAAATTTTTTAAAACAAAGATCTCACGGGCAGCTAAAATGAAAATGACCAATGCTAAAAGCAGGAGAAGTACAATCAAAAACTCGATTGTGAATATAGAGAGCCATGTTTGCTTTTTTTTTACTTCCGTATCCATGTGTTAAGCGGCAATCAGATTTTTAAAGCAAATAATTCAATGTTCTCGTTTTTACCTTTCAGATCTGCTTCACCCATGCTTTCGCTTTGCCAATCTTTCATTTCAAGTATATCAATAATATCTTTTGATACCAAAAATTTTTGATTCAGATCTGTACAGGCACTCCGTATTCTTGATGCGGTGTTAATTGTATTGCCACTCATTACCAGTTCTTTTTTTGAAATACCTACCTGACCGACGGTGACAGGACCCATATGCATGCCTGCCTTATATTCCGGAACAATATCGTAGTTACTGGTAAAAACATTATTGTTAATATTCAGGATCTTTCTTGATTCTATCAATGCATTGATCGCTTTTTTTGCATTTGCTTTTGAGCTGGGCCACCATGCAACGACCTCGTCTCCCACATACTGATAAACCCGTCCATCATGTTCCATGATACCGGCTGAAATACAAAAAATAAAATCCCGAATGAATTCAAAATAGTTGTTCCCTAATTTTTCTGCGATAGGTGTGGAATTACGCAGATCTATAAAAACAATTATTCTTGATTCTTCCCGTGGTCGCAAATATTTTCCCATGAAAATTGCTAAAAAAACACCTGGTGAATATTTTTCATTTACCTCTATTGCCAGTTGTGTCCATATATATAAGACGGTCCATTCAGCCATTTTGGGTATTATCCATTGTATTCTGAAAGTGTTTTGCAGAAATCTATTTAATGCTACATCTAATGAGCGATGCCTTATTATTAACTCAAAAGATATATAGATCAAAAAGCTCATTATTAGGCCAGCCGCTATAAGAATAATGGTTTTAAGAACAAAATGGAGCCAGGGCGAATAACCCCGGAAAAATCTTCTTAATACAGAAATAAGCAGGAAGCCTATTACAAAACTTACCAATAGTACATTCAGTTCACGCAGCAAGATCGCCTTTAAAGTATTGGAACCTTGTTCCTCGTATTTAAATGAAAATGAGTCAGTGCTCATTTGTATAAGGAAAAGAATGAAATCAGCGAGTGTCCAGCTTAGTGCGATAATTATGATGATGGGTAATCTTCGTTTGTTTACAACAGATCCGCTTGGCACTATTAGTCTTGAAATACTCATGGATGATAGATAGCAACTATTCGGCCATCAAGTTGGTTTGGCTTATTTTAAAAAAATTGTCATTGTTCAATATTAGTAACTCAGATTTATTTTAGTTCCCAAAACAAATCTGAACATATTTTCCGTGCCGGAGAATCCAACTGAACCAGAGATCATGAACTTGTTATAAAGAATATAGTAAAATCCTCCACCATAAGCAGAATGCCATCTTTTGGAACCTTCGCCATCCAACCACACACGACCTATATCATAAAAACCAGTAAGGCCAACAGGGCCGGGGATGATGTTTGATTTTAAATTGAATAGTCTATATCTTAATTCCGTACTTGCATATAAAGTCGATTTGCCAAGATACCGGTTAGCTCTAAAGCCGTGTAAATTATTATTACCGATAGCCGCTGCCTGGAAAAATTCAAATGTTTTGTTGAAGATCCTGCTTCCACCAAATGAAACAACTCCAGTTAATCTTGCCGGACCACTCAAACTTGCATAGATCGTCATGTCGGAACTGATCTTTGTAAATGTCTTACTTGTTTCGGTAATACCCGCCGTTGCCAAAAATTCATTTTCCCAATGCACACCGCGGGTTGGAAATACTTCATTATTCGTATTATCATAATACATCGCCAACTTGGCACCCAAATAATTTTTATTGGTATACACCTGGTTAGAGTCAAGATGTATCGATGGAGGATCTCCTAATATCTTATCTGCATTTTTAGAATATTCATTGGAGTAATGTAAAAAATACGGTCCTGCTATCAGCTGTAAATTTTCAAACATACGTTGACGAAATAATACCTGCAGTTCCGTTAATTTGAATTGGGTTTTGTAAAAATCATAATTTTTTTCGTCACTGATCTCTGTATTATTACCTAAGCCGAAAAAATTATTTACTTCAGGTACTCCAACCCTGCCTTTTAAGAGGAGGTCGATATTATGTGTGATATGATTGAACACACCATCGTATATGAACCGGTAACTTCCTGTATTGAAAGAATGAAAGATGCCAAATTTCTGATCCGTAGCATAGGGCTCATTTCGGAACCCATAAGTTCGTTTTGCAAAGCCGGCACCCGCTATAAAACCGTCATCGGAATTGACGCCGAGCAGAATTCTTGGAAATTCACTTGTATTATATTTATAGCCAATGATACTATAAGAATTTACCGGGGGATCCTTTGAAAAACGTTTTTTGGTGCTGCGGCTTGTATGTTGAATGTAATTACCTTCTACATTCATATCGTAGATCAGGTTTTCTACACTGCCGCGTATATTAAATGTATCGTTTCCTTTTCCACCGATGATCCGCAATTTTATTCTCGATTTTGCATTTTCATCAATATCAAAAACATCATCATCACCCAGGCCATACAATCTTATTTCACGAGTATTGGCCGGTTCAAAGATTCTGTCGTACATCAGGAAACTGGTGTCATTTCCGTTTTCTCTTCCATATACTCTTACCTGCAAGCCTTCGCCATGATTACTTACTTTAAAATATTCTTTTTGAATAGTACCAACAACATTCACTTCTCTTGAAATAAACCGGTAATAAGTCATTCCCGCTGTTGTCAGTGCATTTCTTCGGTTTATAAGCTTATCAGAAATAACTTTGCTATCCATGGGATAAATTTCAGGCGGTAATTTTTTTACGGCCGTTGCAATTACACTATCAGTAATTTTTTGTTGTACTTCTTGAATTGTTTCTTTCCATTCTTTTTCATCAAGGCCTGTAAGAAATAACCGGTCAAAATCCCTTGCCGTATAATTAAACCAATTTACCTGCGGAATGTCATTTCTGAAACCAACCAGGAATGGCAAAAGTTTTTTACTGCTTCTTTTTAATAAGAGACCATCAGAATAAAAAAAGGCCTGGTCCCTGTCGCGGGGGATCGGGTAATATAATTTTCCTTTACCGGTATCAGTGGTGGCCCACTTCCATTGATCCATATTACGATCGAAGTCCCCAATGATATTATCCAGCAATCTTGCTCTTAAAACAGCGAACTGGTCAATTCTATGATCACTTTCTTGGATTATTTCATTGAAAATTTTTGCAGTACTTCTTGAGTTGGAACCATCCAATGAAGGTTCTCTTTCTTCCATAATACAAACAGAATTTCTAAATAATGGCTGGTAATATCCAAGAGCCGGGTCATCAGGTACAAAAAATAATTCCGGGTGAGGAACTGCGATGTTTAATGCCTTGGCCAGGTCAGGAATTACTAGCGGTGCATAGGGATGTGATGCAGAATTAAATTCCCTGATAAGGTCCGGGGCCAGTGTGCCTCTGAATTCTTGTGGCAAAGTTCCTTGCGACAGTTTATCAACTGCACGTAAAACCCATTCTTTGCCGGTCTTTTTTTCTTTTAGATGTAATGATAGAGTTTGTTTGCCACCACCCATGCCAATTACATCAAACCCACCTCTTTCTTTTTTGATATTAAAAACTTTCATGTTCACGGGTGTTGTCCATTCATGACGATAATTCTGGCCAAGCATCATCTTTTTGAACCCACTGACAGGCTTATACCTGTCACTTGCAGAAATGTTGATAGTATCCTTGTATTTTATATTAGGAATGTTAACCTCACGTTTTGCAGAATCCCCGGTTGGCTCGGGGAGAGAGGAAAAATTAAATAAAGTGGTGCCGAAAGAATTTTTTACAGAATCTTCAACAGTATAAAAAGAAACAGTAACATTTTTGTTGGTCGATACTTCCATTACGGCAAATCCTCTTAAAGATTCTGCATAAAGACTGTTTTTTCCTTTTGATACCCTGTTTATTTTACTACCACCACCACTCACTATATAATTATAATTACTATCCTGTATCATTTGCAATCCATGATCATGCCCCGCTACAAATACAAGATGCTTATGCGATTTTACCGCTTCTGTTATCTTGTTTATCATGTTTTGATAATTCGGATGGCTAAGATCCTGCGGTGTGCCAAATACACTTCTTACTAGAGGGTAAATGGATCCGATAACCGGAAGCGGTATGTACAAACTCTTCTTTATATCTGTTAATGGAAAAATATGTTGCGTCAGTTGAAAATTGCCACCATGAACACTGTAACTTTTGAATGGATGATGAGAAGCAAGCAGCACTAATTTTTTTGCATTGCGGGTAACAATCTCCTCGATCTGGGACAATAATTCTTCTTCCGTTTTGGAATCACAATCGGATTCAATACCCGGTTTATCATAAGGGTGTATCCACCATTGGCTATCAAAAATTACAAGTGTCACATCATCGCTAAGCTTGACTTCTACAGGTCCGGGACAACCATCTTTGGGATAGAACTGAACATTGGGTTTATTTAATAAATCAACATACAATTGCTCACGAATGATGGTTTCATATCCATCTCTTGCTCCATTGTTCCAGTCATGATTTCCGGGGATCATGATCACACGGGCCTGTGTACCTTCTACAACTGATAATTGAGAATCTAAAACCGCTTTGGACTGTTGGTATAGTGCCGACTGATCATCGGGAAGACCACTGTCATATAAATTATCACCAAGAAAAATTACCGTTGTCTTTTTATCAAGCTTTATAAATTGTTTGATAGCCTCTACTACGGGATGTCTTCCGTTAGTTAGTTCACCCGCATCACCAATAAGTATGATCCGCTGGCTGATGGTATCTGTTTGTGCAGTCAATGAGAAATGAAAGCCAATCAGCAGGAAAATATAAAGCCCGGTAATTTTTTTCATTGCCATTTATGAGTATTGAGCCTGAATTAAGGGATTGCATAAATACTGGCCTTGTTGCAATCAATTAAAATCTTACTTTAAAAACCGTGCCGTTCATCAACCAAACCCGCAAAAGCGGGTGTTTTATCAGCAAGTATTTCACAGCATTATTAAAACAGGAAAGTTAAGTAAAAGTTCATCTACATTTACAAGTATAGATCCGATTAACAAATTGATTTCAATAAAGATCCGATCACCCTTATGTGTTTGTTCGTCCTTCAATTAATTCAATAAAAATATTTATATTTATTTTTTTTGTATACTGTTTTCACCTGCCTAAATACTGTTTATGAACCGAAACAATCTGCTGAGCATTGCGTTTATTCTATTCTTTGTATCCGGCTCGGTATTATCCGGCTTTGCGCAAACAGATTCCGCAACAGCGGCCGCTTCCACCAAATTTAAAAACAATGGTTCCAGGAAATTCTGGATGGGCTCCAATTATCGTAATGAATGGTTGACACCGGTAAAGGCGCCGGTCATAAACCTTTCAACTGAAAAAGGAGGATTGAAACCTGTAAAGCTTGGGGGCGGTAAACAATCAAAATCCTTGCGGGTGGAAGATCCAACCGGCAGACAATATACTCTTCGGTTGATCGAAAAATTTATCACATCTAAAACCTTGCCGGCTGATCTTCAAAGCCAGGCAGCAGAAGACCTGGTTGCTGACGGAGTATCTGCCTCCTACCCGTATGCTGCTTTATCTGTACCGATATTATCTGAGGCGGCCGGAGTTCCATATAATAAAGTAAAGTTGGTATACATACCCGACGATCCTTTACTTGGCGAGTATAGTAAAGATTTTAAAAACAAGCTTGCATATTTTGAAGAACGATTACCTGAATCAGTAAAAAAAGGAGAGGATAGCTATGATGTAGCACTGAAATTAAAAGAAGATAATGATGATAATGTGGATCAACGAGCTGTCCTTAGGGCAAGGATATTAGATCTGTTTATTATGGATTTTGACCGCCATGAAGATCAATGGCAATGGGGTTCTATTGATAAAGACAAAGGCAAAACATATTTTCCAATTCCACGTGACAGGGACCAGGCTTTTTTTATTAACGGCGGTGTGTTACCCGGTATAGTAAAATCGCCCTGGCTTGTTCCCCAACTACAAGGCTTCAGACCTAAAGCAAAAAACATTAACCGGTTCAACTTTGCAGCCCGCAATTTTGATCGCTTTTTCTTAACGGAGCTTAGTGAGCAGGATTGGAGAAAAGAAGTTGATGAATTTATTCCTAAGATGACAGATGAAGTGATCGAAAGAGCTATAAATGAGCAACCGAAGGAAATAAGATCAATTTCCGGTGATAAGATAATAAGTGTATTAAAAGAACGTCGTAAATATCTTGCAGCAGAGGTAATGGAGTATTACCGTTTTCTTTCAGAGTTTGTAAGCGTTTCAAGTAGCGATAAAAAAGAATTGTTTGAGATAACAAGGAATGATGATGGATCTGTTTCGGCACAAGTGTATAAGATAACGAAAGAAGGGGTACAATCAATCAAGATGTATGACAGGACGTTTGATCCTGCTGTTACAAAAGAATTAAGATTTTACTCTTTTGATGGGGAAGATAAATTTTTAATAAAAGGGAATAATGATAAAATAAAGATCCGGATGATCGGTGGTGATGGAAAGGACGTTTTTGAAAATACTGGTTCAGGCGGCGGCAATATTGTTTATGATATGAAGAACGGAGATAATACATTGACAGGGGATTTGAAAAATAAAATGGCCAATGATACGATCGTGAATTCTTATAACCGTTTAGATTATAAGTATAACCAAACGATCCCAATGATAATTGGTAGCTATAATTCTGATGATGGAGTAATTCTTGGTGCGTCTGTAAAATTTATTAAGCAGGGTTTTCGCAAAACGCCTTATAAAAATATGCATGAGATTGGTTTTGCTCACGCACTTGCTACCAAAGCGTTTAATTTTAGATATGCTGCAGAATATTATGGCGTATTTGGAAGAAAAACCGATTTGATAACTTATTTAGATATTAAGGCGCCTAATATCACTAACTTTTTTGGTTATGGAGATGAATCAATTTATAATAAGAACGAACCAGAAAAATTCAAACATTACAGGGCAAGGTACAATACGGGTGACCTTGCAATTTTATTGCGCAAAAGATTTTCAGATAAAGTAATGTTCACTTTTGGTCCTGCTTTCCAGTATTATTCATTGGATTCAACTGAAAACGTTGGTCGGGATATTCTTACAAACCCTGATCTTGACCCGACCACACTTTATGCAAATCAATCTTATTTGGGTGGCCGCTATTCTTTCATTGTAGATACAAGAAATAATAAAGCTATTCCGTACAAAGGAGTATACTTCAGACTGACCGGACGTTCTTTACGGGGACTAAATGATAAGAGCCATGATTTTACTCAACTCAATGGTGATTTCACTTTCCATTTATCTATTATTGAAAGAACACTGATACTTGTAGATAGAGTAGGCGGCGGTCATAATTTTGGCAAATCTGAATTTTACCAGGCGCAATATCTCGGCGGCGAGGATAACTTAAGAGGGTATCGTAAATACAGGTTTGCCGGTCGTTCCAAAGTTTTTAATAACGCCGAACTCAGGTGGCGAGTAGCAACTTTCAGAACCTATCTTTTCCCTGCATACTTTGGTCTCTTTGCATTTTATGATACAGGAAAACTTTGGGAAGATGGTTCTGATACCAGTCATGGTTGGCTTAGTGGCTATGGTGGTGGAATATGGATAGCGCCACTCAGCAGGATCGTGTTGAATATAAGCTATACAGTATCTAAAGAAGATAAATTACCAATAATAGGGTTGGGCTGGAAATTCTGATAAACTAATTCAAAATATAAGAGGCCGCTTCTTTATTGAAGCGGCCTCTTATTATCTATTAAATAATTTACCGGTAATTTAAAATTATAACTATACAATCTCGATAAAAAAATTAAACAACTTCAAGCACCTTTTAATATCTATTGCATAAAAATATGCAATGGTCACTAACCTGTTATTCTTAGTAGTGCTTATTAATTTTTCATTGGATTGTCGGGAAGAAAAAAATCATTTCATATTCTGTTTTTTACATTAATTTTAAGTTTAATCATTAAATTATAAAATAGAACAACCTTATTATGAAAAAAGATATTCTAAAGATGGGATTATTATCAGGCACATTGATGTTAATGATCTCCTGTAATTCAAAGCAAGAAACATCCGCAACAGCAACTGCAGTTGACAAAGAACAGATCAAAAAAGAGATACAGGCCAAGGAAGATGCGTTTGCTGAACTTTACAATACCGGTGAACTGAAAAATATCGGCTACTATGCAGATGATGCAACAACTTTTTTTCAAAATAGACCTCCCCTGGTAGGCAAAGAAGCAATAGTTGAATTTTACAAATCCGCAATAACTTCTACAACCAATAGAATTTCATTTACATCTAAAGATATTTTTATATCAAATGACGGAAACCAGGTTGTAGAGATCGGTTATTTTAAAGTAGTTGACTCGACGAACGCCCCTGTTAATAGCGGGAATTATATGAGTCTATTTGAAAAGAGAGATGGTAAATATGTTTGTGTAAGAGATATGAGTTCTTCTGATATGCCGCCCTCTGAATAAAAAATACTTTTTATACAAGGCTGAGTGAAGATCCTTTTCGCTCAGCTTTTTTTATTGTATAATTTTTTTAGATCGAAGCGCAGTAAATTATCTTCTTCTGCCTCCTCCTCCGCCACCCATGGAACGACCGCCACCGCCGCCACTCATGGTGCGACCACTATTCATGTTTGAAGATCTTGAAGTATTTGATGTTGAGGGTCTGGTGGTCGATCCCCTGTTGCTACTCATATTATTATTAACACCAGTTGACCCTCTGTTACCCGTTCCTTTGTTATTGCTCATGTTATTATTAACACCGGTTGATCCCCTGTTAGTATTCGATCCTCGCATATTGTTATTAACACCAGTCGATCCTCTATTATTACCATACCCCCCGTTAGCTCTATTATTTGCTACAGTATTAGATGTATTCCTGCTATTATTATAATGATTAATTTGATTTCTATTTCCATTATTAATGATCACTGTATTGCCACCACCACCATAGTGACCGCCATGATAACCACCATGGTAATAATAATTATTGGCGCGATATATGCCAACTGCTATACACATGCCCATTGCAAAATAAGGTGGATAGTAACCGTAATAATAAGGTGGATAATAGGGTACATACGCAGGCGAATACACATATTGTACGATCGGGGCTGATTGAACCACTACCGTTGTTGTTGCCGGAACATTTACAACAACAGGGTTTTCTCCAGTATAAGCTGGATTAGCAGTAATTGAAGACTGCCCTTTGGGCTCAATAACATAATCTTTACCGTACAATTCCGGATCACCAACCGCCTGTATAGTAACATTTCCTTTTTCTTTATTCACCAAAATGACCGCAACATCCTGTGTTTCGGTTTTGGTTACATCAACCTGTAGTATAAATGTAAAAGAGGAGTCCTTTTTAGTGGTTGTTACTTTGATGAAATCAACTTTTTTATTCAGATCCAGATCAAGGTTATTGATCTTTGTTTGTTCATCATTTAACGTTTTTTCAAAGGCTTCGATCGTTTTTGACTTTTGAAACAGGGTCAGCACGGCATAAAGATCCAGGTTGTCTCCGGGTAGCCCTAATAAGGCAGTTGAATCCTCTTGTGCGTGAGCAAAAAAAGGCGAACACAGCAAACTAGTTGCTACTACTAATAAGGATAGGTTTTTTTTCATGATCGGTATGATGGTTTTACAAAATAAATTCAGTTGAAAGGTAACTAAAAAGGTACATATAAAGTTTGATCGTCAAAAATTGCAGCTTCACATTTTATCAATGCCCATAGCAATTTCTTTTATGAAGCAATTATATTGTAAACAATTGGTTTTTTTAAAATTTATCATTTTACAAGTTCTCTCAAGTCTATCATTTTTTGCTCAACAGCATGAAGATTGATCAACCCTTCTCTTGGTCGGTCCAGTTCTACGATCAGTGTTAAGGTAAGAGTCATTGCCATAGCATAACCTAGTATCAATATTCTATTTCTTTTTTTGCCATTATAATCACTACCTAAAACAAAGGCAGATATTAGAACTAGTCCGAGCAATACCATTAAAACGAGCCTGGGCACCCTGCTGAGCCTGCCTGCATCTCTTGTGGTAACAATATCGATCATATCATTTACAGCCGGGATCATTTGTGCTGTTATAGCAACATTGTCGCGGTTTTGTGCCTGGAGAGCCACTCTTTTCCAGATCCTGTTCGAAATTTCGGCTGCATTTTTAATCTCCTGTTTGATCTTTTCTTCATCATCACCTACAGCATAATAAGCGATCCTGGTTTCTATATATTCTTTAAAATCTGCACGAAGAGGATTACGAACACTATCCGGATACATATCGCAACGTAAGATGGCCGTACCAATTTCATTGGCTTCATCGACAGTGATCTGTCTTCTTGTTTCAAACTTTGATATGGCTATAGAAAAAGTAAAACCAAGTAAGAGTGCCATTACCCCCAGCATAGAGCCTTCTACTGCTCCAAGGTCTTCGGGCACCCTGCCCGGGTATTTTTCAAGATGCCATTTTTTAAATTTGAACCCAAACCAATTAAATAATAGTATCAGGAAAAATATGATGGCAGAAAGTAAATAAATGGGTATGTGTACGATGGTCATATATAGTGATTATTTTTTTAGACCGAATGTAATTATAAAATACACACATTGATTATTAAGGGAGATACCTGTTTCTAAAAATAATTATTTTACAAGCTCGATCAGGTCATCCATTTTTTGTTGCGTAGAATGAAGGGTAATAAGCCCGGTTCTCGGGGTGTTAAGCTCAATGATCAGGTTCAGGGTAAGGGCCAGGATAAGCGCATATCCAAACACCAACACTTTAAATTTCTTTTTACCAAATAAATTGCCCCCTAAAAAAAATGCAGTAATTAAAACAAGTACCAGGAGCGTCCATAAAATGAGCGGAGGTACTCCTGTCTTTCGGCTTTCATCCCTTACAATAATATTATTAAGCATATTGCTTAAAGCCGGGATCATCTGTTGAAATCTTAGTTTGTCCCCGGGATTATATGAATCAATCATTACTCTTTCCCATATCCTGCCTCCAATTTTTTTTGACTTTTCTAACTCCTCTATTACCCTGGTCTCATCCCCACCCTTATCAAAGTAATCTCTTCTTGCTTCCAGGTATTCCTTAAAATCTGCACGGAGTAGTTTCCGGGTACTATCAGGAAACATATCGCAACGAAAAATGGCTGTATTGATACTAACCATTTCGTCAACGATCAATTGTCTTCTTACTTCATATCTTGAAACGACAAATGAAAATGTAAATCCAAGTAAGAGGGACATTATTCCAACAACAGACCCTTCAATAGCACCCGGGGTTTGCTTTAGTACTTCAGGATATTTCGTTGTCCGTATTTTATTGAAAGAGTAACCGAGCCAAATAAATAATATAATCAGGGCAATAATAATTAAGATCATAAAAGAAGGAGGAAGCTGGAAAAATGTGGAATTCATAAAATGAAATTAATTCATTTTTTAAGAATGGAAAATTTAGTGGCTGTACGTAACCCTTAATAAAATTTCAATAAGCAGAAGCTATGACATTGCCTTTAAAAAACTTGCCGAAGTCTGGTGAAAGAAGTCATCAGCTATGCAGAAAAAAACTGAAGTTCATCGTTGCCATAGGTTTTAATTTTTAACTTTGGTACATTACATACAAATCCTTGAAAGTTTTTAGCGAACACCTCTGCGCTTTTAATTTTCCCAGGATTATATCATTAAACAACCTCCTTATTATTATGAAAAAAATTATTTTGTTTGTAATGATCCTTTCAGGTTTATTACAAACAGCATCAGCACAGGAAACAAAAAAAGAAGAGAAACAAAGGATGAATACAGTTCATATAAATATCACCAACCCCCTCATTTTTGGCAGTGGGTCTATTGTGCTAGGGTATGAAAGGCTTTTAAAAGATAAGAAGCACTCCTTTACAATTAATATAGGATTAACAAGTTTTCCTGATTTTGGTCTCATTGAAAATGATTCTTTAAAACATTTAAATAAGCTAAAAGACCAAAAAGGGTTTAATGTTTCAGCAGACTACCGCTTTTATCTCCTTAAGGAAAACAAGCATCCGGCTCCAAGGGGAGTTTATATTGGTCCTTATTACTCTTACAATTATTTTGGAAATCATAATTCATGGGAAATTAAAAATTCAAATGGATCTACTGCACTTGTTGAGTCAGAGGTCAAATTGAATGTGCATACTATCGGCTTCGAATTCGGCTACCAGTTCGTTTTCCGCGACCGTATTTCGTTAGATATGGTGTTACTGGGACCGGGAGTGGGTACTTACAATTTCAAAGCAGCGTTTAATAATAATTTATCTGATGCGGCCAAACAAAAAATATTAGAGGCTTTAGATGGAGCCCTTGCTGAAAAATTTCCGGGTTATGGAATTATTGTTAATGAAGAAGAATTTAAAAGAACAGGATCAACTGATAGAACCACGATAGGTTACAGGTATATGGTTCAGTTAGGATTTAGATTTTAATTTTTTTTCAGCATAACTTCAAGTCATGACAAGTAATATATTTTTTTCTATAGCGGCGATGTTCGTTATCCCGCTTTTTGCGGTATTAATACCGATCTTTATTGGACAACGTTATGGTGTTTATCGTTCTAAAAAAACTCCTGAAAAGGAAACAAGTTCTGTTGGCACCATTGTTAGTGCTGCTTTGGGTCTTCTTGCTTTTTTGCTTGCCTTCACATTTCAAATTGCTGTTAACCGGTACACTGACCGAAAAGAAATGCTGATCAATGAAGTTACTACCATAAGAACAGCATACCTGCGGTCCGGGTTAGTACCCGAACCTTTCCGTTCTGAGACAAGAAAGTATCTTATTGAATATACTGATCTGCGGGTTACACTGGCAAAAGATATTTCAAAGCTTGATAAAACGATGGGCCGTACCGAGCAGATCCTCGACACATTATGGAATTATTCAGAAAGAATAGCTGAACAGGATCGAAGTTCAGAAGCTTATTCACTGTATATTTCTTCAGTAAATGATCTTGTTGAAAAATATAATCAACGGGTAACTATTTCTTTGGAATACCGGATTCCTGAATCTGTTCTATATACTTTATGTATTATCACATTTTTGTCCATGTTTACTCTCGGATACCAGATCGGACTTTCCGGAAGAGCAAGTTTGAAGCTTAGCATTTTGCTTGGGGTCATTTTTGCTATCATCATTTTTTTGATCTTAGCTCTTGATCGCCCTGAATTAGGATTGACCAGGCTTAATCAACAACCTATGCTCAAATTGCAACAGCAATTACATGAGAGTGTTCGACTGACATGATGAGATCAGGGATAAAAAAATATCGGATCAGCTAGTACGAAGACAACAGCAAAAGAACCTATCTAACCGAACAAGACCCGGAATAAAAATCACAACAAGTTTTCGTTTTATGCAAAATAATAATTTGTGTAAGTAACTTTGAATTGTGAACGGAATCAAAATCGACAGGTAACTATATAATAACCCATTTTTAAAACAACAAGTTATGTTGGATAACAGTAAAACAAAACAATTTTTTCGTAAGTCAAGTCTAATGTTTTTTTTAGCGATCTTTTCATCCATTGTTTTTGCACAGGTGTTTACCAATAAGGAAGTTGGACAGAAAAATGCCGTCTTTATTGACAGCCTCAAGAAGTCGGAGTATCCATATTCCCTTCCTATTTTGGGTAAAAAGGCTACTAAGGCCGGATACAATTTACCTTACTCGGCAGGAGTAAGTGCTCAATATTTTTGGCAGCAATCAGACCTGATCATTGATAACCTGAGTGTAGGTTTTAATAATGGGCCGATGTATAACCTTGATGAAATAGTGAGGTTCAACAAAGCCCGTGCAACAGCCAGTGCCACAACAATACGACCGGATATATGGCTATTCCCTTTTTTGAACATCTATGCAATTTTGGGAAGGGCCAAGGCTTCTACAGAAGTTGGATTTGGAATATGGGTGCCCGATTCTACTAATACATCTCATGAGATCGTATCTACAAGTACTTTAATTGAATTCAATACCAGTACATACGGATTAGGTTTTACACCTACTATCGGTGTAGGCGGAGGGTTCCTTGCACTTGATATGAATGTGGCCTGGACAGATGTGCCTCAACTAAGTAAGCCAGCACGTTCATTTATATTTGGTCCCCGGTTGGGAAAAAATTTCAAATTAAAAAAACCTGAATCAGGGATTGCGTTTTGGGCTGGCGCATTCAGGGTGCAGATCAGTTCGGAAACGAACGGATCAATAAATCTTTCAGAGGTATTACCACCTGGTGAGTTTGGAAGTAAAGTGGACCAGGGAATTGCAAAAGTTGCCGATGCCCAGAAACAAGTGGACGCATGGTGGGCCAGTCTTACACCACCACAACAACAGAATCCTGTTAATGAAGCCAGGTACAATGCTGCCAATAGAGCATTGTCAAGAGCTGGCGAGATACTTGCAGCCGCTGATAATGCTAGTAATAATTTTGGTACGTCTACTGTTCAATATTCAATGGATAAAAGACCAAAGGACCCCTGGAACTTCATCGTCGGATCCCAATACCAGCTCAACAAACATTTTATGTTAAGAGGTGAATATGGGTTCTTAGGATCAAGACAGCAGTTTATAATCGGCATGCAATACCGGTTCGGTTTATAACCTAGAAAATTAAATGAGAAATAATTTTTTGATCATTGGCTTGCTTCTTTTTGCTAATGCAGCGAGAACCCAGGTTTTAATTTCCATTTTATTGGGTGATAAACTGAATAGCGGAAAAATAGAATTTGGATTAGAGGGTGGAGGCAACTGGTCCACTATTAAAAATTTGGATGGTGCAAAAAACCTCTCAGGGTTCAATCTTGGTTTTTATTTTGATTTCAAACTTAAAGATTCATCATGGATGCTGAATACAGGAGTTATTGTAAAATCCAGCATGGGTGCGGATGGGTTGCCGGTTTATTCACTCGGGAATCCTGACCTTGACAATTCATTTAGCGGGGGAGAAATTGCAAGGAAAATAAATTACTTCAATGTACCCATACTGATGAAGTATACTTTTAAAAATCGTATTTATTTAAAAGGTGGCGTACAGCTTGGGTTACGCTATAAGGCTTTTGATCAGTTTACAAATTCAATAAATGATGATGATGACCTCAAGTATAAAGTAGATATAAAAGATCAGTATCATGCACTTGATGCGGGTCTTGCAATTGGTGCGGGTTACCGGTTAATTAAAGGAAATGGAATGAACATTGGGTTGCAATATTATTTTGGACTTGTTGATATCAGGGTTGATGATTCATCACCTGATCAATTTAACAGGGTTCTATATTTAACGGCAGGTATTCCAATTGGAAAAAATTCAAAAAAGAAAAAAGTTGATAAAGCGGCGCAATAGAGGCAGAAGTCGAAAAACTGTTCTGCAATTCGAGGTTTGCTAAAATCCTCTCTTCCTCCCATAAGATTTAGCTTTAATGATGCCGTACGAACAGCACTTGTTTAAAGTGCTTTACTTAACCCGTATTTAACCGTATAACACTTATCTGGAGTAAATAAACAAATTAATATTGGTGATTGTTTTATGTATGATAAGGAAAAGCGTATGAATATCTGTTGGTGAAAAATCCTGATCACAGCGATAAAATTATTGATTTATACAGAAAGTATGAAGAAGTCAGCTGAAAAGGTAACAATTCAAACTAAGCAGTAGTTTTATATTCACTATAGAGTAAAACAATAACTGATGAGATGACAAGCTCTCATCAATTATTGTTCGATGACGAGTTTTTTGAAAAAGGTATAGATATCAAATTTTAGTTAAATAGAGTTTATCATCTAAAAAAATATATGAGATCAATTCCAAACCAATTAACTTCTTTACTGGTTTTATTAGCAGTGTTCTTTGCTGCTTGTAATATGGCAGATAAAGAAACTAAAACCTCCAATGAATCAACAGGGCAAACAACTGATGGACTCGATCGTACTTCATTGCCGATTGCAGAACCAAAGTATGCGGCGATCACAGAACTTGATGCCCGCAATGTAAAGGCGCCACCAATATTTGAAGTGAAGGCACCCAAGGGAGCACCCAATGTAGTGGTGATCCTTCTCGATAATTTCGGATATGCTGGCTCCAAGACCTTTGGCGGTATCATGAATTTGCCGACAATTGAACGACTTGCTAAAAATGGATTGATCTATAACAATTTTCATACTGCGCCGATTTGTTCGGCAACTCGTGTAGCGTTGCTCACGGGACACAACCCGCATAGTGCAAATATGGGGACCATCTCGGAAATGGCGACGGGCTTTCCTGGCCAAACCTCAATATTGCCGAATACCGTGGCGTCGTTAGCCAAGATATTACGATTTAATGGTTATAGCACGGCGATGTTCGGTAAGTCGCATGAATACGTGCCATGGGAAAGCGGTCTCACCGGGCCATTCGACCAGTGGCCCACGGGTCTCGGATTCGAGAAGTTTTACGGAAACGTGATCGGCGAATCGGACCAATTCCATCCGGTGGCCCACGACAATACAACCCTCGCCCCACCATCAAAAGACCCGAATTACTACTACCAGACTGATTTGGCGGATCGTGCAATCCAATGGATCAAGGCGCAAAAATCTCTCAATCCCGATAAGCCATTCTTCATGTATTATCCCACTCAGGGAATGCACGACCCGGTTCAACTGCCTAAATCGTGGCGGGACAAGTACAAGGGTAAGTTCGATATGGGTTGGGATAAGTATCGTGAAGAGATCCTTGCACGTCAGAAAAAGCTCGGCATCGTCCCGCAAAACACCAAGCTCACGGCGAAAGCGGATATTGCCCCTGACTGGGACAAGCTGACTGCTGATGAGAAGAAGATCGTTACCAGATATCAGGAACTCTTTGCGGCGTTTGCTGAGTTGACCGACTACGAGGTTGGCCGCGTCGTGCAAGCAATCGACGACATTGGCGCCTTGGATAACACCTTAATCATCTATGTAACAGGAGACAACGGGGCGAGTCCAAACGGCGGTCGGCTCGGGGTTTTCAATACTATGAGTACTTTCAACCAGTCGCCTGAGACGCTGCAATATCAGCTCGAGACTCTCGACAAAGTTGGTGATTCGCACTCCGCAATGACGCCGCCGGCGGGCTGGTCATTTGGCGACAACACGCCGTTCGCCTATTCGCAGCTCCATACGGAATACGGAGGCATTACCAATGGTGCGATCATTTCCTGGCCGAAGATGATCAAAGCAAAAGGAGAGATTCGCAACCAGTATCATTCGGTGATCGATATTGCCCCGACAGTGTTGGAGGCGGCCGGGCTGCCGCAGCCTAAGTCGGTCAATGGCGTGGTCCAAAAACCAATCGAAGGCTTTAGCATGCTTGGCGAGTTCAATAACCCTCAGGCAAAATCCGCACACACGATACAGTATTACGAGATCTACGGGAACCGTGGCATATACAAGGACGGCTGGTATGCCGCTACGTTACATAAGATTTCCTGGGAGCCCAAGCCTCGCAGTACTTATGCAAATGACAAGTGGGAACTATACAACACTATGGAAGATTTTAGCTGTTCCACTGATCTATCCGCGAAGTATCCTGAAAAGCTTAAGGAGATGCAGGCGGCATTTATGGCAGAGGCAGTCAAGTATAATGTGCTGCCGCTGGACGATCGTGCCCAGGAACGATTCAACGCTACACTCGCCGGACGTCCTGATTACATGGGAGGACGGACGTCACTGACACTCTATCCGGGAATGATTGGTATGAAGGAGAATGCCTTTATCGATATAAAGAACCACAACTCGTCGATCGTCGCCGAGCTCGAGGCGGGCGGCACTTCGGGGGTCATCGTTGCGCAAGGCGGCTCTCACTCCGGCTGGAGTCTTTTCGTCAAAAACGGCAAACCTTCGTTTGCTTATAACTACCTCGGTAATGTTACGACTATTACTTCCAGTAAAGCATTGCCAGCCGGCCCCATCACATTAACTTATGATTTTGCGTATGACGGAGGCGGCTTTGGAAAAGGCGGCATAGGAACCATTTCGATAAATGGTGAAAAGGTAGGCTCAAGTCGAATTGAGAAAACCATTCCCTTCATCTTCGGTGTCGAAACGGCCGACGTTGGCATGGACCTTTACAGTGCCGTCAGTCACAACTACCCACAGGGAGACAACTCGTTCACGGGAAAGATTAAAAAAGTAGTTATTGCGGTAGAGTAGGCGAATACATATTCCAATCGTTATTAAGGTTTGATTTTCGTTTTGCCTGTTTCAAAATTTAAATCTTACGAAATGAAAAAACTATTGTTCTTGTTTTTTTTGTTTTATCATGACTGCGGTTTACTGGCACAAAATTCAGCTGACTCGGTAAAGCAGGAACAGATCAAAAAAAGCGCCGATGACCCGGCAAATTTTTTGACCAGGGTTGAGTTCTTTAATGAGCTACAACACCATGATAAAAATGGAAATGATTTCTACCTTAACCAGACAACACTAAGAACTATTCTTAGAGTAGGAAAACGTTTTACTACCCGGATAGACCTTCCCTATGTTTATAATTCCATTAATGCACCTGCCAACTACAAACAATCAGGTATAGGAGACATTTCATTTCGCTTGCTTGGGTATAAATTTTGGGAAAAAAAGCTATCTGCCTTTACTGCTTCGATGGAGATCAGTCTGAATACAGCAGAGTCACCTATTCTTGGAACGGGTAAGAACATTTTGATCCCGGTGGTCTCCTACTCGAAATTAATACCAAAGAAAAAGATACTTATTTCAGCAGTTTTTCAGCAAGCAAATTCTATCGGTGGTGATGATACAAGATCAGATATCAGTTTTTCAAAACTACAGGTTGTTGCCATAAAATATTTATCAAAACGATTCTGGATGGTGCTGGCGCCTGAGTGGTATTATGATTATATCAATGACGGCGCCTCCATGATCCTTAGAACCCGTTTTACCGGTGCACCTACACCTCGTATGAATATTTGGATAACACCAAGTGCAGGAATATTCGGCGATTTCGCAGGACGATATCAATGGAGCATAGATATAGGTGGTCGTTATTTTTTTCTCAGGGAAATGAATTTTAAGAAAAAATAAATAAGAATAATTAAAATAATAAACATTAATCAATAGATACGTTTCAATATAGTATTCAAAAAGGATCGGGTTATGAAAAGTGGCAAAGTATTGCAACGATGAAAGTCATAAGGATGAAGTTTTTTAAACATTATCTTTAGGATGATAAGAATCACATGGGAAATGCAACTTAGAAATAAAAATTAGAAATGCTGTTTAGATTAAAAAAATTAAAACTTCAAATATTTGTATGCTGCGTCAACTACTAAAGCTCCGCTATCTTGCTGTAATCGTAACTGTATTTCTTTTGATAGACGCTATTGGTGCAATTGCCTGGGGAGTATATAAATCTATTGAGAGTTACCGGCAGATCTTTGATAGTAACCCGGAAACCCGGCCGCTTCTAAATATCCTGAGATCGATAGATGTTTTTCTGTTTGGTCTTGTGTTCCTGATCTTTGGTCTTGGTCTCTCCCGGATCTTTCTTTATTATGGGAAACCTGATCCCAAATTACCAAAGTGGATGAAGGTGGACAGCTTGTCGGAACTCGCCGTATTGCTTTGGGAAACTATCATCACTGCATTTATAATTTATTTCACGACCACAATAGCAATGATCGAGGAGGCAGAATTCAAATGGACGATACTGGTTATGCCTGTCTCTATTCTAATGCTTACAGTTTGCCTTGTTATTTTCAAACGCTATGTAGCAGACCCAGAGAAAAAAAATCACAAGAACGATCATGACGACAATGAAAATGATCAGGCCTCCTGATAAAGGAATGCCTGCAATTGCTGATATGTTTAAAAATTAAAGACCATTACCTAAAGCCTCCTTTATGCAACTATTAAACCATTTCAAATCGAACCCAACTACCATAGAAGAACGATTTCAACTTGGAAAAGAACTGCGAAAAAAATTTCCACGTATTGCCCAAGGTGAATACAAGGCTGCCCCTGATCGTGCAGATCCTGTTTCTATTTTAGAAGAGCAAGCCAAAACACGTTTACCGGATCTTGTTCCTATTCGTTATGCGAGGATGCTCACTTCACCATTTGCTTTTTTGCGTGGTGCGGCAGCAATTATGGCAGCAGACCTGAGTGCAAATGGAGAAACGTCCGGAATTACAGTACAAGCATGCGGTGATATGCATGTAGCCAATTTTGGAGTATTTGCTTCAGCAGAACGCAATCTTATTTTTGGTATAAATGATTTTGATGAAACATTACCGGGTCCATGGGAATGGGATTTGAAACGGCTTGTTGCAAGTATTGTGGCGGCAGGCAGATTTCTTGGGGCAGATAAAGATCTGTGCAGGGAGTCAGTGATGGAAGCCGTCAGCACTTATCGAAAAAAACTGAAAGAGTATGCATATAAGGGAAATTTGGAGTTGTGGTATTCAACCATCAATGCAAAAGATGTTCTTAAAGCTCTTAATCCATCGGCACGCAAAGCTGCAGACAGGATGATGACCAAAGCCCGTCAGCGTACACATATGCAAGTGTTAGGAAAAATGACCGATCTCGTTGATGATAAATATCGCCTGAAAGTTAATGCGCCATTTATTGTAAGGGAAACACACACACAGGCAGGCAGACCCATTGAAGAAGCATTGGGTCTGTTGCTTGAATCTTATTTCAAGTCACTGGCTCATGATCGTAAGAATTTGCTCAAGCATTATAGAATTGTGGATGTAGCAAGAAAAATAGTTGGGGTAGGTAGTGTAGGCACACGGTGCTGGATAATTTTTCTTACTGGAAATAATTCCGACGATCCTTTATTTCTACAGGTAAAGGAAGCACAGCCATCTGTAATGGAAAAATTTCTTGAAGGGTCACCTTTTAATGATCAGGGTCGCAGAGTAGTCGAGGGCCAACGATTAATACAAGGAGCTCCGGATATTTTTTTAGGATGGGGTGAATTGGATGGAATCCATTTTTATGTTCGTCAGTTGCGTGATATGAAAGGTGGAGTTGAATTCGATCCTAAAACAGTAAAACTTGAAAACTTGCCACAGTACTCCTCATTGTGTGCATGGGCATTAGCACTGGCTCATGCAAAATCAGGTGATGCTGCCATGATCGCCGGTTATGCCGGGAACAGCGAGGAGTTAGATGAGGCAATGGTGAAATTTGCTTTTGCTTATGCAGATCAGACTGAAAAAGATTTTAATACACTTGCCTCAGCAGCAAAAAATGGAAAGATCAAAGTGGCTGACGAAACTGAATAAAATTGGTTTGTGTAGTGTTCCATTGGATCTGTAGAATCTCTTCTAAAAATTATTTATCCGGGAATAGTAAAAAGGATATTCATTATACCTTTCCAGTGTCCTTGGTATCTTGAAATACCTAATTAAACAAAGGAGACTATGAATAAAAGACCAGTGTTGTTGGTAATGGTAACTATCATATTCTTTGTTTTTTCAGGGACAATGATTTTGCAACGATGCAAGCCAAAGGATAAGGAAATATCTTCATTAAGAACAGGGAACAATGAATTTATTGGTGACCAGGCTTGCAAAAGTTGTCATGTAAAACAATATGATGATTGGCTGAGATCAGATCATTTTATGGCTATGCAGCCACCAAATGATTCAACAGTAAAAGGAAATTTTGATAATGTAAGTTATACAGGTGATGGAGTAACCAGCAGGTTTTTTAAAAAAGATGGAAAATTCTTTATCAATACGCAGGGCGAGGATGGCCGCAATTATGATTATGAAGTGAAATATACATTTGGGTTCACACCACTGCAGCAATACCTTGTCGAATTCCCGGGAGGGAAAATGCAGGTGCCGAGAGTTAGCTGGGATACAAAGCAAAAAAAATGGTTTCACCAGTATGCAGGACAAAAAATAAATTCTCACGACTGGTTTCACTGGACGGCCAATTCACAAAATTGGAACACGATGTGTGCCTCCTGTCATTCTACCAACCTTCAGAAGAATTATAATGTTGACTCAGATAGTTATCATACTACTTACAGTGTAATTAATGTAAGCTGTGAAAGTTGTCATGGTGCCGGTAAACTACACGTAGATTTTGTAAATAGTAATGAATATAAAAAAGGGAAAAAAATCACAGGCTTTTATCTTGATAAAAACTCAGAGCAACTGGCACAAATAAATTCTTGCATGCCTTGTCATGCACGTAAAACTGATATCAGCGCCACACTAACTAAGAGCGGAGAGATCATGGATGATTATATTCCTGAAATACCCAGCAATGAACATTTTCATGCTGATGGGCAAGTAAATGATGAAGATTATATCTATACTTCTTTTTTGCAAAGCAAAATGTTTCACCGAGGAGTAAAATGCAGCAACTGTCATAATCCTCATTCAGGAAAAATTCTTTTTGCTGCTAACCAATTGTGCCTGCAATGTCATGCAAAAAAATATGATGATTCTTCTCATACATTTCACCCTGTTGGTATTGCTGCTTCAGAGTGTAAGAGTTGCCACATGCCGGGAAAAATATATATGGGAGTTGATCTGAGACATGATCATAGTTTCCGTGTTCCGCGTCCCGATCTTTCGGTAAAATATGGTACACCCAATGCTTGCAACAATTGCCATAATAATAAAACATCACAATGGGCCACTGATGCAATAGTAAAGTGGTATGGCCCTGTTCGTAAATACCATTTTGCAGATGATCTTATTCCCGGAAGTAAAATTGATCAGACCAGTGAGTCGCATCTTGTAAAACTTTTGGGAGATACATCTGTACCAAACATTGTAAAAGCAACTGCTGCTAGTTACCTTGGAAACATTCCAACACAAAACAGTTTATCTGGTTTGTTACAACTTCTTTCGAATAGTGATGCACAAATAAGATACAGAGCTTTAAGAAGTCTTTCCAATTTCCCCGTTGCTAACTGGCGGGAGAATGTTGGTCCATTGCTTTCAGATAAAGTAAGAGCAGTAAGGATCGCTGCTGCCGATCTCTTTATTACGATCCCTGAAAAAGAGATACCCAGCCAATACTCACAGGCATTTTCTGATGCCCGTAATGAACTTCAAAACTATTTGATCTACCAGGCAGATTTTTCAGTTGGTAATGTGATGATCGCCGATCATTACTTGCGGTTAAATGACTTTAGTAATGCCGAAAGATTTTATGTAAGAGCCCTGAAAAAAGATAGCTTGATGAATTATGCCCGGCTCAATTTGTCAACAGCGTATAATGCACAGACAAAAAATGACAAAGCTTTAGATGTCCTGGAGACTGCCGCAAAGATCGATTCCGGTAATGATCGCATTTATTATAATATGGCATTGCTTTATAATGAAATGAATGATAAAAAAGGTGCAGAAAGATCATTTGCAAAAGCGGTGGCGTTAAAAACCAGCAATCCAAGAGTGTATTATAATTATGGATTGTTGTTGAATGAAATTAAAAAATTCAAAGAAGCAGAAACTGTTTTACAAAAAGGAATATCCATTGATCCAACATCTGCAGAAATGTATTATGCTCTTTGCTTTGTTTACATTCAATCCAATAATACGATAAAAGCGAAGGAAGCAGCTATAAAATTAAAACAACTTGATCCGGGCAATCCTAGTTATCAACAATTATTCAAAAACCTTGGAATCTAAAAATGGAAAAAGAAAGCATCAATCCTGATCATAGGATTGGGAATTGGTATCAGGTTTCCTGCTGTTGGGCTCATGATATAAACACTACCATTCTCTCCAACTTACATTTGTAAAAGAATGGCAATAAATAATATTAAAGAGAAAATTGATGATATAAGCTAAAGTTTGGGATATTTATCTTTGAGCAAGAGAGTCGCGATCAATAAATGAAAATTCAAATAGCATAGTCATGAAAACACTTATTTGCCTTGCTGTAGCCTGCCTGACTTTTGCTGTTCAGGTTTTTAGTCAGTCGAAAGAAAACAAATCAAAAGCCTATGTGACTACTGGCGGAGAACTTATTTTTTCTTTTGCAAATGTTGAACAAAATGGAAATAGTGAAAGCTCTACCATGCGTTTTTCTCCTGTCTTCAATTTGCAGGTAATGGTCAACCAGGACTTGAATAAAAATTTTGGCGTCTTTACCGGTTTATCGGTAAGAAATGTAGGATACATAACAAATGATTATAAAGACCCGGTTAATAACCTTGTCTTTAAGAAAAAATTCCGGACTTATAACCTGGCTCTTCCTTTAGGTTTTAAAGTTGGCGATCTTAATAAAACCTTTTTTTACGGGGGTTATGAGATCGAGTTAGCATTTTCTTACAAAGAGAAAACTTATGAAGGTGGTGATAAAATAGATAAGATCTCTGGATGGTTCAGTGACAGGAATGAATTATTTCAACATGGTTTTCTTGCAGGTGTCCAGTTTCCTCGTGGAGTTAATGTGAAATTTAAATATTATCTGAGTGAATTTCATAACCAGGATTATACAACCAATGCCAATGTAAAACCTTACGCCGGCCTTAAAACTAATATCTTTTATGTTTCCTTAAACTTTTTCCTTTTCAAAAATTTGGATATGTATTATAAATAACTACCAGATAAACTAAAAGGGATTTGCAAGAAGAAAAGGAGATTTAGCTAATACAAAAATTATTTGCCGAATATATAACCAATAGTAAAGTTTATACCAAAGTCATTTGTAGAGGCGGCTTTTGCAGATGGACGGTTATCATAACTATCATAAAAACTGAGACCGACATTAAAATCTTTAAAGAACTCATAACTCATATTTACCTGCAGATCCATCCTTACTCGGCCCCAATCAGTAAGCCCGGGATAAAGAATATACTGCGCATCGATCGAGATCTTTGGAAATATATAACGGAATTTTTTGTACTGGATCATGAGTAATCCCTCCAGGTTACTTATATAGCCTGTGCTATCACCCCTGTCCTCCAGGTTAAAAGAAAGACCACCGCCTGTTAAGAGACGCTCATTATTGCTATTAATAAGTATTTTACCACCGCTTCCATTTAGTATAAAACGACTTTTTAATCCCAATTGTGAGTTTTGTTGCCATCCAAAAAGTGAGTTGAGGTACCAACTATTCTTTAACTTAATGTAATGGTCAATGGCTACATCCTGTTTTCTTGACACCGATGTATCTGAGGAAGTGTGCGTCAGTACAGAGATTAATTTTAAAGTAGTTTCTCTTTTTGGCTTACGGTAAGTTGTAGTACTATTGAAGGTAAACTGAGCATTATCACTTGATTTTGCGTAATTAAATCCAAGATTAACACTACCATCAAGTCTTTTTATAAATTTGTCTTTAATACGTACGATCTCTACAACATCGTCCAGCATGGCATAGGGTACTACAGAAAAAAGTGAGTCCATAGTGGTAACATATACGTCTCCGTTCCGCATGGTTATTTGTAATGTTTTATTCGATTCTATCTTTACAATATATTCCCATTTTATATCGATTTTGCCCGGACCGTCTACGTCAATAAGAAGCTTGGCGAATTTCATGCTTTTTATTTCACCAGTTAACATGTTTCCGTTTCTTAAAGTAACCTTGTCTGTCTTCTGCGCCAACCCTATTTCGGACAATATTAGTAGAATGATCAATCCGAATATTTTTAGAACAGAGTTGTGCATGGTTCAAAAAAATCAGCGTGGTTTAAGATTTTGAAGAGATCGGTTTAATTAAAAATAATAAGAAATCACAACATAGAATAAATAGGATAGGGGGATAAAAATAACCCGGAAAACCATTCCAGTAATAAATTGTTTTATAAATTATGATGATAAAAAATGCTCTTTGGATACTTTATATCGTGTGGTTGTTGCTTTGATCTTTCTAAACGAACAATAGCTTTTGAATAATTGACGGACACTGGAAAAAAATCACCCGACATATTTTCAAAGGCCCTGTTGTACGGAGTTGATTAAGAGGGCACTATCAGCTAAGATGCCCACCTGTTTTGAGTTAACCGTTAATTAACCGTTTAACACTTATCTTGGGTATATAACTAAATTAATATTGTGCAGCACTTTATTAATTATGACGAGTTCCATCTCACAAAATTGTAAATTGCTCTTCAAAATAAAATAATAAATCATCTTAAAAAAAAGACCATGAAAAAATTAAATCTTATCGCGGTAGCATTCCTTCTGTCAGCAAGCCTGTTCGGTCAATCTAACAAAGAAGATATCGACCTGATCCAATCAATATTCGGAAAAGAAAAGAAAGAAGTGGTGAAACAATACATGACCCTGTCCGATGCACAGTCTGCAAAATTCTGGTCATTGTATGATGCGTATGAAACTGAACGCAAAAAACTTGGACATGAAAGAGTAAAGTTAATTGAGGATTATGCGACCAAGTACGAAAAACTTGACAGCAAAACAGCTACCGACCTGACAACAAAGAAACTGGCCTGGGTGACTAAGTATACCGCGTTTCAGCAAAAATATCTTACAAAATTTTCTGCCATAATCGGAGGCTTGCAAGCTTCAAAATTTATACAGCTGGAAGATTATATTGAGAATTGTATCCGGCTGATGATACAGGAAGAGATACCTTTTATCGGCGAGTTGGATAAATCAAAAGCACCGGGACAAAATCCCTAATATTTCATGAAATCATTGGTTTCATTAATGAGCAATGATTTATATTATGTAACTTAAATTCAAGAAAAAGTAATTTTGCATAAACTGCATTATAATTATAACTAAAAAATTTTAATTATGAGAAATTTGATTCTATCGCTGATCGTTATTTCAACACTTGTTTCCTGTGGACCTTCAACTAAAATGGAAAAATCATGGATGGAACCGGGTGCTTCAGTTACCACAAGTGCGCCCAATAAAACACTTGTTATTGCAATGGTAAAAGATGAAACTTCCCGTCGTGTGATCGAGGACCAACTCGTAAAACGCATTGGCTCCCCTTCGGTATCTTCTTACACTCTCATTTCAACAGATATGCTGAAAGAGGCGAGTGATGAAGCATTAAAGAAAATAATAACTGACGGAAAGTTTACACATGTATTACTAATGCGCCTGGCTGATGTGGAAAAAGAAACTTCTTATGTACCAGGTACTACAACATCTTTTTATGGTGGATACGGAAGATATTATGGTTATGGAGCTGGTATGTATTCTACTCCCGGTTATTATACTACTGATAAAAACTATTTTGTTGAAACAACAGTTTATTCTATTAACCCAGATAAATTAATTTGGACAGGAACTACAAAAACAGTGAACCCTTCCAAAGTTGAAAAAACAGTGAATGATATTGCAGATGTGGTTACTGAAAAAATGAAGAAGGACGGTTTCTTGAAAAAATAGTAAGTATGATTGGGGAAATGAGGAGAATTTCTCCTCATTTTTCTTCTACGGAAAAAAACGTGGTATTGTGATAAGTCAGCTTTTAAGCTGGCAAATAATTTTACCTTCCGCATGGAAATTCATTTGCAGTATGAAATGGTATCAATCTTTGATCAAACGTGTACTTAATGGTATCATTTTATTCTTATTACCAGTTTTTTTATTGCTCTTTATTTTAGGGAAAGCTATCACCATTGTTCAAAAACTGATCCTTCCAATAAAGAAGTATTTACCGGCAGAACGTGTTTTTGGAGTGGGGCTGCTCACATTAATTAGCCTGGTTCTTATTTTATTCATTTGTTACCTGGCAGGAATGCTCATTGAAAGAAAAAAAGTGAAAAGGTTGATCACAAAATTAGAGGACAAGATATTGGTGTTTATTCCGGGGTATTCCATGATAAAAGCTCAGACAAGCGAAATAGTAAGTGAAGCAGTAGCTCATTGGCAACCAGTTTTGATAGGAGAAGATGGTGATTGGAAGATGGGTATGCTTGTGGACCGACAGCCTGATGGTCTTTGTATGATCTTTTTTCCCGAGCCACCGGATGCTAAACAAGGTGAGATGAAACTGGTGCATGAATCAAAATTGAAAAAGCTGGATATGCCGGTAAATAAAATGATAAGAATTATAAGGAAATACGGAAAGAGTGAAGGTGCCTTTTTTAGTAAAGACGAAAAATAGTAAATGATCAACAAATATTTTTATGAATAAATATACCGTTCCCACTTTAATTGTTTTGATGGTAGTATTTTTTGCATGCGGCCCATCTCAAAAGATCTCGACCTCATGGGTGAATCCCGACAGGCCAGCAAAAAAATATACTACTGTTTTTGTGGCGGCCTTAATACAAAATAATGCTGTAAAGTATGCTCTTGAAGCTGACCTGGGAGCGGCTGCAAAGGCAAGAGGATTTAATGTAGTGAAGGGTTATGAAATTTTTCCTCCGAATTTTAATAAGGAGAATATGCGTGATAGAGAACTTGCGCTGAAATTAATTCGTGACAAGGGTTGCGATGTGATCTTATCTATTGCAGTAATCGATCAAAAAAGTGAAACCTATTATCAACCTGGTGCGGTGTCAGTAAGTATGGGTTATGGTTATCACCCGTACGGCGGCTATGGACCTTATGGTTCTTATGGAGCCTACGGTACTGGGTTCTACGGATATTATAATTACTGGCAGCCTACTATATATAGCCCGGGTTATTGGCAAACAGACAAAACTTATTTTATTGAAGCGAATGCCTATGATGCAGAGACGCAGCAAATAATCTGGTCTGTTCAGTCAAAAGCAGACAATCCATCGGGTATTGAGAAATCTAGTAAAGAATATACAGAGATGTTATTCGCACAATTTGATAAAGAAAGAAAAAAACAAAAATAAATTAACCATTAAAAAACAAAAACATGAAACCGATTCTTTCAATTTTATTACTATTCTTTTTTATTAACGCTTCTTCACAAACTACACGATTAAATGGCTATGCCATGTATGTATTTGATGATAAGTTCGATTCTTATTATGATAACAGTAATTATTATCAGGGAAAATTCAAAGGTGGCCTGCAATGGGGTGCTGGTCTTGAATATTTACCACATCAGTCGAGCGGAATAGAACTTATTTATTTGAATCAAAAAACCACTGCTTTAACTACATATGCATATCCTGGTTTATCAGGGGTAAAAACAACAAATTTTGATGTCGGCTTTAATTGGTTAATGCTTGCCGGCAATCGTTACATGAGAAAACCTGGAAGTAAGGTGGAGGGATTCGGCGGTTTTATGGTCGGTGCAGCATTCATTAATGTTGATAACCCAGATAACGGAAATAGTAACAGTGCCACAAAATTTGCATGGGGCTTCAGGCTCGGAGCAAATATTTGGGCATCAGAAAGAGTGGCAATTAAGTTAAAGGCGGATGTATTGTCAGCCGTGCAGGGAGCCGGTGGTGGATTGTATTTTGGTACAGGAGGAGGAGGAGTTGGTGTCAGCACTTATTCTTCTATGTATCAGTTTGGCCTAGGTGGCGGTTTGACCTTTGCACTTGGTGGACATAAAACAACACCACCACCAACAACCGTACCTCAATAAATTTATTTACACAAATGAGTTTATTTAAATAAAAGCTGTGACAGGATGTTGCAGCTTTTTTATTTGAATTAATTTTAAAAATTGAATTTCCTCATGCAGAAAAAACAAAAAATTACGATGTTAGATAAAAGACATTTTATTTTTTGTTTTGCAATTATTTTTTTTCAGTGTTTTTTTTCTGCTCCTGTCCATTCCCAACAAACAAGTGTGCAAAGTAGTTTAGTCCCTATGCAAGATGTTGGTGATGTAATAAGAAAGATATTTAATAAAGAAAGCGATAGTACAAAAGTTAAAAAACCATCGACCATTTCCATATTGCCATCAATAGGATATAACCCAAGTTTTGGAGTTGTATTAGGTGCCAAGATCTCAGCTGTCAAACAATATGGAGAAAAAGAAAATACAGATCTCTCGGCTTTCGGACTTGAAGCGATCTATACTTCACGGGGGGTGATCACGGCCCAGGCTCGTCACAATGTTTTTACAAATGGTAACAAGTGGAATTTCCAGGGGAACTGGCAACTTTCAAAATTCTTAATAAACGATTATGGTATTGGTACAGGAAATAAAGATTATATAACCGACGGTGACAGCGCAGATCTAATAAGATTTCGATTTATCCGGCTTTCCGAAAAAGTTTATCGAAAGATCAGCTCGAATTGGTTTGCAGGCGGAGGAATTAGCTTTGACGTTCGTAATAATATACATGATCAACAACTTGAATCTTATCCGAGCTCAGCGCATTTGCGTTATAGTCAGAGAAATGGTTTCGATTCCAGTAGATATTCTGCAAATGGTTTTTTTCTGTCCTTTCAGTATAACACAAGAGAACATCCGATCCGTTCTTATGGTGGTATTTATGCAGATTTCAACTTACGCTTTAACCAGGAGTGGATGGGCAGTACTAAGAATTCAGTACAGTTGCAGTATGATCTCAGAAAATATTTTAGCCTGAGTAAAAAAAATCCTGAACATGTATTGGCGTTATGGCATTGGGCTTCTTATACACTTAATGGTACAGTGCCTTATCTTGAATTGCCGGCAACTGGCTATGATACATATGGAAGAAGTGGCAGGGCATACACAATGGGCCGGTTCAAAGGCCCCGAATATGTGGATTTTGAAGCAGAGTGGCGCTTTCCGATCACAAAAAATAAATTATTAAGCGGGGTTGCCTTTATGAATATGCAATCTGCTTCTGATGATCTTTCAAAAAAATTATTTCAATATTGGGCAACAGCAGGAGGAGCAGGCTTAAGAATTCTTTTTAACAAAGAGAGCAGATCGACCATATGTATAGACTATGCAAGAGGAAGTCATAAATCAAGCGGCTTCTTTTTTGGATTAAATGAAGTGTTCTAACTTAGTTTGAATAAAAACTTTATCGTTCAATAACCATTAAACCAAAAATTATGAAAAAGATCGTTTTGGCATTTTTACTTATTTCCTCTTTTGGAATTTGCCGTGCACAGGTTACAGTTCCTAAAACAACTCCTTCAGCAAAAGATTTTATCAAACCACCAGCAATTGGCGACATTGATAAAACAACAAGCAGTGTAGTTGATGAACTTACGAGCAAGCTATCATTACCTGCTGCACAAAAACCCAATCTTATAGACGTGATTAGTGGTTTTTTGAAACAGAAAAAAGATATTACTGGTCTTGCAGATTCTAACCCCACAAATTATTTGTCAAAATTCAATCCGCTTCAGCAAGGACTTTTTGGAAAACTGAAAGGAATAATAGGAGCATCTGCATTTACAAAATTCCTGGGGTTAAAACCTTCGGGCAGCGGCATTGCAGGCAATGTGTTAAGTCATCTTTTCTTCTGAGAAGATAGAAATAACGAAAATAAAACAGTCCATTTTGTATTTAACAAAGGCTGATAAGATATACGCTTACTTATTGCTCTTTTATCGTAATCTTTGCGTTTACTGAATTTAAAAACAAAATTCAAAAAAATAGGAATGAAAAGAAATCATTTTTTATCATTAGCCCTGCTTGTAATTATTCTTGCAGCTTGTGCCTCGTCTAAAGAAACTGCAGGCGTATGGGTAAACAAAGAAAAAATACAAGGAAAATCATATAGCAATTTTTTTGTTATAGTTATGACTGCTGATATTGAAGCAAGGGTAAGACTGGAAAATGAGATAGCAGCTACGATCACTTCAAGAGGTCATAAAGCAATAAAAAGTTATGAAGTATTACCTGCAGATCTAAAAGATCCTAAACCACCTGCTGTTGAAGCTCTTATTGAAAAAATAAAAGCCAGTGATTGCGATGCTGTTTTCCTGGCCTCTTTGTTAGATAAGAATGAAGATGTAGGGTATACTGCCGGCGGTACTCAATATACGATGCGGTCTGATTATTCATGGGCCGGAACTTTTTTTGGCTATTACACACATTATTACTCCACTTTGACTACTACCGGATATTATTCAACTGACAAGACATATATTATGCAGAGTAATTTATTTGATAAGGCTTCGCAAGAAAAGATGTTTGCGGTCCAGTCAGAAATATTTAACCCATCTTCTTTACCCAGTTTCAGCAGGACTTATGTATCCACATTGATGAAACAATTAAGCAAGGCAAAATTGTTGAAAAAATAAAATGCAAATTTTTTAAGATCAGGTTTAGAGAATAATTATTTGTACTAATTCCACATAGTTTTCTTAACTTGTTAATACCCCTGATTAGTATAATGCTTTGCACTCCTCTTTTATTCAGCAATCTATTTTTTAATTGCTAAAAATTAAATTATGCCAAAACCAATAATACGTCCATGGTGGGTTGCGATGATACAGGGAATTGCATTGATCATCATGAGCATCTATGTTTTAAATAACCCTCTTAATGCTTTAAAGGGAATCTCTGTTTGGATCGGCGTATTAATATTCTTTACCGGTATTGTAGGAATAGTTTCCTGGCTTTTTGCAGATCGTGATGCAAGGGAAGTCGGGGGTCTTATATGGAGCCTGATCACATTTGTTCTTGGAATATTAATGCTGATGCATCTATTCGCAACCACGAGAATGATCACAATTCTTTTCGGCTTATGGATGGTGTTCCTGGGTTTGCATTTTATTGAATCAGGATTAATATTTAAAAAGCATCAACCTTTCCGATGGACCACCGTTATTGCCGGGCTTATTTGCATATTCGCGGCTGTTGTGTTGATCTTTAATCTTGGCACTGGTGCTGGTGCCAGCCTTTTTATCGGAGTACAGATGTTGCTGGGAGGTATTGCACTCATAATTATTTCATTTGCCAGGAAGGAAATGGCTAATAATTTAGGCAGGGTCCGTTATTAGAAGTCGAAATATATTTTTTATACAAGATGGTTCAGGAAATAAAATAATATTTACCAGGCTTTATTTTCCTTTTAGCAACTGCTCATCAGTCATGGATGAAAGCTGCGGGTTTTGAGTAGTAATATTATCATCTTCATATTGAACATCTACTCTTATTCCTTTTAAACCAACCACACCCTGGAGTTCCTCAAGATCGTGATGCTCGATGCCGGGCTTTAATAGTTTTTGATTTTGTAAAAACTCAATGTACTCTGCATATTCTTCAGCATCTTTCGGTTGCATATATACAATGGAGATCTTCCCCGGCTGAGTGAATCGTTCATTAGTATCTTTTATATGAACTTTGTCAATTCTTTTTTTAATTATCTCGTACCGGATATTGCCGGCGCCATCTACATCAAATTTTCTTTCATCGGCCCGGAAACTTATTGATATCGGTGTGCTATGTGCAAGGATCAATTGTGTTGTTTTCATAGGATGACTTAGCTGCTTACACAATTCATTTGTAAGTCGTGAAGCTTTTGCTAATGTGGTCAGTTGCCACATCCTCATATTGCGCAGGTATAGCTCATCAAATTTTTTTCTTGGTGAAAGTGTTTGACCAATATAAATATTGAACTCCACCCCATCTGTTACATAACGTTCAAAATAATGAGGGAAAATTTGCTGAACTGAAACTTGCTCCCTGTCGACAAACCGGCTTACCTGTTCATTTATTTTTGCAATGCTTTCTTCAAACTCTTTACGGTGATGATAGATCATTCCGATATTTTTATCGAGCGCAGCAAAATACGCATCAATATCTTTTTGTATGGATGGCGCTGTTCCTTTCAGATGTTTGAAAATGGAAGCTACTTGGTTTTGTAAAAAATCATGAATGGTTGTTTCCTCGTCACTTAACAATACGTCACTTGCAGCAGAGATATGTTTATCTATTTTAAATTGTACTTCCTGTAATAAAGGGAAAGACATATTCGACTGGGCTTTTTTTATCACCGCTGCCGCCATTTGCAATTGTTCAATAAAATCAAGCTGGATCGATTGTGATCTTTCTACAGATGAATTACGGATATCTATAGCACCATATAAAGGATAGACAGTTTCAAATGCTATTCTTTCCGGTTTCGGATCTTTGCCTTGTTGTTTTTGTATGATATAATTATAAGCTGCTTCAGTGAATTTCCATTCCACCGATGGTTGCACTGCAGTAAACTGTTCTTTAATTACTTTATCGATCTGATTGTCCAAGGACTCGGCGCTTTTTTCAATAGCACGGGTAAACAAAGGGATCGCAACATCAAGCCTTCCAATATGTTTATAGTTAAGTTTTCCTTCATGATCTGAACCGATCTCAAGTATTCCCCACAAGTCTCCGTTATGTTTCAGTGGGGCTAATATCAAACTTCGGTACCCCTGGTCAAAATAAAAACCGAGATAATCTATTTCATTTACTCTTTCTTCATCGATCTTTTCGTAGATAATAGGCTTATCGGTTCCCATAAACAATTCGCGACAGCAATCATTTACTGTGTCTCTCTCCATTACCGCCTTGTAATGTTTGAATAAAAGACTATTACTGTTATGTAATTCTGAAAAAACGTAGTGACCATTCACTTTAAAAAAGGGAGTGATGCCAATTCGTATATCTTTTAAACCGATAAGCGACTGAACCAGGTCCTGCAACTTATGATAAACTACACCTTCGGAAAATGCATTAAGATTCAGCAATTCAGATTTCATTTGTGAGATCACTTCTTTTTCTGTCACATCGATCACCCGGCCAATAACAATTCCTTCGAATGCAAATTGTTCTATAGGAATATTATGTTGTAGTTGTTCTAACGATAAAAGACCATGATCTTTTTTATTGATAAAGTCTTCAGGTATCGGCAAATGACTTCCTGTATATTTTACATCGATATACCTTGTATCTAATTGCAGTTCCATGTATTTTATCAAACCCGAATGCGGATCATGATAAGGATGTACAGAAGAAACAAATTCCGGGGTATGATAATTACAATACTTTTTTAGAATGAGATTATAGGCACCAATTAACCGGTCATGCTCAATGTCTTTTCCGGTTTCATTATCAGGGATCTTTATATTTTTTGTTCCCGGCTCAATAAACAACAAGTTAAAAAGACGAGAGGTATAGATAGTCGTATAAGAAAACGGAAGGCCAACAGAAAAGAGCATTTCATGTTCGCTGGCAGTAGGAGGGAAGATGATACTCAACAACATTTCCATCCATTCCCGATGCGTTTCTAATATTGCCAGATCTTCGATTGGATTTTGTAATTCAGGATGGTTGTTTGCGTATTCTAAAATACCGGAATAGAGTTTTTTTACTCCATCAGATGAACCATGGTGCAAGGCTCTTTTAAGCACGGCAAGCAGCGGTTGAAAAGATACCTTGCTTTGATAGTGTATGGGTATATAATTTGTTTTGGTTTGCATCCTTTAGTTATAAATGTCTAAATGGTTATTCCGGAAAATAAGCAGGTTATAAGGGCTGGATTACTTACGTAAATTTAGTAAATGCAGCTTAGTTCTGGTGATTTATTAATAAGCAACTATTATCTTAATGCCGGCGAGATAACTGTCTTAAAATAACGACATGCGGGTCTTACACCACATTGTTCACACTTTGGATTTCTTGCCACGCATATATAACGTCCATGAAGGATTAGCCAATGATGAGCTTTATGAATTAGTTCCTTTGGAAAATTTTTCACCAATTCTTTTTCTACTGCAAATGGAGTTTTCGTGGTATTGGGAACAAGGCCGATCCTCTTGCTTACCCGAAATACATGTGTGTCTACTGCCATGTTAGGTTGTTTGTCAACCACCGATGTGACAACGTTTGCTGTTTTTCTTCCTACACCAGGTAATTGGATCAGTTCATCAATGGTCATTGGAATTTTTCCATCAAATTTTTCCATCACCATGTTGGCCATGCCGATCAAATGTTTTGTTTTATTATTTGGATAAGAAATGCTTTTAATAAAAGGGAACAACTCATCGAAATTTGTTTTGCTTAATGATGCAACAGTGGGAAATCTTTTAAAAATTTCCGGCGTTGTCATGTTCACTCTTTTATCGGTGCATTGCGCAGAAAGAATTACTGCTACGATCAATTCATACGGATCTTCATAATCTAATTCAGTTTCCGCTTCAGGTAAATGCTTTTGAAAATAATCAATCACGAATTCGTAACGTTCTTTTTTAGTCATGCTAAACCCCCTGTCCCACTAAATGAGAGACTTAGTTTGTTTTCTTATTACAATAATATTAAAAAAGTTCGGGTTATGTGGCCTTGTGCGATGGAAGCCCCTTAGAGGTTTGGGGCAAATAAAAAAGCATCACAACAATTAAGTTATGATGCTAATAAATTGTTTAGATCCTTAAACTGTTTGCTCAGTTTTCTCCTTAGCGTAATTCAAAACATTCAACACTACTTCAGTACGTGGTGATTCTTTGATCTTGTCTAACCGCTGCATTGAAGTTTTCAGTACAGAAAGCTTTTCACGTAGTGCCCAGCTTTTCTTTAATGCTTCTTCAATTGCGTCAGTTTGCTCGGGAGTTGTCTCCTTGTACAAATACAATAAAAGATCCTCAGGGGTAAAGTTTGTCATTGGCAATCCAATTAATGTCCTAAAATTTTGTGTCCTTAAAAAGAGTGAATTCGAAACGTCCGCTATATAAACGGCTCATAGGTTTGCCATATTGTGCCGGATCTGCTTATTTATTCTTCAAATCGGGATTTTCCGATACTATAAAAATGTCCTCATTATCCCTTTTCATCAAATATTTCTCACGGGCATATTTTTCTATCGTTGCCGGGTTTGTCTTAAGTTGCTCTGCCTCAACCGATTCTTTTGCAATTTCTTTCTGATACCAAGCCTTACTCACCTGTAATTCTTTTAGCTCACGCCGATGCTCCATTTGAGTAAAAATATCTCTTGGATCAAAGAATAGTATCCATACTATAAAGGCAGAAACTGAAAGAAAATATTTGTTTTTTAACCAGGCTGGAATCAGGTTTAGTGGCCTACCCAAACCCTTCCGAAGGAAGGGCTTAGTTGCTTTATTGTTAGAAGTGTTTTCCATAATCAGGATTTTTAAAGTCCTTCCCTTCGGGAAGGATTTAGGATGGGCTTCCAAATTTAATCTTTCCATTCGGATAAATCGCAGACATACCTAGCAATTCTTCAATTCTTATCAGCTGGTTATATTTTGCCATGCGATCTGTTCTTGATGCACTACCCGTTTTTATTTGTCCGCAATTCAATGCAACCGCCAGGTCAGCGATTGTTGTATCTTCTGTTTCACCGCTGCGATGACTCATGATCGTATTATAGCCGTTATGTTGAGCTAGTGTAACAGCATTGATTGTTTCAGTCACTGTACCGATCTGGTTCACTTTTACCAGCAATGCATTGGCGATCCCTTTATCAATTCCCTGTCGCAATCTTGTTACGTTTGTTACAAACAAGTCATCACCTACCAACTGGCATTTATCACCAACGGTTTTAGTCAGGAATTTCCAGCCATCCCAATCGTCTTCAGCCATGCCGTCTTCAATAGAAGCAATTGGATATTGCTTCACCCATTTGTCCCAGTACTTCACCAACTGCTCGCTCGTCATTTCCTTGCCGCTGCTTTTATGAAAAACATATTTTTTCTTTTTGCTATCCCATAGCTCACTATTTGCAGCATCCATCGCAATTACTATTTGCGAACCTGTTTTATATCCGGCAGCACTTATCGCTGTTAATACAGTTTCAATTGCTTCTTCATTTGATTGAATGTTTGGTGCAAATCCACCTTCATCACCAACATTGGTACTGAAGCCTTTTTTCTTCAACACAGTTTTTAACGCATGAAAAATTTCTACACCCCAGCGCAAACCCTCACTAAAACTTGTAGCACCCACAGGCATTACCATGAACTCCTGGAAATCGATCTTGTTATCAGCATGTGCACCGCCATTCAGGATATTCATCATCGGTATCGGCAACGTCTTGGCGTTGGTGCCGCCAATGTAGCGATACAATGGAAGTGACGCTTCTTCTGCTGCTGCTTTTGCAACAGCCATACTTACCGCAAGCATCGCATTTGCTCCCAGCTTTCCTTTATTATCACTGCCATCGAGTTGTATCATCATTTCATCAATGCCAGTTTGGTCGGCCACATCATTTCCAATTAACGCAGGGGCGATCTTATCATTTACATTTTTTACTGCTTTCAAAACGCCCTTGCCACCGTACGTTTTTTTATCATCATCACGCAGCTCCACTGCTTCATGTATGCCGGTACTTGCACCACTTGGTACAGCAGCACGGCCTAGTGCACCTTCATCAGTCAATACATCTACTTCAACTGTAGGATTACCTCTTGAATCTAATATCTGTCTCGCAAAAATTTCGGAAATGTAACTCATGAGCTATTGTTAATTTTTAATTGTTAGTTATTAATTTGGTTACAAGCATTTGGAATTCTTTTCGTCTTCCGTTGTGTCACTCACTTGTACGTTCTGTTCGCTATTCAGCTTTTTGCGTAAGTGACCTGAACACATCTTCCAGGCTTTGGCTATCGCTTTGCAAAGAAACGATGTTGAGATTATGCTGCAATGAGAGTTCGAAGATTTGTTTACGGAGCTGTTCAGGGTTGTCGGTCGCTAACTGCCAGTTGTTTGCATCAATATTATTCACTGATTTTGCAGCCGCAAGCTGTTCTAACCAACTTTTATCTATTGACTCTTTGAAACTCACTTTCACCGTGTTTGATGAAGTCGAATGCTGACGAAGGTTACTGAGTTTATCATCTGCTACCAGTTCTCCTTTATTAATTATTATCACCCTGTCGCAGATCGCTTCAACTTCCTGAAGAATATGGGAAGAAAATAAAACTGTTTTATCCTTTCCCTGTTTCTTTATCACCTCACGTATTTCAATAATCTGGTTGGGGTCAAGACCAGAGGTTGGTTCATCTAAGATCAATACTTCCGGATCATGAATAAGAGCCGCTGCTAATCCAACTCTTTGTTTATATCCTTTTGATAATTGCCCGATCTTTTTTTTGCTTTCAACGGTTAATCCTGTAAGCTCTATTACACTTTCGATCTTCGATTTTTGATTTTCTATTTTATGAATCTCAGCAACAAATGCCAAATACTCCCTCACATACATATCATAGTACAAAGCATTTAATTCGGGTAAGTAACCAATCTTCTTTTTTGTTTCTAAAGGTTGATCAGCCACATTCATTCCGCATACAAAAGCCTCACCACTTGTTTTTTCAAGATAGCCGGTAATGATTTTCATGGTGGTAGATTTTCCTGCACCATTTGGTCCAAGAAAACCTACTATTTCACCTTTACCAACTTTGAAAGAAATATCGTTTACGGCTTTTTGCTCTCCATAAACTTTGAGGAGGTTTTTCACTTCTATTGACATGATGCGAAGTTAATGAGCTGATTCGACAATATGCTAATGAGACAATATGCCAATTTATTAATTAGACTTTTTAATCTTTTATTGGCACATCGGCTAATTGTTACATCATTTCACCGCAACAGCGATCTTTGAATCCGCCGTTCCATAATACAAGAACCATTTGCCCTTATAGTTAACTAATCCTTCTACAAAACAAACATGATTCACCTGGCCGGTTATTTCATATGGCTTATCAGGTTTCATGAAATAGGTATCCATCCTGTTAATAACTTTTGTTGGATCGTTTTTGTCAAATAATATTTGCGACGCAGCATAAGTGCCTTCGGCTAAACTTGTATCTCCTTTTGACGGCACATTCCGGCTGTTATAAATAAGAACAATCCCTTTTTCGGTAAACATTGCTGGCGGGCCGGGTTCTACAAGATCACTATCAAATTTTTTTAAACGTGGACCAAATATTGTTTTGATCTTTCCCTTGTCATCAACAACCGGAAACCAATTTATAAGATCTTCGGATACCGCAAGGAAAATATCCGTATCACCCCAATACATACAATACTTACCGTTGATCTTTACGGCGATCGCTTTTCCATTTTCATACTTGCAAACAATGGAACCGGATTTACTCCATTTATTTACTTCAGCAGTATCGTTTTTAAAAACATGTCCGTGTTTTGTCCAATGATAAAGATCTTTTGAAGAAGCGATTAGTAGCCTCGCCTTATCACCATCATAAGCAGTATAGGTCATGTAATAAGTTCCATTTTCATCTTCTACAATTCTTGGATCTTCACACCCTCCTTCCCATTCATAAATTCTTGAAGAATCATTATCAGGATATAAAACCGGTACGGGATGTTTTGTAAAATGTAAACCATCGGTGCTCCATGCAATACCAATCCTTGATGTTCCGGCATATTTTCCAATACTGTCTTCAGCCCTGAATAAAAGAAAGACTGTATCATTCCTCACTACAGCAGCTGGATTGAATACATCCTTCTCTTCCCATTGTACAATTGTATTTCTTACAGGACAAAGAAAAGTTGAATTAGTATCGGGAAGTAATACTGGATTTACTTCATCTGCTTTTTCAAAAGGCAACAATGCCCAGTTATAATCATTGCTCTTATCTGCAGATGGCTTGCAACCAGCTAAAATTGTCAAAGTGATCAATTGTAAAATAACTTTCATACCGAATTTATTAATACTCTTTTTTTAAAACGGTCTTAAAGCTAATTCTTATTTTTAGATTCTAATGACAATCATTATTGCCATCATATTTGTTGCGGGATACTTAGCTATTGCTTTTGAACAATCGATAAAAATTAATAAAGCAGCTTCAGCATTGCTCACAGGTGTTATTTGCTGGGCTGTTTACTCTTTGTCAGGAGAAGGGCTGGTTTCTGAGAATTTATCGCATCATCTATCTGAAATCGCAGGGATACTTTTCTTTTTACTTGGTTCCATGGTGATAGTTGAGCTCATTGATGCTCACGATGGATTTGAGATCATTACGGAAAGAATTCAAAGTACCAGTAAAAAGAAACTGGTGTGGATCATTGGCTTCATTACTTTTTTTCTTTCATCAGTACTTAATAATCTCACTACTGCCATCGTAATGATCTCATTGGTTAGAAAACTTGTTCCTTCACATAAAGACAGGCTGATGCTTGCAGGACTTATTGTAATTGCCGCCAATGCCGGAGGCGCCTGGAGCCCAATAGGTGATGTAACCACCACTATGTTGTGGATCGGTCAGCAGATTACCCCGGTAAACATCATTATTAAAACCTTTATACCCGCTATGATTTGTTTTGTTGTTCCGGCTTTCATAATTAGTAAACAAATGAAAGGTGTCGTAGAGCGAAGTGAGACAGTAAAAGAAAAACTTTTTTCTACTAACAATGAAAGAAAAGCTGTTTTTATTATAGGACTTTGTAGTCTATTATTTATTCCAGCCTTTCAAACAATTACCCGCTTACCACCATATATGGGTATTATATTTGGATTGGGCCTGATGTGGGTGCTTACTGAAATGGTGCATAGCGGAAAAGATGAAGCAGAAAAAGGATTGCTATCAGTAAATCATGCTTTACGAAAAATTGATACACCAAGCATTTTATTTTTTCTCGGAATTTTATTAGCTGTGTCCGCATTGCAATCAACCGGCATCCTGACTTCACTTGCTGCTTATCTTGATAAATCGATTGGAAACATCAGCGTCATTACAATCATAATTGGATTTCTTTCAGCAATTGTTGATAATGTACCATTAGTTGCAGCGGCACAGGGCATGTATAGTTTAGATCAATATCCAACTGATCATTTCTTTTGGGAATTTCTTGCTTACTGTTCTGGTACTGGTGGAAGTATTTTAATTATCGGTTCGGCAGCGGGTGTTGCAGCAATGGGAATGGAAAGGATCGAGTTTGGCTGGTACCTGAAAAAAATTGCATGGCTTGCAATACTTGGTTATCTCGCAGGGGCAGGAGTTTTTTTATTACAGCATTATTTACTGAACTTATAGATTATCATATTCGTATAGTCCATCAATATGTGTTCCGGCTTTCATTTCAAATATAGGATTGATCAATCCATCTTTTAAACCATACACCCATCCATGCAGATCGGGTCTTTGTTCATACTTCCATGCACGTTGCACAATTGATGTTTTGGCAAGATCCATCACCTGTTCTTTTACATTTAATTCACAAAGCCTATCAGCCCGCAGATCTTCATCAGGAATTGCGTCGAGTTCTTCACGATGCAACCGATACACATCTTTTATATTACGCAGCCACATATTAAGCACTTGTTTGTAATCATGGTTTGACATAGCTGCTTTTATTCCACCGCAACCATAATGTCCGCATACGATAATATGTTTCACTTTCAAATGGTTTACCGCATATTCCAAAACACTCAGGACATTTGAATCGGTATTCACAACCATATTCGCAATATTGCGATGAACGAAGATTTCACCCGGTTGTGTACCTGTTATCTCGTTGGCAGGGACACGGCTGTCGCTGCAACCGATCCATAAAAATTCTGGTGTTTGAATATGTGACAACCTGTCGAAGTATTCAGGATCGACGGCAACCTTGCTGGTGGCCCATTCCTTGTTTTCCTGTAAAAGCCTTTCGTATGATTTCATGTTCCGAAATTACTTAGCCGGATTCATATTTCTTCGTTTTTAAAATGAATAAAAAAATCCAGCCGGTGGACACCGGCCGGGTTCACATCACGGATTACAAAACAACTGCTAAGCCACTTTTTCTTCCCGACTGTCTTCCATTGCAACATGAACAGCGGGTTTTTTGTTTATGAAACGATATCCAACTGCGTAAATAAGAATAGCTGAAACCACAGCCGTCATAAATCCCATTGCAGGAACCATTACCGCCGTGTATACCATCAGTGCAACATGATACTTGTTCATGCCAAGCACTTCCTTTATCTCTTTCACCTTTACCATTCCGGTGGCTACGTATAAAAGGATACCTCCTATGCAAGCCATTGGAACCTGTTCAAGATAAATGGCAAGAAAGGCAGCTAATGAAAGTTTAAAAACAAATTTTGCAATACCTGCGAGTGGAGATACAGCACCAAGACGAATGTTGACGGCTGTTCTTGCTAATGCACCTGTATGCGGAAATCCATTGAACAAAGGAGTAAAAATATTTACCATGCCTTGTCCCCATAATTCTTTGTTTGGATTAAATGGAAGTCCTTTATTATTTGCCATTCGGTCGGCCATTCTTGAGCATAATAAACTTTCAATGGCCGCAACGATGTAAATGGCAAATGCATAATAGAAAATATCAAAAACAACTTTAGCTGTAAATGTTTCAGGAAGTAAAGGCGTTGTAATTTTTGAAAAATCAGTTGGTATGCTTCCAAACTTGTCGCTGATCTTTATTAAACCTGCACCTGACCAAAATGTATTGACTGCGATATAGCCAAATGCCAATGCGATCAATGGTCCTGGAACAAAGGTTGAAATTTTTAATGAAGCTTTGCAAATAATGAATGTTATCAATGCCAGTAGTACAGCAAAAATATTTGCGGCACCAATTTCATTTACCAAAAATTGTAGTTGAGTTATAATGCCGTAACCCACTTTCTGTTTACTTCCCAATATTTCACCGATCTGCGACATAGCAATTACTATTGCAATGCCGATGGTAAAACCCACTACGATCGAATGAGGAACTTTTTCAACTAACTTACCCAGTTTAAATAAACCGGAAAACATAAGCATGATACCGGCAATGATCGAAACAAGAACTAAGAATCCATGGTTATAGGTTGCCATCAATCCTGCAATAACAGGAATGAATGCAGCAGTTGGTCCATATACCTGGTATTTAGACCCGCCGAACAATGCACCAAATAATCCGGCAATTGCGCCGCCAACTATTCCTTGCTCGGGTCTAAGACCTGACGCCATTGCGAATCCCATCGCCAATGGAATAGCAACCGCAGCCACTATTAAACCGGCAGTGAGATCTTGAAAAATATTTTTTGTAAGATTTCCTTTACTGAGGTCTTCATAACGACCATCATTGGGATTCAAAAAGAATTTTAACCGTTGTAGTATCGTTTGTTTTGTTTCCATAAATTATTTTTTTAGAAATTAAGCAGCAATGTTTTTATCAGTAGCCATGTTTTGTTGAGGCTCCGCATCACTGAACATTTTTTTTGTAAAATGAACCTTCCCGTTTTCCACGCTATACATGCCGCCGACGATCCCGATCTTTCCTTCTTTATAAAGTGTTCTGATTATCGAGCTTCTTTCCAATATTTCTTCCATGCTGTTTAGTACATTGGCATAGGCCACTTTTTCATTAATGATCGCATGATCAGAATGATCATTATTTGCATCTGCTTTTTCAATGGCGGGCATTATCTTTTCTAAGAGACCGGTAAGATTTCCCATCTCTACATGATCAACTGCGCCGTCAATGGCACCGCATCGGCTGTGTCCAAGCACAACTATAAGTTTTGACCCGCTCACTTTGCAGGCATATTCCATACTGCCCACTATATCATCATTCACAATATTCCCGGCGATGCGGATACTGAAAATATCACCGAGTCCTTGGTCAAAAATTAATTCAGTGGATGTGCGGCTGTCCATACAGCTAAGCACTACTGCAAATGGATGTTGCCCGTCCTGTATCTCATCTAATTGTTGAAGCAGGTTACGGTTCATCTTCAGGTTATTGATAAATCTTTTATTACCATCTTTCAATACTTCAAATGCCAGTTGTGGCGTAAGCGTTTCCAGGAATTCTTTGGTATGCGTTTTCATTTCATAAATTTTTTATTGAAAAAATAAATTTGCATATGCATGCGAACGAATGCCGCAATACATTATCACACGGGTATACTATTAGCGAATGATCAGCTTAAGCATATCAATGCCTGCTAAGTTTTACATGTTAAAAACCGGGAATATTTATGAAAGAAAATTGGGAGGAGGGCATTGTACTTCCCCATGATAAGCTACATACACATCGTAAGAGTGACGATGATCATGATTTAATTTGTAGCTGAGAATAAAATTGTGCTCGTCAGTGTGATGAAGCCATTCTTCTGATACGGTGGAAGAAGGAGCTTTTTCTTCCGTTGTGTTTGCCAATGGATTTGATTCTTCATTGTCTACTGGTGAATCGACAGGAGCAGCCTTTGATTCCTGTTTTGCCAATTCTTTCTGGAATGAATACACATATGGCAGACTCACTGTAAGCCATGCCAAAGCGAAAAACATAACCGTTGCGGCTACTATATGCTTGAGTTTATATAAGGGTCTACTTTTCATCCAGGCGACAAAAATAGTGTATGATAGCGAAAAAGAGAGCCGTTCGGGGATTAAAAAATGATTAATGACAAACAAATGTTACTTATAACTCGTTTGAATTTTTTGGAAGACGGTCATATTCACCTTTTAGGGCATACCAGCCGAAAATCATTAGACCAATAGCGATGGGAATAAAAATGACCACAAAAACGATCCATTGGATCTTTGTATCGATCACAGGTTTTTTTGCAATTTCTTCTGCTGCGGTCTTAATAAGATAAAAAATGGCAAATGGCCCCATCAGTATCCAAACAATGCCTGCAAATCTTTTTATTGTATTCATAAAATAAATCCTGCCTACCGGCAGGCAGGTTTAATCATTGACCCTTTTGTCAATTTTATTTGAAATATAAAATGCGCCAATCACCAGGCAAACCACGGCTATGATTATAGGATAATAAAGTCCTACCAGTTTATCGCCAGTATATATTGTAGTTAATAGTGTTGCGATAAAGGGAGTTAATCCGCCAAATACTCCATTGCCAATATGATAAGGCAGGCTCATAGAAGTGTACCGGATCTTTGTCGGAAACAATTCTACAAGAAATGCAGCGATAGGGCCATACACCATTGTTACATACAAGACCATAACAAAAATTATAATGACCATCATTCGATAGTTTTCATCATCCAGTAATTTTGAAGTTTTGATATCAGGCTTTAAAGTGAGCCTGCCTGCATCTGCATAAAGTGTATCGGTTTTGGCTTCAATTAATCGTATTCCTTCTTTATAATGACGAGTGCTGGTTACCGTTCTTAATGAATTTCCTGTATTGCCGATTGGGACCAGCTTTGTTTTTATTTCATTTCTTGTAACTAGTTCTTTTTTATTCGTTGTATCTGAAATAGAAAACAGTTGATTAAAAAGCGGTCGATAAGTTACAATGGCAAGAAACATCCCTGTTAGCATGATCCATTTTCGTCCCACCTTATCGCTCCATTTTCCGAATACAACAAAAAATGGCGTTGCAAAAAGTATGGCCCATATTAAAATAGTCCGGGATTGTTCAAAATCTATTTTACAAACATTTTCAATAAATGATTGAGCATAAAACTGACCGGTGTACCAAACAACACCTTGTCCCATCGTTGCTCCGAATAAAGCAAGCAGCACCATTTTCAAATTGCCTTTATGCGCAAAACTTTCCTTTAATGGATTTACAGAGGTCTTTCCTTCGGTTTTCAATTTTGAAAACAAAGGGGACTCTTTCATCTTTAGTCTTATATAAATGGAAATAGCCACGAGAATTATTGAAACAAGAAAAGGAATACGCCAGCCCCAATCATTGAATTTAGATATCGATATAGCCCTGTCACTATCAAGACTATGCCTGGTTATTAAAATAATACCAAGAGATAAGAATAAACCAAGAGTTGCTGTTGTTTGGATCCATGAAGTGAAATAACCTCTGCGATCTGCCGGTGCATGTTCAGCAACATAAGTTGCAGCGCCGCCATATTCACCGCCCAGTGCTAATCCTTGTAATAATCTTAAGAGAAGAACAATAATTGGAGCAAACACACCGATGGTTTCATAAGAGGGAATAAGGCCGATCGCAAAAGTTGAACCACCCATGATAATGAGTGTAAGTAAAAAAGTATACTTGCGACCAATAAGATCTCCCAATCTTCCAAACACCAGGGCACCAAAAGGACGAACAATAAAGCCGGCTGCAAAAGTTGCTAATGTTGAAAGCAACGCAGCCGTTGGATTTGTCTTTGGAAAAAACTGGTTGGCAATAACAGTGGCAAGACTTCCGAAAATATAAAAGTCATACCATTCAATGAGTGTACCGACAGAAGAAGCAAGGATCACACTGCGTATGCTCGTTGGTTTCATGAGTTCAAGATAATTAATTATGAAACAAACAGAAATTTTTATTGCAATTATTGCCGTCGTTGGTCAGAGATGAATAATATAATGGAAGACTGTCATTTGCTAAGCATTCGTTCTTGTTAGATCAAATTCGTGCATTGGTTGATAAACCAAAGGGTATTCTTCCACAACCACATCGCTTTTTTCTAAACCAAATGCTTTTTCATCCCGCTGTCCTAAATTTTTCAGAAAGAAATAAGTATTCAGCAAAATACCCTCCTTTAAAGTAAACTCATTTTCAATTGAAATGAATTTTTCTATAACAACAAATTTAAAATCCGGTTCAGAGTTATAGGGGGTTGAACCGTCGGGTCGTATATGCAGTTTTAATTCTTTATTAGCAACGAGGTGCTGAACAATTCTTTTAAAATAGATCTCGGTTTTAGGTTGTATTCTGAAACCAACATTAATATTCACTTTTATCACTTTATCATCTGAAAGTTCTGATACATCATAGCTTAATGTATAAGGATCTTCAGTCCGGTTGATGTGGAGGAACCAATAAACATCGGCTCGTTTCGGTTTTTTTGAAAAGATAGAACGAATGATCTTTTCTTCTATTTGATAGCGGGTGTTGGCTTTAGTAAGATAAATAAGATGCGTAGAGAATTTTGGGATAGCATCATCTTCGCTTAGCTCTTTCAGCTTCGGAATATATTTACCAATGTCCGTAAATTTTACAAAACGATTATTGATCTTTCTTGCATAATACCATATATACATGGTAAGGAAAATAAATAATTCAAAGAACAGGAACATCCATCGCTGTTTGATCTTTGCAACATTGGCAATAAAGAAAGATGATTCCGTAATAATGAAAATGCAAAGAAACCCAAGCACAAGCCATCTGTTCCATTTTAGTTTATATAAAAGGAAATAACTGAGCAGAATTGTAGTCATCATCATGGCAATAGTGATGGAAAAACCGTAAGCAGCTTCCATGTGTGCTGAGTTTTGAAAGTATAAAACCATGAGTATACAGCCGAACCATAAAATTGTATTCACACTTGGGATATAGATCTGTCCTTTCAGATCGGAAGGTTGTTTTACTGTAACTCTTGGCCAAAAGTTAAGATTCATTGCTTCACTTATCAATGTATATGATCCGCTGATCAATGCCTGTGACGCAATGATGGTAGCAGCAGTCGCAATAATAATTCCCGGAATTAAAAACCAATGAGGCATGATCTCAAAAAATGGATTACGGCCATCGAGCAATGACGAACCCTGGTGCATTAACCATGCTGCTTGTCCCATATAATTTATCATCAGGCATATTTTTACAAATACCCACGTTATGCGAATATTTTTTCTACCACAATGTCCAAGATCAGAATATAAAGCTTCAGCTCCGGTGGTACAAAGAAAGACGGCGCCTAATAACCAAAAACCGTGTGGATATTTGGCGAGTAAGTCATAAGCGTAGACGGGACTCAGCGCTTTAATGATCGCAGGATAATGAGTGATCTGCGTTATTCCAAGTATGAATAGCATCGCGAACCAAATGATCATTGCCGGCCCGAAAGTGATCCCAACTTTTTGTGTTCCGAATCGCTGAAAGAAAAATAATAATGATATAATTACAATGACGATCGGAACGGTTGGTATGCCGGGAATAACAATATCTAAACCTTCAATTGCTGAAGCAACAGAAATGGGTGGTGTGATAATGCCATCAGCTAATAAAGTGGTGGCACCTAATATTGCAACGATCGCCAAGTTTTTCCTGTAACGTCTAACCAATGCATAAAGAGAAAAGATGCCTCCTTCGCCATCGTTATCTGCTTTTAATGTTAGCCATATATATTTAATAGATGTTTGAAAAACCAAAGTCCAGAAAATGCAGGAGACACCACCAAGTACTAATGTTTCATCAATTACCCTGGTACCTACAATTGCTTTTAATACATAAAGTGGGCTGGTGCCAATATCACCATAAATAATTCCCAGCGCCACTAACAATGAGGCAATAGTTATCTTCTTCGAATGAATTGAATTCGAGATCATTTTTAAAAATTTTATAGTCAATGATTAGTCCTGTGCCGTGAAGCGATAACCGACACCCGGTTCAGTTATAATTAAAACCGGCCTGTTCGGATCGTCTTCAATTTTTTTTCTTAGTTGTGCTACAAATACCCGTAAGTATTGTGATTGATTAATATATCCAGGCCCCCATATTTCACGAAGCAGATATTGATGTGTCAATACTTTTCCTGCCTGTTGTACAAAAAGGCTTATCAGCTTGTATTCGGTGACGGTTAACTTTATTAATTCATCTTTCTTTTTTACTGTTCTTGCTACAAAATCAATTTGCAATTCGCCGGCATTGAAAACCGAATCATTTTCTTCAGAATTATCAATACTTCGTAGCGCAGAACGAATTCTTGCCAGTAATTCCCCGGTACGAAATGGCTTTATCAAAAAATCATTAGCGCCATTATCAAGAGCTGTTACAATATCTTCTTCACTGCTTTGTACAGAAAGAATTATTATTGGATTTGTAAACCATTCTCTTAATTGTTTTAAAACTAAATGACCTGATCCGTCGGGCAACCCAAGATCAAGAATGATCAATGAAGGTTGATGACTTGCAGCAAGATTGATCCCCTCTTTTCCATTAACAGCTTCGATAATATTGTAGCCATTGCTTTCGAGTGTGATCTCGAGCAAACGCCGCATTTGCAATTCATCATCTATTATCAGTATGGTATTCTCGCTACTCATTTTTTAAATTGTTTATAAAAGAAACCTCTGCAGGGATTTCAATGGTAAACCTGGCGCCATGCGGAACATTTTCAAGAAATACCTTACCATCATGTGCTTCGACAAATCCTTTTACGATCGATAAACCAAGACCAGTACCACCGGTTTTTGTGTTTTGTAAGCGATAAAACCTGTCAAAAACTTTTTCAAGTTCATCTTCAGGAAAACCAGCACCCCGGTCTTCTACTTGTATCACAAGTGAATTTATCTCTGATGCCAGTTCGCTTTTTTCTTTTTTTGAAGGAGCTAATACAAATGTTTTATCACTGTTATTTTTTGCAGAAATAAAAATATCAGAATGCTCGGGAGTATAAATAGAGGCATTGTAAAGCAGATTATAAATTACTTGTTCAATTAATACGTAATCTAATTTGTAAAACGGTATATTTTTTTCAATAGAAATATGAACGTGGTGATGCCGGAGATTTTCTTCCAGCCTGTTTACAACTGAATAGATCAGTTCATTAATATCGCACCAATCCTTCTTCAATGTCATGTTTCCTGATTCAAGTCTTGACATATTCAGCAGGTTGCCTACTTGCTGATTCAATCGTAGAGAAGCAACAGATATTTCACTTATTAATTCTTCCTTATTTTCTACTGTTAAGTTTTTTGTATTCTCTTTCAGGTTGTCAGTTGCGGCAATAATAGTTGCGATCGGAGTTTTTAATTCATGAGAAAGAGTGTTGAATAAAGTATTGTAAAGTTTAATTGTTTTTGCTTTCTCTTCTTTTTCCATGGCTTGCTTTTCAATACGCCTCATACGATAGGTCAGTATTCCATTGATCGTAGCCACTAAAAAATACATGCTTAATAAAACTGTATCCTCCACCGAATGGATCATAAAAGTGTGCCTAGGTTCGATGAAAAAATAATTCCAGATCAGGGCACTTACAATGGCAGCCAGCAATACCGGTAAAAGATCAAATACGACTGCAAGAAATGAAACGGTAAGCAGCAGTATAAAGGCCACTATTTTATAATCAATAATATAGTTGAAGGCATAGCAAATACCTGAAACGACAATGACCAAAATAAGACTGAATGCTATTTGCTTTGACCGGGATAATTTATTTAAAGGAAAAGCGGACATACATGATTAATTCAAAACCAAAATTAGAGTTTAAAGTATAAGGGATACATTAAAATACACGAGCCTCGTATAAAGATTTTATAAAGAAAGTACTTTTAATAAACGAGCATAATATTTAGAAAGGATCATGTTTCGTACATTTAATGCCCAAAAGAATTGCTATGTCATATCCATTTCAAATAAAGTCCCAGGAGCAATATGAAAAAGCTTATCGTGACAGTGTAGAACGGCCTGAGGAGTTCTGGGCATCTGTGGCAGAAAATTTTCAATGGCGAAAAAAGTGGGACAAGGTTTTAGAATGGAATTTTAAAGAACCAAATGTAAAATGGTTCCAGGGCGGTAAGCTTAATATCACAGAAAATTGTATCGATAGGCATTTAAAAACGATGGGAGAAAAGTCGGCCTTTATCTGGGAACCGAATGATCCAAATGATAGAGTGAGAGTGGTCACCTATAATCGTTTGCATAAAAGAGTTTGCCAGGTTGCGCAGATGCTGAAGAATAATGGAGTGAAAAAGGGAGATCGTGTTTGTATTTATATGGGCATGGTGCCAGAGCTTGTATATGCTGTATTAGGATGTGCAAGGATTGGCGCAATACATAGTGTGATCTTTGGCGGATTTAGCGCACAAAGCATTGCAGACAGGTTAGAAGATGCACAAGCCGAATATATCATTACATGTGACGGAGCATATCGTGGCGGAAAAGATATTCCTCTAAAAAGTGTGATCGATGATGCATTGATCGGAAATAAAAAAATAAAAAAGGTAATTGTTTATACAAGAACAAGAACTCCTGTTTCGATGATCAAGGGAAGAGATTTGTGGTGGGAAGATGAAATGGACCACGCGGAAACGCAAGTGGAGAAAGACGGAGTTGTTTCTTTCCCTGCAGAAGAAATGGATGCAGAAGATCCATTATTTATTTTATATACATCCGGAAGTACAGGCAAACCAAAAGGTGTGGTGCATACTTGCGCCGGCTATATGATCTGGACCACTTACACTTTTGTAAATGTATTTCAATACCAACCCGGCATTATTCATTTTTGTACGGCTGATATCGGATGGGTAACGGGGCACAGCTATATTATTTATGGACCACTAGCCGCTGGTGCTACATCAGTGATGTTTGAAGGAATTCCAACTTACCCTGATGCAGGACGTTTCTGGGATATAGTTGATAAACACAAAGTCAATATTATTTATACAGCACCAACGGCATTAAGAAGTTTAATGGGATTTGGTTTGGACCCACTAAAAGGGAAAGATCTTTCATCATTAAAAATTTTAGGAACTGTTGGTGAACCTATTAATGAAGAAGCATGGCATTGGTATGATGAGCATATCGGTAAGCACAGATGCCCGATAGTAGATACCTGGTGGCAAACAGAAACAGGAGCTTGCCTTATTTCAAACCTGGCTGGAGTGACGCCAGCAAAACCATCATGGGCAACTTTGCCGATGCCAGGTGTTCAACCTGTATTGGTTGATGAAAATGGAAAAGAGGCAACTGAAAAAGATGAGCATGGTTTCCTAAAAGGAAATCTTTGCATTAAAGCACCCTGGCCCGGTATCATAAGAACTACTTATGGAGACCATGAAAGATGCCGGAAAAATTATTTTGCCACCTATGAAAATTTATATTTCACTGGTGACGGTGCATTGAAAGATGAAAATGGTTTTTACCGGATAATAGGTAGAGTGGATGATGTATTAAATGTAAGTGGTCATCGTATTGGAACTGCAGAAGTTGAAAATGCGATCGATACACATGCCGGCGTTGTGGAAAGTGCAGTAGTTGGTTATCCTCATGACATAAAAGGGCAGGGGATTTATGCTTACGTAATTTATAATGGCAAACATGGTGATGAAAATATGAGACGTCAGGATATTTTACAAACTGTGACAAGAGTAATTGGTCCCATTGCAAAGCCCGATAAAATTCAATTTGTTGCCGGGTTACCAAAAACAAGAAGCGGAAAGATCATGCGACGTATTTTAAGAAAGATAGCAGAAGGAGATGTTTCTAATCTTGGGGATATTACAACTTTACTTGATCCTGCCGTTGTTGATGAAATAAAAAATAACAGGTTATAAGAAATAAAGCAGCCGGGTCAGCTGCTTTAAAAGGTTTTTCGAAATATGTTGAAGGGTAGTAAGTAATACTGTCAGCGAATTTAATCCTCAAACATATTCATTCGCGTTTTATATTTGAAAAGCTATCAAGAAAATATCCACAGTTAATTAAGGTTTTCTAAAATGAAAATCTATTTTTGAATTGATTCTTGATTCAGCTTCCAATCTATGAAAGACAAAAAAGTTAGTAGAAAGAGTGTAAGTATACTCAAATGGATCGGCAATGTGTTGCTTGCTCAGTTGATACTAATCAACATTAGTGCAGCATTTCACGCATACAAGTTCACGCATTATTATGATGATGATAAAACAAGAGATCAACAGCCTTCTCAAGGCAAACCACTTCTGCGTACATGGCGATTGATGACAGGAAAAAAATTAGCAAAATCGCTTATTCAATATTATCCAATCTCTCCGTATGACACAGTTCTATTAACTATGGCCAATGGAAAAAAGCTGGAAGCCTGGTATATGAAGGCTGATTCAGCAAAGGGTACAGTTATTTTATTTCATGGACTAGGTTCAAATAAAGGAAATGTGTTGGGAGAGGCTCTTGAATTTAATTCCTTTGGCTACAATACAATGCTTGTAGATATTAGGGCTCATGGAAATAGCGAAGGCATCACTAATAGTATTGGATACAATGAATCGGAAGAAGTAAAGTTGGCTTATGATGATGTTTCAAAAAAAGGTGAAAAGAATATTGTATTGTGGGGAATGTCTTTAGGTGCTGTTATTATTACTAAAGCGATCTGGCAATATGATTTAAAACCGCAAAAAATAATTCTTGAAATGCCATTTGACAGGTTGCAGGATCATTTAAGGGCAAGAGCAAGGATCAGTGGATTTCCGGGTGAGCCATTTGGTTTTTTTGTTACTTTTTGGACAGGCCTCGAACAAGGTTATTGGGGTTATGGTCATAAAACATCCCACTATGTGAAAAGTATAACCTGTCCTGTCTTGCTTCAATGGGGAACTAATGATGATTATGTTATGAAAGAAGAAACTGAAAGGATCTTTACCTCGATCAGTTCTCCAAAAAAGAAACTGGAAATATATGATGGGGCTGGACATGGTCCCTTAAAAGCCTTCAATCAATTGCAATGGGATAAAGCGGTGACGGGTTTTTTAGATGGTAATTAGCGACGAATAATAATTTTAGTTCCGATGGGTACATATTTATACAAGTCTTCCACGTCTTCATTTTTCATTGAGATACAGCCCATCGTCCAGTTTTTATAACGATCGATCTGGAAATCTTCATGAGGCCAGGTACCGTGAATGCCGATGCTTCCGCCGATTTTTGCTGATGCAGGAATTTCTCCTCTTGTTTTTCGTTGGTTAAATTTTTCCCAACTCTCTTTTGTTGGATAATCCAACGCCATAAAACGGTGCCATTTATCGTGAACACGTTTTGAGGCTATATGAAATGTTCCTTCCGGAGTATTTTTATCTCCTTCCATTTTTTTATCGGACAGAGAACTATTGCCAAACACTACCGGGTAAGTGGCATACCAACCCTGCTCATCATACAGACTCAACTCATAATCTGATTTGTCGATGATGATGTACACCATACCCACTGGTGCAGAACTTTTGCTGCGGTTCTTGTCGGGATTATTGTCAGTATAATTATGCGTAGCAATAACGCTGCTACCTGCGATGAATGAAGCGAGCACCCAAAAAGTTTTCATATACGTTGTCCTCCAATAGTCCGGGAATGTTTTTCAAACGACGTGCCGTAGTCTTTTATTACGGTGGGTGGATATCTTTTAACGATACGTTTACAAAAGAACAGAATTTCCTGCGAGCTTCAAACTGGAAATTACCATGAATTTTTTTTGGAAAAATATGGTAAACGACTGTGAGTAAACGGGAGAACTTACTTATTATTTTTTCTGTGAATAAAAAACCACCCCGATAAAATCGGGGTGGTTATATCATGAGAAATTAAAGAACTCTTACCAGTTGCTGAGTCTTATACCTGCATTAAAAGGTATCTGATCAAGACCTCTTTCCCACATGCTTTGAAATGCATAACTGCCATATAGCTTTACAAGTCCCAGGTTTATCTCACCTACATAAGACAATTTCCAGTCTTGCAGGTCAAAATCGTTATGAACTTTTACTTTATCGTCCGAAAATTTTACTTTTTGTCTTGCACTATATAAATACCCGGCACTCATACCGAAACTGAAACCAAAACCATTTCTCCTTTCCGGGGTAAAATTAAAATTCACCATCAGCGGCACTGTCAGGTAATCAGCGGCCAGTTTATTCTTTTTTGCTCCTTTGAGTGCATCATCCTTTACTACCACTGTTGGGTTTTTATGAAAGCGTATGGTTTCGTCATCAAAGAAATAATTATTCAATTCAAGGCCAAGACCATATTTAAGGTTCACAACATGTTTGATCATGTTCAGTCGTTGCATAAAGAACCAAATATTTATATTCCTTGATTTGCCGCTCTTAATATCAAACCAGTCTTCGGTGCTTTTGGGAGCAAATTCATCCGCAGGTGTTCCAATTCCATATACTGTTTTATCATTAAAGCCTGAAAAACCAACATCTATGATCCACCAATTGGTTGTTAAATTCTCAGGCTTTCTTCTCTTGGGAATATGCACGGTATAATGATCTTCGGTTTTGATCTCACGATCTTCGGTTCCTGGTTTTTTGATAATGATCATGCCACCGATGCGAATCGTGTCATTTGTTTCTTTCTTAATAGTGGTGTCTGTTACTTTTTTTCCGGTTGTATCGTTTTGGGCAAAAGCTGTGCTGAATAGACAAGCTGCTACGCATACGAGTAAAATACTTTTCATGCAAAAATGTTTTTCCTGTTTAAAATTTATTTTAATGATACTGCAAAAGCGCCAAGCAGCAGTTTGTTGTCATCGGTTGTGGTTTGAATTCTGGTGCGACGCTCAAATACCCGGGTAGTTTTTCTTAAGAATTCTTTGATGCCGCCTTTTTCTCTTTCTTCCTGTTCTGGTATGTATAACGTAGGAGTTTCTTTAAGTGTTACATCTTGATTGTGAAAATCAGTGTTGATTGCTTCAGACTGATTTGTTTGTGCGGTACGATCATCCTTTTTTATAACCACAGTGGCTTCAGCAATAATACCGTCACTTGTTGTATTCATGTTGTCTGGTTGCTGATTAACATTCTTGCTTTCTTCGGGTAAATTATTTTTATTCTCCCGCTTAGCTATCAAAGAATTTGGAACAACTGTTTCGTCAACCTTTCTTTCATCGCCTTTTTTATCTTTAGATTGTTCTGTTGATTTTTTAGCTGTCTTTGCAAGATCGCCTTTTGTGTCTTGCGGAATTTGATCAGCAGGATTGCTTATTGGTTGATTCGTTGTTTTGTCAGATGATTGTTTCTTTGATTTATCAATAACAGCAACTGGCGGAGTACCTCCATTAGTATTGATCAATCTGAAAGTTGCAAACCCGGCAATGAGTATGATTGCAGCAGCAACGGCTACTCTAAACCAAGTCATACTTATCACACGAACTTTCTCTTCTCTTCTGTATAAAATTGATTTGTCAGGAAAAACAACTTCTGCTTCTGGTTGAAGTTTTGTTTTTTGCAGTAAAGTCAACTCCTGTTTAACAGCGGAATATTGACCAGCGAATCTTTCAATTTCTTTACGTTGATCAGCGGTTACCTCATCATCAATATAATTAAGAAGCTGTTCTTCGTAATTAGTAATGTTTATAAATGAATTATTGAGCAAAAATTCTTTCTTCTCAAGTTGAATATTGTCATCAGGAATAAAATGTGTTTGGCCAAGGATATTGAATTCTTCCTGGAGGTCCTGGTTTTCTTTTACAAAATTTTCAACCGCCTGTTTTTGTGGCGCAGAAAGTTCATTATCCCAGTAAAGGATAAAGCACTCTTCGTAATTATGACGGTTAATGATCATGTTTTCTTTTTTACTCAAATGACATTTTCCACTTTTACCAAATACTCTTTTAACTGAACCCTGGCCCGGTGTAAATAAACTTTTACCTGGCTTTCACTCAGGTTAGTTATCTGGCCAATTTCTTCATAGCTATATCCTTCATAATCTTTTAAAAGAACCAGTGTTCTTTGTGTTTCGCTAAGTCTTGCTAATGCTTCATCTAATATTTTTTTCAAATTATTTGCAGGCTTGTTTTGCACTTTTGCATTTTCGTTGAATTCTTCTTTTAACTGTATCCTTTTCACTTTTCTAATATGATCTATCATTTGCCTGTAAGCAACCGTAAAGAGATAAGATTTGCTTTTTGAGGTGTCAACTTCATCCCGGTGTATCCACATTTTTTCGAAAGCTGTTTGCACCACATCTCGGGCATCTTCTTCATTCCTGAGATTTTTCAGGATAAATCGATACACATTGTCTGCGTAGGTAGTGACACACTCGTTATACTCTCTTTCGGTCATAAACAGCTGGGGTAGCAGGCAAAGGTAGTTTAACGTCCCTGCTTTAAGTAATACGGCCAGTGAATAGAAAAGTTACAGTTCTAAAGTGGATTTTTTTGGCATTAAAGCCTAGGGATCAGTTATTCAATAACAGAAGTGGAAATAAACTGGCGGGAGAAGGTTTCCCAGATCATTTCACCCGATTTGTCATTCTCATCCTTGTTTTTGTAGCATTCTTCCATGCTTTCTGAACAGGCATCTTTTTGAGAAGGAGTCTTTGTTGTAGACCAAAGTACCAGGTAACTCCCTGTTATCAGCAGAAGTATTAATGCGGCTCTTAATAAATATTTCTTTTGCATGGGAGTCAGTTTATTGATTTGACGAAGGTATTTCCGAAAATGTTACAGCAAATTTAATTTATCATTAAGCCTTGGGCAAGAGCGTTCTGATGAAATGCGCCATTTGACCGGTAAAATGTAGAAAAAGCACGGTGAATAGCTTTGTAAAGTCAGATAGGAAACCCGAAATTGAGGATCGAGGCTTTTAATTTATCGAACAATAAAATAAGAAACAGCAACCAGAACCCACAAGCCTTCTCATTATATTTGTCCGCATAAATAGGGTTTTATGAACGAAAATCTTGTAAAACGAATTGCAAAAGAAGTTGAAGAGATCAAAACCTCGGGGCTTTATAAAACAGAAAGAATAATCTCCAGTCCGCAGGGTGCTGAGATCAGTGTAAACAATAAGATTGTTTTGAATTTTTGCGCTAATAATTATCTCGGGTTGTCTTCGCATCCAAAAGTGATCGAGGCGGCTCATAAGGCTGTCGACTCGCATGGCTATGGAATGAGCAGTGTAAGATTTATTTGTGGTACGCAGGATATTCATAAAGAATTGGAAAAAAAGCTTTCTGAATTTTTAGGAACGGATGATACAATATTATATGCCGCAGCATTTGATGCAAATGGTGGTGTATTTGAACCTTTATTTAACGAAGAAGATGCAATTATTTCCGATGCACTGAATCATGCAAGTATTATTGACGGCGTTCGTTTGTGTAAAGCTCAACGGTACAGGTATGAGCATAATAATATGGCTGATCTTGAAATGAAATTGCAGGAATCAGCAAAGCTCAGGAGCAGGATCATTGTAACCGATGGTAGCTTTAGTATGGATGGAACTATTGCACAGTTGGATAAAATTTGTGACCTAGCTGATAAATATGATGCGATCGTAATGATCGATGAATGTCATTCATCTGGCTTTTTAGGAAAAACCGGGAGAGGAACACATGAGTATCGTGGTGTCATGGGCCGGATCGATATTATTACCGGCACACTTGGTAAAGCCTTAGGCGGCGCCAGCGGTGGTTTTACCAGCGGCAGAAAAGAGATCATTGATATGCTGCGTCAGAAATCAAGACCATATTTATTCAGTAATACATTGGCGCCATCAATTGTTGGTGGTTCCATTGCAGTATTAGATATGCTTACTGAAAAGACAGAATTAAGAGATAAACTTGAAAACAATACAAAGTATTTCCGTAAAAAAATGACGGAAGCTGGGTTTGATATTAAACCCGGAGATCATCCTATCGTACCTATTATGTTATATGATGCCGTGCTTGCACAAACGATGGCGGCTAAACTTTTGGAAGAAGGTATTTATGTTATTGGCTTCTTTTTCCCGGTTGTTGCAAAAGGACAGGCGAGAATAAGAGTGCAAATAAGTGCTGCACATGAACAAGGTCATTTAGATAAAGCCATTGCTGCATTTACTAAAATTGGAAAAGAATTGGGAGTTTTGAAATAATTCTAAATTTTTTTTAATGGAAAATATTACAAGCCACGATGAAGTAACTGAAAAATCGGAAAGTAATAAATGCATTAACTGCGGAAGTTCCTGGATCGAGCAGGGACATCCAACACCTCTTTGTTCAGAATGCAGACAAAGCTTTATTAAATTTCCAATACCCTCAGTGATCAAAATATTTTCATTGGTGATCATTGCAATAGTATTTATCGCAATGATTCGTCTACCAAATAATATCTCACTCGGTGTCCATGAAGCCCGTGGTGAAAAAGCACTGAAGAATAAACAATTTTTGACTGCACAAAGAGAGTTTAAAAAAGTTTTAAAGGAAAGCCCTGAATATCTGGATGCTAAGATCAATAGTGCATTGTCATCGTTTTATGTTCAGGATTACTCATCAATGCTCAACAACCTTAATGAATTAGAAGGAAAGAAGATCGAGGATCAGAATTTATATGCAGATCTTTTAAATGCTACAAGTCAGTTATCAAGCTATTTTCCAAGTGATTCTTTTTTGGCAATGCAAAAAAATTATGCTGATTCTTCGGGCAATATCCCAGTCAATGAAATACAAAAATTTGTTTCTGCCAATCCAGACGATATATACGCCTCAATTGCCTTGTCCTCATCTCTTTTTGATAAAAAGGAATATTTAATTGCTGACACAATACTTTCAAATGTGTTAAACAAGATGCCTACTCATTTAACTGCGCTTGCGTTGATGGCAACATTAAAAAGAGAGCTCAACCAATTTGACGAATCGATTGCGTACTGCGATAAGCTTTTATCGATAAATAGAGAATCCATTTATGGTATGAGTTCAAAGTCCAGAACTTATCTAAAGATGCAAAAAGACAAAGAAGCTTTAAAATTGGCATTAGAAGCAAGAGAAATCAGTGAGGATGATCTATACAATCTTGCTACCCTTGCTATGGTTTATCATTTTAATAATATGATCAAACAGCGGGATGAGATTCTTGCTAATGCAATGAAAGATTCTTTGTCTCAAACGTATTTTGAATTTGCAAATGATGTCATTAGCAATAAAGTAAAATTCAGATAAAACAACACATATGTTTTTTATACCCGGCTTTATAATCACAGCAGTAACATTTCCAGGAGTGATAGTGCATGAACTGGCCCACCAGCTTTTTTGCCGCTGGTTTAAGGTGCCGGTTTTTAAAGTTGTTTATTTTCAGTTTGGAAACCCCGCAGGCTATGTACTACATGAAGTGCCTAAAAGCAAAATGCAGACTATAATGATAAGTATCGGGCCATTTTTCCTCAATACAATTGTAGGAGCTCTAATTGCGTTGCCTGCTGCTTTACTAGTATTTACATTTGATACAGCCACTTTGCTTGACTATTTTCTTATTTATCTTGGAGTGAGCATTGCAATGCATGCCTTTCCAAGCACCGGAGATGCTGGCAGCATTTGGTCAGCGATAAATGAAAAAGATACCCCATTTTGGGTCAAAATAGTTGGGTACCCTATCGTCGGTTTGATCTATGTAGGATCGTTGGGAAGCTTCTTTTGGCTCGATTTGATTTATGGAATAGCAATAGCCTTTATTATTCCGAAATTGATTATTCATTTTTTGGCATAAAAGAAAAATAAAAGAGCCATACCAAAGCAGTACGGCTCTTTACTATAAAGTTTATTGTCTATTTTAAATTCAGATCACTTCCGATCTTTTTTAATTGATCCATTCCAACATTATCTCCTTTGAGTGTAACCATATACCTCTCTTTGCCAAAAAAAGTGAGTTCACAATGGCTGCGTTTTTTCTGACAGGTTTCGACAGCTCTATCGCCTTTAAAATCTGTTGTTTTCGAATATTCATCCTCATTATCTTTTTCAAAAGACATCATACCAAGGAATGCCATATTATAATAACCTGCGCCTTCAGTTCCTGCACAATCAAAAATGGTTAGCTCAACTTCTGTTGAATCATTCATTTTATATTCCGCTTTTGAAAAATTGGCAAGCCCTGCCATCTTAGTAGCTTCCATATTATCTCTTTTTGCGCCCATTACTTCTTCTGGCAGAGCGGCTTTCAACTCATCTAATGAAAGTGGTGTAAGTTTTTGCAGCTCTTCACTTCGATCTTTCATTTTATCTGCGTTCTTTGCAATTTCTGAAAGATCAACAGTGGCCTTGCCGCCATCATCATCTGTAACCGTGATCTTATCTTTACTTTTGCAGGCTATAATTATAGTACTAATAACCAGGAGGAAAGTAATTGCACTTTTCATAAACTGTTGTTTTGGATTAATAAAATTATAAAGGAAAGTTAGGAGATTTACTATATCCTTTCTTGATTTCAGTAGATTTTTTAATGGAAGCTTAATAATTTTTAATAAAGACTATGAAATGCAACTATGGCACAGTATTTTCGTTATCTCCTCTGAATGGCCGTTTTCCAAACCTCCTTTGAATACCAGTTTTAATCACCCTTTTTAAACTTATTAAAAAACAAGTATGAAAAAACTGTTGTTCCTCCTGCTTGCAGGATCAGTAATGGCGATGACCTTAAGCTCGTGTTCAGCGACTAAAAGAGATTGTAGCGGTGTAAAGCACACAAGATTGAAAAACGGCATCTACCTTTAAACTATTTCATTGTTCATTTTATAAACCCGGCAGACCGGGTTTTTTTGTTTTCAATCAGTTTGATTGCCTGCACTTAACTTTGCCCCCAAATTTTACAAGTGATGAAGGTTAAGTTAATATCAGTTTGTGTAGTTGCTTCCATTTTATATTCCTGCTCCCCTAATAATGTAGAAGAAGATAAAAGCCTGGGAAAATATTTTACAGAAAATAAAGTAGTCGGCTGTTTCGGGCTTTACAATAATGCCACCAATGAGTTTACTTTTTATAATAAAAAAAGATTTACAGACAGCAGCTATCTGCCTGCATCAACATTTAAGATCGTTAATTCCCTGATCGGTTTGCAAACAGGAGTTATCAGCAGTGATAGTATGATCATAAAATGGGATGGCGTAAAAAGAAATGTGGAAGAATGGAATAGAGACCTGTCAATGTATGAAGCATTCCGTGTTTCAGCTGTTCCTTATTACCAGGAAGTAGCCAGGAGAATTGGTAAAGACAGGATGGAATACTGGATGGATACAGTTAACTATGGCGCTGGCCCCAAGGACACAGCTTTCAGGATCCGGACAGCCATTGATTCTTTCTGGCTTGACAACACGCTAAAGATAACTCCCGATGAAGAGCTCGGTCTTGTAAAAATGCTATACTTCGATCAGCTTCCTTTTTTTAAAAATTACCAGGAGAAAGTAAAAAAAGCAATGCTTTTTGAGAACACAACAATGTATCGGCTTGCTTATAAAACCGGTTGGGGAAGAAAAGAAAATGGCGACCACCTCGCATGGGCAGTTGGTTGGGTAGAAGAGAATAACCATCCTTATTTCTTTGTCTTGAATTTTGAATCTCCGGATGCAAATGCAGATATACCTTCAATAAGAATGAAAATATTAAAAGGAATATTGACAAAACTCAATTTTTTCAAGGGCAAAATGTAACAGTCAGGTTTAAAATTTAGCAAACCTTAGCACTCTTTCTTTGTTAGTTTTGCAATAATTGATACACAGAAATTCTTATGCAATTCTATTGTGATTCATTGACGGGGTACAAACGGTTAAAAACAAGAGAGGTAAAGATCGGCGATCTATTGCTCGGCAACCCTGATAGCAAGCGTTGCCATCCTATTCGTGTGCAGACAATGACGACAACGGATACAATGGACACATTGGCAACTGTTGAACAATCCATTCGTTGTATTGAAGCCGGCGCTGAATTGGTTCGCATCACTGCTCCTTCAAAGAACGATGCAGAGAATTTATTGCAGATAAAAAATGAATTAAGAAAAAGAGGATATCATACTCCGCTGGTTGCAGATATACATTTTACTCCAAATGCTGCGGAGATCGCTGCGAGAATTGTTGAGAAAGTGAGAGTGAATCCCGGTAATTATGTTGACAAGAAAAAATTTGAACTAATCGAATACAGTGATGCTGATTATGCTGAAGAGATCGATCGGATCCGTGAAAGATTTACGCCGTTAATAAAAATTTGCAAAGAATACGGAACTGCCATGAGAATCGGAACGAATCATGGTTCATTAAGCGATCGTATTATGAGCCGTTATGGTGATACGCCGATGGGAATGGTAGAAAGTGCCATGGAATTTTTGCGTATAGCAAGAAATGAAAGCTATCACAACATTGTATTGAGCATGAAGAGCAGTAATCCGCAAGTGATGGTACAAGCCTATCGCTTATTGGTAAAAACAATGTTTGATGAATTTGCTGAATGCTATCCATTGCACCTTGGTGTTACAGAAGCCGGCGATGGTGAAGACGGAAGAATAAAAAGTGCCGTTGGTATCGGCACTTTATTAGAAGATGGATTAGGAGATACTATTCGTGTTTCATTGACGGAAGATCCGGAGTTGGAAATTCCGGTTTGCAAAGACTTAGTGAAAAGATATAGTGGTCGACAGTCCACAGTCGACAGTCCACAAAATGTTCCTGTTATTGATAAACTTTCTTATGATCCATTTAATTACCAGCGAAGAGAAAGTTTTGAAATTGGAAATATTGGGTCGAAGCATGTTCCTGTGGTAATAGCTGACTTGAGTAAGATCGAAAAAATTTCACATGATCAATTGCAAGGTGTTGGGTACACTTATGATAAAGCAACTGATAAGTGGAATATTGGCGATGCAGCAGCTGACTATATTTTTACAGCAAATCAATTGCTCGGTTTTGCTTTGCCGGGAACTTTGAAAGTAATTGTTTACCCGGAAACATGGGCAAGAGCGGAAGATAAAACGAAATATTTTCCAATTTTCCAGGACAGTGGTTATATAGAATCGGAAATAAAAAGCGATCAACTGAATTTTGTGATGATCGATTGCTTTAATGACGACGCTGATTCGTTTTCTTATCTCGATCAATTAGGAAATGATCCCACAGTTGTTATTTGCTTAAGCAGTACCAAAAAAAATGCAATGCAGTCTGTAAGGAGAATGTATGTTGAGTTAATGAACAGGGGAATAAAAAACCCGGTAATTAATATTACTGACAGTAGCTGGCAAACGGCTGATGAACATTTAATTCATTTTGCAACCGAAACCGGGGCATTATTTTTAGAAGGAATGGGAGATGGGATCTGTTTAGGAATGGCGAAAAAAAGCTATGATCAATTAGTTGCGAGCTATCAGCAAATGAATGCAAGTGGAAGAAACTACACCAACAATTTAACCATTGAACAGTTTGTCAATAACACTTCATTCGGAATTCTGCAAGCGACAAGAACAAGGATCTCAAAAACAGAATATATCAGTTGCCCGAGTTGTGGCCGGACGCTTTTCGATCTGCAGGAGACAACTGCAAAGATCCGCTCAAGAACCAATCATTTGAAAGGAGTGAAGATTGCCATCATGGGTTGTATTGTAAATGGTCCCGGGGAAATGGCCGATGCAGATTTTGGTTATGTCGGTAGCGGACCGGGTAAGATCACTCTTTATCGTGGAAAAGAAATTGTAAAGAGAAATGTAAATAGTGAAGTGGCGGTGGATGAGTTGATCGGTCTTTTGAAAGAAAGTGAGGCATGGATAGAACCATCGTAGGATTTTAGATTTAAGATTGCAGATTTTAGATTTCATGAATAAAAGGGTTTGGATCATACTTTACTTTGTAGTTCTTGGTGCAGATTTATTCGCGGTTTATAATGGCAATGAAACACTCCGCTATATAACCAAGCCACTGTTGATGCCCTTGCTGATCGTCCTTTTTATCCTCCAATCAAAAAATTTTGCTTCGTCATTAAAAAAATGGGTCGTGCTTGCTCTTGTATTTTCATGGGCAGGTGATGTATTGTTAATGTTTGAATCAACGAATGGCAATTTTTTCATTTTTGGGTTGGTGACTTTCCTTATTGCACATATTTTTTATATCCTGTTTTATGAAAATGTTATTCGGAAAGAAGGGTTAAGGAAAAACTATTGGTGGTTTCTTCCTGTTAGTATTTATTATATCGCTTTGATTTATATCCTGTCACCAAATCTTGGAGATATGAAATTATCCGTTCGTATTTATGGAATTGTAATTAGTTATATGCTGATACAGGCATTGCAAACAGGCAGGATAAAAGACCTTGGTGCAGCAACATTAATGATCGCAGGCGCCGTTTTATTTATCACTTCCGATTCAATTCTTGCTATCAACAAATTTTCTCAGCCATTTGAAAATGCAGGGATCGCTATAATGCTTACTTATGGAATAGCGCAATTATTAATTACACTTGGAGCTGTTAGATACATTACTTCCACCTCAAAACAATAAATTTGCCGAATAGAATTACCGGAGGAACAAGAGTGCCCTTCGCTTCGCTCTGGGTAAACTGTGCAACGGAAGTATAATAGAATTGATAAAGCTGGGTACATAATATTTAAAACATGCAACAAACAGACTTTCTCGTTATAGGATCGGGTATTGCGGGGTTAAGCTATGCGCTAAAAGTTGCAGAGCGGTTTCCTGAAAAAAAAGTATTGGTGATGACAAAGGCGGCGGCGGATGAAACCAATACAAAGTATGCACAAGGCGGTATTGCTGTTGTGAATGATCTTGAAAATGACAGTTACGAAAAACATATTGATGATACATTGATCGCCGGCGATGGATTATGTAATGAGAAAGTGGTAGAGATCGTGGTGAAAGAAGGGCCGGAAAGAGTGAATGATATTATTGAGTGGGGTGCGAGGTTTGATAAAGAGAAAGATGGCGATTACAAACGTGGCCGTGAAGGTGGACATTCGGAATTCCGAATACTGCATCATAAAGATATTACCGGTTGGGAAATGGAAAGAGCTTTGTTGGATGCAGTTAGCAAGCAAAAAAATATTGAGCTCATCAAGCATTGTTTTGTCATTGATATTATCACGCAACACCATCTTGGGTTCCTGGTTACAAAAGCCACTCCTGATGTGGAATGTTATGGTGTGTATGTATTGAATCACGTGACCAATCAAATAGAAAAAATTCTTTCCAAGATCACATTGATGGCGACCGGTGGTAATGGACAAGTATACAGAACTACTACCAACCCAACGATTGCTACGGGTGATGGTGTATCGATGGTATATCGTGCAAAAGGAAGAATTGAAAACATGGAGTTCATCCAGTTTCATCCGACTGCTTTGTATGAACCGGGAGTTCGCGGACATGCATTCTTAATTACCGAAGCAGTTCGGGGGGATGGCGGCATACTTCGAAATAGTAAAGGCGAAGCGTTCATGGCGAAGTATGATGAAAGAAAAGACCTGGCGCCAAGAGATATTGTTGCAAGAGCAATCGATAGTGAAATGAAAAAGACCGGTACTGAGCATGTGTATCTTGATTGCCGTCATTTCAGTAAAGAAAAATTTGTTGAACATTTCCCTAATATTTATAAAAAATGTTTGTCGATCGGTATTGATATTACACAACAGATGATACCGGTGGCGCCGGCGGCGCATTATAGCTGCGGCGGAATAAAAACCGATGAATGGGGGAGAAGCAGTATAAATAATTTGTATGCTTGCGGCGAATGTGCATCTACCGGATTGCATGGCGCCAATCGGTTGGCAAGTAATTCGCTGCTTGAAGGATTGGTTTTTGCGCATCGTTGTTCTGTCGAAGCAGCTGAAAAAGTAAATACAATTTCTTTTCAAAATAATATTCCGGATTGGGATGCTGAAGGCACATCGCAACCGGGTGAGATGATCCTTATCACACAAAGTTTGAAAGAACTTCAGTTGGTGATGAGTGATTATGTCGGTATCGTTCGTAATGATATTCGTTTGCAAAGAGCTTCACGGCGCCTTGATCTTCTTTGGGAAGAGACCGAACAACTTTATCAAACAAGCACCTTATCTCCGCAGTTGCTTGAACTTAGAAATATGATCACCGTTGGTTATCTGATCGTGAAAGGGGCAAGCTTCCGTAAAGAAAGCCGTGGACTTCATTTTAATACTGATTATCCGGGTAAGAGTGAAATGGTGCAGAATATTGTCTTGTAGTTTTATAATGAGCCGTGCTTAAGTAATTCTATTCAACTTCCGTTGCACAGTTTACCCAGAGCGAAGCGAAGGGCACACTTGTACTGCAACAATTCTATTCATCATTATTTGAAGTTGTCCGCGATGAGCAAAGCGAAGGGTTCTTATCTTTGCTCACCTATGTATTATATCGTTTACGGCTTATTTTATGCCGTTTCATTATTGCCTTTACGAGTTCTTTACTTCCTTTCTGATTTTGTATGTTTTCTTCTTTATTATGTCTTTGGTTATCGGAAAAAAGTGGTGATGGACAACTTGCTGCAGGCATTTCCCGAAAAGACAGACCAGGAAAGAAAAAAAATTGCAAAACAATTCTATCTCAATTTCACTGATAATTTTATTGAGGTAATAAAGCTTGTGTCTGCATCGCCTGCTTTTATTGATAAACATTTTACCGGCGATTATACGCTTCCTGATAAACTATTTGAGGAAGGTAAAAAATGCCACTTTTTATTGGCTCATAATTTCAACTGGGAGCTTGGCTGCCTGGCTGTAGCACAAAATATTAAACAACTTTTTCTCGTAGTATACATGCCCATTGGCACCAAGGCCTTTGATAAAATTTTTATGAAGGTCCGTACAAAAACCGGAGCTGAATTGCTGCCTGCTACGGATATGAGAAATGCAATTATTCCTTATCGAAATAAACTTTACGGGTTGGCTTTAGTTGCTGACCAAAATCCCGGTTATCCAAAAAGCGCATACTGGTTGAATTTTTTCGGAAAACCAACTCCCTTTGTTAAAGGTCCTGAGAGTGGAGCAAGAAGAGGAAACATCCCGGTTGTTTTTTGCAAGATCATAAAGCTAAAGCGGGGTTATTATAAGATCTTTTTTGAAATGGGAGAAGAGCAACCGGCGACCACTCAACAGGGAGAGCTCACAAAAAAGTATGCTGAATTCCTGGGAGATTTTATAAAGGAATATCCTGAAATGTGGCTATGGAGTCATCGTCGCTGGAAATGGGAATGGAAACCAGAATATGGTGAGATCATAAATTAAAGAGCCCCCGCTAGAAAGCAGGGGCTGTTTTTCATCACTACACAAAACTACTAGCTTTTAGTCTTTTTCTTTTTCAGCTGGAGATAATCCAGGAAATAGATGACTTTGAGTGAAATATTATTATTCTGATCTGCTTCAATTGTATTGCCTAAGTTTTTGATATAACTTTCTTCCACTACATCAGTATAATGAAACACAGCATTTTTCCAAACCACATTTATAAAACTACCGGGAGCAAATTGCCAGGTGTACACCATATCCACATTAAAGAAATTTGCATTTTGATCCACATTTTGATTGAAAGAGGAATTTGGTTTCAGTAATCCCTCTTGTTGCAGCGTAAAAAATTCTTTGTATTCAACGCTGCTGTAATAATGCCTGACTCGTAAAGTAATACCCATCATGTTATTGAAATTATATTTGGCGCCGAGAATGTTTTCGATGGTGTTTACTTTTCTTCTTCCAAAAACTATTTGAGTTGGATCTGACCATGCATAACCGACATTATTAAAGCGAGGCTGATAATTGGTGCGGAATGATAATGAGAATTTATTGCTGAAACGATAATTCTGATTGTAGAATAGATCCAATGCAGACTGATCATAAAAATTGAAGTACTGCCGGGCAGATCCTTCAAAACTGGCAGAATATTTTTTTGAATAGTTTGTCTCGAACCATGCTCCGCCTGACAAACTTGAACCTCTGCGGAAAAACCAGCCATAAGTACGCGGTTCATAAAAATCATTTTGATATGGAGTATAATTCCAGAAAGATCCAAACCAAAGTAATTTTTTGGTTTGAACATTACCATTGAAATTAAAATTTAATCGTTGATATTTTTCCTCAATAGTGCCAATAGGAGTAAATAAATGACTTAAACTGAAATTGAAATTTATACCGATCCTGTTGTAAAAGCCTTTTGGCTTCGTCCACCTGTAACCAACCCATGCATTATGATCCAGGAAATTATTATTCGTAAAGTAACCAAGATCATTACTGGTGAATTTTGTATCAGTCAGTTCCTGAGATACATTAAAGTTGAATCTGCCGCTGATCTTTCCTAAATATAGTTGTTGACTATACCCTGTTTTTGAATCGCCATTTGGTTCATAACCCACCAAGGTGCTTACAGCTGCTTTACCACCTACATTCCACATATTTTTCTTGTCATTGAAGTCAAAAAGTCCTGCAGTTACGTTTGCATCATAGTCAGGTCCGCTTCTCCATGTGTTGGTATTAACAAGAGATACACTGGAATTGTGCTTTAAGCTTTGATTCAAAACAAAAATATTGTAGTTGGTAAGCGGGTTAGTTTCATACTCCCATTGTTCTTTGGTATTTACATTTTCAATTGTCGCATGTTGTGGGCTTGTAATTGCATTCAAAAAACCAATGCCTAATCCTTTTTGTGTTCGTCCGGAAATTTTTGATGCATTAATGAGTTTTGATTCTGTCGGATTTCTAACTACTGTTTCATCGGAGCTTATATTATTATACACATCATACAGATGCGTTGGTTGACCCCCAATTCTTCTGGAGTAAAATAAGTTTCCTTTATTGAATAACTCTGTTCCCTCAGTAAAGAACGGTCTGTTCTCGTTGTATTTTACTTCAAATGGTGTAAGGTTCAGTACATGGTTATCACTTTGCACTTGACCAAAATCAGGGATCAATGTAACATCAAGTGTAAATGCCTGGTTGATGCCATATTTAACATCCATTCCTCCATTGAAACTGGTTGTGGTGTTTTCAATACCAGGTTTATTGTAAGGGTAATGATTTATATACGTAGAAAAGTAAGGAGAGAATTGTAACCGCAATGGCGGTTTGATATTTGTAATGCCGGTCCACAAACCTTCTTGTGTAAGAAAACCGTTTACGTTTATATCAATTGGGTTCCAGGTAGATTGTTGTTCAGTTTTTCTGCGACGACGGGTGATGTTCAATCCCCAGTTTTGAATATCTTTTTTTCCAAAACGTATGGCAGAATATGGAATGAACATTTCAAAACTCCAACCATCATTATGTATTACAGCGCCGCTTTTCCAAACTGCATTCCAAGTAAAATCTTCACCACCATTATCACCACCCGGCGACATTTTTGCATCCCATTGTTCATTTAATGGAGTAACGAAATATTCAAAGCCATTCAGCTTATCAAAATATGTATCGAAAATAATACCTATATAATCATTGGCGCCAAAACCATCACGGCCTGATAATTCTCTTGCAATGCTATCTTTTGTTCTTTCATAACAATAGCCGCCAAAAAAGATCCCTTCATCATTATACATCAGGTAGGTTTCCGTTCTAACATCATGAGCTTCGACAGCTCCCATCTTTGGACGGAACTCAACAAGATCGGTCATCAATGCAGCATCTTTCCACGCTGCATCGGTGATCAAGCCATCGATCTTTACAGCTTGCGTAGTTCTTTTAGCCGTTAATTCTTTTCGGGGTAATGTTTGTGCATTTACAAACAAAGTAAGCAATAGCATGCCCGTAAGGAGCAAGTTGGTTTTGTGGTTCATGGTTATACTATTATCCCTTACAACGAACTGAAATTGAGATTTGTTACAGCTTAAATGTTATGGTTACTAAAATTTTCGTAGGATAAAAATAAAGGCATCCGGAAGAGAAATACTAATGAATTAGTTGAATGGCATTTACTACTTGACGAGTGGTTAAAAATCAGGGACGTTAACTTTTTATTGGCAAATAAAAAAGAGCTGATGGTGAGTCAGCTCTTTAAAAAAAGTATAGAGGATAAATTAATTCAAAACACTCTTTTCCTTTACAATCTCAACCTTCTCTTGTTGTTTAATAGCATTCCATCCGCCAGCTATGTTGCGAAGATTATGTATGCCCTGACGTTTTAATAATGAACAGGCAATAACACTACGATAGCCACCAGCACAATGTACATAAAGATTATGCCCGTCTTCGATATTTGCCATCGTTCCCGGATCGATCATTTCATTAAGTGGTAAATTCATGGCGCCTTGTAAATGACCTTCAGCAAATTCATTTTCTTTTCTTACATCAAGCACAATAAGACTTTCATCAAACTGTTGATCGATCAAAAGTTCATCAGCTTCCACTTCAACGATCATATCTGCTTTTTCTCCGGCCTTCTTCCATGCTTCAAATCCGCCTTCAAGGTGACCATCAATTTTTTCAAAACCAACTCTTGCTAGTCGAATGATCGTTTCTTTTTCTTTTCCGGGATCCGTTACAAGGAGTATAGACTTATCAAATGGCAAAAGACTACCGGCCCATTCAGCAAAACGTCCATTTAAACCAATATTAATGGAACCGGGAACAAATCCTTTTACAAATTCTGTTTCTGCTCTTGTATCAAGTACAATTATATCATCATTTATTAAGTTCTTAAACTCCTTAACGGGAAATCCTTTCATTCCTTGCTCAACCACTTCATCCAGGCTTTCATATCCTTCTTTATTTATTTGTGCATTGATCGGGAAATATTGTGGCGGCGCAGCAATGCCATCCGTAACAACTTTAATAAATTCTTCTTTTGTTTTAGCGTCTAATGCGTAGTTATGTTTCTTTTGTTCGCCAATGGTGCTAAACGTTTCTTTACCCAAACTTCTACCACAAGCACTACCTGCACCATGAGCAGGATAAACGATCACATCATCAGCTAAAGGAAATAATTTATTATGAATGCTATCATACATCATGCCTGCAAGATCCTCCATTGTCAGGTCAGCGCCTTTTTGGGCAAGATCTGGACGGCCAACATCACCGACAAATAAAGTATCACCTGTAAACACACAATAGTCTTTACCGTTCTCATCTTTTAATAAATAACAGGAAGATTCAAGTGTGTGCCCGGGAGTATGTAAAACCTCGATCGTTATTTTCCCGATCGAAAATTTTTCGCCATCCTTTGCAACATGTACAGGAAATTTTGTTTCAGTATTCGGTCCATAAACTATCGGCGCACCTGTTACTTTACCAAGATCGAGATGGCCACTGACAAAGTCAGCATGAAAATGTGTTTCAAATATATATTTGATCTTTGTTTTGCGTTCATTGGTAAGATGAAGATATTCGTCTATATCACGTAGTGGATCAATAATTGCAGCCTCGCCTTCACTTTCAATATAGTAAGCCGCTTCACTCAGGCAGCCAGTATATAATTGTTCGATAAACATGTTCATTAGTTTAAATGCAAAGATAACTGAGATAAAAGACGCTATGAAAGTAACCGAAAATATTAACAAGAATCAATACTATTGCTCTAATAGATTGCTCACAAACCCATTGAGATCCAGCAATCTTTGCCTGCTTACTGAATAATAAATAAATTTTCCTTCTCTTTTGGTTTTTACAAAGCCCGTTCTTCTTAATATAGCAAGTTGTTGTGATGCTACTGCTTGTTCAAGCAGCAAGTGTTCGAAAATTTCCGTTACCGTTACCTGGCCTTTTTCTCCAATATATTTTAGAATTATTTGTCTCAGTTTATGATTAACAGCCCGAAGAATAATAGCGGCCTTCTTAATATCAAGTGTATCAATTTTTAATTCCGGTTCCGATTCCGTAGCCGGAATAATAGTATGTGAATAGCTGTTCATGTTAGTTGGTTAGGCGTTAAGAGTAAGCTCCTGAGGAGTCCTTTGGACAAAAGTAGCTTTCATTTGGTAAAATGTCATTTTGATGGGGTATAAAATTCTTTCAGGTATAATGGTTCAGCGTAGGCAAGGTCAGCAAATTTTTTTTCAGAAAAGCTTTTTTCAGATAATGAGATCATTGATAAAGCGTCCGTTTTTATTTCAACGAAGAATGCCTGTGAGCTTTTTTCAATTGCCTGGAATTTCTTACTACCGTTTCCAAAAAAACAAATACTGTTATTTGAAAGATATTCAGCAAAACTATTTTCACTCAATGTAATTGCGACCGGGTCTTTTACAATCTCCAGTTCTTTTGTATAGATCGCAGCAAATACTTCCATTCTTCTTGCATCGATCATTGGGCACAGTAGATCCGCACTTTCATCTTTAGCAGCATTCGCCATTACCAATAAAGTATTCAGGCTGATCAACGGTTTATTCAATGGATAACAAATTCCTTTTGCAGTTGCCATTCCAATTCTTAAACCTGTATATGAACCGGGTCCCCCGGTTACAGCAATAGCGTCAACTGACCTCAATTCTAAACTATTCTTTTCAAAAACCTCTTTAATAGCAATATGAAGCCACGAAGCATGATCTTTTAGACTTTCATTTTTAGCAATAGATAAAACCTTTCCATCTTTTGCAAGACATAAGGATGCAACATCAACTGCCGTATCAATATTTAATATCAATGCCATTATTGTTCTTTCGCTTCTTTTAATAATAAACTTGCTGGTTGATACCTTTTTTCAGTTATAGATAACTCAGTCAGCAATGCTGCAATATTTTTCAAAACAATTTTTTCACTCCATTCAAAAGGTCCATAGGGATAATTTGTTCCAAGCTTCATTGCAACATCGATCTCTCCTTTTGTACTTACATTTTCTTCTAAAGTAAAATAGGCTTCATTAATTATCATGCTTACAACTCTTGGAGAAATAAATCCTTTTACATCAGGAACCCATTCTGCTTTCCTGTTCAATAAACTCAAAATTTTTTCTGCTTTATTTTTATTTACCTCATCAGCAATAGATACTTCGGCAATATTTCTTTTTAAAAAACCCGGCCATGCATTTATACGAATAAAGGGCAATCCAATTTCAACGATCGTTTTATTCATTGAATTCACAAAAACCGGCTTCGTTAAATAATTATTTAAATGAGAAACATCATAACCATTATATTCAAACAGCAGGTCGATCACCGCATCTGCATCCGTATGCGATAAAAGCACTTTTGGAGAATTGATCCAATCAATTTTACAATAATCACTTACTCCGTTCGATAAAAGCTCTTCTTTCAATTGTTCATTTGTCAATACCACCAGCCGCATACATTATTTTTTGCAAAGAAAGGGCATAAACCTAAATTCGTTATCCTTAAATAAAATGAATGGAAAAACAAATTATCAATACAACATCAGCGCCTGCTCCTATTGGGCCTTATAATCAGGCCATCCTTGCCGGCGATATGCTTTTTATTTCCGGTCAAATTTGCATTGATCCACCCACTGGCGCATTGAAAAACCAGGATATTCAACAGGAAACCCACCAGGTGATGCATAATCTGCGTTCAATATTAACTGCGGCAGATATGACCTTTCACAACGTAGTGAAGACCACAATTTTTATTACTGATATGAATCGCTTTTCAGAGATCAATGAGGTGTATGGAAAATATTTCGACAGCAATGCCAGTTTTCCTGCAAGAGAAACTGTACAAGTCTCGGCACTGCCAAAATTTGTGAATGTGGAGATCAGTATGATCGCTGTAAAATAAACCCCTGTCCCCCTAAAGGGGAGACTTAGGATGAAAAGCCTAACAGAGAATGAATAAAATTATTGACGTAAATTATTTTTTTGTTCCAAGCGTCAATACATCTATTAGACTTTTGTTGCGTCGCACTCTTCGAGGTTCTTATCGCTAATCATCAATTATTGTAACTCATGCGTCGGTTAGTACAAATAATTTTATTGAAACCGATCTTGTGGTTCTCAAGAAAATTTACATCACGACCTGAACGATCCAGGATCTTTAAAGCCCTGGCCGATTTGTTCAGAAATATTAAAGAAGAGCCGGGAAAGAAGGGTGTTGTTCTTTCACTTAAAGAGAATAGTCGCATTATTATTTTTTCTGATCATCATCGCGGTGCAAAAAATGGCGCCGATGATTTTATGAAAGCAGAGACAGCATATCTGGCTGCACTCGACTATTATTTTGAAAACAAATTTCAATACATCAGCCTTGGTGATAGCGAGGAGCTTTGGGAAAATACCTTAAGCCAGGTAAAGAAGAATAACACACTAACTTTTGAAGCTGAGAAAAGATTTATACTGAAGGACAAGTTCTTCAAAGTCTTCGGCAATCATGATCTTTATTGGGATAACAGCCCGATCGCATCTCAACAATTAAAGGCGATCTATGGAAAGAAACTGCGTGTGTTTGAAGGAATTATTCTGGAGAAGGACAATAAAGAAGTGCATATTCCAGAGAAAAAAACCAATGACCTTTTTTCAATTTTTAAAATTAAGCCAGATGCTGATAATGAAGCTTTGCCGATTGCTGATTGCCCCTTGACCATCTTTCTCACTCATGGTCACCAGGGCGATGCAAGCAGTGATGGTAATTGGTTCAGCAAATTTTTTGTAGCAAATATCTGGGCGCCGCTGCAATCTTACCTAAGAATAAATTTCAATACACCTGCTTATGACGAGGATCTGAAAACGGCTCATAATCTTATTATGTATGAATGGTCAGCAAAATATAAAAACCTTGTGCTGATAACAGGCCATACGCATCAGCCGGTTTTTGAGTCACTCACACATCCGGAAAGATTGTATAGACAATTAGGCGATGCTATAAAAGCAAACAACGCTGATGAAGTAAAAAAAATTGAAGAGGAAATAAAAGGCAGAGGCCGGAATTATAAGACAACCCCAACACAATATCTTACACTAAAACCATCCTATTTTAATTCTGGCTGTTGTTGTTTTCGTGATGGTGATATCACTGGTATTGAGATCACTTATGAAAAGATCGCATTGGTGAAATGGAACATACATAAACAAAGAGTAGTGCTTGAGGAAACCACTTTGAATAAATTGCAAGAAGTATTATAATGATAAGATCAGCATTTCACTGTTTTCTTTTTCTTGCCAATAGATCCTCTGGCTTCTATTTTTTTAATATGATCCACTACTGAAGGAACCTTACAGGCAGTTCCTTCCATGTCAACATAAACATCCCCAATTTTTTTTGATAGATCAATGGCCTCTTTTGTAAGTTCTTTTATATAGGCGCCCACTCCAATTACAAAACCATTCATCGTATAGCGAACACGGTTAGGAGCAGAATGGATCTCTTTTGCAATTCTCTGCAATAGTTTTTTGATCAATGCGATGTCAAGCACATTATCCGGTTTCATAGCAATTACACCTGATAAAGTATTCCAACCAGCAGAAGCAATTAATTCCTTAGGCGAGTCGATCCACTTCATTCCTAACTCCCATCCATAATTGCTTTCAGCCGCCACCCATGCAACTGTATATTCACTTATAGCGCCGCAGTTGGACCCTTCAGCCCATTGCTGGATATCTTTCTTACTCATTTTTGATTCGTCAGCAATAAGTCCAGCGAGATATCTTGCATCATAATTGCCTGTTGCAAAAAGATCCATAGCAAGTGCATGGTCCCTCTTTACTTTTTTTTGAATCACTTTCAGATCGGCAACTTTTACACCAAACAATGGTTCCTTGACTCTATGATTCAGGAAGATCTTCCTTATTGATTCAGAACCTTTCTTTTCAAGTTCTTTCATTATTTGTTCCGCTGTCATAAAATAGGTTTTAGGAGTTGATGGTTAAATAGCGGTTTGAGAATTGAATCGCAAATTATAAAAAAACCCCGCCATCGGCGGGGTTAAATTTTAAAAAGGTTTTTCTTTCATTTTATTATTACTGCGATTAAAATCCGGTAATTTTTTATCAGGATCAAGAACAACATCTGTTACATTACTTGTGGTGGCTACATGAAATGTCCATGAAGAACCACGCTGCCAAATTTCTACAGGAAGCTTAAGATCATGAACTTTCCCATTCTCTTCTTTTATTTGTATAAGAACAGGCATGGCCATTTTTTCCAAATTATCAACGGTGATGTTCACTCCGTTTGCCGGATCATTGCGAATGTATTTTACATCTTTCACCGCCTGGTCAAGTTTCCATGTATTCAATACCCATGCTCTCCAAAACCAACCAAGGTCTTCACCGGAAACATTTTCCATAGAATGAAAGAAATCCCAGGGAGTCGGATGTTTAAATGCCCAGCGATTTACATATTCGCGGAAAGCTGCATCAAATCTTTCGGGACCAAGTACCACATCACGCAATGCATTCAGCATGATCGATGGCTTTTCATAAGCAGCAATACCAAGATCATTTTGACCGATCACATCAGGTGCATTGAATAAACCATCCATATCATCTTTAAAAACATAACTCGTCATATCGCCGGGAAAAAATGAAGCGGAGGCAAATTCACCTTTATTAAATTCTTGGGTAGAGAGACCATTAATAAATGTATTAAAGCCTTCATCCATCCACGCATATTTTCTTTCATTGCTGCCAACGATCATTGGGAACCAGGTATGACCAAATTCGTGATCGGTCACACTCCATAATCCTTCGCCTGCAGAAGAATAACCACAGAAAACGATACCCGGATATTCCATACCGCCAACTATACCTGCAACATTTGTAGCTGCGGGATAAGGGAATTCAAACCATTTATTTGAATAATGTTCAATAGCACCCTTCACCATTTCAGTACTCCGTTGCCATCCGTTTTTCTTTATGCTTTCGACAGGATAAGCGCTGATAGCTATTGATTTTTTACCGCTTGGTAAATTAATTTTTGCAGCATCTACGACAAAAGCTTTGGATGCTCCCCAGGCCACATCTCTTGCATTTGCAATTTTGAATTTCCATGTGCAGTTTGGTTTATTTGGTCTTGAAGAAGTCTCTTTTATTTCTTTTTCACCACGAATAACCACTGTTTTATCACTGTTCTTTGCTTCGTTCCATTTTTTCTGCTGATCTGCAGTATAGCAATCCTGTGGATTAAGCAATTCTCCCGAACCAACGACGATAAGATCTGAAGGAGCTGTGATCGTGTATTCAAGATCGCCGTATTCAAGATAAAACTCACCTTGTCCCACATATGGTAACGTATTCCAACCTTGTATATCATCATAAACACATAAGCGGGGAAACCATTGTGCCACTTCATAAACCCATCCATTTTTTGTTTTCAATCTTCCCATGCGGTCGGTTCCGTATTCAGGAACAGCAAATTCAAATGAGATCTTAATTTTTATTTTATTGCCTGACCCCTTCAATGCATCATTCAACCAAAGTTGCATACGGGTATCACTAACAGTATATTTTGGGGTGTATGATTTAGCGGCATCAACGCTTATTGATTTTATCACATCACCTTCGGTAAATTTTGTATTTGCCCAGCGACCGCCGGCTTGTGTTGTTGTTGCAGAACCGCGGGAATCTTCCCGGTATATATTCTGATCAACTTGTAACCATAAAAATTTCAGGTTATCAGGACTGTTGTTTGTGTATGTTATTTCTACATCTCCACTTACTTTGTGTGACCCGGTATCAAGCGTTGCATTGATCTTGTAATCGGCACGGTTCTGCCAATACTTAGGGCCGGGTTCTCCGCTGGCACTGCGATAATCATTTCCTGGATAAGGATAAAACTGCGGATAGAATGATTCCTTACTATCAAATTTTGTTACCTGAGCATATTGCGTAATAACAATTAACGATAAAATAGATCCAATAAATAGTTTCTTCATTTAAATAATTTTTAAATCGGCCTGTAATATAATTTAAATAGATAAGACTGAATATACCGTTCAAAAAACCTTAACGATCGTTATGTAAAAACTGATTCAGCCATGACAATGCTTTCAGGTTTCCCAACGTCCACAAACCTGTCGCCGGTATGGTCAAATCCAACAATAGGATGCTCAGCGGCCAGTGCGAGGTATACATCAATAAGTGAAAATTTTCCTAAGAATCCTTTTTCTTCCATTAGTTTGAAAACATTATATTCAAAGACGACCACGCAACTGTATGCTTTTTCCTTGTATTGAGTTTTTGGGATGGATATTTTATCCTGGTTAGTTGTTGAGTTTCGCCAGCCACAAAGCCGGTCGTTTTCATCAAATAAAAGATAGCGGGATGTTTTTCTTTCTGTAACGCCAAAACTTATCAATGCTTTTTTTTCTGTATGAAATGCGATAAGTTTAGAAATATCTAGTTCGGTAAGAATATCTGCGTTGCAGGTTATAAATTTTTCGCCGGGAGTAAAAAACTCTTTTGCTTTTAATAACCCGCCGCCGGTTTCAAGCAACTCCTCTCTTTCATCACTTAATGTGATCTTGCTTCCCCATCCTTTGCTTTTTATAATGGTTTCAATTAGCTGATCGGCGAAATGGTGAACATTGACAACAACATCAGTGATTCCAAATTGTTGCAAGTATTCAATATTTCTTTGTAGTAATGATTTACCATTCACAACGGCAAGAGCCTTTGGATGAGCATCTGTCCATGGTTTGAATCTTGTTCCTAAGCCTGCCGAAAAGATCATTGCCTTCATGATGATAGTAATTACTATTTAGGTGTATTGATCCAATTCTTTTCATCCTGGATAAGATGCTTCAATTCAATCTTTACTTTGAATTTATTTTTTAAATGTCTTGCCAGTGCATCGGCTGCATATACACTGCGATGTTGCCCGCCTGTGCAGCCGAAACTGATCATCAAACTTTCAAAATCTCTTTTCAAATAATCTTCAACAGTTATATCAACAATATCAAACACACTGTTAAGGAAGTCAGTCATTTTAGTTTGTTGTTCCAAAAAGTCTTTAACCGATTTATCACGACCCGTTTGCGATTTAAATTCTTCGATCCTGCCCGGGTTTAAAATACCACGACAATCGAAAACGAATCCACCACCATTACCGCTGCTGTCTTCAGGTAATCCTTTTTTATAAGAAAAACTACTGATCTTAACTGTAAGTGGAGTTTTTTCAGTTGCCTGCAAAGGAGTGAACTGCTGAATGATCTCATCATCTACGCAAATGTCAAGCACCTTTCTAAATTCAGGTAATGAAATGCCAATGCTTTGATTATTGATAAACCATTTTAAGTTAGTTAATGCCAAAGGAATGCTTGTTAAAAAATGTGCTTTACGCTCAAACAATCCACGAAAACCGTAAGCGCCGAGAACCTGCAACAAACGGATCATCACATAACCATTGTACTGGCTTTTGAAAGTTCCTTTGTTGATCTTTGAATCAACTATTTTTTCTAATGCGCTGATATAATCATTCAATAACTTTTCTTTCCATTCATCTGAAAGATTTGCTCTTGCCTGCCAAAGCATACTTGCCACATCGTATTGTGGAGCACCTTTCATTCCTCCCTGGTAATCGATGAAATGGATTGAGTTATCTTTTTTCACCATTATGTTTCGGCTTTGAAAATCACGAAACATAAAATATTTGTATTCAGTGTGAGTTAAATAATTACTCAACGCTTCAAAGTCATCAATTAGTTTTTGCTTGTCGTATGGCTTTCTTAATGCGTCTAAAAAATAATATTTGAAATAAAGAAGATCAGCCATTATCGCTTGCCTTCCAAACTCTGTATTAGTAAGACAACGATCATAATCAAGTCTTTCATCACCTTTTACATGAAGCTTTGCAAGTGTTTGTAAACTTTTTTGAAACAGCCCATATATTTCTTCGGTATATCCTTCCGATTCTAACCGATCGATCAACGATATGTCACCAAAATCTTCCTGCAGATAAAACATTCTGTCATCACTTATGGCAAGGATATTTGCTACAGGTAATTGTTTACCAAAAAAGGTTTCAGAAAAATAAAAGAAAGTTTCGTTCTCTTTTATATTGGCACCATACGTACCGATAATGGTGGAACCATCCTGTTCGTGAATACGAAAATATCTTCTCTCGCTGCCAGATCGGGGTAATACATCAATTGAAGCAGCTTCTTTGCCACGCCATTTTTTATATAGTTCAAGTGTAGATTCGATGATCTGCTGCATGCAGCAAATGTAATAAACCCCATTCAAACCTTTGAAAGGATCGCATTTGGAGGAGTTTGAAATCAATAGCTTGCATCACTAACAGGCATTAGCTTTTTCATCTATTTTTGTAGTGATGGCGTATACACTAAAAAACAAAGTCAGGATCGTTACTGCAGCTTCGCTATTTGACGGGCATGATGTTGCTATTAATATTATGCGCCGCATCATGCAATCAAAAGGAGCAGAGATCATTCATCTTGGTCATAATCGTTCGGTGAAAGAAATTGTGGAGGCGGCAATTGAAGAAGATGTACAGGGCATCGCCATCACCAGTTACCAGGGTGGACATGTGGAATTTTTTAAATACATGAAAGACCTGCTTAATGAAAATGGTTGCGGGCATATAAAGATATTTGGTGGTGGCGGCGGAACTATTTTACCTGAAGAGATCGATGAACTGCATAAGTATGGCATTACAAAAATTTATTCGCCTGACGACGGAAGAAAAATGGGGCTGGAGGGTATGATCGAAGATGTGATTATGCAATGCGATATTCAATTAAATGGAAAGGCGGATTATAAAACGCCATTGAAGTTAGAAGAAGCAAAAGATGTAAGAGTGATCGCAAGAGAGATCACGAATGCTGAGAATGGAAATCAGTCAGAAGTCAGAAGTCAGGAGTCAGGAGTCAAAACAATACCTGTATTAGGAATTACAGGTACGGGTGGGGCAGGAAAAAGCAGTGTAACTGATGAGATCGTTCGCCGCTTTCTAACAAATTTTACTGATAAAACAATTGCAATAATCTCTGTCGATCCTTCAAAGAAAAAAACAGGTGGCGCATTATTAGGTGACAGGATAAGGATGAATTCTATTTCTCATCCAAGAGTTTATATGAGATCGCTGGCAACAAGAGATGATAATACTGCGCTAAGTGGTGCAGTGCAGGAAGCAATTGATATATGTAAAGCAGCAGAGTTTAATTTTATTATTTTGGAAAGTGCCGGTGTCGGTCAAAGTGATGCAAGTATTCTTGATTATTGTGATGTAAGTATGTATGTAATGACACCCGAATATGGCGCGGCATCGCAACTGGAAAAAATAAACATGCTTGATTATGCAGATATTGTTTGTATAAATAAGTTTGATAAAGCTGGGGCATTGGATTCATTGAGTGATGTGAGAAAGCAGTATAAAAGAAATCACCAGTTATTTACTGCAAAAGATGAAACCTTGCCGATCATTGGAACAGTTGCAAGTAAATTTAACGATGATGGGGTCAATCATTTATTTGAAATGCTGCTGAAAAAAATTGAGGAAAAAACAAATATAAGTTTTGGCAAATATCGGTATTCAGAAACAGCAAAGATCACACAGGCAATTATTCCTTCTAATAGAGTAAGGTATTTGAGTGAAATAAGTGAAAGTAACAGGAGTTATGATCAGTTGGTAAAAGAACAATCAACCATTGCAACAAAGCTTTACCAGTTACAAGGTGTGCTGGATGAAATTAAAAATTTTTCATTTGCACAAGGATCACATGGCTATTCGACAGCAGTTCTTGAAAAAATGAAACTGTTTTATGAAGAACAATTAACACCTGTGGCAAGAAAACTAATTTCAAACTGGCAGTCAAAAATAAAAGCATATGAAAAAGATTATTATGAATATAAGGTTCGTGATAAAGTGATCAGGCAGGAAATGTTCAGTAAAAGTTTATCGGGAACAAGAATTCCAAAGGTTGTTTTACCAAAATTCAAAGATTGGGGTGACCTGCTTCGCTGGCAGGCACAAGAAAATGTGCCGGGCTCTTTTCCATTTACAGGTGGCGTATTCCCATTAAAAAGAGAAGGCGAAGACCCGACAAGAATGTTTGCCGGTGAAGGTGGACCGGAAAGAACCAATAAACGTTTTCATTATGTAAGTGTTGATCAGCCAGCAAAAAGATTATCTACCGCATTTGACAGCGTAACACTTTATGGTGAGGATCCTGATCATCGTCCTGATATTTATGGAAAGATTGGTAACGCAGGTGTGAGCATTGCAACAGTTGATGATGCAAAGAAATTATATAGTGGCTTTGATCTTTGCGATCCGAAAACCTCTGTTTCCATGACCATCAATGGACCTGCACCGATGCTGCTTGCATTTTTTATGAATGCAGCGATTGATCAGCAATGTGAGAAAAAAATAGGAGAACTAGGATTAGAAAAGGATTTAGAAAAGATCAGTAAAGAAAAATACAAAGACTCTGCTGGACCGATATATAACAATACTTCATCGCCCAACAGTTTGCCTGTGGGAAATGATGGACTTGGTTTGAAATTACTTGGACTAAGTGGCGATGAAGTTTTACCAAAAGAAATTTATGAACAATGCAAGCAATCAGCCTTCCAACAAGTGAGGGGAACTGTACAAGCAGATATTTTAAAAGAAGACCAGGCGCAGAACACTTGTATTTTTTCTACTGAGTTTGCCCTAAAACTAATGGGCGATGTACAGGAGTATTTCATCAAGCAAAAGATCAGGAATTTTTATAGCGTAAGTATCAGCGGTTATCATATTGCAGAAGCGGGAGCCAATCCTATTACACAACTCGCATTTACATTGTCAAATGGATTTACGTATGTTGAATATTATTTAAGCCGTGGAATGAATATTGATGAATTTGCACCTAACCTTTCTTTCTTCTTTAGTAATGGGATGGACCCAGAGTACAGTGTGATCGGGAGAGTAGCCAGGAGAATTTGGGCAAAAGCAATGCGCTATAAATACAAAGCCAATAAACGCAGCCAGATGTTGAAATATCATATTCAAACATCAGGAAGAAGTTTGCATGCGCAGGAAATTGATTTTAATGATATACGAACAACATTGCAGGCATTGTACGCCATTTATGATAATTGCAATTCACTTCATACAAATGCATACGATGAAGCAATAACAACACCAACGGAAGAAAGTGTAAGAAGAGCAATGGCGATACAACTGATCATTAATCGTGAATTAGGATCTGCAAAAACAGAAAACTTTACACAGGGAAGTTTTGCCATCGAAGAAATGACTGACCTGGTGGAAGAAGCAGTACTTAATGAATTTGATCGTATCACTGAACGTGGTGGCGTGTTAGGAGCAATGGAAAGAATGTATCAACGAAATAAGATACAGGAAGAAAGTTTGTATTACGAGCATCAGAAACATACTGGTGAATACCCGATAGTTGGCGTCAATACATTTTTAAACAAACAAGGCTCACCGACGATCATCCCCAATGAAGTGATACGAAGTACAAAAGAAGAAAAGGAACAACAGATACAAAACCTTCATGCTTTTTGGGAAAGGAATAAGGATAGATCTGATGAAATGCTAAATAGGTTAAAGTCTGCCGCTATTAACAATGGAAATCTTTTTGAAGAATTAATGGAAACAGTTAAGTATTGCTCACTTGGTCAGATAACTCATGCTCTTTATGAAGTAGGCGGACAATACAGAAGAAATATGTAAGTGGTTTCAGGATTTTCAGCAGGCTTAATTAACTTTCCGCAAAATTATATTTCAGAATGAAAAGGTTACTGGCTTTCCCTTTGGTGATCATTTTTTTAGCGGCATGCGTTCATAATAAATATGCCGCAACTAATAAATCGTATAAGAAGCAGGTAAAAAATTATGCAAAACTTTTACGTGAATATCCTGTAAAGGATTCCGCAGGTTTACAATATGCTGATAATTGGGTGGGCACGACAAATTTTTCAATGCGTCGTCCCAACTTTGTTGTTATACATCACACCGCGCAAAATTCCTGCGATTCAACACTAAGGACATTCACATTAGCTCGTACTGCTGTAAGTGCACATTATGTTATTTGTCGGGATGGCATTGTTCACCACATGCTAAATGATCTGTTACGGGCACATCATGCAGGTGTAAGTAAATGGGGAAATGCAACTGATCTTAATTCGATGAGCATTGGAATAGAAATTGATAATAATGGCTTCGAACCATTTACTGAAGCGCAAATGAACAGTTTGCTGCAATTGCTTGACAGGTTAAAAAGAGCCTATAATATTCCGCAAGCAAACTTTATCGGTCATGCTGATGTTGCACCTGGAAGAAAGGTGGATCCAAGCCGGTATTTTTCATGGCAAACATTGGCAGAGAAAGGTTTTGGTTTTTGGTTTGATACGACCAATGTCCAGGTGCCTGCAGATTTTAATGCGTTGCAGGCTTTACGGATTGTTGGCTATAATATACACAAGCCTGAGATAGCCATTCAATCTTACAAAATTCATTTTGTGCCACAGGATACAACAAGTACCATCAATGATGCAGATAAAAAGATCTTATTTGATCTTGAAAAAAAATATCAATAAGTAAAAGATAGTGTTATGGAATTCGGAAGAGTTGGGGAAAATGAATTGAACACCATTGATTTTTCATTACCTGCTGAACCAGCGTTTAATAAAAAAATATTAAGTGGCAAACCAGCTAAACAACCTAAAGTATATCTCGGCTGCGCCAAATGGGGAAGACCAGAATGGGTTGGAAAAATTTATCCGCTAAAGACAAAAGAAAAAAATTTCCTGCAACATTATGTGGACCATTATAACTGCATTGAATTAAATGCGACGCATTATAAAATATACGGTGCGGCAGGAATAAGCAAGTGGAAAGAGAAAGCAAAAGAAAAAGATTTTCTTTTTTGTCCAAAAATGTACCAGGGAGTTACTCATCGCGGAACTTTAAAGGGAAAAGAATTTTTAACCAGAGAATTCTTACGCGGTGTCCAGGCTTTTGAAGAAAATCTCGGACCTATCTTCGTACAGGTAAGTGACACTTTTTCTCCAAACAGGAAAGATGATCTTTTTAAATTCATGCTATCGTTGCCAAAAGAGATGCAGTTCTTTTTAGAAGTGCGTCACCCTGCATGGTTTAGCAAAGAAAAAGAAAGAGAAGAGTTGTTTGGTTTTTTATCTGAGAAGAATATAGGAGCCGTAATTACTGATACTACTGGCAGAAGAGATTGTGCTCATATGCATTTGACTATTCCAAAAGCATTTATCCGTTATGTTGGAAATAGTTTGCATCCTACTGATTATACAAGGTCTGATGTTTGGATACAACGAATGAAGTATTGGTTGGATCATGGTTTGCAAGAATTGTATTTCTTTATGCACATGCATGATGAAGCAACTTCACCTGAGTTGACAGTTTATTTAGTTGATAAATTAAATAAAGAATGTGGATTGAATCTGATAAAGCCGAAGTTTATAGAAGATGCACCAGCTAAAAAGAATATTCAGAAAGGATTGTTTGATTAACTCACTTCATATAGCTCATCCCATCTTGTTGTATATCTCGGGCTGCGCAGATCCTGCCTCATTTTCCAATCTCTTGTAGTGCCGCTTGCTGCAAATTTCAATACATCATCACGCTGACTGAAGTTGATATTATCGATCATATCCATCAGTTTTCTTTCACAATTTTTATTTTCTGATAAAAATAAATTTCCCTGGATCGACATATCAGGAACAATACCACTTAACATTACCCCAGCTTTTTTATAAAATGTTCCTTTCTTATATAATTTGTCAACAAGAGCTACTGCCGGTTTTATTAATTCATTGGTAAATGAAGTAGCAACAGGTAATGTTGTATATTTTCGATGTGTTGCTCCATGATAATCTACATTGTGATTTTCTCCTTTTTCAACTACAAATACGTTTATGACCCTCGCAGCGCTATGTTGTCTTCTTAATTTTTCTGCTGCCCTTGATGTATAGGTGGCAACCGCTTCTTTTATTGAATCAATATCACCGACGGCACTTCCAAACATTCTTGTGGTTGCGATCATTTTTTTGTTTACTAATTCATCCTCCATTTCCTGAGAAGGGATTCCCTGTAATTCATGAACTAACCGAATACCCACTACACCTCCCAGGTGTGCATGTGCAAATTCGTCGCTGAGATTTCTTAGCTGCCATGCATCATAAATCCCCCATACTTCTTTTAGTTTGTTGGCATACTGATATCCTACGCCCCAAATGTCACTCACCGGTGTTTTATGCAGCGCAGCGCTGATCTTTTCTTCTGTGTCAAGCACCGTTATACAATCCGTGAGATGTTTATTTTTTTTCGCCATGCGATTGGCAAGTTTTGCTAAAACCTTAGTAGGAGCTACACCAACAGAAACTTTGATACCTGTCCAGTCTTCTACAGTTGTTCTTATTTCTTTTGCTATTTTAGGTAGGTCTTCCAATGGAAAAATGCTGAGATCAAGAAAAGCTTCATCAACAGAATATACTTCGACATTTTTTTTGCCAAGTATTATGCGTAAGGTTTCCATTACCCGCCAGCTGAGATCACCATATAAATTATAGTTGGAAGAAAAAACTGCCACATCATGTTTTTGTATCAATGGCTTTGCCATAAAGTAAGGCCCGGCCATTTCTACACCTAATTTTTTTGCTTCATCACTTCTGGAAACGATGCAGCCATCGTTGTTGCTTAATACAACAACTGGTTTCCTGTCAAGATATGGTTTAAATAATCTCTCGCAGGAACAATAAAAATTATTACAATCAACAATGGCTTTCATAATAATGAATGAATAGAATAAGCAACTATTCCCCACATTTTAAAATCACTAAACTCTGCAATATTGATCGGCTTATACCTATTGTTATCAGGAATTAAAAACGCGGACGAAAAATTCTGGTGATAGCGCCTCACTAATAACTCTCCATTTAATATTGCAACAATGATTTTTCCATTTACCAGTTTCAACGATCGGTCAACAATTAAAATGTCGCCATCAAAAATGCCAGCCTCCTGCATTGCATCGCCTTTCATTCGAAAAAAATAAGTAGCGGGTTTATTATGAACCAGTTGTTCATTCAGATCAATGCCCCGTTCCATATAATCATCAGCGGCTGCACCAAAACCGGTGGCGTTTGCTGTTTTCACTTCTTTCTGGGTAAACTTTTTTGTCCCTTTATAGGCAGCGCCATAAAATTCTTCTCCTTCCATAAAAATATTTTTCTAAATAAAGGTGATAATTTTTTTGGATATAAACTAAAAATATTAGTAAATTTATACTAATAAAATTTGTACCAAAAAATCAGGAGGATGGGTTATGCAATTACAATCAATTACCACGGTCACGATACCGGGTTACCGGATCTTTGAATACCTGCTTGTATTAAATCCACACGAAGAGTTGCGGAACAAGATCATGAAGGTGAAGCAGGAATTTTATGATCAATATAAAGCTCCAACGGCACTTGGTGGCAAGCCGCATATTACATTGGCAAATTTTCTACAGTATGAAATGATGGAAGAGCGATTGGTCAATCGACTAAAAATGGTGGCTATGGGTTTTCATCCGATCAAAGTTGAATTGAGAGATTTCGGAAGTTTCCCCAGTCATACTATATATATAGATGTAGTCAGCAAGGTTCCCGTGCAAACACTGGTAAAAGAAGTCAGGAAAGAAACTCAACGGCTTATGAAGTTGAATAAAGATAATAAGCCTCACTTCATTCTTGAACCACATATGACTATTGCAAGAAAATTGCAACCATGGCAATATGAAAAAGGTTGGCTCGAATACAGCAATAAAAATTTCACGGGAAGATTTATCGCAGATGGAATGTTATTATTAAAGCGACCACTAGATGAGAAAAAATACCAGGTTGTGCAGCGCTTCGAGTTTCAGAATTTACCAGTGACGACAAAGCAGGGAGATTTATTTATGTAGGATTTAAACCACGGAGACATATTGACACAAAATATCACAGGAAAAAATCATAAACCATTAACGGAAAGAGAAAAGTGGTTGGCATCACAAGTTGTGGATAGTGCTATCACAATACATAAATTTTTAGGTCCGGGACTGCCTGAAAGTGTTTATGAAAAATGTTTTTGCTATGAATTAACAAAAAGAAATATTCCTTTTATAAAACAAAAATGCACAGAATTAATTTATGATAATGTAATTATAGATGAAGGATTGCAGATCGATATAATGGTTGATGACCTGATCGTAATTGAGTTAAAAGCTCAAGAAGTATATCATCTAGTTTGGGAGGCGCAATTATTGAGTTATTTAAGACTTGCAAATAAACGACTTGGTTATATATTGAATTTTCATGTACCCTTGATGAAGGATGGATTAAAAAGAATGATCCTTTAATTATACAAGTAAATAGCATCTCCGTTATTTACTTTTCACCTCTCCGTGTTTCACTGTGTCTCCCTGTCTCCGCGATTTTAAAAACATTTATTATGGATAAACAACTAAAACAAGACCATTACAAAGTAAAGGTCAAAGATCAGGAAGAGAATTCTCAGTACTTACAAGGAAGAGGAGCACAGATCAATACAAAAAATAAATTCCTTAAAAATGAAAAGACAAAAGAACATGTTGAATCAATTGATGATTGGGAAGAATCAAATGTGCCTACGCAATATTTAGAACAGGAATCGAAAACAATTGTCAACAAAGTAGAGAGTCCCGATGTAGGAATGATGTACAGCATGAATCCTTATGCAGGTTGCGAACATGGTTGTATCTATTGTTATGCAAGAAATGTTCATGAATACTGGGGTTATAGCGCAGGCCTTGATTTTGAAAGAAAGATAATTGTCAAAAAAAATGCACCACAACTTTTACGCAAATTTTTAATGCATCCGAAATGGGATGCAACACCGATCATGTTAAGTGGCAATACAGACTGCTATCAACCAGCTGAACAAACTTTTCGTTTAACAAGAGGTTTATTGGAGGTGTGTAATGAATTCAATCAGCCAGTTGGCATTCTCACAAAAAATTCATGGATACTAAAAGATAAAGATGTGTTACAGGAAATGGGAAAAAAGAAAATTGTTTCAGCAATGGTTTCCATTACTTCTTTTAATGAAGATCTGCGAAGAGTGATGGAGCCAAGGACAACGACTGCAAAACAAAAGTTGAAAGTAATAAATGAATTAAGTTCTGCAGGTGTTCGCATGGGCGTCATGATGGGCCCGATGATACCTGGTTTGAACGAGCACGAAATGCAACGCATCATGAAAGAGGCAAGAGACAATGGAGCGACTTTTACTGCTTACACATTTATACGGTTAAATGGTGCTATCAAATTTTTATTTCATGATTGGCTCTATAAAAATTTCCCTGATCGGGCTGATAAGGTTTGGCATTTAATTGAAAATAGTCATGATGGAAAAGTAAATGATTCCCGCTATGGCGTACGTATGCGTGGTGAAGGAGCAATTGCACAAATGGTTGCACAACAGTATAAAAAATATGGAAAGCTATATGGAATGAATGCGGAAGAATGGAGTTTGGATAGAAGTATATTCAGAAGACCGGGAGGACAAATAAAAATGTTTTAAAAAATATTTTTAAAATACTTCTCGAAAAATTTGGCAACAATAAAAAATTAGTTCAATCTTTGCATCCTCAAAACAAAAAACATGTTACGCATAGAACAACATATTGACACAAGAAACTGGTTTAGTCCTAAAGGAGACTACACTAATTGCGGGGCATGTTCTGAATAAGTTTAAAAGCTAATTCGATATAACCGAGCCCCCGCAAGAGATTGCGGGGTTTTTGTTTGTCAGGAACATGATTAGAGGGATTTAAAAGATTATTGGAAAAATAAGAGATTCTTTTATGAAATAAACACACTTATTGAATCTAACTGATTAATAAAATAAAATGCTGACGCAATTACGACATAAACAATTTAGAACGATGGATGAAATATCATCACTCAGTGGCCATTGCTATGCGATGGAACAGGGAAGTATTGTGCCCAATGATAATGATTGTAATGATATTAATATACGACCGGATTGTATCTATACATAAACATCTTTAGGATGAATGAGTAGAACCCGGTCGTAACACGACCGGGTTTTTTATTTAATGATCAATAAAACAGGAATTATGTTTTTCAATTTATTCAGAACAAAAGTATCCCAGGTGAATACTTTGTTTTTAGGTCACTATGTTGACCCTAAGGTTTTTTACGCTGTTGAGTTTAATAAAGTACCATGTATCAGCTTTATTGGTGAACTGGATACAAGCAAAGGATTTGATTTTATTCAAAGCACTTATCGTAGTGAGTTGGCAGGGATCTATCAACATAATTATTTTGATCATGAGAAAAGAGGTTTCTTTTTTAACAACACATTGTTTGTGTTGAAGAATAAAAGAATGATCGAGTTGGGGAATAACTATTGTCAGGTATTGCATACAAAAGACCAATACAATTGGGGACAAACAATGATAAAAGAATTGTCTGTGTTCCATGTAACAGGCGATGTAAATAAAGTGATCGGTTTCGCAAGAAGCAATAACATGAATTGAAAGTATTAGATGCAGAAGGAGGAATAAGCGTTCCCCGTGAGATGCAACGGGGACGCTTTATAAAACCACGATTGTAAAGATTAAAAAAGATTATGAGGAAATATATGGGAGTATTCTGATTGGTCGGATCCTTCACCTGGAATGAAGAAGCTGTCCCGATTCAATCGGGATCGCCCATACAAAGTTGGCCCGTTCGTCTAAAGGTTGAGGACTTCACATTTTCATTGTGATGATACGAGTTCGAATCTCGTACGGGCTACAACGGGTTCGTTGGTGTAATGGTTAACATCACAGATTGTCGATCTGTTGCTATGGGTTCGATTCCCGTACGAACCGCTGATTGCCGGATAGTGTAATTGGTAACACACCAGAATTTGAGTCTGGTATTTTCAGTTCGATGCTGAATCCGGTGTCATGTTAATGTTGGCTCTAGCTTATCGGTAAAGTGTCCGTCTGTGCAACGGAGGAACAGGGTTCGAATCCCGGAGTCAACCAATTAGTTCGGATAGTTGGCTTATAGTTCAATGGAAGAATGCTGCGCTTCGAACGCAGTGATGAAAGTTCGAATCTTTCTAAGCCAACAAATGATGGCTTAGCTCAATGGTTAAGAGTATTACGCTGATACCGTAAAGGTTGATGGTTCGAGTCCATCAGTCATCACAGATAAATTGGCTCGTAGCTCAACTGGATAGATGTTCCCGGCTTTTAACCGGGAGGTTGTGAGTTCGAATCTCACCGGGCCAACGATATAAAAAAATTGGGTATAGCTTAACTGGTAAAGCGCCGGGATGGAGATGTGAGTTCGAATCTCATTGATCAATTGAATTGGATGAATAGCTCAACGGCAGAGCGTCCCGTTGTTAACGGGAGGGTTGAAAGTTCGAATCTTTCTTCATCCGCAGTTTGTTGATGAATATAATTCGATGAAGAGAAAATAATGATCTGTCAATATTCGTACAAACAACTGGTGCTTTGGCAGAATGGATAAAAATGCGTCGGAGTGAAATCCCGGAGATCGTGGTTCAATTCCACGGAGCGCCACTGTAAATTAATAATGAAAAATAAAAATGAAGAATTATGCTGACTCGTGTAATGAAATAGCCAACGGAAATATTTACTCAAAAGAGTAACCGGAATTTTATTAACTATTTCAAACAAAAATTATGGACACACAACAAAAAATAATGAATGCTAACAGCATTTTCCAAAATGACTTTTTGGATAGCCAGGCATATTACATGTACGCTTACCAAAAAGTGCCATGTGTTACATGGGCCGATCAGCTGAATACTGAGAAGGTGCTGAAATATATAAAGCAGGAATATGTGGGTGCAATTACAGGGATCTTTCATAACTCGAAATATGATAGAAAAAAGAAAAAGACTTTGTATTTCACGACGATCATCTTGCTAAAGGATGATTGCCTCGTAGAGTTAGGAAATAATTATTGTGAAGTGCTGCATACTCACGAAGACTATGATATGGCTAATGATCTTATTAAAGAAGTAAGCCGTTTTAAAAGAAGAGAGAGAAAAACAGGACTTGAAATCAACTTGATCGTGAAAGGAAATTATGGCCTGGAATTAAAAGGTATGGAGATTAAAAAAACAAAGCTTGACCTGGATTTGTACTACGAAGATGATTTTATACAAACAGATGAAGTGATAAGAAAGCGATTAAATAAAAATGATGATAAGGGCATTGTTTTATTACACGGGTTGCCCGGTACTGGCAAAACAACTTACCTGCGTCATCTGATCGGGAAAATAAAAAAGAGAGTGCTGTTTTTATCTCCCAATATCGCCGGCAGTTTAGTTGACCCGGAGTTCATTGATCTGTTGATCGATAATCCAAACTCTGTTGTGATCATTGAAGATGCAGAGAATATTATTATGGACAGGAAAGCCAATCAAAATTCATCAGTAAGTAACCTGTTAAATATTTCTGATGGCTTGCTTGCAGACTTTCTAAATGTGCAATTGATCTGCACGTTCAACAGTTCGCTAACAATGGTTGACAGTGCGTTGATGCGTAAGGGAAGATTGATCGCAAAATATGAATTCAGGAAACTTAGTGTAAGAAAAGCGCAGCGACTCAATTATCGACTTGGCTACACGAATCTGGTTATAAAGCCAATGACGATTGCGGAGATCACAAATCCTGAAGATATAGAGTATAAGTCCGAAAGAACTGAGATCATAGGGTTTAAAAGACAGCTAATTGAAAATTGAAATTTAAAAACAAGGATGATATGAAATGGAACAGGTACAATGGAAATGGAGAAAACTATCTGGCGAGCGGATCAAAATTCCGATCGCTGATGAAGTGACGAACGTATTGATGCGTGAGCAAGAAGCAGGACATGAAATGAAAGTCTGCATTGGAACCGATAGCCAGGTAAAAGGAAAAGAAACAGAATTCGCAACAGTAATTGTATTTATCCGGAAAGGAAAAGGAGGTTTTATGTATATACACAATGAGATCACTAAACAACGGATGAGTATTAAGCAACGAATGTTAATGGAGGTAAATAAAAGCATTGAAGTAGCATATGCATTGTGTAATATTTTTTCACGATACAGTGCAGACATGGAAGTGCATGCTGATATTAACACCAATCCAAACTTCAAAAGCAATGATGCATTGAAAGAAGCGATGGGTTATATCGTGGGAATGGGATTCGCATTCAAAGCAAAACCAGAAGCATTCGCAAGTTCGAATTGTGCGAATAAGATAGTGCAATAAGTTCTTTAAGTTATTGGAGCATCTGGTTTATGATAGGCTTCATACATCATCCTGATCTTTCTGCCGATGCGACGAACAAAATTGTTTGGTGAAAGGATCTTTAATCCTTCGCCAAATCCAATGAGTTCCCGCTCGAGCTCGAAATTTGGAATGACATCAATACTGAAGGTTACTCCTTCTTTTGATTCTTCAACAATTTTTTGCGAAGCATGAATTGGTTTGGTCTTGATGTAGGGTGCCTGGTAATGATCAGCTAAAAAAGTGATACAGGTAGGCTCATCCGCAACGTTGCGTGTTACGCCTATTATATCACTGAAATAAGTTTGCGCATCAAATTGTTTGTGACTGCGAAAAGTTTCATTTGAAACTGAAATGACGTTTTGAATGCGATCGAGGGCAAATGTGCAAATTTCTTTTCCTTGCTTTTTCATGCCAAGAATGAACCACCGGTTGCGGAATTCTTTGAGCAGGTAAGGAAAGAAAATAATATCACTGGCCTGTCTGGCTTTGAAAGATTGATAAGTAAGCTGAACAGTGGTTTGTGAAATAATGGCTTTGTATAAAATATCCAGCCATTCGATCCCGGCCAGGAGTTCATTCTTTTCAAAGTCAATGACAGGTGATCGCTGATGCTGTTCACTGTAGATCTTGTCTTCAAGCTTGTTCACCATTTCATTCACTTCATTAAAGTGGCTGAAACCTTTGAACTGGCGAAGCAGGTGAGAAACTTCCTGCAGGATGTTGAGGTCTTGCGATGTAAGAGGGATATTGGCGATACTGTATTCGGGGTCTTCGTAACTGTAATATTTTTTATCAGTTACAATGATCGGTGCATTATAACCAAGTTTATCGCTACGCATTGCATTCAGGTCAAGACGAATGGTGCGAAGACTGACGCCTTTATCGATGCCTTCATATTCATAAAGTGCATCATTACAGGCTTTGATCAGGTTTTCGATGGTCCATTTTCGCCGGCGATTCTGAAGACATTTATCAATGGTTCGGTAACGGATCAGCGCATTCCGGTTAACAGGCATAAAAAGAAATTTTACAAAAAATATAAAAATAAATTTTACTGTGCAAAAAGATTGCACAGTTGGGTTAGAGGTTTGTTCTATCAAACGAAAAGGAGGATAAAATGAAGTTTAATTTTAAAATGAGCAAAACAAACAAAACAGTGAACTACGAAGGTGAAAAAGCTTTTGTATTAACTCCTCAACTTGAACTGTATACTGCGGTAGCTACTGCAGGTCTGAGCGACCAGTTCTATGAAAAGGCAGTCGATAAGATGGATCGTTTGCGTAAGCTGATCGCTGTGAACGATAAAGAGTTTGTTGCTAAGCTGGCGGTATATGTTCGCGAAAAAATGTACCTGCGTAGTGTTCCGCTGGTATTGACAGTTGAATTGGCAAAGCAGGCAAGTGGTGAAAGCATTGTGAGCAAGCTGGCTAACCGTGTTGTTCAACGTGCAGATGAGATAGCTGAATTGCTGGCTTACTATGCCCTTGCGAATGAACGTAAAGATGTAAAGAAGCTGAACAAATTAAGCAAGCAATTGCAAAAGGGTTTGGCTGAAGCATTCAATAAGTTTGATGAATACCAGTTTGCAAAATATAATCGTGATGCAGCAGTGAAGTTGAAAGATGCATTGTTCCTGGTACACCCAAAAGCAAAAGATGAAGCGCAGCAAGCTTTGTTTGATAAAATAGTAAAAGATGAATTGGCAGTGCCATATACATGGGAAGTTGAATTGAGTGTGTTGGGTCAGCAAAAGTTTGATACTAAAGAATTGAAACAAGAAGCGGTTCGTGCAAAATGGGAAGAGCTGATCTTTAGCAACAAGCTGGGTTATATGGCTACACTGCGTAACCTGCGAAACATGCTGGAAGCAGAAGTAAGCAAAGAAGCATTGAACAAAGTATGTGAATATTTGAGTGATGCGAAGGCTGTGGCAAAAAGTAAACAATTGCCATTCCGTTTCCTGGCTGCATACCGTGAACTGAAACAATTGAACAACGGACGGGCAGGTAAAGTGCTGGATGCATTGGAGCAGGCAGTATTGCAAAGTACTGCAAATATTGCAGGTTATGATGAGAACACTAAAGTGGTGATAGCTGCTGACGTGAGTGGTAGCATGCAAACAGCCATCAGTGCAAAAAGCAAGATCATGAACTATGACATCGGTTTGATGCTGGCTATGTTACTGCAGAGCCGTTGTGAGAATGTGGTAACTGGTATGTTTGGTAATACTTGGAAAATGATCAGTGTGCCTAAGAAAAATATCTTAAGCAATGTGCAGGAATTTTATCGCCGTGAAGGTGAGGTTGGTTATAGCACGAATGGTTACCTGGTGATAAAAGACCTGTTGCAACGAAATAAAGTGGTGGATAAGATCATGATGTTTACTGACTGCCAGTTGTGGAATAGCCAGGGAAATGAGAACATTGCCGGGTTGTGGAAACAGTATAAGAAGATAGCGCCAAATGCAAAGTTGTATTTGTTCGACCTGGCTGGTCATGGCAACACTCCATTGAATGTGCAGCGAGATGATGTGTTTTTGATAGCAGGATGGAGCGACAAGATCTTCGATGTGCTGAAAGCGATCGAAGAAGGAAGCAACGCAATAAAGATGATCGAAGCAATAGAGTTATAGTGGGATGTTAAGTAGTCCCGTGTTGCCGGGACTACTTTTAAAAGTTCTTTTAAATTATTAAAGAAAGTAAGGATGTCGTAGAGATGGGTTACTTCGTCACCAATAAAGGGGCAAGGGCCTGGTAGTAATACCGGGAGAGGTGCAAATCCTCAGCTTGACAGCGCCCCGTTGCTCATTTCGCTTGTTACTCCTGAACTTTTAAACTATTGAAAGGTGTCGTAAAAAGAAATACTTCGGTAGACGCAGCAGGTGATATATTATATATTATCTGTGCTCCGCAGGGGTGTACAGGTTCAATTCCTGTTACAAACAGAAATGTTTGTATGGCGAAATATATAAGAATTCTTTTGCTTGTCACCCTTTCATACTTTATTGAGAGGTGTCGTAAGCAAGAGATACTTCGTTGGCAAAATTGGTTCGAATCCAACTTCCTCTGTAAGTTTTTTATGGTGGATGCGGCTCTTGTTGAATTGTTGCCCTTTCAAATTTTTGAATGATGCCGTAAAGCAATGTTACTTCGGTTAGAGCGTCACGATAATATCGTGAAGGCGCAGGCTCAACTCCTGCTTTTCCGCGGTGGCGGATCATAGCTCAGAAATAATAGTCATTGTTTGTTTGTTGCTCATTCATTTTTAAAATAAATAAAATGATCAGCGTGTCGTAAAACAAGGCTACTTCGTCTGGAAAAACAAAAGACCTTGTTTGGCTGTTACCGCTGAATTTAAAATATTACAGGTGTCGTAGATAAGAGTTACTTCGGTGATCATTGTGTCGCAGGTTCGAGCCCTGCCCGGTTACCAATATATTTTTTTCATGTGACCGGTAGCTCAGTTGGTAGAGCAAATGAATAAGTCTCTTTTCAAATTGTTACCCTGTAAAACTTATCCGGGTGTCGTAGATAAAAGTTACTTCGTCTAAAAACGACAGGTCGCAGGTTCGAATCCTGTCAGGTCCACTAATAAATTTATTGGGCCTGTAGCTCAGTGGGTAGAGCGGTACAGTCTTTTATTGTTTGTTACCCCGGAAATTTTTATGTGCCAGGCAATAGTACTATTATTAAGCTTCTGTTGCGTCGCACACTTGTACGTTCGGTAACTTTATTGAGTAAAATAAATACAAAAGTAAAAGATGGAAAGGTTGAAAATTTTTAGCGACAAAATCAACTCACTTTTAGATGGCGGCAAATATTTAGAAGCTAAAAAGGTATTGATAAAAGAACTTGAAAATTCGAATAAAGATGATTCTTCTTATCCTTTGTTGTTTGCGGAAATTGCAGGATTCTTAATTGATATTGGTTCCGAGTCTTTGGATAAAGAAGCAACGCAATTGGGTTTAGAAATGTTAGAAAAGAATGAGAATTTTTTTAAAGATTTTATTTCTGAGCAGAGCTATAACTATTGCTTTGCAAATGGAAAAAATGCAATGTATAAAATTGAAAATAAGAGAAATGGACTACCTTCTTTGGAAAGTATAATGCCATTCTTATCCGAAGCAAAAAATTATTATTTCAAGGCGTTTAAGGTTATAGATCTAAATGGTATCAACGACATAGATTTAAAAATCCTAACAAATCTAGCAAACAACTTATACGAATCTGGCAGAGTTATAGAGGCAATTCGTCTTTATGATTCAGTTTTAAAAATAAATTCGAAATTTCCTCAGGCTTTAATTGGAATGGCAAGAAGCATTGACCACTGGATTAAAATATCCGCTTGTCCTCAATCCATTTCTTTGTTTGTAACAATTTATAATTTATATAAAGAAGGACTTATTCATGGAGTTTTACCGCCAGAGCAAAAGGAAGATGTTGAGAGAAGCTTTCAATTTTTTGAAAATGTTTTGAAAGAAAGAAAATTTGATTTCTCAACAATTGAACATGAAATGCAGACAAACAAGATCGAGTATTGCAATCATAGCGTTTTCAGGAAATTTTGTCTTGATAACTTTTTAACACTTAATGAGCATTCTTTATTTTGTAAATGCTCTGGTTCATCCCAAGACGATTTGAGTATTGTTCACACAGGAATAAGTTTGTATGGAGATAAGGTGGGCAAGATGGAATTACTCCTAAATAGGATAAAATCAGAGTTTCATCTAGCTCGAAAATTGTATTTTGAAAGTACAGAACAGAATGATGAGGATGCTCAAGAAGTTTTATATAGCGACTTAATGGAAGGAGAAGCTATTGGAACTTCTGTAGAAAAGATTCGAACATCTTTTAGGTTGTGTTTCGGTATTTTAGACAAAATCGCAAATGGCGTTTGTTATTTTTTTGATTTACCAAAGAGAAAGCACCCGAAAGAATATATCTACTTTCAAGATTTTTGGAAAAATCAAAAATGCCCTGAACGATGGGAGTTAATCAAGAATGTTAGAAATCCTCATTTGGTTGCCCTCTTTTGTATAGCCAACGATTTAAATTATTCAAAGGGAGAGTTTGGCTTTTATAAAAACTGGAGAAATAAATTAGAACACAATAATTTAATAATAATTGAGAATGAAGAAAGCTTAGATATTCTTGACATATTTAAGGACAATTTTGTATCAAAGATTTCATTATCAATTTTTGAAAAAGAAGCACTTCATCTATTACAGATTTGTTGTGCGACAATTTATAGTTATGTGTATACAATTAGGACTTCAAGTATGAGTAATGCGGATGGAAAACCTACACTTCCATTTATTATTCAACCGAAGATTAAATAAGGAATAAAGTGTTATGAAATTAAAAATACAAGGAAAAGAGATCAGGACATTAGGTTATCCGGAAGGACCAGTGATCAGTATTGCAATGAATGTAATGGAAAAGAATTTCAAACATCATTCAAAAGAAAAAGCATTTGAAATACTGAAAGAAGTGTTGCAGTCACCACATGATTATGCAAGCGATGAAATATTGGGTTTAATTGCAAAACAACTGTTGCCAAAGCCAGAAGCTGAAGGACAAAATATTTCATTGAATCAAAACGGAATTCAATTCAATGTGTTTGGGCAGGAACATATTGAAGAAGGAGCCATGCACCAGATGTACCAGGCAGCTAAATTACCGATCAGTGTTGCAGGTGCATTAATGCCCGATGCACATAGCGGTTATGGTTTGCCAATCGGTGGCGTATTGGCAACAGAGAATGCTGTTATCCCTTATGGCGTTGGTGTTGATATTGGTTGCAGAATGTGTTTGAGTGTATTCGATATCGATCCAAAAGAGTTGATACAGAAGGAAAATTATTTTACAAGAGAATTATTGGAAGCAACATTATTTGGAAGCGGGCAACAGTTTGACCAGGCAGAAGATCATGAAGTAATGGAGAATGAATTGTTTTATCAATTACCATTATTAAAAAACTTACATGGAAGAGCATGGAAACAATTAGGTTCTTCAGGTTCAGGTAATCACTTTGTTGAATTTGGAACTGTTGAGATCAATGAAAAGGATAATGTATTGAATGTTGAGCTGGGAAATTATGTTGGCTTATTGTCACATTCAGGCTCAAGGGCATTAGGTGCAAATATTGCTAATCACTATACAAAGATCGCTATCAGTAAAAGACGTTTGCCTGGCGAAGCAAAAAATTTGGCCTGGTTAAGTTTAGATGAAGGAGAAGGGATTGAATACTGGAATGCGATGAATCTTGCTGGTGATTATGCATCTGCCTGTCATCATGTAATTCATGAAAAGATCGCAAAGCAGTTAGGAAGAAAGCCAATGAAGATGGTAGAAAACCATCACAACTTTGCATGGAAAGAAAAATGGAAAGGAAAAGATCTGATCGTTCATCGTAAAGGTGCAACACCTGCAGGCAAAGATGTATTGGGAATTATTCCGGGTTCAATGACTGCAGCAGGTTTTATTGTAAAAGGCAAAGGCGAAACGGCATCCATTAATTCAGCTGCGCACGGTGCAGGAAGAAAGATGAGTCGTACAAGAGCAATGGAATCGGTAACTGATAAACAATTCAAAGAAGAATTGCAAAAGCATAATGTAAAATTGCTGGGTGGTGGATTAGATGAATCACCTTTTGCATACAAGGATATTGAGATGGTGATGCAATCGCAAAAGGCATTGGTAGATGTCGTAGGTAAGTTCACTCCTAAAATTGTAAAGATGGATGGAGCAAAGCATAAGAGTTGGTCCAAAAGGAGTCCTTCGGAGAAAAAGAAGGGAAGAGATGAAGTGATGGGAGAGTGATAATAATTGATGATCAATACTCAAACTCCTGCTACAAAAGTAGTGGGAGTTTTTTATGTAATACTGAGAATAGCCGCATCAATAGTTCAAACCACAGCTTATGCGGAAACTGCTCTACACAACAGTTATCATTTTGTTATTGACAAATGAATCAAGATCTCAATTACCTGACGAGCCGATCAAAATAAGATCCTTTTCCGTCAATATTAGAGCAAGCTTATTTACAGCAACAACAACAATTAATATCGAGCTATTTAATCCTAATAATAAAGTGCTTGATGGAGAATATAGTTTTTCATTGAACAGCGGACAGGTGATCACCGGTTTTGCATTGGATATAAATGGAAATATGCGTGAAGGAGTAATTGTAGATAAACAAAGAGGAAGAGTGGCCTATGAAAATACGACCCGCAGACGCATTGATCCCGGACTTCTGGAAATGACAACCAGCGATAATTATCGTATTCGTGTTTATCCAATGCCGGCAAAGGGTACAAGAAAAATTAGAATAATTATCACCGAGCAATTGTCAATAAAAAATAATTCCCTGGTGTATACTCTTCCATTGGATGTAAAAGAATCAGTTTTGAATTTTGATTTGGCTATAAATGTTTTTCAAGCACGGGAACAGCCACTGGCGAATGAAGGAATTATTCACCAAAGATCTTTTCTAAAGCAGGATACGATCCATACACTTAATTTTAATGATAAAGATCTTGAATTGAAAAAACCAATTTCATTCAGGATCCCTATTAAAGAAAATAAAGTTTGCTTTTTTAATATTGGAGCAAATAAATATTTTGCGGCGCATATTAAACCAACTATCGAGCATGGCAAGAATATTATTTTTTCAACTGTAACAGTCTTTTGGGATTTGTCCGCCTCTGGTTCTAAAAGAAATATTTTAAAGGACATATCATTTCTTGATGCTTTCTGTAAAGAGGAAAATGTCGGGCAACTCATTATAGTAACATTCAGCAATTCGGTACAGGAGATAAGGGAATTCAATTTGAATAAAAAACTAAGTGAAGCTGCAAAACGGTTCCTTGAGAAAAATATTTTTGATGGGGGCACACAACTAGGAATTCTTGATTGCGCAAAATATAATTCAGACGCATATTTATTGTTCAGTGACGGCCTCAGTAATTATGGTGATGAAATGCTTAAAACAAATGCCAAACCGGTCTATTGTATTTCCTCATCTGCTTCAGCAAATCATACATTGCTTAAAAAAATAAGCAATAAGACAAACGGACGCTATATTAATTTAAATGCAGAGACCGTAAACGAATCAATAGTTTCTCTATCTAAAGCGGAGAATAGATTATTATCAGCGGTTATAGGTGATATTATTTTAAATGTGAATTCACAACTTCCTGCTTCGTTTACAGAATGGATAACTATATCGGGTAAAACAGGAAGAGAAATGCAAAGCTTTGATCTTGATTTTGGTGATATGGGGGCCGTGCTCCGAAAAGAAAATGTACCTTTTAATTCATCCGGCCATTGTGATTCAACTGACATAGCCCGGTTGATATTGATGCAACAATTTGCCATGCTGCAAAATGAAGCCAATATGGAAATTGCTGTAGCAGCTTTTGCATCCAGGAATAAGTTTGTTAGCAACACTACTTCTTTTATTGTTCTTGATAACCTGGAAGATTATATTCAATATGGCATAGAACCCCCTGTTGATCTTGAAGAGAAGTATCTTAAAAGAATGGGTGAGATCACGCAACGAAAAGAACAGCAACAAAGAGATGAAGCGAATGCGATGATCAATAATCTAAAAACTTCTGTGACTCAATATAACGAGAGAGTTTCGTGGTGGAATAAAAGTGAGTCGCTAATAGTCTTTGATGATGTAATAAAAAAGAATAACGAAATAAAGACGATGATAAGCCAGCGGAGCGAAGAAATAAAAACAAATAATAGCAATGGTAATGATGGAAATTTTGACAATTTTAAAGGATTTGGTAATGGTACGTTAAATGAAGTGGTTGTAACAGGATATGGAATTCAAAGGAGAAGAGATATGACAGGAGCGGTAAGTATTATCAGTTCTTCACAGCTTTCAGGACTAGGCAGCATGAACGTGGCACAGGCATTAGCTGGTCGTGTGGCAGGAGTGCAGGTAATTGAACATAGTGCGCCGGGTGGTGCATCGCAGATTTTTATTCGTGGTGGATTGACATCACCGGGTGGCGGTCAACCTCTATATATTGTTGATGGTGTGCCAATGGAAGGAGATATTGCTACATTGATCACTGTAAATGAAATTGAGAGTATTTCAGTGTTAAAAGGCGTGCAAGCATCGTCGCTGTATGGAAGTCGTGCATCAAATGGTGCAATTGTTATTATACGAAAAAGAGCATTTGGAAATAATGCAAAAAGCCAGATCGTAAAATATAAAGACCTTGAAGATGTTGATTATGTTTCAGAATTAAAAGATGCAGGTAAAGATGAAATGTATCGACACTATTTGAACATGAAAAATAGTTTAGGGGAAGAACCTTCTTTTTATTTTGATGCTGCAGAAGTAATGTATCAAAACGGGGATAAAGAGAAAGCATTAGGAATACTTACCAATTTATTGGAAATAGATTATGAGAACCACCAGTTATTGCGGGCTGTCGGGTATATGTTTGAAAATTGGGGAATGTATGAAGAAGCTGTGTCTGTCTATCAAAAAGTACTTGCTATAAAAGAAGAAGAACCACAATCATACCGTGATCTCGCATTGGCCTATGAAAAGAGCGGAGATCTTCAGGCAGCAGTTGAACTTTTGTACATATCACTTACAAAAAATTGGTATCAATATGAAAACCGGTACAGGGGCTTACGTTCAATATTGCTAACTGAAATGAATTCTATAATAGCCAGGAATAAGAAAGAAATTGATCTTTCAGAAATAAATACGTCAATCATAAAACCATTGCCAGTTGATCTGAGAATCGTTGTTGATTGGAACAAAGATGAAACGGATATTGATCTGCATATTGTGGAGCCGGGTGGCGAAGAATGCTATTACAACCATCGTCAATCAAAAGCTGGGGGAAGAATGGCAGAAGATTTTACACAGGGATATGGACCCGAGGAATACCAAATCAAGAATGCAGTAAAAGGAAAATATTCGATACTGGTAAATTATTATGGAGACAGGTATCAGAAAAAGCAGGTTCCCTCATTTATTAAACTCACGATCTATAAAAATTACGGAAAGTCAAATCAGACAGTCACAACACAAACACTTATCATGGATAATCAAACCGGTAAAATTGAAATAGGAGAACTGAAATGGTAAGCTTAGAATTTATTATATAAATAAAAAAACCTCTGTAGAAACAGAGGTCGCAACCAAAACTAACTGCTTATGAGAAAATATTTATGTAGTAACTGTTTTAAAATTATATTTTCCAAAATAACCACCTTCCCTTTCTTCTTGTTCTGTTATCACGAATTCTTCTTTATAATCCGAGAAACTTGACTTTTTATTTTGTGTTTGTCTTTTCTGTTTCTTCTTTTGAATATTCTTTTTCATAACACTGGTTTTTGGTATTGTATTATACTATTTTTCAATTACCGTGCCAGTTGAAATAAGAATAATAACAAGTGTTTGCGGAGACACAACACAGGCTGCTAAAAATCAGTATCTTGAATTGATGGATTTTTTTTAATAAACTATACTTTCACATAGATCTTCTTTTTGTCCATCCACCAGCAGATGAACCACATGAAAGTAATAACACAAATGGCATATGCAAGAGAACCATTCTCTGGTGCACCGGGAATATGAATGAGAATCTTTTTGTAGAGCCAATTCCATGGATTTACACCATCACCCAATTTTATTAATGCAAGAGTTCGTGGCAAAAAGGCACTGAGAGCAAAAACAAATAATGCGTTTTTACCAAACACATCAAAAAATTTGCTGAGCCAACCTTTCATATTATTATATTCTATTAGATAGATCATGGTGGCAATAGTAATAATGGCAAGACCGGAAGTGTAGATCGTGTAAGAGCTGGTCCATATCTTTTTATTAATAGGAAAAACCATGTCCCAACAAAAGCCAGTAACAAGCATTGCAACACCAGTAGCAAATAATCCACTTAGCATTTGATAAGGATTAGGTGAGGCAAATGTTGATTTCTCAAATTCAAATTGAGAAATTTCTTCCCCTTTGTTTTTCTTTTGAATATAGTCACCAACAAGGTACCCGAATATTACCTGTACGATGGCTGGTATAGTACTCATTAATCCTTCGGGATCAAAAGCGATCCCTTCTCCTTTATACATATGTGTCTCGCTAAGAATAGCTTTATCTATACCAGTTCCAAACCAACCCTGCAAGCTATAAGGATCTGCGGGATTTGCAACATAGCAAAGCACCCAATAAATGAGAAGTAAAATAAGCCCGGCTAAAAAAGCCTTTCTCACTTTTAGATAATATATAATAACAGAAGCGAAAAAGTAACACAATGCAATTCGCTGCAAGACGCCCAAGACCCTGATACCTTTTACAACTTCCACTATTTCACCAGCTTTGTTTTTTGTGTAGTCAACCCAGGTAAAACCCTTAAATATTGTTTCCTTTTGAAATTCATTTGTTCCGTCAATGACCCTATTGACCTCCGTAACAAAAGGCCACCAGTTCAAAAAGAGACCAATCAAAAAAATCAGCACAGTTCTTTTTAAGACTTTTTTCCAAAACATCGCATCGCCACCTATTTCCAGCTTTGGCATTATAAATGCAAGAGCATTGCCCACAGCAAATAAGAAAAATGGGAAAACGAGATCGGTTGGGGTTAATCCATGCCATGGAGCATGTTCAAGTGGGCTATAAATGTGGGCCCAGGTGCCGGGATTATTTACTAATATCATCAGGCATACAGTTGCACCACGAAATACATCCAGAGAATAAAAACGTTGGTTCAATGCATTTGGTTTTGCGCTAAAGGTAATTTAAAAGACGAAAGGCGTTAAACTACAATTTCAGGGTTAGGTAACCGAATTATAGTTATTAACTCGTGGGAACAAATCATTCAGAATCCGACGGGTTTGCTATATCCTCAGTCACATTTCACCCTATATTTGCAACCGAATCGTAACTACCTGTTTCGATTCAAAAGTCATCTTTTAACCAGTCGTATGAAAACTTATCATGTGACTGAGATGGCGAAGCTGTCAAAAAAAGTTCTTGTGAGCTTAAGGAAATGGTTAGCCGTATACACACGGCCAAGATGGGAAAAAAAAGTAAACCAGCTGCTGGCAGATAAAGGCGTAGAAAGATATTGCCCACTTAATAAAGTAAGAAGAAAATGGAGTGACCGTGTGAAAGTGGTAGAAGAGCCCCTGTTCAAATCTTATGTTTTTGTGAAAGTGAATGATGAAGACAAGACAGAAGTAAGAATGACCCCCGGAGTTATCAATTTTGTATACTGGCAGGGAAAACCGGCGGTGATAAAAGAAAAGGAGATCAATGCCATTAAAAGATTTTTGGATGAATATGAAAATGTAGAGGTAAAATCAATTGATATAAAAGTGAATCAGAGGGTGAAAATCACAACGGGACCTTTAATGGACCAGGAAGGACAAGTGTTAGAAGTAAAACATAAAAAAGCAACAGTGGCAATTGATAGTCTTGGCTATATGCTGGTAGCAACTATTGAAAAAACAAAGCTGGCTTCGATAAAAATAAAATAAAACAAACGCTATATTTGAAAAAGCAAATCCACTAAAACCAATATTGCCTTCATGAAAATCCTTTCTTTCCTGCTTTTCTCCATTTTTGTGGTTATCATATTTTCCTCCTGTAGATCACAAAAACCACTCGGCTATGTTGAAGATTTTACAGATACATCAGCGAAAGTGCATGTGAAGTATCCGGAGCCATTAATCCAGAAAGGTGATGTGTTGTCTATTGTTGTTTATAGTGAAGCAATCGATGAGGGTAAAACGGATGCGATGTACAATCTTGCCAATGCGGGAACCAGTGGTGAAGCTTCTACACAAGGATTCCTGGTAGATTTGGATGGCAATATCCAATATCCAAGATTAGGGAAAATAAAAGCAGATGGACTAACAAAAGTTCAACTTTCTGAAGAAATAAGGAAAAAACTCACCGGGCCATTGCAAAACCCTTCTGTACTGGTTCACCTGCTTAATTTTAAAATTACAATGCTTGGTGAAGTATCAAGGGCAGGTCCCATAACCATACCCTCTGAAAAAATAACAATATTGGAAGCGATTGGCCTGGCAGGGGATATAACAATTTATGGTAAAAAAGAAGATATTGTAATTCTGCGGCCAACGGATTCAACTATTGAGCATGGCACTATTGATCTTTCATCCAAAAAAGTTTTTGAATCTCCATATTATTTTCTCCGGCAAAACGATGTGGTGCTTGTGAATCCTAATAAAAATAAAGCAAGATTAAGCGAACAGGTATTCAATCAACGCCTGGGTATCGCTTTCAGCCTTATTAACATGATCGCATTATTGTATAATATATTTCAAAATTAAAACAAACACCATTAATTAATGGAGGGTCATCAACCTGCTAACAAAGATCTTGGTACTCTTTCGATAAAAGATCTTTTTTTTAAGTACGTCAGGTTTCTCCCGGTATTCCTGGTATCTGTTGCGCTTTGCCTTCTTGGCGCTTATTTATACCTACGCTATACTACACCAATTTATAGGGTATCGGGTACGCTCATTTTTAAACAGGAGGAGCAAAATCATGGTGGCAGCAAATTCAACGACATTTTTAATGCAAAAAATGTAAGTGATGTACAATCAGAGATCGAGATCCTGAAGTCGCAGGCTTTGATGGAACGGGTGATTGATTCAGTACAATTGCAGGTAAGTTATTTTGCAGTTGGTAAGATCAAAACACTTAATATATATACTGATTGTCCTTTCAGATTAAATATTATTAAGCTGACCGATTCTTCTAGTTCCTTTAAAATGAATTTTACTTTTCCCACTGAAAATGAATTTAGAATAAATAAAGAATCAGAGAAGTTCAAGTTTGATGATGTTTTTGGAAATTCTTATGGACTCTTTTCGCTTACCAAGGTATATAACGGAGTAAAAGGCAAGGAATTTAATGTTGAATGGAAGTCTACACAAGAACAAGCCTCAATGTATGCCCCTATTGTTCGGGTAGCTCCAAAAATTCCTGGTTCAAGTATTTATAATATCCAGATAGATTATACAAATTCTGCGTTGGCCGCGGATATTGTAAATAACCTGATGTTGCGGTATAAAGATGCAAGTATTGATGATAAGAATGCTACAATTATACAACGCCTTGAGTATATCATTAAGCAACTAGTAAGAATTGACCGCGACCTTGATAGTATTGAAGCAAAAAGAATAATATATGTCAATGAAAATAACCTATCGGGATATGAGGCGCAATCAGCTTCTCTTTTTGAAATACAAACCCGGTCGGATGAGGAAATTCAAAACCAAAAACAACAGTTGGTTATTATCGATATAATGACAGCATATCTTAAGGATTCGATGAATAATTTTGAAAAAACCCCTTCAGCACTTAGTGTATCTGATCAGACCTTAGGTACGATGGTGGGTGGATATAATCAAATGCAACTTGAAAGAAAAAGGATGCTTGAGCAAAAGATACCAGAGGAAAACGTACAGATCCAGGCTAAAAATGCAGAATTGGAAAAGCTGAGAAAGAGTATTCTTGAAGCTTTTAAAAATCTCAAAGTTGCTTATAATTCATCAATTAATGATTTCTATAAAAGAGGATCGACTGCTCAATTTAAACAAAAGGAAATGCCGGCAAAGATCCAACGGTTGCTGGAAATGGAAAGAGAAAGGGATAGCAAACTTGCCCTTTATAAATTTTTGCAGGAACAACGTGAAGAAACAGCAATGCAGCAAGCAGCTACAGTATCTAACTCCAAGATCCTGTCAGTTGCATATCCGACAAATACACCAATAAAACCTAACAGAAGAGCCATACAATTATTGGCGATTATTCTTGGCCTCGGTTTACCTGCCATGTATATATTCTTCCAGGAAATTATTAATGATAAAGTAAATACCCGCTATGATATTGAAAAATTAACGGACGCTTCCGTTCTTGGCGAGGTGGGTCATTCATACAGCAGCACCTCAATGATCGTAAGTAAAACAAATCGATCAATGGTTTCTGAACAATTCAGAATTATACGTTCCAATCTTCAATATGTCTTAAATAAAGTAGAGAAGCCCGTGATCATGATCACCTCTTCGTTTAGTGCAGAAGGTAAATCATTTATTACAACAAACCTGGGGGGTGTGATGGCGTTGGCAGGAAAGAAAACGGTAATGCTTGAGTTTGATATTCGAAAGCCAAAACTTTTTTCCGGTATGAAATTGAACAGTAAGCAAGGCATCACTAATTTTCTTGTTGGTAAGGCTGAGATGGCAGATCTGCCCGTAAAGATCCCCGGTTATGACAATCTTTATGGAATAAGTTGCGGGCCAGTTCCTCCAAACCCCGCAGAGCTTTTACTTGATTCACGAGTTGAAGAAATGTTTAATTGGTTAAAAGAAAACTTTGACGTGATAATTATTGATACCGCACCCGTCGGAATGGTAAGTGACGCAATGACACTTGGAAGTTTTGCTAATACCACGCTTTATATAGTTCGGCAAGGATATACTTATAAAAAACAAATTTCATTAATTGATGAATTTTATCATGAGAATAAGTTGCCGAAAATCTCTATTATTATTAATGATGTTAAATTAAAACCAGGATACGGCTACTATGGGTACGGTAGATACGGCTATGGTTATGGTTATGGAGGAGGTTATTATGAAATTGAACAAGGCCAGGACACGCCTAAGAGAATTTTTACCCTCGGCAGGTTGAAAAATTTATTCAAAAGAAAATAATCTAAAGTCCGCGGATATAATGAAGATATTGGTTACAGGCGGTGCAGGATTTATAGGTTCAAACCTTGTGCTTAGATTAATGAACGATGACCGGATCACTTCGGTTAAAGTGCTTGATAATCTTGAAACAGGAAGATCTGCTAATATATCAACGTTTAAAGATCATGATAAGTTTGAATTTATCGAAGGTGATATCAGGAACTATGCAATTTGTCTCGGAGCTACCGAAGGAATAGATGTTGTTTCACACCAGGCAGCACTTGGTTCGGTGCCACGTTCGGTCAAAGACCCTATTACCACACATGAAGTAAATGCAACAGGAACATTAAACATTTTTAATGCAGCACGGGAAAATAAAGTAAAAAGAGTTGTGTATGCGGCATCATCCTCTACATATGGCGATCATCCCGGTCTTCCAAAAGTAGAAGATAAGATCGGTTCTCCTATTTCACCTTATGGTGTTACTAAACTGGTAAATGAGCTTTATGCAAAAGTGTTTGCAGAATTGTATGACATGGAGTTTGTAGGCCTTCGATATTTTAATGTGTATGGTCCGCAACAAAATCCTGCAGGTGCTTATGCAGCAGTAATACCTTTATTTATTAAAGCATTGCTTGACGAAAAATCACCCATAATAAATGGATCAGGTGATAGCAGCCGTGACTTTACATTTGTAGAAGATGTAGTGCAGGCAAATCTTTTGGCAATGTTCACTGATAACCCCTCTTCACTAAACCAGGTATATAATATTGCAAAAGGAGAACAAACGACTTTAAATGAACTGTTTGATATGTTAAGAGAAATTTCGGGCAAGAATATAAAACCTGTACATGGCCTCGAAAGGAATGGTGATATAAAGCACAGTCTTGCAGATGTTTCAAAAGCAAAAAGATTATTGGGATATGATCCGGCCACATCACCTGTTGAAGGATTAAGAAAAACTTTTGATTGGTATAAGAAAAATTCGCTCATTTTCGCAGAATGAATTTTGAAAGAAATATTTTAATTACCGGCGGTGCCGGCTTTATCGGCAATCATGTCGTTCGGTTATTTGTAAATAAATACCCATCTTATCGCATCGTAAATCTTGATGCATTAACCTATGCAGGCAATCTTGAGAACCTGCGTGATGTAGAAGACAAGCCGAATTATTTTTTTGAAAAAGCAAATATTTTAGAAGTAAACGACCTGGAAAGGATATTTAGTGAATATAAGATCGATGGGGTTATTCATATGGCGGCCGAATCGCATGTAGACCGTTCAATTCTTTCACCGCTTGATTTTGTTTACACCAATATCATCGGTACGGTCAATTTATTAAACACTGCTAAAAAATATTGGAAAGATCTTTCAGGAAAATTATTTTATCATATTTCAACTGATGAAGTATTTGGGAGCTTGGGGGAAAAAGGGTTTTTTACGGAAACAACGGCATATGCGCCTAACTCTCCTTATTCTGCATCGAAAGCCTCGTCCGATCATTTTGTAAGAGCTTATGGTGAAACGTTTAATTTACCTGTCATTATTTCTAACTGCTCAAATAATTATGGTCCCTATCATTTTCCTGAAAAACTGATCCCGCTTTTTATAAATAATATCATTCAAAAAAGACCATTGCCGGTTTATGGAGATGGCAAATATACCCGTGACTGGCTCTATGTAAAAGATCATGCAAGAGCGATCGATACTATTTTTCATAAAGGAAAAGTTTTTGATACATATAATATTGGTGGTTTCAATGAATGGCAGAATATTGAATTAGTGAAGCTGCTTTGCAAAATGATGGATGAAAAATTGGGGAATGCCCCAGGTACAAGTGACGTGCAGATCACTTATGTTAAGGACAGACCAGGTCATGATAAGCGTTATGCAATTGATGCAACGAAACTTAGCAAAGAACTTGGTTGGAAACCATCTGTAACTTTTGAACAAGGTTTAAGTGAAACAATAGACTGGTATTTGGAAAACAAGGAGTGGTTAAATAATGTCACTTCAGGCGAATACAAAAAGTATTATGATCTGCAATATCATAAAAGAGACTAAGGTTAAAATTCACTGTTAAAATGAAAGGAATTATACTGGCAGGAGGATCGGGCACAAGACTATACCCAATTACAAAAGCTATTTCAAAACAGCTTATGCCGGTTTATGATAAGCCGATGATCTATTATCCGCTTTCAGTTTTAATGCTGGCAGGTATAAAAGATATTCTAATTATTACTACACCCGAGGATAATGCACAGTTCAAAAGATTATTAGGTGATGGCAACCAGGTTGGTTGCAATTTTCAATATGCAATACAGGAGGTTCCAAATGGACTGGCGCAGGCCTTTGTGATCGGCGAATCGTTTATCGGTAATGATAAAGTGGCACTTATATTAGGCGACAATATTTTTTACAGTGCCGGTTTTTCAGCCTTGCTATCTTCCTTAATAAATATTGAAGGGGGTTGTGTATTTGCGTATCACGTTTCAGATCCTGAGCGGTATGGAGTTGTTGAATTTGATGAAAACAATATGGCCATTTCAATTGAAGAAAAACCAAAACAACCAAAATCAAACTATGCAGTGCCAGGCTTATATTTCTATGATAACTCAGTAATTAATATTGCAAAAAATTTAAAACCATCTCCAAGAGGAGAATATGAGATCACTGATGTAAATAAAATTTACCTGGAAAAAAATAAATTGAAAGTGGCTATTATGGATCGCGGAACTGCCTGGCTTGACACGGGTACTTTTGATTCGCTAAGCGATGCAAGCGAATTTGTAAGAGTAATTGAAAAAAGACAGGGAAATAAAATAGGCTGTATTGAAGAAGTAGCGTATCGTATGGGATTTATAACAAAAAAAAAATTAGCTGAAATATCTGAGCCTCTCCAAAAAAGCGGTTATGGTAATTACCTTTTGGGGCTTGTCGAAAAAAAATAGTAATCATGATTAACAGTAGCACAAAAATCCTGGTAACAGGAGGAGCCGGATTTATCGGAAGTTCTTTAGCTGACTATTTGTTGGATAAAACAGAAGCACAGGTAGTAGTAGTAGATAATTATTTAACTGGAAGACAGCAGAACCTGCCACAATCAGATCGCTTTAGATTCATAAAAGCCGATGCAAATGATTTTAATGATATCGCTTCCATTTTTCAAACCTTCGTATTTGATTATGTATTTCATTATGCGGCAGTAGTGGGAGTAAAACGTACACTTGAAAGTCCTGTATTGGTACTTGAAGATCTGCAAGGTATCAGGAATGTTCTTACACTATGCAAGAACACAGGCGTTAAAAGAGTTTTCTATGCATCATCATCTGAAGTGTACGGAGAACCGGTACATTTGCCGCAACATGAGCATAATACTCCCTTAAATTCAAGGCTGCCTTATGCGGTAGTAAAAAATGCAGGAGAATCCTTTTGCCGTTCTTACTATCAGGAATATGGTTTAGAATATACTATTTTCAGATTCTTTAATACTTATGGCCCAAAACAAAGCCCGGACTTCGTTGTATCAAGGTTTATGAATGCAGCATTGGAGCATAAACCAATAACAATTTATGGTGACGGACAGCAAACAAGAACTTTTTGTTACATCGATGATCACCTTGAAGCCACAGTAAGTTGCTTAACAAACAAAATGTATATTGATGATGTAGTAAATATTGGAAATGACCACGAGATATCTGTTTTGGAATTAGCAAGAGTTATTAAAAAGGTCACTGATTCAAAATCTGAAATTGTTCATTTACCTGCATTGCCGGAGGGAGATATGACAAGGCGACAACCAGATATTAAGAAAATGGAATGTCTTCTGAAGCGGCCATTTATTTCATTGGAAGAGGGATTAAAAAAAATACTTGACGTAAGAAAAAAATAAAATGAGTAGAACTGCATTAATTACAGGCGTGACTGGCCAGGATGGAGCATATCTGTCGGAACTTTTATTAAAAAAAGATTATATAGTTCATGGTATAAAAAGAAGGGCTTCTTTATTTAATACTGATCGCATCGATCATCTTTACCAGGACCCCCATGTTTCAAGTCGCAATTTTATATTGCATTACGGTGATCTTACTGACAGTACAAATCTTATTCGAATAATCCAGGAAGCACAACCGGATGAGATCTATAACCTTGGTGCAATGAGTCATGTGAAAGTGAGTTTTGATACACCTGAGTATACTGCAAATGCTGATGGCATTGGTACACTTAGAATTCTGGAAGCTGTACGTTTACTTGGCCTTACTAAAAAAACAAAGATCTACCAGGCGTCAACTTCTGAATTGTATGGCTTAGTACAGGAAATCCCACAATCTGAAAAAACTCCTTTTTATCCACGTTCACCTTATGGTGTTGCAAAACTCTATGCTTATTGGATGACAGTGAATTATCGGGAAGCATATAACATGTTCGCCTGCAACGGAATCTTATTTAACCATGAAAGTCCCTTGCGTGGGGAAACTTTTGTAACAAGAAAAATTACAAGAGCTGCTGCACAAATCGCATTGGGGATGATGAATAAATTATATGTAGGAAATCTTGATGCAAGCCGCGATTGGGGTCATGCGAAGGATTATGTGGAAGCAATGTATTTGATGTTGCAGCAGGATGAACCGGAAGATTTTGTGATAGCAACTGGTATCACAACAACAGTGCGTGACTTTATCCGTATGACATTTGAAGAACTTGGCGTAGAACTTGAATTTAAAGGAAAAGGTAAGGATGAAAAAGGCTTTATTAGAACATGCGATGATAAATTCAATTTAAAACCAGGGCAGGAAGTTGTTGCGGTAGATTCAAATTATTTCCGTCCTACCGAAGTCGACTTGCTTATTGGAGACGCTTCAAAGGCAAAAGAAAAACTTGGATGGCAACCAAAATATACATTACAGGAAATGGTAAAAGAAATGGTGGCTTATGATCTTGAACTTTTTCGTAAGCATAAAATTTTATTGGAAGCAGGATTTCATGTTTTGCCACAACATGAATAGTAAATTTACTGACCCGCATTCCTTTGTTAGATAAATCACATGGAAAAAGACAGTAAAATATATATTGCTGGTCATCGCGGCATGGTTGGCAGCGCTATTCACAGGCGATTAAAAAAAGAAGGGTATGAAAATTTTGTTTTCAGAACTTCTGAGGAACTTGATTTAAGGGATCAACACGCAGTTGCTGATTTTTTTGCAAAGGAGAAACCGGGTTATGTATTTCTTGCTGCCGCAAAAGTGGGAGGTATTCTTGCCAACAACACTTATCGTGCAGAATTTTTGTATGATAACCTGATGATCCAATCCAATGTGATAGAGAATTCTTACAGGCAAGGGATAAAAAAATTATTGTTCCTTGGTTCTTCGTGCATTTATCCGAAACTGGCTCCTCAGCCTTTGAAAGAAGAATATTTTCTTACAGGCTTATTGGAGCATACAAATGAACCTTATGCCATTGCAAAAATCGCAGGCATAAAAATGTGCGATGCTTATCGCAGTCAATATGGTTGCAATTTTATTTCAGTGATGCCAACCAATCTCTATGGACCTAATGATAACTATGATCTGAAGAATTCACATGTTTTACCAGCGCTGATAAGAAAATTTCATGAAGCAAAGATCAATGATCAACCCGAAGTAATGGTTTGGGGAAGCGGAACTCCACGCCGTGAATTTTTGCATGCAGATGATATGGCAGATGCCTGTGCTTTCCTGATGAAAAATTATAATGAACCCGGATTAATAAATATTGGAGTTGGCGAGGATATTAGTATTAAAGAATTATCTGAAATGATCAAAGAGATCACAGGCTTTAACGGCAAAATTGTTTTTGATTTGTCTAAGCCTGATGGCACTCCCCGAAAATTAATGGATGTTACAAAACTGACAACTCTCGGATGGAAAGCATCGATCGATCTAAAAGAAGGAATTACCCAAGTGTATAAAGAAAAATTCCTTTCAACAGTAAATAATTAAAAGATTTTTGAAATGTCATTTGAAGTTTTTATAGAACCGGGCCGTGCCGAACGTAACTACTGGAAAGACCTTTGGCGTTATCGTGAGTTATTTTACATACTAAGTTGGCGTGATATCAAGATCAGGTATAAACAAACAATTATTGGTGTTATATGGAGTGTGTTACGACCTCTTTTAACTATAATGATCTTTACCTTCGTGTTTGGGCAGATCGCAAAATTTGAGCCGCCCCCCGGTATTAATTATGCCGTACTTGTTTTTGCAGGTTTATTGCCCTGGCAATTTTTTGCAACCGGATTCTCAGAGGCAAGCAATAGTCTTCTTGGGAATGAGCGACTGATCTCAAAAGTTTATTTTCCAAGACTGATAATCCCAGCTTCAGCAGTTATTACCAGCCTTGTTGATTTTCTAATTTCACTTGTACTTATGTTTGGTTTGCTTGTATGGTTTCGTGTAGTGCCATCGATCAACCTCGTTTTCCTCCCAATATTTATTGTCCTGGCTTTTATCGCAAGTTTTGGAGTTGGGCTTTGGTTAACAGCTGTCAATGTAAAATTTCGTGACTTCAAACATGTGGTTCCGTTCCTTGTACAAGTTGGGTTATATGTTTCACCAGTAGCATTTGTTTCGGAAAAAGCGGCATCGATTATTCCGGAGAAATTCCGTTTGCTTTATTACCTCAATCCAATGGCAGGGGTGATCGATGGTTTTCGTTGGTGCTTTTTTGGCGACAAAACTCCATTGAACTGGAGTGGCATGTTCATTTCATTAGGGGTTATTGCTTTTTTTCTTTTCATTGGTTTTCGCACCTTCAGAAAGATGGAAAGAACTTTTGCAGACCTTATATAAATAAACATTGGAGTGAAGCTATTATCTTTTGCTATTATTGGTTGCGGACGCATAGGGAAGCGCCATGCAGAACAAATTCAGTTAGTCGGTAAATTAATTTCCGTTTGTGATATTGATGAATTAAAGGCAAAAGATTTTGGTAAGACTTATCATGCCACAATTTTTTTTTCAATTGAGAAATTACTTAGTGATGAAATAAAGCCGGATGTGGTGGTGGTGTGCACGCCAAATGGATTACATGCCAATCACACAATACTTAGCCTGGATGCCGGCTGCCATGTGTTATGCGAGAAACCAATGGCTATCCGCACTGTCGATTGCTTGAAGATGATAGAAGCCGGCGATAAAGCGGGAAAAAAAATTTTTGTCGTTAAACAAAACCGGTTTAACCCACCAGTTGTTGCCGTAAAAAAAATACTTGATGAAAAAAGGCTTGGTGCCATTTACAGCATTCAGTTAAATTGTTTTTGGAACAGAAATGCGGCTTATTATGAAAATTCCTGGAAGGGAGATTTGGAATTAGATGGGGGAACTCTTTTCACACAATTCAGTCATTTTATTGATCTTTTATATTGGATGTTTGGTGATATAAAGCAAGTAAGGGCATTCAGGAAAAATTTTGCTCATAGAGGTATTATTGATTTTGAAGATACAGGTGTAGCTATTATAGAATTTGAAAAAGGAATCATTGGTACTCTCAACTATACTGTAAATTGTTTTCAAAAAAATATGGAAGGGTCCATAACTATTTTTGGCGAAAACGGCACCGTAAAGATTGGTGGGCAATATTTGAATAAGCTGGAATACCAGGATATAAAAGACTATGAAATAAAAGATCTGGCTGAAGGCAATAAAGCGAATGACTATGGATTTTATCAAGGTTCAATGAGCAATCATGATAAGGTCTATGTGAACCTTATAGATGTAATTCAAAATAATGCGGCTATGGTAGCAAGTAGTTATGATGGATTGAAGACTGTCGAGATAATTGAAAAAATTTATGCCGCAGCTGAAGAGTCATGAATATGAACAGGCCCATAATAAAAAAAAGTGAGATCAGGGATGTCGCGTTTGGAAAAAATGTAATTGTTGTTGAACCAGTCAATCTATATGAGTGTAAAATTGGTGACAATAGTTTTATAGGACCATTTTGTGAAATTCAAAAAGGGGTAATGATTGGAGACGATTGTAAAATTCAATCACATAGTTTTTTATGTGAGTTAGTTACAGTGGGCGATAATTGTTTTATCGGCCATGGCGTTATGTTTATAAATGATCTGATGCAATCAGGGCCAGCCAGGGGAGATAAGTTGCTTTGGAAAAAAACTACAATTGGGAACAATGTTTTTATAGGATCGAATGCGACGATACTACCTGTGGAAATTTGTAATGATGTGATCATTGGGGCAGGAAGTGTAGTTACCAAGACTATACATGAACCGGGAACCTATGCAGGCAATCCTGCAAAAAAAATTTAATAGAAATACTGTTTACTATTTTATCAAAAGATTAAAACATCAGAATGTCGGAGTTAGTAATTAAGGCGGAGAATCTTGGTAAGAAATATATAATTGGACATAAGGGAAGAGAAACGTATCTCACTTTTCGTGACCAGGTCATTCACAGTTTTAGCAATTTTTATTCCCGGTCAAAACGAATGCTTTCGGGTAAGCAAATGGTAGAAGGAAATGAGATCGAAGAATTCTGGGCATTAAAGAATCTTGATTTCGAGATCAAGCTGGGTGATCGGGTTGGTATAATAGGAAAAAACGGGGCTGGCAAAAGTACTTTATTGAAAGTCCTAAGCAGGATCACAGAACCAACTACGGGTAAAGTTTTTATCAAAGGAAGAGTAGCAAGTTTATTAGAAGTTGGTACTGGATTTCATCCCGAGCTAACCGGAAGAGAAAATATTTTTTTGAATGGGGCAATTTTGGGAATGACAAGAGTAGAGATCAAAAGAAAATTTGACGAGATCGTTGATTTTTCCGGGGTAGAAAAATTTCTGGATACGCCAGTTAAAAGATACAGTAGCGGAATGTATGTTCGCTTAGCTTTTTCTGTTGCGGCGCACCTTGAACCCGATATTTTGGTGGTAGATGAAGTATTAGCTGTTGGGGATGCCGAGTTTCAAAAAAAATGTTTGGGTAAAATGAAAGATGTTAGCACAAGTGAAGGCCGTACCATCCTTTTTGTGAGTCATAATCTAATGGCGCTTTCGAGTATGTGCAATTCAGGGATATATCTTAAAAACGGCCAGATGGCCTACTATGGTGATATTGAAAATGCTCTTCAACGTTATACGGATGAGAGTTCACAAACACATAGAACCGAATGGGCAGGTGATGAAGGCGACGAAAGTATGCGGGTTTATGCAACAAGGGTTTACTGCGATGATGCTACTGGAATATTTACTCACAAGGATATTATTATTGAAGTAGAAGGGGAAATAGTAAAACCGGTATTTGGGTTAATACTTGGATTCTGGTTTTATTCGCAATTTGATTACCAACTGGCTTATACATTATTTGATGATACCGATCCGGATCCTGAAGTAAAAACGCAATATCCCGGAAAATTTGTAAAACGATTTGTCATACCGGCTAATACACTGGCGCAGGGAGGATACCGTATTCAGTTTGATATAGCTATTCATTCCACAAAATATATTGTGAACCCCTTTACCTGCGATCTTGAATTTTACGCCGATAATATTGCAGGTATTGGAAGAAAATATATTGTAGATGCAAAAGGATTTAAGAGCCTGTTCCGCCCGAACTGGTCCCAGGAAAAATATTGATTTATTATGAGAATCGGGCTGGTCTTATTTGGTCATCTACGCAGTTATCGTCAAACCCATGATTCGTTTCTTCAATTAAAAAAATTATTACAACAAGAGGATAATATTGTTGATGTTTTTTGTCATACATGGGATATCGAAGAATCAGTAACTGCAGCCTGGTGGAAAAGTCATGATTCTAACAGCCCGCCACCTGCTGTTGATAAAAAAGAGATCATCTTAAAATATAACCCGGCACTTTACGACATTGAACCGAGCAAGGAGTTTGATGAACCCGAACTGGGAATAAAATCACTGGTTCCTCTTGCAGGAATGCTTTCCATGCTCTACTCACAATTAAGGTCTTTTGAGTTGCTGAAAAAATATGAACAGCAAACTGGACAGGTCTATGATGTGATCATAAAATCCCGCTATGATGTTTTGTATGAAATTGCACCTGGCTTTGCTTCACTCCTGGGTAACACAATAAAAAATAATTGTATTTATCTGCCTTCTTCTAACCCTTATGAATTGGCGGGTTCTTACAGTGATATTTTTGCGCTGGGTACTCGTCAGGAAATGGAAAAATATTTTTCATTCAATGATCATTTAATTGAAGCAGCGTCAATTTATAATGAAAAAGGATACCGGGAAATGGTGCCTGAGCTGTTTATGAGTGTTTTCCTTAAAAATAGCAATATACCTGTGCGGGAAATTTTCGGGTTCCGGATACACATATTAAGAATGAATGGTGAAAAATTTCCTATAAACTCAGATAAACACTTTGAAGGTAATTCGCCCTTATGTTTTTATAAACCGAGTATTGAAAAATGTATCGGTTTACTTCCTTCCGAAAGTAATGAGTTAGCAAACAATAGCACGAAACTTGCAAAGAAATACATTAGATGGATACTCAACGATGGAAGGGAAAAGGAAATAAACGAATATGCATCTTTTTATAATGGCAATTGGATCTCTTTAGATAAAATAACGCAACTGGTTAACATTAATAAACACCAAAAGATATTTGCTGATCATGTGCTAAAGGATTTTTTTGAAATATCTTTTTGGAATGCTAAGTATAGTTTTTTTAAAAAAATTTTACTGGCAACTTTACTTGCTGTTAAGGGGGGATATGGTCTTTTGTATTTTAATATTATTAAGAAAAAAAAATTTGGTTGACCCATGGCATTTGATGTACCTGTACTGTTTATTGTTTTTAACCGGCCGGATACTACTGCGATCGTTTTTGAACGCATCAGGGAAATAAAGCCACAAAAATTATTCGTGGCTGCCGATGGTCCCCGGGCTTCAAAAGAAGGGGAAAAAGAAAAATGTGAAGCAGTGCGAAATTTAATATTAAGCGGCATTGATTGGGAGTGTGATGTTCAGACAAAATTTTCTGATGTCAATCTTGGCTGTGGAATGGCGGAGAGTAGCGCAATGCTTTGGTTCTTCAATGCCATAGGCGAAGGAATTGTATTGGAGGATGACACGCTGCCTGATCCAAGTTTTTTTAATTATTGTCGCGAGTTACTCAAGTATTTCAGAAATGACACAGATATTTTTTTGATCAGTGGAGATAATTTCCAGGATGGCAAACAAAGAGGCGACGGTAGTTATTATTTTTCAAAATATCCTAATAGTTGGGGCTATGCTTCATGGAAAAGAGCTTGGGAAGGGTATGATTTTTCTTTACGTTCTATTGATTTTAACCTTTTTGAAAGGCTACTTAATCAGCAGTTTTCGCATGAAGATGAAAAACAATATTGGAAAAACCTATACGATAATTTTCATAAGGGCAGATACGATACTTGGGACTTCCAATTTATCTTCAACATGTGGCACAAAAAAGGCGTAGGTGTGATTCCTAATACTAATCTTATATCCAATATCGGATTTGGAAACAACGCAACCCATACAGTTAATGCCGATAGCCCATCTGCTAATAAAGCAGTAGGGTCTATTAGCCGGATAGATCATCCAACTTCAAGGAACATTCATCATGAAGCCGATAGGTACCTATTTAAGACTTTTATAAAAGGAGAAAGTACATGGCAACGGAGATTTCGGAAAATAAGAAGCCTTTTTAAAGTTTGAATTAGTGAAACGGAGAATAAAATTTAATTAAAGTCCAGAATTAAAAAAATGAGAACTGAACGCATACTTGAATCCACAAAAGAAATAGATGAAGCAGAAAGGATCTGGTGGGATACCAATGCCGAAATAATAGAAAAGATATGGGCTCAAAATCTGGAATTACAAAAACAGATCAGGCTTTCCTATTTGTCAAGGATGAAAAAATTTTTTCTTTCGGATTCAATTAAAAGACCTTTTAAGGTTTTGGAAATTGGCTGTGGTACCGGATGGGTTGGTAGGTTGGTTGCTGGGCCTGATTTACACATAATCGGAACAGATTTTTCGGAAGGTCAGCTTACTATTGCCAGGCAAATGGCAAAGCAATTCGGGCAAGATAAGTATTGTATATATGAACTAGCTGATGCTTCTTCTTTTCAGGATGATGTTGACGGGGTGATTATTCATGCTTTATTGCATCATCTTTCTGCAAAGGAGCTTGAAATTTTCTTTGGACAATTTGCAAAATTTAAACCAGGCACAAAGATTTTTATATATGAGCCTGTCTTTTTTAGTAAGCAGAGGGGAGAAAAATCTTTTTTTGACAAAGTGACTAACAAACTGATCGATGTTGTAAAAACCTATGCGCTGAATCGGGCAAAGAAAATTGGACATGAAGACACGGAATTAGTTCTACAGATGGATTCCATTTTCAAGGCAGCAGATAAAAATGGATGGTATATTTCTCCAAAAGAAGTTCCGTTTTATGAAAATGAATTGGAGAATTTTCTCAGCCCATTATGCGATCTAAAAAGGAAATACATTGTAAATAAAACAGACTTGGATTTAAGCCAGGCATTGACTTTTTATGGCATTCAAAAACCTGATTTTATTTTTTCCAAAGTATTATTTCCTGTTGCAAAAGTATTAGATAAGGCTTCCCTAAAAGGGAAATTCACTCATTACCTTCCCCCCAATCAACATCTATTTGTTTGCTACGAATGGATTAGAAAATAATTCTTTAAAAATAGCCCATCACTATATATTACTTATGATCAAAAAAATATTTAGAAAAGCTAAAAATGTATTGGTACCTCTGGAAGCACAAAAGAAGGGTCGAATAAAAAAGTATAAAAGCAATGGCGCTGTTCCATGGTCAACAGGATATCATGAATACAAGGAACAACAGATAGGCAATGCCATTACCGATCAGCAAGTGATCAAAAATTTTCAGCGGCAAGCAATACCTGCTGGTTACGGAATTGGATTGGATGATCGGATCGTAGAATATCCCTGGATATTCAGCAATTTGTCAAACGAAAAGAAGATCATGCTAGATGCCGGCTCCACATTCAATTATGAATATTTGTTGAATCACCCTACGATCAAACAAAAGGATCTAACGATCTATACATACTATCCTGAATCCCCAAATTTTAATGAAAAACGAGTATCGTATGTTTATGGTGATCTTAGAGTATTACCATTCAGAGATAATTTTTTTGATGAAATAGTTTGTCAATCAACTCTTGAGCATATTGATATGGATAATTCAATGTACGGATACGATCTTTCTCATGTAACTAATAAAAATAAAAGCTACGAATACTTAAAAGTAATTTCTGAATTATCAAGAGTACTTAGATCACAAGGAACAGCTCTGATAACTTTCCCTTATGGCATATTTGAAAATCATGGTTTTTTTCAGCAATATGATAACGAAATGCTGGGGAGAATGATAAATGAATTAAGTGCAAATGGGCAAACCACATTAATCTTTTTTAAATATTCGAAAGAAGGGTGGTCAACTAGCAAACAAGAAAATTGTGAGGATGCAACTTCATACAATCCACATACTGGTTTAGGAAAAGGAACAGATGGCGCAGCACATAGCAGGTGCATTTGCTGTATTAAATTTATTAAGAGGTGAACATTCTCATCATTGGCTCCAAAGGGTTTATTGGGTCTAACAGTTTTAAACATTTAAAAACAGCGCATACAGTTTATGGCTGCGATATATTTGAAGCTAATGAAGAAAATTATCTTCAATTAGATGTAGTTGCACCTGATTTCAATTCAATATTTTCACTGCGTCAGTATGATGTTTGTATTAATTGTTCCGGCGCTGCAAGTGTGCCGTGGTCAATAACGCATCCGCTCCAGGATTTTGAATTGAATACATTGAATGTTTTTAAGATCCTTGATTGCATTTTCCGTCATCAGCCGTATTGTAAGTTTTTAAATTTATCAAGTGCTGCAGTTTATGGCAATCCTGAATCTCTTCCCATAAAAGAAGCAAGCCTGATAAAGCCACTTTCTCCTTATGGCTGGCATAAATATTATGCAGAATTGATTTGTAAAGAATTTACACAGGGAAAAAATATTCCAACTTGTAATCTTCGTGTTTTTTCTGCTTATGGTGAAGGATTAAAGAAGCAATTGTTTTGGGATCTCTATCAAAAAAGTAAAAAGGAAAATAAGGTAAAGTTATTTGGTACCGGTAATGAGTCAAGAGATTTTATTTATATCGGTGATCTTGTTCGGTTGATCGAGCTGGTGATCAATGCTGCTCCTTTCAAAGGTGAATGTATAAATGCTGCAAACGGGGAGGAAATTTTTTTGAAGGATGCCGTTTCCATGTTTTATTCGATCGTTAATAGTGATATTCAATATATTTTTCCCGGCGGTAATCGTGAAGGCGATCCTTTGAATTGGAAAGCGGATATTTTTTTTATCCGTTCATTGGGTTATCAACCAAATTATAGTTTTAAAGATGGGTTATCAAATTACTTTGAATGGCTGAACAGAGAAGGATTTTAGCGCTGCCATTGAATGTTTCTGAACAATGGATCGCCGGCGCCTATTATATTTTTAATATTATAAAAGCGTTGAATCTTCTTGATGACAGGGAAAAACCTTTCATTGTTATTCTTGCTCCAGATGAAAGCAATTTTGAACTTGCCAAAAAAGAAACCAGTTATCCTTATCTTTCTTACACAAAAACCGGTTATGCAAATGATACAATTCCTGGTTTTTTCAACAGAGTTTCATCCAAACTATTAAATAGAAAAATTTTTGTAAGAAGGATCTCTGTGCCAATTGATGTTCTTTACCCGGCATGGCAGAATAAAGAAGTGACAAATGCAAAGAAAAAAATTTTCTGGATACCTGATTTCCAGGAGCATTACCTGCCCGGTTTTTTTCCTGAAGAAGAGATAGCTGAAAGGAAAAGGAGTCAACGTTATATTGCTGACAACGCTGAGCATCTTATTTTAAGCAGTGAGGATGCCAGGAAAGATTTTCAGAAATTTTACCCTGATCATAAATGCCGGGTTGATGTTTTACCCTTTGCAGTTTCAAATAGCTTTGAAGAGGGAAAAGACATCCGCCAGGTTTTAGGAAAATATAAGATAAACGCAGAATATATTTTTATAGCAAACCAAATGTGGATGCATAAGAATAATTTATGCGTCCTGGAAGCAGTGAAAATTCTTAAGAATGAAGGAGTAGAGTTGATGTTTGTTTTCTCGGGCAGTACCAATGATTATAGAAGTGCTGGTTATTTTCAAACGGTTTTAGAGAAAGTAAAAGAGCTGGGCATAGAGAAAAATGTAAAGTTCCTTGGATTCATAGATAGGGAAGACCAGCTTATGCTGATGAAACGTGCGATGTTTTTAGTTCAACCTTCTTTATTTGAAGGATGGAGTACTGTAGTGGAAGATGCGAAATCATTGAATCAGCATATAATTGTTTCTGATCTTGAAGTGCATAAAGAACAGTTGGTAGCTTATCCTCACTTACAATTTGACAGAACGAGCAGCCTTAATCTTGCAGAAAAGATCAGGATAATGCTTGGGCAAAAAGATGAACGAATAAGTTATGATTATGAACTTCAGTTAAAAAAGTTTGCAAAAGCAATTGTTGAAAAGTTTTCTCTAAGCTAGTCAACTGAATAAATTATTTTAATTAAATAATATGAAGGGATTATTAAAAAAACTAATGGTTTCTTTACGAGATATGGTTCAATTCCTGATCATTCCTAATTCAGTTAAGAATTATAACACTATAGCACCATACAAACATAATCTGTGCTTTTATACGAAGAAAAATTAATGGAGAGTAGTGCAGACATACATTCGGAAGGTCAGAAAAGATCAAGCTGCCTATGTTAATGAGCACTATTCTTTTTGGATATCTGGTCTAAGTTATAAACATTTTGAAAAGCGATTTCATCAATAAAAATTTATTTCTCCATTATGAAACAGTTAATTAAAAGAATTTTAAGTCCGGTAAGAAAACTTATTCAGTATTTATTCAAGCCAGATCTCGGTATTGATTTTTGGTATCTTTCACCTTATAAAACATCGCTGGTCTTATTATATCAGGAAAAATTAATGGAGTCAAGCCTGAATTATGCGTTATCTAATTTTCGCAATTGCCAACACTATTATAATTTGTATTATTTGTGGGATTATGTGATTGGACAGTTAAAGGCTTCCGGTAAATTAGAAAAAAATCATCTCTTTCTTGAATTTGGAACATGGAAAGGCACTTCAATAAATTATTTCAGTGCAAAACTTCCCCGGGTTACTTTTTATGGATTTGACTCCTTCGAGGGTCTCAAAGAAGATTGGACCGGGAGTTCATTTGCTAAAGGACATTTCAGTTTAGATGGCGTACTTCCTAAAGTAAATTCTAATGTGACTCTTATTAAAGGGTGGTTTGATGAAACTCTGCCATCTTTTTTAAAAAATAAAACAGAAAGTATTGCGCTTCTTCATATTGATTGTGATACTTATGAATCTACTAAAGTAGTTTTGGACTTGGTGAAGAATCGCATTCATTCAGGAACCTTTATTCTCTTTGACGAATATATTGGTTATCCTAGCTGGGAAATAGGTGAATACAAAGCTTTCCAGGAATTTATTTCTAGCACTGGATTAAAATATAAATATCTGGGATTTTCCAACGCTGCCGTACTGATGCAGATCCTTTAATTTACCTTAAGTACTTGTGCAGCTCATCGGTGTTACGTCTTATATTGATCGAATCACAGGTTTTATAAGGATTAGTATCTGACCAGTCGTTTATTAAGATCCTGCTGCTTGTGTGAAGCAGGTCGAAAATAATGTGATGGTATTTTATCCCTTCTTTTTGCAGCTGCTGTAAGGTTTGTTCTTTGTATTCTGATTTGCGTGAAGTAGTAATTATTATTTTCACCTTGCCGCTATCATATAGTTGATTAATGAAGGAGATGTTTTGAGGTAATCCTTTTGTTTCGCCCCAATATGGCGCCACGTATTCTCCGGAGTTTTCAACCAACACACCATCAAGGTCAATAAAAATAGTTTTATACTGGCTGGTGTATTCTTCCCAGTCATCTAAGGTTCCCCAGTCTTTATAGTTTGTTACAAATTTTCTTATAAAGGTTTCGCCATCGAGGATCATTTTGAAAACGATATGGGAAATATATAGTTCATTAGTGCGGTTCTCTTTTTCAAGTTCACGGTAAACGTTTATGAATTTGGCAGCATCTTCAAAAGCATAACCACCTACACAGAAAGTTGAGCTTATGATCTTCTTTTCTATAATGTTATTGATAATGCCATCGTTGTTTGCTTCCACATAGCTTTTGTTGCCAGCATTTATTTTACCACATGACTCGATATCATATACACAAATTGAATTTCCTTCAATCTCATCGATCGAAAAATGATTGTCCGAGTCCTTAACGAGAAAAGGTCCTTTAATGTTATTTTGTTCAAGTGTTTTGAAAACAGTTTCAGATTGTGATTTCGTTGACTCTTCAAGAATGGTCAGACTATAGTTGACACCAAGCCTGTCCAGACTTTTCCTGATCCCTTTTTCAAGTTTGAATTGATCAAGATGCGACTTTAATACGGTGAGATAAACTTCTTCAAAGTTCTTTAATGGTAATCCTTTGATGGCTTCAATAAACATCATTTCGCCATTTGGATGCGTAAGCGTCCATTTAGGCCGAATATTCGGAAAACGTGAAGACTTACCGGCTGCCGGAACAATTAATTTCATTGATACAATTATTTATATGGGTTAATAAAAATTCTTTTATGTTAGGATCTTTTGCATAGCGTACTACACGCAAAAGGTTCACCAATTCAAATAAAGGATAAAATTTTCTGTAAAATTCGTATTGTGAAAAGTGTGAATCAATTTTATTGTCAATATAGCGAAGGATCGTATTCATCTTTACAAGATCAAAATTCTTGTTGTATAAAAGAAGAGACCATTTGAATTTTGTATCCTGTCTTATTTTGACAATATCATTTAATGGGGTCTCAATATAATCATCAAGAAAATCAATTAAACAAATTTCCCTGTTCTCGGCGTCAAAAAGGATATTTGAAAAAGTAAAATCTCCATGAGAGATCCCGGTTGGAATGACGATCTCTTGTTTCTTCAGGATGATGTTGATAGCATCGAAATCCAGTTCACTGACATTTTTTTTTATTTCTTCTAATTTTCCATTTATAAGTGAAACATTGATCGGTTTAATGTAAGAGTTAATAATGTTTGACTCAATGAAACTGATGATCTTTTTGGCTACATAATCAATTTTATTCTTGTTCGAGGTTTGGAAATAGCTGATAAAATCAGTGAAATTCATCAGTTCCATATCAAAGTAATAAAACTCATTTTCATATCCCTCTTGCAGTACACGAGGGGTGATAAAATCGGAAGTGTTCTTAAAGTTTTTCTGTTTTTCAGCCTGTTTGGCCAGCCTTGCTGAACCGTCCTTAGTTGTAGAGGCCTTTCGCACAATATGATCAGAAATCAACGATATTTTAAACCCTGAATGTCCCTTGAAACTAAAAACCATGAGATTTTTTTGTTATTAGCAGCGAACTTAATTCAAATTCTGTAGATATTTTTCACGCAACTTTCTATTTTTTGAATAAAGACCGAATATTTACCTATTTTTCAAAATTCTGCGAAATGATAGTTTTGATACAATTAAAAAAATGTCCTGATGACGAAAACTGTTCCTGAAAGAATAGGCCTTTTTTTGAATAGGGTTGTTTGGAAAAGCAAATACAATTTTTCGAAAGCAGCAATCAAGATTTTTAAGGTTAAACCTAAAGTAGAATGCAATATTTGCGGATGGCTTGATTTTAACTTTTATAGTGATAAATGGCATCCTTATACGATTTGTCCCAATTGTAGTTCCCAAGTACGGCAAAGGCTTTTTTGGGCAATTTTAAACAAGCACAATAAATACAATAAAGAAAAGATTATACGTGATAAAACAGTTTTGCATTTCAGTCCTGAAGGACAACTAAGGTATAGCATAAAAGGATTAACCAAGAACTATAAGACAGCAGATTTTTTTGCAGAAGGCTATTATTATGATAATATTGATTACAATACCGATATTACTGACATGCGAATTATTGAGGACAACACTTTTGATAGTGTGATTGCTTTTGATGTCCTAGAGCATTTAAGTAATGACAAAAAAGCACTTGAGGAAATTAAGCGAATTTTAAAACCTGGAGGAATAGCTATATTAACTGTTCCTATGAAAGATAATTTGAAAATTACATATGAAGATTCCTCTATTGTAGATCCCAAAGAAAGGGAACAAGTTTATGGACAATTTGATCATTTCCGGATTTATGGGGAGGATTTTTTTGATAGAGTTTCGAAGGTGGGATTAGAAGTTGAAATTGTTGATCATACTTTATTTGATGATGCCACTTTAAAAAGGTATGTATTATTTCCACCAGTTTTATCCTCAAACCCTTTGGCAACTAATTATAGAAAAATTTATTTTGGAACAAAGCAGAACAACCCGACCCCTAATTTTTAATATTTTTGGATCAATGTTTAAATTTTAGCTGTTCCGAGCCTTTTCTATAGTTATTGTGTCGATATAGAAATATACTTTAAGCCTTGTTTTTTCGTTTTATGGCTAGTCCGAACCCGCAAAAACTGTTTTTTAATATTTTGCGTAAAATCCAAACTAATGAAAGTCATCCTCTTTGAGCTCAATGAAGTTCCCTACAAGGTCATTCACCATTTTTGCAAGCTTTACCCCGAATCAAATCTCGCCAAAGTCTTATCAAAAGGAAGAAAATACGAGACATATGCTGAGGATCAGGGGCATCTTTCACCCTGGATCACCTGGCCAACTGTTCATAGAGGTGTAACTAATGAAAAACATTTTATTTCTGATTTTGGGCAAGACTTAAACGATCAGGAAAAGCAATATCCTGCTATCTGGAACACACTTGCAAAAAATGGCGTAAAGGTGGGTGTATTCGGATCGTTACATACATACCCGTTGCCCGGAAGCATGGTCCGTAAAGATTCCGTTGGAGAAAATTTTTCTTTTTATGTACCGGATACTTTTGCAGCAGGCAGTGAGTGTTTCCCTAAAAAACTCGAAACATTTCAGCAGTTCAATCTGGCGATGGCAAGAGACAACAGTCGAGTGGTAAGCAACAAGATCCCTGGCAGAGAAGCGTTGCAATTCTTAATAAAGTTGCCGGATATGGGTTTGAAAATCAAAACGGCAACTGATATAGCCACCCAATTAGTAGATGAAAAGATCAATAAATGGAAGGTGGTAAGAAGAAGAACTTATCAGTCAGTTATTGGGTTTGATATTTTTTGCAAACAACTTGAAACACATAGGCCTGACTTTGTTACATTTTTTACTAATCATGTCGCATCATCACAGCATCGTTACTGGGCAGCGGCATTTCCTGAAGATTATGAAAATTTAAAACTCGGAAGAGAGTGGATCGAAACTTATAATGGTGAAATAGTTTATACCATGAAAAAAGCTGATCAGATGATCGGCAGGCTTGTAAAATTCATAGATAAAAACCCTGAATATTCTTTATGGGTACTTTCAAGCATGGGGCAGCAAGCGGTGGAAGCAAAAGAAATTTACACAGACTTATTTGTGACCAATGGAAAAAAGTTCATGGATAATTTTGATCTTGGTTCTGGCAATTATGAATTAAAGCCTTCCATGGTGCCTCAGTTCAACGTACAAATTCATGTAGATAAAAGAAAGGAGTTTGAAGAAAAGCTGTCGACTCTTCGAATCAATGATCAGCCGATACATTCCCGTCAAAAAGCGGAAGGATTTTATAGTCTTGACATTGGTTTACCCAATCTGGAAGAAAGTAAAATAAAGATTCAATTAATGGACCAGGTCATTCCATTAGAATATTCAGGAATGAAGAATGTAAAAATACAGGATCGTTGCGGTGCAACGGCATATCATATTCCTAATGGTTCGCTTATTATTTATGCTCCGGCATTTGGTTTGAACGGAAAGGACATAACCAATATTTCTACAACAGAGATTGCTCCAACCATTCTACATAATTTCAATGTCTCAAGACCATCCTACATGAGTAAGAGTATCTTGTCATAGTTGACTCAGAGATTTTAATAGTTGAGATAAAGCATAAGAAATATGAATGACGATCTTTTCGTTCTTTGACCTTTATATTTGCGTAAATTGATTCCCCTCGAATGAAAGTTAAACAGAAGTTGAGTGTTATCCTGCTTGAAATAAGATACAAATACTGGTTTTATGATTTGTTTTTTGCCTGCAGGGATCTGGAAATAGGGGCTTTTGAAGGGCAGAAAATTGGGATCGATGATATTCCCAACCCTTATCAATTGCCATTTTTTGACAAGGCCGATGCTATTTTTATTTCCACTGACTGGGTCAATTGGATAATAGAAGAAAAAAAATTAGATATCCGGGTTGTATTGAATAAACTAAGAAAATTTTCAAATAAAATTGTGGGTGCTGACGGGTTTGATACTTTTTCAGTTTTTATGGCTCCCAAAGCAATTGACGAAATGGATTTTGTATTAAAAGCACAGGGCTATTACAAAGACAGGGAACTTCATAACTATGAAACGGGCACATATTATGGAAAAGGAGACAATTGGTACGAAAAAATAACAAGGAGAAATGTTACCTATTCAAGCCGGCAATTAGACAAACTCAAACTCTCGCTTCCATGTACAATAAACATTAATGCAACCGTTCGAAGAAGGATCAGAAAGATCAAACCAAATATTTCTTCTTTATCTGCAGTTATCAGGTCATTTGGCGACAGGGTTATTAAGCTTGATGAAATAATAAGGACCCCTTTGATAAAACCTGCTATGGGTGTTCATTTTATAGGCTCATTGACTCATTTTGCAAGGGTCCGGTTTATACAAATTTTAAAACAAAATAATATCAGCGGTCGATATGGACTATCTGGCATGACTAAATATTTCTGGGGGAGTTATGGGGATACTGACTTTCCAAACAAGTTGGATGAAGAAAAAGCAATACAATACTTAAAGCAAAAGGGATATTGGACAGAACCGATCAATCGTCTTTTTTTTAAAAGAACATTGCTTGATTATTTTGTAATTGCAGCACCCAATGGTCATGGAGAATTAACTTTCAGGCATGCAGAAGCATTGGAAGCCGGGCGGCTATTGGTTTGCCAGGACCTTCACCACGTAGAAATGATGTTTCCATTTATTAATGGACATAATGCAGTTTTTTGCAAACCGGATTTTTCTGATTTTAATGAAATAATTCAACATATTTTTCAGAAAAATAATTTTGAAAAATATGATCAGATAGCTCAAACAGGAAAAAAAGAATGGACAGCATGGATCAAAGACATTGATGCAATATTATATGAGGGGGTTACAAAATATTTAGTAGAAACAAATAATAAACCAGGAATATGAAGATCAAACAGGCGTTAAAGAAAATTGTTCTTTTTATTTTTCCTCGTGGCACTGGTCGTTTTAATTGGCTTTATTATCATTTTTATTGGAAGCCAGAAGGAGAAATTGGCAGATATATACAAAATTATAGCAGGGAAAAGGGAAAAGGAAAGATGACATTCATCCAGGTAGGGGCCAACGATGGCTTTACAGGAGATAATATTTTTTGGTTCATAAAATATCACCTGTGGTCAGGTGTCTTGATTGAACCGGTAGGTTACTTGTTTGAAAAATTAAAAAGGACCTACAAGCATTGTAGCAATCAATTATTTTTTGAAAATGTTGCCATATCAGAAAAAGATGAAATAAAAGAATTTTATTACATCGAAAATTTTCAGGAAGATCAACAATATCCTGAATGGTTGAAACAACTTGGGTCATTTAAAAAGGAACATGTTGAATGGGTTGAAAAAGCATACCCCGGACTCCAAATGAAAGCAGAAAAAATTAATTGTGTATTGCTTACCAGTTTAGTAGAAAAATATAATTATCATAACCTGGATTTCCTTTACATTGATGTGGAAGGATATGATTTCGAGATAATAAAATCAATAGATTTTTCTAAACTCAATCCGCGGTTAATTTATTATGAGCACAGACATTTGAGTAGTGAGGATAAAGAAAATAGCAAAAAATTTCTTACAGAAAAAGGATATGATATTATCGCGGGTGAATTTGATAATCTTGCCATCACAAAATAATTCAGCAAACGATTTTTAAAGCTTTATTTATTTTTTTAAATGTATAATGAATTATTAAAAAGCTTACCTGTTCCTTCCGATGACAAAACTGGATGGCCCTGGCGACAAGACCCCCCCTTTCAGTTTATTCTCATCGTTTTGAATGGCCAAAGATCTCAATTGTTACACCAAGTTATAACCAGGGTATATTTCTTGAAGAAACATTACGCTCCATTTTACTTCAAAACTATCCCAACCTCGAGCTGATTGTAATTGATGGTGGAAGTAAGGACAACTCAGTTGAAATTATTAAGAAATACGAACCCTGGATCACTTATTGGATCAGCGAAAAAGATAAGGGTCAAAGTGATGCTATCAATAAAGGAACAAGAAAGGCAACGGGAGAAATTTTAAACTGGATCAATAGTGATGACCTGCTGACTCCCGGGTCTTTAAAAAAAGTAGCAGAAATTTTTTCCCAACAGGCTGACGATGTAGGATTGATCCATGGCGGCACCGTTCTGTTTACTAGCAAAAAAGTACTGCGGAATGACTGGGGTGTAGAAGATCCTTCATTAGAGAGATACCTGGCCGGCATCGCATTTTCTCAACCTTCATCATTTTTTCTCAAGAAATATTTTGATATGGTAGGCGGGCAGGTAAGCGAAAACTTGCATTATGGAATGGATTATGATCTTTATTGCCGGCTTGCCTGCGTTTGCAAATTTGTTCCGGTCAATGATATTTTTACAAAATATCGATATCATGATAACAGTAAAAGCGTAGCTGAGCAACATAAATTTATTGGAGACTGGAGCCGGTCTTTTGTCAATCTTTGCAAGAATGTTAAATGGGATGATCTGTTGTCGACAATAAAAAATGATAATATTTTAGAGCAAGAAATTTTTTCTTATCATTATCCTTTTCCGTTTCATGTAAATGAAGAATTAATTGATAAAGCAGATAAGAAAAGAGTTCTATTTTATCATTACTGCTATGTTTTAAAGGCAGCTTACCTTGCAGGTGAAAGAAAAAAGGCAAGGGAAATAGTCATTTTACTAAAGAAAAAATTTTCAAGAGAAATGCTCAATGCGGAAAAATATATTCCACAGATCCTGGTAAGATTAAAATTACCCGAATCAGTTTTGAGTTTTATTATCGGGCTTAAAAAGAATTATCAAAACCTGTTTGCAGGAAAACAAACTTCTAAATGATCTTTTTTTCAGTCGTTATTCCGGTTTACAACCGGGCTCAGATTCTTTGCGAAACAATCGATACCGTTCTGTCGCAAACGTATGCTCATTTTGAATTGATCATTGTTGATGATGGAAGCACTGATAATACTGGCGAAACCATAAAAAAAAAGTATAGCGATGCAAGGATACGGTATTATTATAAAGAGAATGGAGAACGGGGAGCAGCCAGGAATTATGGGATTAAACATGCCAATGGCGACTATGTCGTATTCTTTGACTCAGACGATTATATGCATGCAGATTATCTCTCCCTTTTGCAGGAAAAATTATTAAAAGACACTACAATAAATTTTATCGCTACGAAGTATCAATTGAAGGAAGATACTGGCCGAATCACGGGGGGAGGAAGCATCACTTTAAAAGAAGGCCTCTACAATTATAAATGTTTGCTACAAGGAAATTGTTTCAGCTGCCTGTATGCAATCAAGAAAAGCAATCCTCAGTTAAAATTATTTCCCGAAGACAGAAAATATGCAACTCTCGAGGATTGGATTTTTATATTGAATAATTTACGTTATGATAACCTTTACCTTATTGATAAAATTGCTATTTCAGTACGACATAATGATAGTCGTTCAACAGCCGATAATCAAAGAGTAATTAAGGTCAGGGATCTGGCTACAGAATGGATACTCGGGAATGTTTCATTGGACCATTCTGAGAAACAAGAATTATCAGCCTGGTCACACTATTATAAAGCGATTCATTATTATTTGGATCATAATAGAAAAGATTCGTTTAATGAAGTTGCTAAGGCAATAAAAATCGGAGGTTTAAATAAGAATTTTACGGTAATGCTTATGAAATCAATTATTGGAAGAAAAATAATTACAGCGATACGATGAAACTTTCCGGGAATATTCTTGTACTGACGCAATGGAGTTTTAAAGATGCTTTGGTCCAGACCTATACTCTTCCTTATGTTGATATAATAAGAGAAACGATCGGGGTTGATAAAAAAATCATTATAGTTACTGCTGAACAGGAAAAGAAAGCTTTATCATCTGAAGAGCTTAGCGAAATAAATAGACAATGGAAAAAAAGGAATATGGAATTGATCGTGCAGCCATACAAACGATATGGATGGAAGAAGATTGTAAAGGGCATTGGACAAATAATAACGCTTTATCGAATCATAAAAAAAAATAGAGTTGCAGTTATTCATCCATTTTGTACTCCGGCAGGGAGTATCGGCTATCTGCTTTCTATGGTTTCCGGGACTGCCCTGGTGATTGATAGTTATGAACCTCACGCTACAGCGATGGTTGAAACGGGTGCCTGGAAAAAAGATAGTTCTTCTTTTAAAATATTATTTGCATTGGAAAAAAAACTTTCTAAAAGAGCGGCATACCTAATTGCAACTACAGCAGGAATGAAACAGTATGCGTTAGATAATTATGGCATTGAACTTAAAAATATTTTTGTTAAACCAGCATGTATAAGTTTTAAAGATTTTTATCCGCGGCCGAAAAATGTAATATTAATGAAGAAACTCGGCCTGGATAATAAAATTGTATGTGTATATGCGGGCAAATTAGGAGGCACTTATCTTAAAGATGAGGTGTTTGATTTTGTAAAAGCCTGTTATGAGTATTGGGGAGAAGACTTTCGGTTTCTTATGCTAACAGAAGAATCTGATGATGCAATTCAAAATCAGGCAAAAAGAGTAAATATTCCGCTGAATGTAATCGTTAAACAATATGTAGAACACAAGGATGTACCAAATTATCTTTCTTTAGGTGACTTTGGTATCAATCCCCAGGTTCCTGTGCCGTCAAAAAGGTATGGTTCCCCAATAAAAAACGGAGAATATTGGGCCATGGGTTTACCCATTGTTATTTCACCAAATATTTCAGATGATTCAGATATCATTTTGCAAAATGAAATTGGGGTGATAACTAATTTGAAACAATTAGAAACAATGGCTACAGCGGTACGTCAGATGGATCAATTATTAAAAAATAATAGTCGGGAATTTCTGCAGGAAAAAATATTTGGTATCGCAAAAAAATACCGTTCTTTTGATATAGCCAGGAAGATATATCCATTAATTTATGAAAACTGAAAAACCCATTATTTTTTTTTGGGTTCCTTATCCAATCGGAGTTGCGCCATCGCAGCGTTTCAGGGTTGAATTATTTTTGCCTCAACTTGAGAAGGAAGGATATTCTTTTAAGCTATTGACCTTTCTTGATAAAAGGGCATGGGATATTTTATATAAACCCGGCAATAGAATTTTAAAAGCGTGGGGAACTCTAAAGGGTTTTTTTAGGAGAATCAAGCATTTGTTTGAGTCAACGAAAGCAGATTATGTATTTATACATCGTGAAGCTACACCACTTGGCCCTCCTATTTTTGAATGGTTGCTTGCAAAAATTTTCAGGAAGAAGATCGTTTTTGAGTATGATGATGCTATCTGGATACCCGGTGGAGAAAAGATCTCCTGGATAAAGAAATGGGTGAAAGCGACGTGGAAAATAAAATATATTATAAAATGGTCTTATAAGATTGCAGCCGGAAATAATTTCTTATGTGAATATGCCCGTCAATTTAATTCTTCCGTTTTTTTGATCCCAACTGTCGTAGATACAGCTGAGGGACATTATAAACAACGGGATCATTATAAAGACAATAAAATAATTGTTGGATGGACGGGTACACATACAACACTTCATAATCTTGAAGTAATTGAGGGTGTTATTCCCGAATTAAAAAAAGAAATAGATTTCGATTTCCTGGTTATATCTAATAAACAACCTCAATGGAATTTTGATTTTATCTATAAGCAATGGGACCTGGCTACTGAGCAAGATGATCTTTTGAAAATGCATATTGGTATCATGCCATCAAAGCAAGGCCCCTGGTTCGAAGGAAAATGCGGGTTTAAATTAATTCAATATCATGCCTGTGGAATTCCGGCAATTGCATCTCCAACGCAAGTAAACTCATTGATCACTTTACACAATGAGACCGGCTTTATTGCAAATAGTAAGGATGAATGGAGAATATATTTAAAAAAATTAATTACAAATGCCCGGTTGCGATCCTCTATGGGAGCAATTGCAAGAGAACATATTGAAAAAAATTATAGCCTAAACAGTTTGTTTCCTGCTTTTGTCTCTCTCTTTTCTTAATACCAATTCTTGTTTTGGCGGATAGTATAAGATTATCAGGAATGCAGTATAAAATGGCAGACAAGGAATTTTATATCTCACCAATGAGCCAAAATTAGAAGTGGAAATACCAACTGCAAAAGCAAATATCAAAGTAAAGATCAGGCAAAATTGAAGTGTTTCATCAGAAAGAACCCGCTGTACTAACCTGATCGGATTATTTCGAAAAATAACTACGATAGTAAATATTAAAAAGAACAGGGACTCAAGTGCGGAGATCATTACAATTGGTTTTCTTGCTTCCCATAAATATGGCCGGAACAAAGTAACATTTACTCCTGCCGGAGCTTGCTCCAGCATTCCAAGCAAAGTAGGATCAAAATCACCAAGCGTATATCCTGAGCCATCCTGCTCATTAGAAATTCTAAATAAGTAGTCTCTTGTAACAAATGATTTGGAGGCGACATTTTCAATATTATATTCACCAAACATTTCGGATTCCAATTTTCCCCCTACCAATGCAATACCACCAATGGCAGATGCATATAAAAAATAACGTACGAAGAGGATCAATCTTGTGTCTTTTATTTTATAAGATAATAGACCGACCCCCCATAGTAAAATTGCAGGCAGAAATGCCATCACTATATAAGACTTGATAATATAAATTATATATAAAAAAATTAAAGCAAATATTGAATTGGCTATTATTTTTTTGTTTTCATAAAAAATTATATAAAAAAAATGAGTAACCAATCCCATACAGGATAATGTGATAGTGTCCTTCATAAAGCCGGACCCCCAAAAAATTACACTTGGAATAAACAGTATCGCGTATGCCAATTGTTTTGAAAGCCTTGGGTATAATTTCGTAAAAACAATATATAATTTCCAAACACCTATAAAAGAAATGGTTGCAAATATCACAGCCGTGGGCAAATAAGTGGTCATTGTAAATATGCCAATCAAGGCACCAATTACTGAGATTAAATATTCCGGGGTTTGAATCCCATACCACATAAACTGGGTTGTATAATTATAAACATCAACATCATATATTTCAGCTCTTCCCGAAACCAACCGTAGCCAGGTCCAAAAGGAATCACTCATAGAAGAATTGATAACCTGTGTCTGGTGCCAGTAATTCAATGTATCACCACCTTTATAATAATATTGATAAATAATGCCAAGAAGAATTGCACCAAAGATCTTTAATGTAAAAGCTGGCATAAAAAAACGGCGCAAAGGATGATCTTTCGGATAATATTTATTTCTAAAATAAGCAGCAAATACGAAGACTATAAAAAGATAAATTGGAAGTAAAATGAAATCAGTTATAGTGATATATTGCATAAAACTTAAGGATATTGTATGTGTGGAATTGCTGGCATAGTTGCGCTAACAGATACAGGCCGACAACAGGTTTCGAAATTACGACAATCCATCCGAACTCTGCAGACGAGAGGACCTGATGACGAAGGTATTTATCTATGCGAGGACATGGGATTAGCACAAAGACGATTGGCCATTATTGATACAAGTGCTGCTGCTAATCAACCAATGTGGGATAAGACGGAGCGTTATACAATTATTTTTAACGGCGAAATATTCAATTACCAGGAACTCCGAAATAAATATTTTACTGCTGAAGAACAACAACAACTCCGTACAAGTTCAGATACCGAGATCTTACTTGAGCTTTTTATAAAGCAAGGAGAGAAATGCCTTCCTTTATTGGAAGGTTTTTTTGCTTTTGCTATTTATGATACTCAAACAAAAGAATTGTTTGTTGCAAGAGACAGGTTCGGAAAAAAACCACTGAACTTTTTTATTGATGATGACAGGTTCATTTTTGCATCTGAGCTAAAAGCACTTTATGATTTTGGCATCCCAAAAGAATTAAACTATGAAGCCCTGAAACTGTACCTGCAATTATCTTATATCCCGCAACCCATGAGCATGCTAAAGCATGTAAGAAAAGTGGAACCAGGTGCAAGGTTGATACTGAGAGGAAAAAATATTGAAGAAAAAAAATGGTATGATCTCACCCCGAAATATGAATATAAAAATGCCCCGTCTTATGAACAAGCACAAAAAGAGCTTGTTTCTTTGTTAGAAGATGCAGTTGTGAAAAGATTGATAAGTGACGTGCCGCTTGGCGCTTTTTTAAGCGGTGGTATTGATTCTTCTGTTATTGTAGCACTGGCCAGTCGTCATCAAAGATCATTGAACACATTTTCAATCGGGTTTAAAGATGAACAATATTTTGATGAAACTCAATTTGCGGAATTGGTGGCAGCAAAATTTAAAACTAATCATGCTACGTTTCGTTTAGGGTTTGATGATTATTTGTCTCACATTCATGACGTGTTAAATTATTTGGATGAACCATTTGCGGATTCAGCATCGCTGCCCCAATTCATTCTTTGCATGGAAGTAAGAAAGCATGCGACAGTTGCCATTTCCGGTGATGGCGGTGATGAAGTTTTCGCAGGTTATAATAAGCATTATGCCGAATGGCAGGCAAGAAGAAGCTCATTGGCTGGGAGTCTTGTAAAGATGGGTGCTCCTCTTTGGAAAATTATGCCTAAGAGCAGGAATAACCGCTTCTCGGATCTTTTCCGTCAATTGGACCGGTATGCGGAAGGCGCCGGGCTTTCTGAAAAGGAACGTTACTGGCATTGGGCTTCCACTTTTTCAGTATCTGATGTAGATAAATTAATTACAAAGCAAACTGCTGCTCTGGTCAATAATGCAGTCATTAATTCAGTAAAAGAAAAATATCTTTCAAATATTAATGATGATTTTAATTCTGTATTAAAAACTGATCTTGACCTTGTCCTCATAAGTGATATGTTGGTGAAAGTTGATCTAATGAGTATGGCAAATAGCGTGGAAGTTCGTTCGCCATTTCTTGATCATCATGTTGTGGAATTTGCTTTTACGTTACCATCAGAATACAAAATAAACAAGGCGGGTAGAAAGAGAATTATTAAAGACGCTTTCCAAAATATTTTACCACCGGAAATTTATAATCGCGGAAAAAGAGGATTTGAGATACCTATGTTGAAATGGTTCCGTGAAGAGCTACACACATTTATATTTGATGACCTCCTAAACGAAAAATTTATAAAAGAACAAGACATTTTCGATATTGAGTTTATCAATTGTATGAAAAAACAACTTTACTCTGCTGCTCCGGGAAATATTGTGGAACAGCTTTGGGTATTGATCGTTTTTCAACATTGGTACAAGAAATATTTTATGTAAAACCTAATTTGTGAGTAAAGGGATCTTTACTATATCACTTGACTTCGAGCTTTTCTGGGGTGTGCGGGATCATCGCACACTGGAAAACTATGGGGAAAATATTCGCAACGTTCATTACGTTGTTCCCCGTCTGCTTGAGTTATTTTCCAAATATAGTGTGCATTGTACCTGGGCAACCGTGGGCTATCTTTTTTTTAATGAGAAAAAAAAAATGATATCTTATTTGCCTATTGAGCGACCTACTTATAAAAAGAGAGAATATGATCCATATCCTTATCTTGAACAAAATGAGTTGGAAAAAAAATATCATTTTGCCCCGGAACTTATTGAACAAATAAAAAGAACACCGGGCCAGGAGATCGGTACACATACTTTTTCTCATTTCTATACACTTGAGAAGGATACAACGATCGGTCAATTTCAAAGTGACCTGCGTGCTGCAATTGCCATTGCAAAAGAAAAAGGCATAGAAGTTAAAAGCATAGTTTTTCCACGTAATCAATATTCCGATGAGCACATTAAAGCATGTTTGGAAGAAGGAATAAAAATTTACCGTGGTAATGAACTTTCAGGTATATATAAACCAATATCAAGGGAAAACGAAAATATTGTCAGAAAGGGAACACGGTTTGCGGATACTTATATAAATATTACAGGACATCATTGTCATGCTATTCCTGCAGCCAATGAAATTATTAATGTTCCTGCAAGCCGGTTTCTCAGACCATATAATCCGAAATTTAAAATGTTTGATGGTTTGAAACTTAGGAGGATCAAACGAGGAATAGAATTTGCGGCAAAGCAGGGTTTGATTTACCAACTGTGGTGGCATCCGCATAATTTCGGCAAATACATGGATGAGAATTTCGATTTTCTTGAAAAACTTTTGAAAGTGTATCAGGAGTTAAATAAAGACCAAAAAATTGAATCATTAAATCTCCAAGAAATTTATCAAAGAACAATAAATAGATGAAACAGAAGATCATTATTCTTGCAAGAGACTGCGACTCGACAAACATCGTTTATAATTATCTCAAAAAATATTTCGAGATTGATGCAATAGTGTTTGAAAAACCAATTCCGAGGAAAAAACAACTTTTAAACCGGGCTAAACGTCTTGGCTATATGAATGCAATAAGCCAGGGGATCTTTTTTTTATGTATTGCACCTCTTATTAGAATATTCTCACAAAAAAGAAAAACAGAGATCTTTAAGCAATATCATCTTGATGAAACCACTCCTCCCGAAAATTTGGTAAAAAGAATACGGTATGTAAATACTGAAGAAGGCCGTACTTTACTTAATCAATTAAATCCTGATCTTATCATCGTGAATGGTACAAGGATCATTTCAAAAAAGACATTGGAATCGATTCATTCAACTTTCATAAATATTCACACAGGAATAACACCGGCCTTTCGGGGAGTACATGGAGGCTATTGGGCAGTTGCGACCGGCAAAAAAGGTCTTTTTGGGACAACAGTTCATTATGTTGATGCAGGTGTAGATACCGGTGGTATCATTGAGCAAGTTTTTATTGAGCCGCCAAAGAAAGATAATTTTTATACATATCCTTATCTGCAATATGCTTCAGTGCTTCCCGTATTGAAACAGGTCATCCAATCTTTTAGTGAGGGTAATAAACCGAAAACAAAAGCTCCGGTTACTACTGATTCTGAATTATGGTTCCATCCCACGATGTTTCAATGGGTAAAAAATATTGGAAAGACATTTATTTTTTTATTCCTATCATCTTTTATCCAACTATTCTGAACTAATTTGTGGAGTAAATGCCAAGAGTTTTAAGAATACTTAATCGCCTTATCATTGGCGGCCCTTCGAAAAACGCAATATATCTTTCGAGATATATGCAGCCTGATTTTGATACATTATTAGTTATTGGTGGCAAAGAAGATCACGAACAGGATGCCGACTTTTTAGCTATTGCAAATAATATTGATCCCACCTGCATTTCCGAAATGAAAAGATCAATTTCGCCGTACAATGATTGGGCTGCTTATAATAAATTAAAAAGGTTAATTAAAGAATTTAAACCTGATATCGTTCATACGCATGCTGCGAAATCAGGGGCATTGGGAAGGTTGGCTGCAAAACATTCTAACGTGCCTGTGATCGTTCACACTTTTCATGGCCATATTTTTCATTCTTATTTTAATTCAGTAAAAACAAATTTTTTTATCAGGACCGAAAGATACCTTGCCGGTTTAAGCGATGCAATAGTCGCCATCAGTGATGTACAAAAGAAAGAATTATCCGGCGACTTTAGGATTGCGGCAGCTGATAAATTCCGTGTGATCCCGCTTGGACTTGACCTTGATAATTTTATAATCAACCAGGAAGAAAAGAGAAATAAATTCCGAGAAGAGTTTGGGTTAGCTGATGATATTGTTGCTATCGGGATAATTGGAAGATTAGTGCCCATAAAAAATCATTCGCTTTTCATAAAAGGATTGAAATATGTACTTGATAATACAAGTGTAAAGATCAAAGCTTTTATAATCGGCGATGGCGAAAGCAGGACGGCAATTGAACAAATGGCAAATGATCTTGGAATAAAATACACTAGACAGACAGACGCAACGCACCCACATCCATTGGTATTTACGTCGTGGAGAACGGATATTGATACTATTTTCTCAGGGCTTGATGTCATTGCGTTAACATCACTTAATGAAGGAACACCAGTTAGCCTAATTGAAGCACAGGCAGCCGGCAAGCCCATTGTATCAACAAGAGTAGGAGGGATCGCAGATGTTGTTTTGGAGAATAAAACAGCCTTGCTCTCTGAGATCACTGATGAAAAAACTTTTTCGAATAACCTGCTTCGACTTGTTAATGATCCGGAGCTTCGGAAAAAATTCAGCAGCGCCGGCAAAGATCATGTAGTAAGTAAGTTTAGCTATCATAGGTTGGTAAATGACATGAGTGGTTTATATCATGATCTGCTTGACAAGAAAAATCATCGTAAGAAATAAATAATTTTTATGAAGTTGTGGGGAAAAAAAGATTCTGACGCATTTGACTATGGCCTTCTTAAAACTGACATGCATTCGCATTTATTACCTGGTATAGATGATGGATCTCCTGACCTGGCTACTTCAGTGGAGATGATAAATGGGTTGATCCATCTTGGATTTAAAAAACTGATCACGACACCGCATGTAATGCAGGACATGTATCCCAATAAAAGAGATGATATATTAAAGCGTTACGAGATCTTAAAAAAACATTTGGAAACAGAAAGGATAAATGTGGAGCTTGGTGTTGCTGCAGAATATTTTCTTGATGATAATTTAAAAAAATTGCTTGCGGATAAAGAACCACTATTAACATTTGGAGATAACCTGGTATTGGTAGAATTTTCAATGGCCAGCGAGCAATACAACTTTAAAGAATTACTCTTTGAAATGCAAATGCAAAACTACCAACCTGTAATAGCTCATCCTGAACGGTACATCTACCAGGAAAAAAATAAAGGATTTTTTGAAGAATTGAAATCAGCCGGATATCTTTTTCAACTCAACATTATGTCACTTGCTGGAGTTTATGGGAAAACAGTAAATGAACTTGCTCATTATTTTATAAAGCATGAATACTACGATATTGCTGGTACCGATTTGCATAACACTCGCCATTTTTCTCAATTACAAAGTTCATCAATAGCTCATGGATTAAAAGAATTGCTTGATGCCGGAAAGCTGCTAAATCCTCAATTGTAAATTTATTTGAACTTTTTTGCAGGTCATTTGTAATTATTAAGCATGACCAAATTCACTATAAAGGATCTTGAAAATCTTTCTGGCATTAAAGCCCATACTATCCGTATTTGGGAACAACGCTATTCTTTTCTTAAACCTTCCCGGACCGATACGAATATTCGCTATTATAGCAATGATGATCTGAAAACTATTCTGAATATTTCAATCCTCAATAAATATGGTTACAAGATTTCGCATATAAATAACATGTCTGTCAACGATGTGCAGGCAAGAGTGGCAGAATTGAATTTGGCCGGTGCTCAGCAAGAACGGATCGTGAATGAATTGATACAAGTGATGGTGGACCTTGATATTGCAGGATTTGAAAAAATTATAGACAAACAAATTGCGGCAAATGGAATTGAAAAAGTGATTCTCCGCATCATCTTTCCTTTCTTTGAACGAATAGGCATTCTTTGGCAAACTGGTCATATTAATCCTGCGCAGGAACACCTTACAACAAATATCATTCGTCAAAAATTGATCGTTGGTATTGACCAGGCAAAACCTGTTCTAAGGCTCAAAAGATCTTTCCTCCTTTTTTTGCCTGAAAGAGAACATCATGAGCTTGGTTTATTGCTTGTTTATTATTTATTAAAAAAACGTGGTGCTGAAGTTTTTTATATAGGCGCTAATGTTCCATTGAAAGATGCGCAATTTGTTAATGACACTAAAAAACCAGATTTTATTTACATACATCTTACCTCTACTTCACCCGGATTTAATTTTGAAAAATTTCTTAAGCAAACTTCTGAAAAGATATCAAAGCCAAAGATCATCATATCCGGGTTTCCCACTCACGGCTATAAAAAATTCCTTCCTAAAAATGTTGAATTCAAACATTCTCTTGTGGAACTGATAGAATTTATTTCTTCCCTTTAGCCACCTTTCCCTTTTTTCTTTTTCAAATGTTTTTTTGTTGAGCGGATTTGCTTTTTTTTCTTTTGATCTTTAAACAAAGAAGGAGCAACACCTAAGGACTGTTTAACTTTGTACCATTAAATCTTAAACAGTTTTTTATGTCGGCAGCAGAGTTTAATGAATTGTTGTTAGGTAATGCCGATCCCTTAAGGCCATTTGCAGTAAATCTTACTCATGATCAGGAAACGGCAAAAGATCTTTTCCAGGAGACATTGTACAAAGCCTTGGCAAACCAGGATAAATACAGTACCGGTACAAATATTAAAGCATGGTTGTTTACAATTATGCGAAACATTTTTATTAATAATTATAGAAGAAGGTCGAAGCAAAGAACAATTTTTGACATTGGAACCAATGAAATATTGATCAATTCAGGTAAAATAATTGTAAGGAATGGAGGAGAAGATTCTTTGCAAATGAAAGAGATCTGCAATGCAATACATCGACTGCCACAAATTTTTAAAACTCCTTTTTTGTTGTTCTTTGATGGATATAGGTATCATGAAATTTCTGAATCATTAAATGAACCTTTAGGAACAATAAAGAGCAGGATTCATTTTGCCCGTAAACTTTTGAAAGAACAGTTGAGTAAGTATTAAAATTTTCTTATGTCTTTATCAGTGATAATTGTAGGTAGTGGATTTGCAGGCTTATCAGCAGCTTCATTTATGGCGAAGGCCGGATGGAAAGTAACTGTTATAGAAAAAAACAGTGGACCGGGCGGTAGAGCAGAACAGTTAAAAGAAGACGGTTTCACTTTTGATATGGGGCCGAGCTGGTACTGGATGCCAGACGTTTTTGAAAGTTATTTTGAAAAATTTGGTAAAAAAATCTATGACTATTATTCATTAAAACGCCTCGATCCTTCTTATCGTATTTATTGGAATGATGGCTTTACCGATGTACCTGCCGATTACGATGAATTTACAAAAATGGCGGATGAATTTGAACCAGGCGCCAGCCAACAGTTAGAAAAATATCTAGCAGAAGCTGCTTATAAATATGAAACAGGTATCAATAAATTAGTACATAAACCGGGAAGATCATTTACCGAATTTATTGACCGGGATATCTTCAAAGGAGTGTTGAGGCTGGATGTTTTTACATCAATTAAAAAACATATACATAAATATTTCAAGAGCCAGAAGCTTCGTCAATTAATGGAGTTTCCTGTTTTATTCCTTGGCGCTTTGCCGGAAAATACTCCTGCACTTTATAGCTTAATGAATTATGCCGATATAAAAGGCGGAACATGGTACCCGCAGGGTGGTATGTATTCTGTGGTGAAAGCTATATATGAATTAGCACTTGAATTGGGAGTAAAATTTTGCTTTAATGAAGAAGCGGAACAAATATTTATTCAGGATGGGTTAGCGAAAAATTTAATTACGAATAAAAATGTTCATGAAGCTGATGTGATCATCAGTGGGGCAGATTATCATTTTACTGAAAAGAAACTTTTACCCAAGAAGTACCGAAGTTATAGCGAAAATTATTGGGAGAAAAGGGTATTGGCACCAAGCTGCTTATTATATTTTGTTGGTCTGAATAGAAAATTGAAGAATGTAATTCATCATTCCTTGTTTTTCGATGTCCCGTTTGAGCAACACGCAAAAGAGATCTATGATGATCCCCAATGGCCTACCAATCCGCTTTTTTATGTAAGTATAAATTCTGTTACTGATGATACGGTGGCTCCGGCTGGATGTGATAATATGGTTTTGCTGATACCCATCTCATCAGGTTTACAGAATGATGATGAAACTACAAGAGAAAAATATTTTCGGCAGATCATAAAGCGAATGGAAAAACATACGGGACAATCTATTCTTGATTCGGTTATATATAAGAAAACATTTTCTGTTTCTGATTTTGCAAGCGAGTATAATTCGTTTCGGGGGAATGCATATGGTTTAGCAAACACATTAATGCAAACCGCTATATTCAAACCATCCTGCAAAAGCAAAAAAGTGAAAAATTTATTTTATACCGGCCAATTAACAGTACCTGGCCCTGGTGTGCCACCCTGTTTGATTAGTGGTGAAGTAGTTGCGAAAGAAGTAGTTAAAGACTGCGATCGATATTCTAAACGGTATCATGAAAAATTAATTAGTGATTAAACGAAAAGGTAATGATTGCGAAATTTCATGCAGTGAGTAATAGAAGCAGTGAGATAACGACGAGGGAGTATAGCACTTCTTTTTCCTCTGCAATTCGTTTATTGCACCACGATATGCGACAACCTATTTATAATATTTATGGTTTCGTTCGGTTTGCAGATGAGATTGTGGATACTTTTCATGATTATGATAAAACTTTGCTTTTGGAAGAATTTAAAAGGGAAACTTATATTGCTATTGACAGGAAAATTAGTTTAAATCCAATACTGAATAGCTTTCAGCAAACGGTAAATGAGTATAACATTGATCGTGATCTGATAGACGCATTCTTTAGTAGCATGGAGATGGACCTGAGTCAAAGAAATTACGATATAAAAAATTTTAATGAGTATGTTTACGGGTCGGCGGAAGTAGTAGGGCTTATGTGCCTGTATGTTTTTTGTGAAGGGAAAAAAGAGCTTTTTGAAAAACTTAGAGGTTCAGCATGTTCTCTCGGTGCGGCTTTTCAAAAAGTAAATTTTTTGCGAGATATCAGGGACGATTACAACAGTTTGTCCCGTATGTATTTTCCAGGCTGTGATTTTAATAATTTTACGGATGATGATAAGAAAAAAATTGAAGTAGATATTTTTAATGATTTTAAAATAGCTTATAATGGCATCTTAAAATTGCCATTGAAATCAAGATTTGGCGTATATGTTGCTTATAAGTATTATTTGTCTTTGTTTAGAAAAATTAAAAGTTTAGAGCCTGCAAAAGTGTTGGAATCAAGAATACGGATACCTGGCTATGAAAAGGCAATGATAGTATTAAGAGCAGGAGTTAAAAATCAATTGGGATTAATAGGATAATGGAAAATGATAAAGTCATATTAGTAAGCGAACATGATGACATGGTTGGCATCATGGATAAAATGGAAGCACATAAGCAAGGCTTGTTGCATAGGGCATTTAGTGTGTTTATTTTTAATACAAAAGGCGAAATGTTGTTACAACAAAGAGCAATTAGTAAGTATCATAGCGGAGGTTTATGGACAAATGCATGTTGTAGCCACCCCATGCCCGGAGAAAAAACAAAGGATGCCGCACAACGAAGGTTGATGGAAGAACTCGGTTTTGAAACACCTGTTGAAAAAATATTTGATTTTGTTTACAAGGCTGCATTTGAAAATGGATTGACCGAACACGAATTCGATCATGTTTTTGCCGGTGAGTATGAAGGTAAATTCAACATTAACCCTGACGAAGTAAATGATGTTTGTTATAAAGAAATTTCAGAGATAAAGGAAACATTGCAAACTCATCCGCAGAAGTATACAGCATGGTTTCATCTTGCCTTTCCAAAAATTGAAGAATGGTGGAAAAATCGATATGCAGATTCAACTATTGAAGTGAAATAGTTATGACCTGGCTTTACTATATACTTGTTTTAATTGCAACATTCATTAGTATGGAAGGTGTTACATGGCTCACTCATCGTTATGTCATGCATGGATTTCTCTGGTACCTGCATAAAGATCATCACCAGGTGGAGTCCGGTTTTTTTGAAAAGAATGATGCATTCTTTGTCATCTTCGCAGTACCAAGTGTATTGTTGATCTATTTCGGCACATTTAATAATGTATGGTGGATGCAGGCAATCGGTTTTGGCATCATGGCTTATGGTGCTGGATATTTTTTGGTGCATGATGTCATCATTCACCAGCGGTTCAAATGGTTTACACGAAGCAATAATTCCTATGTTCGTGCTATACGTTGGGCACATAAAATGCATCACAAACATCTCGATCGGCATCAAGGCGAAAGTTTTGGGATGTTACTTGTTCATAAAAAATATTGGGATAAAATAAGACGTGACAAAAAGTTAATGGCAGGAAATAAAAAAGTGGAGTATGCGCCGACGAGTAATTGATATATTGATACCAGCATTTGTACCTTGATTTAACTTTTGTTGCGACGCTCCGTTCATATTTCTGTTCACTATTCAGCAAAAACGACCGTAGTTTATTCAAAGTCAAGCATCGCAATCTTTTCATCGTTCCTATTTTTAATCATCAATTAATTTGTCACTTTCTTCCAAATATGATTTTATTTTTTTAGGAGCAGGATGTGCAACTTTAAGCATTGTCATGCGCATGATCAAAAGTGGAAAATTTTCGGATAAGAAGATACTTCTGATAGATAAAGAAAAAAAAACAAAAAATGACCGGACCTGGTGTTTCTGGGAAAATCAAAATGGTTTTTTTGAAGCGATCGTTCATAAAAAATGGGATACGATCTCTTTTTTAAGTGACAGTTTTTCCTCGGACATGAACATTGCGCCTTACAAATACAAAATGATCCGGGGCTTTGATTTTTACCAATATTGTTTCCGTGAAATTGAACAACAAAAGAACATAGATATTCTTTATGGGGAGATAACACAAACTCATGTACATCAAGAAGGGATCACTGTACACATTAACGGTAAAATGCTGAATCCTGACTATGCTACTATCTTTAATTCAATTTTGCCAAAAGAATCCGGTGCCCACGGTATCATTAATATATTACAACATTTCAAAGGGTGGATGATTGAAACATCACAGGCAGCTTTTGACCCTACTAAAGCCAGCTTCATGGATTTTCGTGTCGGCCAAAAAGATGATACAACATTTGCTTATTTGCTCCCTCTTTCCACAACAAAAGCACTAGTTGAATACACATTATTTTCAAAAGAAATATTAGAGGATGCTGTTTATGAGACCGAATTAAAAAATTATATTGAAAATATTCTTCAATTAAAAAAATACGAGGTAATAGAAAAAGAATTTGGTGTAATACCAATGACCACCAGGAAATTTCCATTTTACGAAAACGATCGTTATAATATTGGTTCAGCAGGAGGACAAACAAAAGCTTCCAGCGGATATACTTTTCAATTTATACAAAAGCAATCACAAATTATTGTTGACTCGCTTATAAAAGGAAGCTCATTAAAGCAAATTCCATCAACACCAAAGCGATTCAGATTTTACGATAATACTCTTTTGTATATTCTATATCACAGAAAGCTACAGGGGAAAGATATTTTTACCAGGATGTTTGCAAAAAACGATCCGATACAAGTCTTGAAGTTTCTTGACAATGAAAGCACTTTGCCAGAAGAATTAAAGATCATTTCAACATTACCAACTTTTCCTTTTCTAAAAGCAGCTCTTAAACAAATCTGATCATTGATCAGGGTCCAATTGCATAAACTCTCTTTTGACAGCCTTCAGCATACTGAACAATTGAACAATTTGTATTAACAATAAGATAGCTAATGCAAGAATTACATACCACGGTAGTCTAACTGTTTTTACCCCCGAGATCTCCTGGAATTTTTCAATGTGATAGCCGGTAAGAGCGGAGCCGATTGCCATGCCTGCGACCAAAAAGGACAGAAGTGAGAATAAGACTTTTAAAAACATGATCCGCATGGTAGAATAACCTACTTTGAAATTTTCGAGAATAGCTGCAGGAATGATCAATACCAATGCGATCCAACTCCAGTTTTTATTGAACCATGCGTCATTCAATGAAACGTTAAGTACCAGGACCAATACGATCGATAAAAGGCCCCAGGGGAATATTAAAAATGAAGAAGTTTTAGAGGTTGGTGCCATGATCAAAATTTTATTAAGTAGAAAGATAAAAATTATTTGTCCATGATGGCATACTTTTATTTCACATACTTACACCCGTTATTTATTAAAACAGGTAAATTCATGTCTAATTCTTAAACTCACGTTTTCATATGAAAATTCTTACAGGTAAAAAGGAATTTTTTCCCGGCGTTGGAAAAATAAATTATGAAGGTCCACAGTCAGATAATCCTCTTGCTTATCGGTGGTATGATGAAAATAAAACGGTAGCAGGTAGATCAATGAAAGATCATCTTCGGTTTGCATGTGCATACTGGCATAGCTTCTGCGGTAGTGGTGCTGATCCTTTTGGTGAACCCACACATTTATTTTCATGGAATGAAAAGAATGATGCAATCGAAAGAGCAAAAGATAAAGCTGATGCCGCTTTTGAATTCATTACAAAACTTGGCCTCCCATACTATTGTTTTCACGACCTGGATGTGATTGATTATACTAATGATGTAAAAGAAAATGACAAGCGATTAAATGCTATCACGGATTATTTAAGTGAGAAGCAAACAGCTAGTGGAGTAAAGCTATTATGGGGTACTGCAAATTTATTTTCCAATCGCAGATATATGAATGGCGCTGCAACGAATCCTGATTTTCATGTATTGGCGCATGCGGCGGCACAGGTGAAATCTGCATTGGATGCAACGATCAGATTGGGTGGCGAGAATTATGTATTCTGGGGCGGAAGAGAGGGATACATGAGTTTACTGAATACAGACATGAAAAGAGAGAAAGAACATTTTGCAATGTTTCTCCATAAGGCAAAAGAATATGCAAGAAGCAAGGGTTTCAAAGGAACATTTTTCATTGAACCGAAACCTTGTGAACCAAGCAAACATCAATATGATTATGATTGTGAAACTGTAATTGGCTTTTTAAGGCAACATGATCTTTTAAACGATTTTAAAATAAATGTTGAGGTGAATCATGCAACACTGGCGGGACATACATTCACTCATGAATTACAAGTGGCGGCAGATGCAGGATTATTAGGTAGCATTGATGCTAATCGTGGCGATTATCAGAACGGATGGGATACTGACCAGTTTCCGAATAATATAAATGAGCTTGCGGAAGCGATGATCGTGATCCTTGAAGCGGGTGGATTTGGCGGCGGCGGCATAAACTTCGATGCGAAGATCCGCAGAAACTCAACTGATGCTGAAGATCTTTTTCATGCACATATAGGAGGCATGGACACATTTGCAAGAGCATTGATCATTGCAGATAATGTTTTAAGTAGATCGGACTATAAAAAAGCCAGGAAGAGCCGGTATGCATCATTCGATAAAGCACAGGGAAAAGAATTTGAAGAAGGAAAATTGTCGCTGGAGGATCTGCGAACTTATGCAATTGCGAATGGCGAGCCATTAACGAAGAGTGGCAAGCAAGAATACATGGAAAACATTATCAACAGATATATTTAAGCTCTTAAACTTTCATGAAGAACATTAGCGGAACAGTTAATTGGGGCATCATAGGTTGTGGTGATGTATGTGAAGTTAAAAGCGGACCTGCATTCAACAAAGTTGCCAATTCCAAATTAGTTGCAGTAATGCGCCGAAACTTGGATAAAGCAAAGGATTTTGCACAGCGTCATGGCGTACCAAAATATTATTCAGAGGCTGCAGAACTGATAAACGATAAAGAAGTAAATGCGATTTATATTGCCACACCACCTTCTTCACATGAGTCCTATTTAGAGATGGCCTTGAGGGTAGGTAAGCCTGTTTATGTTGAGAAGCCCGTTACTGTAAACTCTGCATCTGTGCAAAGAATGATGGAAATGGAAAAGAAGCATGGTGGCAAAGTAAGTGTGGCACATTACAGGCGAGGCTTGTTGCTATTTAATAAAATAAAACAATTAGTGAATGATGGAGCAATAGGAAAAGTGAAGTTGATCTTGTTGAGGACATTGCAACCGCCGGTAAGTAAGATCATAACTCAGACAGAAGATAATTGGCGGGTCGATCCCGCAATTTCAGGAGGAGGTTTATTTCATGATCTTTCTCCACATCAGCTGGATATTATGTATTGGATATTTGGACCGCCGCAACAAGTACATGTGCAGGCTGCTAACCAGGGAAAGATTTACAATGCACCAGATCTTACAATGGCACAGATCGCATTTCCAAATGATATTTACTTTGATGGTGTTTGGAATTTTAATGTGGCGGAAATAGCTACGAGTGATTCATGTGAAATTATTGGAGACAAAGGAAACATACGGTTTAGTTTTTTTCGAATAAGCACAATAGAATTAAATACAAGTGCCGGCACGGAAATATTTGAGTTGGAATACCCGGTAAATATTCAACAACCACATATTAATAATGTAGTGAAGTTTTTTCGCGGTGAAGGAGTTAACCCGTGCAGTCTTGAAGAAGCATTGGTTACTATGAATGTGATGGATAAAGCAAATTGATCTCAGTTATTATATTGAAGTATTTAAAACTGGTTCCTTTGATTCTTTCAGGCAGCTAAAAACTATTTTATAAAATTCGGGATGTGACTGCCAGGTTTTTCCCGTAACAATTTTTCCATCCTTCACTGCTTCATCTGGAGTTATGTATATGCCACCACATGCTTCCACTTCAGATTTTACATGTTCATAGCAAGCTATCTTTTTATTGTTCACTAATCCTGCAGTCACCAAAATTTGTGAGCCGTGACAAATAGCAAAAATGTATTTATTGCTCTTGTGAAATTCCTTTATGATCTGAATTACTCTTTCATCATTGCGCAAATATTCTGGCGCCCTGCCTCCGGGCATCAAAACAGCTACATATTCAGCAGGGTTAACGTCATCAAATGAAATATCAGATTCAATAATGTAGCCCATTCTTTCTACATAAGTATCCCATCCCGGTTCGAAATCATGCATTACAAGATTCATTCTTTTCACTGTTGGCGCAGCTATCACAGGTATATAGCCCTCCTCTCTTAAGCGATGCGACGCATAAAGAATTTCAAAACTTTCACCTGCATCACCGGTGATGATCAGTATCTTCTTTCCAGCTGTCATAAATTAATATTTTATTTAATTAAGTTTAAAAATAGCAAGAAACTTTTCAATACATATCCAAATACGCTTTCGCAAATCGTTTCCCAATTGTCCTTTGCCCTTTTGAATCAAAATGCAAATGATCGCCTTTGTCTTTTAACTCTTTTGTTGAAATAACTCTGCTGTTCTTATCTTCTGCAGCATAATCATGTATTACTTTATTTATCAAATTAAAGTTTGCCGGATTTTCTGAAAAAGAACCTAATTCACCTAATAAAACGGGCAATTCGTTATTCCCAATCGCCGATCTGAATTTTGAAAATAGTAAATGAAGTCTTTCTTTATAAAGAGGAATATCTTTTTCATTAGCATCGCTTTCTCCCTGGTGCCAGAGAATTCCTTTGATGATCCCATTTTGTTTAGCGATATCAACCTTTGATAAAAAATTTGAAAACAATTTTACATCCCGATAAACAGAATCACCGAGCCACTGACTTATCGAACTGCCGCCCACGGCAGTTGGAATAATTAATATAGAAATGCTGTCAGGAATTTTTGTGATAAGTGTTTTTGCAAAAGAAAGTCCACAGTCAAGTCCTGTTCTTTCGGGTTCATAAAAGTGTAGTGGCTCTTTGGCGATGATGATCTGCCCATTTTTAGTAATTGATAAAATTCTTTTATCAGAAACTGTATCCTCTGGCTCAACAATACCACGACCGGCCATATTTGATTGCCCCGCCATGATAAATACCCAAACATTTTCTTTTTTTATACTATTTGACATTGCTTCAATTCGTTTTGGAAAATAGGTTGTTCTATCAGCTACAATTTTATGGCTGCATGAAACTGAAAAGATAATTGTCAGAAAAATAAGACTACGTATCATATAACTATTTCTGTTCTCACAGTGACAGGCTTACTTTTTTGCCACTTTTAATTGCAGCATAGATTGCATCAATGATCTTCAGGTCTTTTAAACCTTCTTCTCCATCAACGGGCACTATCGGTTGTTTACCTTCTAAAATGATTTCTGCCATTCTATCCATCTGTACTGTTTGATGCGTAACGTGCGGATGATCCAACTCGCCTTTATTTGTTCTTCCTTTTATAGGGCCATAGCCAGTGGAAGGCTTCAATTCTGCAAATCCTTTTTCAGCATTTAAGAAAAAGCTGTCAAGGTTATTCATAGTATAAGTTGATAAACAGGATGCCACCGCTCCACTGGGAAAACCTAATTGAAACAGGATCGTTTCATCAACACCATCTTTAAACTTTTCTTTATTTGTTTTGGTTTCTTGTGCTGTCACCCATATTGGTTCTTCACCTATCATATACCTTGCGCCATTTATCGAATAGATCCCAATATCCATCATTGCACCGCCACCTGATAATTCCTTTTTCAATCTCCACTGTGTTGGATCGCCAATTTGAAAACCGGATAACCCCTGGAAAAATAAAACTTTTCCAAACTCTCCGTCCTTTCTCATACGGATCACTTCAAGTGTTTTTGGTTCAAAGTGCATGCGATAGCCCACCAACAATTTCACATTTGCTTTTTTACAAGCAGCGACCATCTGTTCTCCGTCTTTAGCATTGATCGACATTGGTTTTTCAGAGATCACATGCTTACCAGCTTTGGCCACTCTTATGGCCGCATCTTTATGCAATGCATTTGGCGTAATAATATATACTGCATCAATATCAGGATTATTTTTTATGCTATCATAATTTTCATAGTTGTAGCAATTCTTTTCAGGGATATTATATTTTGCCTGCCATGCTGTTATCTTAGAGGGTGTACCACTTATTACACCAACCAATTTTGCTTTTGTGCAATCTTTCATTGCATCTGCTACACGGGTGCCATAACTACCAAGACCCATGATGGCTACACGCAACAGAGGCCCATCATATTTTTTACTCTTTATTTCATTCAAGCTTTCCAAGTAATCTTTTTTTGATAAAAGAGGTAATGCAATTAATGAACCAGTAAGCTTCTGTAAAAAGTTTCTACGAGTATTCATGATTTATTTTATTTAAATGTGATCTGTTTACTCAAAAAAAGGAATTCCTGGAATGGCATATTTCTTCATTCCCTCTTCGTTTATTTCCACACCAATGCCTGGTTTTTCAGAAACAGTAATGAAACTATCTTTTACCCATTCGCCATCATATTTTATAATATCCTTGAACATCGGGTCAGTATGAAAATAAGATTGCCATTCTAAAATTAAAAAGTTTGGAACAGATGCACACACATGTGCAGAAGCCATAGCACCAAGAAAAGATGCAACCATATGAGGAGCAAATGGTGTATAATATAAATTGGCAAGGTTAGCAATACGTTGTCCTTCACCTAAGCCACCGGTTTTCTGAAGATCGGGCATGACGATATCGACGGCGCCGATCTCAAGCATTCTTCTAAAACCATAAGCGAGGTAATGATTTTCTCCAGCTGCAATTGGTGTGCTTGTTGATTCAGTAATTAATTTATAAGCTTCTACATTTTCTGCTGGTATTGGCTCTTCAAGCCAAAGGAGTTTCAAAGGTTCCAACAGTTTAGCAACTGCTTGCCCTGTTACTGCATCATATCTTCCATGCATATCAACCAGTATATCTATTTTCGGACCCACAGCCTCACGGGCTGCAGCAATTTGATCATACATTCTTTGCAATTCAGCAGGACTTGCCGTCCAGTTATATGCATCATACTTATTAGGATCATTCGCCTGGTCGAGATCAAACTTCATTGCATTAAAGCCCATACTCTTTGCCTTCAATGCAGCATCAGCAAAATCTTTGGGCACGGGTAAGGTTCGTTGATACAAAGCTGTATCGCAATACACTCTTACTTTATCACGAAACTTTCCACCGAGTAATTGGTAAACGGGCAAGTTCAATGCTTTGCCTGCAATATCCCATAACGCAGTTTCTATTGCTGAAAGAACTGCAACATACATTCCCGATTGTGCTCCCTGGAAAAACCCTGACCGACGAATATCTTCAAAAAGACGATGAACATTCAACGGATTTTTTCCTTTGAGCCTGGCAGCAAAATTTTTTACTAAATGATAAGTGCCGGGTATTGCATCCACACCTTCACCACATCCCCAGATATCCTGGTTGGTATAAACTTTTACCATAACACTTCCCCGTATGTAGCCACATTTTATATCAGTGATCTTTAGATCGGCAGGAGCAGATCGTTTTGATGTTTTATCAATCGCCTGTTCATATCCCTGGCCAAATGTCGGCAGGGATGCGAACGGTGTCATTGCTGCAGCCACTGCAGCTTTTGTTATAAATGATCTTCTTGAGTTTGCCATTATTAATTTTTAATTCTTAATTTATTTACCATGTACGGTCCTTCAAATATTTTTGAATTTGTTCTTTAGGCACGGGCAATTCATTAATATGATCATTCAGCCATTTGGAAAAATCCCGTTCGATCTCATCACTCCATCTTGCATCAATTTGTCCTGCTGTATATTTTCCTTCTCTCAACCGCTGATGACCAAACATATCCCGAAGCCGAACTATTTCGGAAGTAGTTACAACTTGTTCGGCTAAATGAGGGGGAATAAAAACAACGACGCCGAGTTTGCCCAAAACAACATCACCCGGCATTACCGTTACTGTACGAATTCTTGTAGGTTGATTAATGCCAACGATCATTGTAGTCAGATCGCCCCTTCTTCCCTCATTATCTACTTGCGGATTATGATAGGAAGGATCATAACTCGTATAAAAAGAAGTAAAACCTCCGATCTCTTTTAATCCTTCAACATCTCTTAATGCTCCATCATACACAATACCATTCCCACTTCTTGCATAAATGGCATTGCCAACATTATCACCGATCGTTGGTCCATTACGATGTGCACCAAACTGATCAGCAACATATACATCACCTTTCACTAGTAATTCAACTGCCCAAACATTCTGAGCTCTTCTTCCTTCTTTTTTACCTGCTGAATCAATAGCCTTCCAAACATCAGGGCGACCAGGCATGAACGTTGCCGTCACTGCTCTGCCAACTAATACACTATCAGGATTTATTACCTGCCAACCTTCCGCTACCTGGTAACCATAACCAGCATTTTTCATTACCGCCCATGCTTCTTCCACACTTACGGATTTCATTCGTTTTAAAATATCATCAGGAACTTTTGGACGTCCATCAGCAAAACGATCTCCTTTCCAAAAAGGCGTTAATGCGATCAATTGCTCTTTTGTTATCTGTACTTGCTGGCTATGCAATTGCTTGACCGATACAATAACTATAAAAATCATTATGAATTTTAACCTTGACATAGTATAAAGATTTATGTTGATGAAATTTGTATTTCAACTTTTGATTTCTTTTTTTCTTCTTCAAGATCTTCTTTTGGTATCCGGTTATGCCACCAGCTTGCCAGTGTTGAACCCGTAACATTCATTACGGGTCCGAATATGGCAGGAGCCAACCCTGCAGTCGCTAATTTTCCCATGGATAACGCAAGGCCTGATGCAAGACCTGCATTCTGCATTCCAACTTCCAAAGCGATCGTTCTTGAATCTTTTTCTGTGAATTTTAAAATTCTTGCAGACCAGTAACCAAAAAAATAACCTGCAAGATTATGTATAAGCGTTGCTACTATCAATAAGGCACCAACCTTCAAAAGATTATCTCTTCCTGCAGCAGTGATAATAGTTATTATAAACGCAATGCCACCCATTGAAAGAAGCGGCATAGCCTTATCAAGCCACTTGAATTTTCCATGAATGAGGTAATGAAAAGCGAGACCAGCTGTAACAGGAAGTATAACGATCTTAGTGATATCCCAAACCATACTCCAGAAATTGATCTCAACAAAACTTCCTCCCAACCATCGCATTAATAATGGTGTAAGAAAAGGGGCAAGTATTGTTGAAATGGTGGTTACAGAAACTGATAAGGCGAGATTTGCTCTTGCGAGATACGACATTACATTGGATGCAAGACCACTTGGGCAACAACCAACGAGAATAATTCCTGCAGCGATCTCATTGGGAAAATGAAATAAATTGGCGACAGTAAATCCAACAAGTGGCATGATGATATAGTGACCTACAACACCAATGATAATTCCTTTTGGCATTTTTATCACATTGGCAAAATCCTTTAAACTTAATTCCGTGCCCATCCCAAACATGATGATCTGGAGTAAAGGAATGATCAATGCAGATAATTTGTAATCACCGATCGTTTTAAAGTATTGCGGATGATACATGGCAATACTAACTGCTCCAAGTATCATCATTGTGTAAGAAAGGCCTTTTAGGGTCTTGCTACTCCTGAATGCAAAAGCGATGCTGAAAAAAAATGCCATCAGAAACCAGCCACTTACATTATGCATTTCTTTCAGGGAAAAAAATGCGAACAACAAAATAAAGATCGCTGCAAGACTGTAAAAGATCCGGGAAATATTTTTTGAATAACTCATAGATATTATTGAATGTATGATTAGCTGAATATCCTGTCATGCGAACGTTTATCATTCCATTGCGGTGTTGGTTCAAAATAAGTTTTATCTGAAGGATGAAGATGCTGTTTAACTACTTCATCATTTAACTCAATGCCCAACCCTGGCGCACTTAGCGGAAGATTTGCAAAACCTTTTGTTATTAACTTTCTTCCATCAGTAGTTTTTACTAAGCTTTCCCACCAGGGCAAGTCAATTGAGTGATGTTCCAATGCTAAAAAGTTTTGAGTAGCTGCTGCACAATGCACATTGGCCATAAACGAAACCGGTGTTCCTGCCTGGTGCATCGCCATTGCCACACCATGTTCTTCGGCATAATCGCCAATTCTTTTTGTTTCCAGCAAACCACCGGATGAAGCTAAGTCCGGATGAACAATGTCTACCGCATGAATATCAATCAATGGCTTAAAATTTTTCAGCAGGTAAATATCTTCCCCGGTAAGGCAAGGAGTTTCTAAAGCATCAGACATCATTTTCCATTGGTCAGTCAGTTCCCATGAAACAATATCTTCAAGCCAGGCAAGCCTGTATTTTTCAACGGCCTTTCCAAGTCTGATACCGTTGTTAAAATCAAAATGTCCGTAATGATCTGTTGCCAATGGAATATCATATCCTAACATGCCTCTTACTGTATCTACTAATTTTGCCAACTCATCAAGGCCTTTATCGGTGATCTGTATTTGTGTGAATGGATGAAGCGTATTTCCATAAGACATATAATTACTCTGATCACCCCATTGTGCTAAATTCCCCTGTGCATTTTGCCAAAACTTATCATTCACTAATGCACCGGGAATATTTTTTAATTCACCGATACCAAGATCCATCTTTAACCACGTATATCCCTGGTCGTTGATTCGGTAATTCATTAGCTTTTTTTGTTCTTCGGGGGATCCTGCTTCAGGCGTATCTGCATACAATCTTATTTTATCCCGATACCGGCCACCTAATAATTGCCAGCATGGTACATTATAAGCTTTGCCGCAAATATCCCATAGCGCCATTTCAACACCGCACACACCGCCGGCTTGCCGGCTTTGCCCACCGAATTGTTTTATTGATTTAAAAACCTGTTCTACGTTGCATGGATTTTGTCCCAGCAGGCGGCTCTTCAGCATTAAAGCATAACGTTCATCAGCGCCATCTCTAACTTCACCCAAACCATAAATGCCCTGGTTGGTATCAATACGAATAATAGATGTACGGCCAAGTACTGTTGTAGTAGCATAACGCAGATCTGTTATTTTTAGATCTGATGGTGCCCCGTAACGGCTTACTTTCTGAGTACTTTGTGCAACCAGGTCTTCAATGGGTGAAAACATAAATGCACCACCTAATGCAATTCCGCCCATCGCTGTTTTTTTAAAAAATGAGCGACGACTGTTTTCATTTTCTTCTTTTTGATTGGTTACACCAGGAGTTATGTCTTGATCTTTTAAACCAAGTTTTTTTAGATATTTTTCTGAGGGTGTCATATTTGGAAGTTTTAAGTGTTAAGTAATAAGTTATATGTGTGTTGAATTTTATTTGGCTTTTTAGTTATCGTTTTAGGTCCAGCATTTACTTACTTAAAACTTAGAACCTAAAACTTACCACCTCTTTACCAGTTACGGTCTTTCATAAACTTGTCTAATTCCTCTTTAGTCATTGGTAGTTTATCAGGATTATCTTTTATCCATTGTAAAAAATCTTTTTTGATCTCATCGGTCCATGCAGTATCGATCTGACCAGGAGTATATTTTCCTTCACGTAAACGTTGATGACCGAATGCATCACGCAATGCAATGAATTCAGCATTCAGCACAACTGTATCTAAAAGATGCGCAGGAATAAAAACTACTCCATATTTTTTTGCAAGTACCGCGTCACCGGGTAAAACAGTTGCCCTGCCAATACGAATAGGAACATTAATGCCGCTAAGCATCATCTGTTGAATATAAGAAGGGTCATTTCCTTTTGTCCATGAATTAAAACCTTTGATCTCATCTAAACCTTCCACATCTCTTACCGAGCCATAAAAAATTACACCACGATGTGACTTGGCATAAATAGCATTACCAAGATTATCACCGATCAGCGTACCATCAGCCATTTTACCGTAGCTATCTGCTACATATACATCACCATCTTTCAATACATCAATGGGCCATGAGTTTGGGGCGCCAATTCTTTTCTCATTTTTACCGATCTCTTTTATGATCTTATCAACGTCGGGACGCATAGGCATGTATTGTGCCGTCACTACTCTTCCAGTCATTACAGAATCAGGAAACTGGATCATCCAATCCCCTTCAAATTGATTTTGATACCCTTTATTGCGAAGCACTCCCCATGCTTCTTCTAAATGAACCTTTTTTAATCTTTCCAACATTTTGTCAGATACCTTAGGTCTTCCGTCTGGGAAACGTTCACCTTTCCATTCGGGAGTATATCCTTTTATTTGATCGGGAGTAAGTGTTACCTGCTGAGCTGATATTGTTAATGAGAAATACAACAGGATGATCATTTGCAGTATTCTTTTTTTCATATAGCGTGGTTTTATTAATTGAAAATTGATTTAATATTTATTGAAGGTTAGCGATCGCTTCAAATTCTGGTGCCAGCTTGGTACTTAAGCGTCCAAAAATTTCGAAGTATTTCATATATGCATTGTGATTTTGTTTTTCTGGTAAGTATTCATCAGGCAGCACCACTGTTTTTGCAGCTTCATCCAAATTTTTATAGATGCCCATTTCTGTTGCAGCTACGAGGAATGCACCATAACTAACACTGTGAAAATTTTGACGTAGTTGTACGGGCTTATTAAAAATATCGGCGATCATTTGTGTACAGAAAGGAATGTTTGCAAAACTTCCGTTGATAGAAAGCCGTTTAATGCCACGATGTTCTTCTAATGTTTTTCCAATGCTGTAGATCTCATAAAGAATTCCTTCAATAGTTGCTCTTATAAAATGTTTTCTTTCGTGTTTTATATTCAATCCGAAATAAACACCTTTTGCATTGGCATTCCAGATTGGTGCTCTTTCGCCAAGTAAATAAGGAAGAAACAATAACCCTTCAGAGCCTGCCGGAACTTTTGAAGCCTCTGTGATCAGATCCTGCATGCTGAATTCAACATCAAATGGATTTCTAAAATCACCGAACTGTTTGGTAAACCATTCAAAAATTACTCCGCCATTATTGGTTGGTCCTCCTGAAACATAACGACCCTCTGTAAGCAGGTAATTAAAAAAACGTTGCTTATCATCTTTTAATACTTTATCACCCATCACTCTCACTGCACCGCTATCTTCAATTGTTATTGTTGCTTTGCCTTCTCCTTTTACACCATCACCAAGTATTGCCATACAACCATCACTTGAGCCAACAATTATTTTTGTATCAGCAGGTAACCCAAGTGAACTCTGGTATGCTTTCTTCAATTTACCCAATGGGGTAAATACCGGGACAAGATCGGGTAACATTGCGGGAGTTATTCCTGCAAATTTTAAAGCATCAGCATCCCATTTTATCTTATGAATATTTAATAAACCCGTTGCAGATGCTATGCTGTAATCAATAATGTACTCATCGGTAAGTTGTTTGATGATATAACTTTTGATGGATAAAAACTTACTTGTTTGCCTGAATCTTTCTTTATCGTTATTTTTTATCCAGGCTATTTTCATCAATGGAGACATAGGGTGTAATGGCGTTCCGGTGGCTGTGTAAATAGTTTTTCCCAGCGCAGATGCTTTTAATTTATCTGCTTCTTTTTTTGCCCTGTTATCAGACCAGGTAATTGCATTTCCCAAAGGATTGCCATTTTTGTCTACCGCTAATACACTATGCATCGATGCACTGAAACAAATGGAAGCGACCTTATATTTCTTTGGATGAATATGCTCATTCAATAGGTTCTTTAATGAATACAACATGGTGATGAACATTTGGTCGGGATCCTGTTCACTATAATCTGGCTCGGTATGAAAAGTAGGATAATAGCCCCGCTGCGAACCGATGACATTACCGTTTAGGTCAAATGCAAATACCCTTACTGCATTTGTTCCGAGTTCGATGGTAATTATACATTTCATATTATGACAATTAATCTTGTGATAAATTATTTTTTCTAAACTCACTCGGTGTGTAGGCTGTGAGTTTTTTAAAAGTTGTTGAAAAATGTTGTGATGAATAAAATCCTGTATCTAAGGCTATATCCGTTATGCTTACATCTTTTTTCTTTAAAAGTTTAATAGCTTCTGAAATCCGGATATTGATAAGATAATTCAAGGGTGTAAATCCGGTATAGTTTTTTACTTTTTCATTAAACAAAGTTGTACCCATGCCCGCAATGGCTGCCATTTCTTCTACTGTCCATTGATGTGAAAGATTTTGACGCAATGCCTGCTCGAGCTGCATGAATACTTTCGGAAAATCTCTTGCACGATTATTTTGTTTTGTCAGGTGTCTTGTAATAATAATAAACAACTCATCAATAAGTTGATTCGCTCTTGTCGTATATCCAATTTCCTGGTTAAAGATTTCATCATGTATATATCGAAGTATCCTTCCGGCTTCTGGTAATTTTGAAAGCACCGGCATGGTGTTCATTAAAAGAACTTTGCTGATAGCCTGGCTTTCTGTTTCTGAAAGACTGCTCCACTTTCCTGGTAGCAATTCATTATTTCCGTGGTTGGATATTTTAATATGTATCCATGAGATACTGCCGATCTCAAGCACTCCTTTTTCACTTCCGAATTTTTCATTTGGCATGATCAGTGAAACATCACCGGGATAAAGGATATAAGATTCATCATTAACTCTCCATTCAAATTTTCCTTCATTTATATAGTAAATGCGAATACATGCTGAAGCAGATTGTGGAAAAGAATTAAGATGAATTGCCTGGTTTTTTTTTGCACCAAGCTCTATGATGTGCGGGAATAATTGTAATTCCCCCGAAAGCCCTTGTTGAAATACAAATTGGTGCATGCAATTGTTAAGTTAAGCAATCGTTCTTTCAGTTATAAAGAAATGAATTTATCACGTTCCGACTTGTACAAAATTCATCACTGTTTTTTTTTGGAAGTTTTTGAGTGAACAGTCAGATACTTTACATTCTGGATTTTTCGATGGATCCACTATTCGAGATTGCTATTGTTAATCAAAACAACTTGCTATTATGAAAGTAAATGCAAAGCCGTTGCACAATTCCGGCTTCATGAAGCTAATGCTGTCAGTGTTGGCTTTTTCTTTTTTTACAACTGTTCAAGCCCAAACTGTTTCGGGCACTGTGTCAGATGAGAACGGAAAATCCTTAGAAGGAGTTTCCGTACGTGTTAAAGGAACGGCAGGCGGTACTACTACCGATGTTGCTGGTAAATATTCCATAACAGCATCTTCGACCGCAACTCTTGTATTTAGTTATGTTGGTCATGCAACTTTAGAAGTTGCAGTTTCAGGCCGTTCGGTCGTTGATGCTAAAATGGTTGTTGAAGGCGAGAACATGTCGGAGGTTATTGTAACGACTGCATTGGGTATTAACAAGCAGGCAAGAAGCCTAGGCTATTCTACTACAAATGTAAATCCGGCTGAACTTACTGTAAACCGATCTCCAAATGTTATGAATGCTTTACAGGGTAAAGTAGCTGGATTAAATATATCAGCTCTTGGTACAGGACCGGCTGGTACTTCAAAAATAAGGATCAGGGGTCAATCATCTATTTCGGGACAGAATAATCCACTTATTGTAATTAATGGTGTTCCCATTGATAATACCAATTTTGGATCAAACCCAGTAGGCGCCGGTTCTAACAGTGATGGTTCATATAATAATAGGCTGGGAGGAGGTGGTGGTGGAAACACATCTGACGGTGGTGATGGACTGCAAAGCATTAATCCGGATGACATTGAAAGCATGAGCATCTTGAAAGGAGCAGCAGCTTCAGCTTTGTATGGTGCCCGTGCAAAGGATGGGGTTATTATGATCACCACGAAATCACGACCTAAAACCAAGGGCATAGGCGTTACTTATAATTTAAATTATACCGATGAAGCTCCTCTGGACTTTACGGACTATCAATATGAGTATGGCCAGGGCGAGAATAATACTCGTCCAACTGCTCCAAAACCTAACTCAGGCCAATGGTCATTTGGTGAAAAATTTCAACCCGGTATGACGCAGATTTTGTTTAATGGACTTAGCCTGCCCTACATTCCACAGCACGACATTATTACAAAATTTTACAGGCACGGTCAAAATATTACTAATACTATTTCGCTGGCTGCAGGAGGTGAGAAAGGAGGTTTAAATCTTTCCCTGGGGAACTTGGACAGCAAGGGAATTACACCAAATAATACATTCAAGCGTAAAACAATCAATTTGGGTTTTGCTTATGATCTTTCTGATAAACTAAGCTTTGCTGGTAATGTAAATTATGCAAATGAGGAGATCAAGAATCCACCCAATATTGCCAACCAGGATAATTCTATACCTACCGTTTTATTTATGATGGCCAACTCTATGCCGCTTGATGTACTGGATGCAAATAAATATGACCCATCAAGAGGATATCCTACCAGTGAATTTATTTATTCGAGGTTTATGAACCGTACTAATCCTTATTGGGTTTTGGCGGAGCAATTTCACAATATTCGCAGGGATAGAATTTTTGGAAATATTTCTGCTAAGTATGACATTCTTCCATGGCTTTTCGTTCAGGGCAGGTTTGGCCAGGATTACTGGTCACGTGATGAAGACTATAATAATTATCCAACAGGGCACGCCTCAAGGGCCGCTGCGCCGTCGGGTTTTGTCGATGGACAATATATTCAGGATGTCCGCCGCTTCAGAGAAACCAATTTGGATTTCCTGGCATCAGCAACACGGCAGTTCGGAGATATTGGAGCCAATCTTACTTTTGGTGGTAACCAGATGAGAAGACGATCGGACTATAATAGCGTACAGGCTACAGATTTTGTTGTATATGATCTCTATACTGTTCAGAATGCAAGAATAAAAACTCCTATTTATGATCTTTCAGAAAGAGGTGTAAATTCTTTATATGGTTCTGCTGAAATATCTTATAAAAAGGTTTTGTATTTGAACGGCACAGTGCGAAACGATTGGTTCTCTACTTTGTCTCCTGAAAATCGCAGCATTCTTTACCCATCTGTTTCCCTTGGCTATGTTTTTTCAGAAAACTTGAAATCATCCTGGTTGAATTATGGAAAACTCAGGCTGGCTTATGCCAAAGTAGGAAGTGATTCAGATGTACCGCCATATGCCGGTCAATTGTTCTATGGCATCAATGGAAATCTACTGGCTAATCCATCCGGAGCACTTCAACCTCTTGGCGGACCATTGGGTACTACAGTGCCTAACCCTAATCTTAGGCCGATGACAGTTACAGAAACGGAAATTGGTCTCGAGTTAAAAATGTTTAAAAGTAGAGTGAATCTTGATGTGGCCGCATATAGAAAAATAACTGCTGACCAGATAGTACAGGCGCAGATATCTGATGGGTCTGGTTTTGTTGATACAAGGATCAACAGCGGGAAAAGCGAAAATCTTGGCCTCGAGGTATTGCTCAACCTTATACCATTCCAATCTAAAAATTTTACATGGGACTTTACTTTTAATAATGCTTATAATAAAACCAAAGTACTCAGCTTACTTACCAGCATACCCGGTGAAAGAATTACCGTTGCTACGCAGGTGTTCGGTAACCAGGGAGAGCTAAGACAAGTGGTTGGACAGGAAGTAGGTCAAATTGCAGCTTACGGTTTTTTAAGAGATGCAAAAGGAAACAAAGTTTTCGGTACCAATGGAATTCCCTTGAGAAGTGCCGATCTGATTCTTTTCGGAAGCGCTTTACCAAAGTGGGTGGGAGGATTTCTAAATTCTTTTACCTATAAGGGGCTCAGCCTTTCTGTTCTGATCGATTATAAATTAGGAAATAAAATGCTCTCAGGTACAAACTTCAATGCTATCAGGCATGGTTTGCATAAAAAGACCTTAGAGGGAAGGGATAACGGCATTATTGGACAGGGAGTAAATCAATCAGGGGCAGTAAATAATGTAAAGGTTTTTCCTGTTGATCCATATTGGGGGTATCTGCGTTCGCAAGGTATGATGGAAGAGGTAATTTATAATGGCGGGTATTGGAAACTCCGGCAAATTACACTTAGCTACGACCTTACAAAATTTGTTCCTGCAAAATGGCCCATAAAAGGTATAAAGCTTAGTGCGGTAGCAAACAATGTATTAATTATCAAAAAATGGGTTGATAATATTGACCCGGAATCATTCGGTTATAGTTCTGATAACTTGATAGGATTGGAATCAACAGGGGTTCCAACTACAAGAGGTATTGGCTTTAATTTGAATGTTAAATTTTAATGCAATTAATCATGAAAAAAATAATTAACTATAGCTTCCTATTGGTGATTGTGCTGTTTGCTACATCATGCGATAAAGGTTTTGATGATTTGAACACAAACAAAGTCAATCCAACAGCAATAGATCCGCTTTACCAATTAAATAATGCGGTGGTTAACGCTTCCTTCCCCGCAAGTACGGCGCTCGCATATGATATGGGTGCTGTCCAACAAATTATTTCTCCAAATAATGGCGTGTTAAATGGAGCAAATTTTAATTCAGACAATAGGGGTAACACACAAGTTATATGGCAAAACCATTATCGCAATGTGATCAGGAATACTAATGATGTTATTGTAAATACCAAGAGTGATGCAAACAGGGCTAATTTGTATCAAATGGCCCGCATCTTCCAGGCTTACGCCTATATGGTTCTTACTGATGAATATGGTGATATACCTTATACGGAAGGCGCCAAAGGATATACCGATCAAAACTTTTTTCCTGTTTATGATGCACAGCAACTAATCTATACAGACATCATTAAGGAATTAGGAGAAGCAGCAACCGCATTAAATCCTGCGGGTAAAATTGAGACTGGAGATATTTTATATGGCGGAGTTATTGCTCAATGGAAAAAATTTGCTTATTCATTACTGTTGCGTGCAGGAATGCGGCTTAGCAAAGCAGACGCTGCGAAAGCCCAATCAACTGTACAGGCCGCTTTCACGGGTGGAGTTATTCTTGCGAATGCTGATAATGCATTAATCAGGCATGATGCTAATTATACTAATCCGATTGGCGCTACGCTCAATTCCACTGAGGCCGCAAATTTTTATCTTACTAAACCCTTTGTTGATTCCTTAAAAAATAGAAACGATCCGCGTTTGCAGGCCATCGCAGTTCGTTATGTCGGCGCTACGTCGGGAGGAACACAAACTACAGCCTCTCGCTCTACAGTTCCTTCACAACAGTTTGGATTACCCTTGGGATTTGACAATAATACAGCAAAGACCTACGCTAATTCTATAGGCCTTGCACATTTTTATGATTTTAGCCAGGCGGATCGTACCCGTATCGTAAAACAAACTGCACCCTGTTTCCTGGTTACTGCAGCACAAACTCAATTATTATTGGCAGAAGCAAGGCAAAGAGGATGGATAACAACAGGCACGGTGCAAGGTTACTATGATGCCGGAGTAACACTTCATATGCAACAGATGGCGAGTTTTGATGCGGGTTCTGCTATTGCTGCTGGAGACATTACAACTTATTTGACCAATAATCCATTTGATCCTGCAAGGGCACTGGAACAGATCGGAACACAATATTGGATCGCTTCATTTTTAAACGGACCTGAAGCATTTGCAAATTACAGGCGTACAGGATTTCCTGCATTAGCACCAAATCCTTATCCCGGAAAGGAAGTTGCATTTATCTTCAGACTTACTTACCCAAACTCCGAGCAATCTGTTAATCCAACAAATTTTAATGCAGCAATTTCAAGACAGGGACCGGATAAATTGGATACAAAAGTTTGGTGGAATAAATAAAAATGCTTTCTCATGCAGGCAAAAGCAATAGTTATAAACCCTTGTTTTTACAAGGGTTTTTTTTCCACGGCAGATGACCGATGCATGCGTAATATATTTTTGCCCGATTAATAGAGGATCATGGATTTGAGGATACAAAAAAACTATTTTAGCGAATTGGTCCATTTTAGACTCGGAGCTATTATGATTTAACTGAACATTTATTTTTACATAAATGAAAACGAATAAACAATTAAGAAGCCAGGATTGGTTCGGACGAAAAGATAAAGATGGGATCATTTATCGCAGCTGGATGAAGAACCAGGGTATGCCTCCCGATCATTTTGATGGACGACCTGTTATTGGCATTTGCAATACATTCAGTGAACTGACACCATGCAATGCACATTTTCGGGAACATGCTGAGAGTGTAAAACGCGGTGTGCTGGAAGCCGGCGGATTTCCTGTTGAGTTTCCGATCATGAGTTTGGGAGAAACATTATTGAAGCCGACAGCAATGTTGTTTCGAAATTTGGCAAGCATGGATGCTGAAGAAAGTATTCGCGGCAATCCAATTGATGGTGTTGTGTTGTTGACTGGTTGTGATAAAACAACACCATCGACAGTGATGGGTGCTGCGAGTGTTGGGCTACCAACAATTGTAGTTCCAGGTGGGCCAATGTTAAATGGAAGATATAAAGGGCAAACAATTGGATCAGGCACTCATGTATGGAAGTTTGATGAGGATATGAAGACAGGAAAGATGACACAGGAAGATTGTGAGTTTGCAGAAAGTTGTATGAGCCGCAGCATTGGTCATTGTATGACGATGGGAACGGCGAGTACAATGGCTTGTATGGTTGAATCATTGGGATTGACTTTGAGTGGAGCTGCTGCGATACCTGCTGCTGATTCAAGAAAAAAAGTAATGGCACAACTAAGCGGCAGAAGAATTGTGCAAATGGTAAAAGATGATTTAACGATCGATAAAGTTCTTACACGAGAAGCATTTGAGAATGCGATCATGGTAAATGCGGCAGTGGGTGGCTCCTCCAATTTTGTTATTCATTTACTGGCGATTGCCGGAAGAATAGGGGTAAGGCTGGAGTTAGAAGATTTTGACACTATCGGTAGTCGTATCCCCTTATTAGTAAACCTGATGCCTTCCGGGAAATTTTTAATGGAAGATTTTTATTATGCAGGTGGCTTACCAGTTGTTTTAAACGAATTGAAAGATCATTTACATAAAAATGTTATTACTGTTACCGGAAAAAATCATCAGGAAAATATTCAGGGAAACATAGAATGCTATAATGAAGAAGTGATTGCTGCTTATGCTAAACCACTGATCGCTGAAGCGGGTTGCGTAGTAGTAAAAGGAAATCTTGCATTGAACGGCGCGGTGATGAAACCATCTGCTGCTACTCCTGCATTGATGAAACATAAAGGCCGTGCTGTTGTTTTTGAAAATATTGAAGACTATCATGCACGGATCGATGATCCTGATCTGGATATTGATGAGAATTGTGTAATGGTATTAAAATATGTAGGACCGGTTGGTTATCCGGGTATGCCAGAGGTTGGTAACATGGCATTGCCCAAAAAAATATTGGAGAAAGGAATAAAGGATATGGTTCGGATAAGCGATGGAAGAATGAGCGGCACTGCTTATGGCACTACGATACTACATGTGTCACCGGAATCTGCAATTGGTGGTAATCTTGCATTGGTACAAAATGGAGATATGATCGAATTGGATGTTGAGCAAAGAAAAATTCATTTAGATGTTTCGGATGCGGAATTAGAAAAGCGAAGAGCTAAATGGACACCACCAAAACCTGCAGCAGACAGAGGATATGTTAGCATGTATATAAAACATGTGACAGGGGCAGATAAGGGTGCCGACCTTGATTTCTTACAGGGAAGTTCAGGTTCGGTAGTAACAAGAGACTCACACTAAACCCCTGTCCTCCGCCGCGGCGGAGAACTTAGATTTGAAGAATATTTTAATTAACTTATATTATGAATAAAAGTTTTCTCCTTTCTTTATTAGTTTTTATGATTGCTTGTAATAGCAATACGGAAAATAAAAACCAGGAAATGAAATATAAAAACATTGGAACTATTGAGCGGTTTGATGCGGCATTGGATAATATTATTTCAGCCAATGCCAAACCAGAAATAATTGCTGAAGGTTTCGAATGGAGTGAAGGGCCTCTTTGGGTTGAAAAACACAACATGCTTTTATTCAGCGATGTGCCGATGAACACAATTTATAAATGGACAGAAGCAAAGGGAAAAGAAGTTTATTTAAAGCCCTCCGGCTATACAGGCATTGAGCCATCTTTATGTAAAGAGCCCGGCAGCAATGGTTTGACATTTGACAAAAACGGGAATCTTGTTTTATGTCAGCATGGAAACCGGCAAATGGCAAGAATGGATGCACCGCTTGATAAACCGGAAGCAAAGTTTATTACCCTTGCAGATAAGTACAATGGAAAAAGATTCAGTAGTCCTAACGACGCCGTATTTAACAGTGCAGGAGAATTATTTTTTACCGACCCGCCTTATGGATTACAAACACAGGACGACAGCGATGCTAAAAAAGAAATTTCATTCAATGGGGTGTATAAAGTAAAAACTAATGGTGAAGTTATTCTGCAGGTTGATTCTATTACAAGACCTAATGGAATTGCATTGACTCCAGATGAAAAAAAACTGATCGTTGCCTGCTCAGATGGGGCTCATCCTAACTGGTATATTTTCGATATTAGTGGTGATTCATTAACCAATGGAAAAATATTTTACAGCGCTTCCGAAGAGGCGAAGACGATGAAAGGAGGGCCTGATGGTTTTAAGATCGATAAAAATGGAAATGTTTTTGCCACAGGACCGGGCGGTGTTTATATTTTTAACAGTGAAGGGAAAAAACTCGGACACATAAAGTTAGATGACGCAACGAGCAACATTGCTTTATCGCCTGATGAAAAAACGATCTACATCACGAATGACATGTATGTGCTGCGACTTAAAATGCGAGAATAATTCCCGTCATCATGAAAAAAATAATTTTACTTCTCATTTTATTTGCCAATACTATTAATTGCTTAGCGCAGGATTCAATTTATCATCTTGGTCCCGATTCACAGAGAAAAGAAAGCGTCCCTAAAGGCGTTGTTACAAAATATGAATGGCAAAGCATGTTGTATAATAATTTCAGGGAATACTATGTGTATGTTCCTGCACAATACGATTCAACTAAGCCAGCTGCATTAATGGTTTTCCAGGATGGACATGCTTATGTAAATGACAGCGGTGATTTTCGTGTCCCGGTTGTCTATGATAATCTAATTCATCAAAAAAAACTTCCCGTCACTATTTGTTTATTTGTAAATCCCGGGCATAACACAAAAGATTATCCGGAAAGCCGTTTCCGGGTAAGTAACCGTGCAGATGAATATGATGTTCTTGATGATCGCTACACTATAATGCTGATGGATGAGATCATTCCTGAACTAAAAAAGAAATACAATATTAGCAATGACCCAAAGATGCATGGGATAGGTGGATTGTCTTCAGGTGCTATTTGTGCATTTACTGCTGCATGGGAACATCCGGAATATTTTCATAAAGTACTTAGCCAGATAGGAAGCTATACAAACATTCGTGGCGGGAATAATTATCCTTCTATTATCCGTAAACACAAAAAGAAAGATATTAAAATTTTTATGCAGGATGGAAGTAATGACCTGAATAATGAACATGGTGATTGGTGGCTTGCGAATCTCGAAATGGAATCCGCATTGAAGTTTAAAGGATACGAATTCAAATTTGAAAAGGGTAGTGGAACGCATAGTGGCAAACATGGCGGAGCTATTTTACCGGAATCATTAATATGGTTGTGGAGCGATATTAAGATCAAATAATTTTTTAAGTATGAAATTATACAAGACAAAGACAGGAATTGTTATAGAAAAAAATAACCTATTTTATTTAGTTCAAAATGAGAACTGGGATATATTTATTAATGATGATGATCTTATTGAAAAAATTGAAGATCTCATCCTTGTGATAAAAGAAAGAGACAGCTCTGTTCTTGAAGATATTTTACCTCCAATAGGAAGCCAGCAGGAGTTATGGGCTTGCGGCGTTACTTATTTAAGAAGTAAGGTAGGAAGACAGGAAGAAAGTAAAGCTTCGGGTGGCGCAGATTTTTATGGAAAGGTCTATGAAGCTGAAAGACCCGAAGTGTTTTTTAAATCCACTTCTCATCGTATTGTTGGACAAAACGCACTTGTAAGAATAAGAAAAGATTCAACATGGGATGTGCCTGAGCCGGAGTTAACATTGATCGTTACATCATCAGGAAAAATTGTTGGTTACACGATCGGCAATGATATGAGCAGCCGGAGCATTGAAGGAGAAAATCCATTATATCTTCCACAAGCAAAGACCTATGATGGTTGTGCGGCATTGGGTCCTTGTATATATGTTACAGATAAACCGCTTGACAGCAACACAACAATATCACTTGCTATCAACCGGGATAATAAAAAAGTATTTGAAGGCTCTATAGCGATCAGTCAAATAAAAAGAACATTGCAGGAACTTGTTTCATTTGTTTACCGCGAATGTACTTTTCCAAATGGTTGTTTGATCATGACAGGAACCGGCATTGTACCCGGGAATGATTTTACTTTAAAAAGCGGTGACGAAATAAATATTTCAATTGATAATATTGGTACATTGAGCAATACTGTTCAATAAATTTTTATGCAGCTTGTCATAATTGTTCTTGCCATCGGTTTGCAAATATTTCTTACTTACAAAAAGGTCAGCCCCTTTCTTTCTTTATTGATCGTTGCATTATTAGCAGGCCTTGCTTTCGGCATGCAACCTGATACATTATTAAAGGCAGTGAAGGCGGGTGTCGGAAGTACACTGGGAGATGTGATATTGATCATTTGTTTGGGTGCTATTCTTGGAAAGATCTTAGAGTTAAGTGGCGCTGCCACCCAGATCGCCAACACACTTATTCGTTCTTTCGGAAAAAAAAATATTCAATGGGCCGTATTGCTTACCGGTTTTTTTGTCGGCATACCATTATTTTATAATGCAGGGTTTATCATTTTAGTTCCATTGATCTTCTCAATTGCACGAACTGCAAAACTTCCTTTATTATATATAGCAATACCAATGGCTGCAGGCTTAAGCACCACACATTGTTTTTTACCGCCGCACCCGGGGCCAATGTTCCTGGTGGGTGCATTCAAAGCAGATCTTGGAAAAACTTTGATGTATGGTCTTGTCATTGCAATACCTGTAGTGATCATTGCAGGTCCCCTGTTAGGAAGATTTTTGAAAAGATTGAACATCCCAATTCCTGCTCAGGAGAAAATTGAAACAGAAGAAAAAAAATTACCAGGCGTATTTGAAAGTTTTATGCTGGCATTATTGCCTGTATTATTGATCGCTCTTGCCGTAATAGCAAATACTTTTTTCCCTGGAGAATCAGTAGCTAAGAAAGTGATCCTTTTTGTTGGCGATGCCACCATTGCGCTACTCCTTTCGGTTTTACTTGCTGTTCTTATTCTTGGAATAGCGAAAGGAAGATCAATGCCGCAGGTAATGCAATGGCTGAGTGATTCAATTAGTGGTGTCGCAGTTATATTACTCATCATTACAGCAGGCGGAGTTTTTAAACAAGTGTTAATTGATAGCGGTACGGCTGATTATATTACTTCATTTAGTACGCAATGGAATATTCATCCATTACTTTTTGCATGGTTGATAACTGCATTATTAAGAGTGGCAATTGGTTCAGCAACTGTTGCAGGAATAACAGCAGCAGGAATTGTTTCTCCCTTATTAGCAACCGGAACAGTTTCTCCGGAATTACTAGTTTTAGCTGTAGGAACCGGAAGTGTTTTCGGTTCGCATGTTAATGATTCAGGCTTCTGGATCTTCAAAGAGTTTTTTCAGATCTCATTAAAACAAACATTTCTTTCCTGGACTGTGATGGAAACACTGATCTCTATTTTAGGATTGGTGGGAGTGATGGTGTTAAGTATGGTTATATAGAAAGCTCCACATGCCGCCTTTTAATTGTGTCTCAAAAGATTCCCTGTTTATGATCTGATGAAAATCACCGGCCATAAAAAAAGGGAAATAAAGGTTGTCAATTAGTGCTAACTTTATTAAAACCTTACAAATTGAAAAAACTACTATTCATTCTTATTGTTTTTTCTTTTGCTTGTAGTAAGAATGGCGGGAAAACTTGTTGGGATTGTGAAGTAACAAGATTAGATCGGTCAACTTACTATCAAAAGGTTTGTAATGATGGTTCATATCCAAAATTTAAAGATAGCCGCGGAAATAAACTGAATTCATATTGTTCAGAGTGATAAAAAATTCTTTGATCAATTGTTGTTCTTCTCCCTTTTTTTGTTTTGAATTTATCTTCTATTATTTAAAAACCCGAATCATTCATCCATTCCACAAAGCGTTGTAACCATTGTGAAACCGGGCCTTTATTGTTTTTTCTCAAACCAAAACCATGACCGGCATTGGAATAAATATGCAGTTCAGCCGGCACTCCGGCTTTTTTATATTTTAAATAAACCTGTGCAATACCTTCTGAAATATCTGCACGATCATTAAAACCACCAAGAATAAAAAGAGGAGGAGCATTTTTTGCCACTTCAAATCTTGATGACCCGCCCGGGTAGATCAATGCCTGGAAGGCGGGTCTCGAATTCATTCGCTCAATTGGATCTGCATCATTTGCATTACCCTCATCAAAATACATAGCGCTAAGACCTGCAACTTCTCCGCCAGCTGAAAAACCCATTACACCAACTTTTGATGGATCTATGGCCCATTCTTTTGCACGACTTTTTACAAACCGGATCGCTCTTTTCATATCAGCTAGTTCTTCTTTGTCTATTGTATAAACGGAACCTGAATCCCTGGCAAGCCGGTATTTCAATACAAAGGCAGCTATGCCTTTTTGTTGTAAATATTCTGCAATATTGTATCCTTCATGATCGATCCATAATTCACGATGACCGCCACCCGGTGCAACGATCACTGCGAAACCTGTTGCTGCATTCTTGTCCGGTAAATAGAGTGTCAGGGAGGGAAAATGAATATTGGAAACTACATGATCACCTGTTTCAGCAATACGGATCTTTTCTTTGCCCGTTTTTCCTTCGGAGCCCGGAGCGCCGTTTGGCCATAATAAAATTTCCTTTTCCTGGGCAGAGGAATGAAAGGCAGAAAGCATTATGAGTACCAGGGTTGTTAATTTGTTTTTTCTCATGATTTTTAATATTTGGCAGATGATGAGCGGATTGCGAATGTGTTGATGCTATAAAAAACCTGAAGTTGAAGTTAAATTCTTTTGCTGAAAATTATCCTGCATATTAATGGGGTCATATATTACTAACACTAATCAAACAAGTCTTAAATTTAACCAGTGATCGATTTTTTGAAATAGTTAGGTTGATGTAAAATTTCCTGGTATGAAAAAAAATTTTTCTCTCTGCCTGTTCTTCTTCATACATTTTTTTGTTAGTGCCCAAACTCAAAATCTTGCGAGAACATCTGCAGGGTTCCCGGTAAATTATTCAGAGGATTCTGTTGGCACTTATGTGCTCCCTGATCCATTAACAATGCGCAACGGTAAAAAAATAACTGATGCAAAAACCTGGACACAAAAACAAAGGCCGGAGCTAGTCAAACTTTTCGAAGAAATTGAATACGGTAAAATGCCACCACGTCCTGCAGACATGCATTTTAATATTTTTGATAAAGGCACACCTGCTTTTAATGGGAAGGCTATCCGCAAACAGGTTACTGTTTATTTTACAAAAGATACGAATGACAACAAAATGGATATTCTCATTTATCTTCCTTCCAATGCAAAGAATGCGGTATCATTATTATTGAATATTTCTTTTGCTGCTAATAACCAGCTAGTAGATGATCCCGGAGTTAAAACAGGTAACATATGGACAAGAGAAGGAAAGAAAGTAAAGGCCACCGAACCATCAAGGTTTAGTAAAATGAATGTAGAACAATTTATGGATGCAGGAATTGGTTTTGCATGTGTTTACTATGGTGATATTGAGCCGGACTTTAAAGATGGAGTAAAGTATGGTATAAGAAGCAAGTATCTGAAGCTCGGTCAATCTGCTCCGGCAGCTGACGAATGGGGAGCAATTTCAGCATGGGCATGGGGTCTTAGCCGTGCTATGGATTATTTTGAAACAGATAAACAAATAGATGCAAAACGTATTGCGTTGCAAGGTGCATCACGGTTAGGTAAAACTGTTTTATGGACAGGTGTGCATGATACAAGGTTCAAATTGGTTATCGCCAGCATTTCAGGTGAAGGTGGCGCCGCAATAAGCAGACGTAATTATGGAGAGAATATCAAACACATAACAGATACCTCAAGATACTATTACCAGTTCGCACCCAATTATCATTCTTATGCAAATAAAGTAGATAGCCTGCCTTTTGATGCACATATGCTCGTGGCATTAATGGCGCCGAGACCATTGTTATTGCAAACAGGAGATAGTGATTATTGGTCTGACCCTACAGGAGAATTTCTTTCTGCAGTTGCTGCAGAACCTGTCTACCGACTATTTGATTTGAAAGGGCCGGGAACAACTGAAATGCCTAAAGCAAATGATGAGTCATTACTTATGAATCCATTGGGATATTATATGCACGCCGGGGGTCATACAGTTTTGTCTGAAGATTGGAAACTATTTATCCGGTACATGAAAAAATATCTGTAACTAAAAAGTAGTCCCGTCCAGAATCGAACTGGAATATCAAGTTCCGGAGACTTGCGTACTATCCATTGTACTACGGGACCAATACGATTTACGGTTTTAGAATTACGATTTCGGATTTAATTATACTCAATGAAAATCCGAAATCTAAAATCGTAAATCCAAAATTACTTTATCAACCCTGACGCATTACTCGCAAACACTTTCACGGCAATAGCCAGCAAAATTACACCGAAAAATTTTCTTACTGCTAATAAACCTGCTTTGCCTAATGCTTTTTCTATCAGGTTCAATGATCGCAACACAACATAAATAACAATAAGGTTTATTAGTATCGCCACTAAGATCATGTATTCATTTCTGTCTGATCTTTCAAACGTTGCTTTTAATGACATGATCGTTGTTAATGTTCCGCTTCCTGCTATCAATGGAAAAGCAATTGGAACTATAGTGCCTGAGGGTGCATTTTTATCTGTTTTAAAGAATTCAATTCCCAAAACCATTTCCAAACCCAGAATAAAAATGACGATAGAACCTGCAACAGCAAAAGATTTTATATCAACGCCAAGAATATTTAAAAATGGTTTACCAATAAAGAAAAACAAAATCATTAATGCGCCGGAGATCAGTGTTACTTTCCAGGCATTGATGCCGCCCATTTTTTCTTTCATCGAAATAAGCATCGGCACAGAACCAACAACATCGATCACTGCGAACAGTGTAAATGTAAGCGTAAGAAATTCCTGGAAATTGAATTGCATAGCCGTTGGTTTCTGCAAATGTAGTTATCTGAAAATATATCTCTCTTTAAAGAAACTTAGCTCGACAGATAAATACTCAAGACATTTTTTACAGAGACAGTCGTTATATCGTTGCTCCAAATAAGCTTTAAGTTCGTTATTGATCACAAATCCATAACACTGGCACTGTGTGATATTGCCGGGTTTGCATTCGAATACTGTTCCGCATCGGGGACAGTTCTTTTTTTCATGCTGACACATAAATAAAATATCAGAAGTTAAACCTTACGCCGCCATATCCATTAAAACCAAGTGTATTGAATCCTGCTGTTTCACTGTATTTGCTATCGGAAATATTTCTGAGATCGGCAAACACTTTCAATTTGTTTTTACAAAACGCATATTCGACATATACATCCAGCAAAATATAACTATCCAATACTACATTCACAGTTTGATAAGTCATTCCATCAAAATATGCATCTTTTCTTTTATCAAACCATGAAAGGTTGCTGCTAACAAAAAGTTTTTCAGTAACTCTTACTCCTGCATTCAATCCAATACTATTCTTTGGTCTGCGGATCAAATTAAAATAAGTCGTGTCTTTCCCGTTTTGTACTGTGGTCACCTTTCCATCAACAAAACTGTAAAAAGCTTTCAGGGAAATATTTTTTGTGGGCTTAAAAGAAAGCTCTAACTCAGCTCCATGGTCCTTTTGTTTATCCTGGTTAATATACTTTGATTGAAAAGCAATAGCATCCTTCACATCCCGTTTAAATCCTGTAATGCGACCGGAGAATTTATTATCCGTAGAAAAATATTGTACACCACCTTCAAAAGTCAAAGCTGATTCGGGCTTCAGATCTTTATTTCCGTATTCTGAAAGTAATTGATAGAGTGATGGCGTACGATAACCGGAAGAAAGATTTGCAAACAACTTGATTTTTTTATTCAGCAAATATGAAGGGTTAATATTAAAAACATAGTTGCTTCCATACGCTGAATGAATATTCAAACGATTGCCTAATTCAAGATTAAATCCTGTTTTCGAATTTAAATTCAATGCTGCATAAAGACCTACTTGATTGTGATGAAGGCTATCCTTGGAATATTTTGTTGAATAAGAATAAAAACCAATAGAAGAAAATTCCTGGTCAGTATTCGACGTTCTGAAATCAGCACCTGCAGTTAGTTTGGACGAACCACTGCCAACCGGCATAGCTATATATGCATCAATAAAATGTTCCATTCCTTTATAAGATCCCCTGGAATATTTATCAAAACCATTCTGACTTTTTACCGAGTCATCAATATATAACCTGTCAATATGATTATAATTATAAAGAACATTCAACTTTGTTTTTCCAAATACAAATTCATTGCGAACTCCAGCCTGGTAACTTGTTTGTGCAAATGTGTAGTCAAGCTCATCGGTAAATGCTCCCTGGTCAATATCGCCGTCTATTTTATTATATCGGAAATACGGTTGAATGCGAACATTCTTTGCAGCTTGTATACCAATACCAGCCTGCAAACTATTTTGCTGATATGCGTCTTTATCCGGATCAGGCGTAGTACTTATTGCTTCATTAATTCCTTTAGTGTCAAAAAGCGAATAAGCAAGATCATAATCAATGATCCCTGTCTTTCCATTTATAGCGGCATTAGCTCTTAAACTATTATTGCTTCCATAACTAAGCAAACCATTTCCTGAAAATGATTTTACACCAACTTTTCTTGTAATAATATTTATTACGCCGGCAATCGCATCACTGCCATAAAGAGTCGACTGACTTCCTTTTAAAATTTCAATGCGTTCGATCTGGTTAACAGAAAGATTCCGCACATCAAAGTTGTTGCCGATGCCACTTGCATCATACACAGGAACTCCATCGATCGCTATCAATGTATGATCAACTCTTGCGCCACGCAGGTACAAACTTTTGTCCTTACCAGCATTGCTGTTTGCGCCACCGATATAAACACCCACTTGTTCTGTCAACAACTGCGACAGATCTTTTCCGCCACTGCGTTCCAATTGTTCTCTTGTAACGATGGTAACAACTTTTCCTGTCAATGATGTTTTGTTGGGATACTTGTTTGCTGTAACTACTACTTCATCAAGTAGTGATGTGTCCTGTTCCCGACCTGTCGGGACAAGTTGTGCCGATAGCTGACTGCCAATGAATGCAGCAGCCACGATCAAAAATTTCTTTTTCATTTAAAAAAGTTTTGCGTGACTGCTTCCGAAAAAAAAGTTAGAAATATAAAAGCCTTACGACGATTACATCTCTTGCCTTTCACCCGAAAGCAAAAAATTATTTATGACCTGGCAGGTCTTCTGGCTTACTCCGTTGTTGAAGCCTTCCCGTCTTGCGACAGTGGCATGAAGAATCACAACTTTAATGGAGCTTACAGCTACGGGGATAGCGTCAGATTTTGACTGACTTCCCTTTTAATCTCGTTAATTATTATGAGCCCAACATTCGGAATTTTTTTCAGCGTCCCTTGCGTCGCACTCTTGTACTGCATTAATTCTATGCAGCAATAATTAACTCAAGAACCAAATCGGAAGCAAATGTAGGAATACAGGTGTTGAATCCAAGAATAATTTTCAACACAGAACTGTCAAAAACTTTTATTTAAAATTAAAATGCAATGCAATACCTCCAGCGAAGTTAAAAGTAGAAGCAGCATTATAATATCTTCCTCCAAATGCATTGATATCGTTTCCCAAACTATACTTCTCATCTAAAATATTATCAGCTGCAATAAACAATTCCATTAATACTTTGGCATGAAGATGTTTTTTCCAACCAGCCCTTGCTCCTAATAAATTATAAGAAGAAGCATATACTGTATTGGCATCATTCAAAGGGATCGGGTCGGCATAGTAATAATTTATATTTAAGTATAACCCACGTTTTGTATCAATATCAAAACCTGCAGCAACTACATTTTTGGGCACACTCGGTAATTTCTTTCCTGAATAATCTGTAGTTACTTGTTTGAAATCTTTATAGGAAAAATCATTCCATGTATGACTGATCCAAACCTTGCAATTTGTAAAAGATTGGTTGGGGTTGCTTATAATTTGCCAGGATAAATAACTTTCAACACCTATTTGCTTTGTACTACCTGCATTCTCAAAATAATCTGCACCGGATACGTCCTTACGTTGAACAATGGTGTTCTCTAATCCGAAACGGAATCCATTTACATCCAGATAAATTTTGCCGGAGTTGAATTTTGCACGAAGCCCTGCTTCATAATTAATTCCTTCTTCCGCATTTAAGTTTGTTGCAATGATGCCGCTTGATGGCAATAGCTCCGCAGTTGTTGGCGGCGAAAATCCTCTTCCGACACTTGCATATATAGATAATGGTTTTGCCAATTGTTTCAATACAGCCAGTCTTGGCGCAAGTTCATTATTATATTTTCTTTCTTGCTCAACAACAGGAGAAACTGATAGACGGGTGATCGCCAGGTTTTGGGAATTGACACTGAGCCCGGCAGTAATAAACCAACTTCTTGGAAGTTCAAGTGTGGTTTGTGCAAATGCAAGGAATACACGATTGTTTATTTCATCATCTGTTTGTAAAGTATCAGGTTTACCATTTTTATTTGAATAAATTCTTACAGAAGAAATTCCTTGTTGAAATTCTACACCTGTTACAATATTTAGCTTGGTCTGCTCATTGTATTTTTTTGTGAATTGAAAAAAAGAACGACCACCGGTATGTGGCTCATTTGTTCTTCCATAGTTACGGGTAGTGGGATTCAATAAACGGGTTGATGCTCCATAAAATGAGGTTGTGTTTTGCCAGTGTTCGGAAAACTTTTGATTAAAGCTGATGCCAACTAAAAATATTTTTTGATAAATCGCCGCTTTACTATCAACTGATCCTGGTATTGGTCCCACTGTTGGTCTTGCTGCTCTCGGATCAGTCGTGTATTCTGAAAGTGTTAAGGCACCGGGAGTTTGGTAAAACAGGTCACCCCAAAGAAAATGCGTAGTGATCTTTCCTTTATCAGAAAGTTTGGCGTTCAGATCCCATGTAAAAACTTTTCGGTCAATTTCTGAATGATCACGGTAACTGTTAGATGATAATTGCGAATAGTTTAAAGTATTCTGTACAGCATCAGTCCCAAGCCGCAAATTAGTATTCAGATTATTTAATCCCCAATGCCCGGCACTGAAATCAAATGAAAGCCCCGGGTGCCAATCAGCCCGGTTTGTTTTTAATAATAATACACCGCCAGTGCCTGCACCATATAAACTGCTACCCGGTCCTTTAATTACTTCAGCTGATTGAATATTATAAAAACTTAATTGATTGAGATAAGTATTGCCACCCGGATCTGTATAAGGAATATCATTATAATAAGTTTTTACATTTCTTACGCCAAATGGAGAACGCAATGAACTGCCGCGAATATTCAATCGATAACTTCCCGGCGAACGTTCTTCCATGCGAATACCGGGATTGCTATTTAAAGCAGGTAAAATATTGGTATTATTAAAATGTGATAGTTGTGTTTTATTGATAACAGCGATCGATGCAGGCACTTGCATCAGTTTCCTGTTTTGTTCGTAAGCTTTCACAATTACTTCGTTCAGGGTTTGGGATGAATCCTGCTCGGTTTCCTGGGCGTTTAAAAAAAATATTTGTGATAAAAGAAGTATGGATATAAAAAAATGTTTCATAAAATCAGATGCGTAAAGTTAACCGCATTATTCTTTATCTTTCGCCAATGAAGTCAAATAAATTGAATCTTTTTTCCTTTACCATGATCGTGGTTGGCTTAGTGATCGGCATGGGAATTTTCCGGGCAGCAGCTACCAGTGCCAAAGATGCAATCAATCCAACGGTTTATTTTTCGGCCTGGCTTTTCGGGGGCGTTGTTGCTTTGTGCGGCGCATTGACTTATGCTGAAATAGGAAGCCGTTATCCAATAACAGGTGGTTACTATAAGGTCTTTGCAAAAGCATATCATCCAAGTATTGCATTTGCTATTAATTGTCTCATACTTGTTAGCAACGCTGCAAGCTTAAGCGCTGTAGCATTAATTGGCAGCGGGTATTTGTTAAAATTATTTCCGGGGCAATGGACAGATGTAGATAAAGCGATATTAAGCAGCATAGCGATCATTATTTTTTACTTCATCAATCTTCGTGGTCTAAAGGTCAGTTCATTGACACAGAATATTCTTATGCTTATAAAGATCGCCATGATACTTGTACTGATCGTTGCTTTATTTTTTCCGCAGCATTATGTTGATAATACAGCAGCTCACCAAATAGTGAGCTCGGATAAGATGAACTGGATAAGAAGTTTTGGAATAAGCCTTGTGGCTGTTTCTTTTACTTACGGAGGTTACCAGCAGACGATCAATTTTGGAAGTGAGGTCGATAAGCCAGCAAAGAATATCCCCCGTGGTATTTTTATTGGCATTGCAATTATTATAGTGTTATATCTACTGGTAAATTTGAGCTATTATAATATTGTTGGTTTTGATAGAATGAAAGGCGAAAGGGAAATAGCATATGTGTTGATGGATAAAGTTTTTGGCCAGCAAGGAGCTTTTATTTTTTCAGGATTTTTATTTTTAGGTGTACTCGCTTATGTAAATGGGCTATTGATGAGTAACCCAAGAGTTATGTATGCTATGGGTGAGGATAGAAGTTTGCCAACTGTGTTCGCCAAACGAAATGAAAAAACGGGAGTGCTTACTTTTTCATTAACTGTATTTGCGGCAGTTTGTATTATTATTTTATTTTTCATGCAACAGTTTGAAAAGATATTGGCGTTTACTATTTTTTTAGATTGTTTTGGAATGATACTGAGCAGCGCTACAATTTTTTGGTTCAGGAAGAAAACAAAACATCTTGATGATACTGGTATCTATAAAATGAAATTATTCCCATTATTTCCACTCATTTTTATTGCTACTTATACATTTGTCGGTATTAGCATAGCAATGGATTATAAGAACAATGATTATGCAGCCCTGACAGGCCTTGCAGTATTAGCGGTATTTACAGTATTATATTTTTTGTTCAACAAGAAGCAAACAAATCAAAATAAAGCTGAACTATAAATGGATCTTTCCTATATAATAAATGAGTTGGGAGAAGAAAGAGAAAATTATTTTAATGCGATCTCTCCACCTATTGCGCAGACAAGCAATTTCGCTTTTAAAACAGTAGCTGATCTAAGTAAAGCCTTTGAAGACGAAATGGGTGGCTATTTATATAGCCGTGGTTTAAATCCCACTGTTGAGATCCTAAGAAAAAAATTAGCGGCACTCGATGGCGCAGAAGATTGCCTTGTTTTTAATAGCGGTGCTGCGGCCATCTTTGCCGGGGTGCTTGCTAATGTAAAAGCAGGCGATCATATCGTTTCTGTAAAAGCTCCCTATACATGGGCGCAAAGAATGTTTGATATTATATTACCACGATTTGGAGTAACGACTACCTATATTAATGGAACAAGAATTGAAAACTGGGAGGCGGCTACAAAAACGAATACAACTTTATATTACCTCGAATCTCCCAATAGCTGGGACTTTGCATTGCAGCCGATAAAAGAAGTTGCAGTGCTGGCAAAGTCAAAAGGCATTACAACTTTTATTGACAATAGTTACTGTTCACCTCTATATCAAAAACCAATTGAAATGGGAATTGATATGGCAATGCAAACAGCCACCAAATATATCGGTGGGCATAGTGATACACTTGGTGGCGTGTTGAGCGGAACCCAGGCAATGATGAAGAAAATATTTGATAGTGAATACCTGAACATCGGTAGCGGTATTCAACCATTTAATGCCTGGCTATTAATACGGGGTTTGCGAACACTGCCGGCCCGTATCGACCGCATAACCAAAACTTCGCTTGAAGTTTTGAAATTCTTAAGATCTCATCCAAAAATTGAATCGGTGATTTTTCCCTTGGATCAATCCTTTCCGCAGTATCAGCTAGCAAAACAACAAATGACCGGCGCCTGCGGACTGATGACGATGGTTTTTAAAACTAACAAACGGGCTGAGATCGTGAAATTCTGTGAAAGCCTTCAACATATTATGATGGCGGTAAGTTGGGGAGGACATGAAAGTTTAGTGATCCCAAAATGTTCGGGGATTCCTGTTTCTGACTTTGATCCTTCGAACCCGGAACATAGATACATACGCCTGTATGTAGGTTTGGAGGAGGCTGGTTATCTAATTAAGGATTTGGAGCAGGCTCTTGAAATGATGAATAAATAATTAATCCTCCGTTTGTCAAAATTCGGTCATAGGAAAAACCAATTCTCCTAATTTTGCGCCATGTTAAAAAGTATCGCCGCAACACTAATCGTTTTTTTAATCGTTTTATCTGCACCAGCGCAGGAAAAATGGAATTTGTTGAAATGTGTTCAATACGCAAAAGCCAATAATATTTCTGTAAAGCAAGCAGACCTGCAAACCCGTTTTTCTGATGTAACCTATGGCCAAAGTAAAAGTGCACAGTATCCATCGTTGAATTTCCAGAACAGTACTGGCTATCGTTTTGGTCGATCAGAAAATCCTGCAACCGGTGTATTGGAGGATAATAATTTCTTAAGCTCCAGCTTCAGTCTTCAATCAGGAGTTACTTTGTTCAATTGGTTTGTGAAAAGAAATACTATTGAAAGTAACAAGCTGGCAAGTGAAGCTGATAAAGCACAGGTGCTAAAAGTGCAGGATGACGTTGCATTGAATGTTGCCGTTGCTTATTTGCAAATACTGCTTGCAAGAGAACAAGCAAACCTTACAAGAGTTCAGATTGGTACAACGGTAGAGCAATTAAATAATACCCGGAAAAGAGTTGATGCAGGTGTATTGCCCGAATTAAATGCTGCTGAACTGGAAGCACAGCTTAGCCGGGACAGTTCAAACCTTATAACAGCAGAAGCAAGTGTGACGACATTTATTTTGCAAATGAAAGCATTGCTTAATCTTGATGCCGGTGCTGCCTTCGATATTGAATCGCCAACGATAGATAAAATTTTTATTGAAAATTTGGCGGATCTGCAACCAGAGGCTGTTTATGCGTTGGCGTTACAAAACCTTGCGCAAAATAAAGTAATCGACCTTCGACTCATGGCTGCAAAAAAAGATGTTGATGTTGCAAAGGGACAAATGTATCCGCAGATAACCGCATTTGGAGGAATTGGTACCAGTTATGTAAATGTAAAAAGGCCAGTAATAGGGCCGGGCCCGGATAAAGCCACAGATGCATATGTAACGATCGGGCCCAACGCTTATAATGTGTTCTCTCCATCTTTTATTCAAACCGGCGAAAGCCGTACTCCTTTTGGCGACCAGTTTAATACAAACCTCAGCCAGAATATCGGAATTGGCTTAAACATTCCCATTTTCAATGGACATTCTGCCCGTGCGAACTGGGAAAGAACAAAGCTGCAGGTAAGACAGTGGGAACTGACCAAGGAACTGGATAATCAGACTTTAAAACAGAATATTTACAGAGCGTATAATGAGGCTACCTCATCCATGCAGTTATATAATTCGGACAAAAAAACCGTTCAGACGTCAGGAAAATCGTATGAATATGCTCAAAAAAGATATGATCAGAACTTGTTATCAACATTTGATCTGCTCACAAGTCAGAATAATTATTTAAGAGCGCAGATACAGGCATTGTATTCACAGTACGATTATATCTTTAAGATGAAGTTGCTTGAATTTTATAAAGGACAGGGGATAAGGTTATAAGTTTTAGGTGTTAAGTTGATAAGTGTAGAATAGCCATTCGACAAGCTCGGGTGATAATGAGAAGTACGAAAAAGTTAAATAGCGAGCGGAACGTACAAGAGTGCGAATCTTCCACCAGAAGATTCGAAGGCAACGGAAGCTGAACAGAATTTAAAAAAGCTTAGTACATAAAATAAATTTCTATAAAATGAGTAAAACAGTAAAATGGATATTGTTCAGTTTGCTTGGCGTAATTGTTTTGTTGGTCGCTTTTAAAATGTTGGCAGGTAATAAGGATGAAGGTTTAAAAGTTTCTATTGAGAAAGCAAGTAGGCGTACAATTACAGAAACCGTAAATGCAAGCGGAAAAGTATATCCTGAGATCGAAGTAAAGATCAGCCCTGATATATCTGGTGAAATTGTAGAACTGAATGTAGAAGAAGGAGACAGTGTTAAAAAAGGACAGATCCTTGCAAGGATCTTTGCGGATATCTATGCATTACAAAGAGATGAAGCGGCTTCCCGTGTAAATCAGTCCGCAGCCACAGTGGAAAATAGCAAAGCATCACTTGAAGCATTGCAGGCCAACCTTGACCAGGCAAAACAAGCATATGACAGAAATAAAAAATTGTATGATGATAAAGTGATCTCCCGTTCTGAGTTTGAAGGATTTGAAACCGCTTATAAATCTGCACAGGCTAATTATAATGCAGCAAAGCAGAATATAAAAGGTTTGGAAGCTGGTGTACAGACTGCACAAACAGGTTTAAGTTCCGCAAATAAAAACCTGGGAAGAACAACATTGGTTGCGCCAATGAACGGTATCATTTCTTCCCTGTCAGTAAAAAAAGGTGAGAGAGTGTCAGGTAACAGCTTCAGCCTGGGCACAGAAATGATGCGTGTTGCAGATATGAATGTGCTTGAAGTAAGAGTGGATGTGGGAGAAAATGATGTCGTAAAAGTTCATCTTGGAGACAGTGCCGATGTGGAGGTGGATGCTTATAATAATAGAAAATTCAGGGGAATCGTAACACAGATCGCAAGCAGTACAAAAGGCGGAGCTGGTGCAAGTGGATTAAGCAGTACAGATGTTACGCAATATGAAGTAAGGATAAGACTGGATAAGGATTCGTACAGTGATCTTCTTAATCCGGATAAACCAAAAAGCTTTCCATTTCGCCCGGGTATGAATGCCAGTGCCGATATAAAAACCAAGCGCAGAGAAAATGTGCTGGCTGTTCCTATCAATTCAGTAACAACGAGGGTGATCGGCAGTGATAAAACGATTGCTGATAAAAAGAAAGATGAAGAGAAAAAGAAAAAAACAGAAGGAAATGATGACGAAACAGTTGTAGTAAACAGTGATGAACTGGAAGAACTCGTTTTTGTGGTGCAAAAAGACGGTAAAGTAAAAAGAGTAAAAGTAAAGACCGATATACAGGACATTAACTATATAGAAATAAAAGAAGGACTGGCAGAAGGCGATGAAGTGGTGACAGGTCCATTTAATGCTATTAGTAAGACATTGAAAGATGGTACTGTAGTAAAAGTGGTTCCGAAGGATAAGTTGTTTGAGAACTAGGTCAGAACCACGATTGACATGATTTAAATGGATTAATAGGAAATTTGGAAGAGTCCCGATAACTATCGGGACTCTTTTTATTTATTAGATTATTTCAGGATAGAGATTCAGTTCCTTAATTTTATTTCCTCATAAGTCATTTATAATCCTATTAATCCTGGTTCATGTTTGGAATTATCGGCAGCGGAAGTTGGGCAACGGCATTGGCAAAAATTCTTACGGACAATAATCATCAAATTAACTGGCTGGTAAGAACCGAAGCAATGGCTGATTTTATCAGCAAACAAAAACATAATCCCAATTATTTAACTACTGCTTTTTTTGAACCTTCATTACTTACCCTTGATACGAATGTTTCAAAAGTCGTTGCTGCTTCTGACTATATTATTATTGCCACACCATCTGCTTATGTGGCCGATACGTTGAAAGGATTATCAAAAAGAGATCTTGAGGGCAAAAAAGTTATTTCAGCAGTTAAAGGAATTATTCCGCAATTAAATGTTTTATTGAATGAATATCTCGAAAAAGAATTTGATTTAGCCATCACAGATTATTTCACGATCATGGGGCCCTGTCATGCCGAAGAAGTAGCGACTGAGAAATTATCTTATCTCACATTTTCGGGGGCTGATGAAGAAATGGCAGCAGAGATCGCCACCTATTTTAAAACCGGTTATTTGAATACGGTGATAAATGATGATGTATATGGAGTGCAGTTCGCGGCTATTCTAAAAAACATCTATGCACTTGGCGCTGGCATTGCTCATGGCTTGCAGTATGGCGATAATTTTTTAAGTGTATTAATTGCTAACAGCGCTGATGAAATGGCGGGCTTTCTTCGCAATGTTGGTATTCATAATATCGAAGTAGGAAAACACGAAGGGGAGGACCCGGTAACACATAAAAGAAAAGCAAACTATGCCGCTTCGGTTTATTTGGGTGATCTGCTGGTTACTTGCTATTCATTATATAGTCGCAACCGGACTTTCGGAAACATGATCGGCAAAGGTTATTCGGTTAAAGCAGCACAATTGGAATTGAATATGGTTGCGGAAGGATACAATGCTTCGAAGAGTATCTATACAATTAATAATAATGTAAAAGCTGAAATGCCGATCGCAGAAACTATTTATAAAATATTGTGGGAAAAACTGTCTCCGGAGGAAGGGTTTAAATTGATCGAAGAAACATTGGTTTAGAACGCATCAATAAAAAGATCGGCCGCAATACCATCAGCAAAAAGTTTCCCTTCCTTTGTCAGTACTAATATATTTTCTTTCAGGATCAATTTGCCGGAGTCAATAAATTTTCTGCTCGCAGCTCGCAGCTCATTACTCATTGCTTCATTTACCTTATTCAGGTTTAAACCCTCCATCGTTCTCAAAGAGGTCATTATGTATTCATTTACTTTTTGAGAAGGAGTCAATATTTCTTTTTCAAACGGGATCTCATTTTTTTCAAGTGATTCTATATAAATACTGTTATTGGAAATATTCCATTGCCGGCTTTCGCCATTAAATGAATGAGCCGAAGGGCCGAGGCCAAGATATTTCTTCCCCTGCCAGTAAGATGAATTATGCCTGCTTCTACGGCCTGGCCGTGCAAAATTTGAAATTTCATAATGCTCATAGCCGGCATTTTCAAGCCACTCCATTAATAATAAAAATTGTTCAGCTTGTTTCTCTTGCTGGATATCTTCTTTGTTTTTCTCTTTGATCATTTTGCTCAAAGGAGTTTTTGGCTCTACAGTTAAAGCATAACAGGAAATATGCGGGATGTTCAATGCAATTACTTTTTCTACATTTTGTTTCCATTTTTCATTGGACAAAAGCGGATGACCATAGATCAGATCCATAGTGATATTATCAAAATACTTTACTGCCAATTGCAAACTGCCGACTGCCTGCTCTGCATTATGTGCCCGGTTCATCCATAAAAGATCTTCTTCAAAAAAACTTTGTACGCCAATGCTTAAGCGGTCGATGCCGATCTCTTTCCAACCTGTAAGCTTTTCTTCATTAATATCGTCCGGATTTGCTTCGAGGGTGACCTCAGCCTCTTTTGCAACATTGAAAAATCTCTTTATTCTTTCAATCTGAAATCCTAAATCTTCAATCTGCAATAATGATGGTGTTCCTCCGCCGAAATAAATTGTTTCTACGGAATCATTTCCTAAATAATCTTTTTGCAACTCAGTTTCTTTCAATAAAGCATCCAACAATTCGTTTTTATACCGCAACGAAGTAGAAAAATGAAAATTGCAATAATGACAAGCCTGCTTGCAGAATGGAATATGAATGTAAATGCCTGCCATCAATTAATAAGTTTGACTAAATATTTTCGGCAAGTAAACCTGCCTGCAAAATGGAATATGTATGTAAATCCCGGCCAAATAAAATATTTTTGAATATCCTTTGAATGCCTAATCCCGCAAAAATACAAAGCCATCTGCCGGCAGCACTGCTGTTCTTAGTTATTATTTTGATCCAGAATATTTCATTTGCGCAATCAACATATTTTTTGAACGCAAGATGTGTTGATAAAACCCCTGAGTTCCTGAAAAATGAGGTTGGCCTTCAAACAGAATTCCCAACAAGACCCTTATGTATCGATTATGTAAATAAACTCCCTTCATTATTACAGGCAAAAGGTTTTGTAAACGCCTCATTGGATAGTATTTTTTTTGATACTACGACAGCGAATTTGGTGATCTATCTCGGTCAGCGATATAAATGGGCACATATAAATACAGCAGCTGCCGACCCTGAGATCCTTTCGGTTTCAGGCTGGAATGAAAAATTATTTGCAAATAAGCCGATCAACTTTGATCAGTTAAAAGGTTACCAGGAAAGAATGCTTGCTTATCTTGAAAATAACGGCCACCCTTTTGCAAGAGTTTTCCTTGATAGCATCAATTTAATTGAGGATAGTGTGACAGCGAGTTTAATAATAGATAAAGGGCCTAACTATAAAATTGACAGTATCCGGGTTTATGGCAATGCAAAAATTTCAAATTCTTTTTTGCAACGCTATCTTGAAATACCCAACGGGAGTGTTTATAACAGGGAAAAGATAATTCGCATTTCAAAAAAAATAAAGGAACTCAGTTTTGTAGAAGAAGATCAGCCCTCTACTATGAGTTTGCTCGGTACAGGTTCTGTGTTGAATTTATATTTAAAACAACGTCGCAGTAGCCAGGTAAATGCCATTATTGGTTTCTTACCAAACAATGATCAGCTTTCGTCAAAAAAGGTCTTGATCACCGGTGAAGCAAATATTAACCTGCAAAATGCATTTGGCGGGGGCGAGGCTCTTGGATTAAATTGGCAGCAATTGCAGGTTAAATCACCACGGCTGAATATTTTTTACCGACATCCTTATTTATTCAATTCACCGGTGGGAGTTGATTTTGCTTTTGACATGCTTCGCAAAGACAGCAGTTATTTAAATATTAATCTGAATCTTGGCGCCAGGGTTGTGCTTTCAGAATCGCAATCAGGAAAGATCTTTCTTCAGCATTTACAAACTATCGTCAGCCAGGGAGGCATTAATACAGGATATGTGATCGCCACAAAAACATTACCTGATATAGCAGATGTTAGTTCATTGGCCCTTGGATTGGAGTTTGAAAAAATTAAAACCAATTATCGGTTTAACCCCAGAAGCGGTTATCAATTCAGCATTGGCGGATCAGGCGGTTCAAAGAAGGTCAAGAAAAATAATGAGATACTTGAGTTAAAAGATCCTTCCGATCCAGCATTTGATTTTGAATCATTGTATGATACTGTAAAACTGAAATCCTATCAATTAAGAATGATAGGGTCAGTAGCAAAATATTTTCCGATTGGTAAACAAGGCACATTTAAGACTGCCATTAGCGGAGGCGCCATTTTAAGCGATAATATTTACAAGAATGAACTTTTCCAGATAGGAGGATATAAACTGTTGCGTGGTTTTGATGAAGAAAGTCAGTATTTATCGCAGTATGCTGTTGCTACCTTAGAGTATCGTTATCTTATTGGTCTAAATTCTTTTTTCTTCGGATTTGTTGATGGTGGCTGGGGAAGAAATAACAGCCAAAGTTCAAACTATACACATACTTATATCGGTACAGGGCTCGGGCTTGCGTTGGAAACAAAGGCGGGGGTTTTCAATCTTGCATGGGCCGTTGGTAAGAGAGATGATACACCATTTAATTTACGCCAGTCTAAGATCCATTTTGGATTTGTAAATTATTTTTAAAGAATCTTTCTTTTCATCCCGATAAAACACTTTAATACTTTTGCGATTCGAATGAAGCATCTCAAACTACTTTTATTTTTTATTTGTTTGTACCCTGTTGCCATTTTTGCCCAGGTAGATTCTTCCAATAGTCAAACAGATAGTTTGCGAAAAGACACTTTAAGACCAAAGCCGCGTCCAAAAAAAATCACTGATTCAACAAGAGTAACTACCAGGTCAATTTTTAAGATCGATAGCTTACACATCAAAGATTCTCTTCGGGTAATAGATTCTTTGCGATCAGCCCAGCAAGCTGCGGATTCACTTAATAAGACTGAGCACCAAATGCCGACTCAAATTTTAAAAGAAGGAGATAAAAAGGTGTTCCAGGGAAAAGAGTTTCTTTTTTATTACCTGATCTTTTTGCTGATCTTATTTGGCCTTTTGCGAAGAGCTTTTGCAAAATATTTTTATGATCTGTTCCGGGTTTTTTTTAAAACCACTCTAAAACAAAGGCAAACACAGGATCAATTGCTTCAATCGTCGTTGGCTTCGGTGTTTATGAATAGCTTTTTTGTATTATCTGCTGGTCTCTATGTAAACTTCCTTCTTCAATACTTTCACCTTGTATTTTCTGATAACTTCTGGTTACAATATGTCTATTGCATCGGGGCATTGGCGGCTATTTATTTAGTGAAGTTTATTGGATTAAAAATCACTGGATGGTTGTTTAACGTAAGCAATACCACAGATTCTTACATTTTCATTGTTTTTATCATTAATAAGATGCTGGGCATATTCCTTCTGCCCTTTTTGCTTTTGTTGGCGTTTGCGAACGATCCTTTGTATAGCTATGCTATGTTTATTTCGTGGATTGGCCTGGGTTTGCTTCTCATTTACAGGTTTATTTTATCGTATAGCGCAGTACGTAAAGAGGTAAAGCTCAACTCATTTCATTTCATTTTATATATTCTTGGATTCGAGGTTATACCCCTTTTGCTGATTTACAAGCTGTTATTGGTTATTTTTTAAAAAAACTCATTAGCTTTGCAAACAATTTAGCCGCACTTGTATGGTAAAAAACGGGAAAGCTGATACCTCAGCTAAACATGTGAAAAAGATTTTAGTTACCCAACCCAAGCCTGAAAGCGATAAATCGCCGTACTATGAGCTTTCCAGAAAGTACAGCCTTGAGCTCGATTTCCACCCTTTTATCCGTCTTGAAGGAATCCCGGGAAAAGAATTCCGTAAGCAGAAAATAGAGATACAGAACTATACAGGAGTGATTTTTACCAGCCGGAATGCCATTGATCATTTTTTCCGCACTTGTGAAGAGCTTAAAGTAAGCGTATCACAGGATACAAAGTATTTCTGCATCACAGAAGCCGTAGCATTATACCTTCAAAAATTTATTCTTTACAGGAAAAGAAAAGTTTTTTACGGGGCGGATGGTTCGAATAAAAGCTTGTTTGATGTTATCAACAAGCATAAAAGCAATGAGAAGTTTCTTTATGTATGTTCAGAGAACCAGCAGGATAATGAGATCGTGAATTGGTTAAAAAATAATAACTGTGAATTTGTATTGGGTTTTATGTACCGCACCCGCAGTAATGACGTAAAGATCCTCCTTGAGCAAAAAGAATATGATGTGATCTGTTTTTTTACTCCAAGTGGCGTTAAAAGCCTTTTTGATAATCTTCCGAAGTTCAGGCAAAATGGAACTGTAATAGGAGCATTTGGAAGCAATACAATCAGAGCGGTAGAAGAAGCGGGTTTGAAACTTGATATAAAAGCGCCGCAACCACAAACACCAAGTATGGTAGCTGCTTTAGAGCAATTTATTTTGTCCATTAAGAAAAAGTAAAAACGAGTTTGGTAAAATAATTGAAGGCCCTATTACGGGCCTTTTTTGTTTTCTAACCACGAACTTCACATACAATTTAATTCATGCATCAATTCGCAAATAAACTTATAGATGAAACAAGTCCTTATTTGCTTCAGCATGCTCACAACCCTGTAAACTGGTTCCCCTGGGGTGATGAAGCATTGGATAAAGCAAGAAAAGAAAATAAACCTATTCTGGTCAGCATAGGTTACTCAGCCTGCCATTGGTGTCATGTAATGGAAAGAGAAAGTTTTGAAGATGAAGAAACAGCCCGTCTTATGAACGAGCATTTTATAAATATTAAAATTGATAGAGAAGAAAGACCTGACCTTGATCATATTTATATGGATGCTGTGCAGGCAATGACTGGAAGCGGCGGCTGGCCGTTAAATGTTTTTCTTACACCTGCTATGAAGCCATTTTATGGCGGTACATATTTCCCTCCCAAACGAGCATTCAATCGTCCTTCCTGGCAAGAGGTATTGCTCGGAGTTACCGAAGCGTTCACACAAAAAAGAAATGAAATTGATGCCCAGGCAGAAAATCTAACTGAACATCTTTTACAATCAAATGCTTTTGGAATTTCATCAGAAGAAGAAATTAATGTTTTTACAAAAGAAAAGAGCAATGAAGCGTTTGAAAATATTATGAAAAACGCTGACAAAAAATGGGGTGGATTTGGAAAGGCACCAAAATTTCCCCAGTCTTTTGTTATTCAATACCTGTTGCGTTTTTTTTATACAACTGGAAATAAAGAAGCATTAGAGCAAGCGCTGTTAAGTATTGATAAAATGATCGACGGCGGTATTTATGACCAGGTCGGTGGCGGTTTTGCAAGGTATTCAACCGATACAGAATGGCTGGTGCCACATTTTGAAAAAATGCTTTATGATAATGCATTACTAGTTTCAGTTATCAGTGAAGCATATCAAATAACTAATGATAAGCGATACAAAGAAGTAATTGAAGAAACGATCCAATTTGTTCAAAGAGAATTGATGCATCCCGAAGGAGGATTTTATGCTGCCTTAGATGCAGACAGTGAGGGAGGGGAGGGGAAATTTTATGTTTGGAACCCTACAGAAGTAATTGAACTTTTAAAAGAAGATGGAACAATCTTCTGTGATTTTTTTGATATAAAGCCGGGAGGCAATTGGGAGGAAAAAAATATTTTACAGAGAAAGAGGAAGGAAGAAATTTTTTGTAAGGAGAAAAAAATTTCGCTGGAAGAATTGCAAAGAATAGTGCAAAAAGGGAAGGCTATGCTATTTGAAAAAAGAAGTGAAAGAGTTAGACCACAAACAGATGATAAAATTCTTTTAGGGTGGAATGCATTAATGAATACAGCGCTTTGCAAAGCGTTTGCTGCCACAGGAAATGAATCTTTCAAAAAATTAGCAATAGAAAACATGCAGTTTTTGCTAAGCAAGGTTTCAAACAATAACACTGTTGACTTTTTTCATAGCTGGAAAAATGATATTGCTAAGCAACCCGCCTTTCTTGATGATTATGCCTTTTTGATCCAGGCATTGATACAACTGCAGGAAATTACTGGTGATACAAATTATCTTGAAAAAGCGAAAGCGATAACTGAATATGTGTTGGAGATATTCAAAGATTCGGCTACTGTTTTTTTCTTTTACACTAATATTAACCAACTAGACGTTATAGTAAGGAAGAAAGAGGTTTATGATGGTGCACAACCCTCGGGCAACGCTATAATGGCTGATAACTTGTATAGGCTAGGATTATATTTTGATAAAAGCCAGTGGAAAGAGAAAAGCGTTCAGATGATAAGTTCTTTGTCTAGTGCTATCGTTCGTTACCCCACTTCTTTTGGTGCCTGGGCCTGCGTTCTTTTAGAGGATTTAATTGGGATAAATGAGATCGTTATTATCTCTGAAGAATCACAGCGTATTCTGACTCAGGTTCTTAAAGAATATATTCCGCATAAGATAATTATGTCGGCAACTGAAGGAAGCAACTCTTTTCCGCTTTTATCCGGTAAAGAAAAAAATGAGGAAGCAGCACTATACTTATGCAGGGATTATTCATGCGAAAACCCGGTGTCATCAATTAGTGCTTTAATTGATTTAATCAGGCGTAAAGAATTAAAAATTAGTAGATAGCTATACAATATTGCAATGTAAAACCCGTTAGAACTTTTACCTCGTAAAAGAGGCTTGTACACCAAAAAAATAAATATTATCCTTGTGAATCGGTTATACTCAAAATCTTATATTTGTCCTTTACCCTTTAAGTGTATGAAAATGAAAAACCTTTATAGTATTCTCCTAGTGGTGGCGTCAACACTAACGCTAACCAGTTGTGGAATCTTTGGAAAGAAGAATAGTAAGGGAAGTACCCTTCCTAATGATGGCCAGGTGCATGGTGTTGCTCCAGGCAGTAAGTATGTTCTTCCAAAGCCTCCTGGTATGGTTTACATACCACAAGGAACTTTCCACATGGGTCCTAGTGATGAGGATCCTGCTTATGCATTCAGCGCTAGAAATCGTTCTATCTCCATTAGTGGTTTCTGGATGGATGCTACGGAAGTTACCAACAATGAATATCGTCAGTTTGTTTACTGGGTTCGTGACTCAGTTACTGCTTCTGAATTGAAGTATGTGAAAACAGGAAAAGACGGTAACGAATATGTTGATTGGCAGAAAATGAAAACTGTTAAATGGAATGATCCTAAATTCCTCGAGCAGTTAGGTCAAACAAATCTTATACTTCCTCCAGATGACAGGATCTTTGGAAGAATTGAGATTGACCCAAGAAAAATGATCTACCATTCAAAGGTTTTCGATCTTAAAGAAGCTGCAAAAAGAGAAAATGCAACTCAACCACGTTCTAAATTTATTCTTGAAAAGAAAACTCCGATTTATCCTGATACACTGGTTTGGATAAGAGACTTTGCTTACTCTTATAACGAGCCAATGACAAAAAGATATTTTATGCACCCGGCATTTGGAAACTATCCTGTAGTTGGGGTGAACTGGCATATGGCAACCGCATTTTGTGAGTGGAGTACACATTATCTGAATTCATTTCTTATTTCAAAAAATAGACCACAGGAGTCAGATTTTCGTTTGCCTACGGAAGGTCAATGGGAATATGCAGCCCGTGGCGGTCGTTCTCAATCAATGTTTCCATGGGGTAACTATTATCTTAGAAATAAGAAAGGTTGCTTGATGGCAAACTTTAAACCTGGTCGTGGTAATTATCCTGAGGATGGTGGTTTTTACACTGTAAGAGCTGATGCTTATTGGCCAAATGATTTCGGCCTTTATAATATGGCTGGGAATGTTGCAGAATGGACATCATCAATTTTCTATGAAGGTTCTTTCACTTTCCAACACGATATGAACCCAGATGTTCGTTGGAATGCAAAAGAATCTGATCCTCCCCTGATGAAGAGAAAAGTGATTCGCGGAGGAAGCTGGAAAGATGTTGGCTATTACCTGCAAACAGGAACCCGCACATATGAGTACCAGGATTCAACCAAGTCTTATATCGGATTCCGCAGGGTAATCGACTTACCAGCTGCACCAAAGAAAGGCGGCAAAAAATAAGAAGTGAACAATAATTTACTTTGTTTTTGCGTACTTACTTCCAAAACTGACTTATCAAATTTGTAATCTTTAATAACCTATAAAACGAGCCCTTTATGCTATTCTTTAAAACACAGCGAGGCCAGGTAGTCCTCAACTTTATTTTCGCCTTTTTTGCAGCCGTGGTAATTCTCGGAGCATTATTTAAGATCCGTCACTGGCCAGCAGCTGATGAAATGATCACTATTGGTCTATTATCTGAAGTAATCGTGTTCCTTGTGATGGCCTTCATGGTTCCTCCTCCAGAAGAACCACATTGGCAACGTTATTTTCCGGACATTAACCTTCACCCGGATCTTGATCCAAATTTCAAACCAACGCCGCTTACTTTACCCGGTTCATCTGCTAATCCTGCATTGACAAAAATGGAAGATATGTTGTCAGCAGCGGATATTACACCGGCAAGTCTTGGTCGTCTTGGTGAAAACTTTAAAAAACTCGGTACTACTGTAGATAAAATAAGTGATGTTAGTGATGCTATTGCCGCTACTAACGATTACTCTGCTAAGACACGTGAAGCAGCAAATGCTCTCGGTCAAATGAAAGATGCTTATGTGAGTGCGTCAAACTCAGCACAGAGCTTTAATGTTGCTGCTGAAGGCACAAAGCAGTTTCATGAGCAGGTACAGGTGCTTACAAAAAATCTTTCTTCATTAAATACCATTTACGAACTGGAACTTCAGGATACCAACAATCACCTGAAAGCAATGAACAGGTTTTACAATAACCTTGTACAGGCTTCAGATGCTATGTCAGGCAGTGTTGATGATGCTAAAAAAGCACATAACCAAATTTCAACATTGGCTGGTAATCTTGGTAAGCTGAACCAGATCTATGGTAATATGCTTAGCGCAATGCAAGGCAAAGCATAAGAAAGTAATAAAGGTTTCGTTTTAAAGAATACGAAATCCGTATCCGTGATATAAGTCACCATTTAATAACAAATCCCGATCAGGTCGGGAAGAAAAACCATAAATGTCATGTCTTTACCTCGTGAGCCCCGGCAAAAGATGATTAATATGATGTACCTGGTGCTAACAGCTCTGCTGGCACTAAACGTATCATCAGAGATCCTTAATGCCTTTAAAACTGTAAACAATAGTCTGGAAGAGACTAATAGAGTAGTTGGTCAGTCTACATCTGATGTATTGATTTCTCTTGAAGAAAAAAAGAAAGATCCAGGTACTGCCGAAAAAGCTGCTATTTGGCTTAAGAAAGCGCAGCAGGCACAAGAATATTCCAAAGGCATGTATGAATTTATTGATGCGCTTAAGAAAAAAATCGCAGATGGCGCCAAGTATGATCCAACTTCTGACAAGGATAAAGGAATTGATAACCTGGATGTAACAACCAGGGTAATGGTTGAAAAGGGCGATGGAAAATTATTAAGAACTAAATTGGATGAATACAAAACCCATATTCTTGGTATTGACTCGCTGATTTCAAAAACTTTTATCACTTCTTTACCTATCAATACTGAAATGCCAAAAACTAAGAATAAGAGTAACAAAACGTGGGAGTCAGCATATTTTCATATGGTTCCTACAGTAGCAGCGATGACAATTCTTAGCAAGTTTCAAAATGATGTAAAAACATCAGAAAATAAAGTGATTACCTTTTGCCACGAACAAGTGGGCAAGGTTATTTACAGGCAAGATGCATTTGCAGCATTGGCAATTGCGAATACTACTAACGCTTTACCAGGACAGGAGATAGAAATAACAGCTGGTGTTGGTGGTTTCAGTAAAGCTATAACACCGAGAATTTCTATAGGAGGACAAACTGTTACATTAGGGGAAGATGGTGCAGCTCACTATAAATTTAAAGCTGATAGACTTGGTAGCAATTCTATTCCTGTGGTAATATCTTATACTGACCAGGATGGACAAGTTAAAAATATCACCAAAACTGTTGACTATGTGGTAGGCCAATCAAGCGCTGCAGTTCAGCTCGATAATATGAACGTATTATTCATTGGAGTTGACAACCCAGTTACAATTTCAGGTAGTGGTAGCGTAGATCAGATAAAGGCGTCTATTAGTGGTGGCGGTGGAGTCCTTAATGGAAGTGGTGCACATCGTACTATACGTGTATCTCAGGAAACAGATGATTGTTTTATTTCCGTAGTTACTCCTGATGGAAAGACAACCAGGATGCAATTCCGTGTTCGTTCAATTCCTGATCCAACCCCGATGATTGGTACAAATAAAAGTGGCAATATTCCGGCTGCATATTTTAAAAGTCAGGCCGGTGTTAGAGCTATGGTAGAAAATTTCTACTACAAAACCCAATTTAATGTTGTCAGTTATCGGATAACTGGAGATGCTGCAGGCTTCGATGACATCTTGGAAGCAAATAACACAGGTGCAGAATGGAATGAAGCAAAAAACATAGTTAATAAATGCAGGGCCGGATCTTTTATTACAATTGAAGATATTTATGCCGTGGGTCCGGATGGCAGAAGAAGAAAACTTACGCCGCTTATTTTTAATCTGAAATAAAAGAGCAATGAAATACAAGTTTCTTAAATTTTCAATTTTTGCTGCGGCCATGATTATCATGGTTAGTGCAGAGGCACAAAGAGGTCGTGGAAGGACAACAAGGGGTAGTACGACTCAGCCTGATACGACCAAGCAGAATCAGAGTGTGCAGCAAAACACAAATCCTGCAAATGTTCAAAAATATAACCCTTATGGGAACGTGCCTATCGAAATGGCCCCACAGTCAGGAGGGTTTAATGATACGACAAAGGCTTCCCTCAGAAGAGATGCGGCAGTTGAAAGAAGTATGTTTAAAGATCGTATACCCCTGGATTATGAATTTTTGAGAGCGGATGATGCCTTATATACACAAAGAGTTTGGCGGGAAATTGACATTCGTGAAAAAATAAACCTGCCATTCCGTTACCAGGCACAGGATGATAATGGCGATCAACGCTTCGTGAGTATTTTAGTGAAGGCGGTGAGAGATCAATTAAAAAATGGGAATGCTATTGCTTTCGATGCTAATGATGATAGGTTCACAACTTTTCTTGATTCTGCCGCTTTTGAAAAAGCTGTCAGCGGCGGAGCTGGCCAATGCGATACTAACGCGGTATATGATTTGAACGATCCTACTAAAATCGTTAAATATGTTGTTGACTGTAATAAGGTGAACCCTGATGATATAGTTAAGTTTCGAATCAAAGAAGAATGGGTGTTTGATCGGGAAGCCAGCCGTATGTTTGTCCGTATTCTCGGTATTGCGCCTATGAAAACGATTATGGGCCCAGATGGGATTACTGAAAGAAGCGCCACTCCTCTATTTTGGATCTATTACCCTGATATTAGAGCAACACTTGCCCGTTATGAAGTATACAATCCAAAAAATATGGGTGTGAGTAGAATGACATGGGAGGAATTATTTGAAGCTAGAATGTTTGGCAGCTATATAATTAAATCTACACTTGATAACCCGATGAACAAGTATATAAGGAATCTTATTAATGATCCGATTCTTCGTTTACTTGAAGGTGATAACATTAAAGATAAGATCTTCAATTACGAACAGAATCTTTGGCAGTATTAATAAACATCTTAGTAAAAATACTATTAGCAGTCCCGTCTAAAGCGGGGCTGTTTTTTTTTGTTTCAACTATCATTTTTTGAGTCTTAAGAAATAAAAAATACCCGACAACGGGTATAGGAAATGTCAATAATTGTTGTACTTTTATTTCGGTTTTTCATAGGATATTGGATTTTAAAAACGGGGCTGGATTTCTATCCGGGCCCCATTTTTTTTAGTTCATTAAGTAATATTGCCGCTTTTGTTTTCCCAATAATTTTCGAGATCTCACTTACATCCTTCTCTCTTATATTTTTTACTGATTTAAATTCTTTTAAAAGTCTATTTGCGGTTTCTTTTCCGATTCCTTTTACTTCTTCTAATTCATTTTTAAACACACCTTTTGCTCTTCTTTTGCGATGATGAGTAATTCCGAAACGATGAACTTCATCACGAATGCTGCGAATAAATTTCAGGGTTGGGCTATCATAAGGAAGTTTTAAAGATTCGTGATCCCCGGTAAAAAAGATCTCTTCTACATTCTTTGCGAGTCCAGCTAAGGTTGTTTTACCTATTACATTTAATTCATACAGCGCTTCTGCAGCGGCACTTAATTGACCTTTGCCTCCATCAATGATCACAAGATCAGGCCAGGGTAACGATTCTTCTAAAACTCTTTTATATCTTCTGTAAACTGCTTCTTTCATCGTGGCAAAATCATTTATTCCCTCAACAGTTTTTACATTAAAATGCCGATAATCTTTTTTACTTGGTACCCCATTTTTAAAACACACCATTGCAGAGACAGGGTACGAACCCTGGAAATTTGAGTTATCAAAACATTCGATATGAAATGGGATTTCCGATAACCTTAGATCTTGCCGTACTTGTTTTAAAAGATCAAGTTTATCATCATTCTTCTTATCAAGTTTAAGTCGTTGTTTATTTTTTAACTCGTCAATAAAATACTGGGCATTTTTTTCTGATAGGTCTAAAAGTTTCTTTTTATCACCTCCCTTCGGGACAGTAATTATGACCTCATTTTCAGGATAACTGATTGTAAATGGTACAATGATCTCTTTTGCTTTACTATTGAACGTGCTGCGAAGTTGTGCAATTGCAAAAGCAAGGATCTCTTCTTCTGTTTCATCCAGGAAATGTTCAGTCAGGATTGTCTTTGTTTGCACAATAGTTCCATTTTGGACCATCAAATAATTGATGTAAGCTTTTTCCTCGTATTTCACAATAGAGAAAATATCCATTTCTGATAAACGCGGATTTGCCACTACAGACCGTGCTTGATAGTTTTTAAGAAAATCGATCTTCTTTTTAATTAACTCAGCTTTTTCAAATTCCATTTTTTCAGCCACGCCTTTCATCTCATTTTTAAAATGATTTATAACAGGGTTAAGATTTCCTTTGAGAAGGTTTTTGATTTGTTGTATGCCTTCTTTATAATCCGCTTCATTTTGTAAACCTTCACAAGGGCCCTTACAATTTCCTAAATGATATTCAAGGCAAACTTTGAACTTCTTTCGTTCAATATTTTTTTGAGTAAGATTTAAAGCACAAGTTCGAATAGGAATTGTTTGTCGAATAAATCCCAACAACTCTCTCACTCTATGCACGGATGTAAATGGTCCCAGGTATTCGGAACCATCTTCAATATGCTTGCGTGTGAGGAAGATCCTGGGGAAAGGCTCGTTTTTAATAACAATATAAGGGTATGATTTATCATCTTTAAGATTGATATTAAATCTTGGTTGAAAATTTTTGATCAATGAATTCTCAAGAAAGAACGCATCCTGTTCAGAATTTACAATAGTGAATTCGATGTGATGTATCCGGCTTACAAGTTCATGAGTTTTATAGCTGGTAAGGTTTTTGAAAAAGTAGGAGCTTACTCTTTTGCGCAGGTCTTTCGCCTTGCCTACATAAAGTAATTCATTCTCGTTATTGTAATATTTATAGATACCGGGATTGCGGGGTATCGTTTGTGCAATATTCTGAAAATCGGAGTTAGTCATCGATCCCAATATTAAATTGGCCAGCAGGCAAAATCATTGCCAGGCCACTTTTGTAAAACGAGTTTTTTCGGGTTGATTCTCTTTTTCTATAATGTTACGGATTGAAAAGTATTGATCCATTTCCCAAAAAAGCTTTTGTTCAATAGTACTATCTTTTGATGGTATATACCTGTCTATAAAAATACTTTGCACTTTTCCGCTGGAAACATCAGCCAGGGCTATAACAATGATTTGTTTTTGTATTTCTGCATTTTCATTTTTTGCAGTAGTGGTGATGTTAAGTGTTTCCTGTTGTGCATCTATCACTTTTTCTTCCGTATAATTTTCATAGTAATTTTTATCAGCAATTTCTGGTAATGAAAGAAATGGAGCGGCAAATTTCCTGATCTCATCTCGTTTTAAATAGGTCGAATCAGTAGCATTATCGGCGGTTTCATACTTGATTATCCCGTAAAGGGACGTATCCAGATGATTAAGCTGTCCTTTTATGATTGAGAGGACTGAAATAGGCAGTTCTTGTTTTGCTTCTTTTTTTTCCTTACAGGCCGCAAATAAAATAGTTATAAGAGCCGGAATAAATAAATAGTTTTTCATGCCATAAATTTAAAGGGAAATAATGTGCTGAAAACAATTATCCCGATTCCGTCTTATGCGGGACCGGGATAATTTCGCGAAACTTGCAGTTAGTATTGCTTACTTTTTGTTGTTGAGGGTAGCTCCCACTTTCAGCCCTATAGCGTATAATTTTTCTTTTACAGATAAAGCACTCACGAAGCTGGATAAATGCTGGTAACGCAGGTGAGGTCCAACCTGCCAATTGATCCTGCCTGTAGAATATGCTACAAATGTCCCAACGCCTGTACTTATATTCCAACGGCGCATAACATCAGGAAACTTTGCATAATTTTTATAATCGCTGGAAATTACATAAGCCCTATCCCCGATAACATAAGTTGGTTGTATGGTACCGCTAATTCCCCATTGAAGATTTTTACGATTAGTCAGAATTACTTCAACTCCAACCGGGGCAGCTACCTGGAAATAAAAATTCTCTAACCAATTCGCTGAAGTACCGCTATTCCGATAATTGCTTAAAGTTGCTAAAGAGTCCACTACTCCATAACTGCTGGTTAAAGCAACAGTTGCTATTTCAGTTGGATGCGAATAGGCCAGAATATCATAACGATTAATATTGAACTGTAAACCGGTCGTTAAAGAAAATTTCTTGTTCATCTTATATTTCCCTTCAATTCCGAATTCAAGACCCATACCAGGCTTGTGTTTTACTATGTTGTTTAGATCGATCGTTGGTACGTAAAACCCGCTGCCGGCATATACATTTTTATTTTCTTTTAATTTTCTATAACTGACAGTTGGTGTAAAAAATATCTGGGCAGTAACTCTTGGTTGTTTCTTTGGTTTTGCAAGCAAAATATTTTGCGAAGCAAGCGCTGAGATGGCATCACTTATCACTTTTTCCGTATTCTCGCCTACCGTGCTCTGATCTGTTATAGTTTTTTCATTAGTAGCTATATCATTTATTAAAGGATCTTCAGTATTAAGAAAAGTATTTTGTTTTAAAAGACTCAGATCGGTAGAAAATATTGATTCATCAACCGATTCATTTTTATTGGAAGTATTTGATCCCAAAGCATCTCGGTAAATGTTATAGTTTACGTTATTATTCGAAACCGTATTTGATTGCTTGTTATCTGCATTTGGAGTTTTAAAAACGGGACCATCTAAATATAATTCTGTAAGATTGTTTGTTTGACGATCAGCCGGCTTTATTTCATTTACTGCAGGTGTAAATGTTTTTGTTTCGTTCGAAACAGTCGAAGGGGTTTGTTTTTGACTGCTATTTTGAATTGAAATATTTTTCTGATCAGTTATATTTTTGCCTGGGTTGTCATTATAAATGATAATAGAAACAATGGAGCCGGTAACCAAAAGCATAATAGCTGCAGTAAGGCCATACCACCTGCGACGAGTGTGTAAAGAAGAGTGAATACCTTTCCAAACCTTTTCCGAAGGGTACATCCGGTATTGATTGGCATTATCTCTCAACAGCTTCTCAAAATCCCCATTATTGATTTGTCTCTCCATAAACCAGTCAGTAATTTAGGAACGGATTAAGTTTTATCTGCTGCCGGCCAAAGCAATCCATTCTGGTTGTTGCCTTGGTTTTTGCAAAATCTTTTTTCTAATTAAAATATCTTCCAGCATTGCTTTCGCCCTTGTATACTGGCTACGGCTGGTGCTTTCTTCTATATCCAGCATTTTTGCAATTTCACGATGACTATACCCCTCTACTGCATATAAATTAAGAACTGTTCGATAACCCATTGGCAACACCCTTATACATTCCACTACTTGTTTCGCCTGTATGATCGACGGTACGCTTTCTTCTCTTACCTGGACGCCAGTTGCATGAATTATATCAACACTGTCATTGAACTTCTTATTTCTCTTTAGGATATTGATGCAGGTATGAACGATTATTCTCCTGATCCAGCCTTCAAAAGCTCCGCGGTTTTCAAACGTATGCATTTGTAAAAAGACCTTTATGAAACCTTCCTGCAACATATCCTCGGCGTCTTCCCGGTTATGGGCGAAACGATAACAAACAGCTAGCATTTTAGGACTGTATTTATTGTACAGTTCCCGCTGAGCAGAAGCGTCGTTTTTCAAACAGCCTTGTAAAATGGCTTCCTCGGTCATAGTTTCCTTTGGTTGCCTGTAAATTAGACAATTTTTAGATTCAATAGCTGCACAGAATTGTAAATTTTCAGAATGTAAAACTCCTAACTGCCTTTCTCAACAGGAAAAGGAGGGATGGGGATAAAATTTTGATTAAAAGGAGAATAGAATTATCAATAAAGAGGCTTTAGCGTCAAATTATTTCTGTGGTGGTGGAGGGCCCTGTCTTTTAAGGCTATCAATAGGGTATTGAGTTTTTAATGTGTCCATTACAGATTGTGCCCAGTCAAAGAGTTTTGTTTTTTCTTCTTCAGATAATATGGCATCCTTATGTATCCAGGTATATGAATCAAGAGGCATTTCTCCTTTTTTTACTAAATCAATGGTTTGCTCCATTCGGCGATATTGAAAGCGGGGACGCTTATCGATGTAATCATCAAAATTCAATTCTTTTTTTCCATCAATTATATGATCGTTCAGCCACCAGGCTACAGGTTGTATATTGTTATACCATGGATAGCGGGTATTGTTGCTATGACAATCCATGCAGGCTTTATCAAGAATTATTTTTACATCTGCAGATACTTGAAATTTTTTAGAAATAGCATTTGGCTGATCACTTTTGTGAATATTTTTCGTAGGATGAAAAAATTGAATTGCTACTAAAACGATCAACAGCAACCAGCCCATTGTTTTGAAAATTTTTTTCATGCAGTTTTTTTTATCTCTCTAAATTAATATTTCTCCTGTCATTTCTTTAGGGATTGGCAATTGCATCATAGTAAGTATTGTTGGGGCAAGGTCACCTAGTTTTCCCGGTTTAATTTTTCCTTTCCACTCTTTATCAATTATAAAAAAGGGTACCAGGTTCATTGTATGGGCCGTATTTGGAGATCCGTCTTCATTGATCATATAATCTGAATTACCATGATCAGCAGTAAGAAAAGTAGTATAACCGTTTTCTAATCCTGTAGTAACCACCTGTGATACGCATTTATCCACTGTTTCTACGGCTTTGATTGCCGCTTCCCATACGCCAGTATGACCAACCATGTCAGCATTTGCATAGTTCAGGCAAATAAAATCAACGGTCTTATTTTTTATTTCAGGCAGTAATGCATCGGTTACTTCAAAAGCACTCATTTCTGGTTTCAAATCATAAGTAGCAACTTTTGGCGATGAGATCATAATTCTTTTTTCGCCATCAAAAGGTTTTTCTCTTCCACCACTAAAGAAAAAACTTACATGCGGATACTTTTCAGTTTCTGCTATGCGAATTTGTTTCAATCCATGCTGCGCCAGAATTTCACCAAGTGTGTTATTCAAATTATCTGTTTCGAAGATTACATTTACATCTTTGTAAGTTTTATCATAGTCCGTCATTGTAGTATAATGCAGTGAAAGCTTTTTCATATCATGATCGGGCAGATCCATTTGAGTAAGCACCTGGGTTATTTCGCGACAGCGGTCAGTACGGAAATTAAAACAGATCGCCACATCACCATCTTTTATTTTCGCAAGCGGTTGCTGATCTTCTGCGACTATTACAGTTGGTTTTATAAATTCATCCGTTACGTTTTTACTATAAGAATTTTCAACAGCTTCAATTGCGTCAGTTGCTTTTTCACCAACACCATTGACTAGCGCATCGTATGCAAGCTTGATCCTTTCCCATCTTTTATCCCTATCCATTGCATAATAACGACCACTGACGGAAGCAATTTTTCCAACAGAACCATTTAAATGTTCCTGCAATTCTTTAATAAAACCTAATCCACTTTTTGGATCGCAATCACGACCATCTGTAAATGCATGTATAAAAACTTCACTTAATTTTTCATTTTTGCAAACATCAGTTAGTGCCTTCAAATGTTCAATATGTGAATGCACACCACCATTACTTACCAGTCCTAAAAGGTGAAGTGGTTTATTATTCTTTTTTGCAAAGCGAATGGCGTTTAGTAATATTTCATTTTTCGCAAAAGAACCATCGCGGACGGCAACATTTATGCGCTGCAACTCCTGGTAAACAATACGACCGGCTCCAAGGTTCAAATGACCGACTTCTGAATTACCCATTTGACCGTCTGGCAGGCCTACAGCTTCTCCGCAGGTTATTAATGTTGTATTTGGATACTTTGAATAAAGTGACGAAACAAATGGCGTTTTGGCATTTTGAATTGCATCTGCCGATGCCACCTTTCCGAGCCCCCATCCGTCCATTATTATCAGAATTATCTTTTTTGCTGCCATTATAGAAATTTAACAATGAGAAATACGTTCATTTTCAAGGTAAAAATGGCAACAAAGCTAAGTGTTTTAACGTAACTGCTCTGTAATCCCATTGGCATGTAGTAACTTAGCTTTTGGAAATGATGTGTTGGACTGTGGCATGTTTTTCGATTAACTACCTATGAAAACTATAATATATGAAAAGAACGCTACTCTTATTACCTGTTTTTTTTATTGCTATTTCTTCCTTCGCTCAGGCAGGAATAGATGATGTAATTTCTGCTATGAAAAGCGGTAATGCTTCTGGCGTTACAAAGTATTTTGATAGCTACGTTGACATTACTATGCCTGATAAAAGCAGTAACTATAGCAAGAGCCAGGGCGAACTTATTATTAAAGATTTTTTTACCAATAGTGGGGTAAAAAACTTTGATGTAAAACATAAAGGCAATAATGATAACGGCGATTATTGCATCGGTACGCTTCAAACTAAAAATGGAAGTTACCGGACTACAGTGTATATGCGGTTGAAAGGGAACAAACAAGTAATACAGGATATTCGAATTCAGCAATTATAAAACCCTGGATAAATTTTTGAAGCCCTGCCCATTTGTGGCGGGGCTTTTTTAGTTTTGGACGATGGAAATCAACAAACAATTTTATCATTTGATCGATGAGGCGCTTACAGAAGATGTTGGTGAAGGAGATCATTCAACTTTAAGTTGTATACCGGAGAATGCCCGGGGAAAGGCTATTCTAAAAATAAAACAGGATGGAATACTTGCGGGAGTTGAAGTGGCGGAAAAGATCTTTCTATATAAAGATCCAAGTGCAAACTTTACGACATTAAAAAAAGACGGGGAAATGATGAAAGCAGGAGAAATGGCTTTTGAAGTAGAAGCTTTTGTTCATACCATATTGCAATGTGAAAGACTTGTGTTGAATTGCATGCAACGAATGAGTGGGATCGCAACACTGACCCGACAGTATGTTGATCGGTTATATGGTCATAAAACAAAATTGCTTGATACAAGAAAAACAACTCCAAACTTTCGACTGTTAGAAAAGGAAGCTGTGAAAATAGGAGGTGGGCTAAATCATCGTTTTGGATTATATGATATGATCATGCTGAAGGATAATCATATTGCTTATTGTGGTGGAATTGAAAATGCAATAAATGAAGCCTGGAAATACTTGCAGAAAAAAAACCTGGATCTTAAGATTGAAATAGAAACAAAGAGTCTTGAAGATGTTCAAAATGTTATTGCAGTAGGAAAAGGAAAAGTGTCGCGGATCATGCTGGATAATTTTACACCGCAACAAATTACTGAAGCATTAAAATTGGTTGGTGAAGATTTTGAAACGGAGGCTAGCGGTGGTATTAACCTTGATAATATTGAAGATTATGCAGCATCAGGAGTTGATTATGTAAGTGTGGGAGCATTGATACACCAGGCAAAGAGTCTCGACCTTAGTTTAAAAGCAGTAATAATTTAAACGATGAGCAAAAAAAATAAACCCGATAGCCGTGGATTTGTATTTAGCACAGACCCCAATTTTAAATTCGAGGAAGAACATCATTCCGATGAAACATTATTACCGGCCCAACAAAAGCTGAAAGTGAGATTAGATACAAAACACAGGGCGGCCAAAGCCGTAACATTGGTTGAAGGCTTTATCGGCAAAGAAGAAGATCTTGAGGACCTGGGAAAAAAATTAAAATCATTTTGTGGTACAGGCGGTTCTGCAAAAGATGGTGAAATAATTATACAGGGCGATCAAAGAGAAAAAGTGATGCAATGGTTTGGAAAAAATGGATATAAGAATGTAAAGAAAATTTGAAAGTCTTTATTCTCTGGTTCATCATCATTCATAAAATAACTCAACGCCCCACTAGGGCATCTTTTTACTTATGCAATTATTTTTTCAGTTGTTGAACCTTCCGGTGTTATCCATGGCTTTTCTTTTGGTTTAAAAACTTCTGGTAAACCACGTACGCATCTTCCGGAATGAATACAAAAGTCCGGTTGCCATATGATAGTGACTTCGCCATTAGAATATTTAATTTTTTTTGGCGCCATAACTAAAATTAATATTTTCTTTCCTCGATGGAATCAAGAATAGTGCAATAGCTGATATAACGATCAACATTTATCTTTTCTTCTTCTACAGCTTTTTTTATAGCGCAATTCGGCTCGTTTATATGCTGGCAGTTATTGAATTGGCAATCATTAAGCCGGCTTCTCATTTCTGGAAAATAATGAGATAGTTCTTGTTTTAAAATATCAACTAAACCAAATTCTCTCATGCCCGGTGTGTCAATTATTTTTCCACCAAAAGGAAGATCAAACATTTCTGCAAAAGTTGTGGTGTGTAACCCTTTGCCACTCCACCCACTTACGTCCTGTGTTTTAAGTTCCAATTGCGGGCAAATAATATTTATAAAGGAAGATTTACCAACGCCGCTATGTCCACTCAACAACGATATTTTATCTTTTAAAAGATCTTGTACTGTTTCAATCCCCATTCCTTTTTCAACACTTACAAGAAAAGTTTTATAACCTATTTCTTCATACATCTGTTTCCATTCAAAAAATTTTTCATCTTCCTTTTTCTTGTGCAGGTCGGCTTTATTAAAAACAATTGCTGCCGGTACATGGTACATTTCACAGGCGACAAGAAATCGATCAATAAATCCTTGTGAAGTTCTTGGTTCTTTTAAAGTGGCAAATAAAACAGACTGATCAAGGTTGGCAGCTATAATATGATGCTGGTATTTATGTCTTGGAGATTGCCTGTTCACATAATTCCTGCGGGAGAGAATTTCATTAATAATAGCGGTGCTCTCTAGTTCGCTTTCCAGTTCAATATCCACTTCGTCGCCAACAGCTACCGGGTTTGTAGACGTTATCCCATCGATTTTAAAGATCCCCTTCATACGGGCATTGTATGTTGTCCCGGCCTCATTTTTAACCGTATACCAGCTTCCCGTCGATTTGTAAACAAGTGCCTTCATAAAACAGAACCAGGATTAATAAGGTTTAAATCCTGCCGGGAGAGGCAGGATTGTGAGGAAAGATAATAACAAATTGAGTGCTTTATAAAATTTAAGAGACTTGAAAGCGTTATTTACCAGTACTATTTACAAAGCGTTTAAACTCAAAAACTTTGACTACTTTTAAAATTAAATTCAGTACTATGAATAAACTTATCCTGGCTACGGTACTTTGTTTTACAACATTATTTTTTACTAATTGCGATAAAAACGATGACCCAGCTCCACCACCGCCACCTACAAAAACAGAACTCATTACAAAATCATCCTGGAAATTTAGTAGTGCCAAAGCAGGTGGTATAGATGTTACTGCACAAATTCCAGCATGTTTTAAGGATAACACAATCACATTTGTTGCAAGTGGTGGAACAGGAACGATCTCCGAAGGGGCAACTGTTTGTGCACCTCCGGCACCAGCCAGCTTTACATGGTCTTTTCAATCTAGTGAAACACAGCTAAATCTTAACACGCCACTTATTACCGGCGGTTCGGGATTATTTACAATTGTTAAGTTAGATGCTGTGAACTTGGTGGTTTCTCAAAACATGACGATTCCGCCGGCACCAGGACCTATTAATGTAGAGCTCACTTTTATCCATTAAAGAGTCAGGAAAGATATTTACCAACTACAGGCAATCTTCTTCCAACGCCAAATGCTTTGCAACTAATGCGAAGGATCGGGCAAAACTGTTTTCGTTTATATTCATTGGTATTAACCAATTTCAAAATTCTGTCAACAAGGGCCGAATCATATCCTTTTGCTTTTATTTCTTTCGGGCCGTTGCGTAGTTCAATATATTCATATAAAACCCTATCGAGAGTGTCATACTCAGGAAGGCTGTCGCTGTCTTTTTGATCGGGTCTTAATTCAGCAGAAGGAGCTTTGTTGATAATATTTACAGGAATAATTTCTTTAGCACGATTTATATATTTTGCCAAAGCATACACCTGCATTTTATAAACATCACCTAATACACTAAGACCGCCAGCCATATCTCCATATAAGGTTCCGTAACCGGTTGCCAATTCACTTTTATTAGATGTGTTCAATAAAATATATCCGAACTTATTGGCAACAGCCATCAGGAGATTTCCTCTTGTTCTTGCCTGGATATTTTCTTCAGCCAATCCGAAGGGAAGATCTTTATAGACAGGTTTTAATTCTGTAATAAAACTTTCAAAAATATTTTTGATCGGAATGATATTATGCTGACTACCGAGGTTCTTGCTTAGTTGTTCTGCATCTTCCACAGAATGAGAAGATGAAAATTGCGAAGGCATTAAAAGAACACTAACATTATCTTTCCCTAATGCATGAACGGCCAACACTTGTGTTACAGCACTGTCAATTCCACCACTGGCGCCAAGTATAGCTTTACTAAAACCCATCTTTTTAAAATAATCTCTTATTCCAAGAATTAGTGCATGATATATCTCATCAATATTTTTATCATTGGTCAAATAAGCGAGAATATCCTCTCCAGTCCCTACTTCTTTTGCAGAGTAAAAATATTTTTCTCCAGGAGGTTGTTTTATAGAATCATCTTTCTTCAATAGCTGATCCAATTCAAACAGCTGAAAATCTTCTTCAAAATATTTCATCTCTTTTACCTGCTTCCCATTAATATCATAAACAAGACTGCCGCCATCGAAAATAAGTTCAGTATGAGAACCAATGGCGTTGCAATAAAGCATCGGCAGTTTGTATTTTAATGTATGTGCTTTAATAATACTGTTGCGAACAATATCCTGCGCATAATTGTAAGGAGAAGCGGATAAGTTGATCATCACATCAGGATTGTGAAGCATCAGTTTTTCCATCGGCGTGATGCGATACAAAGGGTTATCACCCATATTCCAGATATCCTCACAAATAGTTACTGCTAATTTTTTTCCTTTGAACTCAAGAACGTTCCAATCATAAGCCGGTTCAAAGTAGCGGTATTCATCAAACACATCATAATTTGGTAAAAGCGTTTTATGGATCTCGCCTTTTATTTCTTTTTCATGGAGAAGAAAAACGGCATTGAAAAGATCTTTGCCTTCTTTTTGCCGGTTACGTGAAGGTGAACCGATCAATACGCCAATTGAATCGGCATGTTCTTTTATCCGGTCGATCGCTTCGTAACATTTATTAATGAAATCAGGAAATTCCAGGAAATCCCCGGGAGCATAGCCGCAAACGCAAAGCTCTGAAAACACTACGAGATCAGCTCCTTGTTCTTTGGCCTTTTTTATTCCTTCAATGATCTTGCGGGTGTTGTCTTCAAAATTGCCAATATGATAATTCTGTTGCGCTAAGGCGATCTTCATGAGGCAAATTTACGACGCCTGTCACTAAAGAGGTTAAAATTTTCTTTCCATTATCTTCGTACACAACATACAATAACCAGTGTCGTTAATCATTTCTATGAAAAACATCTTATTTTTTCTGATCCTTATTATTTTTATTGGATGCACTGACAACAAAGGCCCGGATGTGTCAAAAATAAAAGTTGATATTCCAATTGAAAGATTTGATAAAAGTTTTTTTAGCATCGATACAAACAATACTGCTGCCGGCCTGAACGAACTATTGAAGGAACACCCGGATTTTTATACAGATTTCATGCAACAGATCCTTGGGGTCTCCGGTTCGGATACAAATAAAGTCACCTTGGACGTTTCTAAATTTTTTATTCGTGGATATTCATCGATGTACCAAAGCTTAAGCAAACAGTACAGCGATGTCAGCTGGTTACAAAAAGATATTCAAAAAGCTTTTCAATATGTGAAGTATTATTTCCCCGATTATAAAACGTCGAAAATAATTTTATTCCTCGGGCCGCTTGATGCTCCCGGCGTGGCGTTAACAGGATCGGGTATTGCAGTTGGTCTCCATCAATTTGGAGGCAAAGATTTTTCTGCATACCAAAGCATGGAAGCACAGCAACTTTTTCCCGCTTACATCTCGAGAAGATTTGAGTCGCAATACATAGTTGTTAATTGTATGAAGGCGGTAACTGAGGATATTTATCCGGATAGGAGCGGAGCCAAAGGATTAGTTGAGCAAATGATCGAAAAAGGAAAACAATGGTGGCTGCTGGATAAATTTTTACCTGTAACTCCTGATTCACTTAAAACAGGTTTTACAAAACAACAATTGAATTGGTGTGAAGCAAATGAGGGATTAGTTTGGAACGATATTATTGTCACTCAGAAAGATCTTTATACAAAAGACCCGATGGCCATACAGAATTATATTGGTGAAGCTCCCTTTACTCAATCATTAGGTCCATCTTCTCCCGGTAATATCGGCCAATGGATAGGATGGCAGATCGTAAAAAAGTTTGCCGGTAAAAATTCATCAATGAGTATTACTGATATTTTGAAAACAGAACCCAGAAAAATTTTAGAAGAGGCGAAGTATAAACCGAAGTAAGTCAGTATTTAAATAATATTGAATAACGTTAAGAACGATGAAGTGTGCGACGCAACGAAAGCTGATAGTAGTACGAAAGCTGATTACATATAAATAACAATCACAATTATCAATCGTTAACAAAAAAAGAGGGAATGAATGATCTAAGTTCCCCTTTAGGGGACAGGGGGTTTAGTTGTTCTTAAAAGGAACAAACATCTCGAATGCCGGGATGTTTACATCAAAAAATTGTTTGCTATTGAGATTTTCCATTTGATAAGTGCCATGCATCCTTCCCATTTCTGTTCGCAGATTGCAGCCGCTTACGTATTGATATTTTTCACCTGGAGATAAAACGGGTTGTACGCCTACAACACCTTCTCCTTCCACTTCCCGTGTGGCGCCGGTGCTGTCAAATATGTACCAATGCCTGCGATGAAGTTTTACCGGGAAAGAGTTATGATTTTCGATTGCGATGCGGTAAGCAAACATATATTCAGACTGCATCGGGTTGCTGTAGTCCTGCTGGTAGAACGTTTCTACACTCACTTCCACACCCTCTGAGATCAAGCTTACCATCAGGTTCATTTTTAGTAAAAGTAATTAAAAATAATCTTCCGCTGTCTATGATTTAATTCACAGTGGATATACTAGTTATCCTAATTTTGCGCCACAAATGTGACCTTTAAAAAATATTGATAGAATATGAAAATAGCTGTAGCAAAAGGCGATGGGATCGGACCCGAAATAATGGAAGCAGTGCTGAAAATTTTTAATGCAAATAAAGTTCCACTTGAATACGAATATGTGGATATGGGCAAATGGGTTTTTGATAAAGGATTTTCAAACGGTATGACGCCTGAGGCTAAGCTAACAATAGAAAATTACGGCATCTTATTTAAAGGTCCTATGGAAACGCCAAAAGGAAAAGGCGTAAAAAGTGTAAATGTAACTGCACGCAAAACATGGAATACATACGCTAACAAACGGGTTTTTCAAACACTGCATGGAGTTGATACAGTTTTTAGCAAAGCAGGAATACCGATTGACATTACAATTGTAAGAGAAAATATAGAAGATACTTATGGCGGGGTGGAGCATATGCTTACACATGATGTAGCATTGAGTCGTCGCTTTATTACAAGACCAGGAAGTTTACAAGTTATTCGCTATGCTTTTGAAATGGCAAAAAAGAAAAATGCAAGACGAATAACATGCAGCCACAAGGCCAACATCATGAAAATTACTGATGGCCTTTTTCTTGAATGTTTTTATGAAGTAGCCAAAGAGTATCCCCAGTTAAAATCTGACGATGTGATAGTGGATGATCTCTGTATGAAATTGGTAACAAGACCTGATACATTTGATGTAGTTGTGCTCACGAATCTGCAAGGGGATATTGTTTCAGATCTTTGCGCCGGTCTTGTTGGTGGCTTAGGTTTTGCTCCTTCCGCTAATATCGGAGATCATATATGCATTTTTGAAGCAGTGCATGGCACAGCGCCTGATATCGCAGGAAAAAATATTGCCAATCCAACTGCACTTTTACTCAGCGGCATTACAATGCTTCGTCATCTTGGTATGATGGAGAATGCCGCTATAATTGAAAATGCATTGTTGTATACTTTAGAAAATGGAGTGCACACAGGTGATTTTGGCGATAAATCAATTCCATCAGTAAATACCACTCAATTTGCAGATGCTATCATTAAAAATTTTGGAAAAGAACCTACAGTAGGAGCAAAGCCTATGTTACCAAACATGCCGGCTACGCCTACTCATTTTAAACTGGAAAAAAATCCAATGCTTGTTTCAGAAGAAATGAGCAAAGAAAAAATTATTGGGGTTGATATGTTTATAGAAAGCGAAGAGCAACCATTGGTGATCGCAAAAAAATGTGAACGACATGCAGGTGTAAAATTCAAATTGGTTAGTATCAGTAATCGGGGTACACAAGTATGGCCTACGGGTTCAGTATTTACCAATCTTGTCAATCAATATAATGCCCGTTTTGAATCACTAGATGGAGAGCCGCTATTTCAACAGGATATAATCGGGCTTTATGTTAGTCTCAGCGGAAATTTTAAAATATGTTCTTTCGAACTCCTGAATATGTGGGGTGATAAAAAAGCTTATTCGCTGGCGCAAGGTCAGTGATCATTCAAATTTTTTAATGTGATTCTCAGGCAGTCTTTCTCTTCAAATCAATATTGATCAATTTCCCTTCTATTACATTAGCAAGCTCTACAACAGCTTTATTCTCGTTTTTCCTTGCATTCTTTGTATGTGTTGGATAAAGAGAAACGCCGGTGTAAATGTTGTAATGCAGCGTAAGAGAGTTGCCGTGAAAATTGAAAGCCCAGTCGATACTATCGAAATCATCTTCCTTCTGACGAAAATCAATATGAAAATCTTTGCTGAGAATATCGGCAACCTGGTAGAATCGTTTCAGACCGCCGTCGTCATCAAGAATGGCTTCCGTGCAGCCGAGGGCAATGCGTAGGGTAAGGCTCATAGTTGTACGTTTTTAGGTTTAGAAAAGGATATTGGTGACTCGTTTAAAATCTATATTATACTAAGACTTAAACTTCTTTGCTTTTCTAGCTGCTTTTTCTGATTCAGGATCGCCACTTGCTAATTTCTCTGCACCCACATTTCTTCCGTCCGTCTTACAGCCATATTTCGGTTTAAAAATACTACCCCAGACTTTACAAGATGAAAGCATCATCATCAGACCGACACATAAAAGGAGAGTTCTTACGGCTTTCATAGATTGTTTTTTCTTCAACGAATTTACGAAGCAAAAATTGCATTTGCCAGAGTAAATGTACGAGCAGTAAGGGTTTCGGCGGTTTCTTTCTGCAACAAATCATCCATTTTTGGAAGTTTTTTCCACCCGAAACCAGTCGGCATATCGTACATAATTATTAGCAATTCTGTCGATCTCCCCACTGATCATTTCCTCGGGAATATCCTTTACTTTTTTGGCCGGCACTCCGGCATAAATACTACCTGCTTCACAAATTGTGCCTTCAAGTACAACAGCTCCTGCTGCAATAATTGTATTGCTGTTTACAACGGCGCCATCCATTACAATTGCACCCATACCTATTAATACATTATCATGGACTGTGCATCCATGTACGATCGCATTATGCCCGATCGAAACATTATTACCGATCGTCGTTCCAAATTTTTTATAAGTACAGTGAATACATGCGCCATCCTGTACATTCACTTTATTTCCCATTCTGATAAAATTTACATCACCTCTCACCACTGTATTGAACCAGATACTGCAATCATCGCCCATTTCTACATCACCAACAATAGTTGAGTTAGGCGCTAAAAAACAATTGTTGCCAAACCGCGGGAATTTATTCTCTACTGGAAGTATTACAGGCATGATCAGGTTTCTTGTTTTTAATTTATAGTTTTTGGTTACCGACTTCAGTATTTCTTATGATCAACTGTTGCGTCGCACTCTTGTACTGCAACAATTCTATTGAACAATCTCCTGCGTGTTAACTATCGCAAATTATAGAATTTCTTTGCGTCCTTTTGCGAAATCTTTGCGTCCTTTGCGGTTAAATTTTTTTATTGAATCAGCGGGAACTTTTTCTTAAACACATTGCACAAACTTCACCTTCTCCATTAGCATTTGAAATTAAGAAAGCGGAAGGTTGTTTGCTCTATGATACAAACGGAAAAGAATATATTGATTTAATTGGCGGTATTAGCGTAGCTAATATTGGGCATCGTCATCCCAAAGTAATTGAAGCTATCAAAAAGCAATTAGATGCTTATATGCATGTAATGGTATATGGAGAATTCATTGAGTCACCCCAGGTACAATATGCGAAACTGCTCGCGGATAATCTACCTTCTTCATTAAACTCTGTTTATTTTACCAACTCCGGTGCCGAGGCAATAGAGGGATCAATGAAACTCGCTAAAAGAGTAACAAACCGGACACAGATCATTGCTTTTAAAAACTCTTATCATGGTTCGACACAAGGTGCCTTAAGTATAATAGGGGATGAGTATTGGCGAAATGCTTTTCGTCCATTGCTGCCTGATGTTTTGCATCTTGAATATAACTCGTTCAAATCGTTGGATGAGATCTCCGAAAAAACGGCTTGTGTGATTTTAGAAACAATACAAGCGGAAGCAGGAATTATTGTTCCATCAAAAGAATGGCTGCAGGCGCTGAAAAAAAAATGTACTGGATCCCGAACGTTATTAATTCTTGATGAGATACAGGCTGGCTTTGGAAGAACTGGAAATTTTTGGGGTTTTGAAAATTTTGAGATCGTTCCTGATGTTTTGATCCTTGGAAAAGCATTGGGCGGCGGTATGCCACTTGGAGCTTTTATTGCCGACAAAAATATGATGGATGTTTTTACAGAGAACCCGGTTCTTGGTCATATCACAACCTTCGGTGGTCATCCCGTTTGTTGTGCAGCAGGAATGGCTGCAATGAAAGTTTTATTGGAAGAAAAAATAATTAACGAGGTAAAGGAAAAAGAAGAATTATTCAGATCATTATTAGTTCATCCAAAGATAAAATCGCTCCGCTCATTTGGTTTGTGGATGGCATTAGAATTTGATTCTTTTGAAACAAATAAAAAGATAATTGATGCCTGTATTGAAAACGGAGTAATGACAGATTGGTTTCTATTTGCACCGAGTTGTTTGCGTATCTCCCCTCCATTAAATGTTTCGGAAAAGCAAATTACAGATGCCTGTAATATGATCTTGGATGCAATATCATGCCCTGATCCTAAATAAATATTTTTTTAGCCTCCATATTTTTTTTATATTACTATATTAATTAACCATAAACCACGGATTATGAAAAAAACATTTATTCTTTTTCTGCTAATTGCAGTTGTTTCCGCAAGCTACTCGTCAACAAACTCAATTCCTGTTTCATCAACAAATCCATCTATAAAAGCAACTGATGTTTATGTGCCTATTGGAAAAAATGGACAGTTGATCTCATTGATGGATCTTTCCGAGATCAGTGTAAAAGATTTTGAAAAGCTGTCTGGTAAAAAAATGAAAATGATGGAGAAGGTGAATTTCAAAATGAAGCAGAGGGAACTAAAAAAAAACATAAACTATGACGGATCTTTTAGTAAAAAAAGGGTTGAGAAATATTTCAATAAAGCAGCTTTGGCCGGCGGCGCTTTTAGCCTGAGTGGTTTAGCTCTGGGTTTGTTCTTGTCCTTAATAGGAGTTCTGATCGCTTACCTGATCACTACAGGTGACAAGAAAGGAAGGATCACCTGGGCTTGGATCGGTGCAGCGATTTCATTGATCCTGTGGGGTGCACTTTTTATTTAAAAAGAATTAAAATTATATTTAGAAAGCCAATCTGTTTGGGGTTGGCTTTTCTATTCCACTTCAACGACAACTTCCACCTCTACTGCAATATTCGATGGCAATGCATACATTCCTACCGCCGATCTTGCATGTTTGCCTTTATCACCAAAAATTTCTACCATTAGATCAGAATAGCCATTGATGACCTTTGGCTGATCTTTAAAGTCCTCAGTACAGTTTACCATGCCCAGAACTTTTACAATTCGTTTTACTTTATTCAAACTGCCAAGCTCAGCTTTTAATACGGCTAAATGATTTATTGCAGTTAATCGTGCAGCCTCGTAACCTTGTTCTATGGTTAAGTCTTTTCCTACTTTACCGGTAATGTTGCTGCCATCAGGTTTTGTTGGTCCTTTTCCTGCAAGAAATAAAAGATTGCCGACTCTAACTACGTTTACATAATTAGCTACAGGTTTTTGCGCTTCGGGTAATACAATTCCTTTTTCTTTTAGTCTTGTTTCTGCATCCTGTGCTATAATAGCCGAGTTCAAAAAAGAAACAGCTGTGATGATAAAAAATATCTTCATGTTAAATGAGTTTAAAAAGATAAGCTGCGATCAATGCACCAATGATCGGCCCAACTACCGGTATCCACGAATAACCCCAATCACTGTCTCTTTTATTTTTTATGGGTAAAATAAAGTGGGCAATACGAGGACCCAGATCTCTTGCAGGATTAATAGCATAGCCTGTAGGTCCGCCGAGTGATAAGCCGATACCCAGTATTAGTAAACCAACAGGCAAAGCATCCAATGTTCCAAGTGTTGATGACGGCTTTGACATTGCTAACGCACCAAATACTAAAACAAATGTGCCGACGATCTCAGTGATAAGATTATATCCATATCCCCTTATAGCCGGTGCATTACAAAAGACCGCGAGTTTTCCATCTTTGTCATCGGTACTATCAAAATGTTGTTTGTAGGCAAGCCAAACAATAATTGCTCCTGTGATTGCGCCGCCAAATTGTGCAAGGATATAAGTAGGCAACAGCGCCGCATCAAAATTGTCGAATGCAGTCATTGCAATTGTTACTGCAGGATTTAAATGACCACTACCACCAAGGCTTGTAGATACATACACACCAAGAAATACGGCCATGGCCCAGCCAAAAACGATAACGATCCATCCGCCATTATTACCTTTCGTTTTGTTTAAAACAACATTTGCAACGACACCGTCACCCATAATGATGAGCAGCATTGTACCGATAAATTCGCCAATAAAAGGAGACATAAGCAATCAGTTTGAGTTTTGAAGTTTGGAATTTGAAGTTGGAAGATAATTCTTCGCAACAGAAATAAAGCTATCAATTTGTTCTTTTATCCAGGTTTCATTTTTTCCCATTTCTTTGGCCATCATATTTGCCACAAGCGAAGCTGATTCAATGGCGGCTTTAGCATCGAGTAACAATGCTCTTGTTCTTCTTGCCAGTGCATCTTCTACAGTCATGCACATTTCATTTTGTAAAGCCCAAATGATTTCTGCTTTTATATAAGGTAATGATGGATGGATCAATTCAGAAAGTGAATTATCTTTTTTGATCAGGTCTTCGATCATCTCTTTATCAGATCCGTAATAATATAATGGCGCTTTGTAATTATTGTTTTCTTTATAACCATGTATGTGTAAATGTTTGGTTACACATTCTTTTTCACTCATGCCTGCTTTATGTATGGCAATTTCCATTACATCCTCCGCCATCTTTCTGTATGTTGTCCATTTACCACCTGTTATAGAAATTAGTTCTGAATCAGAAACAGAAATATGATGATCTCTTGAAATGGCAGAGGTGATTTTAGAATTGCTTTTCACTAATGGTCTCAAACCGGCAAATACACTGCGTATATCATTATAGGAGGGATCTTTTTTCAGGTAACGATGAATGTGCTGCATCACAAAATCAATCTCTTCTTTCAGGGCAACAGGCTCTTCACTTGCTGCGGGTACCGGTGTATCTGTTGTACCAATAATTATTTTATTGTGCCACGGCACAGCGAACAAGACACGGCCATCATCTGTTCTGGGGATCATGATCGCCGTATCCGATAAAAGAAATTCTTTATCAAAAACAAGATGAATTCCCTGGCTGTGGGAGATCAATGGTTCTGCATCTTTATCATCCATTTTGGCAATGCTGTCGGAAAAAATTCCTGTCGCATTGATAACTGCTTTAGCTTTTATCTCGTATGCTGAGCTTTGCGAAGCATCTTTCAACATATCTTTTGTAATTACCCCGCACACTTTTTCATTTTCTTTCATTAAACCTTCCACACTCATATAGTTTATGACAACTGCTCCATGATCTGCTGCCGTCATCGCAAGATGAATAGCAAGTCGTGCATCATCAAACTGTCCATCATGATAAAGAACGCTGCCACGCAAACCATCTTGATCGAGGTTTGGGGCCATTGCAACTGTTTCTTCCTTATTTAATAATTGTGAGGGACCTAATCCTAAACTTCCGGCCATCCAATCGTACACTTTCAATCCCACTCCATAGAATGAATTCTCCCACCATTTATAATTTGGAATAACGAAGGATTGATTTTTTACAAGGTGCGGCGCATTTTTTTTCAATAAACCTCTTTCTTTCAATGCCTCCATTACGAGCTTTATATTTCCCTGTTGTAAATAACGAACACCACCATGTACCAATTTTGTGCTGCGTGATGAAGTTCCTTTTGCAAAATCATATTTCTCCAGTAAAATTGTTTTACATCCCCTTGATGCTGCATCAACAGCAATACCCAAACCTGTAGCACCGCCACCAATGATGCAGATATCAAATTCTTTAATTGAATTCAGTTTGTCTATTTGTTCTTGCCTGTTCATTATTTCTGATCTGCCCATGCAATAGCTGCGTTTACTGCTCTTTGCCATCCATTCACCAACTCATTTCTTTTGTCATTATTCATCGATGGCGAAAATTCTTTATCAACCTGCCACTGCTTTTGTATCTCTTCAACATTTTTCCAATAACCAACAGCAAGCCCGGCGAGATAGGCGGCGCCAAGTGCAGTTGTCTCCGTTATTTTTGGACGGATCACTTTTGTATTCAGAATGTCACTTTGAAATTGCATCAATGAATTATTAATAGTAGCGCCGCCGTCCACTCTTAATTCAGCAATTGAAATACCTGCATCTGCTTCCATTGCTTTCAATACATCATAAGTTTGGTAAGCAATGCTATCAATGGCTGCCCTTGCAATATGCGAGTTATTGCTTCCCCTGGTTAATCCGAAAATACTTCCACGGGCATGCTGATTCCAATGTGGTGTACCAAGGCCTGCAAAGGCAGGAACGATATAAACACCTTCACTATCCTTTACAAAGGCAGCAAGTGCTTCTACTTCTGAAGACTTGCGAATAATCTTTAAACCATCTCTTAACCATTGCACAACAGCGCCGGCAATAAATACACTTCCTTCCAATGCGTATTCCGTTTTGCCATCGATCTGCCATGCGATCGTCGTCAATAAATTATTTTTTGATGCAATTGCTTTTGTTCCGGTATTCATCAACATAAAACAACCAGTGCCATACGTATTCTTCACCATCCCCGGTGCTATACACATTTGACCAAACAAAGCAGCTTGTTGATCACCGGCAATACCTGCTATAGGAATCTTTATTTCGGGAACTGCACTTGCCGTCGTTCCATAAATTTTACTTGAAGCTTTTACTTCCGGTAAAACTGATCTTGGAATATTAAAAAGTTTCAGCAGGTCATCATCCCACTGACAGGTATGAATATTCAACAACATTGTTCTTGATGCATTGGAAACATCGGTGACATGAACATTACCACCACTTAGTTTCCATACCAGCCAGCTATCAATTGTTCCAAATGCCAGTTCACCATTTTCAGCTTTTGCTCTTGCACCGCTTACATTATCTAATATCCATTTTAGTTTTGTTGCAGAGAAGTAGGCATCGATCACTAATCCTGTTTTTCCCTGGATCATATTTGCATGACTAGCTGATTTCAATTCATCACAATAAGCTGCGGTTCTTCTGTCCTGCCAAACTATAGCATGATAAATGGGTTTGCCGGTGCTTCGCTCCCATACCACTGTTGTTTCACGCTGATTCGTAATGCCGATACCAGCTATTTGTTTCATTGTGATGCCTGCTTTAGCAACTGCTTCAGCCATTGTACCATATTGAGTGCTCCAGATCTCTTCGGCATCATGCTCCACCCAACCGGGTTGCGGAAATATTTGTTTGAATTCTTTTTGTGCAACACTGATGATGTTGCCCTGTTTATCAAAAATAATACTGCGGCTGCTGGTAGTGCCCTGGTCGAGTGCAAGAATGTAATGAGAAGGCATATCTGAAACTTTTGGGTAAGATACTAAAACTTGTAAAGTAATAACGATGTACTAAGCTATGGTACTACTATTAAACTTCAGTTGCGTCGCACACTTGTGCTGCAACAATTCTATTCGGCTTTTTGTCCACCCCCATTTGAAATTACTTTATGATCGAACTGCTTCCCCCGCCAGCGGGGGATAATAAAACAGCTTGTCATTTGAAAAAAAATCACTTTTATAAATTTTTTTTACGCCAGAATTAAATCACGATGATCATCGTCCCCCACTGGCGGGGGCCGGATGTACAATAAACGGAAAACATTGAGAAGGGGGTGGACCATAGCTGAATAAAAACAAGAAAGCACAAGAGTGCGACGCAACAAAAGATGAAAAAATTATTGCAGCTGGCTACCTAATAATAATTTACATTATAAAACATTCTCATTAAAACGAAAGCCTGAAACTTCCAAAGACGCCAAATCTTTTATTAGCTTCTTTGGGTAAAGGGGTGGGAAGAAGCCTCCATATAAAATCAAGTCGGATAATTTTAAAGATGTTATCAATACCCGTTCCCATTTCAAGGTAAGTTTTACCGTCGAGTGATTTAAAATCATACCCGGGTAGAAAGTTTAAAGTTTTGTTTGCATCACTCAGGCCACCCCATAATGCTTTTATAGTATAAAATTGCCGGAATTTAAGCTGTGGTATTAGGCGGAAAATGCCATTGCCGATATTATGTTCGAAACTAAAAGCAACAAATTTGTCATGAATATATTCATACCTGTTCATCAAGCTAAAAGTATATTTATTATAATAGCTTAATTCATTGCCGGGAGCAATTTCAAGAAAAGTATATGGTAAGGTGCCAAAAGTTTTACCTGCAAAAAAATTATATTCAAAGCTGCCAAACGGAGGGACCTTAATATAATCATGAACACCGGCGAGTACCTTGGTATAATTGTATGCACTTTTTCCAATTCCTGAGATCCCCTGCGTGATCTTTAATTCAGGAATAGGATAAGGGCTTCCCAAACTGCTGCGAAAAAAATTTGACTCCAGGAATTTTTCAAGATAGGCAAAGCGAAGCCGCAGTGATATTTCAAAAGTTTGTAAGGGTTTGCCGCCTGAAACCGGGAATGAATCTTTTGGAGGTATATTTTGAAGGGGATTGAATTGTTTGTACGCGGTTGCAAACAAACCTGAAAAGCCAGATTTGGTTTCATGAAAATATTCAAATCGTGTTTCTTCAATTTTCATAACCTTAACGGGGACTCCTGATTTGCGGACAGCTAATGCAAAAATGTTATCGTTCGTTAATTCGCCGATATAGCTTTGGCCATAATCAATATCATGAGAGTAAGAACCATACAAATAAGTTCGCGGATGCTTAGCCGGTAAAAAAAATAGTTCAGCTTTACCTTTCAGTTTCTGATCTCTGAAGCCATATGCTAAATAAGTATGCCACCACCATTTTCTGTCAAACTTGTAATTAGTACCAAGATCAAAACGAAGCCTGAGCCCCTCCCATGAGTTTTGTGTTATCCAATTATACCAAGGGCCTAATTGAAAATTTCCGGTATTAAGATAGCCTGTACCAATAAAACCCATTGTGTTGGTGAATTTTTTAAAATTTGGATCATTAGTCAGGGTGTCAATCATTTTAATAATGCCTGTTTCATTTTTTGACAGACCTTCATGTCGGGACGCTTCCCAATATTCTTTGGCCTTTGCCTCAGCACCGGGTAATACAATTACTTCTTCAAGCAGTTTGTTTTTATTTAGTTCATGAACCACAGAGGAGTCATCCACCACAATGTTTTTATAGGTGGTGTTTTTGCGCCCAATAAATGCGAGTTTTTGTTTTCCAAGAGGGGTGTAGTCGGCAACAAATTTATCTCTAGACAAAAACCATGTAGTGGAATCGTCCAGCAATTGATATTCCTGGATCAGGCTTAATGTCTCCAGGTAATTGACATTTGCATCTTTGCCCAGACGAAGATTCATTTTCTGAATTGCATAAGTGCCCGCATGCACCCAGCAGTCACCCTCAAAAGTATTTTCCCCCCGATGTTTTGGAGTAAATACAAGATGATAAAAACGGTTTTGATTTACTGTCTGTGTATCTATAACCCGGTAATTATAATAATTATCACCATTATCGCTGGCGGGACTTATAAACTGCTTGTCCATAACCGGGATAAAGTTTCCATAAACACTTACGTTCTGGTCCATGTTGCCAAGCAAGGGACGTATACTTTCATTATTCACACCACCGTATGTATTGACGGCTTTTATTACTTCTCTTCTTTTAAGTGGTTTCGGTTGATAATAATAATCGGAGATCACTTCGGTAAAATAGGTTGGTAAAAAAGGTCTGCCTTCTGTACTATCAATATTTTCATTGATCATACCAGTGATCGACCTCAGCGGTTTAAATTTTGAAAGCTTTTGAAAATTGATATTCTTCAGATCAAGCTCCAGTTTATTATAAACTTCATAGGAGAAGTTTTTAAACCTGAATTTATCATTGCGGGCTTTATTCTGTACGATCTTTCGCCAGAGAAATAAACCTTTGTTCACTTTAGTTTTAACTTTGGCCCCTTCATTAAAAGTTCCTCTTTCCATCGTGATCTCTACAGTGATGGAATCACTACTTGCAGGAATAAATAATTTGTAAGGCTGATATCCAACGCAGGTGATCTCTAATGTATCTGATGGCCAATGATCCAGGTTAAATACAAATGTTCCTGAGGAATCAGAAAGTTTGCCGATCGACGAGTTAATAAATTTTATAGAAGCAAAAACTACGGGTTCGTCGCTGTGAGCATCTTTAATGACACCAGCAAGTATCTTTCGTTGAGAAAGAGCAAACATGCCTGGTAAAAAAAGGAACAATATAAAAATGTACAGACCTCTGGATTTCATCATCAGCTTGCAAATTTAAGAAACGGCCGGCTGAGGCTGGTATTTTGTACATGTTAAAGTCAGGCTAATGACAAAAAATAGATTTGGAATTATGAGATCCAGATATTTACTTTGTGTTTCAAAGTGCTTTTTATGAACGAACAAAACCAGCAAACTCTCGACACACTCCAGGATATAAAACGCATTATGGAACGCTCATCCCGTTTCATTTCATTAAGCGGGTTAAGTGGGATTGCAGCAGGTATCTGCGCATTGGTAGGTGCATGGTTTGCAAGAAAAGAATTTGGGCCTTATTATAAAAACTATGATGAAAGGGGTGATTTTGCCGGCAATGACTTTCAACAATTAAAATTACGGTTGCTGATCATTGCCTTGGCTGTATTGGCTGCAGCCCTGGCTTCGGCTTTTTATTTTACCTGGAGAAAAGCAAAACATAATAAACTACCAATTTGGGACCTGACCGCAAAAAGACTTACGATCAATTTGCTGATCCCCCTGGTTGCAGGCGGCTTGTTTATTCTTGCAATGTATCAATATAATGAATGGATATTTATAGCACCGGCCTGCCTTGTCTTTTATGGCCTGGCTTTGGTAAATGCAAGTAAGTATACACTTACAGATATAAAATACCTCGGGCTATCACAGATCTTGCTTGGATTGATCAATACACAGTTTGTGGGCTATGGCTTGTATTTTTGGGCAGCAGGATTTGGTTTATTACATATCATTTATGGTTTTGTGATGTGGTGGAAATATGAGAAAAACGGATAAGAATAACTTGATAAAAAATTAGAATTGAAGAATCCGATAACAGGCTTAAATAAAATTTTTGATAATCGCATTCGCCTTGGCATCATGAGTGTGCTGTTGGTGAACGAGGAGATAAATTTTAATGATTTGAAGCAAATGCTGGAAGTGACAGATGGAAATCTCGCGACTCATTTACAGAATCTTGAAGAAAATGGTTTTTTAAAAATTAAAAAAGGATTTGTGGGTAAAAAGACAAATACAACTTATTCGGTAACGAAAGCAGGTGAAAAAGCATTTGCTGATCATATTGCAGCATTGGAAAATATGATCAAAGGGGTGAAGTAATTTTTTTTGTAGTTTCACTTTGAAATACAAAGTACTTTTTATGAATAAAGAAAAACAAATCGTTCGCAACTGGCTAAAAGTTTTTATAGCCGCTCTATTCCTCAGTGGACTTACTGCGATACCTGTTGAGCGGGAGCTTTCTTATATCGTTGCTCATTTTCCTTTTGAAGGAAGTATAAAAGGTTTCCTGGATGAAGTGTTGATAGGGATACGTCACACATCAAATGATTATCCTTTTCTTTTTTACGGGTATGACTGGCTTGCCTTTGCACACTTTGTGCTGGCCATTCTTTTTATCGGTCCATTAAGGGATCCTGTAAAAAATAAATGGGTGATCGAGTTTGGTGTGATCGCCTGCATTTTGATCATTCCTTTTGCAATGATAGCGGGACATTTCAGGGATATGCCATTTTGGTGGAGATTAATTGACTGTTCTTTTGGAATTATAGGAATCGTGCCACTGGCGATCTGTTTAAAGAACATAAAACTTTTGGAAGCTGAAGAAAAAGAGAAGTCTGAAACAAAAGAGGCATTCGATTTACTTATTGCTTAAAAAATTGTAGATGCTTATTCAAAATATGTAAAGATGTTTGTTCATACGTTTAATACATGGTTACTCGCACAACTGCTCCATCCTTTTGTGTTTCTATTATATTTCTTTTTTCTATGCCCAGTAGAAATTATTAATGTTCTCTTGATTATTATGATACCCATTGTTTTTTTTATTTCTATTCCATCGTTACTTATGGCCAGGGCTTTCTTTGGCTTGTTACCAAGAATCACAGTTCCGGAGTTTGAAAAATTATTCATTTGGATCATTTTAGTTGAACTATCTATTTTTTTAAATTTTTCAGGATTGCTATTATTTTTTAATGGCCAAATCTGGATGAGTGCATATGAATTAATGATTCCCTCAATGATCGCTGCATTCTTTGCAACACTTATAAGAGCAAAACAATTTTTTTCTTTTCAGTTAAACTATAAATCGGTAAAAAATGAAAATAGTATGGTTTAAAGGACTTGCATATTCAAAAACATTTAATTCATGAAAACATTTTTTAACGCAGTGCTATTTGCATTGCAGGGAATAAAACAATTTTTTTCCCGAGACAGGAATGGTAAAATTCAAATGGTGATCGGTACAACTGCGATCACACTTGGGTTTGCTGTTTCACTAACATCTTTTCAATGGTTGCTCGTATTGTTCTGCATTGGACTAGTTATTTCTCTTGAGATGGTCAATTCAGCTATTGAAAGATTCTGTGATCTTGTTACCACAGATTTTCATCCGGGTATCAAGATCATTAAAGATGTGGCAGCCGGTGCCGTTCTAGTCGCATCGATCACAAGCCTTGTCATCGGCCTTATAATATTTATTCCTGCATTGGTTCATTTTTTAAATTTTAAAAAATGAGTTTCAGTAAAAAGATCATTATCCCATTAGCCTTTACACTATCCTTATTGATCATAAGAATTATAATTAGCAATGAGCTTACCTATATTTTTCTTGCCTGGAACTTATTCCTTGCATGGATACCATTTGCGCTGAGCCAAAAACTCAGCACCATAAATAATCGTTGGAAAATATTTTTTATAACGGGCCTTTGGCTTTTGTTTTTGCCAAATGCTCCGTATATCATCACCGACTTTTTGCATTTAAAGCAAAGAACTCCTATACCTTATTGGTATGATATTCTTCTTTTGTTCAGCGCTGCATTAAATGGTTTGTTGCTTGGACTCTCTTCACTTTTAACAGTGGAAAAATTTTTACTCAATCGTTATGGGAGTAAGATCTCAGGCATCATAATGCTATGTTCTTTTTTTCTCTGTTCATTTGGAGTTTATATAGGTCGGTACCTGCGTTGGAACAGTTGGGATATACTCGTTAACCCAGGTGATGTGGCTGGCGATATTTTAGACAGGGTGTTTAATCCCTTTGATCACTTTGGAACATGGGCCGTTACTATTCTATTCGGCAGCTTTTTTTATGTGATGTATTATTCAATAAAGAATTTAATTAATCATAAACCAAATCAATTTTAAATAAGATGGAAACAACTGAGTCAAGGAATCCTGTTTATACCCTGCTTGATAAGGGCAAGCTCTTTTTTAAAGCAGTGATAATTTTTGTAATGGCATTTTTTCTGTGGATCCCTACTAATATTATTCGTGAGGTGATCAATGAAAGAGAGAACAGGCAAAAGGAGGCAATAGAAGAAGTGAGCAGCAAATGGGCGGGAAAACAAATTATCACCGGGCCAATTTTAATGATCCCCTATATCGGGACAACGAATGGCCTGGTTAATCAAAAAAAATACGCATGGTTCATGGCCGATCAGCTAGATATCAGTTCTTCGGTATCTCCACAGAAACGCCATCGCGGTATTTATGAAATAGCGGTTTACCAGGGAGATATTTCTATTTCTGCAAAATTCAACGACATAAAATTTAGAGAACTAAATGTACCAGTCGCGAATCTTTTGTGGTCAGAAGCAAAACTTTTACTACAGATATCTGACCTGAGTCGGGGTATCAATGAAGAGATATTTATAAAATGGAAGGACAGCAGTTTTCTGTGTCAGCCATGGGCGGAGGCAAATGAAAAAATTGGTGAAGCTTTGTTTGCAGCTGTTCCATTAAAAGCAGAAAATGCAGATACTCAAAATGTATTCACGGTAAAATTTTCTTTGCATGGTTCGCAACAGCTCATGTTTGCACCAGCAGCAAGAGAAACAAAGATCCATCTGACTGGAAACTGGCCCGATCCAAGTTTTACGGGCATAAAAATTCCTGAATCACCCAATGCATCTGATAGTGGTATTGATGTAAAATGGAAATATCTGAATCGTACCACGCCGATGATCTGGAATGACCAATTTAACAACCTGGAGATTTCGGCAATGGGAGCTAATCTTATAATTCCTGTTGATCAGTATGATAAAACAGAACGTTCTGTAAAATATGCACTGCTTTGTATCATTCTTACATTCGCTGCTTTTTTTCTAATTGAAACGATCTATAAAAGAAATCTTCATCTTATTCAATATGGGTTGGCAGGATTGGCTCTTGTTTTATTTTACACATTGCTTTTATCAATATCAGAATATACAGGCTTCAACCTTGCTTACCTGATCGCGGGCATCGCTACCATTGGACTGGTAACATGGTTTGTTGGAAGCATTATGCGATCTTCTAAGTTGGCGATCTTTATCGGCTTTGTACTTACTGTCGTGTACGGATATATTTTCACGATCATACAATTACAGGATTATGCATTGCTGATGGGAAGTATCGGTTTGTTCATGGCTCTCGGTATCATCATGTTTTTCTCAAGAAAATTGCAATGGTAAAAAATAATTTAATGATAATGAGATTGAAAAAAATAAGAGAATCTATTCTTGTGGTTTTGACACACAAGATCGCTTTGCCAATGCTGAAGCTGGTAAGAAGACCGAATGAATTTACATACAATGAAGATGAATTACAGTCTTTGCCAGCGGGAACATTGGGGAATGAACTGTTTATTTTTTTGAAACAAAGAAACCTGCCATTACTCAAGCATTATGCACGACATGATCTGAAACATGTATTGCTTGGTTATGATACAACAGAGGAAGGCGAGGCCTGTTTGCAAAGTTTTATGTTTGGCAATGGTCGCATTTCATTTCCTGTATTGGCAACAGTGACTTATGGTTTTATTACGATGCCGGAATATTGGATTGAAATGAAAAAAGCATTTCTGCAGGGAAAGAAAAGCAATTCAATTCATGCGTGGAAATGGAATGAAATATTAAAAGTACCGACGGAGGAATTAAGAAGGAAAATAGTTTCAAGTATATAACGCCATTAAACTTTTGTTGGAGTTGGTTTTAGTTCGGAAGGCCTCACATCTGTGGGGCTTTCATTTTATTAAAATTACTATTACGGTTAAATATCATGATATGCCTATTCCCTTCATGAGATTTTCAAGTGGATATTTTACTTTTTTATCCTTCTCTGGAGAGTTTATCTGAATAATAATTTTATTCAAGATCTCTTTGATCAAAAATTGGTCTTGGGTTTCATAAACCTTTTTTTCATCGTTATTCATTATTGTAAATATTATTGACCCTGAAAGGGTATCGATTTGTGATTCAAATCGTTTGCTCTCAATTATTTTAGTTACACTATCGAACTCCGACTCTGTAATTTGGCTTTGATATACAAAAAACCATGCTGAATCAATAAAATCAAACGTGTTTCTTATATCTGTTCCAGGTAAATATAAAATTGTAAAAGGATGGGGTTTAGTTACATCACCGGTATATGCAATAGTGATCAAACCAGTTCGTGATGTGTTGCTGCTTGATAATGTTAAAAGGAAAGGGAGGGAAAATAATATTGTAAATAACTTTTTCATTTAACTTCTACAAGATAATAACGCAATTTATTTGAAATTTATTGGTGAATAAAATTGTAAAGAACAAGAGTGCGACGCAACAGGTGGTGATAAGAATTACAAATGCTGACTTAATAAAATAAAAAACCTCTCATAACGAGAGGTCTTGTATAAATTTCAAATCTCAAATTTTAAATTAAAAATCCAATCCCATTGCAAAATACCAAAGCGGTTTACCTTTGAAAACTCCGTTCATTTCCCAGGCAGTATCAAGACGCAGGAAATAACCAAGTATTGTACTGCGCACACCGAATCCATAACCACCGGCAAAAGGACCAATACCACCAGCTTTTATTTTCACCACAACCGGGTTTCCTGGTTGGCTATACAATACAGAAGGTCTTTCTATTTTATCATATTTACCATTCCATGCAGTACCAAGATCAAAGAACTGCACCAACTGGAAGTTTCTTAAAAATGCATTATTGATCGGTTTATTAAATAAAGTGCTGAATACTGGCAAACGTAATTCACTATTGATCACTGCCGCATTATTTCCATTAGCCACATTTTGATTGAAACCTCTCAGGTTAACAGCCAGCGATTGGAATGCATATTCGTAATCCGGATCGGGCTTATTGGCGTCATTAAATTTTGGGAACAGGTCATTGTCAACACCGCCGGCATAGTAAATAATTTTTTGCGTACCCCATGAAAGATCAAACGCTCCACGCAATGCCCAAATGAAATTACGATAGATAGGAATAAACAATCTTCCATCACCACCGAAATTGAGTGAATATGGGTTATCAGCAGTAACGCCAGATTCTTTATTTACTTTGGAGTTCCAGTCAAAATAAAATTTATAACGCAATCCATACCAAATATTCAGTGCGGGATTAATGGCATCATCATATACATACTCTGCATGTAATATGGCATATTGCTTTTTAAAATCTTCTACCTCCAATGTTAAAGGCGGCTGGTTCAGATCATCAGCAAGGATCACCACTTTATCCGAACGGAAGGCAGCATTAAAACGAATACTTCTTACACGGTCAAATGGATAAGAAACACCTCCCTGGTATAAGTTCGTAAATAATTTGGCGTTGTAAGAATTTCCATTTTGATCACCTGCAACTACTTTTTGTGTACTCCTGTAATAAGTGGCACTATAATCAAGTCGTTTCTTTAAATACTGTGCAGTCATTACATATTCATTGTTCTTCAGATCTGTGCTCAGGCGAAAACCTCCGGAAAACTTCCAATCTTCCATTAGGTCAGAAGTTCCAACTCTTATCATACCATTAAACGGATCGCCATTGGCAAGTTGAATAGGACCCGAGCCACCTGCATAAGTTTGATAACGGGTCATCAATACATTATTATTAAAACCGGCTACTACATAATCATTGAAAAATTTCGGCGGACGGTATTCAAACAATTTTGCGTCCTTTAATACCGGTTCTTTACCAGGCACTACCGCTGATTCCACTACGTTGCCGATCTGTGTCGAATCTTTTTTCTCATCCTTGAATTCATTTTCAAAGAAATCATTTTGCTTTTTTCCACTTGAATCGGGAGCATCTGGTATACTTATATCAAGTTTGCCTTCTTCCATTTTTTCTTCTTCCATTACCTTCTTCATGTACTCTGTGGGCCTCGCTGATATATTGCGACGGCGCAAAGCACTTTCATCCACCTTAAGACGATAAAGGAATTTATAATCACCCTGTCTTACTATTTCACTTACCTGCTGCTGATCGCCGGCAGTTCTTGTTTCCAATAAACTGCTTTGATAATTTGTAATTGGGAAAACATATGTGGAATCCTGTGTTACAGAAACAAAACCTACTGAATCAATATCCGGTTTATCCCATTCTTTTAATAATGAATCCACATCTTTTAAACTGGGGTTGCGCAATACATCGCCGCCAATAAACACCAATGTATCAAGCCCCGCTCTTTCAGTTCTGAAGAAACCTGCATAGCGGTTGGCAATTCCATTTTCATTACTTACAAAAGTGAAATGCGAAGTATTGTATTGGGAAGGAAGACGGGCATCGCCTTGCTTCATATCTGTAAGTTGAGAGATCTGTTTGAATTCAGATTTGTTCCAATTGTCAACCAGGAAAATATTGTAACGATTGTGCGGCAATGAATCATCAGAGCTTGCAGCAGTACCCGATGGCCTGTTGCTGGAGAAGATGATCCCGGTCTTATTTGGAAAAGCCACAAAAGATGCATCCAGATCATCATACACATCATTCGTTACCTGCTCCATTGTTTCTTTATCAATTTTATAAACGAAAATATCTGTCTGCCCACTCTTCACTGCGCTGAATAAAAGAGTATTTGCATCCAGCATGTATTTCATATCCTCTACCTGGCTGAATTTTTCAAGAATGGTTTTTGATATTTTAACCCTGTTCACCAGGTCATACACAAACAACTTCAGATCTCCTTTTTCCCAATACAATACAGCAAGCCTTGTTCCTTTTCCATCCCACGCCATTATCGGGTAGTTAGGATTCTTTTCATCCTCTCTTGATCTTGCGCCGAATTTTACCAGCACTTTGCGGTTTGTAAAATTCTCATTCAGCACGATAGAATATTTTCCTTGTTTGAATTCCACCACGGCATAACTCATATTCCGGGGAACTGGATTCGCATTGAAACGGATAAAATCTTTTTTCTTGATATATTCACTTACTGATAACTGACCTTTTGGTGCTACTCTTCTCCCACGAATATCTTTTAAGTATTTCTGGCTTTCCTCTGCCATGAAATTAGTTAGCAGGGTTTTAAATTTCTTTTGTTTAGTAACACGATTGCATGCCGCATTCAGATTACGATAAATGCGGGCCAGGTAAAGCATATAAGTTGTTTTGCTTTTACCATATTTATCACCAACCCAACGCCAAAAAGCATGACCGGCGAGCAAAGGTTTTTCATGGGCAAACTGGTAGAAATTATTATAGCGACCGCTTAGTAAAGCAGATTTCAGATCATCATCCAGTTGAGCACTCCAGTTTTCACCTGCATATGCAATGTATCCGTCGGTAAGCCATTGTGGTAGATCAAGCAATGCCTGGTTTGCGGCAAATTCTCCCAAATCATCTCCAAACAATACATTATCGACAAGCACTTTTGCAATACCTTGTCTTATTTGTCTTTTTAAGTTTTCATGATTGCCATCGAAGAACAAAATAATTTTATTATTCACCAGCTTGGTCACCCCCCCGGTGTTTTGCCAGTCAATGCCCAGTCCTATATTGCTTTGTTGGAATTCGTCAAAGTTGTTATACACAACAATGTTGGCACGGCGCTGCAAGCCATATTCAACAAATTCTTCAATGCTTGACAGTTCTCCTTCTGCCACTTGCGCCACATACTTGCCAAGCGCCAGGCCATCCTGGCTGAAATAGGTATTAAAATTTTCTGTCTGGTAAAATTTCCAAATGAACTTCTGGTATTGTACCCGGTTCTTTCCAAATTCCACCGCGTTCACTTGTGCATTAGTTTTCAGGGAGAAGAAAACCACTGTAAAAAAGATAAGTCTGAATTCTTTCTTCATAAGATCTGTCCTGTTTCGTCTATAAATTAAAAATCGGATTTAAATAAAGTATAGTTGCTGCAATAGACTTATAAGTTTTGTTGCGAGGCGAAGCCGAAGCAATCTCCTCAAATTATCTGTTTGTTATCGGCATTCGAGCCTTGATTAGACTTCCGTTGCGACGCTCCGTTTAACTTCCTGTAATTCTGATCGCCATCCCACTCTTTTATGATGCAATATGCACTCATAAATTCATAAACACGGCAAACAAAAAGGCATTTCTTATTTTTGGTTTGTGTGTTTGCTAAACCTTCCACCAAAGCGGAGAGATTTGGAGCGGCTTTTGATTTTAAAAGTACAGAAAAACCTCGATGTTAAGCGTTAAGACATTTACATTTAATCCCGTCCAGGAAAATACCTACGTTTTATATAACGAAGCAGGTGTGTGCTGCATTATTGACCCGGGTTGTTATTTTCAGCAAGAGCAGGATGAGTTAAAGAACTTTATTGAAGAAAAGGCCCTTCAACCACAATTGCTGCTTAATACGCATTGCCATCTCGATCATGTATTTGGCAACAAATGGGCTGCCAAAAAATGGGATCTCATTCTTCATATCCATGAAAAGGAAAAACCGGTGCTTGATTTTGCTCCGCAAAGCGGGGAAATGTGGCAAATGCCTTGTGAAAATTATGTTGGGGAGCTGATCTATTTAAAAGAAGGAACAAACATCAAATTGGGAAATGATGAACTGGAGATCCGTTTTGCTCCCGGTCATTCACCGGGCAGTGTTTGTTTTTATCATGAAGCTGGTGGTTTTGTTATCGGCGGCGATGTTTTATTTAATGGCAGTATTGGCCGTACTGATCTGCCCGGAGGTGATTTCAAAATTTTATTTAATAGCATTCAAACCCAGCTATTCACTTTGCCTGACGAAACAAAAGTTTATTCCGGTCATGGCCCAATGACGACGGTAGGTTTTGAGAAAATGAATAATCCTTTTGTGAAGTTGTATTAATGATTTTTATTTTTGTTTTTGGACATTTTTAGGTTGCATTGAATACTTACTCTGAAGATCATTGACCCATAATTCGGAAGTTTTTCTTTATGGGTAGTAATATAGATTCCATTATTTAAGAATTGAGCATCTGTTTGTTCAGCATAAGGGTAGGTTATAGGAATTGATATACCTCCTTGTAAAAGCAGTTTAAACGATTTGTGTTGGAGACCAAGTCCCTGGATTAATTCAGTAGCGACTCCGTAATAATTTTTTACAGTGCTGATCGGGTGATAATTAAAAGATGCATTATCGTAAAAAGAAAGAGTATCATATTTATAATAACTTAACCGAAAACCAAATGAGAATTCTACAACCTGGTTCTGAGTGATCAGGTTGGATCCAAGGAAAAGAGAATTGAATTTTCCATAGGTAAATTGTGCTGTTGCTGGGTCTGGTCTGTTAGTGTCGATAAAATCCCAATAGTTGTCTATTTTATTTTTTGAATAACCAAGATATACTTCAAGCTTACCCATCCAGGGCTTATTAATTTTTTTGTAGTATCCGAATTGGGCAGAAAATGAAGCATTATTGTTATATATGCCATAGCATGAAAGAATTGTTGATCTTTCTTCATACCAGTTATTAATACCATAAGCAAACAGGCTATAAAAATGTTTTGAAAATGAATAAGAAAAATTTGCATCATAACCATTGCCTTTCGCAATAGATAAGCTGATTTCCTTTTTATTATCAAAGTCAGAAATTTGATAGGCACTGGGGATATAAAATCTTTTCTGCGTAAAGCTGATGAATGGATAGATTATCAAAGTCAATAGAATAAGGATATTTTTCATAATTGAAAAAATTTAGGAGATAAATTATTTAAGCCTGGTACTAAAGTAGAATCAGCCACTACTTATTCCTTGGCGAATTTTGCATTGCAAAAAGTGGATTTGCAGAAAATGCAAATAAGAAATGATCGAACCGTTTCGATTCTAAGTCAGAAGATTATATTGGTTTTGCGGCGAAGTATTTGCCGATATAAGGAAACCGTTGCAGCTCTTTCTTTTCAATCCTTGAAACAAAAAAAGCAAACAATAATAAAAGTAAAGTAGCAGAACCAATGCTAAACCAGATATTATCGTAAAGCATCAACAGACCTCGATGAACTAAATATATCAACACCACCAAAACAAGATAGGAGATGAGTTTTTTCTTTGCATAAGGCACTGGATAATGTTTCTGTCCCAGCATATAGCTGATGATCATCATAAATAAATAACAACAGAACGTAGCGATGGCAGCTCCGAGATAATGAAGTTTTGGAATAAGGATAATGTTTAGTACAACTGTGATCACTGCGCCAACAAAAGTGATCATTGCACCGGTCATGTTTTTATTTGTCAGTTTATACCAAATGCTCAGGTTATAATAAATACCTAAAAAAATATTTCCAAGAGCAAGGATCGGTACAATATATATTCCTTCACCCCATTCTTTTGATTTTAATGTGATCACCCATTCCAGCACATCGCGGTAAAGCCCGATGAACAAAAACATAAAGCAACAAGCGATCACAAAAAATTTCATCACTCTTGCATAAACACGTTGTGGGTTTTCTTCTGTTGACCGGTTAAAGAAGAATGGCTCAGCCGCCATTCGGAATGCCTGTATCATTACCGTTACTAAAACTGCAAGTCGATAGAGGTTTCCAAAAATTCCAAGCTCTTTATCTGCCTCCGCAGGTGATACTTCAACCACATGCCTGTAAACTAAGCGACTCAGCATATCATTTATCATTCCACCCAGGCCAACAATGATCAATGGATAACTATACTCCATTACTTTTTTCCAAAGTTTCGTATTGAAGTTGAACTCAAGATCTTTGAATTCCTTCCAAAGCAATAAAAAAGTAAATATGCTTCCGCAAACATTTCCTAATAGGTAAAAACTTATCGGGTCAGTCTTATCAAAAATAAAACCGAGAAAACTGTCCGGGTTTTTTTTCAGATAATCCGGCAGTAATCCAAGAGCAAGGATCACCACCAAAATATTTACCACGATGCCGGCTACCCGAACAAATGCATACTTTCTGGGACGGCCTTCTTGTCTCAGTTTGGCAAATGGTAAAGTTGCCAGCGTATCAAAGAAAATGATCCAGCACATCCACGTTACATATTGTGGGTGCTTTTCAAGTCCCGCTGCACTTGCAATAGAAGGACGGAAAAAAAGAAGAATAACTGTAAATAAAATGGTCGTTAAAAAAATTGAAAGAGTAAGTGTGCTATAGAGCTTCTTTTTATCTTCTGATTGTGAAAATCGAAAATAAGCTGTCTCCATTCCATAGGTGAACAACACATTTAAAAAGGGAATAATTGCGTAAACCTGGGTAAGATCTGCCGTGGTACCAGCATGCGAAAAAATAAATGGCAGGCTCAGATTCATCAGGTAACCGAGAAAACGACTGGCAATTGTGGGCACTCCATACCATATAGTTTGCCCGGCTAGTTTTTTTATACCACTCAAAGGATTTGGGATATTTCAGCAAATGTACTCTTTGACTCCTGATTAAGCAATTGCCTGAGATGAAAGCCGTGTTCAGTTTTTTCTTTATCTTATCTTTAACCAAAACAACTGCCATGAGAAAGTTGATCCTCTTAACTATCTTTTTACCTATATCATTTCTTTTAAAAGCACAGGCTCACGAAGGAACTATTGAATACAACAAAGGAAAGCAAGCCTGCATTGTAATGGAATATAATTATCCGCCGGAAGCTGTTGAAAATGCCATGCGAGCAAAACTTTTAAAATTAGGTTATGGAGGCAAGGAAGAAAAGGGAATGTTTAATAAAGACAAAGGTTTCAGGGTGTACAAGGAAACGACAGTGGGCGAAATAAGTCCAAACAAATATGATTATGCAATTAATATAGAACGGAAAAGCCATAAGGAGGCTGATGAAACTATTGTAAGCCTTGTTATATTCAAAGATGACGCTAATGCATTATCGAAGTTGAGTAGCGAGGAGCTTGAGAAAGTAAAATCTTTTTTAAATAACCTTTTACCAGAAGTGGAAGCTTCAAATCTTGAGATCCTGATCGGTGGACAAATTCTTTCACTAGAGAAAGCAGATAAAAAATTAAAAACTCTCCAGGATGAGAATAAAAAATTACAGGAGGCGCTTGAAAAAAATATAAAAGACCAGGAATTACAAAAAAAGGAAATTGAAAACCAGAATAAGTCGCTTGATTCTTTAAAAGGAAGAAGAAAAACCTCGGCTTAATTAATGAGTTTGATAGAAACGCAGATCTTTTGTAAGTGTAGAATCGGTCAGTGCTCTTAAAAAAGCAACAAGGTCAATGATCTCATTGCTGTTAAAATGAATTCCATTTGTTAAAGAAGGATCAAGTGTAGAACTCTGCTGAATATTATTTCCATAATGTTCAATGCATGCTTTCAAACTTTGGTAACGGCCATCATGCATGTAGGGGAATGTTATAGAAACATTTCTCAGCGATGGCACTTTGAATTTTAATGAATCTTCTTTTTTACCTGTAACCAGAAACCTTCCATAATCATTTAAGTAAGGACTAACCGAGAGACCGTTATTCCTGTATGAATAATCAGTGAACATTGGTTCAGGATGACAGGATGCACACTTGGTTTTATAAAGCTGGTAACCTCTTAGCTCAAAATCTGTGTAGACATTCTCACCTCTTTTCACCTGGTCGTATTTTGAATTGGCAGTGATCATTGACACGGTAAATTGCGCCAATGCTTTTTGCATTCTTTCAATCGTTATTTCTTCTGTGCCAAATGCAGCTTTGAACATTTGCAGCGTATGCGGGTCTTTCCGAAGTTTGGTCAATACATTTCCGATCTCTTCTGCCATTTGATTCGGCGCTTGTATCGGATCCAAACATTCATCTTCCAAGCTTTTAAATTTTCCATCAGTATGAAATGCATCTTTCCATGCCAGATTAAAAAGTGGCGTTGCATTCCTGTTTGAATGCTGATTGTTATAGCCATGGCTCAGATCATGATCATAAGTGCCAAATACAGCAACCTGGTGATGGCAGGAAGCACATGGGTAATTACCATCTTTGGAAAGACGGCCATCATAAAACAACATTTTACCAAGTTGAAAACCTTCTTCTGTCAATGGATTTCTTGAAAAATCATAGCGAGGTGCGGGAAAGCCGGCAGGTATTGCAAATGTCAAACCTGTTTTGCCGGGTACATCTTCCTGTCCTTTTCTGCAGGCATTAATTAAGAAGTTTCCGGAAAGGGTTACAAGAAAAATTATAATGGTCAGTCTCCACTTCATTCAGACTGTAAATTTAAGCAATACATGCTGCATTACATATTATGAGGATCTACTCTTCTTCGGCCTTCTTTTATGTCGCCTTTTTTCTTTTTGCCATCTAAACGTTTTTCTTTTGCAGCCTTACTTATTTTGGTTGGTTTGCGTTTTTTCTTTTTTTCCAAAGCTTTTGCCACAAGCTCATTTATTTTACGGATCACTTCATCTTTGTTCTCAAGCTGTGTTCGATAAGTTTGTGATTTTACGAATAGCATTCCTTCATTATTGATACGATTGGAAAGCTTCTCAGTGATCTCCAATTTCTGCTCATCGGCAAGAATTTGTGATGCATTGATATCAAAATATCCAATAACGGCAGTCTCTACTTTGTTAACGTTTTGGCCGCCCTTACCGCCGCTGCGTGTAGTTTGAAAAATTATTTCCGGTGCCAGGTCAATTGAAGTCATAGACGAATGGTCAATATATTTGTAAATAGCAAAGGTACAAATTATGAGAGCCGTTATTCAAAGGGTAAGCAAAGCAAGTGTAACTATTGATAATAAAATTAATTCTCAAATAGAGAATGGATTGCTTGTGTTGGTAGGAATTGAAGATGCAGATACTATGGAAGACATTGAATGGCTTTCCGGTAAAATTGTAAACCTTAGAGTTTTTAATGATGATGATGGAGTAATGAACGTTTCTGTAAAAGATATTAATGGAGATATTCTTGCCGTAAGCCAGTTTACATTACATGCTTCTACTAAAAAAGGAAACAGGCCCTCTTATATAAAAGCAAGCAAGCCTGAATTTGCTATTCCCATGTATGAAAAATTTATAAAACAACTTTCAAATGATCTTGGAAAAACTGTAAGTACAGGAGTGTTTGGAGCAGATATGAAAGTGGAGCTAATAAACGATGGACCAGTTACTATTGTGATCGATACTAAAAACAAAGAATAATTTATTCACCACTCACCACTGACAAATCACTATTTCACCCCCATTCTTTCAGTAAATCTTTTTCCTTCCGCTGTTTCGAGCATTATATAAAAGATATTTTCTTTTGCCGGTACAGTAAATGAGTATGAATTGGAGGTAAGTTCTTTTTCTTCCACAAAGCGATGTCCGCTTGCTGTCCATACCATCAAGGACTTTAAATTTTGTTTTGACTGGATAGTTATTTGTTTGCCATTTGTTAAAACCTTGAAGGGTTTGGCAGTTGCAGTCGTAGTTATTTCCGATTTGGGTGATTGCTTCACCTGTGCATGCATAAAACAAGCGGTACAAAAAAGTGCAGAGACGAGAATAGCTTTCCGGATAAAAGGGTTCATCATAGAATACAAAAATTGGAATTGAATAATTGGGTTTAAATAGTATCAAGGGGTAGGAGATAACACGAAAAGGGAGATGAAAACGCCAGGAATCATGCTAAATTGCACAGACTCAATAAAAATTTTGTTATGACTATTAATGAAGCCCAGCAACAGGTGGATGGATGGATAAAAACGGTGGGTATTCGCTATTTCAGTGAGCTAACTAACATGACCATTTTAACAGAGGAAGTGGGAGAATTGGCCCGCATTATGGCCCGCACTTATGGCGACCAGTCGTTTAAAAAAACCGATTTAAATAAAAACCTAGCCGATGAGATGGCCGATGTTCTGTGGGTATTGATCTGTCTTGCTAACCAAACAGGGGTTAATTTAACGGACGCATTTCAAAAGAATATTGAGAAGAAAACGACCAGGGATGCGGAAAGACATCAGCAAAATGAGAAGTTGAAATAGTTTTATATACAACTTAAGTCATTGTAACCCCGTATCAATCCAATCTGGCTTTTCTTTGGCATTATGTATGTAAGTTTTAATCATGACCATTTTCCCTTTTATGGCACCAAAAAGATTATGGAGTATACTGAAAAGATCTGTTTCTGACTTTATAGATGATAATATACTTAAGCTAAGTTCCTCACTTGCTTTTTCAACCATTTTTTCATTACCGGGTTTATTGATCATCATAATCTGGTTTGCCACCATTTTTTATGGCCGGGAAATTATTGAAGGCACCATCTATAAACAGATAGAGGGGTTTGTAGGCTCAGCGGCCGCAAAAAGTATCCAGGAGGCAATGCAATCAACAATGCATTCTGATTCCAGTAAGCTAGCTACTATTATCGGTCTGAGTTCACTTATTATCGGGGCAACGGCAGTGTTTGGCGAAATACAGGATTCCATCAATCTTATTTGGAAATTAAAATCAAAGCCCAAAAAAGGTCGGGGCTGGCTGCGATTAATTATTAATCGCCTACTTTCTTTTTCTATAATTGTAAGCCTTGGTTTTATTCTTCTTGTTTCACTTGTGATCAATGGAGCGATGGATCTTTTGTTAAACCACCTGTTGCAAAAATTTCCTGATATGACTGTTGTTGTCCTTTATATAGTTAATCTCATTCTTACATTTTTTATCACCGCATTTATTTTCGGTATCATCTTTAAAGTATTGCCCGATGCAAAGATTGAATGGAGGCATGTAAGAGTCGGCGCTTTTACTACGGCGGCTTTCTTTATGGGGGGTAAATTTCTGATCAGTTATTATCTTGGCCATAGCCAAATGACAACTGCGTATGGAACTACTGGCTCCATAATTATTGTGTTACTGTGGGTATATTGTTCAGCAATGATCCTTTATTTCGGGGCTGCATTTACAAGACAATACGCCATTGAGATGGGATCGAATATTTATCCGAATAGATATGCGGTATGGGTAGAGAAAGTGGAAATTGCTTCTAAACAACCATTACCTAAAACAACCGATGGACAAAAAGTAGAGGAAGAGAAAAAAGAAGAGAAAATTCAGGAACAAAAAACAGCTGAAGAAAAAATACAATCACAAAACTCATAATATCCAAAGCTATTGAGAAAGCTTCTCGACTCTTATCTTTGCCGCTATGGCAAACGATTCGAACAGGTTCCAGGCAATTATTTCTCATGCGAAAGAGTATGGTTTTGTATTTCCCAGCAGCGAAATTTATGATGGATTACAGGCAGTATATGATTATGGCCAGTGGGGCAGTGAGCTGAAAAAAAACATCAAAGATTATTGGTGGGATAGTATGACCCGCATGTATGAAAATATTGTGGGTATTGATGCTGCCATCTTTATGCACCCAACAACATGGAAAGCTTCCGGTCACGTTGATAATTTCAACGACCCGATGATCGATAATAAAGACAGCAAAAAAAGATATCGTGTTGATCATTTGATCGAGGGTCATGCTGAACTTTTAAAAACCGGCGGAAAAGAAAAAGAAGCAGATGGCCTGCTGGCCGCAATGGATGCATTGTTGGCAAAGGATGATTTTGCCGGATTAAAAAAACTAATTGAGGATAATAAAATAAAATGTGCGGTTAGTGGAACAAGTAGCTGGACAGATATCCGTCAATTCAATTTGATGTTTTCAACAGAATTTGGTTCTACAGTTTCAAGTGATGATGAAGACAATAAAGTTTATTTAAGACCGGAAACGGCGCAGGGAATTTTTGTAAACTTTTTGAATGTGCAAAAAACAGGAAGGATGAAAATCCCTTTTGGTATTGCACAGATCGGCAAAGCATTCAGAAATGAAATTGTAGCAAGACAATTTATTTTCCGCATGAGGGAGTTTGAGCAAATGGAAATGCAGTTCTTTATTCAACCGGGCACGCAAAAGAAATGGTATGAGTACTGGAAAGAAGAAAGAATGAAATGGCATTTGGCGCTGGGTTTTGGAAAAGAGCAATATCGTTTTCATGATCATATCAAGCTGGCTCACTATGCGGATGCAGCCTGTGATATTGAATTTAATTTCCCAATTGGCTTCAAAGAATTAGAAGGCATTCATAGCCGTACCGATTTTGATCTGAAGAATCACCAGGAATACAGTAAAAAGAAACAACAATATTTCGATAACGAAATTGACCCGGCAACTGGCAAACCTTATGGTAATTATATTCCCTATGTAATTGAAACCTCCATTGGTTTGGACAGAATGTTTTTGGCTGTATTAAGTTATTGTTATGAAGAGCAAGATCTGAGTACTCCCGAAAAACAAGATAGCAGGGTCGTGATGAAGTTTCCGGCAAAACTTGCTCCAATGAAATTGGCGGTTCTTCCATTAATGAAAAAAGACGGGCTACCAGAAATAGCAAGAAAGATCATGGATGATTGCAGATCTTCTTTCCGTTGTTTCTATGAAGAAAAAGATACAATTGGTAAACGTTACCGTCGTATGGATGCGATCGGTACTCCATTCTGTGTTACGGTTGATCATCAAACAAAAGAAGATAATACAGTCACTATACGTTACAGGGACTCGATGAAGCAAGACAGAATTCCTCTTGAACAGGTAAAAGAAATTGTACTCGCAGCTATCAATTAATATCTCGTGCATCACGTAAGGATTTGCCTTATATTTTCAATTAGCTATCGTGGTTTACCACTTAGTATTCACTACAAGACCTACCTATAATTTTTGTTGTGGAAAAAAATGAGTGTGATTTATTTCGATGAAAGTAGGAAGAGGAATAAAACTTGCTAACAAAGAATAGTTATCCGCAAACTCTACTTTTTTGATGGGGCAGAGATTCCCCAAAAATTATTTCTGGGTTTTTATAATTTTTTTGCAATAATAATTTTGATACTTTTGAAATATCTCCTGCCCTTACTCCAATATCCTACGTCCTTTAATCCACTCCCTCCTTAACATTTTTATTCACTCATCTTAAGTCTATTTTATGAAAAAAATTTTATCCTTTAGCGTAGGTCTTATTTTAATTTCAAATTATTTATCAGCACAAAATTTCACAGCTACTGCATCCGGAAACTGGAGTAATCCTGCCACATGGGGGAGCGCAACTTATCCCGGTGCGGCCACAGGAACATTAATAGTAACAATTCCAACTGGTTTTGCAGTAACATTAGATGTAAGCCCGGCTTTTCCTATCGGGTCACTTGCGATTGCAGTTGGTAATGGCAATAACACTTTGACTGTTTCCGCTGGCCAGACCCTGAATGTAACTGGTGGAATAGCGATCTTCGGAGCAGTCACCGGCGGTGGCGGTGTCACCAAATCTCTAATCATGAATGGAGTTGGTGCAGTAGTGAATGCTGCATCTTTAACCTTGACTCCCGGCAATGCAGCTGATAAGCAAGCAAACGTAGTATTTAACGGTGGCGGTACGATCAATATATCAGGAAATGTAGCTGGGGGAACCGCTGCCAATGCACCAATAACTCAAATTAATTTTAACGGCGGAGGTACATTAGCTGTTGGCGGTAACATTACCGGCACACAAATATCTGTTATTGGTGCTGCTGCTACCAGCACAATAAGTGTAACAGGCATTGCTTCAACCGTAGGCAACCTGATAATGAATGGTGCTGCTGCATCCATCTTACAATTAAACGCAAATACTACTGTTGCCGGCGCCCTTACACTTACAGCTGGTAAAATAAATATAGGATCCAATACATTGACGCTTAGCAATGCAACACCCGCTGCCCAAATAGTTGGTGGAAGCGCTACTTCATATGTTTATACGATTCTTCCAACAGGACGTCTTGTGCGTCAGAACCTTGCCGCAGCAACTAACTATACTTTTCCGGTGGGTACACCCACCGATTATATGCCGGTGATTGTAAACACGGCCGCCGGGGTAAGCAATTTTGCAGTCAGCGTTTATTCTCCGGCAGCTGTTGATGCGGCAGTGGGGGGTCTAGCATATACTGATAAATCAAGAATTGTAGATGCGATGTGGTTTATTGACAGGCTCATTGGCAGTGGTAATTCAGCGCTTACGCTTCAATGGGTAACTGCACTCGAAGGAGCCACATTTACAACTCTAGGTAATACACAGATTGGCATTAGTCGTCATAATGGTATCTCCTGGTCGTTCCCCCCCATCCAAACTAGTGGAAATAATACTACTAATATTGTAACAGCTTCTTTTAGTGCATTTGGAGTATTTGCTGTAGCTGATATCGGTTTAGTATTGCCCGTTAAGTTTGGAGCAATAAAAGCGTATGAAAAACAAAACGGAATACAACTGGATTGGAGAGTTTATTCAGAAAATAAAGTAAAGAGCTATGAAATTGAACGGTCAGCTGATGGCCGGTCATACACTTCTGTTGGATCATTACCTGCTTTGTATAATAACACTTCCGATGGTGACTATGGATTTTTTGATGCCAACCCACTTTCCGGTACAAGTTATTATCGAATTAAAAATAATGACCTGGACGGCAAATCAGCCTACAGCATTGTAGTAAGAGTAAACAGGAATAAAACAATTAAAGGATTGAGCCTTTATCCAAATCCTGTAGTGAATGGAATTGTTTTACTCCAGGGAAGTGACCTTGGCCGCGGCAATTATAAGATAAATATATTTGGCGCCAATGGGCAGGAGATATATAAGCAACAAATTAAACATAATGGAGGAACCATTTCTCATACAATAGAGCTGCCACCAACTATTAGTAAAGGTGTTTACATGCTTTCAGTAAAAGATGAGAACGGCAATATTATTTTCAAAGAGAAACTGGTTAATCAGTAATAAAAGAAAAAGATCCCTACAGAATAAAACCATTTTAATACTCGTTTTTAACGGGTATTAAAATTTGTAACCAGGAAAAAAATTATTTATAGAGAAGCGTTAACTCTATCGAATCATTATGATCGAGTTAGAGAAATTGTATTGAAAGAAATTAAAGATCATCCCCTTCGTGAGATCACTACGCCGATATAAGCCATAATTAAAGAGATAAGAAGAAGCACTCTACCCGTCCAACGTGCAATTAATTTTATATTTTGATTTTCCATTTGTTCAATTGCTTTTCTTCCGACAATAAGGTCGTGCAACAAACTGATGGTTAACATTAAAACAAATAAAATAATTTTTAGTTCAACCAGCTGACCATACCGGGTCACAGTAAAAAAATTCAATGAAAAACTGAGGCCTCTTAAATAAATATTCAATAAACCGGTGATGAACAACATAGCGAGAACAATGTATCCGTAAAAACGGAATTTCAATCCTGTTGCCATTAATAAATTCTTTCTGTCAGGATGATTTTTAATTCCAGGAAATAAAACAAAAGGAAGGAATAACATGCCGCCGATCCAGAAAGCTCCGCCAATAATATGCAACCAAACACTTATGTAATACCATTCACTCATTTGGCGAAGATATATGAACTGGCTAGTGAGCGAGGAAATAAACTTGTAAGAAAAGGCTATATACAGGTACTTGGTGCAGTAAAGTGTGGGATATAATTTCCAAATTCATTACACACATTTAATAATCTATCCAACATTACAGACTGGCATAATTTTTTGGTTACAAAATTCATCTAACATTTAAACGATGCCATCTTCAGTTGTTGCGGCAATAAGATACAACGATACTACTTCAACACTCCGGGTGATCTATGTTTCCGGTAGCATATATGATTATAAACAGGTGCCTGAAAAGGTTTATAAAGAAATGAAAACTGCTTCTTCCAAAGGTGAGTTCCTAAACAAGCATATTAAACCTAACTACGAATTTGAAAAGATCAAATAGTTGGCCTTAACTAAATGGTCCACGATTCTTATGACTCCTTACTCCCGCTACTTTTCAAAAACGGCGTCAGCAGATCGATCGGAACAGGGAAAATAGTTGTTGAATTATTTTCTGTAGCAATTTCCCGCAGTGTTTGTAAATACCGAAGCGTTAAAGCACTAGGCTCACTCGCAAGAATTTTTGCCGCATCAGCTAATCGTTGCGATGCCTGGAATTCTCCTTCAGCGGCAATTACTTTTGAACGGCGTTCTCTTTCTGCTTCAGCTTGCTTAGCCATGGCTCTTTGCATCTCCTGCGGCAGGTCAATTTGTTTTACTTCTACATTGGTAACTTTTACACCCCATGGCTCTGTTTGTGAATCGATGATCTCTTGCAACCTGTGATTTATCTTTTCCCTTTGTGAAAGTAGGTCGTCAAGCTCCGATTGTCCAAGTACACTGCGTAATGTGGTCTGTGAAATTTGTGAAGTAGCTGCTAAGAAATTTTCTACTTGTACAATGGCTTTTTGTGGTTCTACCACCCGAAAGTATACAACAGCATTTACTTTAATTGAAACATTATCTGATGTAATAATATCCTGGGGGGGCACATCAAGTACTACGGTACGCAAACTTACTTTAACCATTTTATCGATAACCGGTATTAGCAGAATAAGCCCCGGGCCCTTAATACCATCGCCCCCGATCAAACGCCCCAGGCGGAAAATAACTCCACGTTCATATTCACGTAATATTTTTATTGCACTAGACAAGATGAGTATAACAAAGAAAATAATGACGACTGCTATTGTTGGAAATTGTTGCATGGTGTTGTTTTTAACTGTTATTGATTTTTTCTACAAAAAGTTTCAGATTCTTCATTTCTTTTATTCTTACTTTCTCTCCTTTATCAATTGTACCGCTAAGCGATTCCGCTTTCCATATTTCTGCCTGCACTTTTATAATACCGATCGGAGATAATGTCTCCATTACTTCTCCAATATCTCCCACTAATCCTTCAATACCAGTTACCACTTTACGGCGCTGGGCTTTTATACCAAGTCCAACAACAAACAAAAAGAAAAGCGCAGATACGATCGTGGCTGAAAAAATTATACTGCGTGAGATCTTTGCCATTTCCAGCGATGAGTTGGATCTGATCAGCATCATGGAACCAAGCAGCAGGGAGATCACTCCACCTATAGCAAGCAGTCCATGACTGACAATTTTTATTTCCAGCAGGAACAGGATGACAGCGAAAATGATCAGCGCAAGCCCAGCATAATTAATCGGTAAAGTATGCATCGAATACAAGGCGAGTATCAATGCAATGACGCCAACAATGCCTGGCAGTATGGCTCCCGGATTATATAGCTCAAACATACACCCATATAATCCCAACAGAAATAAGATGTATGCAATATTGGGGTCGCTGATGATGTCTAATATCTTTTCCCATGCACTCATCTTATGTTCTTTCACAATTGCAGATGCAGTATGTAATGTCTTAGTGCCTGAGCTAAGCTCTACCATTTTACCATCAATCTTTGCTAATAATTCTGTTTCGCTTTTAGCAATTATATCAATTGCGGAATCTTCAAGTGCCTCTGTTTCTGAATAAGAAAAACTTTTACGAACAGCATTTTCCGCCCACTCAATATTATGGTGTCTTTTTTCTGCAATTGATCTTATAAATGCAGCGGCATCATTGGTAACTTTTTCATTCATGGTGCTGTCCATTTGGTTCTGCAGGGTAACCGGGTGTGCGGCTCCAATATTTGTGCCCGGTGCCATGGCAGCAATATGAGCAGCCAGTGTAATAAAAACTCCTGCCGAGCCTGCCTGTGCACCACCTGGTGAAACATATACAATTACCGGAACTGTTGATTCAAGTATATCACTTACGATCTTTCTTGTTGATTTTAGTAACCCGCCTGGGGTATTAAGATGAATGATTATGCATTCCGCTTTTTCACGGGTAGCTTTTTCAATACCATTATGAATAAAATCTGCCGATGCAGGATTGATAGTACCATCAATCTTCATGGAGATCACCGTTTGTGAATCAATAACAGGTGGAAATAAAAAAAGAAAAAGACAATATAATAAAATACGCTTCATAAGAAGCCTGTCTCCTATCAGGCAGGCCGGGGTTGAAAAGACCTTTTTGTAAGTTACTGAAATCGGGGGACAGTGAATAAATAATCATGTGGTCAGATACTGCTGATAAATAAAAGGCGCCGGGAAGTTTCCAGGCAATGAAAATTGCTTTCTTCAAAAGATGAGTATTGAATATCTTAATAAAGCATATCAAACCTAATTACGAATTTGAAAAGATCAGGTGATGGGTTAATAGAAAAGATCTCAGTAGACTTACTATATATGAGCATGGAGAATTACTATTTTAAACATAAATCCGGGGTTGGTTAAAAACCTTTCCAAAAAATTATTAATTTGTATTTGTCGTAATCCACCATCCAATAAAAAGCTATGGAATTAAGCCAATACCGCCTTCACCACCTGCTGGGTAAATTAAAAACTCCCCGGATCAGCAGATCCAATATTTCTTTGAAACAATACCTGGTTTCTTTAATGCGTGAAATTAAAAAGATCGGATACAGTGAGACAATGGAAGAATATGAGTTGCGTAAACTCGGCATCTTTAATCAACTGAACTTTTTCCAATTACTTTCAGGAATAGTCATTTTTTTTACATGCATCTTTTATAACGATAAATTTGGAGGCTGGATTGGCATAGTAAGTTGCGTGCCATTGCTGGTTAGTATGCTGGTGTTATACCTGAACAGTCAGTATAAACATAAGTCTGCTCTGATTGCTTATTTTATTCTGCATCCTCTTGCTGCCAGTTTTATTTTCATGAATGGAATGCATCTTGGCATTGACCTTTATTTTATTTTATACGGCATTCTCGCTGTCTTCTTTTTGAAAGACCGGGCCTTCATGGTCTTTACGATAGCTTTTTCGATGGTCAATTTTTTTGTCCTGTCTGTCGTATTAAATCAATTTCTTTACCAGCTCGAGAATATTAATGAGGTACTGTACCTCATTAATGAAGGAGTTGCGATCGTCTTTATCTTTTATGGATTATACCTTGTCAAAAATGAAAATACTATTTACCAGCTAAGCATTCTTGACAAAAACAATGCCCTGCAGCAAAAGAATGTACAGATACAAATACAATCTGAGAAAATACTAAAAGATGCCAGCCTTCTTGAAAAGCAAACAGAAGAATTAACTGAATTGAATGCATTAAAAAATAAATTGTTCGGTATTATTTCCCATGACCTGAAAGCACCCATGTATGCTTTGCGAAATTTCTTTAGCGAAATACAGCAAAATAATATATCGGCCAGGGAATTAAAAAATATGATACCTGCAGTAGTGAATGATCTGACCTATACAACCAGTTTAATGGATAATTTGCTTCAATGGTCAAAAGCTCAAATGCAATCCAATGGAGTTTATCCACAACGGGTTGATATTCCTAAATCAATAGAAGAAACATTACAGTTGCTACGTCGGCAATCAGAAACAAAACGGATCACTATTGAAAGCGAAAGTAAGGAAGGAGTTTTCGGTTTTATGGATAAAGATATGCTGAACCTTGTCTTACGCAACCTGATCTCAAATGCCATAAAGTTTACACCTGAAAAAGGAACCATAAAAATAGGGGTGCATGAAAATTGTACTCTTGTTGAAGTATTTGTGCAGGATACCGGAACTGGCATCAGTCCTGAAGCTTTGAAAAAGATCAGCAGCAATGATTTTTATTCAACAAAAGGAACGGCAAATGAATCAGGAACCGGGCTGGGATTAAAACTTTGTAAAGAATTCATGGTAAGAAATGGAGGACAGCTTTATATTGAAAGTAAACCCGGAAAAGGAAGTATTTTTTCGTTCTCATTACCCAAAGCAAGTTGATACCAAAAATTTTCTTCTACAATTCATATACCCTCCAAATTTTATTTACGCCAAAAAGGAATTTGAAAAGATCAAGTATCCTAATTTTAGGTTCAAATGAAGATCGCTACCTATAATGTGAATGGTGTTAATGGACGCCTGCCTGTATTACTTCGCTGGTTAAATGAATCGAAACCAGATATTGTGTGTTTACAGGAGTTGAAAGCGCCAAATGAAAAATTTCCTTTACAAGCAATAAATGATGCAGGCTATGAGGCTAAATGGCATGGACAAAAAAGCTGGAATGGTGTTGCGATCCTTTCAAGAGTTGGAGAAATTCAGGAACTGAGACGGGTGCTGCCCGGGGACCCTGAAGATAGTCACAGCCGATACATTGAAGCAATTGTAAATAATATAGTGATCGGTTGTCTTTATCTCCCCAATGGAAATCCCTGGCCAGGTCCGAAATTCGAGTATAAGCAGAAATGGTTTAAAAGATTGACCATTCATGCAAAAAAATTATTAGCCCAAAAGATCCCTGTAACATTGATCGGTGATTTTAATGTAATGCCAACCGAACTGGATGTATATAAACCCGAACGATGGGTGAATGATGCATTGTTCAGAATAGAAATTCGTGATGCGTATAAAAAATTAGTTGAGCAAGGCTGGACAGATGCAATTCGAAAACTTTATCCGAAAGAAAAGATCTATACGTTCTGGGATTACTTTAGAAATGCGTATCAGCGTGACGCCGGTCTTCGGATAGATCACTTTTTATTGAGTTCCCAGTTAAAACGCAAACTTGTAAATGCAGGCGTTGATAAACATGTAAGAGGATGGGAGAAAACCAGTGATCATGCACCGGTATGGATTGAGCTAAAGGATAAATAGAGGTACAATATTTTAGTTATTCCTTCTTCAGAAAACTCCGTTATTATTAACTTCAGGCAAACAAATAGTATGCACCACCTTGCAATATGTTTTTTATTGCTATTAGTATCCTGCACAGCTCCAAAAAATATTATTAGTTATACGTCACGGACCATACCCATATATGCGGTAGATCCACCGCCGCAAAAAATTATTTTACTTAATAATTATGATGTAGCATCTAAGAAATACCGTGATAACAAAGAACAATTATTTCTGCAGCTTATTGACACGATGATGTACTGGGCAGGTAAAAGGATAAACGATAATACAGGGATCGAAACAGAAGCGATCAGGGGTTATACCCCTGCAAATGGAGACAGTACAATTTATAGATTTATAGCCGACCATAAAGCCACACATGCTATTACTGTTTCTAATTTTGATGTTTCATTTGAACAGACAAGGGTAGATGTAACAAAAGATAACAGTGGAAGCAAAAGCAGGGAAGCTTATTATGATATAGTAGCAGATATAGGTTATTCGTTTTATTCGCATAATTCACTGATCAAACAAAGAGACCTTCATCAATCCCGGTTTCATTCTTCACGGTCAGTGGCAAGTGGATTACTGGCCGCAGGTCCCAATATCGTAGTAAAGAAAGATGACGCATACCACTTTGTAATGGAGATCTGGCAGAAGTATTTGAATTATTTTTTTCCCGGTGAAAAGATGCGGAGTCACCCGGTGTTTATTAATAAAGGATTTGAGGCAGTAGGCCAGGCTATTTCCCGTCGGGATTACGAAACAGCACTTACAGAAAGCTTGCGGTTTATTGATGATCCCGATAAAACAAAAGCAGCTAAAGCCTGTTATAATTGTGCTGTGTTTTTTGATCGTAAAAGTCAACCGGAGGAAGCAAAAAAATATCTGCGTCGATCGCTTTCTTTTGCTACACTGAATGAAGCAAAACAAATGTGGAATGATTTTGAATAAGCAGGGCTCGTTCTGGATTAATAGAAAAAATCTTTCTTAAATTCATCTAATGAAAAGGATCGCCCTGTTTTATTTTTTATTCCTGGCTTTTATTCAAACGGTAACCTCTCAAACAGTCGCTATAAATTTTGATAATACTTCTTCAAAACAATTCTACGCAGCTTCACGATTAGAAAATGCATTAAAAGAAAAAGGATATAAATTATCTGCAATGCCTGCAGCATTTCAAATTGATCTTTCATTGCAGGCCAACCTTGGTGCTGAATCTTTTTCAATAAAAAAAGATAAACAAATCATTCATATTACGGGTGGTGATGAAAGAGGGTTGATCTATGGTTGTCTTTCGTTGGCAGAAGATATTGGTAACGGAATTTCTCTAAACAACTGTAAAACAAAAAATGAAAAACCGTTTCTTGCTTTTCGTGCTCTCAAATATGACCTTCCCTGGGACACTTATCGTCATAGTTATGCACTGGAATTACATGATCAAACCTGCCGCGATACCAGTTATTGGAAATCTTTTCTCGATATGATGGTGGCAGATCGTTTCAATACACTTACACTCTGGAATCTTCATCCTTATACTTTTTTGATCAGGCCAAAGAATTTTTCTGAAGCAAGTCCGTGGAATGAAGCAGAGATGAAAGAGTGGCAGCGACTTTTTCATTCGATCATTAACATGGCAACAGAAAGAGCAATTGAAACATATATTATTCCTTTCAACATTTTTGTTACTCCTGAGTTTGCGAAGGCACATAATGTAGCGATGGATAATTTAACGCATGAATATTTTGTAAATGGGGACACATCAGAAATTATAAAACGATACAGCCGGGAATGCGTGACACAAATGTTGGAAGAATATCCTGGTCTAACAGGTATGGGTCTTACATTGGGAGAAGGCATGGGTGGTATGACGCCGCAGCAACGGGAAGCGTGGATGAGCGAAACCATCATTGAAGGGATGCGATTGGCAAAACGAAAATCAAAACTCATTCATCGTATTCCTTTTTCAAGCACCACCGGTTCATTAGGTATTACAAGTATTGAAACCGAACAACTGACAAGGCAAGGGATAGAACGAGAAGCTGCAATGGGTTTTATCGAAGGGCCAATATGGGCCGATCTGAAATTCAACTGGTCACATGCACATTCTACAACAAAACTTATTAAAGTGCATGGCGGAAAATTATACGATACTTATTTCAAACCTGAACCAACTGCATATAAAATTGTATGGACTGCCCGCAATGAAGATTTCTTTTGTCTTCGCTGGGGTGTTCCATCTTTTGTTCGCAGTCATGTTTTGCAAAACAAAAGATCATATTCTGGTGGTTATATAATCGGTTCTGAAACATATATACCCGCTAAAGATTATTTCACCATAGACACAGTTGGTCTTTCATGGAAATATGCATTCGAAAGACAATGGATGTTTTATAAACTCTGGGGAAGATTAATGTATGATCCAGACATTACTGACGATACCTTTAAAAAAGAATTTACGAGGCGATATGGAAAAGCCGGTGAACAATTATTGACAGCTTCTTCATTCGCCGGCAATACACCATTGCAATTAGCTTCTTATTTCGATTGCGGCTGGGATTTTACATTATACAGTGAAGGCATGATGGCGTTGGATAATACAACTAAAAGAGTTGAGTATATTTCTGTTGATCGTCTTATCAGACAACCGCCACTAGACACAAGTTATGTTTCGATTGCTGATTATGTAAAACGAACTGAGTCTAAAACGAACTTTGATAAAAGCTCGATCACACCACCGATGCTTGCAGAGATGCTGGAGAAAGACTGTAATAATGCATTAAAAATTGTCAGCAAAATAAATGTATTAGATGATAAGGCCTTGCTTTATGAAGTAGCTGATATAAAAGCATGGTCTTATCTTGGTCTGCACCTGGCGGAAAAAATAAAAGGAGGAATTGCTTTGCAAACGTATCGGACCCGTGGTGGTGAAAGCAATAAGCAGGATGCAATAAAACATTTACAAATGGCATTGACCCATTGGGATAAAATTGTCAGCATTACAAGGCCATTATATAAAAACATGCCGCTGGTGCATTTAAGTCAGCAGGGTGGTAAAGAAAGTAATGAAAATTTTTATCTCACTTTTCATTGGGAAACGATCCGGCCGGATGTAGCAAAGGATGTTGAAATAGCGCAAAAGGCTCAGCCAAACAAGCAATAGATGATTCTATAAATATGAAGAAGACGGTTTTTAATATAGGTTTTTTGTTTTGTGCGATGGTAATGATTTCGCCATCGTATTTTATAAAACCTAAAACAAAGCCAGTTATCATTGGCTATGTCGGTGGCTTCCGCGGATTGATCGCAACAGATTCTATTGATATTTGGCGGCTTTCCCATATTAACTATGCTTTTGTTGATATTAAGGATAATCGTGCATGGCTGCACAATGAAGCGACAGATACAGTGAACCTGCGAAAGCTAAGTGAGTTAAAAAAGATAAACCCTGATCTGAAAATATTGATCTCGATCGGTGGGTGGACCTGGAGTAAAAATTTTTCTGATGCTACACTTACTGACACTTCCACCAAAAACTTTGCTTTAAGTGCAGTGGATATTGTTTCAAAATATAATTTAGATGGCATTGATATAGATTGGGAGTATCCAGGTATGATCGGGGACAGCAACGTGTACCGGCCCGAAGACAAACAACATTATACGACTCTTTTTAAGGAACTGAGGGAAGGTCTTAATGATCTTAGTCTCACAACAAGGATGAAATATTATGTAACAACTGCGGTTGGCGGATCACAGAGTTATATTGATCATACAGAAATGGATAAGGCGCAGCAGTATACTGATTACATAAATATTATGAGCTATGATTATGCTGGAGGATGGGATCCTGTCTCTGGTCACCATACTAATTTGTATGTTTCTTCAGGTGATAGCAATCAATATTCTGCACACCGATCAATACAGGCACTTATGGCAGCGGGTGTGCCGGCTACAAAAATTGTTATTGGTATGGCTTTCTATGGCAAAGGCTGGCAAATGGAATCAACTGATAACAATGGCTTATACAGGAAAGCACTCAGGTCTGCACGTGGTGGTGGATTTACTTATTTAAAAGATAGCCTTATTAATAAGAATGGCTATAAGGACTATTGGGATGCCAAAGCAAAAGCTCCTTATCTTTTTAATGCAGAGAAAAAAATATTTATCTCATACGATGATGAGCGATCTGTGAAAGAGAAATGTAAATATGTAAAGCAACATCATCTTGCAGGTGCTATGTTTTGGGAATATAACAATGATAAAAAAGAATATCTTCTTAAAGTCGTTGCGGATAAGTTTAAGTATGTAAAGAAGAATAAATAAATAGTTCAACCTCACCCCATCAATAAACTTTGGAATTGCATACTCTACACCCCCTCTCCACATGGAGAGGGGAGGCGAAGAGTTTGATTTAAGGAGTGATGATGGGGTGAGGTTTAAAAGTTTCTTAATACATAAATAAAAAAACCGGAAAGAATCTCTTCCTCCCGGTTACGAAACGTAGAAAATATAGCTGGCTTTGATTTAATCAATACTCTTCAATGTCACATATTTCTGCAACTTATCATAGTTAAATCCTTTTGACTTCATCTCCTTAATATATTCAGGAGTGACACCCGTTGCTTTTACAGAAACGATCTCATCAAGATCTATGTTTTTGAAACCAACAGTTTCAAAACTTTTAATGTATTCAGGAGTAATGCCCAATGATTTCAATGCAGTTACATTATCAAGATCAGTGATCTTATAACCTGCGGCTTCAAAACTTTTCACAAATTCCGGAGTGATGCCCAACGCTCTGAATGCAACCAGTTCTTCTGGTTTGATCTTATATCCAAGATCAGTAAATGATTTCATGAATTCAGGAGTAACGTTCTGCGACTTCATTCCAATAAACTCTTCGGGAGTGATATCTTTAAAACCTGCGTTATACCAACTCTTTATATATTCAGGAGTAACACCAACTGCTTTAAAAGATACTAATTCATTATGCGGAATATTGTTCATCCCAACTGCTTTAAAAGAATTGATATACTCAGGAGTTATATTCATTGCTTTATAACTTACAATATCATCCGCGTCATCATCTTTACCGCCTTTATCTCCCTTGTCACCTTTATCTCCTTTCATTTCACGAACTGATTCGATATATTTTTTATCAATGCCCTGTGCTTTGAAAGTAACCAGCTGATCAGTTGTTACATTTTTATAACCCGCATCGCGGATCTCTTTTATATAAGCCGCATCAACATTCAACGCTTTTAGGGGGATCAGTTTTTCCATATCAATATCTTTAAAACCGGCATTCTTGATTGATTTGATATAAGCTGCATCGATCTTCATGGCAGCCATCGCAATAAGATTATCTTTTTCAATATTGGTAAATCCTTCGTTCTTGAACATTGTCAGGTATTCTTTCTTGATATTAATAAAAAAGAAAACCATTTGTTCGTCTTTATCAAGCATTTCTTTCAGATCTTTGTTCATGTAATCAACAAACGCTTTATCAGCAACGAACTTATAAGTACCCATACCAGTATTGCCTTCAAACTTACCGGTCATTTCCATCTTGCCCGCTTCACGGGTGATGTTGAATGTTCCAGCTGTTCCTTTAGGTAGAGTTCCAAGCTCAGATAATTTAAAAGTGGTCGCATTAAAAGAATGACCAGATTTGAGATCAAATTCATCATCATCCATCTTTTCATCACTGAAGCGGATATTCACTTTATCATCTTTGATAATAGCGAACCAATACCCTTCGGTTTCCATACCGTGATTCTTTATAGACTTTTCGGTCTTTCCGGCTTTCTGACTATCCTGGCCATAGGCAACAGGCTCATTCAGCAGGCATGCTAAAAAAGCAAATACAGGCAACAGGAAAAAATATTTCCAGGCTGTGTGCAGGTTTGATCTTTTTTTGTTCATCATGGCTATACGTTTTTTAAGAATTGACTGGTTATAGTTTGTAGTTAAACTCAAAGGAAAATGCGGCGCTGATACTTTCATAAGGCTAAGCTGGTAACTCTGTTTATCCACTTTCTTTTGCAGCATCAGTTGATCGTCGGTTAAAAATTCAAGATTGCTTTCTATCTCGCGGCGGTAGATCCATGCAAATGGATTGAACCATTGAAAGATCAGCAGCAGCTCGGCGATAACAATATCAAGCGTATGATTTTCACGGATATGAATTTTTTCATGCAGCAATATCTGGTTATACGTTTCCCATTCATATTTTTCAGGGTTGATAAAAATATTGTTGCCAAAAGAACAAGGAGCTTTATCACCACTCACTTCTACGATCCTGTATTTGCCATCGATTATCACCGGGTTACGATAGGCACGAAACAATAATAATACAAGCTGGAAAAGAAAGCTCACGCCAAACACGATCACGCCAAACCAATAGATCCAGAACATCCAAATCATCAGTTGTGCAAAAGAAAATCCTGAATTCTCGGCTTTGACAGTACCGGTTTGCGTTCCATTGCTGGCATCAGTATTCTTTGCATCCTGTTTTACATTCGGAGGACTCTGTTGCACCTGCTCCGTTACGATCAATGATGGTTGTTGTATAACTGCTGTAGTTGGCTTGCGCAAAGAAAATTGTTGCGGCACCTGCACCAAAGGCAATGCAAAAGAAATGGCCAGGCAGGCGATCAGGAAAAAGCGATTCACTTTATAAAAAGTTTCGCGACGCAGTAATAGTTTATAAAAAGCCAGGCAGGCGAGCAGGATCACGGCGACATTGATGATATATGGCAGGTTCATGGTTTGTCTGTTTTTATCATGTGAAGAATTTCTTGCAATTCGTCTTCAGTAAGGTTTTGTTCTTTGGCAAAAAAGGCCAGCATCCGCGGATAGGAGTTATCGAAATACTGGCTCACGATATCTTTCATTGCATGCTTTTGATAATCTTCCCGGCTGATGATGGGAAAGTAGCGATATACATTGCCAACACTGTCATGATCCAGGAAACCTTTTTCTTCCAGGATCTTCACCATGGTAGCAACACTGTTATAGTGTGGTGTCGGTTCCGGCAGGTTAGGAATCACTTCTTTAATAAAAGCTTTACCAAGATCCCAATATACCTGCATGATCTGTTCTTCTCTTTTCGCCAACTTTTGCATCGATAAATAATTTGACACAATGTTAGTACTAATTCATTAGTAGAACAACTAATTTATTAGGAGTGATGGATAAGAAATGAAGAAATTTAAGCTAAAATGGCTCAATCAGAACTAGTTAGGAAAATAAAAAAAATTCCCTAAAGATGTTTAAAATTGCGGATAAGCGGAAGATGTTAGGAGAAATGTTTGAATGCTTTCAATAATTCAACATTCAAAATTTATAATTTAAAATCATCAGGGATCAATCATAATATGTGCACCATGTGTTCCGGGATTCATGATCCATGGCATTCCATGGCCTGGTTCTTTTTCCGATAATCCCGTACTTGCTGTTGTGGCGTATGGAATATAAATTACAGAACGCAGATAACCATTCTTTACTTCACCGGTGGCAGGATCATAATCCTGGTCTTTTGCAGAATACACATACAATGCTGCAGGTTGTTTAGGCATTTGCAGGGTGCCAGCTTTTACTTCTTTCTCCCGTTCATTAAATAACGAATCATCTTTAATGCCCTGCTTTCTAAGCTCACGACCCCTTTGCATAAAAGGTTCCAGGTCCTTTATATAACAAGCCACAGAAAAGTCAGGCTCATCTGGATTATCTGCCAGACAGATCATTTCATTTGTTCCTTGTCTTAAGAGTATAAATTGTTTATCAGCTGAATAACCATAAACTGTACAGCTATCTCTCTTTTCCTTGGGTGCAGCTAATAAGGCAGTTTTTATTTGTATGTCTGCAGAAGCTAAAACATTTTTGGCAGCGGGTGAATCTTTTTTAGAATCACATCCAGAACAAGCTGTGATCACAGTCACAAACAAAAAGATAGCTTTCATATTAATTCGTTGAGATGAAAATTTAATTCAAGATAAAAAGCAAGAGTTTTTTAAAGATAGTATTTATTATGGTAGACCTATCTGGGCAAATAAGTTGGCTGTGATAATGGTGACATTCCTTTATGTTCCGTTCATCAATCAATTACAAAGCGTACAAATTTTTTTCTTAACTTAAGAATCTAAACTCAACCGTTATGGACTACCAACTCGTCACTGGCGGACCAGATGTAGCCGACCACCTGGTATTTACAACCAGTTTCTCACACAACAATGTTTTTTACAAAGCGGCTCTTGCAGAAACCATTTCCTGGGATGGACAACTAACCGGCACCTACGATGTGCTGTTGCAATCGGGCAAAGGCACGCAACGTCTTACTCTTATAAAAGAAGGAAATCATTGGCGAGCAGGAGAAGAAGTTGAACAGATCGGCGTTCCTCAGCAAGAAGTGGTTGATTTGTTGGGCACAGTCATCAACAAGGTTCGCAGGTAAAATGATATTCTACAGACTACGCTGAATTAACTTAATAATCCTTAACAAGCATTTGCTTTTCTTTTTCCCTTGATGGAAAAAGAAACAAAAAGATCAAGGCAAAACCGAATGCTCCGCCGGTTTTGCCGGGCCAACGCACATGTAGAGTATTATCTTTGTAATTTGTTTTTAATATTGAATTGATAGGATGAAATGCTTGCTTCGTGTTATGCGAAATCCCGAAAGGCGCTGTCTTTTTCGTTTACATTCTTTAGTTAAGAGATCACTTTATGATAAACGAAAAAGAAGGCGCTGGTAGATTCATTTATTTCTGAAACAAGATGATGAGAGTATCGGGTAAATAAACAAATTTCAACTATCGTCGATGTCGACGATAAGAATTGTTTAGCTCAGTTAACAGTAGCACAGAAGTTCAATCAAGGTGTCCGGCAATGGCTGTATATCATTGCCGGTGTGCTTTTCTTTGTTACTTTCTTTTGCACAAGCAAAAGAAAGTAAATATACTCTTACAGAACATTCACACTTCTCTCCACAAACGCCGTAAGCTCCGCACCTTTCAATAAACCCTGCGCCAGCATAGCAAGATCAAAAGCCTGTTTAGCCAAAACAGTTTGTTGAGACTCATCAGAAGATAAAATTTTACTCACCAGTTTATGATTAGCATTCACCGAAACTTTATAAGTATCCGGCATATTGCCATAAAAATTCATTCCACCACCACCACCCATACGGCTCATGTCTTTCATACGACGCATCCATTCTTCCATAGTAATAGTAACCGGCATACCCTCTGCATGGTTACTATCGATCTCCACATGCATCTGCGAATTGTTGATCGCTTTTTCAAATATGCCTTTCAGTTTGGTTGATTCATCATCGGTGAGCTTGTGTTTCTCAGTATCTTCCTTTTCGATCAGCTTATCCATCACATCCGCATCCACTCTTTTCAAAGAGATTTTTTCCAGCTTCATTTCGAGGTGATGTATAAAATGCGTATCGATCGGCGAGTTCATCAGCAATACATCATAATTCTTTTTATGTGCTGCCTGTATATAGCTATCCTGTCGTTCAGCATCAGCTGTGTATAGGTACACCAGCCGGCCATTCTTATCTTCCTGGAAAGCTTTTGCTCTTACCTCATATTCTTCCAGTGTAAATTTTTCATGCTTTGTATTCTCCAGCAACAAAAACTCTTTAGCCTTTTCATAAAATTTTTCATCACTGAGAGCGCCGTACTTAACAAAAAGACCGATATCATTCCATTTCTCTTCATAGCTCTTGCGATCTTTCTTGAACAGCTCACCCAGCTTCTCCGCTACTTTACGACTGATATAGCTATTGATCTTTTTTACATTGCTGTCGCTCTGCAAAAATGAACGGCTTACATTCAGCGGGATATCCGGCGAGTCGATAACGCCATGCAGCAGCAATAAAAATTCAGGCACGATATCTTTTACTTCATCAGTAATAAATACCTGGCGGCTGAACAAACGGATCTTGTTCTTCGTGATCTCAAGATCATTTTTCAACTTGGGGAAATATAAAACTCCCGTCAGGTTAAAAGGATAATCAACATTCAGGTGTATCCAGAAAAGTGGCTCTTCGGAAAAAGGATAGAGCTCACGGTAAAAAGAAAGATAGTCCTCATCTTTCAGCTCATTTGGTTGTTTGGTCCAGATAGGAGTGGTGTTGTTGATGATATTATCCACCTCCACATCTTTATGCTTTGGTTTGCCTTCTGCATCTTCACCGTCGGGTACTGATTCGGTTTTGGTACCAAACTGTACTGGCACGGGCAGAAACTTTGCATACTTGTTCAGTATCCCGCTGATGCGAGGCTCTTCCAAAAACTCTTCTGAATCTGCATTGATATATAAAATAACATCGGTGCCTCTTTCGGTGCGGCTTCCTTCGGTCATCTCAAATTCGGTGCTGCCATCACAGGTCCAGCAGGCAGGGGCGGCGCCGTCCTGGTAGCTGAGAGTCTGTATCTCCACTTTTTCCGCCACCATAAAAGCCGAATAAAAACCCAAACCAAAACGACCGATGATCTCGTTGGCATCATTGGCTTCTTTGAACTTTTCCAAAAACTCGGTAGCGCCGGAGAAAGCCACCTGGTTGATATATTTTTTTATTTCATCGGCTGTCATGCCGATGCCGTTGTCGGATACGGTGATCGTCTTTGCGGTTGCATCAATGGCCACTTTCACTTTCAGCCCACCCAGCTCCTGGTTATAATGACCCAGCGAAGCCAGTCTTTTTATTTTCTGCGTGGCATCCACGGCATTGCTCACCAGCTCCCGCAAAAAGATCTCATGATCGGAGTAGAGAAATTTTTTAATGATCGGGAATATGTTCTCGGTATTGATGGATATGTTTCCTTTTTCCTGCACCATGTTGTTTGAATTTTTTTTCGGATGGCAAAGGTAACTCCATTGAGGAATATTTTGAATGGTGAAAGGAGGGATTATTATGTAACCAGCTGATTAACTCCGATTGGGCTGAAGTTGCGACGCTCCGTTCAGGTGACGAAATCCTATTGAACTTTTCTTTTTGGTGGCTAGCCCTTATTTAAAAGGGAACTCAACAGTTCCTGTTGGTTTTTGCCAACATCACTTTTATAAACTGTCTTTAATTGTTTTTATAAAATTTCCTGTGACTTTTTTTATTTCTGAAAATTTTTCTGACTTTTCGTTTGTTGGCTCTTTCAAGTATAAAGCTCTATTTATTTCAAGCATTATAGATTGAACGTTTTTGGTCTTCTTATAATGTTGTAATGTAACTATTGAGCCCTTATATGGCCGATCAACTCCTAATGTGTATCCTGCATTTTCAAAGAATGATATGGATAGGTCTATTAAATATTTTGGTGTATGAAAAGTATCTGTACCTATATTAAAATCAGGCCTCTCCGGATTTTTGTCAAGGTCTCTCTTTAAAGGGTTGCCTGGAAATGAATGACAATCTATGATCAAAGCCTTTTCAAAGAGGTCCAATTGTTTATTTACTGCTTCACTAAGCTTATTATGATGCTGCCAGTAGAAATTATTCAATACCCTTTCTTTGAATTCTGGTGTTACTCTTCTTATAACTTCTCCTTCATCATTTTTTTCGTAAAGAGCGCCCATTCCATATTGAGCCATTATTTCTTGTGAATCATCCGTAAATCTTTCCGGGTCGCAAAATATCCTGGAGAATTCTGCCTTTATCATTTCGTCGCCATCGGAATAAAAAAGGTCATCAGTATACCAATCGGTCAATTTAAGCATTTCATTCGCTAAAGAATTTGCATTAACAACATATCCCTCCATTGAAGGAATATTAATTGATGAATGTGGTATGTGAAGTATGATCTTGTTTTTCAAAATCTATGTTTTGTTAGATGCTAAAATTGTTTATAACACACCTTCTCCTTCTTTCCCTTTGTCTTGCAATGATTCGGTAGGTGAGATCCACAATCCTTTCTTTCTTAAGTATTTTCCGACAAATCGGCCATAATGAGATAAGATTGCTTGTATCTCTTCATCGGTAAAAGGTCTAACCTCTGTTCCCGATAAATTAATTCGTGAAAGGATATAACCATCAATAGCAGCATTACAAATATTTATTTTTCTGTCCACTTTAAGTTTAGAAAGAAAGTCTTCAAGTGCTGCCATTTGTTTTGAAAATTGAACGCCCATTGAAATTTTATTGAAGTTGTTTATGTGTGTCGTTTGAATTTGTAGTATCCTCGATGTTTTCACTTACAAGAAATGTGGCAAAATGAGATTTGAATTATGTTACCGACGATTGATCCCTGAATATCGCCATTATGAAATACGAAATATGGGTATAAACGATGTAAGTATATCCGTTGTGTCTGACAATTTCCGGTATTGGAGGAAAGCCTACCGTTCCTCCATGAATGGCTTTTCTTGAGATCTTGGTAGCTCCAATGATACCATTGACCTCACCGTAAAGTCCGCTTGGTCCTACACCTTTGTATCCTATTACATGCAAGGTCACTGGATATCCATTACACCTTTCATCGAGAGTTTTATAAAAATATATTTCAAGACCACATTCGTTGATGAGATAGCTGGCTCTGGATCCTCCTTGACTCCAACCAAAGCTGGTTAAGAGAACAAGTTTCAGATCTTCGCCTTCAATTTTGTATTTTTTTCCTATGCAGTCTGCTTTCAGATCAAGATTAAGGAATGATTCTCTGTCCATAATGATTATTTTTCTACTTTACAATTGTGTTGAGATTATATAACTCATCTTCCGATCTTATTTTAACTTCTTCTCATTCACCTTTTGCTAATGCTTCCTCGATCCAGCCAGCATTCTCAGCATATTTTGCATCGAACTCTTCAATGGTAAGGGGATCGCCGTATACATCACCATATACTCTGGTAATAAACCTAAGATCTGTTATTACAATTTTTTTTTGCGGGTTGAAACATATGGATTCACCTTCATTTTTCGAATATTTCAAATAACTACCGCCGTCTGTGATGCAATAGATTTCTTGTATAGATTCCCGCATATAATAATGAAACGCATAACGATAATCTGCAGACCAATACAAATAAGGCCAACTAAGTTTCTTAAAGTCGGGGATCCAAATTGCGTTTTCTGAATATTTGGTCTCAAATTCCTCTTTGGAAATGGACGTAGAGGTTGGTTTTTTTACTAATTTTTCAGCAAGTTTTGCATCTCTACTGAAAAGATTGGTTTTAGGATAAAAAATAAATGACCCATCACCTTTGAATGTGTACCTAACAAAAGCTCCTACATCAGTAATGCAATGGTCTTCATCAATGTAACGGGGAAATTGTTCTGTGTTCATGCTGCTGAATTTTTTAGGTTAAAAAAATATTCAGCATTACTTATTAACGCCGAGGAAACAAATAAAAGAAGAGGGATTTTTTTTCCGTTTCTTTTGACTTTGTATGTCCGCATTGTTTTACCACCGTAGCAACGGTTGCTCGGTTGGCGTCTCCAGCAAAGCCGGAGAACTCGTAATGCTTTTGCAAACCTAAGAAAGAAGATCTATTAGACATATTCTTTTCAAACAAAATGATCGCTGTCAATATTAACAGTTATCGATTCCTTGTGCTAGTCGATACCTCAAAACTGTCTAAAGTCAGGAAGAAACAAATTTTCTATCTGACAATTTCTTTTATATAGGAACTATTCAACCAAAAACATTTCTTTTTCTGCTTACTTCCATCAGCAGTTTCCATTCTGTCTTTTTCATCCGCTCCCTTAGGTCGAACATGTCCTATTCTTTTGTCAGAGATCTTTATGAAATCGTCAAAATGCTTAGCTTTTATCTTGTTGCGTGTATCGGTCCAAACTTTTTCTAACTCTTCCATATCGAGTGCAGGGATCGAGAAGAATTTTACTTTTTCTAATCTCTGTTCACCATTCTTATCTGCTTTGAATACGACAAAGAAGAATCTACGTTCCAATTCGTCGAACCAAGAGGATTCAAGCCATGTTTCATGAATGATCTCTTTGAACTGGATCTGTTTGAATGACATGCTTTCCTTCAAGGTTCCAGTTGATTGGAGTCTTACCGTCTTCATGATGACATCGGCTTTCTCAAATTCTTCTACATTTTTTTCTCTCACTCCAAGTATGGCTCTGGCAAACACCTCATACCTATTCTTTGCTTTTGGATTGGTCTTTAGCCCAAGCGTTTTGATCAGCTGTGCTTCGCTATATCCGTAATAAGGTTTGAATTTTTTTATAACAAGGTCTTCGAAAGTTTCGCCTTTTTTATAGGCGGAAGTATTCTTGACGACCGCTTCGACCTGCAAGGCCTCATCTCTTGCCTTACTTTTTCCATAAAGGCTCTCTTGAATAATGAAATTGATGTATGATGATTTCAATGAGAAAGCCCTTTGCATGGCCATCTCATTTGAGAAAGGCTGCTTTCTTAGACTAGATGCATTTGCCCCTTTTGTTGAAGCAGCTAAATAAAGCGTATCGCCTTCGGATAATTCATGTGCTTTACCATCCTTTATCTTCTGAACTATCTTTTTCCAATCATCCTTGATGATCTTTAGGTCTGTTTCTGGGAATTTCCATAGCTGTATGATTTTGAAGATATAGTCTATATCCAATTTTCCCTTCTCAAAGAGATAGAACATTAATAATATCAAGGCATTCTTTTTCCAAAAACTACTTTCATCGAAATTATATTTATATTCTTCATTGTAATCAATGATATTGAAGACCAAGCGTTCTTTCGATCTAAATCCTTTCTTAGTTTGTTTTAAAGGTGCGGTTTTCAATTCGACCCCAGCCTCTTCGAAATCCGCTCTTGATTCTGAGTTCGGCTTATAACCAAAGTATAATTCTTCTAGTAATTGACCCAGTTTGCCCTTACCCTTCCTTAATTGAACGGCTTTGTCACCAAAGATTTGAGATAGTGACTTATTCAAAAGGCCTTTAGCAAATCTTTCGATTGATAGTGGGTCTTTTACATCATATGAAGATCTGGTCGATAACACAGTACTGAAAATATAAAATAATCCGCAGAACGGATCGTAGACGATTGTCCGTTGACAATAAGCCACGATCGATGGACTTTTACTTATGGATATCAAGAAGAGATTCGCCAAAAGAATTAAACAGCTCCGAATTGGGATCGGTTTGTCACAAGAGAAGCTTGCATATAAGGCTGATATCGATCGGACCTACATGACTGATATTGAGAATGGCAATAGGAACGTGTCCATAACGATCATTGAGAAACTGGCAAAAGCATTAGAGGTCGATATCAAAGAACTCTTCGATTAATATGGCAGTAACATTAAGAGATTCAGATGATCAAACAGAAAGGGCAGTTGCTCAGTTCCTTGATCGATATTTTTATCCGAAGCATGCTACTTCATTTGCAAGGAATGATGATATCATCAACCAGATGAATGGTATTGATGTTAGCTGTACGATCGGTGAGGTTCAAAACATGCTGATCGATGAAAAATGTGTTGGTCAATATATAAATCAAGGTATTCCAACCTTTGCCTTTGAATTAAGTTTTTTTACGATGGGAGGTCAGATGATAGAAGGTTGGTTATTTGATCCTCAAAAAAGAACTCAATATTATTTACTTATATGGATCTGGGCCACTAGGACAGAAGATATTTCAGTTGATGATATAACCACTCTGGAATGCATTCTAATGTCAAGAGAAAGACTACTTTCTTATTTGAATGCGGAAGGTATAACAAGACAGCGGTCAACAGAGATCGTGAAAGAGATCCGATCTACAAATAAAGGGGGTGTGCATTATCAGAGATTAGATAGACCTTACTATTATTTCTTAACTACAAGATTGGCAGAGCGACCAGTGAATCTTGTAATAAGGAAATCGAAATTAAAGGAGTTAGGCGAAGGCCATTTTTTTGTTCGCAAATAATATTTATGCCAACCATATTCAAGCACACCGTACAATTGATACAACTACCTATACAAAACAAACCTAAGGCTCAATTTGTACAAGAAGTCAAAGATGTCCCATATCTTTTATATGAAGTAGAGCAATTATCAGATGGAAAAAAGATTGTGATCAACAAACCAGGCGGTAAAAGAAATTTCGGGAAGATCGCTCAAGGAGACCTGCTGGTCATGTTATATGACCCCAATAATGATGAGATCACTTTGTATCGACATATTGACTTATATAATGATATTCGATCCAAACTCGATGATGATTCCGATCTAGGGATAGCTCTGGTCGATGCATTAGAGGAAGTAGGAAATGGGACAGACCCCAACGATATACTAAATAGAAAAGCTTTTCAACCGCAAGAAGGTTTATCGGTCGAGTTGCTTCTTAAGATATATAAATGGATATGGGTACAAGAAGATATTAACTATCCCAATGGTGAAGGTCGATTGAGGTCTCTCAACCCGCTATTAGAATTAAGGAAAGAATACAAATGAACGCGGATTGAAAGATATAGTCATATCATGCGACCAATGCCTCAAGATTTTCTTTCTTTTTTTTCTTCGCCGCTATCAGTTCATTTAGGATTAGCCCAACTTTCTCTATGACCCCAACAACAAGTGCATTTCCCATGAAGAATGCTCTCTTTGTATCATTAGCTTCTTTAGTATGGTCGTCAGGGAACATATTCAATCTCTCTAGCTCAATAGGTGTCAGCCTTCTTAGTTTCCCATTTTGCTTTACTACATGTTTAAAACGACTTGGGGTTTTACCTCCCTCAGATGTTATTATTGTTCTTGATGATCTGTTCAAATGATCTGGGAAGGGTAAAGGTCCTTCGGTATAATAGAATATTTCACCGTTACTTTTCTTTCTCGGTTCTTTTTTTGAGCCTTTTAGATATTCCCATTGTTTTTTGTCTTTAGGGTCTAAGAAGAACTCAGCTGGTATCTCAGAGACATCTTGCAATATATCTTCAAGATTTGTGAGCCTATCATCGTAGTTTGGTTTGCTACTGAATGTCAGAACTTCGCCATTTATCATCAGACCCGTATTCCCAAAAGGATTTGCTGATTTGTTTCCCTTATTGAATGATTCAGTAAGGGAGATCAGATCTTTTTCGATCTTGAAAGGGGATATCATTATATCAGGTGAGTACTGGATCTCAAAACTTCTTGCAAATACGCCATCAGATATGAGCCAATCCTTTCTTTCAGATTTTATTTTTTTGTACGCGGTGGTTGTCTTATGGTATGCAATAAAGAAAACTCTCCTTCTCCTTTGTGGCATGCCATAATCTGCAGCATTGATGACTCGCCATTCTACTGCATATCCAAGTGCATTTAAGGACGATAGCATGATCGCAAAATCTCTTCCTCTTTGCCCGGCCGGAGATTTTAAAAGTCTATCAACATTTTCTAGAAAAAGATACTTTGGTTTTTTTGATTTTTTTTCCTTTAGGATCCGATGTATCTGCCACCATAATACTCCCTTTTTCCCTTTAAGTCCATGCGCCTGGCTCAATTGCCTCGCAACGGAATAGTCTTGACAAGGGAAGCCGCCGACCAGAAGGTCATGATCAGGAATGTCTTTGACCTTTACAGTTGATATGTCATCATTGGAATGATTTTCTTCTCCGAACCTTCTCTCATATATGTCAGATGCATGCTGCAATTTTGTTGAGGGCTCCCATTGGTTGCTCCAGACCACCTGATAATTACTCTGGTACTTTTCTTTGTAGTTACTGGTTGCAGATGTTCCATGCCAACCTTCTAGGCCGATCCTGAAACCGCCGACCCCCGCAAAAAGTTCAGCCACTTTGATTTTTTGGGTCTTATCTTTTCGATCACCTATTTTTTTGATCGTGGTTTTTCTTTTGGCCATCGTATTCTAAAAGCTTTTGCTTTATTGATTTTATTACTTTATCGATATCCTTTGGATTAAGCTCACATTCCCATACGGTCATGGATTTCCATCCTATCTGTTCTAATAATAGATTCTTCTCCTGATCTCTGCTGACATTTCGATCGAATTTTTTTTTCCAGAAGTCAATATTTGTTTTCGGGAGTGGCAGGTCGCATTTTGGACATCTATGCCAATAACAACCGTTCACAAAGATCGCAAACTTTTTATTTACAAAGGCAAGATCGGGTCTTCCTGGGATTTTTTTATAATTTTTTCTATAACCTTTTAATCCAATTTTCCACAATGCTTTTCTTAATGATTTCTCAGGATTTGTGTTCTTTGCTTTATTCGCACTCATTACCCGCGACACATTCTCATTTGCTGGGATCGGCGAACGTTTGTCTCTTACATATACTAAGGGTTTCATGTCACGTAAAATTATGAATTAGATCCTATCATACTTGATCATCGTCTTTAGGTCCTCAACAGTTATAGTATCAATGCGTCTATGCAACATTCTGTGGCAATTAGAGCAGACCACCGCCAGATCATCCAAAGTTGTTTTTTTTGCTACTTTGAAATTTGCAAGAGGTGTACGATGATGACATTCGATATAACCTTTGCCGATTGACCCATAGTATCCTTCAAATTCAAATATGCAAGCCTCGCAGGCAAGTTTTCCATAAAGGGTCCAGACCTGTTCTTTTTTTCTGGTGATTATTTTACCATCCCGTTCTCTCACTTTATGTAGTTTATAAAGTACCTGACCTTCGGTAACACTATCTTCAGCCGTCTGTTCATCATCCTCTATATTGTTTACCTGTTCACATAAAGTTGGATCATCAGTGATCCTTCTGATCTCTGTTGCGATAGCTCTTAATTTTTCACGATCATTGTAAAATTCATTGAATACGATCTCGTCTAGTTTTGAACCACCACTCATTCCTACACCCTTATGGTCAGGATCGAAATGTTTAAAATTCGAAAGCTTAAGAGTTACTCCGTTCGGGTTTCTAAATTTTTCTTTATCAGGTCGGTCATGAAAAATTGGAAGCTGATTTAAGACCTTACTTACTTCTATTATTTTGGGATTACCACTATCGATGCTTCCTCTATCCTTCGAAAAATATAGATCTAACGCAAGGATTATTTCATCTCGATGCCATTTAGGATTTCTCATTGAGATAGTTTGCTTAAAGATAACCCTTAAGGAACTCAGATATAAGAAACTCCCCGGTTTTAAGCGGGGAGTTTAGTATTTCTGATACAGCATCATTTTAATAATGACCATCTCCGTAAGACTGCGATCGCTTCGTCAATGTTTCCGTGAAAGGTCAGATACATTACAACGATAAAAAGAGCTACCAGCAACCATTCTTTAGGTCTGATTTCTAAATTAAGTTTCATTGTCTTAATTTTTTTATTTAGCGAATGTTCCCGGAATATCATTTCTCATAGACCGGTGCAAATATTAACGCTGCTTGGTATTCGTGTTACGTGTATTCGTTTTGAGGTATCTGCTTGGTATTCGTGTTGCGTGTATTCGTTTTGAGGTATCTGCTTGGTATTCGTGTTACGTGTATTCGTTTTGAGGTATCTGCTTGGTATTCGTGTTGCGTGTATTCGTTTTGAGGTATCTGCTTGGTATTCGTGTTGCGTGTATTCGTTTTGAGGTATCTGCTTGGTATTCGTGTTGCGTGTATTCGTTTTGAGGTATCTGCTTGGTATTCGTGTTGAGTATTTTCGTTTAGTGCGTTAATTTTTGCATGTTAAATGTAGGACTTTTAGCTGATTTTTGTCAATGAAATTGCAAAGGCACATTAGATTGCGATAAAGCCATCACTGATTCCAACCCCCTTAAATGTCTTTTTGTCTGTTCAGTCTTCCAATGAATAGCTTTTCCTTTCAATTTTATTCGTTTTTGCTGTTACTTTACTGCATGGCAACTCCGACCCAACTTCGACCCAAAGGCATGGGTAAAGCGACTTCCATAGTACTTATGCTATTTACTGACATGTTGACTTTTGTGATTTGATCGATGGCAAGAGATCAAAGCATCAATTCTTCAAAACTCCAATAGTTCGTTGATAGTTATATTTAAGCTTTCAGCCAATGCCAACAACATCGTTAAAGAAGGATTGGTTTTACCTTTTTCAATTCTATGTATCTGGCTAAAATCTACATCTGCATCATCAGCAAGTTTTCGGAGGCTCAAATTCTTCTCTAGTCGGATCTTTTCTAAATGCTTTCCGAATTTCTTGAGTATTTTCTCATTTTGTGTCCGATTCATTAAGGGAAATTCAATGAATTCCCAAAAAATAATGTAGGACTATTTGCATACAGTTGAATATTTATTTTACCTTAGCTCTATTACTCTTAACTGGTTGAGCCTTGCACAAGTCCAATTCAAATACCGACAACGTACAGTCTTTCCGAAATGGAGAGGGCTCAGGCTTTGAGTACTTCTTCAATGCACTTTATAAAGCTGTTTACCTTTTTGCCTTTCGTTATGTAAAGGATAAAGCCACTGCAGAAGATATCATTTCAACCAGCTTTATCAAGCTATGGAGCAAACGAAACATTTTTGAGACCGAAGCAGGAATAAGAGCCTACTTGTATAGATCTGTTTATAATGCATGTATCCGCCATTTGCAGCAAACACAAAACAGGAACTTGCATAATAAGACTTACATAACTCAAATAGATACTACACAGCAATCATACATTCATGATATCATTAAAGCCGAAACCATAAACAACTTACAAAAAGCCATCTCTCATTTGCCAGAACAATGCAAAAAGGTATTCACTAAGCTCTACATCGAAGGCAAATCAGTTACAGAAACAGCACAGGAAATGAACCTCACCATTAGCACCATCAAGAACCAAAAAGCACGAGGCATCAAATTACTCAGGCCTAAACTGATTATATAACCTCTTCATTGTCCCCCGCTGCGGAGCCTGTCCCGATTTTATCGGAAGGAAGTACTTCAACCTAAAATATCTTACAAGAAGGGGTGGACTACGCTCTGGCAAATTGCTATCCACCCCCACTTGAATATTTATCTAATTCAACCATCCGGCCCCCGCCAGCGGGGGATATTTGATCAGCCCAATTTTGAATTTAGCTTCCATAGATGGAAAATAATATTTCAGAAAGCATTATCTTTTGCCAACGATTTTCTTAACCACCTAAAATATAAACTAATGGCACCTACATCAGCGCTTTTCAATATGATTTTTGAAAAAGCTAAAAGTGACAACAAGGTACAAGCTCTCCTTGCCCAAAGAGATCAGCACCCCCAGGCTTATATGATTGGCTTAAGGGTTGAATTCATCAAGCGCCAGAATGAATGGCTGTTTTTTGAAGTTATATTCGGCTATCATGTCAACACACCAGATCTTGAAAGCAAAGACGATGTTCAAGTGATTGTTCCATGGAACAGAAATACAGGCCAATTCGGAGAAGTATCTGAGCCCAAAGTATTTTAAATATATATCTTATGTCAGCATATGTTTTAATAATGCGGGAAGCAAATACTGATCGCTTGGAATCTGTATTGGGTGTTTATACATCTTGGCAAAATGGATGGGGCGCTTTTTTTGAAAGATGGAAGAAAGGAGGCCATCCATTTATTAAAGGCATCGTTACTTACACAGATAAAGATTCCTTGTATTACGCCGTATCGCAGGCAAATCCACAATTAAGATTGTTACGGATTTATAGTAATGATTTTGTCGTAGTTAATATTGAAAGATTTTCACTTGACACTCCTATCATTAAATAAGTTTGTGATATGGATAAAATTTCTTTAGTGATGCAAACACATTTTAAATGGAAAGAACACAGCCCATGCTCCGCAATATTTTAATACTGGTTTGTTTTTTTATGCTGACAGGTTCAGAAAATAAACCAAAATGGAAATCTCTTTTTAATGGGAAAGATCTTAAAGGCTGGGAAGTAAAAATTGCCGGCTACCCGTTGGGCGAAAATTTCGGAAATACATTCCGTGTTGAAAATGGGATACTCCAGACAAGATATAATGCGTATGATAGTTTCAGGGTTCGGTTCGGCGCTTTGTATTACAAAAAAGTTTTTACCAACTACCGGTTAAAAGTGGAATACCGTTTCACCGGGGAACTAACACCCGGCGCTCCCTCATGGGGATTTCGGGATGGGGGTATTCAATATCATTGCCAGTCACCCGGATCGGTGAAGATCGATCAGTCATTTCCTATTTGTCTTGAATACAACCTGCTTGGTGGTAATGGCAAAGATGAACGACCTACAGGTGAAATATGCTGTTCGGGAACCTATGTTTCTATTGATGGCAAACGAAATTCATCTTATTGCACACCACCCTCGGTGAAGAAAACTTTTCATGGCGATCAGTGGGTAACATTGGAAATTGATGTAAGGGGAGATGTGATCCGGCATTTTGTAAATGGGGAAGAGATATTGCATTTTGAAAACCCACGATACAATCCTGATCATCCTATTGGTAAAACATTTATTGTAAATAGTGATGATAAAGTAAAAGAAGGTTATATCTCACTGCAGTCAAACAGCCACCCGATGGATTTCCGTAAAATTGAGATCATGGAGTACTAATTTACTTTTTGCCTTGATGCAAAAAGTAACAAAAAGATCAAGCCCGGCCCGATGCTCCGCCGGCCGGGCGGCCAACGCACATGAGCATTCATTACAGGTTTAAAATACTTCTTTCATCGCAATGATAGGATGTGGTTGTTGTTTCGTATTATTTGAAACTCATGGAGGCGCAGTTCCCGCCTCTGCATTTTTCAATAATTGAAAATGTTTGAAATTAGTCGGCGGGAAAGGCGCTGGAAATTTCTGAAGAATCGATCGATGTACAGTATCAATCAAGAAACAAATCTCAATTATCGTCGATGCAGATGATAAGAATTGTTTTGCCGAGTTAACAGTAGCACTGAAGCCTAATCAAGGCGTCCGGCAATGGCTGTATATCATTGCCGGTGTGCTTTTCTTTGTTACTTTCTTTTGCACAAGCAAAAGAAAGTAAATAAAACATATACGCATTAACGCCTTCTTTTTCATCAGCGTTGTTAGGTATCTTTAATACATGAAGGCCTGTTCCCACTTTATAAAAAAAATATTCACGGTTGTCTTATTAATAGCAAGGGTGGCCACTTCTGCACAAAACAAAACCGAACGATTACAACTGGCTGATGAAATTGATCGTTCGATCCGCACTGAGCTGCTGAATAAATGGTACCCGCAAAGTGTGGATAGTTTATATGGTGGGTTTCTCTCTACGTTTACTTATAATTTTTTACCAACAGGGCCGCAGGATAAAATGATCGTTACACAGGCACGACATGTATGGTCAAATGCACTGGCTTCAAGATTATATCCTGAGGTTGATCATTACAAAAAAAGTGCAGCACATGGTTTTAGTTTTTTAAAAGATAAAATGTGGGATAAAACCAACGGTGGTTTCTATACACTGGTTGACCGCGAGGGAAATGTAAAAGACAGCGAAGGAAAAACAGCTTATGGAAATGCATTTGGAATATATGCATCCGCGGCTTGGTACCAGGCTTCGGGTGACAATGATGCATTGCAATTAGCTAAAGATTGTTTTGCGTGGCTGGAAAAACATGCACATGATCCCATCCTCAAAGGTTATTATCAAAATTTATTGCCGGGAGGTACACCGGTTAAGCGTACTGATACAGATCCTTCCACATCAACTGTTGGTTATAAAGATCAGAATAGCTCCATTCATTTGCTGGAAGCATTTACAGAATTGTATTCCGTATGGCCCGATGCATTAGTTCGTCAGCGGTTACAGGAAATGTTGCTGCTGATCCGCGATGTTATTACTACTAAGAAAGGTAGTCTCACACTTTTTTTACAACCGGACTGGACACCGGTATCATTCAGGGATTCATCAGAAGCAGTGATCTTACAACACCGGTATATTGATCATGTGTCTTTTGGTCATGATGTAGAAACAGCTTACCTGATGCTGGAAGCCTCGCATGTACTGGGTTTAAAAAATGATACTGCCACGATGAGGGTAGCTAAGCTAATGGTGGATCATGCGCTGCAAAATGGTTGGGACAAGATGAACGGTGGTTTTTATGATGAAGGATATTATTTCAAAAATAAAAAGGACATCACAATTATAAGGGATAGTAAGAACTGGTGGGCACAGGCGGAAGGGTTAAACACATTATTACTGATGGCGGATCTTTTCCCCAACGATCCCATGCAGTATTTTGAAAAATTTAAAATGATGTGGAAGTATATTCAAACTTATTTGATCGATCATGAATATGGCGACTGGTATGAAGAAGGTCTTGATAAAAGCCCGGAAAGAAAAACTGCCTTAAAAGGCCATATCTGGAAAGCTACTTATCATCAACTGCGATCACTATCTAATTGTGTGCAAAGGCTTCGGGAAAGGAATTAATAAAATCAGTTCTTTATCTCACAACATCATTTATTCCTTCGCACACAGCCCTGATCTTTTTGTAAATCGCATCTGAATTTTTCTCCTTGTCCAACTTTATGTTCAGAAAGCCGGGAGATTTTTTCATGTAGAATGTGCCTTGGTTATCCAGCGTTATATTTCCATCGATTTCGGTTTTCGCAAACGACATATCCCCCGTTGCAAGTTCTTTATTTAACCATCTTTCTACCGCTGCTGTTCTGTCAAGGTTGAATTTTGCGGTCATTTCATAATAGTGATCATATACGCTATGTTTTATACTGATACTTCCATCTGGAAAACCACAGGAGATAATCGTTAAGCATAGTGATAATGCACAGAAAAAAATTACTGACTTTTTCATATTGGTAATTTGACGTAAAGGAACTAAAAATGTTGCACTATAACCTGCCGATAAAAGGGGCATTAAAAATTTCCTAAACTTGATTATCGATCATTACTTCGTCTTACTTAGCTGCAGCTTCTCCTTAAATCCAACTACAAACATCAGGGTAACAACCACTGCAAATAAAAGTGGTATGAGCCAGAAGGTTTGCCATTGTGCTGCTGTGACATTGTCGCCGCTCATGATGCTGTTGAAAATAAAGCCTGCGGCCAATGTACCAAGTCCCTGCCCGACACCATAAGAGACCAATACAAAAAATCCTTGTGCCTGTGCACGAAATGCCGGCGAAATATTTTTATCAATATATACCTGTGATGCTACATATACAAAATCATAACAGGCGCCATGTACGAGTATGCCGGCGATCATCATCCATGCAACAGCATTGGGAGCGGCCATCGCAAAAAGACCGTAACGTATCACCCATGCAAGAAGACCCATGATCAATACCCATTTGATGCCAAACCGTTTAAAGAACCAGGGCATGAGCAGGAGAAAAATTACTTCAGACATTTGCCCGAAAGACATTTTAAATGCAGGATCGGAAATGTTAGCCGACCTGAGAAAGATAGGTACATACGCAAAATAACTTGCAAAGGGAATACTGATAAGCAGGAGACCAAGTATAAAAACAACAAATGGCCGTGAAGTGAACTGCTTTAATACATCAAGACCGATCACATCGCGGAACAGGACTTTTTTCCCGGCGCCCCGTGGTGGTATATGCGGTAGCGTAAAACTGTAAAGACCCATCAGCAAACTGCCTGCACCTGCTACATACATAGGAAGTGCCGTGGTATCGGCCTGTAAAAGATAACTAACAATAAAGCCTGCACTTATCCATCCAAAAGTTCCGAATACTCTTATGACGGGAAACTCTTTTTCTTTATCACCCACCAAATGAAAAGCTGTTGCGGATGCAAGACCAACCGTTGGCATATAACAAAGCATATGCAGGAACATGAAGCTTAGAAATATCGCAGGTGATCCGGCACCGAGCGATGGTGCACAAAACAGAAATATTCCACTGAGTAAATGCATTACACCCATTAATTTTTCTACGGCAAAAAAACGGTCAGCGATCATACCAAGAAAAAAAGGAGAAACGATAGAACCGATGGGACTGGCAAGATAAACGAGATAGATAACATCCGTCATGCCATGGCTCTTCATATAATTGCCCCCGGTTGCATACCATGAACCCCAGATAAAAAATTGAAGGAACATCATCGCCATCAGGCGCAGTTTCATAAAACTACGCATGGGCAATGTGCATATTCGTTGCGTGGCTCATTATTGAATGATCTTGTGCTTGGACAAAGAGGCTTTTGACGGGGCAGATCTTTTTGCAGCAGTAACACGTTGTACCAGTTGCTTCATATAACGCAATCCTCTGCGTGTTGCTTCGTCAATGTCTTCTATACCGCAGAGCTGGTGGTTGCGTAAAACGGGCAGACAATATTCTGAAGTGAGCCAGCCATCATAATCATGCTCGTGCAATGCTTCTATAAATGTTTCGTAGTTGATCTTACCACCATGACCGGGAGCAGGATCGAGTATAATTTCACCATCTTCTGATTCACTGAAATTCCATGCACCATAATGTGTGTAACGGATGTACTCACTGCATTTCTCTACTGCCTCACGTACATATTCCGTACCCTGGCGATCGAAGAACATTGGAACATCAAGACATATTTTTAAATTCGAACGATCTACTTCCTTTGTCATGGCGAGTACATCTTCATACCCCGGTGTAAGCACAGGACCATGATTCTGCAATACCAATGTAATGCCCATATCCGCGGCCCAATCAGCTACTTCACGAATACCTTCTACAGCACGGTGCCATATTTTAAGATCAGCAGCAAATAAAGGTTTGAAATAATTACCACGATCATAAGCCCCATACATCGCAGGCATATCATCATTAATTATTCCCGGCCATGCTGCAAATATTTTTACCATGTTTACACCAAGGTCATGTGCAAGTTCAAGTACATAACGCATCATGGCTAAATTATTTTCACGTTCTTCCATCAGGTTACCGCAGAAATTGCTGAGGCTTTCAATGGCCACCAATTCAATGCCTTCATTTGCGGCCACAGCTTTGATACGTGCCCGGTCAGCTTTTGAAAGATCAAGTGGTGAAGCAACAGGCCTTTTTGTTTCAATGGCAAGGCCCTCAAATCCCAGTTCTTTGGCTTTATGTATTTGTTGCTCTACAGTTAATGCTTTACCATGGTAAAACAATCCTGCATATGTTACCGTAAACAATGAAAATTTCATATAGCAATTGTTACATTAATGAATGTTGAAGATAGAATATGTAAGTTAATTAAATATGAGTTATGAAAATTGAGCAGGAATTGAAAACAAAAAGGAGCCGGCGATGCCAGCTCCCGATAATTTAAATTTTTGGTGCTCATTAATAGTTGCACCTAATAAAATAACTCACTAATACATTTTCACTATATTATAAAAAAAGGAAACTGGCTTTCCTTCTACGCCGGCCTTTTCCATTTTATCTTTCAGATCCTTCGATTGAAGAAATGCTTTTGCTTTTGCCATATCAGTTACAGCAAAAACGATCTCTACCTGGTGGTTATCATTAATGTCATGAGCAAGTGCCCTATCTATAAGACCTGCATCCATCCTTACCTGTTTGTGATCGTCAAATTCTTTTTTCCAGGCATCCCAGTCTTTTACTTTATGTGTCATCATCAGCCTGTTTGTTTGTTCAATAGTTGAATTATCATCTATTACAACTTCCAGGTAATGAAAAGTAGGTGTCCCGGTTACACCGGCTTCTTTCATCCTGTCTTTCATACCCTTTGAGGCCGTTAATTCTTTGGCCTTATTTGCATCTTCCATTTTTAAAAAAACGATAACCTTATTGGGATCATCCACTCCTCTGCCCACTACATAATTGGTTAAGCCGGATGCACGGCGGATCGAATCCCTTTCTTTTAATTCATACTTTGATTGCCATTTGGCAAAATCAGCCACTTTGAATTGCATCACCATTACATTGGAAAGTTTGGAAGGAGGCGTGGTTTCCGGAGCTTTTTCAGGAGCAGTTGTAGTTTCAGTAGCTGTGTTGGTAGTTGTTTCTTCGGTCTTTTTATCATCACCTGAATTGCAGGAGGATAAAAGCATAAGCATGCTGGTAGCAAACGACGTTGCCAAAAATCTAACTTGTTTCATTTTAAGGAGTTTAAATTTTAGAATAAAAGATCAATAGAGAACGGGGAAGTTATCCGTGGGGTGCGATTGCTATGAATATAGAATTAATAATGCTGCGGGGCAAATATGATGCCCGTCTTTCTGTGCATGTGTCAGTCTCACCTTGAAAGATTCGTGTATTCTGTTATAGAAAACTTTTCTTATGAGATCGATTAAGAAGGAATGTACATTATCCCACGCCGGCGGGAAGCACTTCGAACCCGAATATTTTTCAATTGGGGGTAGCCTTTGAGTTAGCCAATCAGTCCACCCCCACTCGATCATTTATTTAGGATGACTATCCGGCCCCCGCCAGCGGGGGATATTGATCAGTCTTCTTTTTGAAATTAAGGTGAAATAAAAAGAAGGCACTGGAAGATTTTTCAATGATCTGAGTATGGAATTTTAGTGATGGTATAGCGCCTTGTTCCGTCGATGGTCTGCCTCTCTTCGCGGCAACACATTTACATGAGTGGTATTAACGTTCTCTTGGTACACCTTTTCCAGTCTTTGCTGCTCTTTAATGCATTAGTCACTTATTAAAAAAATACAATTATGAAAAAGATCTTTACTTTATTAGTTGCTGTTGGTTTTATAACAGCTATCAATGCACAGTCTGGTTCAAGAGATCGTGATAACCGCGATACCCGTGATCAGCAAACCGATCAAAGAGTCAATAACAACAACAAGGATTTTGATGTAAATGATGGTCGTTACAATAATGCCGATCGCTTTGATAAAACCGGTTCTTATAATGGAAACATAAAGATGCAGATCACCCAGGTCAATCGCAAGTATGACTTCAAAATTCAAAAAATAAAGAACGATCATTTTATGAGACGTAATGAAAAAATGAGAGTGATCCGTTCTTTAGAAGCACAACGTCAGCAGGAAATAAGAATGTTGTATGCAAGGAACAATAAAAAAGGACAACATGATCGTGGTTATGATTCAAATCATCGTTATTAATAAACAAAGTAAACAGAATGAATAAAACCCTGTTTCGCCTAAGGTGAGACAGGGTTTTTTATTTAGCAGAACAGCATTAAGGTTTAGCCGGTGATTCTCCTCTTATTAATTTAACCTCGTCTTTTTTTGATTCATAGCCAGCATTATATATCTCCAATTGAGAGCTGAATTTTTCACGAAAAGATTCGCTGACTTCAGGTGCATAAATTATAGTATCAACAACATCGGGATCTTTTAAAATATCTACAAACGTAATTGAAGCAGGGCTTGTTTCCCATACAATACAAAAATATCTTCCTGCTGTAAATACTCCTGATGCGGCAGCAGTAAATCCTTTTAAGAGTTCAAGATTATAGGAGACAGATGATTCATTTGCCGTGATACCTACTGTCCCGGTCTTATTAAGTGAATCAACATAAAGTTCGATTGCCATAAAGCGGCTTATTTAAATATTCTTTAATTAAACTTAGCGCCAATGTAAGCTGCTAGGTTCTCGTCACTCATTTTGTTGGAAGTGCTTTCCTGTGTAACGGTATTTTTAAACTGCGGTGTATCTGCCATATAACGCATTAACTGTTCCTGCGAAGTACCGGTACCGGTCAGATGTACTTCCTCGGCGTTTTGCATATGCGATAATATTTCTTTAAAGAATTTATGCTGCAATGTTCTTTCATCATTGTGCTGGTTCTTTTCGCTGGTATTATGTTCAGCTCCCGCATTACCCGCAACAGCAAGTACAGTAAAATCTTCTACGTCTGCAGTTGCCCTTCCTACTACAGTTGCATGATGCGTATCCATCCATACGCCAAATTGTTTTTTGTTTTTTTGTGTCATGATATTTTATTTAAGAGAGTTGCTTCCAAAACCATACCCCGATCAGTGATCGGCCGGCACTTCCGGGTAATAGTTTTATAGTTATTCATTTGTCAGGATCACTTTCAGGGTTTTATCTCTTGCTGCATTTTGAAAACTATCATAGGCCTTTATAATATCATGCAGCGGGAAATGATGAGTGATCAGCTTTGCCGGATCTATTTTCTTTGCAGTAACCGTTTTTAATAACATAGGAGTTGTTACAGTATCAACAAGTCTCGTGGTGATCGTTATATTTTTAGACCATGAGGTTTCAAGATGCAGCGTCACCGCCTTGCCATGAACACCAATATTTGCAATATGTCCGCCAGCGGCAATCATCGATTCGCATAATTCAAATGTGGCAGGAATGCCGACAGCTTCAATGGCAACATCCACTCCTTTATTATCAGTAATGCTGAAAACTCTTGCCAATGCATCTTCCTGCTGGCTGTTAATAATATGTGTTGCTCCAAACTTTTTTGTTTCCTCCAAACGATGATCATCTATGTCTATCATTATTATAGCTGCTGGTGTATAAAACTGTGCAGTGAGCAATACGGCAAGACCCACTGGCCCTGCACCAACGATTGCGACCACATCTCCCGGTTTGATCTGTCCGTTCAATACGCCACATTCAAACCCGGTGGGTAAAATATCACTTAACATTACTACAGCTTCTTCGTCCACATTTGCCGGAATAGGATAAAGACTGTTATCTGCAAAAGGAATTCTTACATACTCTGCCTGCGTGCCATCGATGAGGTGTCCCAATATCCATCCTCCTTTTTCACAATGCGAGTACATTCCTTTTTTACAATACTCACATTTTCCACAAGACGAAATACAGGAAATTAAAACACGGTCCCCCTTTTTAAAATTAGTAACTGCATTGCCTGCTTCTTCTATTATACCAATTCCTTCATGTCCTAAAATACGGCCATCCGTGACGGCAGGTACATCACCTTTCAGAATATGAAGATCAGTTCCGCAAATCGTTGTTTTGTAAATTTTCACAACTGCGTCTGTAGCTTCCAATATGATTGGTTTTGGTTTTTCTTCCCAGGATTTTTTTCCGGGACCATGATACACTAATGCTTTCATTATGATAAGATCTTTTCTTTTAGCAGAATGCTAAAAATTATTTACTGGCCTGTTTCTATAATTTTTTTACGCCATTATTCATGTTTCTTTTACATGCTAAAGCCGGTCGCATTAAAGATGTGTTTATTTATCCCGATAACTATTACATGCTTCTATGAATTAGTTATATAATTCACATGTTATGAGTTTGACACTTTTGGATTTATATTAAAATCAATTAAAAGGAATTTACATTGTCCCACGCTGGCGGGGGAAGCATTTCGAACAAGGAGATTTTTCAATTGGGGGTGGACTTTGAGTTACCCATTCGTTCCACCCCCTTTCGATTATTTCTTTCGGATGAACATCCGACCCCCGCCAGCGGGGGACATTGATCTGTATTCTATTTGATCCTTATAATTGTAAAGACTTGGCGGCTTTGCGAGGGGACTACTTTGAAGCATGGTAAGTTCAAATTAGCCCAATCCTTTTCGTCATTACAAACAGCCTTTAGATAAAAAAGATTTGGAACTATCGTCTTACGACACTTACTTTGTACTTCAAAGTGCTTTTTATAAGCTAACAACTTCAAGTGGCCTGGCGATAAGATCTTAGTTGGCTGCATTATAAAAATTCCATGTAATTTTTCGATACTAAATAATAATTGGTAATGGCTACAATACTTAAAATAGATAACCTGGGTAAAACTTATCAGAGTGCAGGCCGTGAGTTGACGGTACTCGAGAATATTAATTTTTCCGTAGAAGCTGGATCAACGATGGCTATTGTCGGGCCATCGGGTAGCGGCAAAACCACTTTGCTTGGATTGGCTGCTGGACTTGATCGTTCAACTACAGGCTCAGTAGAATTAAATAATATAAAGCTTGACAAGTTGAATGAAGACCAACGTGCAAGTATAAGAAATCAACATGTGGGTTTTATTTTTCAAAGCTTCCAGTTGCTTCCTACTCTAACTGCATTGGAAAATGTGATGGTGCCATTGGAATTGCGGGGAGAAAAAAATATAAAGTCTAAAGCAGTTGATCTGCTGCAGAAAGTGGGACTAGGCAACCGGGGACATCATTACCCTACGCAATTAAGCGGTGGTGAACAACAAAGAGTATCCATGGCCCGGGCTTTTATTAATAAACCTCAACTTCTTTTTACTGATGAACCTACCGGTAATCTTGATGCAGAAACAAGTCGCGGAATTGTTGAACTGATCTTTAACCTGAATAAAGAAGCGGGTACTACATTGATCATGGTGACACATGATCTTGAACTTGCGAATAAAACAGGTCGCATCATTAAATTAAAAGGTGGCCGAATTGTATCAGATGAACCAACTAATAATTAGTATGATAGTGTTTCAGTTTGTTTTTAAACCACGGAGGGAGGGAGTCACGGCGAAACACAGAGATGTTTTCGTGAACCTTTGTGTCTCCGTGGTTCATTTTAAAATTTCAAATTGAGACAAGCATCAATAAATGAAAATATGGCTAAGCAAAGAGGTTTGAATTTTTCCTGGTTAGTAAAGATGGCGTGGCGTGATAGCCGGCGCAACCGTTCAAGATTAATGTTATTCGTTTCGTCGATCATACTGGGCATTGCTGCTATGGTTGCTATTTATTCGTTGGGTGATAACATGAGTGCAGAGGTGGACAGGCAAGCTGCTTCTTTATTAGGCGCCGACCTGATGATCGGCACTGGTAAAGAGGTTAGTCCTGTGATTAAAAAAATGGTTGATTCACTTGGCGACAGGAGATCAGAGCAAAGAATGTTTCCCTCTATGATCTATTTTACTAAAAGCAATAAGACAAGATTGGTACAGGTTCGTGCATTGAGTGGTGAGTTCCCTTATTATGGAATATTGGAAACAGTGCCTGCAGCTGCAGGTAAATCTTTTAGAAATGGACAAGCTGCATTAGTGGATCAAACGATGATGTTACAATACGGTGCTGCAGTCGGTGATACAGTTAAAGTTGGTAATGTAAGTTTTGTTATTGCCGGTACTTTAATAAATGCTCCGGGACAAACAGGATTGTCAGCATCAGTAGCGCCACCTGTTTATATACCTCTTCAGTATTTGGAACAAACAGGGCTTGCACAAAAAGGAAGCAGGATCGCCACCCAGTTTTTCTTCAAGTTCGATAAGACGACGAACATGAAGCAACTTGTAGATAAGATCCAACCACGCCTGGACATTGAAGGCATGAGTTATGAGACCGTTGAAACACAAAAACAGAATACTGCAAGATCTTTAGAAGACCTTACCAATTTCCTTTCGTTGGTCAGCTTTATCGCATTGTTGTTGGGTTGTGTTGGTGTGGCCAGTGCAATTAATATTTATGTGAAGGAAAAAATAAGATCAGTAGCCATACTTCGTTGTTTGGGAGCAAAAGGTTCACAAGCCTTTCTTATTTACCTGATACAAATTGTTGTAGTAGGTTTTTTAGGCTCACTTGCAGGTGCTGCCTTAGGAACAATCATTCAACAATTCTTACCAATTGCATTCAAAGATTTTTTACCGATAAAAGTTACTACTGACTTTTCATGGTCAGCGATAGGGCAGGGTTTACTATTGGGTATTGTGATCTCATTTCTTTTCGCCTTATCGCCATTGGTATCGATTCGTAAGATCTCGCCACTAAATACATTGCGTTTATCATTTCAAAAATTTAGTTTATTTAAAGACCCCATAAAATGGCTGGTATATCTATTGATCATTCTTTTTATTTGGGGATTTATTTATTACCAAATAGGAGAGATACCGGAGTCGATCGGGTTTTCTATTGTTATTGTTGTTTCATTTTTAATATTGGTTGGAGTAGCAGCATTGCTTATGTGGGCTGTGCGCCGTTTCTTTCCCAACAGGGCAAGTTATTTATGGCGACAAGGCCTTGCAAATTTATACAGACCCAATAACCAAACTACTATATTGATCGTTGCAATTGGTTTGGGCACTGCTATCATCTGTACACTATTTTCTGTCCGTGCAATTTTATTGAAACGTATAGAACTTACTGCCCGTGACAACAGATCTAACACGATCTTATTTGATATACAGCCACAACAAACTGATAGTGTAATAGCGTTAGCCAGACAATTTAATTTACCCATAGATGGAGCTGTGCCTATTGTAAACATGCGGTTGGAAAAAGTGAACAATATTACCGGTGAAACTTTGCGGAAAGACAGCACCATTAAAATGTGGAGAGGAACCTTTGACCGTGAATACCGTGTAACGTTTCGTGATTCGTTAACCACATCAGAAAAAATAGCAAAAGGAAAATGGTCAGGTAAAGTGGATGCATCCGGAAAAATATTTGTTTCATTGGATCAAAATTTTGCAAAGAACAATAGCATCAAAGTAGGAGATACGATGACCTTTAATCTGCAGGGATCTGTTATTTCCACTATCGTCGGTAGCCTCCGCCAGGTAGACTGGGGTCGTGTGCAAACAAACTTCCTGGTTGTATTTCCAACAGGCGTATTGGAAAAGGCGCCGCAGTTTCATGTGTTGGTAACCCGTGTTGAAAATAAAGATCAGTCAGCGCAGTTTCAGCAGCAATTGGTGCAAAAGTTTCCAAACGTAACGATCATTGATCTGAGTGCCGTGTTGAATATAGTGAGTAGTATCATAGATAAAGTTGGGTTCATCATTCGTTTCATGGCGGCCTTTAGCATCTTCACAGGTTTGATCGTATTGATCGCTTCTGTTTTGATCAGTAAATACCAACGCATACAGGAAAGTGTGTTGTTGCGTACACTGGGAGCAAGTCGTAAACAGATCTTTTATATTACAGCACTCGAATATTTTTTCCTGGGTGCTTTGGCTGCTGCTACCGGAATGTTCATGTCGTTAGGAATAAGTTTCCTGGTTGCAAAATTTATGTTTGAAACAGAGTTTGTATTGAAGTGGGTACCGTTGTTAATTGTATTTGTATCGGTATGTTTCCTGACTGTATTTATTGGTTTGATCAATAGTCGTGCAGTAGTAACGAGACCGCCGCTGGAAATTTTAAGGGAAGAGGTGTAAACAATAGGAGGTTAGTATTCTACAATCCAACCATTTTCTTAAAATCATTTTCTCTTGCTTCGATAGCGGATGCAGTAACCTCTACTATTTCTTCAATAAGTTCGAGGTCATGTTCTGTTGGTTTGCGGGCTTCCGTGTAATATAGAGCAAATGTCCCCAGCAATTCATCGTGGGCATTAAATATAGGCGTTGACCAGCACGAACGCAGACCCTCAACTAATGCATACGATTTATAATCTTTCCACAGCGGATCAGTTGCAATATCTTCCACGATTACCTGTTTGCGGGTGAATGCTGCTGTACCACAAGAGCCAGCAGCAGGGCCAGCTTTATTTCCGCTGATGGCTTTGCTATAACGTTCGGGAAGTGAAGGAGCAGCTCCATCAAATAACTGAGTTGTTTCGTTATTATATAATAGGATAGATGTTAGAATATCGTTCCTGCTTTTATACTCGAGCCAGTTTAGTATCTCATTAAGTACTTCTTTCAAATGTTTTTCACTGTCCAACATCGTCTTTACATCTGTTTCCAACAGTTGTAAATCCAGTGATTCTAATAAGTCTCCGGTAAATTCACTCATAATGATAAGATACTTTAAAGTTATAGTTTTTTCCTTGTTGGTGAGTCCCACTCACATTCATTAATAATGAACTTTATTAAGTTTTAAATAGACTTGTCATAGAAGCTTTTCTAAATGTTTCCAAACATTTTCAGCTACTATAAGATGGCCTTCAGCAGTTGGATGAATACCATCTGCCTGGTTAAGTTCAGGTTCACCACCAACGCCTTCTAAAAGAAATGGAATAAATGTCATCTTATTTTTAGCAGCCAGGTCAGTATAAATATTTCGAAATTCAGTTGTGTACGCTTGCCCCATATTTGGCGGGATCTCCATGCCAGCAAAAACCAGTTTAGTGTCAGGATATTTTGTTTTTACCTTATCAATAATATCCTGGAGATTTTTTTTAGTTTCTGAGAGTGGAGTGCCACGCAAGCCATCATTAGCGCCAAGTTCGAGAATAAATATATCTATGGGTTCACGCAAGATCCAATCGATACGGGTTTTGCCACCGGAAGAAGTTTCACCGCTTACACCCGCATTGATCACCTGGTAGGGAAGACCAAGCGAATCAATTTTTTTTTGAATGATGGCAGGAAAAGCTTCTGAAGGACTCACACCATAACCTGCGGTAAGACTATTGCCATAAAAAACAATTGATTTCTTTTTTGTAACCGTGGGAGTTTCCTTTGCGGTATTGTTTTGATCTGTACTCACAGGTTTTTTGTTATCGGTGCAACTTGAAAGAATTATTATAAGTGCGACAATAATTGCTGATCCTTTCTTCATATTGCAAATATAGAACAACATAAAAGGGTAAAGTTGATCTTTCTGTTCAAACAGATTTGTACATTTAGTAAACTAAAATTATTTGCTATGTTACTTTCAATTGCACCAAGAAAAAGTATACAGGTAACTAAGCCTAAACCTACCATTACAGTTGGCGATAATAGTTATCTTTCTGTAAGAGGCGATGGCACCAATCCTAAAGTGATACTCACAAGGGGAAAAGAAAATGGCCATATCCTATTAATAGAATCTGCATTGGGTCTTGCATTTACCATGGTTGATAATGTACCTAAGCATAGAACCGAACTCAGCGGCAATATCACAATGAAAGGACCGTCTACATTGTTGCTTGTATGGAGTGGTTCAAGGTGGGTACAGATAAGCTATTCTAAAAATTTCTGATCGAAGCAGTGGTATTTCAATTGCCTTTGGGGCAAGCCAAAATCCCGTCTTTTCGTTTACAAACTTTAAAGCTGTAGATCATCTACGAAAGACGAAAAAGAAGGCGCTGATAACTCTTATAAAATAAAGACAACTTATTTGGCAGGCGTGATAATGATACTCCCATACTCAATTGGCTCATGATCGCCTTGTAACATAATAGGTCCTGCAGTTCCTTCATTACTATTCAATGCACCGCCTGTAATGCCAGGTATTTCCTGGTTGCAAATAATTGTCTTTCCATTGAGCACAATGGTCACCATTCTGCCGATCAAAGTGATCTCATAGGTTTGCCATTCACCTGGTTTTTTACCTGCACTTTCACCGGGAGCAATAAAACCATAAATTGATCCTAAGACATCTTTTACAGGTGTCTCTTTATCATAATCTGTGATCTGTACTTCATAGCGACCTCTTAAATAAACACCACTGTTACCATGTTCGCTGAAACGGAATTTAACCTGTAATTTGAAATCTTTAAAGTTGGCATCAGAAATTAAATTTGATCCAGCTTTCGGGCTTTTCAAAATTCCATTCTCAACTATCCATTGATTAGTTGTTCTTGATGCATGCCAGCCTTTCAGATCTTTTCCGTTGAATAGTTGTATTGGTTTATCCCAAACCGGTTTTGTATTACGGGTTAAAGCAGGCGCATGAACCGCAGAGAATTTGCAATTTCTTCCATCTGGTAGGATAATGCTACCAACCAGGCTATCACCTTCGAGAGTTGCTTCAAGATTTAAATTGTTTGGCTGTGATTCCCATTGTGGAGGTATAGAAAAACTAAGTTTACCATTAATGAGATTTACCTGGGATATTGGTCTTGCACTTCCACCGGGGCCAACAAATCTTCCAACCAATACACGACTACCTGATCTTTCAATTTCAAGCCAGGAAGGAAAATCTTTCCCGGAAATATTAATAGTGATATCCCATCTACCGAGAGCAGAAGATGTATCAGAATAATTTTCAGCCTTAGTGACCGATAGAATAATAAGAAAGCACAATAAAGTTAAAAGCGATCGTTTCATAGATTGTTATGTTGATAATGTGTAAAATAATCAACATCGAAGTTAGCTGAATAAAGACACTTTTTATTTTTCAGACAGCATATCTAATGCCTCCTGGAGTTCTTCTTCATTGCCAGATAAAACAAGCAGGCGATCTCCAGCCATTAACCTATCGGCACCGGTAGGTTGAATATACTGATCGTTTCTTTTTATTAATGTGATATAAGTGGAGGATGGAAAATGCAGATCAACAATTTTTTTCCCGACAACAGCGGAATCACTGTTAAGCGTTACAATTTTTATTTCATTGTTAGCGGGGACAAGATCAACAGTTTCTTTGCCGGGTGCAATGGGTGGTTGTTCTGTTACCCGCAGCCATTTGGCCATTATTGGCAATGTAGTTCCTTGTAATAAAACAGAAGTGATAGAAATAAAAAAAACGAGATTGAAGATCATGCCTGATTTATCAAGCCCGGCGATCATCGGGTAAGTTGCAAATACAATTGGCACTGCACCACGTAAACCCACCCAGGAAATAAATAGTTTGCTGCGTATGCTTGTTTTGGAAAAAGCTAACCCAATAAAAACACCGGCAGGTCTAGCAATAAACATTAAAAAAGCTGCGATGAGCAAACCTATTGGCATCAATGGGACCACTCTTGATGGAAAAACAAGCAAACCCAACGTGAGGAATAAAATGATCTGCATGAGCCAGGCCTGTCCATCATAAAATTTTAAAAGACTTCTCTTATGAATAAAATCACGACTGCCTAACACGAGTGCTGAAAGATAAATAGCGAGAAATCCATTGCCCCCGATAATATGCGTGGCGGAATAAGTGAACATAGCCAGTCCTAATACCAGTACGGGATAAAGTCCATCACTTCCCAATTTAATATTATTGATCACCCAATGACTGATCCTGCCCATACAATAACCCATAATGCCCCCGATCAAAAATCCTTTCACAAGAAGAAAGAGAAAATTCCATGTATCAAATTTCCCGCTAGCAATGATACCCGTGAGTGTGATAGTAAGAAAGTAGGCCATGGGATCATTGCTGCCACTTTCAAATTCAAGTACAGCACCAACTTTTCCTTTAAGCTTTACTCCCCTGTTGCGTAAAATTGAAAATACTGCAGCTGCATCAGTGGCAGAAACAACAGCGCCTAATAATAATCCTTCTAATAAACTAAAGTCAAGAACAAAATGTACAAAGATGCCAACTGTGAGTGCAGTAATAAATACACCGATGGTGGAAAGTGAAATTCCCCTCCATGCGATTGGCTTTATGACTTGCCAACTTGTATCCAATCCGCCAGAAAACAAAATGAAGTTGAGTGCGATAACACCAATGAACTGCGCCATGTTGATATTATCAAAATAAATACCGCCGATACCCTCTGAGCCGGCAAGTATTCCAACGATCATAAATAAAATGAGGGTGGGCACACCAAAACGACTGGAGGTATTACCAGCCACAATACTGATGAGTAAAAGAAGCGAACCAACCAGTAATATATTTTCAGGTGATAGATTCATTCCAATTGTTTAAGATCTGTAACGATGAGCCACCCTCATTAAGTGATCATGGGAATTAGTTGCTGGATTCTTTTTTACGGTCGCGGTTGTTTACAAATACTAAAAGACCAACAACCAGGGCAATACCCCCGACCATTATTAATGCAATCATTATAGTTGAACTCATTAATTATTTTTTATAAATGAATAGATGATCTATATGCTAAAGCATATAGGAAAAGAATGAAATAAGAGGTAATGAATATTACCAGAAATTGTGAGTAGGGTAAATGTGAAAGAGGTAATCTTTTATTAAAAGAGAAGATCTTTTGATCTGAAAATTTTCTAATGAAATGCATGTACTATTATAGACGGTTGTGGGTAACAAATAAAATGAGACAACAGTTTTTTGAATAAATGTATATCCCGATGCTGAAAGATTGAAATGCCTTCCCTCAAGTTCAGTATGAGGGCTTTTTTCAGATTGCTGAGAAAGTGTTTCGGTTTTGAGATTTTCAACTATTGTAGCAGTAGCAAAGGAAACTGTTTTGATGCCAAAGGAGGCAACAAGGATAAGGAAAAAGACGAATAAGATCCTGGCACCAGTTTGCTTGTTCATTACGTCAAAGATACGCAGTATATAGGCAAACTTTATCTTAAAAACAGGTTGAACTATATTTAAAAAGGTAATAGTATCGTATCAAGTCCGCAATCTTTCAGAGATTGAGTATTGAATATTTTCATTGACTCAGGCGACATGATCTTGTTTCTTTGTTCTATCCACTTATCCATACTGGCACCATATATCTTTCGTGTTTTTGCTTCATCCAGGTTATGTATTTTGCCCCAATGAAAACTGTGAGGAATATTTCTTGCTTCGAGCTCATTCCATACCGCAGTATAAAAATTTCTTGTCGTGTTTGATTCTGCACAATCCAGTTCAAGGATGCAGGTAGGATCGAATTTGGTGAATGCAAGTGTTGCTGAAGATCTTTTTACATATCGGTAAGATAATATACCTGAAAGCGGTCCATGATCCTCATTCATTTCAATGAGCATGTCATTTACTTCCAATACACGATCAAGTGGAATGCCGATAGCAGTGCTAAGCAATTTACCACGGATATTATTATTTGTAAAAATTTCTCCTGATGTTCCCAACACTCCTTCATAAAGTGTATAAGAACTTTTTACCAGCTTACTTACTACCAGGTGAGTTAAAGCCGGAACAATATCAGTGATGATACCAATAACTGCAGCTGCATCATCACCGGGACCCGCCTTATTAAAATCAACCACGGGCGGCTGATAGTTGTCCTTATAAGGACGTTTGTACATGATCGTAGCATACGCACCACCGGCAAGATTGTACTGATCAATGACCGCCTGGAAATGGAATGGCCGTTCATTACCATTGGGAATAAAATTCGCATTGGAAAAATCCAGCGTTTCCATTATATGCCTGAATGAATCATCCAGCGGTATTTTTTTGCGATAACTTTCCAGCAAATAAATATCTTCTGTTTCTATCATCACACCATGAATAAAACCAAAGCTGCCAAAACTTACAAGAGCAGCATTGAAAAGTTCATCATCTGCAACAAGTTTTGTTTTAAATTTTTGAGTGAATACATCGGACACAATTGGATATGATCCTCTTTCTAACCAGATATGTTTGTCTGGGCCGGTTATAATATGCATGCCAACAATGAAATCCGGAACCGAACCGGTATCTATTGCAGAGCCATGTGTGCCGGTTGAAAAACATCCAACAATAGTTTGCCCGTTACTGGCGCCTGAAGTTTTTAATGATCTTTTGTTCTTTTTTAACCAATCGTTCAGTTCCTGGATCGAATTGCCACACTGGGCAAATAAAAGATTATTGGGAGTGCCATTATAGTTAGGTGATAAACTTTGTGTGCTCCGGATCGGAAAGATCATATTCAGCATCTTGGTGTTTAATATCCATCCTTCTGCTGCTGCTACTTTACTGAAGGACCATCCTCCACCCAATGCTCTGATAGTTTTATCTTCAGTAATAGCTTTTGCAAGCAATGCCTTTATAGCTTCCGTCATCGCATTATAATCATCAAACCCATTACCTGTATTGCCATTAATGAGATCAAATAAATTACTGATGGGTTGTGTAAAAGTATTATGACGATTGGTCCACTGTGTTGCATTGGTGGGCCGTATTTGCGGCTGTGACATGTAAGTAAATATTAAGTTGAAAAAATTATAATCCCCCGATCTCCCGCTGACAAGGCTTATGACACCTCCATTCGATCTTCACAGATGAAACAATACCTAATGTGATAACAGTTACGAATGATTGTCCGAAATTCTTTGAGAACACGACTTCGTCCAGAGCAGCGCAGGTATCTGTGCAATTAGGCACATGGAAGTTTTGAGGTTTGTTAACAAGACCCCATAAATAGGAACGCATCACAGTATCTCTGTATTCAGTACCCGGATCATTTTTTGTGTTAATGACCCTATAATGATAGCAACTCTGTATTACTATCACAGACAAGATCAATAAAATGAAAAAGATCATTTTCTCTTGCAGAGGAGTAGTTGGTTTAGTCATAAAATAAGTTTAAGGTTAAAATGACACAAGCGGCAGTTGAGCTTAACATTGATAACCTACTTCAATAATTTTCAGTTATGCCACAGTAAAAGTTCGTACAATCCGAAGATTTAAAAAAATAAAATTGATAAAAGAATTGCAATAGAAATATTATTGAAACATGCTAAGCTTGAAATAGCCCAAGTGTATTTCATCTTCAGTGAAGGAACCAGAAGGAGTTATCAATAGATTATACTTTTCTTTTGTACCAGCAGGCAGTATATCTACAATTTCGTAGATATCATCTACGTCTATCCCGAATTTGTCATCAATATGTGAAGTAGCGCCTTTAAAGCCTGTATGCCTGAAGAAAGCAGTTTGTTTTGAGAGGTTAACGGCTTCTGATTTATCCGCTGCTGCGATAACCATTTTATAGTGAAATTCTTCAAACTCATTTTGTTTATAGCCGCCAAGATTAATAAAGAATAATTTGAATGCGCTGTCTTGTTTGTTTTCGTTTTTTAAAATAACTTTTACTTCATATCCATTCACGTTGGTTATTTCCCTCCATGCATCAAAATGCAGTTTAGTATTTCCGGGCCAGAAAGCAACCACATCGGCGATCAGATCTTTAATGCTGTCACCGATACCAAAAAAAACATCATGCTGTTCAATGTTCCGTTCCGGCGGAGAAGCACCGATCAATAACATGTAAAGTTTTGCCATAAAAAGAATTTCCCTGAAGGTAATAAGTGCAAAAGATATACCGGCAGAAGTAAGAATGGATTTTATCGTAAAAAAAATTACATTTACAAAAAAGGGATATGAAATACTTTTATTCTCTTCTTCTTTTATTTGTGCTGGTTACAGCATGCAAGCAAAAAATTTTATCGGGTAAGGCTCTTGAGGATAAATTAAATAAAACGATGGCTAATTACCTGCATGAAACATTGAAGCCCGGAACTGAAGTGGTAATAAAAGATCTTGTATATTATCCCGAGAAAATGAAAAATGTTTACATCTGCACATTTACAGTACAACTGAAAACTGCCACTTCTGATACTACCGGTACCATGATGGCACTTATTCCGAATGATTTCAGTAAGGTAACAAGAACTCAATAGAAAAGTAAATCGCAATGTATTGATTGTATCAGGCCATCGTTCCTGAAAGTATCTTAATTAATTTTTCAGCATCAATATTACCACCGGAGATCACACAAACAATTTTTCCTGTTCCCGCTTTGCCGGTTAAGGCAGCAGCAAATGAAGAACCACCGGCGCCTTCTGCAATAACACGGGTTCTTTCCATCAATAATTTTATTGCATCCGCAATTTGTTTCAGGCTTAAAACAATGGAGCCATCAACGAGCTTACTAACTAATGGCCACATCTCGGTAAGAAGACCAGCACTTCCCATCCCATCTACAAAACTAGGAGTGTAAGTTACTTTCACGGGTTCACCCGCAGCAAGAGATGGAGCAAGCGGCGCTGCTGTTTCCACTTCTGATGCAAAAATTTTTACATCGGGTTTAATTGTTTTTATAGCAGTAGCAATTCCGCTGATCAATCCACCACCACCATAAGGAACGATCACGGTATCTACATCAGGAAGATCTTCGAGTATTTCCAAACCTACTGTTCCATTGCCTGCAATTACTGCCGGATCACTTACAGGATGAATGAACAATCCTTTCATTCCCTCGAATTTTCTTGTTACAAGTACCTGCCACCAATCGTTAAATGGGATCTTGATAAATTTTGCACCAAGTCTTGTGATCGCATCAAGTTTTGTTTGCGGTGCATGATCGGGTACGATCACTGTACAAGGAATATTCATCATTCGTGCATTCCATGCAACACCCTGCGCCATATTACCTGCACTTGCAGTATATACGCCGTCTTTGAGCAATGATTTGTCAGCAGTGCTTATTGCATTGTATGCGCCTCTTAATTTAAAAGAGCCGATCGGTTGTAAATTTTCCAGTTTCAGATAAATTTCTCCCGGAAGATCATCGCCATGAAATCGAATAAGCGGTGTACGATTTACTTTTCCTTTGATGCGTTGCTGTGCATCTTTAATATCCTGCAACGAAACAGAGACCTCTTGTGCTGCTATCATTTTCTTATGTTTTTTCCTGATTTAAATAGCTGCGAGCTACGAGGTATGAGCTACGAGACTCATAGTTCGGTCTCGTATTAATGACTCGCAGCTCGTGGCTCAAAGCTCATAGCTTTATCTTTTCATAAATATGGTAAGCTGAAAAAATATCTTCCGCTGCAATACCCAAAGATTTAAAAACAGTGATCTCTTTATCATTTTCTCTTCCTTTTTTTGTTCCTGATAAAACTTCACCAATCTCACCTTTTACATGCTCATCGGTTACGGCGCCTTCTTTTTTAGGGATCAAAAAATCTCCGGCTTCATTATAAACGGATTCATAGCGGTCAGTGAACAACTTCGATCTAACTATAGCTGTTGTATCTAATTCTCTTGTTGCAGCCGTGCTGGAACCAACTGCATTGATATGTGTGCCTGCAGCGATCCAATCTCCTAAAACAACTGGCTCTTTTGATGCAGTAACTGTACAGATAATATCAGCATGTTCAACTGCCTGCTGCACATTTTTCCTTATATGTATCGGCATATTATATTCAGCCGACAATTCGTTAACAAGATGTTTTGCATTATTCTCATTACGACTCCAGAGATTTATTTGTTTTATGTTTCTCACCACTAACATTGCTTCAATATGTCTTTTTGCCTGTTCACCAGAGCCGATGATCGCAAGTGTTGATGAGTTTTCTCTTGATAACAGTTTTGTAGCTACTGCGCTTGCAGCTGCTGTTCTGATAGCCGTGATCTCTAATGCATCAAAGAGCATAAGTGGTTGGCCATTCTTTGCATCAAATAACATTACTACTCCCTGGTGCGATGGAAAACCAGCTTCTTTGTTAGCATGACATACACTGATCACTTTAATTCCCATTACCCCAAGTTTGGCTGCATGTCCCGGCATCATACCTAATACACCGCTGCCATCCGGAAGCCGCATGATATTACGTAGAGGCTGCAAGCATTCTCCTGCTGCTAATGAACTAAACATTTTCTCCATTACTTCAATACATTCTTCCATTGGTAACAGAGATGCGATCTTTTCTTTATTAATGAACAATGGATCCATTTTTTTAAATGTTCAGGAGTAGTTTTATTAAAGATAGAATTTTTAGGGGTTGAATAGATAGTATCGCTAACACGGATATGACATAACTCTATTTACTTAAACATAATTTCAAGGCAGACCATATATAAACTATATTTACTCTCCAATAAAATTTATACAATATGTCGGCAACGAAAGCATATGCAGCTCAAAGCGCTACTACTCCACTCGAACTATGGACACTTGACAGAAGAGCTTGCAAACCTCATGATGTACAAATGGACATCCATTATTGTGGCGTATGTCACAGTGATCTTCATTTTGCCCGCAATGAATGGGGCATGACTGTTTTTCCAGTTGTACCTGGACATGAGATCGTAGGCAAAGTGACTGCAGTGGGATCACATGTAAAAAAATTTAAAGTAGGAGATCTTGCCGGCATCGGTTGTTTGGTTGATAGTTGTCGTGAATGTGATAGTTGTAAAGACGGATTGGAGCAGTATTGTACAAACGGTTCCGTATTCACTTACGCCGGACAAGAAAGAGATGGCAGTGGTATGACGTATGGTGGTTATAGCAAATCTATCGTGGCACATGAAGATTTTGTTTTGCATATTTCTGATAAGCTTGATCTGGCTGCTGCTGCGCCATTACTTTGTGCCGGCATTACTACTTATTCGCCACTTCGTTACTGGAATATTGGAAAAGGTACGAGAGTGGGAGTTCTTGGGCTTGGCGGTCTGGGTCATATGGGAGTTAAACTTGCAGTAGCAATGGGAGCAGAGGTAACAATGTTAAGTCATACTGCCAGCAAAGAAAAAGATGCAAAGAGATTAGGCGCACATAAGTTCGTTCTTACAAGTGATGAAGCACAGATAAAACCTGTAACGGGATATTTTGATTTTATACTTGATACAGTTTCGGCTTCACATGATTTTAATTTTTATCTCGGGCTTCTTCGCAGAGATGGTAAGATGGTTTGTGTAGGTGTGCCCCCGATACCAGCTCCTGTTCACAATATGAGCCTGATCTTTGGTCGTAAAAGTTTAGCTGGTTCCCTGATAGGTGGTATTGCCGAAACACAGGAAATGCTTGACTTCTGTGCTGAGCATAATATTGTAAGTGATATTGAACTTATTCGTATGGACCAGATCAATGATGCATATGAGCGAATGCTGAAAGGTGATGTTCGTTATCGCTTTGTAATTGATATGCTGAAGTTCTAAAAGTAAAAAAATTGTCCTGTTAAACGGGAAAAGTAAAGAAGGTTTTTGGGCTACAGACCAACCATTTTCATATAATCTTTTTTTCTTCCTTCGATCGCAGACGCGGTAACGCCTACCAGTTCGTCAATAAGTGTGAGATCATTTTGTGTTGGTTTTCGGGGCTCGTTATAATACACGGCAAATGTTCCCAGCAATTCATCGTTTGCACCAAATATGGGTGTTGACCAGCAGGAACGTAGCTCCTCAGATAATGCATACGATTTATAATCTTTCCAAAGCGGATCAGTTGCAATATCATCCACAATTATTTGTTTGCGAACGAATGCTGCGGTACCACAAGACCCCGCAGTAGGTCCAGCCGTAATTCCATTCACTGCAGTGTTGTAATGATCGGGAAGCGAAGGAGCGGCGCCTAGAAATAACTGGTTTGTTTTTTTATTATATAAAAGTATGGATGTTAAAATATCGTTCTCGCTTTTATACTCTATCCAGGTCACTATATCAACAAGTATCTCTTTCAATTCTTTTTCACTGTTCAACATCGCTTCCACATCTGTTTGCAGCAGCTGGGAATCCACTTTTAATATCAGATCTTCTGTAGCCGGGTTCATAATAATATTATTACCCTAAAGTTAGAGGTTTAATTATAATCAATGAAACATGGCATATGAATTTCATTTCCAGGCCAGCCTTATGATTGCAAAGGCTCTTGCACTCCTTCAGAATCGGATATGGTGAGCTCGTTAGTCGGGGATTGAGTAACCATCCCAAAATCAAATTGCATATCGTTGAGCTTGCGATAGAGACCGTTATGATTCATGAGTTCAGTGTGTGTGCCGGCTTCGCTTACAATTCCTTTATCAATCAATACGATCTTATCTGCATTGCGGATGGTGGAAAGCCTATGTGCAATAACAAAACTTGTACGTCCCTTCATTAAATTGTCCAAAGCATCTTGGACTAATTGTTCGCTTTCACTATCCAGTGAAGAGGTGGCTTCATCTAAAATTAAAATAGCCGGATCTTTTAAGATTGCACGGGCAATGGCAATACGCTGTCGTTGTCCACCACTTAATTTAATACCCCGCTCTCCGACGATCGTTTCATATTGTTCCGGAAATCTTTTAATGAACTCATGTGCATTGGCGTTTTTAGCAGCAGCTATAATTTCTTCATCGCTTGCGTCAGGTTTACCATAAGCAATATTTTCTTTTATGCTTCCGCCAAATAAAATAACATCCTGAGGTACAAAAGCCATTTGCCGTCTTAATTGTGATAACGGAAATTCACGGGCGGGGCGTTCATCAAAGTATAATGTGCCATTATCAGGTTCATAAAAATGAAGAAGCATTGAAGCAATAGTTGATTTGCCGGCACCACTTGGTCCTACGATAGCGATCTGTTCTCCATTGCGTGCAGTAAGCGACAGATCTTTTAACACCTGTATGTCTTTTCGACTAGGATAACTAAATGCAACATGTTCAAAACGCACATTGCCTTTTAATATATGTTGTGGTTCTACAACAATTTGTTTGATATCTACTGGTTCGCCATCGTTGCGCAAAATTTCTCTTACGCTTTGTGTAGCGCCTAGAGTTTTTTGTAACTGTGAAAACATATCTGCAAAACCGGCAAACGTTCCTCCAACAAACATGGAGAAAATAACAAACATGATAAGTGAACCAATTGTAAATCCACTTCCTGGCTCCTGGATCATTCGACCCCCGAACCAAACGACAAATGCCAGCGTCCCAAACAAACTAAAGATCATGAATGCTACAAAGGCGCCCCGGTATCTGGCATTACTGATAGCGGTTGATACAACAGCTTTCAGACTTTTTACATAACGGCTTATTTCATAAAACTCACTGGTAAATGCTTTTACTATTGAGATTCCTTGAAAGGTTTCCTGTACGATCGTTCCGCTATCAGCTAATTGGTCCTGTGTTTTGCGTGACATTTTACGGATACGTCTTCCAAACACTACTGCAACGATTGCCAGCAATGGAACGACAGATAACATTACTAAAGCAAGTTTTGGGCTGATCCAGAAAATAAAAAACAAACCAATTATAAGTGTGAAGATGCCACGTAAAAATTCTGCCAGGGTAAAAGAGATGGCATCCTGTATTTGTGAAAGATCGGAAGAGATACGATTACTTAATTCACCCACTCTTTTCTCAGTAAAAAAACTCATTGGCATAGTAAGCAATTTGCTGTAAACATCTTTACGCATATCAGCCAAGCTTCTTTCACCCACTGCCGTAAGCAGATACACTCTCATGAATGAAAAGAAAGTTTGCACGGCCAATTGAGCGAAGATGAGCAGCAATGTTGTATTTAAGCTCCAATGGATATTTTTTAAACCAAATTGTGAACCTCCGCCCATTCCGGGCAATGCAGCACCGGGTGAAGCTGCATCGATCATCTTTCCTAAAAATAAAGGAAACAAGCTGGTAGTAAATGCGGATAGAGCAATGAACACCAATCCTAAAATAAATTTACCACGATGAGGTTTTAAGTATTTAAAAAGAGCAAGAGCCTGGCGCAGGTTTTCTTTATTGATCTTTGCCTTCGGCGTTTTTCCCTCTGATGATGAACTGAGATGTCGGGTTGCGGTAGCCATTGCTTGTTATAAGTTGTGAGTTAATTTATCTAAATGCAAGTTACGACCTCACCCCATCATCTTTTCTTTTATTGTAAAGTCATTACACCCCTCTCCATATGGAGAGGGGGTGAAGAAGTTTTCCATTTGAAAAAAATTGTTGGGGTGGTCGAAAAGCTAAAAGAGTTGTATCACGACAACTCTTTTATCAATTAAAAATTAGTTTTTCCCAATTATGTAATATTCTCTTCCAGTTTATCAAATGATTCATTCCATCCTTTTATACAATCTTCACGCATTTCATTTGGTATACCCTGGTGCTTGAGTTTCATTTTTGTTGCGCCGTCTGCTTCTTCCAAATACACTGTTATCAAAAGTTCTTTTGGCCAATTTCCCGGCATACCATATTCAGATGCAGGTTTAATATTTCCTTTTTCATCTGAGAAACTATCGGTAACCACAAGCTTTCTTTCCGGGATTAATTCTTTGACCTCTCCTGTTGACCAGAATTCTTTTCCGTCAGGCCCACGCATGCAACTCAAATATTTACCACCAACTCTTGCTTCCATTTTACTTGAAGGACAAGTAAAGCCTCTCGGACCCCACCATTTTTTAAAGTATTCCGCATCTGTCCATGCAAGCCATACTACACTTACGGGCAAATTGAAAACACGATTTATCACAATTTCATTTTGCAAAGCAGATCCTTGCTGCTTTACGTCCTGTTTTGTTTTTGTTTCCATTTGATTTTAAATTTTGAAAGTAAAAAAATATATCACTGTTTAACCTTGTAAAAGGAGAAACCGAGTGGACATTATATTCCCCAAACTTTATGCCTCGTCGTTGTTCTCAATGTAATAAAATTGGCGTTTTCCTCTGGCACAGTTTTTACCCCTTATATAGTGTATCTATTATTTAATTAAAAACAAGCATTATGGATAAAATGGAAGTAAAAGGTTTTTTAAACCAATGGAAAGGAAAACTTAAAGAAAAATATGGTCAATTAACGGATGATGATCTTAGATATGAAGAGGGTAAAGACGATCAATTCTGGGGAAGGATACAGCAAAAAACAGGCAAGGCGAAAGATGATCTCGTTAAATGGTTGAGAGACCAAGGTTAAGTTTTTCTATACTTTTATATAAGTAATAGTCATGATGTACTAATATATCATGACTATTTTTTTAAATTATTACCGAGTCCATTACATGCAACACGCCATTCAGAATTTTTGCATCACGGGGTTGAATAGGAATATCGCTGATACGGACACTACCATTATTTACCTGCACGTTTAATTCACGACCATTTACAGTAATAAGTTTTTCGCCATCTTTTAATTCTTTATAACCTATTTTCCCTTTTACAATATGGTTGCTTAAAAGATCTGCAAGCCGGCCACGGTTTTGTGGTTCGAATAATTTTTCCAGCATTCCTTTTTCTAATTTTTGAAAAGCAAAATCAGAAGGAGCAAAAAAAGTAAAAGGACCGGTACTACTTAATAGTTGATCAATATCGGATGCATGCACAGTTTTTTTTAGTGTTTTCAGATGCTTGTCCACATTCACTACCTGGGTAAGATTTGACATTTCGATTGATTTACTTTCTGATTTCATAATATAAAGAGGGCCGAAAGATAATCTTTAAAGGCCAGAGCAGCCGTTAAAGTTTCCCTCATTTATAGCGTACGATCGTTATAAATCCCGGTAAAACATTCGGTCATTGGCCCAATAAACGGCAGCTTTTAAATCATTATCTTTCCTGTAAATCAATTTATAAATGGACAATTCAAAGGATCTCCGGCTTGCCGTTCTGATTGATGCCGATAATGTGCCGCATCGCCTTATAAATGGAATATTGCAAGAAATAGCCAAGTATGGTGTGCCTACCTTTAAACGTATTTATGCAGATTGGACAAAGCCACATGTTACAGGCTGGAAAGCAGTCTTGCTGGATCATGCTATTACGCCGGTTCAACAATATAGTTATACAACCGGGAAGAATTCTTCTGATTCTGCACTTATCATAGATGCGATGGATATATTATATACTGGCCGTGTGGATGGTTTTTGCGTAGTGAGCAGCGATAGCGATTTTACAAAATTGGCTACCCGGTTACGTGAAGCAGGAATGAAAGTATTTGGAATGGGCGAACAAAAAACACCTTCAGCGTTTCGTGCTGCCTGCGATAAATTTATTTATATAGAAATATTGGATCAACCAGAGCCAAGCACAAAGCAAATAAAGCTGAGTGACCTGAGAAAGAAAGAAAAAGTGATCAGCAAAGCGGATAAGAATTTAGTGAATCTTGTCACTTCAAGCATTAACGATATTGCTGATGAGAACGGTTGGGCTTTTTTGGGTGATCTTGGTAATATGTTGTTGAAGAAGCGTCCTGATTTTGATCCCCGCAATTATGGTTTTGAAAAATTATTACAACTGATCAGGAGTCTCGGGCTTTTTGAAATAGATGAAAGAGAATCGGGAAGAAGGAATATAAAGCTTGTGTATATACGAGTGCCGCCTTCGAAGAATTGATTTTATGAACTAAGCCGTATTGCTACTATTTAACTTCTGTTGCGTCGCACTCTTGTACTGCAACAATTCTACTGAACTTTTTTCCACCCCCTCTCCAACTTTTCCTTTGATTGAATATCCAACCCCCGCCAGCGGGGGATAATATACACCCTGTTTTCTGAAATATAATTAATACACTTTATAAACTATGTCTTACGCAAGAATAAAATCATGCTGATCATTGTCCCCCGCTGGCGGGGGAAGTACTTCGGTTATGATATAATTTCAAATTGGGGTGGACAAAAGCTGATTAGAATTACAGAACCCAGAAGTGAGTGACACAACAAAAGTTTAATAGAATTACTATCCCTTGTAAAATAAAAAAGCTCACGAATAAATCATGAGCTTCAAGATGATCTTATTTCTTATTCAAATTGAAGACTCCGGATAATGGAAGAGATAATAAAGCAAAACCATTTGATACAACCCTGCACTTCAAATCATTTTTATTTTTAAAAATCAGTTTCATCTGCGCTTGGGCCATAGCTCCCGGGAATTGGGATATTCAACAATCTTAAATACACACCCAGCTGTGCGCGGTGATGTATTTGCTGACTCATCGACATCCTCAACACATCGATCTTTGGATTGGTTGCATAGATAGTTTCACCATTTCTTAATGTCCAGGGATCATTCAACACTTTTTCGTTTTCCGCAACAAGAGCCGATAATCCATCATTATATCTTTTTTCAAAATAAGCCAGCAACTCTTTGTTGTTATTGATATCGGGTTGCTCGTATGCTTTTTGAAAATCGAGCTCGTCTGTGGTCAATGTAAAATGTATCCAACCGGGCAGGTCAGCAAGATGACTGACCAGGCTTTTCATTACCATCGATCTTTCATGCGGTTTGAAATTATACTGGTTGTCGGGCACACGGCTTAGCATTTTGCGTGTTGTGGCTGCTTCTTCAATAAACTGCTTTTTAAAGAATTCAATAAATGTCATAGTGTGTTGTTTAGAACTCAAAGAAACAACCCACTTGTGACAGCCCTATGTCAGTAGGAATTTGAAAGGATAAAGAATTTTCGAAGGGGATGCTAGATACTGGATTCTGGATATTGATTTCCAGCGGCAAGCAGCTAGCATCCAGAATCAAGAATCACATTGCTATTTGGGCTTCTTCTACTTTTTTAAGGATATTTTCTGCGATTTCAGCCACCATATCATTTAATTCGAGTGGTTCCACAATTTTTGCATGATCGCCATAGAGCATGAACCAACGGGAAAAACCCATCAAAGACCCGGATAAAAAAGTCATGCGAACATAATTTCCGGCTCTTTCTTCTTTTACAAAGCCATTGTAATATTTCTGCTCACCCAGGAATTTTGCAATTTCCGGTTCCACATCTATTACAACTTTTGTTACTTCTTTGTCAGCAGACATCTTTGTGATAAAACTTTGCAGGGGCGGATGCTTCTTTGAGTTTGTTTCGTTTGTGGTCATTAATTGCTTGATCTTATCAGTGCGGAAATTCCTGTAATCTTTTCTCATTTGGCAAAAGGCGATCAAATACCAATGACTACCAAGATAATAAATACCTACCGGTTCTATTTTGCGCCGGGTAGTTTCATTTTTTTCAAGCGAAGTATAGTTTATTTCTATAACAGAAGAACTACCGATAGCTTTTAATATTGATTGTAAATGCAATTCGGTTGTTGGCTGATAGACAATAGAAGGATGAGTCATCACCGCGATATGCTCATCAATTTCTTCGATATGATCTTTTTCTGAATGTCTTAATATGGCTCTTATTTTATCAAGTGCAGCAGTATAATGTTTGGAAATACCAGCATCTGTTTTTGATTGCACCAGTTTGGATGCAGTTAATAATGCAGTCGCTTCGTCCATGTTGAACATAACAGGAGGAAGTTTATAACCTTCCATAAGACGATAACCTGTGCCTGCCTCACCGATCACCGGTACTCCTGCTTCTTCCAAAGCCTTTACATCACGGTAAACAGTGCGAAGACTAATAGAGAATTTAGTAGCAATATCCTGCGCTTTTACAAGGGGTCGTGATTGAAGTTGAATGAGAATTGCTGCCAGGCGATCGATACGATTCATAGAAGATAAAGTTAGGAAGAATTATAAGGCTTGAATTTGCCCAAACGGTACATTGTTTGCGGAGTATAGAAAAAATCAACAATGAGAACAAAATTTTTACTGGGGTCAATAGTAACAGGGTTGTTTGTAATTATGTCCTGTACCAGTGCTCCCGAAAGCGATGAGGCTAAAACTACCGAAGCAAAAAAAGTAAATGATGATAAAAGCGGCGAAGTTTGGAAACTGAATGTGTCAGATAGTAAGGTTGAATGGGTGGCAACAAAAGTTACTGGATACCATGTAGGCAATGTGCCGCTAAAAAGTGGTAATATCAATGTAAAGAATGGGGAAGTAACAGGTGGTAAGTTTATCCTGGATCTTGCAAATATGCGGGTCGAGGGACCAAAGGGATCTGATACTGCCATGAATAAAAAATTACTAGGCCATTTAAAGTCAGCAGACTTCTTTGACGTAGAGAAAAACCCAGAAGGCATTTTTGAACTAACTGATGTGAGGCCTTATACGGGGAATGCTATAAAAGATACGGTTGATCCAAGACAGGAAGAGATCAATAAATATAAAGTAACTGATCCTACACATTTGGTAAGCGGAAATCTTACTTTAAAAGGGGTGACAAAAAATATAGAGTTTCCTGCACGCATCACTGTTTCAGGGAATACAGCAGAAGCAATTGCTAAATTTAATATTGATCGTAAAGATTGGGGGATAGTTTATCCTGGTAAACCGGATGATTTGATAAGGGATGCTATTCATCTCGGAATTTCTATTAAAGCAGCAAATTAGATCAATTAAAAAAGCTTTATTGTTCACAACAATAAAGCTTTTTATAACAGCTACTAATCGTTATTACATATTTTCTTCTCTTTTCTTATCCGCTTCTTCTTTTGAAACCTTATCGTCCTTATTTGCTTCTTTTTTGATGCCTTGCATTGTTGAAGAAACAGGCCCTTTCATATGTTCTTGCGGATCTGTTGTATGCAATGTTTCAGGATCAGGTTCTAAACCCTGATGCTTTTTATCTTTTTCTTCTTTTTTATTTTTAACTGTATTTGCCATGATTAAAAGTTTAGTTACTAGTATAACATCAAATTTCAGACCGCATATGTGTGTATTTTTTACCCCATACAGTTCGTATTTTTAGTTTTCAGGGAAGTTGACTTTTGTATGATAGGATCATTAGGTGATGTAATTGATCAGCTCTATAATTGAAAAGAAAATTTAAAGCTTACTGCAATAGAAAAATAAAACACTAGAGTTAGTTTTTAAAATGTCAATTATCAATCTACTTATTCAGAAATATAATTTAGAACCACATCCAGAAGGTGGTTGGTATAAACAAACTTATAAAAGCAATGAACAAATTGCTGCGGGGTCTTTGCCAGAAAGATTTGGGGCAGGCAGAGTTTTTTCTACAGCAATTTATTTTTTATTGGAGAAAGGAAATTTTTCTGCCTTTCACCGTATTAAAAGCGATGAATGCTGGCATTTTTATGCAGGAGACCCATTACTTATTTACGTAATTGAACAAACCGGGGAATTAAAAATTATTTGTTTAGGGAATGATCATGAAAAAGGACAATCATTTCAGTATGTAGTTCCGGCCAATTGTTGGTTTGCAAGCCGTCCCGCTCCTGGAAGTGAATATTGTTTTGTTGGGTGTACGGTATCTCCCGGTTTTGAATTTGAAGATTTTGAATTGGCTGATGTAACAGCGTTATCGGCAATTTATCCGAAACATAAACCCATTATTATAGAATTGTGCAGGTAATTTTAAAATCTTTCCAATTTGTTCCGGGATTATCAAAACTATTCTTCTTACATTTAGATAGACACTTCTGTCATAAAAGAACAGCATGGCTGCTCACGAAATAGAAATAATTTTGAATCGCCAGTTGGCAGATTGTCTTTCAATCCCTGTTTTTATTACAGATACACTTGGTAACCTGATTTTTTATAATGAACCGGCAGAAGGGGTGTTGGGCAAAAGATTTGAAGATACCGGTGAAATGCCGGTTGAAGAATGGTCAACTATTTTTAAGCCCTTAGATAAAAATGGTGATCCACTGGCCCCGCAAGAATTACCATTGGTAAAAACCTTATCAAAGCAACGCCCATACCATAAGAGTTTTCAGATACTAAGCCTGAAAGGGGAAAAGCAAACTATATCAGTTACTTCTTACCCGATCATTAGTCGTTCCGGAAATTTTATAGGAGCAGTTGCCATTTTTTGGAAACAAAAATTAATATGAAAGTAAAATTGTGGGGAGTTCGTGGTTCTATACCAACGACCGGACCCGAAACGGAAAAATATGGCGGTAATACGTCCTGCGCTTCGGTGGTGTATGATGATCATTTGCTTGTGCTTGATGGAGGAACCGGGATTCGGAAATGCGGAGGTGCATATCCTGCCAGCAAGCGAATAGATATATTGCTCTCACATCTTCATTTAGATCATATACAAGGGTTAGGTTTTTTTAGCCCATTGTTTGATCCTTCTAAAGAAATTCATATTTGGGGGCCGGCGAGTAGTTCGCAATCGCTTTTTTCACGCATCAGCCGTTATCTTTCGCCACCATTATTCCCGGTGCTTCTTCGTGATGTTCCCTGCAAATTAGAATTGCATGAGGTTAGTAACAGCGTATTTGATATTGGTCCGTTTCGCATTCAATCATCTTATATAATTCATCCGGGTCCAACAGTTGGTTACAGAATAATGCGTGAAAATTTTGTGTTTACATACATTCCCGATCATGAACCAGCACTGGGAAGTCATGGAATGATACAAAATCCAAAATGGGTTTCTGGTTATGACCTGGCTGAAGGAGCTGATATATTATTGCACGATGCACAATACACAAAGGAAGAATATCCAACGCGAAGAGGCTGGGGACATTCTTCGATCGATGATGCGGGATTATTTGCTTCCATTACATCCGCTAAACATACTTTGTTTGCTCATCATGATCCATCACATTCAGATGCATTTCTTGAAGAAATGCTTGCTTCATTCAAATTAACTTCAGATGTATCCGTAGGATTGGCGACGGAAGGTTTTGAGATAGAATTGACTTAAATAAAAAACCGTCCCGCTTTAAGCGGGACGGTTATCCATTAAAGAAAGTTTAGTTGATCACTATTTCTTTCTTTTCATTTTCTTTACCGGCAATTATTGGCAAACTAATTTGCAACACACCATCTGTGTATTTAGCTGCAATGTTTGCCGTGTCGATACTTTCATTGAGTGTAAAAGTTCTTACAAATCCGCCCCGACTGTATTCTCTCAAAACCCAATTTGGTCTTTGAAAACCTTCCGGTGGTGTGTAAGAAACAGTAAGCTCGTTTCCTTTTACATCAATATGAAAATTTTCTTTGATGCGGCCGGGTGCAAACACTAGCATTTCATAACTGTTGTCAGTTTTGAAAATGTTTACAGCGGCTCGCTGCATAGATCGGATAAACTGGCCTTGCCGGTTTCCGTAATTGTTGCCTTTTGCGGCACATGACTGATTGTAGTACATGTTTTTCCTTTTTTAGTTAAATAAATTGATAACATGAATCAATGCATAAAAATGATGCCGGCACAATTAGGCTGCAATTGTGGCACAAATCAGCGATTTGAAGTTTAAATAAGTGGCTGACAGAATTGTAAGCCGGAAAGAAAAGGATTGTTCAATCCTTTTTGTTGAATGAGCACTTTGAATTTTTTTCCCATTGACATCAGGAGAGTATGAAGCATCATTAAATTTTTTCTTATTTCAAAACTATCCTTTTCTTTTTCTTCTAATTTTCTCAAATGTTCAGTCAGTCCAAGTCCTAAAAGAAATTGTGATTGATTGGTGAATCCGCAATTATCTAATCCATGTTTTGCTCCCCAAAATTTCAACGCTGAAAAATTTACGTGTGCAGTTATATCTTGCTGCCCAATATTATTATAGGGAAGATCATTTACCGTGTGTTTATTATAACAAACTACTGTTCCAAACCGGTGATAGGATTGATATAATTCAGATGATGGATAGCCATAATCAATTGTAAGAACAAAGCCTTTTTCTAAAGTAGAAGAAATTCGTTTTATCCATTCAATGGCTTCCAGGTTTATTTCAGCAGAAAAGTTATTGGGTAATTCAATACCCAAGTCAATAAAATATTCTTTCAAATCATCCTGAGCTGGTTTCAATACTTCAATAAACCCTTCATCATAATCGACAAAAATTTCTTTAAGCAGGTTTTCTTTCATAATTACTTTATGAACAGAAAAATTGTCAAGAACTTCGTTTGCTAAAACACAGCCGGTAAAAGGTGGAATTTTTTCAATTGAATCATACCAGGCAATTTTATCATTTATCAGATCATGACTGATGATCTTTTTTTCTTTCTGACACATTGCTTCACTTTTTTCAATGATGCAATATTTAAGGTTCCCATATAATTCTTTATTCTGTTTAAGTTGGTTGAGAATATCGTTACATAGCGACCCCATTCCCGCACCATATTCAACAATACTAAAATCTTTCTTGCCTGTAAGGATCCACATCTCTTCTAATTGTTTGGCTATTACATTTCCAAAAATATTTGTGAGGTAAGGGCTGGTATAATAATCCCCCTGTTTTCCAATTTTATCAGGTGCAGAAGTATAGTATCCTAATTCCGGATAATACAAAGCCATTTCCATAAAATCATGAAAGGATACCGGTCCTTCTTCGCGGATCTTATTTTTAATTATTTCTGAGAGAGTGGTTTCCATCGGGACCTGAATTTGGTATTATATTGATACTTCCGATGAATTATTGGTAAAAAGTATTACGGAATCCATCATTGCTTCAATGGAATGATCAACTAATTGATGAAATGCCATTATTTGATTAGGCTGCATATCAACATCGCCATCGGGAGTTTTAACTCTTACGATGCCTTCCAATACATGCACGGTAAAGATGCCATCCACCAAATTATTTTTTAAAATTGCTTTGGCATGTAAACAGGTTAATACTGTCGTTACTCTTCCAGTTTTAAAAACCGTAATTCCGTTCCGATCATTTTTTTGCCATGCTTCTTCGCTTTTTAATTGAAGTACAAATTCCGGTATGTTTATAAACACATAAGGTGCATCAAGAACCCGCTCACCTTCAGGGCGACTCAGGGTTGCTTCATTTCTTTTATTTTCCATAATATGTTTATTAATGGTTATACAAAGACCATACTACGATTTAATGTGAAATACATTGGTGAGTGTAACGTAATTCAACGTTGTTTCACCTTCGTTTTTTTAAAATGATGATGTTAAATCTCCGAATAAGCAAAGGAGAGATAATTAGCGGTTTATAAAGAGGCGAAAGAAATTACACACCAAACTGGTTCAGGTGATGATCTAAATGTTTCCAGGTTGCTTTGCTCCAGTTATGTTTGTTGAGTTTGCCGAATACAGGATGTTGTTCACTTTGAATACTTGTTTCGTTGAAAATGTTTACGAGGTGGATTAAGGCTGCTTTTTCTTTTTCAAAATCTTTTTCAGAGCCGGTCATAACAAATGTCGGATCGGTGGGTAAGCTTTGTTTGTACGGTTTTTCATCCCATAATTTGCTTTTAAAAAGTGGACCGATCAATCTCAGCAAAAAACTTCCTTTAGGCCGGTGTGTACCAAATGCGATGCGGATCGGCATTTGCACATGGGCAAGCATCTGCGAAACATTCATCTTGCCCCATTGTCTTTGTGTTTGCGCAGTGAGTTTATTAATTCGATCAATGATCTCTTGTTTTACAGAAGGATCAAATAAATCTTTGACTTCCATTTAATAGTTAATTAAAGTTTCGTTTCGTAATAAGGGATCTCGTCATGACTTGATGACTCTTTCTGATACCAATAAGCCTGTGTGACGATATGTCCATCCTTTGTTCTTAATAATCTTCCAAAAATAGCATTGGTAGGATTAAATGCAAGATTGGTTACGCCAACAGTAAATGTTTCAGGTAGCGGAGGCGCTACAACAACAGGAGCTACTTCACCTTCTACTGGTTTTGGTGGCGGTGCAACTTTAGGAGGGGGAGAAGGAACAACTACAACTTCAAAAAGATTTGTTTCTAAAAGATCTTTTAGAAAAGCGACTCTTTCTTTTGAAGCATTCTTTTCAACGATGGCGCATTTCACTCCACCCAAATCTTCAAACTCATGATTTTTATTTATGGCCATTTTTATTAGCTAAACAATGAATATATATAATTATAAGCTCCACTTACTAATCCTGTAATGATTATACCCGTCACACAAATGATCATTGCAATTCTTGGAGACCAACTTGTTTTCACAACTCCGATCGGATCGTCATTTACATCCATAAAGATCGCTTTGATCACTTTTAAATAATAATATAACGAGATAACCATATTCAACGCGGCAATAGTGATAAGCAAATAATTTCCCTTACCTGCACCAGCGAGTAGCAAAAAGAATTTACCAAAGAAACCTGCAGTTGGAGGTATACCGCCTAATGAAAACAGTGCGATCGCTAATACCCAGCTTAAGCCTCGGTTATTTTTGTAAAACCCTTTATAGTCATTTATATTTTCTCTTCCTGTTACTGCACTAACTAAGTTAATAACTCCGAAAGCTGCGAGATTGGAAAATATATAAATAAGCACGAAGAAAATAACTGATGTACTTCCTTCGGCTGATTGTCCAGTTATTCCAATTAAAATGAAACCAACTTGTGCAATAGAGGAGAATGCAAGGAATCTTTTCATATTCTGTTGACGCAAAGCGAAAAGATTACCAATAATCATTGTCAGCACAGATAGCAGGAACAATATGTTGTACCATATTTTACCCCAAGTAGGTCCGAACACGTTGTACAAAACTGAAACGAACACAAACAAAATAGCACCTTTTGAAATAACAGATAAATAAGATGTAACTGCTACAGGAGAACCTTCATACACATCAGCTGTCCACAAGTGAAAAGGAACGGCTGAGATCTTAAATCCAAATCCGGCAATAAGTAAGATGAATGCAAAAATATTTAGAGGGGTAGGTGGGAAATTACCCATCCCATCGAAATTTTGATAACTGTGTTGTAACTCTGCAAAACTTAAAGTGCCAGTTGAACCATATACCAACGAAATACCAAACAATAATAATCCAGATGAGAAGGCAGATGAAATGATCATCTTAAATGCGGCTTCTGATGAACGTTTTTTCTCCAAGTCAAAATTTGCCAATGCTGCTAAAGGAATAGTTGAAAGTTCTAATGCCAGGTAAAACATCAGCAGGTTGTTACTACTGATCATAAAGAACATACCAAGTAGTGTAGAGAACATGAGTATATAAAACTCGGGCACATGTTTATGATCTTTCAACCAATCATAAGATTGAAGAGAAATAATTAGCGTTCCAAGATTCAATAAGTTTTTTTCAAAAGTTAATAACTCACTAGTATGAAACATATCGCCAAATAGAGTCCCTGACTGTTGAAAAATAAACCCAGAAACAAGATTCAGCGTAAGTAAAATATTTACAAGATTGATCAGTGTTTCATTCGTTGTTTCTTCTTTGCCTAGTTTTATAAATAATAAAACGAAGATGATAAGTGTTATCACCAGCTCTTGTTTCATCAATATGAGAAATTCGTTTACCATGTATTACTTTATTACAGTAGCGATTTTTTCAATGATAATATTTGTTCCGGGATTGATCAGATCTTTTAATAAAAATGGTGCAATACCAATTACAACAATTCCAAGTATCAATAATCCTGCAGCCAATCTTTCATTCCATCCTGCATCACCAAGAGATAAATGTTCATTATTTACCACCGGTCCCATGATCGCTTTACCAGTAGCTCTTAAAATATAAACAGCCGTAACAACGATCGAGGCACAGGCAATGATCGTAGCAATGCGATAAAATGCATCCGCCTTTTGCCATGAACCCATGAACACGGTCATCTCTGCAACAAAACCACTAAAGCCAGGTAAACCCAATGAACACAAACCCGCAATTACAAACACTGTTGAAATAAATGGCATCATTTTCATCAAGCCTCCTAGTTGTGACACCTGTCTAGTATGTGTTCTATCGTATATCATTCCGATAACAGCGAAGAAAAGTGCTGTCATTAATCCGTGAGACACCATTTGCATCACTGCTCCATCGATCGCAGTTTTCGTTAACATACCAATACCCAACAAAACAAATCCGCAATGACTTACTGATGAATAAGCATTGATATATTTAAGATCGGTCTGCATCATGGTAGCGAAAGCACCATATAAAATCGCAATACAGGCCAGTACAATTATAATTGTTGAATATTCATGCGCCGCATCAGGCATTAAATATGTGGCGACCCTTAAACATCCATATCCACCGAGCTTCATGGATATGCCGGCAAGAAACATGGAGGCTGCTGTTGGCGCCGATGAGTGACCATCGGGCACCCATGTATGAAAGGGGAATAAAGCAGTAAAAATTCCAAAGCCTATAAATGCAAATGGGAAAAACAATTTCTGTACTTCGATAGGAATATTCATTCCTGCGATCTGGGTTAGATCAAAACTATGTGCACCATTTATGTTTGTATTGAAATAGATCCCCGCCAATCCTACAAACACCAGTGCAGAACCGCCCATCAACATCAATGCAAGTTTCATAGCACTGTATTCTTTTTTGCCACTGCCCCAGATACCGATCAATAAGAATTTTGGAATGACAGCAACTTCAAGAAAGAAGAATAAGGTGAAAAGGTCGAGAGCAATAAAGAATCCATAAGCACCCAAACTTAAAAATATCAACAGAAAGAAAAACTCTTTGCTCAGCTTTTCCATTTTCCATGAAACCAACACACCTGCGATCACCACGAATGCAGTTAGCAGGATCATGGCAATAGATATTCCATCCGCACCAGTATGAAAATTAATATTCAGTGGTTCATACCAGGTATAATTATTTTCAAATATAAAATTTGCGGTATTGCCACCGGCTCTTTCTTGCCTGTAGAAATAAAACAAAACAAATGCAAGGAGCAATTGAGCAGCAGAACCAAACAGTGCAATAGTTCTTACTTGCTTCAATCCTGTCACAAGCAAAATAGCTACCGCTGTGATCAATGGAATAAGTATCAGTAATGAAAGATTCATATTATGTTATCAACTTAAATAATCTTGCTCATTTTCAAATTTTCAAATCGCACATTATCAAATCATTTTTTATTTCCACAAATACAAAAACACAACTGCCAGGGCAACAATTCCCCCAAAGAAATAAATGGCATAGCTCTGGACTTTACCCGATTGTATACCCTTTATAAAACTCGAAACTGATGAAGTTGCATTTGCAACTCCATTCATCAGTCCATCTACAATATTCTTGTCGATCCACGCTGCCGGACGACCGATGAGATTGAAAATTATTTTCTGAGTGATGAAAAGGTATATTTCATCAATATAAAATTTCTTGTAAACTGCTTTATATAGACCACCTAATGATTGCGATATCTTTTCGGCCTTCAAACTTTCTTTTTTGTACATCCACATTGCGAGTAAAATTCCACTTACTCCGAATGCAACAGGAGCAATAGAAAACATAGGATCAAAATGAGATTCCAATGCTGTTCTATCTGAGGAAACATATTCACCAAAAGGAATAAAGCCTGCAAGAACAGATAAAATGGCAAGGATCACTAAAGGTAATTTCATTGAAATAGGCCCTTCGCCATGATGGGTATGAACTTCAGTTGTTTTATTCCAGAAAATAGAAAAATATAAACGGAACATATAGAAAGCAGTAAGGCCAGAAGTGAACAAGGCAACTCCATAAACTATTTTATTGGAATGATATGCTGCCAATAAAATTTCCTCTTTACTAAAGAAACCTGCAAAAGGAGGAATACCGGCAATTGCCAGGCAAGCAATAAGAAAACTAAGATTAGTGATCGGCAAATATTTTCTTAAGCCGCCCATATCCTTCATTTCATTACTATGAATAAAATGGATCACTACACCGGCACCCAGGAATAACAATGATTTAAAGAATGCATGAGTGAACAAATGGAACATAGAAGCAGTGTAGCCCAGGCCATTTTCCCCAGCATAGCCTGAAACACCCAGAGCAAACATCATATATCCGATCTGCGACATGGTCGAATAAGCAAGCACCCTTTTAATATCCGTTTGCGTACAGGCAATAATTGCTGCAAGAAATGCAGAGACAATTCCAACTACTGTTACGATACTTAATGATACCGGAGAAATTGTGAATAGCGGAAACAATCTTGCAACAAGGTAAACACCAGCAACAACCATTGTTGCGGCGTGGATCAATGCCGAAACAGGGGTGGGGCCTTCCATGGCATCGGGTAACCAGATATGCAAAGGGAACATCGCTGATTTACCAGCACCACCAATAAATATTAATGTTAATCCCCAGGTCAACGCACTAATCCCAACAAATGATGCTGTAGTGATCGCAAGAAATTGAGACGACTGTTGTGATGTTAAATTTTCGATCAGCGTTTTGAAGTCAAGCGTTTCTCCATAAAAAGCAAGTATCAAAATGCCGACAAGAAAACCAAGATCAGCAAAACGTGTAACGATAAATGCTTTTTTGGAAGCAGCAACTGCAGAAGGTTTGTCATAATAATAACCGATCAGTAAGTAAGAGGATACTCCCACCAGCTCCCAAAACATATATATCTGGAAAAGGTTGCTGGAAACAACCAATCCTAACATTGAAAATGTAAACAAACCAAGAAATGCATAATAAGTTGGAAATCTTTCTTCACCTTTCATATAGCCCAGACTGAAAATGTGCACCATCAGCGAAACAAATGTTACCACTACCAGCATCATAACAGAGATCGGATCGAGTATGATACCCATATCAATGCTAACATTTTCGGAAAAGGATAACCAGGTAAATTTTATTGCAGTGATCGTTTGATAAGAGTCTCCAACTTTTCCATCAATAAAAAAATAATTGTAAGCCGTATATAATGATAGCAGTGCTGAAACCAATAACAACCCTGTTCCAATGATGCCGGAAGAATTTTTCAAATACCTCCTTCCAAATATTCCAAGCAATAGAAAGCCAGCAAGCGGCAGAAGAGGGATCAGTGCTATATATGAAGCGTAGTTCATTTTAATATTTCATTTCTTCGGCAGTTTCTACATCAATTGACCGGTGACTGCGGTAAAGATTAATGATAATGGCAATTGCCACTGCTGCTTCCGCCGCCGCGATCGTAATAATAAATATGGTAAAGAAAATGCCGTCGAGTTTGTCCGGATACAAGTACTTGTTAAATACCACAAAGTTTATGTTCACACTGTTTAGTATCAATTCTATTGACATTAGCATCGTGATCATGTTGCGTCGTGTAAACAAACCGTACATGCCGATAAAGAATAAAGCCGTGCTTACAAATAAAAAATGTGATATAGGGATGTCAGTCATAAACCTTCAACTATATTTTTTTCTTTTAAATTTACAATACTGTCCTGCTTTTGTTCTTTTGTTTCTGTTGAAGAAACTCCTGCAGGAACTTTTATAGCGATAACAATACAACCAACCATTGCTGCTAATAATAAAATGCTCACTACCTCAAAAGGTAATGCATAACCATTTTCGCCTGTTGCCAGCATTTGGTTACCGATCTTATTTACACTCCAGTCGAAACTTTTATCGCCAGCTCTAAAATCATTTTTATAAATAAGAAAATAGGTAAATGCAAAACCGAACAGGACTGCTAATGCTGAGGCAATCCCCCTCATCATCGAAGGCCTAAGCATCTCTTTGCCAGATTGCTGAGTGAGAAAGATAGAAAAGATGATGAGCACCACAATACCACCGACATACACGACAATCTGTACGGCAGCTATGAATTCTACTTCCAACCAGAAATATAAACCGGCAATACCGATCAAAGAAAACAACAACCAGATAGCTGAGCGGAAGATCTTAGTGGTGGTAACAGAAAGAATTGCTGTACCTAGTATAAAGGCCGCTAAAATGTAAAAAATTATTTGTGATGCAGTCATTCTGGTTTTGAAATTTCAAAATTTCCTATTCTCACCTTCTCGAATTTATTATTCAACTCCCTCCCGGATCTTCGAATCGGGATTGTTTAAAATCTTTGTCAAATTTGTTCTGTCGAATACACTGTGCTCGAATGTCTGTGCCATTTTTATCGCATTGGTCGGACAAGCTTCAATACACAAATTGCAAAACGTACATAACTCCAGGTGATATACAAATTTGTCAATCGCTTTTTTCTTTTTCCCATCAGGTTGTATATCGAACTTGGTAACAATTTTAATTGTTGCATTAGGGCAGGCTAATTCACAAGCTGTACAACCAGTACAAGCATGTTCATTATGTTCATCATGTATCATTACTACCTCGCCCCGGAAACGTTCTGGTAATACTAAAGTGTCTTTATTATCCGGGTATTGCTGCGTGATCTTTTCTTTTTTATGATGCAAAGCATACCAGCCGGTAAGTTTCATGCCGGTCAGCAAGGATTTAACCCCTTTAAAAACATCTGATATGTATTCTTTTAAAAACATGTTTTATTTAAAAATGCCAACCCATAATTGCCATCAACGTTACCAATAATAAATTGAACATACTTATCGGTAATAAATATTTCCATTCAAGATTTAATAACTGGTCAATACGCAGTCGCGGGAATGTCCAGCGAAACCACATGATGACAAAAATTAAAAAGAATGTTTTTCCAACGAACCACAAACTCGATGGAATATAATCCATGATGTGATTGAACTGCGTACCTGTTCCGAAATGTAATGGTTGCCATCCACCCAAAAACAATGTAGCGCCAAGTGCACAAACCACAAATATGTTTACATACTCCGCAAGAAAGAACAAAGCGAATTTCATTCCTGAATACTCTGTATGAAAACCGGCAGTGAGCTCTGATTCTGCTTCAGCAAGATCAAATGGAGCACGGTTTGTTTCTGCTGTTACTGCTATCATAAATATGACAAATGCGATCCACACAGGAAGATGTCCTTTAAATATCCACCAACCGTTTGCTTGTGAAGCCACGATAGATGAAATTTTCAGATCACCTGTCAGAATTACAATTGCAAGAATGGCGAAACCAGCAGATAATTCATAACTCACGATCTGTGCGCCGCTGCGCATAGCACCAAGCAATGAATATTTATTATTGCTTGCCCAACCTGCCATCAATATGCCTATCACAGATATGGATGATATCGCCGTAAAAAATAAAACACCAATATTAATATCCCATATCTGTAATCCTTTTGCAAACATTAATGGCGCCATCACAACCATTGCGATGATCATTACAATAAATGGCGCCAGATTAAATAGAAATTTATCGGCACCATCAGGCGTCATTCCTTCTTTTACGATAAGCTTCAGTGTATCCGCTGCTGTCTGAAACATTCCAACAGGACCAACACGATTGGGGCCAAGTCTTAATTGCATCCATGCAGAAACTTTCCTTTCCATCATGATCAGCACCAAACCAAGTAATGCAAACAAACTAATGATACATACACCAACAATCACAAACTCAATCAGCATTGGCCATGGCGCTGTGAATTGATTATTCAACCATACGTGAATACTGTTTGCTATGTTTTCTAAACTTGGCATTAAAGAATTTAAGATTTTAGATTTACGATTGCAGATTGGAATAATAAATCTAAAATCTGCAATCGTAAATCCGCAATTATTTTATCTATCAATATCCGGTATCACCAAATCGATCATCGCCATAATAGCAACAAGATCTCCGATCTTTCCACCTCTTGCCATATGATCCAGTGCACTTAGGTTGCTGAAACCCGGCGACCGGAACTTAATTCTGTATGGCGTTGTTCCACCTTCACTAACTATATAAACTCCAAACTCACCTCTTGCTGTTTCCACCTTTGAATAATATTCTCCCTTAGGTAATTTCAAAACTGCTTTTGTCTTTGCCTGAACGTCGCCTTCAGGAATATTATCGATTAGCTGTTCAACAATAGAAAGCGACTGCCTCATCTCTTTCATCCTTACTAAATATCTCGACCAGCAATCACCACCAGTTTCTATTATCTCATCAAACTGCAATTTGCTATACACTTCATACGGAAATAATTTTCTTATATCACAACTTACTCCGCTGCCTCTTGCAGTTGGTCCAGTGCAACCATAAGAAATAGCATCTTCCTTTGAAAGATAACCAACACCCTTTACTCTATTTTGAAAGATCACATTGCCTGTCAGGAGTTCATCATATTCATCGATCTTTTTTTTAAAGTGAGCAATAAATTCTTTTACTCTTCTTTGAAAATTGGGATGAACATCAACCATCACACCACCTGGCACCATATAATTCATGGTTAACCTGGTTCCGCAACTCTCTTCCATTATATCATTGATCATTTCTCTTTCACGAAAAGCATGAAAGAAGGGAGTCAATGCACCGATATCCATCGCTCCTGCACCCCACCATAGCTGATGTGATGCAAGCCGTGTTAATTCATCCATCAACACTCTTATCACTTGTGCTCTTGGAGGAACCTCGATCTGCATTCCTTTCTCAACACATAAACAACAACCATGATTATTAATGTGTGAAGAGAGATAATCCATTTTACTGGTAACATAAATGAACTGGCGAAAACTTAAACTTTCACACATTTTTTCAATGGAACGATGAATATATCCAAGATGCGGATCTACTTTTTTGATCGTTTCTCCATTCAATGTAATCACCAAATGCAACACTCCGTGAGTTGCAGGATGCTGTGGTCCTACATTGATGATCATATCACCAAATACATCCGGTGTACCGAAACCAGGTTGCTTTAATATTTCAGTTTCGCGATACATTACAGCTTTATCATGTTAACAGGGTCTTCAAAATCTTTTCGCAAAGGATTTTTTCCTTCCCATCCATCGGGTAATATCAATAATCGCAGATCAGGATGATTCAAAAAGTTTACACCAAACAATTCATAGATCTCTCTTTCGTGAAATTCTGCTGTTCTCCATATATGCGATACAGTTTCTATTTCCGGTTTGTTTCTGTCTAATTGTATTTTCACTACTACCTGGTGACGATATCTTGTCGACTCTAAATGATAAACCATTGTGAGATGGGTTTTCCAGTCAACGCAGGTCTGGCAAAACAAGTAATCAAAATTCAGTTCAGGTTTGTTTCGAAGAATTTCTGCAGAAGTCAATAGATCGCCAGGTGTGATTATAATATTTAACCATTCACCGCTTTCATCAAAGGTTGCGGTGGGAATTAATTCTGTGAGACTAATTTTTAATTCTTCTTTTGTCATTTATAAAATGCTTCTTGTTCTTTGCCGGTTAGCGGTGTTGGAAGCTTACTTTCTTCTCTTATTTGTTCCCTTGTTAATCCTTTTTTTATTTTTTGTTGAAGCAGCATCAGTGCATTAATTAATGCTTCGGGTCTTGGCGGACAACCCGCTACATAAACATCTACAGGGATCACATGGTCAGCGCCTTTTACTACAGAATAAGTGTTGTAAAAAAAGGGTCCACCACTTGTTGCACAGGCACCCATGGCAATTACATATTTTGGATCACCCATTTGATCATATAATCTTTTTAATACCGGCGCCATTTTATTAACAATCGTGCCTGCAATAATTATTACATCAGCTTGACGTGGAGTAGCTCTTGCTACTTCAAATCCAAACCGGCTCCAATCATATTTTGCAGCGGCAGTACTCATCATTTCTATGGCACAGCAACTGGTACCAAATACCAACGGCCATAATGAATTTGACCTTGCCCAATTGATCACGTCATCCAATTTGCTTACAAGCACTCCACCCGAAGGAGTTTGATGAACTTCTCCCGGAAAAGCAAGTGAGGATTCAGATTGAAATTTGTCCGTCATATAATAACTACTGCCACTTTAGTGCCCCTTTTTTATGTGCATACAGAAAGCCCAGAAACAGAATGAAAAAGAAAATCACAATTTCTATAAGTGCGATCCAACCCACACTTTTAACAACGACAGCCCAGGGGTATAGAAATATCAGCTCAACGTCAAAAATTAAAAAAATCAATGCAAAAAGATAGTATCCTACATTAAACTGTATCCAACTAGGTCCTGTTGTTGGAACACCACACTCATACGGTTCACCTTTTGCCTTATTTTTTGTGGCTTTTAAAACAACTTTGGAGATAAGGATAGCGATGCCTGAGAAAGCAACCGCGGAGATCATCAGAACAATGAGTGAAGATGCACCCATAGGGAATTTCAGATTTTTACGAATATAGCAAGTGTGATTGAAATATGAACATGAGACTTATCAAGATTAAAAGCGACTTTATCCATACAATTCCTGGTGAATTGATTTTTTGTCATAGCCCATTGCAAGAATTCTTTGCTTGGCTTCATCGATCATCACTTTCCATCCGCAAAGAAGAAATAAAGCCGGTTGTTTGTTGGCACATATCTCTTCATAAATAGGATGGACATAACCAGTTCTGCCATCCCATTCTTCACGGGATAGTGTTGGCATATAATGAAACTTTTCCAACTGAAGATTTTTCATTTCTTCGTAATATAAAAGATCGGATTTCTTTCGTGTTCCGAAGATCAGGTAAATATTATTGTGCGGAATGTTATGCAGCTTGATATAAGTAGCCATACTGCGAAACGGAGCGATCCCTGTTCCTGTGCAGATCATGATTATTTCTTTTTGCAAGTCTTCATCATCCAGTGTAAAGACTCCCTGTGGGCCACGCAATGTCAATTCACTTCCAACAACTATATTATTAAAAAGATATGTTGTTCCTAACCCGCCTTCGAGCAATACAATTACAAGCTCCAACACATTTGTTCCGTCTGGCCAGCTGGCGATCGAATAACTTCTTATTCTTTTATTGGGTTTTTCGTGAATGGGCAGATCCAGCGTAATGAATTGTCCGGGTATGAAATCAAACTTTTCCAATTCAGGGATCTGTATCCAATAACGCCTGGTATTTGGTGTTTCATTTTCTATGCGGATCACCTTACCGGTTCGCCAGGGTTGAAGCGCCATAATTATAAAATTTATTCAAAATACAAAAACAAAGCAAAAGTATTGCCTGCTGTATATTATTTAAATTATGGGGGGTTGGTAAAAAATAAAGGCGGAGCCTTAGCACCGCCTTTTTGCTTATGGCAAGCAATCGAACTTTTAAAAGTAAAAAAATTTTTGATAGCGACAAATATATTTTATTGACGTATATCAGGATCTAGGTCTTTCAGCCTCTTCATGGTTGAATAATAGATCTTATTTTTCCAAACATAACGACCAACTTGTTTCGTCGATCTTGCTTTCACCAGAAGGATAAACGAGAACTATTTTATTTTTGTGAGCGGCTTTTACTACCTGATAATTTTCTGGACGTGACGATATTTTTTGTTATCGCTGTAAATGCTCAATATATAGGCGCCTTTCGCAAAACCGCTAATATTAAAACTTCCACTTTGATAACCAGTTTCCAGCCTGTAAAGTTCCTGGCCTTGCATATTGAATAACTGAACTGATATCTTTTTTACATCTTGTTTATTACCTACAAGGTATTGAACAGTGCTTTGACTTATTGTGGGATAGACTTTTGTAATAAAATCCTTATCGTTAATTACCGGGTTATTAATTCCTGTAACAAGATTGGGTGTACCCAAAAAAGTATAATAAAGGCCATTGCCATGTGTGCCAATAAGCAATACATTATCATCAGGTCTGTAAGCAAGAGAATTTATTACTGCAAAATTTAATGTTGCTGATCCTTCACGTTGCCAGGTTGGCGAACCGCCACCTATTAAAGTTGTTCCCAAATTTTCTACTGCAAATAAACCAGCTGCTGTTCCTACATAATATTCAGTGATGGGGGTACCAGATCCGTCTTTTTTTACAGTGATCATACAGCTTCGTGCAGAAATATAACCTGAAGTGTTATTCCCAGTAAGATTTCCCTCCGCAACTTTCCAGGTGGGTGAGGCGCTTTTGGCATCATTGGTCCAAAGTATATTAGTTACATTATTAAGATTGGCTCCAACGGTTCTTCCATAATTTGTTACTACTGCAATTATTTCATTATCGTTATTTGGGTTTACTGCAATATCCTGGACATTCAATCCTGACATATCCGTAACAGTGGGTGTTATATTTACAGGAGTCGCTGCAGCCGAAGAATTTCTTGGATCATCTAATCGAAATATTCTTCCATCTGTAGTGCCAAAATACATTGAATGTAATGAACCATAGTTTCCACGACTGAAGGCAATTGCCCTGATAGCAATATTTTTTCCACTAGTTGGATCACTTGGGTTAACTGCACTACTAACACCGGTTAATTCTGTCCAGCCTGAAGAAGAAGATACTGTTGATGCACTTGTGGTACGGAACATGCGATTGAAATTTATATAATACAGGTCTTCCGTATTATCAGGATTGAGTCTAAAATTGGTAACAAACTCTCCGAATTCTGTTGATGATCCTGATTCTGTTAATCCATTAGGACGAATTTCAACCGGGTTAAAAGAAGCTTGTAATTGTCCACGTCTCAAACTGCCTAATTGAACTGTACCGTATAAATATTGTATACCACCATTCCTTTTTGAAATACCTACGGTCCCTCCATCACCACCAATTATCCGACGATGATTATTACTATCAGAAGCTGGCAAGCTAAGAATACCGGTTTTATCTCTGAATTGAGTTCCATTGTCCTGGGCACCTCCTGCAAAATTGTTAGCGCCAACTTCGGGATCAATAGCCACCCTATAATATTGAAGTGTTTGATAATTATTAAGATTTGTCCATACGACGTTAGAACCCGAAGCGGTTATATTTGTCGTCATCTGCATACCGCCATCGTTAGAGCAAATTGCTTCGTTCGGATTTGCTGGATTGAAAACTACATTATGAATATCAGGATGACTGTTTGGATAAAATGTCAGGGATGGCAATGTATTTCCATAACCACCGATCCAGCTTAATGTAGTATTATAATTTGCTGTACTAAATCCATCTGTAGATCTATATAAACTTGTGCCACCGACTAATACAAAATTCGGATCATTTGGTTTTACCGTAATAAAAAGATCATAACCTCCCTGTATAGTAAATGGATCTGTAGCGTCATGATCACCACCGGGAAAATCAGGAAGATTTGAAGATAGATTTGTCCAAACATTTCCTGAAGTCATATTCAACTTAAAAAGGTCTGCTTCTTTATTCCGAGCCGAACTCGTATTGGTTAGTCCATTTTCATAGATTACATAAAATATGTTCTCATTTGAAGGAGCCAATGAAATCAATGTTCTTCTTGGATCATAAAAATTAGAGCCACCAACATCAGTAAAACTATAAGAATTCCCACGCCAACCAGCAACTGAGTCAATACCTAAAGTAGATCCACCGGCTAATCTTGCATAAGAATTTAGATTACCCGTTGTCGATTTCCATATGCCCCTTAACGTAAGATCAGATGCGGCCCCTGTAATTGCAACATATACTATTCCTGTAGGTGAAATAATTACGTCACCTTGCCCACCCGCAGCAAACCCGGAGACCGCACTCCCGAACACTGTTTGAAATGTAGTACCGCCGTTTGATGAACGAACAATTCTTCTATGACAGGCAACATACACATCACCATTTGTCGGATTAACCGAGATCTTATGTACATAATCAAAAGGATGATCAAATCTTTCGGGCACACCAGCTAAAATAGCGGCACCATTGAAGTCTGTCATATTAGTTAATGGCAACCGGGTCCATGTAACGCCATTATCAGTAGATTTTAGTAATCCATAAGCAAGATAACCTGCACCAATTGCATCAGTGGAACTACCAATATATTCTCCGCCGCCTGCATACCATGTATCTTGAAAGCCATCCCTGGGATCCTGGGCAATGCTTGAAACATTATGCACTTCATTTGCCGGGGTCACTCTTGTCCAATTACCCCCACCATCTATTGATCTGAATAACCCCCCGCTTACACCGCCTGCCAGCAAAACTCTGTTATTTGTACCATTATAACGAACATCGTAAGCTATTGCTCTTGTTCTACCGCCATTATTGTTAGGGCCAGCAGGTATATAATTATTTTGATTAGTTAATCTTGCAAGGCCTGAGGGTGTATTTCTTTGAGGGATCGTTCTTGCAAATTCAATTTCCTGATCACGCAATCCAAATAACGCTTCACCAGTTGTAGGATCTTTGATCAAGTCGGCCTCATATTTCCAGCGCAAATATTGATAAGCGGCTTCGTTTTCTTCGTTTTCTTCATTCTCCTTGTAGAGTTCGTTGACAAGCTTTTGATCACCTCTGGATTTATTAAAAAAAACCAGGAACCCTACCACTACCAACAAAATAAAACTAACAGAGACAATAACCTTAATTTTCATTATTTCACTTTTACAAAATTGCAATTTACTAAATATACCCTTCTAAAGACTTTCATGTAAAACTCAAGTACAAATTTTATATTTTTGTTTTTCGGATGAGTGTACAGGCTTTGCTGAATGGTTTCATTAACTCCCCCCGTCTTTTTCAATTGGCGGACAGGCTTTCTTTTGCCCAAACTCAAAAAATATACCTTGAAAACCTGCGGGGAAGCTCACCTGAATTTTTCAGCGCTGCCATATTTGAACATCCTTCCTGCTCACAGTTTAATCACCTTATCGTATTAAATGATGCCGAAGATGCCGCATATTTTCATAACACGTTGGAAAATCTGACGGGGGCGCTGGACATTTTTTATTTCCCGGCTTCGTTTAAACAACGAAAAAATTTCAGTTTGCTGAATAGCAGCCATGTGATGTTGAGAACTGAAGCGTTAACAAAAATAGCTTCGCAATTGAATACAACGGGTACGGTAAATAAAAAAGTGCTTGTTGCCTACCCCGAAGCCTTGTTTGAAAAAGTGGTGGTTTCAAATACGCTTTCTTCTAATATTATTTTTATAAAAAATGGTGATACACTTGATACGGGCTCATTACTATTAAAACTTGCCGATTTCGGTTTTGAAAGGACGGATTTTGTGTATGAGCCAGGTCAGTTCGCCATTCGCGGGGGTATTCTTGATATTTATTCTTTCGGAAATGAAAAACCTTATCGTGTCGAGCTTTTTGGAAATGAGGTTGATTCTATCAGGATCATTGATCCGGAAACGCAATTAAGCGAAAGAAAATTATTGCAGGTAAGTATTATCCCAAATATCGAAACGCAATTTGTTGATAAAGAAAAAATTTCGTTGCTTGATTTTTTGCCGGAAAATACGATCGTCTGGATACGTGATGAAGAACTGGTTTATAAAAAACTGAAAGATTCTGAAGAGGAATTAGAATATTTTTTTGAAAATAAAGGTCAGGATCAAAAGATAAAAGACAATGTTGATCAATCATCACAAGTAAATTTTACCCAGGCAGATTTTATTTCATCCAATGATCTTGAAAAACAAATTGAAAAGCGTTCTTGTGTTTTCTTTGGCGACGAACCGGTCAATCGAACTTCCGTTTTTACTTTGCAATCAAACACTCTTATTCAGCCGGCATTTAATCGTCGGTTTGATCTGCTGATACAAGATCTGAAGAATTGGGAACAAAAAGGATTTGATGTTTACCTGTTTGCAGAAAATCCAAAACAATTAGAAAGATTGCGAATCATTTTTGAAGATCTGAAATCAGATATTGTCTTTAACCCCATTACTGCTTCTATTCATGAAGGATTTATAAACGAAGACCTGAAGGTTGTTTGCTATACGGACCATGAAATATTTCAACGATATCATAAGTACCGGGTAAAACAGGCTTATAATAAAAGCAAAGCATTAACATTAAGAACACTTCGCGAATTGCAACCGGGGGATTTTGTAACACATATTGATCATGGGGTTGGCACTTTTAGCGGCCTGCAGAAAATTGAAGTGAACGGAAGATTGCAGGAAGCAGTAAGAATTATTTACAAAGACAGTGATATTCTTTACGTCAATATCAATTCACTCCATAAGATTGCTAAATACACAGGTAAGGAAGGAACAGTGCCCAAAGTAAATAAGCTTGGAAGTGATGTATGGAACAAGTTAAAAGATAAAACAAAGGCAAAGGTCAAAGAGATCGCATTTGACCTAATTAAACTTTATGCCAGCCGAAAAGCACAACAAGGTTTTCAGCATACACCAGATAATTACCTGCAAACAGAATTGGAGGCTTCCTTTATTTATGAAGACACACCGGACCAAGGTAAAGCAACCGCTGATGTAAAGAAAGACATGGAATCGGCTTCACCAATGGATAGATTGGTTTGCGGCGATGTTGGTTTTGGAAAAACAGAAATTGCTATTCGTGCAGCATTTAAAACTTGTATCGATGGTAAGCAGGCCGCCATATTGGTGCCGACAACTATTCTTGCTTTTCAGCATTATAAGACGTTTAGTGAGCGGTTAAAAGATTTTCCCGTAACCGTTGATTATATCAATCGCTTTAAATCAGCAAAGGAGAAAAAAGAAACACTGAAAAAATTAGAAGAAGGAAAGATCGAAATAATCATCGGCACACATGCATTGCTTGGAAAAGAAGTGAAATATAAGGACCTGGGTTTGCTTGTTATTGATGAAGAACAGAAGTTTGGAGTTGGTCACAAAGAGAAAATAAAAACTATTAAAACTACAGTTGATTGTTTGACATTAACAGCAACGCCAATTCCAAGAACATTGCAGTTTTCATTAATGGGGGCAAGGGATCTGAGCATTATTAATACTCCGCCGCCAAACAGGCAGCCAATCCAAACTGAACTACATGCTTATAATGAAGACCTGATCCGTGATGCGATCTATTATGAAACTGAAAGAGGTGGCCAGATCTTTTTTATTTATAATCGGGTGCAGAGTTTACCGGAAATGGCCAATATCATCCAGGCATTGTGTCCTGATCTAAGTATTGGTATTGCGCATGGTCAAATGGAAGGACATGAACTGGAAAAACATATTCTTGATTTTATTGATAGAAAGTATGATGTACTTGTTTGCACCAATATTGTCGAAAGCGGTGTCGATATTCCAAATGTGAATACAATCATAGTGAACAATGCCCATCAGTTTGGTCTAAGCGATCTGCATCAATTAAGAGGAAGGGTAGGACGTAGTAATAAAAAAGCATTTTGTTATTTGTTGTCGCCGCCCATGAGCACATTGCCTGATGATTCAAGAAAAAGATTGCAAACCTTGGAGCAGCATAGTGAGCTCGGTAGCGGTTTTCAAATTGCAATGCGTGATCTTGATATTCGTGGCGCCGGTAATATGCTTGGTGGTGAGCAAAGTGGTTTTATGGCAGATATTGGTTTTGAAACCTACCAGAAGATCCTGGATGAAGCAATACGTGAATTAAAAAGAACAGAATTCAAAGAATTATTCAAGGAAGAAATTTCAAAACAGGATGATTTTGTGCAGGATTGTACCATTGACACCGATCTTGAGATCTTAATACCCGATGATTATGTGGAAAGCATCACAGAGAGATTATCGTTATACCAACGATTGGATAATTCGGAAACAGAGGAAGAATTGCAATTAATGGCAGAAGAAATGAAAGATCGGTTTGGTGATTTGCCGCAGCCGGTGAACGATCTTTTCGTTACTGTTCGTTGCCGTAAACTGGCAGTTGAACTCGGCTTTGAAAAAATGAGTTTAAAGGATGAAACACTTCGGTGTTATTTTATCAATAGACCCGATTCTCCTTATTTTGAGTCACAAACTTTTCAGCAGATTCTTTCGTTTATACAAACAGGGACCAATAAGGCCAAGTTGAAGCAAAGCGGCAGGTTATTTAGCATGATAGTCAATAATGTAAAATCGATGGAAGAAATGCACCGGTTCCTTGATTCAATGCACCGGTTTTGCCTTTAACGCAAATAGAGGGAAAACTTGAAATGTGATTTACCAACGACAGATTAGTAAATCCTACCCGTTTTATTTACACAAATGTGTTAATTTTAAAAGCATAAATCTGGCTATGAGAATCCATCCAATTCCTTTCACCATCCTACTTTGTCTTTTTTCTATTTTTTCTTTTTCACAGAGAGACACAAGCTATGCATTGCAGCTTCGCAGCGGTAAAATTTTTACTGAAAAAAACATTACACAAGAAAAAGTAAAAACTTTTACTGAGCAATTGCAAAAAATAAACGGAAAGGCGTTTGCTGTTTTACAGTTTGACCAACTGCCTTCAGAAACAAGTAAGCAAGAGCTTGCCGCTTCAGGGATCCAATTGCTTGAATACATTTCCGGAAATGCGTATACAATTTGCATTACAAAAAGTATAGACCATGCAATTTTACAGAAAGAAGGAGCCAGATCAATTTTTGAATTGTCGCCTGTTCAAAAGATGCATCCAGCAATGGCAAAAGGAATTTTTCCATCATGGGCAATAAAAACACCTGGTATGGTTGATGTATGGATCAGTTTTCCGAAATCAATTTCTTTCGACGAAATAAAAGGTTTGCTTAGACAAAATAATATTGAGATCACTTCAACTCAATACAGTCGGTATCATGTTATTGGGTTAAGAATAATTCGTAACCGGCTTAATGAAATTGCTTCATTTCCTTTTATCGAATACATTGAACCTGCACCACATGGCGATCAAAAATTGAATTATATCGCAAAGCAAAATTCAAGAGGAAGTCTTTTAAACAGCGCAATAGGAGTTGGTGGATATAATTTAAAAGGCGATGGGATTGTAATAGGTATTGGTGATGATTCGGATCCGCAATACCATGTTGATTTTACCGGCAGAATTATTGATTTTGGACCAGCGGGTTATTTCTATCATGGCACACACGTACATGGCACTATTGGCGGTGGCGGTATTGTTGGTGAACAATATGCGGGCTATGCGCCAAAATCAACTTTAATTACACAAAACCTTTCGGGTATCATCAGCAATGCATCAACTTATGTTACAGATCATGGAATGGTTCTTACGAATAATTCCTATGGTGATGTAACTGGCGATTGTGATTACATGGGTTATTATGACTTGCAAAGTCGCGTACTTGATCAGATGGCAATTGATCTTCCAAATCTTGAGAATGTTTTTGCTTCAGGTAATGATGGTGGCTTATCCTGTTTGAATTACCCTTCTGCTTTTCGCACAGTGTTGAGCGGTTATCAATCTGCAAAAAATGTTTTGACTATTGGCGCTACAGACAGGACAGGAGTTGTTACTTCTTTTTCAAGTCGAGGCCCGGTTAAAGATGGACGAACAAAACCAGAGTTAATGGCAGATGGTTTTTTTACTATATCGACAGTAAATACCCCAGATGATGGTTATGGACCGCAACAAGGAACAAGTATGTCTGCTCCCGCAGTTACTGGCGGTCTTGCTTTGCTTTATGAAAAATACCGTTTGCAGCATAGCGGTGCTAACCCGAAAAATGGTTTAATGAAGGCATTGATTTGTAATGGAGGCACTGATCTTGGGAATCCCGGTCCTGATTATACTTATGGTTTTGGATGGATGAATTTGTTGCGTTCAGTTGATATGTTGAGCAACAACCGTTATTATATTTCAACGATAAATAATGGCGGCAACAATCCGCATTCAATTTCAATACCTGCTAATACGGCCCAACTTAAAGTAACATTGTATTGGAATGATCCTGCCGCTGTAGTGTTTGCATCACAAGCATTGGTAAATGATCTTGATCTTGAAATTACCTTGCCGTCAATTGCTTTGCCCTATAAATTAGACACGATACCTGCCAATGTAAATAACAATGCAACAAAAGCAGCAGACCATATCAATAATATTGAACAGATAGTAATTGATAATCCTACAAATACAACTTATACCGTTAATATAAGAGGAACCGCAGTTGCTTCAGGCATTCAAGAATATTTTTTAGTGTATGATGTTCTACCAATTGAAACCAAAATTGTTTATCCGATCGGAAATGAAACACTAGTGCCTGGTGAAACAGAAACTATTCAATGGGAGTCTTACGGTGGTTCTTCAAATACTTTTTTGGTTGAATATTTTGATGGAAGCAGTTGGAATACTATCAATGCAGCGGTTGCTGCAAATGTTCGCCGGCTTGATTGGGTGGTACCGGCAATACCGACATCACAGGCATTTATAAGGATTACAAAAAATACAACGGCGCAGGTTAGCACCAGTGGAGTATTCACGATTCTTGGAATACCGACTTTATCATTGTCATCAACTCAATGCGAAGGATATTTTGCATTTGACTGGACGGCAGTCGCAGGGGCAATTGATTACGAAGTTTTCCAGTTACAGGGAACTGAAATGATTTCAATAGGAACAACTGCATCGACAAACTACACATTAAGTGGTTTGTCGTCCTCCGCTGAATATTGGGTTACTGTTTGTGCAAGATTAGGTGGACAACGCGGAAGAAAAGCATTTGCAATAAAACGTATTCCAAATTCGGGAACATGCGCCGGGGCTATTTCTAATAATGATCTAAAAATTGATTCGATCATTGCGCCGGTCTATGGAAGGTTAAATACTTCCACAGCATTAACAGCTGCCACTACAGTTTCTGCGAGAATTAAAAATTTGGATGATGCAAATGTTACAAGTTTGAAAATGCGTTATTATGTCGGCGGAACATTAATAGTAGAAGACCTGATATCAACAACAATAACCCCAGGAAATACATATTCACATAATTTTTCTTTGCCTTATAATTTTTCATCCGTAGGTAATTATATTTTAAAAGTTGAAGTTGAGAATATTACCGGTGTTGATCCTGTAAATGCTAATAATTCAATTACTGATACAGTACGCCAGTTGAATAATGATCCAATTACATTTCCATTTATTGATAAACTTGAAACAGCCACTTCCCATCAATATTATAAAAATCGGTTTGGTGTAGATGGTATTGATCGTTATGATTTTACCAATACAGATCCATTTGGAAGATTGAGCACTTTTCTAAGCAGTGGCATGGCATACTCAGGTTCCAAGTCACTTATTATGGATTTTAATGGATGGAACGGCGGAGTAGGCAGCAACAATTTTGTTTACGGTACTTATAATTTAAATGGAGTAAATGCTGCAGTCAAAGATATGCGATTGGATTTCCAATTTAAATCACATGGCGATAGTGTTGTAAATGCAAACAATAAAATTTGGATACGGGGCGATGATACAAAACCATGGGTAGAGGCGTTCACACTTTCTTCAAATGGAAATATTCCCGGTGTATTTAAGCGTTCTCAAAGTATTGAGTTATCTGACTTGTTAATTGCTGCCTCTCAGAATTTCAGCAGCAGCTTCCAGGTTCGTTTTGGCCAATTTGGAATTGTTCGTATCAATGACAATAATGGTTTCCAGGGTCATAATTTTGATGATATAAGAATTTATGAAGCTATTGATGATATACAACTCAAAACAATTGATGAACCATTAACCAATAAGTGTGGTTTATCGAATGCAGAAACAGTAAAGGTTACGATCAGAAATGCTTCATCAAATACAATTAGCAATATTCCAATAAGAATGGTAGTGGACGGCGGCACACCTGTTATTGAAACGCTTACTGTTCCACTTGGTCCAGATGCAAGTACACAATATACATTTACAGCAAAGGCGGATCTATCAGCTTTAGGAGATCATACTATTGTGATCAATGTACAATACGGGACCGACAATTTTAGGGATAATGATACATTAACCTTACACATTTTTAATGCGCCGCTGATCACCACATTCCCTTACATAGAAAACTTTGAAATAAATAATGGCTATTGGCGCAGCTCAGGAATTAATAACTCATGGGAATATGGAATACCTGCTGCTGCTAAAATAAATAAGGCTGCTAGTGGTAGTAAGGTCTGGAAGACAAACCTTACGGGTAATTATAAAAGCAACGAGAAATCTTATCTCTATTCCCCTTGTTACAATATTGCGGGAATGACAAATCCTACACTGAGTTTGAATATTGCGCTTGATCTCGAAGATTGCGGCGGCACTTTATGCGACGGAGTCTATATAGAATACTCCGGAGATGGTAATACATGGTCTCGTTTAGGTACCGTAGGAACAGGAACAAATTGGTATAATAGAGCTTATGGAGGCGGAGGCGTTAATAAACTTTGGAGTGTGCAGGATTATACAAGATGGCATGTTGCAACAACACCGTTACCAACGGGAGTTCCAACTATTCGATTCAGAATTGTACTTGTATCGGATCCATTTGTAAATTTTGAAGGAGTTGCAATTGATGATGTGCATGTATATGACAACACTATGGGAGTTTACGATGGCATTACAATGGCCTCTCCAGCTTCTCAAAATATTCCAGGTGGCACTGCGTGGATAAATTTTGTTTCAGGAGGTAAGCTTGTTGCATCTGTTCAGCCGAATAATCAAAACCTTGGTAATACAAATGTGCAAGCCTATATAAAAACAGGCGGAGTACGTAATGATGGCAAACAATATTATCACGATAGAAGTATAACTATTAAGCCAACAAATATCAGCCTCAGTGATTCAGTTAATGTTCGGTTTTATTTTCTTGATACTGAAACTGAAAATTTATTGAAAGCCACAGGATGTGCAAGCTGTGCAAAACCATCGATGGTAACAGAATTAGGGATCACTAAATATTCTGATGCCGATGATAATTTTGAAAACGGAAATCTTGCTGATGATATACAGGGAACTTTTAATTTCTTAAGTGCAGACTGGAACTATAAAATACCTTTTGATAAAGGCTATTATGTACAATTTAAAACAAAAGATTTTTCAGAGTTCTGGTTGAATAATGGCGCAGTGAACAGGCAAACGGCGCTATCGGGGATGATAGTAAGTTTTACTGCGCAAAAGAAAGATAATAATGATGTTTTAGTTGAGTGGAAAACTTTTTCGGAACAAAATATTGATCATTTTGAGATCGAAGTGGCAAAAGGGGATATTAATTTTCAGAATAATATTTTTGAAAAGATCGGACAGGTAATAAGTCCCGGTAATTCAAACTCTGAAAGGTCATATAGCTTTACTGATAACGAAGCAGGGAAATTGGCAATACGATATTACCGATTAAAAATCGTGTATAAGGATAACACATTTATTTTTTCTCCAGTACGCCCTGTTATTTTCGATGGTAACATTCAATGGCAAGTATATCCCAATCCTTCAAATGGAGAGTATAAGTTTCAATATTATTTGGCACAGAATGATAATATGAATGTTAAGATATATGATGTAAACGGCAGACTGATCAAGCAAATGAAACTAATTGGAAACGGGTATGTGGAGCAAACGATCATCGATCTTAGATCAGTAAAATTTCCTTCTGGCATATATCTTCTTTCAGCAGTAGCTGGCGAAAAGAAGTTCAGTATAAAACTGATAAAACATTAATAAAAGAAAGGGGCTGAAAAGCCCCTTTACTATTTTGTTGCTACTAAATTACCATCCTTGTTTTGCAATACCAGCTTTTATGGCCGCCATTGCCTTTTCTTCGTTCACCAAAGTTGTCAGCTTATTTCCTTTGCCATCATGTCCCTGCACCATATAAGCGCCTTTGGCGGTTTTGGTGATCACGGCATCCATAACTGGAACTCCTTTCTCTTTGGTTTTAACATTGTAGGCTGTAAGTTGTACATCGCTCATGGTAAATGGGTTTTTTGATTAGGAATGCCTGAAATTAGGGATTTTACGCCTTTCGGCATAACCAGAAATAAAAAAGTCCTGTGCAAACAGGACTAATCAATTTATTTATAACGACTTAAGATCAAACATCAATTTTCGCATACCGGGCATGACTTTCAATAAATTCCCTTCTGGGACCCACTTCATCGCCCATCAACATACTGAAAACCCGGTCAGCTTCAGCGGCACTTTCGATCGTCACCAGCTTCAAGGTTCTTGTTTCAGGGTTCATTGTAGTATCCCACAATTGTGTTGCATTCATTTCACCCAATCCTTTGTATCGCTGAACATTTACACTGTCGTCTTTTCCACCCCCAATTTTTTCAATTAAGGCTTTCCGCTGTTCTTCATTATATGCGTAGGCTTGTTCTTTAGATTTTTTTACCAAATAAAGAGGAGGTTGGGCGATATAAACGTGACCTTGTTCTACAAGCTCAGTCATATACCGGTAAATAAAGGTTAGGATCAATGTAGCAATATGACTTCCGTCCACATCGGCATCAGTCATAATGATAAGTTTATGATAACGGAGCTTTACAAGATTCAAAGCTTTTGGATCATCAGGAGTTCCAACCGTTACACCCAGCGCAGTGTACATATTCCTGATCTCTTCATTTTCGTAGATCTTGTGTTCCATTGCCTTTTCTACATTCAATATTTTTCCACGTAACGGAAGAATGGCCTGGAAGCTCCTATCGCGGCCTTGCTTGGCTGTGCCACCGGCACTATCACCCTCAACAAGAAAAAGTTCACATTTTGCAGGATCTCTTTCAGAACAATCAGCCAATTTTCCCGGCAAACCGCCGCCGCTTAATACGGATTTTCTTTGAACAAGCTCTCTTGCTTTTTTTGCCGCTGCTCTTGCTTGAGCTGCAAGAATTACTTTATTGATAATATTCTTTGCTTCTCTTGGATTTTCTTCAAGATAAGCTTCGAGGACTTTTGATACAGTAGAATCAACAACACCCATCACATCGCTGTTACCGAGTTTTGTTTTAGTTTGTCCTTCAAACTGTGGCTCGGGAACTTTTACTGATATAATGGAGCTGAGTCCTTCCCGAAAATCATCACCTTCAATTTCAACTTTAGCTTTTTCAAAGAGGCCTTGTTTATCTCCATAGCTTTTAAATACTCTTGTCAGTGCACGGCGAAAACCAGATACATGGGTGCCACCTTCAATAGTATTAATGTTATTTACATAAGAATAAATATGTTCACTATAAGAATCATTATAGATCATCGCCACTTCAACGGCAACATTAGTAGCTTCATCACGACCTTCCACAAAGATCACTTTTGGTAAAAGAGGACTTCTTCCTGCATTGCTGTCAAGCATTTCTACAAACTCAACAATACCCCCTTCGCTGTAAAATGTTTTTGTGTAAGTTCCATTCTCTTCTTCCTTTTCCCGAAAATCATTCAATACGATCCGTATTCCCTTATTTAAAAAAGATAGTTCGCGAAGACGTGCTTCTAAAATATCTTTTTTGTAAACAGTAACAAGAAAGATGCTGTCATCGGGCCAGAATCGAACCGTAGTTCCTGTTTTATTAGTTGTGCCAATTTCACGAACGGGATACTGAGGTACTCCTATCTTATAATCCTGCTCAAACTTTTTTCCTTCACGACAAACCTCTACATGTAAATTTTTACTCAATGCATTTACACAACTTACACCAACGCCATGTAAACCACCGGAAACTTTATAGGAGTTTTTATCAAACTTACCACCTGCATGCAGCACGGTCATAACAACTTCTAATGCACTTCTTTTTTCTTTTGTGTGCATCTCGGTTGGAATACCACGGCCATCATCTTCTACCGATACAGAATTATCTTCATAAATGGTAACAACAATATTTTTACAATAACCTGCTAAGGCTTCATCGATAGAGTTATCGACAACTTCATAAACAAGATGGTGTAAACCTTTCTCACTGATATCGCCGATATACATTGCAGGTCGTTTGCGAACTGCTTCCAATCCTTCCAGGACCTGGATGCTATCAGCATCATAACCATTACTTACAGGGATAGCTTTTGCTTTGATTTCTTCGCTCATAAATTGGTGAATCCTCGCTTAAAAATTGTGTAAATGAAATGCTTGCGAATGTACGGAATTAAGCCCTCTAAAGGGGCATTTAAAAGCCTAATTTTTGGGTATTTTTTAGCACTGGAGTGGATAAAAAATAAGGCTGAAAAAAACAATTTTTCAGCCTTATAAATCATTTGTTTTTGTTGTCAAACATTACGTTTTACTATCTGCGCAACAAGGTCCGCTTCTGTACAAATTTTATTGCCAACATATACAGTTCCTCTCATTTCACATATGCCACGGCGAATGGGCGTAGATAGCTCCATTTTTAAAAGCATTGTATCGCCGGGTTTTACCATTTGCTTGAATTTACAATTATCGATCTTCAGGAAATAAGTATCATATGATCCTTCAGGACTCATGTTCATTGCCAATATGCCACCGCATTGAGCAAGTGCTTCTATTTGTAATACACCCGGCATGATCGGATTTCCGGGAAAATGTCCCTGGAAAAACCATTCATTGAAGGTTACATTTTTTATTCCAACAATATGCGTATCGCTTAATTCAATGATCTTATCCAGTAATAAAAATGGATAACGGTGAGGTAACTTTTTTTCGATATAGACAAGATCAAAAACTGGTGGTCTTGTGGGATCATAAACCGGAACACCACGAGTATGCTTTGTTTTCTTTATGTACTGTTTGATCTTTTTTGCAAATTCAACATTGCTGCTATGTCCGGGCCTGTTTGCAATGATCTTTGCTTTGATAGGGTAACCTACCAATGCAAGATCTCCAACAACATCTAATAATTTATGACGGGCAGGTTCGTTTGGAAAGCGTAATTCAAGATTATTAAGATAACCTTCGCTTTTTACTTCTATCTTATCTTTTTTAAACACTTTTCTTAATCGTTCCAATTCAACTGCACCTACTGGTTTATCCACTACAACAATTGCATTGTTTACATCCCCGCCTTTGATAAGATTATTGTCTATCAACATTTCCAATTCATGCAAAAAACAAAAAGTACGACAAGGAGCGATCTCGGTTTTGAAGTCTGACATATTTTTCAAACCAGCATGCTGCGTTCCAAGAACCGGAGAATTAAAATCTATCAGTGTTGTAACGGAATAATCAGGTGCAGGCATTGCCACCATATCCACTCTTTTATTTTCATCCTGCAGGTAAATATTTTCATCAATGCAATACCATGTCTTTGATGCATCTTGTTCGCTGATACCTGCTTTTTCAATCATGTCAACAAAAGGCTCACTGCTTCCATCCATTATTGGCATCTCTGGTCCGTTCACTTCTACTAAGCAATTGTCAATACCCATTCCGACCAAAGCAGCCAGTACATGTTCTACAGTGCTTACTTTGGCACCGTTAAACTCAAGAGTTGTTCCGCGACTAGTATCGGTTACAAGGTCACAATCGGCTTTTATGATTGGTTTACCTGGAAGATCAATGCGCTGAAACTGGATGCCAAAACCCGGAGTAGCAGGCTTCAAAGTAAGATCAACAAGGACACCGGTATGCAAACCAGTACCTGAAATACTTGCTTCGGAGTTTATAGTATGTTGCTTATCAGGGTTGAAAGGCACAGCCATGTTTTCAGCAAGATAATTTTTATTTTCTATGGGTGAAATCATGCGGACAAAGATACAGTTTGAGAGGGAAAATGGATATTTATGTAACCAGCATTTTGAATTCTTATTAACATTCGTTGCGTCGCACTCTTGTACGTTTTGTAATTCTATTCAGCGATAATAAATCAGGACACTCTTTCACTTATTAGTTGTTTTACTATTGCTTCCAACTCTTTAATTCTCTTTTCCAATTCAGGAAGCTTTCGGCTAATTGCCTGGCTACGCAATGCCGAGGTATAATCATGAGCAGGCGAACCAGTAACTGCCTTGCCTGCCTCCACAGATTTACTTACACCACTTTGGGCATTTATCTTTGCGCCGTCTCCAATGTTAATGTGACCAACAATTCCAACCTGGCCTCCGATCATTACACCTTTACCAACTTTTGTACTTCCGCTAATACCGCTTTGAGCTGCAACAACCGTACTGTTTCCTATTTCTACATTATGTGCGATCTGTATCAGGTTATCAAGCTTGGCACCTGATCTTATGATCGTAGAACCGATCGTCGCCCTGTCAATTGTTGCATTAGCCCCGATCTCTACATTATCTTCAACAATTACATTTCCTATCTGTGGTACTTTTTTAAAACTGCCATCTGCTTGTGGTGCAAAACCAAAACCATCACTGCCAATAACAGTACCGGCATGAATGATCACATTATTTCCGATAACACAATCATGATAAATTTTCACACCTGCATGAATGATTGAGTTATCTCCAATTTTTACGTTATTGCCGAGGTAGGCATTGGGATAAATTTTTGTTCCATTTCCAACTTTTACATTATCGCTGAGATAAGCAAATGCACCAATAAAAACATTTTCGCCATAAGAAGCAGAAGCAGAAATGTAAACCGGTTCTTGTACACCAGTCAATTGTTGCTGCATCATTTGCTGATAGGTGCTTAACAATTTTGCAAAAGCAGTATATGCATCCGATACACGGATCAACGTTGCAGTGACAGGTTGTTTTAATTCTAATGCTTCATTGATAATGATAACTGATGCTTTGGTGCTGTATAAGTATTCTTCGTATTTGGGATTAGCTAAAAAAGCAAGCTGGCCATCTTCTGCCTCTTCAATTTTTCCAAAAGAATTGACAGAAATATTTGCATCGCCTTCTGTTTTACCATTGATAAGTGCTGCGATCTGTAGTGCCGAAAAAGTCATAAGTATGAAACTATCTTAAATAACAAATGTACTGTTTTTTAACCGGGCTGGCGAGATGCTGATGGATCAAAGCATTGTCAACTTTCGAAATATCTTTTACGCTTCCATCTTTGAATAAAATATTTATCCGCTCGTCCTCCGGGTTATAGGTTGTGTTTATTGCTTCACCGGTGAAAACGAAATAATCGGCTTCTTCATTGCTGATACCGAATCTTTGCACCACCTCTTTTTTCTTTTCGTTAACAAGTGAATTGTCAAACGAGTCGGCCTGCAATCTGACTTTATAAAGTTTCCGGTCAACTAATCCTCTGCAAAGAGTCGATAGGATCTTATCCGGATGATCCATCCAGTTCTTTACAGTTGCCATTACATCAAAATCGTCAAGCCTACAGAAAGTATCAAGATGTTCTTGTGTTTTATGATTCCTGGAGGGATTTTGTAAAAAATAATTTAAAGCTGATGTTGCTGCTTCCGTTTTTATTCCTTTTGTAATTAATTCTTTTGCTCTTTGAATAATTTTTACCAGCATCATTTCTGCACTGAGCACAGTTTTATGTAAGTATACCTGCCAATACATCAACCGGCGTGAGACCAAAAATTTTTCAATAGAGTAAATTGCTTTTTCTTCTACCATTAACTGGCCGTTATGAACAGTCAGCATTTTTATAATGCGATCATAGCCGATCACACCTTCCGATACCCCGGTAAAAAAACTGTCACGGGTCAGGTAATCCATTCGGTCAACATCTACTTGCCCGGCGATCAACTGGTATAAAAAATTTTTGTGATACTTATTGGTGAAAATATCGATGGCAGTTTGTAATTGTCCATTGAATTCTTTGTTCAGCACTTGCATTATAAGCAGTGAGATTGCTTCATGGTGAACATCATTGATCAATTCTTTTTCGAGAGTGTGTGAATATGGCCCATGACCAATATCATGTAATAAAATAGCAACCTTTGCGCCGAGTTCTTCTTCATGAGTAATTTCAATGCCTTTATTCTTTAACTCACTTAACGCATTACACATAAGATGATAGGCTCCCAATGAATGATGAAGGCGGGAATGAACAGCACCGGGATAAACAAGATGGGCAAATGCCATTTGGTAAATGCGACGAAGACGTTGATAGTAGGGATGAGCAATAATATCCAATATCAAGGGATGATCGATAGTAATAAAACCATAAACAGGATCGTTGATTATCTTTCTGGTGTTGGACATGTTGCTGTTTTGTTAAGGCAAGGCCGCAAAACTACAATAGCTGAAGTTATTAAACTAAATTTGAACTCTTCCCGTTTTAAACCGGCGAATAGAATTACTGGAAGTTGAAGAGTGCGACGCAACGAAAGTCTAATAGTAGCACGAAAGTTGACTAAATAAAATAAAACCAAACTGAATGGCATTAGCAAAAATTCTCTGGGTGGATGATGAAATAGAAAGTCTGCAATCACAAAAACTTTTTCTTGAAAGCAAAGGATACGAGGTACATACGTTGACCAACGGATTTGATGCTATTGATTACGTAAAAGAAAACCTCGTTGATGTTGTATTGATCGATGAAACGATGCCGGGCATTACCGGGCTGGAAACACTTGCAAAGATCAAAGAAGTGAGCCAGCAAATTCCCATAGTACTGATAACAAAAAATGAAACAGAGAACCTGATGAATGATGCCATCGGTTCACAGATCAGCGACTACCTGATAAAACCGGTGAATCCTAACCAGGTATTGCTGAGCCTCAAAAAAATTCTCGACAATAAAAGATTGGTAGCGGAGAAAACGACAACGGCTTACCAGCAACAGTTTCGAAATCTTTTTATGGCGCTAAACAGTAGTCCTGATCATAATGAATGGATGGATATTTATAAAAAGCTTGTGTACTGGGAACTTGAAATGGAGAAAAGTGATAGCCCCGAAATGCAGGAAGTACTGCAGAGTCAGAAAAGTGAAGCGAATACCGAATTCTTCAAATTCATTTCACGCCATTATGCATCATGGGTGAAACCAAAAAGTGGTGATGGGCCGGTGATGTCACATACCTTGATGCAGTTTAAAGTACTGCCTCATTTGGAAAAAGGAACCCCGCTGTTTTTTATTTTGGTTGATAATCTTCGTTTTGATCAATGGAAAGCAATACAACCGATGTTTGCGGAAAGCTTTCGTATACTTGAAGAGGATAGTTTTTACAGCATTCTTCCAACTGCAACCCAGTATTGCCGTAATGCAATTTTTGCAGGCATGTTACCAGTTGATATTGAAAAACAATTTACGGTTCAATGGAAAAATGATGATGAGCAAGGCGGAAAAAATTTACATGAAGAAGAATTTTTCAGGGCACAATTAAAAAGATTGGGCAAAGGTGATCTGAAAGTTTCTTATACTAAAGTGGTGAATAACCAGGCAGGGCTTGATCTGCAAAATAATATTCATAACCTGCTGGGTAATGACCTGAATGTGATAGTGTATAATTTTGTTGATATGCTCAGCCATGCAAGAACTGAAATGGAAGTGCTGAAAGAACTTGCCAGTGATGAAATGAGTTATCGAAGTCTTACACGCAGTTGGTTTGAACATTCACCGCTACACCAGGCGTTGAAAAAAATAGCTGATAAGAACATTAAAATTGTTTTAGCCACCGATCACGGAAGTGTGAAAGTGAAAACGGCTTACAAAGTGGTAGGAGATAAACAAACAACTACTAACCTCCGCTATAAACATGGCCGCAATTTGAATTATGAACCAAAAGAAGTGCTTGCTTTCCGCGATCCGAGAGAGGCGGGATTGCCGGTGCCGACAGTTAATTCATCGTTCATTTTTGCAAAAGAAGATGGGTTCTTATGTTATCCCAATAATTATAATTACTACGTGAATTATTACCGGAATACTTTTCAACACGGCGGAGTGAGTATGGAAGAAATGATAGTGCCGGTGATAAAGATGCAGAGTAAGTAGACCTAATCCCCTGTCTCCCTAAAGGGAAGACTTAGATTGAAATGTTCTCACATTTGTGGAAAAGAATTAAATCAGAAAGTTGTTTATAATGTAGTTTCGCAATGAAAGACATTACAATAATAAAACTATAAAAGCCCCTTTAGGGGTTTGGGGTTTATGAAATATACTCAGACAACCATTGATAAATTAGAAACTATTGTTGAAGAAGCCGGCTATGTGCTTCGTTATGAAAGAGGCACTTTCCAAAGCGGCTATTGTATATTGGAAGAAAGAAAAGTAGTGGTGCTTAATAAATTTCTCCAACTCGAAGGCCGCATCAATACAATGCTAGATCTGATTCCCCAATTAGGGATCGATATTGACTCACTGAGTGACGAATCAAAAAAATTATACAAGGAAGTATTAGTGAAATCCCAGGCAGAAGCAAAATGATCTTCCATTTCATTTCGATCTGATTCCAACTTTGTTGTTCGTATTTTTGTTTTGTGACTTGTCCGCCACTTAAAATAACTTTCCTCGGTTCCGGTACCAGCGCAGGTGTCCCTATGATAGCATGCGACTGTGAAGTATGCACTTCTCCAGATGAAAAAGATACACGACTCCGGCCGAGTATAATGGTGCAATCACCAACCACATCCATTGTAATTGATACCACACCAGATTTTCGTTACCAGATGTTGCGCCAGAAAGTAAAAAAACTGGATGCTGTTCTTTTCACTCATCCGCATAAGGATCATATTGCTGGACTTGATGATGTAAGGGCTTTTAATTTTTTCTATAAGCCAGTGATGGAAATTTATTCTAACACATTAACCGAAGCGGCGATCAAAAGGGAATTTCCTTATGTTTTTACTGAAGAGAAATATCCCGGTGTTCCCGTGATAAATTTAAATACAATCACCAACGAACCATTTATGATCGGTGATATTCCTGTGCAACCGATCATGGTCTGGCATTTAAAAATGCAGGTGTTTGGTTTTCGTTTTGGAAAGTTTACATATATCACAGATGCTAACCGCATCGAGGAAAGTGAAAAAGAAAAAATAAAAGGAAGTGAAGTTCTTGTGTTAAATGCACTGCGCAAGCAACATCATATTTCTCATTTTACATTGGCCGAAGCAATTGATGTTGTACAGGAATTGAAAATTCCAAAAGCTTATTTTACCCATATTTCTCATCAGCTCGGCAGACATGAAGAAATTGAGGCCGAATTACCAGATGATATTCATCTTGCACATGATGGGCTTGTGTTGGAGTTTTCATGAAGTGGGAAATCTGAACAGAAAAGAAGAAGAAATAATCCAAGTCAATATTCTGACTAAGTCTATTCAGTTAAAGTATTATCCACTATTTTCATTTTTGAATTTTCATAGAATAAGGTTTAATGGTTAAAAGCCCGCAGTTTCCACTGGGGGCTTTTCTTATTATTAGTTTCCCCAATTTTGTATAGGTGCTCAGAATAAATGCTAACAGATGTTAGTTCATCAAAAATTCTACCTACCTTGCAGCGCAAATTATTAGAACAGGTCTTTATAAAAGAAAGGAGCAATAATGGATTTTCAGTCAAGTGAAATAACGCAACACGCCGCACAAACAGCAAGAGACTTTGCGCAGCAATTTATTAAGCCACATGTAATGGAATGGGATGAATCGCAGGAATTCCCTGTTCAATGTTTTAAAGAATTGGGAAAGCTGGGAATGATGGGAGTATTAGTGCCTGAGAAATACGGCGGGGCAGGGCTAAGTTATTTTGAATATAAAATTATCATTGAAGAAATATCAAAAGTTTGTGGCTCTATCGGTTTAAGTCTTGCTGCGCATAATTCACTTTGTACAGGGCATATTTTAAGTTTTGGAAATGAGGAGCAGAAGAAAAAATATTTACCAAAACTTGCGACGGCAGAATGGATAGGCGCCTGGGGATTGACTGAACCCGGTACCGGAAGTGATGCAGGTAATATGAAATGTGCTGCAGTAAAAGATGGAAATGATTGGGTGCTCAATGGAACAAAAAATTGGATCACTCATGGCAAGAGTTGCGATGTAGCGGTTGTAATCTGCAGAACTGGTGAGCCAAGAGCAAAAAATAATGCTACCGCATTTATTGTTGAAAAAGGAACTCCCGGTTTCAGTGGTGGCAAAAAAGAAAACAAACTTGGAATGCGTGCAAGTGAAACTGCAGAAATGATCTTTGATAATTGCAGGATACCGGATGCAAATCGTTTAGGCGAAGTGGGAGATGGTTTTAAACAATCATTAAAAGTATTAGATGGCGGAAGAATTTCAATTGCATCACTTGCATTGGGTATTGCGAAAGGGGCCTATGAAGCTGCATTGAAATATTCGCAGGAACGGTATCAATTCGATCAACCAATCTCAAATTTCCAGGGAGTATCTTTTAAACTGGCAGACATGGCAACTGAAATAGCTGCATCAGAATTGTTGATATTGCATGCATGTGACTTGAAGGAGCGGGGACAACAAATGACAAAGGAATCAGCGATGGCAAAATATTATGCAAGTGAAGTGGCAGTCAAAGTAGCAAATGATGCCGTCCAGATATTCGGTGGTTATGGTTATACCAAAGATTTTCCTGTAGAAAAATATTATCGTGATTCCAAACTCTGCACTATCGGTGAAGGAACTAGTGAGATACAGAAGATCGTTATTGCGAGAGAGGTGTTGAAGTAAAAGTGCTAACGATACTTGTCAGTAATTGTATAACAAATGCGATCAGTGATCTTATAAAACACCTGGTCCTTTATTTTTCGGACCTGTTTTGTACGCCTGTTGTCCAGCAATCTTCCTTTTTCATCAAATGATTGAGCAGTTCTGAAATAGGCCAATGCAATATATTTTGGCGGTGAAAAAATATAGCGAATGGTCACGGGTTTTAGACTTAGAATTATCAATTGTTGCGGTTGGTCATTTACATAATAGTCAAAACTATTGATCCAGGTAACTTTTGATTGCTGCATTTTTCTTATCAAATAATATACGCCGGCAGTATCGTAATTAAATTTGATTAATGTGTCAGTCAGTCTTTTCTCAGTCACATTAAATTCATAGATCCTTGTCAGGGTATCTGTGATCATTTCAAGAGAAACGATGCTAAATTTTGTATCGGTGAAGGCAAGACTAAAATGGTTTGTAGGATTTAATTTTTCATAGCGGCGTTCAATATTGTCAAGATTTTCTTTGTGTTCCTGGTAAATATTAGTTGAAATGATCTTCGTGCTGCATGAAGTAGTCAGCAAAGAGTAGATGATCAAAATAAAAAATAAGTGTCGGATCATTTATCAATAGTTATTATTCCAAATATTATTTTTTTGAGAGTACCGCTGGTGATCTGCATTTCTGTTTCTCCGCCATAATCCCAATAACGAAGTGTGACCATATTACCTTCTTTTCTTATTTGCCGTAGAATGATAAAATGTGTCGGTATCGAGAATTTTATTTTATCATGATTCTTTTTGTGAATGATGCGGTTGTTGATGTAGAGACTAACAGTATTACTGTCTATCCGTTTTGAGAGATAACTATAAGGATCTTTCACCCACGGTTTGATCAGATCGCTGCCTACAGCTTTTACATGAACGCCGCACATTTTATTGACCATACGATCGAACTTGGCTAAGTTGGTAGCAGCCCAAAAAGTATTTTCATCACCTTCATTGAATTTTTTATCAAAGAAGTTAAGATAGCCTTTGAATTTATCTGCCAATACAAGAAACCACATTTGCTCTGCATGACGTATATCCAACACCCCTTTAAATTTTAAAGTGCCTGCAGCTTTCATCACTGCGGTCGAAGGTTCAAAATGATTATTATTAAAGATTGCTTCACCCTTATCGTATAATTCGTTCATGAATTTTACATAACCAAGAGGATCCTTTTCCATTACTAAATACGAGAGAGCCCCGTATGCACAAAAATTGGTACTACGCCCTGGATAAAAGCTCGCTGGCTTTTCCAAATTCAGCTTAAGGTTATCATAAAACAATTTTGGCTTTATGTTTGGCCACAAACTGTTTTCTTTTGATTGATCTATTTTGTCAATAAACTCTAAGGCTTCTTTTTTTGTAGAATTTATTTCCGGAAGTAAATTTCCGGCAATGCCTTTTTCTTTGGATAATAGAAACAGGAATAGAAGTATGACAGGCTTGTAAGACAGATGAAAATTATTTGACTTGATAATACAAATATCAGACCCTTGTTTTATCAATATACTAAGGACTGTTAATAATGTAAACGTAAAATCACGATTTATGGCTAATGATTGAATTGATCTTATCTCACTTCCTGCATCTCCACCAGCTTTTTATAAAATCCATTTTGTGAAAGCAATTGGTCATGTGTGCCACGTTCTACAATTTTTCCTTTTTGCAAAACTATGATCTCGTTTGCGTGACGAATGGTGCTAAGGCGGTGAGCAATTACAATGCTGGTGCGATTCTGCATCATGTTATTTATCGCATCCTGCACTAATCTTTCACTTTCTGTATCTAGAGAAGAAGTGGCTTCATCCAGGATAAGTATTGGCGGATTTTTAATAACGGCCCTTGCGATCGTCAATCTTTGTCTTTCACCGCCACTGAGTTTACTGCCACGGTCGCCGATATTAGTTGCATAACCAATTTCTTTTTGAGAAATAAAATTATGAGCATTGGCAACTTTGGCGGCCTGCATAATTTCATCTTCAGTTGCACCGGGTTTTCCCAAACTTATGTTATTCGCAATTGTATCATTAAAAAGGATCGGCTCCTGTGTTACTATACTCATTAAGCTTCTTACTGAATGCAAAGAATAATCTTTAATATTTATTCCATCGATCAAAACTTCGCCACTTGTCACATCATGAAATCTTGGAACAAGATCAGCTAATGTTGATTTACCTGCGCCGGATGAACCAACCAATGCAATTGTTTTTCCTTTTTCAATTGTTAGATCAATATTATCAAGTATCACCGCATCTTCATATGCAAACCGCACATTCCTGAATTCAATTTTATTATTGAATGATTGAAGTTGTTTGCCATTTACATTGTCATCAACTGTTATAGGAGTATTCAATACTTCTTCGATCCTTGCAATGGCAGCGCTGCCTTTTTGCATATTGCTGAAAGAAGTAGAAAGTGTTTTGGCCGGATTAATGATATTGTAAAACAAGGCTAGGTAAGCCAGGAAAACAGATGGCTCAAGTAATTCTTTTTTTAATACTAATTGTCCGCCAAACCATAATATGCCGCAAAAAATAACCACCCCCATAAATTCAGATAGAGGTGATGCAAGATCTCTTCGATAGCCAATATGATTCTTTGCATTCAATAATTCAGTATTGACAGAAAAGAAACGATTCTTCAATAAAGTTTCAATATTAAAAGCTTTGATAACCCGCAGGCCACTAAGTGTTTCATCAAGTGCTGAAACAGATTCGCCATGTTTGATCGCAACTTCATTGGATTGTTTTTTCAGCGAACGGGTAATTCGGCCCAATACAAAACCAATGATCGGTATACAGAGTAAAATAAAAAAAGTAAGCTGAGGACTAATATAAAAAAGTACTGTAAAATTGATAATGATCGTTAAAGGATCTCTTACCCATCCTTCCAAAGTACTTACCACAGAGGCTTCCACCTCATTTACATCGTTTGTGATACGACTGATAAGGTCACCTTTTCTTTTTTCCGTAAAATAACCAATAGGTAAATGAAGGATCTTGTTATATAAATCCAAACGCAAGCTATTGACAACTTTATTCTTCAGCGGATTAAGAATATAAAATGAGAGGTAGAGAAAAAGATTTTTCAGCAAAATGGAAACAATAATAACAATAACTATTAATCCTAAAATTCCAAGGGAGCCACTGAACATTCCCGTTGAATCCTTTTGATGGATCATCCATTCTTTCAAAGATTGAATAAGAGCATTATCCCCCTGTATTTGTGGTGTACCGTTATCTTGTTTAAAAATAAGATCAAAGAAAGGGGCAAGCATCCCAAGTGAAACAATAGAGAAAACAACAGAAAGAATGATAAAAAGAAAATAAAGAAGAATTTGTCCTTTATACTGCCCTAGATATTTAAAAATCCGTGAATATTTTTTCATTGTATAATAACTACTCCAAAGAAGCAGCAAAAGTAGCTAATTTTACCCCGAACTAAAGAAGGAGGTTGTATGGAAGAAAGTAAAAGGCAAAAGCAAATTGCTGGCTTGTTAAACGAAGAGATGAACACCATTTTTCAAAAGCTTAGCTTGAGTATGATTGATGGTGGCATGGTTTCAATTTCATCTGTTAAAATAACACCGGATCTTCTGGAAGCACGAATTTATTTAAGCTTTTTCCAGGTAAAAGATGTAAAAGCGGCACTGAAAAAAATTGAAGATCGTCATCATGATATAAAAAAAGAGCTGGCAGCAAAAGTGCGGCACCAGTTGCGTAACATACCAGTATTAAAGTTTTACCAGGATGATACGCTTGATCACGTTTTTAAGATGGAGGAACTGTTTAAGCAGATAAAAGATCAACAGCCCTCAGATGACAGTCCAAATGAAAAAGAATAACTTTTAACATTCAACTTTCAACCTTGAACTTTCTATTTGCCTGGCGTTATTTCAAAGCAAAAAAATCTACCAATGCCATTAACATCATCGCGTGGATCAGTATTGTTGCTATGACCTTTGGCACTACGGCGCTGATCCTTGTATTAAGTGTATTCAATGGGTTTGAAGGGATGGTAAAATCCTTGTACACCACTTTTTACACTGATCTGAAAGTTTTTCCGTTAGAAGGCAAGGTGCTTACGTTGACACCTGAACAATTAAAACAAATTCGCGGTGTTAGTGGTGTTACTAATCTTTCATTAATTGCAGAAGAAAAAGGGTTACTTCAAAATTCAGGGATCAATCGTGACAGCACCGAATATAATTTTCAACGGGCAGTAACAATAAAAGGTGTTGATGAAAATTATAAAGAGGTATCAGGCGTGCCGGGCAGCGTGGTGAGAGGAGAGTTTAGTACTGGCAACGATGAAATTCCTTATATGATACTTGGAGTTGGTGTAGAAGATGCGCTGCATGTGGAAGCAGAAAAAAACTTGTTGCCATTAATGGCTTATCTCCCGAAAAGAGATTCATCCATTTCAAATGATCCACTTCAGAATGTAAGCGCTGACCCTGTTAATACTTCAGGTGTGTTTGTTATTCAGCAGGAATTTGATTTTAATTATGCTATCACCAATATTGGATTTGTAAAAAAACTACTTGGCCTTAAAGAGAATGAATATACCAGCGTAGAGATAGCAATAAATAAAGAAAGTAATGCAGATAATGTAAAAGAAAACTTACAACAGCAACTGGGAAAAAATTATTTGGTGCAAACAAGGTATGAGCAGAACCAGGGGTTATATTCAATAATGACAACAGAGAAATGGGTCATGTACGCAGTGCTGGTTCTGATCATGTGTGTATTTTCATTTACGATAGTCAGTTCCCTTACTATGCTTGTTTTGGAGAAACAAAAAGATATCAGCATACTTCATGCACTTGGTGGCAATAATAGTTTTATTCAAAGAATATTTTTAAGCGAAGGTTTGTTGATTGGGATTTTCGGGGGTGTTGCAGGAATAATTCTGGCCTTGGTCATTGCCTGGTTGCAGGTAACTTATAAATTGATACCTCTGCAAGGAGGATCGTTTCTAATTGACTATTATCCTGTAAAGTTGAACTGGCCAGACTTTGTATTAGTGGCCGTAACGGTTTTATTTATTGCATTACTTGCTTCGTGGATACCTGCGAGAAAAGCGGCCAGGCAAGAGTTTTCGTTGAGAAGTGAGTAACCCCCTATCCCCAAAAAGGGAGACTTGGATTTAAATGTTCATTACTTTTTTTTAAACGAAATTTCTTAAGAATAATTCAATAGCTTAATACAAATTGAAAAAAATTGAAAAGCACAGTCTAAGTTCCCCTTTAGGGGGACAGGGGGTTAATAATCCCCCAATGTTTCCGGTAATTGAGCCAATGCTTTTGCAAGTTGTTCGTCATTCGGAGCCACACCATGCCAGTTATGATCGTTTTCCATAAAATCAACTCCTTTACCCATTATCGTATGCATCATAATAGCAATTGGCTTTCCTTTTCCAACTAATGCTTTTGCTTTTTCAAGAGTGGCAACGACTTCGTCTATATCATTCCCATTCATTTCAAGTGTGGTCCAGCCAAACACTTCAAACTTTTGTCTGATATTTCCCAACCACATCACTTTATCAGTTGTTCCATCTATTTGCTGCCCATTCCAATCGATGGTCGAAATGAGATTATCAACTTTATGATGTACCGCAAACATGATCGCTTCCCAATTCTGGCCCTCATCTAATTCGCCATCTCCGTGCAACGAATAAACGATCGTATCCTCTTTATCCAATTTTTTTGTTAGAGCAGCACCAATAGCTACGCTCATGCCTTGGCCCAGCGATCCGGAGGCGATACGAATTCCGGGTAAATGTTCATGAGTGGCTGGATGACCCTGTAACCGTGAATTAATTTTTCTAAAGGTCGCTAACTCAGTCTTATCGAAATAACCGCTTCTTGCAAGAGTACTATAATATACTGGCGAAATGTGCCCGTTCGAAAGTAGAAAAATATCCTCACCCTTTCCTTCCATCGTAAAATCACTGTTATGTTTCATTGTTTTAAAAAACAAAGCAGCAAAAAAATCTGCGCATCCTAATGAACCGCCAGGGTGACCACTATTGGCACCATGAACCATTCTTAATATGTCTCTGCGTATCTGTGTGGCTGTATTTTTTAAATCGTTCATAATAAAATAGTAGGGCTTATTAAACTTGTTTTTAATTGATGCATCCAACGGCCTTTGGCAGGCAAAAAAATCGGGGCAAAAGTGCAATCTTTTTTAATACAAACCCTAAAACATCATTTTAATTTAAAATAAGATGTTTGTTGGTCTGGGAACCCGGCCCAAAGATTGCCAACAAAAAGTTGACTTTAAAATGAAAACATTGAAGATTCAGACTATTTTTGCTGTCCGCATCCGGAAGTACCCTAAGACAACAAGATCAAAAACCTAACTCCTTCTTATGAGTATTTTTCTGGTATCATATTTTTTTATTGCAACAGGCTTATCTCTTGCAATTAATTATCTCCTCCTCAAATTTTCCTTTAATCTAGGCACAAGGAATAATCTTGCCTTTAAGCAGGTTCGTTGGACGGCCCATGTTAAGCCATCTATCGGCGGTATTTCGTTCTTTATTATTTTCCTTTTGTCATGGGGTATCTATGGTTTTATTTCCCAGGAAAAAGGCATCGTTCCTGACAAGCAAATTATCGGGATCGTAGCTGCTACAAGTCTCGGTTTCCTTGCCGGTCTTTATGATGATGCATTTAATACAAACCCTTTGCTCAAATTTATACTTCAGCTTTCCTGTGGTGTCATTCTTCTCAGTTTCAATGTGAAGATCAATATTTCAAATATTGAATTGATTAATATCCTTTTTACGCTGGTATGGGTAATTGGATTGATGAATTCAATAAACATGCTGGATAATATGGATGGGGTGACCGCCTCGATCTCTGCTTTTATCATTGCTGGTATAATAGGAGTGTTGGCAATCACAGGTCATGCAGCTTTTGATTTTTACATGTTAATCCTTATTGGAGTATTGGGAGCTCTGGTTGGTTTTCTGAGATTTAACTGGAGTCCTTCTAAAATATTTATGGGCGATACAGGTAGCCAGTTTCTCGGCGTTTTTCTTGCTTCAACAAGTATGATATTCTTATGGAAGTTCAATGAAGGTAACCAGGGTTTGTTTCAAGTGAAGCCTTTCGTTCTCCCTGCCTTATTTTTTATAATTCCAATTATTGACACTACTACTGTGACTGTAAGAAGGCTATTGCGTGGTCAATCGCCTTTTGTTGGGGGTAAGGATCATATCACTCACCATTTTGCTTATCTGGGATTAAAAGAAAAAAATATTGTCTTTTTACTTTTAGCAACTACACTTTTCTCTTTTCCAATTGCATTAATGCTAATTAAAAACCCATTGGCTTGGAATTTCTATGTTTCTTTTGGAATGCTTGCATATGTAGTGGCTTTGTTTTTCGTGTTCCAGTATTTTTATAAAAAAGGTGAAATGCAACATAAAAAGAAACGTAATGAACAAAGACCAATGCCGAAAATCACAAAAGAATCCCTGGCTGCATTCAATGAGAAAATGCAGGTCAATAATTGATCCCCCTTTTTACGAATTATTTGTGCTTTATAAATGATGTTGTTTTATTAGTTTTGCTTCCGCAAAACACACATTATGAATCCTGATGATATAAAATCCATTCAAAGCCATGCTGAAGATCAGATGACAAAAGCTATTGACCACCTCGAGGTGGAATTAGTAAAGATCCGGGCAGGAAAAGCAAATCCTCAAATGGTAGATGGAATTACTGTTGATTATTATGGATCACCAATGCCGCTGAATCAGGTATCTAACATCAGCGTAATGGATGCCCGTACACTTTCCATTCAACCATGGGAGAAAAATATGTTGCAGCCGATCGAAAAAGCGATCATTGCTGCTAATATTGGCATTCATCCGCAAAATGATGGCAATATCATCCGCTTGTTTTTGCCGCCACTTACTGAAGAAAGAAGAAAGGATCTTGTAAAAAAATGTCACGGAGAAGGAGAACATTCAAAAGTAGCGATCAGAAATATTCGTCGCGATGCAATAGAGCATATTAAGAAACTTCAAAAAAACGGGCTGAGTGAAGATGCCACAAAAGATGCTGAAGCGAACGTACAAGGGTTAACTGATAAATTTATAACCACTGTTGACAAACATCTTTCCCTAAAAGAAAAAGAAATAATGGTGGTTTGATAGTTGATCGACGATAGCAATGATCAGCTTTTACTTTCAAATTCAGAACGAGGAGCTATTTCTTGTTTGCGAGGCATATTTGCAAGATATACTCCAAGTAAAATAATTCCAAGACAACTAACTTGTAGCAGTGTTATTTGTTCTCCGAAAATAAATCCCCAGGCCAGGGCGATAAATGGAATGCCATAAGTAACGAGAGACGCAAAAAGCCCACCTGCCTTTTTTACCAATATATAAAACAATGCGGTAGCAATAGCGGTACCAGCAACTCCAAGCATTACTGAATTGATAACAGCCAACAGCGTCTCGTCATCATTAAAAGGGAGTTGTAAAAAATTTTGTTGCCATAAAACAATTCCCGTTGGGATCATCATGCAAGTGATGGACACAACTGCAAGATGAATGGGGTTAATATCTTTAAGATAATGACCGACAATATTAATATTAAATCCATACAAAATAGTTGCAACAAGTATCCAAATGGTGTATTCAAGATTGTCAAAGCTTATTCCTTTTTTCGCTGCAAGAGTGAGTAATGTTAAACCAGCAAAACCAATGATAACACCGATGATCTTTCTTCCTTCAATCTTTGATCTAAAAAAAAGCACGCCGGTAACAACAACGAAAATCGGCGTTAAAGAGTTTAGAATACCGGCCAGGCTGCTATCAATGTTTTTTGCAATAGCGCCGGCAAAAAGGTAAGCAGGCAACAGGTTGCCGCAGATGGCCGATAGAATAACCAGCGGCATTTTCTTTTTTGGGATCCTGGAAAAATAAAAAAGGGCAAAAGGAAACATAACAAGCCCCGCAGAAAAAATTCGGAGTGAAGCTATCTGTGCCCAGGTCAATTCATCTTTACTGGCTTTCATCAGTATGAAAGAACTACCCCAGATAATGCATAATAAAACAAATATTCCCCAGTTTACGAACCGGTCATTTTTCATAATGATGGGCAAAGTTCAGCAATCAGCTTCAGAACAAACCATTTTTTTTACCCGTGCTATGAAGGTTTATCCGAAGTAGTATATTGTGAGTCATTCAAATTATTGTTATGAGAAAAAACTCATTGAAAGAGATAAGCACAAGGGCGCCAAAAGATCTTGATAAGGACATTACAAAAAAGAAAACCAGTGATATACTGAACAAATTAGATGATCTGCAAAACTTGTTATTTGCAGAAGGAAAACATTCAGTGCTTGTCGTGATACAAGGAATGGATGCAAGTGGTAAAGATGGAGTGATAAGAAATGTTTTAGGAGTTTTAAATCCACAGGGAGTAACTGTAAGATCATTTAAGGCACCCACACCTGAAGAATTATCTCATGATTTTCTTTGGCGTGTGCACAATGCTGCTCCGGCAAAAGGAATGATCCAAATCTTCAATCGCAGTCATTATGAAGATATTCTTATAACCCGTGTGCACGGCTGGTGTGATGATGAAACCGCAAAAAAAAGGATGAATGCTATCAATGATTTTGAAAAATTATTACAGGATCACAACAATACACATATCCTTAAATTTTATCTTCATATATCCAAAGAAGAACAACAGGAACGACTGACGGAACGATTGAAAGAACCTGGTAAAATGTGGAAATACAATGAAAAGGATTTTGAAGAAGCAAAATTTTGGGACGATTACAAAAAAGTGTACGAAGATTGTTTTGAACATTGCAATAAGATACCATGGACAATAGTTCCCGCTGATCAGAACTGGTATAAAGAATTTATTATTGCATCAGCCATATATGAATTGTTGAAAGGTCTTGATATGAAGTTTCCCGGGTTGAAAAAATAGAACAGAAATTCAGCAGATTTTGCATAGATTACAAGTACATTTTTCACAAAAACCTTTTTTATGGGAATGCTAAAAGAATTCAGAGATTTTGCTTTGAAAGGCAATGTAGTTGACTTAGCTGTTGCTGTTATTATCGGGGGTGCTTTTGGTGCGATCATTTCATCTTTAGTCGATGATGTTATTACTCCTTTACTCCTGCAACCTGCGCTAAAAGCAGCCAATGCACAAGACCTCGACAAGCTTACATGGGGTGCTGTTCGTTATGGAAAATTTATTGCTGCTGTCATTAAGTTTATAATAATTGCATTTATACTCTTTCTTATCGTAAAAGGCATGAATAAGTTAAAGAAAAAAGAAGTGCCGGCAGGACCGCCTCCAACTCCCGAAGATGTTTTGCTATTGCGTGAAATAAGAGACGCATTAAAGAAGTAGAACTGATTCGACGGGCATAAATGTTGTGATAGGATTCCTTTTACAATTTAAAAGTTTGCAATTATTATGAAAAAAATAATACTCCTCATTTTTATAATGAGCTCATTTGTCATTTCACAAGCACAAGACGGGACTATTAAGGAAATAAAAGATGTCGGGTCGAAGCCCGTAGCAAGTCTTGATAGTAACGGCTGGAAAAAAAGCGGCACTTTTATTTTTAACCTTAGCCAGGGCGCATTAAGTAATTGGGTTGCGGGTGGGGAAAATAATACACTTGGCGTCAACTCGCTTTTAAATTATTCGATCGACCTAAGACATGGGAAAAATATCTGGGACAATTATTTTGACTTTGCTCTTGGGTTCCAAAATGCAACCAGCTTTTCTAAATACAGGAAAATTGATGACCGCATTGACATCACCAGTAAATATGGCTACCAGGTAGCTAAGCGCTGGTACGCAAGCTTATTATTTAATTTTAATTCACAATTCCTGGACGGATATGATTATTCAACCGAACCAGTTACCAAAATATCAAGCTTTCTTACTCCGGGAAAGATCATTTTGTCACCAGGCATGAATTATAAAACACCAAACAGGTTTTCATTTTTTATTTCTCCTGCTTCTCTAAGATGGGTGTTGAAGGTCGATCCTGATTTTTATAATGTTGCAAAATTTGGAGTTGATTCTGCAAAGAAATCAAACCAGGAATTTGGTGCTTACGTTTCTGTTATCTACAAGGCTGATTTTTCTAAATGGGCAACCTATACCGGTCGTGTCGATCTTTTCAGCAATTATAAAAGAAACCCGGAAAATGTAGATCTGCTAATGAATAACCTGCTTACAATGAAGTTCAATAAACTATTTGCCACTAATCTTAGCCTTGATCTTATTTATGATGATGACGTAAAACAGAGATTGCAAGTGAAAGAGGTTTTAGGGGTCGGACTTACTATGAAACTATAAGTACAAAAGATCATACAACTAATTTTAGTAATTGTAATGTATGAGGTTGGTTAAGAGGTTTTAGGTATAGCTGTTACTATCAAATTATAAAAAGTCCATCACTGATTTTCTCTCTGTTAAATTCTTTTTATTGTCATCTATTCACATTCCTTTTCAGTTTTTATTTAGTCACTTTTTCAGACAATAATTCTACTCAAAAATTGAATTAAACTATTATCTTTGAAAGCACCGTTCTCCCAACGGCCAGAATTTAAAACTATAACTGACTGGTATGAGAAAACTCATCTTTACATTATTTTTTTTTACTCTCACCTTTTCTCTTTTTGCACAGAACACTACGACGGGTAATAACAATAAACGAGGATGGACCACAGAAGGATATTTTAATTTCAATGTTGGCCAGGGTGGAAGCCGTAACTGGGCCTCGGGTTCCGAAAAATTTACATTACAAGCCGCAGCTTATTTGAATTACCAGGCAAATCGTAAATGGAGAAAAAATATCTGGGAGAATAGTATTGATCTTTCTTATGCCTTGACAAATTCAAGTTCAACAGGATTTAGAAAAACAGATGATAAGATCGATTTCGTTTCTATGTTCAGGCATAGGATCTCAAAAAAGGATAATAAAGTAGGTATTGGTGCCTGGTTCAATGCACGTACACAGTTTCATGATGGGTTTGATTATACTGAAACTCCAAAGAAAAGAATTTCTGGCTTGATGGCTCCGGGTTATCTTACTCTTGGTCCGGGCTTTGATATTCGTGCAAAAAAAGCCAGTCTGTTTGTTTCACCTGTTGCGCCGCGTTTAATTCTATTTACAAACCGTCCTTATAGCTTCAACTACCAGGGTGGTGTTAAGCCGGATGGTTCACAGGAAATTCCTCTTTCATGGCATTACAATGTTGACCCTGAAAGACAAGTTCGTTTCGAGCTTGGCGCTTTGGTCTCATTTAAATTTAAAACTGAGGTTGCAAAGAATATAACTTACTTCACCCGTGCAGATTTCTTTTCTAACTATATTGATGATCCTCAGAACATCGATGTTTTCTGGACAAACGTAGTGCACATGAAAGTAAATAACTGGCTGATCGTTAACTATAACTTTGACCTGATCTATGATGATGATGTAAAGCTCTTTGGGGAGAACCATAATAAGGCTGCTACCCAAATGCGGTCACAATTGGGAGTAGGCTTTGCGGCAAGGCTTAAATAGATTAATATTTTTATAAAAGGCTAAAGTCCCGTTATTTTGTAACGGGATTTTGCTTTTTTCCGAAGAATCGCCTTTGGCTCAACCTTAAAATTTTCGATCTTGAATAATGCTTCGTACCAAATAAAGCTTCCGCAGTTTGAAGGTCCGTTTGATCTTCTTCTTTTCTTTATTGAAAGAGACGAACTGGATATTTATAATATTCCTATTACTAAGATCACAAACGATTTTCTTGCTTTTATTCATAGCCAGGAGTCATTGAACATCGAGCTTTCAAGCGAGTTCATTTTATTTATTTCTAATTTAATGCGCATCAAAGCAAAAATGCTTTTACCAAGAAAGGAATTGGATGCTCAGGGCAATGAGATAGATCCAAGACAGGAATTGGTAAATAAAATCCTTGAGTATAAAAAATTCAAAGATGCTTCGGCGCAAATGGCGGAGATGGAAGCCAGCAGGATGCTGATGGTAAAAAGAGGAAACCTGCAAAAAGAATTATCTAAAATAGGAGAGGAAGCTTCGGAAGGAACGGAAATACAAACAGTAACAATGTTCAGGCTGATGCGTGCATTCGAAAGAGTGATGCAGCGTTTTCATGATACAAAGAATAAACCTGTACATACCGTAATTCGATATGAATATACAATGGAAGATAGCAGGGATTCTATGCTTTCAAAAGCGCAGCAGGAAAAAACGCTTTCGTTTGAAAAAATATTTGCTAATTGTGATAATCGGGTACATGCCATTTTTCTTTTCCTTAGCTTACTTGAATTGGTGCAGCAAAAATTTTTGAAGATCATAATGGGAGAAGGGAAGAACAATTTTATAATTGAATATAATGAGCCGGAAAACCGGTTGGCTGAAATGGAAGATCAAATTCAGCCGCAATAAAATTTTCACTATGCAATTCCTGTTGGTTCGGGAAATTGCATGAATTATTAACTACAAACCTAAAATTTTACACATGAAAAGATCAGCAACCGCCAATTGGAAAGGCTCCGGTAAAGAAGGAAGTGGTAAACTACTTACACAGTCCGGGGCAATAAAGAATAAAGCGTATGATTATAGCAGCCGTTTTGAAACTGGACCTCTTACAAATCCTGAAGAGTTAATTGCAGCTGCACACGCAGGTTGTTATTCAATGAAACTAAGTTTTGTTTTAGGCGCTGCTGGTTTTACTCCCAGCCGGATCGAAACAAAGTGTACAGTAACATTAGAAGGTGGTGTGATAACCGAGAGTCATCTTGAAGTAAGGGCAAAAGTTCCAAAATTGAAAGCAAAAGATTTTCCACAATATGCTGAAGATGCAAGAGTAAATTGCCCGGTAAGTAAAGCTCTTGGTGCTATATCTATCACTATGGATGCGCAGCAAGTAAAGACCTTTAAAGCAAAAGAAGAACAACCGGGAGAATAAATGATCTAAATTTTTTAAGCCATCCTCATATCAAGGGTGGTTTTTTTTATTCAAAGATCCAAAGCAGAATCGGCTTTGGAGATTGGTTGATTACTGGTTTTAATTGTAGCAAAAATTGCGGAGATACTGTTGGACAACCATCACTCTGGCAAATTTCATCCTGAACTTCCGTTTCCGGCACACATTCATGGGAATGTAAAACGACAAAACGTTTGAATGCATTATTGTTTGTTTTGTCCAACCCATAAAGTTTAAATGCTAGTCCAAATTTCCCATAATATAGATTACCTATTTTGTATTTACCCAACGAAGTACATCCGCAACCGGGTTCATTGGAATATTTTCTTCCTTCCAGCCACATCTCATTACAGCGGCCATGAGTGACAAGTCCGGAAATCTGAATTGTATATTTTACGATGTCATAAACGAAGAACCTTTTTTGACCTGACGGCAATGTCATATCAATAAAAAAACAAACTGATTCATTGTATCCGTTCTTTTTAATGAAGGAAACCGCTTCAGCTGACTTTTTTTTCAGTTTTTCAACTTCAGCATTTTCGGTATGGTACTCTTTTTCGGTGTGAATAGAATTATTTGCCTTAATTCTTTTCCAAATACCCGAAGAGGTGAACCATGAAAACAAAAGAAGAAAGATAAAGAATACGAAAATGGCTTTGGTCCTGGACATACAAAATGGTTAAGCTTGAATGGGATACATAACCAACGAAAATCCATAAGGATGTTTTTATTAACTATGTTAAAGGTTTTGAAAAGACACTTCAGTTAGGCTGAATACTTATCCAGCCATTCAGAGTTTTTCTTATTATTTATTGAAGTAAAGTAGTAGCCGAAACCTTTCCTTTCATCATTTCCAGCACTGTTTCTTTGATCGCTGGTGCATCATAACCACATTCATGATGAAGTTCTTTTGGAGTACCGTGCTCAACAAAACGGTCGGGGATACCAAGAATTTTTATTTCTGCTTTGTAATTATGTTCATTCATGAATTCAAGAACTGCTGAACCAAAACCACCGACAACAGTTCCATCTTCTACCGTGATTATTTTTTCAAACTTGCCAAAAACTTCATGCAGCATTACTTCATCCAATGGTTTTGCAAAACGCATATCATAATGTGCAGGATTCAAATCATCATTTTTCAGATCACGAATGGCAGCAGCTGCAAAATTTCCTGGATGACCAAGAGAAAGAATTGCAATATCATTTCCGTCTTTTAATTTTCTTCCGGTACCGATCTTAATTTCTTTCATCTCGGTTTTCCATTCCGCCATTACACCTTCACCACGGGGATAACGGATCACAAAGGGAAGATTTGTTGATTCCAATTGTGCCGTATACATCAGGTTTCTCAATTCACTTTCATTCATCGGTGCACTTACAACCATATTGGGAATGCAACGCAGATAAGCAATATCATAACAACCATGATGAGTTGGTCCATCATCACCAACCAGTCCTGCTCTGTCTAAACAAAATATCACAGGTAGTTTTTGAATCGCTGCATCATGCACCACCTGGTCATAAGCTCTTTGCATGAAGGAAGAATAAATATTGCAAAAGACCTTCATGCCTTGTGTTGCCATACCTGCACTAAGAGTAACAGCATGTTGTTCAGCAATGCCAACATCAAATGCACGATGCGGCATTTTTTCCATCATATATTTTAATGAAGAACCGGAAGGCATTGCCGGAGTAATGCCAAATATCTTTTCATTTTTTTCTGCCAATTCAATAATTGTATAACCAAAAACATCCTGGTATTTTGGCGCTTGTGGCAGATCAAATTTCTTTTTATGTATTTCACCTGTTACTTTATCAAACAAACCGGGGGCATGCCACTTTGTTTGATCTTTCTCTGCCAGGTCATATCCTTTTCCTTTTACAGTAACAATGTGTAATAGTTTTGGGCCGGGGATATTTTTGAGATCTTTTAATGTGTCTACCAGCTTTGTTATATTATGTCCATCAATTGGTCCGAAGTAGCGAAGATTCAATGCTTCAAAAAGATTACTGCTTTTACTCACCATGCCTTTCATCCCTGCTACAAGCTTTGAAGCCATATCTCTTGAAAACTTTTTTCCAACGGGTAGTTTACCGAGTATGTTCCAAACCTCATCACGAAACTTATTGTAAGTAGGAGAGGTAGTGATATCAGTCAAATATTCTTTCAGTGCCCCGACATTCGGATCAATGCTCATACAATTGTCGTTGAGTACGATCAATAAATCAGCATCGGCGACACCGGCATGATTCAGCCCTTCAAATGCAAGACCGGCAGTCATGGCTCCATCTCCGATAATTGCAACAGCTTTCCTGTCTTTTTCCCCTTTGTATTTTGCAGCCATTGCCATTCCTAATGCGGCAGATATAGAGGTAGAAGAATGACCAACCCCAAATGTATCATACTCGCTTTCGCTTCTTTTGGGGAAACCACTTAAGCCATTATATTTTCTATTTGTCGGAAAATTATCACGACGGCCAGTAAGAATTTTATGTCCATAAGCCTGATGGCCAACGTCCCACACAAGCTGATCGTAAGGTGTATTATATATATAATGGAGTGCTACAGTCAGTTCAACTACGCCAAGACTGGCGCCAAAATGTCCACCGTGAACGCTAACAACATCGATGATATATTGACGAAGCTCATCGCAAACCTGGTGAAGTTTTTCACGGGATAGTTTTTTAAGATCTTCCGGGAAATTAATGGTTTGCAAAAGCGGCCCTGCTGTGATCTGCATGTGTTGTTTTTACTACGACAAAATTAATTGTTTTAAAACTTTATTCTGTATTTTAACAAAACTGTCATAAAATTGTTTTATCCCGGTGCATCTTCCATTTAGCTGTCTTATTTACCACTAATCAAAAGAGGATGCGTAAGGCTGGTGAAACTTTTAATTTTGAACTTATATTTATGGCCGCTATGTCAAGAAATACGAGGTATTGGCTCTCACAGCTGTGTGGTTGGGGTCTATTTGCCCTTATTAATATTTTTTTCGCCTACTCTTTTGATAAGCTAGGCTCATCACAAGAGAGAAGTGATTTTTATTGGCGTCTTGTCATCTTCGTTACCACCGGTTTTATTTTATCGCACCTGATGCGTTACATCATTATCGGGTTTAACCTATTGCAAAAAAGACTCGAACAACAATTAATAATATTTGTACTTATTACATTGGTGCTTGCTTTTGCCGCTTCCACTCTTGAAAATCTTTTGCTGATGCAGTTTGATCTGCAAAACAAAACAGAAAGAGCATTTAAAGATAATTTTTTGCTTCTTGTATTGAGCGGCGCTTTCTCCATGTTCACTTTATTCTTTATCTGGAATCTTATTTATTTCATGTATCATTTTGTAACCAAGAGCCAGAAGCAGCAATTGGATACACTGAAACTTGAGGCATTGGTAAAAGAACTTGAATTAAAAACTATCAAAGCACATATCAATCCGCATTTTATTTTTAATTCATTGAATGGCATTCGTGCATTGATCGATGAAGACCCAAACAGGGCGAGGAATGCGATCACCGAGTTAAGTAATATTTTGCGCAGCAGTATGCAAACAGATAAACTTGAATCTGTTTCATTGGAAAAAGAATTGAATATTGTAAAGGATTACCTGGCTTTGGAAAATATGCGATTTGAGGACCGTCTTCGTGTGGAGTATGAGATTGATGAGGATACATTGGATCAGCCAGTGCCACCAATGATGCTGCAAACCCTGGTTGAGAATGCTATTAAACATGGTATCAGCAAACAAATTAGCGGTGGAAAGATCAGAATCGTTTCTGATTTTAAAGATAGTTATCATGAACTTGCTGTTCAAAATACTGGTAAGTTGGTGAACGGAACAGCAAAAGGAGAGGGTTTTGGTTTACCAAGTACGCTGAACAGATTAAGTCTCCTATACGGTGAAAAAGCAAGATTCAGCATAAAGCAATTAACTACTGAAGTTGTGGAGGCAAGAGTAATGCTTCCTGTACAAATGACTATATAAATCATCCTACATGAGAGCAATAATTATCGACGACGAAAGACTCGCCAGAACTGAATTAAGAAAACTTTTACAGGATTTTCCTGAAGTGGAAGTAGTGGATGAAGCAGCCAATGCTGATGAAGCAATCAATAAGATCGATACCCTGCAACCTGATCTCGTTTTTTTAGATATTCAAATGCCGGGTAAAACTGGTTTTGATATGCTGGCAGAATTAGAAAGAGCACCGCATGTGATCTTTACAACTGCTTATGATGAATATGCCTTAAAGGCCTTTGAAGTAAATGCATTAGATTATTTGTTGAAGCCGATAGAGCCTAAACGCCTTGCTGACGCAATGCAAAAACTGCATATTGCTGAAACAAAAGAAAATCATATTCTACCTGAGAATTTCAACCAATCAATATTAACTGAGGTCGACCAGGTATTTGTAAAAGATGGCGAACGCTGCTGGTTTGTAAAATTGTCTGATATAAGATTGTTTGAAAGTGTTGGTAACTATGCCAAAGTTTTTTTTGGTGCCAACAAACCACTCATACTTAAATCACTGAATGCATTGGAAGAAAGGCTTGATCAAAAAACATTTTTCCGTGCAAACAGGAAACATATTGTGAACCTTCGCATGATCGAAAAAATTGAACCATACTTCAATGGCGGTTTGTTACTCGAATTAAAAGGTGGCGAAAAAATTGAAGTGAGCCGCAGGCAGACTGTGAAGTTTAAAGAGATGATGAGCCTATAATTTCCAATTTAAAATTTTAAATTAAAAGATGAAATACATTTTAATGACAGGGTTGTTCATTGCAACAACCTTTTTTGTTTTTGGACAGAATGCTGATGCGATCATCAATGCTAAAGAAGCGGAAAGAATTGAAAGAGTTCTTTCATCAGATGATATGCGGGGTCGTAAAACATTTAGCCCTGAAATAGATAAAGCTGCAGATTTTATTGCTGATGAATTTAAGAAAGCCGGTTTGCAAACCTTCAATGGCGCAAACGGTTACAGGCAAGACTTTGCCATGGTTAGTCCAAAGTTTGTGAGTGGTTCTGCCACTTTTGATAATGATCAGATTGATTTTAAAAACGTGGTAGTTATTACTTGTCAACCAGTGTTTAATATAAATGAGAAATCTGGTTACGAAAAGGTAAAAATAGAAGCGGGAAAAAATTTCCAAAGTGAAGTAATGAAATATGTGCGTTCCGGTAAAAACTATTTTGTACTTGTTGATACGAGCTATTCAAAAAATTTCAGTCGTCTCACAGGCTTGAAAAGGGCAATGTTTAAAATGGATAATAGTGTTGTGTTTGCATTAACGACAACAGATCCAAATACATTTACTGTTGAATCCCGTCATGATATAACGGAACAAAAACTGGCAAACGTGGTGGGCATTTTACCGGGCAAGTCAAAAAAAGATGAATATGTGATCTTCTCGGGTCATTATGATCATTTGGGGATAGGTAAAGCTATTGATGGTGACTCGATCTATAATGGAGCTAATGATGATGCAGCAGGAACAACAGCAGTTATTATGCTTGCAAAATATTTTAAAGCTCTTGACAATAATGAAAGAACAATTGTGTTTGCAGGTTTTACTGCAGAAGAAGTTGGTGGCTTTGGTTCGCAATACTTTTCAAGACAGTTTGATCCTGCAAAGGTTGTTGCGATGTTCAATATTGAAATGATCGGAACAGAAAGTAAATGGGGGAAGAATTCAGCGTATATCACAGGTTACGAAAAAACTGATATGGGCGTCATTATGCAAAAGAATTTAGAGGGAACTGGTTTTACTTTTTATCCTGACCCTTATACTACGCAAAATCTTTTTTATCGTTCTGATAACGCAACGCTGGCAAGATTAGGAGTTCCTGCACATACAATTTCTACTTCAAAAATGGATAGCGAACCCAACTATCATAAAGTAAGCGATCATATTGAAACACTCGACATGGAAAACATGACGATGATCATTAAATCTATTGCATTGGCTTCAAGAAGTATTGTTGCGGGTAAGGATACTCCGACAAGAGTGAACGTATCGGATTTGAGATGATTGTTGAATAGAATTGATAAAGTACAAGAGTGTGACGCAAGAAAATTTGATCAGGGAACTAAAGTTGGGAGCAAAATTGTCTTCTAAATTTTTACAGGCACCGAATGAATCGCAGCTGCCATCTCTTTAATTAATGAAGCATCTTTTTCAATTGCATTACCAACTACAATCAGATCAGCGCCGGCTTTGCAATTCAAATAAGCTTTTTCAGGACTTGTGATCCCGCCGCCAACTATCAATGGCACTTCAATATTTTTTGCAACTGATTCGATCATGCTTTCGGTAATAGCTCTTTTGGCGCCGCTACCGCTGTCCATATAGATCAGTTTCATCCCCAGCATTTCACCAGCCATTGCCGTACACATGGCAATTTCATTTTTGTCCGAAGGAATAGGAGAGGCATTGCTGATATAGGAGACAGTTGTTGGGGCACCGCCATCAACAACCATATAGCCCGTTGGCATAATTTCCAATCCGCTCATTTTTACAAAAGGAGCAGAAACCACATGTTGCCCGATCAATAACTCAGCATTTCTTCCTGATATTAATGAGAGATAAAGTAAAGCGTCTGCAAATTTGCTTACCTGGTTGGGGCTGCCGGGGAAAAGTATCACAGGTATTTTGCAATTGGCTTTAATGTATTGAACAACATCATCAAGATGATTGCTGATAACCAGGCTGCCGCCAACAAGAAAATAATCTACTTTGGCAGCAAGTGATAGATCGATCAATTCATCGAGCATGGAAGTATTCACTTTGTCCGGATCAATAAGAACGGCAAAAGATTTTTTTCCTTCCTTTTTTCTAAGCTGCAGCGATTGGTAAATTCCTTGCTTCATTCGGGCTTATTACAAATGCAAAAATGCAAAAACTTTTTGTCTTTTTATGCTTTTTAAAAATAATAGATTTACGAGGAAAAACAGCATTAGATGGCTTAACAACAGTTGAAAAATCGATCTTTTCATTGGGCGCTATTGACAATTTATTTTTTTAAAAGTATAATATTTATTGTTTTCATTGGAGAAACGAGTTGCTACATATCTTATGTTAATTTACCAAAAAAAATTTTGGTATAAATTATATGTCTATTGTGCAAAAATCCTGAAACGTGCTTCTACGCTGCATTAGAAAATCTTCTACTTCGCTTTTCCACATTGTGTTAATATTTGAAGGTTTGAAATACAAGATGATAAAAATAGTTTCGTAATCACCTTCCTCCTCCGGAGGGTTGTCAACCAAGAACCGACAAAATCTTTACTTACTATGCCCATTAAAAAACAAGCTTCCGCTAAAAGCGGTTTGCAGTTCCCTCGTCGCTTCACTCGTGAAGATGTAAGCGTATTTGATCTATTCGAATATGATTACCGTACTTCAGTAATTCGTAACCCGAGCGGTGAAGTAGTATTTGAAATGACCAATGTTGAAGTTCCCAAACAATGGAGCCAGATCGCTACCGATATACTTGCCCAAAAATATTTTCGTAAAGCAGGTGTGCCACAACCTGACGGAAGTCTTGGTCGTGAAACTTCAGCAAAACAAGTTGCACACCGCATGGCCAATTGTTGGCGAGTGTGGGGTGAACGTTATGGATACTTCGCTTCTGAAAAAGACGCACAAGTTTTTTATGAAGAGTTAGTGTACTCTATACTCGATCAAATGTGTGTGCCTAATAGCCCACAGTGGTTCAATACCGGTTTATATGAAAGCTATGGTATAAAAGGAAAGCCACAGGGACATTATTATGTTGATCAAAATGATGGTGAGTTAAAAAAATCTACATCGGCTTACGAACGTCCTCAGCCGCATGCATGCTTTATATTAAGTGTCAGCGATGACCTGGTAAATGAAGGCGGTATCATGGATCTCTGGGTTCGTGAAGCAAGAATATTTAAGTATGGTTCCGGTGTTGGTACAAACTTTTCTCATTTAAGAGGCGAAGGAGAAAAACTAAGTGGCGGCGGTACATCATCTGGTTTGATGAGCTTTTTAAAGATCGGTGACCGTGCTGCCGGTGCTATTAAAAGCGGTGGTACGACACGTCGTGCTGCAAAAATGGTTTGTCTCGATCTTGATCATCCTGAGATCGTTGAGTTTGTTAACTGGAAAGTAGAAGAAGAAAAGAAAGTTGGTGCGTTGATCTCTGCTGGTTATGCCAGCGATTATGAAGGTGAAGCATACAAGACAGTCAGCGGACAAAATTCAAATAACTCAGTTCGTATTCCTAACGAATTTTTCAAAGTGTTGCAGGAAGATGGCGAATGGGAATTAAAAGGAAGAATGGATGGAAGAGTGATGAAGAAAATTCCTGCAAGAGAATTATGGAACCAGATCTCTTATGCTGCGTGGCGTTGTGCAGACCCGGGTACACAATATGATACTACTATTAATGAGTGGCATACTTGTCCTAAAGGTGGTCGCATCAATGCATCTAACCCTTGCAGCGAATACATGTTCCTGGATAACACAGCCTGTAACCTTGCATCAGCCAACCTGATGAAATTTTTTGATACTGACAAGAACATATTTGATGTAGAAGGATATGAATACAATTGCCGCCTTTGGACCGTTGTATTGGAAGTTTCAGTATTAATGGCGCAGTTTCCAAGTAAAGAAGTTGCTCAACTTAGTTATGAATACAGAACACTTGGTTTAGGTTATGCTAACCTCGGTACATTATTGATGGTAAGCGGAATTTCTTATGATAGTGAAGAAGCAAGAGGAATTGCAGGTGCACTTACCGCTATCATGACCGGTATTTCTTACAAAACATCCGCAGAAATGGCATCGGTGCTTGGCACTTTCCCAAGATATGAAGAGAATCGTGAGGAAATGCTGCGTGTAATGCGTAATCATCGTCTCGCTGCTTACGATGCTGATAAATATGAAGGATTAAGTTTGAAACCACAAGGTATCAAAGCACAATATTGCCCGGCTTATTTATTAACTGCTGCGTGTAAAGCATGGGATGATGCTGTTGAGATGGGTGAAAAATATGGTTACCGCAATGCTCAGGCAACAGTTATAGCACCTACAGGAACGATCGGCCTGGTAATGGATTGTGATACTACAGGAGTTGAACCTGATTTTGCGTTGGTAAAATTCAAAAAACTTTCTGGTGGTGGCTATTTCAAGATCATTAATCAATCAGTTCCCGCTGCTTTAAGAAATCTTGGATATAGTGAAAAAGAAACTGATTCGATTATTAAATACGCAGTGGGTACAGCTTCCTTTGCCGGTGCGCCGTTTATCAATCATCAATCGTTGAGTGAAAAAGGATTTATTGCTGATGAGATAAAAAGATTGGATGCCGCCGTTATTGCTGCATTTGAAATTGGATTTGTTTTCAATAAATATTCTTTGGGCGAAGAGTGCCTGCAACGTTTAGGCTTTACACCTGAACAATACAATGACTTTGAATGGAGCCTGTTGGAAGCTCTTGGTTTCAGCGAAGAAGAAATAGATGCTGCTAACGATTATGTATGCGGCACGGGAATGCTGGAAGGAGCTCCTCACCTGGAGAAAGAACATTTGCCCGTTTTTGACTGTGCCAACAAATGTGGAAAGAAAGGTCAGCGGTATATTCATGCCAATGGCCATATCCGCATGATGGGCGCCACGCAACCATTTATCAGTGGCGCTATTTCCAAGACCATTAATTTACCCAATGAAGCTTCAGTAGACGAGATCGCTGCAGCATACTTGCTTAGCTGGCAATTAGGATTAAAAGCAAATGCTTTGTATCGTGATGGCTCTAAGTTGTCTCAACCGCTCAGTAACAAGTCTGATAAGAAGAAGAAGTCGGAAGGGAGTCAGGAGTCGGTAGTCAGTAGCCAGGAGTCTGCAGTTAGCAGTCAACAACAAGAATCAAATATTGTTGACTTAAGCAAACTTACCGTTGAAGAGTTATTTGAAGAAGTACAAAAAAGAGTACAGGCTTCACCTGATACAAAATTGAAACGCAAGCTTGCTACTATTGTTGAGCGTCGTACACTGCCTGCAAAAAGAAGAGGCTTTACACAAAAAGCAAAGATCAATGGACAGGCTATCTTCCTTCGCACAGGAGAATACAACGATGGAACACTTGGTGAGATATTTATTGATATGGCAAAAGAAGGTGCAACAATGCGCAGCATGTCAAACTGTTTTGCTATTGCTATTTCGATCGGTTTACAATATGGTGTTCCTTTAGAAGAATATGTAGAGAAATTTGTTTTCACAAAGTTTGACCCCGCAGGATTTGTTGAGCATCCGAATATCAAATCAACAACTTCTATCGTTGACTTTATCTTCCGTGCCTTAGGTTATGAATATCTGGGAAGAACTGATCTTGTGCATGTGTTGGATAAACCGGAAGTACTGAATACAGGAACTGATAATTGGGATGAAATTCCAAGCGGCCTTGAATATGAAAAGGCACCTGAACTATCAAGTGTAAGAGTGGTAGGAACAGTCAGTAACGGAGTTCAGCCGGTAAAAGCGCAAAAGTCAGTTGCAAGAGCTGAAAATAGTATGGAGGCAATGAGTTCTGCAAACAAGAGCATGCAAAGCGATGCGCCGGCTTGCAATACATGCGGACATATTACAGTACGTAGCGGCACATGCTACAAATGTTTGAATTGCGGTAATAGTCTTGGCTGCAGCTAAATATTATTTTGGATGGGAGAGGGCTATGTCCTATTGATGGGACTTAGTCTGATCTGGAAAAACCAAAAGTACCCGCTTACTAACCCCGATAAATTCGGGGTTTTTTATTTCATTCCGAATAACATTGCAACTATTATCAACCCCAATAAAATTGTAAAGGACCAAGTCCTTAGAGGATGCTTAAACTTTTTAATCTCACCATTTAAGTGATCTGTGAGTTTTGGCCCAAACCTACCTTTTGTTCTAGTCGATCCACAATTAAAACATTTAGCAGTTACTTCTTTACTGTGAGGAAAAAAAGGAATCCAGAATATGTGATGATAAACACTATAAATGAATATTTGCGTTGTATTCTCTTCTTCGCAATTAGGACATTTATAGAACAAAGGTTCAAAAATATCAATAAACGTTTTGTTCTTACCGTGAATAACAAACATAGCATCTCATTTAATCCAAAAAAGTCTTCCTTATCTTTTGTTTTGTATTTATCAAACATTTTTCAAAACAAATATATTTCATTAGAATTATTAAAAAATAACGAACGGTAGATAATATTTAAAATTTTAAATGAGGAATTATCCATTGAAAGATCTGGTAATCATAAATTAAATATCTTGTCAATACTAATACACAATTTATGAGAAAATTATTGCTTGCCATTTTTGCTATTACTTGCATTACCAATATCAAGGCACAACTCACAAAAGCTGATGAACAAAAGTTAAATAACCTGCTGAAACAAATGACCATTGAAGAAAAAGTAGGTCAGATGACACAAGTAACTTTTGCTGTTATTGCTAAAGGAGGTTGGGGTGATACTGAAGGTAATATTGATCCTGCTGCATTAAAAAAAGCAATAGCGGATTATCATGTAGGCTCTGTTCTCAATGTAAATGCACATGGCTTTACAGTAGATAAATGGAATGAGATAATCACCCAAATACAAGATGAAGCAAAAAACACAAGATTGAAAATTCCAATAGTCTATGGCCTGGATGGTATGCATGGGCAGACCTATACATTGAATTCAACTCTGTTTCCTCAAAACATTGGAATGGCGGCTACAAGAAACCTTGAATATGTAAAAGCAGCAGCAAAGGTTACTGGCAATGAATTGAGAGCATCAGGCATAAGATGGAATTTTGCACCTGTGCTTGATATTGGACGCCAGCCACTGTGGAGTCGCTTTCCTGAAACTTATGGTGAAGATGTTTATATAGCAAAAACGATGGGTGGATTAGCAGTCAAAACTTATGAAGAAGACGGGTTAAAAAATCCAACGGCTGTAGCAAGTTGTTTGAAACATTATATTGGTTATTCAGGACCACGAAATGGAAAGGACCGAACACCTGCTTACATTCCTGATATTGAGTTAAGAGAATATTATTTACCGTCATTTCGTGAGGCAATAAAGGCAGGCGCCTCTACTGTAATGATCAATTCGGGTGAGATCAATGGGGAACCGGTTCATGCCAGTAAATATTTATTAACTGATCTTTTAAGAAAGGAATTGGGATTTCAAGGTGTTGCTGTTTCAGATTGGGAAGATATAAAGAGGCTTCATGACAGGCATAATGTAGCCTCTACGCCGAGGGAAGCCGTTGTAATGGCTGTAAACGCAGGCATTGATATGAGTATGGTGCCAACAGATTTTTCTTTTTATGATCTGTTACTCGAAGCAGTGAAACTGAAAGAAGTTCTTATCAGCCGGATCGATGAAGCAGTCAGGAGAATTCTTACATTAAAATATAAACTTGGTTTGTTTGATAACCCCTATCCTGAAGCAGCTGCCAAAGCAAATTTTGGCAAGCCCGAATATCAACAACTTGCATTGGATGCTGCACATGAAGCGATGACATTGCTGAAAAATAAAAATAACATTTTGCCTCTTTCAAAAAGCATGAAGGTTTTGGTAGCAGGTCCATCTGCACAAAGCCTTACCGCACTCAATGGATGTTGGAGTTACACCTGGCAGGGTAATAATGAACAATGGTATCCCGCAGACAGTAAAACAATTTTGGAAACGATCAAAGATAAAGTGGGAGAGAAAAATGTGATCACTACTACAGTGAAAGGATTTAATAACGCGGCGAACTATGATGTGTCTTCATTAAAAAGGGCATCAGCTAATGCAGATGTAATAATATTATGTATTGGCGAAGATGCATATGCTGAAAGCCCCGGCAATATAAGAGACCTGGCTTTACCTGATGAACAAGCGGAATTAGTAAAGGCTGCTGCTATGACCGGCAAACCAGTAATACTGGTGTTGACTGAAGGAAGACCAAGATTCATAACAAACATAGAGCCTGTTGCAAGCGGCATCTTGATGGCCTATTGGAGTGGAAAAAAATCTGCCGAAGCTATTGCCGATGTTTTATTTGGTGATTATAACCCTGATGGCCGTTTACCTTTCAGCTACCCCAGAAGTATGGGTGAGTTTGTAATGTATGACAGGAAGCCAACAGAAGAAATACGTGAAGTGTTTAATGATAACGCAGGAGGAGGTTATGATCCTTTATTTCCATTCGGATTTGGATTGAGTTATACAACATTTGAATACAGCGATCTTCAGATAAACAGCACCACTCTTAAAGGTGATGCCAAACTAGACATAACCGTTACAGTGAAAAATACAGGTAGTCGTGCAGGTAAACATGCGGTGGAATTGTACACTCGTGATCTGTATGCAAGTATAACTCCAAGTATGAAACGGCTACGTGCATTTCAGAAGATCAGTTTAAATGCCGGAGAAAGCAAACCGGTAACATTTACCATTGATAAAAATGACCTGGCATTTGTAAATGCTCAATTAAAAACAATAACTGAAGCAGGTGAATTTGAAGTAATGATAGGAGATAAAAAAGTAAAGTTCAATTATAGTTATTGATAATAGAATACCCTTTTCACAAACCTCGATTAAAATCGGGGTTTTTTTATTTGAACGGTTTTGTTACGGTAACAAATTAGGTTAGATTCATTGTCCCATTTAACCAACGAGTATATGCCTATCGAGTGCCATGAAAAAGTGAAATGCCTGTCTATTATTTTTCTAATAGCGTTTAGTCTAAGCTATCAAAACCTAAAGAGCCAGCAGCCTGTAAATTCTGTTGCAGTTGAATGTATTGAAAACAACAGTTTTCCATTCGATCCTAATGGCGATCAAAAGAATTTCAATTTTCTTAAAAGTAGTATTGCTAATAAAAGGATTGTAATACTATCAGAAGCGGATTACGGTGATGGAACTTCTTACCAGGTGATGTCACAAATGATGCAGTTTTTGATAGATAGCATGGGATTTAAAGTGGTGGCGTTTGACAATAGTAATGTAGATATAAATTATTTTCAAAATAAAATAAGTCAAACAGGTAGCATCAACGCTTTCGATACATATTTCGGCCCTAATATCCTTAATGCGAGTTACGCTTTCAACATTATTCCTTTTTTGCAAACAAGAATTAAAGAGAAAAAAATAGAGTTAGTCGGGTTGGATTTCCAGATGCGACTTGACAGTGCAATCAATGGTCTTCTCAAAGAAACTTGCGATTTTCTTGAATGTGATGACAGCGTCATTGACAAAAATTTTGTTTCCCTACTGGGCAATTTGCAACACTTCGGGTACAAAGGATTTTTAATTGACTCTTACGCCAGGATCTTATCAGAAAAAATACATCTTTTAATTGCTGCATTGAATAAAATCAAGTCGCAAAATGTAAAGGAAGCCCAGGCTATAATGCGGCAGTGGATGAATGTAAAATATTTTGTAACCTGGTTAAACCGGAGATTTAATTTTGCAAAAGAACCGGAAGATGTGAAAGTAACTGCCAGTTATCTGGCTGCCAAAGACAGCACAATGGCTGAAAACCTGGTCTGGATGCTAAATTTTCTTTACCCAAAGGAAAAAATAATTATCAATGTTTCGGCTTACCATGCATCCAGGTTTTCTTATAAAATAGAGGAGTTTAATGAATGTTGTAAACCAGTAGATGTAAAGACATTCGGGGAGCTAATGGCAGGAACTCCATTTAAAGACGATATCTATTCGATCGTTTTTGTATCATCCGGTGGATTCAGAGGTGTTGAGGAAAAGGAAATAAAAAAACTTCCAACTCCAAAAAGGAATAGCATTGAATATGCTTTTTCAAAAACTAAATTTGATTATGCCTTTCTTGATTTTAAAAGGAATAAATGTGACTGGTTAAACCAGGGTATCTTTATGGCGCCTTTTTTTGATCGTTATTTTCTTGCAAACTGGTCGGATATTTTTAATGGAATTGTCTACATAAGAGATATGAAGCCGAACTATTCTTTTAGATAGTTCATGATATTGGTGGCATATTTCATTGTTATCCATCCAGAAAATCATCCTCATCCCTGGGTTTATATTTATCAAACATCTTTTCAATAGCCCCGGAAAAAACAGGAAATTTTTCTTTAGCAAAATCTTTTACTACTTCAATTGCTTTCAATGCCTGTTGTTCAGTTAATCCCTGTGCCATCAAACGATCAATAAGTTCTTTCATAAAATAAGTTTAATAAAAAAGGTCAGATCTCTCTGACCCAAATATCATCATAATCTTTAAAAATCCAATTAACCTGCCTGCCGGTAGGCAGGTCGCGGTCTATGCCACTTTAAGAAGACTGATCTTACTTGTTTCAAACTTCCTCTTCGCATATTCAATATCCAACATAAAAGTTTTTTCATTAGTGCTTGGCAGTTCAAACATAGCATCAGTCAAAATACTTTCACAGATGCTGCGAAGACCACGGGCACCTAATTTATATTCCACCGCTTTTTCAACCATGAAATCCAATACAGGATTATCAATACTAAGATTAATGCCCTCCAGCTCAAACAATTTCTTATACTGTTTTATCAATGCATTCTTTGGTTCTGTAAGAATAGCACGAAGAGTAGGTGCATCCAATGGATCAAGATGTGTAACAACAGGCAAACGGCCGAGTAACTCTGGTATCAATCCAAAAGTTTTAAGGTCAGGAGCATTTACATAACGAAGAAGATTTTTCTTCATGTTATCCTGGAGCTCTTTATCTACATTAAAACCTATCGTATTTGTTTGCACTCTGCGGGCAATCACTTTATCAATACCATCAAAAGCACCACCGCAAATGAAAAGAATATTTTGTGTGTTGATCTTGATAAGTTTTTGTTCAGGATGTTTACGTCCTCCTTGTGGCGGTACTAAAACATCTGTTCCTTCCAATAATTTCAACATTCCCTGTTGCACACCTTCACCACTTACGTCACGGGTTATAGAAGGATTGTCTCCTTTACGGGCAATCTTATCTATTTCATCAATGTATACAATGCCCCGTTCAGCAGCAGGCACATCATAATTACAAACCTGTAATAATCTTGTGAGAATACTTTCAACATCTTCACCTACATAACCCGCCTCAGTAAATACGGTAGCATCAACGATCGCAAAAGGAACATTCAACAAGCGGGCAATAGTTTTTGCAAGTAATGTTTTACCTGTGCCTGTTTCACCCACCATGATGATATTGCTTTTCTCGATCTCAACATCACCAGCTGATTCAGCAGGTTTTTGCTGTAATCTTTTATAATGATTATAAACTGCAACGGCCAACACTCTTTTAGCATCATCCTGACCGATCACATATTCATCAAGAAACTTTTTTATTTCAACAGGTTTTTTAACAGTCAATTTAAAAGAGGAAGGAGTTCTGTCGTCCTTGGTCATTAGTTCCTGTTCGATGATCTCACGGGCATGCTCCACGCAGTTTTCACAGATATGTCCTTCCTGGCCGGCGATCAGGATCTTCACCTCATCACGGTTGCGACCGCAGAAAGAACAGTGTAAAGGATTTTTTGCCATTTTATTTCAATATGGGGTTTAACGCAAAGTGAATTGCAAAATTATAAATCCACCCCGAGAGAGGCGGATTTATTTTGTAAACGAATGTTAAGGAGTTGCTATAGAACTGGTTAGATCTTTTCCATTATCCCATCCACGATGCCATAATTGATCGCCTCTTTTGCGTCCATCCAATAGTCGCGGTCAAAGTCTTTCATGATCTGCTCGATCGTTTTGCCACAGTTCTGAGCTAATATCTTAGCGCCAATATCTTTTACTTTTTTTGTCTGCACTGCTTGTATTTCCAGGTCTGCACTTACGCCACGCATAGAACCTCCCAATGAAGGCTGATGGATCATCACTTCGCCATGAGGATATATAAAACGTCTTCCTTTAATGCCACCACTCAACAAAATACTTCCCATTGATGCGGCCAGCCCCATGCATATAGTACTTACCGGCGATTTCATCATACGCATCGTATCATACATTACCATTCCACTTGTAACCACACCACCAGGACTGTTGATATAAAATTTAATTTCCTCACCAGGTTTATCAGCCTCCAGCAAAAGAAATTTTGACACGACTTCTTTCGCGGACTTATCATCTACAACTCCCCACAGATACACTTCTCTTCTGTCAAAGAAATAGCGTTCTAATTTTTTATTCAGCATCTGGAGCTCATCTCTCTTATCTTCTCTTTCCTTTTCTTCTTCTTCCGGTTCATCATCCATCTTCCAGCCTCTGTATTGAAAATTCTTTCTATTCATATGATTAGTTTGACGTTTATAGTTTATTGTTTTTGGTTATCAGCTTTTGTATTTCAATTTAGCTTCCGTTGCGTCGCACACTTGTACTTTCTGTAATTCTATTCAGCCCTTCATTTTCACATTAGCAAATCAGCACATTATCACATTAATCTTTCTTCTGTTTTCTCGGATTGATCAGCAACACTTCATCAACTAGTCCATATTCTTTTGCTTCAGGCGCCGTCATCCAGCGATCACGATCAAAATCTGCTTCGATCTGTTTTACATCTTTTCCCGAATGATAATTTATAACATCGTACAATTCAGATTTCAGTTTCCTGATCTCATTCACTGTGATTTCAATATCACTTGCCTGTCCGCCAATAGCGCCGCTCGGTTGATGCATCATTACTCTTGCATGTTTCAATGCAGCTCTTTTACCCTTCGTTCCTGCAGCCAACAATACTGAAGCCATTGATGCTGCCACTCCAATACAGATAGTAGCCACATCAGGGGTTACATATTGCATAGTATCATACACACCCAATCCGCTGTACACACTTCCTCCCGGACTGTTTATGTACATATTAATGTCTCTTGTTCTGTCAGTCGAGTCAAGAAACAATAATTGCGCTGTAACAATATTTGCCACTTCATCATTTATAGGATAGCCAAGAAAAATGATACGGTCCATCATCAAACGGCTGTACACATCCATTACAGCCACATTCATGGGACGTTCTTCAATAATGTTAGGAGTAAGACCAGTTACTAATTGGCTTGCATAGCCATGAAGAGTGTTACTGGAAATCCCGCGGTGCTTTACCGCATATTTTTCAAATTCTGAATTAAAACTCATTTCTTTTTTGTTTGCAGATTAAGGGCAATGATCGCCAATTGGTCTGATTCATCAAATATCCGTCCAAATGGCAAAACCACAAAATTGGTGACACGAATTACAAAAATTGAGACGATTTGACACAAAATAAAAAAGGCCTCGGATACCCGAAGCCTTTTTATTTTTAAATTTTGACTTTTGATTTTAATGGTGATGATGCTGATGCTCTTCTTGCATTTTCACAAAATCTTCCATCGCAATTTCTTTTTCAGTGGGCTTCACTTGTGATTCGGCCCATTCAAAGATCTTCTGTCCTTGTATGCGGTTATAAGCATCCTCAATATACTTGCGATCCTGCATCATTTTGTCAACATAATTATCTACCCAGGGTTGATCATCGCCGCCCATCGGCATATTCATATATCCGAATAATTGTTGCTTCGCAAATGCCTTAAGTTCTTCAGGATTTACGATAATATTATTTTCCCGGGCAATTTTATCACTGATCAAAGTCCACTTTAACTGGTTCTTAAAATTGGGAAATTCTTTCTCAGCTTCTTCTTCTGTCTTTTTTTCTTCTCCCTGTGTCTGCATCCATTTTTTTAAGAATGATTCAGGAAAATCAATAGTTGTTCCGTCCAGCAACTCATGATACGCCATATGCTGCAGTTGGCCTTTTGCCTGGTTATCCCAATAAGCCTGTACTTCTTCTTTGACCTTGTTTCTGAAATCGGCTTCAGTCTTTACTTCATCATTAGGATAAAGCTGCTTATAGAATTCTTCATTCAATTCTTTTTTCTCAAGCAAACCAATTTTTGTGATCTGTATTTTGAAATGTTTTTGTGAAGAAGCAGGATCATTTTTATCAAGATCAAGATCACTTAGAATAAAATCAAGCTCTTTTTCATCGAAAGCTTTGTCAAGTTGTGTGACAACGTAGTCATTGATAGTTTTCCCAATAAGGTTGCCACGAAAACTTTCTTTAAAATATTTTACCAAGAGAGAATTATCTTTTTTGATCCCGCCTTCAATTTCATTTGCATTATCATCCACTTCGATAAAGATCACATTCAATACATTCTCTTCCGTGTTCACCGTGTGCTCATCTTTCATATTGCCATAGCGATTCTGTAGGCGGGTGACCTCGTTGTTGATCATCTCATCAGTGATCGTCACTTTATAACGGATCGTATTTGCTTTTGAAAGATCGGCTAATGCAAAATCAGGTTTCATTCCTATTTCAAAATGGAAAGTGTAATCAGCCGGATTGTTTACATCGAGTTGACGAATATCCATTTCAACCGGGAGTGGTTGTGCAAATATGTCAAGTTTTTCTTCTTCGAGATATTTGATCAGTTCTCTGTCAACAGTGCGTAGCACTTCATCAGTAAACAAAGAAGGGCCATACATTTTTTTGATCAAGCCAGCGGGCACCATTCCTTTTCTGAACCCGGGAATGTTGGCTTTCTTGCTGTGATCTTTTAATGATCTTTCAAAAGTGGGGAGGTAATCGGTTTTCTCCAGTTTTAAGGTGATTTTCTCATTCAGTAAACCGATATTCTCTTTTGTAACTGTAGCCATATTTCAAGATTTAAAATAAACTTCGAACAAGAATTTTGCCATTATGATCATCCTTGTTCGAAGTTCAACTGTCCGGATGGAGGGACTCGAACCCCCACACCTTACGGCATCAGATCCTAAGTCTGACGTGTCTACCAATTTCACCACATCCGGGAGAGAGATTCCAAAAAACAAATTCCAAATTCTATTTTCCTGCTGCCAATTGGAATTTGGGATTTAAAAATTGTTATTTCCAATTTGGGGCTGCAAATGTAGCAGATTTCACTCAGAAAAAACGGCTGTTTTTAAGTAAATTCGCTGTTCATGGATACTCTTGCGCAGTTACCCAAATATAATTTGAATGAAGAACAGGAAAAGAAATTGATCCTGAGGGAATACCGTGCCTTATTGCGGGGATTAAAAGAGAAATTGAAACCGGGCGACAAGCGACTTATCCGTCTTGCCTTTGAAATGGCAGTTGAGGCCCACAAAACAATGCGTAGAAAAAGCGGGGAACCATATATTCTCCACCCAATCGCCGTTGCAAGAATTTGTGTGGAAGAAATCGGGCTTGGGGTTCGTTCTACAATTTGCTCACTTTTACATGACACAGTTGAAGACACCGATATAAGTCTTGAAGATATTGAAAGAGAGTTTGGGAATGAGATCTCCAGGATCGTTGATGGACTTACAAAGATCTCCAATGTCATTGATGTGAACGCATCTCAACAAGCTGAGAATTTTAAAAAGATCCTGCTTACACTTACTGATGATCCACGGGTCATTCTTATTAAACTTGCCGACCGGCTTCACAATATGCGTACACTTGATCACATGAAGTCGGATAAGCAGTTAAAAATTTCTTCTGAGACTGTTTATGTATATGCGCCGCTTGCACATCGTATGGGTTTATATAATATTAAAACAGAGATGGAAGACCTTGCGATGAAATATTTAGAGCCTGATGCTTATAAAGAGATCGCAAGAAAACTGGCAGAGACAAAAAAAGAAAGAAGCAGGTATATCAATGAATTTATTAAGCCGTTAAAAGATAAACTGGATAAGGCTGAATTAAAATTTGAAATGTACGGACGGCCAAAACATATTCATTCTATTCAAAACAAAATGAAAAAGAAAGGAGTGAGTTTTGAAGAAGTATATGACCTGTTTGCTATCCGGATCATTCTTGAGTCAACTCCTGAAAATGAAAAAAGCGATTGTTGGAAAGTTTATTCGATCATCACTGATGAATATACTCCTGCACCTGAAAGATTGAGGGATTGGTTAAGCAATCCCAAGAGTAATGGCTATGAAGCATTGCATACAACAGTAATGGGTCCACAGGGAAAATGGGTGGAAGTGCAGATAAGAACAAAACGTATGAATGAAATTGCGGAAAAAGGATTAGCCGCACATTGGAAATATAAAGAAGGCAGCTCTGACGAAAATCGTTTTGACAAATGGTTTCAACAAATACGTGAAGTGATCGGCAACCAGGATACAGACTCTGTAGATTTCCTGCAAGATTTCAAAACAAGCTTTCTCGCTGAAGAAATTTATGTGTACACACCAAAAGGTGATGTAAAGATGTTGCCTGTTAATTCTACATCACTTGATTTTGCGTTTTCCATTCACAGTGCGATCGGTGTAAAAACGATTGGCGCTAAAGTCAATCATAAACTCGTTCCATTAAGTCATAAGCTGCGTAGTGGCGACCAGGTTGAAATCATTACATCAAACAAACAAAAACCTTCGGAAGACTGGCTGAATTTTGTTGTTACCTCAAAGGCAAAAGGAAGGATCCGTGATGCACTGAAAGAAGAAAAAAGAAAAATTGCAGAAGATGGGAAGTACGCGGTACAACGAAAGATCGAAGGGATGGGTGCAGCATTCAATCAACATAATATTGATGAAGTCTGGACATATTATAAACTCAACTCTGCGCTTGACCTGTTTTACCAGGTAGCCATAAAAAATATAGATCTAAAGGAACTGAAGGAATTTAAAGTTTATGGAGATAAAATAGAAGCGCCAAAGCCGGTAAAAATTCACGAAGTAAAAGTGGATGGTCTTCATCACACATTTCCTAAAAAAGAAGCCGAGCTTATAATTTTTGGTGAGAGCAGCGATAAGATAGTTTACCATCTTGCCAATTGTTGTAAGCCTATTCCGGGTGATGATGTGTTTGGCTTTGTAACAACAGGTAAAGGATTAACTATTCATCGTAATAATTGTCCGAACGCAGCCAAACTAATGGCCAATTTTGCACATCGTATTGTAAAAACTAAATGGGCAAAGAATAAAGAGATCTCATTCCTTACAGGTTTAAAAATTGTTGGACTTGATGACGTAGGAGTAGTAAATAAGATCACCAATCTTATATCCGGTGAATTACGTATCAATATTGCTGCATTAACAATTGAAGCCAAGGAAGGGGTGTTTGAAGGAAATATAAAATTATATGTTCACGATAAAGAAGAATTGGACGAACTGGTCCAAAGCCTGTACTCTCTCCCTGGCATTGAAAAAGTAGATCGTTACGATACGGAACTGTGATCCCTGCAAAAAAAACCTGGATAAAAAAGGTTTTCAACATTCATAATTCTTGATTCTTTGTTACTTGCTCAATATGCTTTCCCCCTTATTTTTGCCCGTCTTAATAACCCTCTGTCCCCCTAAAGGGGAAGACTTAGATCTAAAAATTTAAATTGTTAGTTTAATGGTTGAGTAATCATTGAATGTTGAGTAGGGTTATTGAACGTACAAGAGTGCGACGCAAGAAAAGTTTAATAGAATTAATGGAGTTGATTAAAAATTAATTTATCAAATAAAATACTTTTCTAAAGTGGGAATTAAAAAGCCCCTTTAGGGGTTGGGGGTACAATATGATTGACGTAATACTTGGTTTGCAATGGGGTGATGAGGGGAAAGGAAAGATTGTAGATTTTTTTGCTTCGAAATATGATCTGATCGCAAGGTTCCAGGGTGGACCAAATGCAGGACATACATTATATGTAGAAGATAAAAAAGTAGTGCTGCATCAGATCCCATCTGGCGTTTTTCATGCAAATACTATTAATCTTATTGGAAATGGAGTAGTGCTTGATCCGGTGACATTGAAAAGAGAATGCGATACTGTTTCGTCTTTTGGCGTAGATCTGAAAAAAAATCTTTTTGTCTCAGAAAGAACTCACCTGATACTTCCAACACATCGTGCATTAGATAAGGCTTCAGAAATCTCAAAAGGTAATGATAAGATCGGCTCGACATTGAAAGGTATCGGCCCAACATATATGGATAAAACCGGTAGAAATGGGTTAAGAGTTGGCGACCTGATACGTGGAGATTTTAAAAAAGCCTACGATAAATTGAGCGGGAAGCATCGTCAGCTGCTGGATGCGTATTCGTTTCACGAAGATATTTCTGCATGGGAAAAAGAATTTTTTGAAGCCATTGAGTTTTTGAAGGCCATGAATATCGTTTCCGGCGAATATTTTATTAATGATCATTTGTCAGCAGGAAAGAAAATATTGGCGGAAGGTGCGCAAGGCAGTATGCTTGATATTGATTTCGGCACATTCCCATTTGTTACTTCATCAAATACGATTACTGCGGGAGTTTGCAGCGGACTTGGAGTGGCTCCTCAAAAGATAAAAGATGTGCTTGGGGTAACCAAAGCTTATTGTACCCGGGTGGGCGGTGGTCCTTTTCCAACTGAGCTAAATGATTCAATTGGTGAGGAATTGAGAAAGATAGGGAATGAATTTGGCGCTACCACCGGCCGGCCACGCCGTTGCGGTTGGATCGATCTTGTAGCTTTGAAGTTTGCCTGTATGATAAACGGAGTGACAAAAATTGTCATGACAAAAGCTGATGTGCTGGATGCGTTTGAAGAATTACAAGTTTGCACAGCTTATAACATCGATGGAAATAACACGGAGGAAGTTCCCTATCAAATGACGGGAATCAACTTAAACCCTGTGTATAAAAAATTCAAAGGCTGGAAAACGGATTCTTCTGCTTTAAAAAATGAAAAAGATTTGCCAGTAGCCATGCAGCAATATGTAGAGTTTATTAATCAATACCTGGGGGTAAAGGTGAATTATATATCAAACGGACCGGGCCGGGACCAGATAGTTTCACTATCTTGAAAAAGAACAGCAAAAAAAATAAGAACAAAAATTTGGAAGTTCTAAAACTTCGCTGAAATTTTACAGTGATTAATTTTAGTGGATATGACAATGAAATCTGATAAAGGAAAAAAAACCGAAGGCCACGAGCATAAACCATCTGCCGGTAATGCTGATAAAAAAACTTCTTCAAAACCAAAGAAACAGGAAGAAGAAGATGATGATGATGATTTGGAAGATGATGGTGAGATGAATGTGAAGGCCACAAAAAAAGGTGCTAAACCTGCTGCTGCAAAAAAATCTGGTGATGATGACGATGATGATGCTGGCGAGGATGAACCAGATGAGTGGGAAAAACCTGAAGAAGAAGAGGAGTGGGATCCCGACTTCGATGAATTTGACATACCAACATCTAAGAATAAAAAAAGTGCCGGAACCGCAGCTGGTGGAAAAAAAGGCAAAGAAGAAGAGGAAGATTTTAAAGTGGATGAAGAATTCAAAGATCTTTATGATGACAAGTATGATGATGATGACGAGGATGATTACTAAAAAGATTTTATTTCCCGTTTTATATTTTGAGCGCAACCAATACTAACTGCATTTTTACAATTACAGATCCTGAGAATGCAAAGAAAAAAATGCTGAGCTGGGCAAACCAGTTCGGCATTTTTTGTTTTTTAGACAACCATCGTTATCAAACCAATTATCACTCCATTGAATGTTTACTGGCTGTCGGTAATAAAAACAGCTTTATTGCAAATGCCGGCAATGCGTTGAATGATCTTCAAAGTTTTCTAAATGAAAACCCTCGCTGGTTGTTTGGTCATTTGGGATATGATCTGAAAAACGAGATCGAGTCTGTCACTTCTTCCTCAAAAAGCAGGCATAGGTTTCCAGATATTTTTTTCTTTGAGCCAAAGATCATTATCAGGCTTTCTGAAAAAGAAATGGAAATAGAATGTGAAGATGATGCCGGGAAAATTTTTAATGAGATCATGCAGAATGATGAAAGGCTGGAATTAATAAATGATCCGGTCAATATTCAACAACGGGTTTCAAGGAAAGAATACATTGAAACAATCGAACAATTAAAAAAACATATTCTTCGGGGTGATTGTTACGAAATAAATTATTGCATGGAGTTTTTTGCAGAAGATGCAGTTGTTGATCCTTTATCTGTTTACGAAAAACTCAGTAGGACTTCACCCAATCCCTTTTCAGCATTATATAAACTGGAGGACAAATGGCTGATCTGTGCAAGCCCCGAAAGATTTTTAAAACGAGAAGGGAATAAAATTTTATCACAGCCGATCAAAGGAACATCCTCAAGGTTTTTGAAAGATGACAATCAGGATAAAAAAAGTAAAGATGAACTTTATACAAGCGAAAAGGATCGATCAGAAAATGTGATGGTAGTTGACCTTGTTCGTAATGATCTTGCTCGTGTATGTAAAGAAGGAACAGTGAAGGTGGACGAGTTGTTTGGTATCTATTCTTTTCCCCAGGTACACCAAATGATATCAACTGTAAGTGGGGAGTTGAAAGATAATATCTCTTTTACAGAAATAATTAAAGCAACTTTCCCGATGGGATCAATGACAGGTGCGCCAAAAAGAAGAGTGATAGAATTGATCGATCAATATGAAAGATCTGGTAGAGGAATTTTTTCCGGCGCTGTGGGCTATATAACTCCTGAAAATGATTTTGATTTTAATGTGGCAATAAGAAGCATCATGTATAATGCCTCAGAAAAGTATCTTTCTTTTATGGCGGGTTCGGGTATTACTTTTTATAGTGATGCTGAAAAAGAATATGAAGAATGTCTATTAAAAGCTGAAGCGATGAGAGGGGCTATTTTAGGTAACTAATTATTTCACAGGTTTTTTAACTGGCTGAGTTTTCGTCGGAGTAGAAAGCGATTGCTTAAATGAATCAAGCATAATCTGAAGGCTCTCATTAAGTATATCATATCGTTTCGCCATAAACAGATCCATTTTATCTGCCGGCAGTCTTAATTCGTATTTACCATTATGAGTGATCAGCTTATCAAAGTCAGGATTATAACGATTGAATTCTATAATTGAAAACGCAATATATTTTGTAATTACTAAAGAATTATACCTCCCGCTGATCGCCTGCACCTTTGAATTGGTTAATTCAGCCGCACTTAAATTTTTTGCAGCAGGATTTACATTTGAAGCCTGTTTTAAAATATCTGTTTCATCCCTGGTTAAAGTTGTTATTCCGCCATCTCCTTCCATTACATAATGTGTTGCAATGAATTTTTTTACATGATCTCTTGATTCTGCTGGTAAAAAATGTTGCAGGTCCCAGAAATTTTTGCTCTTGCTTTTTCTTATCGCAGCATTTACATTTCCGGGGCCGCCATTGTATGCAGCGATCACCAATAGCCAATCATTATAAATATTATAAAGCTCACTTAAATACCTGGCTGCAGCATGTGTGCTTTTATAATAATCAGTTCTTTCATCAGTGTAGGCGTTTACTTTTAATCCCATTCTTCTTCCTGTTTCAGGCATAAATTGCCAGGGACCAACGGCACCTGCCCATGATACAGCATAAGTTTTCAAATAAGATTCTATAACGGCGAGATATTTTAATTCTCTTGGTAACCCATGATAAGTTAGCACTGCATCGATCATATCAAAATATGGACGCCCCCAACCTTTTAACTTCTCAAGGCTCTTCCTGTTTTTTGCCATATAATCATCCACAAAACTGATAGCACGGGGATTCAGTTGAACCTGGTTTAATCCTTCATCTTCTGGCTTACCTACAAAAAGATCTTTGAAACCTGCTTTTGGATCGGCAGAGATCGCAACAGGAACGATCGTTGAATCAACGACCGGTTTATTGGTCCTCGATCTTGAGAGATCTATAATTGTATCAGATACCTGTGCGGTAACAGCAATTGTATAAAGTGAAATTAGTATTGTAAATAAAAAGCGCATTAGAAATAAAGCCAGTTCAAACTATTTTTTAAACTCCATCAATTGTTGGGAGGCCTGCAACAAAGATAGCTCGTTAAATTGTTTTGCCATTAGCTGTATTCCGAATGGCATTCCATTGGAATGTTTAAAAAGTGGTAATGATATACCGGGAATCCCCGTAAGATTTGCAAATACAGTATAAATATCTGCGAGATACATAGCGATGGGATCATCTGTTTTTTCTCCGATCTTAAATGCAACTGATGGTGATGTTGGCATTAGGATAAGATCAAACTCATTGAAGACCAGTTGTGTTTTTTCAACAAGCTTTCGTCTTACTTTTTGAGCTTTGGTAAAATACGCATCATAATAACCAGTGCTTAAAACAAAAGTGCCAAGCATAATTCTTCTTTTCACTTCTTTACCAAAACCTTCACTACGATTGTGTTTGTAAAACTCTGTTAAATCAGTTGATAGTTTTGCAGAACGATAGCCATATCGAACACCGTCATAACGGGAAAGGTTCGATGATGCTTCAGCTGTTGTAAGAATATAATAAGCCGGAACTATATAATCGAGGTACTCAAAACTTAATGCAGTTACCTCATGTCCCTCACTTTTTATTTGTTCGATCAGTTTATTTATTCCATTAGCAATTTCAATATCAAGTGAAGGATGCGCTAATGTTTCTTTGAAATAAGCAAAATGGAACTTTTTATTTTCTTTTAATGCAACTGAATATTTTTCAACTGGTTTTTGAGAAACGGTACTGTCATATTCATCTGCACCGCCAATAATTTCTAAAACTTTACTTGTATCATCAACATTGTTTGCAAAAATTCCAATCTGGTCAAAAGAAGATGCATAAGCGATCAAACCATATCTTGAAATGCGGCCATAAGTTGGTTTCAAACCAACAATCCCGCAAAAATCTGCAGGCTGACGAACCGAACCTCCCGTGTCGCTTCCCAAAGAGACCATACAAAGTCCTGCTTGAACTGCAACAGCAGAACCACCAGACGAACCACCAGGAACCCGTGATTCATCGGCAGCATTCAATACATTTCCATACACTGAATTCTCATTGGCCGAACCCATTGCAAATTCATCACAATTGCAAACACCAATGATAATAGCTTCTTCCAGTAAAAGCTTTTCTATGGCTGTTGCAGAATAGAGCGAAGTGAAGTTTTTTAAAATGCCCGATGCAGCGGTGAGCGGATGATCTTTGTAACAAATAACATCTTTGATAGCAATTACAACTCCATGAAGTTTTCCAATAGTTTTTCCGGCTTTTCTTTTTTCATCAAGCTCTGCAGCTTTTTGGATCGCTTCATCTGCGAATACATGAACAAAAGCATTCAGGTGTTTGCTATTTTCAATTTGGGAAAGATAATGATAAACAACTTCAGCGCAGGAAGTGTTGCCCTGAGTTAATGCAAGATGGTATTGATCAATAGTGGTATACTCGACCAAAAGCGAAAGTCTTTATAAGATCAAAAGCAAGATCGGATTAGTTAGCTGATGGGTTAGTGTTAGTTTCTGGCTTAGTGTCCTTTTCGGTAATGCTTTCTTCCAATTCTCTTCTTACATTATCTTTGGCATCCTTAAATTCACGAACACCTTTTCCAAGGCCACGCATCAGTTCAGGTATTTTTTTGCCACCAAATAAAAGTAACACTACAAAAGCGATCAATATGATTTCAGTTGCACCAAGATTTCCCATTGTATAAAAATTTTAAAACGTAAAATTAATTATAAATCAAAATTCACTTTGCTGGCGTGCCTGGATATAAGTGGATTTATGTTATGACCATTGCCATCTCTTTTAGAGATCACTTACAGAGGTTTTTATTTCCTATTCTTTTCTGATACACCTTCTTCAAATTCCTTTTTTACACCGTCTTTTCCATCTTTAAATTCACGAACACCTCTTCCCAGTCCACGCATCAATTCCGGAATTTTCTTTCCGCCAAATAACAATAATACCACAAAAGCAATCAACAGAATTTCCATCCAACCAAGCTTAGGCATTTTGAAAGTTTTAGAACAGTAAAGGTAACATAAAATAAAATCCAGTTTCAATTAATTTGTTAAGCTGATGTAAATGCAAAAAAAAGCGACCATACGTAAGGTCGCCAATTAATTATTACAAAGTGAACTTTATGATTTTGCTCCTTCAACAGCCTGGCGCTTCTCACGGATCCTTGCACTTTTACCACTTCTGCTGCGTAAATAATAAAGTTTAGCCCTGCGAACACGGCCACTTTTGTTTACTTCTATTGAGTCGATATTTGGAGAATAAAGAGGAAAGAGCCTTTCTACACCAACACCATCAGAAATTTTACGAACAGTAAAACTTGATGTTGCTCCGTTGCCCTGGCGTTTGATAACATCGCCTTTAAAGCTCTGGATCCTTTCTTTATTTCCTTCAACAATTTTATAATTAACGGTAATATTATCACCAGCTTTAAAAGCAGGGAATTCTTTTTTACCAGTCAGCTGTTCGTGTACAAAATCTATAGCGTTCATATTCTTCAGTTTTGCGGGTCGCAAAGATAAGGGGAATGGAGGGAATTTTGGAATTAGTAATTGGTCTTTTTTTACCCAGTTATTTATTGCCTTAATAGTAGTAATGCAGATGAAAGGATTGCGACGCAACCATGCTCAATCAGGGCAAAAAAGCTGGTATCCAAATTCCTTAGACTCAACACTATCTCGCCACGTTCACCGCTCTTTTCTCTCTTATCACGGTTACTTTTATCTGGCCAGGAAAAGTCATTTCGTTCTGGATCTTTTGAGCTAATTCAAAAGAAAGTTTTTCAGAATCCTGATCACTTACTCTATCAGCCTCAACAATAACCCGCAACTCTCGGCCAGCCTGGATAGCATACGCTTTTTCAACGCCAGGATATGTCATGGCCAGGTTTTCGAGGTCCTTGATACGCTGCAAATATTGTTGCATAATTTCCCGGCGGGCACCTGGTCTTGCACCACTAATAGCATCACATGCCTGCACGATTGGAGAGATCACATACTGCATTTCCATTTCATCGTGATGGGCACCGATAGCATTTACAATTGCTGGGTTCTCGCCATATTTTTCGGCAAGCTTTGCGCCGAGTAATGCATGGCTCAATTCAGTTTCTTCGTCAGGAACTTTACCAATGTCATGTAGGAGACCGGCACGTTTGGCGAGTTTTGAATTCATACCAAGTTCTGCTGCCATGATGCCACAAAGGTTTGCTACTTCACGGCTATGCATCAATAAATTTTGACCATAAGAAGAACGGAACCGCATACGGCCAACCATTCTCACCAGTTCTTTATGTAAACCATGAATACCAAGTTCGATAACGGTTCTTTCTCCTATCTCCATTACCTGCTCTTCAATTTGCTTCTTTGTTTTCTCAACCACCTCTTCAATTCTTGCCGGGTGAATACGACCATCTGCAACTAATCTTTGTAAGCTCAAACGAGCAATCTCACGACGAAGCGGATCAAATGAAGAAAGAACGATTGCTTCAGGAGTGTCATCAACTATAAGATCGACGCCAGTAGCGGCTTCGATTGCGCGGATATTTCTTCCTTCGCGACCGATGATCTGTCCTTTTATTTCATCACTTTCAAGATTGAAAACCGTTATCGAATTTTCAATGGCTTGCTCTGCTGCAGTACGTTGTATTGTTTGAATGATGATCTTTCTTGCTTCTTTATTTGCCTTTTGCTTAGCATCTTCAATTATTTCCTGTTGAATCACTAAGGCTTTTGATTGTGCTTCATGTTTCAGGCTTTCCACCAATTGAGTTTTGGCTTCTTCTGCCGTAAGACCGGCAATTTTTTCCAAACGACGGATATGTTCTTCCTGGTGTTTTTCCAGTTCTGTACGTTTGATATTTACAAGTTCGATTTGCCGATTGAGGTTTTCCTTGATAGTTTCATTTTCTTTTAAATGCTTATCAAGATTTCCTTCTTTTTGGTTGATGGATTGCTCTTTTTGACGAATCCGGTTCTCAGCATCATTGATCTTCTTATTCTTTTCAAAAACCTCTTTTTCATGATTTGATCTCATCTGGACAAAGCGTTCCTTCGCCTCCAGTTCTTTTTCCTTTTTGAAAGTTTCGCCCCTGAGTTCGGCTTCTTTAAGAATACTTTGAGCAATTAGTTCGGCTTCTGCTACTTGTTTTTTCGTGTTTTTGGAGAAAATGAGCTTACCCGCTATAATGCCGAGAATTATCCCTGCAACTCCAATAATGGCAAACAATATATTTTGATCCATGAATGTTTAGTTTGATTGTTTTCACAATACTTGTTTTAAAAATATACCTGGCTGGTTCTTAAATGATAATGGTCAGGTAATCAGCGAAGATACAAAACGGCGGGAACCAATGAAATCAATTATAAGGAGTAAAAACCCAGCAATGTGAGATTTTGAATCAAAGATGATCAGGATTGCAGCTGTCCATCGAGCATTCTTTCCAATAAATTCAGTTTATCAGTAAGATTATCTTTCTCAACATCAGTAGCTGAACTGCTATTTTGTTCGGTGGCATACCATACCAGTGCCATTGCTACATAATCCTGCATGTCTTTGCCTGCAAACATGGTTTTAAATTCAATGATCTTATCATTGATCGTCTTTACTGTTTTACGTACTACTTCTTCATCCTTCGCCTCCAGTTTAATACGGTAGCTGCGGTCGGCTATTGTAATTGTGGCAGGTATTAATTGTTCGGACATAGTCGTGATTTACTTTTCATCATTCACTTAATAAAGCAATGCAGCGATCAATTTCTTTAATGTAAGAATTAATGCGTTTTTCAAATTCCTTCTTATCATTCGGATCCCAATCGCCTGAAGTGATCTTTAAAACATCCACTTGTTGTTTCAGGTCTTCAATGTTTTGCTGATGAGAAAAAGATTGGGTCCTGTTTTTATCCAGTTCTTCTTTCAGACGCAGATTTTCCTTTTGCAAAGCAGCATACTCCTTCAACACTTGCTGAAGTTTATCCTGTATTCGCTTTAATTGTTTTTCGACATCAACCATAAAAATTATTTCCTGATTTCAGCATTTAATTCTTTTTCAAGTGTCGCCATTATCTTACTCATCCATCCATCGATCTCTTTATCCGTAAGCGTTTTTTCCTGGTCAAGAAAAGTAAAGCTTACTGCGATCGATTTTTTATTGGCGCCAAGCTTTTCACTTTCGAATATATCAAAGAGTTTAACCTCTTGCAATTTGTCCAGCTTTAATTTATTCACCGACTTCTCCACTTCTTCATAAGCAAGTGCTTTTGGCACTACCATGGAGATATCTCTCATCACTGAGGGAAATCGGGACAATTCTTTTATTGAAAGCGTTTGTTTTGAAGTTATCTTCAAAACAGCTTCCCAATTAAATGCCGCAAAAAACACAGGTTGTTTGATGCCAAATTGGGACAATACATTTTGATTTACTTCTCCTGCGCCTGCTACCAACTCACCATTTGCTTTATATATAATATGGTCACGCAACTTTGGTACAAGAAGTGTTTCAATAGAATCTGGCTTTATCCCGAGTAATTGCAATACAGACGAAACAAGGCCTTTTGTATAAAACAAATCTGAAGACACAGATCTTCCTTTCCAACTTTGATCATTCAGATTCCCGCTGGTTACCATACACACCTGCTCCGTCTCATGATATTTACCGGGTCCGCTGGTAAAATATCCCTTACCAAATTCAAAAAGCTTCAGATTGCTGTTTTTATGATTCAAATTGCGGGCAACAACTTCCAGGCTTGTCTCTAATAGTGATGGTCGAAGAATATTCAACTCAGCGCTGAGGCTATTCATCATTTTCACCATTGGTTGTCTTTCTTCTTCGGTAAAATAAGCAACGTTGGTAATGGAGTTGGTCATCATTTCATGAAAACCAAGTCCGACAAAATAATTCGCCACCTTTTCTTTCAAGGTATGGCGCATATAATTTTCTTCAACCGAAGGAGTAATAGTAATAGCAGAGGGAATCTCAATATTATCCAGCCCATCAATTCGTAAGATCTCTTCAACAATATCAGCCGGCAAAGAGATATCAGGTTTGGCGAAAGGAACCGCTACACGTATTTCGTCAATTCCGTCTTTTAATATTTCGAAACCAAGATTATTTAAAATATTCTTTACAGTGTCAGGATGATAATTTTTGCCACTCAGTTTTTTCAGGTAATGATATTTAAGAGATACCTGTGTTTTATTTGGCGGATCCGGATAAACATCAACAATATCAGATGCAATTTGACCACCGCCAAGCTCTTTGATCATAAGAGTAGCACGTTTCAACACCGTAACCGTATTCGATATATCAATGTTTTTTTCAAAACGTGTTGCAGCATCTGTTCTCAGGCCATGTCGAAAACTTGTTTTGCGAATATCAATTGGATTAAACCAGGCACTTTCCAAAAAAATGTTCTTTGTTTTATCAGTAACTCCTGAATGCAATCCTCCAAATACACCGGCAATGCAAATTCCTTCTTCGGCATCGCAGATCATCAGGTCTTCTTTGCTCAGTTTTCTTTCTTTTTCATCCAGCGTAATAAACTTTGTTCCTTCCGGTAAATTTTTCACCACTATCTTTTGACCTTTTATTTCATCGGCATCAAATGCATGAAGCGGCTGACCTGTTTCATGCTGAATGAAATTGGTAATGTCAACGATATTATTAATTGGTCTGAGTCCAATAGACTTTAATTTCTTTTGCAGCCAAACCGGAGATTCTTTTATGGTAACACCTGAAATGCTAACGCCACTGTATCGCTGACAGGCTTTTTCATTTTCGACCGAAACCGAAACAGGCAAAGATTTATTTTCGATCTTAAAGCCATTGCTCGTTGGCAGCTTAGGTTTCAGATCTTTTTTATCATGATGATTAAGGTAAGCACAAACATCTTTGGCAACTCCCCAGTGGCTCATTGCATCCATGCGGTTTGGCGTAATTCCTAATTCATAGATCCAATCTTCATAAGGTTGAAAATATTCTGCTGCATCCAACCCAACTTTTGCATCTTCTTTCAAAACCATAATGCCAGAATGTGATGTACCTAAACCAATTTCATCTTCAGCGCAGATCATTCCATTGCTTTCTACATTCCTGATCTTTGCCACTTTCATTGTGAGCGGCTCATTATTTACCGGGTAAATAGTTGTTCCCACTTTTGCGACAATAACTTTTTGACCAGCCTCAACATTTGGCGCCCCGCAAACAATTTGCAAAGGCTCGCCATTTCCTACACTAACTTTTGTAAGCGTAAGCTTGTCTGCATTCGGATGTTTTTCGGTGGAAAGAACTTCGCCGATTACGAGGCCTTTTAAACCTCCTTTTACTTCTTCAAATTTTTCAAAACTTTCCACTTCCAATCCGATAGAAGTGAGAATGCGGGCCAATCTTTCGGGTTCGATCGTAACAGGTAAATATTCGCTCAGCCATTTATAAGAGATAGTCATGTATTCAATTTCTTTTATGGTGCGGACAAAGATAATTGATTGAAGTCACAAGAAATTTTTACACGATTGGGTATAATTTTTATGTAAATGACAAAATATTTTTTCTAAATTACAGATGGTGTTTATAAAACCGATGTGGAAAAGCTTGTGAAGTTTTCGTTAGGAAAGAAAAGTTTTTTTTGTCTGCATTTGGCTTTTATATTCGCCGTCTGACTGAGGGATAACGTTTCGAACCAAACCAACTAATTCAGTGAAATAAGGCTGGAAAAACTAACCCAAAAGTCATTGGTGTGAAATCAATGGTTTAAATTTTTATCGCCCTAATTCAACGATGGAACTTACTAATCTCAACAAGGACCGCAAACAAAGAAGAAAGACAACATCCGACCTAAGCAGCTTGGTTTATGGTAAAATACCACCACAAGCAAAAGATCTTGAAGAAGCAGTTCTCGGTGCAATAATGCTTGAAAAAAATGCATTTGATGTTGTTATTGAAATTTTAAAGCCCGAATGTTTTTATGTAGATGCACACCAGCGCATTTATCGTGCAATGCAGGGCCTGGCACAAAAAAATAAACCTATCGACATTCTTACGGTGTCTGAAGAATTGAAAACCCGTGAAGAGTTGGATATGGTAGGTGGGCCTTATTATGTTACCAAACTCACTAATGCTGTTGTTTCATCTGCGCATATTGAAACACATGCAAGAATTATCCTCCAAAAATTTATCCAAAGAGAACTGATACGTGTAAGCGGAGAAATTATTGGTGATGCTTACGAAGACTCAACAGATGTTTTCGATCTGCTGGACGATGCGGAAAGCAAATTGTTTGAAATTACCAGTAATCACCTTCGCAAAAATTTTGATACCATCGATTCTGTTTTGGTAAAAACCATTCAGCGTATTGAAGATCTCCGTCATAAGAATGAAGATGTGTCAGGCGTGCCGAGTGGCTATCCTTTACTTGACAGAATTACTTATGGCTGGCAAAATACGGATCTCATCATTCTTGCTGCGAGACCTTCTGTTGGTAAAACTGCATTTGCATTGAACCTGGCAAGAAATGCTGCCCTGCATCCAAGCAAACCAACACCGATCGCTTTCTTTTCTTTAGAGATGAGTGCAGGACAATTGGTGCAAAGGATCCTTTCTGCTGAAAGTGAGATTTGGTTGGAGAAAATTGCTCGTGGTAAGTTGGAAGAACATGAAATGAAACAGCTCTATGCCAGAGGTATTCAACGCTTAGCTAAGGCACCAATATTTATTGATGATACTCCGGCATTGAACATTTTTGAATTGAGAGCTAAATGCCGTCGATTAAAAAATAAGCATAATATCGGGTTAGTGTTGATCGATTACCTGCAACTGATGAGCGGAACAAGTGATAACAAGAACTCCAATCGTGAGCAGGAGATCAGTAATATTTCAAGAAACCTGAAAGCATTGGCAAAGGAATTGAATATTCCCATCGTTGCGCTTTCACAGTTAAGTCGTGAAGTAGAGAAAAGAAAAGAAGGGGCAAAGATCCCGCAGCTTAGTGACCTCCGTGAATCGGGAGCGATCGAGCAAGATGCCGATATGGTTATGTTCCTTTATCGTCCAGAGTACTACGATATCACTGCAAATGAAATGGGGGAAAGCAATAAAGGTGAAACTCACATAAGAATTGCGAAGCATAGAAATGGGGCATTGGATACAATTAAATTGAAAGCACTTTTACATATTCAAAAATTTGTGGAAGATGATGGAAGTGGAATGGGCGGCCTTGGTTTGCCAACAGGAAGCTGGAAGCCGGTACCTGATGATGGGTCTGGAAGCGGAGATGCTAAGTTATTTATACAAGCAGGCAGCAAAATGAATGATCTTCCTTATAATGAGGATGAAGAAACGCCATTCTGATTTTAGATTGCAGTCCCGATAAAATATCGGGATAAGATTTTAGATTTGTCCGGAAGTTCTCCGGACTTTTTATTTTAGTCAATGGCATTACCCTTTTTTTATATTGCTGATTATAATTCTTCCCAAAAAGAAATAGTATTGGATGAAGACACGTCACGGCATGTGGTGCAAGTTTTAAGGATGAAGGAAGGGGAGAAGTTGAATCTAACAGACGGCAAAGGAAATTTAATTACTGCTGAAATTGCTGATGCGCATAAAAAACATTGTTCAGTAAAGATCATTGACTCACTTTTTACCACTCACGATTCACGAAAAGTTACTATCGCAATCTCTTTATTGAAGAACACCAGCCGTTTCGAATGGTTTTTGGAAAAAGCAACAGAGATAGGTGTATCAGAGATCATTCCATTAATATGTGAAAGAACTGAAAAGCAAAAATTTCGTTACGATAGAATGAAGGGGATTTGTATCAGTGCAATGTTACAATCCCAACAAACATGGTTACCACTACTGCACGAGCCAAAACAATTTAGCCATGTAGCAATCGAGCAATTTGACGATCAGCAGAAGTTCATTGCTCATTGTGAAGAATCAGGTCAGAAAAACAACCTTTCAACTTTTCAGTCATTCAACCATTCAACGATTCTGATCGGTCCTGAAGGTGATTTTAGCAAAGAAGAAATTGAATTTGCCTTGCAAAAAGGTTTTATACCCGTATCACTTGGCGAAACAAGACTTCGCACCGAAACTGCTGGCATAGTTGCAGCTGTTTTACTTCGCCAGGTCTGATTCATTTCTTTCTTCAGCCCTCCACACCGGTTCATTTAATTCTACTACACGTCTTCTCTTTTTTGCTGCCCTGCTTCGCATTGTCATATTCAACATTTCAACAATGAATGAAAAAGCCATTCCGAAGTAAATATAATTTTTCAAATGAAGTTTTTCTGCTTGCTCATGATCCCAACCTTCAATTACCAAACTCAACCCGATCATTACCAAAAATGAAAGAGCCAGCATTTTTACAGTAGGATGTTTATGTACAAAACTGGAAATTGAAGGGCTGAATAAAAACATTACGATCATTGCTACCACCACTGCGGCAATCATGATCTCAACATGCTTAGCTGTGCCGCCGGCGGTTATCACACTGTCAAAGGAGAACACCGCATCAATGATCATTATCTGTACAATCGCTTGTGCAAATGAAATCCCTTTTTGTTTTTGCGATTCAACATTTGGGTCTTCGCCTTCAAGCTTGTCATGAATTTCTTTTACAGATTTATAAATAAGAAACAGACCACCTCCTAACATAACAATACTTGCAATATCAAAACCTTTTCCAAACCAACTTTCAGGAATAATGTATTTTCCACGTTGTCCTAATAACCAACCCAATCCCATTAGCAATAAGCTTCTTGAAATTATTCCTGTAATCATCCATAAACGTCTTGCTCTTTGTTGCTGGCTCTTGTCAGTAAGCCTGTTCATGATGATACTGACGAAGATCACATTATCAATTCCCAAAACAACTTCAAGGATTGCTAGTATTAAAAAGCTTATAATACTTTCTGATGTAAAGAGATGTTCCATCTATAGTTAGTTATTAATTTTTGTAAGATGCTTGCAAATATTCTTTACGATACCCGGACCTTCATAAATAAAACCTGTCCAAACCTGTACCAATGATGCGCCAGCGTCAAACTTTTCTTTTGCATCCGCGCCGGTAAAAACCCCACCGCTTGCAATGATCGGGATCTCGCCTTTTGTTTTTTCATAAATATATTTTACAACATCTGTTGATCTTTTTTGCAAAGGTTTTCCGCTTAATCCCCCGGTTTCAAGTGTCCCGATCCTTAGATCATGTTCAAGTCCTTCACGATCTATGGTTGTGTTTGTGGCCACAAGACCATCTAATTTTATTTCCAATGCAAGATCCGTTACATCATTCAATTGTTCTTGCGTAAGGTCCGGGGCTATCTTTAATAGGATCGGTTTGGCAACTGCTTTGCCATTATTGATCATTTGCAAATGCCGGAGAATTTTTCTCAACGATTCTTTTTCCTGGAGCTCTCTTAAGCCGGGAGTATTTGGAGAACTTACATTCACGACGAAATAATCAACATAGTGATGCAGTTCTTTAAAACAAATTTCATAATCCTTCCATGCGTCTTCATTAGGAGTGACCTTGTTCTTACCGATGTTACCGCCGATGATTAGTCGTGAATGGTGAGTGGTCAGTGGTGAATGAGTGTCCTGAGATTGACCATTCACTATTGACCTTTGGCGAAGTCTTTCTGCGATCACTTTTACTCCATCGTTATTAAATCCCATTCGATTAATAAGTGCTTTATCTTTTGGTAATCGAAAAAGTCTTGGTTTGTCATTGCCTGCTTGTGGTAATGGAGTTACTGTTCCTATTTCTACAAAACCAAAGCCAAGGGCTTCCAATTCTTTTAAATACCTGGCATTCTTATCAAAGCCTGCACCAAGACCAACAGGGTTCTCGAATTTTAGATTTAAGATTTCAGATTTAAGATTTTCGTTTGCGCCTGGCGAGAAGATTGAAGCGAGCAGTTTCCTCAAAAAGCCAATGCTGCATATTAGGCGTAGGCAATTCATTGAAAAATAATGAACCCATTCTGTTGGGAAAAGAAACAATATGGAACGCAGGATCTTATACATAGAAATCGCTACGAAGATAAGCTCCGATTTTTTAGGGGATATAGCAAATACTTTAACTTTGGCTACTGAAGGTTGCATAAACAACTTTTCGTAAATTTGACAAACTACTGCAACAATTGCTTAGTAGAATTATTGTAGTACAAGCGAGCAATTTGCGTGACAAAGCAGCAAATTGGACACAACAGAAGCTTAATAGTAGTAATGAAGTTGACTAAATAAAATATTTCTTCATCTCCTTACACCCCTTTAGGGGCTGGGGGTAAATCATTCTTTATGCAAGAAGCATATATAGTAGCCGGATACAGAACTGCCGTAGGCAAAGCAAAACGCGGAGGATTTCGTTTTTATCGTCCGGATGACTTGGCGGTTGATGTAATAAAAGGATTGATGGCAAGTGTGCCGCAATTGGAAGCTAAAAGAGTAGATGACGTTATTGTTGGCAACGCAGTGCCTGAAGCTGAACAGGGCTTACAATTCGGTCGCATCATTTCTGCAAGAGCATTGGGCATTGATGTGCCGGGTGTAACGGTGAATCGTTATTGCGCATCAGGATTGGAAACAATTGCGATCGCTACAGCAAAAATAAGAATGGGAATGGCGGATTGTATCATTGCCGGTGGCACAGAGAGTATGAGCCTGGTACCAACAGCCGGTTGGAAAACTGTTCCTGCTTATTCAATTGCAAAAGATGAACCGGACTATTATTTAAGCATGGGATTGACTGCTGAAGCAGTGGCAAAAGAATTTAATGTAAGTCGCGAAGCACAGGATGAGTTTTCATTTAACTCGCATCAAAAGGCGATCAACGCAATTAAGAATGGGTATTTTAAGAATGGGATCCTTCCAATAGCTGTTGATGAAGTTTACCTGGATGAAAAGGGTAAAAAACAAAAAAGAAATTATACGGTAGATACAGATGAAGGTCCACGTGCAGATACTTCAATTGAAGCATTGGCGAAATTAAAACCTGCTTTTGCTGCTAATGGTTGTGTGACTGCCGGCAATTCATCACAAACAAGTGATGGGGCTGCATTTGTAATTGTGATGGGAGAGAAAATGATGAATGAACTTGGTCTAAAGCCAATAGGGAGATTGGTTGGTTCTGCGGTTGCAGGTGTTCACCCACGTATTATGGGTATTGGGCCTGTTGCTGCTATTCCCAAAGTATTGAAACAAACAGGGATGAATCTTTCACAAATTGACTTGATAGAATTGAATGAAGCTTTTGCATCGCAATCGATCGCTGTTATTCGTGAAGCGGGGCTTGATGCATCTAAAGTAAACATCAATGGCGGTGCAATCGCACTGGGTCATCCGCTTGGTTGTACCGGCTGCAAACTGACTATTCAGAACCTGCATGACATGAAAAGACTGAATAAAAAATACGGAATGGTGACTGCCTGCGTAGGTGGCGGGCAGGGCATAGCAGGGATAATTGAAAATATTAATTAGGTAGCCAGCTATATTACTACTATAAAGCTAAAGTTGCGACGCTCCTTTCATCTTACTCAACACTATTCAGCAATTTTGAAAATTATAATAAGGATCGGGGAGCTTTTCTTCCAGTGGTTTAATTATTTCTTTTCTTCCGGGATTCGTTGTAAAATTTCTGCATTTCTTTTTCGTTGGTGTAAAACCCAATGTAGCCTAAATTTATACCGTGAGATAATTTCCAGCACAACTATGAGGCCGGGGTTAACGATATTTATATTTTGTACATCTATTTATAACATAAAAAGGAAAACAATATCTATTAAATTTTAAAAGAAAAATTATGAAAGCAAAATCATCTTTAACTCTCCTGGCTTCATTAGTGCTAATTACATTTATATTTACTCAATGTCAGAAAGGCGATGCTGGGCCAGCCGGTCCCGCTGGTCCAGCGGGTCCTGCCGGTTCTCCTGGTTCTACCGGCCCTAAAGGCGATTCAGGGACTGCCAATGTTATCTATTCCCCATGGTTAGATGCTACTTTCAGATATTATATTGATACCAATGGCACTGTCTATGATACCCTCGGTTTTATTGCAAATATCACGGCTAGTAAACTCACCCAGGCTATCCTCGACAAAGGTGAAATGAAGGTGTATATGAACTGGGGAACACAAACTACTCCCGATATTGCTCCATTGCCGATACTTGATCCATTTTTTACGGGTCTCATCATAAACCCTGAATTTTTAGTGCAGCGAATAGACCTTATTTCCAATTTTAATGCGAGCACCTATACAGATGCAGGACAAAAACATTTGCAATACAGGTATATTTTAATACCCGGATCCGCACCCGGCCGACTATCGAAACCTACAGTTAATTGGAATAATTACAACGAAGTGAAAGCTTATCTCGGGTTGACGGATTAATGTGAACTTTATTGAATACTTCCTTAGCAGCTTTAATCATACTTTGTGGTTATGCGTTGATAGCGAGATAATATTTATTAATAACTGGAACCCGGTAATCATGCCGGGTTTTTTGTTGCAATCAAGGTTGCAAATTTTTCTAAGGCAACATTGTTGCAAAAACTATTTAGTCATACTTTTGCGGAAGTGCTTTTTAAGAACAGATATATCCACAAATGTATTTCGGCAATATTGCTTGTCATATTGTTGCTTATTCATAGCATCAAGCTTCTTCATACCCATTCAGGTAATAGTTCTTTTTCAAATCATATCTGCAGTGGCAATTGCTTTGAACAAAATGATAACGCTGATCCCGGGCAATCTGCTTCCGATTGCAGTATATGTAATTACCAATTAACTAAAGATGCTGATGATCTTAAGGATCCTGCTTTTTGCAGTCCTATCACTCAACAAATGGATTTGATCACAAGATCAATTTCATTTCATAAATTTTCTCATCCTTCTTCTTTAGAAGATCGCGGACCTCCCGCCAATATATTGTAAGAATTTTTCTTACAGCACAGATCAAATCAAATATTTCGTTTGACGCATTGCTCTCTTTTTGAGCTTTTTCATTTTATCAATCATGAACTATATAAGGTTATCAAAATATTTTGTAACCGTCTTTTTATTCCTTGTTTTAGCAGCAACCAATAATGTTTGCCTGTCTCAGGTTACGGCTGACAGCACATCAAAAGATTCATTGTTATTAAAACAGATCGAGGAGCAAATGAAAACTACTCCTCCGCCGGCTACACAACAAACACGATCAGGTCTTTCATTTAATCCTGATATAGGAGTTATCGGTGATTTTCGCGGATCATATATCAGTAAAGGACAGAAAAACATTGATCTTTATTTAAATGAAACGGAAGTTTCATTGCAAGCAACGGTAGATCCTTATGCCCGTGCTGATTTCTTCCTTTCTTTTAGCAGGGATCCGGAAACTGGTAAATATGGAGTGGAAGTAGAAGAAGGTTATTTGACAACTTTATCATTGCCTGCCAGGTTACAATTGAAAGCGGGAAGATTCAGAAGTGCAGTTGGAAGAGCGAATACCGTACACCCTCATGCTCTTCCTTTTATTGATATGCCAAACGCCTATGTTAATTATTTTGGCGAAGAGGGATTGAAAGATGAAGGGTTATCATTAAGCTGGCTTTTGCCAACAAAAGCATTTTACCAGGAAATACTTTTCCAGGTAACATCGGGATATTCGGAATCACCGGCGTTTGCAAGAAGCGAAGGCAATCGCTTGTTATATGTAGGGCATCTGAAGAATTTCTTTACGCTTAATGATGATAATACACTTGAATTAGGATTAAGCGGAATTTCTGGTCCAAATGATTCAGCAAGAGTTTCCAACATGGGTGTGGTTGATCTTACCTATAAATGGAAACCGGTAAAGTTGAATACTTATCATTCGCTTACCTGGCAAAGTGAATTTTATTTCAATCACCAAGATCTTACGGATAACTATTCAATGAGTTCATTTGGCATGTATTCATTTATTCAATACCAATTAGCAAAACGATGGTTCTTAACAGGTCGGTATGACTATGCACAAAAGCCATTTGATAAAACCATCAAAGAGAATGCTTATTCATTAACGGCCGGTTGGTATGCAACCGAATTTTCAAAACTTGAATTCGAAACAAAAACAACTGATGACAACATAGATAAAAGATTTTACCAGGCCTGGTTGCGCTGGATATTTGTAATTGGGGCACATGGTGCTCATCAGTATTAAAATTTTATATTAATAATCATGAAAAAAATATCAATTCTTAGTTTGTTCCTTTTTTGTATTTCCTTTTTCTCTTTTGCGGATACGATCAAAATTGTAACAACCACTACCGATATGAAAAGTATCGCGGAGCTTATTGGAGGAAATAAAGTTTCAGTTACATCAATTGCTACGGGTTATCAGAATCCGCATTTTGTGGATCCTAAACCGAGTTATATAATTAGTTTAACAAAGGCGAATCTTTTTGTAACTGTTGGACTTGATCTTGAAACCGGTTGGTCTCCTCAATTACTTTCCAGCTCACGCAATACAAAAATTCAAAAAGGTGCGGCCGGTTATGTTGATGCATCCGAAGGAGTAAATTTATTGCAGGTTCCGACTACAGCGAACAGATCCGAAGGAGATATTCATATTTATGGAAATCCACATTACTGGCTTGATCCTTTAAATGGAAAAACAATTGCAAGAAATATTGCGAATGGATTAGAAAGAGTCGACCCCTCTAATAAATCTTTTTATGAAGCAAACCTGGTCGCATTTAATAATAAAATTGACTTGAAGCTAAAAGAATGGCAAGGCAAGATGGCTGCATACAAAGGTTCAAAGATCATTGCTTACCATAATGAATGGGTTTATTTCGAAACAAGGTTTGGTTTGCAGATCGTGGATTTTATGGAACCTAAACCCGGTATACCACCAACACCTTCACAGTTAGTGAAAGTGATAAAAGAAGTGCCAGCCAATAAAATTAAAGTGATCATCTCATCACCTTATTTTACAACTTCATCATCTGATGTGGTGGCAAAACAAACAGGAGTAAAGGAATTAACGCTGGCAACATCTGTTGGCGCTTTTGATTCAGTAAAAGATTATTTTGGCTTGTTTGATTATAATATTGATCATTTAATAGCTGTGCTTAAATAAATTAAAACTAACTCTTATGTTCGATATGTTTCAGTTACCATTTATGGTACAGGCATTTGTTGCCGCCGTTATCACTGGTGTATTATTGTCTTATATGGGTGTGCATGTTGTTGGGCGGGGAATTGTTTTTGTTGATCTTGCTCTTGGACAAATATCATCACTGGGAGTGGGGTTTGCTGCTTTCATTGGTACGGGTGTTACTTCCATTCCGCTAATATTTACTTTAGTTGGTGCACTGTTGATGTCATTCATTAGCATTAGTGACAAAAGGTTAAAACAGGAAGCTATCATTGGTATCTTATATGCATTTGCATCGGCATTAACAGTTCTCCTGATCTCAAAAACGCCACACGGTGATTCAGATATCCAGGAAGTGCTTTTTGGAAATATTTTATCAACAAGTTGGGAACAGATAAAACTGATCGGAATAATTTTCGGTGGAATAGCGTTGTTGCAGTTGGTCTTTTTCAAAAAATTCTTTTCACTGACAAGGGCATTTGAAAATGGGGATACACATGTAGGAATATTCAATATCTGGAATTTTCTTTTTTATATTTCAATTGGTCTTGCCATTGTATTTGCTGTAAAAATCAATGGAGTAATACCTGTTTTCTCTTTCCTGATCATTCCTGCTGTGTCTGCTATTATGATCTCTAAAAATAATACCGTAGTTTTTATTATCGCGATCCTTATAAGTGTGCTTGCCAGTTTCTTTGGCCTTGATTTCTCCTTTCATTATGATTTTCCTGCTGGATCTTCTATTGTTGCTGTCCTAGGCGGGATCTTTATTTTAGCATCTATAATAAAACTTGTGAAAGGATTGATCTTTAAAAATGGTTCTTAAATGTTGACAAGCGTACAGGATGATGAACGGAGCGTCGCAACGAAAGTTTAATAGTAGCAATTAAGCCGGGTTAATAAATATTTTTATCATAGTTAAGAAAAGCTGTAATACTTTTAAGTATGGAAATTACTTTCAATACGCCGGCATTGCTGTTTCCTGCTATTAGTTTGTTGTTGCTGGCGTACACGAATCGTTTTCTTGCATTAGCCAACCTTGTAAGACGTTTGCACGATGAGTATAAAAGAGGAGAGAAGAGTTCCGGTATAATATATCAAATACAAAGCTTAAGGCGAAGACTAATACTGGTAAGATACATGCAGGGTTTAGGGGTTTTCAGTTTTGTTTGCTGCGTGGTAACAATGTATAGTATCTATAGTGAGTGGCAAGGAGCTGCAAAATATATTTTTGCAGTGAGTTTACTTAGCTTATTGACATCTTTAATTATTTCACTGATCGAGATAACACAAAGCACTAAGGCCATTGAAGTGGAACTGAGTGATATTGAGGAATTACAAAAGTCAAACTTCTTTACAGACCTTTGGAAAGGGAAAGAAGAGAAGAAATAACAATGAAAAAATATTTTTATTTTATAGGAATGCTCGTTTTAGTAAGTGTGATCCTGGTTTCCTGCTCAAAAGTTGGAACTCCGGGAGAAGAACCACTTGATGCGATCGATCAAAACGATGATGTATTTCCAACGATCACTATTTCAAAACCTACGGACAACCAGATATATGTAAGCGGCGATTCAATAATTGTAGAAGGCAAAGTGACTGATAACAAAATAGTCTATAAAGGAAAAGTGCAGATAAAAAATGATGCTAACAATTTGGTAGTGGCAGATAACTATTATGAGAGTCATTTTTTACAAGCTATCAATTTCAGGCTTGCTTATAAAGCAGTAGTAACTGTGCCAACTGAATTTAGTGTTCTTGTAGAATTCCAGGATCATGGCGCCAATACTTCTACGGCAACCATAAAAGTAAAAGTGAATCCTTAGAGTTTGTTGATCATTTTTAAAACAGACTCCCAGCTTCCTCCATTATAAACTTCCGGAAGGCCTGCTGACTTTAATATATTTTTTGCTGTATTGCTGTGCATTCCTGACTCGCAACAAACGATAACCGGTTTTTTCATTGATCTTATTCTTTCAATACTTGCGGAGATCCTGTCGACCGGGATATTTATGGAGCGGGGAATTCTTCCATTGTCATATTCATGAGGGGTTCTTACATCAATAATGACAGCACCTTTTTTTATCGCTTCTTTGATATTATTTTTTCCAAATAAAAAACCAAACATGGTGATCTGTTTCCTTTTTAAACAATTATGCTGCTGTTAATTTTTTTCTTTCACCAATTTGCTGGCGCCACATCGCATAATACAACCCTTTTTCTTCCAACAATTTTTCATGACTGCCAGTTTCCACTACGTCCCCTTTTTCCAATACATAAATTCTGTCTGCATGCATGATAGTGGAGAGACGGTGTGCAATAAGAATGGTGACTTGGTTGCCGGAGGTTGACACATCTCTTATGGTTGTTGTTATTTCTTCCTCGGTCAATGAATCAAGTGATGAAGTTGCTTCATCGAAAATCAGCAATTTAGGTCTGCGCAATAGTGCTCTTGCGATGGATAATCTTTGTTTTTCTCCGCCTGATAATTTTAATCCGCCTTCACCGATCATTGTTTCTAATCCTTTTTCAGCTCTTGACAGCAGATTTTGACAAGATGCTTTATTAAGTACATCATATAATTCTTCTTCAGGTGCAGCAGGATTTACAAACATTAAATTTTCCCTTATCGTACCGGAAAAAAGTTGTGTGTCCTGTGTTACAAATCCGATCTGGTTACGCAGATCATCAAAGTTGATATTGTTCTCGTCAATACCATTGTAAAGAATTTTTCCTTGTTGCGGACGATACAAACCAACCAATAACTTCATCAATGTTGTTTTACCGGAACCAGATGGTCCGACGAAAGCAATAGTTTCTCCTGTCTTTACTTTAAAACTAATATCATTAATGGCATGTTGTGATGCTGTGTGATGTTTGAACCCAACATGATCAAATTCTAACTGTTGTATAGTACCAAGATGTTTTGGATTTGCAGGTTGTGGTTCTGGTGCTTTTTTCATCAGGTTGCCAAAATTTTCCAATGATGCCTGCGCTTCACGATAGGAGAGGATAATATTACCGATCTCTTGTAGCGGTCCGAATACAAAGAATGAAAAAATTTGCATGGTTACTAACTGCCCAGCATCCATTCGGCCGCCATATATAAGATACATCAGCATAAAAAGAATTACCTGACGAAGCGTATTTACAAATGTGCCCTGTACAAAACTGATGCTGCGAATACGTTTTACTTTGGTTAGCTCAAGACCCAGAATTTTAAACGTATTCTTGTTCAGTCGGCTTACTTCCTGTTGCGTTAATCCAAGACTTTTTACCAATTCAATATTTCTCAATGATTCAGTCGTAGCTCCGGCAAGTGCGGTAGTTTGTCCAACAATGTTTTTTTGAATGATCTTTACTTTCTTACTCAGCAAGTTTGAAATAATAGTAAGCAGAAAAATTCCTCCGAAATATATTATAGGCAGACTCCAGTGAATTGTGGTGGCATATATAGCGACAAATACGATCCCAATAATAACCGGGAAAAGGATATTGATAAATGCAGATACAAATTTCTCCGTGTCAATTCTTACTTTCTGCAATATGCTTAATGTTTCGCCGCTCCGGGCATCTTCAAATTCCTGGTAAGGAAGCTTCATAGCATGTTGCAAACCTTGTGTAAAAACTGTAGCGCCGAACTTTTGTGTAATAAGGTTTAAAAAATAATCCTGGAACGCTTTGGCAATCCGGCTGATCATAGCAACAGAAATAGAAGCAAGTAAAAGCCAGATAACACCATAATAATGGCGTAATACAGGTGTTTTGGTAACGATTCCTTTTGTATCAACTTTTATATCAATGTCAGTGATTTTGTCATTCATAAAAAGAAAAGCATTCCAGTCAAATGCTTTTACGTTTTTATGGTAGTTAGCCAGGTTGATCAGTTTTCCTAAAATGATCGGATCAAATAAAGAAAAACCAATATTGATGGCAGCGAGGAAAAGCACCAGTATCACTAACCATTTATATGGCTTCAAGTATTGAACAAGAATTTTCATATGTAATTTTCAAAAATTAGTCAACGAATATACGAATCTATAAAAGTTCTATGTTTGTGATATGAGGAAATGTGGCCTATAAAAGGTCAGTTACCGGTTAATGATTCTATTTTCCCTTTAAAAGCAGAAAGTTGGTTAAAAAGTTTTGGATATGATATATAACCTTTTATCTGGTTTGTGCAAATCATATACGATAAAAGATTATCGGGATTAAACCTTACAGGTTGTTGACACTGCAACAATTTTTTTGCTCCTTCCAAAGTAACACTATAAGCATGTGTACAATCATGAAACCCCGCAATAGCAATATGTTTGGTAAAATTCCGGGGATAATAATTGAAATACATCTTCCTGTTTAATTTTAACTGGGCATGTAGGGGAAAAATTTTTAAAATTGTTTGCTTGAGTTTTTGCTTCCAACCGAATTCTTCATTTTTTTCATATCCAAGATAAAACAGTTCCCAGTCACCAGGCAACTCATCTATTATTTCCTGAAAGTATTTTAGATTAGGAACTATCGGTACTACATCATCTTCCAAAATCAGCGTTTTTTTATATCCATTTTTGACGATGTCTTTATAAATGCCTACATGCCCTAACGAACAGCATAACATTCCCAAGCTGATCTCCTCAGGATTTTTATAAAAAAGATGATACTGATCGCTGCTGTATAACCCAAGACCCTTTATTTTTTCCAAAGAGGTTTCTTCTTTATCCACGCCCCAGAAATATTCGAAGTCCAATCCTTTCAGCACATTATCGATATAACCCTTTCTATCGGAAGCACGATGCAACGAAAGAACATATATCTTATCATAATAATTATTAAGAAGCCGGAAGTATTCTTGCATTAGGTAGTATTACTGTAAAGATAAAGGGAGGAATTCAGATAATGATTCCCTTCGTTTGTGAACGGACTTTACGGGAATAGTAATATATATGATCCTGATAATTACTTAGATTTTCCCAATAAGATTTCATTCATTCTTCGTTTCATTTGATGATATGCCTGCCAGTTGCAAAAAATACTCTACCGGGTCCCCGGGATATTTTTGCCTGAAGATTCTATACGATTCTTTTCCCATTTCTTCCAGGCTGTTTCGATTTTGCCATGCATTTTCCAGTACCCGGTCTATTTCCTCAAAACAAACTTTTTTCGCTATCCATCCATTTACTCCTTCATTGATCCATAATGGCATATCACCAACATCACTTGCAATAATTGCTCTTGACATAGCCAGGGCTTCTGTTACGGAAATAGGCATTGCATCAATAAGTGTAAGCTGCAATAATACATGTGAGTTAGTCAATACTTCCTTTACATTTTTAGTAAAACCTTTCAAAAAAACTTTTGAAGAAAGTTCTGTATCGGTAATCAATTTTTCTAAGATTTGTTTGTCTTTACCATTACCATAAATATTCAGCGTGTAATTCCTGGTTTTCCATTTTTCTGCTGCCAGGGTTTTTATCAGCACATCCTGGGCTTTGCGTTTTACATCCAATTCTGCAAGTACTGTAAACACCAGTTTACTTTCTGCTGGTGTTGTAAAAGGAGTTTGGTAACCCGGCAATTGAATAGTAACAGGGTTAAACAAGACATAATTCCGGGGTATATCCAGGTTGCAAGTGTTTTTAATTACAGAAAAAATACGAGCAGCAGCGCCAATGTTTTTCTCGGCATTCAACACCCAATTATGAAGTGACTTTATTTTATTGCTTGGTAATTTTTCCAGCGTATCATAATTATGAAAAAGTAATACATAAGGCGGGAGTTTTTGGTATAGTTTTTTAAAAGGCCCATGAACAACATCTTTCCAACCTCCCTGGTTAACTATTGCTTTTTTATAATCAGAAAATGGAATTGAATACAATGCTTTATTTACTTTGTATTTTCCCCACAAAGATTTGGTTTCTGGTTTTCCCGGTAGCAGGTATAGTTTACAACCGGCTTTTTGTAATTGCTGCAGCTTCTCCTCTTTCTCCTTCCAGTTGAAACAGCACACACCCACATTGTGGCTTTTGCCGGCAAGGTGCAATGCTGATTTATACCATAGTTCTTCGCTACCTCCCCAGGCTGTGCCATTCATTACTGAAATAAAGAGAACTGAATCCATACAGCAATTAAACAGGTTTATGAGCTACAACAATGTAGTTGATCATCTCCATCTTATCTTTATAGATCATTTTTGAATAACAATTAACTAAGCTTTTCAAATGTCGCGATTTTCAATTTTAAAAAAGCATTTATCTTTTGTAGAAGCCGTCTCATTTTATTTAAAAATGAGAACAGGAAACTGGAACAATTTTAATCTAAAAAAATTAAAGCATAATTTTTCCATCCGTAACAACCCTTTTGATTTTGCAACACTGGAAGAAGTTATTTTAAAAGAAGAATACAATTTGAGTGTGAATTTCAATCCATCAACGATCATTGATGGCGGTGCTAATATTGGATTGACATCTGTTTTTTTTGCCAATAAGTATCCGAAAGCTGAAATAGTAGCGGTAGAGCCGGAAGAAGGAAATTTTGAAATGCTTAGAAGAAACACAAAAAAATATGAAAATGTAAGATTGATAAGAGCCGGTATCTGGAGTCATTCGGCCATTCTTTCGGTTGTTGATGAGGGAAAGGGTAATAACTCTTTCACGGTAAGTGAAATTTTATCACCCAAGCCAGGTTCTATAAATGCTATATCTATCTATGATATAATGCAACAAAGAAATTGGGAAACAATTGACATTTTGAAACTTGACATAGAAGGTGCTGAAAAAAATGTTTTTGAATCTGACTATGAACAATGGTTGCCAAAAGTGAAGGTGTTGATCGTGGAATTGCACGATAGAATGAGGAGCGGATGTACTGAGACAGTTTTCAAAGCCGTTTCACAATACAATTTTTCAAATGAGATAAAGGGAGAGAATCATATTTTTTTTAACAAAGATTTTTAGTTGAGACCAGTCTTTCTTATTCTGCATTTCACATAAATTCATTTCATTTGCAGATTATCAATCTACAAGCAACGTTTGACTAAATTGATTTGTCAAGGTCTAAATTTGTGACATGAAATTCTCTTTTCTTCTATTTGTTATTGTTATTTCCTTGGTCTCTTGTAAAAAAGAAATTGAACCTGTTTCGTTAAGGCCCATCCCTGAAGAAGAAGTTAGAATACTCTCAAGCGACACGCTAAAGACTGGTCAAAAATGGGGATTTTCGATTGGAGATTCTACTGCCGACATGTATTTTAGAATGCAGAATAACCGGGCTGAATATCCAATGAATGTTTTCACCATTGTTGGAAATATTTTTACAAGGGTGGCTGATCTGGAAAATAGGTTAACCCTGTATTCAGGTATCTATTTAGATCAGACAATCGGTTCACCGAATGGCATTCAAATTGCATTTAGTAACAATAAAATAAAATCCATCTTTACCAACAATGGAACTCAATTAAGCAGATGGCCTATAAACGAAGATCCCAATTCCTCTATCGCTGTTGATGATTCAATAGATGGTCTTTACTCAAAACTTGTGAATATTAGCCATATCAATGCTTATAAAAGCTATCTTGAACGTATTTCATTATTTTTTAAAGACCTTAATAAAGATTTTGATCCACATATAATCTTATCGCCTCAATGGATTTATGTTCGGATAGTTGACAGCCGAATGTTTTATGTTATTGAACTTAATTTCGTATCCGGAAGATTGGCATCTATTTATTCCACTTTATATGAGAATTCATAGTTAGGTTATCCACCCCAACCTTCTCTGTCCAAACTTCTGTACTGAATAGCTTCAGCCAGGTGTTCAGGTTTTATCTTTTCACTTCCATTAAGATCGGCGATAGTTCTTGATACTTTTAAAATTCTATCATAAGCCCGGGCAGAAAGATTGAGTTTTTCCATTGCTGCTTTTAATAAATTTTGTCCAACGGTATCGATCACACAAATTTCCTTTAGCATCTTGCTGCTCATTTGTGCATTGCAATAGATGCCGGGATTGTTCTTATAACGTTCTGCCTGCATTTCTCTTGCTTTGATCACTCTTTCGCGAATGACGTTTGAGTTATCAGAATTTTTAGTGGAAGATAATTCGTTAAATGCAACAGGTGTTACTTCCACATGCAGGTCAATGCGATCAAGCAACGGGCCGGAAATTTTATTTAAATATTTCTGTACAGCGCCGGGCGGACAGGTACATTCTTTTTCAGGATGATTAAAAAACCCGCAAGGACATGGATTCATGGAAGCGATAAGCATAAATGAAGCAGGAAAATCCAATGCAACTTTTGCTCTTGAGATCGTCACTTTTCTTTCTTCCATAGGCTGACGCATTACTTCAAGCACTGTTCTTTTGAATTCAGGTAATTCATCCAGGAACAAAACTCCGTTATGTGCCAAAGAAATTTCTCCCGGTTGAGGATTGCCACCACCACCAACTAAAGCAACATCAGAAATAGTATGATGCGGCGAACGAAACGGACGTTTTGAAACCAATGTAGAATTTTCAGGAAGCTTACCTGCTACTGAATGGATCTTTGTTGTTTCTAATGCTTCATGTAATGATAATGGGGGAAGAATGGTAGGCAATCGTTTTGCCAGCATTGTTTTGCCAGCACCGGGCGGTCCGATCAATATTGCATTATGACCACCTGCCGCCGCGATCTCTAATGCCCTTTTTATATTTTCCTGTCCTTTAACATCAGCAAAATCTATTTCATAATCATATTGTGAATTATAAAATTCTTCTCTTGTATTTACAACCACCGGCTCAAGTCCCTTTTCATCATTTGCGAAAAAATTTATTACCTCCTCAATATTTTCAACTCCATATACATTTAAGTTATTAACTATCGCCGCTTCTTTTGCATTTGCTTTTGGTACGATCAGTCCTTTAAAATTTTCTTTTCTTGCCTGTATAGCAATCGGCAGTGAACCTTTAATTGATCGCAGTTCGCCATCAAGACTGAGTTCACCCATTATCAAATATTTTTCGATCGCTTCATGATTTGAAATTAATTCTGAGGCAGCTAAAATGCCGATTGCAATGGGAAGATCAAAAGGAGTTCCGCTTTTTTTAATATCAGCCGGCGCCATGTTCACCACAATTTTTGTTCGTGGCATTTGAAAGCCAAGTGATTTAAAAGTACTTTCAATTCGTTGTAAACTTTCTTTTACGGCATTATCAGGCAGCCCGACAATAACGACGCCAATACCGGTACTCATCCAGTTTACTTCGATGGTAATAGTGATCGCATCCACACCATAAACAGCGCTGCCAAATACTTTTACAAGCATGTTCCGATAGTTATCGGAATGAAGATAAAGAAATTAGTTCTCGCTTTGCTACCACAATAGTGGTATAGATCAATACAGTTTTTATTCTTCTTTTATCCGGCAAGCGACCAACATAACTCCATTTTCAGTAACATCTTTGTATTGCATGATCTTATCAGAGCAATAGGGTATATCTAGCGTCCAGTCTGGAAGAAGAATATTGTCAAAGTCTATCTTGAGTATTGTGCTGTCTTTACCAAGGAACGTCCATGTAAATTTTTCTTCTTTTTTGTTTTGATTTAATAACCCCTTATCAGCGCCGTCAAATTTAACTGTCACAAGAACTCCATTTTTTTTCATGGACCATTTCCCTAATGTTTTTCGGTGAATGGTATCGATGAGTTCAGCTAAGTCCGGGCTTTTAAAATTCGAATTTTCAAATGCAGTATAAGTTTTCTTTAATTCATTTCCCAGGCTATTCATTATAGATGTATCCCGGGTTGAAACATGCAGACGATCATTAAGATATTCGTTTTGTATATTCTTAACGATCTCCGCCAATTGTTTTTTTGAAGTTGAATCTTTATCTTCTAATGCTTGTTCAATTCTATCCCAATACATTAATGTATCAATAAATTTCACAGACAGGTTTTTTAGCTGTGTATAAGTGTCGATACGCAGATTAATGATAGCGCCAACTATTTTATCAATGTCCTTGTCTTCTTTCAGCATTTTCAAGTTCTCAATCGTCATCTCCTGCAAGTGTACCAGGTCTTTAAAGTAATAATCTCCTATGCTCGAAGAATATTGACAGGTAAGTGCTTCTGAATTCTTGTCGTAAATTTTTTGATATTGAACCAGGTGGTTCCATGCAACAAGTGAGTGTTTTCCTCTTAGTTTAACAGGGTCGTTAAAAATAAAATTACTAGCTGTGAGACCGATCAACGATACAATAATTCCGGGTAATACCAACTTTATTGGTGTGATAAAATGTTCTGATTTGAGTGGCATGGTGGTTTATAATTGGTGGTGTAATTAAATGTATGAAGAAAAGCAATATTATACTATGGGCAGTTTATTTTTCTTTAATTGAGCTTTGCATAAGCAGCTTTGTATCCGGGTCAACAATTATGGACGTGGGTCTCTCTTTTACTTTAAAAGTAAAAACCTGAGACTTTTTATCTATATATACTTTTTGTGTTTCCTCTTTTTCCGAAGGATATTTTAAACTTATCTCCAACGGAAAATTGAATTCTATTGATTGTTGCTGGTTTATAGTAACAGTTATTTCTTTTGACTGGCTATTATAATTCCATTGTATGGAAAGATTTGGCTGCCCGGTTGTGTATAACCATTGTTTGAAGAATTGCGATAATTTATTTCCTGAAACTTCTTCAAACACTTTTTGAAGGTCCCTGGTATCGGCGACACCGCCAGCATAAGTAGAATAATATTTTCTAATGGATCTCCAGAAAACAGAATCGCCTAATTCACTCCGCAACATATGTAATACCCAGCCACCTTTTGGATATGAATTCGGATTCAATAATTTCATGTAATCTGTTTCTTCGGTATCAACAACTGCCTTTTTACTTTCTTTAGAATAAGCAATTACCTGGTCCCTGTCTTCCTTCAGCATTTGGATAGCAGTATCCTTTCCATATTTATTTTCAAAATAAAGAATGGTGAAATAAGTAGCGAAACCTTCACTTAACCATAAATGACCAAAGCTTTTTTCGGTAGCCATATTTCCAAACCATTGATGAGCTATTTCATGTGCCAATAATCCTTCGCTTTTCCGCGTACCACTTACAGAACTCTCGGAATAAAAAATTGTATTTGCATTTTCAAGTCCGCCAAACCTTGTTTTCGATTGTACGTTGGCTAATTTTTTATAACCATAAGGGCCCACATTATTTATAAAGAAGGGAAGAATATCTTTTGCCATTGCATAATCATAAAAACCTTTGTCTTTGTTTTCCGGATACACCCAACTATAAACAGGGATATTTCCATTTACAACACCGGCAAGATTGACTGCAAAATCGGCAGCACCGATCACCATCACTTTAGTTGATATAGGCGTGTCTTCTTTCCAATGAGTTAATTTAAAACCATTGCCAAGAGAAGTTTCCTCGATCTGTACACCATTAGCAACAACCTGGTAATGTTCCGGAGCCGTCACAACAAATTCCACCGTTGCTTTATCAGCCGGGTCATCATGACAAGGGATCCAGTTATGACCACGATTAGGCCAGTTATCAGCAAAAAAACTTCGATGGCCGTATTTTGTTTTTGAAATGATGAGACCATCTGCAGGAATACCATGATAATGGATCAGGAGTTTAAACGTGTCTTTTAACTTCAATCTTTCTTGAGCGACATCCATTTTGTCTAGTCCGTAAATGACGGATAACTTGTTATTAGAATATTTATAAAAAGAAATCTGTGTATCCGAATTTGGCACAAGAAAGTATCCTTTGCCCCTGTTAATCCAAACAGAATCGACGACCATACCTCTGCCTTTTGAATTGCTAGTAAGGTCAAGATCAATATTAGCGAATCGTGGATTTGCTAATGTAATTTCTGTCAATCCATAGATCGTATCATTCACATCATTTAATCCAATATTAAATTTATAATGTAATACATCAATATTATTTTGCGCAAATACCAAACAATTAAAACAAAAAATAAAAACTAAAAGAGATATTATTCGCATAAAGAAGATTTCATAATTTCCTCCCAATTCATACTATTCCTATAAATCCCGGTTCTGTTCAAAGTTTCTCCAGCATGTCTACTACTTTCTCTCTCTTCAGGATGAGATAACCCAGTCGGTCGTTGCTTATTCCCTCTTTTAATTGATAACTGAATTCTAATTGATCGTCATTGGCCGTGGTTTCAAAATAGCGGAAACTGATATTGGGGTATTGTTTCAATTCCTCACCGATCTCATACAAATGCGTGGATAGAATAAACAAAGAATTTTTTATTTTGATCAAACCTTTGATCACCGTTAAGGAGCATTTCATGGCGTCCTGCACATTAGTTCCTTTGAATAATTCATCGATCAGTACGAGCCATTTTTTTCCATTATTAATTTTCTCAACGGTATTTTTTACTCTTTGTACTTCGTTAAAGAAATAACTTTCTCCTTTCGCAATGTTGTCAACTACATTGATATTGGTAAGTAACCCATCAAATAAAGTCAATTTCATTTCTTGTGCTGGTACACCCATGCCAAGGTGAGCAAGAAACACAGCGGAGCCAACAGATTTTATTAAGGTGCTTTTACCCGCCATATTTGCGCCGGTAAGAAAAAGAAAATTATGATCGGGATCTAACAAAAGATCATAAGATACCGGTTGTTTCAATAATAAATGATAAAGCCCTTTTGCATTTACGGTTGGTCTGTCTCTTTCAATAAATTCAGGAAAACGAAGATCAAAATTTTTCATTGCCATCGCCATTGAATACCACGCATCCAATCTTCCAAAGATCTCCAGTAATTCGACAGTGTCGTTTTTATACCGGTTGCGAATATGATAGCCGAAATAAAGATTTTGTGTGGAAGTCGGTTTTTCACCAGGTCTTAATGAAGAAATTTTTGCAAGCGGTGTTTCTTTTAATAATTGTTCTGCTCGTTCAATATAAATTTTAAAAAAGGGGGGCAGTTCTTGTTCACTAAAAAGATCTACAAGCTTTTTAATTCCCCTGAAAAAATCGGCACAATGACCTACAGAATATTTTACCATTCGGTAATCTTCTATGTGAAAAGTTTTATAGGTCCATACATTAAATGCATTCGGATCACGGGGAAGAGGATCTACATTATAATCAAGATATTTTTCAATTACTAATAAAGTACCATTGGTGATCTCAGTTGGCCAATCATCCAGATGTTCATTTAATGTCCTGATAATTTTTTGTGTACCCAGGATCTTTTTCAGATCGTGATGTGGCTCTGAAAAAAAATGACGCAGCCATTCTTTACCATAAACTGTTCTTGTAAAATTTAGTTTATGAAAAATAGAGAACTCTTCTTCCTGGTGAAAGACGGAAATGTCGTTATATGTCGTTGCGTCAAGATGCATGAACGTGAATAGTGAATGGTGAGTAGTGAATAGGTCGTTTCAAATTAAATATTTTTTATCTATTAAATGAAAGTCGCATTCCCATTTGAGACTCATCAAAGCTATTATTTCCATAAACTAAATGTCCATTCACAAAAGTGTGTGTAATGGTTGCCGGAAATTCAAAATCCTCCAATGGGCTCCAGCCACATTTGTATAAAATGTTTTCTTTTGAAACTTTTGTTTGCTGCTTCATATCTATTAAAACAAGATCGGCAAAATATCCTTCACGAATATAGCCCCTGTCTTTTATTTGAAAACAATCAACCAACGCATGACTCATTTTTTCTGCAATTTTTTCTAAACTGATCTTCCCTTGCTTGTAATAATGAAGCATCAATAATACAGAATGCTGAACTAGTGGCAAACCTGCATGTGCTTTTTCATACGGCTCATTCTTTTCCTCCAGTGTATGCGGTGCATGATCGGTAGCGATCACATCAAGACGATCATCCAATAGTGCTTTCCAAAGACCTTCACGATTGTGTGGCGCCTTAATAGCGGGGTTGCATTTTATTTTATTGCCAAGTCTTGCATAATCGTCACTGGTGAAATGAAGATGATGTACACAAACTTCAGCCGTGATTCTTTTTTCTTTTACAGGAAACATATTTGTAAAAAGCAATAATTCTTTTTCCGTGGAAATATGCAGGATATGCAAACGTGTGTTATATTTTTTTGCGATCTGTATTGCGAGCAAGGATGATTCATAACAGGCATCCTCATTTCTTATTACCGGGTGATCAGCAGCCGTAAGTTCCCGGTTCTCTTTTTTTATTTTTTCTAAATTTTCTTTTATTATCCGCTCGTCTTCACAATGCGTAGCGATCAGCATTTCACTTTCCCGAAAAATCTTATCCAACGTGTTCGGGCTATCTACAAGCATATTACCTGTAGATGATCCCATGAAAATTTTTATACCACAAATATCTTTTCGTTTTTCATTTGTTTTTAAAACTTCATCAGCATTGTTATTGCTGGTGCCCATAAAAAAAGAATAGTTGGCTAAAGAAGTTTTTGAAGCGATAGAATATTTGTCTTCTAATAGATCCTGTGTAAGTGCATTTGGAATTGTATTGGGCATTTCCATAAAACTGGTAACACCGCCGGCCACAGCAGCTTTTGCTTCGGTATAAATTGTTGCTTTATGTGTAAGTCCCGGCTCACGAAAATGAACCTGGTCGTCAATAGCGCCGGGTAAAAGATATTTTCCTTCGCCATTTATTTCTTTCACAGTCGAATCTACCTGAGTAATTAGTTCCCCAATTTTTTCAATGCGACCGTTTTTTATTAATACATCTGATGTAATTATTCTTCCTTCATTTACAACCTGTACATTCTTTATCAGGTAATTTTGCATATCTTGTTCTCTGATTTATCGTTGAAAAACCAATACCCATGCAATTTAAACAAACCCTTGCAAGACTAATCTTTATTCTATTTCCGGTCTTCGCAATTTCTCAATCTACCTATGTACCCTTTGGATCAAAAGAATATATTTTAACTGACCGGTGGGAAATTCTTGGTCAAAAAGATTCCATTCTCAATTTTTCTAAAACAAAACCATTCAATCGTTTTCAGATGGTAAGGGGTGTAATGGGTTTTAAGCAAAATCACCCGGGTGTTGTGTTATCTAAAACAGATGAATATAATCTGCGGAGTCTTTACTTAAATAATATTGAATATTTACCCGACTCACAACGCATCGCCATAAAAAGTAAAAAACGTATTGGCCCATTTTACAGGACCCCGACAAATTTGTATGAAGTGCATGTCAAAGATTTTGATCTTGTCATCAATCCAATGATTCAATTTCAATACATGAAAGAAAGTGAGAATGATGAAGGCCTTTTCCTGAATTCACGAGGCGTGAGTGTTCGTGGTCGCATTGCAAATAAAATTGGTTTTGCTGCATCTATCCTGGATAACCAGGAAAGAGATCCATTGTATGTGCAGGCATGGGAAGATAAATTTCAATCAGTGCCGGGTGCAGGATATTATAAAAACTTCAAAGGAACTGGCTATGATTATTTCGATGCAAGAGGGTATTTCACTTTTAATGTCACCAAGTATATTGATGTTGCTTTTGGTTATGACCGCAATTTCATTGGTAACGGATATCGCAGTTTATTCTTAAGTGATTTTGGTAACAGCAACCTTTTTCTAAAATTGAATACAAGGATCTGGAAGATCAACTATCAAAACTTATTTATGGAACTGCAACAAACCGAACCTCGCGGACCGGATCGGTTACTCAGAAAAAAATATGCTGCGTTCCACCATCTTGATGTGAATGTTACAAAGAAATTAAATATCGGTTTGTTTGAAGGCATAATGTTTGGACGAACCGATCATTTTGAATTTAGCTATCTGAACCCGATCATTTTTTATCGTTCAATTGAACAGCAAAATGGAAGCTATGATAATTCAGTTGCCGGTATCGATTTTAAATTGAACATATTAAAACAAGTGCAGCTTTACGGGCAATTCCTGCTTGATGAATTTAATTTAGAACAAGTAAAAAGCGGCGATGGCTGGTGGGCTAATAAATGGGGGTTGCAACTTGGCGCTAAATACGTAAACGCATTCGGGATAAAAAATCTTGATCTGCAATTGGAACATAATAGGGTACGGCCCTTTACTTATTCGCATGGTGACTCCGTAGCAAACTATACACATTATAACCAGCCAATGGCACATCCGCTTGGCGCTAACTTTAGTGAGACGATCGGAATACTTCGTTATCAGCCGGCGCCAAAGTGGACCTTACTTGCAAAAGCAATGTATTGGAAACAAGGATTGGATACCGGCGGCCGCAGTTTTGGAAGCAATATATTTTTACCGAATACCATCCCTCCGAGACAAGGAGATTACGGATATGAAATAGTTTCCGGTATTGAATCAACAACAACCTTATTATCATTCTTGCTTTCTTATGAGCTAAAAGAAAATTTATTTATTGAAGGATCGGTAACGAATCGAAAATTTGAAGTACCGTCAAACACATCCCAATCCACTTCAACAACAATTGTTGCATTTGGCATCAGGTGGAATATGAACCGAAGGGTGTTTGAGTTTTAAAAAAGCGTGTATTTAAACAAGAAATTTCTGATCATAAAGTATCGATTGAGCAGGGAAGAATTAATTCTTCCTTAATAATTAGACAGCTGCAACCATATTTTCATTTCCCCTATCTTTATAAAAACTAAGATTTATGCAGCGGATTTGTTCGATTATCCTACCTCTATTTATTTTCATTACGTCAACTGCTCAATCCGGAACTCCAGGAGAAAACCTTCAAAGACCAAAACTTGTTGTGGGAATTGTGATCGATCAGATGCGTTGGGATTATCTCTATCGTTATTATGATCGCTATGCAGCTAATGGCGGGTTTAAAAGAATGCTTAACCAGGGATTTAGTTGCGAAAATACATTGATACCATATGCGCCTACTATCACTGCCCCGGGTCATACATGCATATATACAGGTTCCGTTCCCGCTATTAATGGCATAGCCGGCAATTTTTGGTGGGACAATGCGGAACAGCGTAATGTTTATTGTACTGAGGATAAAGACGTACAAACTGTAGGCAGCGCAACAAATATGGGATTACAAAGTCCAAAAAATTTATTAGTAACAACGATATGTGATGAATTACGCCTGGCTACAAATTTTCAGGGAAAAGTAATTGGTATTGCAATAAAAGATCGGGGTGGTATTTTACCTGCCGGTCATAGCGCCAATGCGGCTTATTGGTATGATAGCCAGGAAGGCAAATGGATCACTTCCTCTTATTATATGAACGACCTGCCGCAGTGGGCAAAAGAACTGAATGCAAAGAAATTGGTAGATAAATATTATGAAAAAGGATGGGCTACTTTGTATCCAATAAATACGTATTCACAAAGTACTGCAGATGAAAAATCGTACGAAACTAAAGGCGTTGGTACCAGTTTTCCATACGATCTTAAAAAGTATGTTGGTAAAAATTATAGTGTGATATCGGCTACACCTTATGGAAATAGTTTTACCATAGATATGGCTAAAGCTGCCATTGAAGGAGAGAAGCTTGGCGCAGATGCAATAACAGACATACTTGCTGTGAGTTTCTCATCACCTGATTATATCGGCCATGGTTACGGTCCAAACTCAATAGAACAGGAAGATGACTTTTATCGTCTCGATAAAGACCTTGGTGAGTTTTTGAACTATCTTGATAGCAAGATAGGGCAGGGGCAATACACAGTATTTCTTTCAGCAGATCATGGTGTGGCAAATGTGCCTGCATTTATGAAAGAAAATAAAATACCTGCTGGTAATTTTAATGAAGGGGCAGTATTAGAACAACTCAATCAACAATTAAAAGATAAATTTGGACAAGGGAATCTCGCACTCGCTTTTTCTAATTACCAGGTTGTTTTAAATAATAATTTGATAAATGAAAAGAAAATGAAAAGAGAGGAGATTGTAGATGTTACTATTGATTTTTTTTCAAAACAATCAGCCGTTGCACGGGTGTTTGATCTGCACCAATTAGAAGAAACAGCATTGCCTGCCAAAATAAAAGAGATGATGGTAAATGGTTACTATCCTGCCCGTGCTGGTGATATTCAAATTATCCTGAAGCCAAATTATATAGAGAATTTTCTTACTAGCGGTACTACGCATGGCATGTGGAATCCCTATGACGCTCATATTCCTTTACTTTGGTATGGTTGGGGTATTAAAGCTGGTAAAACGAACCGGGAAACATATATGACAGATATCGCCCCAACATTAGCGGCCCTGTTACATATTCAAATGCCGGGAGGCAGTATTGGAAAAGTAATTAGTGAAGTAATGAAATAGCGAAAAGCTAAACGAAGAAAACATTTATATTTATATACGAACTTTCCATTTTTTTCACTACAAGCTATTAATTATGAAAAAGATTTTTTCATTACTCTTATTTACTGCCACTCTATTTTATTTGCCTTTATCTGCACAGAAAGTTGATAAAGTAAAATTCTTTGAAGAGGAATCAACAGTGAATGCTACACTCGAAATGGATCTTAAAGATCTCCTTGCTAAAAAGGCTCTGGACAGATTTTTACCTGCTACCATATCGTTTACCACGAAGGATGGTACAACGATCACAGAAAAGATAGAAGCTTCAGTAAGGGGTAATTTCAGAAGGGAGACCTGCTTTATGCCCGGACTCAAACTAAATTTCAAAAAGGACAGCAATTCAAGTTTATATAAATTCAAAGAATTAAAACTTTCGAATGGGTGTAATACCGGCGATGAATCTGGTCAATTAGTAGTAAAAGAATTTTTAGCCTATAAAATGTATAACCTGCTTACTGACATGAGCCTGCGGGTAAGATTTATGAATGTTTCTTTTAAAGATGTTTCAGGAAAGAAAAAGCCGTATACTCAATATGCTTTTTTGATAGAAGATGTAGATGAAATGGCCAAAAGGAACAAAATGGTGGAAATAGAAGGTACGGCATATAATACAGAGCAGACCAACAGGGATCAAATGACGATCGTTACCTTATTCGAATACCTGATTGCAAATACGGACTGGTCCGTACCGGCCTATCATAATGTAAAACTTATTGGACCCAAAGACGTAACAGGTACAAGACCTTATGTGGTTGCTTACGATTTTGATATTTGCGGATTTGTAGATCCACCTTATGCTACAATTGATGAACAATTACAGGAGCAGATCAGCAGTGTAAGAGAAAGACTGAACCGTGGCTTTCCAAGAACAATGGAAGAATTGAAAATTGCCGTTAAGCTATACAATGATAAAAAGGAAAAGATAATTGGAATGATAAAAAGCAATGAGTATTTGAGTTCAAAGGAAAAGTCGAAGTCTGTGAGTTACGTTGAAGATTTTTATAAAATAATTAATAATGATAAAGATCTGCAAAGAATATTTGTTGATGGAGGAAGAAAGAATTAAGGTTGTAATACTATCCTTCCAAATGAATTGAGATCACGATCATTCTTGATTGTATTCGATCGATCACATTAGAGTATTTCAAATTTTCATCACGACTGTGAACATTGGGAATTCCATTGCTCAATTTTATTTCCGGAGAAAAGATAAAACTCTGGAAATAAAAATTAAACCCCAAACCCAGTTCTACTCCATAATCTGATTTCTGCAGTTTCACCAGGTCTTCTGCACGTCTTGCACGGGCATTGGCTGCAAGATCTATCTGCGCAAAGGCCCCACCAAGCATATACACACGAAAGTTGCCGATACGGTCACTATTAAATTTTAGTTGAAATGGGAAAGAAAAAATTACCGACTCAACTTTTTTAGTTGGCTCAAAGCCGTCAACCGGGTCTTTATATTTTAGTTTGTAAGTAATACTGCGGTCAGTAAACATCAGCATTGGGTTGAATCTAAATTCAAACCTGTTGGTTAGTCTTGCCGTGGCATTTAATCCCAATTGAAACCCGGGTGAATTCAACGGCAAAATTTCCATCACGCTGTCGTATTGCAGAAAACGGGGATGTTGTTCTATCTGGAAACGGGTAATGTTAGCACCAATTGTAATTCCAAAATAGTATGGTTTGGCATCATGATCAGTTTGATATTGTTCCTTCTGCGACCATGCAGATGAACAGATCAGCAAAACAAATGCGAATAAGGTAACAGGCTTTATAACTTTCTTCCGCTGTATATGCAACATATTCCAAAGCTTAACGGTTTACATTCGGTATTGGAAAATCCAACACGGTTTAAAATGGCGGTGAAATCACTGCGATCAGGAAAGGCATTCGACGACCTGTTCAGGTAACGGTAGGCATCTTTATTTTGCCTGAACCAGCGGGCCACTTCCGGCGCCACTATCCCCATGTACACGTTATATAAATTTTTGAATCCCCAATTTGGTTTGGAAAACTCCAGTATCACAAGTTTGCCACCGGGCTTTAATACCCTGAGCATTTCCCTCAATCCATTTTCCAGGTTTTCAAAATTCCTGACCCCAAAAGCCACCATCACCGCATCAAACGAATTATCGGGAAAACTTATTGCCTCACCATCGCCTTTTACCAATTCAATTTTATTTGCAAGCCCTTCTTTTTCAACCTTTTTTCTTCCAAGTTCCAACATTTCGGCCGAAAGATCGAGCCCGGTTATTTTATCAGGATCTAATAGGCGACAAGCCAATATGGCCATGTCGGCCGTACCGGTAGCCATATCCAATACTGTTTTAGGTTCAAGTTTTTTGAGAAGGCTGATTGTTTTTTTCCGCCATTTCATATCAATACCGGCGGAAAACAGGCGGTTCATCAGGTCGTAACGGGGAGCAATACCATCAAACATTTCTTCTACCTGTTGCTTTTTTGCCTTATCCGAAACAAAGGGTTTTATTTCATCATGAGGAAATTGAGACTTCATTCGGCTGCGAAGGTAAGCCAGAAGCAGTTTTATTGTTTGTAGTTTATAGTTTTTGTATCCAGTTTTTGTAATCCTATTTGGCTTTTGTTGCGTCGCACTCTTCAAGGTTCTGTTCGCTTATCAGCTTTGTAATTTATTTATCAAAAATATATACCCATATCTTGCATTCCAATGGAGATCAAGGAAGCCAAATATATCATCAGTAGCCCATCTGTTGATAAATGCCCCAAGCCCGATAAGCCTGAATATGCATTTCTCGGCCGAAGCAATGTAGGCAAGTCCTCACTTATTAATATGCTTTGTGGCAAGAGAGAATTGGCAAAAGTGTCTGCTAATCCTGGGAAAACACAAATGATCAATCATTTTGAGATATCTTCTGGTAAAAGCGCTAAATGGTACCTTGTTGATCTTCCCGGTTATGGTTTTGCAGTCGTTTCTCAAAAGCAAAGAAAGGGATGGGAAAAAATGATCAATGATTATGTTCGTCAAAGAGAAAACCTGGCAAATCTTTTTCTGTTAGTTGACAGCCGGCATGAACCACAAAAGAAAGACATCGATTTTATAAACAAGTTAGGGGAATGGCAAATTCCTTTTTCAATTGTTTTTACCAAATCAGATAAAAATAAACCCGGAGCTACAGTAAGAAATGTAAATGCTTTTATGGCTGCATTATCACGAACATGGACCGAGTTGCCTGTTTACTTTGTTAGTTCTGCAACGAAAGGGGAAGGAAGAAAAGAGATACTTAATTATATAGAAGTTCTCAACAAAAATGGTTAGCTGTGTATAAAAAAGGGATTTTTACCTATATGAATTGAGGAAATTAACTGTTATCTTGCACCCGGATTTAGCAATTGAACTTATGAGGAAAATCTTATCTGAAAGAAATATTGCCGGTCTTTTGTTTGTAATGGTCATTATAGCTTTTTCTTTCGCCCATGAAGACTCGAAGAAAAGAAGCTTGAACTATAATGTTTCTACCCATTCAGTTTCCCCTGAAAATCCGTCGTCTCCTTTATCGGCAAACACACAAAAAAAATCTGACATTATTTTAGTAAAAGGAGATTGATCTTGTTTTGTTAATAGATCAATTCACAACTTTGTTTGCACAACTGCTGCTTGCAAAAGCTTCGGGCTTTGCCTTAAATGCAAACCCCATTCCGAGAATATATCCCATTGCTTCTTTAAGAGCATCATTACTTTTGAAATGAGGATTTGTATTTATGTCGGCATGCACTTCCATATCAACATCGTAAACTGTAAAGAGATTGCAGAGTTCATAAGCGATCTCAATGCTCTTAGCTACTTCCAATAGCATTCTTTCTTTAATGGTGAATTGCTGCTTTGTTTTTTCATTGTGAATAAACATAAAGCCACCATGTCCTTCGCGTAGAAAAACAATTACGGTCGCAAATTCAGTTTCTTTTCCTTTTACTTGTGAATCGGTGCCGATACATACTTTGAGGCGATAGCCTTTTTCGGTTTCCCGCTTGATTGCATTTTCTACAGCTTCAAGGATAGGGATCTCTATTGGTTCGCCATTGAATTTTCTCCAACGCATATAAAAAGAGGTTTTTCTAAATTATAGAAAAACCTCGAGATCCCAAAGGGGTACGGATTATTGTTTTGTGAATTGGTTACCTTTTAATGAATTTTTCACTCCATTGTTGTTCTCCATCGGTGAAGCGAATGATGTAAATACCGGTATTTATGCTTCCTAAACCTAAGCTGCTGTATCCTTTTTCAACAGCACCTTTTGAAAGCATTCTTCCACTTTGATCGATGATCTGGTAATGATAATTAGCAGGGCTATTAATAGTAATGTAATTGCCCGAGATCGTATTTCCAATCAATTGTGGTTTTAGAGTTTTACCTTGACGTATAGCAATAACATTTGAATAATACTCTTTCGAATTATTAAGAGTGATATGCAAACGGTAAAGTAAAGGACGGTTATCAAGAGGATGGTAGCTATAAGTACGTAAAGCATTATTTGGTTGATCAAGAGGTGTAAAGTTTACACCATTGTTTGATACTTCGACCACTTGCTTCATTACAGGTTCGTCGGCTTCTATCAGCCAGCTTAAAGTATGCATATCGCCATTAAGTCTTCCACGAAGTTCAAGACGACGAATATCTAATACGGCGGCATTCGTATAAGTAGCCTGCAAAGAATAGGAGCCAAGACTACCATATTCAGGAGCATAAATATTTCCCTTGCCATCTATACGCATATAGTAGGTACCTGCATTGATGAAGGTGTCAATAACAGAGCTAAGAAGATTTCCTGGATTATAAGTACCAATAGAAGCGTGGCTGCCATCTAAAAAATCTACCTGCAGATCAAGATCAGAACCTGAGTTACCAGTACCAACATTATATGGTATTGCATTCAACTGTAGCCTGGAAAATATCGGCACGGTAATTTTAAAAAGATCTTTGTCATCAGTTTTCTCAATCACACCACTAATTACTGCCTGGCCACTGCTATTAAAAGTGGCAGAAGTAGCTGTCGAAAATACATCAGTATGATCATCTGTGCGATATCCAAATCCATTTGTAGCGTTTGTAATAACAGAAAGGTCATCTTGAATTACTCCACAACCAAGTGAATTGGGACCGCTGTTCCACAATGTCAAATTTTGATTGTATCCTGCGCCCATGATAGGCGCCCAGCCAATTTCACCAGTCCCTTGTCCCCAATTATAATCAGATAGTTTCGTACAAGCTGCATTGTATGAACTTTGATGTCTTAGGCCCAATGTATGCCCCGCTTCGTGTGACGCAGCTTCGGCAACATTCTTTATACTATAGCTAAGCAATGCAGAAAAAACAAAACAAGGTGTATTATCTCCCCATGTAAATGAATTTATGTAAGCAACACCGCCAGCTCCTGAGCCATACCACTCGTTTGAAGTAGTGATTACTACACGCATTCTCTTATTAAAGGGAGCCGAGTTATATTTGGTTTCACTTGTTGTTACATTAATACTAAATGGGCGATAGTCCTCTGCCACTCGGTTAAACACTTCAATAATAGCTGCGTCGCTCAGACCAGATGAATTGCATGTAAATGCACCGCTGGTATTCCACATGGTCCCCGATACAGCATGACCATCAAAATCAAGCAATATCACATTGGAAGCACTTGGATAACTATTAAGTTCAGTAACCTGTGATTTTGCAATGAAAGTGCCCGTTAAAGCAAAGATCATTAATAGGAATTTGTAGAGATTTTTCATAGCACGGATTTTAAGGATGAGATCATAGGTATAATTGGGTAGACATATGAAAAATTTATTCATTGACAAGATCATAAAAACCCTTCTTTATAAAATAGTATTGCCCATTTTCCAGGCCGATCTCATATGCATCGCCATGCTGAAAGCTGATAATACGACCGACATAGGAAAAGGTTCCATCTTCTTTTTTGATCCTGGAAAATGATAAAGCAGCGCCGGGAAAATTTGTTGACCTGATAACAACACTGTTTAGCGTGTTATCAGATTTTGATGCAACAGAGCTAACTACACCCTGGAAATTCAAATTGTTGACAAATAAAAAAGAAACAGGTTTGCCTGTTTCCGATTCCAATAAAGCAGAAAGATCGTTTATCCGACAACTGATTTTATTAGGTAGGTTTTGAAAAAGTGAGGGGCGGCTCATATCCGGTTCCCTAACTGGTGGCGTTTGTGCATTAGATTGCTGGCAAATCAAAAATAAGGATAGGCAGATAATGCCCTTTACAAGGTTTTTCATTGGATACATTTTTAGTTCAAATAGGATATATCGATACACAACAGCATGCTGTTGTAGTCTTAGATGGGGTTACGGAATCAGCGAACGATGACAATTAATTAAACGGCTATACGTAAAGTTTATTTTTTATTTATTATCCGATAATAACCGAAATCGAATGTTTTTTTAATAAGTAATAGTACGGTTGGTCTGTCGTACTATTTCATTTGATCAATTTCAATATTGATTTGTGCTAAGCAACACAAGTGTGCAAGCTTCTACTGGAGTAATTCCATTTTTGATAGCAAGATCTGCTAACTCATCATTTTCAGCGCCGGGATTAAATATGATACGCTTAGGTTTTAGTGAAAGTATATAATCATAATATTGTTGCTGGTGAGTTGGATTTAAATAAAGTGTGATCGTATCAACATCCTTCCAATCTTTTTTTTCTTTTTCAATTGGAACATCAGCCACCATTGCATTTTTCTTACCTATTGCAACCACAGGATGTCCATGACTTCTTAATCTGTTAACAGCAAGATAGCTGTAGCGGGAAGGATTATCAGAAGCCCCTAACACAAGTGTCTTTTTACTTTCATTCATAATGTAAATCTATCCAAATATCAAAACCGTGCCAAGCGAATGATCATGTTATATAAATAAGGATAAAGACTACACTTAAATAGATCCAAAAGATGGGAAAGATAATATGAATAAAAGTTTCAAATGTTTTGCCTTTCCAAAGTTTTGACGAATAACCAAAGAATTGAATAATTAACCTTGTGGTCCAGAATATTCCAAGCCCTAAACAAATTCGTTTACCGAAAGTAGTTCTCTCAAGATCATTTGAGGAGGTAAGACAAAGAATACCGATCAATATGATTGCAAATGCAATAAAAAAGGAATGAACATACATCAATTGCCTATTGATGATACTTAGCGGCTTTAGCTCTTCTTTCCAATTAAAATATTTTGGAAAAGCAACATGTATTACTGCCAATATGATCAGGAGGATGCCTATTATTTTAAGATGCCATTGCATTATTTAGAATTAAGGACAACAATTGAAGATAGACATAAAAGGAGTGAACTTAGTTTCCTTGAACGAAGTAAAACCTGCCCGTTGAAAAGCATTTTTCCAAACAGAACGAGAAAAGAAATGTGTAAAGCCAACTGAGAAAGCAACGAAATTCGGGAAGTCACGCAAATGTTCTACCATAATTACTTTTCCATTTGGTTTGCATATTCGATGACATTCTTTTAAAAACTGAACTTTTTCATCATGTGATCTTATTTCATGTACTGCTGATAATAAAAACACAATATCAACAGTGTTATCATTTAACGGTATAAGATTAGATAATATTGATTGTGTGTTTGGATAAACTAAGCTCACTTTCCGGGCTCGTATTATAGCGGGTTCTGTATGTCGCTTCGCATTGTAAAAATCAAACACTTTTATATCTGATCCTGGAAACTTGTCTTTAATGATAAAACTGGTTTCATCAAAACCTGCATTAATATTTGTGATCAGTTTTATTTTTTCGGAATTGCTAATAAGTTTTGTTAACCATTGGAAATTATAGTAGCCAGAAAAGTCATATACATAAGCTGACACGATCAATGGCATGATCAAGCCATATATAAAAGCTGCAATGATCAACCAGAAAAGAAGATTTGGCCATTGAATAAATAAACGACTGGTAAATAAAAATGCTAAAGCCAAAAGACCAAATACATAGAAGTGGCGATTAAAACTTAAAATATTTAGAACCCCTTGAAATTTTCTTCTTTTTTCCATTGTTCAATTTTACCTTTTTTCCAACAATAAGGAATGTTTTCAATGATAAAAGCATTTGCAAGTTTTGCATCATTCAATTTCAAATTATCTATAAACGAAAAATTATAGTCGAGAACCCGTATAGGTTTTGGTTTCCAGTTTTCTCTCACTCCTTCAATGATCAGTACTTTTTTCTTAATAGGCGAATATGTAAAAGTAAATGGTAATGGTCCTGCAAATCTTCTAGCCTCTTTCCAGTTACTAAAAGGTGAATTTACGGGCAAAGGAATCTCTCCATTATCGATAGTTTCCATCACTATTTTAAAACCAGATTTTATAGAACTGATCTCTAATATGCCGGTGCGGTTTATTTGATTTATATCGGTGGTTGTATAATTATAATGCGTAAAAATATTCCCAAAAAATTCCATTTTCCTTTTATCTGTTTCGGATTTAAGGATATATAGACCACGCAATTTTTTTCCTGAGCTATTTATATACCTTACAAATACACGATATCCAATAAGGAAGAAGTCATTTCCTAAGATTCTAGGAAAACCTTTTGGTCGCAGATCTTTTGTTTGGACCATAGCGATAGCTATAAATGCCCATTTATCATTGAAAAGGTCTAATTCCAAACATTCCGGAATTAGGTTTGGTATTTTTTCTTTGGGAATTGCGAACGTGAGGACAATAGAGCTTTTAAAAAAGGCTTCCACGGCAAAAGGATGATTTTTTAAGAAGGAAAGCATGAGCCTGTTAAATTTTTTTTATTAGTGAGATAATATTCTTTGTAATATATCAGAAGCACGAATAGGGAAGCGAAGATCGCATTTGCTTTTCCCCATAATAATAGATCAGGTGCAAGGAAAAATTCTAAAATGTTCATTGTGGCGATAACTATAATTTGGACCCCAGCATTCAGTCGTGACCATTTACCAATTAAGATCCAAATTGCCATCGCGGTTTCGGCAATGCCAATAAGAAATGTTAGAGATCGGCCATTATCAATATCCAAAATCCTTTCTACAATTTTTTGGTGCCTGGGAATAATGTTCAATACTTTGCAGAAAAGCCCATTCGCAACCCAGACTGTTGCGATGAAATAGTTTATCCAATTTTGAATAAATCCTTTTTTCACTTTAAAAAAATTAGTGAAAGAGAAATAAAATAAAACTCGTAAGACTAAGCAAATTCATGCTTATGATCCATTTATTATTTGATAAAACTCCGGCATACTCCATCCTTCTTAAATATTCTTTTAAAATAAATAGTGCAGTAAAAATAAGCCACGACGTCACTAACCATTCTGAATCAAAAATAAATTGAAAGATCATTAATGGTATAAGTAAAAGAATTACCGATAAAGCCAGCATGTTTACCTGTCCGAGATATTCATATCCTTTTGCTTTTGGAAAACTTAAAGCCAGTGTACAATTGATAATTACAAAAGCAAAATGGGCCGCTTGCAATTCATAAAGATCTAAATGATAGTAAGATAATTTACTGAACAAATTATATTGGAACGGATAAAGCATAAGTGTATTAAAGGCTAAACAAACTCCCATAAAAATAAATCGGTATAAATAATTATTATCAGGCGAGCAATCAATAGAGGCTGGTCCGCATTTTTTAGCTACAATCACTTTTCTATTAAAAGAAACGAGCTTATAGATCCTTTTCAAGATCCATTTTAAAGGGGTAAAGTTGCCGGTTACTTTTATAAATGGGATCTTTTGATCGAAGATTTCTAGTAATGCATCAATGCCATAAAGCACTTTGTGGGTTGATGTATCCAACAATGGTATTTCATTCCTGCTTTTGTCAAAATCAATTTTCGCAAGTAATTTATCATCAAGTGTGGAAAATGGTTTTCTGCCATCTGCATTTAAAAAACCATATTTCACAAAAAGACCTGAGTACCAGGTACACAGTGGACAGTTATCATCGTAAACAAGGATCTTATTTTTCATGATCAGTGTTTTGATTTGGTTAATCCATCTAATTCATTTCTTAACGAGAGAAGTTCTATCAACCGATAATAGATTCTTAAGTAGTAGCAGGTAATAAACATCGCAGTTCCAATTGCTATCCAAAAAATAACCAGTATGAGATCTTTGGCAAGATCGTTCTCAAATAAAAATAAAAATGTAAATAATGATAGGTTGGCAATAGAAAATGTCCAGTAAAGCAGGATCGGTTTTTTATAACCAGTATGAATAAAAGCAGGAGTATTCGCAAGAGCACTAATTAATTGCCAGCATGCTAATAAAAACAATCCTGTTCCAAATCCCAAAAGATAAAAAAAGGGTATTGATAACAACATACAGGGTACTAATATTACCTGACCATAATAATCTATTTTCCTAATGCGTAACATACTGTGTATTTTAAACTTTCAGAAAAAAATGAAAGTAGTATCTCAAATAAAAACCGGTCGCCCGGTTTCACTGGTGGTTCAGTTTCCTATTTAAAGATCTTCATCAGGCTGCTTACAAACCAATTCTCTTCTGCTTTTATCATAACATCAAGGGTTTTGTCCGCTTGCAACCCCAAGCGTTTTATACTGCTCACGGTATCTATAAAGGTTTTCACCTTTTTATCCTTTTTATCTCCTTCCACATCTTCTAGTTTATCTAATAATTGCATCATTGGTTCCAGTTCTCTTTTCTTTCTTTCTTTTACGATCTGCTTTACTACTTTCCATATATCTTTTTCAGCGGTAAAATATTCTTTTCTTTCGCCAGGTAAGATCACTCTTTCAACCAATCCCCAATTGATCAGTTCACGAATATTCATATTTGTATTGCCACGGCTAATGTTGAGTTCTTCCATTATATCATCCTGTGTCAATGGATCGGGACTGATCAATAAAAGGGCATGTATCTGCGCCATTGTTCTGTTGATCCCCCAATGCGTTCCAAAGGCACCCCAACTACTGATAAATTGCTGTTTTGCTTCGGTTAATTTCATATCCCAAAGCTAAAAGAAACATTTCGAACTTTCAAAAAATATTGAAAGTATATTTTTTTTGAAAATCACCGCGGCTTGCCAGTGATCAGAAAGATCAATTTTCTTCGAATTGATCATCTTTTGTAAATAAATTGAAAAAACTCCCGGTGATCCAAAGTCCGACGGCTATAATGATTGAAATTATGGAAATCTTAAAGACTATATTGGTGTACCTGTCATCCAAAAGAAAAAGAAGGAAGCTGCATAAAAAACTAAATATTCCTTCGTACAAAAAAATGTCGAATACTTTATTATAGTATTTCATAGGGTTTGCTGCTGTGGTATTAAAAATACGTAACGTTCAAACTTTAAAAGAAATTTGCAAGGACATTTTTAATAATTAAGTGGAATTACTCAACTAAAAAGAATTCCTCATAGAAGATTTTCTATGAGGAATTCCTAATGGACGAAAATTATTATAATAATCAGACCAGCATTCCGATCGGGTTCTCCATAAACTTCTTCACTGTTTGTAGGAAAGCAGCACCCACTGCCCCATCAACACTTCGATGATCACAACTCATAGTTACTTTCATAACATTGGTCACGCCAAATCCTTCTCCTTTCTTTACAACAATTTCTTTTATTTTTCCAACCGCCATTATACAACTATCGGGAGGATTTATAATTGCAGTGAACTCTTCAATATCCATCATGCCCAGATTACTGATGGTAAAAGTGTTACCACTGAATTCATGCGGTTGTAGTTTTTTATCTTTTGCTTTTCCGTAAAGTTCTTTTGCCTCAGCCGCTATTTGAGAAAATGATTTTTGATCTGCAAATTTTATTACAGGTACAATTAATCCTTCCGGTACGGCTACTGCACTGCCGATATGAATATGCTGATAGGTCCTGATAAAATCTCCCATCCATGATGAATTAACCGCAGGATGCTGCCGCAAGGCCATTGCACATGCTTTGATGATCATATCCTGGAAAGAAATTTTTACCGGGCTGAATTCATTCATTTGTGCACGGGCAGACATTGCGTTGTCCATATTGATCTCCATCGTAAGATAAAAATGCGGAGCCGCAAACATGCTTTCACCCAAACGACGGGCAATCGTTTTCCGCATCTGGCTATTTGGAGTATCAACAAATTTCTCTTCAGTTGTAGGAGTGAATTTCGCAACAGGTTGCTGGGTAGCAGTTGCTTGTTGTTTGCTACTTGTTGTTTGCTGACTGCTGATTGCTGCAGGACTGAAACTATCAACATCTGCTTTAACGATCCTTCCGCCATCACCACTTCCATGCACTGATTTAAGGTCAATGCCTTTTTCTTTTGCTAATCTTTTTGCCAGCGGCGAAGCTTTCATTCTTCCGTTGCCATTTGAATGTTGCTCGCTGGTTGTTGCAGGTTCTTCCGTCGCATTTTGGGATTCGACCTTCGAACTTTCAGAGGAAGACTGTTGACCGTCGACTGTCGACTGTTGACCACCGCCACCTTTAGCCGCAGCAACAATGGCGTCAACATCAACTTTACCTTTTTCACCAATGATACATAGCAAATCATTTACCTGGATCTTTTCACCTTTTGCAGCACCTTGATATAACAATGTTCCGTTTTTATAGCTCTCTAATTCCATTGTCGCCTTATCAGTCTCTATCTCTGCAAGAATATCTCCTTTCTTTACTTTATCACCAACATTCTTATGCCATGCAGCAATTACACCTTCGGTCATTGTATCACTTAATCTTGGCATCAATACAACTTCTTCCATTTTAGAAATATCCATAGTAGCAGTTTCTTTCATTGCTGGCTTGCCTGCCGAAGCTTCAGCGGAGGCAGGTTGTTTATTACTTGTTGTTGATTTCGCTGCCGTTTCTTTTTTCGGTTCAGCCTTTTTAGGACTCTCACTCTTTTCACTTGCCTGACCGCCACTTTTTATTAATGAAGAAATGTCTTCGCCCGATGCACCTATGATCGCAAGCAAGTCGTTTACCTGGAGTTTCCCGCCTTTTTCAGTACCAATATGGAGTAACGTTCCATCCTTATAGCTTTCCAATTCCATCGTAGCTTTATCGGTTTCAACTTCGGCAAGTAAGTCGCCTTTTTTCACTTTGTCGCCAACTTTTTTATGCCATGCGGCAATTACACCTTCGGTCATGGTATCGCTGAGTCGGGGCATTAAAATCACTTCGGCCATAACGTATTCAATTGAGCGCCGAAATTAAGGCAATTTCGTGAATGGTGAGTAGTGAATGGTCATAGAGAATTGGGTACGAAATATTGTTTGTCTTTATTTAACCGAAATTCTCAATCAAGTCTCCTTTAGGGGACAGGGGTTCAATAATCCAATTCCAATCTTAATTTATCTTTTAATTCTTTTACCAGTGGATACCGTTCCGTCATCTTAAAAAATTGTTCACGGGAAGTAAGTGGCGTACCAACGGGGATCTTTTCTTCTTTGTTTTCTTCCATTACAATAAAAAACTGGAGAAGATTGTTATTCAATTTCTCACGCAAAAATTGGGAGGCTTTTTGCCCGCCCTGTTCTATAAATCGTAGTTGAATATTATTGGTGACTATTGCAATGAAACTATTGCTATCCTGAATTTTTAATTCTGCCATGTCGAAATTGGTACCTGCAGGATTTTTTTCACTTTTCAATTGCTGCACATATTCATTCCATGCAGCTTGTAAACTTTCCAGTTCAAGAGGGACACTAATTGTTTCACTTCCGTTCCCATTATTTCCATTGCCTTTAACCTGTTTTCTTATTTTATCAAGCGGAGAAAGCTTAGTTGTTTGAGGTTTGACGTTTGGGGTTTGAGGCTCAGGTTCCTTTTTATAATTGTTTGAGTCTTCTTTTACAAATGAAGTTTCAATAACCAATTTTGCTTCTGATTGGGAACTTCTTGCTCCTGACTCCCGACTCTTGACTTCTGACTTTTGATTTTCAACTTTCAACGGTTTTATCGCCGCAGTTCTGAACGCAAGACTTGACTCAACTATTTTTTTTTTACTTATTCCACCAGAATCTGAACTGAGTTCAATTGCTTGTTGCAGGTAACAAAGTTTTATTATTACAAGTTCTACATGTAATCTTTTGTTACGGGCAGCTTTATAATTTATCTCTGCTTCATTAATAATATTCAAAGCACTTATTAAAAAAGAAGGTGCAATATTTTTAGCAGTCGAAATGTATTTTTCTCTGAAACTTTCCACGGCTTCTAACAACACGGCGACTTTTTCATCTTTACACACAAGCAGGTTACGGATAAATTCCGCAAAGCCGTTTAATACAAGATCCCCTTCAAATCCCTTTTTATTAATATCATCATATAATAACATGCCGCCGGAAAGATCTTGCTTTAACATGCAATCCATCAGCTTGAAATAATAGTCAGCATCGAGAATATTAAGATGTTCAAGTGTGTTTTGGTACGTCAACTTACCATTTGTAAAACTCACAATTTTATCCATGATGCTGAGAGCGTCCCGCATACAACCTTCACTTTTCTGTGCTATTACATGCAAGGCTGCTTTCTCTGCTTTTATTTCTTCCTTCTCGCAGATCTCCTGCAGATGAACTACTGTATCATTATTGGTGATCCGTTTGAAATCAAATATCTGGCAGCGACTTAATATTGTTGGAAGGATCTTGTGTTTCTCTGTGGTTGCTAAAATAAAAATTGCATAGGGCGGTGGTTCCTCCAATGTTTTCAAAAAGGCATTGAATGCCGAAGAGCTTAGCATGTGAACCTCGTCTATGATATATACTTTGTATTTACCCGCTTGTGGGGCAAAACGAACCTGGTCAACCAGTGTTCTTATATCATCGACTGAATTATTACTGGCCGCATCAAGCTCATGAATGTTCATCGATGTTCCTTCATTAAATGAAATACATGATTGACACTTGTTGCAAGCCTCGCCATCTTTTGTTTGATGTTCACAGTTAATTGTTTTGGCCAGGATACGGGCACAGGTTGTTTTACCAACACCTCTCGGTCCACAAAAAAGAAATGCATGTGCAAGCTGGTTATGCCTGATCGCATTTTTTAGCGTAGTCGTAATATGCGATTGACCAACTACCGTATCAAAAGTTTGTGGTCTGTATTTTCTTGCTGAAACAACGAATTTATCCATATTAAAGATGACTGAAATCTGGCATATGAAATCCGACTTCAGGGACTGCAATAATAAAGAAGTTTTGGATGCTGTGATATTTGTTTTTGCACACTCGGTTGCTGATTTCAGCGCCAAGCTTAGTGGAGAATGGGGTGTCGTTTAAATTCTTTTGTTTGATCAAATAAATAACGGTAGGTTGTAAGTATGCGATTGCGATATGTACCCAGAGCTTCGGATACGTTTATCATTTTCGGATTGAATTCGCCTATCCATTGCATTTCATAGTAGTCATAAATGGGTTCACCCAAAATATATTTTCCGTTTTCCATCTTCAAATTTTGTATCAATTTTGCCCCTTCAATTATCATATAACTATCAACACCTTTCCCCTGAAATTCCGGAATAACACCAAATACAAGCCCTGTAAATTTTCTATTTTTCTTAGTTGCCTTTACCCAAAGGAATTTCAGCTTATGAAAAAGATCAAAATTTCCGTTCAGATATTTAAACCACTGATTCAGATCAGGAAGATTGATCCAAATACCGATAGGTTCATTTTTATAATATACAAACCAGCAGATTCGCTCATCCAAAACTGGCTTCATGCTTTTGAACATTTTAAATACTACCCTTTCTTCAAGTTGTTTTAATCCACCATGACCAGCCCAGGCTTTATTATAAACTATTGCAAAATCCTTTGCGAATTTTTCCAACTGATTCTTCCTGATATATGCTGAGCTGTAATTGGGGTCCTTTGCACATTCATCATGTCGATCATAAAACTTTTGCTGAAGGAGCTTATCAGCGTTCATTGCAAAACAGATCTGGTTGAAATAATTTTTGAAACCATAATTCTCAAATAGCTGCTGGTAATAAGAAGGATTAAAATTCATGCAATACATTGGTGAAAGTTCAGTGCCTTTTACAACCAGTCCCCACCAACGATCTCTTTCCCCAAAATTGATGGGGCCATCCATTGCCTGCATGCCTTTTTGCATCAACCAATGTTTAGCTACATTAAAAAGCATATCTGCTGCGACCTGGTCATTAATGCAATCAAAAAAACCGATACCACCCATAGGAACATCATCGCCTTTATTTTTATATTTTTTATTTGTAAATGCGGCGATGCGGCCAAGGAACTTTTGCTCGTCATCTTTTAATATCCATCTTATCACTTCGCCTGAGCGAAAGGTTTTATTTTTTTTCTTATCAAAAACTTCATTGATGTCTTTGTCTAACGGACGGATATAGGCAGGGTTATTTTTGTTGAGCTCAACATTAACAAGCAGGAATTCTTTGGCAAGATTTGAATTGGTGACTTCAACCAGTTGCATTGGGCAAAAATAGGGAAGAATTTTTCAAGCAATTATACCTTATTTAGTAAACATTTTCTCTGCTAATCTCGCATCATGTCCATAAATATCTTCTCTGAAATTCAAACGGCCATTTTCATCAACCCATGCTGTATAATATGTAATGACAACGGGAATTGGATCTTTCACTTTTACATATTTTTCATTTCCGCTGTTCATCGCTTCACTTATTTTTTCAGGCGTCCATTCGGGTTGATTACGTAAAACATAGTTAGCAAATTTTTCGGGCTCTTTTAAACGGATACAACCATGACTATATGCCCGTTTATCTTTTTCAAACAAGCTTTTTGCGGGAGTATCGTGAAAATAAATATTAAAACTATTTGGAAATAAAAATTTCACTTTACCCAGCGCATTTCCGGCTCCTGGTTTTTGACGTACCACAGGAAGTCCATCATCATTTCCTGTTATCTCCATATTTTCTTTTGCGATATAGTTTGGATTTTTTTCAATTGCCGGAAGAATTTCTTTGGCAACAATACTTGGAGGTACATTCCAGTAAGGACTAAATACAACCTGGTTCAGATCTCCGTTAAACATCATTGTATTATGTCCTTCTTTTCCAACCACAACATCAATATCAAATGCTTTTTGCTTGCCTTCGTATACATGCAATACGAATTCAGGAATGTTTACAACAATAAGATTTCCTGAAGGATTGTTTGCTAACCAGCGCATACGATCCATGTTCATCAGTAATTGTTCAATTCTTTTAGTAACCGGAACATTCATTTCTTTTATCAGCGAATCACTGATCGAGCCAGTTTCACTAAATCCATGACGGGCCTGGAAATTCTTTACCGCCATTGCTAATGTATCATTAAAAACCTGGCTGGTATCATTGGCCGTGAGATCGCCACTTATCATCAATCTTTTTTTGATGATAGCAATATCTGGAGAGGTTACTCCTTTTTTCAAAGATTTCTTGAAGGTATTTAACTGTGGCCACCCTCCATTTCTTGCGATTGTCAAATATTTACCCAATTGGTCCTTCAACCCTTTATAAGATTCATTTACATCTTCAAAATATTTATCGTCTTTATGCTTTTTATTTACAATTGAATCTGCAAGATCTAGAGGATTTTCTTTTTTTCGAGGAACAAATCGTTCCATTTCTTTGCGCTTTACATAACCTTTTTCATAATTATTAAGCATATACATTATGAAATGTTGAGTCAATGTAAGCTCGGTGTTTATATAATCTTTGTTAGAAGCACTTACTGAAAGTTCATCTTCGGCAATAAGCCTGTCCATTTTCTTCTGCAACTTTTTATCTTTTAACAAGGAATCATCCTCATAAGTAGTCACATAATCATGGAGGTTCCAGAAACCCCGGGCTTGTTCTGTCAACCCATCTTTGCTGAACCATGCAAACTGGTAGTTGCGGGTATTATAAAAACTTTCTAAACGACGGGCAATAGAATCACCAATTTTATTTTGTTTAATAAAATTTTGTAAGGCTGTAGTGTCTAAAAAGAGGTCACTGTATGAGTTGGACGGCGTAACACTTTCATCTCTTTTACTTATGTTTTTTTCTTCTTTTGTGATTTTTTCTGTCTTGCTTTCTGTTGTATCTGTACAAGAAAAAAGAAGGGCACTAAGGCCAAAGGCGAAAAGGATTTTTTTCATGCTTCTGAATACTGCAAAAGCAATGCCTTAGTAAAAAAATAAAATGCGATAATTAAACGGGGAAATTTTTACTCAGTTCAGCAATTGCTGATCCTGGTTATTAATAATTGCTGGTCATATCCCGACGAAGTTAGCTCCAGCGCTTTTTCAAAAAATTTTTTTGCTTCGGGTTTGTTTTCAAGATCAAAATAAATCTCACCGATGGAGGTATAATAAAGATGATGATCTTCTAACCCTTTTATTTGCTGTAATTCTTTCAACGCATTTTCTTTACTGATGGCATATGAGGATGCAATCGCCTTATTCATGGCAACTATAGGATTGGGCTGTAGTTGATAAAGCATTTCATACAAATGGTAAATGCTTTTCCAATTCGTTTGTTTAAATGACCTGGCGGCAGCATGTTGCGATGCTATGGCCGCCTCTAAATGATAGGAAGAGATCTCAAAAGGTTCGGTCGATTCCTCCATAAATTCAAAGCCTTTACTCATTAAAGATCGATTCCACTTGCTCCGGTCCTGGTGTTTCAATAATATGATGTTACTCTTATCATCAAGTCTTGCATCGAGCCTTGACGCCTGAAAACACATAAGTGCCAATAAGGCTTTGGTTCGGGGTAAAGCGGTTAGTGAGTGTTGCGTTAATAAAAAACATAAACGCATTGCTTCCTCGCAAAGATCTTCGCGGATCAGTTTATCGGGATTCGATGATTTATAGCCTTCATTAAATAAAAGATAAAGTGATTTTAAAACTGTATCAACTCTTGTCGACAGTTCATCGTTTTGCGGAACTTCCAATTCTATCTTTTCTGTCTTGATCTTTTCTTTCGCCCTGTAAATCCGTTTTGCAATTGTTTCCTCCGTTGTTAAAAATGCCTTTGAAATTTCATTTACACTTAAACCACAAAGTGTTTTTAATGTTAAAGCGATCTGCGATTCTTCTTGTATTGAAGGATGACAGCATGCAAACATCATTCTTAGCTGGCTATCCTGTATTTCATTTTCCAAAAACAAATTATTAACTGTTGAAGCAAGAGTATATTCTGATTGAAGTAAATAACTGTATTGAGGACTTACTTCCTTAAATTTTTTTTCCCTTCTTAAAAAGTCAATGGCTTTATTTTTTGCAACACGATAGAGCCATGCGGAAGGATTATCGGGGACTGACTTATAACCCCATGTGCTCATTGCCTGCAGTAACGTATCCTGTACAAGATCTTGGGCGATCTCAATATTTTGTAAACCTAATAATCTTGACAAAACAGCGATCATCTTTCCCGACTCATGCCGGAAAAGATGATCGACGAGTTGATTGATGTTTTTATTTTGGTCCATTCGTGTTATGCAGGCTGACCAACTTCAACTTTCATTATCTGTCTTACCTGCACTTTACTTCCTTCTTCAAGGTCAGGACAGCCCTTTGCAAGTTCAACGGCTTCATCGATATCTTTTGCATTAATAACAAAGAAACCTCCAACGACTTCCTTGCCTTCTGTGTAAGGACCATCGGTGACAGATTTTCCTTTTGCACCACTTACTAATTTTCCGCCAGGCAATAAAGGTTCGCCAGCCACATATTGATTGGCTGCTCTCAATTTATCGATCCAGGCCATCCATTTTCCCATATGCTCCTGCATAAGTGCGGGACTAAGATTTCCTGGCTGTGTGCCTTCAAAAATGAACATGAACTTTTCCATTGTAATAGTTTTTAAGTTTTAAAATCTTGTTTGGTATTATGACGAACCGCTTGTTTCGAATCGGACAGAAAAGGTAAATTTTTTTTGGAGTCATTTTTTCAAATAATGGCTGACGGTATTTATTTAGCTTTAATGAGCCAAAAATTAAATATCATGGATTGGAAAAACAAAGTAGCTGTAATAACCGGAGCCAGCACCGGGATCGGCAAAGCAACCCGTGAACTTTTACAAGGTCGCGGAACTATTGTTTATAATCTCGATATACAGGACACTGGTGATCCTCATTTTGTAAAATGTGATGTTCGTATAAAAGAAGATATCAAAAAAGCTTTGGCAAAAGTGTATGAAAAGGAAAAAAGGATCGATATGCTTTTTGCCAATGCTGGTATTCATCTTTTTGCTACAATGGAAGAAACAACTGATGATGAATTTGAGAATTTATTGTCGATTAATATCCGCGGTACTTTTTATACAGTCAAATATGTTTTGCCTTATATGAAAGCGCAGGGTAAGGGAAGTATTTTGCTGATGGGTTCAGATCAAAGTTCAGTTGGCAAAGCAAGCAGCTCAGTATATGGAATGACAAAAGGAGCAATTGTCCAACTCACAAAAAGTACCGCCATTGATTATGCAAAATTTGGGATCAGAGTGAATTGCATAGGCCCAGGTACAATCAATACGCCTTTACTGCATAAAGCAGTCGATCATTTTTCAAAAAAATCGGGCACAGATAAAGCTGAAGTTTACAAAAATCTTGATGGAGTTCAACCCTGGGGGAGAATTGGTTTACCGGAAGAAATTGCCGCCACCGCGGCCTTTCTATTGTCTGATGAAAGCTCATTTACCACAGGAGCATTATTCCCGGTTGATGGAGGCTATATAGCTCAGTGAGTTAAAAATATTTCCTGTCTTCCGATCGTTTTTCCACACCCAAGATTTTCTCTTTTAGAGTTGTCCATTTATGCTTGCACACCCCTACCTTTGCGGCCTCAAAACATACCTCCTCTAAAATATTATTATGGGTAAAGTTGGTAAAATCAAACAGATCATTGGTGCGGTAGTCGACGTGCAGTTCGATGGCACACTTCCTGAAATTTATAACGCATTGGAACTGAAAAGACCAAATGGTGATAAACTGGTGCTTGAAGTAGAGCAACACCTTGGTGAAGACAGTGTTCGTTGTATTGCGATGGATGGTACAGAAGGTCTTGTTCGCGGACTTGAAGTTGTTGATACTGGTATTGCGATCGCAATGCCTGTTGGTGAAGATATTTATGGTCGTCTTTTTAATGTAACAGGCGATCCGATAGATGGTTTGCCTGCAGTTTCTAAAAAAGGTGGTCGTCCAATTCACAGTAAGCCTCCTGCATTTGAAAATCTTAGCACTTCTGCTGAAATTTTATTTACTGGCATTAAAGTTATTGACCTTATCGAGCCGTATGCAAAAGGTGGTAAGATCGGTTTGTTTGGTGGTGCTGGTGTTGGTAAAACGGTTTTGATCCAGGAATTGATCAACAATATTGCAAAAGCATATGCTGGTTTATCAGTGTTTGCTGGTGTGGGTGAAAGAACCCGTGAAGGAAATGACCTGATGCGTGAAATGATCGAAGCAGGCATTATGAAATATGGCGATGATTTCAAACATAGCATGGAGAAAGGGGGGTGGGATCTGAGCAAAGTGAATATGGAAGATCTGAAAGATTCAAAAGCCACTTTCGTATTCGGACAAATGAATGAACCTCCTGGTGCCCGTGCAAGGGTTGCCTTGAGTGGTTTGACTGTTGCAGAATATTTCCGTGATGGTGATGGACAAGGAAAAGGAAAAGACATCTTATTCTTCGTTGACAACATCTTCCGTTTTACACAAGCTGGTTCTGAAGTATCGGCGTTGTTGGGTCGTATGCCATCAGCGGTGGGTTATCAGCCAACGCTTGCAACAGAAATGGGATTGATGCAGGAAAGAATTACTTCTACTAAGAATGGTTCAATCACATCTGTACAGGCGGTATACGTACCTGCGGATGACTTGACTGACCCGGCTCCGGCTACAACATTTGCTCACCTGGATGCAACGACGGTATTGAGTCGTAAGATTGCTGACCTTGGTATTTATCCTGCGGTTGACCCGTTGGATTCTACATCGCGAATTTTGACTCCAAAGATCGTTGGTGATGTTCACTATAATTGTGCGAACCGTGTGAAATTAATTTTACAGCGCTATAAAGAATTGCAGGATATTATTGCCATTCTTGGAATGGATGAATTAAGTGATGATGATAAGATGACAGTACAACGTGCAAGAAGAGTACAACGTTTCTTGTCACAACCGTTCCATGTTGCAGAAGCGTTTACAGGTTTGAAAGGCGTGTTGGTTCCGATCGAAGAAACGATCCGTGGATTCAATATGATCATGGATGGTGAAGTAGATGAATATCCTGAAGCAGCATTCAACCTTGTGGGTAGCATTGATGATGCAATTGAGAAAGGAAAGAAAATGATGGCGGCAGCACAGGGATAAACCCCCTGTCCCCCTAAAGGGGTGACTTAGGTTGAGGCTTCATTATTTATTTGATAGTTCTTTATAAATGTTAGTTGATTTTTATGTTGCCAACATTTGTTCCCTCATTGGACTTTTGTTGCGTCGCACTCTTCAACTTTCTGTTCTTTAATCGACAAATTAAAAACAATAGTTCACTTACTGCTCTCTGTGCTGTGGGTGGATGGCCTCCCCTTCGGGGAGGTCGGGAGGGGCTTTATGAATTTAGAAATACTTACTCCAGAAAAAAAACTATACAGCGGCGAAGTTTATGGCGTGCAAATGCCGGGCATAAGCGGAAGTTTTGAAGTGCTCGAAAAACATGCGCCGTTGATCAGTGCATTGAAGCCCGGTCGCTTGAAAATTTTAAAAGACAAACAAAACCATTTAGCAAACTTTGATATACAAGCTGGTTTTGTCGAAGTATTGAATAATAAAGTAACAGTATTGGTTGAAGGTGCTGTTGCTGTTGAATAACAACCTCTGTCCCCTAAAGGGGAACTTAGGTTCTATATTCTTTTTATTAGTTCTTTATTAAATAACGATTAAAAAAATGTCCTGAACTTATGGGCTGTGTGATGGCAAGTCCCCTTTAGGGGATTTAGGGGCATAAAATAATTGTGGAAAACCCTTTCTGTGCGTATGCAGATCGTGTTCCGGGATTGTGAAAACAAGTTGAACCCTCTTCAGAATTGGAGAGGGTTTTTTGTTACATTTTAATAAAGCCTTTAGCAGAATCTAATGGGAAACTCAATTTGAAAAACTTCATTTCTGGCAGTAAGGCAATTTGTTTTAAAACGAATTTATCTTGATCGTTTAAAGAAAGATCAAATTGTTCCTGATTTGTTAGTCTATAATAAGTTTTTTTTGACTCCTTGCTTTCATGTTTATAAAGACAACTACATTTTTCGGATAAATGATATGATGTGATTATATATTTCTTATCCCGCACAATTGCTGCTTTTAATTCAGCACATCCTTTATTTGAAGAAAGATCTGTACCTGTTATTTTAAGTTCTTTGTTATCGTCAATTGAAGAAGAATGAATTTGGGTTACGCTTGCAACACGACATGCGAAAGGAACTTGAATAATAAATAGGAAGATCGTAGTATAAATAAGATATCTAAACATGATCAGTTAAATCTTTATGTGAACTACTCAGCTTTAGAATTGGTCCTTTATTGAGATTGTTTTCTTCTTTTCAACTCTTCCTCCGCATATCCAAACGCTTTCTTCATCATATCAGTTTTTCTAAATTCATATTTCGTTCTTATTTGCTCTTCTTCATTCGCTACAATACCAAACATTGCATCAATAGCCCTTGCAGCAATAAAATCTGTTAGACTGGGTTCCAGCGGTTTATTTATAAAAGGAATTTTATTGTAAACATCAGTGATCTGTTTCCAATCTCTGTTTGCACCTTCAGTTTTTATTGTACTGTCAACAATTGGACGAAAAGCTACCATTAATTCGGGATGCATTGTCATTTTGAAATATTCTGTAGCTGCATGATTGTTGTCAGTCACTAAAATGTTTACAGCATTTTTTATACTCATTTCTTTTACTGATTGAAGAAAAATTGGTTTTGCTGCTCTTACTGCAGATGAAGTTGCTCTTGTAAATTTTCCTGTTACCTGGTCAACTGTTTTATCCAATCCAAGATCACGAAGTGTTTTTTCTATTTTGGCAGCATCACCAGGGAAAGCAAATCTTACTAATGGATTTCCATTTGGATCAGCAAATGCATCAAAGCTCCTAAATAACCCTTGGGTCAATGCATCTTTTAATCCCGTTGCCATTTCAAATTCTGAGGGCACGAGTATGGATGCAATTTGTTTCAATGTATTGCATGAAGCCAGTACCATGAAAAAACTGAACGCTACAACTAATATTCTTTTCATATAACTATCTTTATTGAAGTTAAATTAATTTATGAAAGCCTTTAATATCATCTTCTGTCTTCTTTTTGTTTTTTCAGCAGCTCTGCAATACAACGATCCTGATCCATACGTCTGGATGCCTATATATATGTATGGCGCTGTGCTTTGCTGGCTGGCATTCAGAAACAAATTTTACCCAAAAGCATATTTAATTGGCATCATCATTTATACAGTTTATGCTATTGGATTATTTTTTTGGAAGGACGGTGTATGGGATTGGATGAACAAACACAATGCCGAAGATATTGCTGCTACCATGAAAGCGGAAAAACCATGGATAGAAGAAACCAGGGAATTCTTCGGATTAGTAATTCTTATAGTTGTATTAGCAATAGATTATTTCTATGCAAAAAGAAAATTGTCAAAGTAAAATCCTCTTCACCATTGACCATTCACCACTCACTATTCTTTATAATCTATCCGAAACAATCCCGAGTCTTTATTCTTGCTAAACCATCCAAGTCCATATTCCAGGACATAAAGATGCCCATCAGGTCCAAGTTCTATATCAACAGGTGCGGCAAATTTTGCTCCATCCATAAATGGTTCCATTTTATAAAAATCACCATTCGGTTGTAAGGAAACTGCCCTGATAATATTTCTCATCCATTCATAGATGAAAACTTTTCCATTATAATAATCAGGTAAACCATTTTTACCCGGATAAAGATCTGAATAATAAATAGGCCCGGCCATTGCAGTTCTTCCTCCTGTTCCCATTTGTGGAAAGTCAGGTGAGATGCCGTAAGGATACCATATAAATGGCGGAGAAAGCGGGGGCAATTCTTTTATACCTGTATTATTTTTTGAATCATTAATTGGTTTAGCCGGATCAAAAGAAGGGCCACTCTTCCCGGTATAATAATCATAAGAATGATAAGGATAATTTTTGCCAATAAATAAAGGCCATCCAAAGTAACCAGCTTTTTTTGCCTGGTTCAATTCATCATATCCTTTGGACCCTCTAGTATCTAAACTGTCTTTATCTGAATCAGGACCAACATCACCCCAGTACACATAATTATTTTTTGGATCCACTGATAAACGATAAGCATTTCTTGTTCCCATAGCGTAGATCTCCGGTCTTGTTTTCGGTTGATCTTTTGCAAATAAATTTCCATCAGGTATACTGTAGGTACCATCTTCATTTACTTTAATACGAATTACTTTCCCACGCAGGTCATTACTATTCGATGCACTTCTTCTTGCATCATATTTTTCAAAACCTTTCCTGTTATCTAATGGAGCAAAACCATGATTGGCGATTGGCTGATTAGGTGCATCAAAAGGAGTGGAATTATCGCCGGTTGATAAATATAAATTTCCATCACCCCCAAATGCAATAGAGCCGCCGGTATGACAGCATATTTCTCTTTGTGAATAAAATTGAAGAACTATTTTTTCTGATGAGAGATCGATCTTATCATCTTTCAATGTAAATCTTGATAAGCGATTAACTGATGTATCGATCGGCGAATAAAAAATATAAACCCAGTTATTTTTTGCAAAATTTGGATCCTTACAAACTCCCAATAAGCCTTCTTCTGCATTTACAGTGCTGTCAATTTTTGTTTTCCAGTATACATCCAGTTTTCCAGCCGGCTTAAGTTGTTTCGTATCATTTTTATAGATCGCAATATCTCCGCGACGCTGTACGATCAACACATCAAGATTTGGTAGAATGGTCATTTCTGTTGGCTCGAAGAATTCACCAACTGAGAGCTGTGTTTTTGTAAATGATTTTGGATCGGGAGGAAATTGAGATTTCGCTTTTGAATAATCTTTTTTGTTTTCACCAATAGCATATTGAATACCACCCAATATATGTTTGAGATAATTTGATTCAACATAAGACTCCTCAGTATGACCAAATTCAGTATAGAAAGCACGACCGCCATCATAATCATGGTACCATGCCATTGGATGATCATCTCCCATTTTTCCACCTTCATAACTTTTTTCATCGATCTTAGCTAATACATGAACATCCTTATTCAGATTTTTAAAATTATACCACTCGTCAAATCTTTCCCATGTATCAGGTAAGTGTTTAGTTGACGCGTGACTTTTATCTACCACAAGGATCTTTGCATTTTGTTGCTTGGGATGACTTTCAAAATTTGCACCAACCAATTTTGAATACCATATCCAGTCATATTCAGTATCGGTAGCCGAATGAATACCTACAAAACCACCACCTGCTTGTATAAATCTTTCAAAAGCGGCTTCTTGTTTATAACTAAGGATATTACCAGTTGTATTTAAGAAAACAACAGCTGCATATTTTTTCAAATTATCTTCTGCGAAAGCTAAAGAATCATCTGTAACATCAACATCAAAATCATTTTCTTTCCCCAATTTTTGAATAGCAGCCTTGCCATTAGGAATAGAACTGTGATGAAACCCATTTGTTTTTGCAAACACCAGGATCCTTTTACCACTTATGGAACCAGTTGACTCATCCTTACAAGAAGAAAGAAGAATACAGATCAGGGAACTAAAAAAGATAAATTGTTTTTTCATTTTACAGGCATTAAATGTGAAAGGGGAACTAAATATAAACGCAAAAAATGAAATGAAGCGCAACGAATTAATTTAATTGTGGATCGATCGGGAAATTGATCATCATTTCATAATCACCGCCTAGTTGTTTCAATGCATCTTTCCAGATGTCGTCATGTTTTTTATGAAAAACAAGTTTTCTTATTGCCTTTACTGTAAGCCATGATTTACCGGTCAATTCTTCATTAAGCTGACCTTCGCCCCAACCGGAATAACCAATAAAGAACCTGATCTTATTCTCATCAATTGCATTTTTTTTGATCATTTGTAATACTATATCAAAATCGCCACCCCAATACACACCTTTTATCACTTCGACAGATCCGGGAATTTCTGCAGGGTATTGATGTAAAAAATGCAGTGTGTCTGTTTGTACAGGGCCACCGTAATAAACTGGTAATTTGAAACCATCGAGCTCGGGAACAATCTGGTCAATAGTATTCTCATATTTGCGATTCAACACAAAACCAAAACTTCCCTGTTGCTGGTGTTCGCAAAGAAAAACCACCGTTCTCATAAAATTCGGGTCTTTAAGGAAAGGATCGGAAATGAGTAATATGCCTGCCGCGGGGTCAATCATATACCTAATTTAAGATGAAATTTTATTTTTATAAAAGTTATCTTACCACCTCTATAAACCTCTGTTAAAATAACAGTTGTTGAAAAAAGTAGAATGCCAAAAGAATGTTTGAGGTATTATCTTTGCCCATCTGCTTAAAACTGCCATCTTGTAAACGTGAAAAAGACTTTTCCGATAATTATCGCCTTAATACTTGTGTCACTCATCGGCATCATTTTGATCCAGATATCATGGATCAAAAATATGATCATAGTGGAGGAAAAGCAGTTCACCGAAAAAGTCATGGTAGCAACAAGAATGGTAGGTGACGAGTTATCTGAATACAAAGGAAGTATGCTTTCACAAAATAACAGCATACTTCCGTGGAAACAGGATCACTCCACATTGGATATGCTGCGACCCTCTACTGTTGCCAGCAGGTTCACAACGGCGCAGTTTGCCGATAAAATAAAAAGAGCATTTATTCTTAATGGGCTGGCAAAGATCCGATTTGAATTTACTTTAGCAACTACCAACCCTTTTGGGGAGGTAACATATTTCGAACGGCAGTCAGGTGAGTTTGGAAAATTTTGGGAGGATAGTGCGAATAATATTCAATTTATGTATCCCATCGAATCTATGAGTGGAAGTAATAGTGAAAATCTTTCGCCAAGAGAAATATTATGGGTGATAGTACCGAACAGTAGCGGGGTTGTATTAAAAGAGTTACGTTGGAGAATTTTTATTGCAGGGTTATTTACATTGATCATTTTTGCGGCTTTTTATCTTACTGTAAATACAATGCTTCGTCAGAAAAAATTGAGTGAGATAAAGAATGATTTTATCAATAACATGACGCATGAATTCAAAACTCCTTTGGCGACTATTTCACTGGCGGTTGATGCCATGAAGAATGATAAAGTAATTGGCGATAAAGAAAAGCTGAATTATTTCAGCAGTATCATTAAAGAAGAAAATCAACGGATGAACCGACAGGTAGAAACAATATTAAAGGCGGCGTTATTAGATAAGCAGGAAGTAAACCTGATGCTGAAACCAACACATGTGCATGATGTAATAAAAGATATTGCGGATAATTTCACCTTGCAGCTCAATGATAAAAATGGTAAAGTGGAAATGGACTTGGAGGCAACGAATGATCTTATAGATGCGGATGAAGTTCACTTCCCTAACCTGATAAATAACCTGATCGATAATTCAGTGAAGTATGCAAAAGAAGATGTACCGCCTGAGATCAAGATCAGCACAGCTGCTAATGGAAAAAATATGACCATAAAACTTGAAGACAATGGCATCGGCATGGCTAAAGAAACTGTAAAAAGAATTTTTGAAAAATTTTATCGTGCACATACCGGCAATGTTCACAATGTAAAAGGATTTGGTCTTGGACTTAGTTATGTAAAAACAATGATCGATGCACACGGGGGGAATATCAAAGTTGATAGCATGCCGGGTAAAGGAAGCACTTTCACGCTGGAGTTGCCATTAAAAAGACATTAAGCATTTCTCCATAACAGGCTTCCATCTCCATAACTCAGGAAGCGAAAATTATTTTCAAAAGCATAGTCGTAAACTTTTTTCCAATCACTTTTGATAAATGCTGCGACTAATAATAGCAAGGTAGATTGTGGCTGATGAAAATTTGTGATCAAACCGTTTGCAATTTTAAATTGATAACCGGGAGCAATAATGATCTGCGTTTTAGCAGTTAAATTATTTAAGTCTTTTGCGGTCATCCATTTTATTAAATTTTCTAAGGCCTCTTTTGATGAGATCTCTCTTTCTTTATGATTATAAACTTCCCATTGGGTAATCTCATTTGACCATTCACCATTCACCATTGACAATTTCACTCCCAGCCAATACAAACTCTCCAATGTTCTTAATGAAGTAGTCCCAACTGCAACGATATTTTTATCAAGTTGATCAATTAAATTTTGGATCAATGATCTTGAAACAGTAAAATATTCTGCGTGCATCTCATGATCTTTCATCACTTCAGTTTTCACGGGTTTAAATGTTCCGGCACCAACATGAAGAGTTACAAAATCTCTTTGAATATTTTTTTCTTTTAATTTTTTGAAAACAGTTTCTGTAAAATGTAAGCCTGCAGTTGGTGCAGCTACTGAGCCTTCGTAATGAGCATAAACAGTTTGATATCTTTCTGCATCACTAATTTCTGCTTCTCTTTTAATATAGGGTGGAAGAGGAATAGCTCCAAAAAGATGGAGCACTTCAGCAAAACTTAATGTTGGATCATTCCAGGATAAGTCAACAATGAAACTATCACCAATCTTTTCAATATAACGGGCATTTAAAACAAGATCTTTTGAATTGTACCTGATCTTTTTTTCAAGCACTTGTCCATGCTTCCATTTTGATGCACCGCCGATCAAACAATGCCATAATACTTTTTCATGTTGGAGCATTGCAGTAGTAATATCCGTGTATTGCTCATGCGGTTCTAAACAAAAAATTTCAATTACTCCACCCGTTGGTTTTTGAAATAACAATCTTGCTTCAACAACTTTTGTATCATTGAAAATAAGAAAAGTATCTTTTGGAATATACTCATCAATATTCCTGTAAATATCTTCGGCAATAATTCCTTCTTTATAAATAAGAAGCTTTGAAGCATCACGTTCTGCCAATGGATATTTGGCGATCCTTTCTTCAGGAAGAGAATAGGTAAAATCTTTTATTGAAAGTGTTCTTGGGTCTGTCATAACACAACCAACTGTTGTATTTTGAAATAAAGTCAGCGAATTTACGAAGTAAGTTGTTCCGTTACTCGAATAGATACAACTGGACTAAAATCATGTTAATCTGCTAGATCAAATTGAACAAATGAGAATACAGGGTCTTTAAGTTCAACTTTTTGATTGGTTTTATCTTTATATTCAAAAGCATTCTTATTGTTCAATTTTTTTAGCCATTCTGGGTGTCTTGTTTTGATAATCCCAATATTTGGATTGTTGCTTTTGAAAGCAAAACCAGTTGTATAATCATAAGACTCATTATGAATTATCGGTACTCCAAAAATGTCAATCAGTTGCGACAGGATAATGTTTAAGTCCCATACGATTGCACGAACAGTATTCTGTTTTTCATAAACCAATTCGATTTGTCTGAACCTTGTATCAATTGGTTTTAAATGCCTCCTGGTTAAATAAGGCTTTGTTTCTGAGAACGGTTGTGCAGTAAAAAAGTTTGTTAGTTTATCAACACTATTCTCTTTTCCCAATTTGGACTCGATTGTCTTAAAATAATCTTTAATTGATAATTTTTCTAAGTCAAAAGGATTTAAATCAATTATAGAAGTCATTCTAGCTAAATAATGTAGTCAAATAAATTTATTTACGTTTTGCCACTGGCACAACTAATTTCAATCCACTCCATATTTCACTCACTGCACAAACCTTTACATCAACCAGGTCATTCTTCAATGCATAATTTCTTATTACATCTTCTGTAATATCAGTTGGGATCTTTGCGGCTTTCTTATACCACGATACCCAGATGATTACAGTTGAATTCTTTTTGTAAACACTTTTCAAAGCTTTCATCTCTGATTCAAATTCTTTCACAGTCTTCACAAACAGATGAATGAGATCAGGTATTTCATTTTTCTTACATGATTGATCAGTGATATCAACTTCCAACAATTTGTAATAGTCATCGGGCCTATTAATGATCAAAACTTTCATCACAGGTTTTATCCCGAGTTTTTTTATTAATGCAGTACCAGAATAACCTGCTGTTGCCATTAAATAAAGTTAGTGGCTTTGCATTTTTGCCGGAATTCACGTATCAATACAACACTATCCACAGCTTTTCCACCGCAATCCACACCAGAATCACAGAAATTTTTCCCAAGAATTTTATACAAGTGACCAAACCCTTTACTGTAGCCTATTACAGCCAATACGGCGCTGGGGAAAAAATAAAATCTTGAAAATTTGGTTGTTAAGTGGGAAAATGTGTTATTTTGTGTCAATTATTTTAAAATTGTTGCAATCTACTGATAATGACAGGCTTTCTCGGAGAATTCGAAGCGACGTTAGACGCCAAGGGGCGGTTTCTCTTGCCGGCAGGGCTGAAAAAGCAAATGCCGGACGGGGAAGGAAATCTGTTTGTTATTAACAGGGGATTTGAACAATGCCTGGCTCTTTATACCATAAAAAGTTGGGAACCGCTCTTTGCAGAAATTAATAAGCTAAATGAATTTGATCCGAAGGCCAGACAGTTTCGCCGTCATTTTTTAAATGGCGCCACACATGTTGAGCCGGATAGTGCAGGTCGCTTATTAGTTCCGCCAAATCTGAAAGACCATGCGGGTCTGCAAAAAGATATAGTGCTGGTATCAGCAGTTAACAAAATCGAAATCTGGGATAGTAGTAAGTACCATCAGCTCTTTGACTCATTCTCTGCGGATGATTTCAGCAGTCTTGCCAAAGATGTGATGGCGAAAGGCGATTCAGGAATTAGTAATTAGGAATTAGAAAAAGGGAAATCATGAAAAATGAAAAACCAAATTCCAAATCCCAAATTCCAAATTCCGATTATCATACACCGGTTCTCCTTAAAGAAGCAGTGGATGGTTTGAAGATCGTTGCCGATAGAATTTATGTCGATTGCACTTTTGGCGGCGGCGGGCATTCCAAAGCCATCCTTGAAAAGCTTGACAATAATGGCAAGCTCATCGCATTCGACCAGGACGAAGATGCAAAGCGCAATATTCCAAAAGATCCACGCATCATTTTCGTGCCGCATAATTTTCGTCACCTGCAAAGATTTTTGAAACTGCATAATATAAATGCAGTGGATGGAATCCTTGCCGATCTCGGTGTCAGCAGTCACCAGTTTGATGAAGCCGAAAGAGGTTTCTCAACAAGACATGATGCGCCGCTCGATATGCGAATGGATCAGCGACAAGCACTCACTGCTGCTGATGTAATAACCAACTATAGCGAGCAGCAACTGCACAAAATATTTGAGCAGTACGGTGAAGTGACGAATTCCAAAACGCTGGCAAGAACGATCGTTGAATTGCGAAGCACACAATCGCTGAAATCAATTAATGCTTTTAAGCAAGCACTCCACGGAGTAGTGAAAGGAAATCCGAACAGGTACTTTGCCCAGGTATTCCAGGCATTGAGGATCGAAGTAAATGACGAGCTCGGAGCATTAAAAGAAATGCTCCAACAAATTCCACCCTTGTTGAAACCGGGATGCCGGGCAGCCATCATCACGTTTCATTCTTTAGAAGATCGGTTGGTTAAAAACTTTTTTCGTCGCGGAACCTTTCAGGAGACGGAAGAGAATCCTTTTATCATGAGTAAATCAGTGAATGAATTAAAAGTGATAACGAAGAAACCAATTGAAGCATCCGAAGAAGAAATGAAACAAAACCCAAGAGCGAGAAGCGCCAAGTTGAGAGTAGTAGAAAAAGTAATGATGGTATGATTTGGTGAATGGTCAATGGTGAATTGTGAAAAGATCTTTAAAGCCAGTACACCTCTCTTAAACTTCTGTTGCAAAGCGTAGCCTGCACTGAGCGATAGCGAAGTGTTCAACCACAGTAGTTCTTATCAACACATAAAGGGTATTAAATCCAATTTCTTTGAAACTCCGTGCCACTTTGATCTTTATCAAAGTGGCACGGTTAAAACCGAAGAACTGAAAAACCAAATTGAATTTTTCACAACACAATGCAGGAACAAGAAAACATCAAAGAGCGGGAAATTAAACTTGACTGGAAAAGATGGTTGAATTATCAATCACTCGTAAAACAAGTGCCATTCTTTTTATTTCTAACAGTATTAGCAGTTATATATATATATAATGGTCACTATGCGGATAAAACTATTCGCAACATCAACAGAACGGCGAAAGAGGTGAAAGAGTTGCAGTGGGAATATAAGACTGTAAAGAGTGAAGTGATGTTTCAAAGCAAGCAAAGTGAATTGGTAAAAGCAGTTGAGCCATTAGGATTAAAAGAATTGACAGAAGCACCGGTTGTATTAAATAATGAAGAAGAAAAGAAGGCAAAGAACTGATATGACTTGCTCCGGGCTTTAGCCCGGAGATGAAGATAAAAAAGGAGAGTGTTCATTGTCCCCCGCTGGCGGGGGCCGGATGAACAAATAGAAACAAAGATCAAGATGGGGTGGACAAAGCTGAATAGAATTACAGAACGATGAAAGGATTGCGACGCAACGGAAGATCATAAGAGTTATTGAAGCTGGTATCATAAATAACAACTAAAGAATTCAGAAGAGTAGTGGAAGTAAAACGTGACATACTTTGGAGAGTGTACCTCAGTTTTATCGGCATAGTGGTGCTGAGCCTGTTGGTCCTCGGCAGAGCTTTCTATATTCAGCAGGTGCAAGGCAGTTACTGGAGAAGCATGAGCGACAGCCTTCACCAACGAATTGAAGAAATTGATGCCGGCCGCGGAACTATCTACAGTGAAGACGGACAAATGCTGAGTACTTCGCTTCCCACCTTTGATATTTACATTGATTTTATGGCTGATGGTCTTCGTGAGAAAAACGGAAAACGTTTCAAAGAAAATATTGATTCATTCTCCAAAGCCCTGGCAAACTATTTCCACGATAAGACTGCCGCTGCATATAAAACAGAATTGCAAACTGCATACAAAAAGAAAGACCGATACTTCCCGCTTAAAAAGAAATTACAATTTGAAGATTATAAGATCTTCCGTGAATTTCCTTTAGCAAGATTAGGCAGAAACAGGAGCGGTGTGATCGTAGAAGAGAATAGTAAACGTTTAATGCCTTATCAAACGCTGGCGACAAGGACGATCGGTTTATCAAGAGAATATGTTGCGAGCAATGGAAAAGCAAAAAAGCAAAACGTTGGACTCGAAAAAAGTTATGATAGTTTATTGACTGGCCAAAAAGGTCAACGGCTTGTTCGTTTTATCGCCGGTGGTGTTCCTGTTCCTGTTGATGGTTACCAGGTTGAACCTGAAAATGGAAAAGATATTATTACAACCCTTGATGTGAACATACAGGACATTGCTTCAACGGCTTTGATGAAAAAAATGATCGAAAGCGAATCGCAATATGGAACAGCGATCGTGATGGAAACAAAGACAGGAAAGATCAAAGCGATCGCAAATCTTGGCCGGCAAAAAGACGGAAGCTACTTTGAAGATGATAATTATGCATTAAGAGTTACAGAACCTGGATCAACAATTAAGCTTGCAACACTTTTATCTGTTTTGGAAAGTGGAAGTTCAAAGCTTGATGATCTGGTAGAAGTTGGAAGTACCGGTCAAATGATGGTTGGACCAAGACCTGTGAACGATGCAGAAAGAGCACCGAAACCTGTATTAACAGTTGAAGAATGTTTTGCTCACAGCTCAAATGTCGGCATGAGCAAACTTGCATACAAAGCATTTGGAAATAACCCGAAAAAATTCAAAGAATACCTGCATGAATATTTGTTAGATGTAAAATCACCGATAGATCTGACCGACGTACCGAGGCCACAGCTTGCTTCATTTGAAAAAAATGCCGCTGGTGTGATGAATATGCTCACGATGAGTTTCGGCTATGCAATACAAGTAAGTCCATTACATACATTGACTCTTTATAACGCTATTGCCAATAATGGCAAAATGATGAAGCCTTATTTAGTAAACAGGATCGTAAGAGATGGTATTCCTTATCGCGAATTTCAGCCAACAGTTCTTAATGAAAATATTTGTAAGCCATCAACTGTGAAAGCTGCTAAGTCGAGTATGGAAATGGTGATAACTGAAGGAACAGGTAGACCAGCATTTAAGGATATGCCTTTTCCAGTAGCTGGAAAAACAGGAACTGCTCACGTAAAAGATGGTCCGATCAATTATGATAACATGGTTTACCAGGCATCGTTTGTTGGATACTTCCCCGCAAATGATCCTGTATACAGTTGCATTGTTGTTGTGCGTACAAAACCTCATGCGGCTCTTCATTATGGCGGACAAATAGCAGCGCCGGTTTTCCGTGAGATAGCGATCAAGTTGTATGCAATGTATATCGAACAAAAAACTGGTCCGACATACCAGGCAACAAAAGATAGTTTGAATTATTTCTACGCCGGCAAGAACAGCGATATAAAAAATGTTTTTAAAACATTGGATGTTGGTTATAGTGATTCAGTAGGGCGATCAGATTGGGGAAATGTGATAGCAGATAATTATCAGCCGGTGCTAAAAGAAGTGAATGTTAGTAAAGCTGTAATGCCAAATATAAAAGGCATGGGATTGAAAGATGTTATTTACCTGTTAGAGAATATGGGACTGAAAGTAAAAGCAAATGGACAAGGTAAAGTGATGGTACAATCTATACAGGCAGGATCAGCTTTGACAAAGGGAATGACTGTGTATGTTGAATTAGGATAAACATTTAATGTGAAGCTAAGTGATGTTTTATATAAAGTAAGTATCAGGTCGATAAACGGAAGTACGGGTATAGATATAAAGGATGTTCAGATCGATTCGAGGAAAATCAAAAAAAGCTCTTTGTTTATTGCTGTAAAAGGTTCAGCTGCTGATGGTCATCTTTTTATTGATAAAGCAAGTGAAGCTGGTGCTACAGTAATTGTGTGTGAAGTGTTGCCTGCAGAAAGAAAAGATGGTGTGGTGTATGTGCAGGTGGAAAACAGTGCAGAAGCTGCCGGTTATATAGCAGCAAATTTTTTTGGTCAGCCTTCGGAACGAATGAAAGTAGTGGGAGTGACAGGAACAAACGGTAAGACAACTATTGCGACATTATTATATAAGCTCTTTACATCGTTGGGATATACATGCGGATTGTTAAGCACTGTGGAAAATCGTATCGGCGAAAAGATACTCGCTGCTACACATACCACACCGGATGCTGTAAGTCTGAATGCTTTGTTGAAACAAATGGCTGATGATGGATGTTCTCATGTTTTCATGGAGAACAGTTCTCATGCCATTCACCAGCATCGAAGCACAGGATTAAAGTTTGCCGGTGGCATTTTTAGCAACATCACTCATGATCATCTTGATTATCACAAAACATTCGATGAGTATATCAAGGTGAAGAAATCATTCTTCGATTCATTATCATCAGATGCGTTTGCAGTAAGCAATGCAGATGATAAAAGAGGAATGGTGATGCTGCAGAATACAAATGCTAAAAAATATTTCTACAGTTTGCGGACAATGGCTGATTTTAAAGGAAAGATCCTTGATAATAGCCTGACTGGTTTAGTGATGAATGTAAATGATACGGAAGTTCATTTCAGGATGATCGGCGAGTTCAATGCATATAATCTTTTAGCGGTTTATGGAACTGCAATGTGTATGGGAGAAGATAAACAGGAAGTGTTGAGATGTTTAAGTGTGTTGACTGGAGCAGAAGGAAGATTTGATTATATGATCTCATCAAAAGACCGGCTGATAGCAATTGTTGATTATGCACATACACCGGATGCTTTGTTGAATGTGCTGGCAACAATAAAGAAGTTGAAAAAAGGAAATGAACAAGTGATAACAGTGGTTGGTTGTGGAGGTGACAGGGATAAAACAAAGAGACCGATAATGGCAGAGGCCGCATGTGAGTATAGCGATAAAGTGATATTGACAAGTGATAATCCAAGGAGCGAGGACCCGGCACAGATCATTAAAGACATGGAACAGGGAGTAAGTGTCGTTTCAAAAAGAAAATGTTTATCGATCATTGATAGAAAAGAGGCAATAAAGACGGCAATAAGTTTAGCAAAAGCAGAAGATATAATACTGGTAGCTGGTAAAGGACATGAGAAGTACCAGGAGATAAAAGGAGTAAGAAATCATTTTGATGATAAAGAAGTAGTGAGGGAGATGTTTGAAATGTTGGGTCGCTAGCTGAATAGTGAACAGGAAGTACAAGAGTGCGACGCAACAGAAGCAAAATAGAATTACTTGGACGGTAATCATATAAAATAGATCATTTCAAAAGAATGATCTGAAAGAAAAACCAAAGTCCTTCTTTTACCTCTCTGCGAAAGCAGGGAGGTTTAGGAGGCCAAAACTCAGGACCAACAATGCTATACCATTTATTTGAATGGTTTAAAGAACAAAAGATCACCTTTCCCGGGAGCGGGATCCTTGGCTTTATTTCTTTTCGTGTATTGCTGGCAATGTTGTTATCGCTGGTCATCACACTCGTATTTGGTAAACGACTTATCAATGTAATTAAAAAAAGATTGGGTGATGAGACGGTTCGTGACCTCGGGCTTGCGGGTGAACAACAAAAGAAAGGAACACCAACAATGGGAGGTGTGATCATCATCCTCGGTATAGTAGTTCCGACTTTGCTCTTTGCACGGCTTGATACAATTTATATAATACTGATGTTGGTTGCTACAATGTGGCTTGGCATCATCGGTTTTATTGATGATTACCTGAAGTTGAGAGCTAAGCGACTTGCACATGAGCAAGGTATTGCTTATAAAAAAGGGGATAAAGATGGACTGGCGGGATGGTTTAAAATTCTCGGACAAGTAGGTCTTGGAATTTTTGTGGGAGCAACACTTTATTTCAATGCTGATGTAAGAATCTGGAGAGAATACCAGGGGATACCAATAATGGGAGATACAACCGTATTCACCAAAACTGTAAATAATAAGCCAAAATATTTTGTGGAAACTAAAGTGCCAGTAACAACTATTCCGTTTGTAAAAAGTCATGAATTTAATTATTCAAAACTTCTACCAGCAAGCTGGAGAGATTATACATGGATACTTTATATACTAATTGTAATATTTATTATCACGGCTGTTTCTAATGGAGCCAATATTACTGATGGACTAGATGGATTAGCAACCGGATCATCTGCTTTGATCGGAGTATGTCTTGGAATTTTTGCCTATTCAAGTGGTAATCTCTTTTTGGCTGATTATCTCAACATCATGTATATCCCTGATCTCGGCGAGTTATCAATTTTTATTGCGGCAATGATCGGTGCTTGTATTGGATTTCTATGGTATAATTCTTACCCGGCACAAGTATTCATGGGAGATACGGGAAGCTTAACGCTTGGGGGAATTATCGCATCAATTGCAATTATTGTTCATAAAGAATTATTAATACCAATTTTTTGCGGAGTGTTTTTCGTGGAGTTGCTAAGTGTGATGTTACAGGTTACCTATTTCAAATACACAAAGAGAAAGACAGGAGTTGGAAAAAGAATTTTTCTCATGAGTCCCTTGCATCATCATTACCAGAAGCAAGGTTATCATGAAGCAAAAATTGCGACAAGATTTTGGATCGTGACAGTGCTTGGTGTGTTATTAAGTATTGCAACATTGAAAATGAGATAGTGAGTGGTGAATTGTGAATGGTGAGTGACTCAGATGAAGTTGACTCACAACTGACCACTGACAACTCACAATATTATTATTGAAAAACCGCCCATGTTTGAAAACCCTAAGAAACTAAATCGAAGTCCAAACCAGATTGTGGTGCAGAACAGACAGAACTAATACTTCTGAAAAACCAAAGTTCCGTACAACCTATGAATGACAACAATGAAACAGAAACTTGTCATACTCGGCGGAGGTGAGAGTGGTGTCGGCGCTGCGATGCTGGCAAAAGAAAAAGGGTATGACGTGTTTCTTACAGACGGAAGTTCTTTGAAAGAGATCTATCGCAACGAGTTGCTGAATGCCGGAATTGAATTTGAAGAAGGCAAGCACACTGATGAAAAAATTCTGAATGCTGATGAAGTGATGAAAAGCCCGGGCATTCCGGAAAAAAATGAGATGGTGAAAAAGATAAGAGCAAAAGGAATAGAAATTATCAGTGAAATAGAATTGGCTTACCGCTACAAAGGCAACAGTAAAATTATCGGCATTACCGGCAGCAATGGAAAAACGACAACGACTGCACTCACATATCATATCTGCAAAACGGCAGGACTTGATTGTGCATTGGTTGGCAACATCGGTTTTTCATTTGCAAGACAAGTTGCAACAGATCCCAAACCGCTGTATGTAGCAGAGATCAGCAGTTTTCAGTTGGATGATATTAAAACATTCAAACCGGATGTGGCGATACTCACCAACATTACCGAAGATCATCTTGATCGTTATGAATACAAGTTTGAGAATTATATACGGAGCAAATTCCGTATCGCTATGAACCAGGATAAGAATGATCATTTCATTTATTGCCTGGACGATGAAGTAACTATGAAATATTTAAACAAGTTCAATATTCAATCAAATCAACTGCCAATTAGCATGAAAAAAGAATTACCGAATGGAGCATTTATTAAAGACGGGGACATGTATGTAAGAACAGGAAACGATTACGTAAGTATGAGTGTCTATGATTTTGCATTAAAAGGAATACATAACCAATACAACACAATGGCCGCCTGTGTAGCAGCGTCAACGCTGGAATTAAGAAAGGAAAAGATAAGAGAAGCTGTTACAACTTTTCAAAGTCTTGAGCATCGAATGGAACCGGTAGCCACTATCCGTGGTGTTGAGTTCATTAATGATAGCAAAGCAACAAATGTAAATAGTACGTGGTATGCATTGGAAAGTATGAACAAGCCCACTATCCTCATCCTTGGAGGAGTTGATAAAGGAAATGATTATTCGTTGATCACCGAACTGGTAAAAGAGAAAGTGAAAGCCATCATTTGCCTCGGCTCTGATAACAGGAAGATCCACGAGGCATTTGGAAATATAACAAGCACAATTGCAAATACGGGCAGTGCTTCAGAAGCGGTGCATGCTGCGTTTCATTTTGCAGAAAAAGGTGATGTGGTTTTATTGAGCCCGGCTTGTGCAAGTTTTGATCTTTTTAAAAATTATGAAGACAGAGGGAATCAGTTTAAGAAAGCAGTGAAAGAATTATAAACCCCCTGTCCTCCGCCTATGGCGGAGAGACTTAGTGCGGGTTTTCATTTCGAATTTGAAAAGTTCTTTTAGATGAATGTGATGATTGTGTTACCAGCAGAAGTAATTCTTATCAGCTTTTGTTGCGTCGCACTCTTGTACACTTAGTTCTTTATTCAGCATGAATTGCCACAGGCTTTAGCCTGTGGAATAAGAAAACAAAAAAATTAAACCCCTTTAGGGGTTGGGGTATATGACCGAAGCATTAAACATACAACAGCAGATCAAAAACTTTGGAGAAAGAACCAAAGGCGATAAAGTGATCTGGGCATTAGTGATACTACTGGTACTTGCATCGTTACTCGTTGTATACAGTGCTACTGGTTCACTTGCTTATAAACTATATCGCGGTAATACTGAAGTTTATTTGTTCAAACAGATAACATTTATCATACTGGGAATGGCGGTTATCTACTTTGCTCATCGCGTCAATTATACCATCTGGTCAAAAGTTGCTTATTTCTTATTTGTCATTTCAATTCCTCTTTTAGCATATACATTATTTTTTGGTGTAAAAATGAATGAGGGCAGCCGCTGGATCCGTTTGCCTATAATCAACATGACAATGCAGACGTCCGATCTGGCGAAGCTTGCTTTGTTCATGTATGTGTCAAGACAGATAAGCAAAAGGCAAAACACTATTAAGAATTTCAAACAAGGCTATTTGCCATTGATCATTCCTGTTGGAATTGTTTGTGCGTTGATCGCACCAGCAAATCTTTCAACGGCCTTATTGCTTGGCGCAAGTTGCCTGTTATTATTTTTTATCGGAAGAGCAAATACAAAACATTTATTGATAACAGTTGGTATTGCATGTATCCCGATCGTGATATTGATCATTGCAGCTGTTTTTCGTCATAACTCTGCCGGTGATGAATTAACAGGATCTAAGAAAACTTCTGCCGGATTATTTGCAAGAGCAGATACATGGATCAATCGTGTTGAAGGATTTATGTATGGAAGCAAACAATCAATTGATGACGACACTTACCAGGTAACACAGGCAAAGATCGCTATTGCAAAAGGTGGTTTGGTTGGTGTTGGTCCGGGCAATAGTACACAAAGAGATTTTTTACCGCAGGCTTATAATGATTTTATTTATCCAATAATCATGGAAGAGTATGGATTGATAGGCGGCGCATTTATTCTGTTTATCTATCTCGTGTTCTTGTGGCGAAGCATCAGGATTTTTAAAAGATGTCCTTATGCATTCGGTGCGTTCCTTGCATTGGGACTCAGTTTTACATTGGTGATACAAGCAGTCGCGAATATGGCGGTAAGTGTAAACTTATTTCCTGTAACCGGAGTTACACTTCCACTAGTGAGTATGGGAGGTAGTAGCTTTTTGTTTACATGTTTTGCAATTGGGATCATTTTGAGTGTGGCAAGAAATGTTGAGCAACTAGAGGGAAAAAAACAAATGGCAACTGAAAATGCATGAGCAGGAGGATAATTATAGCTGGAGGGGGAACAGGTGGACATATTTTCCCGGCAATAGCAATTGCCAACGCCTTGAAAAAAAAAGATAGTTCGATCGAAATATTGTTTGTAGGGGCGAAAGGGAAAATGGAAATGGAAAAAGTGCCGCAGGCCGGATATAAGATCATAGGACTGGATATAGCAGGATTCAACAGAAGCTCTTTGATAAAAAATATTGGTTTGCCTTTTAAGCTCATAAAAAGTTATTTCCAGGCAAGAAAAATAATGAGTGAGTTCAAACCGGATGCGGTGATCGGAGTAGGTGGTTATGCCAGTTTTCCAATGCTACAGTTAGCGCAACAGAGAAACATTCCAACAGTGATACAGGAACAGAACTCATTTGCTGGAAAAACAAATATGATATTAGGAAAAAAAGCAAAGAAGATCTGTGTCGCATATGAAGGCATGGAAAATTTTTTTCCTAAAGAGAAGATCATATTAACTGGTAATCCTGTAAGATCTGCGATCTCAGGATCATCAATAACAAGAACAGAAGGCGACAATTTTTTCCAGTTGCATTTGAATAGAAAAACTGTTTTTATAGTGGGAGGTAGTCTTGGTGCAAAATCGATCAATGAAGCAGTTGATGAACGCCTTGATGATATACTGAATGCAGGTTTACAGTTGATCTGGCAAACAGGAAAACCATATTTGGCAAAAGCAAGGGATAGAGTTGCAGGTAAACCTGGCGTTTGGGTAAATGATTTTATTACCGCGATGGAGTATGCTTATGCAGCTAGTGATATAGTGATCTCAAGAGCAGGTGCGATTGCTATTGCAGAATTATGTGTGATGAAAAAGCCAACACTGTTTGTGCCTTTTCCTTACGCTGCAGAAGATCATCAAACGGTGAATGCAATGAGCTTGGTTAATAAACATGCAGCATTGATAGTAAAAGATAGTGAGGCAAAAGAAAAATTGATACCGATGATCATTGAGTTAGCAAATGATGATGCCAAACAAAGTGAATTGAGAAGACATATAAGTGAATTAGCTATAAAGGATGCAGATGAAAGAATAGCACAGGAGATTTTGAATTTAGTAAAGTGATTTGACGGGTTCCAAGAATCGAATACTGTCCTTATGAATCCCCCTTCGGGGGTCTATGAAAAACCCTCTAAATCTCCCTAAAGGGAGACTTGGAGAAAGAACAAAATGAATTGAAGTTGAATGAAAGAACAACAGACGAATGATGAACAAAAAAAAGCCCATTTAGGGGTTTGGGGTTCGGTTTATTTTATCGGGATTGGCGGAATCGGGATGAGTGCATTGGCGAGATACTTTCATTCGAGAGGTACGAGAGTAAGTGGGTATGATAAAACATCAAGTTCTTTAACAAAGGAATTAGAGCAGGAAGGAATGAAGATCCATTATGAAGAAAATGTTGATCTGATCCCAAAAGACGCAGAGTTGGTTGTTTATACACCAGCAGTACCAAAAGAACACAAAGAGTTGGTGTACTATCAACAGAATAGATATAAAGTAGTAAAGAGAAGTGATGTATTACAGATAGCAACAGAAAGTTCTTTTAATATATGTATCGCAGGTACACATGGCAAAACAACTATTACAACAATGGTAGCGCATTTGTTGCGTCACACTGGTTATGGTTGTAATGCATTTCTGGGTGGTATCTCGGTGAACTATGGAACTAATTTTTGGGCAAGCGAAAGAAATGTAAGTGTTGTTGAAGCTGATGAGTATGATAGAAGTTTTTTGAAATTAAGTCCGGACATAGCGATCATCACGGCAATGGATCCTGATCACCTTGATATTTATGGAACTGCTGAGGAAATGGAAAAGGCATTTATTGAATTCAGCGGTAAAATAAAAGAAGGTGGTTTACTGATCAGCAAGTTTGGATTAAAGAGGACAAAGGAACTAAAAGGAACCAGGCATCTGTCTTATAGTGCTCAAAACAATAAAGCAGATGCACATACTGAGAATATAAAGATGATAAATGGGAGTTATGAGTTTGATGTGGTAATAAAGGGAAAAAGAATTGAGAAGGTGAAATTGAATATAGGGGGAATGCATAATGTAGAAAATGCAATAGCAGCAATAACAGTAGCAAGTTCTTTAAATATAGATGAAGAAAAGATCAAAGCAGCGGTTGCAGATTTTAGAGGCGTAAAGAGAAGATTTGAGTATATCATTAAAACCGATGAACTGGTTTTTATTGATGATTATGCTCATCATCCTGAAGAATTAAGAGCCTTGATCAGTAGTGCTAAGTCCTTGTTTAGTGATAAAAAATGTACGGTGATATTTCAACCGCACCTGTACACAAGAACAAGAGACCTGGCTGACGGATTTGCAGAAGTGTTAGATATGGCTGATGAAGTGATATTGTTACCGATCTATCCTGCAAGGGAATTGCCAATAGCCGGAGTGAGTAGTGAGATGATACTTGATAAAATGAAGAACAAGAACCTGCCTGCCGGTAGGCAAGGTAAAAGAGTGTTGGATAAAGAAGAGCTGAAAAATTGGGTAAGAAAAGATTTTAAGAAACAAGGAAAGGTTTTAGTAACAGCAGGAGCAGGCGATATTGATCTGCTGGTAGAACCAATAAAAGAAATTTTGAAATAATTTTTGTGAATACAAAAGCAACTATAAAGAAAATACTATTTGTGATGCTCTGGGTATGCATCGGCGGTGGTATGTTAAGTTTATTAATTGCAGCAATTGGTAAAAAGAACAGGGAAGACTGTACTGACTATACGATCGCAATTAAAGGATCAGCGGAGAATTTTTTTATAAACTCACAAGATATCAGGAAAATACTTAGATCAGGTGCAGGTTCTGAGTTAAAAGGAAAAAAGATTTCAGAGATAGATCTGAAAAAGCTTGAACGACTTCTAAGAGATAATATTTGGATCAGGAAAGCAGAAATGTGGTTCGATAATAAAAGTGTTCTGCATGTTGAGGTTTATGAAAGAGAACCGATCGCCAGGATCTTTACAAATACCGGTAATTCATTTTATATCGACAGCACTGAAAGAAAGATACCTCTCTCTGAGAGAATGAGTGCAAGAGTGCCGGTATTTACAGGTTTTCCAGATAAGAAAGTTTACTCGGCCAAAGACAGTTTATTATTTACTGATGTAAAGAATGTGGCCATATATATTAAGAATGATCCTTTCTGGATGAGCCAGGTGTCTCAGGTAAATATAACTGAGGAAAAAAATTTTGAATTAAGTCCTGTTGTTGGAAATCATTTGATAAAACTTGGCAACGGAAAGGATATTGAAAAGAAATTTAATCGACTGATGATATTTTATAAGCAGGTGCTTGCTCAAAAGGGATTTGATTCATACAGTACAATTGATGTTCAATATACCGGGCAAGTAGTGGGAACGAAAAGAGGAACAGGTAAAAGCAAAGTCGATACTGTATTGCTAAAAAGAAGAGTAGATGAAATGCTGAAGCAAATGCAAAAGCAGTATGACAGCGTTGCAGCCTTAAAACCGATTACTGAAAAACCAACCATAAGTGGATCACAAGTAAGTACAACTGGTTTGAGAGCCACCAATTCTCAACCTACTAACCCAAATGCTTTGAAAGCTGAATCCCTACCCTCTAAAAACGAAGACAAAACTGATAAAAATAAACCAAGAGCTGTGATGAAAAAGCGAAATTAAGAAAGCGGAGTTATGACTCCGGCTTTTAAGCCGGAGTAAAAAAGGAGGAACAGAATTACAGAGCGATGAAAGGATTGCGACGCAACGAAAGTCCGATGGGAGTTACTGAAGCTTGTATCAAAATGAAAAAACTAAAAATCATAATCTAAAATTCGTAAACAACTAAAAACTACAATATCATGAACAAAGATCAATCCACCATCGTAATCCCCGATATCGGTATTCCAAAGAACGGTAATAACGAACAACCAATTATCGTCGGGCTCGATATTGGCACCACCAAGATCGCTGTGATCGCAGGACGCAAAAATGAATTTGGTAAACTTGAGATACTTGGTTTTGGACGAGCCAATAGCAATGGTGTAAAACATGGACAGGTGCTTAACATTGATGAAACAATTAAAGCGATCAATGCAGCATTAGAAAATTGTCTCGCTTCAAATCCTGGTTTGGAAATTAAAGAAGTATATGTCGGGATTGCAGGTCATCATATTAAAAGTCTGCAAACCCGCGGCGATATAGTTCGCCAGGACACTGAAGATGAAATTACACGTAAAGAAATTGATCAGTTGGTTTCTGACCAATACAAAACATATATCCCTGCCGGCGACCAGATCATTGATGTGATCCCACAGGAGTTCACGATCGATAATATTCCAAATATTGCTAACCCTATCGGTTATGGTGGTGTGAAGGTTGGAGCAAACTTTCATATCATCACGGGAGATAAAAATGCGATCCGCAATATCAATCGTAGCGTTGAGAAAGCGATGCTTTCAACAAAAGACCTGGTATTACAACCATTGGCATCTGCTGCTGCAGTAATGGGACAGGAAGATTTAGAAGCTGGTGTTGCCATAGTTGATATCGGCGGTGGTACAACAGACCTTGCAGTTTTTTATGAAGGCATTTTAAAACACACTGCAGTTATTCCTTTCGCAGGTGATAATATCACAAATGATATTAAAACCGGCTTAGGTGTTTTAAGAACACAGGCGGAACAAATGAAAGTTCAGTTTGGCAGTGCTTTATCTAATGAGGCAAAAGCTAATGCATATATCACTATTCCGGGTTTGCGTGGCATGCCTGCAAAAGAGATCAGTGTAAAAAATCTTGCGAACATCATACAGGCTCGTATGAATGAGATCCTCGATTTTGTTACTTATCATTTAAAACAAGTTGGTCTTGATAACAAAGCATTGAATGGTGGTATCATTCTTACTGGTGGTGGTTCACAATTGAAACACATGATACAGTTAACCGAATATGCAACAGGTTTGAATGCAAGGATCGGTTTCCCGAATGAACATCTTGCAGCAGGTCATATAGAAGAATTGGCTAAACCAACTTATTCTACCTGCATCGGGTTAATATTGAAAGGATATGATGATTATGAACATAACCGCAAGCAATTTCAAAAAGATTTCAAAATTGTTGAAGTGCCGGAAAGTCTGAAACAAGCAACAGAAGAAGTGCGAGTTCCGGAAGTAACAGTTTCAACTGATACAAGACGTAAAAACTTAACAGGTTTCTGGGACAAATTCAAGGACAGGCTTGTTGATCTGTTTAAAGAAGAGGGAGATCAACATCTGTAAGGCCCCACCAAACCTCCCCGAAGGGGAGGCTTATGGAGAGTCTTGATTATTTAAAAGTTTTTTTATTAATTATAACTGTTAAAGAAAAATTTACTAACCAATTAACAATGTCCTGAAGTCTCCCCTTCGGGGAGATTTAGAGGGGCTTTTAAAATTCAAAGTATGATACATTTTGATTTGCCAAAAGAAAAATCATCGATCATCAAAGTGATCGGTGTTGGAGGTGGAGGAAGTAATGCAGTCAATCACATGTTTAGCCAGATGATCGAAGGTGTCAACTTCATCATCTGCAATACCGATGCGCAGGCAATTGCCCAAAGTATGGTGCCAAACAGAATTCAGTTAGGCCCACATCTTACGCAAGGGCTTGGTGCCGGCGCTAATCCTGAGATAGGGAGACAGGCAACTGAAGAATCATTGGAAGAGATCCGTCGTATTCTTGAAGTGAATACCAAAATGGCATTCATTACTGCAGGCATGGGCGGTGGCACCGGTACAGGTGGTGCGCCGATCATTTCAAAGATTTGCAAGGATCTCGGCATACTTACAGTTGGCATTGTTACCACACCTTTCGCTTATGAAGGAAAGAAAAGGATACAGCAAGCAGAAGAAGGAATAAAAAATTTGAAACAGTATGTCGATACATTGCTTGTAATAAGTAATGACAAACTACGTCATCAGTTTGGTAATTTAAAAATGCGTGATGCTTTTGCAAAAGCAGATAATGTGTTGGCTACTGCTGCAAAATGTATCACCGATGTTATTACAACAACAGGACAGATCAATGTTGACTTTGCGGATGTTTGTACCGTAATGAAGAATGGCGGTGTTGCTATTCTTGGAAGTGCAACTGCATCAGGCGAGAATCGTGCACAAAAAGCAATTGAAGAAGCTTTGAATTCTCCATTGCTTAATGATAATGATATCCGCGGTGCTAAATGGATACTTATCAATATCAATTCTTGTGAAGGTGAACATGAATTCACAATGGATGAAGTGGAGATCATTCAAAATTATTTATTGAGCCAGGCTGGAGAGAATACGGATGTGATCCTTGGTCTTGGTTATGATAATACGCTGGACAATAATCTCGGCATTACACTTATCGCTACTGGTTTTGAGCATAAAGATCCTTTTACCAAAAAGGATATAAAAAAGAAAGAGCCGAAAGAAGAAAAGATCGTAATGGTATTGGGGGAAGAAGAAAAAAAGAAAGTTATAGAAGAAGTAAAACCTGATACAAAAGTTGTTGACCTGCTTGCTCCAACACTTGTAGACAATATTCCTGCTGCAGATGAACCAGTATCTGCAATGATGATCGTTGAAGATGAAGAATTGGAAGAACAGGAGAACGAATCATACATATTACAACCAACAGAAGAACCAAAAACTGTGGTGTGGGACATTCATGTTACCGAAAAACTACCAAGTGAAACCACGAATAGAATGACAGGTGAAACTACTGGGGACAAAATGTTATCCACCGAAAAAAGTGAAGTGTTATTTTCGGCTACCAATTCGGAAAAATCCGCAAAAAATAAAGAAGAACAAGTTTCAACTAAAGATAATGCCTCACCGGCGTCTGCAGCATCGGGGGGGTATCTGGCCAGACCGTCCAATATTTACGCAGAACCAAAAGTAGGGGTCTCTACTCCAATGCTTTCTGCCGAAGAACCACGTATTCCGCAAAACGATCCAAAGCAGATCAACGAGGAACCTCCTTGCGATATGCAATTGGTCATGCGGAATGACATTCCAGCGGCGGATAGGCCGTTGGCCCATCATTCTCAACAACCTTTGACTGCTTCAAATGAGGAACCTGCGCTGCAGGACGAAAATGAAGATCAACAACGTAGGGCAACCGAGAGGTTGAAGAAGCTGCGCAATTTGTCATTCAACATTAACGCGGCCGACCCGAATAATGAGTTTGAGACTGTGCCGGCTTATATCCGCCGCAATATGGAATTGTATGGCAACTCTGCTAATACAGTTGAAAACTTTTACAGCAACTACGAAGTCAAGACTGACGAAAACAATCAAACAAAGATCAGCACCATCAATACATTCTTAGACGGAAAAAAACCGGATTAAAATAGCCGTTGGATAAAATAGTCCTAATCCTTTTGAATTACTTCCACCAGCCTTATTACAGGCTTGTGTTTTTAGTTGTTCCCCCCGATTTCTATCGGGGGGTTATTTTTTGCGAGGTGTATAATTATGTTACCGGCTTTGGTAATTCTTATCATCTTCTGTTGCGTCGCACTCTTGTACTTCCAGTAATTCTATTCAGCTTTTAGTAACATATAATAAACAATCTCACCTCTCAACTGTTTATTCTAAAAAAGTAATCAACTTTGATTTATGGAAACAGTTCTAATAACAGGTGGCACAGGAATGATCGGCAAAGCACTAACACAAGCATTGATCGAAAGAGGATTTAATGTAATAATTCTTACACGTCATATCAATGATCAACAAAAAACTAAAAACGACAAGCTTAGCTATGCGATTTGGGATGTAGAGAAACAAACAATAGATAAAAACGCATTTGCAAAAGCAGATTATATTATTCATCTCGCCGGCGCATCCGTAGCAGAAAAAAGATGGACAAAGAAAAGAAAACAAGAAATAGTTAGTAGCAGAGTTGATAGTGGAAAACTGATAGCAGATAGTTTAAAAAATCTTCCAAATAAGGTTAAGACTGTAGTATCGGCAACAGCAATTGGTTGGTACGGACCTGATAAAAACGATGGGAAGAAATTTACAGAAGATGATCCTTCATCAATTGATTTTCTTGGACAAACGTGCAAACAATGGGAAGCAGCAATTGAACCAGCCTCGTTCCTTGGAAAAAGATTAGTGAAGTTGAGAATAGGAATTGTATTAAGTAATGAAGGCGGTGCTTATGTTGAGTTTAAAAAACCTTTGAAGTTTAGAGTAGCCACAATACTTGGAAACGGAAAGCAAATTGTCAGTTGGATACATATCGACGACCTTATAAGAGCCATTTTTTTTGCAATGGAAAACGAAAAGATGGAAGGAGTTTACAACGCAGTAGCACCTCACCCGGTTTCAAATAAAGAACTGGTGCTGGAAATTGCAAGAAGGGAGAGAGGCAAATCTTTCATTCCTGTTCATGTTCCCACTTTTGCTTTAAAGATCAGGTTGGGTGAAATGAGTGTTGAAGTTTTAAAAAGTGCAACGGTTAGCTCCGAAAAAATTCAACAGGCAGGTTTTATTTTTCAATACCCGGATTTACAATCAGCAATTAGCCAATTGGCGAGCCAAAAAAATCTTCCGGGCTAATATTTGCATGATCATTATGCCACACATTTGTAAATTCTCCAAGTACAGCTTTATTATCATGAAAATCCAAACGATGAAGATTTAATGCTTCAATGTCTTCCAGTTTTACTTTTCTATACATTGGATGCATGGTACCACCTGTAACTCCAGCAGGTTTTGAAGGATCATATTGAAATTGCGGATCAACCAATGTTCCTCTAGGGTACATAATTCCTGGTACGCCGTGCCCACGTATATCCAGATCCTTTGGATGATTAAGCCCCAGCGTATGTCCATATTCATGTGCTGCAGTCGTTGATCCTTTATATAAATTTTCCAATTTGAAATAACCACTGTTACAATTTAATCCATCAACAAATGAAATATTTCCATGTGCAAACTCTTCGATGCGGAAATAATTATTCCTTGGATCAAGATTTTGAAAAATATCTATTGGTGAAATGGCAGGGTCATGCGATGCTTGAATTCTGAAGACAATAGTTAAGATCGAATGATGAAACTTCAAACCCGCAGCTGGTTCATTCCACATGGTTTCAATTTCCTCTCTTATCGACTCAGTGATCTCCGGCGTGGCAGCATTTCCATAAGTAATAATATTGGAAATGATGAAGAGTTGTTGCTGATGAATATCTAATTCTACTGAACCCATTATTCAAAAATTACGGAGAAAAAAATTATCAATTAATTTCTAAAGAATAAACCTTTGATTTTTCTTTTCTGCCTTTGAATTCCATTTCACCGATCTCAGTGATATGATATTTCTCAGGTGCCTCAAAATCGTGGAGAAAATCTATAGATACGATAAATGAATGTTTTAGTTCATGGCATTTACTCCTGATCCTCGCCGTGGTATTAAGCGTATCGCCACTGAATATTAACTCTTTTTTTATGATGCCAATATAACCCGCAGTAACATTGCCTGCATGAATACCTGCTTTAAAAGTTGGGGCGACACCATATTCTTTCAGGTAATAGTTTTCCTTTTTTTTAAAAGTAAGAACAGACTCCTTCACGAATCTTAAACAACGTAATTTATTTTTTGGATTGTTTTGCCAGCAAATAACTATTTCATCGCCTACATATTGATAGATATGTCCCCAATTTGCAAGAATTGGTTCGGTAATATCAGCAAAAAAATCATGTAGCATATTGAAATACTTTTCATGACCTATTTGTTCTGCAATGGTTGTTGAATCATTTATGTCAAGAAAAAGAAATATCCTGTTTTCTTTCCTTGGTTTATGATAACGGCCGCGAATAAGATTCCTTAATCCACCGGGACCGTATTTGTCAGCTATTTCAAGTACAAGGATCGAGATGAACGCAAGTATACCAAGATCGATCATACCCATAAGGAAACTAGGTGTGAGGATCACCTTTTGAACAAAGTTCTTTTCAAAATTTATTAAACTTAGTTCACCATGATAACGAAAAATGTAATAGCCAAGTAATAAAATAACAGCTACCACAATGACCAACAAAAAAGTTAACGTCATTCTTAATATGATAGAAAGCCAAATAGGTATTTTTCGAAAAGCATCTTTAAGAAAGAAAGATTCCGCACCACCGACAATGAACCCGATAACAGCAAATGCAAGTGTAAAGAAACTGAGTCGCCGTGTGGCTAAAACTTCCTTATCCACTTCCACGATATTGTACAGGAAGATCAGGCTGAATATAACCCAGATGACAGCTATGTTTAGAACAATATAAAGCCTGTAAAGAAAAACTCTTTTTGAGATCATAAAAAAAGCGTCAGTTTTGGATAACGCTTAAAATTATTGATTCTTTAATTAGTAATTCCTAATTTCTTATTGGCTTTCCGCCTTTTAATACTGATTGAATTCTTTCCAGTGTTTTCTTTTCACCACAAAGAGATAAAAAAGCTTCTCTTTCCAGATCAAGTAAGTATTGTTCAGAAACCAAAGAAGGCTCACTAAGATCACCGCCACACATTACATAAGCCAATTTTTTTGCAACAACTACATCATGATCTGTTGCATAGTTTGCCCGCCACATTCCATTAATGCCTGCATACAAAGCACCAAGCGCAGATTGACCAAGCACTTTTACATCTTTACGTTGAACAGGCATTGAATAACCGGAATCATAGATCTCGATCACAGATTTTTTTGCTTCAGCAATTCTTCTTCCCTGGTTCATCACTACTTCATCCAATCCTTTTCTGTAAATACCGATATCAAACCCTTCAAATGCGGAAGTTGCTACTTTAGCGGTAGCAATAGAAAGAAATCTGTTTTTAAGAGTAATAGTTTCCGGCTCGTCTTCATGCATTTCATCGGAAGCTCGTAATGTAAATTCTTTGGTCCCGCCACCACCCGGAATTAAACCAACTCCAAGTTCAACAAGACCTGTATAAGTTTCAGCTGTGGGACAACATTTATCAGAATGCAGGCTAAGTTCACATGCTCCACCCAATGTTAAACCATGTGCAGCTGTTACTACAGGTATTGATGAATACCGGCCACGCATCATTGTATTTTGAAACATTCTTATTGCCATATCCAGTTCGTCATATTCCTGATCAATGGCCAACATGAATATCATTCCAACATTTGCTCCCGCACTAAAATTAGCGCCTTCATTGGCGATCACTAATCCCTTATAATTTTTTTCGGCTTTGTCAATTGCAGCTTGAATACCTGCAAGCACATCACCTCCTATGCTTCCCATTTTTGTGAACCATTGCAATCCTAATACATCATCACCAAGGTGATACAATTTGCAACTCCCGTTTTTCCAGATCTGTTTGTCCTGGTAATTGCTCATTACGATAAATGCATCACCACCCGGCAACGGTTTATATGTTTTACTGTTTTGATCGTAGTATAATTTTTTACCACCTTCAATTTTATAAAATGATTTATTCCCGGCTGCTAACATTTCACCTATCCATCCAGCAATCTTGTATCCGGCATCCTGCATCGCTTTTACAGTTCTTTCAACCCCCAGTACATCCCAGCTTTCAAAGGCGCCGATCTCCCAGCCAAAGCCTGCCATCATTGCATCATCAACACGATAAAGCTCATCACTGATCTCTGGAATACGATGAGATATATAAGAGAACAATCCATAGTGAAAATGGCGATAGAATTTACCGGCTTTATCATTGCCTGCAACAAGCATTTTTAACCTGGTGTACAGATCGTCGATAGGTTTGGCAGTTTCTAAGGTTCCGAATTTTGGTTTTACTCTTGGTTTATATTCAAATGATTTTAGATCAAGTGTAAGAATCTCTTTTTCACCACCGCTTCCTTTTGTTTTTTTGAAAAACCCCTGGCCGGTCTTATCACCAAGCCAATTATTGTCAACCATTTTTTGCAGCCATGCCGGGATAGTAAAAACATCTCTTGCTTCATCATTAGGGCAATTATCTGCAACACCTTTTGCGACTTTCACCAGCGTATCAATGCCCACAACATCTGCTGTCCTGAATGTAGCAGATTTTGGACGACCAAGGATGGGGCCAGTCAATGCATCCACTTCATCAATTGATAATCCTAGTTTATCAACTAATCCAAAAAGAAACATAATACTGAACACGCCAACTCGGTTTGCAATAAATGCCGGAGTGTCTTTACACAGAACAGTTGTTTTACCAAGATAGAGATCGCCATAATTCATTAGAAAATCTATAATGGCAGGATCTGTATCCGGTGTTGGAATTATTTCCAATAATCTTAAATAGCGGGGCGGGTTGAAAAAGTGTGTGCCGCAAAAATGTTTTTTAAAATCATCACTGCGTCCTTCAGATAACATATGAATTGGAATGCCTGAAGTATTTGATGTGATTAGCGAGCCGGGTTTTCTAAACTGTTCTACTTTTTCATACACTTGTTTTTTTATATCTAATCTTTCTACGACTACTTCGATGACCCAGTCGCAATCACTTATTCTTTTCATGTCATCATCAAAATTTCCGGTTGTAATTTTTTTGATAACATTTTTATGGTAAACAGGAGAGGGGTTTGATTTAATAGCTGCAGTCAATGCATCATTTACGATCTTATTCCGTTCAGACGGTTTTTTACTTTCGACTGCCTCTTTAGGTACAATATCAAGCAACAAAACCTGTAAGCCAATACCTGCAAAATGACAAGCAATGCGGGAACCCATAACGCCACTTCCTAAAACTGCCACTTTTTTAATAATTCGTTTTTCCATATCAAATTAGTTAGTTAAACAACTATCCAAGACCGAAGTTAAGTGATTTTACTAAACAGGTCACGGGGAGAAATACGATTTAATTTGTCAGCAATCTTAACCAAGGTCATCAAATTTAATTAAATAGATAAAAGGTGGAGAACTTAAACAAGAATACGAGTTAATATGCGTTCTAATTTTTCGAACCAATTTCAATGAGAACCAATTCCTCTGCTAAAAAGAACAGCAAGCCAATTCTTTCTGTCAGTCATAAAACTGGCGGAGAAATGTCTGACCTGCTACATCATCTGCCCGATGCGGTTATCATCACTGATCTTTCATTCAATATTACGGGTTGGAATGATGCGGCTGAAAAATTACACGGCTTGCCTGGCGCAAGAGGAAAAAATCTTTTTCAACTGATCAAGATCGATCTACTGGACTCCTCTATCGAAACTGTTAATGCCGAATTATTAAAGAAAGGAACATGGGAAGGTGAGGTTATTTTTCACAGGCATGATGGTGAGAAATATATTTTTAAAACTTCTGCTACTTCAATACTGGATGATAATAACAAGCCATTAAGTATAATTTTTGTCAATCATAATATTACCAAAGTAAAGAGCACGGAAAAAAAATTGGCGGAAGCAGAAGCAACATATGAGAAACTTGTTAATACATTGGTGGATGGAGTGATCATGCTTGATAAAGACGGCAAAGTAACAACATGCAACAAAAGAGCATCTGCCATTTTAGGAACAAATGAAGTTGAGTTATTAGGAAAGGAGCTAGGTGATTCATCATGGAACGCAATAAAAGAAGATGGAACGCCTTTTCCATGGTATGAGTTTCCTACCGTTGTGAGTTTGCAAACAGGGTTCCCGCAACGAAATGTAAAAATGGGTGTTAATCTTCCTAATGGATTATTTGTTTGGTTGCTGATCAATTCGGAAGCATTGATCCGCAATGGTGAGTTTGATCCGTATGCAGTCGTGATCTCATTTTCTGATATAACAGACAGTGTGAATCGCGAAGAAGAACTTAGAAGAAGCAACGAAAGATTTTTCTATGTTTCAAAAATAACTTCTGATGCTATTTGGGATATTGATCTTGCAACAAAACAGATCTATCGAAGTGAAACATTTTATGAATTATCCGGCTACAGTCGTGAAGAAATTAAACCTGACCTCGATTGGTGGTTTAATAAAATACATCCACGGGACAGGGAGAGAGTGAAGAATAAAGTACAGGAGCATATTCAATATGGACACGAAAAATGGGAAGACGAATACCTTTTTCTTTGCGCTGATGGCAGTTATAAATTTTTACTTGATTCAGGAACTATTTTAATACGCCATGGGAAGCCAGTAAGAATATTAGGGGCCATTCGTGATCTTACAGAAAAGAAAAAATTGGAACAGCAACTTTTACAAGAGCAGGAACATAAGCATAAAGCAGTAAGCCAGGCCGGTATTGCGGCACAAGAAACAGAACGCAGTAATATCAGCCGCGAACTTCATGATAATGTTAACCAGCTTTTGATGAGTGCAAAGTTGTTTATGAATTCTGCGCAGACCGATCCTCAAAAGGCAAATGAACATATTGAAAAAGCGATCACTTATCAACTGATGGCGGTGGAAGAGATCAGGAAGCTTTCAAAAACCTTGAATACATCGCTGGTAAAAGTTATCGGTCTTAGCCGAAGCATTGACGATATTATCATCAATATGAAAGCCTTTCAGCAGATCGAAACAAGGTTTCAGTATGATCAAAAATTGGATAAACTCCTTTCGGATGATCAAAAGCTTATGATCTTCCGGATACTGCAGGAGCAAACCAATAATATTATCAAGTATGCCAATGCCAAAAATGTATTAATAACTTTAAAAGAAGAAAATAACAAGATCTCCCTTTCAATTACTGATGATGGAAAAGGATTTGATGCTTCCATTCAATCAAAAGGCATTGGGTTTATTAATATTTATAACCGTGTGGATGCTTTTGGAGGAGATATGGAGCTTATATCATCTCCGGGTAATGGATGTTCTCTTCGGATCAACTTCCCTCTTATATTAAATTAATCGAAATCTATAGGCGGTAGCTGACGAACCTTTATTTGCTTATTGTATCGCTTCATCAATCGTTTATTCTTTTTTGCTCCTACACTTGATGCAACACCGCTCATTGCAATTTTTATAAAATAATTTATGAACGACCTGTCACGTAACCGTGGAAAATAAACTACGCCAACTCTCTTTTTATTTTCTTTTTTAATAACAAAGCTGTTTGCAATAAAAGTCATCAATCCCTGTAAGAACCTTTTCTTTTCTTCACTTCCATTTTTTAAGAATTGTACTTTCAGATCATGATAATACATTCTCATTTCGCCTAATGACAGGTAATCTTGTCCTACGGCACGCATTGTAAGTGTATCGAGATAACCAGATTGTAGCTTAACAGAAGATAAAGCCGGCAAAATTTTATTCAGGTATAGCATAGAATGGGGCTGCATCCTTAAAGTGATCAGGAAGCCGGAGAGCGTATCAAGATAAGATTCCCTTGTTCTTAATCTTACCCATCCTGAATCCAGTATGTAAAAATTTAACCTGATCCTGAAGCTATCTGTTGGAGTTAATCCAAAGTTTTTTATTGGAAAAATATCACCATTCATTCTTGTAACTCGTACATCCGCCGTCTCTTTTGTTTTATCATTTAGTTCTGTATAAACGGCCGTACCATTTGAAATGAGAATTGTATCAATAGAAACTTTAAAAGGTATTTTCTGTATCAATTTTGTTGCCAATGGTTTTATGATACCGGCATGAAATGGCGGGGTTTTATCCCTGTAGGATGTAAAATAGGGCTCATCAATTGTAATATTGCCTGATCGAAAAACACTGTCTTCAAGATATTGATCAAGGTCGAATTTTGCAACAGAAACATTCCCGGTTTTTAAAGTAATATAATCAGTTTGCCACTTGCTTGCTGATACAAATTCATCGCGGCTCTTCACCGGGTGAAAAGAAACGGAATCAACTGACAGGCTTTGTCCCGGCTTGCTAAATGAAAGATTTGACCATGCCCAATAATTTTTTTCATCAATGATCTCTCCTGAGATATCAGAAATTGTGAACGATGGATTTTTTTTGATGATGGCTTTCAGATCACCATTTATTTCCGAGCCTAATTGAAGATTTTTTAATATCCCTTCATACAATTTAACAGTAGCGGGTTTTTTACCAAGACTATCGGCTGTAAAATTTTTGGCAACCAGCTCATTTACTTTTGCTGACCAAAATAATTTTTTGCCAGGGCTCACTACCAGATTACTAAGTTGGATTTTCAACGAACCTTCCTTTGATGAGGTTGTTTTATAATCAGCGTTTGTAAATGAAAAGTTTGAAAGTTCTGTATTCAATGAACCAATGCTGATCCTGTTATCAATTCCTTTGCTCGTAAGATCGTTAAGCAGGAAATTGCTTTTGCTTCCATCCCAATAAAGTTTTCGTAAACCTTTTGAGGCAACGGTTTCCAAAGAAAATACCGGGTGTTGCATCTCCAATTCGTCAATATAAATTTCTGGCAAAGGCGCCTGTTGGCTGCTATCTTTTTTTTCAGCAAACCGAAGTTTGACGACCGGCTCGCTGATCCTGGCATTTTTAATTTGTGATGATCCCTTTATAATGCTATTAATATCCGGAGTAAAAACTATACCGGAAGCTTTTACATCAACACTATCATTATTTTTTGCTTGTTTAAATTGAAAATTAGTTAATGAAGACACTAAATGATCGGTCAATGAAAATTTATCTGCCGTTAGTGAAGTGTATGGGCCAAACCAGTAAAGATCTTTTCCATCAGTTTTTAGCCCATTCACTTTTAATTTTTCTTTTTTATCAATTGAGACAATGGAAAGGGTATTCAGAAAAACCGATAGTGAACTTTTTGCGTTGTTAATGTATAATTGAGTATTGTTTCCCTGTATTTTATTAAATAGAATTGTGAACGGATCATCGGCCTTTTTTCCGGGTTGTAGAAGATTTACTTCGACATGAGCTTTTTCCCAGCTAATTCCCTGCCCTGTCAGCATTTTTAAAGAATCAGTGAATACCAGGCTGTCCAATTTTACGTTTCTTGCATTTATATTAAAGTTCTGCTGATGGTCATATATAATAACCTTGTCAAATAGAAATTGTTTACTGGCTCCATCAAACGAGGCATTATCCATATTTACAACCAGTGCTTTAGTTTTCATTATGCCTTTTTTAAAATTAAGCAGCTCTACGGACCCTTGTACATTTGCTACTGACAGGGAATCAGCAACATTATTTGTGTTTAATATAAGATTGGCATCATCTAACAACAGGTCAATTGAATGTCTTGTTTTTATTTTTATTTTTCCATTTTGTATTACTAATTTCTCAAGACTCATAAAATTATTGATACCTGCCATCGAATTCACAATTGGATTCTTGCTTTTTGGTTTTTCAGCTGCTGTAGGATAGTAATCAATAACAGGTCTTATTAATAATGCTTGCCTCGCAATAACTTTTTGATCAAACAAAAGATCGGCCCATGACAATTCGCTGAGAATAAATTGACGCACTTGTATATTGCGCTTGTCCTTGTATGCTTCGGTATTAATAGAAAAGTTGCTTAATAAGATCCTGTTTTGTCTTAATCGAATACTATCAAACCGTAAAAAATAACTGCTGTCCTTTACGAAATTTTCATAATTACGAATGGCCATATCAAAACTTTCCAAGGAAATGGGTTGTGGCAGGCTATGATCAATTCGTAAGCCCGTCATCTCGAAATTATTTTTTTCTGAAGTAAATGATGTGCTTTTATCATTTCGATTGGTCGTTATACTCACTTCTGCATTTCTTACTCCTACATAATTCAATTGCATATCGCCTGTAAGCTGGTTGATCAAGGTATCCAGGTTAGGGATTTTTTTCGTTCCTGCAGTTTTATTTTTTAATTCTAATTCTATTTTAAACTTTGGATCGAGGCAGTAAACGGAATCAGCCTTTATCAGTCCTTTTTCATACAATGACTGAAAATCAACATTAGTTAATTTAAGTGTATCGAGATAAAGAGAGAACCCAGAACCGCTGCCATCGGCTCTCTTACCAATTAGCGTACAACTATCAATTTCTATTAATCTCTTTTTGATCTTGATCCTGAAACGGCTGAAAGCAAGACGGTGATTTCCGTCCGGAAAAGTAATATCCTGGCCTTTCGTCCAGAATACCAATTTATCTGACTCTAGAAAATCCTCTGCATTTGTATTTGGATCCGTTTCAATATGAAAATGCATTCTCGTAATAATTAGAGGTTGCTGATTGGGCAAAACCTTATTTACTAATTTAAATTCTCCATCATCAAATTGAAATCGCTTTACTTCAAGGAATTTCAATGCATCTATGATGGAGTTGTATACTTTTCCCATTTCATGAGGAATGGAAATATCTTTTTGTCCTGCTGTATCCAAAGGCTTTAATCTTGTTACTTCTATTTTTGGAGCAAAAAGAAATAATGAATCGATCTTTAACTCTTTTCTTGTGAAAATTGGAATTAAAGCTTTTACTTTTATTTTTATTTTATCTACGTGAAAATTATAATAGGTTGGCAGGTCAAGTGAATCATTTGAAAAAAAAGTTATATCCTGCAGTTCCACTTTTTTACTGAAATAATTGAACTTGATACTTTTTACTTTCAGTTTTAATTTTCCTTTTGATTCACTTGCTACAATACTTTCTACTAATGTTTCGGCATTATTGACGACATATATATGAAGGGCAGTGAGGAGAATAATAATGACCCCCAGGATGATTCCGAGTGTTTTAAGAATTTTTTTCTCAAGCCAAACGATCCACATTCAATAGATGGGGTTAATAAGTTATCAAATTACTCAAATTTGCGCTAATGAAAAAGCCATCTGCCGCTGGCGATGGCTTCATTAGTTCTAGCTTACTGAAGAACCGGGATTAACTGGCTCCTCAGGCTTCAATAAACGAAGTTTTCCATCCCTATCTTCTGCTGTTAAGATCATTCCCTGGCTCTCAATTCCTTTCATTTTCCTTGGCGCAAGATTAACTACTACTACAACTTGCTTGCCAACCATTTCTTCAGCCTTATAATGGAGGGCAATCCCACTTACAATCGTCCTCGTTTCTGTGCCGAGGTCAATTGTTAATTTTAAAAGCTTATCTGCTTTTTCTACTTTTTCACAATTAGTGACGGTACCAACACGAAGATTTAATTTGGCAAAATCATCGTATACTATTTCTGATTTCTTCGTTTCTTGTTTTTCGCTTACTGGTTTTGATTCTTCCATTTTTGGTTCATCTTTTTTTATTAAACCTGATTTTAATTTTTCTATTTGTGCTTTAATCTCTTCATCTTCTATTTTCCTGAATAATATTTCAGGAGCCCTTAATGAATAACCGACGCTCAACAATTTTAGTTTGCCTGCATTTTCCCAATCCAGCATTTTATCTACGACTTTCATCATGTACAGCATTTTCTTTGTCGTGGTTGGTAAAAATGGATTAATAAGAATGGCAAGGTTTGCTGTTAACTGTAAACAAAGATGTAAACAATTATCAATTTCCTTTTGAGCTCCTATGGACTGTAGTCCATCGTCCGTGGTCTTCTTAGCTTTTATCCACGGCTCTTTCTTCTGCATGTATTGATTTCCCTTTCTTGACAGATCGATCACTTCAAACAATGCATCACGAAACTTATATTCTTCAATTAGGCTCTCGACCTTCAGCTTTGAACTTTCAATTTCTTTCATGATCCACCGGTCTTCCTCATCTAAAATATCTTCATGAAGTTTCGGTACTTTGCTGTTGCAAAGCTTATGCATCAATACCCAGGTGCGGTTAACAAAATTTCCGAAGATAGAAGCCAGTTCATTATTATTTCTGTCCTGGAAATCCTTCCATGTAAAATCATTGTCTTTTGTCTCCGGCGCATTGGCACATAAAACATAACGTAGTACATCTTCACAACCCGGAAAATCTTTCACATAGTCAGGCACCCACACCGCCCAGTTACGACTCGTACTTACTTTATCACCTTCAATATTTAAAAATTCATTGGCAGGAACATTATCAGGCAAAACAAAATTTCCATGCGCCTTTAACATAGCCGGGAAAATGATACAATGAAAAACGATATTATCCTTGCCAATAAAATGAACAAGCTTTGTATCATCTTTGCACCAGTAATCGGCCCATTTATCAGTCAATTCTTTTGTAGCAGATATATAACCGATCGGCGCATCAAACCACACATACAATACTTTTCCTTCGGCATCAGGCAGCGGAACTTTAATTCCCCAATTGCTGTCTCTTGTCATAGCTCTTGACTGCAAACCTTTATCCAACCAGCTTTTGCATTGACCATACACATTATTCTTCCATTCTTTATGTCCTTCAATGATCCACTCTTGTAACCATGCCTCATAATCCTGCAATGGGAAATACCAATGCTTTGTTTTCTTTTTTACCGGCACGGCATCACTCAACGCACTTCGGGGATTAATCAATTGTTCAGGACTTAAAGACGAACCGCATTTCTCACACTGATCACCATATGCATTTGGGTTTGCACAAACAGGACAAGTACCAATTATATAACGATCGGCTAAAAACGTTTTTGTTTTTTCATCATAATACTGTTCCGTTTCTTTTTCCTCAAACAAACCGTCATCATACAACTTTTTAAAAAATGCTGAAGCTGTTTCGTGATGCACTTTATTGGAAGTACGTGAATAGATATCAAATGAAATTCCCATCTGCTCAAAACTTTCTTTTATCTGGGCATGGTATTTATCAACTATCTGTTGTGGCGTCACACCTTCTTTCATTGCACGGATGGTAATGGGCACACCATGCTCATCACTACCGCAAACAAATTTTATATCCCGTTTCCTTGCCCGTTGATAACGAACATAAATATCTGCAGGTACATACACGCCGGCCATGTGCCCGATATGTACTGGCCCGTTTGCATAAGGTAATGCTGCCGTAACTAGTATTCTTTTATAATCAGTCATCTTCTTTGCTCGGTAAATTTTTATGTCATGAACTTCCTGTTCTCTGCTCATCTTCCGTTGCGTCGCACTCTTGTACGTTCAGTTCACTATTCACCACTTCTACTTTGTCACCCTGAACTTAGCGAAGGGCTATTCATCAAAGAGAGGAAACAACCAAGGTCTGCAAAAATACCGGATTAAAGACCATTGCCCAAACCATTGCGATTAACAGATTTTATTTACATTGAGAAAAATTAAAGACTGTTTATGTCAAATAAATCAATAGAAGAAAAGCTAAAGGAACTTGGTTACGAACTACCCACTCTTCCTGCTTCCAAGGGCATCTATAAACGCTGTCTTATTGATGGGAAGAATCTCTATGTTTCCGGCCATATTTCTGTAAACACTGATGGAAGCTCAATAACAGGGAAATTGGGAAAAGATCTGAATGAAGAGCAAGGAAAAGTCGCAGCCAGGCAATGCGGTCTTGCAATACTTTCTTCTTTGAAAGCCGAGCTAGGTGATCTGCAAAAAATTAAAAGAGTAATGAAAGTTCTGGGAATGGTAAATGCGACTCCTGATTATGAAAAGCATCCAATCGTTATCAATGGTTGCAGCGAGTTGTTTGTAGAATTATGGGGTGAAGATAATGGCAAAGGGGTCCGCAGCGCAGTAGGCATGGGTTCATTACCGGGAAATGTTGCCGTGGAAGTTGAAGCAATGTTTGAAATTTATTAAATATGTCAGAAAGCTGGTTTGAAATAAAAAATATAAAAGAACTGGATTCTCCGGTACTGGTTGTTTTTCCTGAAAGGGTGAAACACAATATTCAATTGGCCATTGATATGATCGGTGACGTAAGTCGTTTGCGACCGCATATTAAAACAAACAAATCACCCGATGTTGCTAAACTGATGTTGGGGGCTGGCATTACAAAATTCAAATGTGCAACTATTGCCGAAGCAGAAATGCTTGCTCAATGCAATGCACCCGATGTTTTGCTGGCTTATCAACCTCTTGGACCGAAATTGAATCGGTTCATTTCACTTATAAAAAAATATCCCTCCACTAAATTTTCTTGTCTTACAGATAATATTGCTGCGGCTACTGAACAAGCTTTAGCATTTAGTGCTGAAAATATTACAGTTCCAGTTTATTTTGATCTGAATGTTGGTATGAATCGAACAGGAATTTCTCCCGATGAAAATGCGATTGCTTTATTCGATCATTGCAAAACACTAAAAGGAATTATAGTTGTCGGACTTCATGCCTACGACGGTCATATCCGTGATGTTGATTTTGAAACAAAAAAGAAAAAGTGCGATGAAGCTTTTGCTTTGGTAGAGAAACTGAATGAAAAACTAAAACTTCCAACTATCATTATGGGTGGTTCACCGGCGTTCTCAGTTCATTGTAAAAGAAAAGATATCGAATGCAGTCCCGGGACATTTGTTTATTGGGATAAAGGTTATAGTGATCTTTGCCCTGAGCAAAAGTTTTTACCTGCTATAGTTTTAATAACAAGAATTATTTCTTTGCCTTCACCCAATAAAATTTGTACAGATCTTGGTCATAAATCGGTTTCTGCGGAAAATGAGATCACAAGAAGAGTTTTCTTTTTAAATGCAGAAGGATTAAAACCTGTTGGACAAAGTGAAGAACACCTTGTATTAGAAACGAACGAACATCATTCTTATAAAGTAGGAGATGTCTTTTACGGTTTACCATATCATGTTTGTCCAACCGTCGCTTTATATGAAAGAGTTTATACAATTGAGAATGGAAAAGTGACAGGAGAGTGGAAGACTGTTTCGAGAGACCGGAAAATTAGTTTGTAGTCTTTAGTTTATAGTTTGTGGTTTTGAATAACACTTATTATAAAGTTCTTTCAATTTAAAGACTACAAATCACAAACTTTAAACTATAAACCCGCTATGTTCATAGTCGATGCCCATATTGATCTTGCCTGGAATGCTATCGAATGGAACCGTGATCTGCAACAACTAATCCAGGATATTAATTCAAGAGAAAAAGGTTTAAATGATAAGCCCGGTCGTGGCAATGCTACTGTTTCTTTACCTGAATTAAAAAAGGGAAATATTGGTTTGGTTGTAGCAACACAGATCGCCAGATATGTTTCGCCAGAAAATCCATTGCCTGGCTGGCACTCACCTGAACAAGCATGGGCAGCAACACAAGCACAGCTGGCATGGTACAAGGCAATGGAAGAAGAGGGAGAGATGGTTCAAATAAAAGATCTGCGTTCTTTAAATATTCATCTCGATGTTTGGAAGGATGATGGACCACATGAACAAAAGCCCATTGGTTATATTTTAAGTTTGGAAGGTGCCGATTCATTAATAACTGTTCAGCATTTAGAAAGAGCTTATGAATATGGATTAAGAGCTATTGGGCCTGCACATTATGGACTCGGCCGATATGCTAATGGTACTGATGCTACAGGTGAAATGAATCAGGATGGTTTAGCGTTGCTCAAAAAAATGGAAGAGCTCAATATCATTTTAGATGCAACGCATCTTTGTGATGATGCATTCTGGCAGGCGATGGATAATTTTCATGGCCATGTTTGGGCCAGTCATAATCTCTGCAGGGCATTAGTAGATCATAATCGCCAGTTCAGTGATGATATGATAAAAGTATTGATCGAAAGAGGAGCGGTGATCGGCGCAGCTTTCGATGCATGGATGATCGTTCCGGGATGGGTGAGAAAAAAGTCAACGTCAAAAGAAATGAATTGCAATATTGAAAAAATAATAGATCATATTGATCATATCTGCCAGATCGCTGGCAATACTCTTCACGTTGGTATCGGTTCCGATCTAGATGGTGGCTATGGCAGAGAACAATGTCCGTATGATGTAGAAACAATTGCTGATCTCCAAACTATTCCTTCATTGCTTATCAAACGAGGATATTCAACTACTGATGTAGAAAATATCATGAACAAGAACTGGATCAATTTCTTGAGAAAAGCCTGGAGCAAATAAAAATTATAGATCCACGCAAAGGCGCAGAGGCGCAACGATTGAAAGTTAATTAAGTATTCTTTGCGCCGTTGTGCCGTTGCGTGATTTTCTTTTCAGTGACTCTTAATAAGGCGAAGGACTCACCGATGTCCAGCCTCCATCAATTATTAAACTCTGTCCTGTAATATGTCTTGAATTGGGTGAAACAAGGAATAATGCTGCGTTCGCAATATCATTTGTAGTTGCAGGCTTCCCCAAAGGAGTAATACGACTCCATGTTTTTGTATACTCTGTATCTTCTAAGGTTCTTTCAGTTAAAGTTGCACCGGGCGCAATTGCATTTACATTAATATTATAAGGAGATAATTCTATCACTAAATTTTTTGCCAGCATTTCCAGGCCGGCTTTTGTAATTGCATAAGCCGCTAGATTTTTATGAGCCTGGTGACCAACAACTGATGACATGAATAAAATACTTCCTCCACTTTCTTGTTGTTTCATTTGCTTTGCTGCAGCTTGTGCAAGAAAAAAACTACCACCAAGATTTAATTGCATCACTTTATTAAATGAGTCAGAAGTGTAATCAAAAAAATCAGCAAATAATGTAATGCCAGCATTGGCAATAGCAATTGTGAGCTTACCAAAATTGCTTAGAGCCTGGCTCACCATCTTATTAATGAAGTCAATATCGGAAGCATCTCCCGCCAGGCCGATGCAATTTCCACCTTCGTCAGTTATTTTATTTACTGCTGAAGAAGTTAGCTTTTCATCTATGTCATTTAATAAAACTGAAGCGCCTTGCAAAGCAAGTTGTCTGCAAATTTCAAAGCCAATGCCCTGCCCGGCGCCGGTTACAATTGCTACTTGTCCTTTGAATGAATCACTATTCATTCTAACAAGATAAGTTTTTATTTCTTTTTATACTTCGTAGTTCTTGCATCGTTTATCACACCTTTCCAGTTAAGTCCGAATCCAAAATCATAGACATGACCTTCCGAATCTTTGTAGCATTGCATATCATGTGGCACATCTTCAAATTGTTTTTCTACTGTTTGCATATTCGCTGGCATTTGCAAAGGCAATAATCCCGAAGGTTCGGTTTTACCGGTAAGTATATCAAGAATTGCCTGGTCTTGTACACCAAAATTTACAACGATTGCATCCGCCATCTTTTCAAATTCTGAGAATACCATCGGGTTGCTCATGTTTACAGAAACAATAACAGGTTTGCCTTTCATTTTTGCATAGGTTTCTGTCACCATTGAAAGATCGGTAATGTTGATAGCCTTAACTGATTTGCCTTTGTAAGTACGATTTGTAAATGATTCAAATTTATCTCCACCTGCAATGCTTGGATCTCTTGCGTCAGCAGCAGTATATTCTCCGTATTGTAAACTGATCGGCAAATAACCATTGCCACCGGCTTTTACATCTGCATTATTGTAGCCGTTACCACTGTTAGGACTATTGATAAACACCAATGCATAATCAGCTTCATCAGGGTTGTCGGTTACATTGAAATATTTTTTTACAATATTCATATTTACCGGGTAATCTAATTTTTCAGGTGTTTCCATGCCAAGAAAATTTCTTCCCGCAGGTGTAAACTTCTTTGGCACATACACAGTTTTGTTTTTTTGCAATGGCAGGATCATTTTTTTATTCTTCAATAGCACCATTGATTTCAACTGCGCATCATAACCTGCCTTCATATATTCGGCATTACCAACAATGGTTTTTGAAACTTCCGGGTCGAGGTATGGATTCTCAAATAAACCTGTACGGAAAATATTTTTTAATAAACGAACAGCAGATTCTTCAAATCTTGCCCGCATGAATTTTTCTCCATGTTCTTTTACTCCTATGTTATATGCTTCGATCACCGGTGCCGCATCATTATTACCCCCAAACTGATCAACACTTGACATCAGTACTTTATAATGCCTTTCTGCAATAGATAATTTATCGACACCCCATGATTTACCGGTAAGGAAAATATCAACCGCAGTTTCATCACCTGTCACCAACCAATCTGTACAAACAACGCCATCGTATTTATATTTTTTTCTCAAAAGATCATTGATGATATAGGAATTATAGTTGTTAGCAACGTTCTCATGATTCTTTACATCCTGGTTGTAGGAGATAGTATAATAAGGCATCACTGCTGCTGCCATTCCTGTTTTCCCGCCCAACTTAAAAGCTCCATCAGTAAACGGTGTAAAATGTTGAGCGAAATTTTTGCCGGGATATACTGCATATTTTCCATAACCATAATGTGCATCTCTGCCACCTTCACCACTGCCACCGCCGGGCCAATGCTTCACCATTGCATTCACACTGTTATAGCCCCATCCATTTGCGATCTCTTTATCACCAGTTGAAGTTTGAAATCCGTCGATATATGCACGAGCCATGTCTGCTGCAAGTTTTGGATCCTCGCCAAACGTTCCGCTAACACGATTCCATCTTGGCTCTGTTGCAATATCAACTTGTGGTGAAAGAGCTGTTGTAATTCCCAAAGCTCTATACTCAACCGCAGCAATATGACCGAAATTTTTTACGATTGCCGGATCAAATGTTGCAGCCAGGCCCAATGAACCGGGCCACATGGAGATAGAACCACCGGCACCTGCATTGAATTCAGCATTGGCAATTGTACCGTGTCTTGGATCAGAACTATTGTTTGCGGGAATACCCAGGCCAATTCCTTCTACCAATGATTGCATATTATTATTCCATTCTGCAGCTACATCTGCACTTTTAACAGAAGTAATAAGTACGTGCCTCAAATTATCATTGGTCAGGAATTTTTTTTGCTGGTCTGTGAGGTCTGATACTTTTGCGCCACTTTGATCAAATGGTTTTCCATTGTATGTTCCGGCAAAAGGCCCACCCGGTGGATTTGGGATCGGTTGATGCCGGCTATATAACATCAATCCTGCAATCTGTTCAACTGACATTTTTGATGCAAGATCTTTTGCACGAACATCGGCTGGCAAACGCCAGTCTTCGTATTTATCAAGCTTACCGTTCTTATCCAGGTCTTTAAAAGCGAAGCCATCAATGGTAATAATTTTTATACCTGACATCGTGGAATACCCCAATGTCTGTCCGCTCTTATTTGTTACTATAGAAATTGCCCCATTTGTTTTTTCACTCCAGTTCTGAGCATAAAGTGTTGTGCTCATTAATGAAGCAGAAACAAAAATGAGTGAAGTGATCTTTTTCATTGCGATCGGTTTTATAATGAGGTATTTTTTATTTGGTATCCGTCAGTAGTTTTTCATGGCATCGTCTGTTGCGTCGCACTCTTCAACTGAAATGCATAGTTGAGCAATGAACAGAAAGTACAAGAGTGCGACGCAACAGAAGTTGAATAGAGAATAATAGTCGGGAACATAAAAATTTATTCAATGAGATATTATAACATTTCCCGAAAAGAAAATAATCAATAATTCTTCTTAGCGAGATAATCTCTGCTGATCGTTAAGCTTTCAAACATATCTCTCTTGCTTGTATCCTGCTCAACAAACCAATATTTCAGCCCGGCTTTTTTTCTTGCTTTAAAAATTCTATCAAAGTCAATAGTGCCATTACCTACTTCTGTAATGGCTTTTGTTCCGGCTTCCATATCTTTTACATGCCACATAGCAAAGCGGCCCGGATATTTTTCAAAATAGGCCACGGGATCATGCCCAGCTTTGGAAATCCAATACAGATCCATTTCCATCTTTACTAGGTCACCTGGAGTATTTTTTAAAAGAAAATCATAAACCAATGTGTCATCGAGTTTTTCAAATTCAAAATCATGATTGTGATATGCAAATTGTATTCCCGCCGCTTTTGTTGCAGTGGCTGCTTTTTCAAACATCGCAGGTAAAGATTTATATATCTCAGGAGTCCGTTCATTTGGCATTAGATAGGCACAGACCATATATTCAGCACCGAGAGCATGCACATCTTCAATAGCTTTATCCCAGCCATCACTTAATGTTCCTTTTCCTTTCATGGCAATGCCGGTTGTGTGATGTGAGCTGATAACTTTTATACCTGTATTTCCAAGAATTGTTTTGAACTCACTTGCCGTTTTTCCGAAGAAAGTTCCGTTATATCCATAGAGTTCGATATTCTTATAACCCAAGCCTGCAAGACGTTCCAATGTACCTTCAAGGTTCTTTGAAACAGCATCGCGGACGGTGTAAAGTTGAACATTCAAAGACTTTTTTTTGAATTGATCAGCGAGTAGTGGACCCATATATAAGCCTGCTGCACCAAATGACAGGTTCTGTATAAAATGTCTTCTTTTCATGGTATCGTTTGTTTGATATTTTTAAATCGATGTTTATGCTTTCAGCATTTTGCTTAAGTAATTAAAGCTTGATGTAATGCTTGCCAATGCATCTTTCGGCATATCGTGCTCAACAAAAAAATGTTTCATGCCTGAAGTGGATGCCGCATCAAAAATTCTTTTGTAATCAATTGTTCCTTCACCAACGGGTAAAATAACTTCTCGTTTTGCATCAAGATCTTTTACATGCCATAAAGGAAAACGACCGGGATTTTGCTTAAATAACTCAACCGGATCTTTACCGCCCTTAGTTGCCCAGGCAAGATCGAGCTCCATTTGCATTTTCGTTTGGGATAAAAATAATTCATAAGGAATTTGTCCTTCCACTGCACGAAACTCCGCATCATGATTGTGATAAGCAAAACCGATCTTTGCTTTTTTACAAGCTTCATCCGTTTTGTTCAAGACATCTATGGAAGATTTTATTTCATCCAGTGTGGTAATAGGAGTGTTGGCACAAACCAAATAATCAACACCTCCTTCAGCCGCTTCATCAACTAACTCCTGCATATTATCACGAAGGTTTCTCATTGGTGGAATAGTGATTGGTTTTCCATCAGCACCAGTTGGCATTTTAGCACCCGGAGGCATTTTAAATGGAGCACCGAGCACATGATGCGATTTCCAACTCATGCCTATATCTTTTAAAAATTTGGCAAACTCTTTTGGCTTCATTCCGTAATAACCACCTTTTTTACTGAATGCTGATTCAATTTCTTTATATCCAACCGCGGCGATCTTTTTTAAAGTTCCCTCCACATCATTATCAATTTCATTAAAAAATGTGAATAGCTGCAAACCTATTGCAGGTTCTTTGAATTGAGTTGCAAACTGACCAAAGGAGCTATTGCGTAATAACAGAGTGCCAAGCAATGCAGCACCTGATGAGTGGATAAATTGTTTTCTTTTCATGGTAATTATTTTTTCTTGTGCTGTAACATCCAGCTTAGATAATCTTTTTCTGCAAATGCATTTTCCCAGCTATTATGATTGACACCGGGGTATTCGGAATATTTTACTTCTGCTTTTAATGACTTTAATTTTTCCACCATATCCCTGGAAAGCTGAGGATTTACTACAGCATCTACTGCGCCATGAAAAACCCAGAAGGGAACTTTTGCAACTCTTTTATCAAAATGATTTACATCACCACCGCCACAAATAGGTAATGCAGCTGCATAGAGATCAGGATTACGATAAACAGATTCAAATGTTCCCATGCCTCCCATTGATAAGCCAGAGATATAAACTCTTGATTTATCAACGCCTTCTTCATTCGATAACTTTTTTACCAACGCATTGGCGGCAGCTAATGGCCAGTTTGGCTCTGCCGTATAATCAAATTCAATTTTAAAAGGCGTTGTTGTCCTGTCAATTTTTGTTACGGCCCAGAAAGATTCTTCCGGACATTGAGGAAATACAACGATCGCTGGAAAATTTTTCCTACTCTCTGCAGTGATAAAAAGTTTGGAACCCCAGGTGAGTTGTTTCTCATTATCCTTACCTCTTTCACCAGCGCCATGAAGCAATAACAATAAAGGATACTTTTTATTCTTATCATAGTTTTCCGGATAAAGAATGCGATAAGGCAACACTTTTCCTTCAGCAAAAACAAATTCTTTTTTCTCATAGATATCCAATGCATGATCAACCGCTTTTTTGTTCAATAGACCTTGAACCCCCATCCAATCATAAAATCGTTCGATCCAATTATCAGTAGGTATATTTTGTTTCTTCATACCAAAACCATGATTGCCCCGAGCATACATGTGCAGTTCTGCATCATGTTTTGTAGAGAGCCATTTGTTGTATAGTTCGATACTATGTGGTGCAAGACCAAGTCCGTCATCACTTGCGGTTACAATAAAGATAGGAGGAGCATCTTTTGCCACTGTTCCGTGCATTTCTGTTGGAAAGAAAGGATAAATAGGTGCGGCAAAATCGGGTCTGTTCTCTTTTGTATAATTAAATAATGTTGATGAAGTAACTGTGCCCCCGGCAGAAAATCCCATAATACCAATCCTGTTCGCCTCAAGATTATATTCAGCAACATGTTTACGGACATAAGCAATTGCCGCCCTGCCATCAGCAATTTCTAAAGGAATGACCGCTTTATTATCATCTTCAAATTCTTTCTTGCCCCATTTAGCCGTTACTTCTGCAACCGGGTCAGTTGTTAAACTATGTGCTAAACGATATTTAAGCACGAAGCAAGTTATCCCTTTTTCTACCAGCCATTTTGCTACATCATAACCTTCACTGTTTATAGACAAAGCATGAAATGCTCCACCCGGTGCAATAATGACGGCTGTTCCGTTTGCTTTATCAGCAGAAGGTTGAAAAACAGTAAGCGTTGGTTTTGAAACATTATATACAACTTTTGTTTGCCATCCATTATTATCGTTCTCTGCTTCATTCCATGTCCATGATTCAGAACCTGGCGCCGGGCCATCATATAATGGAATTACTTTTTGTTGTGCATTTACGGTTATGAATGTTATTACTAAAAAACTTAAAAAGAGAGGACACTTTTTCATTTGGCAATAGTTTGTTCAATTAAATGTATTAAACTTTCCAAACAAAACCCTCTGTGTTTGCAGAGGGTTTATGTATTGGGCTACTAAAATGCTTTTTTTAATTCACTTATTGGAACTTGTGGCACCAATGCCTTGATACATTTTTGTGTTACGACATCTTTAGCTAAGCTAAATGAAGCAGTTTGCTTGATATTGGCAGAAGAAGAACCAACTTTCACAGTATAAGTTCCTGCATCAGCGATCCATGAAGTTGCATCAGTATTAAAGGAAGCAAGATCATTTGGCGAAATGGTGAAAGTCAGTTGCTGCGATTGACCCGGTTGCAACAAATTGGTTTTACCAAAAGCTTTAAGTTCCATTGACGGTTTGTCCAATTTACCAGTTGGTGCACTAATGTATAACTGTACAACTTCTTTACCTGCAACTTTACCTGTATTAGTAATAGTTACTGTTGCGGTAATAGTTTTGTCGAGTGATTTTGAACTCAGGCTAAGATCGCTGTATTTAAAATCAGTGTAAGAAAGTCCATACCCAAATTCGTAAGCAGGTTTTACATTAAACGAATTATAATATCTATAGCCAACATAGATGCCTTCATCATAAGTTACTTCACCTGGGATCAATTTCATTCCGAAAGCACTTGCTGTAGCCTTCTCCGGGAATTCTTTACCCGGAAAACTTTTTGCGGACGAAACATCTTCATATTTCATTGGGAAAGTAGTAGCGAGCTTTCCGGATGGGTCCACTTTTCCACTTAAAATATCCGCGATAGCATTACCGGCTTCTAATCCTGGTTGCCATGCAAGAACTATGGCATCTACCTGGTCTCTCCAGCTTGCAGTTTCAATAACACCGCCGATGTTTAATACCACAACTACTTTTTTATTCTTTGCATGAAAAGCATCAGCCACATTTTTTATCATTGACTTTTCAACCTCGGATAAATTAAAGTCATTTTCAACCTTCCTGTCTTTTCCTTCTCCTGCATTTCTGCCAATTGTGATCAATGCGATGTCTGATTCATTTGCTTTTTTTGTTATAAGATCATTGCTTAAAGTAAACTCCGAAGCAGGTGGAGTAGGGTTCATGAACTCCTGGAACATTGGTTTTTTCGGATGTTTAATTTTATAATCATTGAGATAAGCGGTGTAAGCATTTTTTATTTCATCATCCAGCTTATATCCTGCATTTGTTAATCCCTGCGTCAAAGAAATTGTGTAGGCTTCATTTACATCCCCACTGCCTGTACCACCGGAAATGATATCATAAGAAGTATTTCCGAAAGTTGCGATGCTTTTTAAATTTTGTGCAAATGGCAATGCAGCTTTTTCATTTTTCAATAACACCATGCCATCGGCAGCTGCAGTTCGTGCAATTGTTGCATGAGATTTCAGGTCAGGAGAATTGCTGAATTTATAATTTTTATACGCTTGTGATCCGAGAATATAATTTACGATCCTCGCTGCATTTTCATCCAGCACTTTTTCATCCAATGATCCACTTTTCACTGCATCAAGTATAGCTTTACTTTGTGCAGCTGTGCCCGGCATCAGCAGATCATTACCAGCTTTCATTTGGGCAACGGGGTCTTTGCCGCCAAACCAATCTGTCATTACGATACCTTCAAAACCCCATTCCTTTCTTAAGATGGTTGTAAGCAAGTCATAACTTTCAGAAGCATAGTTTCCGTTGATATAATTATAAGAACTCATCACGGTCCATGGATGTGATTCTTTAATGCCGATCTCAAATCCCTTCAGGTAAATTTCCCTGAATGTTCTTTCGCTTACGAGTGTATTAACAGTATTACGATTCGTTTCCTGCTCATTACCTGCAAAATGTTTGATAGATGTACCCACGCCATTTGATTGGATACCATTTACCATTGCAGCCGTCATTTTTCCTGTCACTAAAGGATCTTCAGAATAGTATTCAAAATTTCTTCCACCAAGTGGATTACGATGAATATTCAAACCTGGGCCAAGGATAACATCCACCCCGTATTCTTTTACTTCATTACCCATTGCAGTTCCAACTTGCTGTACAAGTTTAGTATCCCATGTAGATGCGAGTAAGGTGGCTACCGGCCATGCAGTAGCATAATAGGCTCTTGAACTGTCTTTATTACGGAATGGTTCAATTCTTAATCCAGCAGGGCCATCCGCTACAACTGTATTAGGAAGACCAAGTCGGCTGATCGCATAAGTGGTTCCGGCAGCACCGGGAACTTTGTCCATTGTTTGGCCAATGGTGGGACCATTATTTTGTACAAGACCTGGAATGTTCATTCCCATACCAACAACAAGACTTACTTTTTCTTCAAGCGTCATTTTACTCACCAACTCTTTTGCTTTATTGTTTTGTGCAAATGTGAAAGAGATAAAAAGAATAAGCAGGAGGGATAAAAAAAATGATTTCATATAACAAGCTTTTTTGAGACTCTAAAGTTCCGTATTGCAGGGTTCATTCAAGCTTGACTTTTGTCAAATAGTGAAGTTGGATGATAAAAAATTTACCGTTGTGATCTGATCCTGCTCAATGTTTCGAGTGTAATTCCTAAAAACGAAGCGATATAAGTCAGCGGTACACGTTGTACGATTTGAGGTGTTGTTTGTAATAATCTTTCATAGCGTTGCTGAGCAGATTCAAATTGGATGGAATCCATTCTTACTTGTGAAAGAATTAAGGAACTGGTAACCATTTTCCGTAATAGCCTTTCTATGTCGTGATATTTATCAGCAAGCTTCATGAAATCATCATGATGGATACCAAATACTTCTGATGGCTCAATAGTTTGAATGATGAGGTGACTGGGAACACGCTGAAAGAAACTGGTGATAGAAAGAAAGAACTGGCCATCTAATGCGATCCATTCCGTTATTTCTTTTCCGTTTTTATAGTAATAAATTCTTGCGACCCCTTTTTCAATAAAATAAATGTAATCTGAAACTGTATTTTCTTTTAATAGAAGATGATCTTTTTTCACCGACCAAAGTTTCCATGATTGGTGAAATGCATCCATACTTTCAGCTGAAAGAGGGGAAATGGTCGTAATAGCGTTTTGCAGTAGATCCACTGGCAAGATTTCTTAAGAAATTTAGGCAATTATCTTCTAAATAAAACAAGGCACCCGTAAGTGCCTTGTTTTTATTTTTTATTGTTGCATTCCGTCTGTTGCACCGGACATGTCAGCTTTCATATTCTTTCTTTTGAATAGCGACATATCCATTTTACCAAACCTGTACGTAAAGTTCAGGCGGAACATTTGAGGATCTCTTTGCCTGCTATAATCCTGGATGAAGTATTGACTGAATGAATGTTGTTCAGATTTTCTTGTTTTGAAAATATCATTAACACTGAACGAAACTGAAGCAGCATCATTTTTCAGGAAGCTCTTTTTGAAAGCTACATCAAAGCCATAAGTTGACTTGATATAACCCTGAGCTGCACTTTGTGCTGCACCCATTGGAGGTCCCATAAAACCACCGCCCTGGCTCACTGGTAAATTTGTTTTTGATTGATAAGTGGCAGTAAGCTGTGCCGTGAATTTTAAAGGCAGTTTAAAATTACTATTGAATTTTCCAAACCAACTCCACATAGCATCCTGCGAATAAGTGGAAACATTATCCGTATTGATCTCTGAATTGTACACATTAATGTTTGTGCTGATATCCCACCATTTTCTCAATGTATTTACTGATGTAAATTCAGTACCATAAGCACGACTTGAGTTAGCATTAATATATGTATTGATCAATACTTCCTGGCCCGTGATAGGATGTGGGCCTTTAGTTTGATAACGGGTGATCAGGTCAGTTGATGCCTTATAATAAGCGGATGCAAGGAATGTATTATTGCCTTTAAATGTTTTTGCATAAGAGAGTTCAAAAGATGATGTGAATTCCGGTTTCAGATCAGGATTACCCTGTGTAATGTTCAAATTGTCTGTATAATCAACATAAGGGATCAATTGGAAAAAATTCGGACGATTGATCCTTCTTGTCACACTTACTTGCAACTCTTGCTTATTCTTTAGTTTTTGACTTAAGAATAAAGAAGGAAAAAGACTTATAGGATAGCTGTTGCTGAACTTACTGCCGTCATTTAAAAGTACTCCTGTGTATTCAGAACTTTCTGCTCTTAAACCAGCCTTATAGCCAAAATTCTTTTTGCTTCCTGTTAAAGAAACATATGCAGCATAAACATTGTCATCGTTTTTATAGTTGCTGGTAGCAGAAGGTATCAATACAAATTCACCCGTATTTGGATCAAGGATATAATTTTGATTGTCATTGCTTAGCTTACGAAGCTGTGCTCTTACACCAGTTTCTAATTTTATTTTCTTGAATGGTTTTACGTAATCAGACTGTATGGTTAGAAATTTGTTTGTACCATCACTGATAACCTGCTGCTGATGTTCACCGATCTTGCCTCCTGCATTATCAAAATAGTTTGTAACATATATATTATTACCGCCATTCTTTCCGGAGAAGTAATTTACGTCAGCTGTTAATTCTTCACCTTCTTTAGGGAAAAGATGTTTCATGCCAAATGTTAATCCATTTGCATTGAACTCTCTTGTACCGCTTGAAACACGTTCACTCATAGAGCTTATCTTTCCCGTATTGTAAATACTATCTGTCAAGATATCTATTGTTTCATTAGGATTAAATTCACCATGCACTTTGATAGCTCCAGCAGATAAGGTGGTACGATTAGTTACAAAATAATCCATACCAATGCGGCCAAAAACAAACTGGCCCGATGTCTTGTTATTATTTTCCTGGCGAACTGTAGTTAACGGGTTGTCATATAAATTAACCCTGTCAGTGGTACCTGTCATTCTTGATTTGTTTTGATTGACCATTCCACTTGCCGAAAAGTTTATTTTATTCTGACGAAGATTGAAATCACCACCACCATTCATAGCACCACGTTTATCAACACCGGCACGCAGGTTACCATTAAAACCATTCTTTTTATTTTTCTTTAAAACGATATTAAGAATACCGGCAGTACCACCCGATGCATCATATTTGGCAGAAGGATTCGTGATCACTTCAACACTTTCAATTGCATCAGCAGGGATCTGGTCAAGTGTAAGTGTGGTTGGACGGCCATCAATATATAATTGAGGCGCAGCATTTCTTAATGTTACATTTCCATCAATATCCACTTGTACAGAAGGTACATTGCGCATTACATCTACAGCTGTTCCACCTGCACTCACGATATTTTTTTCTACATTAAAAACTTTCTTATCAATATCGAGCTTCATAGTAGGCTTATTTGCTATCACGGTAACACCTTCCAATTGCTTTGCATCTACATTCAATTTTATGTTTCCGAGATCTTTATCAAACGCATTTAACATGTTGCTCATGGCAGCCATAGCCTGGGCTGGATCTGATGAGCTACCCGGTTTCGGAGCATTTGCATCCATCTTCATTTGAAATGCAACAGTCTGCTCAACTGGTTTATAACCAGTAGCAGAAATTTTCAATTTCATCTGACCAAACATTGGAAGATCTGTGAAGCTGAATTCACCATTGCTTTTGGTTGTTACTCCTTTCAGCAATACTTCTTTTCTTTTTTTAGTAACAGTGTCATACTTACTTTGAAGTAATAAAACGGATGCACCATTTATCGCAGCACCAGTACTATCGGTAACTTTTCCGTATACATGACCCATGTCAGGGGGTTTCTGGCCTTTAGCATTTCCACCGGGAAATTGAGCTTGTATTCCCACCGCAGTCATTATCATCAAAGCTGTTAGTAAAGCGATCTTTTTCATGTGTTGATTTGATTTAATAAATCAGACGCAAAAGTATAACTGGGTCGCCTGCCTGGAGGTGCAAATGAGACAAGCAGCTAAAATGTATCGACGAATTTTTCGGGGGCTTGATTGGAGGAAAAAAAACGGGTACCAATGGTACCCGCAACAAGAATTTAAACTAACAATTGTTTATTTTGGAATTTCGAAGATCTTAGGGTCAATTGCCTTGTTCACTTCTATTTTCTCTGTTTTTTGAGACATTTGGAACATACCCATATCTATGTTTTTAGCGTATGGTAAAACAATTCCAAAATCAGTTTTCTTATGATCTGAATACGTAGTGGTTATTTCAACTGCCTGACCCATTACTTCACCTTTAATAATGCTCTTTGTCAAATAATAACTCGTACCATCAATAAAATAATAAGTTTCATTGCCATCACCAGTTACTTTTATTTTAAAGCTTCCACCATCTTTTCCCACCAGCTCAGCTTTATAACCTTTTGCAGCATAGTCGATCAATGCGCCGCCAAGATATATTTGTGGCTTGCCAGACTTATAAGCTGCATCAGGCAATGCTTGTGCGTCAGTTCCGCCTGCCATTGGATTTACCATCCAGGCACTTTTATCTGTGTAGCATTGTACAATGCTTGTTCCATTAAAATCTAACTCATTTTTATATCCTTTTCCCTCCAGGAGATATTCTTTTTGTGGAGCTGCATTACCCATAACGTCTACGGTATTTTCCGTATAAAGAGACTTTACCTGACTCAGCTTTTCTTTTCCACCAATGGCTTCAACATGTTTGCTGATGACCTCATCAACAGTTTGTGATTGCGCAGCAATTGCTAAAAATGCTGTGGCCCCAATCATAAGAGTTTTTATCAATTTCATTTTTTAAATTTTTTAGGTAGTTTTTTAAAAGGACACCAAAAGTATTCAATTCATTTGTAATCCCAATTTGATGCGACAAAATCGAAAAAAGTTGCGTCGAAACAGGGTATGGTCAAAATTTTCTCCAATTAATCCTGCCGGCCTGTTAAATTAAGTACGGCCTCCCTGAAATTCTCTCCAACCGGAAGTTCCATTTCATCGAGAAAAACAGAATTCTTCCTGATTGCCGTAATATGTTCCAGTGATATAATGTATGATTTATGTATCCGCAAAAATTTAGCCACAGGCAATTCTTCTTCGATCGCTTTCATTGCCATCCTGGTGATAATGGCCCTGGATGAGCTTTTTAAATGGATCTTGATATAATCTTTCAGTCCTTCTATGTATCGTATATCGTTGAAGTTGATCTTTAAAAGGCTATAATCAACATTGACAAAAAAATAATCAGGGTTTGATGGTGCATCTTTGTTTGTCCTGTTTTTTAATTCATAAAGTTCCTTTGCTTTATTGCAGGCTTTTACAAACCGATCTAATGAAACAGGTTTTACGAGATAATCCGTTACATCAAGATTAAAACCTTCAAGTGCATATTTTTCATAAGCAGTGATCAGGATGATCATTGGTTTTTCTGTCATGCTTTGGATAAACTGAAGCCCTGTGAGTCCCGGCATTTGTATGTCCAAAAAAATAAGATCAGCTGGTTGCTGCTGCAGCACTTTCATGGCTTCAAGTGCATTATTGCATTTAGCCACTAGTTGGAGATAAGGTACTTTGCTGATGTTATCTTCCAGCAGTTCCAATGCCAGCGGTTCATCATCAACAGCGATACAACGAAGCATTAAGATAAATTTAATTGAAGTGAAGCATTGAACCAGCTATCTTTTTGCGAGATCGCTAATTTGTGTTTATTTCCGTATAATAAATTTAATCTTCTTTTTACATTGGTAAGACCAATACCTGAAGTTTTATCCTTGATCTCAATTGAGGCAGGCGCAAATTTATTCTGAACTGTAAAATTTATCCGTCCTTTTTCTGCTTTTAATTGAACGCTTATCATCGCATCTTCGATCATCCCGGTGCCGTGTTTAAAAGCATTTTCAACAAAGGGGATCAGGAGCATTGGTTCTATTTCATAATTACCATCTACTGCTTCAAGATCAACATTTACCTGTACATTTTTCCCGAAACGTTGTTGCTGCAGATCGATATAGCTATGGAGGTATTCAATTTCTTTTTCGAGCAATACTTTTTCTTCATCCGCCTCATAAAGCATATAACGCATGAGGGAAGAAAATTTTAATAAGGAAGGTTCAAGCAGATCAGATTTTTTTCTTGCCAATGCCACCATATTATTCAACACATTGAACATAAAATGCGGACTTGCCTGTGAACGTAGCAACGATAATTCTGTTTTAAGATTTTCAGTTTGTTTTTCCCTGGCAATGCGATCAGCACGGGCACGATCCACGGTCAGTTTATACGCCGTGCTTCCTGCAAAAAAGAAAAGGAAGAAAAAGAAATTAAATAAAATATGACCGCTTAAATTAAACCCCCGTTGATCCATTATTCCGAAAATGAGCAGCCACCCAATGATCAATAGCAAAAGAAATGAAGCCGTGATGGCAAGTGCATATTCTTTGTATTTTCTCCTGTAAATGAATTTAGGTATAAGAAGACCGGCATTCAGGTAAAAGAAGCCTATATACAAAATATCATTTAGTATATATCGCAGAATAATTGTTGCGGAATGTTGCTCTTCGGCCGCTGGCTGTGCATTATTCATTGATGGCCGTAATAAAAAGGGTAATGAAAATAAAAAGAGCCATGCAGCAGCATGCAGCAATACCGTTACCCATTTTTTTGAATACCATGATGCCCCCATGCGGGCAAGATAATGAGTAAAGCCCTTTATTTTTATGAATACTGAAAATGATGCGACGAACCTCAGCTATTCGTCTGCAAAATCTGTCAGCTGACATAAAACTGATAACTTTAAACCATGAAGCGAAAGAATTTTATTCAATCTTCAATTGGGGCATTATTAACTGCTAGTTATTTACCAGCTATTCCAAAAATTTCAGCTTTTGCGGATGAAGCCTTATTTGTTGCTCCAGCTTTTTTAAAAGCAGGGGATATTATTGGGATCACCGCACCGGCTGGTTATATTACCACTGAGGAAATTCGATCTGCTGTACAGAAAATGGAAAGTTGGGGTTATAAGATACAGATCGGGGAAACGATCGATAAAAGAGATTTTACATTTGGTGGAACAGATGAGGAAAGAGCAAAGGATTTTCAGAAAATGCTGGATGACCCCAAAATAAAAGCCATTATGTGTGCCCGGGGTGGTTATGGCGTTGTCCGTATCATTGATAAACTAAACTGGGAAAAATTTAAATCAAAGCCTAAATGGATCATAGGCTTTAGCGATGTCACTGTCTTTCACTCTCATCTCAATAAAAATTTTGGTATTGTTTCCATCCATTCAAAAATGTGTAATAGTTTTCCCGATGACTGGAGTTTAGCAGAACCGATACAAATTGAAACAATTGAATCTATTCAACTGGCATTAAGCGGGAAGAAAATGAAATATAGTGTTGTTCCAAATCCGCAAAATAAATTGGGAACTGCTGATGGAGTTTTAATCGGAGGGAATTTAAAAATGCTGGAGACATTGGCCGGTACAAAATCAGACATCAATACGGCCGGAAAAATCTTATTTGTAGAAGATACAGGCGAATACATGTATAGCGTTGACCGTATGTTCTGGAATTTAAAACGTACAGGAAAATTGTCTCAGTTAAAAGGATTGATCGTTGGTGGGTTTAAGATTAAAGTAGATGAAGATTCAGATGATTTCGGAAAAACTTTACAGGATGTTGTATTAGAAAAAGTAAAAGCCTGGCATTATCCTGTTTGTTTTGATTTCCCTGTTGGTCATCAAAGAAATAATTATGCATTAAAATGTGGAGCAAAGCACCGGCTTGAAATAAATTCGGAAACCGTTAGTTTAAAGGAAATTTAAAGTAGATAAAGCAATGATAAAAATTCCCCCGTACTTACAAAAAGGAGATACGATAGGATTGGTTTGCCCCGCCGGTTTTATGCCGGTAGAAAAAATTTCAGAATGTATTCGTGTAATAAATGAAGACTGGGGTTATACTACTAAGGTCGGAACAACTATCGGACAACAGTATCATTATTTTTCAGGAACGGATGAGGAAAGAATAGAAGATTTTCAGCACATGCTGGATGATGAAAATGTAAAAGCCATTTTATGTGCAAGAGGTGGCTATGGACTTAGCCGGATCATTGATAAAATAGATTTTACAAATTTTAAAAAGAACCCGAAATGGATCATAGGGTTTAGTGATGTGACGATACTTCATTCACATATTTATCGTAATTATTCTATCTCAACACTGCATGCGCCGATGGCAAATGCTTTTAATGAAGATGGATTTAAGAATGAATTTGTGAAATCGCTATGGCATGTACTGGAGGGAAAAAAAATAAAATATCAATGCAAAAAACACGAGTTTAATAAAAAAGGAGAGGGGATCGGAGAATTAGTTGGCGGCAATCTTGCCTTACTGGCTCATCTTGTAGGTACGGAATCAGATATTAAAACAAAAGGCCGGATTCTTTTTATTGAAGATGTGGGAGAGTATTTATATAACATAGACCGCATGATGTATCAATTAAAACGAAGTGGCAAACTTGATAAACTTGCTGGATTGATCGTTGGCGGATTTACTGATATGAAAGACACAGAAAGGCCATTTGGTCAGACTGTGCATGAGATCATCCGTGATGCTGTTGCTGAATATAATTATCCAGTTTGTTTTGATTTCCCTGTAAGTCATGGAAAAGAAAATTATGCGTTGAAGATAGGCGTTGGTTATAAATTAAAAGTTGGGAATAGTAAAGCGACGCTGGAAGAATGATGAATAATATCAGTTCTTTGCATAATTCGGATAAAACACAAAAACTCCATAATCATTGATCCTGTATTCCATTTCAAACTTTCTGCCAAAAAACGATACTTCAGTCTCTTGTCTTATTTTAAAATCGCTGTATAAATAAGAACGAGTCTTGTGGAATTCGGGTTTGTTCTTGCGTAAATAATAATTGTCTGAAGCAGCGTCCAATAACGAAACATATGATCCGTCTTTTCTTGTTGTTAATAGAGTCAAGTTGAAATTTAGAACACTATCGGTTTTATTTTCCTCTGCATAAAGAAATAGCAGATCAAAATCCGGATGCTTTGTTATTTTGCCAGCTACATAATATTTAGTGTCGCCTGGTAAAGAACTATTGTTACCATACATCCTTTTGAAAAGTTTATAAGCAGTTGCATCATCAATTTCTTTTTTTTCAAGATTAGTCAAATCAAGATATAATCTGTCGATTATCTTGATCTCTTTTGTCATGTTCAATATCTCTGAATGAGATTTTTGGGAAATTGCTTTTAAGGATGCACCAAACAGCAGTAATAATATAAAGTATTTCATATCTCAAAATTAGGGAGGTGCCACACTCTGAAAAATACCACTTTCAGGTTAGTCCTTTAACAAGTAATCTAATTTCTCAATCGTTTCTTTAAAGTCATAAAGATCATTGTGGCTGCCACCATCAATTGTTACAAATTCATCTCCTGCTTTCAAAAATGGTTTTAATCTTATTGCATTATTGTATGTTACCAGCCTGTCGTCCGTACCCTGGAAAATTGTAATAGGAACTATTACTTTTTCAATATAATCATGCGTAGGGATCTTATAATGAATCATCCATTCAATCGGATAAATGGGAATATAATGCCTGATGACGGAAGGATAATCGTAATATGGAGTTTCAAGGATCAGTTTTTTGCAGGGTTTTATGGAAGCAAGATGGGTAGCAATGCCGGTACCCATGCTTTTTCCATAAATAATAATACTGTCAGCACTGAATCTTGTACGGGCAAATTTGTACATATAATTTGCCCAGTCATACAAGGTTCGTTCAGTGAGCTTGCCGGTACTTTTTCCAAATCCGGGGTAATCAATCAGCCAAACTTCATATCCATGCTTCGTGAAGTAGGGAGCATACTTTGCATACCAGGAAATATTTTTTTTATTTCCATGAAAATATAGGACCACTCCTTTTGTTATTGTGTCAGTAGAAAAGAATTGAACAATATTCAAATTGGAATTTTCAGTAATGGGAATATTGATGTCCTTATATTTTTCAGGAAAATTATAATTATGATCTCTTTTTAATGTAACCGGGTGAAAAAGAACATAATCCTGTAAGAAATATAGTGCGACGCCCCCGAGTACATAAACAATGGAAAGTATCTTAACCCATTTCCAAACTTTTTTATAATTGATCTTCATTACCGGCAAAGATGAAAACAAAAAAGGACATGAACGAATCATGTCCTCCCATTAAACCTATATTGAATCCTATAAGTGACTAAAATAATTTCTTACTCTGCCAGTCATATTACTGTTTATCTCATTTATGATACACCTGGTTATTTCATCTTCAGCAGGTGGGTGATCCTGCCTGCGGTTTACAAGTTGCTTATCACTTTCACTCAAAGCTCTTTCATCTCCCGTGTAAGTTGAAAACTCTGTACACCAGCTGTGATTACCACGAATATCATCATTCCACAACCAACGTCCACTTGCATCGCGGACATTTATCTGCAGGTTACCTTCAGACAACATAGATCTTTTTGTAGTTGTTATTTTTGCAAATACTTTTTTATACTCTTTTACAATTGAATCAGGACGATAAACTGTTTCCTTTACAACAATATCTTTTGAGACTTCTCTTGTGCTTCTTTCATCTCTAGTTCTGCCAAGATCAAAAGTGTTGAAACGAAAATCTACAAACTGATCGGCCTGGATATTACGGCTATCTGCATCCCATGAACTATAGAATTTCACAAACTGGTTGCCGGTATTATACTGCAACTGGCGCAACAGGTCATTTTCAAAATTGGTGATTTCATAATTATTATAAGAGCTAAACCGGTAGCGGTCATTTTGCATTGGCATTACCACTACATTCACGACTGCATTTTCATATGCTTCATCTCTTCTTTCAATAAAAGTAAGATCACCAGGTCTGTATTGTAGTGCTATTTCAAATTCATGATAAGCATTTCTGAAACTCAGTTTATCGTTTTTATCCATCCACATCATACCACGCTGAAATCTTGTATCAGCTGCTTTATCAGCATAGGTGTGCAGGTAAGATGAATAATCTGCAGGATCTACGATCGCCAATGCTTCAGGAGAACGATGGATCGCATCATATAGCTTCTGCAACGAAGCATACTCTGAATATATCCATTCCCATTTTAGATCGTTTGTACTAGAGCTATGTTGATGAATGCGTGTCTCGTGATCGTTTACTGCATATTGATAAGCACTTTGAAGCAATGCTCTCATTTCATCATCAGGTTTTTTCTGCAGCTTTTTTACGGCCAGTTCAACGGCTTCATCATAATTTCCTTTGTCGTATAGTTTAGCAGCAGTTTTACAACCGGCAACTAACAAGACAAACCCAAGAGTAACTAATGTGTAGATTTTTCTCATATATACCTCCATTTACAAGTAATACGTTCAAACAGTAATCCATGTAACTCTAAAAGCTGTTAATTATAGATTCCTTAACAATGGGAAAATTTCGCTGTGCCAGGATCAGTATTTTAAAATATCCCGGATAAAATTGTGGTACTCGTCAAATGAAGGGAGATCATTATGATGCCCGCCATGAATGCGGATCAGGGTTATCAATCTTGGATTGATCTTTTGAAGTTTTTCACTATGAGAAATTGGTATTAACCGATCTTTTGTGCCATGTATAATATAGGTATGACACTTTACCGCTTCCATCCATTTGTCAATTCTTAAATGAAACCGTAGCACCAACCTTATGGGCAAAATGGGTAATAATCTTTCTACGACTTTTCTAAAGCTATAATAAGGTGCATCAAGAATTAAGTATCGGGGTCTATTATCTGCAGCGAGTTTGCTGGCAAAACCACTTCCCATGCTTCGTCCGTAGATTATTAGATGATCTTCTTTGTACTGCTCTTTTAATTTTTCATAAATGAACTGCATGTCATTGAGCATTTCTTTTTCACCACGTTTGCCAGTACTTTTTCCAAAACCGCGATAGTCCAACAATATAACATCATAATCGTAACGATAAAAATCTCTTGCATATTTGGCCCATCCTTTTATACTTCTTGTATTACCATGAAAATAAAGTATGAGACCTTTTGGTTGTTCCCGGTAGAAATGAAGGCCATTTATTCTTACGCCGGGTTCAATGTCAAAAAAATATTCCCGAAATGGAACATCATACTTGAATTCAAAATCCTGTTTTAGTTTTTCTGGCTTAAAAATGAATTTTTCCTGGAAAAAATAGACTAGTACAGAAAGAAGGATAATTCCACCAACGATATAATAAATAAAATGCGGCAAAGGAGATAGTAGTTAAGATAGAAAAGATAATAGTTTTAAATGAAACTGATTCTAACCTATAATAACTCTTTATTGGTCCAGTATTCGTCGTAGAGGGAGTCTTTCAACTTCTCCGATGATGAGTGGAAATTTTTCAACTGTTACATTGCTCTGGTCAAGGCCAAATCCTTTTTCTTCAGATAGACTGATCTCTTTGAGCCAGAAATAAAAATTCATAACGATACGTTCAAAGAAAGGAAGATCATTATCATGACTCAGGTATTTTTCCATTACGATAAACTGGAAGTCACCTGTTGCTTTCGCTTTGCTGTCTGCCGTTTCATATTTTGAAGAAATATTTATTTCCCGGTCGATCACCAATGCTTCCACTACCTGTCGGAATAAAATATGGATCCTTGGTTGTATTCTGAAACCTAATTTAAAATCAACACGAATAATATCATTTGGAATAATGTGCTCTACTTTGTATTCGCAAGTATACGGGTCATCCATTGTATCCACATGCACAAACCAATATATATCGGCCCGCTTTGGTTTTTTATTTAGAATTGAATAAATGATCTTATGCTCTATCTCTTTCGGATTGTCAGCGCTGGTTAAATAAACAAGGTGAGTGCCAAACTTGGCTATTGATCTATCACTGCTCAACTCTTGTATTTTTGAAATATAAGTTTCCAGCCGAACAAACTCCACATAACGATTTTTGATCTTTCTTGCCCTGTACCAAATATACATGGTGAAAAAAAGTAAACCACCAACAATAGATGCGACATAACCGCCATGAGGAAATTTTTCAAGATTGGCAATAAGAAATGAAACTTCAATAGTAAAATATACAGCGAGATAAAGATAAACGAGGATGGGGTTGGTTCTTCGTAATACAAGAAAGTTGGCGAAGAGTATTGATGTAGCGATCATGCAAAGCGTAATGGCGAGACCGTAAGCACCTTCCATTCTTGATGAACGCTGAAAATATAGTACAACGGAAACGCATCCTGTAAACAGTAAAAAATTAATTGCACGGATATAGACTTGTCCCCTTTCTTCCGAAGGATACCGGATCTTTACTTTTGGCCAAAGATTTAAACGCATTGCTTCGCTGATTAATGTAAACGATCCGGTGATCAATGCCTGGCTCGCAATAATAGCAGCTGCTGTCGCAATGACAATTCCAATGATCCGGAAACCTTCTGGCATGATGCCATAAAAAGCATTCATCTGCGATACATTAAAACCTTTGCCTTCATAGTTTGCAAGCAGCCACGCACCTTGCCCAAGATAGTTTATGATCAAACATGATTTTACAAATATCCATGACACCCTGATATTACCACGGCCGCAATGACCAAGATCGCTGTACAAAGCTTCTGCTCCCGTAGTACAAAGAAATACGGCACCAAGTATCCAGAAACCTTGCGGATAATTGACAAGAAGATCGATGGCGTAATATGGATTCAGCGCTTTAAAAATATTCCAGTCATCCAGGAAGTGAAGAAGTCCCATTGTTGCAATCATCAAAAACCATATCAACATTATTGGTCCGAAAAGTTTGCCAATTGAAGCCGTGCCAACTTGCTGTAAAAAAAATATCACTGTAATAATTCCTAAGACCATTAAAACAATTGTTTGTTGCGATATGTCACTGAATCGTGGGATCTGTCGCAAACCTTCAATAGCAGAGGTAATGGAAATAGGAGGTGTGATCATACCATCGGCCAATAACGCTGCGCCGCCGATCATAGCAGGAATTACTAACCATCGTTTTCTTCTTCTTACAAGTGCGTATAAAGAGAAGATGCCGCCTTCACCACGGTTATCTGCTTTCAAAGTAAGGATCACATATTTGATAGTAGTTTGTAATGTCAATGTCCAAATGATACATGAAAGACTGCCAATGATCAATTGTTCAGAAACAGTTTTTGAGCCAATGATGGCGTTAAACACATAGAGCGGCGAGGTACCTATATCTCCGAAAATAATACCAAGAGCAACTAATAAACCTAAGGGAGAAACCTTTTTGATATTTATGGACATAATTGCGACCCGGAGCAGATTTCAAATGACGGGTCTATTAATATGATTTGCAAAAGTAATAAAGAGAGAATGAATGAATATTTATTTTTTATTTATAATTCATCTTCTTCTACTATTCTTTTCAATTTTACTGCAGATACCGGTGCTACTATCAATGGAAATTTCTCTACGGTTACAGTCGATAGATCAAGTCCAAAACCTTTTTCTTCCGACAAGCTGATCTCCTTTAACCAGAAATAAAATTTCATCACAACCCTTTCCCAGAATGGAAGTTCATTATCCTGGCTTAAATATTTTTCCATTACTATGAATTGGAAGTCACCAACTGTATTGCTGCGTTCCAAACTTTCATAACGACTGTAAATATTCACTTCTTTATTTGCCACAAGATCTTCCACCACTTTACGAAACATCAGATTAATTCTGGGCTGTACCCTGAAGCCAAGTCTGAATTCAATTCTAATGATATCATTTGGAATAATATGATCCACTTTGTATTCGCTTGTATAGGGATCATCCAATGTATCAACGTGAACCAGCCAATAGATATCAGCTCGTTTTGGTTTCTTATTTAATATGGAGTAAATGACCTTGTGCTCGATCTCTTTTGGATTGTTGGCACTGGTCATATAAACAAGATGTGTGGCATATTTAGGCACCGACCTGTCATTACTGAGTTCCTGGATCTTAGGAATGTAATGTTCCAATCTTACAAACTCAACATAGCGGTTTTTGATCTTTCTCGCCCTGTACCATATATACATGGTTATAAACAAAACACCACCGATGATAAATGAAACATAGCCTCCATGCGTGAATTTGTCTAGATTGGCAGCCAGGAATGATAATTCAACTGTAAGATATACTATAAGATAAAGAACGATCCACTGTCGCGGGGCCCTTTGTGTAAATAGATAATAAGAAAACAGTGTGGTATTCATCAGCATACCAAAGTTGATCGTAAGTCCGTATGCTGCTTCCATGTTTTGTGCTTTCTGGAAATACAGTACCACACCGCAACAACCCAGGAACAACAACATATTTACAGCAGGGATAAACAGCTGACCTTTTTCTTCTGTTGGATAATTGATCTTGAGTTTCGACCAAAGATTTAACCGCATCGCTTCACTGATCAATGTAAAGGAACCAGAAATTAAAGCCTGGCTTGCAACAATGGTGGCAGCGGTAGCAATAAGAATTCCGATCAATCTGAACCCCTCCGGCATTAAAGCATAAAATGGATTAATATTTGGGTCAACTGAAGAGCCTACATGATTAAGCAGCCAGGCACCTTGTCCCAAATAATTAAGAATAAGACTACTTTTTACAAAGATCCATGACATGCGAATATTGCTTCTTCCACAATGCCCAAGATCGCTGTATAACGCCTCGGCGCCGGTAGTACAAAGAAACACGGCTCCAAGTATCCAAAACCCTCGTGGATATTGTGTCAAAAGATTAATAGCATAATAAGGATTAAATGCTTTCAAAACTCTGACATCATCAAGTATATGACCTAACCCCAGAACTGCAAGCATGCTAAACCAGACCAGCATTACTGGTCCAAAAAAACGGCCAATAGTAGAAGTGCCGAACTGTTGCAGGAAAAATAGAATAACAAGAATGAAAAGAACAATGCCCACGATGGTCCATTGACCAATATCACTAAACAATTTTATTTGCTTAAGACCTTCTATAGCCGAAGTAACAGAAATTGGAGGAGTAATAATTCCTTCAGATAAAACAGCGGCACCACCCATCATGGCAGGTATTACAGCCCATTTACCATGTCGTCTTACCAAAGCAAACAAAGAGAACATGCCACCCTCCCCATTATTATCAGCTCGTAAAGTCAGGATCACATATTTAATGGTTGTCTGTAGGGTTAGTGTCCAGATAATACAGGATAATCCTCCGAGTATTAATTCCTCTGAAATTTCTTTTCCTTTTATTATGGCGCCAAATACATATAAGGGAGAAGTACCTATATCTCCATAAATAATACCGATCGCTACCAGTAAACCAGCTAGTGTAACTCTATTGGTGGGGATTCTCACGAAAAATTTTCTTTTATACCCGTACAGATAAGGTGTACGAATTAACCAACAAAGGTATAGGTAAAAAGAAATAATGCAAATCGGAAAAACATTGTTTCTTAACCGGCCTGTTTTTTGTAAAATAATTGTCTGTTGCCGGGCAATTTTTTTCTTTCATGTAAAAAAATGAAAAACCGCATCTTTATCATTTCATCATGAATAGAATTGCACAACAACCTGTAACTTTAAACAGTAAAAAAATGGCTTCTATGAAATTGCTTTGCCGGTTCGTTTTCTTCTTTTTTTTAGTGTCTTTATTTAATTCGGTAAATGCTCAACGCATTCTTATATCTGAACCTGATCGTGATGATTCACGGAAGATGGACTTTGAGATCATTGGTAAAATGGGAAACAATTATCTCATTTATAAAAATATAAGAAACGAAAGCTTTATTTGTCTTTATGATAATGAAATGAGAATGATCGATAAGGTGAAGCATGAGTATTTACCTGATGACAGGATGATCAATGTTGATTTCTTTACTTATACTGATCATATCTATGCTGTCTACCAATACCAGAGAAGAAATATTGTACACTGCGCAGCAGTAAAGCTTGATGGGATGGGAAAAAAGATGTCCGACCCTGTAGAGTTGGATACCACTTCTCTTGGCGGATCTGCTAATAATAAAATATACACAGTTATAGCAAGTGAGGACAAACAAAAAATAATCATTTTCAAGATCAACAGTAAGAACAGGGAAAGATTTCTTCTTACTACCAAATTATATAATAGCAGCCTGGAGTTACAGAAAAAGACAATTCTTACGATCCAGATGGAAGAACGGAATGATCATTTAGGAGAATTTGTTATGGATAATGAAGGCAACCTTGTTTTCACAAAATTTTATCGGTCGTCAAACGAAAGCATTTCCAATGCCAGCATGATCATAAAAAGAGCAATGGAAGATGATTTTATCTATTATCCCCTGAATCTTGAAAAAACTTATCTTGATGAACTGAAGATAAAAGTAGATAATACTAACCAGCGGTATCTTCTCAGCGCATTCTATTATGGTCAAAAACGCGGAAACATTACAGGCATTTATTTTTTAGCAATGAATAGGAGTAGCTGGAAGCCAGAACTGGAAAGGTCATTTGAGTTTAGTGACGATTTGCGGAATGAAGCAAAAGGAGAATCAAATGCCAAGATGGCTTTCAATGATTTTTTTATAAGAGATATTTTCATTAAAAAAGATGGGGGCTTTTTAGTTAGCGCCGAGGCCTATTACACAACTTCACGTTCTTCTGCCTGGAACCGGTGGGATTATATGTATGGCTCTCCTTTTTCCTATCCGTATGATTATTACTCGCCATATTATTCTTCATGGCGAAATACTGGTAACAGCAATCAATCTGTACGCTATCATGCAGAAAATTTGGCTATTCTTCTTTTTACAAATAAAGGTGAACTTGAATGGAGCAATATCATCAGGAAAGAGCAATTTGATGATGAATCGGATCACCGTATTTCATACAATGTGATGAATACAGGAGGCCAGTTACATTTTCTTTTTAATATGCAGGAGAAAAAAAATCTTTTGCTGAATGATTTCTCCCTGACGCCTGATGGGCAGATCACCCGCAACCCCACACTAAGAGGGCTGGATAAAGGACATGAGTTCTTGCCAAAATATGGAAAACAGATAAGTGCAAAACAGTTTATTGTGCCATGTTTTTATCGTAACTATATTTGCTTTGCAAAAATTGAATTTAACTAAATAGTGAGTTGTGAGTGGTGAATTGTGAGTGTTTAAACGGATACTTAAAAAATTGTCACTCACCACTGACAACTCACAACTTACAATCCATTATCTGTGATCGGCCTATTTAAACAAAAAACACCAGCTAACATTCTTTTCCTGTTTGTGATGGGCATACTTATTAAGTTGCCAATCTTCACAAACCCCGCCCCGTCACCTGAACTTGCTGATAACGCTGCCATCCTTTATCGTGAAATTGTAATTTTTCTAAGGTCTGGTAGTAAAAATGGCGGGTTACTTTTTGCAGTAATAACCTACTTCTTTCTTTTTACACAAGCATTGCAGCTTAACAGTCTTATCAACAAGAACCGCATGATGCAGCGGTTAAATTTTTTACCTGCAACCGCCTATCTTGTTATTACATCGCTGATGCCTGAATGGAATCGTTTTTCTGCGCCATTAATGGTAAACACTTTTGTGCTTTTTATTTTTTCAGAACTGTTTAAAATTTCAAATCAACATTCGATCAAAAGCACCGTTTATAATATTGGCGTAGCAGTAGGCATTAGCTCATTTATTTTTTTTCCATCAATAATTTTATTTTTCTGGCTCATTTTCGCTTTGCTGGTAATGCGCAGTGTTCGATTAAATGAATGGGTGATCTGCTTATTGGGCGTTACTACCCCTTATTATTTTTATGCAGCCTATTTATTTTTTTCAAACAAATGGTCATGGCAACATTTATTTCACCCGATCAATGTCGCATTGCCTTCACCGGGACAATCATTGTGGCTGGCGATCGGAGGTATTTTATTGATCGTTCCATTTCTTATCGGTGGTTATTTTGTCCAGGAAAATTTAAGGAAGATGCTTATCCAGGTGCGTAAGAACTGGAGCCTACTGCTTATTTATCTTTTGTTTGCCCTTTTTATTCCATTTTTAAATAATACGGCAGAAGGACTTGAAAACTGGATACTCATAATAGTTCCTTTTGCTGCTTTTCATGCCTGCACTTATTTATACCCGCCTCAGCGTTGGATACCGACTGTTATCTTTTGGATATCGATCTTGTTTATATTGATCTATCAATACGGCGGACCGGGATGGTGATCAGTTGTAATTTTAGATTGAAGATTTGGGATTGGTAAAGGAGTATTTGTGATATTCGGAATTTGTTAATAGAAATTGATAAAATCTGCAATCGTAAATCTAAAATCTGAAATATCTTTGTATTCTACTCAAACTTACAATATGAAATTCGGTGTTGTTGTTTTTCCAGGTTCAAATTGCGACAGGGACATGCATGATGCTTTAAAGTATGATATGAACCAGGAAGTGATCATGCTCTGGCACAAAGACAAAGACCTTAGCATGTTTAATACTGAGGATTGCATCATTTTGCCGGGTGGTTTTTCTTATGGTGACTATTTACGTTGTGGCGCCATTGCCCGTTTTAGCCCAATGATGCAAAGTGTGATCGACTTTGCCAATGCCGGCGGAAAAGTATTTGGAGTTTGTAACGGTTTCCAGATCCTTTGTGAATCACATCTTTTGCCCGGCGGGTTATTGCGCAATGGACATCAGCAGTTTGCCTGCAAAAATGTTTTCCTTACAAATGAAACAGGTAAAGTTTACAAAATACCTATTGCTCATGGTGAGGGACGCTATTATGCGGATGAAAAAACACTCGATCAACTGGAGGCTAACGGACAGGTGATATTTTATTATTGTGACGAAAAAGGAAAGATAAGGCCAGGTGCAAACCCTAATGCTGCGACCAAGAATATTGCCGGAATTTGCAATACCAACAGGAATGTTTTTGGTATGATGCCTCACCCGGAAAGGGCTACTTCTGAAGTTCTTGGTAATACGGATGGCCGCGAGATCCTTAAGAACCTGTTAATGACTGAAGTTTTGGTGGGCTAAATGCTCAATTTGTACAATAATTCAGATAGTTCGTCAAATTCCTCACAAAAACTCTGTTTTCTTTTGCAATATTTGTAGTAGAATTTTAGCAAAAGCATAAGACCATTATCACGATTTTTGCATCATTAAAAGAAAGATTATGAAAGCTGTTATACTTAGTTTGTTTTTGTTTGCGACCATGGTCGTTTCTGCGCAGAACCCAGTAACATGGACTTTTACTTCAAAGAAGTTGGCGGATAATTCTTACGAGATACATATGACGGCCACTATCGAAAAGGGCTGGCACTTGTATTCGCAAATCCAACCAGAAGATGCTGTTGCCGATCCTACCACTTTTTCTATTACAAATAATCCGTTGATAGAGTTATCCGGAAAAATTAAAGAGGTTGGGAAAATGCAAAAATTTCATGATAAGGAATTGGAAATTTCAGCAAACCAATACTCAGAAACAGTGGATTTTGTGCAAATAGTAAAACTAAAAGGCAAAGTAAAAACAAGTTTCAACGGAAGTGTGGAATTTCAAACATGCGATGATAAAAAATGCCTGCCCCCGAAAACTGTGAATTTCAAAGTAGCGTTGGATTAATGATCAGATAAATTTTTTTGACATAGAACGAGTTCCTTCTTTGTGAACTCGTTTATTTTTTTTAATTGCTATGAGGGTTATCGTTACAAGATTTTTTTGTTGCTTGCTTATTTTCATTTCAATAGCATCCTTCTCACAGGATAGTGCAGTTTACAAATGGAATTATAAAAGCCAAAGAACGAGTGAAGGGAAATACGAATTGATATTTTCTACAAACGGAATAACCGGTTGGCAACTATATGCACCTGGCCAGGAGTTAGGGGGAGTAAAGACAGTTGAATTGAAATTCGCTGACTCAAGTATTAGTGTTGAAAAAGGTTTTTCCACAACTGGCGAATCAAAATCCTTTTCAAGTTCATTTTTTGAGAACACCACGGTAAAAGTGTATGAGGGATTGACCGAATGGAAAATTCCAATTAGCATCAGTGGGAAAGTGCCTGCAAAACTCCAGGGAAAACTTTCTTATTTCTATGGAAATAATGAAGCATTTAATTCTGAATTTTTAGATTTTAATGTTGAGATGGAAGGAGGTGTTGAAACGACAACAATTATAAAAATTCCATCCATTGATATAAAAAACCCAACATCACCTTGTGGAGACGATGGAACTAGTGACAAAAGTATCTTTACAATTTTTTTACTTGGATTGGTGGGTGGGCTTATCGCTTTACTTACTCCCTGCGTTTTTCCAATGATACCTGTTACGGTTTCTTATTTTACAAATAAGTCGCATAATAAAAAACGTGGCAAAACGAATGCAATTCTTTATGGGCTTTTTATTTTTCTTATTTATGTTCTTATCACAATACCTTTTCATCTTGCCAATGACACAATAAGTCCTGAAATATTCAACAATATCTCTACGAATATCTGGCTGAATCTTTTGTTCTTCGTGGTCTTTGTTGTTTTTGCGATCTCCTTTTTTGGTTTTTTTGAAATTGGATTACCTTCTTCGATTGCTAATAAGGCTCACTCAAAATCAGGGCACGGAAATATAGGAGGTATATTTTTTATGGCTGGCACATTAGCCATTGTTTCCTTCTCTTGCACGGGTCCCATTTTAGGAACACTACTTGTTGGGGTGGCGGATCAGGGTGCCTGGCCGCTTACAGCTGGCGCAGCGGGATTTGGTATAGCATTAGGATTTCCTTTTGCGTTGTTTGCCATGTTTCCAAACTGGCTCAAATCACTTCCTAAATCTGGTGGATGGATGACAAACGTGAAGGTTGTTTTAGGTTTCATAGAGCTTGCATTAGCGGTTAAATTTTTATCTAATGCAGATCTCGTAAAGCAATGGGGTCTCCTGAAAAGAGAAATATTTATTGGTTTATGGGTCATTATTTCCTTCCTCACAGTATTATATTTATTGGGAAAAATTAAATTTCCTCATACTGGTACCATTAAAAAAGTATCAATCACCAGGATCTTTTTTATTTTCTTTTTTGCAGCGATCGGTATTTACCTGATCCCTGGTTTAACAAACAGCAAATCGGCAAATCTGACTTTGATCAGCGGGTTTCCTCCACCTCTTTGTTATAGCGTATATAAACATCCTGTGAACTGTGCTGAAAAGTATGAACCTATAAAAGATTATAACCGTGCTTTGGAGAGAGCAAAGAATGAAAATAAACCCGTACTGATAGATTTTACTGGCTGGGCTTGTGTAAACTGCCGGAGAATGGAAGAAAAAGTTTGGACAAATAGAATTGTTGACAGCCTGATGCGAAATGAGTTTGTTGTTGTTTCATTATACGTTGACGAAAGAAGGCAGCTTCCGCTTACGGAACATACGGTTTATAAAACTTCAACGGGCCAGGAGAAATCAATAATCACTGTAGGCGATAAATGGGCAACATTCCAGACGGAAAACTTCGGAGCCACTTCACAACCTCAATATGCTATTATCTCTGCCGATCAAATAGCATTGACGAAAACAAAATACTACACTCCGGATGCAGATAAATTTATTGAGTGGCTGCAATGTGGGATAGAAACGTATAAGAAAAATAAAAAGTAGAACTGCGCAAGTATAAAACAAGAAACCCTTCTCATTTGAGAAGGGTTTTTAATTAGGTGTCATTCTGTAAGAGCCTACCAGGTATGGCAAGGTGAAAATTCAACTTAAAACTGATGGGAAATACAGAATGACAAGGGCTTGGGTTTTTTATAAGGCAATTTGTTTTTGCATCATTAGTTTGCGAAGATTGATAAGACCATAACGCATACGACCTAAAGCAGTGTTGATGCTACAGTTTGTCATCGATGCAATTTCTTTAAAACTCATATCAGCATAATGGCGAAGAATGATCACTTCACGCTGATCTTCCGGAAGACGATCCAGCATTTCACGAACACGGTCGTGGCTTTGACGTTTCATCATTTTGCTTTCAGCACTGTCTTCATAAAAATTGATCACTTCAAAAATGTCTTTGTCATCACCATTTTTGATCGTTGGTGTTCTTTTTACTTTACGGAAATGATCGACACAAAGATTATGGGCAATACGCATGGCCCATGGTAAGAATTTACCTTCTTCAGTGTATCTTCCACTGCGCATTGTATCAATAATGCGGATAAAAACATCCTGGAAAATATCTTCAGCAAGGTATTTGTCCTTTACTAAAAATAAAATGGATGTGTAAAGCTTGTCCTTGTGACGGAGCACAAGAATTTCCAAAGCTTCGGTGTTCCCTTCAACAAAAAGTTGAATGAGATCGTTGTCAGTTTTTTTTGCAAATGCTTTCATAAACGGTTTTTGGTGGTTTAGATATTGGTTTTGGTTTTCATTATGTACGAATGGTCAAGAAAAAATTAGTGTAGATGTTGTAGGATCAATAGGCGAGAATTTTTTTGGTTGATCGGTTATTGTGTAACCGGACAATAAAATTAAGCGAAAAAATACAACTGCCAACTACCGGGAAATGAAAATCGAATCTTTTTTTAAAATGAAATGTTAATGATTGTATTGATTTCTAAGGACTCAGCGTAAATTTGTGACCCTTCATGCAAAACACAAAATCGAAGAACTCCGATACAAATAGGGTGAAAGTACCCGGCACCGATGTTATTTTTATTCGGGGCGCCAGGGTGCACAACCTCAAAAATGTCACCGTTGAGATACCAAGAAACAAGCTTATTGTGGTTACAGGGGTATCAGGCTCAGGCAAATCGTCCCTTACAATTGATACCTTATATGCAGAAGGTCAACGACGCTATGCGGAAAGCCTGAGTGCCTATGCAAGACAGTTCCTGAACCGGATGAACAAGCCTGATGTGGATTATATAAAAGGCTTGTGCCCTGCGATTGCCATAGAACAAAAAGTTGTAACACGAACTCCGCGAAGCACTGTGGGTAGCATGACGGAGATCTATGATTACCTCCGCTTGCTATACGCCAGGCTGGGAAAAACTTTTTCACCTGTTTCAGGCAAACAGGTGAAAAAGGATGATGTGAAAGATGTAGTGGATGCGATAAAGAAGCTTAATGATGGTGATAAGGTTTATATTCTCATAGCACTAAAACAACATAAGAATCGTGAACTGAAAGAAGAACTGAATATTCTTGTGCAAAAAGGATTTTCCCGAATGTATATTGATGGAGAAATAATAAGACTGGAAGATCTGCTCGAAGGAAAATCAGAAATAGGAAACAAAAAATCAAAAATATTTGTTCTTGTAGATAGAATAGTAGTAAAAGAATTTGATGAAGATGATATTCATCGTTTATCAGATTCTATCGGTACTGCTTTTTATGAAGGTGAAGGAGATGTGTACGTGGAAGTACAAGAGCAAATCGGGAAACCAAAACTACTTCATTTCAATAATCGCTTCGAGCTGGATGGTTTGCAGTTTGAAGAGCCATCACCAAATCTTTTTTCTTTTAATAATCCTTACGGTGCCTGCCCAACCTGCGAAGGCTTTAGCCAGGTGTTGGGAATAGATGCTGATCTTGTTATTCCTGACAGGAGATTAAGTGTATATGATGGAGCAGTAGCAGCATGGCGGGGTGAAAAAATGGATTGGTGGCGAAAACAATTTATTAAAGTATCCGCCGGAACTGGTTTTCCTGTTCATAAAGCGATCGGTGATCTTACAGATAAACATTACAAACTTTTATGGGAAGGCATCGATAACATTGGGATCAATGCTTTTTTCAAAGATGTTGAATCACAGTTATACAAGGTTCAGTATCGTGTGATGTTAAGTCGATATCGCGGAAGAGCAACCTGTCCCGAATGCAAAGGATATCGCTTACGTAAAGAAGCATTGTATGTAAAAGTTGGTAGTAAGCATATTGGTGAGCTAAATGAATTGCCCGTAAAAGACCTGCAACAATGGTTCAGTGGGTTGGAAGCAAAACTTTCCGACTATGAAAAACAGGTTGCCAAACGAGTACTGATCGAAATAAATAATCGGCTAAACACTTTGTTGGATGTCGGATTAGGTTATCTCACGATGAGTCGTTTGGCCAATTCATTAAGCGGTGGTGAAAGCCAGCGTATCCAGCTAACAAGAAACTTGGGAAGCAATCTTACCAACTCACTTTATATTTTGGATGAACCTTCCATTGGTTTGCATTCAAGAGATACAGAAAACCTGATCCGTGTTTTAAAAGAACTTCGTGATCTTGGAAATACTGTTATAGTGGTTGAGCATGATGAAATGATGATGCGTGAGGCGGATCATATCATTGATATGGGACCGTTGGCTTCGCATTTGGGTGGCGAAATTGTTGCCGAAGGAAATTATGATGAGATCATTTCAAACTTCCAAAGTCTAACAGGTAAATATTTAAAAGGGGAATTGAAAATTGAACCGCCAAAAAATATTCGGAAATGGAACCGCTCAATAAAAGTGGAAGGAGCGAAACAGAATAATCTTAAAAACATCAATGTTGAATTTCCATTAAACGTGCTTTGTGTGGTAAGCGGTGTAAGCGGCAGCGGTAAAACAACTTTGGTAAAACAAATCTTGTATCCTGCCTTGCAAAAAATAAAAGGCGAGTTTGCTGATAAAGTTGGATTGCATAAAACTATTACCGGCGATATCGAATCTGTTGCACAGATCGAAATGGTGGATCAGAACCCGATCGGCAAAAGTAGTCGAAGCAATCCTGTTACTTATATAAAAGCGTATGATGAAATAAGAGACCTGTATTCCAAGCAACCTTTGAGTAAGATGCGTGGCTTTGAGCCAAAACATTTTTCTTTTAATGTAGATGGTGGTCGTTGTGATACTTGCAAAGGAGAAGGAGAGCAGGTTGTCGAAATGCAATTTCTTGCGGATGTTCATTTGACCTGCGAATCATGCGGCGGAAAAAGATTTAAAGAAGAAGTGCTTGAAGTAAAATATAAAGACAAAAGCATTTTTGATGTGCTGGATATGAGTGTGGATGAAGCGATCGATTTTTTTATTGCCGAATCCGGCATTGTGAGAGCCATTCAACCTTTAAGTGATGTTGGATTGGGTTATATCAAATTGGGTCAATCATCCGATACCTTATCGGGTGGAGAAGCGCAACGTGTAAAGCTGGCTTCTTTTCTTGGAAAAGGAAAAGGTGTAAATGCCAATAAAATACTTTTCATTTTTGATGAGCCCACAACAGGTCTTCATTTTCATGATATAAAAAAATTACTCACATCTTTCAATGCATTGATCGAGCAGGGACATTCTATTATCGTTATCGAGCACAACCTGGATGTTGTTCGCAGCGCTGACTGGATCATTGATCTTGGCCCTGAAGCCGGTGATGAAGGTGGTAACGTAGTATTCGCAGGCAAGCCTGCTGATATTAAGAAAAATAAACAAAGCATCACTGCACAATTCCTATAATGGCAGCAAAGTGACCCCGGCTAAAACATTTCTTGTTTAGCAAACCGCTTTAACAAAAGCTATACAGTGATTGCGGGGCAAATTCAGTTAGTTTGCCGTTATGAAGATCATATTTTTGGTATTGATTTGTTTTTGTTTTCAGTTCTCATTTTCACAGAAGCTGGATATTAATTCGCTTGAAAAATTATTGAACGCTTCTGTTCGTGCGGCAGATACTTTGCTTAAAAGTTTCCATTTTACATTGTCAGATAAGGAGATCGCCAAAGGGTATAGTAATTATTATTATACTTCTTACGAAAAACAAGATCTCGGAAAACAGTTGCTCAGGTCAGTTAGCTTTATGGATGTTTATGACGGCGCCGATACCTCAAGATTGGTTTTATACAGAACCTATTACGAGAACGAACAGGAGGAATTGAAAAGGCAATTGCTTACAAATGGATATGAATTGTTCAGTAGTACAGGCAATAATTTTATTTATAAAAAGGGAGATCACAAGATCACAAATAAAATAACGTTGAAAACAGCGAAAGGCAGTAAGCCGGTTACCGCTTATGAATTTGAGTTAGGCAGGTAATTCATCGCAGGCGATCAAGACTCTTTACCAATTTTTCATCTTTCCATATCCCGTTTATCGCTAATAGAAGGAAAACCGGTATCGCCAAAGCAAATACAGAAGTCAAAGCCATGTTGCCGCTGATGAATTTTTTTAATTCGCTGAAATAAAGAATAATATTAATGATGGAAAGTCCCAGGGCACCAACTGTAAGCCAAATTTGCTGCTTCCTGTTTTTATACATAAATATGATATAGATCATTCCCCCAAATAACACGGCTGTAAAAATCAAAAGAAGAAAACTGGAAGAAGCCACAAGTTTTTCATAAACCTGAACTTTTTCTTTATTGATAATATTTCCTGCATAAAATGGAAATTTGTAAGAAAGCGCCGCAAAAAGTGCTGATAAAAAAAGCCAAACAGTTTGAATTCGCTGGATCATGGTGAAACTTTTTTCAAAAATAAGGGAAGCCGATTTATCAGGCAGGCTTAATATTATTATTCATACGGAAGAAATTATCCGGATCATATTTTTTCTTTATAACCTTTAATCGTTCAAAGTTGGGGCCGTATGCATTTGCTATTCTTGGATCGTCGTCACCGCCAAGATGATTTACATACACCCCATTAGTGAGTGGTTCGACCTCTTTCCAGAAACTCCTTGTCCATGTAATATTTTTTTCGTCATCGGCAGCATCAAGCCATTGACTGATGATATCACTGTCCCATTGATCACGACGATTACCAAATGCTGTTGCTTCAGTGGGAGTTCTTGCAGCAGCGCCACGTATGTGGAGAAACAAAACTGGCGACATTGGCGATGGACGGGTCGCTACATATTTTAAAACGATATTGAGTAGCTCATCAGACAGATCAGTAAAATATCCGGACTTCCAGTAACGTCGAATACCAGATGGTGCAGCAGCATCAAGAATTGATTGTAAAGCAGTATATGGCATTTCTGCCACCATATCAGCAATTGGAGTTCCAAATGCACGGAGTGGTGCTAAATGTTTATCCGCTTCTTCAATATCTCCCAGCCATGCGGGTAATAGCATAGTAACAGGTAACCCATCAGGTGTAACGATAAAACCGGAATAAGCCATTAATTCATCAGGAGCAGTACGTGCATACTCCCGGTAAAATTTCATAACCGATTTTGCTTGCTCCATTGGATACAATATCATTCCGGCCATAACATTTGGCCCAAATGAATGTAACTGGTATTTGAATTTTGAAACGATACCGAAATTTCCACCACCACCCCGTATAGCCCAAAATAGATCAGGATGATTGTCTTCATCAACTGTTACTTGTTGACCGTTTGCCAGAACCATCTCTGCCCCTAATAAATTATCAACTGTGAGGCCATACTTTCCCATTAGCCAACCAAGACCGCCACCTAAGGTCAATCCTGCTAAACCTGTGTCTGAAACAGTACCTCCTGTTGTAGCAAGTCCATGCTGAGTGGTGGCAGCATCAAATTCCCTGAGTATAACACCAGGCTCGGCTGTTGCTGTTTTATTTGCAACATCCACTTTTATCTCTTTCATTTTTGAAAGATCAATCATCAGTCCGCCATCGCAAACCGCATTGCCCGCTACATTATGTCCACCTCCTTTTACTGAAACGATCATATTATTTTTCCTGGCAAATCTTACACACTCGCTGATATCATCAGCATTTGTGCATTGAGCAATGAAAGCTGGCTTTCTATCGATCATTCCATTCCAAACTTTCCGGGCATTATCATATTCGGCGTCTCCGGCAGTTAGTACTTTTCCTTTGATAACAAGTTGTTGGAGTTGAGTACTCATCTCGATTCGTTTTAATAGTAAAAAATGCAGAGTTACGGGTGGGGTAGTATCCTAAGGTAAGAGAATTTATGTATTCAAAACAAAAACGGGTTTAGAAATTTAGAGTTTCTAAACCTGTTTGTAAAAAATGTTCTATAATGTCTTTACCCGAGTTCAGGATAAAGCGGGAACTGCTTCATGAAATCTTTTACATCAGCCCTTACTGAAGCAATTACTTTTTCATCATCGGCATTCATCAATACTTTGTCTATCATTTCAACCACTGTTTCCATGTGAGCTTCATTCATAGCTCTGGTGGTAACAGCAGGCACACCAACACGAATACCGGAAGTGACAAATGGAGATTTATCATCGAACGGAACAGCATTCTTATTAAGAGTGATATGTGCTTTGTCTAAAGTTTCCTGAGCTTTTTTGCCAGTGAGATTTTTATTTCTGAGATCGATCAGCATTAAATGATTATCAGTACCGCCACTGATAAGATTGTAACCACGGTTGACAAATGACCTTGCCATTGCTTGCGCATTGCTGATGATCTGTTTTCCATATGATCTGAAATCGTCTGATAAATTTTCACCAAAACCAACCGCTTTTGCAGCGATCACATGTTCTAGCGGGCCGCCTTGAGATCCGGGGAATACAGCAAGATCCAATAGCTGACTCATCGTTCTTAAATTTCCTTTTGGATCTTTTATGCCCCAGGGATTTTCAAAATCATGACGAAGCATAATGATACCGCCTCTTGGTCCACGCAAAGTTTTATGTGTTGTTGAACTTACAATATGACAATGATCAAAAGGATCATCTAATAAACCTGATGCAATTAATCCTGCAGGATGTGCGATGTCAGCAAACACGATTGCACCAACTTCATCAGCAATTGCACGAATACGTTTATAATCCCATTCACGGCTATAGGCAGAGGCGCCGCAAATGATCATCTTTGGTTTTTCTGCTCTAGCTTTTGATTCAAGTTGATCATAGTCTACAATTCCTTCTTTTGTTACTCCATAATGGAGTGCCTGGTATGTTTTGCCACTGAAGTTGGCGGGACTGCCATGTGTAAGATGGCCGCCCATACTAAGATCAAGCCCCAGGAATTTTTCACCTGCTTTCATTACGGCGAGAAATACGGCGCCATTTGCAGAAGCACCGCTATGAGGTTGCACATTTGCCCAGGAACAATTAAATACTTTTTTCAAACGTTCAATTGCCAATGTTTCTATTTCGTCAACAACTTCGCAGCCGCCATAATATCTTTTGCCAGGATAACCTTCAGCATATTTATTTGTCGGGCATGTTCCCATGGCCTGCAATACCTGTAATGATGTAAAGTTTTCTGATGCGATGAGTTCAATGCCATTACGCTGACGTTCGAGTTCTTTATTAAGAAGATCAAAAACCTCGGTATCTTTTTGTGTTTCTATTTCTACCATGCTTAAAAGTTATTTGTATTGCTGAATAAAATTGGGTTAGTACAAGAGTGCGACGCAACGGGAGCTTAATAGAATTACTACAGTTGGTAACACAATGATTTAAACAGCAAAAATAAGAAAGCATCAAATGCCGTAAGATGCCGTGAATAAGTTTTTGTTTATTAAGAATTCATTACTTTCACAAGCTCTAAAATCAACATGAAGGCCATAATCCCAGTTGCAGGCGCAGGCACCAAATTGCGTCCACACACTTACACCCAACCCAAAGCCCTGATTCCACTTGCAGGAAAGACAGTGCTTAGCATTATCGTAGACCAAATAAAGGAAGCCGGTATCGATGAGGTCATTTTTATTGTGGGATATCTTGGCGATAAGATCAGGGATTATGTACAGCAAAAACATCCCGAACTAAGGGCACATTTTGTTCATCAAACAGAAAGATTAGGGCTTGGCCATGCGGTGCGAATGGCAAAAAGTATTGTAAAGAATGATGAAGTGTTTGTAGTGCTGGGCGATACTATTTGCGAGTATGATGTAAAAGCAGTGATCGATAGTCCACATTCAATGCTGGGTGTTCGTAAAGTAGATGATCCCCGTGAATTTGGCGTGGCCGAAATTGATGAAGATGGTTTTATTGATCATGTGATCGAAAAGCCGCAGATACCAAAAAGCAATATGGCGCTGGTGGGCCTGTATAAAATAAAGGAAAGTGAACAGTTGTTCAGTTGTTTGGAATCAAATATCAAACAAGGTTTACGCAGTCATGGTGAATATAGTCTTACCGATGCGCTTGATTGTATGATCAAGCAAGGTGCAAAGTTCAAGAGTTTTAAAGTGGATAATTGGTTTGACTGTGGTAAGAAAGATACTTTGCTGGAATCAAATGCCACTTTGCTGAAGAAATTTGGCAGCAATGTTGACGACCAGCATCATTTTGAGAACACCGTTATCATTCACCCGGTTAGTATTGGCGCTAACTGCGATATAAAAAATTCCATCATTGGTCCGAATGTTTCCATTGGAGAAAATACAAAGATCAATTACTCCATCATAAAGCAATCTATTATTGGTTCTTACTCTAATCTTTTTGATATCGTATTGGATTATTCACTCATCGGCAGCGACACCGGCATTCGCGGCGAATCAAGAACGCTGAATATTGGTGATAATACGGATATGGACTTAGGGTAGTTCACCCCCTGTCCCCCTAAAGGGGAGACTTAGATTGATGATTCTTTTTCTATTGGAAACTAATTAATGATGAAAGTCGATTATTGTGTTCCCAGCTTTATTCCCCTGATTTAACTTTCGTTGCGTCGCACTCTTTTACTTCTGTAATTCTATTGAGCATTGTCCAAAGGACTCTTTCGGAGAATATTTCTCCTCCCGTATCTTTACTTCATGTCTGATTTTTCAAATCGTATCACTCAACTTTTTAAAATTGAGTATCCTATTATCCAGGCAGGAATGATATGGGCAAGTGGTTGGCGATTAGCAAGTGCGGTTAGCAATGCAGGAGGGTTAGGATTAATTGGTAGCGGTAGTATGTATCCTGATGTTTTGCGTGAACATATTCAAAAATGTAAGGCCGCAACGTCAAAACCATTTGGTGTAAATATTCCTTTGCTTTACCCGGACATTGATAAACATATTCAGATTGTAATTGAAGAAGGAGTTAAGATCGTTTTTACAAGTGCCGGCAATCCTAAAACATGGACATCAGTTTTGAAAGAAAAAGGAATAACAGTTGTGCATGTTATAAGTTCTTCAAAGTTTGCACGAAAATCAGAAGAAGCAGGTTGTGATGCAATAGTTGCTGAAGGATTTGAAGCAGGCGGGCACAACGGAAGAGAAGAAACGACAACAATGGTTTTAATACCAGCCGTTGTAAGCACCGTAAAAATTCCCGTGATCGCTGCGGGGGGAATAGCAACAGGAAAACAAATGCTTGCCGCAATGGTAATGGGAGCTGAGGGAGTACAAATGGGTAGCCGTTTTGTGGCAAGCGAAGAAGCTTCATCCCATATCAATTTTAAAAATGCCGTGATCAATAGTAATGAAGGGGATACGATACTGACGTTAAAACAACTAACGCCGGTCCGACTTATTAAAAACAACTTTTATAAACAGGTGCAGGAAGCAGAAAATAAAGGGGCAAGTGTAGAAGAATTAAAGGCAATTTTAGGCAGGGCAAGAGCTAAGAAAGGCATGTTTGAAGGGCAGCTTAAGGAGGGGGAGTTGGAGATCGGCCAGGTGGGTGCAAACGTTATAGATATATTACCAGCGGCAAAAATTGTGGATGAAGTGTGGCAGGACTTTAAAGAAGCTTTGGCCAATCCAATTAAAATGATTTAAATTTGACTCGTGTGAAGGAGCCATGCGAAACGAAAACCACTTAACCGCTTTGTCAAATGAAACAAAGAATCCTCCTGCTAATTGCTATATGCACGATGGGTTGTCTACAATCCAAAGCATCCGGCATTGATCCGGGAACTCCGGGAAAAAACATAAATGAAGTTGCTGGTAACATAGTTGATGGTGATTCGAAAAAGCCTATGAGCGATGTTACAGTTACTGCTTACTCAGCCAACAAAAAAGAAAAATTTGTGGTCACAGACGAATGGGGCCGTTTTGTATTCGATGAATTAAAAACAGGTATCTATAAACTTGTATTTGAAAAAGAAGGATACAGAAAAGTTGTCCGTGAGAAAGTATCAATTAAAACAGATGAAACTTTTCAAATGCGTATAGAAATGATCGAGGCCGATGGATTTGACCTGCTGCCTTCACCCTTTCAATTTTTCGATACTGAATAGAGGGAGAATAACTAATCTTCGACGAATTGGGATGTACATATTACATCCCAATTTTTTTTGTTATGCCTCAGCAAAGAAAGGCCGCTTACGATCCATGACGCTTCATATTTCTTCTTCGAGAAAATCTCCCAGGCTTCCTGGAATGCTTTTTTATAAAGATCCCGTGTGGCCAGAGTCACATGCGGATGAAAGGGCCAGTCCTCTTTTTTTATTGGGAATTTATTTTGGCCGAAAATAAAATCAGCAAATGATTGGTAAAGACCATTCAATATTTCGCTTTTCACTATGTCAACAAAAATCACTTTTGGTTTAAAAGCTGCGAAATTATGGAGTGTTATTTCAAATTTATTTTTTGTGATGCTAAACTCGCTGATCGAATTTATAAGATCATTTTCCATTTCTTCATTCATCCAGAAAGGAGGAGTGATAGTTATATGTGCCGGTGATTTTAGAGCGACGGAACATTCATAGTGTTCTTTGAAAAAATTTTTCCATTTCAACACTTGTTGATCGATGTCTTCGGGAGCTACTATCGCGATAAAATACATATTCATAAAAAAACAGCCGAAGCACAAAGCTACGGCTGTTCCCTTTTCATGGTCCCGATAACGATCGGGGTTGGTTTGGCATGGCTATACTTAATCTATATCTATATTAAAGTCATCATCTGATTTTTCGATGGTGAATTTCTTACGTTTATCAAGAAAAGATTTATACTTCTTATAAGTTGCATCGCTGGCTTTTTTACCATTGATGAATAATTCACCGTTATCATGTTTGATCGTATATTCCTCTTTCTTATTTATTAAACCATCTTTTTCAAGACCATCAACAAATTCTTTATATTCTTTCATTTCAACTTTTGCTTTTTCGATCCCCACTTTGGCATTCTCCAGTGACTTTTCAATTTCAGGTCCGATCTTGCTTAATTCAGCTTGCATTTTTTCCATATCAAGCTGCATTTTGGTCATGTCAATTTCTTTTACCTTATCAAACTCTGTCTTCATTTTATCCCATTCAATTTTCTGCATGGATTCCTGTACTTCTTTTTGAATTTTTGTTGCATCAAATTCTTTCATGGCTTTTGCCATTTCTTTTTCAATATTTCCAAAATCGATCTTGGCCATTGATTGTTCCATTTCCTTTTGCATCTTTTCAAAGTCAAAACCATGCATTGACTTTTCCAGGTCAAGCTGCATCTTCTTCATATCCAAATTCTTCATCGATTCATTTAATTCCTTTTGCATTTTTTCCATATCCATTTTAAGATCAACGGCGTTAAGTTCATCAAGGACATCGTCCAGATCGCGGATCTTTTTTTCTTTTTTTGGAATGGTATCGCAATTATCATAACCGTTATCATTCCATGCGGCGTATGTATTTTTAAAGTCCCAGGAACTAAGGACAAATACAGAAGTGATAGCTACGGATGCTACAACAAGTGGTATCCGTAAATTTCTCAGGTTGGTCATAAAACTTAGTTTAGAGTGATTTGTTTTGTTTGGCTTTACTAACCAAATATACGATTGATTTCGTATTTACGAAATCCCGATCATCAAAAAAGAAAATTTTAACAATTGTGGGATCTGGGTATCAAGAACGACGGACCCATTTGATCATTTCTTTCCAACTTGGTTTTTTACCATAAAGTAAAATACCGGTGCGATAGATCTTGCCTGCGAGCCATGTCGTTAATATGAATCCGCCAACCAGCGACAGCATTGAAACAGCGATCTGCCAGAAAGGAGGAGAAGAGGCCAATCGTCCCATCATTACTATCGGAGATGTAAATGGAATGATGCTTGCCCAAACCATAACAGGGCTGTCTGGTTTGTCGATATTGGAAGACATAATAATAAACGCAAATATGATCGGCATTATGATTGGAAACATAAGTGACTGGGCTTCCTGTGGGTCCTCATTTACTACGCTACCAACAGCTGCGAACAATGAAGAATAAAAAAGATAACCACCGAGAAAATAGAAAAGAAAGCATCCAATAATTAATGGCCAGTTCAAATTAGTAAGATTGGCGATCCCTTTTGCAGCCGCACTGTATTGTCCTGGATTGGAAGTCATCATTCCCGGGTTACTCTGAATATTCTTAACCTGTTCAAGTACATCTGATGGAAGGAATGTAAACGCTGCGGTGCTTATCAAAAAAATAAGTATGATCCAAAGAAGCATTTGGGTAAGACCAACGGCGCCAATGCCAAGAATTTTACCCATCATTAATTGAAAGGGTTTTACGCTACTTATAATTACTTCTGCAATACGTGTTGTTTTTTCTTCCATTACTCCACGCATCACCATGGCGCCAAAAATGAACATGGTTATATAAATAATAATACCACTGGCAAAACCTATCCCTGCATTAACTGATGAGTTTACATTTTTATTTTTTTCATCAGTATTATCAACTGTGTAATAGGACGAGGAAGCCTTGTTAATAGAATCAATTTGGCTGATAGTTATATTTTTTTCAAGCAGTTTACCGCTTACATAGGCATTGCTCAACCTGTCTCTTAGGCGATCCATTGTTTCATTCGAAGCGGCTTTTTGTGTTTTCAACAGGAAATGCTGTCCAGTGGAATCAACAGCATATAACAATCCATCAAAGCCCTTTTGGGAAAAGTTGCTTGTATCTGCTCCTGAATTAAAATCAAAGATCATCTTCGAAGTATCACCTTTCAGAAAGTTTTCCAGGCTTCCCTTTTTATCAATAACTGCGATTTTCTTTTTACCTTCTGGCCGTGCTGCAAAAAAAACAGCCCCGGTAATAAATAATACCATGACTAATGGCAACAAGATAGTTGAAAGCAAAAAAGTTTTATTTCTTACTCTTGTCACATATTCTCTTTTCATTACCAGCCATATCTTATTCATAAAATGATATTATTAGTTTGATGTTTATTCAACAGTTTCTTTTGGGAGAAATTGCCTTGTTAATGGAGTGCCCTCAACAAGTTTGATAAAAATATCGCTGAGTGAAGGAAGCATTTCGTTAAAAGAAATAATTTTTGCTCCCTGTTGAAGAAAATAATTTAATACATCAGCTGGTTTAAACCCTTCTTTGATCTTTACAATAAATTGGTGGTCTTTTGTGCCTACCATTTCATATGGTGGATTGCCATTCAGAGCCTGAGGAACCTCCTCAAAGCCAATACTGAAAAGATTTTCTTTGAATTGATGCTTTACTCCTTTCACAGTACCATCCAGAATTTTTTGGCCCTTGTTTACAAGAACAATATGATCGCAGATCTCTTCCACTTGTTCCATTCTGTGCGTGCTGAAGATTATTGTTGATCCTCGTTGTGCCAATTTATAGATCTCATCTTTTATCAAATTACTGTTTACAGGATCAAGACCGCTAAAAGGTTCATCAAGAATAATGAGCTTAGGCTCATGCAGCACAGTAGTGACAAACTGTAATTTCTGGCTCATTCCTTTTGAAAGATCCTCCACTTTTTTTGTCCACCAGCTTTGCATTTCAAATTTTATGAACCATTCTTTTATTTTGGCCATTGCCTCACTCTTTTTCAATCCTTTCAATTGAGCAAGGTATACAGCTTGTTCTCCGATCTTCATTTTTTTATAAAGGCCTCTTTCTTCCGGCATGTAACCAATATGAACGACATCATTTATCGGGTCAAATTTTCTGCCATCAAAAAGGATCTGTCCTTCGTCAGGATAAAATATACCTGTGATCATTCGAATCAAAGTGGTTTTGCCTGCGCCATTCGGGCCAAGTAAACCAAAAATGCTTCCTTTGTTTACACTAAAGCTTATATCATCAACTGCTTTTTGTGTTGCAAAATATTTTTTCAGGTTTTGAACTTCCAGTAAGGACATATTGTAAAATTTCAGTTGCCAAAATTAGGCAGGGGGAATCACGAATGGTAAAATAAATGACTGAGGGCAGGATATTTCTTAAAATTAGCTTGCTAACTGAGTTTCAACAATAGATAAAGCAACTCTTTCCCCATCTATTGCTGCACTTACAATTCCACCAGCATAACCGGCACCTTCGCCACAAGGATATAGATTTTGTATTTGAGGATGCTGAAGGGTTTCGGCATTACGGGGAATACGAACCGGAGATGAAGTTCTTGATTCAGTAGCTACAATCACGGCATCATTGGTGTAATACCCTCTCATTTTTTTACCAAATTCTTTAAAAGCAATTCGTAGCTTTTCATTAATAAACGGAGGTAGTACTTCTTTTAGCAATGTGGAATTAATTCCGGGTAAATAAGAACACTGAGGCAATGACGAACTCATTTTATTTTCACAAAAATCAATTAGTCGTTGAGCCGGGGCCACAAATTTTCCTCCACCTGCTGCAAATGCTTTTTGCTCTACTTCTTGTTGAAAATACATTGCAGAAAGAGCACCATGTTGTTTATAACCCAGGAGATCATGTTCCTCAACGGATACCACAATTCCACTGTTTGCAAAAGGATTATTTCTTTTAGAAGGAGACCAGCCATTTACAACGAGCTCATTTGGATTAGTGGCAGCAGGAGCAATGATGCCGCCGGGGCACATGCAAAAAGAGAAAACACCTTTTCCATCAACTTGGTGAACCAGGCTATAAGAAGAAGGAGGTAGAAATTCATCCCGAACCAGGCAATGATATTGAACTGAATCGATCAAAGCTTGAGGATGTTCCACCCGAACTCCTAACGCAAATGGTTTGACTTCAATTTTAATTTTCTTCTCATAAAGCATTAAAAAAATATCTCTTGCTGAATGACCAGTGGCAAGTATCACCGCATCTCCTTCTATTGTTGTACCGTCGGCAGTAATTACTGTTTTTATAATGCCATCTTCTGTTTTAACGTCTATTACTTTTTTCTCAAATAAAAACTCACCGCCACTATCAATGATCTGTTTCCTGATAGCTGTTATTATTTGCGGCAACTTATTTGTTCCGATATGCGGATGAGCTTCATATAGGATCTTTTCATCAGCACCAAACTGAACCAATAAGTTCAAAATGCGGGTTACATCACCGCGTTTAGTGCTACGGGTGTATAATTTACCATCACTATAAGTGCCGGCGCCACCTTCACCAAAACAATAATTGCTTTCCGGATTGATAATGCCTTCTTTATTTAAAACTGCAAGATCTCTTCTTCTCGATTTTACATCTTTGCCACGTTCCAGGATGATCGGTTTAATTCCTTTTTCTATTAGTTGCAATGCCGCAAATAGGCCGGCTGGTCCTGCACCAATAATTATAATTCTTTTCTTTGATTGACTAACATCTCCAAAATTGATCTTATTGAATGGTCTATGATGGTACGGCTCTTTAATAAACGCTTCAATAGAAAGATTGACGTACACCTGCCGGCTACGGGCATCAATTGATTTTCTCAGAATTGAATAACCTGTGATATCAGTCGATTTACAACCGGCTTCGACAGCAACAATTTTTTTCAGATAACTATCATCTGCCGCTTCAGAAGGTTTGACTTTTAGAGTAAGTTGCTTTTTCATGAATTACAGGCCGGTTATTTATACCGGAGCTGAATTGTTTTTGCAAATATTGAATTTTTATTGATAAAAAAACTGTCCCGCCTCAGGCAGGACAGTCACCAATAATTTTTTGAATCAGTTTTCTGTAAGTATCAACTCAACTCTTCTATTAAGAGTTCTACCTTCTGCCGCATCATTCGTTGTTACAGGTTTGTCTTCACCATATCCTACTGCATTCAAACGGCTGGCAGCAATTCCTTTACTTACAAGGTAATCCACTACAGCCTGAGCTCTGTTCTTGCTCAACGTTAAATTATAAGCATTTGAACCGGTATTATCTGTATGGCCTTCTATTGTAAGTTTAGCATTAGGATATTTATTCAGAATATCTGCAAGTTGATTCAAAGACTCATAAGAGATTTCCTGAAGCGTGGCTTTATTAGTATGGAAGTAAATGTTTTTAGCGATATATGTAAGTTTAGTTTTCACATCCTCAGGACATCCATAATTTGATGCTGGACCCTGTGTATCAGGACAACGATCTGTAGCATCAGGAACCCCGTCACCATCACGATCAGTAACTGGGCAACCATCATTCTTGGTTGAACCTGGCTCATCAGGACAACGGTCTTTATTATCTGTAACGCCATCTTTGTCGCGGTCAGGATATGGACAACCTTCCAACTCAGGATAACCTGGCATGTCAGGACATTTATCTTTGTCATCAAGTATGCCATCTTTATCAGTATCAGGTACCGGGCATCCCTCATATTTAGTAACACCCGCAACAGTCGGACATTTATCCCTGCTATCAAATATTCCATCACCATCTGTGTCTTTATCAACAGGAGGAGTAACTACAACAGGCTCTGGCCATGGTTTTGTTTTACGGAATCTAAGCCCTATTGTGAACTGGAACCCACGATTGATCATTGAAATACCAGGTGGAATATTATGTACTTCATAAAATCCGTACATATACCGGCCACTTAGCATAATATCTTTCCCTATCCAATATTCCAATCCGCCGGTAATATGAGCATCAAATTCTTCAGCAGATCCTGTTATATCAAACTCACCAAATTTGTTGCTTTCTTCCGCATAAAGGATCGCATCGAACTGTGGGCCTGCAAATGCTACGAACTTTTTTGAAAATTGATATTTTATTAAAATAGGAATTGAAAAATAATTGAAACGAAAGTTTTTCTTTTCTTTTAATTCAGTTGTTAGATCTCCCCCCATAGATGAATAAAGAAACTCCGGTTGAAGAGTGATATGGAATTTTCTTATTGGAATGTTCACAAATGCTCCAGCAACAAAACCAGTACGGAAATCGGATTTGATAAGATCGGATGAATTTCCACTTAAATTTAAATTAGATACATTAACGCCTGTTTTAATACCAAATGAAGTTTTTTGCTTGTCGGTTGATTGGCCTATTGCGGGTAATGAAATAATGAAAAATACTGTTGTTAGTAAGAGTAAAAATTTTCTCATAGCAGCGTAAATTGGGTAGCCCTAAAGTAGGTATAAATTCCAACCCAATCAAGAAAGTTTTTTTCATTTTGCATTGAATTAAAATTGTTTTTTATAAAAAATAATTTTTCAATTTATCCGTATTTAAAAATAAAAGTATCTAACTTGAGATGCTTCCTTGTTATGAGAAAATTTCCCTTTTATCCATTTCTGATCGCCATTTTTTTTGCGGTTTCCTGTAGCACTTCTTATAAAACAGAAAATGTTCAATACAGTAATTACAGGATACAACAATATGATGAAGGAAGTAAATCGCTTGCCTCCATCGTTAAGCCTTATTCAGACAGTGTAAATAAATTAATGAATATTGTGATTGGTTATAATGATGCACGACTTGAAAAGAAAAGAGAAGGCAACGCATTAGGATTTTTTATGGCAGATGCTTACCTGGAAATGGCGAAGCAAAAATTTGATCCAAAAGTTGATGCAGCATTTATGAACTCAGGAGGTATTCGTTTACCTGAAATACCAGCCGGTGCCATTACACAAGGAAAGATATTTGAGTTAATGCCGTTCGATAACCTGATGGTATTATTAAAAGTGAAAGGAAGTCTCCTAAAGCAATACCTGGATACACTTGCAGCGAATGAAGGTGTAGTAGAATCAGGCATTTCTATGCAAATTGTAAATAACACAGTACAACAAGTCTTGATCGGGGGCAAACCACTTGACTTAAATGGGGACTATACAATTGTACATTCAGATTATGTTGCTATGAACACTAGTATGCTTAAAAACATTCATAGAAATACTAATGGATACCTGCTTCGTGATGCACTTTTTGATTATGTGAAGTTGATCAATAGTCAAAATAAAAAAGTAACGGTGACAAACATAGAAAGGGTCAGCTATGTTAACTAGGAAAACATTTATATATAATAATATGATGGCTGCAGGAACCCTTTTTGCCGGCAGATCATTATTATCTGAATTAATTGCTGATGAAAAAGGCTATCAACTCACTGTTTTACATACAAATGATGTTCATAGCCGCATTGATCCTTTCCCAATGGATGGAAGCAGTAACCAGGGATTAGGTGGAGTAGCAGCAAGAGCTGAAATAATCGAAAAAATACGAAGAGAAGAAGAACATGTTTTGTTATTGGATGCAGGTGATATATTTCAAGGCACTCCTTATTTCAATTTTTATAAAGGGGAGCCGGAAATAAAAGCAATGAGTTCTATGGGCTACGAAGCGACCACAATTGGTAATCATGATTTTGATGGTGGCCTGGAAAATCTTGCAATGCAACTGACAAATCATGCAAAATTTCCAATGCTGGTTTCCAATTACGATTTTACAGGAACGCCGATGGAATATATGCATGAACCATATAAAATTCTTAAAAAGGGAAAAATAAAGATCGGCGTTTTTGGGTTGGGTATTGAAATGGCGGGTTTAATATCCGAAAACCTTTCAGTTGGTACAAAGTACCTTGATCCCGTAACGAAGGGAAATGAAATAGCGTATAAATTAAGAAACGAAAAAAATTGCGATCTGGTCATTTGTCTTTCACATCTTGGGTATCAATATTCTGATAACAAGGTAAGTGATAAACGATTGGCAAATGAAACTGAAAATATTGATCTCATAATTGGAGGGCATACACATACATTTTTAAATGCACCTGTTGTATTTAAAAACAAGAAAGGCAATGATGTGATAGTAAATCAGGTTGGTTGGGCAGGAATTAATCTTGGCAGATTGGACTTTAATTTCTCAAAATACCCGAAAAAAAAATTATCGCAATCAAGTTCAATTACTGTTACAAAAAAAACAGAGGAATAAAAATTTTTTATTAGAAAAGATTTTTAGATATTCGTCCTCCTATGAAATTTTTTTTCGTTCCTTTGAAACAAACCCGTTGAAAGAAAGAAGATTCTTAACTCGATATAAATTGCTTACTAACCGATGGAGAAGAATGCTGAAAAAGTTTGGACCAATTGTTTAAAGATCATCAAAGACATTGTTGAATGGCAGCATTTCAAAACATGGTTTGAGCCCATCAAACCAATATCAATAAAAAATAATATTCTTGTCATTCAGGTCCCCAGCCAATTTTTTTTCGAATATCTCGAAGAACATTATGTAAATTTATTGGCGAAGACATTAAAAAGAGAATTAGGTAAAGAAGCTCGTCTCGAATATCGCATAATGGTGGATAGTGGAAATAAGACCAAGCAACCTTTAATGATGGATATTCCTGGTCAGGGTTATAAAATGTATCCGAATAACGAAATGGATTTTCCTCTCATCATAAACAACCCTGTAAAGAACCCATTTGTAATTCCGGGGTTAAAAAAGATGCAGATTGATCCGCAACTCAATCCTGCTTACCTTTTTGATTCTTTTATTGAAGGCGATTGCAATCGTGTAGCACGCCGTGCCGGTAAAACAGTTGCTGAAAAACCCGGTGCCAATTCATTTAATCCACTTGTTTTATATGGAGGCGTGGGGTTGGGCAAAACACATCTTGGCCAGGCGATCGGGAATGAAGTGAAGAGAACACATCCCAATAAAGTGGTTCTTTATGTAAGCTCAGAAAAATTCATCAACCAGTTCATGGATCATAGTCGCAACAATGCGATCAATGATTTCATCCATTTTTACCAACTGATCGATGTATTAATAGTAGATGATGTGCAATTTTTTGCAAAGGCAGAAAAGAGCCAGGATGCGTTATTCGCAATTTTCAATCACCTGCATCAATCGGGTAAGCAGTTAGTGCTTACTAGTGATAAGCCACCAAAGGATCTGGAAGGAGTGCAGGAAAGATTATTAAGCCGCTTCCGCTGGGGTCTTAGTGCTGATCTGCAGGTTCCCGATTATGATACAAGAATTGAGATCCTGGAAAGAAAAATGAAGCACGACGGGTTGGAAATGCCGAAGGAAGTGGTGAAATATATTGCTTATAATATCAGTAATAATGTAAGGGAATTAGAAGGGGCATTGATATCATTGCTGGCACAATCTTCGCTGAACAGGAGAGAGATCGATCTTGATCTTGCTAAAAAAGTGCTTAGAAACTTCGTCAAATCATCCAGTAAAGAAATCACGATCGAAACCATTCAGAAAATGGTTTGCGATTACTTCGATGTGCCTTATGATAAGCTGTTGCAAAAAACGAGGAAAAGAGAAATAGTACAGGCGAGGCAGATCACGATGTACCTTGCCAAAGCATTTACTAAAAACTCATTAAAAACGATCGGAGAACATTTTGGGGGTCGCGACCATACAACTGTAATTCATTCCTGCCAAACGGTAAAGGACCTAATGGATACCGATGGTGTATTCCGCGAAAACGTACTGGAGCTTCAGCAAAAAGTGCAATTAGCGGCAATGTGATCGACTTTGGATTTAAAAATGATTTAAAAGAGTCCTCAACTGAAAAGTTGGGGATTTTTTATTCTATAAAAACAAGAATAAAGCCTTTCGGAAAGGAATTAATCTTTATTTTTGCCACCCCTTTAAAAAGGGGAATCGGGAAGTAGCGCAGGCCGGTAGCGCACCTGGTTTGGGACCAGGGGGTCGCAGGTTCGAATCCTGTCTTCCCGACCTAAAAGGATCGCCTCGATTTTAATCGGGGCGTTCTTAACTAAGAGTATCAATTCAGTCATTTTCTCAAGGTGAGGTGGATGAGTGGCTGAAATCAACGGTTTGCTAAACCGTCGTACGTCCTTAAAGATGTACCGAGGGTTCGAATCCCTCCCTCACCGCATAGAGCCACAATGATCTTGTGGCTTTTATATTTTACAAATGAAATAAATCATTCTATATTATGAATCGAATTTTTCTCACGACAGTGACGGCGGAGTCATCTTCTTTCTAGATTCTATTTCGAAAAGACAAATAAAGTATAAGAAGAATATTTGTCCTCTTTGCACCATCATTGGCATATCGGTAAAACAAAACAGACAAAAACAAAAGAGAAGTCCGAGGTAAAGAATGTTTTTATAACGTACGGCTTTTGAAAATTGATTTATGAAAAAAAGAAGTAAACATATAACAGGAATGATTCCCGCAGCAATCCAGAAATCGAGAAATTGGTTATGAGGGTTAAAAACATCGTCAGGTTTTGTATTTAGACCAAATTCAACATAACGTTTATCACCGAGTGTTGTGTCTCGTTCAATCAATTTATATTTTTTATCTCCGATACCTACGCCTGTAAAGGGATTTGCTTTTATGATACGAATTGCTTCAGCACCATAGCTAACTCTGACAGTAACGTTATTTACTTTCCAATTTTCCTTGTTCTTGTTATCGGTAATTTTTTTTAAATAAAATAAGGCAAAAAGTGCAGCAAGTAGGATTAATCCCGCGAGGATCAGGGTATTGTTTTTCTTTATAATTAATTTGATAGTTATGGCTACTGCTGATGCTGATATAACCACAAAGTATGAGTTTAAGATTTTTTGATTTATTGAAGCCGAGTCGAATTGATAAACAATGTTTCCGATATCCGGACCGATATATTTCACTATTAGTAAATAATCGGTAATTGCCGTGCCAATAATAATAACGCCAAAGAACAAAAGGTAGTGACTCAGTTTTTTAAAAGAGTATCTGGAAAAAATGCTGCCAGCCAAAAAGCTGTAAAGACCAAAATTTATGGAAGCAGATGTCAGTAATACTAAATAGACAAGAAAATATAAGACCAATAGTCTCTGTAGTATTTTCTTTATCAGTGTTTGTCTTTCAAACCCAAATATTATAATAAGGACTGCTACAGCGAGATATAGTGAAAAGAAAACTGAATGGATACTTGGGGTTAGTTGATGATAAGTTAGATTATATACCAGATATGGTGACCGATAACCTACAGGGCCTGTTTGAAGCTTATATGAACCATCCCATAACCCTATTCGTATTGTTGTTTGAATAAAATATATCACCGATATAATAAAACAGGAGAAAACAAATGCTTTTTTAAGTGTATGAATTTGGCGAGATGATAAATTTGTTATTAATGTAGAACAGAGGGGTATTGACAGCAAAGGCAAGGCTACTAAGATACCTTTCATCGCAGCTTTTTTGTCATCAGAATATAAAACACTAACAAGCAGGCTCAAGAAAATTATAAGCAATAAAATATTACTAATGTTGGAAAAATATAATCTGATATTATTTTTTAAATTCCTTATACCTGCGAGGAAAACGATCGAAAAAAGAATGGTCAAAATGCTATTATAAGCTATGGGGAGTGGAAAGGAAATAACAAATAAAATAAGGCAAGGAAAAAGTACATAATCACTATAAATCGATCTTGTATTATTCGCCATTGAGGCCAATTAATAATGGTTTAAGGATGAATTCAACTTGACCTGTTTTTATTTTCTTCTTTCAATTAGTTTTTGACGGACAGCTATGACCAAAGAAGTAAGATATCCAATTACAAGACCAATGATAGCTCCAACAAATAATAGTAACGGTCCATTCCTGCTTTCCGGGTAGCTGAATTTATTAAACTTTTGAAGTACCTGTGTTGCGTTTGCAAATTTTAATTGTTCCTGGTATGCTAATAGCTTTTCGTTTAAAGTGATTATTCCGCTATTAATACTCGTTATATCTACAAAAAGAGAAGAAGAACTCTTGTTCTTGTTGTTCAAGATGTTTTCTACGGTCAGTTTTGTTGAGTCAAGTTTTGCTATTTCTCCTTTTACTTTTTCGATCAATTCGACCAAGTTGGCTCTTTTAGTGATCAATCTTTCTTTGACATATTCAGTATTTTCAAGACCATACACTATTCCTTGTTGAAGATTATCTAATATGGATGTATCCTTTACAGTAACCTGTACAATAAATCCATGCGGATTATCTTGTACGTATAATTTTTGGATCTCTTCCGTGGATATCTTTTTGACCTTTTTTATCAAACCGGGATTGCTATTCCAAATGCCGGCTAATGTATTGTATTCTTTTTTTCTTAAAAGAACTTTCCAGTTTTCAATGATTTGAATATTTTCAAGATTAGTTAAGATATAAGAATGCAATACAAGTTCGGATGTGTACGTTTTGGGAGTCGATAAAAAAATCACAAAAGCAGAGATAATACCAAAAGTCGGAAAAATGATCAGAATAAAAAAAAAGCGATTAATAAATGCGACAATTCTTTCTACTACAACAATAAAATCAAGTTCGTCTGGACTACTTTCAGAATTAATTTGGGCATCTTTCATTTTTCACCAAAAAATTTAAGGTTGTAGAATTAATTTATCGCTATCGGAGTTTAAAACAGCTTAAAGGATTTTAACATCGTTCGCAATATACACAAAAAGTAGTTCAGCCGCCTTTTAAGGCGATGTTGCTATAAGAGCTAAATGCTATTGCAAACATCCGTTTAGGTTTAACTATTATCTTTGCGCATCTATTGATATGAGTAAGAATTACAAGGCCAAAATATTTTCGAATTTTTTTGCATTAAGTGTTGTTCAAGGTGCCAATTTTTTGATTCCTCTTGTTATAATGCCTTATGTTATTAGTCGGATCGGGATTGATTCGTTCGGAATTATATCTGTTGCCCAGGTTACTATGATCTATCTTTCTACAATTGCTGATTATGGATTTAATTTAACTGCCACTAGAGAAGTTGCCTTGTACAGAAATGAGCAAAACACTGAAAAAATATCACGAATCTTTTTTACTGTATTGAGCACAAAAATCATTATTACTGCCTTCTTATTTTTAGTGTTATTAGTTTTGGTAGGTATAATCCCTTTTTTTAAAACTAACTTCTTGTTGTATATAGCAGGGTTTGCTTACGTTATCGGCCAATCATTGCTTGTAAGCTGGTTTTTCCAGGGTATTGAAAAGATGAAATTTGTAACATATAGTGTTCTGCTTGCTCGTATTGTTTTCGCTGTGTCAGTTTTTCTATTTATTAAAGGCCCGCGGGATTCTTTTCTTTTTCTTTTTTTTTTCGGATTAGGAAGTATACTTGCTGGATTTTACAGTATTTACAAAGCAGTAAAAGTTTTTAAGCTAAGCCTTTTATATCCCCGTTGGTCTGATATATTGTCTCAACTAAAAGATGGATGGCAGATCATGATTTCAAATCTTTCTGCCAATGTCTATTTATTTGCCAATGTTTTTATTCTTAGAATTTTTGCGGGTGATTTGATCGTCGGCTACTATAGCATAGCTGAAAAAATATTTCTTGCCATTCGACAAATGCTCAGCGTATTTTCACAGGCAATATATCCTCATATCTGTCAGCTTACAGAAAAAAGTAAGAATCAGACAGTCGTTTTTTTCAAAATTTTTTATCTGCCTTTTCTTTTATTAGTCATGGTAGGATGTAGTGTTGTTTTTATTTTTTCTTCACCAATTACACAACTATTTGCTGGCAAAGAGTCAGATCTTTCAGGATTTCTGCTTCGCATTTTAAGCATTGTTCCGATTATTGTTTGTTTGAACATTCCTGCCAATTTGTTACTCTTATCACTTAATCAGAAAAAAAGTTATTTCCGTGTTTCAATTTTGGGTACAGTCATCAACCTTTTGGCAAATATTGTTTTAGCAAAAGTGTGGGGAGCCACAGGTACTGTAATTGCAATTATTATTACAGAAGTATTCATTACGATTGGTCTCAATATAGAGTTGTATCGAAACAATCTGACGGATTACATCAAGCTAAGAGCAACATAATTGTTAAATCTATCTCTGAAAAGACATTTTATTAATTATCAGAAAAGATTAGGCTATGCCCAAAGTGTACATTTTAATCGTGAACTATAAGAATTGGGAGGATGTTCAGGAGTGCCTGGGTTCTTTGTTTCAACAGCTGTATAAAAATTTTGTGGTAATTGTTGTGGACAATGATTCACAAAACAATTCATTGGAGCATTTGATGAATTGGGCCAATGGGAACATTATTTTAAATAAAAGATTAGAAATACCCATAAAGTATGAGTTTTATTATGACAGGGATATAAACGGTAATACTGATTTCTCTACACCTTTAATCTTTATCCAAAATGAAGCAAATACAGGATTTGCAAATGGGAATAATATAGTCTTACACAGACTTTTAAAAGAGGATGCCTATATATGGTTGCTGAACCCCGATATGGTCGTATGTCATGAAACTTTAACCGAGCTTGTCAAATTTTCGAATAATCACTCTTTTAATTCAATTACCGGATGTGTTATTAAATCTTACACTAATCCGGATACCGTCTTATTATATGGGGGGGCTAAGATAAATTTTAATACTGCTACTGTTTCAATGATCAAAGAGGAGAAGAAAATTTGTAGTATCGATTATGTCTGTGGAGGATCTTTATTCTCCCACACAAAACATTTTAAGGACATTGGGCTGCTTCCCGAAGACTATTTTTTATTTTGGGAGGAAACAGATTGGTGCTACATGGCAAAACAAAAAGGGTATAAAATGCAAGTTTGCCTGACTGCAGTATGTTATGATAAAATCAGTACTACAATTGGTAAAGGGTTTATTGCCGATTATTATTATACACGCAATGGGTTATTGTTTTTGCAGAAATACAAAAAAGAGAAAATCCGAATAGCATTGGTTTTTGTTACTTTGCGTTTATTGAAGAGAATTCTTACTGGAAAGTGGCATAATGCTAATGGCCTTTTTATGGGGACACTTTCTTTTTTTAAAATAAGGGATAGATATGAAAGTGAATAAATATTTTCCATTTGCTTTTATTTATTTCTTTATTAATACATTGGGCCTACCTCTTGGATTAACATATACTGCTATTTTGAGCCCTTTTTTTTATTGGTGGGTTACTATAAAAAGAAAACAGGAAATTCTTTTGCCCTTTCTGGGGGTAATTTTACTATTCGCAGTAATCCATTTTAGCAACGGAGTTGACCAAACAAGTTATATAATTTCATTATTTAATATTCTTGTTGTATATATATTTTGTCAGGCAGCATATACTTTTTTTAAAACGTGTAAAAGTATTGAGCATATTTATTGGCGTCTGTTCGTTATAAACTTTATTCTTTGCATACTAGCCGTGCCTTTATATTTTACTGGATACAAAAATATTTTATGGATAGAACAGTATTTGACAGAAGGAGTTAATAATTTTCTCAGGTTAAAACTGTTTACTTATGAAGCTTCGTATTACGCAACATTATTCACGCCTCTATTCTTTTTTTTTTTTTTGCAAGTGATACTGAAGCAAAATAAGCATAGCGTTTGGAAGTTACTTCCAATGTTGTTCCTTCCTTATCTTCTTAGTTTTTCCTTGGGAGTTATTAGTTCAGTGCTTGTCGCAATTTCAGTTATGTACTTGTTCTATTTTAAAAAACTTACTAGGAAAAAAAGAGTGATCAATATAATTTTCTTAAGTACATCGGCGTTCATTTTCCTGGCGGTTATATTACTAGTTTTTTTTCCTGACAATACACTTTTTTTACGGATCGCAAACATTTTCACCGGAGACGATTCATCGGGCAGGGGTAGAACATTTGAAGCATTTATCCTTGCAGATAAAATGCTTTCTGAAAAAAGCCATGTTTGGGGTATTGGACTTGGGCAAATTAAAATACTTGGCTCCGAAATCATTAGAGATTTTTATGTATATCCGTTGGATTATAATGTCTTCACTATTCCCAATGCCGTCGCAGAAACATGGGCTATCTTTGGATGGGTTGGTCTTGTATTGCGAATATTTATTGAAATAGTACTTTTTTTCTATACCAGGACCTGGACTAATTACTACAGGTTATTACTTTTTTCATTTATTTTTTTATACCAGTTTACAGGAAGTTTTATAACCAACATTGCAGAGTATGTGATTTGGATACTTGCTTTCACAAACGCATTTCCACAATTTGATGTAAGGCAACTTCCAAAAACAACTAAAAAACATTCAACAAACTAAAATGACTTACTGTAAGATATGTAATAATGAAAATATTGGCGAGTTCTATGAAGTAAAAGAAATGATGTTTGGCTTAAATGAATCATTTACTTATTTTATATGCAACAATTGTAATTGTCTGCAAATATTGTCATTGCCTCCAAACATGGACAGGTATTATAACGGGGATTATTATAGTCATAAATCCAACAACTCACTCAAGAAAAGAATTGTTACCCAAATAGCTGTATGGAGAGATCGTGGCGAATTATTTGATGAAAGCGCCATAGGAAAATTAATATCCAAGTTTATACCATCGAGAGACGAAATTAAATTTATCACCTACTTGAAAGGCATTAATAAGAAATCAAAGATACTTGATATAGGATCGGGGATCGGATTTCATTTAAAACGATTGGCTGCGCTTGGTTTTACTAATCTTCGTGGTATTGATCCTTTTTTGAAACAGGACTCGATACAATTCAACAAGGTTAATATTTTTAGATTATACCTGGATGAATACGAAGAAAACGATTTTGATCTTATAACCCTGCATCATACTTTTGAGCATCTTTCAAATCCTAAAGAGACACTTGAACTTATATACCAGAAACTGAATCCTGGTGGTTATTGTTGTCTTAGAATTCCTACTTTTCCAAATGAAGCATGGGAAATTTATAAAGAAAATTGGTTCCAAATAGATGCACCAAGACATTTTTTTATACATTCTCCCGATTCAATTGCATATTTATGCAGGCAAACTGGTTTTTCAATTGAGGGAATTATTTATGATTCTGTTGCTGATCAATTTTATATAAGTGAAATGTATCAAAAAGGGATACCACTGACTAAACAGAAAACAATGAGTAAATCAGATAAAGAACACTATTCCCATAAAGCAACGGTTGCTAATAAATTGGGGAAAGGTGATCAGGCAATTTTTATATTAAAAAAATAAAAGCCTGATAATGACTTTCAAACATTTTTACTGGAACGAAATTTTGAAATTTAAAATTCAATGATGAAAAGCTGGTTAGGAAAGATGCTGACTCCCTTCTATCCGATAATAGATATTTTATTTTTTCCATTCACTTTAATGGCTTCCGTCTTGCTTTTTTGCATCAGGAAAATAGGTGTCAGTAAAATGAAGGTTAGCAAATGGATATTTAAAAAAGTGGGAGTTTTTCCAATAGTTAATCATTATTATGAGCCACTTTTTGTCGAAACTCATATAAAAAATCCCTTAAATAAAGACAGAAACTTGCCCGGAATTAGATGGAACGATAATGGACAATTAGCACTATTACATCAGTTTAATTATCAGGAGGAATTAGTGACTATTCCTTATCATAAAACTGATGACCCCTTACAATTTTATTATGGCAATCCATCTCTGGGCCCTGGAGATGCAGAATATCTTTATTGTATGATACGGCATTTTAAACCCGGAAGAATAATTGAAATCGGAAGCGGCTATTCGACACTTATTGCAAAAGAAGGTATAGAAAACAATAAAAGAGAAAATTCATTATATAATTGCGAACAAATTTGTATAGAACCTTATGAAATGCCCTGGTTAGAAAAAACAGGCGTCCAGGTTATAAGAAAGCTAGTCGAGAATGTTGATGTTTCCTTTTTTTCATTGTTGCAAAACAATGATATCCTTTTTATAGATTCATCTCATATGATAAGACCTCAGGGTGATGTGCTGTATGAATTTCTGGAGATATTACCTTCGTTGAATTCTGGAGTTATTATTCATGTACATGATATTTTTTCTCCCAAAGACTACACAAAAAAACATATTGTTGATGATGTCTTGTTTTGGAATGAACAATATTTACTGGAGGCATTTTTAAGTTGTAATGATGAATTTGTCATAATAGGAGCTTTAAATTATTTAAAAACTCATTTTTCTGATAACCTAAATACTAAATTGCCAGTTCTAAGAAATCATTCGGATCATTTACCTGGGTCGTTCTGGATAAAAAAAAGATAAGAGGATAGCGTATAAGAGACTGTCCGTGATAAAAGATCTGACTTTGGCCGATGTAGTATCAGGCAGTTGCTATTCGATTAAAGAGCTTACAAACTATAAGGCGGAGGGATTTTGTACTAATTAGATAATTAAGAACTTAAAATTTGAAATTGTAGTTATGAATTTTGATAGAATATATGAATTCCGTTTTCGTGGTATCGACCAATCAAAAAAAAGAATTACCTGGGAAGAAATAGCCGGATTCATGTACAAGAAACTTGGAAAACCAAAAGTTATTCTCGATCCCGCCGCGGGAAAGTGTGAACTGATCAATGCTATTCAAAGCGAAGAAAAATGGGCCGTTGACCTGAATGATTATTTTATTAAAAAATATGTTGCCCCGAGTGTAAAGATCGTAGTGGGCGATATATTTAGAGTTCAGCTGCCACAGAATTATTTTGATGGTGTATTCGTTTCAAATTTTCTCGAACATTTAAATTCGCAGGAAGAAGTGGCTGCGTTTTTAGAAAAGATGTATCGCAGTATCAGGCCAGGGGGAAGAATAGCCATTATGGGCCCAAACTTTAAATATGCTTACCGTTCTTATTTTGATTTTGCAGATCACACTGTAGTACTTTCAGAATTAGGTGTAGCCGAACATATATACGGCGCGGGTTTCGAATTGGAAAATGTTCACCCAAAATTTTTGCCTCTGTCTTTCAGAGGTGGCATGCCTGTAAGCCGGTTTCTTGTGAAGAGCTATCTGTCCATGCCTTTTGCATGGAAAATATTTGGAAAGCAATTCCTGGTAATTGCAAGAAAGCCCTAACGGCCAGTACTGTTTTTTTTAAAGTCACCTCTGGAAAAAAATCTTTCGATTAAACAGTAAAGTAAAATAAAAAAATACCGACTACCCATTTCCCTGATCTTTAGTTTAGAGGCACCTGTTTTACGATTTGTCCACGAATTTGGAACTACTGTATATGTATAACCACGAACAATTGCTTTAAGTGGAAGCTCCAGTGTAAGATTAAAATGAGGAGATAAAAAAGGTTTTAAACCGGTTATTGTTTCTTTTTTATACATCTTAAATGCATTGGTTGTATCGTTATAGCGTAAACCAAAACATATTTGCACAATACTATTAGCAATGCGATTGATGATCAATTTTATAAAAGGGTAGTCATAAGTTTTACCACCTTTCATAAATCGGCTGCCAAAAACGCAGTCATAACCTTCTTGCATTTTAGAATAAAATTTCACGAGGTCATCAGGTGAATCTGACATATCACCCATCATTATAGCAACACAATCACCAGAAAAATTTTCAAGTCCAAGTCGAACTGCATAGCCAAAGCCATTTGCTCCGAAGTTAGAGATATAACGAAGGCTGCTCACTTCCAACATCAGGTTTTTTAGGATGTCTTCAGTATGATCCTTCGAATTATCATTAATAACAAGTATCTCATGTGAAACATTATTCTTTACAAGGGTTGAATGAATTTCAAGGACGCTGGATTTAATAGAGCCTTCTTCATTATATGCAGGAATAATTACGCTCAATTTCATGTATTCTGAAAATATTTGTATGATTAATGAACTGTTCTTGAAACAAGTGCTTCGTGTATTTCAACCAAGATGTCTTCGATGCCATATTCCCAGTTCCAGGAAGGATAATGGGATTTGAATTTAGAGACATCACTGATCCACCATATATGATCGCCGATGCGATTGTCTTCAGTATAAGAATAATTCATTTTGTTTCCGGAAATTTTTTCACAAATGGAAATGGCCTCAAGCATTGAACAATTGGAGAACCTTCCACCTCCTGCATTATACACTTCACCCTTATGTGGTGAATTATAAAAATGCCAGAACATATTTACAAGATCGTGGCTATGGATATTGTCGCGAACTTGTTTTCCTTTATAACCAAATATTGTATAATGGTCACCTGTGACAGCACATTTCATCAGGTAAGAAAGGAAACCATGCAACTTAGCCCCGGAGTGATTTGGTCCTGTTAAGCAACCTCCTCTGAATATTCCCGTATCCATACCGAAATATTTTCCATATTCCTGTACAAGTATATCTGCAGCAACCTTAGAAGCACCGAATAAAGAATGTTTTGATTGATCAATGGACATACTCTCGTCAACGCCTTTTTTATAGTAAGGATGACTTTCATCTATTTCCCATCGGCTTTCAAGTTCTTTTAACGGTAAGTAGTTAGGCGTATCACCATAAACTTTATTGGTAGACGTAAAAATAAAAACAGCTGCAGGAGAGTAAAGCCTGCACATCTCTAAAAGATTTAATGTACCATTTGCATTTACACTAAAATCAGTGAATGGTTCTTTTGCTGCCCAATCGTGACTCGGTTGTGCAGCTGTATGCAACACAAGTTTTATATCGGAATTATATTCTTTAAACAGATGCTCCATCGGCTGATTGTCACGGATATCAAGATCGTAGTGTTTATAATTAGAAACGCTATCTTGAAGACGCTTCATGTTCCATTCAATCGATCCCTCTTTACCAAAAAAATATTTTCTCAGGTTATTATCTATTCCTACTATGAGATCAAATTTGTTTGAAAAGAAATTTACAGCCTCACTGCCTATAAGTCCTGCAGCTCCTGTAATAATTGCAATCTTCATTTTATAAAAATTTATCCTATTAATATTGGCTTTAATAAGGCTTCATTATTTTTTATCCAGTGATAAATATCTGTTACTATACTTTCGATACTGCTAGTCGGTTGCCAGCCGGTAGCAGAACTAACCAATGAATTGTCAGAAATATAGATCCGGATATCTGCTTGTCTGCCCTCTTCAATTTCGGCAATGTTGACCTTATTACCAGTTATCTTTTGACAGATTGCAGTAAGTTCTTTTAAGGAAATACTGATTTTCTCACCGCCTCCCACGTTAAAAAGACTCCCATTCAATTTGTCCATATTATGAATCTGAAAATCGATCAATTCACCGAGATCATCAATATGCAAAATATCCCTGACTTGTTTACCTTTTCCGCCATAGCCAAAATAGCTAAGATCAAGTTTCCAGAAATGTCGTGCAACCCAAAGAACTATTACGCCCTGGTCAACTTTTCCCATTTGCCATGGACCAGTAAGTACTCCGCAACGATTTATGACTGTCCGAATATTATAAAATTTATTAAACTCTTGTATTAAAAATTCAGAGGATAATTTAGTGGCGCCATAAAACGAACGAAATCCTTCCATTGGAAAATCTTCTGCTATCCCTTTTTGTGATAGCCCTTTTATTTCCTGTTTTTTTGAAAATTCAAATCTCGAATCTGTGGCAATAAATGAAGCTCTATTTATTGTTTCAATAGGATAAACTCTACTTGTGGAAATAAAAAGAAAATCAGCTTTCAATTTGGCAGCAAGATAAAGACAGTTAATAGTTCCAATTAAATTTGTGTTAATCAAATAATCTGGAGAACCATTTATTCCAGCCAAAACCGATGGTTCTGCTGAGGCTTCAATGATTGTAGTTATTTCTGTTTCGAATGGATAAAGATCCTCTCTGTTCCTTATATCACCATGAATAAATTTGATTCCATTGGCCAAAAGGCGAGGGATATTTAGTTCTGATCCCCTGCGTTTTAGATTATCCAGACAATAAATTGAATAGCCAGGATATTTTTTTTTGATCTTGATTGCTAATGATGAACCAACAAATCCAGCACCTCCGGTAATAAGTATTTTTTTTTGCATGTATTATTCAGATTGATGCTGTTTAGATAAGTGTTATCTATTTTTAAAATTCTTCGAAGTTCTACAATTATTTTTACATTTGCTCCCTTAAATCAGGCAAAAAAATTAATTCTTAAATGACAGAGCAAAGTAAGTCGAAACTTTACCTTCAATATTTATTTATTCTCTTCCTCACCTTTTTAATTTTTCCGAGTTCATTTTATCAAATACCAAAGACAGGGCTTGATCCATCCTGGAATATTTCGCTTCACCTGGCTAATAAGTATGATCTCGTTTTCGGAAAGGATTTTGTTTTTACATATGGCCCTTTTGGTGTTCTTTATAGCAGGCTACCTATTTCTGTTAACAAATATTTCTACCTGCTTTTTGATCTTTACTTTTTATGCACTTTTATTTTTGTCGCCAGGAAAATATTTAAGGCTTATTTTAATTTCATTATAGTCTTGTTTGCCTTTCTAATCGTTATCGTTGCTATGTATGATGCAGCAGAACAATGGTTCTTTTTCTTCCTGCTTTTTTTTCTCTTTTCTTTTTTAAAAGAACCAGCTGGGAAAATTGGATACCTGGTGCAAGCCGCTTTAATTTCAATATTTTGCTTTTACTATAAACTTGGCCTTGGTATAAGTAGCTTGACGATTTTTACAATGGCAATCACCTATGCGGTTATAAGAAAGAAATTGCCTGTTAGGAATTATATTATCATCGTAGTTTCATATCTACTTATCCTCTGGCTATGTGCTGTGGCTTTCAATGTAGATATGAAAGGGTATTTAAAAGGAGCAATCCACATCATTGATGGATTCAATGATTCTATGTTTATTCCGTTGGCTGCTGGATTATACAAATTTGCCTTCGCATCAATTGCCATTCTTGCGATCATTGCTTTTTGGATATTATATCGACTTATTACTTTCGTACGGAAGAAAGAAGTTCTAAGAAATATTGATGAAATTTTTCTTTACCTACTTTTTACTATGGCTGTCTATGTGCTTTTTAAGAGTTCATTTGTAAGATTTGATGGCCATATTTTTCTCTTTTTTAAAAGCATGAGTATTGTAATTATACTCATATATTTATTTACTCAGGGAAAAATTGAAAAAAGGATAGCGTCATTTGCCTGCTGGGCTGTTGTTCTTATTTCACTTTGGGTGGTAAATAGTGCGCCGGGAAGTTATAAGCCTGTAAATAGAATATTTAACCTGTCATTTATCGACTTTAAGATAGGTGAGATAAAAAATTATTTTACCGGACTTAAAAATTATGATGCTGAGGTTACCAAGTCAGATAAATTGCTTTCACAGGATAATGAGTTTAGAAAAATAATCGGCAACCATTCTGTTGATATTATTCCTGCAGAAGTTTCTAAAATATATTTTAATGGATTTCATTATAATCCCCGACCGGTTATACAATCTTATACTGCATATGATGGATACCTTGACAACCTGAACTATGAAAAATATATGTCAGCAAATGCGCCTGATTATGTTCTTTTTTCAATGAGCTCGATTGACGATCGTTTTGCCTTTTTTGATGAAACTAAGACAAAACTGGCCCTCATTAACAATTACAAGGTTGTTGGAGAGGTGGATGAGGAATTAATTCTTAAGAAAAGAGATACCTCAAGAAGTTTAATAAAACTTAAGGAAGAAGAAAATCTTATTATAAAACTTGGAGAAGACATACTAGTAAAACGGAGCTCAGATATCCAGGTATCAAGTTTATTTATTGAATATAACTTAACTGGCAAATTACGCAGATTGGTCTATCAGCCTCCGGTAATGAAAATTTTTTTCACCCTTGAGAATGATGAAATCAAATCATTCAGGGTTAGCAAAACTATTCTTGAAGGAGGTGTTATTTTAAACAAATTCGTTGATAACAAAGAGGAGTTTCAATTACTGATGCAGTCGGACGGTAAGTTAAGCACCAGCGTGAAAAAGATCAGGCTTGAATCATATCCGGCGAATACCGGATTTATTAGAACCGTGAGGATGAAAAACAGCTATTATCGCTTTGCAAATAAACCAACATCAGAGCAGATCACAGACAGTATTGGTATTACAGGTATAATGAACAAATTTAGACCCCTCCGAATTGGAGATACAACTGTTTTGCAACCAGAGGAGCTCCATTACAATATAGAAGATTTTTCTTCACATGGGCAAACCATCAGGGTGTCAGGTTGGGCATTTTCTGAGAAAAACGATAATAAAAATTTTTTAGTGAAGGCAATATTACAATCAGGTAACACTGTTTATGAATTACCTTCAGAAAGAAAACATCGTCCCGATCTGCCTGCCTTTTTTGCAAGAGATGATATTGAATACAGTGGAATTAGTTCTCTGGTAAGTAGAGCTCAATTACCTCCGGGTGAATATAAACTTGGAATTGGCCTTTTTAGTACTGATAATAAATTGGCGAAAATAAACTATACAGATCGGCATATAAATATTGATGCGCCTAATAGTATTCAAAAAATTAACAGGATTGAACCGCGATCTTTTACCGACCAGGTATCTTATAACATTGAGCTTGTCGCAGAAGAGCAGGATAGGTTTTTAATTCAAGGCTGGTCATTTCTAAAAAATGGGACTACTAAAAAGGATACAACAAACCTGATCTTGCAGAATGAACGTGAAACTTTCAGAGTAGGTGTAGCCAGCACAAAAAGAGTTGACATAGCAGCAGTATTTAAAAACCCTTTACTTGAAAACAGTGGGTTTTCCGTTTATATACCAAAAGATAAATTTCCTGAAGGGGAATATATGATTGGCATAGAAAAAATTCATGGGAATGATAAAAGGCATAATTACGTTCTTACGAATAAAATTGTAAGAATAGGTGACGGTTCATTTAACACTTCACCAATTGGAAAATTACCAGCCGTGCAGAAATTCAATGCTGTAATTGATCATCTGGATGAAGGGAGTGATTTTTTTACGGTGGCTGGTTGGGCTGTCGAAAATATAAGTAATGTACAAAACAGTAAGATTGAGATCATACTTAAAGGAAGCACTTCATCTTATGTAGCGGCAACCGAAATAAGATCAAGGCCTGATGTAACTGCTTATCTTAAAAGCACTATTAATATTGATAGGTGTGGGTTTTCTGCAAAAATTTCAAAGAAAGACCTTGAGCCAGGTAGGTATGAAATTGGTATATGCATAAAGCAGAAAGAGGGTGATGGAGTTGTAAAATTTCAGGGGCGATTTATCAGTAAAAAGTAAGAGTTATTAAGCAATTTATTTTGTATTTTGTTTAGTAGCATTAAGAATACTTTGCATCATTGCATGAGCACTTAATTCCCATGTATATTTAGAAACCCGAAGAAAACCTTTTTGTTTTTTTTGAGAATATAATTCAGCATCGTTCAACAAACTATTTATTGCCAGGGCAATGCTTTCAGCTTGTGCAGGATTTACATACACAGCAGCATCACCACATACTTCCGGAAATGAAGTTGATTGCGATACAATAACAGGAACCCCAGATGCCATGGCTTCCAGTGGTGGTAGTCCAAAACCTTCTGCAAAAGAAGGATAGCAAAATATTTTCGACATAGCATAGGTTGCAGTTAATTCTTCGTCTGTCATTCGCCCTGTTATTAAAATTTTATTCTTAAGTTCAGGCAATGAAAGTATTTTTTTAAGATCTGGGGTTTTCCAATCAGGCTCTCCTACAATTACCAGTGGAATAGTTTTATTTTCAAGTAAAGGCAATGCCTTTAGTAATGTTTCTATATTCTTTCTTACGTTTAGTCTTCCAACAAATAACAAAAACTCATCTGGTAGTTTGAATTTCCCTTTTATTGTTTTCAGAGCCTCTGTATTATATTTTTCTACCGACTTAAATTTCGGTGAAACTGCCAATGGCACAATATCAATTTTTGAACGACTATTTGTATAGTTATAATTCAATAATTTATTGGCAACAAATTCAGTGGTTGCAGTAAGTCGGGCAGCGCTTCTTGTTAAAAAAGACAACGGTTTAAAATAGAGCCTTTCTTTCCATGTAAAGAATTGAGGATAATCTCTGAAAAGAACATCATGTATAAATGCTATTCCTGGTATGTTGCCTTGCCAAGAGGGAAATGTTTGAAATACCATTACATCTACCTTCATTTTTTTTGCACAGGATGGTACGACAAAAATATTGGAAAGCATATTCATTCCAGCCCATATATAATAAGTATGAATGTTTTTTCCTTTAAAAGGGATCTCTAAATGTCTGTCATTCTTATTGAGAAAAAGTATCCATTCATTATCAGGGTAAAGCCTTATTAGTTCAGGAAGCAGATTTTGCAAAACGACGGTTGTACTAATCGGGCCTGAAAAAAATGATTTCGCATCGATACCTATTCTCATCCGTTTTATTAATTAATCTTAGCCTTTCAAAAATAATTATTGAATTTCAATTACCTTATCTGTTATCATAAAAACTTCTTTATTGGATTGGTCTTTAATAATGATCCCAACCTGGTACTTACCTTTATTGAAAGATTTTTTTAAAATTTTAACTGAAAAACCTGAATTGTCGAGCTGATATTTATTTTTAAAATACGCAGTAACATCTGGTCTTTTTACTGGCTCAGTTAGAACTTTGTAAATATCCTTTTCGCTTTTAAAAACACAACTTATGGTTTGCCCTTCTGCAGATCGATTTTCAATTGTTGCCCATCCACCCAACCTTAGATCGTTGCTATTATTTTCGAAAAGATCAAAATTGTAAGTAATCCTATTTTCCGGTGGAAGAATTATTATTTTTTCAAGTTCTGCATTTTCTTTTAGACCGACCTTTACAGTTCTATCCGTAAACTGATGAATAAATTCTTCCTGAACATTTTTTATGGCGATACCTAACTGATAATTTCCTTTTGGCAGATCATCAAAAAATGCGATGGTTTTAAAACCCGCATCATTTAGGTAAGACTTTTTAAAATAACTTGTAATATCTGGCCTATCCTGCAACGATGCAGCGGCGATATATGATATATTATCATTCGTTAACGTAATAAAAACAGAATCACCTTTATTGTTGTTTGTATTATTAACAAAACCCCATCCTGCAATTGAAATATATTTTTCAGCGACATTCATTTTTTCAATAAAATATTGAATAGATTCTTTTCCCTTATTTACTGGTTTGCCGGTTTCTGTAAAAAGTGTTCTTTTATTAATTATCTTATTTACGGAATCCAATCGTTCTTTATTGTTTTCATTTATTTTATTGATCAGTGACAGTAATTTTTCATTTTTAGCATTCCTATCGTAAATAAAGTAATAGTTATCCAGCGAACTAATTCCCCAATTGTTTGATTGTAGTGAAGGAGAGAAGTAATTTAAGTTTGCTGCAGTTGTAATGTATAAGGTGGTAGGAGACAAATTACCATTTTGAATATTAGATTCCAGACTATCCCGATATTTATCCATTGATCTATAATCAGCCCGTGCCACATAGCCTGTATTTATTGGTTTTGCATCTTTTGCTGCCAGGAAACAAAAATATTGATAGTCGAGTTTTGTCAAATAAGTTCCTTCAAATGGCGGGTATAAAGCTATTTCTTTATATTCTTTTATAAGATCTTGCCAGTTATTATCGTTTAGTGGAGTATGGTAAGCACCATAACTAAGTTTATACATGTTTATAAGACGCCATGTATCTTTTAACTGGATAAAGAGAATGATTGCGAGTATAGAAATTTTAGCAATTATGTGTATCCTGATCCTCGCAATGGCAACAATTGCAAAAAGTATAATCAAGTAATAAGGAATCCAGAAAAATCTTCCACTTGCTCTGAAGGTTTCTCCTAGTTTAATCAATATACTAGGAAGTGGTACTTTAAACAGTATCTTATCATTAAGAGAGACTACATGAGTGATGGCAAATAAAGTAAAAATTGCAACCATTGCAACTAGCGGAATAAGCCATTTTTTATTTAGCTGGAATGGAAATTCTTGCTGGGTCTTCCATATAAGCTTGGCAAGAAAAGACCCAAAAAAATAGAGAAGTAAAAGGGCAAGCAGCAATAAGATGCCCAGCCCTAAATACATGAATCCTTCATATTGGTGCCAGCTTATTTGTTTTAATCCCGGCAAATAGTTGGACCAGCCAGATGAATTATATAGTGAATTCAGATTTAAACTATATAAACCATAACTCCCTTCGACACTAAGATTTTCTCCGGAATTAAAAATTAATATTCCAATAAAATACCAGGTCATTAAAAGAACAATTATCGAAGTTGCATTGTAAGCAAAAAAATATTTTTTAGATAAAATTTTATCAAAGAAGCTATGTCTTGCAGATAGCGCAACAGTAAATCCAAAGACCATTAAACACATGTAAGGATTGATTAGTGCCGACAGGATCAATAAAACGAATTGATACGTAAGGATTTTTTTTAACGTAACAATTTTTGGATCCAGGCAATACAAATAGATGGATGCTAATATTAACCAATGGGCACATAACGCTGGATGCATGCCTCTGTGAATAAGAACAGGATTTGCAACTATAAGTATAACTGCGATGAAGGTGATGACGTGATTCACTTTTAATAAAAGGAAAAGTCGAATGGTAAAATATGCTGCTAATAAGTGACATAAAAAAAGCCATATGCCGAAATACTGAAAGTTTTCCGGTAAAATGCCAGCGAAAATTTTAAAGAAAATAGCAAATAAGGGAATTGAATCAGTTAAGCCAACATTGGTACCTATTGGATAAAAATAATTAGTGACACTACCAATAGGAAATTGCCACGGTTCATTTTTATAATATAGCCAACCCAGGTAATGTGTTCCCCAATCATGCAGTGCCGTCATCATCCAACTAATATTGGTAGGTACTAATATTTGCAAGCCATAGCTTAATTGAAAAAAGAATATTACTGCTACAAATGAAGCTGCATATAGAAGTCTATTTTTCATGCAAATCTTTTTATCCTGGTTTCTGCCAGATGCCGATTAATGTCTTGCCGAGGCTGTAATTAGTTAATATATCGGTTACCCGGGATACTGGTATTATTAAATTATTCCAGAAATGTATTTGATCAAGTGTTGGGTAATCCTGTTTTAGAAAATATTTATTTGCAAGGGAGGCAAGTAATCCCATTGAATCCAGGTATCTTATTTTCTTCAGTTGTAATGAGGCAGGAGCAGTAGGAGCAAGCATTTTTTTATTATACCTTCTAAAGTGCCCTATGGCCGTATCGAACTTACTGAATAAAGATTGATGAGCCGGCACAAGTACAATAAGATGACCACCTTTATTGAGTCTCTCAGCGGCTTGTCTCAGTTCTGCTTTATCATCTTCTATATGTTCAATTACATCGATATAAAGAATTGTATCAAATTTTTGATTGGGTTTTAGATCTGAAACGATTCCTTTTATACATGTACAGTGATCAGGTAGCTCCTTGTTTTCAATTTTGGTTTCTAACTCTTTAAAAAGACTCGAATCTGGCTCCAGGCATAACCATGATAGTTGTGATCCATCGCATAAATAGTTGGTAGTACTGCCAATACCCGCACCAACTTCAAGCACATCACCTTTTATAAAAGGTTTTAGATTCTTCGCATAGTAATGCTTCCAATTAGAAGCATGTTGAAATAGATGCAATTCGTTTCCGATATAAGGGACTTCACTCATTAAATACATCATTCAATATTATTCAATAAACTTGCTTACTATGAAAATGGGACGGTTTTGGGTTTCTTTATAAATTCGATAAATATATTCTCCTATAACCCCAATCGATAATAACTGGACTGAGCCAATAAAATAAATACTGAGGATAATTGAAGACCAACCCAAAGGTGCCAAACCTGTTATTTTACCTATTGCAATATATAATAATGCCAGGACGATCAAAATGATGCCAGTCAATCCCGAATAAAGACAAATTTTTACAGGAAGATTTGAAAAAGAAAAAATCGCATCAAATCCTAAACTCACCAGTTTCATAAAAGTCATTTTTGGCTCACCCATTGCTCTTTCTGGTCTTGAGTATTCAACAAACCCCTGCTTAAAACCAATGAAAGACCTTAAACCGGGTAGATATCTGTTCTTTTCCTGCATAGAAAGAAATGCTTCCAGTGCATTTCTTTTCATGATAGAGAAGTTTCCTACGTTTTGTATGTTCTCGAGATTGGAGAATTTTTTAAAAATGAGATGAAATAATTTTATAAACAACTGCTTAATGAATTTTTCATTTCTCGCATTTCTTTTGCCGTACACAATATCTACTTCTTCGGTTTTAATTTTTTTAAACATGTCATTTAACAATTCAGGCGGATCTTGAAGATCACCATCCATCATTGCTATATAATTTCCCTTAGAGTATGTCAGACCAGCCGTATAAGCGGCCTGGTGACCGAAATTTCTGGACAAAGCCAATGCCTTAAATCTTCTGTCTTTTTCATTGCAACGTTTGAGGGCTAAGAGAGTATTATCATGACTACCATCATCAACAAGAATTACTTCATAGTCTTCGCCGACTGCATTCATTGAAGATTGAACTCTTTTAAAAAGCTCTTCAATCAATATTTCTTCGTTATATACGGGAATTACCAAAGTAATCATAAGAAATATTATGTTGTTTTCAATACTGATTTTGGAGGTTTGCAAAAATATGCTTTCGTGTTCATTAATTGTCTTCACCATAACCTGTAAAGTGTTTATTTTTTTAGAGTATATAACTCCGCCCATGCATCATAAAACGCATGTTCCATTGTCATAACATAAGCAGTATCCAATCCTTTTTTTTGTTCTGGAGTTAAAGGTTGCTCTCCATGAGCACCTACTATCCAGAAACCTGGTACGTGGTATTTGGGATCTGCCGAATTGAGAATGGAGTCTACAATACTGACTTTTTTGCCTTCCAGCATCGTAGGGTTAAATTTAAAATTTTTGAAGTAATATTGTTGATGCCATGAAACTAGTTCGTTTATGATCGGGTAATTTTCTTTGTTATTCTTTACTACAAATTGTGTCATTTCACGAAATTGCGTCTTTGAAACGATTGAATAGTACTTTTTAACTACTAATATATTGTTCAGTGAAAAAATTATAAATGCAAAAAGGATAATAAATTTTATGAATTTATAATTTATTAATTCAATTGCATAAGCAAGGACAATAAGAAATGCCGGTAATACAACAATAGTATATCTTGGCAATATCATTGGAACAACAAGTAAAGACCTAAGAAAGGGAATGAGAATAGTGACTAATATCCATATCGATAAAATGATAAAGCTGAACCATAAGGGATTCGACGTTGCAATGTTTGGAGTAAGTGATTTCTTTGAATAAAAAACTTTAACTAAGTAACCGCAAAATAGAATGATAAGCAGTTGCTTTAATACTGAAGCTCTTCCAAAGTATTCGAAATAAAAATCTAAAAGAAAACTGAGAGAAATTGGTTGTACCCAAAAACTATGAATTTGAGACATAGCCCATAAATGGGGAAGCCAAGGAATATATCCAAGAACTATAATTAAACCGCTTATGAGAAAATATTTAATATATTTTTTTCTTTCACTTCTTTCAGAAATAAAGAAGAGCAGCACTATAATTACTACTTGTGATGCAACTGCGAATAAACTATAATAATGGGAGTAAAGAAGTAGTAATGAAAATAGGCCATAAAAAAGAGTGTTTTTAATATTCATTTTCTTTAATAACCGTATTAAGAAAAGAAAAGAAAGAATTGAGAAAAGAAAGGCTAAAATATAACCGCGGGCTTCTTGTGAATAATATAGATTATAATAATTGACTGATGTTAATGAAGCAACTACTAATCCTAGATTTCTGTTCAATATTTCTTTTCCAAGTAGATACATGGCCCAAACACTAACAGTTCCAGCAATGGCGCTTATTATCCTTGCTGATATAGCTGTATGACCGAATATTTCAAATGATATCCTGGCTAAAAAAAAGTATAGTGGGGGATGTTGGTCGCAGCATTTCAAATATGACATCATAGCCTTCCATTCAATGTCAGGATCAGCTTCGTTCATTGTATGAAGTTCATCTAACCATAAGCTTTGGAAGTCTATTTTCCAGAGACGCATTGCTAATGAAAATAATAGAATAAATGAAAGAAGCAGGTATGATTTCCTTGTTTCTAAAAGTGACTTGTGTAACAAATAATTAGTATTTAATGTTAAAGGCGATTCTAAATCAAACCCTTATCATCCAATAATTGGTCTATAAAATTTATGAAATATACCTTCATAATCGTTAATGATCTTTTCCCAGTTATATGTTTTCCTGATTTTTTCTAAATTCCTTTGCTTCCTGTCAGCAGCTATAGAACTCTTTAAAGGCTGGTTTACAATATTTTTCACGTCTTCTGCAGAGAAGAAGTAAGATGCACAATCAGTTAAAATTGCTGTATTAAATATATTCTTATGTGCTGCAATATTACAGCCACATGCCATCGCTTCTAATAAAGAAGGATTAGTGCCGCCGACCGAATGCCCATGAAAGTATATGGACGAAAAGTGGCGAAGAGCATTTATTATGCTTTGATCATAAATGGCACCAGGGAATTGTATCAATGTTGAAGAATATTTTTTTAAAAGAAATTGTCCATATTTATTTTGCGTATTCCCAACTATAATCAAAGGATAGTGATGGCCAGATTCGAGGTAGCCACGGATAACCAATTCAACATTATTTTCTGGTTCCATCCTGGCCATCAGAAGATAATATTGACTTGCTGACAAGCTAAAATCAGAAAGGCAAGATTCAGAAAAGTTTTCGGGAATATCAGCACCATAAGGAATATAGATAGATTCTTTTTGATATTTTGTCTGAATGTGATCCTTAATTCCTATAGAATCAGCAATTAATACATCTCCATGCCTTGCAGCTAGCCCTTCAGCCCATTGTAAAAATTTTTGTGTGAGGTTATTGTATTTTGCTCTTTTCCATTCAAGCCCATCCATATTTACAATATTGATCGCTTTTTTTGGCCAGAAACGATACCAAACTGAACTACTGGTATAGCCTAATTGTAATACAATATCAAAATCCCTTTTCCGGGCATCTTGCAAGCAATTGTAGTCGTAAATAAATTGCCCTGCCGTGCCAATTCTATTTTCAGGATCGTTGCAGTGAACAATCTGAATGCCACTCCATGTAGATTCCTGATATGGGTGAGAGCTGGAATTATATACAAATACAATATGACCTTTTTCCACTAGCCCTTTTGCAAGATATTGGGCGAATTGCTCAAATCCTCCATACGCATTTGGAATGCCACGAGTACCAAGAATACCAATTTTCATGAAATTTTAGTTCCGTTCCAAACTGAGTTTTTGGAGCCGCAAAAGTAACCAGAAAAGCATTTAAACTTTTTATCCATGGTCAAAAAAAGAATGGAGCCAAGTACCCCCGGGTACTTTAAAAGGACAATTTAGACACATTCATAAGTTATCAAATTATTATTTTAAAAACTCATTGGGCAAAGTATATATCTACAAGTACATTAAACCAAATATTATTTACTCAGTCTGTGTCTGCAACCGATTGATAAACTATGACAATTGAAGCTCTGAGTTTAAAATTGACTGGCGCAACGTTTTAATGAATAGAATTGTCCTTGCAGTAGACATGACGCAAATCAAGGTTTTAAGTTTTTTTTAAACAAATACCACATATGGGGTATTGGATGAGTTATGAAAACCGATAGCTTTGCGAATCCTATGTTTTATTACATACGAGTGTAAAAAACTAATGAAAGACTAATGGTAACCACTAACCAAATTGAATTAAGCCCTTTTGTAGAGGTGGACGAGACACCATTTCGTAGTTATATTGATAACAAGACATCTTTTTTCCTTTTAAAAAGGATATCTGATATTATACTTTCACTTTTAGTAATTATTTTCTTTTTAAGTTGGATTGTTCCCCTCATGGCTAGTTTGATAAAATTAAATTCAAGAGGTCCAGTCTTCTTTATTCAGAGACGGGTCGGTAGGGGATTGAGAAGTTTTGGATGCATAAAATTCAGAACAATGGTTTTGAACTGTGAAGCCGATAAGCGTTCTGCATGTGATAATGATCGACGGGTTACTTCTATCGGAAAATTTCTTCGTAAAACAAGTTTGGATGAGCTACCTCAATTTATTAATGTTTTGCTGGGCGATATGAGTATTGTTGGTCCCAGGCCACATATGTTTGCGGATTGTAATAGATTTTCCGAATATATTCAGGATTATAAATTTCGTAACCTGGTGCGACCAGGTATAACTGGTTTAGCTCAAGTGAAAGGCTTTCGTGGACCAGCAGAAGATTCCTATAATATTGTTACCAGATTTTATTATGATTCCACATATATTCAAAAGATGAGCTTTGGACTTGATATAAATATTTTACTCAATACTATTTTCCAGGTTTTTGCTATAATTTTTTTTAAACGTATTATTGAAAAAGGAAAAGCAAAAAACATTAATTCGGATTCTTCCAAAATTGCTGCTTGAACTCTGGATGAAGTAGGCCTACTCTTTTTTCAGTACAATCTTTTATTTAAACGACGTATCATTTCTTTGTAGATCAATAATGCTAAAATAGCAGAAACTATTCCAATACACATTCCTGCAAAAATATCGGTGGGAAAATGCTGCGCTAGATAAACTCTTGAATAGCCAGCTAACGTAGCAAGCAAAGGAAGAATAACAGACCATGCTTTTCTATTGATCAGGTAAGCCATCATAAGCGCCATAGTAAATGCGGTTGTTGTGTGACCGGAAGGAAAGCTGTGAACTTTTCGCATAGTAACACCATCAACAATATGAACAGGGAAAATTTCAGATAAATAACTGATTGGCCTTAATTCATCAGGATAAACAACTCGTTTTAAAAACTGGGCCAGAATAGTTGAGATAAGGACTCCTGCAACAACTGCGATAAAATATTTTCTTCTATAAAAAAAACAATAGATGCCTAATGGGCCCCACATTAACCCATCGCCATAGTGGGTAAAATATTTAAAGAATTGGTCAGCTATTTCATTGTGATTGCTATTAATAAGCTGAAATGTCCCGTTTTTTCCAAGTACAAGAATTAATATACCAGTGCCAATGGCGATGATGGTAGCTACAATAAAAGCAATGCCGAAATTGTTTGCCGGTCTTTCCTGGAGCAAGGATAGAATTTTTACAAAAGTAATACGACTTCAGCAGCTCTCATAATGTGATGCCCGCTAGTTCAAGACTTTTCTTTTTTAGCTTCCTTATTTCTACATCTTCAATAATAGGCTCAGGTCCTAGTATAAGTGATACATTATCTTCCTTCCACCATTTTGAATTCTTTAGTTCTGAGAAAGGCAGTACTCCAATCAGGTAATTTCGGTTTATGTCCGCATGCCATTCTTCGATCCATTCAAATTTTTCTTTTGGAATAAAGGCATTGCTATCAAAACTGATGTAGACTTTCAAGTAAAAACCTTCCGTTAAACGATTCGGCTGATGATGATAAAGCTTTTTATATTCATAATGATAATCGTATCGCAAAGCAGAAATATCACTCAATACTGCAGATCCAGTTGGGAAACTACCGGCTCCTTTGCCATAAAAAAATTGTTTATCGGAAAAGCCACTTTCAATCACTACACCGTTGTATTCATTTTTTACAAAAGCAAGCTGGTCATGCTGGTATACAAATTGGGGCAGAACAAAAGCAGCTACGTATCCATTATTAAGTTTTTTGGCCTGTGCCACTAATTTTATTTCATAATGTTTTTCCCTTGCCACCGCTGCATCATTTTGATTGATGTTTTGTATTCCTGTGAAAACAATATTCTCAGGCTGCTCAACGATACCATAAGAATGATTTAATAGAATTGTCCATTTGTTCAATGCATCATAACCTTCTACATCCAGCGTGGGATCAGTTTCAGCAAAACCAGATTGCTGTGCCAGTAACAGGGCCTGTTTGAATTCCAATTTATCTTCAAACATTTTTGTAAGAATAAAATTAGTGGTGCCGTTTGCAATAGCCTTTACGGATTGTACAAGATCATTATCATAATATTCTTCCAGGTTTCTGATAATAGGTATTGAGGCACAGGCAGCTGCTTCGTATAAAAGAGACATGTTTGTTTGTTTTTGCAGCCCTAATAGTTCCGGCATATTCTCAGCTAGCATCTTTTTACTTGAGCTTACAACATCTTTACCGTTTTTTAATGCTGTGGTTACGATCTCAAATGCCGCTTCAGTTTCATTGATCACTTCTACGATCACATTTATCTCCGGGTCAAAAAGCAATTCATTTCTATCTGTCGTAAATAATTCAGTCGGCGCATTTCTTTTTTTCTCGGGATGCTTGACACAAATTTTCTTTATCGTGGCCTTTAAGGAAGGTGTCTGGTTCAGGATATGATAAAGCCCTTCACCAACTACACCAAAGCCAAATAAACCGATTGTAAGTTTCTTGTGATAACTCATTTTCTATTTTTTATAAATTATAATTATGATCATGCTAGATATTATCAAAAACAAAAAAGCTCACCCGATTAGTCAGGTGAGCTTTGAATATTTTGAAAACTATTTTTAAGCTTGAACACTGACTTATCTATCCCGATTTTATCGGGGTGGAATTGGCACCTTTCCCTTTGCTTTGCACAGGTTTATTTGTATCCTGGGCGAGCAAAGAATAGGTTGTCAAGGCTTCATCGGGCCATATCCCTCAGCCTTTCTTGATAAGCATCCTTATGTAATATTTAAGAGCTGACGCAAAGATAACCGTGAATGCAGGAAGTTCCAAAAAACAAATTCCACCCCAAATTTTGGCAAACAGTTGTTTGAAAGTAAATAATCCGGCGCATTATAGTTACTATCTTCGTTACCCTTTTAACTATGGCAAAATCAAGAGATAACGGGATCACTGTTGAAGAAATAAATCATGAGGCGATTGAGGTGCACGGAGCAAGAGTGCATAACCTTAAGAACATTGATATCTCAATTCCTAAAAATAAATTAGTGGTTATTACCGGGATCAGCGGCAGTGGTAAATCATCACTTGCTTTCGATACCATTTACGCAGAAGGCCAGCGCCGATATATGGAAACCTTCGGAGCATATGCACGACAATTTATAGGCGATATGGAAAGACCTGATGTAGATAAGATCACCGGGCTTTCTCCCGTTATTTCTATCGAACAAAAAACTACAAATAAAAATCCACGTTCAACTGTAGGTACAGTTACTGAGATCTATGATTTTCTTAGGCTATTATTTGCAAGAGTAGGAGAAGCTTATTCGTACAACACGGGTAAGCCAATGGTAAAATGGAGCGAAGAAGAAATTGTCGAGAATATTTTTAAAAAGTATAAAAGCAAAAAAATATCGCTGCTTGCTCCGTTAGTAAGAGGAAGAAAAGGCCATTACCGTGAATTGTTTGAAGATGTTCGTAAAAAGGGTTATTTAAAAGTTAGAGTTGATGGCGAAATAAAAGACCTGGTTCCGAAAATGCAGGTTGATCGTTACAAAATTCATGACATAGAATTAGTGGTCGATCGTTTACAAGTAACTGATGATCTAAAAGCAAGATTAAGTCAAAGTGTACAGCAAACATTGAAGCTAGGAAAGGACCTGATGTTTTTATTAGTAGATGAAAAACACCTTGTACAATATAGTAAGCAACTGATGTGTGAGGATACGGGTATTAGTTACGAAGAGCCATCGCCTAATTCATTTTCTTTTAACTCGCCTTATGGCGCATGTCCAACCTGCAAAGGGCTTGGGAATATTTTTACGATTGATATAGAGCTGGTATTGCCTGATAAAACACTAAGTGTAAAAGAAGGAGGCATTTCACCTTTGGGCGAGGAAAGGAATGCCAGTGTGTTTCAACAAGTTGTGGAGTTTGCCAGGAAGTATAAGATAAAATTAGATACTCCTGTAGGTAAGCTACCAAAACAACAACTGGATTTACTTTTATTTGGCGATAAGAACATTAGCTCAACAATGGAAGTGGATGGTTCAGATGAAACGGTGCCGCATGAATATACTGGAAGCTATGAAGGAATAGTACCCATGCTGAAAAGATGGTTTGTTTCAACAAGCAGCACGGAGTTTTTAAGGGATTGGGTGCAACAATTCACAACATTAAAAACTTGTAGTATCTGTAATGGAGCAAGATTAAAAAAAGAAAGCCTTTGGTTTAAAATACTGGGAAGAAATATTTCACAGCTTGGTGAAATGAATCTTGACAATCTTGCTGCCTGGTTTGATGGTATTGAATTAAGAATTACGGATAAGCAAAAAAGCATTGCAAAGGATGTTTTAAAAGAAATAAGAGAACGACTTCAATTTCTTTTGGATGTAGGATTAACTTATCTCACACTCAATCGTGCTTCAAAATCATTAAGCGGTGGTGAATCACAAAGAATACGATTGGCAACGCAGATAGGTTCGCAGTTGCAGGGTATTACCTATATTCTTGATGAGCCGTCTATTGGTTTGCATCAGAGGGATAATCACAGGTTAATAGATGCATTAAAAAACCTTCGTGATATTGGTAATAGTGTTTTAGTAGTAGAGCATGATAAGGATATCATGCTGTCAGCAGATTATTTAATTGACATTGGACCAAAGGCTGGTTTTCATGGTGGCAAAATTGTTGCGCAGGGCATACCTAGTGAAATGCTCAAACTTGATACGCTTACTGCCAGTTATCTCAATGGTCATCATAAAATAGCGGTGCCCGAAGAAAGAAGGAAGGGCAATGGAAAATTTATAGAGTTAAAAGGAGCGAAAGGAAATAACCTTCGGGATCTTGATGTAAAGTTTCCTTTGGGAAAATTTATTGTTGTTACGGGTGTTAGCGGAAGCGGTAAGTCGACATTGATCAATGAAACACTTTACCCGATTCTGTCAACACATGCTTATGGTTCAAGAGTCTCTCCACTGGAGTATAAAAATATAAAGGGGCTTGAGCATATTGATAAAGTAATAGAGATCGATCAGTCGCCGATCGGCCGTACGCCAAGAAGCAATCCTGCTACTTATTGCGGTTTCTTTACAGATATAAGAACATTATTTGCTTCAATCCCGGAAGCAAAGATCAGGGGTTATAATGCAGGTCGTTTTTCATTTAATGTAAAAAGCGGTCGCTGCGATGTGTGTGAAGGTGGAGGTATGAGAGTGATCGAAATGAATTTTCTTCCCGATGTTTATGTGCATTGCGAAAAATGTAATGGTAAAAGATATAATAGAGAAACGCTGGAGATCCGGTACAAAGGAAAATCTATTGCAGATGTGCTTGATATGACGGTAGAGGAAGCAGTGGAATTTTTCCAGCATATACCTTATATCTATCGGAAAATAAAAGTGCTTGGAGAAGTAGGACTTGGTTATATCACTCTTGGGCAAAGTGCAGTTACATTAAGTGGGGGGGAAGCGCAAAGAGTAAAGCTTTCAACAGAACTTGGCAAAAAAGATACAGGTAAAACCTTCTATATACTGGATGAACCAACTACTGGTTTGCATTTTGAGGACATTCAGCATTTACTTTCGGTTCTTAATAAATTAGTTGATCGTGGCAATACTGTTCTTGTTATTGAACATAACATGGATGTTATAAAAGTGGGCGATCATGTTATTGATCTTGGTCCCGAAGGCGGTGATGGAGGGGGAAAGATCTTATTTGAGGGGACTCCCGAAGGTTTAATAAAGTGTAAGGACAGTTATACTGCCGAGTTCCTGGCACATGAAATAAAATAAAAAACCCGCAGCTTTTTCAGGAGGGATAAGGAATAATCGTTTCAATGAAATTCGTTAACCAACGGGCTTTCATTGAGGAAATACAATTAAAACTTTTCCTGACTGCGGGAAATTTTTGGGTGGTAAATAAAAGAGCAATGTAATAAGATGTCCAATAAGGATGGCAGCAGGTGTTCAATAAAATTTTTAATACACACTTTGAGAGTAACAAATAGAGAACGGATTAGGGTTTTAGTCACCAGGTATTGTATTTTAAAGAGCCCGCTGCCCTTATTGGAACTGCCTTAAATATTGTAAAGAACTATTTTATAATGATCCTTCCAGACTCACTCATCTCATCATTTTTAAAAACCTGGTAAGTATATGTTCCTTTCTCCAAGCCATTAATTTTTTTGTGATCTTTCTCATTCATTTTATAGTGTACCATGATCGTACCCTCCGCATCAAATACAAAGAAGTCAACCTTTGTAGTTTCTACATTTTTAACATGCATTGCATTTTTTAATAAGTCAGGATAAATTTTTACGTCTCTTTCTTTTTTTGATGTCTTTGCGTTTTTGCTTTCAGCATTTGTGTTTTCAGTTACCGAGCATGACTGGGTAGAACCCAGTAGCAACGCCAGGCCAAAGAGATAAGATGAATTTTTTAAGTAGGACAGAGTAGAGTTTGTTTTCATATTGGTTCGGATTGGTGACGGATTAAAAGTAGAGCGGACATCGCATCTGTCGCAAAGCTCTTCGGTTTGGCGAATTATTTCCGTTCAACCTCCAGCCAAAACGGAGTATGGTTGAGAAATATGAATCCATTTCTTTTGGATCTCCACGTTGTCTGTTGATAGTAGGTCTTGTTATGTTACGGAATGGCTCACGGTTGTGCAATTGATAGGCAATAGGTACATCTGCCGGCGCCAGGTATTGAGAAAAGTAAACTGGATCAATATATTTTGTACTTACATCATCAACATAGTCTGTAAATGTTTTGCGATGTAAAACTTCTAAGCCGACGTAAAGATCTTCCTTAATAAAATATTTAAATCCTGCGCCCATAGGAATTTCAAGCTGTGTTAATTTATATTCTTTCCTGTCAGGATATTGTGACATGCCTTGTCCTTCTAAGCGAAGTGGTTTTAATTCCACTAGCTGTTTTGTATTCGGGTTATTAGGATCAGGATAATAATAAGCTTTAGGATTAAAATGGAAAAAACCTGCACCTGCAATACCGTATGGTCTGAATTTTCCCTGCAAGCCATCATAATTTTCAAGGAAAACTGTTGGATAAAATTCAAAGCCGAAATAAAGCTCTGTTACTTTTGATTGGAAATATAGATTACGGCGCCATCTTGAAAATTCCCGGCCACCAGAAAGATCTACTTCGTCATCACTTCCTTCCAGGAATGACCGGTTGAGTGCCAGGCGAAGTCCGAGCCATTCTGAGGGGTATACGTTTACATAAAGCCCTTTTGAAAATTTTGTAAGCGGCACATCAAGGTCAGCGATAAATGGCTTACCAACTCCATGGGATCCTCCAAGATCTCCAAGAAAGAAAGAAGGGCCAAGACCAAGTCCGAATTCATATTTTCCATCTTTGAAAGAAATGGATTGTGAATTGGAACAAAGTGACAAAGACACTAATAAGACCGTAACTACTGTACGGCAACAGGGTACAATTGCTCTCATAGATACCAGATTTGTGTTTTTCAACGGAACTTTTAAGATTCCGATTATTTAGGATTTGGACTGGCGACTAAAGTAGAAAAATAATTTCTACTTATCAATGACGAATAGCAGGTATTTTTATTGCAGTAGTGATAAGAAGTTTTATTACTCGGGGCTTTTACCAAGAGGTTTTCTTGACATCTCTATATGAGGAATTCCATCTTCTAAATATTCTTTTCCTGCTACAATAAAGTCAAATGATTCATAGAAACTTTGCAAATAAACTTGTGCACTTAAAGTGATGGAAGTTTTACCGAAAATTTTTTCGCAGGCTTCAATAGATCGTTTCATCAGTTCTCTTCCTAATCCTGATCTTCTTTTTGAGGAGGAAGTGACAACACGGCCAATTGCAGGATCATTATACGAAACTCCGGGTGAAAGAATTCTTGTGTAGGCAACTAATCTATCATCTTCGACCGCAATTAAATGCCACGCCGATCGATCTTTTCCATCAGTATCATTATAAACACAATTTTGTTCAACAATAAATACTTGATTTCTTAGTTGCAGTATATTATATAACTCATCTAAGGTTAATTCATCAAATCTTTTTATTGTCCAGTTCACCATATTTTTTTAATTAACGTCCGGGCGATGGTATTACAGATAAGCCTTCATTACCATCTTCACTTACTGATTGCACTGCAAAAAAATAATTATCCTTTGAGTAAGGAAGATCCATTTTTGTATCGGTAGTGAAAAACTTTTTCTCCCAAACAGGGCTTGTTGTTTCTCTCATTAATACAAGATAACCTTTAACTTTTCCTGAAGCCGGCGCTTTCCAGGTAATGTTGGTAAAATTGGTAAGTTTTCTTGTTTCAATTTTTACTTCCTGTGGCATTGAAGGAGATTTCGCGAGATTTGCAAGATTGCAAAGATTCATTGCTGTGTTTTTCCTCAGGTATTCAAAATCCATGAATTCAGGCAGGTCGCCAATTTGTATCCCGTTTTCTATTCTTACATCCTGGTGCTGGTGATTATAATTCTCGTTCATTTCGGTAATACGCACCGCTGCAAAGCCACGCTGTACATATGGAGTATGATCCCCGCCACGCAGAAACCTATCATTGCGATAGATCATAACGATCTTAAGATCCTTTACATAACGTTCACCAATTTCTTTTACATATCGTGCAAGTTGTCTTGGCTTGCCATCGTTTTCCAAACCAAGATTGCGGATAGTTGTTGCAATTCTTCCCGTATCTAAAACGGAAAGACCTTCACTGAAAACCCTCACCTGGTTATTACTGGCTTTATTTGTTTCATTTTGATTATTGCCACCCATGATGTCATTGTTCAATACAGCTTCGATATTCCAACTTTCTTTTTTAGCTTTTTCTGCCATATAAGTTGAACCAAGCAAGCCTTGCTCCTCACCACTTACTGCTACAAATATGATGGTTGCCGGAAAAGAATGCTTGCTCATAATTCTTGCACATTCCATTAATGCAGCTACACCACTTGCGTCATCATTGGCGCCGGGTGCATCTCCGGTTCTATCCATTACATTGCTGCGCATATTATCTAAATGCCCGCTGATAATAAAAATTCTTTTATCAGTTGGGTCGGTTCCTTTTAATGTTGCCATTACATTACCCAATAAAAGTGTTGTGTCAACTCTTCGCCCATCTTTTTGTAAAGTAGTTGTGTCAATTATTGCAGTTAACCTTCCATCGGATTGTTTTGCAAATTCATTGAAACGACTTAGTACCCAATTGCGGGCAGCACCAATGCCACGATTTGGATCTGTTTGTGTGCTTAATGTATTTCTTGTTCCAAAACTTACCATCTTTTTAATATATGATTGCAAAGAATCTTTCGATACTTCGTTAACCATCTTTACGATCATTGGATCTTTTTGATTTGTTTGGGCAAACAATAAATTCCATGAAGCGATGAGGGCAAAAGCAAAAAACAGTTTTTTCATGCGAAAAATTTAGAGCTAAAAATAAGAAAACAACCGCCATTGCATTCAAAACAGTAATTTTAAAAAAACAATTCTATGGCGGTAAATGATCTTAGCCGTGTGCATAAGCTCGTCAGTGATCTGTTTCATTGGCCAACTTCAAAAAGCGAGTGGGATAAATTTAAACTGACGGACGAACAAGTATCATTCTTTAATGAAAATGGGTTTCTGGCAGGGATAAAAATGCTGGATGACGCGCAGGTAAATTTTTTAAGTAATGAGCTTTCTGAAATTGCTGATGTCGATCATCCGTCTCATTCGTTGTATTATGAATTTCATTTAAACGAATCAGCTGATCCGTCTACCATTTTATTTCATGCATTAGGCGCCTGGCGCATTGGACCGGGTTTTCATGATGTATTATGGAACCCTCGTTTTCTTGTTGCAGCAAGCCAATTATTAGGGAATGTTCCTGTTCGTTTCTGGCATGATCAACTTTTTTGGAAGCCGGCAAAAAAAGGTGGTGTTGTCGCATGGCACCAGGATTACTCATATTGGACAAGAACAAAACCTGTGGCACATCTTACCTGCTGGTGCGGATTGGATGATGCAACAAAAGAGAATGGTTGTCTTCAATACATTGCAGGAAGTCATCGGTGGGGTTTATTGCCAAAACCTGTTCTTGCAGGAGAGATACAGGGAATAAGAGATTTTTTAAATGATGAACAGAAAAAACAGTTTGACCATCCGCAATATGCTGAAGTTAAAGCAGGAGAAGCGATCTTTCATCATTCATTGACTTTACATGGTTCCGGAGAAAATAAAAGTGATAAGCCAAGAAGAGCATTTGTTATTAATGCTTTTGCTGATGGAGTTATTTCCGATTCAAATGAACCATTGCTGGAGGGAGTTTCTGTTGTGCCGAAAGGAGAGAAGATGCAGGGGCAATTTTTTCCATTACTATATGATCCTTTAAATTAATAACCATATTTATCCTTCCATAAACTTTTCAGAAACTTTCTTAACTCTTCTTCTCTTGTATTTTTGCCCGGCTCATAAAATTTTGTTCCGGATAATTCTTTGGGTAAATATTCCTGTGCAGAAAAATTATTATCATAACTATGGGAATACTGGTAGTCTTTTCCATAACCAAGATTCTTCATCAATCTTGTTGGAGCATTGCGAATATGAAGAGGCACAGCAAGATCGCCGTGCTGCTTGACTGCTGATTGTGCAGCGCCAATAGCAGCAACTGCTGCATTACTCTTTGGAGAAGCGGCCAGGTATGTAGCACATTGAGAAAGAATGATACTTGATTCTGGAAAACCAATCTTATTTACCGCCTCAAAAGCGGCATTTGCCAAAACCAATGCAGTGGGATTTGCATTACCAATATCTTCACTTGCAAGAATCACTAACCTTCGAGCAATGAACTTTACATCTTCGCCACCTTCGATCATTCTTGCCAGCCAGTAAACAGCAGCATTTGGATCGCTGCCGCGAATAGATTTTATAAATGCCGAAATGATATCATAATGTTGTTCGCCGCTTTTGTCATATAAAGCAATTCTCTGTTGTGCGATATCCATTACTTTTTTATCAGTTAACTCTTCACCTTCTTTCATTACATCTGCACAGAGCTCAATAAGATTAAGGATCTTTCTTGCATCGCCACCGGAAATGGTAAACAAGGCCTCATATTCTTTAATAATTATATTTTTATTTTTTAGCCATTCATCTTTTTCAATTGCTTGCTGAATCAGTTTTTGCAGATCATCATCCGTTAATGGTTTTAAAACATAAACCTGGCATCGGCTGAGCAAGGCGCCATTTACTTCAAAAGATGGATTTTCAGTTGTAGCTCCGATCAAAGTAATAATTCCTTTTTCTACTGCGCCAAGCAATGCATCCTGCTGGCCTTTGTTGAAACGATGGATCTCATCAATAAATAAAATTGCTCCCGGTTTTGTTTTTGATTCTTCAATCACTTCTCTTACATCTTTAACACCAGCGCTGATAGCACTTAATTGAAAGAAAGGAACTTTTAAAGTATTGGCAATAATGTTGGCAATAGTTGTTTTGCCTGTACCCGGAGGACCCCACAAGATCATAGAAGGTATCTTGCCGTTTTCTATAGCAGTTCGAAGAATGCTTTTATTACCGGTCAAATGATCCTGGCCAACTAATTCGCTTAATGTAGTAGGGCGAATTCTTTCTGCTAAGGGAGTTTGTTTCACTATTCCAAATTAAGGAAAAGAAGAATAGCACACGGATGGCACGGATTAAAAAGATTTACACAGATCTTTTTAATCCTGAGGCGGGGAAGCAAAATAAAATCCGTCATGCTATGTGGTATCCGTGCCATCCGTGTTCTATTTGCTGAGCAGTGAACGGAACGATGAATGGAGCGACTTTGCCACTGGCAAAGTCGAAGGCAACGAAAGCTAAATAGTAGTAGTAATACCGCTACATAAAAATAAGAACCCAATCATTGAACATTTGCTGCAAGAAAAGCCTGTATCTTATTAAATGAATCGCTGAGATTGGCACCCATCCAGCCATGCCCTTCAGTTGGATAAAAGAAGTATTGGTGAATAACCCCTGCGGTTTGTAATCTCGTATTAAGCAAAACAGATTGAGAAGGAGCGACCACGATATCAGTGCCACCATGAAGGATCATCGTTGATGGTGATTGTGATGATATAAAATTAACGGGACTTGATTGCGTGTAAAGGGTATTGGCTGTTGGTGTGACTCCTGTGACTGCTACGAGTAAAGGCTGCACCAAAGCATTTGGTGGATTATTATACATATCGATCAAATCAGTGGGACCAAAAAAATCAATGATCGCTTTTGGTTTAACCGGTGTAGAATATTTATAACCCTGTAATAATGCAAGATGTGCGCCGGCACTGGCGCCAACTAAAACAAACTTATCTGAGATCTTATATTCCTGTCTTTTATTATAAATAAATTCAACAGCGGCTTTTATATCCAACTCCTGCGCAGGAAAAAGATCAGATATGTTGGCCAGTCGATAATTAATATTGAAGATGGCATATGTAGGTTCTCTTTTTTTCAGGCTGTCAACATATTCATTAAAATCTGTTTTATCTCCTGAATTCCATGCGCCACCATGGATCATTATCATTACTTTGGTATCTGTAGTGCTCCGGGTTGCGGGTAAATAAACATCTATCTTTTGCTGGGAATTAGTTCCATAGGATACATTCAACATCGTGACAGACATATCTTGTACGGGGCTATCATCTTTTTTACAGGAATAAAAAACCAGAGAAAAAAGAATAAGGAGCAAAAGGCCTGATCTCATGGAGATGATTTATTATAAAAATACATCTTAAGGTCATTAACTTACCGATACCCGAAAGATTTCACAGATTTTTATCTGCTATTTTTTATCCTGCTCTTCAAAATCAAATTGTTTACTGCTTGTATTATTATTTATATGACTACGCAGCCAATAAAGTCCATATAAAATGGAGAAATGAAAAAGAAGCATAGCTATAGAAATACTAAGATCAATAAAAAAAATAAAGTAGAGGTGACTCACTTGATCAGAAAGGCTCATTGCCTGTTTGTAATCTTTAAATACAAAACCGAAAAGAAGAGAAGTAAGGAGGACATTAATAAGAAATAGCCGATTGAAATTCTTTTTCAGTTTTCCTTCAATGGGTTTATCGGGGAAATTATTATTGGAAATAATAAATGTGAATACCGGTAAAGCTGCGATCAACGCAAATGCAATTGCTTGCAGCAAGAATACAAATTGGCCTCCTATAAGACCAACAAGTGAAACGAAACATTTAGAAATTGCGATCAGTATTTGTATGATGCAAACGATTCGCAATATTATCAACCAAAAACGGGTCATTAATGTTTTGCTGTTGACTTTATTTGTAATTCCACCAATTGCTTTTCATCAATTGTTGAAGGTGCATCAAGCATTACATCGCGACCAGCATTGTTTTTTGGGAACGCAATAAAGTCACGAATGCTTTCACTGCCGCCAAGAATAGCGCAAAGCCTGTCGAAGCCAAAAGCAATACCACCATGTGGTGGAGCGCCGTATTCGAATGCTCCCAGGAGGAAACTGAATTTATGCAGTGATTCTTCTTTGGTCATTCCTAATGCTGCAAACATCTTTTCTTGCAACTCTCTTTGAAAGATCCTTATCGATCCACCACCGATCTCATTTCCATTCAATACCATGTCATAAGCATTTGCCTTGATGTTGGCATAAGGGTGTTTTAAGTATTCAGCAGCATTTTTAATTGCAGGATCGTTATTGATCATTGTTTCAATATCCGATGGCTTGGGTGAAGTAAATGGATGATGACGTGCTACCCAACGATTGTCTTCTTCAGCATATTCAAATAAAGGGAAATCCAGTATCCAAACGAGTTTGAATTCTTCTTTTTTTCTAAAACCAAGACGCTCTGCCATTTCAAGTCGTAATTCGCTGATGGCTTTTCTTGTTCTCTCTTCGGCACCGGCTAGTATTAAAACAAGATCACCCGCAGATGCATTGCAGGTAGCAGCAATGGCTTTCAATTTTTCTTCGTTGAAAAATTTATCCATGCTGCTCTTATATGTTCCGTCTTTATTACATTTAATAAAAGCAAGTCCACCCATGCCTATCTGTGGTCGCTTTACCCATTCGATCAATTCATCCGTTTGCTTACGGCTATAATCGCTACATCCGGGAACTGCAATTGCAACTACTGTTTCAGCATTATCAAAAACACCAAAGCCTGCACCATTGATCAGTTCTGATGAGTCTTTTTTATTTGTATAAACTGAAGAAGGCTTTTTCATGTTCAGCAATTTCCAGTCAAAACGAATATCTGGTTTGTCATTACCATAATTCCACATCGCATCTTCCCAGGTCATTCGTGGCACTTTCTCGGCGTAGTCAATTCCTTTTACTTCTTTGAAGATCGATTTGATCAAACCTTCAAACATATTCAGAATATCTTCCTGTTCAACAAAAGCCATTTCGCAGTCGATCTGTGTGAACTCAGGTTGACGATCTGCACGAAGATCTTCATCACGAAAACATTTTACGATCTGGTAATAGCGATCGTAACCGCTTACCATTAATAATTGTTTGAATGTTTGTGGTGATTGCGGTAATGCATAGAACTGTCCCCCATTCATTCTTGATGGAACAACAAAATCTCTTGCGCCTTCGGGAGTGGATTTAATTAAAAATGGTGTTTCTATATCCATGAACCCCTGCTGATGCAGATAATTTCTTGTTGCACGATTCACCGCATAACGCAATTCAAGGTTTTTCTTTACTGCATTTCTGCGCAGATCAAGAAAACGGTATTTCATCCGGATATCGTCGCCACCATCCGTGTCATCCTGTATAGTGAATGGAGGTACGGCTGATTTGTTTAATATTTTAAATGACGCTACAATTATCTCAATATCGCCGGTAGGTATATTGGAATTCTTGTTACTTCTTTCCTGAACAGTGCCTGTGGCTTGCAAAACAAATTCACGACCCAACGGATTTTCGGTCAATTGCTGATTTAATTCTTCGCCGAATAATAATTGAGTGATACCATAACGGTCACGGAGATCAACAAAAGTGATGGCGCCAAATTTCCTGATCGTTTGCACCCAGCCGGCAAGGGTCACTTCGTTATTTACGTTACTAATTCTTAATTCGCCACATGTATGAGTTCGAAACATTCGATTTTAGATTTTAGATTTCAGATTTCGGATTTTGTTGAGCAGAAATACCGAACGTTGAAGTGTGCGACCCTTCGCTTCGCTCTGGGTAAACTGCGACGCTTATTGTTTATAAGTGAACAGAACCTTGAACGGAGCGTCGCAACGGAAGTTCAATAGTAGCACTTCGGCCGGGCCCCAAAAAATTCAACGGCGGCAAAGATAAGGACAAATGGATGCCTGAGGGAATGGCTTGATCATCGTGACCGAATGAGTTCCCGGCCTTTATATAAATTATTTTCGGTCGAACGTAATTTTCCTAATCATTCTGTCGTTTTTAAATCATTAGTAAATCCACCCAAAAAAATCGTAAAGCTTGCAATTTGGAAAACGATTATATACTTTTAAAGTTCCGAACCCTACAACATGCTGACTTTTTTAAGAAAACTGAATCATTTTTTTGCCCCGCAAAAGCTGGAAGCTCCAGTACCACCTCCTGTTGAGGTATTGGTCAGCGAAGAAATTTTCAATCATTATTCCTACATAATCAGCAGCCGCATTCAATATTTCAATGACCTTCCCTTTGAACTAAAACACAAATTTGTAAACAGGGTTCATCAATATATTGGCCTTAAGCAATTTCATTATATCGGTCTTGAACCAAAAGAAGAGATCCCTGTTTTAACAGCATCTTCTGCAATACAGGTAACATTTGGTTTGAAGAGCTACCTGATGCAACATTTTAAAAATATTTATATACTGGCTGATGCATACCGAATGGACAATGATGAAGAACTATATGTAGGCCATGTGGCGCCGGAAGGCATCTATCTTTCATGGAAGCATTTTCTTTTTGGTTATTCTGATAATACAGATAATATAAATGTGGCCGTTCATGAAATGAGCCATGCACTTTTATTTAATAATTATTTTGCCAAGTATGGTGTTGATAAGAACTTCAGAGCTAATTATGAAAAGTTTTCAACAACGACCGGTCCCATACTGGCAGATGTAATTACAAAAAGACAAAGCTATTTACGCAATTATGCACTGACGAATATTCACGAATTCTGGGCAGTAAGCGTAGAAGCATTTTTTGAAAACCCGGCAGATCTTAAAATTAATATGCCACAATTGTATGATGCATTATGCCGTGTGCTGAACCAGGATCCAATTACATCCCATAAAATTCTAAAACCCGAACTATGATAACTTTGACCCTGATCTATTTGTGTAAAAAGTATTTCTTTGATAAGAAAAAGAAAGCACTCGTATTTGCCACTTCCTAAAAATTATTAAAAGGAAAATGATTGCTTTATAAAGAGCTTTACAATTGACAATAATTGTAAGCTCTTTTTCTTTTAGATCACGTCGTCATAACTTGTTCTTCTTTTAATTCATAGCGGCGCTGAACAAGATAATAATATAATAAAATAGCAGCGCCAATTGTAAAAGGTATTAATGCCATGTGCTTTCCGGTAAATTCTCTAAAAACAATTACAGCATCAAATCCAAAAAATTCACTGATCATCCAATAAGCATTGGCGCTGATCCAAAATACTATCGCCAGGTTATGTGCCAACTCGGATTTGATAGTTCTTGTGCGATATGCGATATAGATAGCTATTGAAAGTGTAGGTACGATCATAATAATGCCAAGTGTTTTCCAGATCATGCACCAACTAATATCTTTCATTAGCCAAAAAGCAATATGCATATTCTCCAGCCTGCGGAAGCGGGCAGGTATCTGGTAAAAAGTTTCTTTCTTTTCTGTCATTGCAGTTGAGTTTGGTGGATAAAATCAAAAATAATTCAATGCAGCTAGATCCCCAGTGGAATCTTACCGCATCAGTATTTTCGAGAACCTGTTTATATCGGCCTCTGGTAAAATTTGATCTCCGTTGATAAGATGATCCTTTAATTGCTTTGCAAAAAATGGAGCCAGGGAACAACCTTTTGTCCCCATTCCATTTAAGATGCCAATATTTTTATAAGTTGGATGAAAGCCAACAAAAGGACGGCGTTCAATATTTGCCGGGCGGACAGATGCTTTGTGATCTATAATTTTAAACGGAACCTTCAGCCATGATCTTAAAAGTAACTCAGTTTGCTTCCTGAATTGTTCGGTTGGTTGATCATCCGGAAACTCCCATAGATAATTTGAGCCAAGCCAAAAAAGATCTTTTTGAATTGATGTCAACATCATTCCTTTTTTAAAAATATGTGTTGAAGGAATGCCAGGGGCTTCAATAAGCAGCGCTTCGCCTTTATTTAATGCAAAGGGGAGGTTTTTAAATAAAGGATTTTGCGAAGATTGAATGCCATCGCAAAAAATTATTTTTTCAGCGGTGATATTTTTATAAGTTATTCCTCCATCCGGTTGTTTCAATTCAGTTATTTCAAAGTCTTCTTCCAGCAATTGGTTATTTGATAAAAGTTTTTTCCTCCAAGCCGGGAGAATTTCCTTCAGGTTGACAACATAGCAAGGATCTACTTCGCCAAACCCAAAGTCATAATTAAAAATGTTTTGATATTGCCATTTATCATTAGGATAAAATAAAAGATCTGTATTCTCTTTTACTCTTTCATCAAAAGCGATCTTCATTTGAGGAGTAGGATGGAAGTCGACCAGGCTTTTTTTCTCAATAGCCCTGATGCCAAGTTCATTTCCCAATTCTTCATAAGCAGGAAGGAGAAAGGAAAGCAGCTCATCGATCATCCATGTTTTTACAATTCTTCTGCCTGTTACAGGATTAATAATACCCGCTGCAACTCTTGAAGCCGAATTGGGTTGATCATTATCTATTACAATAAATGACTTATTTGCTTTTTGTAAATAATAGCTGAGCCAAGTTCCTGAAATACCTTGCCCGATAATGAGATAATCAATAACCATTCTCAAAAATAATGGGTTTCACTAAGAGATAAGGAATGACCTTATTCAACATTTATTCTTATTCCTTCACTATGTGATGAAAATTCAGGAGCATACATACATTGAATGTTGGTGATACCATTGCTGAAATTGCCGGTATGCGTTACGAACAATGCATACTCAAATACATAAGTTCCTTTGCGCAGGTAATCAAAAAAGAAATTTGTGCTGGCATCTTTAGTTGTTTCATAGTAGCCGAGGCCGCCCTGCCATTTATAACTGCTTAGAACATTTACAGGTTCAAGGCAAGAAGCTCTCATGTCTTTCATATGAACATATTCCATATCACGATCAACTCTTAATTCAAGTCTAACTTTTATTTTGTCACCGACTTTCACGGCATCTCCTTCGTTTATTGGCGTTAGCACGGGTCCACGATCGGTATTTGTTTCAACAAATAGTTTTTTATCCAGCTTTAAAGGTGTAGAAGTCCCGCCATTCGGCGGGATTATTTTATCGAGGTCTTCAAAATATTGCCAGTAAACACCGCCCCAGGTTGTGGTACTGTTAGTTTGGTTCTTTACAGGTTGAACTGATACGCTGATATTTCCCATATTGGGTGTGACTAATGGACCGGCAACTGATCTTTTGAAATAACCAGTGCCAGCTTCTTGCTTGCTGTCTGTTGACTTTACTGTTGTATTGCCTAATTTAATTTCAACGACAGATTCATTGATCAACAGATCGGTTCCCTGCAACAATAAAGCATAACATGCTTCCGCCGTTGCCTTCGTCGTTTTCCAGTTAGTGGTCTGTTTGTTTTTCAATAGCCATGTTTTCAGATCGTCAACAGTTTTTGTGTCTTTATTGATCTCGCCAAACGCTTCAATTAATAAAGCTTGGGTTTCGATAGGCGCCTGGTGCCAGAACCAGCCGCCGCCATTTTCTTTCCAATACATTCCTAACTCTTCATTATTGATGCTTGTTTCTTTTAAGGACTTTAAAATGGCTATTGGAGTTTTTGTATCTGATGTTCTGAATAATGTCAAAGCGATCATTCCCTGCATATACTTGCTTTGTTTTGTCCATGTTTGCTGTGTACGGCATTGGAAATAAGAATAGGCTGTTTGTGAAGCCGCAGCAATTTTTTGTTCAGGGAAGAAACTTCGCATATATAAATATTGTATCTCGTTATATGCCGGGATATATTTGGTCAAGTCAGTTTTACTCTTTTTTAGCTCGTCATGATCTTTTTTTATCTGCCGATCCAGATAGGGGATAGCGAGTTTAAGAATTGGCTCCAGGTTTTTAATATCAATTCCCAATTTTTTTAAATGGCCGATGCCGGTAACAATGTATTGTGTGATGTATCGATTATCAGGCCCACCTTTGAACCAGACAAACCCACCATTCTCCAATTGCATTTGCTTTAATTTTTCATAAGCACTGGTCATTTCGCTGCTCATTTTTAGCATGTCAAAAAGCAAAGCGATATTTTTCTTTTGTTGCTCTTCTGTTTTTGCTTGTAGAACCCATGGAGTTTCTTCCAGTAATACAGCTTTCAGTTCCTGGTTCTTTTGAAGATTGCTTAATAATGCAGCGGTATCTTTTGTATTCCAGCTTTCAAATATTTGTTTGATGCGTGGTGAAGTGTTTGCAATTTTTGAAGCCAACGCATTTGCATAAAAACGATTCCATGTTTGCTCTGCACATTCATAAGGGTACTCCATTAAATACGGCAAAGCCTGCACTGCATACCAGGCTGGGTTAGAAGTATATTCAATAGTAAGTGAATGATGTTGTATTGTTTCAGAATTCCCGGATGTCAGCAATTTTTCAAACCGGAAATTTTTTGTTTGTGTATTTCGCAAGTTCAATGGAAGTGTTTCTGTTACCAATGTCCGATTGGTGAGCACTGGCATCGCTGCTTCCTCGCCATCACTTACATCACCGGCTCGTGCAACAATACGCCATACCAATGCTTTGTCAAACAAGTAAGGGACTTGTATCGGGAACATTACAGCTTCACTTTGTCCTGCAGCAACCGTGAAGTATTGATTCGGATACATATTATTGAACCAGCCACTGACAGATTCATTTGTTGCAGCATCAAATAATTGCAATTCGGCTTGCCCGGTTAATTCTTTGTCTGTAAGGTTAACGATCTTAGCGCTGAATTCCATTCTATCTCCTTCTCTTAAAAACCTTGGAGCATTTGGCTGCACCATCAATTGTTTTTGAGTAATAATTTCTTTGCTGCTATACCCAAACGCAAGGTCTTTTGTATGGGCCAATGCCTGGAACTTCCATCTTGTTAATGCTTCAGGCATTGTAAATGAAAATTCAATATCACCGTTCTCATTTGTTCTTAGATCGGGTAAGAAGAAAGCTGTTTCGTTGAAGTTTTTGCGGATTTGAACGGCCTTATCTTGTTCAGGCAGTAAGGTGATGTGTTCAAGTAATAAGGGGTAATTAAGTACAGTTTCTTTATTTTGATCTCCATCTTTAAGAATTTCAACTCCTGCAGCTTTACCAGCTAAATCATCTCCAATTTTTGCATTTTGCATTGGTGCAGGAGCAGCATTTGCGGCCATTGTCTTTCTATCATATTGATTGTAGCCTAAAGGATTTAACCACATATAAGGTTCGATGCTTTCATTCTCATTATTTATTAAAGCATCATATACTTTATAAATATCTATTTGTTTCTTTTGATTTACTCTTTCAGTTGATTTAATATCAGAAAAATTATTATTGCTAGTCCATCTTTGTATAGAAGAATACGGAGGCCAGATAAATGGTTCATTCCAACTATGCCATTTAAATTGATCCAGCGAGGCGTCATACATACTTGCTACTATTTCAGCAGCGATCTTTTCTTTTTTAAAACCACTGATCTTTATTTTCCATTTTTCTTCACTACCCGGTAAAGTTTTATCACGAAAAGTTGCATATTCAATATCCAGGTCCTTGTTGGTCCATGGTATTGTGATAATATCATTGTATTCATAAAAGCGATTATTCTTTATAAAAAAGAAATTCACGCCATAGCCACCACGATCGGCTTCGGTAGCAGCAAATTCAAAACTTTTTTTCTCATTGTCAAGAGCTGCATATTCATATTTGCTTTCTTCCTGTTTGTTGTTTTCTGTTTTTGTTGTCTGCCTGATCACAAACAGGTCATTAGCTGAAGTACCAATTTGTATTTCGGTTTTCTCACCAGGTTCAATAGGGTTTGATCCTTTGGTCCACAAATACGCAGGTGAGTTAAGTTGTTTACTCTTTTCATCAAATAGTTCTACATAGTGTATATCTTTTACTTCTTGGCCATTCTTATCTTTTGTTGAAATTTCGATCATATAAAAGCCGGTCCCGATCTTCCCATTTTCGATTTTCCATTTACCATCGTCTTTTACCGAATCAGCTTTCTCAAATACTTTTTCTCCCTTTTCCCAACTTTTAAGATCCGTTTCATTATCATATTCATCATTCGGAAAATACTTTATGTATTCATCCTTACTCATTATAAACTGATCAGGTCTTTCCCAATAGCGTTTCCTGATCAATCTCTTTTCTTCTTTAAGCTTAGTGATCTTAACGTTCACTTTAGCCGGTTCAAATTCACCAGCCATATTCTCAGTGCGAATAGAAATATTTTTTAAACTATCTACTGGAAGCGAAAGAGGAAGATCAACTTTTAATAATAAAGCCTTGTAGCCAACAGACACTTCAGTTTGACTGCTTCTTGTTTCTCCATTAATATCCGTTACATCGGCATACACTGTGTATTCAAAAATTGGGTCCAGTTTTTTGTCAAGAGTTTTATCAGGAATAGCTTCGAACTCAATTGTGAATTTGCCATCTTTATCAGTTTTTGCTTCACCATGTGTTATTTCCATGCTGCTCGCCGGTGGCTGGGGCCAGCGGTAAAACATCCATGGATACGGAAACCTTGCATTTCTTTCTACCCTGTATTTAATAATGGCACCATCAATATTATTTCCAGCATAAGCTTTTGCAAAACCAGTAATTTTTATTTTATCACTTAGTTTATATGTGCCTTTTATTTTTTCAAAGTCCACATAAAACTTTGGTCGTTTGTACTCTTCAACAGAAAAATCGGTTTCCCCCTTTTGATCCTTTGCATAAATGGAGAAATTTCCATTCAGTACACCCATTGGTACAAGGAATTTACCGGAGAATGATCCATATTTATTTGTCTTTAACTGTATTGAATCGGCTAATTGATAATTTGCATTTCTAAGATAAACCCAGGTAGTATAATCTGTAAGCACCTTATTCTTTGTATCCTTGTCAGGAATAACAGCGATGCCTTTAAAATAGATCGTTTGACCAGGGCGATAAATGCTGCGATCTGTAAAAAAGAAAACCCTTCTTAGATCAATTGGTTCTGTTTCTTTTTGTTCGGGATACCTGTAATAATAGTAATCATTCATCCATTCATTCATAAATAGCTTGTCGCTATTATAGCTTATATCCAGAATATATGTGTAAGAATAATTGTCTTTCCTTGGATTGTTGAGTTTGAAGTAACCATTAGCATCAGCTGTATATGATTGTGTTTTTTGCTTTACATATTTTGATTGCTTTTGATCATAACGCTGTTCCCAAACCTGCACACTCGCATCCGAAAGCGGTTTTCCAGTTTCACGATTAAGCACGAAGTAATTGTTTTCATTATTTACAAAACTGATATTTGAAACATAAAAGACCCTTGCCCCAATAACTGCTTCATTAGAAAAATTGTCTGATGCGGCAAGTAAAATATATTCGCCAACGGGTAACTCATCTATTTTTATTTCGACCGAATGGGTTTGATAGTCGTTTGTGGAGGGAAGAACTTGTTGCCAGTTACGAATTGCTGGCAATTTGAGTAATTGCGTCCAGGCTTTTTCATCATAAGAATTAATAAAATCATCCGACTTCTCGCCGGCTTTTACTAAACGCAGATCAACTTTATCAAGATTTCGATATTGAATAAGCGATCTGAAAGCTTTGTTCGGCACATTCACTTTCTCCACGCTGAATTTTAATTCTTTTGCTTCGATCTGCTTTAAAAGATTAATGCAATTGATCTTTCCTTCTGAAGAATCTTTTTGAGTAATAACTCTTTCACAAATTTCCTTTGTCTTTACCCGTGCATATCGTTGCGTGGTGTCGCCAAAAGGTTTATAGCTTTCTGCATCAGAGTTATATTCTTTAGCCAGTAAATACCAGGCCTGTGAAGCTGCAGGTAGGTTTGCATATTGATTTATCAAATGTCTTAAAGCCATCCGGTGTAAAGAATCTTTATCCGGGTGTGTTGAATTTTCATGCACAAACTCCAGCCGTTGAATATCGGCATCTAATAATGCATCAGGTTTTGTGTCTTTGATGTGAAATGCAATCAACTGTTGGTAAACAAGCAAAGCTTTATGCTTTAAAGACAGGGTATCTTTTGTGATGATCTTTTTTGCAATAAAATCTGTTGCAGGATCAAATGCCGAAGCCTGGTCGATCTCAAAAGCATAAGCCGGTTTATCAATATCACGTTCATCGCTTTTAAAATACTCCAATGTACGATGAGCAAGCAGGTCATACAGAGTTGGACGAAGATGCCGAACATTGCCTTTTAATATTATTTCATCAAATGACTTAAGTTGGGTTTGCTGGAGCAGCTTTTCATTTTTTATTGACAATAGGTATAATTCACTGACCTTTTTATGAAAGTCGGTAGCTGTCCATGTTTTTATATCATCCTTTCTATATTGCTTTGTTTCTGTACGATCATATAATTCCCACCTGTGTTGCTGGAAATAATTTAAATAAACACTGGCAAGTAAACTCCTGAAAATTGAGGTAACAGGTTCTTTGGCAGTCGCAATTTCCTTTTCTATTTCTTCTATTGCTAAACCTTCATTGTCTTCTCTTGTTTCCCTTTGCAACCCGACCATATAAACAACCGCCTTTATGATCTGCGCATCTTGTTTTTCCTTTTTAGCCAGTGCATAAATTTTCATTACTTCAACTAATGCCGACTTTGGGAGATTCTTTTTGGAAACAAGTTCATTTACATTCTTCCATTCCTTCTCATAGTTCTTCACAGGAGTTTGGGAATAGCCATTTGTTATCAAAATGCAAATCAAGATCACCAGCGACGATAAAATTTTCAATGGTTGCATCAACATGCCGTTAAATTTTTTTTACAAGATAGTACTATCAATGCTTATGAGATGCGGAGAAGAATGATTTTTCATAAGAGGGTATGATGATTTATTAGTAATTGTTAAACGATAAGTGTTGTTTGGCCTTTAACGTTTTATTGAGTAGCAATGGCATGACATTGGAATAAATGAACGCAGAACAAAATTATTCACCTCAAAACAAAATATATGAAGACAATTTTTACCCTTTTACTTAGCACCATTTTCTCAATTGCTGCGATGGCCTACGACGGTACCCGCCTTACCGTCACCAGTGTTAGTAACAACAAAGTGTTTGTTGAAGTCGATGGCCGTAGATACGATCTTGATGACAACACACTTTCTCTAAGTAGTATTCGTCCAGGTACGCATAACATAAGAGTATTACGTGAAATGAAAAGAAAAACCGGGGTGAATTTTGGCAACAGGAGAGAGGAAACCATTTACAACATCAAAGCAACATTCAGAAATGGCTATCACTTTGACATTCTTGTCAACCGTTTTGGAAAAGTAATGATCGATGAACGCAGGATTGATCCTAATGATGATTGGTACAATGATGATGATTACTATGACAGAAATGATGACCGCAACCGCGATCGGGACAATACCTATGATAATGGCGATGATCGCGACGACAGTGATTATGGTAACGATGATCGTGATAACAGGGATAACCCTGGTTATGAAAATGATCGCAAAAATGATGATCCCCGTTATGATAATAACTACAGCCGGGCAATGACAAATAATGATTTCGACCAGGCAAAAGAAAGTCTGCGCAGAGAGTGGTTTGAAAACACAAGATTGGAAACAGCGAAACAGGTCATTGACAGGAATTTTTTCACAAGTCAGCAGGTAAAGGAAATGGTCTTACTGTTCACTTTTGAGAACAACAGGCTGGATATCGCTAAGTATGCCTTTGGCAAAACAGTTGATAAAGGAAACTATTTTGTAGTAAATGATGCCTTTACATTCAACAATAATAAGGAAGCATTAAAAGAATATATCCGTCAATACAAATAAATAAAATAATTAAACAATGTGCCGGGAGTAATTGAAATTGGTTAGAGCGCAGCCCGGTAAACTCTGGCCGTCAACCTTAAAATTTAAAAACATGAAAACAATTTTGACATTCGCAGCAGGTTTACTGCTCACCTTATCAACCATGGCAGCCGATAGGCCACCATCAGTAACAATCAAATCAAATCGAAATTTTGAAGTAGTTGTAGATGGCAGAACCTATCGCAACGACAACAGCATTCGTCTTGACAGGATGCGCCCAGGAATGCATTCGATCCAGGTATACGAAAGAAGTCGCGGATTTTTCGGCAGAACACGTCTCGTTTCAGCAAAGAACTTCTTTGTAAGGAACAATGACCTTCAGATCACTGTTAATTATTTAGGGTATGTAAATATTAATGAAAGAAGATATGATAGAAGAGATCGTGGCTGGGATAGCAATGATCGTAATGATAGGGACTGGGATCGTAGCGACGACAGGGATAGCAGGAACCGTGGTTTTTAATTTTATCTCATAATTGAAAAGGCCCCGCATTTGCGGGGCTTTTTTTATTTGATGATCTCTTTCATTCGTTTACCAATATCTGCCGGGCTTTGCACTACATGAATTCCGCATTCGGTCATGATCCTCATTTTAGCAGCAGCAGTATCGTCAGCGCCGCCAACAATAGCTCCGGCATGTCCCATACGACGACCGGGTGGAGCTGTTTGCCCTGCAATAAAACCAACAACCGGTTTTTTATTTCCAGACTCTTTTATCCAATAAGCTGCTTCGGCTTCCATTCCACCGCCGATCTCACCGATCATTACGATCGCATCAGTGTCCGCATCATTCATAAAAAGTTCAACAGCTTCTTTAGTGGTGGTCCCAATGATCGGATCACCGCCAATGCCTACCGCGGTCGAAATACCAAGACCGGCTTTTGCTACCTGGTCAGCTGCTTCATATGTAAGTGTGCCTGATTTTGAAACGATACCAATTCTTCCTTTCTTAAAAACGAAGCCGGGCATAATACCTACTTTACATTCATCCGCAGTGATAACACCCGGACAATTCGGCCCTACCAATCTTGCATTCGTTGACTTCAAAAAACTTTTCACTTTCACCATATCCTGCACGGGAATTCCTTCGGTAATGCACACAACAAGTCGAACACCTGCTTCAGCTGATTCCATGATAGCATCAGCAGCAAATGCCGGCGGTACAAAAATTATACTCACATCGGCGCCGCTATTTTTTACACAATCAGCAACAGTATTAAAAACAGGTTTATCCAAATGTTTTTGCCCCCCTTTACCGGGCGTCACTCCACCCACCACATTAGTTCCGTATTCGATCATTTGCGTGGCATGAAAAGTGCCTTCGCTGCCGGTAAAACCCTGTACTAAAACTTTTGATTTTTTATTTACGAGAATGCTCATAGACTTGTTTAATAAGTCCGCAAAAATAGGGGATTTAATTTTTTGAGGTCGGCTTTTGTGATACTATTGATCTTCCCTTGCGACGCTCCGTTCATCGTTCCATTTCCATAGCATCTGTCGTTGAGCTAAGCGAAACCCCGATGGATATCGGGGCACTCTTGTACTGCAACAATTCTATTCGGCAAATGTTATAAATTGAACCAATAAGTAAACTTGGCAACAATGGCCCTGTTCTTAGGCATGAAAGCAGTTACCGGTTTTCCGCCTACAGATGATAATGGATCATCCGAAGCAAAATAATTATCAGTATAAACCAAATAGAAATCACTAACAGGTTTGAATCGCCATTGAAACCGGGCATTGATATTAAAATTATTTGCCTGGTTATTGTATTGCAGAAATGCATTAAAAAAAACACTCTTACTAAATGAAAGTTCTGCTCTTGGCCCGATCAACCAGATATCCGCTTTGCTGTAAGGTGCTGGTAAATTAATGCGGGTATAACTCGCATCAAGGCTTATGATACCAAATGTATTCATCCGGTAACTCCATATAGTATTATATTGTCCGAATCGGCCATTAAAATATTCGCCAAAGCTTGTGTTCAATGCAAAAAAGAAATCATTTCTTGGGTTGCTTTTATAACTAAAGCGGTTACTGAAATAAGTATAGCTGCTGCCAGCTGGTAACTCAACACCTCCCGTATTGGTTGGATCAAAAGGCTCAGTTAAATAAGTATAATCCCAGCGAAGTAATGCTCCCTGCATCTCTGCAGTATTTTGAAAAACTATTCTAAAAAAAAGACCTGCATCCCAATCAGTAACTCGTTTGTCGATCTTTCCATAAAAAATATCATAGTCCGGGCCGATTCGCCAATTATTTATCAGGTTACTGCTTTTATTTTTTGGATAGAAAACAAATTGCTGCGAACCTTCACTTCGGTAATACCCGTTTCTTGGAACAAAGCCAACATCCGCCCTGTAATTGATCCCGATATTCTCAAGGCTTATATCATAAACAAGGTTTGGAGAGTTATGTTCGATCAAACTTCCCATTGCATATTCACCATTTGAGATCATTGGAGAAAAACTTCTATGAATAAAAAACTTCCCATCAGTTTGGGCATTTTTTGTTGCGAGATTAAAATCCAAACCTACCATTCGATTGTATTTTGTTTCAGGCGTTTTGTTCTCAAATTCATTTTTGTTTACAAATATGAAACCAAGGCTATTTCGCAACCCGACTCTTCGTTGCACAGCCGCGGTTGTAAAATTTGTCGCTGGCAGATCAAATTTTACGCTTTTACCAGTTTGAATGTTTAAAAAGCCAATTCGCCAGTCTTTATTTATCCTGCCACTAAGCCTTGCACCGGCAACGATCGGCACTCTTATATTTTCACCTGTATTTACATTACTTGCTAAACCAATTCTTCTTGAGAAAAATGGATTTACGTTGGTGAAACCAAATGTTCCAAACAGGTCGCTGTTTTCTAAAAAGAATTGTCTTCGTTCTGGAAAAAATAATTCAAAGCGACTGAGATTCGTTACTTGCTGATCAACTTCCACCTGCGCAAAATCAGGATTGACAGTAAGATCAAGATTAAGAGAAGGGGTGATGCCAACTTTTGCATCAAAGCCAGCCTCAATATCATTGTTAGAAGGAGTTGCAGCCTCAAAATCTTTACTACGGCCTACTAATGCAAAAGGGATAATTGAAAAATTTTTTCCCGGTGATGGAGGCGCATCATCCCATATCATTCTTCCGCTAAAGTTCAGATCGATCAACCTAAAATTTTTTGGGATGGGGGACCAACTGCTTTTTTCGTTGTAATTGTAATTAGTACGACCAAAATTTATATTCCATTCATTAGTTCCAGTTGTATTTAATTTATAACGAAGTGTTTTAAATGGAATCGCCATTTCAATAATAAATTTATCTTCTTCTCTTGTTGCGTTGCAATACCATTTATTATCCCAGTCAATATTATTATCCACTCCACCCGGACCCGTAAAGAGCAAAGCTTCTTTTTGAATTCCATAAGGAGTAACAGCAAAATAAAAACCATTCAACTTATCACGAAACGGATCCAACGTAACAAAGAAGTTATCAGAGCTTGAATTGGGATAATCTCTACGCAAACTTTGAACTGTGTATTTATGTGGTTGATAGCAAATGCCGCTAACATAAATAAATTGATCGTCGAAAGTTACTCGTGCAATTGTTTGCATTTCTGCTTGCGAAGTATCGGAAGGGTAATTTTGTTTGAAGTTGGTGTAGGGTATTGCTGTTTGCCAGTCAGTCTCATCAAGTTTTCCATCAATGATAATTTTAGCAGTAGCTTTCTTTATATGCAGAATATAATTTCCGTCATTTGAAAATTCATTCTGTGCAAGCAAAGAAAATCCGAGGGATGTGAAAAGGATGAAAAGCAGCGGCTTCATAAAAGTGGTTGCAAGATAGAAAAGCGATCGTAAAAATTAAGGATTATTCATAGCCCCAGGTTAGTGAGCCCCAATAGCTTTGCCAGTCACAAACAGGATTGTCGGTGAGTCTTTCCATTTTTACAGTACTTATCATCCATTTACCATTAGTGTTAACAGGAAAAACGATCTCTCCTTTGTTATCAGTTTTTCGATCTTTCTTTTCTGTTTTATTTTTTACCCTATGCCAGGTCTTTATAAGTGTATTACGAAGCGGTGAGCCTTTATAAAAAATTTTTACCCGGAACAGCTCTTTATTTTTTAACTGGTATGGATTAGAAGAAGGAACAATGTCAATTGGAAGGGTAGTGGTGATTCCAAATGTTTGGTCTTTTACATCACCAACCTGTAATAAAGTTTTTGCACAACACTGGTAAAACTCACGGCCGCTGCAACCCATTTCATTGTTTTTTTTTCTGTATTCAAGTGCATTTTTCAATCCATCTTCTACCAGGTATTCATTGAATTCGGAAGGCTCCAATTCAATAAATGCATTATTACTATTGAAAGCTATAAGATTAGTTCCTTCATCCAGCATAACATATTCAATAGAATCTCCTTCTGCATCCGTCATGAATTGAGACAGATTATCGCTTACGCCTCCATAATATAATTTCAATGATCTTATCCTTTCATTATTTCCTTGCCAATTCTCGCCTTCAAAATTTTCACCAACAAGAAAACGAATATTTACCTTCTCGGTTCTTTTATAAATGAATTTTTTAGGATTTAGCCAAAACTCGTGTGCAGATAAAGAAGATATAAAAGTTAGAAGTGAGAAAATAAGTAGTAGTTTTTTCATTTGCATATCGGCAAATTAGCAGCAAATTACTTTATCATATCATCAATATTCCTGTCATTTGGCATTTTACCGGTTTCTTCCAGCATTCTCATCTCTTTTGCATCTTTTAAAAACTCAGATGCGAAAATAAATTCATTCAACCGCTGGTTCTTACTGAAGATGATCTGTTTGTTTGTTCCTTCCCATTCTTTTTTACCCTGGTACATATATAAAACATAGCTACCAACTTCCATCACACTGTTCATATCATGAGTGTTTACGACAGTAGTTATATTATATTCAAGAGTGATTTCTTTGATCAGCCTGTCTATTACTAAAGAGGTTTGCGGATCAAGTCCTGAATTGGGCTCATCACAAAAAAGATATTTTGGATTTAAAACAATGGCCCTTGCAATACCTACTCTTTTTTTCATACCGCCACTAAGCTCAGCGGGAAATTTTTTATTGGTGTCTTTTAAGTTTACACGATTAAGAACCTCGTTAACTCTTTCTAATTTTTTTTTTGTTGAACAGGTCGTAAACATATCCAATGGGAACATCACATTTTCCTGCACTGTTAAACTATCAAACAAAGCCGAACCCTGGAAAAGCATGCCGATCTGTTTACGGATCTCTGTCTTTTCATTCCGGTTCATATTTATAAAATTCTCGCCGTTGTATAAGATCTCACCATCATCTGGTTCAAACAAGCCTACCATGCATTTCATCAAAACTGTTTTACCGCTTCCGCTTGTGCCGATAATAAGATTGCACTGACCTGCTTTCATTACAGCGCTTACATCTTCGATGACAATTTTATCACCAAAACTTTTCTTTATATTTTTTACTTCGATCATTCTTACAATAATAATGCTGCCAGGATATAATCAGCAAATAAGATCAGGATGCAACTTATAACCACTGCCCTTGTACTCGCTCTTCCTATTTCCAGGGCGCCTCCCTTTACATAATAACCAAAGTAGGCAGAAATGCTTGAAATAATAAATGCAAACGTGTACGCTTTGTACAAAGCAAATATTACTTTGAAAGGTTCAAATGCATCTAATAATCCCTGGTCAAATGTAGATGCCGGAACGATACCCGTCATTGTGCCCGCTAATCTTCCTCCCCAAATACCAAGTACACCCGCTATAATTACAAGCATAGGAATTACTACCAGGGCAGCAACAATTTTCGGAAGCACCAGGTAAGTTTTTGAATTGATACCCATTATTTCCAACGCATCTATTTGTTCACTCACTCTCATATTACCCAATTCGCTGGCAATTTTACTGCCAACCACACCTGCCAACACAATACAAACTAATGTAGGAGCAAATTCAAGAATAACTGTATCTCTTACGACCTGTGCAATTACTGATAAAGGGATCAATGGACTTACAAGCTGGTAAGCCGTTTGAACTGTGGAAACCGCACCCATGAAAATTGAAATGATAACAACGATACCTACAGAACCAATACCGATCTCAGAGCATTGATGAATAAATTCTTTCCAGTACATTTTTGCATTTTCAGGGCGGGAGATCATGCCACTGAGCATCAAAAGATACTGACCAATATCTCTGAAAATTGTCATAGATGCAATATACTCGAAGCAGTCGAAAGAGACAAAGTGATAAGCAAGTGAATAATTAAAAATTAAGAATTAATAATTCAAATATCAGTGCTCTTCTCTTTGCGGAGTCTCTTCCACCAACTTGATTTTTGTACGATCTCATCTGTAGGCACTTTACTTTTTTGTGCATCTACAATTGCGATCACTGACATGTTAAGGATGCTTCGAACTGAGCTGCCAAGTTGTAAAATATGGACTGGTTTTTTTAAACCCAACAAGATCGGTCCAATTGCATCAGCGGTGCCTAATTCTTTCAAAAGGTTGTATGCAATATTTCCTGATGCAAGGTTAGGAAAGATAAGAGTGTTTACATTTTTATCAACCAGTTCGGAGAAAGGATAATTTTCTTTCATCAATTCATTATTAAATGCTACGCTGGCCTGCATTTCTCCATCTACGATCAGCGAAGGCATTTTATGTTTCACAATTTTTCTTGCTTCAGCTACCAATTTTGCCTCGGGTGAATTACTGCTGCCAAAATTTGAATAACTAAGCATTGCAATTCTTGGAGTGATGTTGAATTGTCTTACTTCTTTAGCCACCATCAAGGTAATATCAGCAAGCTCTTCTGCAGTTGGACTAAAATTCACTGTTGTATCAGCAAGAAATAAGGGTCCTTTTTTTGTAAGCATCAGGTACATTCCGGCAATTTTCTTTACACCCGTCTCTGTTCCTATCGTATGCAATGCCGGCCTGATAGTATCAGGATAATTTTTCGCCAGGCCTGAGATCATACAATCTGCATCACCACATTCTACCATCATGCAACCAAAATAGTTTCTGTCACGCATCACTTTTTTTGCTTCGTATGCATTGAAACCTCTTCTTCCTCTTTTATGGAAAAATATTTCGCCATAAAGAAGTCTTTTTTCTGCAGTTTCCTCACTTCTTGGATCAAGTATAGGAATACCTTCCAACTCTATACCTGCTTCTGCGGCTATTAATTTAATTTTTGTTTCATCACCCAATAGGATTGGATAACCAACACCTTCGTCATATACGATCTGAGCTGCTTTAAGAATTTTTAAATTATCTGCTTCCGCATATACAATTCTTTTCGGATTTCTTCTTGCCTTACTCCCAATTACACGCAGTACCTGGTTATCTATTCCAAGCCTCTTATCAAGTTCATTCTTATAGACATCCCAATCTTCAATTCTATGCTTGGCAACGCCGCTTTCAATTGCAGCTTGTGCAACAGCTGGTGCTACTGTCGACAACAAACGTGGATCAAGCGGTTTTGGAATTATATAATCAGCGCCAAATAGAATATTCTTTTCGCCATAAGCCATGTTCACAATATCAGGAACCGGAGATTTCGCCAATTCGGCCAATGCTTTTACCGCGGCTAATTTCATTGCTTCATTGATCTGGCTGGCTCTTACATCCAAAGCGCCGCGAAAAATATAGGGGAACCCTAACACATTATTTACCTGGTTGGGATAATCGCTGCGGCCCGTCGCCATTATCACGTCTTTTCTTGCACCCGTTGCATCTTCATAACTTATTTCCGGATCAGGATTTGCCATGGCAAATACAATTGGATTTTTTGCCATTGACTTTACCATATCAGCGGTAACACAGTTACCAACACTTAAGCCAATAAACACATCAGCATCTTTCAATGCTTCTGCCAATGTCATTTCACCTTTTGCATTGGCATAATTATGTTTCATCTCATCAATATCAGTACGGCCTTTATGCAAAACACCTTTGCGGTCAAACATAATAAAGTTTTCATGTTTTGCACCCAGGGATTCATATAAACGACTACATGAAATGGCTGCGGCACCGGCGCCATTTACCACAAACTTTGCCTTTTCAATTTTTTTCTTTTGAATTTCCAAAGCATTCAATAATGCGGCCCCGGAAATAATTGCAGTGCCGTGCTGGTCATCATGCATCACCGGAATATTCATTAACTCCTTTAGTTTTTTTTCTATATAAAAGCATTCGGGAGCTTTTATGTCTTCGAGATTGATACCGCCAAAAGTCGGTTCAAGCGCCTTCACTATTTCAACAAACTTATCAGGATCTTTTTCATTGATCTCGATATCAAACACATCAATGTCTGCAAAAATTTTAAACAGTACACCTTTCCCTTCCATCACAGGTTTGCCGGCTTCAGGCCCGATATCGCCAAGTCCTAGTACTGCTGTTCCATTACTGATAACACCAACAAGATTTCCTTTCGCAGTGTATTTATATACATCTTCGGGGTTGGCGGCAATTTCTTTACATGGCTCTGCTACACCGGGACTATAAGCCAGCGACAGATCTCTTTGAGTCTTTGCTTCTTTTGTTGGAACTACTTCGATCTTTCCGGGTCTTCCTTTTGAGTGATACTCGAGAGCCTGTTGTTTACGGAGTTCGTTAGGTTGCATAAATATTTTTTATGTTACCGGTTTTAGTTGCCATAAATTTTATTTGACAAGCTAATTACTACTACCTGCCTGTCGGCAGGCAGGTTAAACTTTTCTTGCGACGCTCCTTTCATCTTTCTGTTTTCTATTCAGCACAACAGAGCATTACAATGTTCACCGGTATGACAAACAAAATGGGAGTGCAATGTACAAAATAATCGAGCTTAACAATATGAGGTGATTTGCCGGATAAAGACGCAGATCTCAATAAATATTCTTATGGTTTCTGCTTTTAATATTGATGCCGATGAAAGAAGGAGAGAAGACTAAAATTATTGTTTAGTGATATTCACTTCAGCTTTTCTTTGACTATCAGGAATAGGATCAGTAACTGTACCCGGATATGGCGAAAGATTTATAAACTCTATCTTATATCCAGCTATAACCGTGTCCTTAGTGTAGTTGGGCTGCATTTTTATAGTTGAAAGGTTAAAACGATGAGTTTTGCTATTTTTAGTAAAAGAGAAAGTAGCGGTTGCAGCACCTTGCCAAATGCAGACTGCATTTGCAGGACAACGAGAATCACTTACTACTGCTTCAAAACAAAGCTTCAGATCATCGCCTGAAACACTTCCATCTTCACAACCTGATAATTTAAGCTCAATAGTTCCTTCTTTAAATTTATCGCCTGACTTTGAGCAAGAGTTTACAAAAGCTGTAAGTGTTATAAAAAGCACTATTGATAAAAATAATTTCATTTGATGCTTTTGATTATTTGACCACTGACGGAACAGTGTCGTTGCATTAAAATTTGTGAAAGAAAATTAAATGCAAGTTCCGAGCCAAGCCATCAGGCCCATACCCACTTCTATCGCATTTTCATCAATATTGAAGGTAGGAGTGTGAACACCAGCGGTTATTCCTTTTTCTTTATTCATAACACCCACCCGGTAAAAGCAGGCCGGTATTTGCTGTGCGTAATACCCAAAGTCCTCGGCACCCATCCGTAATTCTGTTTCTTCCACATTTTCACTTCCAAGGAATTCACTAGCAGCATTTTTAACAAATCTGTTTAAGTCATCATTATTGACAACAGCAGGATAGCCTTTGTCAATATGAACATCAATTTCCCCACCCATGCTATGCACAAGATCTTTTGAAATTCTTTCAATTAATTGATGTGCTTCGGCTCTCCACTTTTCATCCATTGCCCTGAATGTTCCCATCAACTTCACTTCATTTGGAATTACATTAGTTGTTGCGCCGCCCTGGAAAGAAGTGATCGATAAAACAGATGGATCAAAAGGATTTAAATTTCGACTTATCACTTGTTGAAGAGCAATTATAAGATGCGATGCGATCAGGATAGGATCAACACATAAATGTGGCGATGCAGCATGACCGCCTTTTCCTTTTACGGTGAAATAAAGTTCATCAGCACTTGCCATTACTTTTCCACCTCTGAAACTTGTTTTGCCAACAGGCATACCGGTATGTACATGCATAGCAACGATGCCTGAAGGTTTTGGATTTTCCAGCACACCTTCTTTTATCATATAGCTGGCGCCGCCTGGATTTTTTTCTTCACCAGGTTGAAAAATTAGTTTGATGGTACCTTGCCATTCATTTTTTAATTCACTTAATATCTTGGAAGCACCAAGCAAACATGTTGTATGCACATCATGCCCGCAGGCATGCATTATTCCTTTCTTAGTTGATCTGTATGGAACATCATTTTCTTCGAATATTGGCAATGCATCGATATCTGCACGGATAGCAAATATGCGGCTATCGGGATTCTTTCCTTTTATTAATCCAACAACACCGGTTGTTGCTTTTACTTCATAAGGAATACCAAATTCTGTCAGCTTGTTTTGAATGAATTTTGAAGTTTCAAACTCCTGGTAGCTCAATTCAGGATTAGCGTGAAGATGATGACGTATTGCAATAAATTCTGCGGAGTATTCTTTTGCCAGTTTTTTGATTTTATCCCTCATCCGGCAAAAATAACGATTGAAACGGAGCTTTATAAAAAGTTGATCAGTTACGGCTAACGGTCTCTGCTTCTTTATCCAATTTTAATTCGATCATGTCATTCATGATAAAAACACCCTTTGGAAAATACTTTTGTAATCTTTGTTGGTATTCTTCAGCTTCTTTCTTGTCCTTAAAATTTCCAACTTTTAATTTAAAATAAGGCGCCTGGTAAAGAAGATAGGATTTTAATTCGGGGAAAAAAGTGTACACTGTAGTTTTAGCGGCAGTCGCTTCTTCCCTGTTATTAGTATTAATAACAAGTAAGCGGTAACCTTTGCCGATCCGTCTTGCTTCACGGGTTGTTTCTTCGTTGATCTGTATTTGTTTTTTCACTAAGAGATCGAGCCGCGGATCTTTATGTATAATTACCGATGGAGTATCAACCGATCTATTCAATGTTGTGTCCTGCGAAAAGGAATTAAATGAAAAAAAGAGGGCACTTAATAATAAAAACTTGTTCATAAATTTCGTTGTGCAAAAATATAGCCAAATAGTATTTTAATATCCACCGCCCGATCCCGCAATATTTTCAACCGGGTGCCAGGTTGTTTTTATTTCCTGTGTGTCCAAGATAAAATAAGGAGATTGGCCCTGGTCCGTATTCCATTTTATTTTATCATAAAAGAAAATGCGTTTCAGGTTCATGGCGCTTTTTTCCTGCATCATCTTTTTCAGATCAGAATCACTTTCACAGAAAATGGTTGCATTTACATCCATATGGTCCACAAACCATGTGGAAAGCTCAGAAACTTTTCCTGTTAAAATATTTACAACACCCCCCGACAGATCAGATGAATTTAATACTTCGGCAAAAGTAACTGAGCAAAGAGGCTTTGTTTCCGAAGCAAGTACCACGCAAGTATTGCCACCTGCGATTACAGGTGCAATAACAGAAACTAATCCAAGTAGTGAATCATTTTGCGGAGCTATTATAGACACCACACCCGTTGGTTCCGGAACAGAAAAATTAAAATGAGAACTCGCAACTGGATTTACTGCACTAAAGAGTTGTTGATATTTATCACACCAGCCCGCATAATATATCAATCTGTCTATCGCAAGATTTAATTCTTTCTCTGCTTTTCCTTTTGAAGAATCCTGTTGTATCAACTCTTCAATGAATTGTGCTTTTCTTCCTTCCAGCATTTCTGCCATGCGATAAATGATTTGTCCCCGATTAAAAGCAGCTCTTGTACTCCAACTACCAAATGCACTTCTCGCAGCAACAACAGCATCCCGGAAATCTTTTCTTGAACTCAGGCATACATTAGCTAATTTTTTTCCATCAGCATTTGTTGGAACATAATATCTGCCGGATTCAGTTCTTGGGAACTGCCCGCCGATATAAATTTTATATGTCTTTAAAACTTCTAATCTTTTTGAAGAAGTTTTTTTCTCAATTCCATTTTCGCTAATCAGAAGGGATGATTTTTTTATTTCAGTCTTACTCATTTCAACATTTTAAATGATCTAAAAAAAGGAAATGTCTAATCTAAGTCTCCCCTTTAGGGGGACAGGGGGTTTAAATTCAAGTAAGGTAATAAACCATGCAATCCGCCTTCTCTTCCATAACCACTTTCTTTATAACCACCGAATGGAGAAGATGGATCAAACTTATTAAATGTATTTGCCCAGATAACTCCGGCTCTCATTCTTTTAGTCATGTTGAAGATCTTGGAACCTTTATCTGTCCAAACACCAGCACTTAATCCATAAGGAGAGTTATTTGCTTTTTCAATCACCTCATCGTCTGTTCGGAAAGTAAGAATAGCTAACACTGGTCCAAAAATTTCTTCCTGTGCTATACGATTGCTTTGTGCAACATTGGTAAACAAAGTTGGCCTGCACCAAAATCCTTTACCCGGTAATTGGCAACTGCTCTGATACATTTCACTTCCTTCCGCTTCTCCGATTTTTATATACTTATGAATGCTCTCTAATTGTTGTTTAGAATTAATGGCGCCGATATCAGTATTCTTATCCATCGGATCACCAACGATCAATGATTCGATCCTGTCCTTTAATTTTCTTATCACTTCTTTTGCCACAGATTCCTGCACATACAATCTTGAACCTGCACAACAAACATGTCCCTGGTTAAAATAAATTCCATTCACCACACCTTCAACAGCCTGGTCTATCGGCGCATCTTCAAAAATTATATTCGCAGCTTTACCGCCTAATTCAAGTGTTGCTTTTTTATTTGTTCCGGCAATTGCACGTTGAATAATTTTTCCAACATCAGTTGACCCGGTAAATGCGATCTTATTTATATCCGGATGATTCACGATTGCCGCCCCGGTTGCACCCGCCCCGGTAATAATATTTACAACACCCGGTGGTAGATCAGATTCCTGGATTATCTCTGCCAACTTTAATGCAGTTAATGAAGTTGTTTCAGCAGGTTTTAAAACAACTGTATTTCCGGTTGCTAATGCAGGCGCAATTTTCCATGCAGCCATCAACAAAGGAAAATTCCATGGAATGATTTGTCCAGCTACACCAAGTGGTTCGGTGGCACGATTTGGAAATGCATATTCTAATTTATCAGCCCAGCCCGCATAATAAAAGAAATGATTCGCTGCGGTTGGCACATCAAAATCACGGCTTTCACGGATCGGCTTACCACCATTCAATGTTTCAATGATACATAGTTCCCTCGCTTTTTCTTGTATCATTCTTGCTATCCGGAAAATATATTTTGCTCTTTCTTTCGCCGGCATTTTCTTCCAAACCTTTTCATAGGATCTTCTTGCAGCAGAAACCGCTTTATCAACATCGGCGACATTCGCTTCAGCCACCTCGCTCAGTTTTTCTTCTGTTGCCGGGTTGATCGTGTCAAAATATTTATTGCCCGAAGGCTTCACCCATTCACCATTTATAAAAAGATCATACTGGGATTTAATACTCGCAGCGCTTTTACTTTCCGGCGCCGGTGCATATTGCCATGTATCAAACTTTAGTTTGATCGTATTGTTTTTCTTTTTTGAAATTGTTTTCGGCATGCAATTTTTTATTTATGATGTCAACTGTATTACCCTATTTAACTTTCGTTGCGTCGCACTCTTCACCGTTCTGTAATTCTATTCATCAATGTTGAACTCCTACGGAGTTCTTTTTAAAACCTATTATTTTATTAATTCCCGGGTTAAAACCCGGGGCTATGAATGTTTTATCCCTACGGGATAAAGAAAATTTCAAAACTTTAAAAATCTTCAAACTAAGTCTCCCCTTTAGGGGGACAGGGGGTTGGGTTAATCCACACTGAAATAATTCGCCGCCTGGTAAACTCCCGTTTTCTCTTTCATGATCTGCATCAGCACATCATTTGCCAAACTACTTGCCCCAAATCTGAACCAATGATTATTCATCCAATCTTCGCCCAATGTTTCTTTTAGCATTACTAAATAATGTAAAGCCAATTTTGATTTTGAAATTCCACCAGCCGGTTTCATACCGACCATTCTTCCTGTTTTATAATAATAATCTCTTATTGCTTCCAGCATTACTAATGTTACAGGCATGGTAGCAGCAGGTTGTATTTTCCCCGTAGATGTTTTTATAAAATCAGCACCGGCATGCATAGCTATATCACTTGCCCGGCGGACTTTATCCATTGTGCCTAACTCCCCGGTTTCTAGAATAACTTTTAATCTTGCTTCACCACATGCTTCTTTGATAGCAGCTATTTCATCAAAAACAAAATTGTATTCGCCCGAATGAAATTTGCCACGACTAATTACCATATCCACTTCATCAGCTCCTTGCTCAACCGCATATTTTGTATCACGGACCTTAACTTCTTTTGGCGCCTGACCGCTTGGAAATGCGGTAGCTACAGATGCGACATTAATTCCTGAGTCTCCCAAAGCTTTTTTAGCAACTTTAACCATAGATGGATAAACACAAACCGCAGCAACAGTTGGTAAACCAGGTAAAGCATCATGTAAATGCATTGCCTTATAACAAAGTTGTTTCACCTTACCATCCGTATCTTTTCCTTCAAGTGTTGTAAGATCGATCATATTGAGCACAAGCTTCAGCCCATTCATCTTTGTTTCCTTCTTGATACTTCTTTTTGTAAAACGGGAAGCTCTTTCTTCTACTCCCACCTGGTCGATCCGCGGAGATAAACTAAAATCAGGTATTGTAATTAATGATTTGATGCCCGGCATATGGCAGAAATTGATTAAGCTCAAAGGTAACCAAAGTTTATAGCCACGACAATGTCGGACTTTTTTTAAAAAAGCAAATGTTTTTCATGATAAAATGCCTCTTATAAAGTCTTCGGCCATGTTTCGGTCAATTGTTATAAATTCGGCGTCCCTATACGCAAGTTCTTTTTTAAAAAAACATCAAATCTGAAAAAACTAATCGCAATGAGAAAATCTGTGTTTATCTACAGGTTGGTTTTTGTTTTAGCATTCTTCCCTGTCGCTACAGGTCTTATGGGCCAGGCAACATTTCCCGAAAATGGAGTTGTTGATCCAAGACACGGTACTTATGCTTTCACAAATGCAACTATTGTTAAGGACGTAGCAACTACACTCAACAATGCTACTATGGTAATTAAAGACGGGAAAATTATTTCCGTCGGTACTTCAGTAAAAGTTCCTGCAGGCGCAGTTGAAGTTGACTGTAAAGGAAAATTCATTTACCCATCATTCATTGACATTTATGCTGATTATGGAACAACACTTCCCACTCCTCAGCAAGGACAAGGTGGGGCAGGTGGTGGCTTTTTTGGAGTACAACAATTTAATTCGAATGCTAAAGGTGCTTATGGATGGAACCAGGCAATAAAGGCCGAAGCTGATGCATTTAAAGTTTTTGCAATTGATGATAATAAAGCCAAACCACTTCGTGAAGCAGGTTTCGGAACCGTGTTGAGTCATGTAAGAGATGGTATTGCCCGTGGTACAGGCACTGTTGTTACCCTCGCTAACTCAAAAGAAAACCTGGTGATGCTGAAAGAAAAAGCATCTGCAAATTATTCATTTAATAAAGGTACTTCCACTCAAAGCTATCCAAGCTCAATGATGGGCAGTATCGCATTGCTTCGCCAGTCATTCCTTGATGCACAATGGTATAAACAAAAGCCAACAGAAGAAGGAGTGAATCTAAGCATGGAAGCCTGGAATAATAACCAGGGTCTGCCACAAATATTTGATGCAAATGATAAATGGAATTGTCTTCGTGCTGATAAAATAGGAGATGAGTTTGGCGTACAATATATAATTAAAGGTGGCGGTAATGAATACCAGCGCATCAAAGACATGAAAGCAAGTAACGCTTCATTTATTGTTTCTTTGAATTTCCCGCAGGCACAGGATGTGGAAGATCCTAATGAAGCAAGATTTGTTTCTTTAAATGACATGAAGCATTGGGAAATGGCACCTGCAAACGCTGCTTATTTTGAAAAAGCAGGAATTAATTTCTGTCTTACCACTGCTGATCTTAGAAACATAACCCAATTCTGGACAAATCTTCGCAAAGCGATGGATTATGGTTTAAGTGAAAATAAAGCAATGGAAGCGTTGACAAAAGCTCCTGCAACTTTATTGGGTATTTATGATCAGGTAGGAAGTCTTGATGAAGGTAAGATCGCCAACTTTATAATCACTAATGGGCCCGTGTTTAGTGAAAAATCAGTGATCATTCAAAATTGGATACAAGGAGAAAAATATTCAGTAAAAGAAGATGCGTGGACAAATATCGCAGGCACCTATAAACTTACAGTGAATACAACTGCAGGAGCTGAGAACTATACTCTCGATATAAAATCTAGTAGTTCTGCCAGTGTTTATGGAAAAGATACGTTGAGTGCAAGACTTTCTTATGATGGCAAAGCAGTAAAGCTTAGTTATGCTAAAATGCAAGGAAGAAGAGGCGGCGGTGGATTCGGTGGTGGACAAGGTGGCGGAGGCGGATTTGGTGGTGGTGGACAACAACCACAATTGCCAGCAACCGCAACAAGACTTTCTGGTTATAGCAGCGGAACCGAATGGAATGGTACGGGAACTGATTCATTGGGAAATTCATTGACATGGACCGCTATATTAGAAAAAGCTGCTGAAGTAAAACCTGATACCGTTAAGAAAAAAGATCCGATCGTTCTTGGAAAAGTATTATATCCATTCGAGCCATTTGGTTTTGAAGAAGGAAGTCAGCCTAAGCAAGAAACTATTTTAATAAAGAATGCCACCATTTGGACAAATGAAAAAGAAGGCGTTCTTCAAAATAGTGATATCTTATTAAAAGATGGAAAGATCTCAGCAATTGGAAAAAAACTTTCTGATGCTGGTGCAAAAGTTATAGATGGTACAGGTAAATATGTTTCTGCAGGTATCATTGATGAACACTCGCATATTGCTGCCTCTTCAATTAATGAAGGAGCACAAAGTGTAACATCTGAAGTTAGGATTACTGATAACCTGAATCCCGATGATATAAATATATATCGTCAATTAAGTGGTGGTGTTACTACCTCTCATATTTTGCATGGTTCAGCAAATGTGATCGGCGGGCAAACTCAATTGATAAAACTTCGTTGGGGCGCTAATGCCGAAGAACTGAAATTTAAAGGTGCTGATGGCTTTATAAAGTTTGCATTGGGAGAGAATGTAAAACGTTCTGCTTCTACACAAGGCAATGCCCGTTATCCAGATACAAGAATGGGTGTTGAGCAAGTATTAGTTGATGCGTTTACCCGTGCAAAAGATTATAAGAAAGCATGGGAAGATTACAATGCTGGAAAAGACAAATCAGCAAAGGATCATAAGCCTTTAGTGATGCCTCGTCGTGATCTTGAATTGGACGCACTTGTGGAGATCCTGGATAACAAAAGATTTATCACCTGCCATTCTTATGTACAAAGTGAGATCACGGGTTTGATAGATGTTGCTGATAAGGTCGGATTTAAAGTAAACACATTCACACATATTTTGGAAGGATATAAAGTAGCTGATAAAATGCTAAAGCATGGTGCTAATGCATCTACTTTCTCTGATTGGTGGGCTTACAAAATGGAAGTAGAAGATGCGATCCCTTACAATGCAGCGATCATGCACAAGGTTGGTTTGAATGTAGCCATCAATTCTGATGATGCAGAAATGGCTCGTCGCCTGAACCAGGAAGCAGCTAAAACAATGAAGTATGGTGATCTTACTGAAGATGAAGCATTCAAAATGGTTACATTGAACCCTGCAAAAATGTTGCATGTAGATAATAGAGTTGGAAGCTTGAAAGTTGGTAAGGATGCAGACGTAGTGGTTTGGAGTGATGATCCTTTAAGTATTTATGCAAAGTCATTGTACACTATTGTTGATGGTACTATTTATTTTGACAGGGCAAAAGATGCGGAGATGCAGAAATGGGTGGATACAGAAAGAACACGCCTGATCAAAAAAATGAATGGTGAAAAGAGAAGTGGTGCACCAGTTATTCCTGCAACACCAAGTTATCAGCTTATAATGACTTGCAGCGATCATGGTCATAGTCATGGCTTGCTAGCAATTGATGTTGATAATCTTGAAAACCAATAAAAATATTATAATGAAAAAAACATTTTTCTCGATCGTATTAGGTGGATTTTTCCTTGCAGCTGTTTCGCAAGAGACGGTATTGCCGGCTCCACCACAAAAAGGTGTGATGTATATCACAAATGCAAACATTCATGTTGGCAACGGAACCGTTATTAATAATGGAACTATCCAGATCAAAGATGGTAAAATTGAAAAAGTTGGTACTGATATCACTGTACCTGCGGGTTCAAATGTTACTGATGCAAAAGGAAAGCAGGTTTATCCCGGGATCATTTTGCCAATAAGTAATCTTGGTCTTGTAGAGATATCTTCAGTAAGAGCATCATCAGATGTAAGAGAGATCGGTGATATGAATCCAAATGTAAGATCAATTGTTGCTTACAACACCGATTCAAAAGTTATCAATACACTTCGTTCGCAGGGGATCCTGATGGCGAATATTGTTCCGCAAGGAAGTTTTCTTGCAGGTTCATCATCTGTAGTGCAATTGGATGCATGGAATTACCAGGATGCAGCAGTGAAAACTGATGGCGGAATGCATTTATATATGCCATCATTAATGCCTCGTCCTGATTTTAGCAGATTTGGTGGTGGAGGCGGTGGTCGTTTTGGCCCGCAACAAGGTAATAATTCAGATCCTGTAAAAGAAGGCCTGGCTAAAATTGAAGAATTGAAATCTTTCTTCACACAAGCGAAAGCATATTTTGCCGAAGGAGCACATAAAGAAACTAACCTGAAGTTTGAAGCAGTTAAAGGTTTGTTTGATAAGAGCCAGAAGTTTTATGTGCATGGAAATACAGTAAGACAAATGCTGATCGCACTTGATTTTGTAAAACAATTCAATTTTGATGTAGTGATCGTTGGTGGCACTGATAGCTGGCAGATAGCTGACCTGCTAAAACAACATAATGTATCGGTCATATTAAGTCAAATGCACAGTCTTCCTACCGCTGAAGATGATGATGTGGATCAGCCATACAAATCAGCAGCTGCTTTGCAAAAAGCCGGAGTTGTTTTCTCTATTTCAGATGATGATGCACAAACCCGTGGGAAAAATATTTTATTCAACGCAGGTACTGCAGCTACTTATGGTTTGTCAAAAGAAGAAGCGTTGCAAGCGATTACTTTAAATGCTGCAAAGATCATGGGTGTGTCTGATAAAGCAGGAAGTATTGAGGTGGGTAAAGATGCAAACATAGTTATCAGCGAAGGGGATCTGCTTGATATGAAAACAAGTAAAGTAACTGATGCTTTTATACAAGGCAGGGAAGTCGATCTTACTGATAAACACAAATTGCTAAATGACAAGTTCAATAAAAAATATAATTTGAAACCTGCTACACCGGCAAAAGCATTCTGATAAATTATTTAGAATTATTAAAACCGTTTCGTTTATAACGAAGCGGTTTTTTATTCCATTAAACGGGCCTTGAAGCTTCGTTGATCTCGCTATCCTCATGATTATGGGGCTCATCTAATGACTTTCCACAATGCGGGCAATTGTGACCTTTGAATTTTTTGTTGAATCTAAATTCTTCAAGAAAACCGACAGTAATGATACCGGCAGGCAGTGCAAATAGAGCTACGCCAGTTAACATGATCGTACCAGCTAAAACTTTTCCAAGCGTGGTATGTGGTGCCATATCACCATAACCAGTAGTAGTAAGTGTAACCACAGCCCACCATATAGTTGCAGGTATGCTGGAAAAAGAATCTGGTTGTGCATTATGTTCCGCGAAGTATAATAAACAAGATGCTATGATGATTAAAAAAACAACCATTATAAAACTCAACAATAGCTCATTGACCCTTGATTTGAAAACATTAAAGATCATTTGAGCTGATTTGGTATAAGCGGTGAGTCTGAACAATCTGAAAAAACGCATAAAACGAAGAAGCCGTAGAATACGCAGATCGAAATCTAGGAATTTATGGAAATAACTTGGCAAAAATGCAAGAAGATCGATAAGTGCACCTGGAGTTAACATGTATTTGATCCGACCTTTGATACTGCCCTTGTATCTGGGATCGTGAGTGCAACTCCAAACTCGCAATACATATTCAACTGTGAAAATAAAAACAGAAACCTGGTCAAAATAATGGAAAAAATGTTCATATTTATCATGAAGTGGTTTAACTGTTTCCAGCATAACCGCAATTACATTCAGCACGATCAGAGTTATAATAAAAGCATTAACAAACTTATCGGCTTTTGATTCGCCCAACTCAGGGTGGAGTAGTATATGAACTTTTCGCTTAGTAGTTTGATACATAAACAGGGTTTGGCTGAAGGACTCCTTCGCAGTCTGCGCTAAAGATATAAATAAACGGGAATTAATTTCAGAAGCGGTTTGCTTAATGCTTCAAACGTCTCTTTTTGATCATACCTCCTTTCACGTCTTTGATGGCGGTCATTATAACAAAGGCATTAGGATCTATTTTATGAATTTCATTATTCATCCTGCTGATCTCAAGCCGTGTCACTACAGTATAAATAATATTCTTATCATCGGTATACCCTTGCTTTCCGAAACCCTCCCGGCCTTTATAAACTGTAACACCACGACCAAGCTTATTGATGATCATTTCTTTTATTTCTTCGTTATGGGTTGAAATAATAGTGACGCCGGTATATTCTTCTATTCCTTCAATTACAAAATCAACCGTTTTAGAAGCGGCCAGGTATGTTACCATTGCGTACAAAGCAACGTCGATTGAAATAAAGTAAGCTGTTATACCGAATATTATAACATTTATGATAGTAATAATATCTCCAACAGTTGTACCTAATCGTTTACTCAGGTAAAGCGCCACGACTTCAGTGCCATCAATAACTGCTCCACCACGAATCGTAAGCCCGATGCCAGCCCCAAGAAAAAAACCACCAAAAACTGCTACGAGCAATTTATCATCTGTTACGGGTTTGAAATTAATGAACGCAGCAAGTAAGGCAAGTCCTGCAATTGCCAATGTAGCTTTTATTGCAAAAGTTCTCCCAATAACACCCAGCCCTAAAAGCAGGAAAGGAATATTTATTAATACAAGCATCAAACCAAGCTTTGCCCCGGTTAATTGTCTTATCAACAGAGCAATACCAGTGGCGCCGCCATCAATAAAATTATTGGGTATCAAAAATCCTTTAAGACCAAAAGTGGCTGACAAAATTCCCAACGATATAAAAAGGAGGTCTCTGAAAAAATCGACTACAGTTATTTTAAATTCATAATATGCTTTGGCAAATTCATACGAAGAGTATTCAGTCTTTTCAGCCAGGTCTTTCTTCTTGTGACGAAGAACTGTATCTGTAATTAATTTTTGCCAGAATGGATTCATGCTTCATTTAAAGTGCTGATATGATCTTTTCAAATTTAATGATTATCGACGAAAAGACTTGATTGATAATAATTAAACTTTGTATGTTGAAAAAAATAAAAGCATCCATTTTCATGAATGCTTTTATTATTAATTTTTATCCTTCGCTTCGCTCCCACGACATTCGTCGGGGCAGGCAGGATGACAAAAGACTATGCTTCCTTTCCGTGACAGTTTTTATACTTCTTTCCACTTCCACAAGGACAAAGATCATTCCTTCCAATTTTCGGTGCCACTTTCACTGGTTGTTGCTTTACATCAGCACCTGAAGGATCATAATAATCTTTTTCATTTGCAGCATAATCCTGACCTGCAGTATCGATCTCTTCTTTATTTGCTTTTAATTTACTGAGATCGGTTTTTTCACGATGTCCTTCACGCAATAGTGGCAGCTTTGGTCCACCAGGTGTTGGTCGCCCAGATGATTGACCTGAACCATCTGATCCTCCCTCAGATACAGGTAATGCTGCATGACACATAAATGAAACAATATTCCTGTTCGTTTCACTATCCATATTCTTAAACAGGTTAAAGGCTTCCATTTTATAGATCACTAATGGATCTTTCTGCTCAAGATATGCCGTTTGTACACTTTGTTTCAGATCATCCATTGCACGCAGATGTTCTTTCCATGAATCATCAATCACTGAAAGTGTGATATGACGTTCAAGAGCATCACAAAGTTCCTGTCCACCGGTCTCAAGTGTTTTTTGCAAATTAGTCAGCACATTAATGATCTTACGACCATCACTAAACGGCACTACTACGTTTTCAATATGATTGCCCTGCGATCCAAGGATGTTTTTAAAAACAGGCAGTGATTGTTTTTTTAGTTCTTCTTTTTTGCGATCATAATTTTCTGTGGCTTCATTGTATAATTTCTCGATCAATGAATTTTCATCTGTTTTCAAAAATTCTTCTTTCTCAATTTTGGTATCCATTCCAAAATTCACAATACAATCAAGTTTAAAACCTTCATAGTCTTCCTGCTCACGGTAAGTGGCGATCAATCCTTCGGCAACAACTGAAAATGCATTGTCGATATCCAACGCCAATCTTTCTCCAAACAACGCATGCTGACGTTTGCCATAAACGACATTCCGTTGCTTATTCATTACGTCATCATATTCTAATAATCTTTTGCGGATACCAAAATTATTTTCTTCTACTTTCTTTTGTGCTCTTTCAATGCTTGATGTGATCATGCTGTGCTGTATCACTTCACCTTCTTTATAACCAAGCTTATCCTTGATCTTGGCAATCCGTTCGCTGCCAAACATACGCATCAGGTCATCTTCCAATGCAACATAGAATTGAGATGTACCCGGATCACCTTGTCTGCCTGCACGACCACGAAGCTGCCTGTCTACACGACGGCTATCATGACGTTCAGTACCGATGATAGCTAAACCACCGGCTTCTTTTACACCAGGTCCGAGCTTGATATCCGTACCACGACCCGCCATGTTAGTGGCGATCGTAATTGCTCCGGGTAACCCAGCTTCGGCAACGATCTGCGCTTCACGGGAATGTTGTTTTGCATTCAATACATTGTGTGGGATCTTTTTTACCTGCAGCATTTTGCTCAGCAATTCACTTACTTCAACTGAAGTGGTACCAACAAGCACCGGTCTTCCTGCGTTGCGCAATGCTTCTATTTCATCAATAGCTGATTTATATTTTTCTCTTTTGGTTTTATAAACAAGGTCCTGGTGATCTTTACGAACCATTGGAAGATTAGTAGGAACAGTAACAACGTCCAGTTTATAAATATCCCACAACTCTTTTGCTTCTGTTTCCGCAGTACCGGTCATACCGGCCAGCTTATGATACATGCGGAAATAATTTTGCAATGTGACAGTAGCATAAGTTTGTGTAGCAGCTTCGATCTTTACATTCTCTTTTGCTTCAATAGCCTGGTGCAAGCCATCAGAATATCTTCTTCCATCAAGAATACGACCCGTTTGTTCATCTACAATTTTTACAGCGCCGTCCATTACCACATATTCCACATCTTTTGAAAATAATGTATAGGCTTTTAAAATTTGTTGCACTGTATGTATGCGATCAGCCTTTACACGAAAATCATTTAATGCTTCTTCCTTATGATGCATTTTTTCATCAGGATTGGAATCAGTTTTTTCTATTTCTGCTAACCTTACACCAATGTCAGGTAGTACAAAGAAATCAGGATCCTCACCGGATTTGGTGATCATTGCAATGCCTTTATCAGTAAGATCAACTGAATTGTTTTTTTCATCGATCTGGAAAAGCAGTTCCTCATCCACTTTCGGCATTTCTTTTTGCTGATCGGCGAGATAATAGTTCTCTGTTTTCTGCATTTTTACTCTAATACCCGGCTCGCTTAAATATTTGATCGTAGGTCCATATTTTGGCAATCCTCGATGTGCTCTGAAAAGATAAAGTCCGCCACTTTTCGGATCATCATCTCCCTCAGCAATTCTTTTCTTGGCTTCATTCAGGTTGCTACGCACTATTCTTTCCTGCGCTTCCACTAATTGATGGACTCTTGGTTTCAGAATATGGTATTGCTGATCATCACCTTTCGGTATCGGTCCGGAAATTATCAAAGGAGTCCTGGCATCATCGATCAAAACGCTATCGGTTTCATCTACCATTGCAAAGTGATGTTTGCGTTGCACCATTTCTTCGGGAGAATGAACCATATTATCGCGGAGATAGTCAAAACCAAATTCATTATTGGTGCCGTAAGTGATATCAGCGAGATAAGCTTTTCTTCTGTCATCACTGTTTGGCTGGTGTTTATCAATACAATCAACAGTTATTCCAAGCCATTCAAAAATAGTTCCGTTCCATTCCTGGTCGCGACGAGCCAAATAATCATTTACTGTTACAATATGTACTCCTTCACCGGCTAATGCATTCAGGTATGCAGGTAATGTAGATACAAGTGTTTTACCTTCACCTGTTGCCATCTCAGAAATTTTTCCTTCGTGCAAAACCATTCCACCAATCAACTGTACATCATAATGCACCATATTCCAGGTTACCTGTCCACCAGCTGCAGTCCATGAATTTTTAAATATGGATTTGTCGCCATCGATCTTTACATATTCTTTTTCTACACTCAGGTCACGATCCATCTGCGTGGCGGTGGCTAATATTTCTGTATTTTCTTTGAATCTTTTTGCGGTTTCTTTTACGACTGCAAAAGCTTCGGGTAAAATATCTTTAAGAGCTTCTTCAATTTTTTTATCCCTGTCCTTTTTTAATTTATCTACTTCCTGGTAAATGGCATCCTTACCAAACAGATCATTGAATTGAAGATCTTCTGCTCTTTTATTTGCTGAAGAAATTTCATTATCAATTGCTGTAAGATGTGCTTTTATGCGTTGACGAAACTCTGTTGTTTTATTACGCAATTGATCATTCGTCAACGATTGAAAAGAGTCAAAATGTTTATTGATCTCGGCTACAAGTGGTTGGATCTTTTTTACATCCTTTTCCGATTTGCTGCCACCAAATAGTTTCGAAAAAAAACTCATAATAATCTTTGATTAGGGTTCTGTTTTTAAATTCTGATACACAAGGTTCAAAATGCTGTCAAATAAAGTGCTACAATAACTTATGAGCCAAATTGACAGGGCTGCAAAGATAAGGCTTCTTGTTAAGCACTAAGCAGCCAGAGGTCCGATATTAAGCAGGAAGAAATCCACGAAACCAATTTGCCAAAACCAATTAATGGTTTTTACTTCTTACATTTTCTTTAACTAACCTTCATCAACTCTGATGTATAAAACTCAAGTCTTGCTGCCATGTCCGACGGAACATTCAAAGAATAATACAGGGCGAGTATTTTATAACAACTCAGCTTTTTTTACTTTTAGTAACGTTATATTGCAAACCAACAATTAAATAAAATGAAAAAGATCACCACCACTCTTTTTTTTGTAATTGTCTCCACAATTTTATTTGCCCAGAATGTAAAAAAGATCGAAAACCTTAAAGACGGATGGGATGTTTCTTATTCCTACACTGGCGAAGTAAGTGCTGGTAAATCCAATGGGATGGGTGTTGCTAAATATAAGTCGGGTAACGCAGTGAGGTATGTGGGAGGTTTTCTAAATGGAATGTATAATGGCAGGGGCACTATGTTTTTTAAAGAGGGAGCTTTTCTTACCGGTGAGTGGAAAAACGGGAAACTAAATGGGAAAGGTTCATTCCTAAGTGAAACAGGAATATTATACATTGGCGAGTTTGTCAATGGGGTAAAGCAAGGCAAAGGTGTTTTATTTTATAAAGATAACGGGATGATCGTGGGAAACTTTTCAAATGATAAATTGAATGGCCGTGGCATCCAGATATTTTCAGATGGTTCCGTTGTAAGTGAAGTAAACTATAAAGATGATAAAAGAAATGGGATGGGTTATCAATATGAAATAAAATCAAAAAAGCTTTATGAAGGCGAATGGAGTGATGATAAGTGGGTGCAGTCCGGTACGCCTTCGTTTAGCAGTTTTTTAAAATCTTCTACTTTGGTCGCAGAAGCTACAGATGATCATATCCTCGCAGGGCCAACAAACAAGGATAAGTTTCTTATTGATTCATCCTATTATTATGATCTGAAAAAGCAGAAGCGTTATTTTGGTTATTATGTTGCCGGCCATTTGAAAAATGGAGTTATCATTGGTGACAGCACTCGTTTTTGGGGGCCTATAGGTGACAATGGGGCTTCAGGATATTGTTATGATTTTAAAGATAAGAAGTTTTACTCCGAAGGAAACTATTCAGATGATCGCTTGAATGGCCAGATACTGGATCTTGATCTTGCCAAGCAAACTGCTTATTATGGCGGCGCAGTAAATGGTGAATTTACCGGTAAAACATTTTTTTTTAATAAGGAAGGCACAATGTTCGTTGGCGATTATGTAAAAGGAAGAATTAATGGGAATGGTTACAGGATTGAAACAAATGGACGACTAACAATCGGAATTTGGGAAGACGGCGTGGTAAAGAAACTTACTTCGGTAACGACTCCGTCGGGAGAAGTTATTTCTGGAAGTCCGAAAAATTTTGCTGAAGGATTAAATATTGCTATCAAATCATACCCGGATATTTTTGATAATATCTATGGAGATCTTGTGGTGGAAGATGATGTTTTATCAGCGATGGAGGAAATTGACGAAGATGGCGTATTGACATTTACCTATAGTCTTGTAAATATCCCGGGAAGCATTGGTAAAAACCTGTTAGCGGAAGATTTTGATGAGAATACTTTCTATTATTCAAAATTTTTACAAACTGCTGACGCGGCGAAAGCAAAAGCAAAATACAATGAACTGGCGACGCAATTGCAATCAGCAGTTATTACAAATTCTTTTTTTACCGGTAAACAAAAACTGGCAGGCAAGATTGTTCCGCCGGACATTTCCAAGGATAAAACAGAATCAGAGTTTTCTATTTCCGGAGGCGGCAGTGATTTTGATGATTTCAAAGTATGGCTCAGGTTAAGGAAAAGTGGCGATGAATATGTTGTGGAAATTTTGCTGGGCGAAAAAACTGAAGACTTCTAAACTTAATTCCCTGGTTTATCATTTCCTTAAGGAACTTTGCGGATAGAATAAGTATTAATAGTAAATCATTGTATGAAATATCAGTTTGGTTTAAAAGATATAGGCATTGTTTCATTGGTTTTTCTTTTTTCATGCACCAGCAATGAGATCGGGAATATCAAAGATGTAAATCCAGATGCTGTGTTTTTTGATTATGAAGTTTGGGCGGAAGAAGGAAAAGAAGATGTGACTGTTAATCTTCAATACCGCATGGATGGAAAAAATGGAACAACACTGGTCTTAGATGAGCCCAGCAAGGTGATGCTTGATGGCGAGCAACTGAAAGTAGATAGTGCAAAAGTAACCGGAGCTTATTATGAAGTGCAAAAACCGTTTGCATCATTTGCCGGCAAGCATGCGATCAGCTTTACTGACCTGAATAAAAAAGAATACAACGAAGAATTTGAATTCAAACCTTTTACTCTTGAGCCAAATGTTCCTTCAACATTGAATCGCGGTGATCTTGTATTCACTTTCAAAGGGCTTGATCCTGTAGATTATTTAAGTGTTATTTTAACGGACACTTCTTTTGCGAGTGCTGATATTAATGATGTTGATACCATAAGAAACGGCCGGCTTGTCATTAAAGCAGACCGGCTTTCTGCGCTTATAAATGGCCCGATCCATCTTCAATTTTACCGGGAAGAAATATTACCGCTGAAAAAGCCTACAAAAGAAGGCGGGAATTTTATCATAACGTACGGATTAAAAAGGGATTTTGAGCTAAAGGATGCTGTAAAATTGTAGTTAGTTTCTTTTCAAGAATCTTCTGGTTTTTTACCTCCAAGCCCGTACTTTTGCGGCCGATTTCAGTTTAACTTTTAACTTTTCAAAATGGCAGGACAGCTCAAAGAAGTTCGTAATCGCATTAAGTCAGTACAAAGCACACAGCAGATCACAAAGGCAATGAAGATGGTGAGTGCCGCAAAACTTCGCCGTGCGCAGGATGCAATTATTCAAATGCGTCCTTATGCTAAAAAAATGCAGGAGATGCTCAGCAATATCGTTAGCAATGCCGGTGGCGGAGCAGGAATAACTTTGGCAGCCGAAAGACCAGTAGAAAAAGTGTTGTTGATCGTGATTACCAGTGATCGTGGACTTTGTGGTGCATTCAATGCCAACCTGATCAAACTTGCAAAAGCAACTATCAACGAAAGATATCCTGATCAATTCAAGAAAGGCAATGTTACGATCTGGAGCATCGGTAAGAAAGGATATGAGCATTTTTTGAAAACCCGTTTTACTGTAACGGATACTTATAAAGATATTTTTCTTCATTTAAATTTTGAAAGCGTTCAAAAAGCTGCGCAAGCTGCTATGAAAAGTTTTGAAGTTGGTGAATTTGATGTCGTGGAAGTTATTTACAGCCAGTTTAAAAATGCGGCTACACAGAAATTTGAAGTGGAAAGGTTTTTACCTATTCCTAAGGTAGAAGCAAAAGCCGGGGCTACAAAAGCTGATTTCATTTATGATCCTTCACAAGAAGAATTGATCGCTGAGCTGATGCCAAAAATTCTCAACACGCAATTATATAAAGCAGTTCTTGATTCCAACGCATCCGAGCACGGTGCCCGCATGACGGCAATGGATAAAGCAAGTGATAACGCCCAGGAAATGTTGCGTTCATTAAAAATTTCTTACAACCGTGCAAGACAGGCGGCCATTACTACTGAACTTACAGAGATCGTAAGTGGTGCGGCGGCATTGCAAGGATAAGCCCAACCCCCTGTCCCCCTAAAGGGGAGACTTAGGTTGAGCATACTTTGTTTTATTTGTTGGTTCACTTAACAGTATGTTGATAATTGTGTTACCAGCTTTAGCTCCCTGATTGTACTTTCGTTGCGTCACTCCGTTCAACGTTTAGTTCTCTAATCAACAATTAATAAATGGAAATTAATAATCTTATACCCCACCTCGAAGCACTCATATTTGCAAGCGATAAGCCGTTGACAACATTGGAAATAGTTGATCTTGCTAACAATGCTTTTTCCTTTATGGATGAAAAAGTTTCGCTTGACCAGGTGGAAACATCATTAGAAGGTATCGTTGAAAAATATAAAGCGGAGTTTTATCCATTTGAAGTGATACAAAGTGGTGGTGGCTGGCAGTTCCTTACAAAAAAGGAATATCATAAAACTATTGCTCAATTAAACGGCGATAAGTTTTTGAAAAAACTCTCTGCTGCTGCAATGGAAACACTTTCCATTATTGCTTATAAGCAACCTGTGACCAAAGGCCAGGTGGAAGCAATAAGAGGAGTAAGTGCTGATTATGCGATTCAAAAATTGTTGGAGAAAGAATTGATCGTTATTAGCGGTCGCAATGAAACCATGCCGGGTCATCCATTGGTTTATGCTACTTCAAAAAGTTTCATGGATTATTTCGGGATCAACACTCCAGATGATCTTCCAAAGATCAAAGAGGTGTTGGCTGAACAAGTCATCGAACCCACTATCGTCAATGAATCAGATTTTATTTCTGAATCGGCAAATACAGAAGAGGCGCCTGCGGCTGCACCAGTTGAAGAACCTACTAATCTTGCTGTAACTGAAAGCGGGGAATTGATAGAAAATAAAGACGAGCAGGAAGGAGAGGACAGTTAAACCCCAACCCTAAAGGGGAGTTGTGCAGCGAAAACCAAAGCCTGATAGTAGTTATCATTTGATATTAAAAGGATTTATTGATTTGAGTAATAAAAATCCGTGCTTATCCATCAAATCCGTGTCATCCGTGTTCCTATCTTCGCCAACATGTCGCAACAACTTTCTCCTGAACAATTAGAAAAAATTGCAAAGCAATTCGGTACCCCCGTGTATGTTTATCATGCTGAAAGAATAAAAGAGCAGTATGATAAATTACTTACTGCTTTTGATGGGGTTGATACAAAATTTTTCTATGCTGCAAAAGCACTAACCAATATCAGTATTCTTAAATACATTCTTTCCATTGGTTGCAATATCGATTGCAGTTCCATTAACGAAGTAAAACTGGCATTAAAAGCAGGCTTTGAACCACAGAATATTCTTTATACATCAAACAACATTGCGTTTGAAGAAATAACAGAAGCGAAAGAACTTGGAGTTCATATTAATATTGACAGCATTTCTAATCTTAAAAAATTCGGAAAAAAATTCGATCATACTTATCCTGTTGGTGTTCGCTTGCGTCCGAATATTATGGCTGGTGGAAATTTGAAGATCTCCACAGGACATGCTGATAGCAAATTTGGTGTGCCTCTTGAAAGCATCAAAGAAGTGCTTGATGTTATCAAAGAAACCAACTTACATATACGGACATTGCATATTCACACCGGTAGCGAAATAAAAGATGTGGAGGTGTTTGCAAAAGGCATTGAAGTATTGTTTGAGGTAGCACAACATTTTCCTGATCTGCAAGTACTCGATCTTGGTGGCGGATTCAAAGTGCCTTATATGCCTGGTGAGGAAGGAACAGATATTCCATTACTCGGTAAAAAAGTAAAGGAGGAGTTTGATCAGTATGAGAAAAAATATAATCGTCATTTCCAGGTTTGGTTTGAACCGGGAAAATTTATTGTAAGTGAAGCCGGATATTTTATTACAACTGTGAATGTTATTAAGAATGCCGGTAACAAAATTTTTGCAGGTGTAAATAGCGGACTTAATCATTTGATCCGTCCAATGTTTTATGGTGCTTATCATGAAATAGAAAATAATTCAAATCCAGTTGGTGAAAAAAGAAATTATGATGTAGTTGGGAATATTTGTGAGACCGACACATTTGCTGAAGATCGCCGACTGCCAGAAATACACGAAGGCGATCATCTTGTTTTTAGAAATGCAGGTGCTTATTGTTTCGAAATGTCGTCACATTACAATTCAAGATTTAAACCTGCGGAGGTAATGGTAAAAAATGGTGAAGCTTATCTCATTCGAAAAAGAGATGAGTTAGAAGATCTGTTAATAAATCAAATAGAGATCCCTTAAAATATCAGCTCATCATTTTTTTGTACTCGCAGCAGCTACATAAGTAGGGCCGGTAGCATTCTTGATGGGCTCCAGACTTACTAAATACTGGTAAATTGCTTTAAGATCATTATCACTCATTTTTCTAAACTGATCCCATGGCATATCTGAGGCGGCAATAATTTTTTTCAACCGAAACCTGTCAATAAATTGTTGTTGTGTCCATCCGGTGAGCTTTCCTGTTTCTTTATCCGGAGTAAGATTTGGGGTTACACAATAAGAACCATCAGCCGCTTCAAATTTTAATCCGCCTGCAAAAAAAGGCCCTGTATATTCGCCTGTCATAAGACTACGATTCGTATGACAACCGCGGCAATTAGTCACATAGTGACTAAGATATTTTCCATAGGCAGCTGTAGTATCAGGTGTTATTGTCCTCACTACTTCACCATCTGGGCCTACGGGTTTTATTAAAAATGCTTTTACTGCCTTTCCAATAAAGTTCAACTGATTATCCATTACTTTATTTTTCTCAGGAGCTTGCGATCTTAAAAAAGAGAGGACGGCAACCAGGTCTTCATCACTTAGGTTGTGAAAAGGCATAAAATCAAACAAGGCTCTTCCATCACGGGCAACACCATACCTGAGTGAACGTGCAATCACTGAATCTGGTAATTTACCAATACCTGTTTCGTCATCGGGTGTTATGTTTTTTGAATATAATGTTCCAATAGGCAGATCAAAATTGAGTCCTCCCTTTAAGGGAAACTCTTCGCCCATATTTATTTTTTCCTGGTCTTCCTTAGGAGTATGACAACCGGAGCAATGTGCTGGTCCATAAGCTAGGTATTTTCCTCTTGCAATAGTGGCACTATCATTAGTTGCATGAAGATTAGGGAAGGGGGCATCAAATTTTTTGTTTTGCAAAGAAAAAACGAGGATCACAAAAATTACTACGATGGTTAAAATGGTAATACCTGTCCATTTCAAGATTTTTTTAAACAGTTTCATGTTTGGTGTATTTGGTGGTTTGATGCTTCGAAAACTCTGGGCGAAAAGATAAATCATTCTGTACTTTTACCAATATTTATTTAAAATTTTAACAAGGTTCAAAAGTTCAGGAGCAAAAAACTATGAAGTACTTCCAAAGAATTTTTATAGCAAATCTTTTATTTTTTTTTTCAATTGTTTCACATTCACAGGACATGAAAAAATTCAGTCTTTATAAACCCGATGAAAAAGCAGAAACAGAAATTGCCAGTGCAGTGAGTGAAGCAAAAAGATCCGGCAAACAAGTTCTTATACAAATTGGCGGCAACTGGTGTATCTGGTGTGCAAGATTTCATGAGTTTGTTACAAAAGATGCGCAGCTTGATTCATTGATGAATGCAAACTATGTTGTTTATCATTTGAATTACAGCAAAGAAAATTATAACGCAAAGCTTTTAACGAAATACAATTTCCCTCAGCGTTTTGGATTCCCTGTTTTTTTAATACTCGATAGTGAAGGAAACCTGCTGCATACACAAAATTCATGGTATCTTGAAGATGGAAAAACATCATATGAACGTGAAAAAGTCAAATCATTTTTTACTGAATGGAGTAAAAGATCATTAGATCCCTCTCAATATAAAGAACAATGATGGAATCAAACTTTCAATTATTTTCCAAGCAGATGATCAGTCCTTTAAAGTTCAGGATGTTTTTACTTTCTAAATTGCCAAGCGCCTATTTTTCCGGTGTAAGAGTAAAAAGTCTTGATGAAAATAAATGTGAAGTGTCTGTTCCTTTTAAATGGTTTTCACAAAATCCTTTTCGCAGCACATATTTTGCTTGCTTAAGCATGGCGGCAGAAATGAGTACCGGTGCATTGGCATTAGGGCATTTATATAAAAGAAAACCAGCGGTAAGTATGCTGGTAGTAAAAACAGAAGGTGAGTATTTTAAAAAGGCAGTTGACAAAACTACATTTGTTTGTGATGATGGGTCACAAATAAAAAAATGCATTGAAGAAGCAGTTGAATCCGGTGAAGGAAGATTAATAAGAGCAAAAACGATTGGGAAAAATAAAGCAGGAGAAATAGTGGCAGAGTTTTTTATTACATGGTCATTTAAAGCAAAAAAAGAAAAATGAAAATAGCATTTCACGGAGCAGCAAGATGTGTAACTGGTAGTAAGCATTTAATTACTTTAAGAAATGGGAAAAAACTATTGCTCGATTGTGGTATGTTCCAGGGCATGGGAAGAGAAACAAATGCTCTGAATCGGTATTTCGGTTTTGATCCGATGACTATTGATGCGATGATCCTTTCTCATGCACATATTGATCACAGCGGTCTTATTCCAAAATTGACAAAAGAGGGTTTTAAAGGAACGATCTTTTGTACACCTGCTACAAAAGAACTCACAGGAGTTTTATTGGAAGATTCGGCCGAGATACAGGAAGACGATATTAAATATGAAAATAAAAGAAGGGCAGCAGCGGGGCAACCATATCTTACTCCATTATATACAATTGAAGATGCAAAAAAAGCACAGGATCATTTTGCCACAGCAGAATACAACCAGTGGTTTAATGTTATGGATGATGTACAAGCAATGTTTACAGATGCGGGACATATAATCGGTAGTACTTGTGTGCATGTACGCATAAAGGAAGATGGAAAAGACAGGACGCTTAGTTTTAGCGGAGATGTTGGTCGCTACCGGGATGTTATTTTAAAATCCCCTGAAAATTTTCCGCAGGCTGAATTTATTTTACTTGAATCTACATACGGCAATAGCCTTCATGATGAACACCTGACAACACCTGATCACCTGTTAGAATGGATCGAGAAAGCTTGTCTTGTTAAAAAGGGTAAACTTATTATGCCTGCTTTTAGTGTTGGTCGCACACAGGAAATTCTTTATGCACTCAATCAATTGGAAGTTGAAAACAGGTTACCCGAATTAGATTATTTTGTCGATAGTCCTTTGAGCATTGAAGCAACAGAAATTGTTAAAAAATATCCGGGATACTTTAATAAACAAATTCAACAGCTTCTGCAAACTGACAGTGATCCTTTTAATTTTAAAGGATTGAAGTATATAAAGAATGTAGAACAATCAAAATTGTTGAATTTCAGAAATGAACCCTGTGTTATTATTTCTGCCAGTGGTATGGCGGATGCCGGAAGAGTGAAACATCATATTAGCAACAACATTGAAAACAGCCGAAATACTATTCTTCTCACAGGTTATTGTGAGCCTCATTCATTGGGTGGTAGGTTAATGGCAGGTGCCAAACTGGTAGGAATTTTTGGCGTAGAGCATGAAGTGAATGCCGAAGTGGCATCCATTCGCAGTATGAGTGCTCATGGGGATTATGAAGACCTCTGCCAATGGCTGGCCTGCCAGGATCCAAAACAAGTAAAAAAGCTTTTTCTCGTTCATGGTGATTATAATGTTCAGCAGGACTTCAAAAGCCGCTTAGTACGAAAGGGTTTTGATGATGTAGAAATACCAGAAATTCATTATGAAATTGGTTTGACATAAGGTTATTAACTGCAACATTGGTCTTTTTTACCATTTCCTTTTTCTTTTTTTCACAAGTCATTAATAAACGTAGGGTCAAAAATTGCGTTTATAGTTTGAGCATTTAAAACACTCAGACTATGAATAAAATAAATTTGAAAGCAGCAATTGTGGCGGTTCTGAGCATTGGATTACTTGCCGGCTGTGCAAGTTCCGCCCATATTGAAAAAGACGAAACCGTAAATTTCAATAAGTATAAAACATTTACATGGCTTCATGGTGAAAATGGCAAGTTGGAAAATCAAAGCGATCTTATTGAATCTAAGATCCGCGGTGCAGTAACAAAAGAATTTGAAAAGATCGGCTGGAGGGAATCGAAAAATAAACCCGATGTGATCCTCGATTATGATGTGTTGGTAGAAAGGTCAAGCCAGCAACAAAATGAGCCGGTTTATAGTCAGCCCTATAGCAGGTTGGTTTATAACCCATACACAAGACGTTATGCAACGATCTATTATCCTTCTCAATTTTTAGGTTATGACTCATATGAAAAAGTCATCAGGGAAGGAACAATTACTGTCACAATGATCGATGCAAAAAATGATAAAACAGTATGGCAGGGTTGGACAACAGCCGAAGTGAACAATCGAAATCTTACAAATAAAGAAATTCAAAAAGCGGTAGCTAACATTTTTAAAAAATCAGAGCTTGCAAAGCAATAACTTATATCCATGAAGGACGGTTTTGAACTTGCCCCGATTTAATCGGGGCTTTTTTGTTGAAAAATGTTTTTGTCATCAAGCGGTTGAAACTTATCTTTGCCGCCCCTGAAACAAGAGGCATTAGGCTTCAAAGTCTTAGCATAGGAGGCCCGTTCGTCTAAGGGCTAGGACACCACCCTTTCACGGTGGTGATACGAGTTCGAATCTCGTACGGGCTACCAGAGTTTCTAGAAACTTGAATCCCTGCAACAATAATAGTTGCAGGGATTTTTTTTAACCCAATTGATATATTGACAGATAATCTTTCAAAAAAAATCCCCCGATAAAAATCGAGGGACTTCGTACAGGTACTTTTATAATTATAGTTTAAACCCAATTGTAAAACTTAACACACGATGTTTATTGTTCTCATCATCTGAGCTATCACTTCCTGATTGCAATTTTGCAAGACCTAAACCATAGTTAACAGACAAGACTGCTTTTTTCAGATCAATACCCGCCGTTCCATTCAAGCCGTAATCAAAACGTTTCATGATACCAAAACCAACGCCTTCTTCGTAATCCAATGTTGTAGGATCGTCATTGCTCCATTCAATATTCATTCCACTGTTAAAGGCCGTGCCGAAAATTTTTCCTTCCGTTTTATTTTTACCTGCAATGCCAACAGCAAGATAAGGGCCTGCACCGGCAAAAAAATTGGGACCGTCTTTTGCGCCAAACTTAAAGACGAGGTTTAAGGGAACTTCCAAATAGATCGGATTTGATGTTGCTTTAAAATAATTCGCATCAGTTGTTTCACCGCTTTGCGTTTTTGATCCTTTGCCTGAAACAAGTAATCCTGGTTGTAATGATACAAATTGGCCGAGGCTAATGTCGCCGATAAAACCTGCCTGAAAACTTGTAAGAGTTTTTGCATCGTCAATTCTTCCATTTTCTGATATTGTTACATTAGCAAGATTCACACCTCCTCTTAATATGATAGAGGATTTTTGCGCATTAATGTTTAATAATGTAAACATTAACGGAAGGGTTAAAAAAATGTGTTTTTTCATATTGTACAGTTTTATTTTAGCCTTTATAAACAAACATTTTGCCAGAATAAATGTTTGAAAATTGTTCTTCAATAATTTTTCAATTAAACACTGCTATAAGATGTTGGCAGGTTTAAAAAGTTTAATCGTTATTGAATATTTCTTTCAATAATATTCATGTATATAATTTTCCCCAATATCATGTGTATAGACTCTAATTATTTGATTTGTAAAAAGGATTTTCCAGGTGTATTGTATATTAATAGCTGAATATCGATAAGAACGTACAAGAATGCGACGCAATTAGGCTCAATAGTAGTACAGAAGCCAAGTACATAAAAATTGCTTTCCTCGTAAACTAAACGACCTTGCAAATCCTCACGGTTTCTTACCTTCGCACCTCAAATTAAAAATCTGAATTAATCATGAGCACAGTTAGAGTTGCAATTAATGGTTTCGGACGTATTGGCCGGCTTGTTTATCGCCAGATCTATAAAATGGATGGTATTGATGTAGTGGCTATCAATGATCTTACCAGCCCTAAGGTATTAGCACATCTTTTAAAATATGATAGTGCACAGGGCCGTTTTGACCAGGATGTAAAATCAACAGAAAATTCAATCACCGTAAATGGTGATGATATAAAAATATATGCACAAAAAGATCCTGCACAAATACCATGGAAAGATCACCAGGTGGATGTAGTGCTGGAATGCACAGGGTTCTTTACTGATAAGACCAAAGCAGAAGCACATTTGAAAGCTGGTGCAAAAAAAGTGGTGATCAGCGCACCGGCAACCGGCGATCTGAAAACAATTGTATTTAATGTTAACCATAGTATTCTTGATGGCAGTGAGACGATCATCAGTTGTGCAAGTTGTACTACGAACTGTCTTGCGCCAATGGCACAGGTGCTTGAAGAAAAATATGGCATTGTAAATGGTTTGATGACAACGGTACATGCTTATACAAATGATCAGAATACACAGGATGCGCCACATCCGAAAGGGGATCTTCGCCGTGCAAGAGCTGCCGCGCAAAATATTGTTCCGAATAGTACCGGTGCTGCAAAAGCAATTGGGCTTGTTCTTCCAAGTTTGAAAGGGAAATTAGATGGTTCTGCTCAACGTGTACCTACATTGACAGGTTCACTGACTGAAGTGACAGCATTGCTTGGTAAGAAAACAACTGTAGAAGAAATAAATGCTGCTATGAAAGCCGCATCTAACGAAAGCTTTGGATATACCGAAGATGAAATTGTAAGCAGTGATATTATCGGCACTTCATTCGGTTCATTGTTTGATGCAACACAAACAAAAGTGCAGAATGTTGGCGATAGCCAGCTGGTACGTACTGTAAGCTGGTATGATAATGAAATGAGTTATGTGAGCCAGTTGGTTCGTACACTTCATTATTTTGCTAAACTGATAAAATAATTATTTTAAAATATTAATGTCCCGCCTGAGGCGGGACATTTTTGTTTAAGCTATTTTTGATATTCCAAAATAGTCACTATGTCAAAATTTTCTGAGCATAATTTTAAAGGAGAAAAAGCATTGGTTCGTGTTGATTTCAATGTTCCGCTGAATGATAAATATCAAATTACTGATGATACAAGAATCAGCGCAACGGTTCCAACTATTCAAAAAATAATTAAGGATGGAGGCAGTGTTATTTTAATGAGTCATCTTGGGCGTCCGAAAGATGGTCCTTCAGAAAAATATTCTTTGAAACATTTGGTGGTGCATTTAAGAAGGTTGTTGGATGGTGAAACGGTTTTGTTCGCAAACAATTGTATTGGTGACGAAGCATATAAGATGGCTGCTGACCTTCAACCGGGTGAAGTTTTATTATTGGAAAATCTTCGTTTTTATAAAGAAGAAGAAAAAGGCGATGAAGCATTTGCTGAAAAACTAAGTAAGCTTGGTGATGTATATGTAAATGATGCATTTGGTACGGCGCACCGTGCACATGCTTCTACTGCTGTAATTGCAAAATTTTATCCTGCGGATAAAAGAATGTTTGGTTTGTTAATGGAAGGAGAAGTAAAAAGCGCAGAAAAAGTGTTACATAATTCAGAGAAACCTTTTACAGCTATCATTGGTGGAGCAAAAGTTTCCGATAAGATATTGATACTTGAAAATCTTTTGGATAAAGCAAGTGATATTATTATCGGTGGCGGCATGGCTTATACTTTTTTGAAAGCAATGGGAGGGAAGATCGGTAAATCGCTTTGTGAAGAAGACCGTCTTGGCACTGCGGAAGAGATCATGAAAAAAGCAACTGATAAGGGAGTTTGTATTCATCTTCCACCTGATTCAATCATTGCAGATAAGTTTGAAGCAACGGCCGATACGTCCGATGCACCGAGTAATCATATTCCCGATGGGTGGATGGGATTGGATATTGGGCCGAATGCATGCGATCAATTTTGTAATGTGATCAAAAGAAGCAAAACTATTTTATGGAATGGACCAATGGGAGTTTTTGAAATGGAGAAATTTCGTCATGGCACTAAGACGATAGCAAAGGCTGTAGCGGATGCTACCAGTTCGGGAGCCTTTTCACTCGTCGGCGGTGGCGATAGTGTTGCTGCGGTCAATCAATTTGGCTACGCTAACAAAGTAAGTTATGTGAGCACAGGTGGCGGTGCGATGCTTGAATACTTTGAAGGAAAAGAATTACCTGGAATTGCGGCGATCAAACAATAAGCAATTCTGTCATAAAAATAATATGGCCCCTGATTTGAACAGGGGCTTTAGTATTTTTAAAACACTTAATTTTAATTTCTAACTAAACTTTAAAACCATGAAAGGGACACGTAATCTAACTGTATTGATCATATTGGGTCTTGTACTTATTCTTGGAGTATGGAGCTGTAGCGGATATAATGGCCTGGTTACTTCAGAGCAGGGTGTAAAAAAAGCATGGAGTAATGTAGAAACAAACTATCAGCGTCGTACGGATCTTTATAGCAGTGTAATAAAAACTGTCGAAGCATCAGCCAACTTCGAGAAATCAACATTAACTGCAGTGGTGGAAGCAAGAGCAAAAGCTACTTCTATCAATGTTGATATTAATGATCCCAAATCTTTGGAAGCTTATCAACAAGCGCAGGCTAACCTGCAAGGATCATTCAGCAGGTTGATCGCTTCATTTGAACAGTATCCTGATTTAAAAACAACTAAAGCATTCCAGGATTTTCAAACACAGATTGAAGGAACTGAAAATCGTATAAATGTAGCCAGGCAGGATTATAATAAAACAGTTGAGAGTTATAATCTCAAAGTTGTGCGTTTCCCAACCAACTTGCTGGCTGGTATTTTTGGTAAAAAGGAAAAAGCCTTTTACGAAGCAGAAAAAGGATCAGAAAAGAATCCTGATATAAAGTTTGATATCAAATAAACCCGGTAAATGTTCTCATTTTTTAAAAAGAAAAATTTCTTCACTGCAGAAGAGCAGCAGCTTATTATCGAGGCCATACAAAATGCTGAGCGTATGACGAGCGGAGAGGTTCGTGTTTTTGTGGAAAGCAAATGCAGTTATATGGATGCTATCGATCGAGCTGCTGAACTTTTTTTTCAGCTTGAAATGCAAAAGACAGATGACCGCAATGCGGTGTTGGTTTATGTGGCAATGAAGGACCGGCAACTTGCTGTATTCGGAGATGAAGGAATTCATAATAAGGTTGGAAATGAATATTGGGGTACGGAAGTAAAAAAAATGATCAGCAATTTTAACAGGGAAAATTATGCAGCGGGTATTGCGGAAGTTGTAAAAGATATTGGTACTGCATTGACAAAAAATTTTCCCTTCAATAACGATACTGATAAAAATGAACTGCCTGACGATATAGTGTTTGGCAAATAAGAATGAGAAAAATTCTTTTTATAGCTTGTCTTCTTTTTTCGCTTGGTGCTGTAGCACAGGTTGAAAATGCTGTTCCGCAAAGACCGAGCCCACCACGACTTTATAATGATTTTACTAAAGGAAGAAATTTTCTTACTACAGAGCAGGCATCTTACCTGGAAGGAAAATTGGTAGCATATAATGATAGCACATCAAGCCAGGTTACAATAGTGATCGTGGAAGATCTGAATGGGTATGAGGCAAATGAATATGCAACTGCCTTGGGAAGAAAGTGGGGAGTTGGTGGTCAGCAATTTAATAATGGTGTAGTTATTCTTATTTCAACGGGTGGTGGTGATGGGAACCGTGACGCCTATATCGCTACAGGTTATGGACTGGAAGGGGCGATACCCGATGTCACTGCAAAGCACATTTTAGAAAATGAATTAATTCCAGAATTTAGAGAAGGCAATTATTATAGTGGTTTAAATAAAACTGTTGATGCAATTATAAAAGCAGCGGCTGGTGAGTATAAAGCCCCGCAAGGTTATGGTAAACGAAAAGGATTAAGTCCCGGTAAAATTTTTCTTCTCGTAATTATTATATGGATCATTCTTGGGGTTGTTGGAAGAGGTGGCGGTAAAGGTGGTGGTTATGCTTCACGTCGTGGGTATCGTGGTTTAGGTGGACCTTTCTGGTGGGGTGCTGGTAGCGGTGGGTTTGGAGGAGGCGGCGGCGGTTGGTCAGGCGGTGGTGGCGGAGGATTCGGTGGATTTGGTGGTGGAAGTTTTGGTGGTGGTGGTGCAGGTGGTAAGTGGTAAAATTCTAAAAAGCTGAATAGTATTACTGAATGATGAAGTGATTGCGACGCAACAGTTGATGCTATGAAATACTGAAGCTGGTATAAAAATAAAAAACCCTCTCATTGTTTGAGAGGGTTTTACTATTTAAACGATCATTTAAAATCCTTTTTTATCTGCTGGTGGAATTTTTCCTTTTATATAGTCAACTAATTCTTTCAAAGCAGTGTTACCGGCATCAGCTTTCAATGCCTCTTCTTTTTTTGTTGCAATCCTTTGTAAAGTTTCATTGATATAAGGATCGGTTTGAACTCTATATTGTGAAGGAATTGCTTCGCGGAATTTTAAAATCTCATCAACCGCAGCTTTAACCTTTTCTGTATTCTTTAATGCACCAAGATAAATGCCAAGGGTACCAAGCGCATTGAACTTTTCATTTGATACCGGCATCTTATTAAAACTACCGGTAATTTCTTCTTCAAGACTTTCATCACCTGACGCAGCTTTTGCACCTTGAAGAGAACTTTTCAATATTCCCTTTGCTGGTTTTTTATCTAATTCTTTTGAAATAGTCATCGCAGCATCTTTATCCACTTCGATCAATGCATTCAATGCATTTCCTGAGACAGAATAAGAAGAATCAGATGTTGCCGCTTTAAATAAAGGGATATACGCTGCTTTTTTATATTCACCTAGCTGGCTGATGGCATTTGCCCTTACTGTTGATTTTTTATCATTCTTTGCAAGATCAGCTATGATCGGTTCAACCGCTTGTTTCACTTTTTCATTTTTAAGATCAAGGCTAAATAATGTTGCGTTGCGAAGGCCATGATATTTATCTTTCAATGCAGTTTTTAATAATTCAAGTGCTTTCGGATCATCTTGCTTCTTTGCAGCAAATTGAATGGCTTCAAGCCTGTCAAGATATTTGCCCGCATATTTATATTGATGAATGAAATTATCGAGTGTTTTATTATCTTTTTTATTCCACAACATAACTTTATCACCATCCACATTTACCAGGTCAGGATGCTTGCTATAATTAAATGTGAAAGTGTCTACTGCATTTTTTGCCCAAACATTGTAGCGAACTTTATTTGCGCCATTATAAATATCAACGGCAATCGGCAGTGTAAATAGTTTCCCGCTTTTTTGTATTTGTTTAATTATGACATTTACTTTTCCTGCCGCATCATCATAAACATAATCAATAGTTACAGATGGATGCCCGTTATCAAAATACCATTGATTAAAAAACCAGTTAAGATCACGACCCGTTACTTCTTCAAATGCAAGTCGTAAATGATGGGCTTCAGCAGCTTTGAATTTATTAGTTGTGAGATAATTATTCAATGATTTAAAAAAGGCGCTGTCACCCACAAAATTTCTTAACATATGAATTACTCGTCCGCCTTTTTGGTAACTAACCTGGTCAAACATATCTTCTTTATCGGCGTAGAAGAATCGAACAAGATCTTTTGATTCAGCTCCGCTTTGCAAATAGCTCTGCATACCCTGGTAGTTCTCAGCATCACCGGCATCTTTACCATATTTATACTCTTCCCATAAAGTCTGGCTATAATCAGCAAAAGACTCATTTAATGTAAGATTACTCCAGCTTTCAGCAGTAACATAATCACCAAACCACTGATGAAATAATTCATGTGCAATAGTGCCTTCCCAGTTATTACCGTCAACTAATTCTCTTGCATCTTGCTGTGCACTTTCCTGGTGAATAGTAGCTGTTGTATTTTCCATTGCTCCGGCAACATAATCACGACCGGTGATCTGTGAATATTTTACCCATGGAAAAGGAACGCCAGTGATCCTTGAAAAGAATTCAATCATTTCAGGCGTGTTTCCAAAGATCTTTTTTGCAACAGGTCCATATTCTGGTTCTACATAATAGTTAACCTCTTTGCCTCTCCAACTATCTTTAACTACAGCATAATCGCCAACGCCAAGAAAGAAAAGATAGGGTGAATGTGGGAGATCCATTTTCCAGTAATCTGTTCTTGTGCCGTCTGTATTTTTCTTTTGACTCATCAGTTTCCCGTTAGAAAGGGTCACATATTTATTATCAACTGTAACAGTAAGCTCTTCAGTTGTCTTCTGGCTGGTTTTGTCAATTGTAGGGAACCATGCAGAGTTTGATTCGGTTTCACCCTGTGTCCATATTTGAGTTGGTTTGTCTTTTTCTTCTCCTTTCGGATTTATAAAATACATTCCCTTGATACCGAGAAAATCATCAGTCCCATATTTTTCCTGGTACTCATCTGGCTTGGCTGTGTAATCTATATATATAGTATAATTTTCATTTGCTTTATAAGTCTTATCTAATTTGATTCTGATGTTCTGATCATCGTATTCATATTTTAAGGGAACTTGTTTTGTACCATTTACTAAAGCAACTGTTTTAAATTCCATTCCTTTGGCATCAAGGTTTAGAGAATCAGTTGGGTAAAAATGCGGTTTCAAAGTGATCCAGGCTTTTCCATATAAATAGGATTTTGAAAAGTCGGGCTTCACTTCAAGTTTCGTATGAACAAGATCATTTATTTTAGTAGCTGTTTCGCGGTATTGTTTTTTCCAGGAAGTGTCTTTTGATATCGGCTCCTGGGAAATCAATTGGAGGTTAAACAAAAGAATTGCAAATAACGTACTCGCCAATTTCATAGATTTATTTTTTAAGGGTGCAAAAATAGAAGTTGTCACACAAGCCCGGTCTGGTATTTTTATAAATGGCAAGTTAATTCTTTAAAGAAGTCTTAAGAGTTATTTATATTAACTTTGACCAACTATACCCATATAATTTCCGATGAAAAAATTGTCTAAGCTATTTGTATTCTTATTTTTTGCATCAATTTCACTCCATGCACAAAAGGTGTATTTTATTTATTTACAAACGGATAACCAGCAACCTTTTTTTGCCCGCATGGGAGATAAGATCTATAACTCTACAACTTCCGGGTACCTGATATTATCAAATCTTCACGATAGTATTTACTCAGTAAATATCGGAATTCAAGGAAGCGAAGTGACAGATCAGCCTTATTCTATAAGTATTAGTAAGAAGGATCAGGGGTTCCTGATCAAAAATTTTGGAGAGAAAGGATGGGGGCTTTTTAACCTTACATCAATGGCTACGATAATGCCTCAAAGTAAATCAGCTAATTCGGCACAAAATGTAAAAACGGAAAAGAGAGAAGATAATGCATTTACAAATTTGCTAGCAAAAGCTGCTGATGATTCAACGATAAAAGAAAAGCCTGTAATCGAAAAGCCAGTAGAAAAAAAGGCCGGTGCTACGGCAACTAATACGGAAAAAAAAGAAGAGGTAAAAGAAATCGCACCATCATCCCAGAGTGAAATTAAGAATGGTGTCCCCTCATCACAAAGCGAGATTAAAAATGGAATTATAGTAGCACCTGTAGTAATTAAAGAAGAGCCAAAGATTGATGGTCAGGACTCCAAAAATGCAGCGAAAATGAAAGAGGATTCGATCGCGGCCGCGAAAGCTAAAGACGATGAATTGCTGAAACAGGAAGAGTTACGAAAACAAGACTCGATGGAAAAAGCAAAGACACAAATAAATACAGAGAGTGAGTATAAAAGATCAGTTGTAAAACTTAAATCTGAAAGTTCAACTACTACAGGGATTGGGCTTGTGTTTCTTGACGTATTATCTGACCAGGTAACAGATACCATAAAAGTGCTTATTCAACCTGATACAAAAAAGGCAACGCCAGTACAATCTAATCAGGACGAAAAAAAATTCCTGGATATTCCTCCTGTTGATTCCGTTGCCGTTAACAAAGAGACTACACAAAAAACCGTAGTTAAGAGTAATAATTGTAAAGCGGTGGCGGTTGAAGATGATTTTTTTAAAATAAGAAAAAGAATGGCTGCCGCAAATAATGATGAAGCTATGATCGCAGAAGCAAAAAAGGCTTTTAAGACAAAATGCTTTTCTACTACCCAAGTAAGAAATCTTAGTGCGTTATTTCTAACTGATGAATCTAAATATAAATTTTTCGACATAGCATATCAATATGTAAGTGATCTTGAAAATTTTTCTACGCTTCAATCAGCATTAAAAGATGAATATTTTATTAATCGGTTTAAGGCAATGATTCATTAGTAATTCCAATGCGTTATTTTCTGGAAGTATCATATAAGGGGGCAAACTATAGCGGTTTTCAATCGCAGAAAAACGCTAACACAATACAAGCTGAAGTTGAAAAGGCGTTTAAGATTCTTCTTAAGGAGGAAATACAATTAACAGGTTCCTCCCGTACTGATACCGGAGTACATGCGTTGCAAAACTATTTTCATTTTGATACGAAAAACGAAATATCATCTCAGCTATTATATAATCTAAACGCCATATTACCAGGAGATATAGCTGCTAGGAATTTACTTAAAGTAAAGGATGAAGCACATTGTCGCTTTGATGCAATTTCTAGGGAGTATAAGTACAACATATACCAAAAAAAAAATCCTTTTTTAGAAGACAACGCCTATTATTATCCATATACATTGGATCTTGAGTTAATACAAAAGGCCGCCGCAATTATTAAGGAATACTCGGATTTTACTTCATTTTCAAAAAAAAACACGCAGGTTAAATCTTTTACTTGTGATGTACAGGAAAGCCATTGGACAATTGAAGGGGAATGCTTTGTCTATCACGTAAAGGCCAATCGTTTTTTGAGAGGTATGGTCCGGGCTTTGGTAGCTACCATGTTGAAGGTGGGTAGAAATAAGACAAACCTCGATATTTTCCGAACCATTATTGAATCCCAGGATTGCACTTTATCAGATTTTTCTACCCCACCAAATGGCTTATTTCTAGTCCATGTAGCTTTCCCTAACAACTATTTCAATTAATTTTTTCTTCTGAAACGTATGGCAGTAGGCCTGTCTGGCTGTTTATATTTTATATTAACTAAAAAACATTTGGTGGCTAAAGTTCCACTCATATCTTTGCCGCCCGTTAAGATAAAACGAGCTCTTTAAATGTGGATGATTTTAGAATAGAATGTGGACAAAATCGGCAATAAAAATTGGCTGATAAGTAGAGCAACATTATCTTTGCCGCCCCCCTTAAAAAAGAGGGATAAGTTCTTTAAAAACAAATTAAAATTCAAACCAAAAGCTATAAAAAAATATAGTAGAAATTTTGGTGGGAAACATACGAGCCTTTACCTTTGCACTCCCAAATTAAAAAATGGGAAAGCGGTAATCGCTAAAGATCTTTGAAAGTAGGGAAACAACAGCATTCCGATTTATATCGGAATCAAGGTAAGTCAAGCGAAATACATTCGATTTGACACGTTAATTCTTGAGAATTAAAATGTCAGTATCAAACAACATTTACAATGGAGAGTTTGATCCTGGCTCAGGATGAACGCTAGCGGCAGGCTTAATACATGCAAGTCGTGGGGCAGCATGACTGTAGCAATACAGTTGATGGCGACCGGCAAACGGGTGCGGAACACGTACACAACCTTCCTTTTAGTGGAGAATAGCCCAGGGAAACTTGGATTAATACTCCGTAACATATAGAAGTGGCATCACTTTTATATTATAGCAGCAATGCGCGAGAAGATGGGTGTGCGGCTGATTAGATAGTTGGCGGGGTAACGGCCCACCAAGTCGACGATCAGTAACTGGTGTGAGAGCACGACCAGTCACACGGGCACTGAGACACGGGCCCGACTCCTACGGGAGGCAGCAGTAAGGAATATTGGTCAATGGACGCAAGTCTGAACCAGCCATGCCGCGTGGAGGATGAAGGTCCTCTGGATTGTAAACTTCTTTTATTTGGGAAGAAACCCATCTTTTCTAAGATGGCTGACGGTACCAGATGAATAAGCACCGGCTAACTCCGTGCCAGCAGCCGCGGTAATACGGAGGGTGCAAGCGTTATCCGGATTCACTGGGTTTAAAGGGTGCGTAGGTGGGCAAGTAAGTCAGTGGTGAAATCTCCGGGCTTAACCCGGAAACTGCCATTGATACTATTTGTCTTGAATACTGTGGAGGTCAGCGGAATATGTCATGTAGCGGTGAAATGCTTAGATATGACATAGAACACCAATTGCGAAGGCAGCTGGCTACACAAATATTGACACTGAGGCACGAAAGCGTGGGGATCAAACAGGATTAGATACCCTGGTAGTCCACGCCCTAAACTATGGATACTCGACATTTGCGATAAACTGCAAGTGTCTGAGCGAAAGCATTAAGTATCCCACCTGGGAAGTACGATCGCAAGATTGAAACTCAAAGGAATTGGCGGGGGTCCGCACAAGCGGTGGAGCATGTGGTTTAATTCGATGATACGCGAGGAACCTTACCTGGGCTAGAATGTCAGTGGACCGTGGGTGAAAGCTCATTTTGTAGCAATACACCGCTGATAAGGTGCTGCATGGCTGTCGTCAGCTCGTGCCGTGAGGTGTTGGGTTAAGTCCCGCAACGAGCGCAACCCCCATCACTAGTTGCCATCAGGTAACGCTGGGAACTCTAGTGAAACTGCCGTCGTAAGACGTGAGGAAGGAGGGGATGATGTCAAGTCATCATGGCCTTTATGCCCAGGGCTACACACGTGCTACAATGGAGTGGACAAAGGGCTGCAACATAGTGATATGAAGCTAATCCCAAAAACCACTTCTCAGTTCAGATTGGAGTCTGCAACTCGACTCCATGAAGCTGGAATCGCTAGTAATCGTAGATCAGCAACGCTACGGTGAATACGTTCCCGGACCTTGCACACACCGCCCGTCAAGCCATGGAAGCTGGGTGTACCTAAAGTCGGTAACCGTAAGGAGCCGCCTAGGGTAAAACTAGTGACTGGGGCTAAGTCGTAACAAGGTAGCCGTATCGGAAGGTGCGGCTGGAATACCTCCTTTTTAGAGCAAACACTTATTGCTGTTGTTTCCCTTCACTTTCAATTTTTTTTATGCTCTTTTAAATTTAGTAACCCGATTATAAGGGGCTACCCAGATCCGTAGCTCAGCCTGGTTAGAGCACTACACTGATAATGTAGGGGTCACCAGTTCAAATCTGGTCGGGTCTACTTAAGCTAATGGCTATTAGCTGATAGCTATGAGCCCAATAATGGGGGATTAGCTCAGCTGGCTAGAGCACCTGCCTTGCACGCAGGGGGTCATCGGTTCGAATCCGATATCCTCCACAATTTTAAGTTTGCGATTGCAGATTTAAATTGATAGTTCTTAAATATTTTGATGTGACTTTAGGTCTTGAGGTTCATAATCTCAACATCAACTCTTCAATTAGCTTTTAGCGGTTGAAAAAGTTCTTTGACATATTGGGAAAAGTTGTTAGATGAGTATCTGATAATTTTATATCGATCACAATGATTTTTTTGACGCACTATTTTTAATGGTGGTCTGGAAGCAATGTGGTCGGGTAACAAACTACAAGAATAACAAATTCTAGTTTTTAATTTTTTTAAAGCAATTAAGGGCACATGGTGGATGCCTTGGCTCTGAGAGACGATGAAGGACGTGGTAAGCTGCGATAAGCTGCGGGGAGCTGCACACAAGCATTAGATCCGCAGATTTCCGAATGGGAAAACCCAGTACACTGAAGGTGTATTATCCGAAAGGAAGTCAACCCGCTGAACTGAAACATCTAAGTAGGCGGAGGAAAAGAAAACAAATAGTGATTCCCTGAGTAGTGGCGAGCGAAAAGGGAATAGCCCAAACTTCGGCGGCGTGCCGCTGGAGGGTTGTAGGACTGCATTTAGAAATCATCATCAAGTAAAATCTTCTGGAAAGTTGAGCCATAGAGGGTGATAGCCCCGTAAACAGAAATTGATGAGGACGAGCAGTATCCTGAGTAAGGCGGGACCGGAGGAATCCTGCCTGAATCTGCCAGCACCATCTGGTAAGGCTAAATACTTCTCAGAGACCGATAGTGAACCAGTACCGTAAGGGAAAGGTGAAAAGCACCCTAAACAAGGGAGTGAAATAGTACCTGAAACCGTGTGCCTACAAGCGGTCGGAGGCCAAACTACTCTTCGGAGTACTAGTAGCTGACGGCGTGCCTTTTGCATAATGAGCCTACGAGTTACTCCTCACTGGCAAGGTTAAGTCTTTCAGAGACGAAGCCGTAGCGAAAGCAAGTCCAAATAGGGCGATTAGTCAGTGGGGGTAGACGCGAAACTTTGTGATCTATCCATGGGCAGGTTGAAGGAAGGGTAACACCTTCTGGAGGACCGAACCCGTTAACGTTGAAAAGTTTTGGGATGACCTGTGGATAGGGGTGAAAGGCCAATCAAACTGAGAGATAGCTCGTTCTCCCCGAAATGTTTTTAGGAACAGCCTCGGATTATAATTCTGTTAGAGGTAGAGCTACTGATTGGGCTAGGGGGCTTCACCGCCTACCAAACCCTGACAAACTCCGAATGCTAACAGATATTACCGGGAGTGAGGCTACGGGTGCTAAGATCCGTGGCCGAGAGGGAAATAACCCAGAATAGCAGCTAAGGTCCCTAATACACAGTTAAGTTGAACAAACGAGGTAGGACTTCTATAACAGCCAGGATGTTTGCTTGGAAGCAGCAATTCATTTAAAGAGTGCGTAACAGCTCACTGGTCGAGAGGTCCCGCACGGAAAATAATCGGGCATCAAACTGTGAACCGAAGCTCTATGATGCACCAAGAGGTGTATTCGGTAGGGGAGCATTGAAATCTGCATCAAAGGTGATGGGTGACCATTGCTGGAGCGATTTCAAAAGAAAATGTAGGCATAAGTAACGATAAAAGAAGTGAAAAACTTCTTCGCCAAAAGTCTAAGGTTTCCTGATCAACGTTAATCGGATCAGGGTTAGCCGGGTCCTTAGGCAAACCCGAAAGGGGTAGCTGATGGAAAGCAGGTTAATATTCCTGCGCCTGCTATATACTAAAAGTGACGGAGAATGCTAGCCACATAAGCTGACGGAATAGCTGAGTCGAGTCTTCGGACAAAACGTAGTGGTAAAAGTTCTTCCAAGAAAAGCGAGTATAGCAGCCCGTACCGTAAACCGACACAGGTAGACGGGATGAATATTCTAAGGCGCTCGGGTGAGCCGTGGAGAAGGAACTAGGCAAATTGACGCTGTAACTTCGGGATAAAGCGTTCCCTCTTCGGAGGGATTCA